>Ga0310841_100002_pt1 | contig 1387472 bp, 1174 predicted proteins | sample SM_ome_9_FD_201311 | JGI IMG/M metagenome (GOLD analysis project Ga0310841, IMG submission 201311) | Sorghum-adapted microbial communities enriched on stacked mutant (SM) sorghum from Joint BioEnergy Institute, Emeryville, California... ...
CCCAAACACCATGAATCCATGGTCCGATGGGCCGCGATCAGACTCCTCAGCCGACAACTCGCCAGACACAAACAAGATCAGAAACAAAGATCACATCGAAAGATCAGGGTTTAGGAACAGGCTCTTAGCCTTTTCTCCGTCGGCGACGGAGGTCTGCTTCGTGGCCAGCCAGCACCGAAGAGCGTCGACAGCGTGGAGCCTAACCCGGAGTACGACCGTCGTCCACACCGCAGACAGACCCCGACCTTGCGTACGTCCTATGACGTGTCGGCATCTGTTGGTGTCCTGAAGATCGGGAGCCTCGGGTCTGATCTTCGTTATCGACCGGTGGAAAGCGCAGGCCAACTTTCCAGCACGGCCAGCTGGACGACTGGACCGTCGTCGATCGTGATGAGGCCTGGAATGGGTTGCCATCGGCCTGAATTCCGTACCCGGAACTCGGCACGGAAGCGTACATCAACATCGACGGGGTAGCTGCCTTTTGTGGTGTAGCGGTGCACGTTGTCTTTGTGCGGATAGGGCCTGCCCTTCCTGTCGGTCCGCAGGCTGTGCCCGTCGCCGAAGTGCCAGATGTACTCCTCCGCGAACGCGCGCACGCGAACGTCCTGGCCGACGACCTGAACGTCTGCGACGAACCGGTCCGGGTCGGTGTAGAAGATCGTGTCGAGGTTGACGAGCGTCCTGCCGCCAGGCGGCAAGATGTGAGGTCGAGCTGCCGGGAGGAGGACCCGTACGACCTCGCGTACTTCGTCAGCGGTTACCGTGCGCGTTGGGTTGTCGGGGCGGCAGACACTACCGGTCTGAACCCATGGCCCGACGTTCGTGCGACGGCCGTCAACGTACGTAACCTCTCGTTGCCAACGCCAGTACCCCTGCTCTCTCGGCCAGTCGGGGCAGCTTTGCGAGGTGGCGCAGGGTTCGTTGGCGCCCTCGGGCGAGTTTCCCTGGCATGAGAAGGTGTACACCACTTCGATCCTTGTACCAGATCGTGAGCGGATCCCTGTTTGGCTCTGAGGCCGGGTGTTAGGCACACAGATGCCGTCGAGAACTACACCGTCATTTATTCTGTCCCCGTCTGTATCGCACGCCATGGCTGCCGTACCGGACTGAGCAGCTGCAGCCGCGCTAGTCGTTGCACTCGACACACAGAGCGCTGCCGCTAGAATCGCCACGACGGTGGCGTGAGTGACTATCTGACGAGAACCATTTTGTATATCCGCCACTGATCCCCCTGAAATGCAAGGTATATGTCGAAGAGCCACCTGTCTCCTCGAGTAGGAGTTGGCTTTCCAGAAGGCGTTGATACCCATACGCCAGGTTTCGATCTCATCGGGACGGTAGCGAAAGCTTTCGCGGGTGGCCTAAGCTCGGCTCCGTAAGGCAATGTGTACCATTCACCGCCGGTGCGATACCGTCCGAGTTGATTTGTAGAAAGTGCTTTACAAAGATCGCAAGTCGATGTGCTTAAGGTCCGGAACTCCCGCCAGTCGTTGGTCTTGCGTGCATAGTTGAACATCTTGAAGTAGTAAGTGATGAAGGCCTCGACGCCTGATCTTGTTGGCTTCAGAGCTTCGGCTGGCATGGATGGAGGCTCAGGAGTCGGCTCGGATGTTGCCGATGGCGTCTGATGCGGACTTGAAGTTTTGCTCGGACTAGCCGCTGAGCTTTCGATCGGCGATGGTTCGAGCCGACTCTGGCAGGCTGCACCCGCAAGTATGCCCACCAGACACATCAAAGCGGCCAGACCTTTCCGGTTGAACACGTCGGGCCCCTCCCATCCCCCCGGACGGACCCGAGACATCTTGGAGGACCGAGACGATCTTCGTCAAGATCGCCGCCCGAAGCTGTGGATAACGTCGTCGTCACGGCAACTGTGGATAACGGCATTCGGCACACTGTCCTGGAGCTTGCGATGCGCAACGCGTAGTTGACGCGCAGAGCGATCGTGTGCGTTGCGGCCGGGGCGCAGATCACCGTGTAGGAGTAGATGCTCCGCCATGCAGCGCGAATAGAACCATGGGAGGTGCAGGTTTCAAGAAGCTCGCAACGCATCAAGGTTCATGTGCAGAAGGCACTTCGATCGCAGAGCCCGACGGCGTATCCATGTAAACCTATTCGGCCAGAGGATTGACTAAGATGCTGACGCCAGAAAGGTCAGAATCAGTTTGAAGAAGTGCATGGGTCAATGGGCCGACGGTGGACGCATGCAGCGCCGTGGTTGCCCAGCGGACCGTTTGGCGCAGTGATTTCGGAACTAGAGCAATAAGGAGCCGAATCAGTTCGCGCAGAACCCAAGCTTTTCAACTACATGTGAGAGCTGAGGCCGTGATGCTGTGCACGGACTCAGCTCACCGTGCCAGGCGGCATTCGTACGGACCATTTCGTACCGCCTATCCGCATACACCGAGCGTGACATATAGTGACCTGTCTGTCACTAGCGTGTCCATGGATAATGCAGTGATGCCTGACCGTGGATAGCGAACGGAAGCTCAATACGAGACGCATCGAGGCTTCCAACAGAGGTGCTGCGCGTGGTCACGTTCGAGCAACAGGAGCCGGCTAGACGACGGCTCGTCGGAAGCCGTTACGTGCTGGATGAACGGCTGGGTGGGGGCGCGTTCGGCACGGTGTGGCGAGCGACAGGACCGGATGGTGCGGTGGCGGTCAAGCTGCTGCGTCCCGAGTATGCGGAAGATCCCGAGCTGGTCGCGAGGTTTCTCCGCGAACGGTCGGCACTGCTCAGGCTCAGCCACCCAAACGTCATGCGGATCAGAGACCTGGTCGCAGACGGTGACGTCCTGGCGCTGATCATGGATCTGGTCGAGGGCCCGACGCTCCGCCAGGTGATCCGGCAGCACGGGCGGCTCGATCCCATCTGGTCCGCGCGCATCGGTGAGGGCCTGGCTGCCGCTCTCGCTGCGGCACATGCCGCTGGCGTCGTCCACCGCGACGTGAAGCCGGAGAACGTCATCCTGCACGGAGAGGGCGTACGGCACGGCAGGCCCGTCCTGACCGACTTCGGCATCGCGCGCCTGGTGGAAACCGCTGCCGTCACTCGTCCACACGTGATGTTGGGTACGCCGGCATACATGGCACCCGAGCACACCGGTGGGCGTGCGTTGGGACCTGCGGTGGATGTTTACGCGCTCGGAATCGTGCTGTACGAAATGTGTGCCGGTCAGGTGCCGTTCGCAGGTGACAACCCGTTCTCCGTTCTCCAAAGGCATGCGTCGGAGCGCGCACCTCGCCCGCCGTCGCTACCGGATGGACTGTGGAACGTCATCGAGGCCTGCCTGAACAAGGACCCGGCAAAGCGGCCGAGCGCCGCTGAAGTTCAGGTGGCTCTGAACGCCATTGCAAACGGGCGGGCTACGACTGATGTGGTCCTTCCCTCCGCGGTGGCCAGGGTCTCCGACACCACAGTCATGCCTACGTGGCTTCCAAGTCCTGGATCACCACCTGGAGGGCGTCGCATCAGCACGGTGCTAGCGGTAGCGGTTGCCGTCGCCGTGGCAGCCGTCGTCGGGACCGGCGGCTTTGTCGGTGGATATGTGGTGGGGTCCAACGCGTCCCCTCAGCCCACACCGACCCCCTCACCGACTCACACGCCGACGCAGACGCCCAGTCCTTCGCCGACGACTCGGACGTGGTGGTTGGACGAAGGCAGCTACATCCAGATCGCGAACGGTTGGGGTCCGGTCGAGGCCGGGCGTACCAACGGCGGGGATCAGGCCGAAGACGGTGCGCCGATCACGGTCGGTGGCGCGATCTACCAGCATGGGCTGGGGGTTCACGCGCCGAGCACGGTGCGCGTTCGGCCGTTCGGTGCGTGTTCGCGTTTTTCGGCAGTCGTCGGTCTGCCGCAGGAGTCGGTCGCTGCTCAGGTCGGCAGCGTGCAGTTTCTCGTCGTGGGGGATGGCACGCCGTTGTGGGACAGCGGCCCCTTGTACTGGAACTCCCAGCCCACGACTGTCGACGTCGACATCACCGGCGTTCAGCGAGTCGATCTGCAAGTTACGGATGCCGGGGATGGCAACACCCACGACAGTGCCGTCTGGGCAGACGCGCGGATGACCTGTACCGAGGAGTAACTGGCCGCGCTAACCGAGACCTTCTGGACCCTCGCACGGCAGGCAGGCGCCGGTAGGCGTGCAGCCGCCCACGAAGCGTGGTCATTTTCAGAGAGGGCTAGGCGAGGCGGAACTGGGTGGATGCCGAGGGTTTTCCGTTCAGCAGGATCTCGGCTCGATACCAACCCGGCAGGACCGGGGCGTCTTCTGTGGAGCACCCTTCATCAGATCGGGTGCCAGGCCACGTGACCGTGACGGTCGCGCTGTGATCGTCCTTTAGAGTCGACCAGGTCTTGCGTACGAGGGACGGACAGTCCGCCGTATCCCAGATCAAGTCGCTCCCGGACGTGATGCGCACCCGAAACTTCGTGGCGTCGACCGTGAGCACGCACGGGTCCGCATCCGGGTTGGAGAACTCGACCACGACCGGCACGGGCGAACCCGCCGATACGTCCCCCTTCTCGGCTGCGTAGATCGCCGTGTCCAGGGATTCGCTGGTGCACGCGGTGGTCCTGCGGTCCGGATCCGGCGTGGGGGGACTCGTCGGGCGGTCGGGAGACACGTCAGGCAACCTGCTGTCCGACCCGCCGGGGGTAGACGCGCCCATCGCTGCCGGGATGGCCCGACGCCCGGCCGTCGGCGTCCATGGCGAGCCGTCCGCGCGGCTCTTGGATGGCTTGTCCGGGGTCAGCAGGCTCACGATGAGCCAAATGACCAGTGCAAGCAGGGCAAGGACGATTAGCCGCCTGGTCCAGTACACCGAGGGCGGCAATGGTCCTACTGGTCGGAGCAGACCACCCATGTGCCTGCACACTACTGATCGACACGCCTGATCGCACGGACCCACGCCGACCGTCTCCCAGCCGATCCGAAGAGCTGGGATCTGGCAGGATCAGGAGCTGCCATGCCAAGCTCCCCGCTCCACGCGCCGCTCCTGCGTTGGTACGGCAAGCACGCACGCGATCTGCCCTGGCGGCGTCCCGATGCCAGTCCGTGGGCCGTGCTGGTCAGCGAGGTGATGCTGCAGCAGACCCCGGTCAGTCGGGTGCTTCCCACCTACCACGCGTGGCTCGCCCGATGGCCGGTGCCGGGCGCGCTCGCCGCTGATCCACCTGCGGAGGCGATCCGCCAGTGGGGGAGGCTGGGTTATCCACGCCGGGCGCTGCGGCTCCATGCGGCGGCCAAAGCGATCACGGTCAAGCATCGAGGCAGGGTCCCGGATACGTACGACGAGCTTCGTGCGTTACCCGGCGTCGGTGACTACACGGCCGCTGCCGTTGCGGTCTTTGCGTACCGACAGCGGCATCCAGTGCTCGACACCAACGTGCGGCGGGTCCTGGCTCGAGTGGTCGACGGCATCCCGCATCCCCAGAGTGCGAGCGCGCCCCATGCGTCGGAGCGGCGTACGGCGGAGCGGTTGTTGCCCGACGACCGCGAACGGGCCGCTCGGTGGTCGGTGGCCGTGATGGAGCTGGGCGCACTGGTGTGCACAGCGCGGTCACCGGACTGTGACGCGTGTCCCCTCCGGCGGGCATGTGCCTGGCGACAAGCCGGCAGGCCCCTGCAGGACGGCGCCGGGCGACGGGTGCAGAAGTACGAGGGAACCGACCGGCAGTGCCGGGGTCGCCTGCTGCGGGTACTCCGCGAGGCCGCGGCGCCCGTGGCTCGGGCCGACCTCGAGGCCGCGTGGCCCCACCACCCCGTGCAACGGGAGCGTGCGCTCGATTCGCTGGTGGCCGACGGCCTGGTCGAGCCGCTCGAAGGCGAGCGGTTCCGGCTTCCGGGCTGAGATGTCGTTCGGCCTGAACAGGTAGGCGCCAACCTCAGCAGGTGCCGAGCCCTGCCTTGGGTGGCGCCCACTCGCCACGCATGGTCATTGTTACTGGCGCGGTTCGGCGACGGCTCCCGCTGGAAGGTCCGGGACGGACGCCTTTGACGTGCCACGGAAGGTGAGCTTGGCGTCCCTGCCCTCGCCTTCCACGTCGACCAGCACGATCTGACCTGGTACCAGCTCGCCGAACAGCAGCTTCTCGGCCAGCTGGTCCTCGATCTCGCGCTGGATGGTCCGACGGAGCGGACGCGCACCCATCACCGGGTCCCAGCCTCGCTCGGCGAGGAACTTCTTGGCGCCGACCGTGAGCTCGATGCCCATGTCCTTGTTCTTCAGACGCTCCTCGACCTCGCCGATCTGCAGATCGACGATCTGGAGGATCTCGTCCTCGGTGAACGGCGGGAACACGATGATCTCGTCGACACGGTTGAGGAACTCAGGCCGGAAGTGCTGCTTGAGCTCCTCCTGGACCTTGGTCTTCATCCGCTCGTACGAGCCAATCGTGTCGTTCGACTGGCTGAACCCGATCGTGACGCCCTTGGAGATGTCCTTCGTCCCCAAGTTGGTCGTCATGATGATCACGGTGTTCTTGAAGTCGACGACCCGGCCCTGCGCGTCCGTGAGTCGGCCTTCCTCCAGGATCTGCAACAGCGAGTTGAAGATCTCCGGGTGGGCCTTCTCGATCTCGTCGAACAGCACCACGGCGAACGGCTTGCGCCGCACCTTCTCGGTCAGCTGACCGCCCTCGTCGTACCCGACGTAGCCAGGCGGCGAACCGAACAGACGCGAGACCGTGTGCTTCTCGGAGTACTCGCTCATGTCGAGCGAGATCAGCGCGCTCTCGTCCCCGAAGAGGAACTCCGCCAGGATCTTCGACAGGTAGGTCTTACCGACACCGGACGGCCCAGCGAAGATGAACGAACCGCTCGGCCGCTTCGGGTCCTTCAGACCGGCACGGGTCCGGCGGATCGACTTGGCGAGCGCGCGGACCGCGTCCTCCTGGCCGATGTAGCGCTTGTGCAGCTCCTCCTCCATGCGGAGCAGCCGCTGGGACTCCTCCTCGGTGAGGCGAACGACCGGGATGCCGGTGGCGATCGAGAGAACCTCTGCGATCAGCTCCTCGTCGACCTCGGCCACGACATCCATGTCGCCGGCCTTCCACTGCTTCTCGCGCTCGGCCTTCTGTGCGATCAGCTTCTTCTCCTCGTCGCGCAGCTTGGCCGCACGCTCGAAGTCCTGCGCGTCGATCGCGGCTTCCTTCTCGCGCCGGACGTTCGCGATCTTCTCGTCGAACTCGCGCAGATCGGGCGGCGCGGTCATCCTGCGGATGCGCAGTCGCGACCCGGCCTCGTCGATCAGGTCGATCGCCTTGTCGGGAAGGTACCGGTCGGAGATGTAGCGCTCGGACAGCTCGGCGGCCGCCACGATCGCCTGGTCCGTGATCGTCACCCGGTGGTGTGCCTCGTAGCGGTCGCGCTGGCCCTTGAGCATCTCGATGGTCAGCGCGATGCTCGGCTCCTCCACCCGGATCGGCTGGAACCGGCGCTCGAGGGCGGCGTCCTTCTCGAGGTACTTGCGGTATTCGTCCAGGGTGGTAGCGCCGATCGTCTGCAGCTCACCCCGGGCCAGCATCGGCTTGAGGATGCTGGCGGCGTCGATCGCGCCCTCGGCGGCACCGGCCCCGACCAGCGTGTGCAGCTCGTCGATGAACAGGATGATGTCGCCGCGGGTGCGGATCTCCTTGAGCACCTTCTTCAGGCGTTCCTCGAAGTCACCGCGGTATCTCGACCCAGCAACCAGGGCACCGAGGTCGAGGCTGTAGATCTGCTTGTCCTTGAGTGTCTCCGGCACGTCCCCGCGGACGATCTGCTGGGCAAGGCCTTCGACGATCGCGGTCTTGCCGACGCCAGGCTCGCCGATGAGGACGGGGTTGTTCTTGGTACGGCGGGAGAGGACCTGCATGACCCGCTCGATTTCCTTCTCCCGGCCGATCACCGGATCGAGCTTGTTCTCGCGTGCCCCTTGCGTGTAGTTGCGCCCGAACTGGTCGAGGACGAGCGAGCCCTGCGGCGAGCTCTCGCCACTCCCGCCGGCACCGGCTCCGGCCGTCTCCTTGCCGTGCTGGTAACCAGACAGCAGCTGGATCACCTGCTGGCGCACACGACCAAGGTCGGCACCCAGCTTGACCAGGACCTGCGCGGCGACGCCCTCGCCCTCGCGGATCAGGCCAAGCAGGATGTGCTCGGTGCCGATGTAGTTGTGTCCGAGCTGCAGCGCCTCGCGTAGCGACAGCTCCAGGACCTTCTTGGCTCGCGGTGTGAACGGAATGTGACCACTTGGGGCCTGTTGACCGCTGCCGATGATCTCTTCGACCTGGGCTCGGACGGCTTCCAAAGAGATACCGAGGCTCTCCAGCGCCTTGGCGGCGACGCCCTCGCCCTCGTGGATCAAGCCCAAGAGGATGTGCTCGGTCCCGATGTAGTTGTGGCTGAGCATCCGGGCCTCTTCCTGGGCCAGGACGACAACCCGCCTCGCGCGGTCGGTGAACCTCTCGAACATCTTTGCTCCCCGGGCTGGAGACGGCTCGGGGTCGGGACTTCCCCCGGCCCCTGCGTTCATGCTAGTCCCCGCTACCGACGCGTCTCGATCCCACTGGGTTTCGACATGAGATCAAATCGGCCTCGGGGGACACGGTACGTAACGATGAAACACTCAGGCCTTCCTACTCTGTTCCCTGGGGCCCCCTCCTGACGAGGTGTTACGCCGGAAGCGAAAACGACCCCACCGGGAATGATCACGCGACGTGGGCGGACATATCCGTCAGCGGGCTGCATACATTCGATGAATGCGGACTCGCCGCTGGCAGCTCGAAGGCTCGAGGTCCCACGTCGTCGGCCAGGCCCCGACGGTTACGGCCAGGTCGGCCTTGCATACCGGGTCGATGGTAGCTCGTCTGGCGAGCAGAGGCTGCAGCCCGACCAGCCGTCACCCAGAGGCCGGGACACAGCCGTCTCGGCCATCGCTACGCCACGAATGACCTGCACGGGCGTCATCATCCGGTCGGCCGGTGACGGCCCACGACGGGCTGTTGTGGCCGGGTAGCCGACCAATCGTGCGCAAGGCCCGTCATCCCGTGTGCCGGCGATGGCCCCGAGGGGAGCGTCGTCACGGGCTGGCCGGCATGGTCGGTGAGGGGCGTTGTCGCAGGCTGGTCGGCAATGACCCAGGTAGGGCCGTTGTGGATGAGCCGGCCGCCAGAGGGCTACGAGAGGCCGGCATCATCCGGACGGTCGGTGTCGGCCCACGAAGGGCTGTTGTCGCCGGTAGACCACCAAGACGTGTAACGCACCGTCATCACCCGGTCGGTCGGTGGCCGGCCCACAAAGGGTGTTGTGGACGGGTGGGCCACCAATCACGTGTAATGGCCCCTCGTCCGGTGTACCGGCGATAGCCCCTGAAGGGAGCGTCGTCACGGGCTGGCCGGCGGCGACCCGCGCGGTGTGTTGTCACAGACCGGCGGCATGACCCGTCGTGGGTGTCATCACCTGGTGGGCGGCCATGATCCGGTGGGCGGCCATGACCCGCGACCGCCGTGGTGCCGGGGCAGGCCCGGTGCATCGTGCGAGGGCGGCCGTCGCCGCGGCCAAGCCCGTACCCACCAGCCGGACAGTCTCCCCAGTGAGATCCGTGGCCGAAGTCAGCTGCCCAGCCAGACCCGTGCCCCCAAGCTAGGCCGGCCTTCCAGCGCCTGAGCGGTTCACACGAGTGGGCGCTGATCACATGGGGTTGCTACGGGCCAGCCCGACGGTGTTCACCGAGCATGCTTCCCAGACAGTGGTCGTCGAGCAGGAGCCACTGCCTCACAAGCAAGATGGCCCCCAAGGCTGTCCTCGGGGGCCATCGAGTGAGCTCTCGATCCGAAGAGGTTTCGGACGCGGCGAGTTCGAGATCAGGTGTCAGCGGTTGCGGCCAACTGCTCAGCTATCGAAGTGTCCGGCAGCTCCAGCCCAGTGTCTGGAACAGCACCCGGGATCAGCTCCTTCTCTGCGGGTCCGCGGGATCACCTGCGAGGATCAGGCAAGACATGCCCGCGATCTTTTGCCCAGGCCTCTGTCGTCATGACCGGCAATCCGAAGAATTGCGGAAGCAGCCGACGTTCGAGCAAATCGCCCAACCGATTAGCGGCGCGCCTTCTGGTACGCCTCCACGATCTCCGCCGGGATGCGGCCGCGGTCGCTGACGTCATATCCCTGCTCTCGAGCCCATGCCCGAATTTCGGCCGTGTCGGCCTTGCGGGCGGCGCCACGAGCAGTCTGCTTCGGCGCACGACCGCGAACGGCGCGGCCACCGATGCGGCGAGCCGACTCGACATAAGGGCTCAGCTCCTTACGAAGCCGTGCAGCATTCTTGGCCGAAAGATCGATTTCATAGGTGACGCCATCGAGTCCGAACTTGATGGTCTCTTCGGCTTCCGACCCATCCAGGTCGTCGATAAGCACGACGTTCGTCTTCGTCGCCACTTCGGGGTTCCCTTCTCGAATAGTGGGTGGGCATAACAATAGAGCCACGAACTCGGCTGTAGCAAACCACCGAATACCCGTTTCTTGGGCACTAACCCGGTCGTCGTAGGTCGGTGACTCGTCGAAAGGAGAGAGGCTCCAGTCCGGCGATGCCACGCACAACCTGCCGTGCCCGGATTAGTACCGAGGAAATTATGCCTCATGTTGCGCGCCTCAGGCGAAGGGGGTAGTGAACGCGGACGTACGTCGTGGTCACCACTTACGAGAGCAACGCGATATGAGAGGGTCGTCACGGCCCCCGGCGGTCCTATACGGTGACTACACTCGTTCAACGACGTGAAGAGGCAGAGCATCTGTGACGGCACCTATGACGTTTACCTTGGTCGGTCATCGTGGCGCGATGGGACTCGAACCGGAGAACACGCTTCGTTCCTTTCGCCGAGCAGTCGCTCTCGGTGCCGATGCGGTCGAACTCGACCTACGAGTGTCCCGTGACGGTCACCTGGTGATTCTGCATGATGCCGACGTCGACCGGACGACGGATGGAGATGGTCCGGTATCGGAAATGAGTCTTGCCGAACTCCGTCAGCTCGATGCAGGTCTGGGCGAACGCATACCGACGTTCACCGAAGTCCTCGACGAGATAGAGCTGCCGATCCAAGCGGAGATCAAGTCGCCAAAGGCCGGGCGCCTGGCGCTCGACCTGATTCGCGAGCGAGAACTGCTGGGAAGGATCACGGTGACGTCGTTCTCCCCGGAGATCATTGCAGACGTCTTGTCGTACGAGCCCAAGACACGCACCGGCCTCATCACGTCCCGCGCTGACGGAGACTTCCTGGCCCGGGCGCTGGAGCTCGGCACCTCGCTGGTCTGCGTAGGTCTTGACAACCTTGACCGGGAATTCGTCGATCGCTGCCACCGCGACGGTCTCGAGGTCATCGGGTGGCCCGTCAACGATGTCGGGCGCCTCCTGCACGTCCTACGGGCGGGAGCTGACGGTATAACGTCCGACGTTCCTTCCCTGCTGGCTGACGCGTCGAGCCAGAACGCCGAAGTGGCTGAGCTGCTCGAGGCCAGACGGGCAAGAAGCGAAGAGCACTAGCTTGAGATGCCGACGGTAAGCCTGTGCGAGTACTGCGCGCATAAGACGCCGCAGTGCGGCAGGCACCGCATCAGCTTCGGAGCGCCCTGACCCGAGAGCCCGCAACGTCTGCGCTCGTGGTGAGGGCGTCACCTCAGGCCGACGGGCGATTGCGCTCGTAAACCAGTCGCAGGCCATGCAGGGTCAACCACGGTTCGTGATGGTCGACCATCTTGCATTCGTCGACGACGAGTGGAGCAAGGCCGCCAGTCGCCACGACGGTCACCTCGCGCTTGGTGAGGCGCATTTCGGCGACCATGCGTTCGACCAAGCCGTCGACCTGGCCGGCGAAACCGTAGACCGCTCCCGACTGCAGCGCCTCGACGGTGTTCTTCGCTATCACCGAACGCGGTCGGGCGAGCTCCACTCGTCGAAGTTGCGCACCCCGCTGCCCGAGCGCCTCGAGTGAGATTTCGATGCCCGGAGCGATGGCCCCACCTATATATTCTCCGCGTTCGCTCACCACGTCGAAAGTGGTGGCCGTACCGAAATCGACCACAATACACGGCCCACCGTAGAGCTCTGAGACCGCCAACGCATTGACAATCCGGTCGGCACCTACCTCACGAGGTTGGTCCATGAGGACGGAAACGCCGGTGCGTACGCCAGGCTCGACGACAACCCCCGGAACGTCTGCGTAATATCGCCGCAACATTTCCCGCAACTCATGGAGTACGGCGGGGACCGTCGAGCAGACCACGACGCCGCTCACGGTCTGGTGGCCGGTCCGCCGCGATGGCGCGGGTTCCCCTGGGGATGTCGCCGGAGAGCTCGAGACGGCCGAGGAATGCGCGCGCGAGGTCGTGGACTGACCGGCGCCGGCCAACAGTCCGCCGAAGAGGACGGCCAACTCGTCAGCAGTACGGCGGTCGTCGGTAGCGACCCGCCAGTGCTCCACCAGCTCGGCATCGTCGAACAGACCGAGCGTGGTGTGCGTATTGCCCACGTCGATCGCGAAGAGCATTCTGGGTTCTCCTCGCCTCCAGGCTGTCCGGCCGGGCCGGGACTGATCTTGGAATCAGGTCGTACGAATTCGTACGAAACCAACGCTAGCCCGCCGATTCACCAGCGGCCCGCGGGCGTCAAGGTTGCTCGCGCGCCATCGCCGCGCGAGCCGCGGCATTCTCGAGCGCATTGTCGCCGGCGCCGGACTGGTAACCGCACCTCGTCACCGCGTAGCCGACCGCGGCGCCTGCCGGGCGGCTGACGCGGCCTTTTCACCTATCACCGGTGGGCGATCCCGTATGTGGCTCTATCACCACCCAAAGGTCCTGGTATGTGCAGCCGAAGCGCCAGGACCGGGCATGCCCGTGCGGCCGGATCGGCGATCGTCTTGCACAATGACAGAAAGGGCCATGCGAAGCGGCGCTGCCCGCCCGGAGCGACCGGGCCGGCCAAGCGCACGGCGAACCGCCCGGAACGAAACGGCACAACGGGCGATCCGTCGCTCCGCGCGACTCCGGGGGACGACATGGCGACATCGGACAATTGGCTCTCGATGCGGGCGTCCGACGCCGATCGCGAACGTGCGGCCGACGTCCTGAAGGCGGCGCTTGCCGAGGGTCGGCTGGACTGGGACGAGCATCGTGAGCGTCTCGATGCGGTCATGCGGGCGCGTACGTATGGCGAACTCCGGATGCACATCACGGACCTGCCGGTCGGCCCGATGCCGTTCCCCGGCGGGATGGCTGGAAACGAGGTGGCCGGCGGTGAGGCGCCCCGGAGCATCGCCTCACGCGAGTCGGACGATCGCCAGCTGGAGGTTCCGCGGATCCCCGCGCAACGTGCTGCGCCACCGGCCCCCTTGGCGAACCCGTGGTCGCACTACGTCCCCGCGCCGGTGCGGATGACCGAGCCGCTCGCCAAGATCTCCGTCGTCTGCGCGATTCTCGGCTTTCTCACCTCCGGCATGGCGGCGGTCCCGGCGATCATCACGGGTCACCTGGCCCTGGCGCGGCTTCGGCGGACGAACGACGAAGGTGTCGGACTTGCGGTCACCGGCCTGGTGCTCGGATACCTCGAGCTCCTCTTCCTGGCCGTGTGGTTCATCCTCGTCATCATCCTTCATATGGACTGAACGACCGACGTCTCGATGCCGACCGCAGTGCCGGCTGGTTGACTCAGGTCGACAGAGCCGACATCGACTCCCGCTGACATCGACGCCCACTGACGAATGACCTCTCGACGACCCCCGACCTGGACGACGTGGCGTGCCGCGATGACGGACGCGCTCTACGGCTCGACGGGCTTCTTCCGCACCAACTGGCCGGCTGATCACTTTCGTACGTCCGTCCACGTGTCGACAGCGTTCGCGGGCGCGTTGCTGCGACTCGCACGCGCGGCCGGGCTGTCGACCGTCGTCGACGTCGGTGCCGGGCGTGGGGAGCTCGTGCGGAGCCTCCACGAGCTCGCGCCAGACCTCGAGCTGATTGCGGTCGAGCTGGCCCCGCCACCGCCTGAGCTGCCGCCGGGCGTGCGCTGGGTGGACTCGATGCCGTACGACATCGAGGCGTTGGTCGTGGCGAACGAATGGCTCGACAACGTCCCCCTCGACGTCGTGGAGGTGGACGCCACCGGTACCCCACGTCTCGTGGAGGTCTGCCCTGACGCCTCGGAGCGGTTGGGGGAGCCGGTGGGCGGAGACGACCTCGCCTGGCTCGACCGCTGGTGGCCGCTGACCGACGCCGTGCCCGGTGTCCGGGCAGAGATCGGCCGGCCGCGCGACGAGGCATGGCTGGAGCTGGTACGTCGGCTTCGGCGAGGGATCGCGCTCGCCATCGACTATGGCCACTTCGCGGACTCTCGTCCGGTTACCGGCAGCCTCAGGGGTTACCGGTCGGGTCGGGTGGTCGACCCCGCTCCAGACGGTTCCTGCGACCTCACGGCGGATGTCGCCATCGATGCGGTCGCCGCATCGGGGGACACCGCCGCGACAGGCGGCGCGGTGCTGCGACAACGGGACGCTCTCGCTGCGCTTGGCCTGACCGGGCTCGACGAGGGCCAGATCGTCCGGCCGGACCTGTCGCTCGCCCGCTCCAACCCGCGCGCCTACCTCACGGCGCTGTCCCGCGCGGGTGAGGCCGCCGAGCTGACCGATCCCCGCGCTTTGGGCGGGTACTGGTGGATCGTGCACACCCGCACCATGGATCTTGTGCCCGAGCTATCCGGGGTTGCCCGGTCTTGCCGAGGGCTTGGAGAAGATCAGGAAGGCCTCACGGGCATGACATCGCACAGCCCCTCGGCCGGGTCCGAGCTTGATCACGAGGGGGCCGCCACAGGATCGTCCGTGAAGTCAGCGGGGTACGGCGGGTGACGATCTTCTCCGCCCCGCTCAATTTTGTTCGCACGTTCACAAAGTCCTAGGCTGGGACTCGCGCGGTCGGTACGCCGTTCCGGCCGGCCAGCTGCGGCGGTCCAGGCGAAGCATCGGCCTTGCCCGGCTGATCACCCCTACCCGTCGCGCACCGTTCGGTGACTACAGGAGTGAAGTGAGCCCGTCCCGTTCCCACCAGACGCCTGAGGACACAGCACGACCCGGCCGTGGGATCCCCGAAGCCACGGTCGCGCGTCTGCCTGTCTACTTCCGGGCCCTGACCGCACTCGCGGACCGTGGGACGACGACGGCCTCGAGTGAGGAACTGGCCAGGGCAGCGGGCGTCAACTCGGCCAAGCTCCGCAAGGACCTGTCCTATCTCGGGTCGTATGGCACGCGGGGCGTCGGGTACGACGTGGAGTACCTCCGCTACCAGATCGCGCGAGAGATCGGGCTCACGCAGGACTGGCCGGTCGTGATCGTCGGGATCGGAAACCTCGGCCACGCACTCGCGAACTACTCCGGCTTCGCCTCGCGAGGCTTCGGCATCGTCGGCCTCTTCGACGCAGACCCGGCGAAGGTCGGCGAGCGGGTCGGCAATCACGTCGTACGCCCGTACAGCGACCTGGAGAAGGTCGTTCGGGAGCATCGTGTCGCGATCGGCGTGATCGCGACGCCGGCCACTGCCGCGCAGGAGGTCTGCGACCGGATGGTTGCGGCTGGCATCACCAGCATCCTCAACTTCGCGCCGGTCGTGTTGCGGGTTCCACCCGGCATCGACGTACGAAAGGTCGACCTGTCGACCGAGCTGCAGATCCTCGCGTACCACGAGCAACGCAAGGCCCTCCAGACGCAAGGGCGGCTCGGTCGAATCGACGGCATGTCGATCGAGAACGGTCAGGTGCCGAGCACGGCAGTTCAACAGGGCGAGTCACTCGACGAGGGTCAGCTGGTCGGGCGCGTCGACACCAACCCAGACGATCGCGAGGTGGGCGAGACGCCGTCCGAGTCCCCCGGCACCGACGTCATCAGGACCAGCTCCGTCAAGAGGAGATCCCACAGCTCATGAGCATTCTCGTCGTCGGTCTTTCCCATCGCAGTACGCCGGTCAGCCTGCTCGAGCGGGTCGTCCCGGCGCCCGAGGCACTCGAGAAGGTTCTCACCGACGCGGTGAGCTGCCCGCACATCGGGGCCGCCGTCGTGCTGTCGACCTGTAACCGCGTCGAGATCTACGCCGAGGTCGAGCGGTTCCACGGTGGGGTCGAGGAGCTGGCCGACCTATTGGCTCGCCATTCGGGTGTCCCGACCGAGGAGCTCACACCACATCTCTATGTGAGATATGAGGACGGCGCGGTCAGCCATCTGTTCTCGGTGGCGTGCGGCCTGGACTCCATGGTGGTGGGGGAGACCCAGATCCTGGGGCAGGTCAAGGCCGCGTTGCGGACCGCCCAGGACGCCGAGACCATCGGGTCGGAGCTGAACGCCGCCTTCCAGCACGCCCTCCGCGTCGGCAAGCGGGCGCACACCGAGACCGATCTGGGTCGCGCCGGACGGTCGGTCGTGACGGCGGTGCTGGACCGAGCAGTCGACGTGCTCGGCGATCTGGCGGGAAGGCGTGCGCTCGTCGTGGGGGCCGGGTCGATGGCGGCACTCGCCGCCACGACGCTCACGCGTGACCACGACGCAGAGGTCGTCGTGCTGAACCGTACGCCCGAGCGGGCGCAGCGGTTGGCTGCCAGCGTCTGCGGTACCGCGGCCGACATGGCCGATCTCGAGACCGAGCTGGCGAAGGCGGACCTGGTGGTCTCCTGCACCGGTGCGGTCGGCACGGTCGTCTCCGCCGACGCGGTGCGGGAGGCGGTCATGCGCCGCTCGCCGGCGGCGTTGCTGGAAACCGAATCGGAGGCGTCAGCGGCCCGACCGCTCGTGGTGTGCGATCTCGCGCTGCCGCGTGACGTCGACCCGCAGGTCTCGGGTATGCCCGGCGTGGCGCTGATCGACCTCGCGAGTCTCGCGGGCACGCTGGCGGCAGACGGGACGCCGGCGGACATCGAAGCCGTCCGTTCGATCGTCGCGAGCGAGGTCGCCGACTTCACCGCGGCGCGGCGTACTGCCGCCGTGCTTCCCACGGTCGTGGCACTCCGCAGCATGGCCGACCGGGTCGTCGAGGCGGAGCTGCGCCGACTGTCGTCGCGGCTGCCGGACCTCGACGACACCGCGCGCGCCGAGGTGGAGCGGACGGTGCGCCGGGTGGTCGACAAGCTGCTCCACGCCCCGACGATCAAGGTGAAGGAGCTTGCGGAGCAGACCGTCCAGACGTCGTACGCCGACGCGCTGCGCAAGCTCTTCGCACTCGACTCGGCCGCGGTCGGGGCCTTCACCAGTGCGGCACCGGTCGAGCCGACAGGCATGGACGGGCGCGAATCGACCACACGGGCAGGCGGTGCATCATGAGTGGCACGTACGGCGGGCGCTATCGCCGCCAAGGCCCGAGACGCCAGCCCGGGACGGCACTGCGGATCGGTACGCGGCGCAGTCCGTTGGCTCGAGCCCAGACCGACACCGTGGCGAAGGCCCTGGTCGAGATGGGCCACACGGTGACGATCGTCGAGCTGACGACCGCAGGGGACGTCGACCGCAAGACCCCACTCAGGCAGTTGGGTGGGCAAGGCGTGTTCGTCAACGCGGTTCGCGAGGCGCTGCTGCGTGACGAGATCGACCTTGCGGTGCACTCCCTCAAGGATCTGCCGACCAAGCCGGCCCCCGGCCTGGTGGTCGCCGCCATACCGCCGCGCGCGGATGCCCGTGACGTGCTGGTCGCCCGTGACGGGCTCACGCTCGCGACGCTGCCTCCGAAAGCGCGGATCGGCACGGGATCGCCGCGTCGGCTCGCGCAGCTTCGCAACCTGGGTAAGGACGATCTCCAACCGGTCGAGATCCGGGGCAACGTCGACACCAGGATCGGCAAGGTACGAAGCGGTGAGCTTGACGCGGTCGTCCTGGCAGCTGCGGGACTGGCTCGGCTCGGCCGTGAGGACGAGATCACCGAGCGATTCGACCCGACCGAGTTCGTCCCGGCGCCGGGCCAGGGAGCGCTCGCCGTCGAATGCCGAAGCACCGACGAGGATCTGGTGCGCATCCTCGCCGGCCTCGACGATCCGCGCACCAGGGCGGCCGTGACAGCCGAGCGCGCCGTACTGGCGACGCTTGGTGCGGGCTGCAGCGCGCCCATGGGGGCGTTCGCTCACGTCACCCACGGCGATGACGCCGGGGCAGGGGATGGCGCCGGGCATGGACCGGGCCTCACTCTCTACGCCTTCGTCGCGGCTGTCGACGGATCGGCTTGCGTACGGGCCTCCGCCTCCGGGCCTTTGAACGCGGCGGAAGAGCTCGGACGCTCGCTGGCTTCCGACCTGCTCGCCGAGGAAGGGATCGCCTTGCAGGGCGACCCTGACGCCCAGAGCACTGATCCGGGGGCCCGCCCTCGGATTCCCGCAACAGGAACCATTTGATCGAGGAACGCGTCAGGTGACCGCGAAGAACAAGACCACGAAGAAGTCCGGACCTCAGCAGGGGGTTGAGCCGGTGGCCACGCATGCCCAGGGATCGGTGTCGTTCGTCGGCGTCGGGCCGGGAGACCCGTCGCTGGTGACTGCGAGGGCGCGGGAGCTGCTCGGCAAGGCCGATGTGATCGCTGGTGAGCTGGGGACGATGGAGGCTGTCGTCGCCGCGTACGTGCGACCCGAAGCCGAGCGGATCGAGCTGACCGAGAACGCCGTCACAGCGGCCGAGGCCGGGCGTGTGCTCGCCAAGCGCGCCAAGGACGGCAATCACGTCGTACGCCTCTATCTCGGCGACCCGTTCCTCGACGGTCACGCCGCCGAACACGTCGCGGCGGTCGTACGGCATCAGGTGCCGTTCGAGGTAGCGCCAGGCTTGCCGGTGGCCACCACGGTGCCCGCCTTCGCCGGCATCTCGCTCGCGACCAGCAAGGTGAACGAGATTCGCATCGTCGACGTGCGAGACGGCGAGCCGGCGTGGGAGCAGTTCGGTGAGGGATCGGCGACGTTGGTGCTCACCGGCGTCACCGAAGGGATCAAGGACATCGCAGCCATGCTGGTGAAGGCTGGCCGTGACCCCTCGACCCCGGTGACGGCGACGGTCAACGGCACCACCACCAACCAGAAGACCATCGAGGCGACGCTGGAGACCCTGGCGTCGGAGGTGAAGGCGTCGAAGCTCACGGGGCCGTTCGTCCTGGTCGTCGGCCAGGCGGTGGCGAACCGCGACAAGCTGTCGTGGTTCGAGACCAAGCCGCTCTTCGGCTGGCGCGTGCTCGTGCCGCGCACCAAGGAGCAGGCAGGTGTCCTCTCGCGCATGCTTCGCCAGTACGGCGCCGTCCCCGAGGAGGTGCCGACGATCTCGGTGGAGCCGCCGCGCAACCCGCAACAGCTCGACCGTGCGATCACAGGGCTCGTCACCGGTCGCTACCAGTGGGTGGCGTTCACGTCGGTCAACGCTGTGCGAGCGGTCCGGGAGAAGTTCGAGGAGTACGGACTGGACGCCCGGGCGTTCGCCGGCTTGAAGGTGGCCGCGGTCGGTGACAAGACCGCCGAAGCCATCCAGGCCTGGGGAATCAAGCCCGACCTGGTGCCGAGCGGTGAGCAGTCTGCGCGTGGCCTGCTGGAGGAGTGGCCGCCGTACGACCGGGTGCTCGACCCGATCAACCGGGTCTTCCTGCCCCGCGCCGACATCGCGACGGAGACGCTGGTGGCCGGCCTGATCGAGCTCGGCTGGGAGGTCGACGACGTTACCGCGTACCGCACCGTGCGTGCCGCGCCGCCACCGGCGCCGACCCGCGAGGCGATCAAGACCGGGAAGTTCGACGCGGTGGCCTTCACGTCCAGCTCCACCGTGCGCAACCTGGTGGGAATCGCCGGAAAGCCGCACGCGACCACGGTGATCGCGGCGATCGGAGCCCAGACCGCAGCGACGGCTGCCGAGCACGGCCTGCGAGTCGACGTGCAGCCTGAGAAGCCGTCGGTCGAGGCCCTGGCGGAGGCGCTGGCGGAGTTCGGGGCCGCTCGGCGTGCTGCGCAGATCGCAGCCGGCGAACCGGTGACCAAGCCGTCGGAGCGTCGGGCGGGAGCACGCCGTCGGGCAACGACGAAGTAGGTCGGTCGGCTCGAGCGCATCGGGGGCCGGGCTGAGTGCGGCCGTGGGTCATGCCCTGCCTTCGGTCACCCACCTGATGACGCCGCCTGCACCCACCGTCGGGTGGCCGGCAGGCGCGTGCCCGGTGAGGTCGGGGTGAGGTCTACGCTCGTACGCATGGGATACCCCGACATCCGCCCGCGGCGACTTCGTACGACACCGGCGATGCGACGGCTCGTGGCCGAGACGGCGCTCGAGCCGCGGTCACTGGTGCTGCCGATGTTCGTCCGCGAAGGGGTGGCCGATCCCGTGCCGGTCCCCTCGATGCCCGGCGTCGTTCAGCACACCTTGGACAGTCTGCGCAAGGCGGCCGTCGAGGCTGTCGAGGCCGGTGTCGGCGGGCTGATGCTGTTCGGCGTACCGGAGCACAAGGATGCGGTTGGCTCGGGGGCGACGGACCCGGACGGCATCCTCAACCTGGCGATCCGGGAACTTGTCGCAGAGGTCGGTGATGCCACTCTCGTGATGGCAGACCTCTGCCTGGACGAGTTCACCGATCACGGCCATTGTGGCGTTCTGGCCCCCGATGGGAGGGTGGACAACGACGCCACGCTCGCGCGCTATGCGGAGATGGCGGTGGTTCAGGCCGAGGCTGGGGCCGACATCGTGGGCCCGAGCGGAATGATGGACGGCCAGGTCGGGGTTGTTCGCCGGGCGCTCGATGACGCCGGTCACGCCGACGTCGGCATCCTCGCGTACTCGGCGAAATACGCTTCCGCGTTCTACGGGCCGTTCCGCGACGCCGTCCAGTCAAGCCTGCAAGGGGATCGCAAGACCTACCAGCAGGATCCGGCCAACGCACGCGAGGCATTGCGCGAGGTCGAGCTCGACATCGTCGAAGGCGCCGACATCGTGATGGTCAAGCCGGCTTTGGGTTACCTCGACGTGGTCCGTACGGTCAAGGACCACGTGCGCGTCCCGGTCGCGGCGTACAACGTCTCGGGCGAATACGCCATGGTCGAGGCGGCTGCTGCGCACGGGTGGATCGACCGCGACCGCGCCATCGTCGAGACGCTGACCAGCATCCGACGCGCGGGTGCCGACATCATCCTGACGTACTGGGCGGTCGAGGCGGCTCGCCACCATCGCTGACGCGGTCGACCTCGCACGCTCTGCGTCATCGCTGGGGCGCCGCCTGCAAGGACGCGGCGCGCATGAGTCGCATCCCCAAAGTGGGGAGAGTCACACCTGAAAGGTCAGACCTGGTCACAGAGAAGACGTGTGACGCAGGGAGAAGAGCGGGGTCACCGCTGTCGACGGAGGGGCCGCCACGGCGCCCGGTCGGGGGGGAGGTAACCAGGCGCCGCGGCGGCCGAGGAGGCCCGGCGCGCCCGGGGGGGTGAGGGCGCCGAGCCGGTCTACGGGCCCCGCGACGAAAGGGCCTAGCGGAGCGACCGAAGGCTTGCAGGGGTTGGCTCAAGCGTGTTGCGTCAAGCCGATCGATGAGTACGAAGCAGCAAAGCACTCAGTGGCTCTCGACTCACGATACGTCGGAGCACCGGAACTTTGAACCCCGGACCCATCGCCGATGATAACGACCCGGTGGCAGAGGGGTTACGGGCGGCTCGCAAAATTCCGGCGAATCTGTCTCAAATCCCTCAGGACTCGGGCATGGAGCCAGGCTGGGTAGCGACAACTCGGCGGGGATGACCGCTGCTGGTCAGGTCGGGACGTAGGGGTTGACGGGGTTGACGCCCCAGGACGCGGCTCGGCGGTGCCCCTCGGAGGCGGTGTGATCGTCGCCCGCACGGGTCCGGAAGGCCAGGATTCCTCGCGGCCCCTTGCGGCGTCGTCGGGACACGACGGTGGCCAACCGTGGCTTGCGGGCCGGTGCAGCCATCACGAGGGTGGGGAGGGACAATGGCGCGCGTGACCGACCTCTCGCAGACCAGCAAGTCGCAGGCGCTGTTCGAGCGAGCGCGGGCCGTGACGCCGGGCGGCGTCAACTCGCCCGTCCGCGCGTTTCGCGCAGTTGGTGGCACGCCGCGCTTCATCGCGCGTGCCCACGGTCCGTACCTCGTCGACGTCGATGGCAACGAGTACGTCGACCTGGTGGGCTCGTGGGGTCCGATGATCCTGGGGCACGCTCATCCAGCTGTGATGGAGATGGTCCGGGAGGCGGTCGACGCGGGCACGTCGTACGGCACACCTACGGTTCCGGAAGTAGAGCTCGCCGAGGAGATCGTCGCCCGCACACCGATCGACGCGGTGCGGTTCGTGTCCTCGGGCACGGAGGCGACCATGTCGGCCCTCCGGCTCGCCCGGGCCGTGACCGGCCGGAGCAAGATCGTGAAGTTCGCCGGCTGCTACCACGGACACGTCGATGCGCTTCTCGTGTCCGCGGGCTCTGGTGTCGCGACGTTCGGGCTGCCGGATTCTCCAGGCGTCACACGTACGCAAGCGGGCGACACCATCGTCCTTCCGTACAACGATCGGGAGGCTGTGCTGGCGGCGTTCGCCGAGCACGGATCCGAGATCGCCGCGCTCATCACCGAGGCCGCACCCGGGAACATGGGCGCAGTGCCGCCCGAAGACGGCTTCAACGCGTTCCTCGCCGAGACGTGCCACCGGCACGGAGCACTGTTCATCTCCGATGAGGTCATGACCGGCTTCCGGGTCACGCGGTCGGGGTGGTACGGCATCGACGGGGTCGTGCCTGACCTCATGACGTTCGGCAAGGTGATGGGTGGTGGCTTCCCCGCCGCGGCATTCGGAGGCCGAGCTGATCTGATGGCACAGCTCGCCCCCGAAGGACCGGTGTACCAGGCCGGCACACTTTCGGGAAACCCGGTCGCCACCACGGCAGGTCTTGCCACGTTGCGCCTCGCCACCGCGGAGGTCTACAACCATCTCGACGCCACGGCCGCACAGATCGGCCAGATCGTCGCGATGGCGTTGACCAAGGAGGGTGTGCCGCACGTCGTGCAGTACGCCGGCAACCTGTTCAGCGTGTTCTTCGTCGACCCCAGCGAGATCCCGAGGGTACGCAACTTCGCGGACGCGCGTGCCCAGAACCAGCGGCGGTTCCGCGCGTTCTTCCATGCCATGTTGGAGAACGGAGTGCACCTGCCGCCGAGCGGGTTCGAGTCGTGGTTCGTGAGCGCGGCGCACGACGTGGCAGCACTCGACCGCATCGCTGCGGCTGCGCCGATCGCTGCCCGGGCAGCGGCGGCCGTGGGCGACGATGCCGATGACAGCGCGCGAGCCGGAGAAACGTCGTGAGCGGACTCACGGCAGGCTCCGGTCCGAAGCAGGACGCCACGCCTCCCACCACCGTGGTGCACCTTCTCCGCCACGGTGAGGTGGACAATCCCCGCCACGTGCTTTACGGCCGACTTCCTGGCTACCACCTGTCGGAGCTGGGGCGCCGGATGGCCAGCCGGGTGGCGGAGTCCGTTGCGGACCGTGAGATCGTGCACATCGCGTCGTCCCCTCTGGAGCGCGCACTCGAGACCGCCGAACCCATCGCCCAGACGTTCGGCCTCACGGTCAAGGTCGACGACCGCCTGATCGAGGCACAGAACGTCTTCGAGGGTTTGACGTTCGGGGTCGGAGACGGTGCATTGCGCCGGCCGACGTCGTGGTGGCACTTGCGCAATCCGTTCCGCCCTTCATGGGGTGAGCCGTATCGGGAGATCGTCGTACGAATGCTGAACGCCATGGCTGACGCGCGACGAGCTGCCGAGGGGCGTGAGTCGTTGCTCGTGTCTCATCAGCTGCCGATCTGGGTGGTGCGTTCGTACGTCGAGGGTCGCCGGCTTTGGCACGACCCCAGGAAGCGGCAGTGCAGTCTCGCGAGCCTCACCAGTTTTCGGTACGAAGGGGAGCGACTGGTCGGTGTGACCTATTCCGAGCCGGCCGCCGACCTGCTTCCCTCGCCCGGATCGAAACGCAGGTACGTGCCGGGGGCGTGATGATGCACGGGTTGCGTCGTGCGATGCAGCAGGCAGTGATGGTGCTCGCCTGCCTGCTGGCCGTGTCTGCGTGCTCCAGCGGACCCGACCAGCCCGACGCCAGGGGAGGCTCCGAAGCGGGTTTCGTCTCGGGCACCGGCACGGTGACGACGATCCCGCCGGCGGAGCGGAAGCAGGCGCCCGACCTGCAGGGCCAAACCCTCGACGGCAAGACGATCCGGTTGTCGGACTACCGTGGCAGCGTCGTCGTGGTGAACGTCTGGGGATCCTGGTGTGCTCCGTGCCGGAAGGAGGCGCGAGAGCTCGCGGAGGCGTCAGAGGCGTTGGCGGGAAAGGGCACGAAGTTCCTGGGGATCAACACGCGTGACCCGGATCCGGGGCCGGCACGCGCGTTCGTACGAAACTTCGACGTCCCCTATCCCAGCGTCTACGACCCCGACGGCAAGCTCCTCCTGGGCTTTCGTGACACCCTTCCGCCGAGTGCGATTCCGTCGACCGTGATAATCGACCGGCAGGGTCGGGTCGCGGCGCGGATCCTCGGCGCTACGACCCGACGCACGATCGAGCAGCTCGCCACCGACGTGCGGGATTCGACATGACGGCCCAGACAGGACAGCTCGGACTGGTCGCAGCTGCCCCGGTGGGTGGCGGCCTCACCGACGTCACGCTGAGCGGCTCGCTGCTGTTGGCGATCCCGATTGCCGTGATGGCCGGGCTCGTGTCGTTTCTGTCCCCGTGTGTGCTGCCGTTGGTTCCGGGTTATCTGTCCTACGTCACCGGGCTTTCCGGCATCGATCTCGCAGAACGGGCACGTGGTCGGGTCGCGCTCGGTGCCATGCTCTTCGTCGTCGGGTTTGCCGCGGTGTTCGTCTCGGAAGGTGCGCTTTTCGGGACGTTGGGAAGCTTTCTGCTGGAACATGCTGACCTGCTGACCCGCGCGCTCGGGGTCGTGACCATCCTCCTCGGTCTGGTCTTCGTCGGTGTCGTCCCGTGGTTGCAGGCTGACTGGCGGATCCACCAGGTGCCGGCCGTCGGCCTGGCGGCAGCGCCGCTGCTCGGTGTGCTGTTCGGTCTCGGGTGGACGCCGTGTATCGGGCCCACCCTCAGCGCGGTGCTCGCGTTGGCGTTCGGTGAAGGGACGGCCGCCAGGGGCGCGCTTCTCATGGCGGCCTACGCGGCAGGTCTCGGCGTTCCCTTTGTCCTTTTCGCCATGGGATTTCGCTGGCTCGCCGGATCGTTGGCCTGGGTACGCCGGCATCACCGGTGGGTGACCCGAATGGGTGGGGCATTCCTGGTCGTGGTGGGGTTGCTCATGGCAACCGGTGCCTGGGAGAGCCTGATCGGTCCGCTGCGGCAGTGGGCGAGTGGCGTGTCGACGATTCTGTAGCGGCGGTTGGAGATCCGGGCGGAGGAGAGCTGATGGCGGTAGCAGACACGGGACGTTCATGACCCAGACACGCGTGCGGGACGCGAAGCACAAGCCGGCGCAGAGAGCGCATCGAGGCGATGCTGGTGAGGTTGCACCGCTTCGGCCGCTCGAGTTCGCCCGGTGGGCATGGCGGCAGCTCACGTCCATGCGTACCGCGCTGGTGCTGCTCTTCCTGCTCGCGTTGGCGTCGGTGCCGGGGTCGCTGATTCCGCAACGCTCGGTGAACCCCGTGGAGGTCGCCGAGTTCATCCGGGCCAACCCGACGCTCGCGACCTGGTACGAACGCCTCGGCCTGTTCGACGTCTTCTCCTCGCCGTGGTTCGCGGCGATCTACCTCGCGCTCATGGTCTCGCTGCTCGGGTGCGTGATCCCGCGCTCGGTGCAGCATTGGCGACTCGTCCGTTCCCGACCACCTGCGGCGCCACGCCATCTGGACCGGCTGCCGGCCTACCGGACGTGGGTCACCGAGGCGGCGCCGGGTGACGTGACCGAGCGGGCGACACAGGAGCTGCGGCGATCCGGTTACCGCGTCGAGCCCCGGGCCGGCGTGTCGGTGGCGGCCGAGCGCGGGTACCTTCGCGAGGTCGGGAACCTGGGATTCCACCTGGCGCTCGTCGCCGTTCTGATCGCGGTCGCGGTGGGGAACCTGTTCGGCTTTCGCGGGACCGTGCTCGTCGTGGAGGGCAACGGTTTCGCCAACACCGTGACGCAGTACGACGGCTATCAGGCAGGTCGGCTGTTCGACGAGTCGCAGCTGCCGCCGTTCGCCTTGACCGTCGAGGACTTCCACGTCCGGTTCGAGACGCAAGGAGAGCAGCGAGGCTCGGTGCGGGAGTTCGCGGCGAAGGTTTCGTACACGACCGAGCCGGGAGCGCCCGAGCAGACCTACAACCTGCGCGTCAACCATCCGTTGCAGGTGGACGGCAGTCAGGTGCATCTGCTGGGCCACGGCTATGCGCCACGGTTCACGGTGCGAGACGGTCGGGGTGACGTGGCGTTCTCCGGTCCGGTGCCGTTCCTGCCGCAGGATGGGCGGTTCAGCTCGACCGGTGTGATCAAGGTTCCCGATGCGCGACCGGAACAGCTCGGCTTCCAGGGCTTCTTCCTGCCGACCGCGGTGATCGATCCGCAACGTGGGCCGGTGTCGGCGTTCCCAGACGCGCTACGACCCGCCGTGTATCTCACGGCCTACCACGGTGACCTGGGGCTCGACAGCGGTGTGCCGCAGTCGGTGTACCGGCTCGACATGCGTGGCCTGAAGCAGTTCCGTACGGCGTCCGGTGACGCGTTTCGGGTGGCGCTCACCCCTGGACAGGAGGTCACGTTGCCGGGCGGGGCCGGGACCATCTCGTTCGACGGCTACGCCCGGTGGGTCAACCTCCAGATCAGCCGGAACCCCGGAGAGCCCATTGCCCTGGCCGCGGCCGGGCTCGCCCTGGGCGGACTGCTACTATCCCTCGTAGTACGTCGTCGGAGGGTCTGGGTACGGGCCACCGCCGCTCGCGGGCGTACGGTTGTCGAGGTCGCAGGGCTGGACAGGTCTGATCCGACGCTCGCACCCCGGCGCGATCGTGCGGCCCCGACCGACGCGCGCAACGACCTGGCGACCGAGATCGACACGTTGGCTACCGCGCTCGCGCAGCATGCGCCGCCGGTGAGGGAGGAGCCCGGATGCAGTTGATCGGTTCTCTGGCGCTTGCGTCGGCGTCGGACAACTTCGTGGCCGGCGCGACCATCGTGATGGTGCTGGCCATGCTTGCCCACGCGGCGGAGTGGGCGTTCATCCGGGAACGCCGGACCGCCGACGCTCTCGCCGTACCGGCGCAGGGTTCGGGGCGTGAGGCGGAGCACGATCGCGCGGATGCAGCACAGGAGGCTGCAGCGCAAGGAGCGGAGGCGCTCGGATCGCACCGGGGCGCGGTTGCCGTGCTGGAACGTCCCGACGGTGGTGACGACGCGACGGGTCGGTCGGAGCGGTCGGAGACCTTTCGGCGGATCGGTATCGCGCTGACGATCCTCGCCACCGGCCTGCTCGGCCTCGGCGTGATCTCGCGTGGGCTCGCCGCCGAACGAGTGCCGTGGAGCAACCTCTACGAGTTCGCCATCACCGGAAGCTTCATCCTGCTCACCACGTACCTCGTGACGCTGCGCCGCCTGGGGCTGTGGTTCCTGTCCCTGCCGCTCGTGGGCTTCGTGCTCGTAGTCCTCGGCCTCGCGGTGACGGTGCTGTACCTGCCGGTGTCAGGTCTCATCCCCGCGCTTCAGTCGTACTGGCTCGTCATCCACGTCTCCGCGGCCGTCACCGCGACCGCTGTCTTCTCACTCGGAGCTGTCACGAGCCTGGCGCACATCCTGAAGGCCCGCCAGGAGCGACGGGTCACCGAGGCGCCCACAGGCGTGCTCGCGAACCTTCCACCCGCCGCGGCCATCGAGCGGATCGCGTACCGACTTCACGCGTTCGCGTTCCCGGTGTGGACGTTCGCCCTGATCGCCGGTGCGATCTGGGCGGCAAAGGCGTGGGGACGCTACTGGGGGTGGGACCCCAAGGAGACGTGGATGTTCATCACCTGGATCTGCTACGCCGCCTACTTGCACGCCCGGTCGACGGCTGGCTGGCGAGACAAGGTGTCCTGGATCGCGCTCGTGGCGTTCGGCGCCCTGCTGTTCAACCTCATCGGAGTGAACTTCCTGATCAACGGCCTCCACTCCTACTCCGGCTTTTAGGGCAAATGACCACGTTACGTTGGTCACTCGGCTCTTTCGGCGGCATGCTTGCCACGGCAAGGTACGACTCCTCGTGGCCAGACCAGGCCTTCATCGCCTTCAGCTGAACGCGGGATAGAGCGGAAGCAGCTCGACCTTCCGCCAGGCTCGTTGAGCGGCCTGTCGCACCGGTTCGGCGAGCTCGGAGTGCAAGGCCGCGAGCTCCTTCTGGCGCTGTGCGACAGCGCTGAGCTCGTCGAGGCGCTGCATGACGATCTGCCGGCGCGACCCGAGGTGGAAGTTGTAGCGGTCCATGTAGGGGCGGTAGTCGCCTTCGGACTCCAGCGCGGGGCCCGAGTGCCAACGCAGCCCGATGAGAGCCCACAGCGCCGCACAGGCATTGAGCGCCGCCTCGAACTCCTTGTCCGACCCGAAGTCGTGTCCGGCCGACACGAGTCGGTCGCGATAGCGTGCGACGAGCTTGTCGCCGAAGCCTTTCGGCAGCCGGCGGACACACCAGCAGGTCGGCATGACGGTTCGCACGTACGCCAGGTCGAGCAGCGCGTGCCTCATGCTCGCGAACTCGATGTCGAAGAGCCGGATCGGCCGGTCGGAGTAAACCCGGTTGTTGTCAGGACAACAGTCGTTGAGGCTGAAGGCCTCCCAGGGTCCGGGCTCGCTCACGATCTCGTCGATCCAACGAAGCGCCCGGGTTCCGGCCATGCTCAACGACAGATTGGGAACCAGCCGGCGAAAGATCGGAATTATGGTGCGCGCCGCCGTGGTCGCAGACAACAGGCCAGGGTCGGTGGTGAGTTTCCCGAGGCGGGTACGGATCGCGTGATAGTCGGCGGCGCGACCGAACGTTGCGAGATGGATGTCGGCGAGCGCGTCGACGTACCCCGTCAGCGCGTTGGTCGCCGACACGGCAGATCCGGCCAGCAGGATGTCGGCGAGGCTCGGGCCGTCGCCGAGGTCCTCCATGAGGACGAACCCGAGCTCGGCATCGCCGCCGTAGAAGTCGGGCACCGTGGTGCATGGTTCCGGCAGTCCGCGCAGGAACTCCAGTCCGGCCCATTCGTTCCACAACCGTTGCGAAGGGCTGTAGGGATCGGCGTCGTCGACTCGGAACCGACCCGTCTCGTCGCGGCGGGCGAGCTTGAGAACGGCACTGCTGACGGGCCCGCCAGCAAGCTGCAACCGCACGACGAACGCATGACCTTCAGAGCTCAGCACGTCGTACCCGACCACGTACGTGCCGGTACCGAAGCGTCGTGACAGCACCTCGCTGGCCCGCATCTCGATCTCGTCGGAGATCAGGCGGGCTGGGTCGCCAGGCCTCATGCGGACGTGTCGCCGGAGTCGTCCCGGTGCTGGCGCAGCTCGCGCTCCCGGCGTTCCAGGTCGGCCTCCCACTGGCGTAGGCGTTCGGCACGCAGCTTCTGTTGCCGCTCGGTCAGCGCCTGGAGAAACTCCGGGTCATCGTCTGGCGCGACCGGCCGCTTCGCAGGAGGTGACTGAGACTGCGCACCCGGGCCAGCGACCGCCTGCGGTCGCCCGGCGACGAGCCAGCCCACGCTGCCGACGAACGGCACCAAGATGATCAAGATTGCCCACACGGCTCGAGGCAGCAGCCGCACGTCCTCCGACCGACTCTGTGTCAGGTCGACCAAGCAGTAGACGACCAGAACCAGGTTGATCAGGAAGGGCAGCAGTCGGAGCATCCGAACCCTCCTCGGGCGACGACAAGCTGTCGGGCGTTGGGAATCCTGGCGGCTCCCAGACGACGCCTTGCTGGGAGCAGCGTAGTAGCGAGCCGAGAACAATGACCAGGTGTGGAGGGTTCCGCCGGGTCTGCACTGGTGCTGACGCCATGCGCGGATGGCCGTAGCACTGTGTAGTCGGGGCCGGGTCGGTGACCTCGCTGCGCCGGGCGTACGCTGCGAACCGTTGTGCGGACACTTCTCATCTACACGGCGCTCCGGCTGATCGTCTTCGCCGGCTGCTTTGGTGTGCTCTACCTGCTGTTCGGCGATCATGTGTCCGCCTTGCTCCTCGCGCTCGTAGCGCTGCTCTTCACCTCGGGGTTGTCGTGGCTGCTGCTGCGCCGCCAGGGCGTCGAGGCCGGCAAGGCGCTCTCTCGTGGCCTCCAGAGGGTCCGCGAGCGCATCGACGAGGCGGCCCGCAAGGAGGACTGAGGCCTCGCGATCTCGCGCCTGCTCCCCAGCACGGCGCATTGGTCGAGTTGGCGGCCATCGGGATGACCGATCGCCGTCACACCGGTGCGGACCGTCACGACAGGCTAGCCTCGAGGTATGGAGCGTCATGATCCGCCGATCCCTGATCCGGACGGCACGAACCGATGGACCAAAGAGGGCGTGACCCCGGGCGAGGATCCGCGCGAGATCGACGAGGAGCAGTTCGACCCTCGGCTCGTCCACCGAGTCCAGCAGTACCGAGCCGTGGTCCATGCGGAGGAAGCCACGGATCCTGCCGAGGAGATGGGGACGACCGCAACGTCTCACGATCCCACCGAGCGAGACTGACGGGCTTGTCCAGCCAATCGAGCTGGGCTCTTCCGGGCACGGGGTCGGGACGAGTTCCAGACGTCCGGGCGCAGTCTGAGGAGCCAGATCGCGAGCTGAGGAGTCAGATCGCGAGGCCGACGGTCAGCAGCACAGCGGTCACGAGCTCGACGAGTCCGGTCTGGGTGAGGACCGCGACGAGGCCTCGCCCAGACGTACCACGCCACACCTGGCGCATCGGCCGCAGCGCGAGGGGTAGGGCCAGCAACCCGAGCAACGCCCACGGTGCGGCGAGCCCGACCAGCGAGATCATGACGTACGGCACGCTCATCAGCGCGAGGTAAAGCTCTCGGGTCGCCCGGTCGCCCAGCACCACGGCCAGCGTGCGTTTCCCGCTCGCCTCGTCGGTTGTGATGTCGCGGAGGTTGTTGGCGACCAGGATGGCGCAGGTGAGGCATCCGATGGCGACGGCGCTGGCGGCGGCCGGCCACGTGATCCCGCGTAGCTGGACGTAGGTCGTACCGAGCACGGCGACCAGGCCGAAGAAGACGAAGACACTGACTTCGCCGAGCGCGCGGTAGCCGTACGGGTTGCGTCCGCCGGTGTAGAACCATGCCGCGGCGATCGCCAGCGCGCCCAGACCGATCAGCCACCAGGCGGTGGTGGCGGCGAGGATCAGACCGCAGATCGCGGCCACCGCGAAGCAGGCGAACGCCGCGGCCTTGACCGCGCCCGGGCTGGCAAGACCCGAGCCCACGAGCCGAAGCGGGCCGACGCGTTGCGCATCCGTGCCACGGATACCGTCTGAGTAGTCGTTCGCGTAGTTGCACCCGACCTGGAGGGCTACCGCGACGACGAGCGCGAGCGCCGCCTTCCACGCGATGAATCCGCCGGCGGCCGCCGCGGCGCCAGAGCCGACGAGGACGGGCGCGACCGACGCGGGAAGCGTACGCGGACGTGCCCCTTCCAACCACTGTCCCGGCGTTGCCACGAGGTGGCAGTCTGTCAGATCGACGAGATGCCACCGTCCCCGTGGTCAGGTGATGCCGCTGGCCCTGCGCTGGGTGTGGGGCTCGCACTGTCGTCCGGCCGTTTGGTCGGTGGGCGATGGCAGGCTCTAGGGCTGTGACTCTCGAGCCGCTTCCACCCGACCTGCGTGACCAGTATCTGGACTACCTCGGCGTAGACCGTCGGCACCGCACGTCACAGCCGGCACCGGATCTTCTGGCTGAGTTGCATCGAGCTCAGCTGGCGCGGGTGCCGTACGAAAACCTGGAGATCCAGCTGGGTCGGGCGACGACCATCGACCCGTATGAGTCGGCGAAGCGGATCCTCACCGGACGTGGCGGTTACTGCTTTCACCTCAACGGTGCGTTCGCCGCGCTGCTTGCAAGCCTCGGCTACGACGTCGTCCTGACGCGTGGTGCTGTCCCGTCGGCCGGGGAAGACGGTCGGTGGTGGGGCAACCACATGGTGCTCATCGTGCGGTTCGGTGCCGACCAGTGGCTCGCCGACGTCGGACTCGGTGACGGCATCCTCGACCCGCTGCCCCTTGTCGATGCTGTGGTGGAGCAACCACCGTTTCGGTACCGGTTGGAGCATGTCAACGGGTCGCGTTGGCGCTTCCACCATGATGAGCACGCGTCGATCGCCGGCTTCGACTTGGACGTCACGCCGGTGGATCTCGATGCGTACGGCGCCATGCATGCGTACCTCTCCGCCGATCCGCAGTCGTCATTCGTCCAGAAGCTCGTCGTCCAACGGCGTCTCGCCGATCACGCCCTCACGTTGCGGGGATGCGTGCTGACACGCGTCGATGCGCTCGGGAAGCACCAACGGGACGTGCTGAAGGAAGACGAGTGGCTGGCGCTCTTCGACACCGCGTTCGGCCTGCGGCTTGACGACGTGGATGCCGAGGCGATGCGCGCGTTGTGGCAACGGGTCCGAGCCAGCCACGAGGCATGGGAGCGAGTCGGGCGACCGTAGGGGTGCGATCGCGGGCCGTTCCGGATTCGGCACGCATGAGGTCGTCGTGGCAGGCGCCGTTCGTCGATCGACATCGTGTTGCGCTAAAGTAGGCGGCGTTGGGCGATCGCCCAAGGCGACTGACCAAAGCGATCGTCCAGGTTGGGCGACCGAGACTTCGCGGGGCAGGGTCAGCGGATCCAGGCGGGAGGCGTCCGGATGGCCATGACAGCGGCCGAGCGAGGTCGGCAGGTCAGGGAGCGGTTGCTGACCGCTGCACGGGAGCTCATCGTGGAGCGCGGGTGGCGCGGCGTGACGACCCGTACGCTCGCCGAGCGGGCAGGTGTGGCTCCCGGTCTCGTGCATTACCACTTCGGGTCCTTGCAGGAGTTGCTCGGCGAAGCAGCCATCAGCGCGCTGCGTGAGCTCGTGAGGTCGATTGGTCCCAACTTTCAGCAGGCGTCGTCCATGTCCGCCGGGTTGGACCTCATGCTCATGGCGCTGGACCGCTACACGGGCGACGACCCGATGTCACTGCTCGTCTGTGAGACGTATCTGGCGTCGACACGTGATGCGACGCTGCGGACCGCGGTGGAGTCGTTGCTCTCGGAGTTTCGCGTCGTGCTCGCCGACTGGCTTCGTGACCGCGGTTGCGCCCAGCCAGAGCAGACGGCCGCCGTCTTGGCCGCGGCCATCGACGGGATCATGCTGCACCGCGCGGTCGATCCATCGCTGACCTCTGGCGTCGTCGCGCCCGTCCTGCAGCGGGTCCTGACCGGTGACCGGGATCGTCCGAGGAGCGCAATGCGGCGATCTAGCAACCGATCCAAGCGGAGGGAACGATCATGAAGGTTCTGATCTGCGGTGCCGGGTTGGCAGGGCTTGCGCTTGCGCACTGCCTTGACGCAAAGGGCTGGCAGGTCGTCGTACTGGAAAAGGCCCCTGGACCGCGGACTCAGGGCTACATGATCGACTTCTTCGGTCCCGGCTACGACGCGGTCGAGGCGATGGGGCTGCTGCCCAGGGTGCGAGAGCTCGGATACCGGGTCGAGGAGGCGAGCTACGTCGACCGTCGCGGTCGCCGTCGGGCTGCCCTGGACTTCGGCCGGTTCGCCAAGGCTCTAGGGGGTCGGCTGGTGAGCATCATGCGGCCCGACCTGGAGCGTGTGCTGCGGGAGGCGTTGCCTGGTCGCGTCGACCTTCGATTCGGTACGAGCGTGGTTATGGCGCGTTCCGAGTCCGATGGCGTACGGGTCGAGCTCAGTGACGGGAGCGCCATCGACGCGGACCTGCTGGTTGGTGCGGACGGGATCCACTCGACCGTTCGGAGATTGGTCACCGGCGATGATCGAGAGACCGTGCGTCACCTGGGTTTCCACACCGCGGCCTTCGTGTTCGACGACGCAGGGTTCCACGCCCAGCTCGGCAATCGCTTCTACCTGACCGACACCATCGGAAGGCAGATGGGCTTCTACGGCTTGCGAGACGGACGCGTGGCAGCGTTCGCAGTGCATCGTGCGCGCACGACCACGCTTCCGGCCGACGCTCGGGCCGTGATTCGCGAGGAGTACGCATCGCTCGGCTGGCTCGTGCCCCGAGCCTTGGCAGCGTGCCCGCCGGCGGAGGAGGTCTACTACGACCTGGTGGCGCAGGTGGAGCTGGCGCAATGGAGCCGCGGACGGATCACGCTCGTGGGTGACGCCTGCTACGCCGTTTCCTTGCTTGCCGGGCAAGGAGCATCGCTCGGCATCGGGGGTGCGTACGTGCTAGCCGAGCAGCTGGACCGCGCCGGGTCGATCGATGCCGCGCTGGAGGCCTACGAGCGACAGTGGCGTCCGGTCGTCGTCGAGAAGCAGCGAGTGGCTCGCAGTGTGGCGGGATGGTTCGTGCCGGAGTCGGAATGGAAGCTCTTCCTGCGTCGTACGACCATGCGACTGTCCCGGCTGCCTGGGGTACGTCGTCGAGTCGCGGGTATGCTTGCCGGCAAGCCAATCCGCTTGGCTCCCACCTCACAATGACCAGGCGTGGCGACTACGCACCCGCCATGGCAGGTGCCGGCACCCTCTGAGGCTATTGAAAGGCGTACGGCACATGCTCGCGCTAAGCAACACCTCGAAGGCTTCCCCAGACCACCGGTGTAAGGCGAGCTTGTCTGCCACCCTGACGCGCTTGCTCGGCTTGAAGGAAGCGTAGTGCCTCGACAACTCGCTCTCGGCTGGGCTCCTCGACACGGTGACCCTTGTTCCGGATGTGGTTGTGGAAGTCAGGCTCGAGTGCCAGTCCGTAGTTCGCCAGGTAATAAGCATGGCCCGCGTTCCAGATCCATTCGCCGTCGGTTTGGGTGACGATCGGAACTGCGGCTCCTTTTGACGGGTCGTATCGGTCTTCCGTGCGTCCTGCCGCCCGGATCACTACCGGTCCATCATTGAGGAACTCGAGGATACGCTGGCGCTCCTCCGGATCGTCGCGCCGAGGATGGTCCGATGAGAATCGCGGGCCCTCGACGGGATCACATACGTCGAAGAGCTTCGCGATACGAAACCGAGGCATGAGGAGTCTCCCGGCTGCCTGGAGTGCGTCATCGTGTGGCAGGGCATAAATCTCGACATGAGCTCGTGTCGAGAGCTGCGAAAGCTCAGCCCACCCGGTCCGATCGACCAGAGGCAGCCGCAACGAGCGCCGCGCGGTCGAGCTTGCCCGAAGACAACACGGGAAGCGCGTCCACGACGATGAGCTCGCGTGGCGCGTATGCAACGGGATGGTGGGCCGCGACGTGCGCGCGAACATCGGCCAGGGCGGGAACGGGCGCGCCGGGCTGCAACACGACGTAGGCGACGATCCGTGCGCCCCACTCGGGATCGGGTACGCCAACCGCGGCAGCTTCCGCGACACCGGGAAATGACCCGACCGCCTGGTCGACGGCGGGGAGTGGAACGTTGACACCCCCGGAGATCACGACGTCGTCGATTCGTCGCAACACCTCGAGCCGACCATCGGTCGTCCAGCGACCGACATCGTCGGTCACATGCCACCCATCCACCAGGGCTTGGGCCGTAAGGTCCGGGCGGAGCCGGTAACCGGCGAAGACCACGGGCCCGCCGATCCTGATCCGTCCCTGCCCCGATCCGTCGCGATCATCGAGTGCGATCCGCACGCCATCGAGGGGTACGCCGTCGTAGACGCAGCCGCCGCAGGTCTCCGTCATGCCGTACGTCGTGACCACCGCGATCCCAGCGGATCGCGCACGGTCGAGAAGCGTCGCGGGAGCCGCCGCACCGCCCACCAGGATCGCGTCGTAGGACCGCAACGCGTCAATCGCAGATGGGCCTGCGTCCAGCAGACGTACCAGCTGAGTCGGGACAAGGGCCGTGTAGCGTCGCGACTCGTCCCGAGACAGCAGCCTGGCAGTAGCCGCGCAGAACGCCTCGGCCGTGAAGGGCCGTGCGACCGGTACCGGGTGGGTTCCGGCCAGCAGGGAACGGACCAGCACCTGCAGCCCGGCGATCCGGCTCACCGGCAACGCAAGCGTCCAGCCGCCAGGACCGCCGAGGCGCTCGAGGGTCGCGCGTGCGGAGTGTAGGAGCGCGGACGCCGATAGTAGCGCGGCCTTGGGTTCGCCGGTCGATCCGGACGTCGCGAGCACGACAGCGACGTCGTCGCGTTCCAGCGGTTGGTCCGTACGAAACGTGCGCTCGTGCTCCCGTGAGGCACCGATCGACGCCTCGGATCGATCGACCGGCGCAAGCGCCGGGCCGTCACCGGCAAGCGCCGCAGGGAGCGCGGAAAGCAGCGCGTCGACCGTGGCATCAACCACCCGGAGCCGGCGACCGGAGCCGGCCGCCGGTGCGGCACCCGGCCGGCGACCAGCGATCGAGGACACCGCACTAGGCTACGGGTCACTCCAGCGTGTTAGCTCGAGCAGGCATTGACAAGGGCAACGCACGAAAGGAACGGTTCATGATCAGCCGCGGGGACGGGGGTCTCCACGTCTTCGCGGTGGGCATGCGATCGAAGTTCCGCGGCATCACGGTTCGTGAAGGCATCCTTGCTCGAGGTCCGAGCGGATGGGCAGAATTCAGCCCATTTTGGGACTATGACGACGCGGCGTGCGTCGCGTGGTTGCGGGCGGCGCGTGAGGCTGCGTACGACATCTGGCCGGCGCCTGTCCGCGACCGGATCCCCGTCAACTGCACGGTGCCAGCGGTCTCGCCGGACCGTGCAGCCGAGATCGTCAAGGCCAGCAACGGCTGCCGCACGGCCAAGGTGAAGGTCGCCGAGCCGGGTCAGTCGGAACGCGACGACCTCGAACGTGTCGAGGCGGTCCGAGACGCGCTGGGCCCGGACGGGCACATCCGGGTCGACGCCAACGGCGCCTGGGACGTCGACACCGCGGTCAGCATGATCGCCAAGCTGGATGCAGCCGCTGGCGGGCTGGAGTACGTCGAGCAGCCGTGCGCCAGCGTCGAAGACCTTGCCAAGGTACGCCGGAAGGTCGGGGTCCCGATCGCGGCCGACGAATCCATCCGGCGAGCTGAGGATCCGTATCGCGTGGCGCGGCTCGACGCCGCCGACATCGCGGTCGTGAAGGTGCAGCCGCTCGGGGGAGTGCGGGCCGCCCTGCAGATCGTCGAGCGCATCGGGTTGCCGGCCGTCGTGTCGAGTGCGGTCGAGACGTCGGTGGGGCTCGCAGCAGGCGTTGCATTGGCCGCTGCGTTGCCTGAGCTGCCATATGCCTGTGGGCTCGCCACCGGCGGGTTGCTCTGTGCCGACGTGGTCGCCAATCCGTTTGTCCCTGTTGACGGTTTCCTCCCCGTGGTGCGTCCGGAGCCCGATCCGGAGTTGCTCGCCGCGGCCACGGCCGACGACGCGACTCGTGACCGGTGGCTCGACCGACTAGCCCGGGTGGAGGCGCTCGCATGAACCCTGCCACTGCGCTCGCCCGTGTGCTGGTCGACGAGCTCTGGCGCGGTGGCGTTCGTGAGGTCGTTCTGGCGCCAGGCTCGCGCAGCGCACCGCTGGCGTTTGCCTTCCACGCGTACGACACGCTGGACCGGATCCGCCTGCATGTGCGGATCGATGAACGGTCGGCCGGGTTCCTGGCGCTCGGCTTGGCCAAGGTGAGTCGGCGCCCGGTACCGGTCGTGTGCACGTCGGGGACCGCAGCGGCGAACCTGCACCCTGCGGTGCTGGAAGCGCACCACTCCGGCGTGCCGCTGATCGTGTTGACCGCCGACCGGCCGCCGGAGCTTCGTGGCGTGGGTGCCAACCAGACCACCGACCAGCTGAAGCTGTACGGCGACGCGGTCCGCATGTTCCACGAGGTAGGCACGCCAGAGCGGCGGGCTGGGCAGAACGCGTACTGGCGCAGTCTGGTGGCTCGAGCCCTTGCCGTGGCACGCGGCTTTCGGGACCGCGACCCCGGGCCGGTCCATCTCAACCTGGCGTTCCGTGACCCGCTCGTCCCGGACGAACCGGTGCAGGCTCTGAACGATGCCGTGGACTCGGGCGATGATCGAGCGAGTACCGGCGACGGGCTGACCGGTATCGACTGGCCGGAGTCGCTCGAAGGCCGACCGGGCAACGCGCGGTGGACGCGGGTCGAGCGGTTGGTCACCGACCGAATCTCCTGGCTCGAACGCGGGCCGCGCACCGTCGTCGTGGCCGGCGATGGTGCCGACCTGTCGGCTCGCTGGCTGGCCGAGACCGCCGGCTGGCCGTTGCTCGCGGAGCCGACCAGCGGCGCGCGTTCGGGCCCCAATGCGCTCGGGCCCTACCGCCTGCTGCTCGAGGCGGACACGCCACTGGTCCGTGCGATCGAGCGAGTGGTGGTGTATGGGCGACCCACGTTGTCGCGTGCTGTGATGCGGCTGATCAGTCGGGAGGATGTCACGGTCGTGGTCGCCGGCCGACGGCCTTGGTGGCCCGACCCCGGCCACTCGGCTTACCGCGTGAGCGCCACGGTCGCTTTGGAAGGCACGGGAGACGACTCCGGCCGCAAGGAGCCCGACGAGTGGCTCAGCGCATGGCTGTCGGCCGACCAGTGTGCGCGCGTAGCGGTCGAGGAGGTGCTTGCCCGCGAACCCACTGTCACCGGGCTCCACGTGGCGCGTGACGTGGCCGCCGCCGTGCCGCCCGGTGGGCTGCTCGTGGCGGGTTCGTCCAATCCGATTCGAGACCTGGATCTTGCTGCGGTGCCCTGGACCAACCGGCTGGTGGACGACGGGGGCCGGATCGCGCACCAAGAGCAGCGCAAGGTGATCGGCAATCGCGGGTTGTCCGGCATCGACGGGACGCTGTCGACGGCGATCGGTGCCGCTCTGGTGCATCGGACCGGCCCGGCGTACGCACTGCTTGGCGACCTGACGTTCCTGCACGACGCCAACGGGCTCATTCGCGGGCCTTACGAGGCGCGACCGGATCTCACGGTGGTCGTGGTGAACGACGACGGAGGTGGGATCTTCAGCACGCTGGAGCAGGGCGCGCCAGCGTATGCGGACGCCTTCGACCGGATCTTCGGGACACCCCACGGTGTCGACCTGGAAGCACTCGCCGCCGCGACCAAGACCCCCTACACCTTCGTACGGTCCCGTCGTGACTTGCACGCCGCTCTGTCGCGTTCGCGGGGTCTGCGCATCGTCGAGGTGCGAACCGACCGGATGGCGTTGCGGGACCTCTACGCCCGGCTCACCACCGCCGTCCGATCCGCGCTGCGAATGGCTGCGCCCTATGCCGGCTGACCGTTGTCTTGGCCATGCATCTCGTGTGGAAGGAATCGTCGATGACCCCGGATCGCAGCCTTCGTGTGGCACCCGACCGCGGCCCCACTGCGTCGCCTACCGCGAAACCCGGTGTGGGGTTCGCCACCGTCGAGTGCCACCGGTATGACGCGGCCGGCGGCGGTTTCGCGGAGGCGCTGCTCCGCGAGTGCGTCTACGAGGTGACGCCCGACACGGTGTTGTCGTACGTCGTCTTCCCCGCGGCGACGTCGCGCTTGGGCGAGGAGCTGTACGCCGCGACGTACGTCTCGCTCGATGTGACGTTCTCCGACGGAACCCACCTTTCCCAGCTGGGTGCCGTGGACGTGCGAGGCGTACGGTTGAACCCGCGGGCGCAAGGCGAGTCGAAGATGTTGTACGTCGACCAGTGGAACCGCATCGAGGTGCGGCTGGGAGACGTCGCGGCTGGCAAGACCGTCACCGGTGTCCTCGTGTGTTGTGAGGCGCCACAGGGCTCGCCATGCTTCACCGGATGGCTGGACTGCGTGCAGTTCTCGGAGCGCCCGGCACGTGAGGGCGTCGGTCGACCGTCCGACTACGTGATCACGACACGGGGCACAAACTCGACTGGCGCGTTCTCACGTGGGAACACGATCCCTGCCACCGCGGTGCCGAACGGCTTCAACTTCTGGATCCCGGTGACCAATGCGGGCTCGCTGACGTGGGTGTACGAATACCAGCGCGACAACAACGCCGCCAACCGTACCGAGCTGCAGGCGTTCGCGCTGAGCCACCAGCCGAGCCCGTGGATGGGTGATCGGCAGACGTTCCAGGTCATGCCATTCGGACGTCCCGGCGAGCCGACGGCAGACCGATCGGCGCGTGCCTTGGCTTTCGGACACGAGAACGAGGTCGCGAGACCGCACTACTACGCCGTGACGTTCGACAACGGCATGCGCACCGAGATCGCCCCGACCGACCACGCGGCGATCTTCCGTTTCACGTTCACCGGTGAGGGCTCGACGCTCATCTTCGACAACGTGTCCGGCGACGCTCGGGTGGACGTCGATACCGGCCGCAACGTGCTGACTGGCTACACCGACATCCGAAGCCGGTTGTCCAACGGCGCCACGCGGATGTTCGTCTACGTGACGTTCGACCAGCCGATCGTCGCGGCTGGACGGTTGCCAGACGCCGGGGAGCGACGCGAGGCCAGCGCATACGCGCGGTTCGACGAGTCGGCGGACACCGTGACGATGCGGATCGCCACGTCGCTCATCAGCCTGGACCAGGCGCGCAGGAACCTCGAGTTGGAGATCGCGGCCGACGATAGCGTCGAGAGCGTGCGGGAACGCGCCCAGCGGCTGTGGGATGAGCGGCTGGGCGCGATCGAGGTCGAAGGAGCGACCGAGGACCAGCTCGTCACGCTCTACTCCAACCTCTACCGGTTGTTCCTGTATCCGAACTCGGCGTACGAGAACGCTGGCACGGCAGAGAATCCGCGGTACGTGCATGCCGTGCAGTCGGCGGTGACGACACGTGCGAGCACTCCGACAAAGACCGGCGCGCCCGTCGTCGACGGAAAGGTGTACGTCAACAACGGATTCTGGGACACCTACCGCACCGCCTGGCCGGCCTACGCGTTATTGGCGCCGACGCTTGCCGGGGAGCTGGTCGACGGATTCCTCCAGCATTACCGAGACGCTGGCTGGGTCCCTCGGTGGTCGTCACCGGGATACGCCGACCTCATGGTGGGGACGAGCTCGGACGTCGCGTTCGCTGATGCGTACCTCAAGCAGGTCACCGGGTTCAGCGTCGAGACCGCGTACGAGGCGGCGCTCAAGAACGCCACCGTACGCCCGCCGAACGACCACGTGGGCCGCAAGGGCTTGGACAGCTCGCGCTTTCTCGGCTACACGGCGGTGGAGTCGACCCGGGAGGCGCTCTCGTGGGCGCTGGACGGATACATCAACGACTTCGGCATTGCGACGCTCGCCCGGGCGCTCGCCGATACAGCCGTCGACGAGCGACTGCGTGACCGCTTCCTTTCTGAGCATGCGTACTTCGCCAGTCGCGCGCTCGGCTATCGTCTGCTCTTCAACCGCGACGTCGGATTCTTCCTGGGCCGGACCGCCGACGGGACGTGGCGGCTCTCACCCGAGGATTTCGATCCCGCGATCTGGGGCTTCGACTACACCGAGACCAATGCCTGGAACATGGCCTTCCACGCGCCCCACGACGGCGCGGGTCTGGCCGAGCTCTATGGTGGGCAAGGAGGTCTTGCGCGCAAGCTGGATGCGTTCTTCAGTACGCCGGAGACGGCGGACGAGCGGGTCAAAGGCTCGTACTCCTCGGTGATCCACGAGATGACCGAGGCGCGTGACGTCCGCATGGGCATGTACGGCCACAGCAACCAGCCCGCTCACCACATCGGGTACATGTACCTCTTCGCCGGACAGCCGTGGCGTACGCAGGAAGTGGTGCGGGAGGCGCTCGATCGGCTCTACCTGGGTAGCGAGATCGGGCAGGGCTACTGTGGCGATGAGGACAACGGGGAGATGTCGGCCTGGTGGATCTTCAGCGCGCTGGGTCTTTACCCCTTGTCCGTAGGAAGTCCGACCTACGTCATCGGATCCCCATTGTTCCGCAAGGCGACGATCCATCTCGAGTCCGGACGCGACATCGTGATCAGCGCGCCGGCCAACAGCCGACGCCACATCTATGTGCACGGGCTGAAGGTCAACGGCGAGCCGTACGACAAGACGTGGATCTCCCACGACGTCTTGGCGCAGGGTGCAGAGCTGGAGTTCGAGCTGGGCGCAGAGCCGTCGACCTGGGGTAGTGGTCCGGACGCTGCGCCGCCCTCACTGAGCCAAGGATCCGCGAGCCGCTGGCCGCTCCGGGACGTCACGTCGGCAGGGCGGGTCACGGCGTCGCCGCAGCTGCAGCCCGTCGAGGCCTTGGTCGACGACACGTCGACCACATGGGCGACCTGGACACCTGCCACACCGGAAGACGCGGCGGCGTGGGTGGAATGGGAGTTCGAAACGCCTTACCGCGTTGCGCTCTATACGCTCACGTCGGCGGACGAGGACGCCGATCCGTCGGGCTGGGTCGTGAAGGGCTCGCACGATGGTGTCCAGTGGCAGACCCTCGACACCCGCACCTGGGAGCAGTTCCGCTGGCGATCCCAGACCAGACCGTTCGCGATCGCCGAGCCTGCGTCGTACCGCTACTACCGCATCGAGTTCGAGCCGTCGGATCGAGCGTTCTCCTTGTCGCAGATCGAGCTTCTCGCGGACTGGTCGAGTAGTTCGACGCCGTGACGCCCTCTGTGTGTCGCTGTGCCACCGCGTGGTGCGGCTCACCTGCCCGTCCGGTGTGGTCAGCAATCTGCGAACTCGTCCTCGTCCTGTCGTACGACCCGACGGTCGGGGTAGACGATGAGGTCCAGCACGTGGTCGCGGGTGTAGACGCATTCGGAGTCGCGCACGTGTGGCTGCTCGAGGTTGACATAGACGTTGCGAAACGAGCCGTCGGCGTTCCAGAAGAGCCACACCGACCACGGCCAACCGGTCGGAGCGATCATGAGGGCGCCGTTTCCCTGCCAGAACGAGCGTTTCCGTGCCCGGCCCAGCGTGAATCGCTTGGCGAGCTGGACGGACCGGACGTCCTCACCGTTTGGGAGCACCGACTTGAGAACTGGCGTCTGGGGTGCGAGCCACGCCACGAGCCGCTGGAGACGCTCGCGCTTGAGCAGGAGGTCGACGCCGCGAGTGCTGTGGGAGAGCACCTCGACGGCGAGCTCCGGAGCGGCCGGAAGGTTCAGGTCGGCAGTGCGGGCGACGAGCACGTCCGGTTGCAGCAATGTGTCCTCGGCCAGGATCACATCAAGTGGCGCGACGAACCCTCGTACAAACTGCTGGGACACGCGTCGTCCAGAAGCTGCCAGACCCGCGTGACAGGATCAGCAGGCCGTGGCGTGCCTGCTGATCCTGTGAGCTCGGTGGGCGACCAGCGCTAGTCCTTGTCGGCCGAGCCGTTGAGGACCGCGGCGACGTCCGGAGGGGAGTACGCCGGACCCTTGAGCACCTTGCCGTCCTCGCGCAACACCGGCTTGCCGTCCGCGCCGAGCTTGGACATGTTGGATCGGTGCACTTCGGCGATCACGTCGTCGAGCGGGATGCCGTACTCGCACGCCGTTCCGTAGATGACGTACACCATGTCGGCCAGCGCATCGGCGACCGCGACCAGGTCGCCGGCCTCGGCCGCTGCGACGTACTCGGAAAATTCCTCGCGCAGCAACGCGATGCGCAGCTGCCACGTCTCCGGTCGCGGGTCGGGCTTCGGCGCGATGCCGAGGCCGAAGGCTTCATGGAACTGCCGCACCATCGCGGCGGGCGTTTGTGGGGCAGTGCTCATAGGCTTCGGCCAGACGCGTGCGCGGGCGTACTCATGACTCGGTACGCGGTTGCGGTCGGGTCATGGACAGTACGTCCAGAGCGGCGTCGAGCTGCTCCTCGGTGAGGTCGCCGCGCTCGACGTACCCCTGCTCCAACACCACCTGCTTGATGGTCTTGCGTTCCGCCAGAGCGGTCTTGACCACGCGGGCGGCGTTCTCGTACCCGATGTAGCGGTTCAGCGGCGTCACGATGGACGGCGACGATTCGGCGTACTCCTTGCAGCGCTCGACGTTGGCCGTGATGCCCGCCACCAGCCGATCGGCGAAGAGCACGCTCACGTTGGTGAGCAGCCGGATCGATTCCAGCAGGTTGCGCGCCATGACGGGCAGCATGACGTTGAGCTCGAAATCGCCTTGCGAGCCGGCGAATGCGACCGCCGCGTCGTTGCCGACCACCTGGGCCACCACCTGTCGGGTGGCCTCACAGATCACCGGGTTCACCTTGCCGGGCATGATGCTCGAGCCTGGCTGCAGGTCGGGCAGCGTGATCTCGCCGAGCCCGGCGCGTGGCCCGGATCCCATCCAGCGAATGTCATTGGCGGCCTTGTAGAGGCCGAGGGCGATGGTGCGGAGCTGGCCGGAGAGCTCGACCAGCGAGTCTTGCGCGCCTTGTGCTTCGAAGTGGTTGCGCGCCTCGGTGAGCGGCAGTCCGGTCGCTGCCCGCAGCTCTTCGATCACGCGCTGGGCGAATCCTGGCGGCGTGTTGACGCCGGTGCCGACGGCGGTGCCGCCGAGGGCGAGCTCGGCCACCCGGGGGAGGGTGGACTCGATCCGTTCGATGCCGTACCTGATCTGCGCGGCGTAGCCACCGAACTCCTGGCCGAGCGTGACGGGCGTGGCGTCCATGAGGTGCGTGCGACCCGACTTCACGACCGTGGCGAACTCCTCGGCCTTCGCCTCGAGCGTTTCGGCCAGGTGGCGCAGCGCGGGGATGAGGTCCTCCACGAGGGCCTGCGTCGCTGCGATGTGGATGGACGACGGGAAGACATCGTTGCTCGACTGCGAGGCGTTGACGTGGTCGTTGGGATGCACTGGCCGGCCGAGCGCCTCGGTGGCGAGGGTTGCGATCACCTCGTTGGCGTTCATGTTGCTCGACGTTCCCGAGCCGGTCTGGAAGACGTCGATCGGGAAGTGATCGTCGTGCACCCCGGACGCGACGAGGGCCGCGGCCTCCTGGATCGCCTTGGCCATGTCGGGGTCCAGCACACCGAGTTCGGCGTTGACCTTCGCGGCCGCCGCCTTGATGAGGGCGAGGGCGCGGATGTGCTGGCTTTCCAGCGTCGTGCCGGAGATCGGGAAGTTCTCGACGGCGCGTTGCGTCTGGGCGCGCCACTTGGCGTGGGCGGGTACGCGGACCTCGCCCATCGTGTCGCGTTCGATGCGGTACGTCAGCTCGGTTTCGGTGATCTCTGAGGGCGCAGAACCCACGGGTTGCTCGTCGACCATGCCACGACTCTATTGCGGCTGCTCTGGGTAGTGGGCCACGTCCCCGGGTGGCTGCGTTCTCGGGCCTTGCGGTGCGAGGCCCGTACTGGATGTTTGGCGATCCGGGGCTGCGCTCCTCGTGAGCTGGTGATTGCCGCATGCCCGGCGCCTCCGTGGTTGGTTCCCCGTCTCGGCCGGCGGCGGGTCACATTCTCGAGGGCGCCAACGGTGGGGTCGTTGGGCCGCCTGCGGCTCCGGCTTAGCGCGGCCTGGCCAGGCGATTCGTACCTTTCAGATGCATGAAGGCCTCGGCAAGCGGTGATCAGCCCACTGAACGTGGTCATTTTCAGCTTTGCCCGGAGATGTGCTGAGGTTTCTCTGTGACGAGGGCACCGCGTTGGTTGACCACCCAGCAGGCAGCTGACCTGCTCGGTGTGAAACCGGAGACCATCTACGCGTACGTCAGCCGAGGCATGCTGACCCGGCACCCGGGAGCCGACCGGCGTTCCTCCCGGTTCGACCGCACGGAGGTCGAGCGCCTGGCTGCCCGCGCCCGACGAGGTGGCAGGGCAGGTGCTCTCGAGGTGATCATCGACACCGAGATCACGCTCCTGGATCCGGAGGGCGCGCTCTACTACCGAGGTCACGACGCCACGATCTTGGCGCGCACGAGGCGGTTCGAAGACGTCGCGGAGCTGCTGTGGGGCGGCCAGGGGCGCTCGAGCCGGTCGAGCGGCCGGTCGTGGGTACCCCCGCCACACGCGGTGGAGCTCGCCCGGCGGGCTCAGGACGTCCTGCCAGACGAGGCCGGGCCCGTCCAGCGGATGCGAGTGGCCGTGGCAGCTCTGGCCACTGCTGATCCACTGCGGCATGACCGCCGCCCCGAGTCCGTGACGGCCACCGCACGCGCGCTGATCGCCGGTGTCGTCGAGAGCCTTCCCGAACGCACGCCACCCCAGGGCGAGACCATCGCGCACCGACTCTGGGCTCGGCTGGCCGACCGACCGCCGAGGCGGGGTGAGCTGCGTGCCCTCGACGCCGCACTCATCCTGCTCGCCGATCACGAGCTGGCCGCCTCGACCTTCGCGGCTCGGATCGCGGCCTCGGTGTGGGCGGATCCGTACCTCGTGGCGCTGACCGGACTCGCCGCCGGCGGCGGTGTGCTCCATGCCGGGAGCGCTGCGGCGGTCGAGTCGTTGCTGCGTGAGGCCACGGAACGCGGACCTGCCGCGATACCTCAGCTGGTGGACGAACGCCTGCGCCTCGGCGACCGGTTGCCGGGGTTCGGGCACGCGATCTACACCGGACGGGACCCGCGCGCCGACACCCTGCTCGACCTGGTGCGGCGCGCGGGACGCAGGAGCGCAGTCGATGCGTGCGTGACGGAGCTGGTCTCGACCATCGGACGTCATGGGGGACCGGCTCCCAACGTCGACCTCGCGCTGGGGGCACTCGCCGTCAAGGCCGGCCTGCTGCCCGGCAGCGCTGAGGCGATCTTCCTGCTCGCTCGCATGGCGGGAGTCGTCGCGCACGCGCTCGAGGAGTACCCGCACCCGCTGCGGTTTCGTTCGCGAGCCCTCTACACAGGCGTACGACCCGAGCACCCGTGACGCCTGCCAGCCCGGAAGAAAGGGCTACGTCAGGAGTCGCTGAGCCGATGACCTCCTTCAGGCCCGCCGGACCTCGACTCCTAGGGCACCGGCTGTGGCGGGGGTGGACCGACGTACCGCGCCGACGGACGGATGATCTTGCGTTCGCGTGCCTGTTCGAGGATGTGGGCGCACCATCCGATGACCCGGCTGCATGCGAAGGTGGGTGTGAACATCCGGCGCGGAACGCCGCAGAGCTCCATGACGACGCCCGCGTAGTACTCGACGTTGGTGTAGAGCGGACGCCCGGGCTTGAGCTCGGCGAGAAGCTCGAGGGCGCGCGACTCCACACGAAGGGCGAGATCGACCAGCGGGCCACCGAGCTCGACTGCGACGTCGCGAAGCATGCGGGCGCGTGGATCGTAGGTGCGATAGACGGCGTGTCCGAAGCCTGGGATGCGTTCGCCAGCCGTAAGCCGGTCGCGTATCCAGGCATCGCCGTGATCTGCTACTGCATCGAGGACGTCCAGCGCCCGGCTCGGTGCGCCACCGTGCAAGGGACCGGAGAGCGCGCCCACCGCACCCACCACGCAGGCGGCGATGTCCGCTCCCGTCGAGGCGATCACTCGTGCGGTGAACGTCGACGCGTTGAACCCGTGGTCGACGGTCGAGATCAGGTAGCGTTCGACGGCTCGTGCGTGAGCCGGCGATGGCAGCTCGCCGGTGAGCATGTAGAGGTAGTTCGCCGCGTACGACAGGTCGTCGCGTGGCTCGATCGGCTGCGCTCCCTGCGCCAGGCGGTGAAGTGCGGCGAGCAGGGTCGGCACCTGGGCGCAGAGGCGCAACGCGTTCTCCCGCCGCGTCACCTCGTCCAGATCCCACAGGGGTCGCAGGTTGTCCGCCGCTCCGACCAGTGACAGCGCCGTACGCAGCCCGTCGAGTGGCGAGGGACTCGTCCGGGCGATGACGGGCAGGGCGGACTGTACGTCGGGAGCGAGGCCGCGCCGCGACCGTATGGCGGCGACGAACTCCTCGCGCTGTCGCGGGCTCGGCAGGTCGTCGTGGAAGAGCAGATACCACACGTCCTCGACGGTCGACCGCTCGCCGAGCTCGAGCGCGGAGTACTGCCGGTAGTGGTAGAAGCCCTCGTGGCCGCGGACGTCGCCGATCGAGGTCTCGGTGACCACCACGCCAGCGAGGCCAGGCGGCACCACGATGGACTCGTCCGGACGCGACTGGGTGTTGATCCCTGACATGGCGACCTCCACGGGGAATTGGCTGGGTGATTTCGAGCGTCCGCTGGAGGCTGACAACTTGTCAATGTTGATGGCATCAACATATCTGGACCGTGAGCGGCAGCAGGTGGTGACTCGTGAGGCGATTCACACCTCGAGAGGTGCCGACTGGCGTGCGACGTAACAGAAGTAGTCGAACTCGCGTCCCTCGCGGGTGACGGTCTGCCGGAACTCCTGGCACGTACCGAACGTCGCCTCGAGCCGCCGTTGCAGCCTCGTCGCTCGGGACGCAGACCACACACCGATCACGCCGCCCGGACGCAAGACTCGCTTGACAGCCGTGAGGAACGGCTGTTCGTACACCTCGGTGTTCGCGCGGTGGACCAAGAAGTCGGGCCCATTGTCGACATCGAGCAACACCACGTCGGTGCTGGCCGCCGGCCGAGTCGGCAACCAGTGGCGAATGTCGGCAACGTGGGTGTGCACCCGCGGATCGTCCAGGACGCCGGTCGTCTCGGGGACCAGACCCTTGCGTACCCACTCCACGACCGCCGGCTCGATCTCCACGACGTCGATCCGTTCGACGTCGCGATCGGCGAGGATCTCGTGCGCTGTGAACCCCAGCCCGAGGCCGGCGACCGTCACCCGAACCGCCGGGCAGGCGCTCCGGTTGGCTCGTAGCGCGGCGAGTGCGTTTCTGGCGAGCGACCGTTCGGTCGAGGTGTCGACGGTGTCCATCACGAACGTGCCGTTCGAGATGAGCTCGATCACGGTCGTGTGTGGTGTGCGCCGGCGTCGGAGCACGACCACTCCCCGTGGTGTCTCGGCCGTCGCAATGGTCACAGGTCGATCGCCGTGCATACCCTTGGGTCTATCAGACGCCGCAATGGTCGCGAGGACTGCTGGCGCTGGGTAGGACACTGGACGCGGGCGTGCAGCCATCGGGAGTGAGGGCGGATGGTGCGGATGAACGACTCCTTGTGGTCTGCCCCCGGTATCGGTGATTTGCGAGCCGCCGACGCAGACCGGGATCGCACCGCGGAAGCCCTGCGCCAGGCCGTGGCGGAGGGCAGGCTCGACATCGACGAGCTCCAACAGCGGCTGGAGCGGACGTACTCGGCCAAGACGTACGCCGAGCTCGCGCTCATCACGGCTGACCTTCCGATCGGGTCGGCGCTTGCACGACGTGGTGAGGGTTCACGTGTGGAGCCCTTCGCGTTGCCGACCCCCGGACCGTCGTCGATCACGGCCGTCCTCCGCGACGAGAGGATCACCGGACGCTGGCTGGTGCCGCGACGAGTCGAGGTCCGCACCATGCTCGGTCAGGTCATGCTGGACTTCACCGACGTCGCGCTGCCGCACGAGGTGGTGCTGGACGTGCACGTGGCGTTCGGTCAGCTGACGTTGATCGTCCCCGACGACATCGCCGTCGACCTGGATCAGTGCACGACAGTCGCCGCGCGACGTGTGAACCGGGCGCGCGGCGTGCGGGCTCCAGGCACACCCTGCATCCGAGTGCGTGGCCTGCTGGTGGCGAGCAAGCTCGTGGCCCGTCCCCCGAAGCGTCGGTGGCTGCGCCGTCGGTGAGATGTACGACGGTGGCCCTCGCCTGGTGCGCGGCACCGTCGCTGGGTGCCGGCCCCCGCCGTGGTAAGCAGGCGCCCGCCACGCGTGGTCATTTTCGGAGCTAGGACAGGAGACCGCGCTCGAAGTCGACCGTGGCGTACGCCCGGAGCTTGCCGAGCGAGTGCTCGGAGACGATCGAACGGATCGTGCCGCTTCGTGACCGCATCACGAGCGAGTGCGTGGTGGCTCCGTCACCGCGATACCGCACGCCTCGCAGAAGTTCGCCGTCTGTGATACCGGTCGCGACGAAGAACACGTCGTCGCCCTTGACCAGGTCGTCTGTGGTCAACACCTGGTCGAGGTCGTAGCCCGCGTCGATCGCTCGCTGGCGTTCCTCGTCGTCACGCGGCCACAGCCGGCCCTGGATCATGCCGCCGACGCACTTCATCGCGCAGGCCGCGATGATGCCCTCCGGCGTCCCTCCGATGCCGACCAGCAGATCGACACCGGTATCGGGTCGGGCCGCCGTGATCGCGCCAGCCACGTCACCGTCGGTGATGAACTTGATGCGAGCGCCGGTCTCGCGGATCTCTCGCACGAGTTGCTCGTGCCGCGGCCGGTCGAGGATCACGACCGTGACGTCTTCTGGATCCCCGTGCTTTGCTCGCGCCACCCGGCGGATGTTCTCCGATATCGGCGCGGTGATGTCGATGACGTCGGCTGCCTCGGGACCGGTCGCGAGCTTCTCCATGTAGAACACCGCGGACGGGTCGAACATAGCACCACGCGGTGCGACCGCGAGGACCGACACCGCGTTGCTCATGCCTTTGGCGGTGAGCGTCGTCCCGTCGATCGGATCGACGGCTACGTCACACAGCGGCCCCTCACCCGAGCCGACCTCCTCGCCGTTGTAGAGCATGGGCGCGTTGTCCTTCTCACCCTCGCCGATCACCACGACACCGCGCATGCTGACCGAGGCGATGAGTGTCCGCATGGCGTTGACCGCGGCCTGGTCGGCGCCGTTCTTGTCCCCGCGACCTACCCAGCGGCCTGCCGCCATGGCGGCCGCCTCGGTCACACGCACCAGCTCGAGTGCGAGGTTGCGGTCGGGTGCCTGAGCCTCCGTACGCAATTGAGGCGGGATCGCCTCTTCCACGCTCGACTTCGACATCAAGTCCCTCCCTACTCGTCTGGTTCAGCGCGGTCGGACTCCGGCGAATGGTCGGCCGAGCCGTTCTTCGCCGCCTCGAGACGCTGCCGGGCCCCGTCCAGCCAGGCCTGGCAGGTCGCTGCAAGCTCTTCGCCGCGTTCCCAGAGGCGGAGCGACTCTTCCAGCGAAGCGTTTCCGGACTCCAACTGGCGAACCACATCGATCAGCTCGTCGCGGGCCTGTTCGTACGAAAGGGTGGTCTGGGGCGCGACGTGGTCGGTGCGGTCAACGTGGTCGGTGGACTCGCTCACGGCTCAACCCTAGCTGTCGCATGGTCGGCCGACCCGCTGATCATTGGAGTGCAGCCATGCGAGCGCCGGTACATCGTCGTACCACCGGGGCCATGTGATCTGCGGTCGCGCCAGGCGTCGGAGGACTACTTCGTGCCGGCGACCTCAGAAGGGATCGACCGGGCGACTCGCCGACGCTCCGGCCGACTGGCCGGCACTCCGGGCGGCGACGACCGCATCACTGGAGCATCGGGCGTATCAGGCCTTGATGTTTGCTACCTCTCCGAGGCATGCAAGCCGCTGTGAGCGGTAAGAAGTCCACCGAACGTGGTCATTCTGGTTTCAACGCACTGTCACGGAGAACCGGCCGCCCGAGACCAGCGCGTCGAGCTCCTCGCCGGCCTCGACCTGCGCGGGGTCGTGCACCACCTCACCGTGCGCCTTGCGCAAGACCGCATACCCGCGATCCAAGGTCGCCTTGGGGGACAAGGCGCGTACCCGGGCGAGCTGGTGGTCGAGGTTGTCCTGTGCCCGGTCGAGCATCTGCGCGAGCGACCGGCGGCCACGTTCCCGCAACGCCTCCACCTCTTCGCGGCGTCGTCCCAACTCGTGGGCCGGGTCACGGAGCGCCAGCCGGGCCCGAAGACCCTGCAGCGTCGTGAGCTCTCGGCCGAGGTAGGTCGCGAGCGCATGCCTGCTGCGGGCCCGCAGGTCAGCGATCCGAGACACCTCCTCCGCGACGTCGGGGACGATGCGCCGCGCGGCGTCGGTCGGCGTCGAGGCGCGGACGTCGGCCACGAGGTCGCACAAAGGCATGTCCTGCTCGTGCCCGATCGCGCTGACCACGGGCGTACGACAGTCCGCGATCGCACGCACCAGGCCCTCGTCGGAGAACGGCAGAAGGTCCTCCACCGACCCTCCGCCTCGCGCCAGCACGATGACGTCGACCTCGGGGTCGTCGTCCAGCCGGCGAAGCGCATCGATCACCTGCCGGGCGGCGAGCGGGCCCTGGACGGCGACGTTCTCGACGCGAAAACGCACGGCTGCCCAGCGTCGGCGTGCGTTCTCCAGGACGTCGTGCTCGGCGGCTGAGCCCCGGCCGCAGATCAGCCCGACGACGTGAGGCAGAAACGGCAACGGGCGTTTGCGTTCTGGCGCGAACAACCCCTCAGCCGCAAGCAGGCGCTTCAGGCGTTCCAACCGGGCGAGGAGCTCGCCGAGACCGACCGGACGGATGTCGCTTGCGGAGAAGGTCAGTGTGCCGCGCGGAATGTAGTACGTCGGTCGGGCGTGCACGACCACCCGTGCACCCTCGGTCACCGGAGGATCGATCACGTCGAACACCGTCCGCGGGCAACTCACCTGGATCGAGATGTCCGCAACCGGATCCCGCAGGCTCAGGAACACCGTCGCGGTGCCCGGCCGGCGGGTGAGCTGGGCGATCTGCCCTTCGATCCACACCGCGCCGAGCCGCCCGATCCACTGGGCGACGAGATTGGCGATCTGGCGTACCGGAGCTGGCCGTTCCGGGGAGGTCTGCAACGGCATGCCGGCAGCGTACTGTCATACGACATGAATCCAGCTCAAACTGCACAGCCGACTGACCCACGTGCCCTCCTGTTGGTTCCGCAACCGCGAACCGCCGAGCTCGATCCCGGATCCTGCCTGATCGGTCCGGACTCCGGCTCCGAGTCCGCCTCGCAAGCCACGGTGAGCCGCCGCATCGTCATCGAGGCTGACCGTCCAGGCGACCTGCTCTTCACTGCACGCAGGCTGCAGCAGGCAGTCGCCGACCACGCCGGTGTGAGCTGGCAGATCTCGGCGACCGCGGCCGGCCCGGAGCGAGAGATCGCGGCGATCCTGCGCGTCGCCGCCGACAGTGCCCTGCCGGAGCAGGGGTACGAGCTGTCGATCACGCCGGAGCGGCTTCTCGTGCAGGCGAGCACACCGCAAGGTGTCTTCTACGGCGTGTGCACCCTGATCCAGGTGATCGAGCAGACCGCACCCAGGCTGCCGTGCCTGCGGATCTCCGACTGGCCCGACCACGCGGCCCGGGGTGTCATGCTCGACATCAGCCGGGACAAGGTGCCGACCATGCAGACGCTGTATGCGCTGGTCGACATGCTGGCCAGCTGGAAGATCAACCAGCTGCAGCTCTACACCGAGCACACGTTCGCGTACCACCAACACCCGGAGGTGTGGGCGAACGCCTCGCCAGTCACGGGTGAGGAGATCCTCGAGCTCGATGCCTACTGTCGGGAGCGCTTCGTCGAGCTCGTGCCCAACCAGAACTCGTTCGGGCACATGCATCGGTGGCTCGAGCATCCGCGCTATGCGCCACTCGCGGAGGTCCGCGACGGGTTCACGACCCCGTGGGGCGAGGCGCGCGGGCCGTTCAGCCTGGCGCCTACCGAGCCGGGAAGTCTGGACCTGCTGCGCAGTCTCTATGACGAGCTGCTCCCGCACTTTTCCAGCCGGCTGTTCAACGTCGGGTGCGACGAGACCTTCGATCTCGGGCAAGGGCGCAGCAAGGAGCTGTGCGAGAAGCTGGGCACCGGGCGGGTCTACCTCGACTTCCTGCGCAAGATCTACCAGGAGGTCACCGACCGCGGACGCACGATGATGTTCTGGGGCGACATCATCGAGCAGCACCCGGAGCTCATTCCTGAGCTCCCGACGGATGTCGTCGCGCTCGGGTGGGGGTACGAAGCCAACCATCCGTTCGCCACGATGTGTGAGCGCTATGCCGCGGCCGGGCTTGCGTTCTACACCTGCCCGGGCACGTCGTCGTGGTGCAGCATCGCCGGGCGTACGAAGAACGCCCTGGGCAACCTCGCGAGTGCCGCCGAGAACGGTCTTCGCAACAACGCGGCCGGCTATCTCATCACCGACTGGGGCGACCGCGGGCACTGGCAGGCCCTCCCCGTGAGCTACCTGGGGTTCGTGGCCGGTGCGGCCTATGCCTGGGGTCTTGAGGCCAATCGCGACCTTGACGTGGCGCAGGCAGTGAGCCGCTACGCCTTCGCTGATCCCAGCGGTTCGCTGGGCAAGCTCGCGTACGACCTCGGCAACGTCTACGCCACGCTGGGCGTCGAGCCGCCCAACTCCTCGGTGCTCTTCTGGTTGCTGCAGCTGCGGTTGGACGAGATTGCAAGCCATGATCGGCCGTGGGGCCCGCGGATCAGCGAGATCACCCCGGACGCCTTCCGCGCGGCACTCGACGCGGTCGACGAGGCGATGAGCGGGCTCGGCTCGGCCACCTCTACCGCGCCCGATGCGACGTTGGTCGAGGCGGAGTTCGAGAACACGGCACGCATGTTGCGCCACGCCTGCCGGCGTGGCCTGCTCGTCCTGGACGCGGTGTCCGACGCCAGTGCCGAACGCCGAGAGCTCGCCGCTGACCTCGAGACGATCATCGAGGAGTACCGCCGGATCTGGCTTGCGCGTAACCGTCCGGGCGGACTGGCGGACAGTATCGCCAGGTGGGAACAGCTGCGAGCCGACTATGCCCAGTGATCGGTGCCCATTGATCGGTGAGTAGTACCGCCGCCGTGTGCGGGCGCCTGCCATGGCGGGTAGGCGCCCGCCACGCGTGGTCATTCTCACCGGGGCCGTGTTGTTGGACCGGCTCTGCCTACGATGAGTGCTATGACGTCGACGCAACGGTCTTCAGGCCAAGGTAGGCGCGTCCTGCTGGCCGCTCCGCGCGGCTACTGCGCGGGAGTCGACCGTGCGGTGGTCACCGTCGAGAAGGCACTCGACCTCTACGGTCCGCCGATCTACGTGCGCAAGCAGATCGTGCACAACAAGCACGTCGTGGACACGTTGGAGGCGAAGGGGGCGATCTTCGTCGAGGAGCTCGACGAGGTGCCGGAAGGTTCCACGGTGGTGTTCTCCGCCCACGGCGTGGCGCCTGCGGTACACGCGCAGGCGCGCGAGCGGTCCCTGAAGACCATCGACGCCACCTGTCCACTCGTGACCAAGGTGCATCAGGAGGCCAAACGGTTCGCAGCGGACGGACGCGACATCCTGCTGATAGGTCACGCTGGTCACGAGGAGGTCGAAGGAACGTCAGGGGAGGCGCCCGACCACATCCAGCTGGTCGAGAGCCCCGACGACGTCGACCGGATCCAGGTCAGGGATCCCTCGAAGGTGTCATGGCTTTCCCAGACCACCCTGTCGGTCGACGAGACCATGCAGACCGTCGAGCGGCTCCGCAAGCGGTTCCCACTGCTGCTCGACCCCCCGAGCGACGACATCTGCTACGCCACCCAGAATCGGCAGCAGGCGATCAAGCAGATCGCTCCACAGGCCGACCTGGTGATCGTGGTGGGCTCGGCCAACTCCTCCAACTCCGTACGCCTCGTGGAGGTCGCCCTCGAGGCGGGCGCCCCTGCGGCGTACCGGGTGGACAACGCCTCGGAGGTCGATCCCCGCTGGCTTGAAGGCGTCTCGGTCGTCGGCGTCACGAGTGGAGCGTCCGTTCCGGACTCCTTGGTGCAAGGCGTGCTCGAGTTGCTCCGCGAGTACGGGTTCCCGCCCGCCGAAGAGGTCAGAACCGCAGATGAGAGTCTGACCTTCGCACTGCCGCCCGAGCTGCGTCGGGATCTGCGAACTGCGCGTCAGGGTCGCCCTCGCGGCGACGCACCAGAATGACGCGGGTCGCGACAGTGGTCAAAGCCGCAGCCGAACCTGCCGCCAAGGTCCACGACTCCGATGCCAGGCCGGCGAGGACGGCCACCACCGGCTCGCTCGTGGGAGCGAGGCGGTCCGGGGCCAGGATCCCGATCACAGCGAACGTCGCAAGCCCCGCAAGAGGCGGAAGCACGCCTGCGGTGAACACGTCGGAGCGCCGGATCGTCACGGCCACGGCGAGCGAGGTCAGGACGAACCCTCCGGCGAAGATCACGCCGAGCCGTTCGCTGACCTGAAGGTCGATGTAGGCGAAGCACAGCGCTCCGAGGATCGCGGCGGCGACGGCCAGGGGACTGGTGAGACCGGGTTGCCGGGTTCGGCGCACCCGATGTCCCGCCCTCGCCCCACGACCGCCGCGACGGGCAGCCCGCCGCGCCCCCTTGTCCGACCGCATTGGCCCGTGGGCTCCGTGGAGGGCCGCTACGGCCGGAGGGACCGCCTCGGGTTGGGTGAGATCAGAGAGCGAGATCCTCCCGCCGGACCTGCCCAACTCCGATGTCGTGGCATGGGCGGCGTGCAGGCGTGCAGGTTGGGGCCGCTCAGGGTCGGCGTCTCTGCCATGCCGCAGCCGCATGGGGTCGGGCGCCTGATCTGTGCGTCGGGCGTGCGCCGCCTCCGTGCCTCGGGCGTCACCGCTTCGAGCGGTGGTGCCTCGCGGCGACGCGTGGTGTGGGTCGGGTTGGCCTCTGGCGTACTGCCTCCGGTACTGCTCGGCGAACGGATCGGCCGGCTCGCTGGGCCCGGCGGTTCCGGGAGCTGACGCTCGCGCGGCTCGGGCGTACCGGGCCTGCGGATGACCTTTCCGGCGTTGTCGCTGGCTGGGACGGCCCTCCAGGAGATCGTCCGGGGTGCGGCGACGTTGGCGCTGGCTCGGCCGATCTTCCCATGGGTCCTCGAGGGAGTGCCGACCCTGACGCTGGCTCGGCCGGTCCTCTAACGGCTCCTCGAGGGAGCGCCGGCGCTGACGCTCACTCGGCCGATCGTCCAGTCCCGAGTGCACGAGGTGGCTCTCGTCACCGCTCGGATCCGGACCCAGCGTGACCGGCGGAAGCATGATCATCGATTCCGCGTCGGTCAGGCTCAGCCGCTGCCCGGGAGACCCACTCCGGTCGAGATCGCGGGCGGTGAGATCGTCGGTGGCCAGGTGCTGACCGCTGGCGTCGGCGTGCGAGGGCGGGTACGACGAGCTTCGAGGCGGACCGAATTCCTGGACAGGCTCGTAGGCGAAGTGTTCGTACCCACGAGCGTCGGTCGTGCCTGAGCCGTACGAGGACGTCTGGGGTGCGTGCGAGGGTTCCGCATAGTCGCTGACCGCATGAAATCCGGTCGTGGTGTCCTCGCCGGAGTCCGGCAGGATGTCCTGCAGCAGGGCGTCCTCCGGGCGCACCTCATACGACAGCGGCGGATCCGGCGCCCGGTGCGAGCCCGGCGTCGTCCTCACGTGACTGTCGGACGACCACAGGTCGTTCGCTTGGTCCGCCGGTCCGAGCCCCCACTCCGGTCCCCACCCTGGCTCGTCCCGGCGGATGGCAGGTGGTGGTTCGCGAGCCCCGCTCGGATCTGGAACGACGTGCGGTATGGCGAAGCCTGCTGGCTCTGCCGCGCTCAGTGCGGGATCGCCGGTCCGTCGCCAGCTCCCAGTCGTGACGTTCTCGCCTGACCAGGAATACCGCGGCGGTACGGAGGGCAGGTCGAGCAGCACCTGGTCCAGGACGAGTCGATCGTGGTCGGCGACGTCCGTGCGTTTGCGTCGTCCACCCGAAGCGGCAGGCGGCGTCGGTGCGCTCGGCGTGTCCGCACCGGCTGGCCCAGTCGTCTCCGTCGGCCCGGTCGGCGATGCGGTCGGCTCGAGGGTTCGTTTCCGGCGCCCGGCTGCCGGCTCGGCATGCTGCTCGCCCCACGATCCGCTGCGAGCGGCCGGGTTGTCGTGCCAACTCGCGTCGAGATCTTCCGGAGCAACCCGGGCGCGGCGTCCGTACGAGCCTCGGACGACTTGGTGTGGGTCCGGTGCGATGTCCGGAGTGGCAGCCGTGTGGTGGTCACCCGCCTGGTACTCGCTGCCTTGACCGTAGGTGCCAGCGTGGCCGTACCCGGGAAGGTCGTAGCCAGGGAAGTCGCGGAGCTCTGGATCGTGCGAGCGTTCTGCGCGAGGTGCCATGCGGCGCCCGCCACCGGGTTCACCCGTGGGCGGGAGGTCATCGGCCTCGACCCCTCCGTGCCAAGCCGCCAGCTCCTCTGGCCGTTCAGCAGCGCGGCCGGAGACGTTGCCGTGGGCGCCCGTCCCAGCGCCGGGCACGCCGTCGGGGTCTTCGCCCCACGCGCTCGCGTCGAGATCTTGCCGGCCTGTGGGGTCGTGTCCTGGATGACTCTGCGTACGTTGATAGTGACCTTGCGTGTGCGGAGTCGGCGGGAAGTACGCAGGATCTGGCGTACTGTTCCAACTGGATTCCGGCACGTCAGCACGATATTGCCCAAACGTGACGGTTCACCACCCATGGGTGGATTTGTCCCGAAGAATTTACGCCGCTCGCGCCGGAAGATCGGCAGGCGAAGGCCCTAGGCGGGCTCGACGCTTTCCGGCATCGCGGCCGACCTGAGCAGCTCCGGAGCGGTGAGGGGACGTACCGCCTGATCGACCGGCGCGGGCCCAGCCAAGTCCTCACTCGTGAGCTTGAGCTCGTGCAGCCGGCGGGCGGATACCAGCACGCGAGTCTCGAGGGAGCCTATCGCCTCGTTGTAGGCGCCGACCGCGCCGGAGAGCGAGCGGCCGAGCCGATCGAGGTGTCGGCCCATCCGACTCAACCGCTGGTAGAGCTCGCGGCCGAGCTCGAAGACCTCACGGGCGTTGTGGGTGAGGGTCTGCTCGGTCCACGCGTACGCGACCGTGCGAAGCAACGCGATCAGCGTGCTCGGAGTCGCGAGGATCACGCGACGCTCGGCGGCGTACTCCAGCAACGAGGGATCGGCCTCCAGCGCATGGGAGAGGAATGCCTCGCCGGGCATGAACAGCACGACGAACTCCGGAGTCGCGGGCAACCGGCGCCAGTACGCCTTGCTGGCGAGGCTGTCGACATGAGCGCGCACCTGCCGCGCGTGCGCGGCCAGGCGCTCGGCTCGCGTGCTGTCGTCTGCGGCCTCGGCGGCCTCCAGGAACGCCTCCAGCGGCACCTTGGCATCGACGACGACGTGCTTGCCGCCGGCAAGGTTGACCACGAGGTCGGGCCGCTGCACACCGTCGACGTCGCCGTCGGTGTTGACGGTGGTGCGTTGGAACTCGACGTCACAGAGCTCGCTGAGCCCCGCCAGCTCGGCGGCCCGGGCGAGGTGCAACTCACCCCACCGACCACGCACTTGTGGCTTGCGCAAGGCGGTCGCCAATGCCGCCGTCTCCTTGCGGAGCGCCTCGCCGGTGATGCGGACGGCCTCGACCTGCTCGCGCAACGCCGACTGCAGGGCGACGCGAGATTGCTCGAGCTCCCGCAGCCTGGCGTCGAAGCGATCCAGGCTCTCCTTCACCGGCGCGATGACCTGCTGGGCGACGTTCTCAGCCGTGCGAAGGCGCGCGTCGGTGAGGTCGAGCAGCTGCCGGCTCGACTGCGCCACGGCGTCGGCGGACACGGCCCGGAAGTGTTCGGTGAGAGCACGTCGGTCGGCGGTGAGCTCGGCCAGGCGGTCCTCGGCCGCGTCGCGCTCTGCTGTGGTGCGTGCCAGGCGCTCGGCCACGTGCAGGCGCATCAGCAACATGCCGAGGGCAGCGCCGAGCGCGAGACCGGTGAAGAACGTGAGGACGAGCGTGCCGTTCATGAGATCCACTCTGCCTGCTGGCACCGACAGTCCAGAGCAGGCGAGGCGGCGCGTCGCTGGTTGATCGACGCCGGACGAGCAGCCGTCCGGCGTGCTGAACGGGGAGCACCGCCCACCGTCGAGGGAGGTGCCGTTGCACGTACGACCAAGCCGGGGACGAGGTGGTGGTGCTGCCGTCCGGCGTGACCACGAGGGTGAGCCGGACCAGCACACGCGACACCCATGCACCGTGCGCTGTGCGGAGGCTGGGGCAAGGCCTGCGAGCAGGCGTACGTAGGCTTGTGGGTTGTGGCCCTGTCGATTGGCATCGTCGGACTGCCCAATGCTGGCAAGTCGACCCTGTTCAACGCGCTGACCGCAAACGACGTGCTTGCGGCGAGTTACCCGTTCGCGACGCTGGAGCCGAACGTCGGAGTAGTCGGTGTGCCTGATCCGCGTCTGGACGTGTTGGCGAGGATCTTCGACTCCGCCAAGGTCGTCCCGGCCACGGTGCAGTTCGTCGACATCGCCGGCCTGGTGCGCGGCGCTTCCGAAGGCGAAGGTCTCGGCAACCAGTTCCTCGCCCACATCCGTGAGACCGACGCGATCTGTCAGGTGACCCGGGCGTTCCGCGACCCGAACGTGGTCCACGTCGATGGTGAGGTCTCGCCCAGCAGTGACATCAGCACGATCACGACCGAGCTGATCCTCGCCGATCTGCAGACCATCGAGAAAGCCCTTCCACGATTGGAGAAGGAAGCGAAGCGCGGCCTGGAGAACGCGGCCGAGACGGTCGAGGTCGTGCGGCAGGCGCAGGAGGCGTTGGAGAAAGGTGCCACGATCTACGCCTCAGGTGTGGACATGGCGCCGCTTCGAGAGCTCAACCTGCTGACCGCCAAACCGTTCCTTTACGTCTTCAACTGCGACGAGGAGGCACTGGTCGACACCGAGTTCCGCAACGAGCTTTCGGCGTGCGTGGCGCCAGCCCAGGCGATCTTCCTCGACGCCAAGCTGGAGACGGAGCTGCAGGAGCTGTCTTCCGACGAGGCGATGGAGCTGCTGCGTTCCATCGGTCAGGAGGAGTCCGGCCTGTCCCTGCTGGCCAAGGCGGGCTTCGAGACTCTCGGACTGCAGACGTTCCTCACGGCCGGGCCCAAGGAGTCCAGGGCGTGGACCATCCGGCGCGGGGCGACCGCACTGGAAGCCGCCGGAGCGATCCACACCGACTTCCAGAAGGGATTCATCAAGGCCGAGATCGTGTCGTATGACGATCTCGTGGCTGCGGGCTCGATGACCGAAGCCCGGTCGCGTGGAAAGGTGCGCCTGGAAGGCAAGGACTACGTCATGGCCGAGGGCGACGTCGTCGAGTTCAAGTTCTCCCCGACGTGAGCGTCGGCACGCGACGCCTACCGTGGGCCGACTGAGGTCACCTGTACGACCGCCTCGCCGGCCGCGTCGGACTCGCCGAGGTCGACCTCGGCGCTGATCCCCCAGTCGTGGTCGCCTTCGGGGTCGTCGAAGATCTGCCGGACGAGCCAGCGGTCGGGTTCCTCCTCGATCAGCAGCATCGCCGGCCCGCGCGCGTCGGGACCGGTACCCAGGTGGTCGTACTCGTCGAAGTACGCCTCCATCGCCCGTTCCCAGGCCTGCGCGTCCCATCCCGCGTCCGCGTCCAGCTCACCGAGCTCCTCGTAGCGTCGCAGCGCCGCGAGCTCGACCCGGCGGAACATCGCATTGCGCACCAGCACACGGAACGCGCGGGTGTTGGACGTGAGGGTCGCGGGGCGCGGCGCGACCTCGACCTCGGAGCCATCCGCGTCGCCCGGGTCTCGGAGTCGGTCCCACTCGTCCAGCAGGCTGGAGTCGATCTGGCGGACGAGCTCACCCAGCCACTCGGTCAGGTCCTCCAGCTCCTCGGTGCGCGCTCGGGCCGGCACCGTCTGTCGCAGTGCCTTGTACGCATCGGCGAGGTAGCGCAGCACCAGGCCTTCACACCGGGCGAGCTTGTAGAAGCTGATGTACTCGCTGAAGGTCATGGCGCGTTCGTACATGTCACGCGCGACCGACTTGGGCGACGGCTCGTAGTCGCCGACCCATGGGTGCCCTCGTCGATAGATCTCGTACGCCGTCTCGATGAGCTCGGCGAGCGGCTGCGGGTACGTGACGTCCTCGAGCTGCTCCATGCGTTCGGCATAGTCCAGCCCTTCGGCCTTCATCGCCGCCACCGCCTCGGCGCGCGCCCGCGACCGCTGGGCCTGCAGGACCTGGCGGGGATCCTCCAGCGTCGACTCGAAGATCGACAAGACGTCGAGTGCGTACGAAGGGGATTCCATGTCCAACAGCTCGATCGCAGCGAGCGCGAACGGCGACAGTGGCTGGTTGAGCGCGAAGTCGAGCGGCAGGTCGACGGTGAGCCGAACGGCCCGGCCTTCGGCGTCGCGCTCGGGCAGTCGTTCGACGACCCCACCGGCGAGCAGCGCGCGGTAGATGGCGATCGCCCGCTTGATGTGCCGGCGCCTGGCCGAGGGCGGCTCATGGTTGTCGGTGAGCAGGTGTCGCATCGACTCGAACGCGTCACCGGGCCGGGCGATCACGTTCAGCACCATGGAATGGCTGACCGTGAAGCTCGACGTCAAGGGCTCAGGTGGCGAGGCCACGAGGCGCTCGAACGTCGGCCTGCCCCATCCGACCGAGCCTTCCGGCGGCTTCTTCCGGACGACCTTGCGGCGCTTCTTGGGGTCGTCGCCGGCCTTGGCGAGGGCCTTCTCGTTCTCGATCACGTGCTCCGGAGCCTGGACGACGACCCGGCCCATCGTGTCGAATCCCGCACGCCCGGCGCGGCCGGCGATCTGGTGGAACTCACGCGCCTTGAGCAGCCGCACCTTGCTTCCGTCGTACTTCGCCAATCCGGTGAAGACGACCGTACGAATCGGGACGTTGATTCCCACGCCCAGCGTGTCCGTACCGCAGATGACCTTCAAAAGCCCTGCCTGGGCAAGGGTTTCGACCAGGCGACGGTACTTCGGCAGGATGCCAGCGTGGTGCACACCGATGCCCTGTCGGACCAGACGGGACAGCGTGCGCCCGAAGCCCGCGGAGAAGCGGAAGTTGCCGATCAGCTCGGCGATCCGGTCCTTCTCCTCCCGGGTGCACACCTTGAGGCTCGTCAGCGCCTGCGCCCGGTCGACGGCCGCTGCCTGGGTGAAATGCACGACGTAGATGGGAGCCTGGTCGGTGCTGAGCAGCTCCTCGAGCGTCTCGTGCAGAGGCGTGGTGGCGTACGAGTAGACGAGGGGCACCGGGCGCTCGGCCGACGTCACCACAGCGGTCGTGCGGCCCGTACGTCGACTGAGGTCTTGTTGGAACCTGCTGACGTCGCCCAGCGTCGCCGACATGAGCAGGAACTGCGCCTGGGGGAGCTCCAGCAGCGGAACCTGCCAGGCCCATCCGCGGTCGGGCTCGGCATAGAAGTGGAACTCGTCCATGACCACCTGGCCGATGTCGGCGTGGTGGCCTTCGCGCAGGGCGAGGTTGGCGAGGATCTCGGCGGTCGCGCAGATGATCGGCGCGCCGGCGTTGACGCTCGCGTCGCCCGTCATCATGCCGACCTTGTCGGGGCCGAACGTCTTGCACAGGTCGAAGAACTTCTCCGAGACGAGCGCCTTGATCGGGGCGGTGTAGAAGGTGCGGTGCCCGTTGGCCAGCGCACTGAAATGCGCACCCACTGCGACGAGACTCTTGCCCGAACCGGTGGGAGTGCTGAGGATCACATTGGAGCCCGACACGATCTCGATCAACGCCTCTTCCTGGTGGGGGTAGAGGTGAAGACCGCGCCGCTCGGCCCATCGGGAGAAAGCCTCGAAAAGCCGGTCAGGGTCGGCAGGCGCCGCGGCGTCGTCTGACCCCAGATCGGTGCGAGGGAGCTCGTCGATCAGTGTCATGGCGCGTTCCATCGTGCCGTACGTGAGAGGTGCCGCCGCTGCTCGGTCGACACGATGCGGCGCCTGACGTGATCTCGCAGGCGCTGCGGACAGCTCTCAGGTGACGACGTGACGGAGGATGCGGGCAGACCCGTCACGCCTGCGGGGAGGGCCGCTGCCAGTAGAAGTCCCTGGGCTGGGCCCGCTTTCTGGGCGGGCGCGTGAAGCCCATGATGTACGCCCGGCGTGGGATGTCGGATTCGTTGGGGCCGGCGTAGTGCAGGGTGCGCGAGCCGTGGACCGTGGCGTCGCCGGGAGCCAGCGGGCAGACCGTCACGGGCATCGACGACACGTCACCGTCGTACTCCAGCGCTTCGACGTTCGGGTCGTCGCTGATGTGCCGGTGGGGGAGTACGTCGTTTCGGTGGCTGCCCGGGACGAACTGCATGCAGCCGTTCTCTGGTGTCGCCTCCTGCAACGGCATCCAGATGCTCACCGCGTCGTACTCCAGTGCCGGATCCCAGTACGCCTCGTCCTGGTGCCATGGCGTCGCCGCTCCATGACGAGGCGGTTTACGGATCGCATGGTCGCCCATACGTACGGTGTCCGGACCGAGCAGCTGCCTCGCGATCGCGAACCCCCGCTCACGCGCCTTCATCTGGGCGAGCTCGGGTGCGTACCTCTCCGGGTTCAGGATCTGCGGCAGCGTCTCGTGTCCGTCGCTGTCGATACCGGCGAGCTCCAGGCGGTCACCGGCTGCGAAGTCGCGTCGCTCGCTGAACAGCCGGTCGTAGATCTCGCGGAGCTGTTCGATCTCCTCGGGCGAGGTCAGCTGCCGGATCACCAGGAACCCGTCCCGGTGAAAGGCCGCTACCTGGTCGGGGCTGAGCGGGGCCTCGCTCTCGATCTCGGTCATGCGGACATCTTCCTGGGATCGTCGCGCCGGCGGCTCGGGGAGTGGCCGGACCCGGACGACGTCGGCAGCTTTCTGACCTGAGGTTTCCGCATTGTGGACAATCGGTCGATTCGATCACTCTTTGTAGCAGAATCCCTCGAGCCGGCCACGGGGGTGATTCCGGCTGCACCCACTGACGGGCCCCCGGAGGCATATCGGATCTCATGCAGGCTGTGATCGTTGATCTCTCCGGCTTCGCCCCTCGTACCGTCTCGGGTCCGCTCACCTGCGGATTTCGGTCGGCGAGGCCGGCTTCGGCGGGCCGTACGTACCCCATCAACGGCTCGAAGGAGACCATGTGAGGCCGCGCTCGTTGTTTCGCTACCCAGAGCAACCACGACATCGAGGTGAACGCCGTACTTCCGGAGACCGGCTCCGGGAGCCGATGCGCCTGGCGACGATATTGACCGCTGTCGTCGGCGTCGTGCTCACGACGGCGGGCGTCGCCGCGACGGTCCTGGCTGTCGAGCAACCGGACCGGCTGGTGTCGATCGTCACCTTGGGTTCGGGAGCGAACGAGCCACCAGACGATGCTGGCCGGGGGCCAGGCACTCCGACCACGGGCAGCGTGGACGCCACTGAGCAAGCCTCGGCGAAGCCGACCTCGACGTCGACCCCTCATGAGGTGCGAAGCACGCGAGCGAGTCGGTCCAAGTCACGTCCAACGGCCGGCAAGTCGCCGACGCGCAAGGCCAGCCCGACACCGAAGCAGACGTCGAAGCCCAAAGCCAAGCCGACGAAGGACTCCAAGCTCCCGTCGCCGGTCCGGCTCGCCGACGGCAGGCCGAACTTCCAGCTCCCGTTCACCTGTGGAGATCGCTGGAAGGGCACGACGTACGTCGGGCACAACCCGGAAGACAAGAAGATCGACTTCTTCGCGGTCGACGGGCCGACCCGTGGCGCACCGGTGCGGGCGTCGGCACCCGGCGTGGTGAACCGGATCCTTCCCGAGATCGGCGCCGTGAAGCTGTATCACGGCAACCGGTGGTACTCGATGTACAACCACATGGATCCGATCCTGGTCAAGGTCGGCCAGAAGGTGGAGCAGGGTCAGATCATCGGCAGGGTGGGATCGGTCGACACCCACGTCGCCCACCTGCACTACGAGCAGATCTACGACAGCGACAACGACAACTGGGGCAGCAGCCCGTACGAGATCGTCTACCCGATCATCCAGGGAGTGAAGTACTCGCTGCACGCCGGGGACGAGCCGGTCATTCGCAGCGAGAACGCCTGCTGACCTGGTGCTCAATGACCAGGCGCGGCGTGGCCGCACCCACCATGGCACCCTCGGGCGCCCGCTGAGGCTACCGCTCGCCTGATGCGCGTTCGGCCCTGCCGCCGGCGTGTCGGCACCTGCTGTCGGGCACGATAGACCGGTGGAGCTGTCTTCTGAGCTCGCCGAGATCGCGATGGCGTTGTACGCCACACCGCCGGCCGAGTTCGTCGCGGCTCGCAACGAGCAGGTGTCGCGGGCCCGTGCGGCAGGCCAGCCGAAACTCGCTCGTGCGCTCGGCAAACTCCGCAAGCCCACGCAGAGTGCGTGGCTTGTCAACCTGCTCGCGCGGGAACGAGCCGAGATGCTCGCCGAATACCTCGAGTTGGGTCGCGAGTTCGGTCTTGCGTACGAGAAAGGCTCAGGAGAGCTGCTCCGCGAGCTGTCGACCCGAAGGCAGCGGCTTGTGTCCGCGTTGCTTCGAGCGGCACGTGAGCTTGCTGATGATCAGGGCGTCCGCATGTCGGCCGAGACGAGCCGTGCTGTGGAAGGAACGCTCAGCGCAGCCCTCGTCGACCCGGAGGTTGCCGAGCAGGTTCGGCTCGGACTCGTCGTCTCCCCGGTCGACTATGCGGGGTTCGGTCCGGAGCTGATCCCGCCGCGTGCCACGTTGGTCGGGCGCGGGCAGGCGGAAGCCCCGCAGGGCAAGGAAGCTGCGCAGCCACGCGGTCGAGCTCGCTCGTCCAAGGCCGCCGCGCGAGAGGCCGAGGCACAGCGACGTCTCGACGAGGCCCAGGCCGACGTCGTTGCCGCCGAGCGTGAGCTCGCCGAGCGGGACGCGGCCTTGGACCAGGCGATGCGCCGGGCCGAAGCGGCCAAGGCCGAAGTCGAGCGGCTGCGGTCTGAACTTCGCGACGCGGAGGAACGACTGCACGCCGAGGAGCGTGGCGTGCGTGCGGAGACGAAGCGTCGGCAGCGGGCTGTCGACGCACTTGCGCTGGCGAAGCGACGCCAGGCTGATGCTGTGCGCCGCTTCGCCCGTTCGACATGACCGCGCTCGGTACTCCTGTGTGCGAACCCCCGGCACTGGCGCCGGGGGTTCGGGATCAGGTCGGACGTGCAGACGTCCGGTTGCTGCGAAGGCGCCTGCCGTGTGCCAGGCCTGGCTACGACGCCAAGGCCCAGCAATCGTCCTCTTCGTCGCGTGTCGAGGTCTTGGTGACACGTCGGTGTGCCACGTCTCCAACAGGTCGCTGCAGTGGGAAGCGCAGCCTGGAGCGAACTCGGCTGAGTTTCCCCGTACCGTCACCGTGCGGTTGCCGCGGAAGTGACCGCGGCCGGGGATAGTCGCTCTCGGCATGGCCCAGGTAGGCGATCGCGACCGGATGCGGGTCGTGATTGTGCAGGTCACCTCGGTAGACCCGAATTCGGACGCTGGCAACGAGGTTGGTGGCGGCGCGGTTGCCGTCGAAGACGAAGACCCGGCCACCAGGCAGACGCCCCTGGTGGTCGATGATCCACTGCTCGAGCAGGCTACGGGCGATCGAGCGAGGATCACGACTGAAGGTGGCGTCCTCGATGACGGTGGAGACCCACTGGCCGTCAGGAGTACTGATCGCGATGTCGTACGTGTAGCGCTCCCTCATGAGAACCCCCTAGAAGATCGGGGTCGCGGCCGCGGCGCGCGCCGTTGGGAGCCGGTCCGTCGTACGCTGCTCGGGCATTAAAGAATGACTGGCAGATGCCTGCTCAGTCAACGGTTTGACGCAACGAAATTGCCTCAGGCTCCTGCTAGGCCAAGTTTTTCCTGCGCATTGGTATCAGAACCATAAATCTGCCTGTCGATCACCCATACGGGTGTGGCGGTCGGCTCCCTGTCGCTCGGCGTGTCTTTCCTCTGGGATCCCGCTGTGACAGTCCTGGCCGCTCGTACCGAAGCCCGGGTGAGCTGTGCGTCATGACGTGGCCTGGCAACCCAGTCATCTGGTGAGTGGGTGGGCCCGGGCGGGTTTCGTCGTACGCCTGACGACGTGTCGTCCTGTGCACACAGGGTGAGTTGAGCCCTTGCGAGCGGCCGCGCCACGACCGGCTGAGTCCGAGTCGTGACACTCCTTGAGACTGCGCGCCAGACAGCCGGACGGAACCAGGTCGTGGCAGGCGAGAGCTGTGCCGTGCCTCGTCAGGAGGTGCCCTCGCCCGCGATCTCTGGACCGAGATTCGCCGCGGCGATCGAGTTGATCTCCCGGGCGAGCTCCACGTCGTTCCTCGTGACCCCGCCGGCCGAGTGTGTGGTGAGGCTGAACGACACCGTGGTCCAACGGATGTCGATGTCGGGGTGGTGGTTCAGGCGTTCGGCCGCCTTCGCAACCTCGACGACGAGCTGGATCCCCGCCATGAAGGTCGGCGCCGTGACCGCGCGATACAGCGCTCCAGGTCGGGCTTCCCAGCCAGGTAGGTCACGAACTGCCGCGGCGATCTGGTCGTCAGTAAGGACTTCGGGCATGGTTCCACGCTTCTACGCACGCCGGCTTCGGTCAAGCCGACCCAACGCTCGGCATCGCGACGCTGGGTGTGCACTAGCCTCGCTGAGTGCCGAGCCCTGCTGCGGTGGGTGCGTAGTCGCCGCGCCTGGTCATTGTGAGACTTCGGTGCGCTGGTCACGGCGGAAGATCTTGGAGCCCAGCCAGACCACCGGGTCGTACTTGCGGTCGACCACGCGCTCCTTCATCGGAATGATCGCGTTGTCGGTGATCTTGATGTTCTCCGGGCAGACCTCCGTGCAGCACTTGGTGATGTTGCACATGCCGATGCCCGCAGCGGCCTGAGCCAGCGCCCGTCGGTCGTGCGTGTCGAGCGGGTGCATGTCGAGCTCGGCGAACCGCAGGAAGAAACGCGGTCCCGCGAACGCCGGCTTGTTCTCCTCGTGGTCACGGATCACGTGACAGACGTTCTGGCAGAGGAAGCACTCGATGCACTTGCGGAACTCCTGCCCACGCTCGACGTCGGCCTGCATCATCCGCCGCTTGCCGTCCGGATCCGGGGGAGCCGGGGCGAAGGCAGGGATCTGCTTTGCCTTCTCGTAGTTGTACGAGACGTCGGTGACGAGGTCCTTTATCACCGGGAAGGTACGCATCGGCGTGACGGTGAGGGTCTCGTCGCGCGGGTAGTCCGACAGCCGCGTCATGCACATGAGGCGCGGTTTGCCGTTGATCTCGGCACTGCACGAGCCACACTTGCCGGCCTTGCAGTTCCACCGCACGGCGAGGTCGCCCGCCTGCGTGGACTGCAGCCGGTGAATGGCGTCGAGCACTACCTCGCCTTCCTCCACCGGCACGGTGAAGTCCTGCAGGGCGCCGCCATCCTTGTCGCCACGCCACACCTTCATCTTGAGGTCGTATGTCATGTCGTCAGGTCTTCCTAGTCCTTGTCAGTCCTCAAGCAGTGCACGAAGTTCTTCCGGCATCTCAGGAAGTGGCTGGATGGCCAGCTCGATCCGGCCATCCCGCTGCCGCAGCACGATGTTCTTCTTGCCCCATTCCGGATCGCTCATCGGGTAGTCGTCACGGGTATGACCGCCGCGACTCTCCGTCCGGGTCAGTGCCGCCCGAGCGATGCATTCGGAGACCAGCAGCATGTTCCGCAGGTCGAGGGCGAGGTGCCAACCCGGGTTGTACTGCCGGTTGCCCTCGATGGAGACCTTCTTCGCTCGCTCGGCCAGGCGCTCCAGCTCGACCAGGGCGCGCTCGAGCTCTTCGCCCGTACGGATGATCCCGACCAGCGAGTGCATGACTTCCTGCAGGTCCTTCTGGACGTCGTACGGACTCTCGCCGCCCTCCTCGTTGAACGGCGCCAGTGCTGTGTCAGCGGCAGCCTGCACCGCTGGCTCGTTGACCTTTGGACGTGAGCCCTTGACCTTCGCTGCGTGGTAAGCGGCGTTGAGGCCTGCGCGGCGGCCGAACACCAGCAGGTCCGAAAGCGAGTTTCCGCCGAGCCGGTTGGAACCGTGCATGCCTCCCGCGACCTCGCCCGCAGCGTACAACCCTTCGACCGACGAGGCAGCGCTGTCGGGGTCGACCTCCACACCGCCCATCACGTAGTGGCAGGTAGGTGCGATCTCCATGGGCTCTTTTGTGATGTCGACGCCGGCGAGCTCCTTGAACTGGTGGTACATCGACGGAAGCCGGCGCTTGATGAACTCCGGGTCACGGCGCGACGCGATGTCGAGGTAGACCCCACCGTGCGGGCTACCCCGGCCGGCCTTGATCTCGGCGTTGATGGCTCGGGCCACCTCGTCTCGAGGCAGCAGCTCAGGAGGCCGGCGGTTGTTGCGCTTGTCGGTGTACCACGCGTCGGCTTCCTCTTCGGTCTCGGCGGTCTCGGCCTTGAAGTACTCCGGGATGTAGTCGAACATGAACCGCCGACCTTCGGAGTTCCGCAGCACGCCACCGTCGCCGCGTACGGACTCGGTGACGAGCAGACCCCGCACCGACAGCGGCCAGACCATGCCCGTCGGGTGGAACTGCACGAACTCCATGTTGATCAGGCTGGCGCCGGCACGAAGGGCGAGCGCGTGGCCGTCGCCGGTGTACTCCCAGGAGTTCGAGGTCACCTTGAAGGACTTGCCGATCCCACCGGTGGCGAGGACGATCGACGGCGCCTCGAAGACGATGAAGCGCCCGCTCTCCCGCCAGTAGCCGAAGGCACCGGCCACCCGGTCGCCGTCCTTCAGAATCTCGGTGATCGTGCACTCCATGAAGACGTCGATGCCCAGCGCAACCGCCCGCTGCTGCAGGGTGCGGATCATCTCCAATCCGGTGCGGTCGCCGACGTGTGCCAACCGGGCGTAGCGGTGGCCACCGAAGTCACGCTGGGAGATGAGACCGTCTTCGGTGCGGTCGAAGAGGGCGCCCCATTCTTCGAGTTCCAGGACCCGGTCCGGTGCCTCCTGGGCGTGCAGCTGGGCCATCCGCCAGTTGTTGAGCATCTTCCCGCCACGCATCGTGTCGCGGAAGTGCACCTTCCAGTTGTCCTCGGGGTACAGGTTGCCCATCGCGGCGGCGATCCCGCCTTCGGCCATGACCGTGTGAGCCTTGCCCAGCAAGGACTTGCAGACGATCGCGGTGCGCGCGCCAGCGTCGTGGGCGGCGATCGCCGCGCGCAGACCGGCGCCTCCGGCACCGACGACCACGACGTCGTAGGAATGCCGTTCGGTCATGTGTTCAACACCTCGGTCCCAGTACTCTCGACAGCTTCGAAGACTCGTCCCATCAGAAGAACCTGATATCCGAAATCACGTTGGTGGCCAGCAGATAGACGTACAAGTCGGCGAGTGCGACCGAGAACAGCGACGCCCAGGCCCAGCGGGGGTGGTCGGTGTTCATCCTGGAGACAAGCGTCCAGAGCCGATAGCGGATCGGATGCTTGCTGAAGTGACGCAGCCGCCCACCCACGATGTGCCGGCAGGAGTGGCAGGACAGCGTGTAGAGCCAGATGAGCACGACGTTGACCAGGAGGATGAGGGTCCCGAGCCCGGCGTGACCCCATTCGTGCTCTTCGTTGCGGAAGGCGATCACCACGTCGTACGTCAGGATGCACGCGACGAGGAACGACGCGTAGAAGAACCACCGGTGGGAGTTCTGGAGGATCAACGGGAACCGACGTTCACCGGTGTAGCGCCGATGCGGCTCGGCCACCGCACAGGCCGGCGGTGAGAGCCAGAACGAGCGGTAGTAGGCCTTGCGGTAGTAGTAGCAGGTGAGCCGGAACCCGAGTGGGAAAACGAGAATTATCAACGCCGGCGAGAACCACGCCGGCAGGAACGTGATCGGCTGGCCGAAGTCGCTCGAACCCGGCACGCATTGGGTGGTGAGACAGGGTGAATAGAACGGCGACAGATAGGGGGAGGCGTAGTAGTTGACGCCGGAGAACGCGCGCCAGCTCGCGTAGACGACGAATGCTGTGAAGCCGATGAACGTGAGCGTGGGGTGGATCCACCATCGATCGCGGCGCAAGGTGCGCTTGTCGATGCGTGCGCGGTCGGGACTTAGAACGCCCGTCGCCATGTCTTTTCGTTCCCTCCTCGGTCCAGGGGTGCCAGTCGGGCCCCTGCCTATGCGTTGGTGATCGACGGATTCGTGGTCGGACCCTGGCAGATACACGCAAGGGCATCGTGCACCCTACAAGCCCGAAACTGCGAGCTGTGGAATGCGCATCACATGTGGTATCGGACACACTTGTCGGGTGACGGACCAGCATGATCCTACGGATGGGCCTCGTCCCGGCGTGGTGGTGGCCGCCGCGGTGGTCAGGGCGGGGTGTGTCTTGGCGGCGCGGCGGCGGGATTGGCCGGGAGCCGTGGACGATCGCTCACCGAGCGTGCCCGACGACATGATCGGCCGGGCGATGGGTGGCCACGGTGGCTGGGAGCTTCCGGGCGGGAAGGTCGAAGCCGGCGAAACCGACGCCGCCGCCGTGGCGCGCGAATGCCGTGAGGAGCTGGGGATCGACGTCGAGGTGGTGGATCGCCTGGGCGTCGACGTCCCACTGGGACCCGGCTCGGTGCTGCGCGGCTATGTCGCGCGCATGGTCGCGGGATCGCCACAGCCGGTCGCCGGTGCCGACCACGACGCGCTCAGATGGCTCGGACCAGAAGAGCTCGACGACGTGTGCTGGCTCGATCCGGATCGTCCGCTGATCGCTGCGCTGCGCGAACCCCTGCTGGACGGCGAACCGCTGACTGGCGGTGGGGTGGGCGGTGCCGTGCGGATCGGGGAGACGGTACGGCGGCCGACGGGGCACTGGACGCCGACCGTGCACCGGCTGCTGGAGCACCTCCGGGCCCACGACGTACCAGGTGTCCCGAGGCCTCTGGGCCGGGACGCGCGCGGCCGTGAGATCGTTTCGTACCTTCCTGGTGAGACGCTCGCCAGCATGTCCCAGGCGTCGTCGGGCGAGCCGTCCGGATGGGTGCCGGATTCTCTCCTCGTCCAGCTGGGTCGCTGGCTGCGACGCTTTCACGAGGCTTCGCGATCTTTCCGTACGCCCGAACCGGTCTGGCGTCTCGCAGCCGGCGAGCTGCGGACAGGCGAGGTCGTCTGTCACAACGACGTCGCTCCACGCAACGTCGTGGTCAAGCGGCGGCCGGACACCGGCGAGCTCGAGCTGGTCGGCGTGCTCGACTGGGATGTCGCAGGACCCGGTCGCGCGATCGACGATCTCGCGTTCGCGGCGTGGAGCTTCGTCCTGCTCACGGATCTGGCCCGGTCGGCGGTCGCCGACGCCGCCCGACGGCTCGGCGTGCTGGCGCAGGCGTACGGCGGGATCAGTCCGCGGGACGTGCTCGAGGCGGTGCCGGCTCGGCTCGAGTTGTCGATGGAGCGGATCCGGTCGGGCGCGGAGCGCGGAGACGCCGGAATGGCGCGGTTGCGGGCGAGTGGGGTGGTGGAGAAGGTCGAGCAGGCCAGGGCTCGCCTGCTCGAGATCGCTCCCGCCATCGCCCGCGCTCTCACATCCAAATGACCATGTGCACTACGCCTGCCGGACCCACAACACGTGCCGGCACCATGTGCAGGTCCGATACGCCGGTGGGGATCTTTCCGGCTGGCCCGAAGCGGACAGACGCCCTTGCCCGAGCGCTGCCGGCACAGTACGTTCCGGGCAGTCTCGAGAGCACCTCGGACCACGGGTCTGAGTGCCCTCGGAGCGGCTTCCGCAGTGCCTGAACCCTCACGCACCTGCGCAGTCGTACCTGCGCCACACGGCGGGACGGCTGTCCGCAGTCAGGTCGTGCGTGCACATCCTTCGTTGGTGGCCCGGTGTCACGCTTGCCTCGAGGAGTCCCGTCATGACCGACTCTGGCGTACGAATCTCACGGCGAACGATTCTCAGCATCCCGCCGGCAGTGGCGCTCGCCCAGGGCGTCGTCGCTTCCAACCAGGCCGCATGGGCGGCGCACGACTCGACCGGGATCAGGTGGCCCAGGAGCCAAGAGCTTCCGACGTTCGCGCGACCCAAACGCCTCGATGCGCTCTTCATGGCCGACGACACACCGGTCGACGTGCAGCTGCTGGTGTTGACCCTGCAAGGCTTGGTGAACCGGAAGCGACCGGAAATCTACGTCATCAAAGGGAATCCGCCGGAAGGCCGCAAGACCTGGCTCGACGACTCGGGCATTCCCTACCGTGAGCACACCGATCCGTGGAAGGTCATCAAGGCCTATCTGCATCGAGCCAAAGGCATCGTCGTCTACGATCCCGCGATCGTCGAAACCGTCAACGTGGCGACCACCATCGCCGGCCTGGAAGACGGTGTCATCGCAAGCCCTGAGCTCGCCGAGGTCCTCACCAAGCCGCCCTACCGCAAGCGGATCCTCGACGACCTGCAGGGCAGGTTCTCGTCCAACATCGAGGCGACGGCCTGGCAGTTCGAGAACCTGTGGCCTCGTACGACACACCGGGCCTTGCTCGGCATCAACCCCGGGCAGTCCAAGCCGATCCCACCGGACAACTGGAAGGACTTCGTCGAGATCGCTCGCGAGGAACGTCCGATCCGCGACACGTCCAACCGCCAGGTGTACGAGTTCGACGTGTCAGCGTTCGCGGGTAACGACAAGCTCTACTTCCGCATGCAGGACTCGCAGCCTGCCGATGGTTGGGGCGGGGCCCTTCACCACCTCACGTTGACCGCCGACGGCACCGTCGTCGCGGACTTCGACATCGACACCGACGCCGAGCGGGCGGTCATCTTCGACCACGGCGGCGCGGGGTTGAAGCCGCAGAGCGACACCGAGGACTCGCACCGCTTCGCCGACGGGAACTCGTACTTCATCTACGAGCTCAGCGTTCCGCCGACCGCGCAACAACTCACGCTGTCGCTCGACATGTTCAACCAGTTCCTCGTGTCGGTGTCGAAGGTGGCGCCCGCGGTGTCGTCGGACGACCGGATTCCCGCTTCGTTGCCGCTTCGCGACTACGCGGTCGCGTTGCGGGCGATGCCGTTCTGGCTGGGTTCGGACATGGCTCCGGAAGAGGCGGAGCTCATGAGCCGGATCTTCGCCGCGGCCGGCGAGGGAACGCCGTACCTCGGCTGGTTCAGTGGCGAGTTCGCCGGCGTGCGGCTCGCGTCGGCGGAGGGTGTCTACACACTCGCGGCCGACTTCTTGGAGAACGCCACCGTCCACGGTGGTTTCCGGGCGCCGATCCGGGCGCAAAAGCCCGCCCCACCGCCGCCGCTGGAGAACAAGGTCTATCTCACGTTCACCTTCGCCGAGGGCGACAACGTGCAGTACTGCCAGCACCGGCTCCGGGTGATCTGGGACGATCCTGGCCGGGGTTCGGTGCCGATGAACTGGTCGGTGAGCCCGTTGCTCGTCGACGTGGCCCCGCTCATCATCAGCTACTACCTGTCCACAGCGACGCCGAACGACCTGCTGGTGGCCGGGCCGTCGGGTGCCGGCTACTTCTATCCGTCGCTTTGGCCGCAGGACAACCTGGCGACGTTCCTGTCACAGAACAAGCCGTACTTCGACAAGCTCGGCCTGAACATGATCTATGCGCTCGACGACATCCCGATGCTGCAGGAGGCGTCGGCGCAGGCGTACGCAGACGAGCTCGGCGTGGCGGGGATCGTCTACAACATGTGGTTCGAGCGCAGCGACACCACGATCATGGCCGACGGACGGTTGCCGGTCTCCAGGCAGATCGCCCACAGCGACCGCAACGAGGTGCTGCGCCGGATCCAGGCGAACGCGGCCGCGGACTACGACGGCACCCGGCCGGTCTTCATCGCGGTCGGCGTGGCGGCGTGGGAGCTCACGCCGACCGATGTGGCCTGGATCATGGACCAGCTCGGCGACGACTTCGTGGCCGTGCGCGGTGACCAGTACTTCGCGTTGGTACGCCAGGCAGCCGAGCAGGGCGTGGCACCGGCGGGACAGGCGGCTACGGCGGGTGATCCCACTCAGGCGCCCTCCCCGCAGGCCCGTAGCTGACGGCGTCGCGTCAGCACGATCGGTTGTGAGGGTCGCCCTGCGGTCGAGACCGCAAGCCTGAGACCGTAGGGCGACCCTCAGCCGAGCGAAGGCCTACCACGCCTGGTCATTGTGAAAGTGCCGAGCGGAGGAAGGCGAGCTCGAGCAGGAGCAGGTTCTCCGCGACGACCTCCTGCGGTGTCATGTGAGTGACCCCGGTCAAGGGCAGCACGGTGTGGGGCCGTCCAGCCGCGAGCAGCGCCGACGACAGCCGGAGGGTGTGCGCCGCCACCACGTTGTCGTCGGCGAGCCCGTGGATGAGCAGCAGGGGACGCTCGAGCGCGCTCGCCTTGCCGATGAGGCTGTTGCGGTCGTACACCTCGGGCTGCTCCGCAGGATGGCCGAGGTAGCGCTCCGTGTAGCACGTGTCGTAGAGCCGCCAGTCGGTCACCGGCGCGCCCGCCACGGCCGCATGGAAGACGTCCGGTCGGGTGAGCACCGCGAGCGCGGCCAGGTAGCCGCCGTACGACCACCCGCGAATGGCCACGCGCCCGGGGTCGACGTCGTTCGGGTACGCCGCCGCCACCTCGGCCACGACCTCCACCTGGTCGTCGAGCGTGCCGAGGAAGTCGTTGTGCACCCGACGCTCCCACGCCGGGCCGCGTGAGGGCGTGCCGCGTCCGTCCGCGACCACCACGCAGAAGCCCTGGTCGGCAAGCCACTGGCTGGCGAGAAAGGCCGACCGCGCCATCCGTACCCGCTGCGCGTGCGGCCCGCCGTAGGGATCGAGCAGCAGCGGCAGGCGAGCCGAGCCCGGCACGTGGTCTCGCGGGAACAACACGGCCGTCCGCAGCTCGGACCGTCCGAGCCGCCGCAACGTGACGACCGGTGTGAACGGCGGCTTCTCCTGCCGCGAGGCGATCTCGCCGACCTGCTCCCCGTCCCGCAGCACGCGTACGAGTAGACCGTCATGGTCCATGCCGCTCGAGGCGAGCACGGTCAGCGGGCCGCTCGTACGTCCGGTGTGCACACCCGGCTCTGACGTGAGCGGTGTCACCGTGCCGTCGAAGCCGACGTGGGCCACGTGCTGCTCGATCGGCTCGGTCGTGACGGTGACCAGCACGCCGTCCTGGCCGATGTCGAGGACCGACGTCACCTGCATGCCCTCAGGTGTCACCGGCACACCGTCGTAGGCCAGCCGACGGGTGTCGCAGTCGGCGTCGTCCACCGTGGTGAGCAGCCGGCCGTCCGGCAGCCAGGCAGGCGTCCCCGAGACCAGCTCCACCCATGCCCGGTCAGTGGTCTCGTGCACCAGCGAGGTCGCGCCGGTTGTCGGGTCGACCTGCAACACGTGCGCCATGCGCTGGTCGCGGGTCAGCACGTAGAGGAGGGGAGGACCGTACGACGTCCAGGAGACGTGCGCGAGGTACGGAAACCGCTCGCGGTCCCACGCCACCTCCGTCACGGTCTCCTGCTGCGGAGCTCCTTCCTGTGCGAGCTGGGAGGTACCGGGCTGCCCTTCCGGTGGCAGGCAGACCAGCCACAGGGACACATCGGCGTTGGCAGTACCTGCGGCCGGGTAGCGCACCGGCGTCGGCGCCTGCTCCGGCCGCGCAGGGTCGGCGAGGTGCCAGACGGGTACCTGTGCCTCGTCGTACCGCTCCACGAGCAGGGCCGAACCGTCCGGCGCCCACCAGAACCCCTGGGTGCGGCTCATCTCTTCTGAGGCGATGAACTCCGCGAGGCCCCACACTTCGGTCGGGTTGTCGTCGGCCGGACCGACGAGCACCCGGTCGCGCGGGCCGGTGTCGCCGAGGCTCGCGAGCCGCAGCGCCCGGTCGGAGGCGTACGCGACGTAGCGACCGGCAGGATCCGGTCGCGGATCGATGACCGACCCCGACGCGGGCAGCTCCCGCACTCCGCCCTGCACCAGGTCGGCGACGAAGAGCCGTGACGACAACGCGAAGGCAGCGAGCGTCGTCTCGGCGTCACAGGCGTACGCCACGATGCCGGCCGCGGCTTCCCGGGCGCGCTCGCGGCGGGCCCGTTCAGCCGGCGAGAGGTTCTCGGTTGCGGTGTCGAGCAACGCCTCGGGGCTTGCGATCAGGCGTTCGGTGCGTTCGGCGACGTCGTAGCACCACAGCTGGGTACGCCGGTCGGTGCCAGACGGCGCCCGAAGGAAGACGACCCGGCTGCCGTCCCGCGCCAGCGTGAAGTTGCGGGGCGCGCCGAGCGTGAACCGCAAGGTGCGGGCAGCAAGGCGGGGATAGGAGAGCTCGCCGTTCGATGTGCTCACAGGGCTCGATCCTGGCATGGAACGGCGACGGGTCGCCACGACAGTCCGACACGGGCGCCCGCGCTGTGCTCTTCATCGCGCACCCTGTGAAGACCAGAGGCGAGACGCCAGCGGGTCCCGGATCGACCTGTCGTCGAGGCACAAGGCGCACAAGACGCGCCGGTCGAGCTCTCCGGCGGCTCTGCACCATCGCCCTCGGCCAATGTGTCCGCGCTGGTTTCGAGCAGAGGGCTGGTCACCGTCCTCCTCTAAGGTTGAGGTCATGCCTACGGACCGCAGACTCCTGCTCGTACACGCGCATCCAGACGACGAGACGATCGGCACCGGCGCGACGATGGCCAAGTACGCGGCCGAAGGCGCCCAGGTCACGCTCGTCACCTGCACCCGGGGTGAGGAGGGCGAGATCCTCGTCCCCGAGCTCGCTCACCTGGCCGCCGATCGGGACGACCGGCTCGGAGACCACCGCGAGAAGGAGATGGCCGACGCGATGGCCGCGCTCGGCGTCAAGGATCAGCGGTGGCTGGGTGGCGCGGGTCGCTACCGCGACTCCGGCATGATGGGCACACCGGCGAACGACCGGCCGGAGTGCTTCTGGCGCGCCGACCTGCGCGAGGCGGCCGATCACCTGGTGTCGGTGATCCGCGAGGTGAGGCCGCAGGTGCTCGTGACCTACGACGACTTCGGCGGCTACGGCCATCCCGACCACATCCAGGCGCACCGCGTCGCCATGTACGCCTACGTCCTGGCCAGTGCGCCCTCCTACCGCGCCGACCTCGGCGAGGCGTGGGACATCCCGAAGGTCTACTGGTCCGCGATGCCGCAGTCGTTGTTCCGTGAGGGTCTGCGCAGACTGCGGGAGACCGGTGACACCACCAACTTTGAAGGGCTCGACCCTGACGGCGAGCTGCCACCGTTCGTGGTGCCTGACGAGATGATCAGCACGCGCATCGACGCGACGGCCTACATCGAGCAGAAGATGGCGGCGATGCGCGCACATGCCACGCAGATCTCGGTCGACGGACCGTTCTTCGCGCTGTCCAACAACCTCGGGAACCAGATCTGGGGAGTGGAGTGTTTTCGCCTGGTGCGGGGTCAGGCCTCGCCGTCGGCGGGAGTGGAGTCGGATCTGTTCGCCGGGGTCGCCTGAGTGGTACGTGCAGCGTGGACGACGCAGCTGGCACACCCGAGGAGGGCGGCCTGGCCGACGAGACCGGGTCGGCTCGCGGCTCCCGGGGCTCGCGCGCGGTCCGGATCCTGACGCTCGTCGCAGGTTTCCTGCTCGGCCTCGTGGCGGGCGTGTGTGGCGTCGTGGTGTCGCGGATGGACGTCCGGATGGCGGGTCTGCCGATCCCGTACGGCCTTGTCGTCGCCGTTGCCGCGACGGCGTTGCTGTTCTCGCAGGCCAGGCGGCTCGGTGGCGTCGCCGGGGCGGGGCTCACGGTCGCTGGGTGGCTCGTCCCGGTGGCCCTGGCCCTGCTGCCACGCCCGGAGGGAGACGTGCTGCTGGCGAGCGACCTGACCGGGCTCTCCTACCTGCTCCTGTGCCTTCTCGCAGCGGCCTGGAACGTCGGTCGGCCAGCCCGTCGGGACCCGACCGTTCCCGCCCACCATGTGGGCGAGCGGGACACGTGACGACATCCGGCCGACGCGGATCGTCACCGGTGGGAGCCATATGTGATGAATCTCCCATCGGTCCTGGTGCACTCTGGATTTCGGATCGGTATCAGGCGGCTGTCGAACCGGTTTCTGTCGGCCAAAACCCTTTACGCTTGCCGAGATTGTCGGTTACGGCACCTACAGTTGTGCCGGTCGAGACCGCGCAGGTGGCGATCATCGAAGCTCGGGGGGTGACCAGCCAGCCGCCAACCTCGGGGGTCTCGCGGTCGTCTTCACGGGTGGGCGTGGTCGGGTTCGCGTCACGCGGGGGTGAGAGCCACGCCACGCTGTTGGCACGTTCGTCAGGTGGAGGAGCAAGAGATCGTGTTCCAGCCGGGGGGAGCAGACCAGACGCAGGTGTTGCCGCGCCAGCCTGACCGACGCACGGGGCGCATCGTCGCACTCGCAGCAGGCGGCGTGATGCTCGTCATGCTGGGCGTCTACACCTCGCTGGTGTTCAGCCTCGGGGACCGAGTCCCGAGGGGCACGACCGTTGCCGGCGTCGAGATCGGCGGCCTGTCCCGCGACGCGGCTGAGGCGCGGCTGCGCCAGCGCCTGCTGCCTCGGGCGGAGAAGCCCATCGACGTGACCGCCGGCGGCAAGTCGTACACGCTGAAACCGTCCGAGGCTGGCCTCGCACTGAACGTCGCTGCGACTGCCGACGCTGCCTATGTCCCTCGCACGTTCAACCCGGTGCGCGTGGTCGAAGTGCTCGTGGGTGGCGGTGAGGTGCGACCCGTCCTCACCGTCGACAAGAAGCGGCTGAACGCCACGATCGCCGCACTGGCCAAGAAGGTCGACCGGCCAGCGCGCGAGGCGCGTATCACGTTCGCAGGCGGAACACCCAAGCCACACGAGCCCCGATCCGGCTACAAGCTCGATCGAGACGCTGCAGCCCAAAAGCTCGCCAAGCAGTTCCTCCTCACCTCGCCCATCGCCTTGCCCGCAGCGGAGATCCTCCCTGCTGCAGGGCAGGACGAGCTGGACCGCGCCATGCGCGAGTTCGCGCAGCCAGCCATGTCAAGCGTGGTGAAGGTGCAGGTCGGCGACGAGTCCTTCGACGTGACGCCGGAGGAGGTCGGCTCCGCGCTGCAGATGGTGCCGGATGCCGAGGGCACGCTCACCCCCAAGCTCGACCCGAAGAAGTTCGCCGCCGCCGTGGCGGACAAGCTCGACGAGGTTCAGAAGGAGCCCCAAGACGCCCAGATCGTGATATCGGGTGGGGCTCCGACCATCTTGCCGAGCAAGGCCGGTCACGCCGTGCCGCGGGCGAAGCTTGCCCAGGCGGTGGTGGCGGCGCTGCCGAAGACCGGTGACGAGCGCGTGGCCAAGGTGCAGACCGTCGTCGCCCAGCCCGAGCTCACCACCGCGGAGGCACGCAAGCTCGGAGTGCGGGAGATAGTGAGCGAGTTCACCACCCACTACCCGCATGCCGAGTACCGCAACGTCAACATCGGCCGAGCGGCAGAGTTGATCAACGGCGCATTGATCAAGCCCGGAGAGATCTTCAGCCTCAACGGCCTCGTCGGTGAGCGGACGAAGGAGAACGGCTTCACCGAGGGCTACATCATCCGCAACGGCCGGCTGCGCGAGGACCTCGGCGGTGGTGTGTCGCAGGTGGCCACCACGACGTACAACGCGGCCTTCTTCGCCGGCATGGAGGACGTCGAGCACCGTCCCCACAGCTTCTACATCGACCGCTACCCCATGGGGAGGGAAGCGACGGTCTTCTGGGGATCGCTCGATCTCAAGTGGCGCAACAACACGCCCTACGGCGTGCTCGTACAGGCCTGGATCAACCCGAGCACCCCGTCCACGACCGGCAGCGTCACTGTCCGGCTCTGGAGCACGAAGTACTGGACGGTGCGTGAGGAGACCTCCAAGCCCTACAACGTCAAGCCGCCGAAGACGATCTACGACGACGAAGAGGGCTGCGTGCCGCAGGAGAACGGCGTCGAGGGCTTCCAGGTCGACGTCAAGCGTTGGATCTATCGCGACGGCAAGCTGGTGGACTCCGAGGTCGACCACGTGACGTACGCGCCGGAGGACCGCGTGATCTGCGGACCTGAGCCCAAGGACCCCGAGACGCCGCCTCCGCCGGAGTAGTCGCGGGTCTCTCGCCGCGCGGCCTCGGACCCAGGTGATGTGTGGTTCAGGCCTCAGGTCGTCGTCCTGGGCGGCGCGGCGGAGGCGGCGGCACGGGCTTGCCCGCCACGACGTCAGCCTCCGCCACCGAGACCACCGTGTCGTCGCGGCGCCGGATCACCAGGGTGCCGCAGGACCACGACTCGAGGATCCCGATCACGTCGCCGTAGACGGGCCGACCCCGCTCGGTCCCCAGCTTCCTGCGCACCACGACTCGGCGTCCGACATCGGCAGGTGAGAGCACGGCGGAATGGACCCCTTCGCCCGAAGCGTTGAACCCACCTGGCGATACTAGGGGTGAGAGTTCGAAGCGAGGAGGAACCGGTGACGTACGTCATCGCACAGCCGTGCGTGGACCTCAAGGACAGGGCATGCGTGGACGAATGCCCCGTGGACTGCATCTACGAGGGCAGACGCATGCTCTACATCCACCCCGACGAGTGCGTCGACTGCGGTGCGTGTGAGCCGGTGTGCCCCGTTGAGGCGATCTTCTACGAAGACGACGTTCCGGATCAGTGGAAGGACTACTACACCGCCAACGTCGACTTCTTCGCAGACCTCGGCTCGCCGGGGGGCGCGGCGAAGGTCGGTGTGATCGACAAGGACCATCCGCTCGTCGCAGCCCTGCCTCCGCAGGAACACGAGGAGTGACCGGATCCTCCGAGCCGCTCCAGGCCACGTCTCGAGCTGGCAGGGAGGCGGAAATCACCTCATCCGGTGTGAACCGGTCTCGTACGAGGAGCCGGATGCGGTGGCGGACAGCACTGTGCGGAGAGGAGCGAGGTGCGCGGGCAGCTGCCGGACTTTCCCTGGGACCGTCTCCTGCCTGAAAAGCGACGTGCGGCTGCCCATCCGGACGGGATCGTCGATCTTTCGGTGGGGACGCCGGTCGACCCGACGCCGCCGCTGATTCGACAGGCCCTTGCCTCGGCATCAGACGCCCCCGGCTACCCGACGACACACGGGACCGAGACCCTGCGCGCTCGCGCTGCGAGCTACCTGCAGCGACGCTTCGGGGTCGAGGGGATAGCGCCCGAGGCGGTGTTGCCGACGATCGGCTCGAAGGAGTTCGTGGCCTGGCTGCCCACCATGTTGGGGCTCGGGCCAGGTGACGCGGTGGTGGTGCCGGAGACCGCCTACCCCACCTACGCCGTAGGGGGCCAGCTCGCAGGCTGCGAGGTGATCGCCACGGACTCGACGCTGGCGCTGGGGCCGAGAACACCCGCGCTGATGTGGCTCAACTCACCCTCCAACCCCACTGGCCGGATCCTGCCACCCGATCACCTGGCAAAGGTCGTGGCCTGGGCCCGAGAGCGCGGCACCACGGTCGTGTCGGACGAGTGCTATCTGGAGTTCGGCTGGGACGCGCAGCCCACCTCGGTGCTGCATCCTGACGTCTGCGGCGGCAGCTTCCAGGGCGTACTCGCCGTGCACTCGCTGTCGAAACGGTCGAATCTCGCCGGTTACCGTGCAGGTTTCGTCGCTGGTGACCCGGAGCTCGTAGGCCGGCTGCTCGAGGTGCGCAAGCACGCGGGGATGATGGTGCCGGCGCCGGTCCAGGCCGCGATGGCGGTCGCGCTGGACGACGACGATCATGTCGAGCGCCAGCGGGCCAGGTACGCGGACCGGCGCACGGTCTTGCGCCGAGCATTCGAGGCGGCGGGCTTTCGTGTGGATCACTCGGAAGGCTCGCTGTATTTGTGGTTGACCCGGGATGAGCCATGCTGGGATTCGGTGCGGTGGTGTGCCGAGAGGGGCATCCTCGTGACTCCGGGTGACTTCTACGGCGCCGCGGGTGTCCGGCATGTCCGGGTAGCGTTCACCGCGACGGATGATCGGGTCGCCGCCGCCGCGGCCCGGTTGGCCTCCGCGGACGACTCCGTGCGTCCGTGAGGCCCGCCTCGCCAGGCCGCACCCGGCCAGGGCCTGGCCGTGACGCAGGACGACCGGCATGTGCAGGACGGAGGAAAGCGTGAGCGACGAGCGTTTCAGGTTGGTACATAGCGGCGGAGAGGTCGAGCTGCCGGTTGTGAAGGCGACGGAGGGAGCGTCGGGTATCGACATTTCCTCACTTTTGCGAACGACCGGGCATGTGACGCTCGATCCTGGCTATGTCAACACCGGTGCCTGCACGTCGGCGATCACCTATATCGATGGTGAAGCCGGCGTTTTGCGTTACCGCGGATACCCGATAGCCGAGCTTGCGGAAAAGAGCAACTTCCTCGAGGTGTCGTACCTGCTCATCTACGGCTCGCTTCCGACCCGCCAGCAGTATGACGAGTTCGTCGACAAGATTCGGCGACACACGTTGCTCGACGAGGACCTGAAACGCTTCTTCGATGGATTTCCGCGAGACGCGCATCCGATGCCGGTGTTGTCGAGCGCGGTGAGCGCGTTGTCGACGTTCTACCAGGAAAGCCTCGCGCCGTTCGACCCCGAGCAGGTCGAGATCTCGACCATCCGCCTGATGGCCAAGCTGCCCACGATCGCCGCGTACACCTACAAGAAGACCGTTGGCCAGCCGTTCCTCTACCCGGACAACTCCCTTGGCTACATCGAGAACTTCCTGCGGATGACGTTCGGCATCCCGGCCGAGCCCTACCACGTCGACCCTGTGGTGGCGGAAGCGCTCGACTTGTTGTTCATCCTGCATGCTGACCACGAGCAGAACTGTTCGACGTCGACCGTGCGGCTCGTCGGATCGAGCCAGGCCAACCTCTTTGCGTCGGTCTCGGCAGGAATCCAGGCCCTGTCGGGCCCGCTGCACGGCGGTGCGAATGCGGCGGTGCTGCAGATGTTGAACTCGATTGCGGCCGAGGGCGGTGACGTCGCCAATTTCGTCGAGCGGGTGAAGCGCAAGGAAAAGGGCGTCCGCTTGATGGGCTTCGGCCACCGCGTCTACAAGAACTACGATCCGCGGGCGGCCATCATCAAGAAGACCGCCGACGATGTGCTGGCCCGGTTGGGTGTTTCCGACCAGTTGTTGGACATCGCCAAGGAGCTCGAAGAAGTCGCGTTGCACGACGAGTACTTCATCGAGCGCAAGCTCTACCCGAACGTCGACTTCTACACGGGCATCATCTACCGGGCGATGGGCTTTCCCACCACGATGTTCACGGTGCTCTTCGCGCTCGGACGACTCCCCGGGTGGATCGCCCAGTGGCGGGAGATGGTGAGCGATCCTGCGACCAAGATCGGTCGTCCGCGGCAGGTCTACGTCGGCGAGCCGGAGCGCCCCTTCGTCCCCATCGACCAGCGCGGGTGACCTCCACCAAAATGACCACGTATGGCGGGCGTCTGCCACCCACGGCAGGGGCCGGCACCCGCTGAGGGTGGCAGACGCCTGGACTGCTCGCGGGGCAGTCCGTTCCGGCGTGGTCAGCTACGGCGCGGGGGCGAGCTCGATGTAGACCGAGCCTGCTGGCACGGGCGAGTCGGCGGGCTGCCACCCTTCCGTCGATTCGTGCACTGACCAGGTTCGGTCGCGGTACGACACCGACTCGATGCCGAACCGCTGGGCGTACGCCACCGCCCACTGGGCGACCGACCATCCGTACGTCGCCGAGTCATCGTTCAGCCGGACCTCGAGAACGCTGCGCCCGTCCTTCGCCGTCGTGCGACTGGACGCGCTGCGGCCGAACGCCTTGTTGAGCTCGGTGCGGAGTCCAGCTGGCTTGGCGACTTGCGGTGGCTCGCGAAGCTCACAGCTGAACGCCGCGGGCGAGTGACCGGTGAGTGACGAGGCGAGAGCACGGGCGCTCTCCTCGTGCTTCGCATACGCCGAGCCCTCGGCCGAGCGCTGGACTGCCTGGGCGGCGTCGGCGATCTCCATGGACTCGTACCCCTCCACCTGGGCGAGGGCGTCGTAGAACCGGCCGGTGGCGTAGTACGGATCGAGGATCTGGGCCGCCGTACCCCATCCTTGGCTCGGGCGCTGCTGGAAGAGCCCGAGCGAGTCCAGATGGCCGTACGAGATGTTGCGCAGCCCCGACTCCTGGAACGCCGCCGCCAAGGCGATGGTCGCGGCCCGCGCCGGCATGCCGCGGCGCACCGACAAGGCGCTGATGAGTGCCGCGTTCTCCGCCTCCTCGATGGTCAGGGTGGCCGACATGCCGGCGACTTCGGCACGACAGGCGTCGAACAGCGGTCGCCGGGACAGGTGGTCGAGGAGGAGCCGGAGGCCGACGAGCACGAGTGCGGAGACGACGACGATGGCGAGCAGGGCTCGCAGGCATCCCCTGGACCGCATCAGTCGTTGGCGTGCAGGGCGGAGTTGAGCGTGATGCCTTTGCCGTCTCGAGGGATGGCCTCGAGCGCTCCGGAAATGCTGTTGCGTCGGAAGAGTAGCCCCGGCATTCCGGACAGCTCCACGGCCTTGACGATCTCGCCGTCGGGCAGGCGGACCTTGGCCCCAGCCGTCACGTAGCAGCCGGCCTCCACGACGCAGTCGTCACCCAGCGCAATACCGATACCGGCGTTGGCGCCGATGAGGCACCGCTTGCCGATGGAGATGACCTGGGTGCCGCCACCGGAGAGCGTCCCCATGATCGAGGCGCCACCGCCGATGTCGGAGCCGTCCTCGACGATCACGCCGGCCGAGATGCGTCCTTCGACCATGGAGGAGCCGAGCGTTCCGGCGTTGAAGTTGACGAAGCCTTCGTGCATCACCACCGTGCCCTCGGCCAGGTGCGCACCGAGCCGCACCCGGTCGGCGTCGGCGATGCGTACGCCCGTGGGCACGACGTAATCGACCATCCGCGGGAACTTGTCCACGCCGTAGACCGTGACCTCACGTCCGGCCGCCCGCAGTCGCATCCGGGTCTGCTCGAAGCCTTCGACCTCGCACGGTCCCTGGTTGGTCCACACGACGTTGCTCAGCACGCCGAAGATTCCGTCGAGGTTGGCCTCACGTGGGCGCACCAGGCGATGCGAGAGCAGGTGGAGTCGCAGGTACGCATCGGCCGGGTCGGCGGGCGGGTCGTCCAGGGAGTCGAGGACCGTGCGGACGACCGTACGGCGCACCCGGCGGACCTCGTCCTCACCCTCCAAGGCGCGCAGCTCTGCAGGTGGCTGGTCGTCGTCGGGGCCCGGCTTCCCCAAGGCGGGAGCGGGATACCAGGTGTCGAGGATCTTCCCCGCGTACGTCTGGGTGGCGACGCCGAAGCCCCAGGCACCAGGTGTGTGGGTCATGGCGCCAGCCTAGATGAGCACCCTCCACCGTCCCTGAGGAACCTCTTCGAAATGACCAGGTGTGGAGGGCTTTCAGGACTCACCCCTGGCGCCCGTTCCATCTGACGGTCAGAAAGCCTTTCTCGCCAGAGTGATTGGGACGCCCCGCTGCCCCTACGCAGCCATGTCGTCGGCGAACCGCTGGTTCGGTGGCGATACGTCCGGCTCGGCCAGGCTGGGACGGATCGCGCGGCCGGTCCGCATTTCGGTGGCACGATGGCCGGTATGAGCGCACTCAAGGTCTTGTTCATCGGTGGGACCGGCATCATCAGCTCTGCCTGCAGCGCACGAGCGCTGACGTCCGGCGTGGAGCTCACGATCCTCAACCGCGGGACGACAGTTCATCGACCGGTCCCGGAGGGGGCCGAGCTGGTCCGAGCTGACATCCGTGATCCGGAGTCGGTACGCGCCGCTCTCGGGGACCGGGAGTTCGATGTCGTGGCCGACTTCGTGGCATTCACGCCGGAGCACGTGCAGACCGACATCGACCTTTTCGCCGGGCGTACCGGACAGTACGTCTTCATCAGCTCGGCGTCGGCCTACCAGACCCCTCCTGGCCGCCTCCCGATCGTGGAGTCGACACCGTTGCGCAACCCGCACTGGGAGTACTCCCGCAACAAGATCGCGTGTGAGGACCTGCTCGTGGCGGCGTACCGCGACAGCGGGTTCCCGGCGACGATCGTCCGCCCCTCGCATACGTACGACCGCACGGCGATCCCGCTCCTCGGAGGCTGGACCGCCATCCACCGGATGCGGCGCGGCCAGCCGGTCGTCGTGCACGGTGACGGCACCTCCCTGTGGGTGCTCACGCACCACACCGACTTCGCCAAGGCGTTCGTCGGGCTGCTGGGCCATCCGAAGGCGATCGGCGAGGCGTTCCACATCACCTCCGACGAGGTCCTGACCTGGAACGAGATCTACGGGTGCATCGCTGCGGCCGCCGGTGTCGAGCCCAGGCTCGTCCACGTGGCATCCGACACCATCGTCGCCGCCGAACCGTCCTTCGAGGGTCCGCTGCTGGGTGACAAGGCGCACTCGGTGATCTTCGACAACAGCAAGGTCAAGGCTCTGGTGCCGGACTTCGTGGCGACGGTGCCGTTCGCCATGGGGGCGCGGGAGATCGTGGAGTGGTACGACGCGCATCCGGAGCGGCAGGTGGTCGACACCGAGGTGAACACGCTCTTCGACAAGCTCGTCGCCACCTGAACGACGAGGCACATCAGGTGGTGCCACAACCCAGAACCCGCCGTGGGCCTTGATCAGCGCTTGCTTGCACGCTTTCGTCGCGCGTGCACGGCTCGACGGCCGGCGTGGCGCACTGCGATCGAGCGAGGATGCTCAGCGTGGACTGGCAGACTGGCGGCATGACCGGTCACGACGCTGAGCCTTCGCTTGATCTTCGTACCGACGTCGCCGACCTCACCGCCAGGCTGGTCGACATCGAGTCGGTGAGCGGCAACGAGAAGGCGCTTGCTGACGCTGTCGAGGAGGCACTGCGCCGGCTGCCGCACCTTTCGACCGAGCGGCGGGGGAACACGGTGATCGCGCGCACCACCTTGGACCGCGCCGAGCGCGTCGTGATCGCCGGTCATCTCGACACCGTGCCGGCAGCCGGGAACCTGCCGTCCAGGAGAGTTGGCGACAGGATCTACGGCCTTGGCGCCTGCGACATGAAAGGCGGCCTCGCGGTGGCGCTGCGACTGGCCGGGACGATAGCAGAACCAGCTCGGGACGTGACATACGTCTTCTACGACTGCGAAGAGGTCGAGGCCGAGCGGAACGGCTTGGGGCAGCTCGCGCGGCACAGCCCCGCGACGCTGGCCGCCGACTTCGCCATCCTGATGGAGCCGTCCTCGGCACAGGTGGAGGCGGGGTGCCAGGGCACGCTGCGAGCCGAGGTCGTGGTACGCGGACGTCGGGCCCACAGCGCCCGGGCGTGGATGGGTGCCAACGCGATCCACGCCGCCGCAGAGGTGCTGAGCCGGCTCGCGGGCTATCGAGCGCGTGAGGTGCCCCTCGACGGTGTCGTCTACCGTGAGGGCCTGAACGCCGTGGGCATCACAGGTGGCGTGGCGGGCAACGTGATCCCCGACGAGTGCCGGGTCAGCGTCAACTACCGCTTCGCTCCCGACCGGTCAGAGGCCGAGGCGTTCGCCCACGTGCAGGAGGTCTTCGCCGGTTTCGAGGTCGAGCTCAAGGACAGTGCGCCCGGTGCCCTGCCTGGCCTCGGCCGACCAGCGGTCACGAGCTTCCTCGACGCCGTGGGCGCGCAGCCGCGGCCGAAGTACGGGTGGACCGACGTCGCCCGCTTCTCCCAGCTGGGCATACCGGCGGTGAACTACGGTCCGGGCGAGTCGCAGCTCGCGCACACCAAGGACGAGTACGTCGAGGTCGCCGAGCTGTACCGGTGTGAGGAGCAGCTGGGCAACTGGTTGCGCTCCACGCCGAGCAGTTAGCCCCGAGCAGCTGGGCCTGGTCCAGGACGCCAGCCCAGGTCCGGCAGCTGGTCCACGTCCACCTAGCTAGCCCAGGTAGTAGCCAACCCAGGCCGACCACGCCGTAGCGGGCCAGGGCTCGACCCATGCAGCAGGTAGGCGCCCTCGGCGTAGACCGTGTCGAACTGCCCGCCGACCACGTGGAACGGCGTGGCGCGGTTCGACGCGCGCTGGCGCGCCGCATATGGTGCTCGACACCGCCGAGCGGCTGCGAGAGCTCGCCGCCCGACCCATCAAGAAGCTGCCCACGCTTCGTGGTCGCACGGTCGTCAACCTGTTCTTCGAGGACTCCACGCGCACCCGGATCTCCTTCGAGGCCACGGCCAAGCGGCTCTCGGCGGACGTAATCAACTTCTCCGCGCGAGGTCGAGTGTGGCGAAGGGGGAGAGCCTCAAGGACACCGCCCTCACGTTGGAGGTGATGGGCGCCGACGCGGTGATCATCTGTCACAGCGCCAGCGGCGCGCCGTACCGGTTAGCGACGTCGGGATGGATCCGCAGCAGCGTCATCAACGCCGGTGACGAAACGCACGAGCATCCCACGCAAGCCTTGCTGGACGCCTTCACCATGCGCCGTCACCTGGGATGACTGGAGGGCCGCCGGATCACGATCGTCGGCGACATCCTCCACAGCCGGGTCGCTCGCTCCGACGTGCTCCTGCTGTCGACGCTCGGGGCCGAGGTGACCCTGGTCGCACCACCCACCCTGCTGCCCGTCGGCGTCGACCAGTGGTCGTGCTCGATCTCGTACGACCTCGACGCGGTGCTGCCCAAGAGCGACGTGGTGATGATGCTGCGAGTCCAGCGGGAACGCATGCCGGCCGGCGTCGAGGGGCGGGCACGGGGTGGCCGCCCGGACAATCAGCCCGCGACCGGCGGCCGCACTCGGCGCGCGAGGACAACGCCGGCGAGCGCGACCGCGAGCGTCACGAGGTAGATCGCGCTGTATACGCCCCAGGCCGCGACGGCCTCGTGCAGCGAGGCGAAGATCACACCAGTGGTCGCGACCAGGAGGACGTTCCCCAGCGAGTCCGACACCTGGGCGGCGGCCACGTTCGCCCCCTGCTCCCGCGGCGGTGAGTACTCCAGCACCAGCACCGACAGGCTCGACCAGGCCAGACCCATGCCGAGCCCGGAGAACACCCAACCCACCGAGGGCAGCCACGCCGAAAGGTGCGCCGGGAGGCTGGGCTGCGCGGACAGCAAGACGACGACGAGCCCCGCCGTCACGAACATCGCGCCAGACTCGATCAGTCGGTGCCGCGGGGTGCGCGTGCCCGGACGCCCCTGCCACCACGAGGCCATCGACCAACCCAGCGAACCGACCGTCAACGCCAGCCCAGCCATCGTCGTCGTCATCCCGCGGTGCTCCACCAGCATCAGCGGGATGAACGCCTGCGCTCCGAAGAAGGCGCCGGCGAAGACACCGCGCAAGCCGACGACAGTGGGCAGCCCGCGCGCGAAGCGCAGGGTCCCGGCTGGCAGGAGAGCGGGCAGGCTCACCGCCATGAGGAGCACACCGACAGCCGTGAGGACGAGGATCCACCAGCGCAACCCCTCACCAGCCGCCTGTCCGGCGTACTGGAGGAGGCCGACCCCGATCGCGGTGGCGGCGGCGCGACGCTTCCGACCGGGACGCTGGTCAGCCGGCTTGATCGTCGGCAGAGTCCTCAGCCGCGGTAGCACCAAGAGCAGGGGCGCGACGGCGAACGGTACGAGGCCTGCGAACACCAGGCGCCAGCTCCAGGCCTCGGTGACGAAGCCCGCGACCAGCGGCCCCACGATCGAGGGCAGCACCCACGCCGCCGAGAAGATCGCGAACGCGCGGGGGCGCAGCCGCGATGGGTAGGCGCGCCCGACGATGACGTAGGTGGTGACGAAGACCGCGGCGCCACCGAGTCCTTGAATGACCCGACCGACGATGAACACCAGCATGGCGGGCGCGGTACCGGCGATGACCAACCCACCGGTGAACAGCCCGATGCCAGCGAGGAACGGCCCGAGCGGGCCGAACCGGTCGCACGCCTCCCCGGCCAGCACGGTGCCGAACATGCTCGCCGTCATGAAGCCGGAGAAGCCCCAGGCGTAGAAGGCGAGCCCGCCCAGGTCCACCACGGCCCGGGGCATCGCCGTCCCGACCGCCATCGCCTCGAAGGCGACGAGCGAGATCAGGGCGACAATGCCGATGCTGAGGGCGGCGTAGGCCGGACCCCAGAGGCTCTCGGACGCCTTCGGCTGCTGGTCGGAGTTACTGGCGGGCTCAGCTTGGGACACAGACACGTCCGGCCACAGTAGCCGGCCGTCTCCTCCACCGCGCACAGCGGCGAGCCAGATCTTGGCCAGCCGAGGCGGATCTTGGCCACGTGATCTCGCGACGTCTCCTTGACCCCCACGCGGACCGCGGTCACGCTGAGAGGCGCCCGGGGCACCGCGAGGTCGCCGGTGGCGCCGGTCCGTCCTCAGGAAGGAGACTCATGCATCGAGCCGTTGCGACCGCCGTGCTCGCCGTCGGCGCACTCACCCTCACCACGCTGGCCACCAGCTCGCCGGTGGCCGCCGCACCGACGACGTCGACCCCCCTGGTGTCCCAGGCGTCCGTGCCCCGACCCGGCCTCGTCGTTCGCCGGAACCATCCGGATGTCCGTGTCCCGGTCCGCTCCGACACCACAGGCGAGGCGGTCCTCGACCTTCAGGTGAGCGCCCCGGGCACCGACTGGGCGGTCTCCGGGCGCGAGTCGGCCGTCGTGTCGATCTACGTCGACGACCGCTACGCCACGGACGTCGTCGTGACCGGCGACGCGCCGCTCGACCAGCAGGTGGCCTTGGGCAGGCTCACGAAGGGACCGCACCTGCTCCGGTTCCGGTTCGCCGGCGAGCGCTCGGCCGAGGGGGCGAGCAGGGTCAGGGTGTGGCGACTGAGCCTCCACACCTACGACCGCACCGACCCTCAGTACCTCGCGCTTCGATACGCGCCGATCCTCTACGGACGCAACCTTCCCTCTCTCGGCGACGCGTACCAGAACGCCGTCACCGACACGCCGCTGATCGCCTGGCATGAGGTCGGTCCGGCGGGCCAACCGGGCACCACCCGGATCACGTACTCGATCGTCTGGAGCAACGAGGACGGCGGTACCAACACCCCGGCTCTCATGGCTCGCTGGGGACGGACCACCGACATCGAGTGGGTGTACGCCCTTGACGTGGACGCCAACGGCGAGCGGGTGCCGGGCAGCGACGTCTTCCAGGCTCCCAACCACGAGACGCGGCGGTTCGCCGGCTCCTACGAGGACGGCCACCCGAAGCTGCAGACGTGCACGTCCAACAACAACGTGTGCGACGTCGTCGACAACCAGATGCGGTTCTTCCCGGCCGCCCTGCAGACCAGGCCCGCGGACAAGGCGCGTGAGTACCTCATGGACGTCAACCCGTGGACCTACCTGGTCATGGCCAAGGAGCTGATCCGCGAGGGCAAGGTCGAGCCGCCGTCACCGAACATGCCGTCCACTCCAGAGGTGAGCGACCAGCGCAACTACCTCTACGCCGTGGTGGAGAAGACCACGGAGGGTCCGAACTCCGGGTCGTCGTGGGTGGGTGTCGCCCTCGGCGTGCGGCTCACCTCCGGCGAGACCATCTACTACTCCCACCACGGCGAGCCCACCTGGTCGCTGCAACGTGACGTCCCGGCCGCGACGACCGTCGAGCTGCCGGCCGGGACGATGGCCGAGGACATCGCCGAGGTCTCGGTCCACCGCGTGGTCGTCGGTACGGACACGGGAGCGGCCGTCCGCGTCACCGGGATCGACCGCGGTTTCCTGCTCGGCGAGGACTACCTGCCCCAGGAGTCGTTCCTCTCCTGGAGCGGCGAGGTCACCTTGACCCCGGAGCGGCCGTCCGCGGTGGTATGGAGGCGGTGAGAGAGTGGCCGCGCCATCCGAGCACGCACCTGGAGGTTGGTCTGATGCCCTTGAGCGTCGACGAACGCGAGCGGTTCCTCGCCGAGCCCCACATCGGCTCTCTCGCCGTGGCCCGTGGCGCCGACCGCGCGCCCCTCGTCGTGCCCATGTGGTACTTCAGTTTTGTGACTGGTACTTCAACCCTGTGCCGGTGTTGAGGACGACGACCTGCTCGCTACCGGCGAGCCACCCAGCCTCTCGCAGCTTCCGTACGGCGGCGAACGCAGCGGCACCCTCGGGGCACACGAACGCGCCCTCCAGTTCGGCCACACGGCGTTGCTCGGCCAGGATCTGCTCGTCGGTGACGGCGACCGCACACCCGTCGGTCTCGTAGATCGCCCGCAGGATCAGGAAGTCTCCCAGAGCCTTGGGCACGGTGATCCCGAACGCGACGGTGCGGGCATCCGGCCAGGGCTCGCTGCTGGTGGCTCGTCGTTCGTACGCCGAAACGATCGGCGCGCAACCGGCGGCCTGCACGGCGACCAGCTTCGGCAGCGGGCCAGCGACCCAACCCAGCGCGACCAGCTCACGGAGTGCCTTCCAGATGCCGATCAGGCCGACCCCGCCACCGGTGGGGTAGAGGACGACATCCGGCATCTGCCAGCCGAGCTGCTCGGCGATCTCCAGGCCCATGGTCTTCTTGCCCTCGATGCGGTACGGCTCGCGGAGTGTGGCGGCGTCGAAGTAGCCCCCACGCTCGGCCGTGAGCTCGCGCACCAGTCGCGCTGCGTCGCTGATCAGCCCGTCGACCAGGATGAGCTCCCCGCCGACCAGGCGGACCTCGTGGCGGCAGATCTCCGGCGCGTCGTACGGCATGGCGATGAGGCTCTGCATGCCGGCGCGTGCGGCGTAGGTCGCCCACGCGGAGCCGGCGTTGCCGTTCGTCGGCATCGCGATCTTCTTGACGCCGAGCTCGCGTGCTCGGGAGACGCCGACCGCTGCGCCACGCGCCTTGAACGTTCCGGTCGGGACGAGGCCCTCGTCCTTCATCAGCAGCCGTTCGACGCCGGCGTCGCGGCCGTACGACTGCATGGGGACGAGCGGCGTCATCCCCTCCCCGAGTGAGACGACCTGGTGGGGCGAGCGTACGGGCAGCAACTCGTGGTAGCGCCACAGCGTCGGAGGACGGTTGGCGAGGTCGTCACGCGAGGTCGAGTCGCGGACCTGCGCGAGGTCGTACTCGGCCAGGAGTGGTGAGCCACACGTGCAGACGTTCGTGAGCTGGTCGGCTTCGTGCCGGCGGTCGCAGGTCGGGCAGGTGAGATGGGAAAGGGCTGAGAACGGCATGGACACCGATCCTTTCAGCCTGCAATGACCACGTGTGAAGGGCCTCTCCCGCCTACGACCTCGTGGCGACGGCGTCAGCCCGGAAATGACCACGTGTGCACGCCGTCCGCCCCCGCAATGACCACGTAGGGATGGCATCTGCGACCTTCCCGCGGCCTCGACGCTGTTCGAGGGTCATGAACGCCTCGTCCTGCTGCGGCAGGCCACGAAGGTCAGAGTCCTCGACGGGGAGCGGCAGGTGGTCTGGTGCCGCGGATGGAGGCGACCATGTCCAGGACCTCCCGGGTCTCGCGTACGTCATGGGTACGGAACACCCTCGCGCCCAGCCATGCGGCCACGGCCGTTGCCGCGAGGGTGCCCGGCAGGCGTTCCTCCACCGGGAGGTTCAGTGTCTCGCCCACGAAGTCCTTGCGTGACAAGGCGACGAGCACCGGCCAGCCGGTGGCGACGAGCTCGTCGAGGCGGCGGGTCAACTCGAGCGAGTGCGCGGTGGTCTTGCCGAAGTCATGGGTGGGGTCGATGAGGATGGCGTCTCGGCGTACCCCGGCGGCCACCGCCCGGTCGGCGAGACCACAGACTCGCTCGATCACCGAGGCCACCACGTCGGCGTAGACCGGGCGTTTTGGATCGGTGCGCGGTGGCAGTCCGCCGGTGTGGCTACAGACCAGCCCCACGTCGTACTCCGCGGCCACGGTGACGAGCTCCGGATCGGCCGCCGACCACGTGTCGTTGATGAGGTCCGCCCCAGCCTGGCACAGCTCACGAGCGACCGGCGCCCGCCAGGTGTCCACGCTCAGCACCAGATCGGGCCAGCGCGCCCGGACCTCCGCGACGAAGGACGCGGTCCGGCGGAGCTCCTCGGCAACGCTCACCTCTTCACCCTCGCCGGCCTTGACCCCACCGATGTCCACGATCGCGGCGCCCTCCGCGACCATCTGCTCGACGCGCTCGAGTGCTGGCGCGTCGGCCATGGTCGCTCCGCGGTCGTAGAACGAGTCGGGCGTACGGTTGAGGATCCCCATCACGACGTGATCGTCGGGCCCGAACGCCTTGCCACGCAGCCGGAGCGGCCCGCCTGGACGTTGCCGAACCCCGGGAGGACGTGTCGTGTCGGAAGCGGAGGAGTCGGTGGGCAGGTCCACAGGTCCGGGTGGGTGGTCTGGATCCACTAGTTCGCTCCCTTTCCGCCAGCCGCGCGAGGTGCGCATCTGCCTCAGGATGCGCCGGCACCTGGCGAGGCTAGCGCGCACCCACCACACCTGGTCACGCCAGCGAGTGGCCCTCTCACAGAGCGGTGCCCGGGAGACTGTGGCACGATCGGTGCCATGCCCTGGTTGTGGGTCCTCCTCGTCGTGGTCATCCTCGGCGTCACAGCCGCGGTCGCGGTGGGTCGTGGAGGTGCGATGGCTCGCGCCTATCCGGACCGGCGGGAGATCCGGTTGCCGGCCAACCGGCTGATCAACGCCGACGACCTGCGCGACATCGAGTTCTCCGTCGTGTTCCGCGGCTACCGCATGGACGAGGTGGACGATGTGATCCGCCGCCTGGTTCGCGATCTTCGTAGCCGCGACGCGCGCCTGGAACAGCTCCAGCAGCGTCTGGCTGCCGCCGGGCTCGCCGACGAGAGCGACCAGAAGCACGCCAGGACCCAGGACCAAGGCACTGCGAGGCGATCATGGCTGGGCCCAATGGCACAGACCAATCGAGTTCCGCAGGACGAGCGGTCAGGCCAGCGCACGCCCACTGACCAGCCTGACGCTCCGTGGGCGGAGGTCGCGGAGGAGCCGGTCGACACTCCCGCGCCCTACGACAGGTCGTACACCGCCTCGCCTCAGGCGGGCTGGCGGTCGCCCACCGAGGCGTCGTACGGTCAGCCGCCGGTCGACCGGCCGCCGCCCTACGACAGCCGTCCGTATGAACCTCCGGTACGAAAGACCAGCGCCGAGACCTCCGGCCGTAGTGCCGCGCCCCACGGCGGGCGCGCCGGGGTCAGCGACGCCCGCGACAGAGGGGAGCCGTGAGCCTCACACACGACGGCCCCGATGGCCACACCCGGTGTCCGTGGGCCAACTCGACTGCCGACTACGTGACGTATCACGACGAGGAGTGGGGCCGACCGATCCGCGACGACCGGGGTCTTTTCGAGCGCCTCACCCTCGAGGCGTTCCAGTCCGGCCTTTCCTGGCTCACGATCCTGCGCAAGCGGCCGGCGTTTCGCCGGGCGTTCGCGGGGTTCGACCTCGCGGCGGTGGCTCGCTTCGACAGTGCCGACGAGAAACGGCTTCTGGCCGACCCGGGGATCGTGCGCAACCGCGCCAAGATCAACGCGGCGATTCGCAACGCCCGTGCCGCGCTGGAGCTGCCCGACGGGCTCAGCGCGTTCCTGTGGTCCTTCGCCCCGGACACCGACGGGCGGGCCGCTCCTCGTACGCTCGCGGACGTGCCTGCCACGACGCCGGAATCGGTCGCGATGGCCAAGGCGCTGAAGCGCGCGGGATTCGTTTTCGTCGGTCCCACGACCTGTTACGCCTTGATGCAGGCGACCGGCATGGTCAATGATCACCTGGCCGACTGCGTCGTACGGGAGGCATGCGAAGCGGAGCGAGGCAGCCTCGCTGGTCGTTGATCACCGGCACGAGGCGAGCCCGAGGTGTGACACGCGCCGAGGGGTGTCACACGTCCAGCAGGCGTAGTGCACATGGTCAACTGGGTCGGGCGGGTCGTCGACTGAGGAGGTACGCATGACACGCCGTCGGGTGGCGTCAGGGTCGCCGTACGAGCAGCGCTTCGGGTTCAGCCGGGCAGTGGCAGTCGGGGACCGGGTGCTCGTCGGCGGGACGGCACCGATCTGGGAGGACGGCGAGGTAGACCCCGACCCGGGCGTCCAGGCGTTCCGCTGCTTGGAGATCATCCTCACCGCATTGGCGCAGGTTGGCGCCGGCCCCGAGCACGTCGTGCGTACCCGGATCTACCTCACGGACGCGGCAGATGCCGACCGGGTGGGCCGGGTACACGCCAAGGTGTTCGGCGATGTACGACCTGTGACGACGATGGTGGTCGTTGCGGGCCTGCTCGACCCACGGTGGAAGGTCGAGATCGAGGCGGAGGCGGTCCTCGAGCAGCGCCGGAGCCGGTGGCGGCGCTGAGATCCCGGTGGCCAGATGGATCTTCATGGTGGGGCTCTCATGCCGGTGGACCGATCTTGGCTACCGGCCCGGTCAGGCAATGCGAGATAATGGCCGCTCGTATCGACACGCGTCGGCGGCGTGTCACCGGTTCTCGGTGTGAGTCGTCGCGCACAGACGGCACGAAGGGAGTGCGCGCATGGCGGCCATGAAGCCGCGGACGGGCGACGGACCGCTTGAGGTCACCAAAGAGGGTCGCGGCATCGTGATGAGGGTGCCGCTGGAGGGTGGCGGCCGGCTCGTCGTCGAGCTTTCGGCAGAGGAAGCCGGTGAGCTGGGTGACGCGCTCAAGTCGGTCGTCGGCTGACGGAGGCCGCCTGTAGGCGGCTTGCGCAGACGCCGGACCTCTTAAGCAAGGTCGCCCCGATGCAAGTTCGCTACGGGCCCCGGTTGGGACGGATGGACGTTTCCGACCGGGGCTCGAGCTTGCCAGGCGTGGTGTCGAGTCCGCGGATCACCTGGCGGGACCGATCCGCGCCGTAGATCACGACTTCGCAACTTTCCTGGATTGATCGTCACCCCGGTCAACGGTCGGTCGCACCGCAAAGGTCATCTCTGCATGACGCGACCGGGCGAACCGGTGGCGTCGTCACGAAGGTTCTGCCGCACGCGGGGTCTCGGCGGGCGGTGGCACGCCCGCAGCGGTTGATCCAGGTCTGATCTTGTCGACTCTGCGTGCAGTCACACCCACGAGAGCTCCGCCTGCGCACGATGCGGAGGAGGTCTCGGATGCGCGTTCGGCATCGCCGACGTCGTCTCGGCCTGTCCGGAGCCACGACCGCCGGTGTCGTGGTGCTCGGACTGGTGCTGGCGAGCCAGCCCGCGGCAGCGGGTGGCACGCCGATGGCCACTCGGCCGGCTGTTGCCCAGGCGTCCGGTCAGGTCACTGCAGGTGTCTCACCGGCGTCCGGCCCGGCCACGCGGTGGGCCCACGAGGTGTCGGTCACGTTGATCACAGGCGACCGCGTGGTCGTCTCAGCCGGTGGTCGGCAGGTCCGTCTCGTTCCCGGCGAGGGCCGAGACGGGATCCGGTTCGCCACGCAACGCGTGGACGGTCGGTTGTACGTGATCCCGTCAGACGCCGCGACGTTGGTCGCGTCCGGCCGGCTGGACCGCCGACTGTTCGACGTGACGGGTCTCGTGGCGGCGCGGTACGACGACGCGCACCGGTCGACGGTTCCACTGATCGTGGAGTACGCCGGCGACGCCGCACAGCGGCAGAGCGCCCGCACGCTGGCTGCGGCCGGGGCGCAGGACGCCATGCAGCTGTCGGCGATCGACGCCACGGCGGTGGAGGTGGGCAAGCAGCAGGCGGAGACGTTCTGGGCGGCGATCGCACCGTCGTCGGATCGGGTTCGTACGTTCGACGCCACCGAGATCGAGCGGGTCTGGCTGGATGGGGTCCGCCGACCAGTGCTGACTGAGAGCGTGCCCCAGATCGGTGCGCCGAAGGCGTGGGAAGCCGGCTACACGGGCGAGGGTGTCACGGTGGCGGTGATCGACACCGGGATCGACGCATCTCACCCCGACCTCGACGGCAAGGTGGCGGCGGCGAAGGACTTCACCGAGGAAGGGCCCGGTGACGGGTTCGGCCACGGGACGCATGTCGCGTCGACGATCGCAGGCACCGGCGCCGCCTCCGACGGCCGGTACACGGGTGTCGCGCCGGACGCCAGCCTGGTGGACGCCAAGGTGTGCACCAGCGACGGCTGGTGTGAGGAGTCGGCGATCCTGGCCGGGATGCAGTGGGCCGCGGTCGAGCAGAAGGCGAAGGTGGCCAATCTGAGCCTCGGCGGTCAGGACACCCCTGAGGTCGACCCGTTGGAGCAGGCGGTCGACACCCTGACCGAGCAGACCGGGACGCTCTTCGTGATCGCCGCAGGCAACGAGGGCCCGGGCGCGCAGACTGTGGGTTCCCCGGCCAGTGCGGACGCGGCACTCGCGGTGGGTGCGGTGGACAAGAGCGACGAGATCGCGGAGTTCTCCAGCCGCGGACCGCGGATCGGTGACCTGGCGATCAAGCCGGACGTCACCGCACCGGGTGTGGACATCGTGGCCGCGAAGGCGGCCGGCACCGAGATGGGTGATCCGGTTGGCGAGCACTACGTGACCGCCAACGGGACGTCGATGGCGACTCCGCACGTCGCCGGTGCCGCGGCGCTGCTGGCCCAGCAGCACCCGAACTGGACCGCGAGCGAGCTCAAGCCCACGCTCATGGCGTCCGCGACACCGCACCCACAGCTCAGCGCCTTCGACCAGGGAGCGGGTCGGGTCGACCTCGCCCAGGCAATCGCCCAGACCGTTACCACCGACCCCGTGAGCCTCTCGTTCGGCGTGGCTCGCTGGCCACATGACGACGACACCCCGGTCACCAAGAAGCTGACCTACTACAACAGCGGCGACACCGACCTCACGCTGTCGTTGACGGCCAGCATGACCGGTCCGGACGGTGAGCCCGCACCGGCCTCCGCGGTTGAGCTCAGCACGACGAGCCTCGCGGTTCCCGCCGGAGGGAGGGCGTCGGTGGACGTCACGGCCAACACTGCACACGACGGCCCAGACGGGACGTACAGCGGTCACGTGACGGCCACAGCCGACAACGTCTCCGTTTCCACGCCGATCGCAGTCACCAAGGAGGTCGAAAGCTACGACCTCACGGTCAAGCACCTCGACCGCGCAGGCAGACCAGCGCCCGAAGCGTGGCCGTTCATCTACGGGCTCGACCAGTACCACTGGGAAGACCTGGTGCCTGACGAGCACGGTGTCGTGAGGCTCCGTCTGCCGAAGGGCCGGTACTTCTACCAGACCACGTACTCCACAGAGGAGGACGAGTCCTCCGAGACGGTGATGATGGTGCGGCCGCAGGTCACGCTGACCAAGAACGTCACGATGACCGTCGACATGCGCAAGGCCAAGCCAGTCACGACCACCGTCGAACGCAGCTCGGCACGCCCGGGCCAGGTCGACATCGGAGTCATCACGCAGAGCAAGGTTGGCAGCCTGGACAGCGGCGTGTTCAGCGACACCTTCGAGGGGTTGTACGCCGGTCACGTGGGCCCGGCCGCGCCGAAGGGGCAGTTGACTGCGTACGTCCAAAGCCAGTGGCTGGAACCCGGAGCGGAGGGTGACTTCGCCAACAGCCCGTATCACTACGGTCTGAGCGATCATCAGCACAGGCGCTTCTTCACCGGGTACCAACGCGAGGTCCGGGATCGTGAGCTCGTGAAGGTCAACGCGCGCTATGCGGAGCAGAAGCGGGATCGTCATGCCGCACGAGCGCTGTTCGGATTCGTCCCCGGCGGGTCGTTCTCTGTGTCGCAGGGTTATGGCGTCCAGCCTCCAGCGAAGGTGACGCTCTACCTCGACCCGGATCCTGTCCGATGGTCTGGCGCGTACGACGAGTACGTCATCGAGGACGACGGGTGGGCGAGCTTCGAGACCAGCCTCTCGTCGGCGGTACAGACGTATCAGACGGGCCAGAGCTACACCGAGCAGTGGAACAAGGCGGTGTTCGGTCCGGCATTCCCGGGCGATTACCCGTGGTCGTCCCGGTCAGGTGATGAGCTCTGGATCGACGTGCCGATGTACTCGGATGCTGCTGGGCATGAGGGTTTCTCCCGCACCGATTCGGCGCGGACGGCGTTGTATCGGGATGGGGTGAAGGTGGCGGAGTCGAAGCTGCCTGGGTTGTTCGAGGATGTGGTGACGGTGCCGGCTGCGGGGGCGTCGTTCCGGTTGGAGGTGAGTGCGTCGCGGTCGTCGTTCTCGCGGTTGTCGACTCGGGTGGAGTCGGTGTGGACGTTCGGTTCGGCTCGCACGGGTGAGCAGGAGGCGTTGCCGTTGTGGGCGGTCCGGTTCGCGCCGAAGCTGGATCAGCGTAACCGGAGTCGTGAGGGTGTCGAGGCGATGGTGCCGGTGGTGGTGGCGCCGCAGGCTGGTGCTCCGGTTGGTGTGCTGCGTCATCTGTCGGTGCAGGTGTCGACCGATGATGGTGCCAGGTGGCGGAAGGCGCGCATGGTTGCGGCGGGGCCGAACCGTTGGGTGGCGGTGGTCGAGCAGCCGGAGGGGACGCGGTATGTGTCGTTGCGGGCTGAGGCGGTTGACTCGAAGGGCAACGCGGTCACCCACACCATCATCCGCGCCTACGCGGTCGGCTCGTAGCCGGCCTCCTGGCGCCTGAACCGCCACCTGGGTCACGCCCAACTGGGTGACGGCACCGAGGTGGCGGCATCGGAATGACCATGTGCACTACGGCTGTTGGGGGTGTGATACGTGCCGACACGTGTCACACCACCGCGGCGCGTGGTGCACATGGTCATCTGGGCCGGGTCACAAGGCGGGAGTAGACCTCGGCGGTGCGCCCGGCGATCCGTGCCCAGTCGAACTCCGACACCGCTCGCGCCCGTCCGGCTTTGCCCAACTGTCTCGCGCGGGCGGGGTCAGCAATCAAAGCGTTGAGCGCGTCGGCCAATGCCTGCTGGAAGCGGGCGTCGCGACCGTTGTCGGTGCGGACGTCACCTTCTTCGTACGGAACGAGCAAACCGGTCACACCGTCCACGACGACTTCCGGAATTCCGCCCACGGCGCTTGCCACCACGGCCGTCTCACACGCCATCGCCTCGAGGTTCACGATGCCCTGCGGTTCGTAGATGGACGGGCAGCACAACACGGTCGCGTGACTCAAGATCTGGATCACGACGTGCCGTGGCAGCATCTGCTGGATCCAGACCACACCCTCACGCTGTTGGCGAAGCGCCGCGACTGCCTGTGCGGTTTCCCGGCCGAGCTCAGGCGTGTCGGCGGCGCCAGCGAGCAGGACCAGCTGTGCTCTCGGGTCGAGACGTTGGGCGGCAGCGAGCAGATGCGACAGGCCCTTCTGGTGCGTGATCCGGCCGATGAACACCACGGACGGGCGTTCCGGGTCGATGCCGAGCCGGGTCACGTGGTCGGTTCGCAGATCGGGCGCGTACTGGCTCGTGTCGATGCCGTTCGGGATCACATGGACCTGGTCCGGTTGCAGCTGCGGATAGCACCGCACGACGTCTTCGCGCATCGCCTCACTCACTGCGATGATCGCCTGAGCGGCTTCGTACGCCGTTCGTTCGGCCCAGCACGAGAGCCGGTAGCCCCCACGGAGTTGGTCGGCCTTCCACGGCCGGAGCGGTTCGAGCGAGTGGGCGGTGACCACATGGGGAATGTCGTAGAGCAAAGACGCGACATGACCGGCAAGGTTCGCATACCACGTGTGTGAGTGCACAAGCTGCGCATCGCTCACCGCAGCTGCCATCTCGAGGTTGGCGGCGAAGATCCGCAGCGCCGGATTGGCACCGTCGAGTCGCGGGTCGTCCTCGGAATGAGCGACGGCACCCTCGCGGGGCGGGCCCAGGCAGTGGACGTCGAGGTCGACCAGCTTCGCGAGATCACGGCTCAGGTAGTCGACGTGGACGCCGGCCCCGCCGTAGACGTGCGGTGGGTACTCGCGGGTGAGCAAAGCGACGCGCATGCCCGCGACTGTAGGGCTCGGCGGTCCCGGAGTCACGAGGGGAGTCGGCTTTGCTGGCCCCTTGTCGGCGACGAGTGCCATGATTCACGGCATGGCACCGACGGACTCCGGGACGCAGGACGACCAGCTCGAGCGTCTTCGCCGCCTCTGCCTGGCATTGCCTGAGGTGACCGAGCGGCTGAGCCACGGCGAGCCGACGTGGTTCGTTCGTGACAAGAAGGTCTTCGTGACCTATGCCGATCACCATCACGACGATCGCCTGGCCTTCTGGTGCGCCGCGCCGGAGGGTGTCCAGACCATGCTGATCGAGGCGGAGCCGGAGCACTTCTTCCGCCCGCCGTACGTCGGCCATCGCGGCTGGCTCGGCGTCTATCTCGACGTCGACGACGTGGACTGGGATCGGATCGCCGAAATCGTTGAAGACGCCTATCGCGTCATCGCCCCGAAGCGGCTCGTCGCGCAACTCGACGCGGCGAAATCGCAGTCGGACGCAACGTAGGACGCGTGACGTCGAGCTCGCGACACCGTATCTCGCGCTGATCCTGCTCGCGCCACAAAGCGCACGGGACCAGGAGTGGTAGCACGCCCGCGGTTGAGGTCCGACATCGGCGAGTGGCATCGTCGTCATGACGCCGCAACGTATGAGGGCTATGGTGCGGACATGGGCAAGGACCCACGCGTGCTGGGAATTGTGCTGGCCGGCGGTGAAGGCAAGCGGCTCATGCCCTTGACCGCGGATCGTGCGAAACCCGCCGTGCCGTTCGGAGGTACCTATCGCCTGATCGACTTCGTACTTTCCAACCTTGCAAACGCCGGAATCCGCCGGATCTGCGTCCTCACGCAGTACAAGTCCCACTCCCTCGACCGACACATCTCGCTCACGTGGCGGATGTCGACGCTCCTCGGCAACTACGTCACGCCGGTGCCGGCGCAGCAGCGACTCGGACCGCGCTGGTACCAAGGCAGCGCCGACGCCATCTTCCAGTCGCTCAACCTGATCTACGACGACGATCCGGAGTACGTCGTCGTCTTCGGCGCCGATCACGTCTACCGGATGGACGTTTCCCAGATGGTCGAGGCCCACATCGCAAGCGACGCCGGAGTCACCGTCGCGGGCATCCGGATGCCGCGCAGCGAAGCGTCCGCGTTCGGTGTGATCCAGACAGAAGCCGACGGTCGCACGATCCGGGCCTTTCTGGAAAAGCCGTCCGATCCGCCCGGGCTACCTGACAGCCCTGACGAGGCGTACGTGTCGATGGGGAACTACGTCTTCAGCACCGACGTCCTGATCGACGCCTTGCGGATGGACGCCGACGACGAGGGATCGGCCCACGACATGGGCGGCAGCATCATCCCGATGCTGACCGACAAGGGCGAGGCGCAGGTGTACGACTTCGCCCAGAACGTCGTGCCCGGCGCGACGGACCGGGATCGCAGCTACTGGCGTGATGTCGGAACCCTCGACTCCTATCACGAGGCGCACACCGATCTGGTCTCGATCGACCCGGTCTTCAATCTCTACAACCACGAATGGCCGATCTACACGAGCTTCCCGCAGTACCCGGGGGCGAAGCTCGTGCAGGGCGGACGTGTCAGCGAGTCGATCCTGTCGATGGGCAGCATCGTCACGGCTGCCGTGGTCGATCGCAGCGTCCTTTCTCCTGGCGTACGCATCGCGCGGGGTGCCGAGGTCGTCAACTCCGTCGTCATGGACAACACCGTGATCGGCGAGGGCGCCGTGGTACGCGACGCGATCCTCGACAAGAACATCGTGGTCCCGCCGGGAGTGGCGATAGGCGTGGACAAGGAGGCCGACCGGGCACGTGGGTTCACGGTGAGCCCGGGTGGCATCACGGTCCTCGGCAAGGGTCAAGCCGTCCCGGACCAGTAGAGCGCCGGCGACCATGCGCAGCGGCCTGGACGACGTCTCCTGAGGCTCAGCGTTCTCGCGCTGCTCGTGTTGTCGCTCGTGCTGATGCGGGTGACGTACGTGGAGGACACCTGCCGACGCGCCGGGCGCCGTGTCGACACCAAGAAGCCCTGCCGCCGGCCCCGACCTTGCGCCGTGGCTTTCGGTCGAAGGATCGGATCAGCCGCGTTTGGCGGCGCACAACAGTCCGTCACCGACGGGTAGCAGCACCGGCACGACCCGGTCGTCGTCACGGATCCGCCTGCCGAGCTCACGGATGGTCACGGTCTGCGGATCCCGCTGGGCCGGATCTGGTACCCGGTCGTGCCACAGCGAGTTGTCGAACGCCACGACGCCGCCGGGGCGCAGCAGCCGGAGCGCCTCCTCGTAGTAGGCCGGGTACTCCTGCTTGTCGCCGTCGCAGAAGACCAGGTCGTACGCACCGTCGGTGAGCCGTGGCAGCACGTCGAGAGCACGGCCGGTGATGAGCCGGGTGCGCTGCGGTGGGATGCCCGCTTCGGCGAACGACTCGCGGGCCAGCCGCTGGTGCTCGGCCTCGACGTCGACGCTGGTGAGGGTCCCGTCTGGCCGCATCCCACGAATCAGCCAGATCCCCGAGACACCGCAACCGGTGCCGATCTCCACGACCGTCTTGGCGTTGAGCGTCGCAGCCAGGAAGCGCAGGGTGGCGCCTGCACCTTGCCCGACTGGTGGAGCGCCGACTTCAGCGGCACGGGCTCGGGCGCGTTTCACCACGTCGTCCTCTGGGACGAAGTTCTCGGCGTATGCCCAGGTGGCGGGCTTCATGTCAGTGGAGATGGTTCCCTCCGAAGGCCAGGTCGTCCGATTCGCGACACCGTGTGAGGCGAAGCCTAGTGCCCCTCCGTTGCGATTGGAGGTTTTGGTGGGGTTTCGCGCCGATCCGGGCGAACCCTGACGTTGGACATTCCTAAAAAGGGGCTAAGACCGGGGTTTGACCGGAGCAATTTCGGGCGGACTGTGGCAACAATGGAAAGACCTGCCAGCGCCAGTGGGGAGGTGGGTCTGGTGGCTGAGGAACTGGCGGGCACCCCTGCCGACGCCTGGGCGCCGCCGTCGTGGGATGAGATCGTTCGTACGCATTCGTCCCGGGTCTATCGGCTTGCGTACCGACTGACCGGAAACCGGCACGATGCGGAAGACCTGACCCAAGAGGTCTTCGTACGAGTCTTCCGATCCCTCTCGACCTACACGCCAGGCACGTTCCAGGGGTGGCTGCACCGCATCACCACGAACTTGTTCCTGGATCTCGCTCGCCGTAGGCAGCGGATCAGGTTCGACGCCCTGCCAGAGGATGCGCCAGAGCGACTGGCAGGCTCCGAGCCGAGCCCTGCGGAGGCCTACGACGACCGGCACCTCGACGCCGACATCCAGGCCGCCCTTGACGGTCTGCCCGCGGAGTTCCGCGCGGCTGTCGTGCTCTGCGACATCGAGGGCCTGTCGTACGAGGAAATCGCGGCGACTCTCGGCGTCAAGCTGGGTACTGTCCGGAGTCGGATTCACCGTGGCCGCGCGCAGCTGCGGGAAGCGCTGCGTCACCGCATGCCCGCGACGACGCCCGGTCAGCCCGGCATCCCGGGTCCGGTGGACGTGGACAACGACCGCACCGAGCGTGACGCCGCGCCGAGTGGTGGTGCGGGTACGAGCGAAGCCGATGTGAGCGACCAGGAAGCGGTGGAGTCTGGCGTCGACGTATCGGTGACAGAACCCGCACCGGCGAGAGAAACTGCCACCATGTCCCCGATGAACCCCAGCCGGAGAGGGACGTGGTGACGCACGGCCGTAGCTACCTCTCGGCGCTGGTCGATGGAGAGCTCGACCACGAGGCACGGGATCGACTGCTCGCCCACCTCGCCCATTGCGCCGAATGCCGGGCACTCGCCGACGCCGAACGGCGGGTCAAGGCCCTCCTCGGTGGCATGGAGGACCCGCAACCGTCCTCGAGGTTGCAGGGAGCCTTGCTTGCCATCGGAAACGGTCACCAAGGTTCACCTGACACCAGCTGGCAGCTGCCGGTCGCCAGTCAGCGTTCCACCGTCGTCCCACTGCGCTCGCCTGCTGTGGTCGCCGCGGGCAGGTTCCCGCGCCGGCTGGCCGCGGGAGTCGCCGGTGTGGCTGCCATGGCCGGCATGGCCGCAGTGGGCGCCTTCGTGGCTGGCGAGGGTCCAGTCGGCGAAGGTGTCGAGCCACCTGTGCAGCGCATCACGGTCTCGCCTGTCGACCGGCCTACCACGGTCGGACCGTCCGGTCCGGAAAGCTCGACCGGCTTCGTCGACCCGAGCCTCTTCCTGCGCCGTGGTGCCCACCTCGCGCCCGGCCCGCAGGTCGGGCGCGTCGTACCGACCGACCGGCCGGTGAGTCCCACGCCGGCTGCATCGCGCCTGCCGCGCGCCGAGCCGACCGGGTTGCTGCGCTGAGCCGTCCAGAGCACTACCCAGCTGCTTGGGGTGCTCCACGTGCTGACACGTGGAGCGACCGGCTTCGCGGGGAACGGCGCCAGCGCCGCAGGCCGATCGGCTTTCGCGCAGGTGCGGCGAAGGACGACATTCCGCCGAAACAGGCCGGCCTTGCACAACCGCTGGACCGACATATGCCTTCGATGGTCTCCTGGTTACGGGAGCCCGGAAGCGTCGAGGGGATGGGGTCGAGGGCGAGAGGTGAGTCGTCCCGCGTTCGGTTCGATGCCCTCTTTCCGGGTTCGCGAAGATGGCGTGACGCCTGGTCTGCCCTGGTGAGTCTGGGGGTTTCCGCGGTGGCCGGGATGATTCATACCGTGAACTTTTCGACGTTGCGTGCGCCGCGGCTTGGTCGGTTGGCGGGAGACGACCAGGATGCGGGCGCCGTGTCGGGAGGTGACGTTCGCGTTCAAGGCGTCCGACAGGCCAGGGCTCGCGGCCTCTCTGGGCTCACCACCGAGCGCACAGCTGAGTGGCAGGCAAGCCCAGGAATGCGAAGCTATCCCCGAAAGGCCCTGAGAGTCCCATTCGAGGAGCACTGCCCAGAGCGTGCTCGGTTTCGCGGCTACGTCGGGACGTTCGAAGGGTTGGGGTGAACGAGGGAAGGACGGGCTGCATGACCGAGCGACGCATGGGTGAGCCTGGTGCCGAGCCGCCCGACCGGCAGCCACGCGATCCTGCTCCGTCGGACGGTGGCCAGCCAGTTGCGCGACCGGCGAGCGGAGCTCAGGTCGACCCTCGCCACCAGATGACACCGGTTGTTCCGGCGCCGCCGCAGGTATCGAGCCAGGTTTTCAGTCAGGTGCCCAACCAACGGGATCAGCGTGACACCTGGGCGCATCGCTATCCAGTGGAACGGCCGGACTTCGAGCCGCCACCGCCATGGGCTCGACCCGCTCCTGCCGTACCGAAGTCGGCCAGCCGGCCGTTCGGGACCTTGGGGACGGCTGAGGAGCACCAGACGAACCCTTCTGAGCAGGGAGGGTGGTGGCTCAAACGGAAGGTTGTGCTCGCGCTTGCCGCTGCGATCGCGATGGTTGCCGCAAGCATCGGGGCGACCGTCGGGGTCCTTGCGACGCTCGAGTTCGGCCCGGCGCTGATCGCGACCGAGCCACCGCCGATCGACGACGAGCTCGGCGCCGAAGGAAAGGCGTTCCCCAAGCCGCAGAGCGTCTCGACCGTCGCACGCACGCTGCTGCCGAGCGTGGTCCAGATCAAGGTCGCCACCGGGACCGGGAACGGCACCGGATCCGGCTTCGTGATCCGCAAGGACGGCTACATCCTCACCAACAACCACGTCATCGAGCGGGCCGCGCGTAGCGGGTCGATCAAGGTGATCACGTACTCCGGCGAGGAGCTCTCCGGAAGCGTCGTCGGCCGCAGCCCTGCGTACGACCTCGCGGTGATCCGCGTGCAGCCAGAGGGGGAGCTTCGGGAGGTGGCACTTGGCGACTCCGAGAAGGTGCAGGTCGGCGAGCCGGTGGTCGCGTTGGGGTCCCCGCTCGGTCTGGCCGGCACCGTCACGACCGGGATCGTCAGCGCCCTGAACCGCCCGGTCACGGCCGGTGGGTCGGGCCCGGAGATCTCGTTCATCAACGCGATCCAGACCGACGCCGCGGTCAATCCCGGCAACTCGGGTGGGCCGCTGGTGAACCTCAAGGCCGAGGTGATCGGCGTGAACTCGGCGATCGCGACCGTCAGCCGTCCGGGTCCCTTCACGGTGGACGAGCCGCAGGGAAGCATCGGCTTGGGTTTCGCGATCCCGATGAACCAGGCGCGACGGACGGCGGACCAGATCATCCGGACCGGACACGCGGTCTATCCGGTCATCGGTGCGGAGCTCGACATGCGCCACGAGGGCCCGGGGGCGCGCCTCGGAGAGGTCCGACCAGGAAGTGCCGCCGAGAAGTCCGGCCTGGCCGCGGGCGATCTCGTCACGATGATCAACGGACACAAGATCACTGGAGCAGAGGACCTGATCGTCCAGATTCGTCGGCACCTGCCCGGCCAGCGGGTCGAGTTGATCTACGAACGCGGTGGCGAGCAGCGGCGTGCGATCGTGACGCTCGACCAGGAGACGGGCTAGGCGGACGGCCGGGCGCCGGATGCGGCCTACTGCGTGAATGATTAAGCGGTTACCCTGGGCGCGTGTTCGAAATCGGTGCCCCGGAATTCATCGTGCTGGCGATTGCGGCACTGTTCATCTTCGGGCCCGATCGGCTGCCCGAGATGGCGCGGCATGCGGCTCGAGGACTGCGTCGGCTGCGCACCATGGCTCTGAACGCCCGGCGCGAGCTGAGCCGCGAGCTCGGGCCAGAGTTCGAAGACCTCGACATCCGCGACCTCAACCCGCGGAACTTCGTACGCAAGCACGTCCTCGACGCGATCGACGAGGACGATCTGCGGATCGACCGCGAGTTCGACCTGCGCGACGACCTGCGGATCGACGACAAGCCGACGTCGAAGCGGTCGGCGAATGGCAAGTCGAAGGCAACGAGCTCAGCGAGTGCGTCCACGACGCGCAGCACGAGTGCCGCATCGGATGGCGCAGCTGAGCCGTCCGGTGGGACCGACACCCTCGTCGAGACGTCGACCAGTCAGAACGCCGACGGTGAGGGGCCCGCGCCGGTGCCGCCCTTCGATACGGAGGCCACCTGACGGCCGCCTGGCCTGCTGCGCGCATCGCAGCGTGACGTGTTCGGTGTCGCCAGGACTTCGGTTCGGTGTCGACTGTGCTCGCGGCCTCAGCGTTTCGCAGGGGTGATGCCGAGCGACCGTCCGACGAGGCTTGGTCGCCGCTCGGCGAGATCCCGCGCGAGCGCGATGAGCGCCTGGGCTGCAGCCGAGTCGGGATGGTCGAGGACGACGGGCACGCCTGCGTCGCTGCCGCTGCGTAGTCCTGGATCGAGCGGTACCTCTGCGAGCAGGGGTACGTCGTAGCCCAGTCGCTCGGTCAACGTGGCGGCGACCCGCTTGCCGCCTCCGGACCCGAACACTTCGATCCGGTGGCTCGGACCGCAGTGGGGACAGGGCAGCCACGACATGTTCTCGACGACCCCGACGACCTTCTGCTGCAGCATCGACGCGATGGTGCCGGCGCGCTCGGCTACCTCGGCGGCGGCCTCCTGCGGGGTCGTGACCACGAGGACGTCGGCGTTCGTGAGCTGCTGGCCCACCGAGATCGCCATGTCGCCGGTGCCGGGTGGCAGGTCGAGCAGCAGCACGTCGAGGTCGCCCCAGTAGACATCGGCAAGCATCTGGCCGAGGGCGCGGTCGAGCATCGGCCCGCGCCAGGCCACGACGTGTTGCCGGCCCGGCTTCAGCATGCCGATGCTCATGACCTTCACGTCGTACGCCGGGACCGGCATGATCATGTCCTCGACCCGCGTGGGTCGCTGGTCCGCCACACCCACCATGGCGGGCACGGAGTGGCCGTAGACATCCGCGTCGAGCAGGCCGACCTTCAGCCCTCGCCGGGCCATGGCGACTGCCAGGTTGACCGTCACCGAGGACTTGCCCACGCCACCCTTGCCTGACGCCACGGCGTAGACGCGCGTCAGGGAGTCGGGTCGAGTGAACGGGTTCTGCTTGGGCGGTGCCGATCCCCGAAGCTTGGTCTGAAGCGCGCGGCGCTCTTCGTCAGACATCACGTCGAGCTTCACCTCGACGTTCGTCACTCCCGGAAGCTCCGACACAGCCTTGGTGACGTCGTGGGTGAGAGTCTCGCGCATTGGACAGCCGGCCACCGTGAGCAGCACGGTCACGCGGGCCGTGCCATCGGGGTCGACCTCAGCGGACCGCACCATGCCGAGATCCGTGATGGGTCGCCGGATCTCCGGGTCGATCACCTTTGCGAGGGCGGCGTGGATCTGCTCCTGACTCGGCAGCGACTGCATAACCCGATGCTACGGCTTGGTACGACAGCAGACGGCGGGCACCTGCCCGGGGCGTGTGTCGTCGGCCGCAGTCGTGACGTCGCAGGCGTTACCGGCGGCCGCGACGTGAGGTGGAACGTCGGGCGGTCGTCACGCCGAGGCGCCATCGCCGGAATCGTGTCGTACCTCCCGGTCACGGCGTTCGTCCAGTTCCGTGAGGAGTCCGCGGAGCTCGGATCGGAGGTAGTCGCGGGTGGCCACGTCGTTCATCGCCAGCCGCAGCGACGCCATCTCGCGGGCGAGGAACTCCATGTCCGCCCGGGTCCGGATGTTCATGTCGCGGTCCTGCTCGTACAGCACCCGGTCGCGCGCCTCCTGCCGGTTCTGTGCGAGGAGGATCAGCGGGGCGGCATACGACGCCTGCGTGGAGAACAACAGGTTGAGCAGGATGAAGGGATACGGGTCCCATCGCAGCCCGTAGACCCCCACCAGGTTCACCGTCACCCAGCAGACGACGAAGACCGTCATGTAGACGATGAATCGAGCAGTCCCCAGGAACCTCGCGAACGCCTCGGCGAATCGCCCGAAGAGGTCCGGATCGTAGTGAGGACGCAGGGTCGGTCCGGGTCGGCGCGGGATGTCCAGCCGTCGCGCGTCGTCACGAGGACGCGCGACGAACCAGTCGCCTCTGGTCCGGTCACCGTTGCCGCCTGTCCAGGGGTCACGCGCCACGGCTTACCTCCGCGAATCGCTCGCGCCAGTCTTCTGGGAGCAGGTGATCGAGGACGTCGTCGACCGACACCGCTCCGAGCAGCCGGCCGGTCTCGTCGACGATCGGCGCGGCCACCAGGTTGTACGTCGCGAGGTAGCCGGTGACCTCCTCCAGCTGCGCCTCCGGACGCAGCGGCTCGAGCTCGGAGTCGATCACGCCTGAGACCAGAGCCGACGGAGGCTCGCGAAGCAGCCGTTGGATGTGAGCGACACCGAGGAACCTCCCGGTCGGTGCCTCGAGAGGCGGGCGGCAGACGTACACCTGAGCAGCGAGAGCCGGCGTGAGGTCCGGGTTGCGCACCTGCGCGAGCGCCTCGGCGACCGTCGCGTCCGGCGGCAGGATGACCGGGACGCTGGTCATCATTCCGCCGGCGGTGTGCTCGTCGTACGTCAGCAGACGGCGGACACCCTCCGCTTCCTTGGGCTGCATGAGCCCGAGGAGGAACTCAGCGGTGTCGTGGGGCAGCTCGGCGACCAGGTCGGCAGCATCGTCCGGCGACATCTCCTCGATCACATCTGCGGCGCGTTGCACGTCCAACCCCCGCAAGATCTCCACCTGGTCCTCTTCGGGCAGCTCCTCCAGCACGTCGGCGAGACGTTCGTCTGCGAGCGCGGCGGCTACCTCGGCACGACGCTTGCGCGGCAGGTCGTGCAGGACGCTTGCCAGGTCGGCGGGACGCATGCTCTCCAACGTCGCGAGCAGATGGGTCGCTCCCTGCTGCTCCTCGGCGAGGCTGAGGCCGGTCACTGCGTCCACGTCGACGACGAGGGTCTGCCCTCTCCGACCGAATCGCTTCCCTCGTTTCCTGATCGCCACTTTGGTGATCAGCCAATCCTTGGTGCGGGTGGGTTCCATGCCGAGGTCGAAGACCGTGACTTCTTCACCCGTCTCGCGAAGCGTGACGGTTTTGTCCAGTAGCTCCCCGAGGGCGAGCGTCTCGGTGGGCCGTTGTTGGAACTTCCGCATGTTGACCAGTCCGGTCGTGACGACCTGACCGGCATCGATGCTGATGACACGGGTCATGGGCACGAAGATGGGGCGGCGGCCCAAGACCTCGACGACCATGCCGAGGACACGAGGGGGTCGGCCGGGTGGTCCCAACGTCACGACGACGTCTCGCACCTTGCCCACTTGGTCGCCACGCGGATCGAAGACGGCTGTCGATGCGAGACGGGCAAGAAACACTCGGCCTGGGGTACCGCTCACGCTGTCCGCACCCCCTCTCTGCCACAGCAGCATCGGCTCGCCAGACACCGGATCCGGGCGCGGGACGCCGCAACCGGCGGACTACTCGGTTGGTGTCACAGCGGTCGGAAAGGCCTGGTGAGGGTCATTGCCGATGCTGTGGCCAGGCTAACTCGCACGGCAGATGGCCGTGCTCGGGCAGAGTCACCGCTCGCGTGGCGGTTCATCGCATCGTTCGATTCAGGTCATATGACACGTCGGAGCACCGAGACTGTCCGACCATTCTCGTGGTCCTTCTCGTGGGCTACTGGGCCGGTTCGACACCGTTGCGGCTTTGAGCCGATGCCGTCGAGGGCCTGCGAGACTCTCGAACCGCCGTTAGCCTTCGATCATGGGGATGTCCGCGGGGTCGGGGAGCCGTCCACGACGTACGACTGGCGCGGTACAAGGGTCCGCAGCCGAGGCCGCTGGCGTCGTGCGGATCGGTGACGACGCCATCCTGATCCCCTCTGACTTCGGCCCCGCCGAGTTGGCCCGCGTTCGACGCTCCGGGGCGCGTTGGATCGAGGGTTCTCGTCACACGGTCAACATTCCAGCCATCGTCTTTCTCGCCATCATCGGGCTCTCCTGGTTCGCGATCGTCGTCCAACCCGACCTCATGACGGCGGCCAGGATCCTCTTCCTGCTCCTGGGAGCCTTCATCGCCGGGAACGTGGGGTGGCAGGTCAAGCGGCATTGGGACCGGAAGCGCGATGATGCGCTCCGACCCAAGGTGATCATTCCGAGCCAGGACTTGCATCCGAAGGATCGCCAGGCGATGCGTGAGGTCGTCCGCATGGTCGTCGAGGTCGCCGACTCGCAAGCCCACCGTCGTGGGCATCTCGGTGACGGGCTCGGGTTGCTCGTCGCCGAACAGTGGCGGATCGCCAAGGCGCTAACCGAGCTCGGCGAAGCACGCCAGTTGATCGGTGATGAGGAAAGCCTTCCGGAGCATGCGGCCGCGGTGCGTACCGCGGAGGCGGCGGTCGCTCGGCGGGTCCAGATCCTGCAGGGGTACGTCGCGGCCGTGCGTCGGGTCGACCAGATGTTGCAGGCGGTGGATGCCGAGGTCCGGTCCGAAACCGTTCATCACAAGGTTCGTGACGCGATCGCGATGTTGGGCGACGATGCCGGGATGGTCTCGCTCGTAGGGGACGCCGGTATGGCGGCGGCCGGTGTGCAAGCCGCCCTCGAAGCTCTACGCGGCAAGGCGGAAAGCCTTCGGCAACTGGCGAGCGGCTAGCTGTTCTCCTCGACGATGTGCACGACACCTGCCGGACGTGCATGACGTGTCGGCGCGATTCACATCTCCGGCAGGCGTCGTGCACAACGGGCCGCATCGAGTCGGCGCCGGGCCAGCGAACCTAAAGCCAGCCGTTGCGCTTGAAGAAGCGGTGCAGCGTGAAACAGATGACGAGGATGCCGAGCAGGACCATCGGATAGCCGAACTTCCAGTCCCGCTCCGGCATGTATTCGAAGTTCATGCCATAGACGCCGGCGATCATCGTGGGGACCGCGAGGATCGCCACCCAGGCGGAGATCTTCCGCATGTCTTCGTTCTCGGCCACGGTGAGTTGCGCGAGGCTTGCCTGGAGGAGGGACGTCAGCAACTCGTCGAACTCGGCGACCTGCTCGCGTACCCGAGTCAGATGGTCCTCGACGTCACGGAAGTACTCCCGGATCTCCGGAGGAATGAGGCGCAGCGGCCGCTCCGCCAGCTGTCGCAGCGGCTGGGCCAGGGGGGTCACGGCACGCTTCAGCTCGAGCACCTGCCGCTTCAGCTGGTAGACGCGTCCGACGTTGCGCCCACCACGGGCCGAGAAGACGGAGATCTCCAGCTCGTCGATGTCGTCTTGGAGCCGGTCGACGACGGCGAGGTAGTCGTCGACGATGCGGTCGGCCACGGCGTGCAGGACGGTGGCCGGACCCAACGCCAGGTGGCTGGGATTCTCCTGCAGCTGTCGCCGTACCTCACCCAGCTCGCTGTGGGCGCCGTGTCGTACCGTCACGACGAAATCCGCACCCACGAAGACCATGACCTCGCCGGACGCCGAGAGCTCGCCCGTCGCAGAGATCTCATCGGGGGAATTCCGGATGGTCTTGAAGACCGCAAACAGCGTGTCGTCGTACCGCTCGAGCTTGGGCCGCTGGTGCGCGGTCACGGCGTCTTCCACGGCCAACGGGTGCAGGTCGAACTCCGCCGCGATACCAGCGAGCTGACGCTGCGTCGGCTCGAACAAGCCGATCCAGACAAAGCCGTCGCCGTTGCGTGCCCGACGTACTCCCTCGCTGTAGGACGTGACGTCGGGTTGCCGTTCCCCGTCTCGGTAGAACGCCCAGTCGACGATCGCCTGCTCCGGGCTACCGGCGAGCTGCCTGACCTCGCTGCTCGCGTTGGTCGTCGGTACGGCGCCGCGACGGCGGATGGCGCGCATCATGGCGCGGGCGCGGCCTCCAGCGAGAACGCTGCTACGCGCACCGTTTCCGGTCGAGGGTGTCGACGATCGGCTCCGCGCGAGGTGGCTTCTGGTGCGAGCAGAACGCAGCATGGGGCTCGGCAGGCTCATGGTGACGACCTCCTCGTCCGAGTTGAGTGCGTGCGTGCAGACGACAGACGGCAAACACAAGGCGTCCACGAACGCGCGACATGGACGCGGTGGGACGTCCCTCGTGACCAAACCCCGGACTACGTGCTGTGGTTGCGGTCGTACGACACGAGATGTCCGTCGGTCGGGAGCGGACGAGTTGCGCCGCCGACCGACTGGATGGCTACGTGGAGCTGGCCGGGCACGTCAGTGGCTCAGGCCAGCAGGGCAGAGCCTGGCCAGCTATGCGAAAGCGGGGCGGTCCTGAGGGACGCAGGTACTGCAGGGATTAGCAGGATCCACCTGCATCACCTCCTCGCCACCGGGCCCTCGTGAGGGCGAGCGAACGATTTCGGTCCTGCCTCTTGCGCTTCGTTCGACGTCTTTCACACGATGCGACATCGGCACCCGAAGCGGTCGGACCATATGAGACCCGCCGATGGCGGGCACAGCCGACTGGCCAGTCTAGCAGTGAATACCGCGACATCGACCAGGTCCAGCGGGACTCGCTCGATCGGGTACGGATCTTAAGGCCGATGAGGCATCCTCGGAGTGTCAGAAGATTGCGAGCAGTCTGAACGTCGGTCCGACTGACGAAGAAGGTGTCCGTGATGTCCATTCCGCTCCCGGAACCACCGACCGGACTGCCGGTCGGTTCCTACCGCACATACGCCGAGGCGCAGCGAGCAGTCGACTACCTGTCCGACAACAAGTTCCCGGTCGAGAACGTGACGATCGTGGGCACCGACCTCAAGCTGGTCGAGCGTGTGACGGGCCGGATGACGCAAGGTCGGGCGATCGCCGTGGGCGCCAGCGCCGGGGCGTGGTGGGGGCTGTTCGTCGGCATTCTCATGAGCCTGTTCGCCAGCACGGGTGCCAACGCCATTGCCTTGATCGTCACCGGCATCGTCGTCGGTGCGCTGTTCGGTGCGATCTTCGGCTGGTTCGGCTACCGCGCGACCGGTGGACACCGCGACTTCACCTCACGCACGCAGGTGGTGGCCGCGACGTACGACGTGCTCTGCCAGCCTCAGAAGGCGGAGGAAGCGCGCAATCTGCTGGCGAAACTGGCATTGCAGACCGGTTCGCTGTGAGTCGTGACGCGGGGGTCGATTCCGGGCGACCGGAGCTGTGGCTCGCCCGTCATGGGCAGACCGAATGGAGTCGGACGAATCGGCACACGAGCGTCACCGATCTGCCGTTGACCCCGGAGGGCGAAGCCGCGGCGCGCGCATTGGCCCGGCGACTCGCGGGAACACCGTTCGATCTCGTACTCACCAGCCCACTGCGGCGTGCCCGTGACACGGCTCGCCTGGCGGGGTTCGGCGACGTGGCCGTGGTGGACGCGGATGCGCACGAGTGGCGGTACGGCGAGGTCGAGGGCCTCACCACCGCGCAGGTACGTGAGCGGATTCCCGGGTGGACGGTGTGGACTCACCCGACGCCCGGAGGTGAGACGGTTGGTGAGGTGGGAGCCCGGGCCGACCGGTTGATCGAGCGGGTACGCAGGCAGGCGCGGCAACGGGCGCTGCTTTTCGCCCACGGACACGTGCTTCGCGTCCTGACGGCGAGGTGGCTGGGATTCGCGCCCGAGGCGGGTGCGCATTTCGTCCTGGATGTCGCGAAGCTCAGCGTGCTGGGCTGGGAACGAGAGGCCCCTGCGATCCTCCTCTGGAACGCGTGACTGGGAGCCCTTCCTTCGTCGTACCCCTCGCTGTGATGCGAAGCCGGAGCCCGTGCCCGGACGTTCGGACCTCTCCCCGGCATGGGGCGAACCTCTGGCGAGTCAGCTGCGTGACGCCGCCGGGCGGAGCGCTCGGCCGTTGCCGCGTGGCAAGCCCACCGCCGGTAGGCGGGTAGGTCGTGGATCAGAGGTTCCAGGCGAGGAACTCGAGCTGCGCCGGAAGGAGGCGTCGCCAGTAGCCGGCGGTGTGCGCACCGGGCTGGAAACCACCGGCGGGTCGCTTGGGCAGCCCTGCGACGAAGGCGCGAGTCGCTTCGAGGAACGGATCGTCTCGACCACAGTCGACGCGCAGTCTCACGTCCTTCAACGCTTGCTGGTCGGCGAAGACGTCGTTGGCCTGAAAGTCCGTCGGCCCGTCGAAGGCGCCCTCGGCGGCGTCCTCTGCGTTCTGCCAGAGCGCAGGACTTGCGGCGACCGCAGCAGCGACCCGGTCGGCATGCCGCTCGGCCAGAAGCAGCGCACCATAACCACCCATCGACCAGCCGATCACGCCGATCCGGTCGGTGCGCAAACCTCTGGATGCCAACCGTGGAAGCAGCTCCTGCACGATCATCGCCTGGGGATCGCCGCCGTTCCGGCGCCGGTGCCAGTAGCTGTCCGGGCCGCCGTCGACCGTCACGACGGCGAACGGCGTCGGCCATCGCGCGGCGCCCGCGGCGAGGTAGCGATCGATCCCGAGCTCGGTGAAAGGCCAGGTGTGGTCACCGCCTCTGGCGTGGAGGGCGAGCACCACGGGAAGTCGGGCATCTGCCGAGACCCCGGGAGGATACGAAGCCGACCAGTGGACGACCTTTCCGTTCTGCGCACGAGAACGGAACGTTTTGTCGACCCTCGTGCCCGGCTTGACGTCGGGAATGACACCGTCTTCGCCCGTCAGGCCGAGGGCTGTGTGCAGCAGGACACGTCCCGGGAGGATCCGCGCCTCGACCAGCCCGGCGGTGATGCCAGCCGCGCCGAGCACGGCGCCTGCAGTGAGGATGGAGCGGCGACTCGATGGCATGCGGCTCATCGTGGCACGGTGAGTGTACGGTCGATCAAGGGCTCACCACTCCGCCGGACCGCCGGACCCCGGTGGTGTGAGGCTGGCAGGAGGCAGCACCTGCCATCCGACCAGAGTCTCGACAAGGTGCGGGGTCGTCGGGAGTCGGCGAAGCTCCTGAGCTGTCACCCAACGGGCGTCGGCCGCGTCGTCGCCGGGGCGCAGATCTCCACCTTCCGGTGCGCACATGTAGTCACGGATGACGAAGACCGCGCCTTCGCCCGCGTCTTGCTCCACAGTTCCCAGCAGACGGCCGACCGTGACGTCGAGCCCGGTCTCTTCACGCACCTCGCGCCGCAGGGCTTCGTGGTCGGTCTCGCCGGCCTCGACCCGGCCGCCCGGGATGGTCCAGAGCCCGGCGCCAGGCGCACGCGCACGGCGAACCACGAGCAGTCGATCGCCGTCTGGGATCACCGCGCCGACACAGGGGATGCGCCGTGCCACCGTTGCACGATATCGGCGCGGCGAGCCTGCAGGCGGACAGTTCCCGTACGATCGGCTCGAGCGGATCCTTCGAATCCCGGCCTGAACGCCCGCATGAAGGAGCGTCGGATGAAGGGCGAGCCGGTTTGTCCCCGATGTCATAACTCGTTGCGTCCACCGTCTCCGTGGGACAGCAATTGGGTGTGCTCGGCCCATGGGCCCGTGCATCCGCTGCAACCGTTCGTCCAGCCATCCGCAGAGCTCGTGCGGTGGCTGGCGATGCGGTCCCGCTTGCCGATCTGGATGCCCTGGCCGCTGCCGCGGGGCTGGGTGATCACCGGGGTGGGTCACGCAGGCTCCGACGTGGAGGGGGTGCGCGCGACCGTCCTGGCGAGCTGCGGCCCCAACCCGCTCGGTGGCGCCGGGGAGCTAGTCCTCGTGGCGGAGGAGATGGGGGTGGGCCTGGGTGCCCGATACGCAGGGCTCGAGGAAGCCGACCCTGGTGAGGCGTTCGGTGCCGGCGCACCGCAGGCGAAGGTGCAGGCAGGTGGCAGACCCACACCGCTGTGGTTCGTCCGCACCCCACCGGACCGAGCCGTCTACGCCGGCGAGGCGGAGGGGTTCTGGCTCTGGCTGATCTTCTTTCCTGAGACCGCCGGCGCGCTCCTCCTCGAGCCGTTCGCGTTGGCCGACGCCGCAATGCTCGGCCGAGAGGTCGATCTTCTGCCGTACGGTGCGCTCACGCCACGACTTCGGACGGCTCCGAAGCCACGGCAGAGCTGACTTCTCCGACCCCCTGTCGGCCGGGGTGGACCTGCTACGGATCCCGATCCGGCTGTAACGGGCACAGCCGTCGTGGGCGCATCTGCCAAGGTGGAGCCGTGCGCATCGATCTCCACACCCATTCCAGTTGCTCGGACGGAACCGACACACCAGCCGGTCTTGTGCGAAAAGCCGCCGAGGCAGGCCTCGACGTCGTCGCGATCACCGACCACGACACGTTCGCCGGATGGGAGGAGGCGCTCGCCGAGGCCGAACGGCGGGGGATCGGACTTGTGGTCGGAGCGGAGATCTCGAGCCGGCTGGCGACCGAGTCTGGAGCCGGCGCCAGCGTCCACGTGCTCGCGTATCTTCCCGATCCCACGTTTCCAGAGCTGCAGCACATGCTGGAGCGGATCCGCAACGGCCGCGCCACACGGGTCCCTGTGATCCTCGAGCGGCTCCAAGCACTCGGCATCACGATCAGCAGCGACGACGTGGCCCGGCACGCGCGGTCAGCCACTGCACCGGGCCGGCCGCATGTTGCCGATGCGCTGGTCGAGGCGGGCTATGCGGCAGATCGGAACGAGGCCTTCGACCGCTGGCTGGGTGAGGGCGGGCCGGCGTACGTCACCCGTTATGCGCCCGAACCCGGTGAGGTGATCCGCTGCGTCGTAGCGGCTGGAGGGGCACCCGTGCTCGCCCACCCGCATGGCAGGGCCAGCCGCCAGGCGCTCACCGACGCGATGCTCGCCGAGCTCGCTGGTCTGGGCCTCGTCGGGCTGGAGGTCGACCACCTGGACCATGACGAGGCGACACGTCGTCATCTGCGCGAGTTGGCCGGCGAGCTCGGTCTCGCCGTCCTCGGCTCGAGCGACTACCACGGCGAGGGGAAGGACCACCACGATCTTGGATGTTGTACGACCGATCCGGAGGAGCTGGTGCGGCTCCTGGACCGGGCACGTGCGATTGCCGACGCCTCCGGCCGTCGTACTCCTGAACCGTTCCTGCCCGATCCCACGCTGCTCGAACGGTGATCGGGTGTTCGAGCGATGATCGGAGCAGGCCAGGATCACTGACAGGCTCGATCGCATCGACGTCCGAAGATCCGGGCGGTTCGCCCGGGGGTGGGCATTGACAGGATGGGAGCCATGGGGGCACGTCCGCCGCAGACGCACCAGAACCACGGGGCGCCGGCTGAGCAGCTGGGCTTCGACGACATGCCGCGCCGGCTGTTCCGGGCCACGCCGACCAGGTTGCTCGGGTGGCTGGACTGTCCGCGTCGCTATCGCTTCACCTACCTCGAGCGGCCGACGCCTCCGAAGGGTCCGCCGTGGGCCCACAACAGTCTCGGAGCGAGCGTGCACACGGCCTTGGCTGCGTGGTGGCGACTGCCGATCGACGACCGTACGCCCGAGGCCGCCGGCCGGATCCTGCAGCAGGTGTGGATCGACGAAGGCTTTCGAGACTCCGCGCAGAGCATGCGCTGGCGCAGTCGTGCCCGCGAGCTCGTCGAACAGTACGTCGCGACGCTGGATCCGGCACAGGAACCCGTCGGGGTGGAACGCACGGTGGCGCTCACGACGTCCTCGCTCGCGTTGTCCGGTCGCATCGACCGGATCGACGAACGGGCCGGTGAAACCGGTCAGGGCATCGAGCTCGTGGTGGTCGACTACAAGACCGGGCATCGCACGCTCACGACCGCCGACGCGAGGAGCTCGCTTGCGCTCGCCGTCTACGCCGCCGCAACCGCGCGTACGCTTCGCAAACCATGTCGTCGAGTCGAGCTGCACCATCTGCCGACGGGATCGGTGGTCGCGTGGGAGCACACTGACGAGTCGCTCAGTCGGCATCTCGCTCGGGCCGACGAGATCGGGATCGAGGCAGCAGACGCGGAGGAGGCCTACGCGCGGGGACTGTCGAGCGCGGAGGTGGAGCGGGTGTTCCCACCCATGCCCGGACCGCAGTGTCAGTGGTGTGACTTCGCCGGCGTGTGCCCGGACGGCCGAGCGGCCTATCCGACCAGGCGACCCTGGGAGGGCTTGCCGCCAGAATGACCACGCGCGGCTGGCACCCGAGAATGACCAGGCGCGGCGGGCACCCACTCGCCATGGCACCCGACCCCTCGAGAATGACCAGGCGTGGTGGGTGCCCACTCGCCATGGCATGCGCCGGCACCGACTGTGGCGAGCACACGCCTGTACACCTCGCGCCGCGCGATTAGTCTCTCGGTCATGGATCTGTTGCGGTTGCTGGTGTCGCCGCGCAAGCTGCTGGGCGCGTTCACCATCGCGCTGACCGGGCTCGCCGCGCTGTGGGCGTTCGGTGAGTACGACGGCAGACTCCCGGCCGCGACGCTCCTGCTGGTGCCGATCGTTGTCTTCAGCGTCCTGGCCTGGCGAAAGCGGAGCGCCCTGGCTGGGTGGGGTTACCTCGTGGTCGCCTGGGCGTTCGGCTTCGTGGCGTACGGCGCGCTGTACCCGCCCGGATGAACGCGTACGCCTGACCCTCACGTATCACTACTGTGCGGAGTCGCTCAAAACTCTGCGTAATCGCGCTCGTTCCCGCTACTGTAAGCAGTCTGCTGTCGGACCAATAGCGGCCGGTTGTCCAAAAGGAGGCGGTGAATGAGGCATGCGGCCCGCCGGCGCCGGATGGTAGGCCGGGTGATCTCGGCAGCATTCTCGGTCTTGACTCTCGCCGTCGCGCTGCTTGGCGCCTCCGGTTTCCTCCCGGCCCGGTTCATGGCCGGCGAGATGATCGCTCAGGAGGCACCTGTGGAAGGCGGTGGTGCACCCGCCGTCCCGCGGGCACGTACGCCGCTCAACCACACGCCGACACCGGAGCCGATGTGGCCGACGCTGAGCCCGGATGATCCGACCGCGCTGCCACCGAGAAGTGGTGAGGGCAAGCGCATCGTCTACTCCCTGGGGAAGAACCGCGTGTGGCTCGTCTCGGCAGACAACCGGGTGGTGCGCACCTACCTCGTGAGTGGGACGAAGTACGGTCAGGTGCGGCCCGGCACCTACGAGGTCTACCGCAGGAAGCGGACGACCACGAGCTGGCACGGCACCGAGCGCATGAACTACATGGTCACCTTCACGCACGGAAAGAACGCCGCGATCGGGTTCCACGACATCCCGGTCAGCATCGAGACCGGGAAGCCCATCCAGAAGCTGACGCAGCTCGGTCAGTCGCTCTCCGATGGCTGCGTGCGGCAGGCGCCACACGATGCCAAGGCGCTCTGGGACTTCGCTCCCTTGGGCACCACGGTCGTCGTCCTTCCCTGACCCGCATCGCTCTGCGGCCTCGCGGAGTTTCTCGCCGCGACCGCTTCGTACGCACGCTGAACCGAACCGTTGGTTGCGGATCCCATCACAGCACGTGGAGCGGCGAGCCGGGCACGGACGAGACGTGGTACGACGACAAGCGGTCCGGTCGGGCTCGAGAACGCAGGCTGCGCAGGCTACTTCTCGTCCTTGGCGCGCCAGCGCCACCGGAAGCGCAGTCTCCTTCGCAACCGGCCGATGCGCTGACCTGCAGCCGGCTGGCCCTCGTCCGACCCTGACTGGTCGGTGCTGCCCTGCCGATCGGGTGCGTCCACGGTCGCGACTGCGTGTGTGGGGGCCGGTCCAGCATCAGTCGCAGTCGCCACTGCGTCACCGGCTTTGTCCGCCGCCTCAGGTCCTGGGCCGGCATGCCGCTGGGTGTCGGCGGACTCACGCCCGGCGTCGGACGCGCCAGTCGTGGCCGCGACGTCCGATCCTCGGTCCGCGACCACGACGCCACGACGAAGTCGGCGCCGCCGACGTCTGCGTGGCTGGGTCGTCGCCTCGCCCGGGTGATCCGTGGTGGGATCAACCGATGCGCGATCTCCCGACGGCGCGGAGCTCGGGTCCGCCGCGTACGTCGCCTTGGCCGCGGGCTCCACGGGCTGTTCCGCTCCGCGGCGTCGGCGAACTCGCTTGCGCCGGTGCTTCGACTCCCCACGCGGGGCGGACTCGGCGGCCTGGGTCGCTCCGGACGTCGGGCGTCTGCTTCCACGAGCCCGTTCCTGTCGCCGACCGCGGCCCGGCCGCGTGGCGGGTGGTCCGACCCGGGACCCGGCATCCTTCGGAATGCCGAGATCGTGGTAGAGGTGCCCGGAGGTCGAGTACGTCTCGACGGGTTCGTCGAAGGGGAGCTGGAGCGCCGTGTTGATCGTCTTCCACCGCGGGACGTCCGGCCAGTCGACGAACGTCACGGCGATCCCCGACGCGCCTGCTCGTCCAGTCCGCCCGATCCGGTGCAGGTACGTCTTGTCATCGTCCGGGCAGGTGTAGTTCACGACGTGAGTCACGCCCTCGACGTCGATGCCGCGTGCCGCCACGTCGGTGGCGACGAGCACGTCGACCTTGCCGTCGCGGAACTTCTGCAACGCTCGTTCCCGCGCGATCTGGCCCATGTCGCCATGGATGGCGGTCGCCGCGAATCCTCGTTCGGCAAGATCGTCAGCGACCCGCTGCGCACTGCGCTTCGTGGTGCAGAAGACCATCACCCGGCCGCGACTCTCGGCCTGCAGGACACGTGCGAGGACCTCCGGCTTGTCCAGCTCGTGGCAGCGGTAGACGAACTGTGCGGTCGCCGGCACCACCTGGCTCTCGTCTGCCGCCTCAGCCCGGACGTTGACCGGATGACGCATGTGGCGGCGCGCCAGCTGGATCACCTCACCCGGCATCGTGGCCGAGAACAGCATGGTCTGCCGCATCTCGTGGGTGAGCTTGATCAGACGCTCGACGTCGGGGAGGAAGCCCAGGTCGAGCATCCGGTCGGCCTCGTCGAGCACCAGGATCTTCACGTGCGAGAGCTCGAGGGCCTGGCGGTCGGCGAGGTCGAGCAAGCGTCCGGGCGTGCCGACCACCACGTCCGCGCCTTCTTGCAGGCCGGCGAGCTGCGGTTCGTACGCCACACCGCCGTAAACCGTGAGCACCCGGACTTCTCGGAGGGCGCCTGCAGTCGCGATGTCGTCGGCGACCTGCAGTGCGAGCTCGCGGGTCGGTGTCACGACGAGTGCCTGCGGCTTGCCTGGCGCGTCCAGGTTGGCATAGCCCCGATCGCGCGGCGTGATGATGCGCTGCAGGAGAGGCACGCCGAAGGCAAGCGTCTTACCGGTGCCGGTACGCGCCTGGCCGATCACGTCGGCACCGGTCAAGGCGATCGGAATCGCCATCTCTTGGATCGGAAATGGTGCAGTGATCCCGACACGCGCCAATGCATCGGCGATGTCGGGGAGCGCACCAAGGTCTGCCCAGGTCGTCAGCGCTGTTCGCCCCTTGTTCGTACGCCAGTTCAGGCGCTTGCGGATCGGGCCTTCCCGGAACAGGCCGGCCTCGGCACCAAACCTGCGCCTCCGATCGGCCGCTGGCCCCAGTCGGGCGCGGGAGCGCCGCCGGTCCGGCCGCTCGTACGAGCGTATGGCGGGTGCCTCGAGCCCTTCTCCCGTGCGCTTAGGGCGGCCAGGACGATCGTGGCCGCCGGTCCGGTGCTCGCGCCCGGATCACGGGAAGCCCTCGTCACAGGAGTGTAGTAGTTGGGCTGGCGGACCCTGGTGCAGGCATCCGGCTCGGGGATCTCGCCGCCCTCACCTCGCAATCTGTCCGACCTCTAAGCTGGCGACCATGGGCGTGAACGAGACGGAATCGGCGGAACCGGCGGAATCGGTACCATCGCGCGCTGCGTACGACGACCCCGCCTACCGGCCAGCCGTCATCGACCTGCTGGGTGTGCTCGCCTACGGTGAGCTGACCGCGTTCGAGCGGTTGGCAGACGACGCGACCCTGGCGCCGACCCTCGAGGACAAGGCAGCGCTTGCGGCGCTCGCCGTGACGGAGTTCCACCACTACGAGCGGCTCCGTGATCGGCTCGAGGAGCTGGGGGTCTCGCCGGTCTCTGCCATGGAGCCGTTTCGCAAGGCGCTCGACGAGTTCCATCGCCACACGGCGCCGTCGGACTGGCTCGAGGGACTGGTCAAGGCGTACGTCGGTGACGGGATCGCCACCGACTTCTACCGCGAGGTGGCAGCCTTCGTGGACGCGGACACCCGTGCGCTCGTGCTGGAGGTGCTGGAGAACGCCGGCCAGGTGGAGTTCGTGGTGGATCGGGTCCGCAAGGCGATCAGTGAGGATCCGCGTGTGGCCGGCCGCCTCGCCTTGTGGGGTAGGCGTCTCGTGGGTGAGGCTCTCGCGCAGGCGCAACGGGTGGCGGCCGAACGCGACGCGCTCACGGCCCTGCTCGTGGGTGGGGTCGACCGTCCCGGGATGGATCTTGCGGCGATTGGGCGGATGTTCGCCCGGCTGACCGAGAAGCACGCCGAGCGCATGGCGTCGCTCGGACTGGAGTCCTAGACCTTCGAGAGGCTCCCCCGTCGTCGACGTTCGAGGTCAATTCCGTCGCCCTACAGCTGTCTGCGTACGATCTCTGCTCGGCGATCGCGAGACACGCTGGCCCGGTGATCCGAATGGCGTCCGGATCACGCTCGTCCGGCCGGGTCAGTCGGCCGTCAGCGGATGATGCCCCGGCGGCGGCGTCCTGTGAGGGTAGCCGCGATCATGACGAAGATCGCAGCCACCGCGATGCTGATCAGCCAGCGGATCCAGTCGACGCCCGGTGTCTCTCCGACACCGAGAAATCCGGCGATCACGGCACCGACCAGTACGCCGGCAATTCCGCAGAGCACAGTGAGCCACAGCGGAATGTTGTCCCGGTTCTTCGGGGCAACCCACTTTCCCAGGGCGCCGATGATGATCCCGGCGATGATGATGCCGATGATCTCCATGTCGTACCCTCCTCGGCACCCACGCTACTCCTACGCGTGGATTGTTCGGGTACGCCAAAAGGCCCGACGTTGTCCCGGGGCGGTTCCCAAAATGACCATGTGCACTACGCCCGTCGGACGTGTGACACGCGCCGGCACCGTGTGCACCTCCGCCAGGCGTAGTGCACATGTCAACTAGCTGGTGGCGACAAAGCCGATGCGGCGTTCTGTCTGGGGCCCGATCTCGACGTAGGCGATACGTCCGGCAGGTACCACGATGCGCCGACCGCGCTCGTCGACCAGGCTCAGGATGGTCTCGCTCTCGAGCGCCTTGCTGACGGCGGCCTCGATCTCGTCGGGCGACTGCCTGGTCTCGAAAACCAGCTCACGAGGCGAATGTTGAACGCCGATCTTGACTTCCACGGCCTACCTGTCCTTCGCACATCCGAACTCTGGACGATCTGGCGACGACGACATGGTGAGGTGGACCGGCTGCACGTCAGTCACCAACCGTCGAGGCTAGCCCAGGGTCTGCAGACACCGGTTACTCGGCTCGGGGGAATCCCCGGATCCCGCGCCAGGCGAGTGTCATGAGGAGCTTCGCAGCCTCCTCCCGCCCGATCGGGCGGCCGCTTGAGATCCACCAGCGTGCGGTCACCTGGGCGAGCCCTGCGAGGCCGGCGGCCAGCAGCATCGACTCCTCGCGAGGCAGACCGGTGTCTTCCTGGATGACCGCGGAGATGGCCTCGGCGCAGTCGCGGCTCACCCGGTCGACCCGCTCGCGAACGGCTGGTTCGTTGGTCAGGTCTGACTCGAAGACCAGCCGGAACGCCCCACCCTCGTCCTCGACGAAGTCCAGGTAGGCGTTCATGGTGGCGGCGACGCGCTCTTCGTTGTCGTGTGTCGAGGCGAGGGCCCGGCGCACAGCTTCGACGAGCGCGTCGCACGACGAGTCGAGCAGCGCGAGGTAGAGCTCGAGCTTGCCGGGAAAGTGCTGATACAGCACGGGCTTGCTGACCCCGGCCCGCTCGGCGATGTCGTCCATCGCCGCGGCGTGGTATCCGACGGCCACGAAGACCTGCTGCGCAGCCTCGAGCAGCTGGGCGCGGCGTGCCTTACGCGGCAGGCGTCCGCCATGGGGACGAGTCTCCGACATCGCCACTTCGGTCCCTCCTCATGCCCGGTCCGTGCACCCGAGTCGGGCGACCGTGGCCAGGCCAACGGTTCGTGATCTTACCGTTCGCCTGGACGACGGTCGCCACATCGAAAGTCTCGGGGTGCCGGAAAGGGAATGATCGCCTGCGCCTGCCAGCGCGAGGACTTCTCGATCAGCCGTAGTCCTCGTCGTCGAGGTCGACTTCGAGGCGTTGGTCCACCGCGTCGGCTTCGGAGACCTCGAGGTCGATCGTCGGTTGCAGGTCGAACACATCCTCGACGTCGGTTTCCGCGGCCTCCAGTGCGTCCTCGAACGGTACCTCGACATCGGACATCAGGCTCGCCTCCGCCCTTACTGCTGTGATCCGTACCTTGGACAGGCTCGGTTCCAACGTTCCCAGCCGATGACCCTAGCTCCGTTCCCGTTCGGAGGGTACGCCGATTCGGCAGTTTCGGTGAGAGTCACGCAAAGCGGCGGTTCGAGCACAAGACCCGAAACCGCACCTGAAGCCGACCCGGAGGGGCCGCGGGCGGCAGCACGTCGGTACGAGGCAGCGCCAGGCCGGCAGCGATAGGTGAGGTCAGGAGGGCGGTCACCGCCGCGTTCCTGGCAGGCGCTGGGGCTCGGTCCCGCCTTCGAGGAAGAGGTCGCCATGCTCGGACACCCGGTCGAGCACCTCGTGAGGCTCGAACGTTAGATCCGCAGCGGCTTGGCATTCCTCCACTTCCTCCCAGGCCAGAGGGGTGGAGACCGTGGGGCGTACGTTCCCGCGCAGCGAGTAAGGCGCGATGGTCGTCTTGGCCGGGTTGTTCTGGCTCCAGTCCAGGAACACCTTGCCGGGCCGGAGCGCCTTGCTCATCGAGGCGACGACCCGTGAGGGGTACGCCCGGGCCAGCTGCTCGGCCAGGCCTTTCGCGTACGCCGTCGTCGCGTCGCCCGGTGTCTCGACCAACGGCACGTACAGCTGCATGCCCTTCATGCCCGACGTCTTCGGCCAGGCGCGCAGCCCGTCCTCGGCCAGCATGTCGCGAAGCAGCAGGGCGACCTCGCAGCACGCCACGAGGTCGGCCGGTGGGCCGGGGTCGAGGTCGATCACGAGCAAGTCGGGATGACGGATCCCGCCGCGTGGCCCCACGCGCCACTGCGGGACGTGCAGCTCGAGGGCGGCGAGGTTGGCGAGCCAGACCAGGGTCGCCAGCTGGTCGACCACGACGTACTCCACCTCCTCGGTGCCTCGGCTGCTACCGGGAGACGGCACGACCACGGTGCGCACCCAGGACGGCGTGCCCTTGGGGGCGTTCTTCTCGAAGAAGGGTTCCTTGCCCACCCCGTCCGGCCATCGCTTCCGGGTGAGCGGGCGGTCGGTGATGTGGGGAAGGAGGACGTGAGCGATCCGGGTGTAGTAGTCGATGACCTCGCCCTTGGTGAAGCCGACCTCGGGGTAGAGCACCTTGTCGAGGTTGGAGAGCGTGAGCACGTGGTCGTCGACGCGTACCTTCACCGAGCCGCGCGAGGCTGCCATGGACCCATCGTCGCAGCCATCCGGCGACGGAGGGGCGCAGGGCGATCCACCGTGACCATGTGTGGACCGTCTCCCGCGACCCTGACCGGACGTCTCCTGACCATCCGCACCATAAAGACGCCGCGTCCGCCCGTCCTGACCGGACCATGGAGACGTCCACGTCCCGACCCGCCGTGACCGGGACCATGGATGCCGGATCCGCGCCCGTCGTGACCGGACGCCGGATCCGTGGCCGTCGCCTCAGGTCGAGCCAAGCAGGCTGTGGGTGATCCGCTCGTCGGCCCGCCTTTGATCGTGCCGGGCCGGGTCGGCGTTGCGTACCACGACGACCGACGACCGGCGGACGAGCGGTGTCAGCAAGGCGTCGAGGTACCCGGACGCCGACGCGGGGTTGGCGTCGGTGAGTATGCGGGCGCCCTCGGGCAGCCCGAGCTCCTGCGCTCGCTCGTGGGCCGCCTCGACCACCTCCTTGCCGCTCATCGTGCGCACGGCGTCGCTCGATGGGGAGCGGATCACGAGTGCGGGGTCGCCGGGGCCCGGCGGGGTGTACGCATGGAACTGATCGGGCTGGGCGAGCACCTCGAGTCCGTAGTCGACGAACCCGTCGGGGAGCGGCGTGGTGAACCGCCCGCCCAGCGGTCCGAGCTCGACTGCCACGTTGTCGCGTCCACCTGCCTCGACGGCGGCATCGAGCTGGTCGGGTCCGGCCACGACGACCTCGGCACCCTGCGGGCTCGCGAGATCGACGACGAGCCCCGCCGCCCAGGTGGCCATCAGCCACACCGCGCCGAGCCAATGGGTCGGCAGCAGGACCGCGACCCGTTCACCGGGAGCCGCGCCGAGCTCGTCCTGTAGCAGGCTCGCCGTCTTGGCGACCCAGTTGTCGAAGGTGGCGTGGGAGAGCTCCACGCGGTCGCCGGTCGCGTCGTCGTAGTACGTGAGGAACGGCCGGGTCGGCCCCTCGGCGACCACGGAGCCGAGGAGATCTGCTGGCGTCTGCTCAACCGTCACGCCAACGAAGCGTAGGGCCCGGGCCGGGCGGCTGCGCCGCGGCGCCAGCGCCGGCGCCGCCCGACCTTCCGCTGCGCCCGGCCGGTACGACACATTCACCGGAACCGAAGACGATCGACATCGCGGGTTGTCGGGGCATGCTGCCCCGCGGCGCCGTAGGCTGCGGTCACATGCGGTACGCCGTCATCATCGCGGGGGGTACGGGGACCCGGCTCTGGCCGCTCTCACGCGGTGCTCGCCCCAAGCAGCTGCTCAGTGTGGGCGGCGGTAAGAGCCTGTTGCGGCTTGCGTACGAACGCGTGCTCGCCCTGGTCCCGGCGGAGCAGATCTTCGTGTGCGCTGGTGCCGCGCATCGAAGCGCGATCATCGAGCACTTGCCGGAGCTGCCGGAAGACAACTACCTCGGCGAACCGCTAGGACGCGACACGGCGAACGCGATCGGGTTCGCCTGCGCCGTCCTCACCCGACGAGATCCCGACGCCGTGGTCGCCTTCGTCAACTCCGACCACGTCATCGAGCCGCTCTCGGAGTTTCGGGCCGCCCTCACGACGGCGTTCGAGACGGTGGAGCGCCATCCGACCACGCTCGTGACGTTCGGCATCCCGCCAACCGCGCCACATACCGGACTGGGCTACATCGAGCGGGCTGAGCCGTTCGAGGCCGGCGACGGTGGCGAGCCGCGCGTGTATCGGGTCAGCGGCTTCACAGAAAAGCCCGATCTCGCGACCGCCAGCGCATTCCTCGCGAGCGGGCGTCACCTCTGGAACTCCGGCATGTTCGTGTGGCGGGCGGACACCCTGCTCCGCCAGCTCGCGATCCACCTGCCGCGCTCACATGCAGGTGTCTGCCGGATCGCCGACGCCTGGGACGGGCCGAACCGGTCGGTGGTCTTGAAGGAGGTCTACGCCGATCTGCCGAAGATCAGCATCGACTACGCGGTGATGGAGCCGGTCGCGCGGAGCGCGCAGGAAGCCTCGGCGGACAGTGCGCAGCTCGTCGTCGTACCGATGTCGATCGACTGGCTCGACGTCGGCTCGTGGCCGGCGCTCGCGCGCACTCTGGAGAACGACGCGGCCCAGAACGCCGCCAACACCGTGGCCGTGCTGGTCGACTCCGAGGGCAACATCATCGTGAGCGAGGACCCGGAGCACCTGATCGCCACCGTGGGGCTGCGGGACACGATCATCGTCCACACGCGTGACGTCACGATGGTCTGCCCGAAGAGCTCCGCGGAACGGGTCAAAGACCTCGTGGCGCGGGTGCAGGACGCCCACGGGAGCCGGTACGCCTAGCCGAGGTTGTCCCCAGGTCTTTAGGTGGCTTGGCCCGTCGCCTGCGGGGCCACGAGGCCGAGGAGGCCGGCCGACATGTGACAGCCATCAGGCCTCTGGCGCCCGGTCTGTCCGTTGTATCCCGGTAGCCACTCCTATCTGCTGAGGCCGCGTGCCACTCGAGGCCTTGCATCATGTCGGTAACGCTGTAATCATGCTTACATGACTCGGGAAGAGCGTGAGGAACGAATCAGAGGCTGGCTGACCGGACGACTGCCAGAAGACTGGTTCACCGGACCGATCGAACTCAGCATCGACCGCGAAGAGATCATGGTGATCGGCACGCTCGCGCCGCCGAAGGTCGACGACGAGGCGTCGGCTGCCGAGCGCGCAGCCGCCGAGTCGGGAAGGATCAGGGAGTTCCGGGAGCGTACGAGGGAGCATCGCATCCGTATCGCCCGCGAGCTCGAACACGCCACCGGCCAGAAGGTGGCGTGGGGTGCGGTCTGCGGCCAAAGCCGGGAAACGTTCACCACCCAGTCGGTGCCCGTGATGACCAGGCTGCGGCAACCCGAGCGCCAGGTGCTCGACACGCTCGTCGACTCAGGCGTGGCGCGGACCCGATCCGAAGCGCTCGCGTGGTGCGTCAAGCTCGTGGGCAAGAACGTCGAGCCATGGCTCAACGAGTTGCGGTCAGCCCTCGCGAGCGTCGAGCGGGTACGCGCGCAGGGCCCCGACGTCGCCGAGCGCAGCGACCAATTCTCCAAGCCTGCAAAGGAAAACTCGTCGGACGACACGGGCTGATCCAACCGGCCCGGACCACCCGACGACAGACACGGGTCGCGGGCGCCTGGTCGGAACGCGCGGATCCGAGCGACGGCTAATTGGGCCCCCTTCCACGGCCCGCAGGAGCGATCTCAGGGCTTGCGGGCCACCACGACGTCCCGCTCGATCGCCTGGTCGACACGGTGCCGAAAGCCTTCGTACGCAGGGCCCTCACACACCACGAGTCCGGCGTCGGTGAGCGCCTTGGCGATCTCGTCGCGTCTTGCGCTGTAGACGTTCCACGACACACCCGCGGCACCACCGGGTCGCAGGAGCTCGACCCACCCGGGCGCAGCTTCCCTCAGCAACCGCAGCGGCTTACGCGACCATCCGTACCCCGGTGCGGTTTCGCCAGCCGTCGCGAGGCGGCTTCCGTGCTGCACGCCGTACGGCAGGTCGGTGACGATGACGTCGAACACACGGGGCCGGAAGAAGTCCCGCGCAGCCAGCGTGTCACCGCACACCATCGTGACCGACAAGACGTCGCCGGCCTTGTAGGCCTCCTTGCTCGCACCCAGCTGCACCGAAAGCCGCCGTCCGACCACCTTCTTGTCGCGGCGGACCGGGGTGTACTCCGCATGGTGCTTGAGCCGCTTGCGTTTCAACCAGGCACGGATGAACGCGGAGTACGCCTCCACGTTCTTGCGCTCGAGCTCGACTCCGGTCGCGTTGTACCCGTACATCAACGCCTGGTTGAGCGTCGTGCCACGCCCACACAGCGGATCGAAGACATGCAACCGCCGGTCGAGCATGTCGGCGGCGAACGCCGAGGAGAGCACGGTGATGTTGAGCAGCAGCTTGGTGAAGAGCTCGTTCGTCTTGCCGACGTACTTCGGAATCGTGATCAGGTCGTCGTCGAACGTCGCGAGCGGGGTCACCTCGACCGGTCGCAGCCGTACGCCTTCCTCGCCGCGGTCGTCCAGCTCGAACAAGGCGTAGAGCGTGGAAAGCTGCGAAAGATAACCGATCTCGCGCGGCCCCAGACGCTTGCTGCGAAAGACGATGTACGGGACTCCGCCCAGCCGCACGTGCTCGACCTCGCCGAGCGACATGTCGGCCAGCACCGTCTCGGCGAACACGCCGAGCTCGGCCTGCGTCATCGCGACCGACGTCTCGGCGTAGACGCGGTTGGCGGACGGAAGCACGAGGAGTGCGTACTGCTTCGTCATCTCCTGCATCACACGTCAATGCTTTCGCCAGCGCCGAGACGGCGATAGTGCAGCCCAGCCTTGTCCGCCATGGATTCGATGAGACCGTCCACGACCCGCAGACCGATCTCGTTGAGCAAGCCGTCATGCACCGAGAGGGCGAGCCCGGGACGGACGCGGCGGATGTAGTCGATCGAGTCGGCGCCGCGCAGCCAGGGAGCGCTCGTCGGCACCATGAGGGTGCGGACCGGTTTGTCGGGGACCGTGAAGGCGTCGCCGGGATGGAAGAACTCGGCATCGACGAAGAATCCGACATTCGGTACACGTGGCAGGTCGGGGTGGATCACCTCGTGCCATTCTCCGAGGACGTCCACCTCGAACCCGCCGACGGAGAACGTGTCGCCGTGGGCGACGACGTGGACGCGAGCCGGGTCGACACCGTCCAGGAGAGCGGCTGTCGCTGCGTTGGTCCAGATCTGCAGATCGGGATGACGACGCAGCTTGCTCGCGTCGAGGTGGTCGACGTGCTCGTGGGTGATGAGGACGCCAGCGGCTCCGTCGAGGGGCTCTTCCTCGCTGAACGAGCCTGGATCGATCACGAGGGCATGATCGCCCTTCTCCAGGCGTACGCAAGCGTGTGTGTACTTGATGATCCGCATGGTTCCTCCGTTCGTCTCACCCAAACGATCAGGCAGGACAGCCGGGTGGGTTCCCCCACGGAGTGGGCGGCGCCCAAGCGGTGCATTCGGGTGATGCGTGTCGCCACAGCCGGAGCCGGGAAAAGACCGGGGAGGTACGCCAGCCCTGCCGTGAACGGTCATGTGTGGCCGGGACGCGTCTTTGTGGCCACATCACGAGTCTATGAACAGTGAGGGAGACCTACACGATCGGCAGGCAGACGTCCAGCCTGCGAAGGTAGCCTCAGGCCATCCCGGCGACGGACGACCTGACCGGCGGGGACAGGCCGAAGGACGCCCCGGGGCCCCGCAGGCTCGAGGAGGTGAACCGTTCGATGGGCATCGGAAGCCTTGCGTACCGGCTGTATCAGCGTCGGTTGCTGGCGGCGATCCCACCCGACCGCGTACCGCGACACATCGCCGTCATGATCGACGGGAACCGGCGCTGGGCGCGCGCACTCGGCAATCACGTCTCGAGCGGACACCAGGCCGGCGCCGAGAAGATCCCGGAGTTCCTCGGGTGGTGCGAGGAGCTCGGCGTCGACGTCGTGACCATCTACATGCTCTCGACCGACAACTTGTCCCGGCCGGCCGACGAGCTCGAGCCGCTGCTCGACATCATCGAGCGCATCGTCGATCAGCTGGCCGCCACTCGTCGCTGGCGATTGCACCCGGTCGGCGCTTTCGACCTCCTGCCCACATGTGTCGCCCGTCGGCTGAAGGACGCGACCGAACGCACGGCAGACGTCGACGGCATGCTGGTCAACATCGCGGTCGGCTACGGAGGACGCCAGGAGCTGGCCGACGCCGTGCGCTCCCTGCTCCTGGAGGAGGCGAGTCGGGGTACGACGCTCGAGGAGCTCGCCGAACGGCTCCAGGTCGAGGACATCTCCCGGCACCTCTACACCAGGGGCCAGCCCGATCCCGACCTCATCATCCGGACCTCGGGTGAACAGCGGCTGTCGGGCTTCCTGCTTTGGCAGAGCGCGCACAGTGAGTTCTACTTCTGCGAGGCGCTCTGGCCGGACTTCCGCAAGGTGGACTTCCTGCGCGCCATCCGGGCGTACGCCGCCCGCAATCGGCGGTACGGCCTCTAGGCTTGCCACCCACCTGGTGGACGCCAGGGCACGACACTGCGGAATGAAGTGCAGCGGCCGGCAGCCTGGCGGCTCGAAACCGGCGTGTGCCGTCCTTCGTGTACGATCACGACTCACGCACGTGGGAGGAGCGGTCCGACCGCGTTACGTCGGCGTAAAGCCCCAAACGACCAAGCAATCCGATTCGCCAGCTCGCACTACGTCTCCCCGGATCGGGCAGCGAGCTTTGCCGGTTTTGGTCGTCTGACCCTCACAGGTGGTCGTGGGTTTGCGTGTCCCTCTGTTCCCAGGGCCCCTCTCCACGTATTTTCGGTCCTGACGGCTGGTGAGATCCCGGCCGTTCGGGAGGCCCATGGATGCGTGCGGTAGTGGCAATCCGGGGGAGAGCCTCGGAATCTTCGACCTTCCCGCCCAGGGGTCCATCCCCTGGAGGTCTCGAGGTCGGCCACATCGCACAGCCAGCGAAAGGGCCGGCACCCGGCCCTGGCGAGGCCCGGTCCCGGTTTATGTCAGCTCTTGTGAGGACTCCGAGGAACTCCCTCGAGTCAGCACTTCTGGGTCAGGACCGGGCGTTGGGTGCGCGCGTGCGGTCCGGAGGGGGCGCCTGTGTCTGCCTCGATGTCGAACGCCGAAGGTCGTCGGGTCGGATCGGTGAGGGACACGTCCGTTGCCATCACCCCCGGTGAGAAGGCCTCACCGACTGAGGTGACGACCGGCTCGGAAGAGTTCCGGTCAGACAGCGCGACGACGCGCACCTACGTTCTCGACACCAGCGTCCTGCTCGCCGACCCGCAGGCGCTCAAGCGATTCGACGAGCACGAGGTCGTGATTCCGCTCGTCGTCATCGGGGAGCTCGAGGCCAAGCGGCATCATCCGGAGCTTGGCTACTTCGCCCGCACTGCGCTACGGCTTCTCGACGAGCTGCGGGTTGCGCATGGTCGGCTCGACGAACCGGTTCCGATCGGTCCGGCCGGCGGAACGCTCTGGGTGGAGCTCAACCACGCCGACCCGACGCTTCTCCCTCCTGACTTGCGCGGCGGCGTGGCGCCACCCGGATCGTCCGGACGCCATGCGCGATTCGCTGACAACGACACCCGCATCCTCGCGGTCGCGCGCAACCTCGCAGCTGAAGGTCGTGACGTCGTCTTGGTCTCGAAGGACCTGCCGCTGCGGGTGAAGGCGTCCGCGGTCGGCCTTGCTGCAGAGGAGTACCGCGCCGAGCAGCCGGTGACCACCGGCTGGACCGGGATGGCCGAGCTCGACGTCACAGCCGCCGACGTCGACGCGCTCTACACCCACGGCGTGGTGGACCTCCCCGAGGCTCGTGAGCTTCCCTGTCACACCGGACTCGTCCTGATGTCCGAGCGGAGCAGCGCGCTCGGGCGGGTCACGCCCGACAAGCGGGTGCGTCTGGTCCGAGGTGACCGGGAGGCCTTCGGCCTGCACGGCCGCTCGGCGGAGCAGCGAGTGGCTCTGGATCTCTTGCTCGATCCCGACATCGGCATCGTGAGCCTCGGTGGGCGGGCCGGCACGGGCAAGTCGGCCCTCGCCCTGTGCGCAGGGCTCGAGGCCGTCATGGAGCGGCGCCAGCATCGCAAGGTGGTCGTCTTCCGGCCGCTCTACGCCGTCGGTGGCCAGGATCTCGGGTACCTGCCCGGGACCGAGGCCGAGAAGATGCAGCCGTGGGCTCAGGCGGTCTTCGACACGCTCGGCGCTCTGGTCAGCCCGGAGGTGCTGGAGGAGGTCGCCGCACGGGACATGCTCGAAGTGCTTCCGCTCACGCACATCCGGGGCCGGTCACTCCACGACGCATTCGTCGTGGTCGATGAGGCGCAATCACTGGAACGCAACGTCCTGCTCACGGTATTGTCACGGATCGGTTCCGGTTCGCGTGTCGTGTTGACCCACGACGTGGGCCAGCGTGACAACCTGCGAGTCGGGCGCCATGACGGGGTCGTAGCAGTCATCGAGAAGCTCAAGGGGCACCCGTTGTTCGCGCACGTGACGCTCACTCGCTCGGAGCGGTCGCCGATCGCGGCACTGGTCACTGAGATGCTCGAAGACATCTCGCTATGATCCGGTCCCAATAGCGTGCCGTCGCGCGGTCGCAGGGTCCGCGGGAGGCGTCTGGAGGCATGTGTGGCTAGCTATACGGCTAGGCATAAGGCTCCGCCCAAGCATCGGGCGGGTGGACGTTCGCTCTTCTCGCCGTCACTCATCACCCGCGCGCCGGCAGGGGGCAAGCGTGCGGCTACCCGGACGGCCAGCTCTGCCCAGGTCCCAGATGGGATCAACTCGTCCGCTATGCGGAAAGCATCAGGGGCTGAACTGACACCGCCCCGGCTGGTCTCCACCCCGGGGACCCGTGGAGCGGGGCAGCTGCCCGCTGCCGGGTCGGGCAGTTCGCTCCCGGTCACGCCATGGCCGGGGCTCGTATCGGCAGGCCTCGCCGCCTCGGGTATGGCGGCCTCGAGCAGTGCGTTCACGGCTGCTCCGACGTCGCGGCCGAAGGTGGCACCGCCGCAGCTGCGGCCGCCGCAGGTCCGACCCATGCCGGTTCGCTCGGCAAAGCCGCGCCTGGTCGCGCCGCCCCCACTCGCGGCTCCCACGCCACACTCGTCCGCCAAGCCGCACGCTGCCAGCACAGATGCTGCTGGTCCGGTCGCAGGGTCTCGGCATAGTGCCAGCGAGCATGCAGCGCCCGCTCCGACGGCGAGGCAGGCGGCGCAGGCGCCTGGCATGCGTACCACAGCGGGCGCGCGCAAGGCGCCCGGCGCTCACCGACGGCACAGCGGGGTCGGCCGCCGCCGGTCCCGGTTGGAGCGCCACGCCGCACCCGCAGGCTCCGGTCTTGCCTCGGCGAGCCGGATCGGACGCCGGCAGGCCCGGATCAGTCCGACGTTCGCCGCTGTGGCCGCAGCGAGCCTCGGCGTCACCGGTGCAGCCGGTGGCAGTGTGCTCATCACGACCGGGACGTTCATCGGCTCGGACAAGACCCTCGTGATGTCCGACCTCGGGACGTCAGGCGTGCTGGCACAGCACTCCAAGGCCCGACCGAGCCCGAGCAAGAGCGCGACACCTCGGTACACGACACACACGGTCACGCCGACCGCGACTCCGACCGTGGAGCCGGCGACGCCGGCCACCGGTCGGGCGGTGCTGGACCGCACCGAGATCGAGCGGGCCCGTGCCGCGGCTCGAGCCGCGCGGGCCAGGGAGCGGGCACTTCTTGCCGACCCGAAGCTCTACGCCCAGAGCCTCATGGACGACTTCGGCTGGGATTCCGATCAGTTCTCGTGTCTCGATGCGCTCTGGGAGCACGAGAGCGGATGGCGGGTCGACGCCACGAACCCGAGCTCGGGCGCGTACGGGATCCCGCAGGCGTTGCCTGGCTGGAAGATGGCAGCCTACGGTGACGACTGGCGAACCAACCCGCAGACCCAGATCAAGTGGGGCTTGAACTACATCGCCGACCGATACTCCACGCCGTGTGGTGCCTGGTCGTTCTGGCAGGCCAACGGGTGGTACTGAGAGCTTCCAGGCCATCGTGAAGCGATGAATCGCCGAGCACGGCGTGACCCGTACGTGTGGCCGTTTTCATCCTTTTTCTTCTGACGGATCGTCTTCGGCCATTGTCGTAGTCCGGGATGTCTGATTCGATAGAAAACCTCCCGGCTACTCTGTCGCGCTCTGGAGCGATACGTGGTTTACTTGCGGCTCCAGGGTTCGATCATCTCGACTGCGACAACGGGGAGGCATGGTGCGCGACAAGGCCGTCCGTACGAGTCGAGTCACCGCTCTTGTGGCGTCGGCGACGTTGGTTGCGAGTGCGGCACTGGCAGGGTGTGGCAGCGAGCCGGACGTACCGGTGTTGCGGTGGTACATCAACCCGGATGCCGGTACGCAAGCCAAGCTTGCAGAGCAGTGCTCGCAGGCGTCCGGCGGTCGATACCGAATCGAGACGGCGTTACTGCCGCGCGATTCCTCGGGACAGCGAGAGCAGTTGGTGCGTCGACTGGCTGCGGGGGATTCCAGTATCGATTTGATGAGCCTCGATGTTCCGTATACGGCGGAATTCGCCAATGCAGGATTTATTCGAAGGTTTTCTGCAGCCGATGCGCGACGGTTGACCGAAGGGATGTTGACGGGTCCGCTCGAGTCGGCGCGTTGGCAAGGCGACTTGTATGCGGTTCCGTTCAACACCAACACGCAGTTGTTGTGGTTCCACCGGTCGGTGGCTCGAGAAGCAGGCCTCGAGATCGGGCCGGATACCGACGTGACCTGGGACCAGATCATCGAGGCCGCGGAGGAGACCGGCACAACCGTGCAGGTGCAGGCGATGCGGTACGAGGGCTACTCCGTTCTCATCAACTCGTTGGTGGCCTCGGCTGGTGGCGAGATCCTCACCAACCCGGAAGCCGGTCGCGAGGTGAAGCCAGGTCTCGATTCAGAGGCTGGTCGTGAGGCAGCCCGGGTGATTCGCAAGCTCGCCACCTCGAAAGCGGCTGCTCCGGACATCTCCAACGCCGACGAGGGCGCGACGCAGGCAGGCTTCCTCGCCGACAACGGTGGGTTCATGACGAACTGGCCGTTCGTGTACACGGCGGAGACGACGGCGTTGGCCGAGTTGCAGGCTCAGCTGGAGGAGGCACAGTCGGAGTCGAAGCGAGAGGAGTTGCGCGAGCGGATCGCTGCTCAGGAAGACCGGATCGCCGACTTCGGGTGGGCGCGTTGGCCTGCGGTGGTCGAAGGACGGCCGAGCGCGCCTCCGCTCGGTGGAATCAACCTGGCCATCGGCGCATTCTCCGAGCACCCGGACCTGGCGGTGGATGCGGTGGAGTGTCTCACGTCGCCACAGTCGCAGAAGATCTACATGCTGGGTGAAGGTCTGTTGCCGACCGTGGAGAGCGTGTACGACGACCCGGAGGTGGCCGAGGCGTTCCCCATGGCGGATCTTCTGCGTGAGTCGGTGGACGAGGCGGCACCGCGGCCAGTGACGCCGTACTACCCCGACATCACGGCGACGTTGCAGCTCGTGTGGCATCCGCCGGCCCAGGTGGACGAAGACACCCCGGCCGAGTCGGCCGAGATGATCGTGGACGTGCTGCACGACGAGCGGCTCAGCTAGACGAGGGGGCGAAGGTCAACGTGGTCAAGGTGGTGGGACAGTGACGACGGTCGAGACTCCTGCGCCGGTGACCGCTCGGGCCGCCACGACGGATCGGGCGCGGCGCGAGCGACGGCTGGGCTGGTACCTGTGTGCGCCGGCGTTTCTCGTGATGCTGGCGGTGACGGCCTATCCCATGCTCCAGGCGGTGTGGCTGTCGCTGCAGAACTACCGGATCACCGACCCGGAGTCGCGGCGGTTCGTGTGGTTCGACAACTACGTCGTGATCCTCTCCGATGCATTGTGGTGGCGCGATGTCGGTGTCACTGTGCTGATCACCGTCATCACGGTTTCGGTCGAGCTCGTGATCGGTTTCGCGTTCGCGATGGTGATGCACCGGATCGTGTTCGGCCGGGCGTTGGTGCGAACCTCGATCCTCGTGCCGTACGGCATCATCACCGTGGTGTCGGCGTTCGCCTGGCAGTTCGCGTTCGCTCCCGACACGGGGTTCGTGCTGGGCTGGCTCGGCATGGAGAACTACGACTTCTTCGCGCAGTTCGGCTCGTCGATCGCGGTGATCTGTCTGTCGGAGATCTGGAAGACCACGCCGTTCATGTCGCTGCTGCTGCTCGCAGGGCTGGCACAGGTGCCCGAGGAGCTGCAGGAAGCCGCCAAGGTCGACGGCGCCACCTCGTGGCAGCGGTTGTGGAAGGTGACCATCCCGAACATGAAGGCGGCCATCATGGTCGCGCTGCTCTTCCGCACACTCGATGCGTACCGCATCTTCGACAACGTGTTCGTGATGACCGGCGGTGCGCAGGGCACCGAAACGGTGTCCTTCCTCGCCTACCGGCAGATCATCACGCGCACGGCGATCGGGCTGGGCTCGGCCGTGTCGGTCCTGCTGTTCCTCACCGTCGTACTCATCGCATTCGTGTTCATCAAGCTGTTCCGTACCGACCTGTCGCAGGTAAGGGGTGACCGGTGATGCGGGGGCGTGGTCTGACGATCGGCTGGGCCCTTGGTGGCCTGGCGATTGTGGTGTACACGCTGCTCCCGGTGGCGTGGATCGTGTCGTTGTCGTTCAAGGTTGGCGAGGACGTCGACAACAAACGGTTCTTCCCGACGGACTGGTCGTGGGAGAACTACCAGACCGTGTTCGACAGCGGCCTGTTCTTGTCAGCGTTGCGGAACTCGGTCGGCATCTCGTTGATCGCGACGGTCGCGTCGGTGACGTTGGCGACGTTCGCCGCCTACGCGATCGCTCGCTTGGAGTTCCCGGGCAAGCGGGTGGTGCTGTCGACGGCGTTGGCGATCGCGATGTTCCCGACGATCTCGCTGGTGCCGCCGCTTTTCGACATGTGGCGCACGATCGGGCTGTACGACACGTGGATCGGCCTGATCATCCCGTACATGTCGTTCACGCTGCCCTTGTCGATCTGGGTCCTGTCCGCGTTCTTCCGTGAGATTCCGTGGGAGATGGAGCAGGCGGCGCAGGTCGATGGGGCCACGCCGTGGCAGGCGTTCCGGAAGGTGATCGTGCCGCTCGCCGCGCCTGGCGTGTTCACCGCGGCGATCCTCACGTTCTTCTTCGCCTGGAACGACTTCGTTTTCGGTATCTCGCTCACCGGGTCGGAGGCGGCACGTCCGGTGCCAGCGGCGCTGGCGTTCTTCACAGGTGAGTCGTTCTTCGAGCAACCGAACGCTGCGATCGCCGCGGCCGCGGTCGTGGTCACGATTCCCGTCGTGGTGCTCGTCGTGTTGTTCCAGCGCAAGATCGTGGCCGGACTGACCTCCGGCGCGGTGAAAGGTTGACCGGCCACCGCTTGGTCGAAGGGTTTTGATCATGGCAGCGATTGAGTTGAGAAACATCGTCAAGCGTTACGGCGACGGCTACCCGGCCGTCAACGATGTGAGCCTTGACATCGCCGACGGGGAGTTCATGATCCTCGTGGGCCCGTCGGGGTGTGGGAAGTCCACCCTGTTGCGGATGATCGTCGGGCTCGAGGACATCACCTCCGGCGAGCTGCGGATCGGTGGCGAGCGGGTCAACGAGAAGGCTCCGCGAGAGCGCAATCTCGCGATGGTGTTCCAGAACTACGCGCTCTACCCGCACCTCACGGTGTACGAGAACATCGCCTTCCCGCTCCGGCTGGCCAAGAAGCCCGATGAGGAGGTACGCCGCAAGGTCGAGGAGGCGGCGGAGCTGCTGGAGCTGAAAGAGCACCTGCAGCGCAAGCCCGCCCAGCTGTCCGGTGGACAGCGGCAGCGGGTGGCGATGGGACGCGCGATCGTCCGCGATGCCCAGGCGTTCCTCTTCGACGAGCCGTTGTCCAACCTGGACGCCAAGCTTCGCGGCCAGATGCGCACCGAGATCTCACGTCTGCAGCGCAGGCTCGGGATCACCACGGTCTACGTCACCCACGACCAGACCGAGGCGATGACCTTGGGCGACCGGGTTGCCGTGCTGCGCAAGGGCGTGCTGCAGCAGTGCGCCACCCCACGCGAGCTCTACGAGCAGCCGGTCAACCTCTTCGTCGCCGGCTTCATCGGCGCACCCCCGATGAACTTCCTCCCTGCCAAGGTGAGCGGCAACCGCGTCGAGCTGCCGATCTGCACGGTGCCGCTGCCGGCCAACGTTCCCGCGGCGGAGGTCGACGGCAAGCTGCTCGTCGCCGGCATCCGGCCCGGCCACTTCAACGACGCGGCGTTCGTCGAGGCGAGCAAGCGCGAGAAAGGGCAGGTCTTCCGGGCGACCGTGGACGTCACCGAGTGGCTGGGCAACGAGCAGTACGCGTACGTTCCGTACGAATCGCCTGCAGACATTCGGGCTCAGATCGATGCTCTCGCCAAGGAGCTCGACATGGAGGCCGTACGACCCCAGATCATCATCTCGCTCGATCCGGCGAGCCGGGTCCGCGAAGGTGAGACCGCGGAATTCTGGGTCGACACGTCCCGGATGCACCTGTTCGATCCGCAGAGTGGGCGCAACCTGAGCTTGACGCCGGTGGAAGCGACCGCGTAGGACGGCTTGCCGAGCTCGCTCGACGTTCGACGGCGAACGAAACGAGTTGATCGGGTGCCCGGCCTGCGTCATGCTCGGTGGCATGCGCTGTGAGACGACATCCGATGCCGGCGAGTTCTGGGATGTCGCAGGAGATTTTCTCTGCGCCGATCCCGTGGTGAACAGCGTGATCATCACCAACGTGCTCGTACGGCGGAGGGGTGAGGTGACCGATTCGGCGCCGCCGACGTTCCTTTGCGTGCTGGACGACACGGGCTCCTTGGTCGGTGCCGCGATGCGCACGCCACCTCACGCAATCGCGATCACGGCGCTGCCGGCCGCTGCCATCGCACCAACGGTCGCCGCCTTGCGCGAAACCTGTCGCGACGCGGTCGGAGTATGGGGCGCTGCCGACTCGGCGAAGGGCTTCGCCGACGAATGGTCGCGACAGACCGGCCAGGTCGCCGCAATGAAGATGCAGGGACGCATCCACCGGCTGGATTCCGTGCGGCCGCCCGCACCCGTGGCTGGCGCCATGAGACTCGCCACGATGGACGACGTCGACCTGCTGGCCAGGTGGACCCGGGCGTTCATTCGTGAAGCCGAGGAAGGCATGGCACCAAAGGTCGCCGCCGAGGAACAAGAAAGGGCGACGGCTGACGAAGCTGCTGCACAGCAAGCGGACGCCGCCATGCGGATAGCGGAGAAGCGTACCTACCTGTGGGAGCACGGGGAGCCGGTCTCCTTCGTCCGCAGGTCTGACTGCGTCGCGGGTGCGGTGCGCATCGGACCGGTCTACACACCGCCAGAACGCCGTGGTCGCGGTTACGCGAGCGCCCTTGTCGCCGCGGTGAGCCAACGCGCGCTGGACGAGGGAGCCGAAACCTGTTGTCTGCACACCGATCTCGCGAATCCCACGTCGAACAAGATCTATGCTGCCGTGGGATACCGTCCGGTGTGCGACGTGACGCATTACCGCTTCGAGCCGGCGGGATGACTGTCGTCGTTCCGCGTGTGTGGCAAGGCGCGGGAACGCCTTCGCACGCGGGCATTGCTCAGGCGTCGTCTGAAGCAAGTCCTGCGATGGTTTGCGCGAGCTGGGCGAGGTAGCCGAGTCGGGCGAGCTCGGAGTCCAGGATGTCGGGACCGCCGTGCCGTCCGACGACGAGGCTTCGACACGGGTCGCCCAGCGGTACGGCCGCTGCGGCGATGTCGTTCCAGCCGTCCTCGGTCCAGTCCGTCGGTGGCTCGAGCCGCCGTGGTGCGTGAAGCGGCAGCCAGAACAGTGGTCCGGGCAGGTCAGGAGCCGTAGGCGTCGCGTACGGTATGTGGGAATCCGGCCCGCCACCGCAGCCGATGAAGGCCCAGTCGGCGCGGAACACCACGGGCGCCATGTCGACCAGCAGACGCTCGGCCTCGGCGGGGTTCTCGGTCATCGCCTCGATTGCCTCGAGGTCGTGTCGCAGGTTCCCGCCGGCGGCGTACCGCGACAACCACTCGACCCGAACGCCCGGCACAGACTGGCAGGCCGTCACGAGCGTGTCAGCTCGGCCGCCGAGGGGGAGCTCGACCACGAAGTCGTCGACGGCCGTTCCGTCGGGTTCACGACCCAGCACGTCGACCGCGACGATGTCGCCGCCGACCTTGCCCAGAGCGGTCGCCACGGCGCCGAGTGCGCCCGGCTCGTCCGGGAGGACAACTCGCAGCAGGTACACACCCCGATTGTCGCGCGGCCGATCGCCGGGCGATAGTCACGTTTCATGGAAACGGGATCTACGTCGTCTCCGGGAGGGTGGCGGCCATCTCGATATATGCGAGCTTCGCCGCGTCCCGAGACATACCGCTGACCGACGCCCACGAGTCGTACTTCGCACGCCCGACCGGATCGGTGAATCCCGGGCGCTTGCCCTGGACGTCGCCGACCGTGGCCTGCTTGTAGAGCGCGTAGAGACGCAGCTTCGCCTCGGTACCAGGGTCCTTGGCCTGCGCCTTCACCCTGGCCTGTGCCGCCGCGAAGTCACGTTCAAGGTCGTCCATCGGTGAGGCCTTTCCGTCTGCGCTCCGTGCGGGCGTGGTGCCCTCGCGAGAAGACTTCCCCGGAAGATCCCGCGCCATGCCAAGCCGTGGGGTGCTGAGGTTGCCGAGTGACGAGTCAGGCGAGGTGCCATCCCCCGGACCTCTTAGGATGGCTGCGCCCGAAACCTTCGAACCGTGCACGCACTAAGGATCAGCTACCGTGCCTGCGATCACCCGAGAAGAGGTTGCGCATCTGGCGCGCCTTGCCCGGATCGACCTCACCGACGCCGAACTCGATCATCTAGCGCCGCAGCTCGACGTCATCCTGCAGGCGGTCGCCGAGGTCAGCAAGGTCGCCGCCGACGACATTCCGCCCACGTCGCACGCGCTTGCCCTCACCAACGTGTTCCGGCCCGACGAACCTGTCCCGGGTCTGCCGGTCGACGAGGCTCTGGCTGGCGCCCCCGTGGTCGACGGCGAGCCGGCAGTGGAGGCGCAGCGGTTCCGGGTACCTCGGATCTTGGATGAGGAGGCCTGAGCATGACGGGGAGCGAGGCGACCGACCTGACCCGCCTCAGCGCGACCAGCCTGGCACGGTTGATCCAGGCCGGCGAGGTGTCAGCCGTCGAGGTCGCCCAGGCGCACTTCGACCGGATCACCAAGGTCGACGACCGGATTCATGCGTTCCTGCACCTCGACACCGAGGGGGCGTTGGCGGCGGCGCGCGCCGTGGACGCCAAGCGCGCGGCGGGAGAGGCACTCGGCCCGTTGGCGGGCGTGCCGCTCGCGTTGAAGGACGTCTTCACGATGAAGGGCGTCCCCACCACCTGCGGGTCGAAGATCCTCGAAGGCTGGCGTCCGCCGTACGACTCGACCGTGGTGACGCGGCTGCGCCAGGCCGATCTCGTGATCCTCGGCAAGACCAACATGGACGAGTTCGCCATGGGGTCCTCCACGGAGAACTCGGCCTTCGGGCCCACCCGCAATCCCTGGGACACCGACCGGATCCCCGGTGGCTCCGGCGGCGGCTCGGCGGCGTCGCTCGCGGCATACGAGGCGCCGCTCGCCATCGGGAGCGACACCGGTGGATCGATCCGGCAGCCGGCGGCGGTGACGGGCACCGTGGGGGTGAAGCCGACGTACGGCGGTACCTCCCGGTACGGGCTGGTCGCCTTGGCGTCGAGCCTCGATCAACCGGGCCCGTGCGCGCGGACCGTGCTCGACGCGGCACTGCTGCATGAGGTGATCGCGGGACACGACCCGAAGGACTCCACCTCGATCGACCAGCCGGTGCCACCGGTCGTGGCGGCGGCCCGCGAGGCCGACGTGCGAGGGTTGCGCGTCGGGGTGGTGAAGGAGCTCGGCGGCGAGGGCTACCAGCCCGGCGTGGAGCAGCGGTTCCGCGAGACCGTGGACCTTCTGGCCGAGCTCGGTGCGGAGATCGTGGAGGTCTCCTGCCCGCACTTCCGCTACGCCCTGCCGGCGTACTACCTCATCCTGCCCAGCGAATGCTCCAGCAACCTGGCCCGCTTCGACGCGATGCGTTATGGCCTGCGTGTGGGCGACGACGGCACGCACAGCGCCGAGGAGGTCATGGCGATGACCCGCGAGGCGGGCTTCGGTGCGGAGACCAAGCGTCGGATCATCATTGGGACGTACGCCTTGTCCAGCGGTTACTACGAGGCGTACTACGGGCAGGCGCAGAAGGTGCGGACGCTCATCGCGCGCGACTTCGAGGCCGCGTTCGAGCGCGTCGACGTCCTGGTGTCGCCGACGACGCCGACCACGGCGTTCCGGATCGGCGAGCGAGTGGACGATCCGCTGGCGATGTACAAGGCCGACCTGTGCACGATCCCGTCGAACCTCGCCGGCAACGCATCGGCGTCGTTCCCGTGCGGCCTTGCGCCCGAGGACGGCCTGCCGGTCGGGTTTCAGGTCGTGGCGCCGGTGCTGGCCGACGACCGGTTGTACCGGGTCGGTGCGGCGATCGAGGCCGCGTACCTCGACCGGTGGGGTCATCCGTTGCTCGACGAAGCTCCCGTGCTGTAACCCGCGGGTCTCGAAAGGGATATGTGCTGCGCCGGGCGACTCCCGTGGCCATCCCATGACCAGGCCGGCACGGGGCAAAGGGGCAATGCGCCTCACGATGTGAGGTGTAACAAATCGCGGTGGACCGCGTCTCCTTGGTGTGATTGACACGATGACCCCGGCCTCCCGCGATGCCGCGCTTGCTGACCTGTGCCGGGAGCACTGGGTAGCGCTGGTCCGGCTCGCCCTACTGATGCTGGGCGATCGTCCGTCGGCAGAGGACGCCGTGCAAGACGCCTTCGCTGGGCTGTATCGCAACTGGGAGCGGCTGCGTGATCCTTCGCAGGCGTTGACCTACCTGCGGTCATCCGTTCTCAATCGCAGCAGGTCGATACTGCGCCGGCGTCGAGTCGCCTTGCTGCACACGCATTTCCACGATCCTCCGGTGTGGTCAGCCGAGCACGAGGCGGTGTTGAGCGAGGACCGTCGTGAGGTGCTGCGCGCGTTGACCCGGCTGCCGGCGCGCAGACGCGAGGTTCTCGTACTGCGGTTCTATCTCGACCTGAAGGATGCGGAAATCGCTACGACGTTGGGGATCAGCGAGGGTGCCGTACGCACAGCGGCGTCGCGTGGGCTGGCTTCGCTCGCTCGAATCTTGAAGGAGGACAGATGATGGCCGACACGATCGAAGACCGGCTCCGCGATGCCCTCGGCTCCGCGGCCCGGACCGTACCCGACACGCTCCCGCCAGTGCTGGTTGAGGGCAGGCTGCCGTCGACAATGCGGTCGAGAAAGCCCGCCAGGCGACCATTCCGAATGTCCACCTGGCGCTGGCCGATCGTTGCCGTGGCGACAGCGACCGCGCTGACGCTCGTCGTCGGCGTGCCCACCATGCTCCTGCGTGGCGACTCGGGCAACGAATCGGGATGGGCTACCTCACCGAGCACCATTCCCGCCGCCGATCCGCCGCAGTTTTTCCTGAGCATCGAGGACGCCGAGGAAGGCAATCCCAACAGCCTCCAGCGCGTGGTCGTACGTCATGCGCGGACCGGCGCCTTCGTCGACGCGGTGACTGACCAGGGAATCTTCTGGTCGGTGGCAGCGGCGCCCGACCAGCGCACGTTCTATGTCTCGACGCTGGAAAGGAACGGTGCTGGCTGCCTGAGTGAAGGACGGATTCTGCGCGTCGTGCTGCGGTCCAACGGGGAAGCCGCGCAGGTCGAAACGGTGCCTGGGACCGTCGACGCCTGGGCTGGCTACGAGGATCTCGCGGTCAGTCCCGATGGAGAACGTCTTGCCTTCGTCACCCGGTCATGGGAAGACGACGGCGGATGCAAATCCCGTGAGGGTTGGGCCTCGGATGAGTACTACCGCAGTGAGTTGCGGGTCGTCGACCTGGAGTCGGATGCGCAGCGAGCGTGGGTATCGGAGGAGGCAGAGATCTCGAGCCCTTCATGGGCGCCGGACAGCAGACGGTTGGTGTTTGTCTGGGACTCGCGGAACTACCTTGCAAGTTCGTACGTCCGACACGCCGGTGAGATCCGCATGCTCGACACCACACGTAGGGACGACATCGACGAGTCCGAGCACGTCACCGATGACGAGGTCGTGGAGATTCCCGGCCTTGGAAAGGGCCGCCTGCGCTACGCGTCGGTGACGGCGGATGGACGGCATGCCTTCGCGATGTTCGTCAAGGCTGTCGAGGTCGAGTCCAAGGGATCGAGCTCTCAGGAGATCACCACCCACGCGCTCGTCAAGGTGTCCCTTGCCGATGGCACGATCACAGTCTTGGACGACAGGCTCGAGAACAAGCACATCGATCGCTTCGTTCTCGACGCATCACGTCGCCATGCCCTGGTCGCGCCCGATTACGATTCCGGCCCGCCGCTCCAGAGCCGTTGGACGGTTGCGCGGTATGACCGAGGGGAGCTTCGCTGGCTGGATCAAGCCCCGCGGCCCTACGCCTATGCGTGGTGAATACTTGGCCATACTGTCAGCATTCGCGTAAGCTCAGGAGGCGGGCAGGCCATCGACCTGTCATGCTGGGTCCAGTTTCGGGCAGGTATCGGGGCTGGGTCCGCGTCGCGGATCACGGGCGAGGCACCCTGCCAGCCGCGTCAGGCGACCTTGTTGCCGTAGCGCTGGCGGGCTGCCTCCCCAGACGTGCCAATCTGCTCGCCGATCTTCGCCCACGAAATGCCGCTTCGTCTGGCACTGGCAACGACCTCAGCCAACTCGCGCTCGACGCACGCTCGGCGATAGGCCATGCGTCGCAAGGCCATGAGTGGCGGTTCCTTGCCCAAGTCTTCTTCTCGGGGTTCGTACGTCTCGAACATGTCGGTCACGGATGGTCAACGATGACGATCCGCACGCTAGCAATCACTTCCGACATATGTTCGAAGGGACGTCAGGGATCACGAGGGATCCCAGGTCGGCGCACGCGACACGATCATCGCTGACGAGCTCGATAAGCTGACCTTGCGGATCAACCCCGAAGTGCTTCACGTGAAGGACGCCGATGACGATCGCGACCACCCCGGAGCTGCTCGACTACGCCGAGGCCGTCGAGCGGTACGACCCCGTGCTGGGCCTCGAGGTCCACGTCGAGCTCAGCACAGCCACGAAGATGTTCTGTGGCTGCCCGACCACCTTCGGCGCGCCACCCAACACCCAGGTCTGCCCGGTGTGCCTCGGACTGCCCGGTTCGCTTCCGGTCATCAACGCCAAGGCCGTCGAGTCGGCGATCCGGATCGGGCTCGCCCTTGGGTGCGAGATCGCCCCGTGGTGCCGTTTCGCCCGGAAGAACTACTTCTATCCGGACATGCCGAAGAACTACCAGATCAGCCAGTACGACGAGCCGATCGCGTACAACGGGCAGATCGAGCTGGAGGTCGAGGGACGTACCTTCACGATCGGCATCGAGCGGGCCCACATGGAGGAGGACACCGGCAAGTCGACCCACGTCGGCGGGTCGGGCCGGATCCACGGCGCTGACTACTCCACCGTCGACTACAACCGGGCCGGCATTCCGCTGATCGAGATCGTCACCAAGCCGATCGAGGGAACGGGTGAGCTCGCGCCGCAGGTCGCCCGCGCGTACGTCTCGTACCTGCGTGACCTGATGCGCGCGCTTGGTGTCTCGGACGTACGCATGGAGCAAGGCTCGCTGCGCTGTGATGCGAACGTGTCGCTTCGGCCCAAGGGCGAAACCGCGTACGGCCTGCGAACGGAGACCAAGAACGTCAACTCGCTGCGGTCGGTGGAGCGGGCTCTGCGGTACGAGATCTGCCGGCAGGCGGCGGTTCTTGCCGCCGGTGGCCGGGTCGTCCAGGAGACCCGGCACTGGCACGAGGACACCGGCATCACGACGTCTGGCCGGAGCAAGGAGCAGGCCGAGGACTACCGCTACTTCCCCGAGCCTGACCTGGTGCCGATCGCGCCGTCCCGGGAGTGGGTCGAGGAGCTGCGCAAGACCCTGCCGGAGCCGCCACACGTGCGTCGCAAGCGCCTGTTCGAGGCCTGGGGCTTCACCGAGATGGAGTTCCGCGACATCATCGGCGCCGGCGCGTTGCACCTCGTCGAGGCGACGGTCGAGGCAGGCGCGACTCCTGCAGCTGCCCGCAAGTGGTGGCTGGGTGAGCTTGCCCGGCGGGCGAACGCGTCGAACGTCGAGCTGGACGCGCTGCCTATCACGCCAGAGCAGGTGGCGCAGGTCCAGAAGCTGGTCGAGGCCGGCACGGTCAACGACAAGCTGGCCCGCGAGGTCATCGACGGCGTGCTGGCAGGTGAAGGCACGCCCGAGGAGGTCGTCGAGAAGCGTGGCCTCGCGGTGGTCAGCGACGACGCGGCGCTCGGGGCGGCCGTCGACGAGGCGATCGCGGCCAATCCCGACATCGCCGAGAAGGTGCGTGGCGGGAAGGTGGCGGCCGCCGGTGCGCTCATCGGCGCGGTGATGAAGCAGATGAAGGGCAAGGCGGACGCCGCCCGGGTCCGCGAGCTCATCCTCGAGCGCCTCACCACCTGACGGCCCCTCACGAAATGACCACGTATCGAGGGCGTTCGTGACCTTGCCGTGGCCTCGACGCCTCACATGGTCCAGATCAGCGGGCGAGGCGCAGGTGAAGGATGCGGTCGTCGCCCTCGCGCGGGTCGCCCCGGCCGTCGGTGTTGCTGGTCGAGAGCCACAGGCCGCCACCTGGTGCCGCCACGACCGTGCGCAACCGGCCGAAGTCGCCGGTGAAGAAGGCCTGCGGCTTGCCGACCATCTGGTCGCGCGAGATGGCGATCCGCCACAGCCGTTCCCCGCGCAGTCCGGCCATCCAGAGCGCACCGTCGGCGTACGCAAGACCCGACGGTGACGCGTCGTCCGTCCGCCACTGGGCGATGGGATCGACGAAGCCGGGTTCGCGAGCGATGCCCTCGACTTCCGGCCAGCCGTAGTTCTTGCCGGGTCTTATGAGGTTGACCTCATCCCAGCGGTCCTGACCGAACTCGCTCGCCCACAGCCGACCCTCTGGATCGAAGGCGAGTCCTTGGACGTTGCGGTGGCCGTAGCTCCAGACCGGCGAGTCGCCGAACGGATTGCCGGGGGCGGGTCTGCCGTCCGGCGTTATCCGCAGGATCTTGCCACCGAGCGAATCGCGGTCCTGGGAGAGCGGCTGGTTGCCTGCCTCTCCGGTGCCGACGTAGAGATATCCGTCCGGCCCGAACACCATGCGGCCGCCGTTGTGGATGAAACCGGCCGGGATGCCGTCGAGGACAGTTCGCGGCGGGCCGAGCCGCGATCCGTCGTACCTCATGCGGACGATCCGGTTCTCGTCCCGCGCCGTGTAGTACGCGTAGACGAGCCGGTCCTGCGCGAACGTCGGGGCGACGGCCAGCCCGAGCAACCCGGCCTCGCCTCGAGGCTCGACGCCGGGCACCGTGCCCACCGTCGTCACTCTGCCACCAGCGGACACGCGCTTGATCCGGCCCGTGTCACGCTCGGCGACAAGCGCATCCCCGTTCGGAAGGACCGCGATTCCCCAGGGTGTGGTGAGGTCGGTCGCGACCGTGCCGGCCACGCGTGGGACGACCTCCGTGCCGGCCTCCGTCGGGCTACCCGATGCGCTGGGTGTGGGCGATTCGGACGACGTCTGCGGTGGTGACGTCTCGGGCGATCCGGGCGAGCCGGTCGCGTCGTCGGGTTCGCTGCACCCAGGCGGCAGGCCCAGCACAAGCCCGCAGGCCAACGCGGCGATCGCGGGGCGGAAGAGCGGTCGTCCGGACGGTCGCCGAGTCCGCTGCGTCAGGTGTCGTGTCTGCACGAATGGTCCCCTCTCTCGCCGGATCAGGGCGCCGACTGCCGCGTCTCGGGGCTAGGTCGCAGGCCGTTGTGTGGATAGTCTCATGCTTCGTGGAAGGCGCAGAGGCGACCGCGCAGCGGAGCGAGCCGATCCAGGTCTGGCTACCGGAACCACCGGAAGTCTACGGCGGGCTACCGAGCGGTCTCGCGATCGACGTCTACGACGGAACCGGTCCGTGCCCGGACTCTCGGGAGACCGTGGAGTTCTACGTGCCGCCCTACATGGGCGCCCCGCATACCGTGGAGCTCATCGCCGAGCTGCCGTCGCTGCGCGTCGTACAGACGCTGACCGCCGGCGTCGACAACGTACGGCCGTACGTGCGGCCAGGTGTCCTGCTGTGCAACGCACGCGGGGTTCACGATGCGAGTACGTCCGAGCTCGGTGTGGCGTTGATCCTCGCCTCGTTGCGCGGGATCCCTGAGTTCGTACGCGCACAGAGCGAGCGACGCTGGGCGGCCGAGCGTCGAGAATCCCTTGCAGACAAGCGGATTCTCGTCGTCGGGGCCGGATCGGTCGGTCAGGCACTGGCACGTCGGCTCGAGCCGTTCGAATGCGACGTCACACTGGTGGGACGTACGTCGCGGCCAGGTGTGGCGGGTCTGGACCAGCTTCCGGATCTTCTGCCGACGGCCGATGTCGTGGTGCTTCTCGTGCCCCTGACCGAAAAGACACGGGGCATGGTGGACGCGAAGTTCCTTGCTCGGATGAAAGACGGCGCCCTGCTGGTCAACATCGCACGCGGGCCGGTCGTGGACTCGCACGCGTTGCTGGCCGAGCTCACCAGTGGTCGGTTGCGGGCGGCGCTCGACGTGACCGACCCCGAGCCGCTGCCACCGGACGATCCGCTGTGGCAGATGCCGAACGTGTTGCTGAGCCCTCATGTGGGCGGCAACACCTCGGCCTTCGTACCCCGCGGCCGGCGGCTCGTGCGGGAGCAGCTGTACCGGTACGTCGCCGGCGAGCCGCTCGCCAACGTCGTGACCGGCGACTACTGAGGTCGCGGGTTGAGTGACGCCTACTGCGCCTTCGCGTTGGTGCCGTCCGGGTGGTGGAGCACGACGTAGCCGTCGCGTTCGTAGACGATCTCGTACCCGGAGTCGACGAGCTCGGCCACCTTCTCCCGCTGTTGGTCGACCGACGCGAAGGGGTACGCCAGTCGCTCGGTGTTCGCGAGGACCCAGGCGGCGCGGTAGGACTGCGGTTGCCACAGGACAACGGTCGCCCGACGCGTGAGCGCCGGTCCCATGTTGTTGACCGACTCCACGACCACGCCCGACGGGATCGTCGCCGCGGCCTCTGCCGCCGCGACGGCGTCGAAATCTGCGCGGTAGAAGGCCGGTTGCAGCAACCGGCCGAGGGCGTTCTGCGGAACCAACGCAAGCGAGATGCCGCAGACCAACGCGGCCCAGGCGAGGCCCAGCGGTGTGGAACGCGATACCGATGCGGGAGGGTGCCCGCGGTGTCGCCGGTCCATCCAGCGCTGGATCCGGGCGATTCCGTCGACGGCCGCCGAGATCACGACGACGATCACGAATGCGTCGTACTGGAAGTCGTTCGTCCACCAGAACGGGCGGTCCGACAGCATTCGCTCCAGGATCAGCGGAACCGCCGGCAAGACGAGCGGCGACAGCAAGCAGGCGAAGGCGACCGGCGCCACGAGTCCGAGCATGGTCGCCACCTTGACCGGTGGGTTGACGAGTGAGTGGAGGACGAGCCCCGGGTTCGTGACTGCGGTGGACAGGACTTCCGGGACATTTCGGCCGAGATAGTTGTAGGCCCAGAAGGTTGCCGGATCTCCACCGGCCGCGGGGATGAAGACGCCTCGGGTGAGGGCGATCATGCCGAGGCCGCCGACCACGAAGCCGATGCCTGGGCGAAACCGCCTGGTGGCCAGGAGAAAGCAACCGAATCCTGCAACGAGCAGGCCCATGTCTTCCTTCACCAGAAGGAGGCCAGCGGCGGCGAGCGAGCCGATGAATGGTTTGCCGGCGTCGAAACGCTCGATCATGACGGCGGTGAGTACGGGGACGAAGGCGACCTCGTGGAAGTCGAACACCGCAGCCTGCGCGATGGCCGTGGACGTTGCGTACGACGCCACGACCAGGTAGGCGGGGACCGTGCCGAGCTTGCGGCGAGCGAAGCGCCAGATCGGCGGGATCGCCAAGGAGAACAACGCAGACTGGGCGAGGATCAGGCTGGCCGGACCGTCGTGGATCCAGTACAGCGGGGTCAGGGTCGCGAGGATGGGAGAGAAGTGCTCGGCCAGCTGCAAGTAGTCCAAGCTGGTGCCGTGGAACGCGCCGAGCGCGGGCGACATCGGCGGTCGGAACTCCGCGTAGTTGCGGATGGTCTGGTCGAAGATCACCAGGTCGAAGATCGTGGCGCGATTGTTGCGTAGCTGGACCAGCCCGAGCAGTGCGTACGCAAGTCCCGCCAGCGCCGTGACGGCGGCGACGCCGACCTGATGCCGCGACACGGAGCGCGGGAGCAGGCTCCGACCCGGCCTTGCGCGGTCGCCGTGGTCCGGGTTCGGCATCCCGTTCGCCTGGGGCAGGTGGGCAGCCTCCTCCGAGGAGTCGCGTGAGGACGGACGGCGAAGCACCCCAGCAGCATAGGGAATCTGCGGATGGCAGGTCCTGCAGCGGAGGGACGGGCCGGTGCATGTCTGCCCGGCTCACGGCCATCGGCCTGCATCGGGTGATCGACCCTCCGGCCTGCTGCCACCATGGGCATCCGGTTCACATGGCGGACGTGGCGACCGACTATCGAGACGTCGCCGTACAGTGAGCCCACGGGAAGGAACACGAGGAGCCAGCACCATGACGACCACTGGCACTGTCGACATCAAACCGCGTAGTCGTGAGGTGACCCACGGACTGGAGCGGGCCGGCGCCCGTGGCATGCTCCGCGCGGTCGGCATGAGTGACGAGGACTGGGAGAAGCCCCAGATCGGTGTCGCGTCGTCCTGGAACGAGATCACGCCCTGCAACCTCTCGCTCGACCGGCTGGCCAAGGCAGCCAAGGACGGCGTGCACGCGGCCGGCGGCTACCCCTTGGAGTTCGGCACGATCTCGGTCTCCGACGGCATCTCGATGGGCCACGTCGGGATGCACTTCTCGCTGGTCTCGCGGGAGATCATCGCCGACTCCGTCGAGACCGTCGTGGAAGCCGAACGCTTCGACGGCACCGTGCTGCTTGCGGGCTGCGACAAGAGCCTGCCGGGCATGTTGATGGCGGCGGCGCGGCTCGACCTGGCGAGTGTGTTCGTCTACGCGGGCTCGATCCTGCCCGGGAAGGTCGGCGACCGTGACGTCACGATCATCGACGCCTTCGAGGCCGTCGGCGCCTGCGCTCGTGGCCTGATCACCCGCGAGGAGGTCGACGAGATCGAGCGAGCGATCTGTCCGGGTGAGGGCGCCTGCGGCGGCATGTACACCGCGAACACGATGGCGAGCGCGGCAGAGGCGCTCGGCATGGCGTTGCCGGGCTCGGCGGCTCCGCCTGCCGTGGACCGGCGCCGCGACGGCATCGCCCGACGCTCCGGTCAAGCGGTCGTCGAGATGCTGCGGATGGGCTTGACCTCGCGGCAGATCCTCACCAAGCCGGCATTCGAGAACGCCATCGCCGTCGTCATGGCGCTCGGGGGCTCCACCAACGCCGTCCTCCACCTGCTCGCCATCGCCCGCGAAGCCGAGGTCGATCTCACGCTCGACGACTTCAACCGGATCGGCGACAAGGTGCCCCACCTCGGCGACCTGAAGCCGTTCGGGCGCTACGTGATGAGCGACGTCGACCGTCAGGGCGGCATCCCGGTCGTCATGAAGGCGCTGCTCGACGCGGGTCTGCTGCACGGAGACTGCATCACGGTGACGGGCAAGACCGTGGCGGAGAACCTCGCGGAGATCGCGCCGCCGGATCCCGATGGCGTGATCATCCGCGCGGTCACCAACCCGATCCATCGCACCGGCGGGCTCACCATCCTCCGCGGATCGCTCGCGCCGGACGGCGCGGTCGTGAAGAGCGCCGGCGTCGAGGGGGCGGTGTTCGAGGGCCCGGCCAGGGTCTTCGAGCGGGAGCGCGCGGCCTTGGACGCCTTGGAGAACGGCACGATCCAGGCCGGCGACGTCGTGGTGATCCGGTACGAAGGACCGAAGGGCGGGCCTGGCATGCGTGAGATGCTCGCCATCACGGGTGCGATCAAGGGGGCGGGCCTGGGCAAGGAGGTCATGCTGCTCACCGACGGCCGCTTCTCAGGCGGTACGACGGGGATCTGTGTCGGCCACATCGCGCCCGAAGCGGTGGACGGCGGGCCGATCGCGCTCATCCAGGACGGCGACCGGATCCGGCTCGACATGGCCGCGCGCACGCTCGATCTCCTGGTGGACGAGGACGAGCTGGAACGACGTCGCAAGAGCTGGGAGCCGCTGCCTCCAGCCTTCACGCGCGGCGTGCTCGGCAAGTACGCCCGTCTGGTGAGATCGGCCTCGCAGGGCGCGGTCTGCGGCTGAAGAGTGGGTGTACGTGGGCAAACTGTACGAACGCATCGACGAGCGCCTGCGAGACTTCATCGAACGCCAGCACGTCTTCTTCGTCGCGACGGCGCCGAGCGGGCCTGGCGGTCACGTCAACGTCTCGCCGAAAGGCGTGGGTGGCACCTTCGCCATCGTCGACGATCACACGGTCGCCTATCTCGACCTCACAGCGAGCGGCGCCGAGACCATCGCGCACCTTCGCCAGAACGGCCGGATCACGCTCATGTTCTGTGCCTTCGAGGGTCCGCCGAAGGTGCTCCGGCTGCACGGCACCGGACGGGTCGTCTCGTTGTACGACGAGGAGTTCGCCGAGCTTGTCACGTACTTCACCGAACGCCGCGCGGCGCGTGGCCGTGATCGTCGTGGACGTCCACCGGATCTCGGACTCGTGCGGCTACGGCGTGCCGCTCATGAGCTATGTCGGCGAGCGTGACCTCCTCATTCCGTACATGGAACGCAAAGGTCCGGATGGTCAGGCGGAGTACCGCCGCCAGAAGAACCGAATCAGCATCGACGGTCTTCCGGCGTTCCCCGACGACGATCTCCACCCGGCTCTCGGCTGGCTGCGGGATGGCGGGAGATCGCCCAGTCGGCACCGAGAGAGTGGGCAGCGTGGGGTTCGTGTCGTGCGGTCGGCTGCGGCCACCTGGCGCGCACGACCACACACGTCCTCCGCGGTCCGCAGCGACGAGCTCCGAGGCTGCGGATCGACGGACGAAATCTGGACGAAGCGTCCGGATATCGAGACGACCCTGCGCGCGGCTTGACGTGAGGCACCTTGGTGGACGAACGTGCATCTCGTGCGTCTTCAGGTTCTCGTACTTCGGCAGCGCGCCGGCTGAATCGCCACGCGAGGAATTCAGCCAGCGCGCATCCCCTCGTTGCCCGGCCGGGCCGAGGGGTTTTTGTTTACCGGCCGCAAGCCAACATTCGAGAAGAGAAGATCGACCAGCACCACGTCAGCGCAGAAGAGAAGGGCGAGCAGATGACCGAGCAGACGACCGGGGCGCGAAGCACCGGCTCAGCACCCTCGGGTTCCCGGCTCACGAGTGCGTCACAAGCGCCGGCCGCGCCGCGGACAGGCGAACAGCTCACTGGAGCGCAGTGTCTGATCAAGGCACTCGAGACCATCGGCGTCGACACCGTATTCGGGATTCCAGGCGGTGCCGTGCTCCCGGCGTACGACCCCCTCCTCGACTCCACTCAGATCCGGCACATCCTCGTGCGTCACGAGCAGGGGGCAGGGCACGCGGCCGAGGGCTACGCGCTCGCTACCGGCAAGGTGGGCGTCTGCATGGCGACCTCCGGTCCCGGCGCAACGAATCTGGTCACACCCATCTCCGACGCCTACATGGACTCGGTGCCGATCGTCGCGATCACAGGTCAGGTGCCGAGCACGTCGATCGGGACCGATGCGTTCCAGGAAGCCGACATCCGCGGCATCACGTTGCCGATCACGAAGCACAACTTCCTCGTCACCGATCCGGCCGAGATCCCGCGCACCATCGCCGAGGCGTTCCACATCGCCTCGACCGGTCGGCCCGGACCGGTGCTGGTGGACATCGCGAAGGACGCGTTGCAGGCCACGACGACCTACAACTGGCCCACAACGCTCGACCTTCCCGGCTACCGGCCGGTCACCCGCCCGCACGCCAAGCAGGTGCGTGAGGCCGCCCGACTGATCACGCAGGCTCGTCGGCCCGTGCTCTACGTCGGCGGTGGCGTGATCAAGGCGCGGGCGGCGAAGGAGCTGCGGATCCTCGCCGAGATGACCGGGATCCCGGTGGTCACCACCTTGATGGCGCGAGGTGCCTTCCCGGACAGCCACAGGCTCCACCTCGGAATGCCCGGGATGCACGGCACGGTGGCGGCGGTCTGTGCACTGCAGAAAGCCGACCTCCTGATCAGCCTGGGCGCGCGCTTCGACGACCGGGTGACCGGAAAGCTCTCGACATTCGCCCCGCACGCCAAGGTGATCCACGCCGACATCGACCCCGCAGAGATCTCGAAGAACCGGACAGCAGACGTGCCGATCGTGGGCGACTGCCGTGAGGTGATCGCCGATCTCGTGGTGGCGGTCAAGGCCGAGCACGAGGCCGGACGGCGCGGAGACTACAGCGCCTGGTGGAAGATCCTGGACGACTGGCGGACGCGCTACCCGCTGGGCTACGACCAGCCCGACGACGGCTCGCTCGCACCCCAGATGGTGATCGAGAAGCTGGGCAGGATCGCCGGGCCGGATGCGCTCTACGTGGCTGGCGTGGGTCAGCACCAGATGTGGGCCGCGCAGTTCATCTCGTACGAGAACCCCGGCACCTTCCTCAACTCCGGAGGCGCTGGGACGATGGGCTTCGCCGTTCCCGCCGCGATGGGTGCCAAGGTCGGCCGGCCGGATGCTCTGGTCTGGGCGATCGACGGTGACGGTTGCTTCCAGATGACCAACCAGGAGCTCGCCACGTGTGCGTTGGAGGGCATCCCGATCAAGGTCGCCGTGATCAACAACTCGAGTCTCGGCATGGTGCGGCAGTGGCAGACGCTCTTCTACAACGAGCGCTACTCCAACACCGACCTGCACCGTGCCGGATCCGGCGCGACGCACGTGCGGGAGACCCAGACCGCGCGGATCCCCGACTTCGTTCGTCTTGCCGAGGCGTACGGGTGCGTGGGCCTGCGGTGTGAGCGGCCCGAGGACGTCGACGACGTGCTGCACAAGGCGATGAGCGTGAACGACGTGCCGGTGATCGTCGACTTCATCGTGCATCGGGACGCCATGGTGTGGCCGATGGTGCCGGCGGGCACGAGCAACGACGACATCAAGATCGCTCGCGATCTCGCACCCGACTGGGATCAGGACGACCTGTGAGTGCCCCGACCGCAATGACCAGGCGTGGGTGGGCTCCACACAGTGGTCATCGCGGGACCTGAGAGGCTTGCGTACATCGTGCGAAAGGAACGACAACGTGTCCCGTCACACCCTGTCCGTGTTGGTGGAGAACAAGCCGGGCGTCCTCGCGCGGATCGCCGGCCTGTTCTCCCGGCGCGGCTTCAACATCGACTCGCTGGCGGTCGGACCGACCGAGCATCCTGAGATCTCGCGGATGACGATCGTGGTCAACGTGGAAGACCTCCCGTTGGAGCAGGTCACCAAGCAGCTCAACAAGCTGATCAACGTCATCAAGATCGTGGAGCTCGACCCCAGCACGTCCGTCCAGCGCGAACTGATGCTCGTCAAGGTGAAGGCCGACGCGCAGACCCGAGGAAGCGTGCTGGAGACGGTGCAGCTCTTCCGCGCCAAGGTCGTCGACGTCGCACCCGACGCGGTGACGATCGAGGCGACAGGCAACGCCGAGAAGCTGGAGGCGATGCTGCGGGTGCTCGAGCCCTTCGGCATCAAGGAGCTCGTGCAGTCGGGCATGGTGGCGATCGGACGCGGCGGCCGCTCGATCACCGACCGTACTCTGCGTGCGCTCGATCGGCTGACCGAACGCAGCACCGCATGAGTGGACCGAGATCGACTGCGCGTGGCGGATGCGCGGTCGCCGACATAGGCACGAACACGTGTTGCAGGAGGCGCCCGGTCGCCACGCGTGGTCAGTGACAAGCACAGACAACGTACGAAGGAGAAATCCGTGGCAGAGCTGTTCTACGACGACGACGCCGACCTGTCGATCGTCCAACGCCGAAGCGTCGCCGTCCTCGGGTACGGCAGCCAGGGTCATGCCCATGCCCTTTCGCTGCGTGACTCCGGTGTCGACGTCCGGGTAGGGCTTCCGGAAGGCTCCAAGAGTCGACCGAAGGCAGAGGCCGAGGGGTTGCGCGTCGTGACGCCAGCCGAGGCCTGCGAGGAGGCGGATCTCATCGTCGTCCTGGCACCCGACCCGGCGCAGCGCAAGCTGTACAGCGAGGCGATTGCACCGAACCTCGTGGACGGTGACGCGCTGTTCTTCGGACACGGATTCAACATCCGGTTCGGCTACATCAAGCCACCCGCCGGCGTCGACGTCTGCATGGTCGCCCCGAAGGGCCCGGGTCACCTCGTGCGGCGCGAGTACAACGAAGGTCGCGGTGTGCCCGTCCTCGTGGCGGTCGAGCAGGACGCGTCGGGAGGCGCCTGGCCGTTGACGCTTTCGTACGCCAAAGCCATCGGCGGCACCCGGGCCGGTGCAATCAAGACGACGTTCACCGAAGAGACCGAGACGGACCTTTTCGGCGAGCAGACCGTCCTCTGCGGTGGCGTGACCGCGCTGATCCAGAGCGCATTCGAGACGCTCACCGAGGCGGGTTACCAGCCCGAGGTCGCCTACTTCGAGTGCCTGCACGAGCTGAAGCTCATCGTGGACCTGATGTACGAAGGCGGCATCGCCAAGATGCGCTGGTCGGTCTCGGACACGGCGGAGTACGGCGACTACGTCTCGGGTCCGCGAGTCATCGACGCGTCCGTGAAGCAGCGGATGCGTGAGGTGCTGGCCGAGATCCGGGACGGTTCGTTCGCGAAGCGGTTCATCGACGACCAGGATGCCGGAGGTCCGGAGTTCGCGAAGTTCCGCCAGCAGGCAGAACAGCACCCCATCGAGGCGGTCGGTCGCGACCTGCGCAAGCTCATGGCGTGGGTGAAAAGCCACGACGACGACTACGTGGAGGGGACCGCGGCGCGGCACTGACCGTTCGCTCCGTGTCCCTTCGAACGACCACGGTCGGTGGGTGATGACCGCCTTGCGGGCGGCACGGCTTGCCCGGCCGGGTATCGAACCCCCACCGACCGTGGTCACGTCGGTCAGGTAACAGCTCGGCCTGGCCACGATGGTTCGCCTGCGGAGCTCGGCTCGGCGTGGTTATCCTGAGCACGGACGCCGGGCCCAGAGCCGTGCTCGGAGGAGAGATCCGCTACCTCCTTTTCGAACGCACGGAAGGTACGCAGCGCGTGGACGCCACGGTTTCTGCCGCATCGGACAGTGCTACGGACACGGTGGGCGCTACGGACTCGGTAGGCGCCTCACCCGGCGTCGATCCCGGCGATGTCGCAGCGGCTCATCCAACGTCGCCCAAGCCGGTCGTCCTGATCGCCGAGGAGCTTTCGTCGGCGACGGTCGAGGCGTTGGGACCGGACTTCGAGATCCGGTACTGCAACGGAGCCGACCGCACCGCTCTGCTCCAAGCGGTCGGCGACGTCGACGCGCTGCTCATCCGCAGTGCGACCAAGGTGGACGCCGACGTCCTGGCCGCCGCACCACGGCTCAAGGTGGTTGCCCGAGCGGGTGTGGGACTGGACAACGTCGACGTCAAGGCCGCGACCCAGGCCGGCGTGATGGTGGTCAACGCGCCACAGTCCAACATCGTCTCGGCGGCAGAGCACACCATCGGCCTGCTCCTTGCCGTCGCTCGGCGAATCCCTGCAGCTCATGCGTCCCTGCGGTCGGGGGAGTGGAAGCGCAGCAAGTTCACCGGTGTCGAGCTGCACGGCAAGACGCTGGGGGTGCTTGGCCTCGGCCGGGTCGGTGTCCTCGTCGCACAACGCCTTGCAGCGTTCGGCATGCAGGTTCTCGCCTGCGATCCGTACGTCCAGCCCGGCCGCGCAGCGCAGATGGGGGTTCGCCTGGTGCCGCTCGACGAGTTGCTTGCCTCGAGCGACGTCATCAGCGTCCACCTGCCCAAGACACCTGAGACCGTGGGCATCGTGGGCGAAGCCGAGCTTGCGAAGGTGAAGCCCGGAGTCATCATCATCAATGCGGCCCGTGGTGGGATCGTCGACGAGCACGCGTTCTATGTCTCGTTGAAGGAAGGTCGGGTAGCGGGAGCGGGCATCGACGTCTTCGCGACCGAGCCGTGCACGGACTCACCACTTCTGCAGCTCGACAACGTCGTGGCGACACCCCATCTAGGGGCGAGCACGAAAGAGGCACAGGAGAAGGCGGGTCTTGCCGTTGCCCGGTCGGTCCGTCTCGCGCTCGCCGGCGAGCTCGTTCCCGATGCGGTGAACGTGCAGGGCGGCGTCATCGCCGAAGACGTGCGCCCCGGCATCCCGCTGGCGGAGAAACTGGGCCGCATCTTCACTGCGCTCGCTGGCGAGGTGCCGTTGCAGCTGGACGTCGAGGTGCGCGGGGAGATCACCGACTACGACGTCAAGGTGCTCGAGCTCGCTGCGTTGAAGGGTGCGTTCGCACCGGTCGTCGAGGAGCAGGTGTCGTACGTCAACGTCCCGTTGCTCGCCGCCGAGCGCGGTGTGGAGGTTCGGCTGCTCACCAACCCGGAGAGCCCGGACTTCCGGAACCTCATCACGCTGCGTGGAACGCTCGCCGGCGGTCGTCAGGTATCGGTCGGCGGCACGCTGGTCGGTCCGCGGCATGCCGAGCGACTGGTGGAGGTCGAGGGCTTCGACATCGAGATCGAGCTCACCGAGCACATGGCGGTGTTGAAGTACGTCGACCGCCCGGGCGTCATCGGCATCATGGGCCGGATCCTGGGTGAAGCCGGGGTCAACATCGCCGGCATGCAGGTGAGCCGGGACCGCAAGGGCGGCAAGGCGCTGGTGGCGATGACCGTCGACTCGGCGATCCCGCAGACGGCGTTGGACGAGATCGCACGCGAGATCGACGCCCAGGACGTGCGGGCCATCGATCTCGTGGACTGACGGCGAGTCGATCCGGTCGTCTGCCGTTTGCGACATCCCGGCGGTCGACGTCGTTCCCGCCTACACCGTCACCTGCGGGTCGCGATCAGGACGCTCGCGTCGGTGGCGACCATCACCTCGGTCGTGACGAAGCGCGGGTCGGTGAGCCACTGCAGACGCGTCGTGTCGACCCGCCCTTGGAATGTGGGCGGCCAGGTGGAGCTCGGCGTGAAGTCGTCCAGCACGACGACGCCGCCCGGTTCGACAAGGTCCGCGGCCGTGTCAGGGCCAGCCCGCTTGGCCTCGCGCACGTCGAGGAAGAGCAGTGAGAACGGTCCTTCGTTCGCGAGCTCCTTCCAGTCGGCCTCGAGCACCTGCACGGCCTTGTCCTGCGCGAAGATCTCCCGTACCGCCTCGACGAGTGACGAGTCGTGCTCGGCGGTGATCAGCTGACTTCCCTCGCGCATGCCGCTGCGCAGCCAGGCCGAACCAACCCCGCAACCGGTGCCAGACTCAGCCAGGGTTCCCGAGCGCGAGGCCGCGAGGCTCGCCAGCAGGCGCCCGGTCTCGTTTCGGCAGGAGGACACGAATCCACGTCGGCGAGACAGGTCGTGAGCCCGCGCGACGATGTCGGGTAGGTCGGGTGGTGCGCTCATGGCGACCTAGCCTGCGTCAGGTCGTACACCTCACGCTGGGCCGTCTCGACATGTGAGACCAGTCCTCGCCTGGCGAGACAACTGCTAGGACGTCCAACTATTCTCGGCGGGGTCATGAGGTTTCCAGCCGTCGCGAGCAGGGGAGCGACCACCGCATCCCCTGGGAGTGGTCTCCGAGGAGCGATCACGGCGCTCTCGGTCATCATTCGTCGCCGCGGCGAGGTCCGCTGACCAGGCCGGCGCCTCGCTGCGGAGTTCGGTTCATTGCTGGCCTCCGATCCGCGGACAGGCTCGTGTGCGGTGACCATCGGTGACTCGAGCGATCTAGCCGATCAACCCGCAGCAGAGCGCAGCCTGCCCCCAAGACCCCGTGGCACGACGTCGGTCGGACGTGTGGCACGCGCCGGTGCGTCGTGCCCGTCCGTCAGGCGACGTGGACCCCAACGACGTACGCATGAGCATCGACGAGAGCAACGGAGCTGACGTGTTCGAGAAGAGGACCGGGTCCGGAACGGCTCGGCTACTTGCCTACCAGGCGTTGCAGGAAGCCCTGGACCGGCGGGACAACGGCGGTCGTACCACTGCGTACGAACCTGCCGGTGCGGACCGCTCGGCGGAGGGCTTCGCCGACCGCGATCGGCACGACGGGTGATCGTCGTCCTGCACGGTCCACGAGCTTGTTGGAAAGCACCGCAGGCCGACAAGATCTGCAGGCGTGTGCGCATAAACTAGCTCGAATATCGAGATAATCGTATCGACATACGGACAACCCAGGCTATGGTGATCGGCATGGCGCAGAGTATCCGGCTCGCGGTGATCCCTGGTGACTACATCGGGCCCGAGGTGACGGCGGAGGCACTGAAGGTCCTCGAGGCATGCGCGCCGGCCTACGACATCAAGGTGGAGAGCACCCACTACGACCTCGGCGCGGGGCGCTATCTCGCGACAGGTGAGGTGCTGCCGGACTCTGTGCTCGCCGAGCTGCGCGCACATGACGCGATCCTGCTCGGAGCCGTGGGCGGTAAGCCAGGTGATCCCAAGCTCCCGTCCGGTGTGCTCGAGCGTGGTCTCCTGCTCCGGTTGCGGTTCGAGTTCGACCACTACGTCAATCTGCGCCCGGCCCGTAGCTATCCCGGTGTCCCCACTCCTTTGGCCTCCACCGCTCCCATCGACTTCGTGGTCGTACGCGAAGGCACCGAAGGCCCCTACGTCGGCAACGGCGGAGTCGTCCGGAAGGGAACGAGCCACGAGCTCGCCACCGAGGTGAGCGTCAACACCGCGTTCGGCGTGGAGCGTGTGGTGCGTGACGCGTTCCGTCGGGCGCAACGGCGCCGCAAGCACCTCACGTTGGTGCACAAGACCAACGTGCTGGTTCACGCCGGCGGTCTGTGGTCGCGGATCGTGAACGAAACCGCCGCCGAGTTCCCCGACGTCACCGTTGACTATCTGCACGTCGACGCCGCGACGATCTCCATGGTGACCCAGCCGGAACGCTTCGACGTCATCGTCACCGACAACCTCTTCGGCGACATCATCACCGACCTTGCCGGGGCGGTCACCGGTGGCATCGGGCTCGCACCCAGTGGGTGCATCAACCCGGACCGCACAGCGCCGTCGATGTTCGAGCCGGTGCACGGCTCGGCCCCCGACATCGCAGGCACCGGCAAGGCCGATCCAACCGCGACGATCCTCTCGGCCGGGCTTCTCCTCGACCACCTGGGTGCGTCTGGTGCTGCCCAGCGGATCGAGGATGCCGTACGCGCGGATCTCGAGGTACGCGCGCACGAGCCGGCCGCGGCCGAGCGCACGACGAGCGAGATCGGCGACGCGATCGCGGCTCGAGTAGCGGGCTGAGCCCGCTCACGCCTTTCCCCTCCCAAGCGGCCAGCTCAGCTGGTCACAGCGTCTTGTCGACGTCTCGTCGACGCATCTTGTCACAATCCCACGATCAGATACGGTGCTGCCATGACCGCAAGCCTGGAGTTTCGCCGTGAGCTCACGGACTCGCCCACCCCGGTCGAGCAACGCGAGGCGATTCTCGCGCAGCCGGGTTTCGGGATCTATTTCACCGACCACATGATTACCGCGACCTGGACGCCAGCCGTGGGCTGGCATGATGCCGTACTCCGTCCCTATGGTCCGCTTCAGCTCGACCCCGCGACGGCGGTACTCCACTACGCCCAGGAGATCTTCGAAGGCCTCAAGGCGTACCGACATCCCGACGGATCGATCTGGACGTTCCGACCAGAGGCGAATGCCCGGAGATTCCAACGTTCCGCACACCGTATGGCGCTGCCCGAGCTCAGCGTCGACGACTTCGTGGCGGCGCTCGATCTTTTGGTCCAGACGGACCGGGAGTGGGTGCCAAGCGGCGGGGAGAAGAGCCTCTACCTGCGGCCGTTCATGTTCGCTTCCGAGGTCTTCCTCGGGGTGCGGCCGGCCAAGGAGGTGACCTTCGCGGTCATCGCGTCGCCTGCGGCGTCGTACTTCGCGGCTGGTGTCAAACCCGTCTCCATCTGGGTTTCCGAGGAATACACCCGGGCAGCGCAAGGAGGCACGGGTGCCGCCAAGTGCGGAGGCAACTATGCGGCGAGTCTCATCGCCCAGCAAGAGGCGGCGGACAACGGGTGCGACCAGGTGGTCTTCCTCGACGCGGTGGAGCGGCGCTGGGTCGAGGAACTCGGCGGCATGAATCTCTACTTCGTCTACGACGACGGCCTGATCATCACGCCTGAGCTCACCGGCACGATCCTGGAAGGCGTCACCCGCGAGTCGATCATCACGCTCGCCACCGGGCTGGGGCACAAGGTGGAGGAGCGGCGGATCGACATCGCCGAATGGCGTGATGGAGTGGCGAGCGGCCGGATAGCGGAGGTCTTCGCCTGCGGCACGGCCGCTGTGGTGACTCCGGTCGGTCTGCTGAAGTGGCGTGGCGGGTCGCTGCAGATCGGGAACGGAGCTGCCGGGCCGGTGACGACGCGGATCCGGCACCATCTCCTCGACATCCAGTACGGCCGGGCCGAGGACACCCACGGCTGGTTGCACCGCGTCTGTTAGCCAGCGCTCTCATCGAGCGGGTGAGGCATGACCGCGGTCAGCGGGCGACCCTCTACCTGACTGCGGCATGCCTTGAAATGGACCTTTCTGCTTCGGGCCTCAGGTGAAAAGACGCATCATTCTGCGCGAATCGGGCAACTGTTTCACTACATCGCGAAGTGGCCTAGTACGCTCAGTAGTCGCTAGCTACCGAGTGCATCCCCACGTCGAGGAACGAGGCATCCCGATGGAAGACAAGAGCGCGGTCGCGACCCATCCGTTCAAGGGTGATTTCGACCTCAAACGAGCCGAATGGCGATCTGCTGGGCCGGACGCTGAGATCCAGGTCGGTTTTGTCGACGACTTGATCGGGATGCGGAGCGCCAAGAATCCTGACGGGCCAATCCTGATCTTCACGGCGGCGGAGTGGGAGGCGTTCCTCTCAGGCGCCAAGGATGGAGAGTTCGATCCCGACGTCCTCCAATCCGACATCGACCCGGCAGGATCGGCCTGACCTCGCGGATCCACCTGTCGTCGCTGGCCCACACCGCGACGGTGAACAACCTGCTCAAGGCGGCAAGCTCGACGAGCCGACCCGGACCCTCGAGTTGACGCAGACCGGGTGTTGTATGCGAAGATGCCGGCGTGCAGATGACCGAGCCCCTCGCAGCCCGCGCGATTATTACCTGAGCGCGCTGGGCGGTTCGTCCTGCGCGCAGACCTCTCGCTCCCGGCGAGGGGTTTTTTGTTTTGCAGCTGCGAGGGCACCGTCCACGCCGACTCAGGAAATCCACGACCGTGCGGGCTCTGACCCCTGACCCCGAACCGCACCGGAGCGACCCGACGATGAACGACTTCCACGTATACGACACGACACTGCGCGATGGCGCGCAACAAGAAGGGCTGAATCTTTCCGTCGAGGACAAGCTGACCATCGCTCGGCACCTCGACGAGCTCGGCGTCGGTTACATCGAGGGTGGCTGGCCGGGCGCGATTCCCAAGGACACCGAGTTCTTCGCCCGCGCGCAAACTGAACTCAACCTCCGCAACGCCACCCTGGCGGCGTTTGGTGCCACCCGCCGGCCCGGGGTCAAGGCGGCCGACGACCCGTTGGTCGCGGCGCTTCGCGATTCCGGTGCGAGTGTGGTGACGCTGGTCGCCAAGAGCCACGATCAGCACGTCAAGCTCGCGCTTCGCACGACATTGGAAGAAAACCTCGCGATGGTGCGGGAAACGGTGGAACACCTGCGTTCCTGCGGAAAGCGGGTGTTCCTCGACGCCGAGCACTTCTTCGACGGCTATCGGGAAAACCCCGCCTACGCCGTCGAGGTCGTACGGACGGCGGCCGAAGCAGGTGCCGAGGTCGTCGCGCTCTGCGACACGAACGGCGGAATGCTTCCCGACCACGTGGGCGAAGTCGTGGACGCGCTGCTTCGCGAAGCCGGGTTCGCCGACTCCAGCGCCCGGATCGGCATCCACTGCCACAACGACACCGGCTGTGCCGTCGCCAACACGCTCGCCGCCGTTCGTGCCGGGGCGACGCATGTGCAGGGAACCCTCAACGGCTACGGCGAGCGCACCGGAAACGCCGATCTCGTCACCGTGGTCGCCAACCTGCAGCTCAAGCTCGGCCGCACGGTCGTGCCCGAATCCGCGCTTCGCGAGGCCACGCGGATCGCGCACGCCGTCTCCGAGGTGACCAACGTCCCGCCGTACTCGCGCCAGCCGTACGTCGGCGCGTCCGCCTTCACCCACAAGGCCGGCCTGCACGCCAGCGCCATCAAGGTCGACCCGAACCTCTACCAGCACACGGATCCGGAGCGGGTGGGCAACGACATGCGGCTGCTCGTCTCCGACATGGCGGGCCGGGCGAGCATCGAGCTCAAGGGTCGCGAGCTGGGCTACGACCTCACCGGCAACCGTGAGCTGGTCGGGCGGATCACCGAACGCGTAAAGGAAATGGAGGCCCGCGGTTACACCTTCGAGGCTGCCGACGCGTCGTTCGAGCTGCTGCTCATCGAAGAGGTGGAAGGCGTGCGGCCGCGGTTCTTCGAGGTCGAGTCGTGGCGGGTCACCACCGACTCCCGGCCAGGAGCCGAGGCCGTGTCGGAGGCGACCGTGAAGCTCGTTGCCGCCGGCGAGCGGACGATCGTCACCAGTGAAGGCAACGGTCCGGTCAATGCGCTAGACAGCGCACTGCGCGGCGCGATCGGCAAGGTCTACCCCGCGGTCGACAAGCTCGACCTGATCGACTATCGGGTACGCATTCTCGACTCCGGGCACGGCACCGACGCGGTGATCAGGGTTCTCATCGAGCTGTCCGACGGCGAGGAATCCTGGGCGACGGTCGGAGTCGGTCACAACATCGTCGAGGCGTCGTTCGAGGCGTTGGTCGACGGGGTGACCTTCGGTCTCGTCCGCGCCAAGGCACAACCTCCGAGCACGTACGAAACCGCACCGGCCGGCGAGCCGGTGGCTGGGCGGCCGGCAAAATAGGGCAAACGGTAGGCTGCGTCGGTCGAAGAGGAATCACGTACGAAGGCAGGTTGGCTTGCGGATCGCACGGTTGACGACCGGCGACGAACCGAAGTACGCCATCATCGAGCGCGAGCAGGGACCGGACGGTGAGCCCGAGGGTGAGCAGGCCGGCACTGAGCGCACCGGCGAAGTTGCCGCCATCATCGAAGGTGACCCGCTGTATCGGGACATTCACCGGACCGGGGAGCGCATCCCGCTCGCCGACGTGCGGCTCCTCGCGCCGGTCATTCCTCGCAGCAAGGTAATCGGCGTCGGACGCAACTACGCCGAGCACGCCAGCGAGCTCGGCAACGAGGTACCGCAGGAACCACTCATCTTCTTGAAGCCCAACACCTCGGTGATCGGTCCGCTCGACGGGATCGTCTACCCGCCGGAGACGAACGACCTGCAGTACGAAGGCGAGCTCGCGGTCGTCATCGGCAGGATCTGCCGCCACGTGCCGCGGGAGCGGGTCAAGGAGGTCATCTTCGGCTACACGTGCGCCAACGACGTGACCGCCCGCGACCTGCAGCGAGCCGACGGGCAGTGGTCGAGAGCGAAGGGCTACGACTCGTTCTGCCCGCTGGGACCGTGGATCGAGACCGAGCTGGACCCGTCTGATTTCCATGAAGGCGACGGTCTTGCGATCACGACCACTGTCGGAGAGGAGGTGCGGCAGTCCGGCCGTACCTCGCAGATGATTCACGACATCCCGACACTCGTGAGCTACGTGAGCTCGGTCATGACCTTGCTGCCGGGAGACGTGATCCTCACCGGAACCCCTGCGGGCGTTGGGCCGATGCGGCCTGGCGACATAGTGTCGGTAGAAATCGAGGGGATCGGCACGCTGAGCAATCGGGTGATCTCGGTATGACTGGCCGCCGTACCACGGGCGCTTCCGCCGACGCCGACGCGGGTTCACCAGGTTCGTCACGACCGGTGCGCACCCGATTCTCGCCGTCGGCAAGCGGCGAGCTGCACGCAGGCCATATTCGTACTGCGCTGTATGCCTGGGCGTGGGCGCGCCATACCGGTGGTCGGTTCGTGTTGCGGATCGAGGATGCCGACCGGGCAAGGGCATCAGAGAAGTCGGTCGCGTCGATCCTCGACGACCTGCGCTGGCTCGGGCTGGACTGGGACGAGGGACCGCAGGTGGGTGGGGATTGCGGCCCGTACCTGCAGAGCGAGCGGTCCGCCATCTACCAGGAGTGGGTGCAGCGCTTTCTGGCCGCGGGCCATGCCTACCACTGCTACTGCACCCACGAGGAGCTGGAAGCCGAGCGTGAAGCGCAGCGCAGCAAGGGCCTTCCGGAGGGATACAGCGGGCGCTGCCGAAACCTCGACAGTCGTGACGTGGCGCGTTTCAGAGCCGAAGGACGCGAACCCGTCGTGCGGTTCCGGATGCCGCCGGGGAGCACGACGGTGCGCGACACGGTACGCGGCGACGTGGTTTTCGACCATGCAACGATCCCGGACTTCGTGGTCATGCGGGCCAACGGGTCACCGCTCTACAACCTCACGACTGCGATCGACGACGCGCTGATGCAGGTGACGCACGTGATCCGAGGTGAAGACCTGCTGGCCGCAACGCCGAGGCAGCTCGCGATCCGTCGCGCCATGGGAGTACCGGCCGACGACGTGCCGATCTTCACGCATTGTCCCCACATCCTGGACGCCGATGGCGAGCCGATCTCGGGCCGGTTCGGTACGACGACGGTGACGTGGTTTCGGGAAAACGGCTTCCTTCCCGAGGCGGTGCTCAACTACCTCGCGCTCCTCGGCTGGTCGCCGGGCGACAATCGGGAAGCGCTCGACATCGAGGAATTCGTTGCGCTCTTCGACCTGCGCCGGGTCGGTGCGACGCCCGGCCGGTTCGACCTGAAGAAGCTCGAGGCGATCAACGGGGAGAAGATCCGGTCGCTCCAGCCGGCTGACGTGGCCGACCGGATTCTGCCGCACCTGGTGGCAGCCGGGCTGGTAGCCGACCCTCCGACGCCGGACGAGGCTCGGCTGGTGACCGCGGTCGCGCCGTTGATCCGAGAGCGGGTGCGTCGGCTCACCGACGCCGTCGACCTGGTTTCCTTCCTGTTCGTAGGCGATGACGCGTTCGCCGTCGACCCGGAGGCGGCGGCGCGCATCCTCACAGAGGACTCGAGGCAGGTGCTGCAGGCGGCGGTCGACGCGCTCGAAGCGCTGCAGACCTGGGATCATGGGAGTATCGAGCACACGCTGCGGGAGGTGCTGGTCACCAAGCTGGGGCAAAAGCCCAAACACGCCTTCGGCCCGGTGCGGGTTGCGGCCACGGGGCGTCGGGTCTCACCGCCGCTGTTCGAGTCGCTGGAGCTGCTCGGAAAGGAGCGGACTCTCGCCCGCATCCGGCGAGCGCTCGCCATGGACGTGGGCTGAGCCAGGCTCTCTGGTGAGCGGTTTTGGGTTACGGTAGGTGCCTCGGGTATCCTGCTTCGCGGCCAGTCGGCCTGCGGCATTTGGCCGGACTATGGGGTATGGGGTAATTGGCAGCCCAACGGATTCTGGCTCCGTTAGTCTAGGTTCGAGTCCTAGTACCCCAGCGGATGCGTCGGGCTCGCGATGTTGTTAGAGTGCAGCTCGACCGTTTTGCGGTCCGGGGTTTCGGCCCCGGGCGCGACAGTATGGCCCCGTTGTGTAGCGGCCTAGCACGCCGCCCTCTCAAGGCGGTAGCGCCGGTTCGAATCCGGTCGGGGCTACGCATCATGACGCGGCCCCATTCTGCTGGAGGGCGGGAAACGGGCCGCTCTCGTGTGTCTGGGCGGTCGGCGCCGTCGAGTGGTTCACGCTCGGCCTGGTGCTGTCCTGCCGACTCGCGAGCTCGACGATCGGATGCTCCCTTCCTCGAAGATCCGATTTCTCCTTCAAGGCGGCTTCTCCTTCGAAGCGGCGCGAGGGCTGTGCTCGCCGTCCATTGGGCCAAGTTCTGGGTCAGTACGTCCCCTGGGCTGTGCCCCCGCTCAACAGGCCGCGGTCACGCGGGGAAGCCCGTCTTTGCGGGTGCGGCATTCCGGAGCAGGCGGGCCCGGGAGCGCGAGCCGTCGGCCTACCTCGACTCTCGTGCACCGAACGCCCGGCGATCGTGGCGTCGGGCCGCGCCCGTGGCGACGGGGTCGAGGGGAGCGCGGCGGCTACGCCTGGGTGCAGTGACGAGACAGCCGGCTGCGTCGCTCTCGACGGTGCCTGACCAGCGGCCTGGACGGCGCCTCTGTCCCGTGTTCCGCCGAGCCTCCGGCCCGACCGACAGCCCTCCGACTCGACGGACGTGGGGTTCGACAAGACCGCCGGGCGTGAGGGCCTGCTGCGGCCGATGACCCCGAGGCGTCGGGCCGCCCACCGGACATGAGGCTCGCCAGGCCTGGCCGCGGGAGCCGCTTCGTTGCAGCGACCCGGGCCTTTCGCACGGTCAGTGAGGCGCCTTGCGCGGTTTTGCGTACCTTTGCTACGCCGGCATCCCACTCTGAGGCGTGAATGACCCGCCGAACGTGGTCATTGTCGCGGGGGAGGTCAGTCGGACGAGGCTCGGCGAAGGGCTTCCGAAAGCCGCTCGGCGGCTGCCATGACAGCCGGTGCGTGGAGCCGGCCTGGCTGGCGGGAAAGCCGCTCCAGCGGTCCTGACACCGAGACGGCGGCCACCACCTTGCCGGACGGCGAACGGACGGGCGCAGACACCGACGCCACGCCAGGCTCGCGTTCTCCGACGCTTTGCGCCCAGCCGCGCCGGCGAACCGCAGAGAGTGTGGCCGCGCTGAACTTGGCTCCCTGCAAGCCGCGGTGCAGCCGTTCTGGCTCCTCCCAGGCCAGCAGGATCTGGGCGGCCGAGCCGGCGAGCATGGTGAGCTGGGTGCCGACCGGGATGGTGTCGCGAAGCCCGGTTGGACGTTCGGCGGCGGCAACGCAGACCCGGCTGTCGCCCTGCCGACGGAAAAGCTGCGCGGACTCCCCGGTGATGTCGCGTAACCGGGCGAGCACCGGACCGGCGGCGGCAAGAAGCCGGTCTTCGCCTGCTGCTGCCGCCAGCTCCCCGAGCCGTGGCCCCAGGATGAAACGCCCCTGCATATCCCGTGCCACGAGACGGTGATGCTCCAACGCGACCGCCAGTCGGTGGGCCGTCGGCCGCGCGAGTCCTGTGACCTGAACCAGCCCAGCGAGGGTGGCCGGGCCGGCCTCTAGTGCGCCGAGAACGAGCGCCGCTTTGTCAAGAACACCGACTCCGCTAGAGTTGTCCATGCATCGATATTGCAGTCTCGAATTGTAAGACGCAAGACCACAGGGTTGAAAACTGCGAGACCCGAGTGGTCAAGAATCCACAAATCGGGCACGTGGCCTGGCACCCCGGGCCGGAGCCGCCCGAGCGGGTTTGGGCAACCTCGCCAGGTCCGGAACTTTCCGGATGACCGGCGCGGTCCTTTGGGGAGCACCCCCTGGACCCTTAAGCGACGTCGCTCAATCCCCGCGACACAACCTCATGAGCGATTCGACATTCCCCTTCACGGAGGCACCACCATGCGGACAAGCCGAGGGCGCACCCTCGCGGAGAAGGTCTGGGAGGAGCACGTCGTACGTCGCAGCCCGGGTGAACCCGACCTCCTCTATATCGACCTTCATCTGATTCACGAGGTGACGAGCCCGCAGGCGTTCGACGGGCTGCGGCTGGCGGGCCGTAAGGTGCGTCGGCCCGACCTGACCCTCGCCACGGAAGACCACAACGTTCCCACACTCGACATCGACAAGCCGATCGCGGACCCGGTTTCGCGAACCCAGGTCGAGACCTTGCGCCGCAACTGCGAGGAGTTCGGTATTCGACTGCATCCGTTGGGTGATGCCGACCAGGGAATCGTCCACATCATCGGTCCGCAGCTGGGTCTCACCCAGCCCGGTATGACGATCGTCTGCGGTGACTCGCACACCTCGACGCACGGAGCCTTCGGTGCGTTGGCATTCGGCATCGGCACCAGCGAGGTCGAACACGTCCTGGCGACGCAGTCGCTGCCACAGAGCAAGCCGAAGACCATGGCGGTCACGGTCGACGGCACGTTGCCGGAGGGTGTGACGCCGAAGGACGTCGTCCTCGCGCTCATCGCCAAGGTCGGCACGGGCGGCGGGCAGGGCCACATCGTCGAGTACCGCGGCGAGGCCATCCGGTCGATGTCGATGGAAGGCCGGATGACGGTGTGCAACATGTCGATCGAGTTCGGCGCCAAGGCGGGAATGGTCGCTCCCGACGCGACGACGTTCGACTACCTCGAAGGGCGTCCCCACGCACCGAAGGGAAAGCAGTGGCAGGAAGCCCTTGACTACTGGCAAAGCCTTACGACCGACCCCGATGCCGAGTTCGACCGCGAGGTGCACCTCGACGCCAGCAGCCTCTCGCCTTTCGTGACATGGGGTACGAATCCGGCTCAGGGCGTGCCGTTGGACGGCGTCGTACCGGATCCGTCGGAGTTCGACGACCCGACGACGCGGGCATCGGCAGAGCGGGCCTTGGCGTACATGGACCTCAAGCCGGGTACGCCGATGCGCGAGATCCGTGTCGACACGGTCTTCCTCGGGTCGTGCACCAACGGTCGGATCGAGGACCTGCGTGCGGCGGCGGATGTGATCCGTGGTCGCAAGGTTGCGCAGGGCGTACGCATGCTGGTGGTTCCGGGCTCTGCCCGGGTACGCCTGCAGGCCGAGCATGAAGGGCTCGACGTCATCTTCAAGGAGGCCGGCGCCGAATGGCGGGGTGCCGGGTGTTCGATGTGCCTCGGCATGAACCCCGACCAACTGGCTCCAGGGGAGCGGAGCGCCTCCACGTCCAACCGAAACTTCGAGGGCCGGCAGGGCAAGGGCGGACGCACGCATCTCGTCTCGCCGCTCGTTGCGGCTGCGACAGCCGTTACCGGTCATCTCGCCTCGCCGGCAGACCTCTGACAACCGCGTAGCAAGACAGGAGCCCCGAGCCAGATGGAGAAGTTCACCGTTCACACCGGCAAGGCGATGCCGCTGCGCCGGTCAGATGTCGACACCGACCAGATCATCCCGGCCGTGTACCTCAAGCGGGTCACTCGTACCGGGTTCGGCGACGGCCTCTTCGCAGCGTGGCGGAGCGATCCCAGCTTCCCGCTCAACCGACCGGAGTATCGGGGCGCCTCGATCCTCGTGGCGGGACCGAACTTCGGCACCGGCTCGTCTCGCGAACATGCCGTCTGGGCACTGCAGGACGCCGGGTTCCGGGTGGTCATCTCGTCGCGTTTCGGCGACATCTTTCGTGGGAATGCAGGAAAGGCCGGACTTCTCGCCGCAGTCGTCGACCAGAAGGTCGTCGAACGGCTATGGGACGTGGTCGAGCAAGAGCCTGCGACGCCGGTGACGGTCGACCTGGACCAGCGGCTGGTGATAGCGGGCGAGGGTCCGGACCAGGTACGTGAGTCGTTCGACATCGACGACTACACCCGTTGGCGGCTTCGTGAGGGCCTGGACGACATCGGCATCACCTTGAGCCATGTCGAGCTCATCGATGCCTTCGAGGCTCGACGGTCCTCCTTGAAACCCACGACGGTCCGACCGGCGACAACCTAGCAGCGTGTGCCATGGCGGCCGGTGGTCGACGAGTTCTGATGCTCTCGTCGGCCACCGGCCGCAGTGTTTCGAGTGCGCTTCTGAGGCCTCTCTCAAGGCCCGTTTGTCACGCGACACGGCCGTTTCGGGGCGCGACACGCGCAATGTGACGCACTTCACTTTTTCTTTTTCGGCGCCTTCCTGGGGCGGTCCGCGGCGGTCGCCGGTGGGCCAGCTTCCTTGCCCTGTTGGCTTTCGAGCGGGTGGGCTCCGGGACGGCCGAGGACTCGACAGCAGGGGCGAGCTCGCGGCCGGACGACGACGTCCAGGGCCCGTTCGACAAGATCCGCTGTGTCAAGCCGCGTCGCCTCATGGATCGAGAATTCCCAATAATACAAGGAGTTTCTCGGCACGTCATGGCATTGCTCTGGAGCCTCGAGCGCGGGGTGGCGCGCGCTCCGTTAGGTCGCGACACCCGATGCCCGAGGTGGCCGGCCGGTCGCCCAATCGCCTGTACCAGCAGGGCTCCTCGGGACTGTCGGAGGTCCTCGCGGGGCGGGTCGAGGGAGGGTGACGAGGCCGTCGTCCTGACGTTTCTGAAGCCCTGTGAGGCATGGGCTCGGTGAGTTGGTTGTTGTGAAACAGCGCTAGATTCCCTAACGTGCGCATGAAACGAGCCGCTATAGCTCGTTCGACCCGTTCACCGGAGGGAAGCAGTGAACAAGTCTCAGTTGGTCGAGGTGCTGGCACAGCGCTTCGACGGCAACAAGAAGGACGCCCAGCACGCGCTGGAGTCCGTCATCGACGTGATTACTCGCACGGTTGCGTCCGGCGAGAAGGTCGCCATCACAGGGTTTGGCGCCTTCGAGAGGATCGATCGGCCGGCGCGTATGGTCCGCAACCCTCGCACTGGCGAGCGTAAGCGGGCGAAGAAGACGTCGGTTCCGAAGTTCCGCCCGGGCGCGGAGCTCAAGGCCGTCGTTTCCGGGGCCAGGAAGCTGCCACGCCTCAGCAAGAAGGCGACCGCTGCCCCAACCACCAAGCGTGCGGCAGCGAAGAAGACCGCGAAGGCCTCGGCAAAGCGCGCCGCCACCAGGGCCGTGGCGAAGAAGACGGCGGCGAAGAAGACCGCCAAGAAGGCCGCTGCGAAGCGGACCACAGCGAAGCGGACCACAGCGAAGCGGACCACCACACGGCGGACCGCGAAGCGCTGAGGCGTCCTCCGTTGCCTGTCAGACAACCGAAGACGCGAAGCCGGCATCCGACCGAATGGATGCCGGCTTTCGCGTTACCTGGCGCCGAAGCTCGGGGCCGGGACGACCGGCAAGGGAGCCCTGACTGGCCAGGGCTTCAGTCCCGAAGGGTGTGAATCGTCAGGGCGCGCACCTGCAGCGTGGTGCCTACCTTCTCCACGTCGACGTGCACCCGCTGCCCGATCCGTAAGCGCCGCAGGCCGGAGCCGGCGAGTGCCGCCGCTGTATAGGCCAGCTCGATCCCGTCGTCAGTCAGGACGGTGCCGGAGCGGGTCTGCGGATCGTACGAGCGAACGGTTGCCTGCACAGCGTGCAGCCTATCGACCGAGCCCTGGGACCAGCCGCAACGACCTTGCAGACGACGTCTGTCAGAGGTCCACTGTGCCTGCCGGAGGTGCATGCCTGCCGATGGTGCAGTCCTACCGGAGCTTGACCGCCTGTCGGAGCTCCAGTCCTGTCGGACGTGCACGAGGTGCCGACACGTGTCACGGATCCGGCAGGCGTAGTGCACATGGTCATTGAGGACCGACCAGGGCGGCGTCACGGCAGCGGTGGTTGGGAATGCGGGCTCGGGAGCCGACGTGGCGGTCCACGCTCCTGGAGGAGGCCACGGTCGTGAGAGGAGCAAGGCGGCTAGAGGGCCAAGCCGTGGCCCAGTGGTGCGAGCGCGATCCGAGTCCGTGGGCCGACGCCGAGTCGCACCGCTTCCCGCAGGTCCGACTCGGTGTCGACATCGCGGCGTACGCTCGCGATCCCGGGCATCGCAAGCTCCACGGCACCGGTCGCGAGGTGCGCGGCGCGCGACTGGGAACCGAAGCGAGGCGTGAAGCAGGAAGCGGCGCCCGCGCAATAGAGTGTGGTGCCCACCATGTCGGCATCGGACACGAAGGACGTGGGGTACTCGCGCGCCGCGTCGAGCGCCCGGGCGAGCTCGTTCGGACGCAACGCGGGCAGGTCGGCAAGGATCGCGGCGATCGCCGTTCCCGGTCGTCGGGTCGTCGCGATGGCGGCGCCGTGCTGCAGCGCCGGGTTGAGTCCCTCGCCTGGTTCGTCGGGGACCACGATCGCGCCCAGACCACGAAGCTCGTCGGCCGATCCCTCGTCGCCCGTCACCACCACAACGTCGGCGACGGCGGGGCAGGCGAGCGCAGCGGCCACCGTGTCGAGGGCCATGGCCTGCACGAGGCTTGCCCGATGGGCGCCGGCGAACGACGCAAGTCTGGACTTTCCGGCCGACGCAGGCTTGAGGGGGACAACGAGCGACCAACCGGCTGCACCGGAACTTCGCTGCCCGTTGGCGCGTTCATGCAGAGACATCGAGACCCAATCTTCTCAGATGACAGTGCCAGCGCCCGTGAGCCGATACGCTCCGCGAGACAGCACCGACTGGTGTGAGCGAATCCTTCGGCTTTGCCCCACCCCGGAACCGCCACGCACCGGTCCGGTCCCGAGATCCCTGTCCACGTTGACGTGCCCCATGAGCGGGTGATGAGGAGGACGACGTGTCGTCGACGACAGCCGCGCCTGTGCCGAACTCGGGCCTCTGCTACGACATCGCCGCGGCGACGCTGGTCCCGTTGATGCGCGTGCTGACCAAGCGCGACTGGCGCGGCATGGAGCACATCCCTCGCCGGGGTGGCATGCTGGCCGTCACCAACCACGTGTCCTACTTCGATCCGATCGCGATCGGCCACTTCCTGCACAGCGCCGGGCGATCACCGCGGTTCCTCGCGAAGGCGAGTCTTTTCCGGATCCCTGTGGTAGGAGGGTTCCTGCGCTCGGCCGGACAGATCCCGGTCGAGCGGGAGCGTCGGACGGCAGGTGACGCGCTCGCCGAAGCCTGCTTGGCGATCGACCGTGGAGAGTGCGTGGTGGTCTACCCAGAGGGGACGATCACCCGGGACCCGGATCTGTGGCCCATGGTCGGCAAGACCGGTGCGGTGCGTATCGCGCTTCGTACCGGCTGTCAGATCGTCCCGATCGCGCAGTGGGGCCCGCAAGAGGTGCTGATGCCGTACGCCAAGCTTCCGCGGGTGCTGCCGCGCAAGACCATGCGCGTGTCCGCCGGACCGCCGGTCGACCTCTCGCCCTTCCGTGATGGTGGGACGAACCCGAATCCGTCGCTTCTTAAGAAGGCCACGAGTGTCGTGATGGATGCGATCACCGACCTGTTGGCGGAGTTGCGCGGTCAGCAGCCGCCGCCTGTCCGCTTCGACCCGGTCAAGTACGACGTACCGTCGATCGGCAACCCGTACCGCAAGCGGAAGCGGAAGCGAGCCGGGTAGCACAGAACTACCTACCCGGCATCGCCTGGCTTGACGCGCGCTGTGCGACTGCGGGCGGAGGATGCCCCGCAGAGATTCGGTTCGCAGCGCCGACTGCCCGTCGTCGGCGGAGCAGCGCTTGTCCACCGGCCAGGCGGCGGCCGCAGCTCCCGGAGTGGTTCACTGCGTTGGCGCCGCGGGCGAGGTGGCTGGTAAGGCGTCAAGAGCACGTCGGAGGTCGCGCCAGAGATCCTCGACATCCTCGATGCCGACGCTCATGCGCACCAAACTCTCCGGAATCGAAGGCACCTCGGTCGGCCACCGGCGTCTCCGCTCGAACGTCGACTCCACGCCTCCAAGGCTGGTCGCGTGCACCCACAGCCTGGTGCTCCGGGTCACGGCGTCCGCTGCATCCGCGCCGCCGCGCACCTCGATCGAGATGATCCCGCCGTACGCCCGCATCTGCGCCTTCGCACGTTCGTGACCGGGGTCGGAGGGCAAGCCGGGGTAGCGCACGCGCTCGACCGCGGGATGCGCGGCCAGTCGGCGGGCGAGCTCGGCGGCGTTGGCACACGAGCGTTCCACGCGCAGATGGAGGGTTCGCATGCCACGCAGTGCGAGCCAGGTCTCGAACGCGCCGGGAATCGCTCCGAGCTTTCGCCGCCGCGCGTCGAGGGCGTCGTGCAGCTCGTCACCGCGTGGGGTCGGGGCCGTGACGAGGGCACCCAGGACGAGGTCGCTGTGGCCTGAGAGGAACTTGGTCGCCGAGTGCAGCACGATGTCGGCTCCCTCGTACGCCAGTGGGCGTTGCAGCAGCGGTGTCGCGAACGTGTTGTCGACCACGACGATCGCACCCGCCTCGCGTCCTGCGGCGCACAACGTCGCCAGGTCTGCCACCTCCAGTGCCGGATTGGTCGGCGACTCGATCAGGAGCAGGTCGGCGCCTTCCAAAGCTCCGACCACGGCGTCGGTGTCGGCGATGTCGACCATGCGAGCGTCGCGGAGCCGGCCACTGCGTACCAGATCGGAGATCTGCCCGACGGTGCCGAGATACGCGTGCGTCGGTGCGACCACCACGCTGCCGATCGGCAGCAGGTCGAGGACGCTCGCCACCGCGGCGAGGCCCGAGGCGTACGCCAATGCACGACCGCCTTCCAGCTCCCCGAGGACCGCTTCGAAGGCCTCCCAGGTCGGATTGCCGTACCGCCCGTACTCGCGTGGACCTCCTGCCACGTAGGTGGATGCCATGACGATCGGGGGGTTGAGCGGCGCATCGGGGTCGTGGGCAGGTCTGCCTGCTGCCACCGTGACGGTGGCCGGTGCCAGCTCGGTGGAAGGGGTCGCCAGGGGCGCACAACCTGGCTGGTCTTCGGTTCTCTGCCTCGTCTGATCGGGGAGTTCGCGCATATCCGGATTCTTCCGGAGGTTTCTTTCGCCCCAACTGCTGACATCGAAGCGGCACGGTCGAGTAGGGTCGGCGGCGTGAGCGAGATCGAGCGAAGCCCAGATCCTGAGCCCGCGGTCGTCGCGTCCGAAAGCGGTGCACCCGGTGCAGCGGCGCCAGGCGTCAGGGCGCCCGCACCGGCGAGTGGTCACACATCTGCCTCCGACCGGGGACGGCCGCGGGTCGCGGTCGTGTTCGGCGGGCGAAGTTCCGAGCACGCCATCTCCTGTGCCACCGCGGCGAGCGTGCTGCAGGCGATCGATCGCGACAAGTACGACGTAATCCCCGTCGGCATCACGCTCGACGGGCGCTGGGTCCTCGAACGCGACGAGCCGGAACGGTTGTCGATCCAGGGCGACCGGTTGCCAGAGGTCGACGAAAAGGGTACGGCCGTCGTCTTGGCCAATGCTGGGGAGCGCGAGCTGATCGCCGTCGACCCTGCTGCCGGTGCCAGCAGTTTGGGAGCAGTCGACGTGGTCTTCCCGCTGCTGCACGGCCCGTTCGGTGAGGACGGCACCTTGCAGGGTCTGCTCGAGATGGCTGGCGTGCGGTACGTCGGTGCAGGTGTGCTGGCCAGCGCCATCGCGATGGACAAGCAGTACGCCAAGCAGATCTTTGCGGCGAACGGTCTCCCGGTCACTCCGTTCACGGTGATCCGCCCTGGCGACTGGGACCGCGACCGCTCGCTCTGCGAGGAGGCCGTGGCCTCGCTGGGCTATCCGGTGTTCGTCAAACCGACGAGGGGGGGATCGAGCATCGGGGTCAGCAAGGTGACCCGTCCAGCCGACCTCGCAGCTGCCGTGGAGAAGGCGCGGCAGTTCGACCCGAAGGTGTTGGTCGAGGCCGCGGTCGAGAACGCCCGTGAGATCGAGTGCGGGGTGCTCGCGCGGCTGGACGGCAGCGGCGCCGATGCCAGCGTGGTGGCTGAGATCGTCTACGACTCGGAGTACGAGTTCTACGACTTCGAGGCGAAGTACCTCGACAACGAAGAGCACGTGCAGCTTCAGATGCCGGCCGATCTGGAGCCCGATGTGGCCGAGCGGGTGCGCACGCTCGCGGTGAAGGCGTTCGAGGCGATCTCATGCGAGGGCCTGGCTCGGGTCGACTTCTTCCTGCGCCGGGACGGCACGTTGCTGCTGAACGAGATCAACACCATGCCTGGCTTCACGCCGTATTCGGTGTTCCCGCGGACGTGGGCGGCAAGTGGCCTGGACTACCCGGCTCTGGTCGACCGCCTGATCCAGCTCGCGCTGAACCGGCCTACCGGCCTGCGGTGAGGCGTTAGACCCAACCCTCACGCGGTGCGTAGCGGCCTCACGTGCTCCCGGCAGGGCGCCGAGGTGACGACCTACGGTGATGTCGGGATGCGAGGGTTGTGAGGCGACGCAGGCGCATCGCTTAGGCGCACGGGCGGCGTTCGGCGATGTTCTGCTTGATGGCTGCTGCCAGGTCGACCAACGGGTTCACCGGCGGTTCGTAGGCCGACGGCACCGCGACCTCGACGTACGTCGCCCGCCCGATCGTCGTGAAGATCGTCCCGCGCTCGGCTCGCTCTGCGAACCAGCCGACTCCGCTCACCTCGAGACACGGTGAGGTCGGCTTCAGCGCTCTCGGCCGCGAGACACCGCAGCGCAGCACGATCGGAGGATCACCCCACGCCGCCGCCAGAGCGTCGGAGGGGACGACCTGTCGTGCCGCGGCGCCCTCGACGGTGGCGGGAAGGTCGGCGAGCAGGGCCTCACAGGCCGCTCGGCTCGGGCCAGTCGGGCTCGGAGGACTGACGCGGACCGGTGCCGCGCCGCAGCCCACGGTGGCGCCCAGCAGGGTGAGCAGAGCAGCACCGACACCGAGCCTTGCCCTGGGCGCTGCCAAGGGCTGTCCGCCTCGAGGTGTGCGAGAACCGCTTGATCGCTGTGCGGTCGTAGAACGCGGTGTGCGCGCGAGGGGGAGGGTGGAGGCCAAGAGCCGGGAGAAACGCCGCTCAAACGTCACAAATCGCCGTTCCAAGGCTCTCTAGAGGTGGACGACGGGACAGGTGAGAGTGCGGGTGATGCCCGGGACATTCTGCACCCGGGCCACGACCAGGCGGCCCAGCTCGTCGACGTTGCGTGCCTCGGCGCGCACGATCACGTCGTACGGTCCGGTGACATCCTCGGCGAGGGTGACGCCTTCGATGCCGGCGATTTGCTGCGCGACCTCGGCCGCCTTGCCGACCTCGGTCTGGATCAGGATGTACGCCTGGACCACCAGCTGTCCTCCCGGGCTCTCAGGACCCACACGGCGCGCTATAGCGTCGTGCCAGGGATCACGTCGTCACGCTACCGCGGAACGGAGGCGAGCAGGTGGTGGTTCACAGGCCAACCCATGACGCACGCGCGGACCGCGAGCCCGCCGCGCGGCGTGCCGACCATCCGTCCGCGGAGACCGTGGCCCAGTTGGGTGAGTTCGGGCTCATCGAGCGGCTTCGTACGAGGTTGCCGGTCGGCTCGGGCGTACTGCTCGGACCTGGTGACGACTCGGCGTTGGTCGCCGCGTCGGACGGCAGGGTCGTCGCGACGACCGACATGCTGGTGGAGGGCCGACATTTCCGCCGGGACTGGTCCGGACCGTACGACATCGGTCGACGGGCCGCGGCCGCCAACCTGGCGGACGTGGCGGCGATGGCTGCGGTCCCCACCGCGCTGCTGGTCTCGCTCGGCCTGCCGGGTGACCTGCCGTCGAGCTGGCCGCTGGAGTTCGCCGACGGGCTACGCGACGAGTGCGCGATCGTCGGGGCGTCGATCGTGGGTGGCGACGTCGTGGCCTCGCAGACGATCGTGATTGGGATCACCGCGCTGGGGGACCTGCGCGGCCGGCCGCCGGTCACCCGCGCAGGAGCGCGCCCCGGCGACGTCGTGGCCCTCTGCGGTCGCGTCGGGTGGTCGGCCGCCGGGCTCGCGGTGCTGAGTCGAGGTTTTCGTTCTCCCCGCGCTGTCGTCGAGGCCTATCGGCGCCCCGAGCCTGCGTACGACGCGGGACCAGAGGCCGCGGATCTCGGGGCGACGTCGTTGATCGACGTGAGTGACGGGCTGCTCGCCGATCTGGGGCATCTCGCGCGGGAGAGCGGCGTACGGATCGACGTCGATCCGGCGACCCTCGAGGTTGCCCAACCGCTACGAGCCGTCGCGGCAGCGACCGGTGTGGACCCGCTGTCGCTCGTCCTCACCGGTGGCGAGGACCATGCCCTCGCGGGGACGTTCCCACCGGGTACCGCACTGCCACCGCGATGGAAGATCATCGGTCGGGTGCACCCGGCCCCCGACCGAGGCGCCGCGTCTGGTGAACCGCGATCAGAGGACGCTCGTACCGACACAGGGTCGTTCGTGACGGTCGGTGGAGAGACGTACGAAGGAGCGCCCGGTCACCAGCACTTCCGGGCGTGAGGACGGCTACCCGCCGATCAGCGGGTGACCTTGTTCGCCTTGATGCAGGACGTGCACACGTGAATGCGCTTCGAGGTGCCGTTCACGTGCGCGCGGACCCGCTGGACGTTGGGCTCGAATCTCCGGGAGGTGCGGCTCCTGACATGGCGCTTCATAGCGCGCTTGCCTGAGCGCGCCACCTTGTTGCCGAAGACAGGGCCCTTGCCACAAATCTCGCAGACGGCAGCCACCGCAGACTCTCCCAGAAAGATCATGGACACGGAACGGGCCTTCCACCTGCGCAGACCACCTGCCTCAGGCAGGCGTCGGCGCCGATGGGAGGGGCAACCAGTCGAGGGTAACCGACACGTCCCCCGACGTGCCAATCGGCCCCATTGTCAGTGGTCAAGGCTACCGTCGAGGGTCCAGGGCCGCCGAACCGGTCCCGGGCTTGGTGGAGTTGTCCCAGCATCCGCCTGTTTGGGCTGGTCGGGTCCGCTGTGCAGTAGGGGGAGATGGAGGTGTTGCAGGCTCGGCTGATCACGGGCCGGCGTCGGGCTGCATGCGCCGACATGGTGACTGCACGGGCGACGATCGACGTCGCCAGGGGGACCCGACACGCCCTCGGGAGTGAGCTGATCACCGTGGTCCTCCGCGCCGACGCCGACGATAGGCTCGCCAGAAAGGTCGCCGACCAGAGTCAAGGCGAGCACCCGGAAGTCGCCGTCGTGGGCGCCGGTGGCCAGGCGAGATACCCGTTGCTTCTCGGTGTGGAGTGAGGGAGAGCGGGAAGGTCCGATGGCGCAGCGGAAGCGAGCGACGATCCTGCCGTTCAAGGGAGACGTCACACTCGACACCCCTCTGAGCCGGTTGATCGGAAGGACGACGGTCAAGTCGTTGCAGGAACGGCTCGACATCGAGACGGCAGGCGACCTGCTGCGTCACTACCCCCTCCGGTATGTCGGCCGAGGTGAGCTCACAGATCTCACCAGCCTGTACGACGGCGAGGAGATCACGGTGCTCGCCGAGGTCGTGTCGGTACGCCGGCAACCGGTGAGGTCCAAGAACGGCGGGCTGAGTGAGATCTGCACCGTCGTCGTCACCGACGGCCGCGGCACCCTGGACCTCACGTTCTTCGCCAAGGGTGGGCCGCGCAGCAGGCAGAGCACTCCGTGGCCGATGCTCGTCTTCCGCCCGGGAATGCGTGGACTGTTCGCGGGCAAGGTCAAGGTGTTCCGCGGCAGGCGGCAGATCCCGCATCCGGACTACATCTTGCTGTCCGACGACCCCATGCAGGACGACAGTACGGCGGAGGAGTTCACCGGGGAGCTCCTGCCGATCTACCGCGGCACTACTCCCGTTCCGTCCTGGGAGATCTGGCGCTGCATCCGGGAGATCCTCAAGCGGCTCGTCACATCGGTACCGGATCCGATCCCGCCGGAGATTCGGGAGCGCCACGGGTTGCTCGGGCTGCGTGACGCATTCTTCTCGTTGCACCGGCCGATCTCACGGGAGGACGCCGAAGCGGCGCGCAGGCGCTTCAGGTTCGAGGAGGCGTTCGTCCTGCAGACCGAGCTGGCCCGGCGCCGCCTCTATGCTCGCGAGCTTCCCGCAGTGCCGCGCGTGGCGAAGCCCGACGGTCTCGTCGCGGCGTTCGACGCGCGACTGCCGTTCACCCTCACAGCCGGCCAACGCGAAGTGTGCAAGGCGATCGAGCACGATCTTGCCCGCAGCTACCCCATGCAGCGCTTGCTGCAAGGCGAGGTGGGAAGCGGCAAGACCGTGTGCGCGGTTCGCGCCATGCTCACCGTCGTCGACGCGGGTGGGCAGGCGGCGTTGCTCGCTCCTACCGAGGTGCTCGCCCAGCAGCACTATCGGTCGATCGTGGATCTGCTTGGTCCGTTGGCCGAACGCGGCATGCTTGGAGGATCCGAGCACGGCACCAAGGTGGTCCTGCTGACCGGCTCGCAGAGCCCGAGCGTCCGCAGGAGGGCGTTGCTCGACATCGCGTCCGGGGAGGCTGGCCTCGTCATAGGCACGCACGCCTTGCTGGAAGAGAAGGTGACGTTCGCCGACCTCGGGCTGGTCGTGATCGACGAGCAGCATCGCTTCGGTGTCGAGCAACGTGCTGCCTTGACGATGAAGAACGACGACGCGCCGCCGCACGTCCTCGTCATGACGGCCACGCCGATCCCGCGGACGGTCGCCATGACGGTCTTCGGAGACCTCGAGGTCTCCACGCTGCGTGAGCTTCCACTCGGGCGGGCGTCGGTGCAGACCACCGTCGTGCCGGTCGCGGAGAAACCGGAATGGTTGGAGCGCGTCTGGCAGCGCATCGGTGAGGAGGTCGCGAAGGGTCGTCAGGCGTACGTCGTCTGCCCGCGCATCGGCGGCGACTCGACTGACGAGGCGGAGGAGGAGGTCGAGCCGCCAGACGGCACGCAACCGATGCTTTCCTTCGACGATGATGACGTGGGCTCGGAACCGTCGAGTCGGAGTGCACCGACCGCCCTGGTCGACCTCGCAGCCGAGCTTGCCGAGAACCAGCTTGCTGGGCTACGCGTTGGTGTGCTCCACGGCCGGATGCCGTCCGACGCCAAGGATGCGGTGATGCGCCAGTTCGCCGCCGGCGACATCGATGTGCTGGTGGCGACCACGGTGATCGAGGTCGGTGTCGACGTCCCCAACGCGTCTGTCATGGTGGTCATGGACGCCGACTGGTACGGCGTCTCCCAGCTGCATCAGCTGCGTGGCCGGATCGGCCGGGGCGCGCATCCGGGCTTGTGTCTGCTGGTGACGAGCATGCCGGCGGGTACGCCGGCGCGAGAGAGGCTCGATGCTGTCGCTTCGACCAGCGACGGCTTCACGCTCAGTCGGATCGATCTGCAGCAACGGCGAGAGGGTGACGTGCTCGGGGCGATGCAGCATGGCCGCAAGTCGAGCCTGCGTCTGCTGCGGGTGGTACGCGACGAGGCCGTGATCGAAGCGGCCCGTGCCGAGGCTACTGAGGTCGTGGAACGCGATCCGCAGTTGATTCGCTCGGCGGCGTTGCGCGAGGCCGTGCGGGCCCTCTACGACGCCGACAAGGCTGAGTACCTCGAGAAGACCTGAGCCGAAATGACCACGTTTGGTGGGTGCTCGAGACCCGAACACGGTCTGCAGGCCTAGTGTGGCTTGAGTTTCAGGTGGACAGTGCGCGTGCTCGGGATCTGCCGAGCGATCTGCGGAGGGGCGACGTCGCCGGGAGGTGACGGTCGACCACACCGTGCTCGGGTCGACCGTTACTCGATCACCGCTTCGCGGTCAGCGACCTTTCCCGGATGTCCTCAAGGCTCGCGGTGTACTTCCGCGCCTCATCGGCAAGCAGCCCGAGCTGGACCTCGACGCGGTCGGTTCGCGTGACAACCTGGTCGAGTTGAGTCTCGATGCGGTCGGTTCGCGTCGAGAGCCGATCGGTGTTCGTGTTCAGCTCGCAGCACGGATCCCACGCCGTCGAGGCGCCTGTCGAGCCGGCCCAGGATCTGCTTGATGTCCGCAAGATCGCTGCCTGCGCGGAATGCGAAGGCTTCCAGCTCGGTGACCCGACTCTCGATCGGGCCCGCGGCAACAGTCTCGCTTGTGGGGTTCCTCGACGTACCTCCGTCTCCCCTGGGACTGCCGAGCTCGCGACGATGGCCGGCACGGCCGCAGAGATTACCCCGATCATGTGGTCGTGTCCGGCCGTTCGCGCGTGGTGAGGGGAGGGTACTCGGGGGTACCGACAGCGGCGTTGATCGCCGAGCAACGAGAAAGCCGAGGTCAGAGGCCGGGGAGCATCCCGGGGTGCCAGACGAGCGGCCGTCCGTAGGAGACCGGACGGTGACGGGCCATTGGTAGCCTGGCACGGCATACCTGCCCCGCAGGGCACGCAAGGACCTCACGAGACCCGCCGTACGTGATCGTTCGGTGAAGGATGGCGAGATGAGCCGCATCGTGGCGGGTGAGGCGCGCGGGCGCCGACTGATCGTCCCGGACGGACGCGACACGCGACCCACCTCCGATCGGGTTCGGGAGGCGTTGTTCGCCTCGCTCGAGGCGGATCTGGGCGACCTGTCGGGTCGGCGGTTCCTCGACTTGTACGCCGGGAGTGGGGCGGTCGGCATCGAGGCGCTGTCCCGAGGGGCCTCCTACGTTCTCCTCGTGGAGTCGAGCCGGCGCGCCGCGGCGGTCGTACGTCGCAACCTCGACACCGTGGGACTCCCGGGCGGCCAGCTCGTGACCACCCGCGTCGAGCGCCTCGTCGCCTCGCCGCCACCCGAGACCGACGGCCGGCAGGCGTTCGACGTGGCGTTCCTCGACCCGCCGTACGCCATGGACGCTGCCGCGGTGTCGGAGATACTGAGAGCGCTCCTCGCCAACGGGTGGTTGGTCGCCGACGCGATCGTGGTGGTCGAGCGGCCGACGCGGGCGGGCGAGTTCACCTGGCCGGATGGTTTCACCGCCGACCGGATGCGACGCTACGGAGACACGTCGCTTTGGTACGGTCGCGCCACCGGGTCCATCGATACGCAGGCCGAGACGGAGGCATGGTGTGGGGGATGAGGTGACCGGATGATGGGGGAACAGACAACCCTGCACCGAGCCGTGTGTCCGGGGTCGTTCGACCCAGTGACCAACGGGCACATCGACATCATCGTGCGTGCGTCGCGGCTCTTCGACGAGGTGACCGTCGCCGTCGGCGCCAACCCCCGCAAGGAAGGGCTCTTCACCGTCGAGGAACGCATTCGGATGCTGCACGAGGTGACCAAGGAGCTCGGCGACGTCCGCATCACGTCGTTCGACGGCCTGTTGGTCGACTTCTGTCGCGAGAACGGCATCCAAGCCATCGTCAAAGGCCTGCGCGCCGTCGGTGACTTCGACTACGAGCTCCAGATGGCGCAGATGAACCTGCGCCTGGCCGGCATCGAAACGGTCTTCGTGCCGACCAGTCCCGAGTACTCTTTCCTCTCGTCACGTTTGGTGAAAGAGGTCGCGACCTTCGGCGGCGACGTGTCCGGTCTCGTCCCGGACTATGTTCACCGCCGCCTCGTAGAAAGGCTTGGTGAGGGGTGAGTATCCAGGGGGGTTCCGGGGGGTTCGATCAGGGTCTAGGTACGCCTGGGCATACGGGCTCTCAGGAGCTTCTCTCCTTCCATGGCGGACGCCGAACCGAGCGTGACTGGCCGTCGGCGCCGCCGGTCCCTGACCGGCAGCCTGGCAGGCCGCAGGCTGTGGAAGACCCCCGAAAGGACGCGCCGGTGGACGTGCAACACAGGCTGGACCAGATCCGCCGGGCCATCGAGAACGCCAAATCCGTGCCGATGTCGGCGTCGTGCATCGTCAACCGGAAGGAGTTGCTGGCTGGCCTGGCGGAGGTGCAGCGGATGCTGCCCGCGGAGTTCGCCGAGGCCAAGGCGATCGTCGAGCAACGTCAGGCGGCGATCGAGGCCGGTCGGAAGGAGGCGGAACGACTGGTCGAGGCCGCTCGCCGGGAATGTCAGGCCGTCGTCTACAACACCGACATCTACCGCGAGGCCAGGCGCTCGGCTGACGAGCTGCTTGCGCAGGCGCAGGCCGAGGCCGAAGGACTGCGCCGCGAGGTGGACGACTATGTTGATCACAAGTTGGCGGGGCTCGAGATCGCTCTGCAGAAGACCCTTGCCGCGGTCGCGGACGGTCGGCAACGGCTGCGTGGCCGGGCACCCGGCGGGCGCCGTGGGGAGGTGCCGCTCACTCCTCGGGAGGCGGACGAGTACGTCGATCACAAGTTGAGCCGCTTCGAGTACTCCCTGCACAAGACGCTCGAAGCGGTGACCCGAGGCAGGGAACGGCTACGGGATCGCAGCAACCTGGACACGTACACCGCAGACGACGACGCACCGCCCCTGCCGACGTAGCGGCGCCTACGCCGACACCGGTGCCTGGCGATCAGGCGGCGGCGCCCGGGCCGGTCCTTGCGCCTTCGACCTCTCTGCATAGCTTCGCGAGGCCTTCGGTCCCCTCCGCGGGGCCTGCAGACCTCTCAGCGCGGCCAGAACCCGCCGATACGTGGTCATTGTGGTGGGGAGCGGGCGGATGGCAGGCCCGAATTGAGTGATCGTCCGGGGCTCAGGTACTCTCGATAGCCGGTCTCGATCGGGGTCCGGTCCGCATACGTGCAATGACGAAAGCGCCAGACGCCTTGAGTATGGTCAACCCTCAGGCGCCGCTCGTGCTCGATACTCGCGAGCTCGGACGCCGCCCGGGGGCTCAACGCAAGCTCCGGCTCACCGTCGCGGCACCTGCCGGACTGGGCACCGACGTGCTCGGCGTACCGGAAGGATCGACCCTCGACCTGGATGTCAGGCTCGAGGCTGTCGTGGAAGGGGTGCTCGCGACCGGCACTGTGCGGGCACTGCTCGAAGGCGAGTGCGTGCGCTGTCTGGGGGCCCTCGAACGCACGCTCGAGGTGGAGCTCCAGGAGCTGTACGCCTATCCCGAAAGCGGCGTCGGTCCTGACGAGGCCGGCCGGCTCGAGGGCGACCTGCTCGACCTCGAACCGGTTGTGCGCGACAGCGTGGTGCTCGCGCTGCCGTACCAACCTCTGTGCCGGGACGATTGTCCGGGGTTGTGTGCACAGTGCGGGGCACGCCTTGCCGATGAGCCGGATCATCGGCATGAAGCGGAGATCGATCCGCGCTGGGCGGCACTCACGTCCCTCGTGGCACGCGACGAGGACGGAGCCGACCAGCACAGCGCCGATTAGGGCCGACCAGACCCGGTGCCGCGAAGCAACATCAGCAAAGGAGTAGTGTCGTGGCCGTTCCGAAGCGGAGAGTCTCGCGAAGCAACACGCGCAACCGACGGGCGCAGTGGAAAGCGACTGCACCTCAGCTCGTCACCTGTGCGAATGCGGCTTGTCGGGCAAAGCACCTGCCACACCGTGCTTGCCCGGAATGCGGGCAGTACGGTCCCCGAGGTGCGCGTCGTCAGGTCCTTGACGTGTGAGGGAGCCATGGGACGCGCCGGGGGGACGACTACGACCAACTACGACGAGCTGTTCGAGAAGTTCGGCCTGACCCTCGACAACGCATTGCTCGAGCGAGCTCTCACGCATCGTTCCTACGCGTACGAGAACGGCGGGCTGCCCACGAACGAGCGAATGGAGTTCCTGGGCGATGCCGTGCTCAGCCTCGTGATCACCGACGCGCTGTTCCGCACGCATCCGGACCTTTCTGAAGGACAGCTGGCCAAGCTCCGCGCGGCGGTCGTCAACATGCGAGCGCTCGCCGGGGTGGCGCGTGGGCTCGACCTCGGCAAGTACCTCCGGCTCGGCCGAGGCGAAGAGGCAACCGGGGGGCGCGACAAGGCGTCGATCCTGGGAGACGCCGTTGAGGCCGTGATCGGTGCCGTCTACCTGGCCGGTGGGTTCCACGTCGCGGCCGAGTTCGTCCATCGGTTGTTCGATCCGTTGCTCGAGGCATCGGCACGGATGGGGGCGGGCCTGGACTGGAAGACCAGCCTGCAGGAACTCACCGCGCGAGCCTCGCTCGGCGTTCCGGAGTACGTCGTCGAGGAGGAAGGTCCCGACCACGAGAAGATCTTCACCGCACACGTTGTCGTCGGGGGGACGGAGTACGGCGTCGGTACCGGGCGCAGCAAGAAGGAGGCCGAGCAGCAGGCCGCCGAGGTCGCATGGACGGCCATCCGCACGCTGATCGGTGAGAGCACCGACGCGACAGCCGACCATTGATCGGTCGCTCGACCGGTCGTTGGATGGGCCAGCGGTCTCGCAGCGCCTAGGTTCTGCCCCAGACCGCTGCTCATCCACTGTCGTCAGGCGGGTCTTGCGGAGGTGCGATGCCCGAGTTGCCTGAGGTCGAGGTGGTCCGGCGTGGCTTGGAGCGCTTCGTCGTGGGGCGGTCGTTCGCCGAGGTCGAAGTTCGTCACGAGCGACCAGTACGTCGGCATGCGCCCGGTGTGCGGGACTTCGTCGACCGGTTGACTGGCCGGAAGGTGCTCGCGGCAAGGCGTCGCGGGAAATTTCTCTGGCTCCCGCTGGATTCTTCCGAGGCGATCATCGCGCATCTCGGAATGAGTGGCCAATTTCTCATTCGTACCCCGCAGGCTCCCGACGAGCCGCACCTTCGCGTGCGATTTCGGCTTGCCGACCATGCATATTCCGAGCCGATGGAACTTCGTTTCGTCGATCAACGCATGTTCGGCGGAGTGTGGACGAGCGAAATCAGCCCCGCTGGCGGCCAGGTTCCCGTCGCAATCAGCCATATCGCGCGCGATCCCCTTGATCCGGAATTCGACGACGAACAATTCATCCGGACGATCAAGGCGCGCCGAACCACGCTCAAACGTGCCCTGCTGGACCAAACACTGATCTCTGGTATCGGCAACATCTACGCCGACGAGGCGCTCTGGCGGGCCAGGCTGCACTACGACAGACCGACCGCGACGTTGCGAAGGTCCGAGGTCGTCCGGGTGCTCGCGGCCGTCCGGGAGGTGCTGGAGGCGGCACTACGAGACGGTGGAACTTCCTTTGACCGTTTGTATGTGAACGTCAACGGTGAGAGCGGGTACTTCGAGCGGTCGCTCGCGGCCTACGGGCGCGAAGGCGAGCCTTGCCATCGGTGCGGAACACCCATCGTGCGCGAGGCGTTCATGAACCGCTCGTCCTTTTTCTGCAGGCGATGCCAGCCTCGACCGCGGCGTCGCGGCTCGCCTCACAAGGCCAGCTAGGGATTCGATCGATCGCATTCGTAGGCTGCTGACGGCGGTTGTTCGGTCCTTTCCTTACCTTGATCAGCCGGCGTTTGCGAAAGGTCGATCGGACCATATCCCGATGCCTTTCGGGTGAAGGTAGTTTCCTTCCATCCCAGCCGGCACGTGGATTATCACGAGCCCTGTCTGGAATGTCATGACGTCGCACGAAATGTATGAGTCGGAAGCGCGACCATCTCGTCACTTTGCGTGGCGGCCCCGTCACCTTGACGGCACGGCCGAAGGATGAGACGCTAGAGATGCCGCTAGCACTCCTTGCGTGACTCGAGTGCTGTGCTGAAACTTTTCCCGACCATCCTTTCGGTCTCTCAGCGTGGAGGACCCCACATGGCGAAAGCGCTCCTCGGCCACGTCGGTGGCCCTGACCCCCGTCTGGTCTCCGAGGTGCGACGTCTGCAGAAACGAGTGTCGGAACTGGAGGCGCATGTCATGCGGCTCCAGGCCGAGAACGACTCCCTGAACGCGGCGATCCACGAAGGACAGCTGCTTACGCTCGAATCTCAGCACGAGCCTGTGCTGACCTGAGGCCAGCTGGCCAGTCGGTGATCCGGCTGGCGGGTGGCCTGAGGGAGATCACAACTCAAGAGCAGACTAGGTCGACACCATTAGTGACGGGACGCCTGATCCGCAGGGCGTCCCGTTTCGCTTGTCCTGCACCTGGAGCAGATCGTGACGTTGTCACTCGGGGTGTCGAGCGCGCGCCGCCGTCAGTAGACGGGTGCCGCCCGAGTATCGTCGACTGAGCGCCCCATTTGGGTAGGGCACTTCACACACGACACCCACCCTGAAGCGCCCGGCCCACGGCCCGACGGAGCAGCCCGGGTAGGCGGCTTGGTCGGGCACGACGAGCAGCCCGTCGACAGATCGAGGAGAGTCGCGCCGTTGCATCTGAAGAGCCTGACGTTGCGCGGGTTCAAGTCGTTCGCATCGTCTACGACGTTGCACTTCGAGCCCGGCATCACCTGCGTCGTCGGACCCAACGGCTCCGGGAAGAGCAACATCGTCGACGCCATCGCCTGGGTCATGGGGGAGCAGGGTGCCAAGAGCCTGCGTGGCGGGAAGATGGAGGACGTCATCTTCGCCGGCACCGCCGGACGTGCTCCGCTCGGCCGCGCAGAGGTCGTCCTCACCATCGACAACTCCGACGGCGCGCTGCCGATCGACTACTCCGAGGTCACGATCAGCCGGATCATGTTCCGCAACGGCGGTTCCGAGTACGCCATCAACGGTCAGACATGCCGGCTGCTCGACATCCAGGAGCTGCTCTCCGACTCCGGTATCGGCCGGGAGATGCACGTCATCGTCGGACAGGGCCAGCTCGATTCGATCCTGCACGCCACGCCGGAGGAGCGGCGTGGGTTCATCGAGGAAGCGGCTGGCGTCCTCAAGCACCGCAAGCGCAAGGAGAAGGCGCTTCGCAAGCTGGAGGCCACCGAAGGCAACCTCACCCGCCTGCAAGACCTGCTGACCGAGATCCGGCGGGCCCTACGGCCCCTCAGCAAGCAGGCCGAGGCGGCCCGGAAGGCGGCCGTGATCCAGGCTGAGGCGCGCGACGCGAAGGCGCGACTCCTGGCTGACGATCTGGTGCAGCTCAAGACAGCGCTGGAGCAGGAGATCGCGGACGAGAACGCGCTGCGGGAACGCCGTGCCGCAGTCGAACGTGAGCTCCTCGCCGTGCGTGAAGCGGAGAGCACGTTGGAAGAAGGGCTCCGCGAGGACGCTCCGCGCGTGGCTCGGGCGCAGGAGACGTGGTACAAGCTCTCCAGCCTCTCCGAACGCCTCCGTGGCACGGCGAGTCTTGCGAGGGAGCGCAGCCGGCATCTCGCCGAGACGACCGAGGAGGAGCAGCTCGGCCGCGACCCTGAGGAACTCGAGGCCGAGGCGGCCCAGATCCGCGAGCAGGAGCAGGCGATCGCCGCCGAGGTGGAAACTCACCGCGTGGCACTCGACGAGGCGATCGGTCATCGACAAGCGCTGGAGGTCGCGCACGCGGAGGAGGAGCGACGGATTGCCGCCTTGCTGCGTGCGGCAGCCGACCGCCGGGAAGGCCTCGCGCGACTGGCCGGCCAGGTGGACACCGTGCGGAGCCGGCTCGAGACCCGGCAGAACGAGATCGAGCGCCTGACGGCCGCACATGCCGAGGCGCTGGCCCGGGCCGAAACCGCGGCACGCGAGTTCGAGGCCATGGAGGCCGAGGTCAAGAACCTGGACGCGGGGGAGAGCGGGCTCGATGCCGAGCACGAGGCGGCATGCTCAGCCCTGGAGGCGATCGACGAGCGACTCGCCACGTTGCGGCAGGCCGAGCAGGAGGCGGAGCGGGAGCGGGCTGCTCAGGCGGCCCGCAAGGAGGCGCTGGAGCTGGGTCTCACCCGCAAGGACGGTGCCGCCGAGCTGCTCGCCGCCAGTGAGGAGGTTTCCGGGCTGCTCGGATCGGTCGCGGCCCTGCTCACGGTCGAGCCTGGGTACGAAGCGGCCGTCGCGGGTGCCCTCGGCCGGCTGGCCGATGCCGTCGCCGTCGAGTCCATCGACGCCGCCGTCGGCGCGCTCCTCCACCTGCGTACGCACGACCTCGGTCGCGCGGGTCTGGTTCTCGGTGGCGCGGGCGCAGTCGTCCAGGAGGACCCGGCCACGTGGCCGCCGCTGCCGGTCGGTGCCCGGTATGCCGTCGACGTGGTCTCAGCGCCGGCTGAGATCCTTCCCGCCCTGGTCCGGGTGCTCGCGCGGGTCGCGGTGGTCGACGACCTCGCGGCAGCGCGGAGCCTCGTCGCCGATCACCCCGACGTCATCGCCGTGACCCGGGACGGCGACCTGCTCGGCGCGCACATCGGGCATGGCGGGTCAGCGGCGCAGCCCAGCCTGCTCGAGGTCCAGGCGGCGGTCGACGACGCCGAGGAGCGGCTGCGACAGGCCCGGGAGCGTGCCGAGCGGCTGCGCCAGGAGCGTTCGGAGGTGGAACAGGAGCGGGCGGCCGCACAGCGCCGGGTCGACGAGACGCTCGCCCGGTTGCACGAGTCGGACGCTCAGCTGGCGGCCGCCGCAGAGCGGCTCGGTGAGCTGGGCTCGACGACCCGCTCCGCGCGTGCCGAGGCCGAGCGGCTGGAGACGGCGATCGCGGAGGCTCGCGAGGCGATGGCCCGCGACCAGGCAAGTCTCGGCACGCTCGAGGAGCGTCTCGCCAACGCGGAGGACGCGAGCGAGGACGAGCCGTCGACGGAGGAACGCGACCGGCTTGCCGAGCTCGCCCGGGAGGCACGACAACGCGAGATGGAGGCCCGGCTCGCCCTGCGTACCGCCGAGGAACGCGGTCGGGCGTTGGCCGGTCGTGCCGACTCCCTGGAGCGGACGGCGCGAGAGGAACGCGCGGCCAGGGAACGCGCTCGGATCCGGCGCGAGCGGCGGATGCGCGAGGCCCACGTGGCCGGTGCCGTACTCGCCGGCGTGCAGATCGTGCTGGCCCGGTTGGAGAAGTCGCTTGCCGAGGCCGGACGGGAACGCCAGGAAGCCGAGCAGGCACGCGCGGCCCGCGACGCTGAGCTGCAGCAGGTGCGGCAACGGGTCCGAGCGTTGAGCGAGGAGCTCGACTCGCTGACCGACTCGGTCCACAAGGACGAGATGGCGCGGGCCGAGCAGCGCATGCGGATCGATCAGCTCGAGCAGCGGGCGATCGAGGAGCTGGGCATCGAGCCGGAGACCCTGATCGCCGAATACGGGCCACACGTGCCCGTGCCTGTGTCACCGGCGCAGCCCGACGGAGGTGCTGACGAGCCCGACGGGCAGGTGCAGCTCGAGGTGGAGAGCCGGCCGTTCGACCGTGCCGAGCAGGAGAAGCGCTTGAAGCGTGCAGAGCGCCAGCTCGCGATGCTCGGCAAGGTCAACCCGTTGGCTTTGGAAGAGTTCGCCGCGATGGAGGAGCGGCACAAGTTCCTCACCGAGCAGCTGGAAGACCTGAAGAAGACCCGTAGGGACCTGCTCGAGATCATCCGCGAGGTGGACGACCGGGTCGAGCAGGTCTTCACGGCGGCGTATCGAGACACCGAGAAGCAGTTTGCGGAGGTCTTCAGCCGGCTCTTCCCTGGTGGCGAGGGGCGCCTGGTGCTGACCGACCCGACGGACATGCTGACCACCGGCGTGGAGGTCGAGGCGCGGCCGCCTGGCAAGAAGGTCAAGCGCCTGTCGCTGCTCTCCGGCGGTGAGCGTTCGCTTGTGGCGGTGGCGTTCCTCGTGGCCTTGTTCAAGGCGCGGCCGAGCCCGTTCTACCTGCTGGACGAGGTGGAGGCTGCCCTCGACGACACGAACCTCGGCCGCCTGCTCGAGCTCTACGAGGAGCTCCGGGAGACGAGCCAGCTGATCATCGTCACCCACCAGAAGCGCACCATGGAGATCGCGGATGCGCTCTACGGGATGTCGATGCGTGGGGACGGCGTGTCGGTCGTGATCAGCCAACGGCTCCGCGAGCCCCAGCCCGCCTGATTCACCCTCCCGGGGGCTCGATCCTCCCCCGCGTCAATGACCACGTTCAGTGGATGTTTTCTGGCTGTCCGCGAACGCCAGCCCTGGTGACGGTACGACTGCCCGATGCCGGCCGGTCCTACTCCGGCATATGCGCATCTGCCGCTTGCCGCCCGAGCTAGATAGGTTAGGCTCTCCTAAGTTCCCGACCGGAGGTGAGTCCGGCGGGTACGTCGTCGAGTGTGATCGAGACGAGGGCGCGGGCAGCGGACGTGAGGACGACAGCGACGAGCCAGCAGAGCACCTGGACTCCCGCCCGCGATCTCGTCTCCGCCGACCGACCCGACCTCGTACTCCATCTCGAGGAAGTCCGTCGCGTCTACGACTGTGCGCCACAGGTCGCGGCCACGCTCTTCTGGAAGCAGTACAGCTGGTGGGTGGTCGATGCGGCGTTCCAGTCGTGGCCGGGCCCACCGACCGCGGACAAAGGCCGCGCAAGACCGGAGTGTGCGTACCCAAACGAGCTCGCCGAGCCGGCGCACGTGCTGCCGGACCTCGGCCTGGACTCCGTACGCGTGCAAGTCGCGACAGAGCCGCCGTACATCGTCGTCGAGCCGACCCGGACGCTCGCGCCGCTCACCAGTCGTGCCGACCTGGCGGGTTGGCTTGCCGGGCACGTCCTCCCTGATCACTTGCAGCCGTTCGTCGAACGACTCCACACGCTGACGCGCGCAGGACGACGCCTGCTGTGGGGTTCTGTGGCACACGCCATCGCCTATCTGTTGCTGCCCCGCACCGCCAACCCGTCAACTGACGTTCCGGCCTTCCTCGACGCTGTCGGGTCACAGGTCGCCGACCTGGTGGAGATCGACGACACGGGAGATGTAGTGCGCCGGACCTGTTGTCTTGCGTACCGCTGCAAGGAGCCGACATTGTGCTCGTACTGCCCGATCCGGCGACTGGGCTCGCTCGCCCGGGTTTGACGGCGCGGATCGGCCGGGGACCTTGTCGATGTGACGGCAATCATCGGCGGGGTTCTGCTGATCGTCACTCTCGCCTGCGTCGTGCTCGGATTCGTGGCGACGTTCATCGGCGGAGTCAGTCTGCGGGAGCAGCTGGGCCGACTCGGCGCGCTGCTGCGCCGAGGCATTCGTCGGCTGGTGGAACGGCGCTCCGCGAAGCCGGGGCGATCGGCTGGCGCCCAGGGGAAGCCACGGGCTGGCTGGATCGACCGCCTGCTCCGACGGCTTCACAACCGGATTCCCGCCCGGCCGAGGAGGAAGACCGCGCTTTTCACGCAGCGATCCGCGAGACGTCCCAAGAAGAGCCCGCAGAAGAGATCGAAGACCTCTGTGCGGCAAGGCAGCCTGCGCAAGCGGCGAGGCGGCACCGGACAGAAGAGATCGAAGACGTCCCTGCTGGAAGGCAGACTTCGCCGACGGCGAGGCGGCAAGGGACGAAAACGCGGCGAGGATGTACGCAAGGCCGCGTGAGGCGGCACACCTCAGCCGGCGCAGCCTCCTCGGCGAAGCGGTCGGAGGCACCCACCACGGGCAGCGCGTCGTACCACACGTCGAACCATGGTTTCGCCCGCGCGGCGACCAGCAGGCTGTGACGTCAGCGGGCCAGCGCCTCCACCACGCCGGCGAGCCACGGGACCGCGACGGCGACGGTCGGCAGGCCGAGGATCGCGGCGGAGGCCAGGTAGCACGCCATCGACAACACCGGGCGGGACGCCTCGGGCTCGGCCAGGCGGCGCACCCTGGCCACGGTGCCCTGGCCGGAGGCTGCGAGCCCAGCCACGGGCTCCGGTGGTCGCGCGCCCGCCAGCGTGACCAGTGCCCGTGCGACCGCACCGGCACCAACCCGTCGCCGGGCGGCGTCGTCGGCCAGCATCTCGATCAACAGCCGGGTCTGCTGGAGGGTCGTCCGACTGCGTACGAGCCGTGGAAATGCCTCACACAACGCGGTGAAGGCCTCCACCACGAGGTCGTGCCTCGCCCGCAGGTGCGCCCGCTCGTGCGCGAGGACGGCCTCGAGCTCGGCGCGGTCGAGATGGTCGAGGGTGCCATCCGACAGCACCACCCGCGAACGTCCGAGCCCGGGAAGGCAGTAGGCGAGCGGAGTCGGTTCGCTCAGGATGCGCAGCCCGGACATCTCGCGGATGCCGTGGGCGCACGAGCCTGCCTGCCGCTCGGCACCATCCGTACCGTCATGACTCGCCAGCAGGTCGACCAGCATGCGATGGCGCCGTCGCGCCGCCCTCGTGCGTACGGCGACGCGCACCGACGCCCACACCAGGCGGGCGAGCACCAGGAGGGTGAGCGCCATCACCAGCAAGTGAGCGACGATCTCGAGGGTGCTCGGGCTGGGGTGCGTCACGATCCGGAGGCCCAGGCTGAGGCCGGCACCGAGGACGGCGAGCACGGCCGCGAGCGAGATGGACTGCCACAAGACGATCGCCGCTCGTGGGACCTGCGCAGGCCACGTGGCGCGGGCAAGCGCTCCCGCCACCGGTCCTGCGAGCAGGAGGCCCAGTCCGGCGAGGATGACAGGAGTCATCGGGCATCTCCGCGGCGCTCGAGCTTTTCCAAGGCCTCACGCAAGGCCTTCGCTTCCTCCGGTGACACCTGGTCGACGAAGCGTACGAGGGCTGCCTGCCGGCCGGCCTTGCCGCCGGCGTCGGCCAGGGCCTCGTGCATCAAGTCGGCGACCATCTGATCCTTGGTGGCGACGGCTTCGTACCGATACGCGCGACCGTCGCGAATCCGGCGTACGACGGACTTCTTGGCCAGGCGGTCCAGCACCGTCATCACCGTCGTGTAGGCGATGTCACGGTTGCGCGCGAGGTTTTCGTGCACCTCCCGTACGCTGATCGGCTTACTGGCCGACCAGATCTGCTCCATGACCTCGCGTTCAAGACTGCCCAGCCTGCTCATGTCGGCCATTTTACGACGCTGCGTCGTAGCTCATTCGATGATCGGGCGTGGCACGCCTCACACAGGCTGGATGGGCGTTCTCGTCCGTGTGAACGATCAGACAGACCGGCCGTACCTGGCCACGGGAGCTGTGTCGCTAGTGTCCCACTAGCCAGAATGGTTCGGCCAAGAAGCGACGAAGGGACTGCTGAGCCCATGACAACACGGTTTGGTGTATTCGTACCGCAGGGTTGGCGCATGGATCTTACGGAGATCGCCGATCCGGTCCAGCAGTACGAAGCGATGACAGCCGTCGCCAGAGCCGCAGATGTGGGGCCGTGGGACTCGATCTGGGTCTACGACCACTTCCACACCGTGCCGGAGCCGACCCCCAACACCACGTTCGAGTGCTGGACGATCACCTCGACCCTGGTCCGTGACACGCGACGGATCAACGTGGGGCAGATGGTGGGGTGTAACGGATATCGGCACCCCGCGCTCTACGCAAAGATCGCCTCGACAGTTGACGTCGCCAGCAACGGCCGTCTGTATGCAGGAATCGGTGCCGGCTGGTACGAGCACGAGTGGAAGGCGTACGGATTCGAGTGGACGTCGCTCAAAGATCGCATGGGCGCCTTCCGCGAAGCGACGGAAATCATCTACAAGATGTGGACCGAGGACCAGCCGGTCTTCAAGGGGAAGTACTACTCGATCGACAAGCCGTACAACGAGCCCAAAGGCGTACGTAAACCGCATCCGTCGTTCTGGATCGGTGGCGGTGGCGAAAAGGTGACGCTGCGGCTTGTCGCGAAGTTCGGCGACGCGGCGAACTTCGGCGGCGGCGACCCGGATGCCTTCCGGCACAAGGCGAGCATTTTGCGTCAGCACTGCGAACGGGAGGGCAGGAACTACGCCGACATCATCAAGTCGACGAGCATCAACGTCTTCCCGATCGCACGCGGCGCCGACCCGGAGAAGGTGTCGGCCAAGGCGCGCGGGTCGCGGCTCACCTACGAGGAGTTTGCCAAGAACGTCCTGGTCGGCACGGCGGACGAAATCGCCGCAAAGGTGGAGTCACTGCTCGAGGCCGGGGCCGACTACTTCATTACGTACATTCCCGGCGTGGCCTACGACCACGAGCCGCTGCACCGGTTCGCCGAAGAGGTCATCCCGCGGTTCAGCTGAAAGCCCGTTTGACGTCTCGCGGGGACACCCGCGCGGTCCCCGCGAGACCTCTCCAAAATGACCATGTGCACTACGTCCGTCGGAGCTGCGACACGTGCCGACACCTAGTGCACCTCCGACAGGCCGTGGTGCACGTGGTCTTCAGGGCGCGGTCAGCTGTCCGGGTATGGTGCTGCAATGCTCCGGAACACCCCCGCCGGATTTGCTGTCCGTCTCGCGGCGACGGTCGCGACAATCGCCCTTTTCGCCGTGAGCGGGTGCAATACGTCCGATCCAGCCGAGACGTCGAAATCCCGTCCCACGACGACACCGCGTGCCACCTCGTCGGCCACGACCCCCAGCCCGAAACCCACGCCGACGAAAAGCGAGAAGAACACCTCACCGTTCACCGGCCTTCCTGAGACGAAACGCAAGCCGGTGCTCGCCGTGAAGATCGACAACGTGGCACAGGCCCGACCGCACACCGGCTTGTCCAAAGCCGACATCATCTACGTCGAGCCGGTGGAGGCTGGGCTCGGCCGCATCATGGCGATCTTCTCGTCACGTCTCCCGAGCAGTGTCGGGCCGGTTCGGAGCGCGCGGGAGTCCGACCTGGAGGTGCTGCACCAGTACGGCAAACCGGCGTTCGCATACTCCGGCGCCAACAGCGCTCTGCTGCCGGTCATCGCGCGGGCCCCGATCCACGACGTGTCCCCTGCACATGCCAGCGAGGCGTACGTCCGAGGCGAGGACCGCCCGGCGCCGCACAACCTCTATGCCAAGCCGCAGACGCTGCTCGCCGATGCGCCGGGCGCCAGCAAGGCCCGCGACATCGGCTTCCGGTTCGGCCCGCCGCCAGCCGGCGGTGAGGAGGTGACGTCGAGGAGCGTGAGCTACGGGGCGTTCGAGGTCACGTTCCGCTGGTCGGCCGAGAAGCGCCGGTGGCTCGTGTCGATGGACGGCGACGCGCTTCGATCCACTGACGGCAGGCCGCCGATGCCCGCGACGGTCGTCGTGCAGTACGCGCGGATCCGCCCGTCGAAGTACGGCGACAAGTGGGGCAATGTCTCGCCCTACACCGAGTCGGTAGGCCGTGGGCGGGCGCTTGTGTTGCGCAACGGGAAGGCGTACGACGCCCGCTGGTCGCGGTCGAGCGAGGGCAAAGGGACGACGTTCACCATGCAGGACGGTCAGCCGATGACCTTCGCTCGTGGTCAGGTCTGGATCGTCTACGCCCCGCGCGACTGAGCGTACGAGAGACGCGACTGAGCGCCGAGGATGTGTCGTCCGTGGCCTGGCCGATCAGCTGGCCGATCCTGACGTCTTTATGTGCAACCAACGGTGCGTCGTGCGCAACGCGATGCGAGCCCTGGTCAAGGCTGATCCGGATGCAAGGTGGCGGTTCCCCGACGGGCTGGTGTCGGCTCAGGCGACAGCGCGAGATCGTCAGGTGACACGACGACGGACCAAGGATTCGGCGATCGCTGGCGTGGCTATGACAAGCGCATGCGGAGGTCTCGGGGTAACGGTCGGGGTCGGACACGTCGAGGGCTGGGAGCGATGGTGATGTCTGCTCTGGTCGCTGCAACCGCGATCGCCACGATGTCGGCGTGCAGCGCAGATGACGACCAACCGACCGACTCGGCTGCAGTAGGCGCCCGCGGGGCCGCCCAGACGCCGCCTCCGATGCGGACGGTCGGCGACCTGCGCGCTGGCAAGGTCGCCGACGACGCTCCGGTGCGGCTCCGCGGACGGGCAGTCAGCAAGATCGACGACGACGAGTACAGATTCACCGATCGGACCGGAGTCATCCGACTGGACGTCGGCGATCGCCCTGCTGGAGGACCCTTACCGTTGGACCGCCAGATCACCGTCGACGGGACCTACGACCGCGGTGACGGTGAGGTCGACGTGACCGCATGGCACGACTAGCTCGTGACCGGTGACCTTCGACAACGTCCCGAACGGGAGACGCCGTTCAGGACAAGGGCACGGCGTACTACGTGGAGAGCCGGACGCTCGCCTGCTCGCGGGCCGAGCGGTAGATCGCTTCGGTCAGCTCGGCGACGCGTACGGCTGACGCCACTGGCGACGGGTTCGGCGCCTCGCCGCGGATTGCGGCGAGCCAGGCTTCGTGGATGTCCGGGCCCTGCCGTAGCTCGAGTGGCCGAGTCGCCTCACGACCGTGGAAACGCAGCACTTGCCCAGTACGCCAGGGATGTTGGGGATCGACGTCGTACCGCAACACTCCGTCGGTGCCACAGACGATGACGGTTTCCATCCACTGGGTGGCGAGATCACCCACCACGCTGAGCTGTGCCTGAATGCCACCGGCGAACGCGAGCGTGGCGGTGGTGTTGATGTCCACCGGTGAGCCCGCGTTGTCGACCAGCGCGTACACGGACTCCACCGGCGCCTCGACGAGCCACAGGAGTGCGTCGACCAGATGGGAGCCGGAATCCATCAGCATGCCGCCGCCGGACAGTGCGGGATCCTGGCGCCACGTGCCCTTCGTGTTCTCCAACCAGCGCTGGCCGCAGCTCACGACGACCGAGCGCAGCTCGCCCAGGGCGCCCGAGGTGATCGTCTCGTGCATGTAGCGATAGGCAGGATCGAGTCGCCGCTGATAGGAGACCATCACCGTGACGCCAGCCGTGTCGGCGGCGCGGAGGATGTCACGCGCGTGCTCTGACTCGCACACCAAAGGCTTCTCGCACAGCACGTGCAGGTTGCGCTTGATCGCGTTCATCACGATCGGATAGTGCAGGGTGTGCGGTGTGATGACGCTCACCGCGTCGAGCTCGGCGTTCTCGAAAAGCTGCTCTGCGCTGTCGAATGCCGGGGTTTCCGCCAGCAGCGGAACCCGGGAACGGAAGCGCTCGAGGTTGGCCTTGCTGGGGTCTGCCAGGCCCACGACCTCGAACTCGGCCGAATTCGCCAGCGTCAACGCATGCCAGGTGGCTGCGCCACCACACCCAATGATCCCTACGCGAATCTTGTCCACGCGACGATTCTCACGGGCCGTCGGTTCGTACGCAAAGCGATTGTCGGCAGGTCTCGAATACCGGTCGTGACGACGTCCAGCCTCGTACTCTGCGCGGGAATCGCTAACCATGACACGCGTACCGGCACCCGAGAGAGGCCAATGGCCTACGTTGCGTGGTCATTGTGGACCGGTCTGGGGGGTCAGCGGATGCCGGCGCTTCCCGAGCTCAAGTTGACTTGGTAGATGTACTTCTGGCTGAAGAAGTACACCGCCACCATCGGGACGGTGAGGAAGAGCGCACCGACCATCACGAGGTTGTACGGCGGCGTCTGGGCGTTGGTCGACGTGCCCGACAGGAACTGCACACCGAGCGCCAGCGGGTACTTCGACTCGGTGTTGAGGTAGATGAGCGGGCCGAAGAACCAACCCCAGGAGAACGCGAAGCTGAAGACACCGACCGCGACGACGACGGGTTTCATGAGCGGCAGGATGATGCGCGCGAAGATCCCGAAGTAGCCGAGCCCATCCACCTGTGCCGCCTCGTCGAGCTCCCGCGGGATCCGGGTCACGAACTGCCGCATCAAGAAGATGTTGTAGGCACCGCCGAAGAGGTTCGGCACGATCAGCGGGTACAGCGTGTCGATCCAGTCGAGCTCGCGGAAGAGGATGAACTGCGGAATGATCGTCACCTCGACCGGCACCATCATGGTCGAGAGCAGGATCACGAAGAGGACCGAGCGGCCCGGGGCGCGAAGCCGGGCGAATGCGTACGCCACCATGGCGCTCACGAACATCTGGCCCAGGCAGGCGAACGTCACGATGATCAGGCTGTTGAGGATCCAGCGCGCCATCGGTGCGTCGGAGGTCATGACGCGCACGAAGTTCTCGAAGTGGAACTCGCGCGGGATCAACGTGAAGGTCGCCTTCTGGACCGTGGCGTCGCTGGACAACGCGATCGACACCATGAAGACGAACGGCGCGGAAAGGATCGCCGAGACGACCGTGAGGATGGCGTACGACATCGCGGTGTCGTACGCCCGGCGGGCACCGACGGCTTGCGAGCGGCGCTGCTGGCCACCGCCGTACGCTGCCGCAGCCTGGTCCAGTTGCGCAGTCATCGGCGTACCTCGGTCTCGTAGAAGACCCAACGGGAGGACGTACGGAAGACGATGGCCGTGCAGGCCATGATGATGGCGAAGAGCAGCCAGGACAGAGCCGAGGCATACCCCATGCGGTAGTTCCGGAACCCCTCCTCGAAGATGTAGGGCACGAGCATCTGGCTCGCGTTGTTGGGGCCGCCGCCGGTCAGGATGTAGACCTGGCTGAAGACCTGGAAGGCGCCGATCAAACCCATCACGACGTTGAACAGGATGACCGGCGAGAGCATCGGCAGCACGATCCGGAAGAACCGCTGGGTGCCGCTCGCGCCGTCGATGGTGGCCGCTTCCAGTAGCTCCTGCGGGATTCCCTGCATCCCGGCGAGCAGCAGTACGACGCCGGTGCCCACGCTCCAGATCGACATCAAGATGAGCGCCGGGATCACCCAGGTCTCGCTGAGCAGCCAGGCCGGTCCCCTGATGCCGATGAGTGCGAGGCCGCGGTTGATGAGCCCGGTGTCGGGTGCGAGCACCCACGAGAACAGCATCGCGCTCGCCACGAGGGGCACCAGCGCGGGCAGGTAGACGATCGTGCGATAGATCCGCATGCCGGGGAGCGGCTTGTTGAGCAACGCCGCGAGCGCGACTGAGAGCACCGTGGACAGAGGCACCGAGAGGAACGTGTAGTACGCGGTGTTGCGCAGCACCTTCCAGAACAACGGGTCCTCGACGAGCATCCGGCGGTAGTTGTCGAGGCCGATCCACTGCGGCGGGGTGAGCAGGTCGTAGTCGGTCAGGCTGAGATAGAACGACGCGACCATCGGCCCGGCGAGGAAGATGATGAAGCCGGCGATCCACGGCGAGGCCATGATGTAGAACCACATGGCCTCGCGCCGCGGCTGGGTGAGCCAGGAGGACCATGACGCACCGGATCGGACGCCCGTCCGGCGGGTCGACCGGTGGGCTGTCCGATCCGGCGTCGCGAGACGGTGTGTCACGGGCCTCTCAGTCACCTTGACTCATGATCTGCTCGAGACGTTCCTGGATGGTCGCCAAGGCCTCCTCGGGCGTGACCTTGTTGTTCATCATGAGGTCGATGTTCTCGGTGCACACCTCGATCATCTCGTTCCACTGCGGGGTCAGTGGCGGAACGAAGATGGCCTCGGAGGAGTCGGCGAAGGCGCCCATGTTGACCTCGCGGGTCGCCCACTTCGGTTTGAGGAACGCATCGGACTGCTGCACCTGCAGGTTGGCCGGCGCATCCTCGGCGTTGTCGATGATCGGGCGCTGACCTTCCTCGCTCGCCATGAACTCGATGATCTTCCACGCCTCGTCGGGGTGCTCCGACGTCGTGGAGATGGCAAGCCCGTTGAAGAACGCGCTCGTGGCGGGCTCCTTCCCGTGCCACAGCGGGGCGATGTCCCAGTCGAGGCCCTCGACGCTGTTGGCGGCGGCGATGTTCCAGAAGCCCGTGATCTCCATCGCCAGCTTGCCTTGGGCGAAGAGCTGGTCCGGTCCCACGCCCTCGCCGTAGTTGGCCCAGTCGCGTGGTGTGGGGGAGACCTTGTGCTTCCACGCGAGGTCGTTGAACCACTGCATCGCCTCGACGTTCTCCGGACTGTTGATGACCGGCTTGCCGTTCTCGTCGAGCACGCGGCCGCCATTCTGGTACATGAAGCTCATCCAGTACGGCCACCACGAGATCGTGGCGAACCCCCACTGCTTGACCTCGCCGTTCTCGCGGATCGTGAGCTTCTTGGCGGCGGCAAGCAAGTCGTCCCAGGACCAGTCCGCCGTCGGGTACTCGACGCCGGCCTCGTCGAACATCTTCTTGTTGTAGTAGAGCACCATGGCGCCGGAACGGTCCGGCAGCGCGTACTGGCTTCCTTCGTAGGCGAAGATCTTGGCTGTCGTCTCACCGAACTGGGACGCGAGGTCAAGACCGCTGGTCTTGATGTAGTCGTCGAGCGGCCGGATCTGGTGCTTGCTCGCGAATGCCGGGATGTGCTCGGCGAGCTCGAGGATGTCCGGACCCTTGCCGCCAGCGATGGCGGTCGAGATCTTCTGCGAGTAGTCCTGCCCACCTGGCGACATCTGCAGCTTGACCCGGATGTTGGGGTACTTCTTGTGAGCCATCGCGAGGCGTTGCTCGTACGTCTGCTTGTCGACGTCACCGCCCCATGCGGTCATGGTGAGGGTCACCGTGCCGTCCGACGACTCCTCGGAGTCGGGGCCGCATGCAGCAGCGGCGGACAAGGCGACCAGGGTCGCCGCAAGCACGCCGGCGACGGCTGTCTTCGAGCGGCGACCTGAGCGCCGCGCAGGGAACTTCCGTCCCGTCAGGGGTACTGCCATCCGATCCTCCAGCGTCGACGACACAAGACCGACCGCACGTCGGGAAACTCTGCGCGATCACCCGGTTCAGGTGTCCCGATGAGAAGCTGACCGCCGAGATTAAGTCATATTTACGTACCACGCAATATGCCGGTTCCGGTCATGATCGTGCCAGGTCAGAGCGCCGATTAAATCGTATTTTCGTACTACGATCAGCCGCTGCCGCGGAGAGCCGCCTAGAGAGGATTCCCGTGAGGATCCGTCGTCTTGTGTCGTCGCTGGCGTGCGTCGTCCTGCTGGGTACAGGCGCGTCCATCGCGCCAGTTGCCGCTCAACCGACGGTCGGCAAGCCGCCGGCCGGCTCGGAGGATGCGCTGGCGCGCGTCTACTACCGGCTGCTGCTCACAAACACCCGCTACCAGGAGACGCTCTGGGATCCTGAGCTCGGCTCGTACGGCATCGAGAACTGGGACGTCGTGGGGACACTCGGCAACGCGGTGCTCGTGAAGTTCGGCCGGTACGACGCGAAGGCCGCCGGTGTCGACCGCGAGACCCTGCGCGACCACACCGTGCGCAGCATCGCCAAGGCGGTCGCGCGGAACAGGTTCGTCGATCCGGTGAACGGCACGTGGGGTGCCAGGGTCTACTGGGACGCCACGATGGAGTCCTACCTCGCCGACGCGGCGTACCTCATGTGGGACGACCTCGACGAGACGACGCGGGCAGGCGTGCAGACGATGATTCGCGGCGAGGCCAACTACCTCGCCGACGTGGGCGCGAACCCCGCCGACCCGGACCGTGAGGGTGGGACGACCAACGGCCTCGCGGGCGGCTACGTGTCGGACACCAAGATGGAGGAGATGGCTGCCCGCACGATGATGCTGTCGGCGGGCGACGCCTATCTGCCGAACGACCCGAATGCGTCGAGGTGGCGCGAGTGGCTCGACCGGTGGACGCTCAACACGGCGGGACTACCGGTAGCCGACCAGGCCAACCCGACCGTCATCGCCGGCCGGCCGGTGTCGGAGTGGAACACCGCGCACAACATCTTCGACACGTACGTCTCGGAGAACCACGGCACTTGGAACGGCATGTACCAGGCCTCGCCCAGCGTGGCCGGTCGCAACGTCCCCCGCTACCTCCTGATGCGCCGCCCCGTGCCGCAGAGCCAGCTCGCGATCCCGAACGACGACGAGGTGAACGCGGTGCTCCACCGGCTCGGCACGGGCGCGGGTGTGCCGGTCGAGCACATGATCGCCGACCGTCAGCACCTCTACGGCCGCAATGTGCTGCCGCTGGCGTACCGTGCGGTGGTCACGGGTGACCGGATGGCCGCCCGGGCCGAGCGCATGCTCGCCGAGATCCTGCCGCCTTACGTCGCAGCGCCGCCGGCGGGCCGGCTGGTGAAGTGGCCGAGTACGCAGTACGAAACCGAGGCGCGGGCCGAGATCGGGTACGCGTACCTGCTGCACTACTGGCGTGACCGACTAGCTCACGCACCCGGCACGCAGCCAGTGAGCGAACGGGAGTACTTCGAAAAGGCGTCCGGGGTGAGCGACTTCGGCACCGTCCCTGGCCACGTCGCACACCAGACTCCGCGCTCGCTCGCGGTCACGGTGACCAAGCCGACGTGGGTGAAGTTCGGGTTCCTGCCCAACCACGACGACTGGTTCGTCAACCTGGCCAGCAAGTCGCCCTCCTTCCTGCCGTCCGTGGCAGCGGTCGACGCGGCGAACACCGCCGTCTACACCAAGCTCCGGGACGGTGTGGACGCCACCGCGACCGTGGTGCGGCGTGGTTCGGCGTACGCAGGATTCACGTCGTTGCCGGACGGAAGCGTGGTCTACGCGACCAGCGGGACCGGCGACGACGAAGGCTTCTTCCGGTTGTTCAACCTTCAGATGCCGGGCATCCCGGGCCTGGACGGCGACCGCACGTTCACCACCGCCGCAGGCCAGGTCACGCTGCGACCTGACGGGTTCGGTCGTGGCGGAACGGAGACCCTCACGTTCCCGGCGACCCGGGCACGCCACCTGCGCATGGTGGGTGTTGCGGCACAGTCGCAGTGGGGCTACTCGATGTACGAGTTCTCCGCGTATGGGCCGGGGAGCGACACCGACCTCGCGTTGGGGAAGCCCGCGACCGCCTCGTCGTACTTCGGGGAGTCCAGCGTTCCAGCCAAGGCCGTCGACGGCGATGCCACGACGCGGTGGGCCAACTCCGCTGCCGAACGGCCGACCATGAAGGCATGGTGGGCGGTCGACCTCGGCAGCGAGGTGGAGGTCGACCGGGTGACGATCCACTGGCAGGAGGACGCCTGGCCGTTCAACTACCGCATCGAGGCGTCGCTCGACGGCGAAACCTGGGAGCCGGTCGTGAGCGTCCCGCGCTGGACCAGGCTCGAGGGTGACTGGCTGAACGTCGACGGTCGTGCCGGCTTCGTGATCCGTGGTTCGCAGAACCCGATCGGTGTGGCCCCTGAGGCGATCGCCCTCTCGCAGGGTCCGGCCAGCGGGTCGGCCGGCATGGTCGTCCAGGGGTTCCCCGCACAGTCGGCCGCCGAGACGGCGCAGCTTGCACGAAAGCCGCAACCCACGAGCGACCACGAGTCGCTGCGCGCCGCGCTCACCGGCGCGTACCTGTCGCTATTCAACCTGGGCGATGCCGCGCTGGACGGGGTGGCGCTTGCCGTGCCGCAGGCCGGCTCGACTCGCACGGTCTACCGGGGCACGCAACAGCTGACCGCGGCCGGTATCACGTACGACGTCTCACTCGCCGCTGGTTCGGCCGCCGTGGAACCGCCTCGGTTCACCGTGTCCGGCAAAGTTCTTGCTGGTCTGCAGATCGACGTGGCGAACTCCCGCTCGGTCACGGTCACCAACCCGGGCACCTCACGAGTCACGGTGCGCCTGACGTCGGCTGCGACCTCGCAGGCGCGTTCGGTGGCGGTGGGACAGCACGAGACCGTGTCGGTTTCGTTCAGCAAGGGCATCACCACACCGACCGACGACCTCGCACGTGACCGGATCACCTACCCGGGTTCGCCGTTGCCGAAGGGCATGACCGATCCGGATCTTGCGGTCGACGCAGATCCGCGGACGGCGTGGGTGCCCGGCGGTCCCGACCGCAGGATCGTCGTCAACTTGGCCGCGGAGCAGGCGGTCGGCGAGGTCGTGACGCGCTGGTCGGGCGGCCGGGCGCCGAGCCACGTCGTCGAGGTCTCACGGGACGGCGTGACCTGGCAGCCGTTCACGGTGGGGGCGACCGCGCAGTACGTCTCGGTGAGGGTAGCGGCTTGGCGGCGCGGAGACGCCGGCCTCGCCGATCTGGTGGTGAGACCGTTCCGCCAGAGGTCTGGCTGACGGCCGTGCAAACTGGAGCACTTTTGCGGCGCTCTGCCCGATAGGGCAGGATCGCAGGGTTGTCGCCAATCTCGCGGATTCAGCTGGGCTGCCCGCTCTACGCCCATCTCTCATCCGGATTGGGTGGCGCACAAACGGTCCCGGCCGGTCAGCCTGACGGCGGAAGCTGTCCTGAGGCGAAGGGGGCCCACTGTGATACAGCCCGATCCGCAGTCCCAGCAACGGCAGTCGACTCCGTCAGCACAGCTGGAGTACGGAACGTCCCCACAACAGCAGACGCACGACCGATCGTCCCTCCTGACACTTTCCGAGCAGTCGTCCTGCGACCAGTCCTCGGGACAGTCGTCTGCTGGGCAGTCGTCTGGACAGCAGCCGGCCGGACGGCCATCCGACCGGCTGCGCCGAATGGTGAGACCGGGCCAGGCGGGTCGGCAGGCGAACGGCACCGCCAAGTCGAGACGTCCAGCCAAGGGTGTCGCCGCCGTGCTCCTGGCCTTGGGGGACAGCCCCGCCGCGGTGTTCGTCGTCAGCCTCGTCGCCATCGTGTTCGGCGCGTTGATCGTCGACTTGGCTGACCCTAGCCTGCGGACCCTCGCGGTGCTGGGCAGTGTGCCCATCCTCGTGGTAGGTGCGCACTGTTTCGCCCAGGCGATCGCGAGCGACGACCGCGGCACCGGTCGCCGAACGCTGGTCACGATGGGCGGCATCGTCGCCGTGGTCGTCGGTGCGCTCGTGCTGCGCGACGACACCCACACGGCCGTGACCCTGGGGATGCTGCTCGGACTGTTCTGGCTCGTGAACGGCGTCATCGCGATCGTCGCGAGCTTCGTCGGACCGGCTGCGTCTGGCCGTGCTCCGACGATGCTCGCGGGCGCCCTCGGCATCGCCGTGGGCATCGGGCTCGTGGCCTATCCCGCCATGCCGTACCACGGGCTCGTACTCGTGCTCGGCAGCTGGCTCATGGCCTACGGGGTGCTGGCAGCGGCGACGGCGTGGCAGGTGTGGCGCGGGTCGGCCGCGTGACCGACGCGGCCCGTCGCGGTCGGGTTGCGGTGCGCCCTCGAACGCCTGGTGGTTGGACGACGTTCACCGAACGGGTGCTGGAAGGCGGGCACCGGTTCCGGTTGGATGGTTCGGCGTGGACCTTCGTTCGACCCGGCGTGACGCGACCATGCCCGTGACCGTGCTCGTGGCCGTCGTGCTCCTGCTCGCAGCCGCGGTCCCGGCCTCCGGGCTCGTCGTGCGGTCGGCAGGCCGAGGTGACGGCTCGACCGAGCGGGCCGGCGCAGCGACATCCGTTCGACTGCTGGGTGAGCGCGTGGTCCCGAAGGGCCTGGTGCTCGACGGCATGCCGGTCGGCGAGCTGTCCGGCATCGACTACGACCCGCACACGAAGCGGTGGTACGCCATCTCCGACGACTCGGAAGAGGCGCCGGCCCGGCTGTACACGATCGACATGACGGTCGGGCCCCGCGGGCTGTCCGAACCGCGGTTCGTCGCCGTGACGCCGATCCTGCGTACGGACGGCACGACGTTTCCGCCGCTTGCGACACAGGATCCGGAGGTCGCAGACCCGGAGGCGGTCCGGTTCGACCGGAAGAGCCGGACGTTCTACTGGTCGAGTGAAGGCAAGCGGGAGATATCGGACGACGGGTCCCGGCCCGCGCTGGTCGATCCGTGGGTACGCCAGATGACGGTCGGAGGTCGGCATCTGCGGCAGCTCCGGCAACCGGCGATGTTCTCGATGAGCGCCGACGAGCAGGGCCCGCGACGCAATGCCGTCTTCGAGGGGTTGACGCTCAGCGCGGACGGGCGCGAGGTCGTGACGTCTCTGGAAGGTCCGCTCTATCAGGACGGCCTGCTGCCCACGCCTGCCTCGGGTGGGATCAGCCGGTTCACCTGGTACGACAAGCGCAGGGGCGTGCCGGTGCGCCAGCTTGCGTACGAGATCGACCCGATTCCCGCGACACCCATCCCACCGGGATCTGGCGCGGACAACGGGGTGGTCGAGATCCTGGCGGTCGACCGGCATCGGCTCCTGGTGCTGGAGCGGTCGTTCGTCACTGGTGTGGGCAACTCGATCCGGCTGTACCAGGTCGATGTGCGGGGAGCCACCGACGTGCTGGGTCGGGAAAGCCTCGCCGACGGCGGCTTCCACCCGGTTCGCAAGCGACTCCTGGTCGACCTCGCCACGCTCGGGCTCGGCCACATCGACAACGTGGAAGGCATGACCTGGGGACCCCGGCTTCCCGGCGGCGGGCGCACGCTGGTCTTGGTGTCGGACGACAACTTCAACCCGCTCCAGGTCACACAGCTCATCGCCCTCGCGATCCCCAAATGACCATGTGCACTACGCCTGCCGGGGGTGCAACACGTGCCGACACGTATCACACCCCCAAAACCTCTGTCAGGTATCACACCCCCACAACGCCTGTGGCGACAGTAGGCTGACCGGTCAGGGGACACCGATCCTTCGGGATCTCGCGGCGACTCAGGTTCTCGTACGGGCAAGCAGGAGGTGCTCGGGTCCTACGGCGCCCTCGACCGGCAGGCCGACCCGCTCGAACTGCTCCCGCGGCGCGTCGTTTGCCCGCATGAGCTCGACCATCAAGGTGGCCATCCGCTGTTCGACCACCTCGTCGACGAGCGGGTGTTCCTGCCCGGGGTCGGTGGCGAGATCGAAGAGCAGGGTCCCGAACTCGTACGTCCCCTTCATCGGCGTGCCCGGGATTCGCAACACCGGGCAGTTCTTGGTGAACGAGAACGGATCGGCGAGCTCGGCCGGCCCCAGCTCCTCGGGTGAGAACCGTTTCAGCATGTGTGTCGGCATGAGCGTGTACTCATAAAGCGGTCTGCCCTCGGGATCGATACACGCGCGCATGTAGACGTACCGTCCATCCGTGACGTTGACGTGGCCGCCGAAGGCGCCGAAGAGCCCGGCCTCGCGAACCGGCGTGTCCTGCGCGATCGTGTCGACCAACGGCACGCCTTGCATGTCGGGTGGTCGCTCGACCCCGAAGTACTCGAGCAGCGTCGGCGCGAGGTCGATGGTCTGCACCAGGCTGGAGCGTCGCTCACCCGCCTTCCGGCTGCGCGGATCCCAGATGAACAACGGCGTGTGGATGTTCTCGTCGTACCACGGCTGGACGTTCTTGCCCCACCACCCATGCTCGCCGAGCAGGAAGCCGTGATCCGTGCAGACGATCAGCATCGTGTCGTCCCACAGGTCCAGCTCGTCCATGATGTCGAGGACTCGTCCCAGTGAGTGGTCACACATGCTGAGCAAGGCGGCGTACTCGTATCGCACGTGCTCGACGACTTCCCGGCTCTCGGTCACGCGCTTGTAGTCGGGCCAGTCGTGATGCGGGCCGGTGTAGGTGTGCGGGTAGAAGTCCTTGTAGTGCTTGTACGAGAAGAACGGCTCGTGTGGGTCGAACGTCTCCAGGTGCAGAAGCCAGTTGTCCTGCCGCGCATTCGTCCGGATGAACTCCAGCCCGGCGTCGAACGTTCGGGTCTGCGGGTGATCCGCCTCGTCCTGCAGGTACATGCGGTTGACCCAGTCCTGGCGCCACCGCGGACCTCTGTTCTGTCGTAGGGATTCCGGGATGTCGGGATCGGCGACGTGTCCCTTCCACTGATCCCCTTCCTGTCCTCGGAAGAACTCCCAGGAGTTGTACCGTCCGTGGTAGGTCGCCCCGCCGTCCTCCCAGTAATGCTGGTGATCCGAGCTCAAGTGCGTGTAGATGCCGTTCTCTTTCAGCAGTTGTGGCATCGAGTCGTCGAATGGTTCGAGCGGACCCCAGCTGCGGTGCAGGAAGTTGTAGCGTCCCGTGTGCAGCTCCCGCCGCGCCGGGATGCACGGCATCGACCCGCCGTAGCAGGTGTCGAACGTCACGGTCCTTTGCGCCAGGCGAGCGAAGTTCGGCGCGTGCACCCACTCGTTTCCGTACGGAGGAAGGAACCGACGAATCAACGTGTCGTAGAGCAGCAGGATCGCCTTCACAGCGTCCACACTAAAGTGCGGGGAATGAGAGTCAGCGTCATCGGTGGCAGCGGGGCATGGCCGACTGCGGACCAGCCGTGTAGCGGTTATCTCGTCGAGCACGACGGTTTCACCCTGCTCCTGGATCCTGGTTATGCAACGTTTCCAGGCTTGCTGGCCACGCGGTCGGCACGCGAGGTCGACGCCGTGCTCGTGACCCACCAGCATCCTGACCATTGCGCCGACCTCAACCCGCTGCTGCGGGCGCGTTCGATGGGAGACGACCCGTGCCCGGCGCTGCCGGTGTTCTCACCACCCGATGCGCTGAACGCCGTGCTTGCACTGGATCGCCCGGGCATGCTCGACCATGCGTACGTCTGGAACGAGTTCACCGTCGGGGAGCGCGTGCAGATCGGTCCGTTCGACGTGGACACCGAGCTTCTGCCGCATGTCGTTCCCAACGCCGGGGTACGAATCACGGCTCGCGGGCGAGTGGTCGTCTACACCGGCGACACCGGGCCGAGTCAGGCGATCGTCGAGCTTGCAGCCGGTGCCGACGTCTTGGTGGCCGACGCGTCGTACCCGGAGGTCGTGCCCGGCGACCTCGCGCCGTATCTCTCCAGCGCTCGGCAGGCGGGGGAGTACGCCGCGGCGGCGAAGGCCGGCCGGCTGGTTCTCACCCACCTGATCCCAGGCGGTGACTCGAGGCAGGCGCTCGCGTGTGCCGCGCGCAGCTTCACCGGCGAGATCGCGGTCGCCCGCCCTCGCCTCGAGCTCGACCTGACCTGACCAGGCCACCGACCGTGGTCAACGGCGAGGGGTGATCTCCAGCAGGGTGACCGAGTGCGGCTCGAAGGTGTGCCGGAAGGCGGCGGCCGCGGCTACCCGGTTGCTCTCCTTCGTGGAGATCACCGATTCGTTCTCCGGGGAGTTGTGGCTCGCGACATCCGGTCCGTTGTGGGTCAGCACTCGGATGTCCGCGAGCCCTCGACCGCCCTCGTTGACGATGGTCGCGGCGTGCGCCTGTTCCCGATCCCGATTCACCACGACGACGCGGGCAACGCCATCGCTCCCGCGGGTGCCGTAGGCGGTGAGCGCGGCGTAGCTGCCGGTGCTGGCGTTAGGCACGTCCCGGGTTCGCACGTCGACCGGTGAGGTCCCGATCATCTCGGCGAACAGCTTGATGAGGTTTGCCCGACCGGTCCAGTGGAAGTCGGGTGCGCCACCGAAGAGTTCACCGAACGTCGGCACGTCGCGGTTGAGGTTGGAGCTGTCGAGCACCGTGACCCCGTGCTCGAACATCTCACCCAGCATGTCCGCGGCGTTCAGCGTCCAGCTCACCGAGTTCGGCCAGCCGGTCGGCGCCGGGCCGGTGCCGGCTTCGGCAATCACTCCCCACTCGGTGACCGCGACGAAGGGCCGCTTGCTTCCAGGAACGTCGGTGGGCTTGTCCGGGCCGAAGGTCTTGTCCAGCGCTGCGTCGAGGTCACGCAGCTCGGCCATCACCGCATGCGCATCCCTGGTCGGGTCGGAGAACCAGCGGTCGTGGATCTCGGCGATCGTCCCACCGAGAACGGGGTGGCCGTACAGGTGCACCGCGATGCAGTCGTACGGGTGCGTGGTACCCATGAGCTTCACCCACTCGACCTTCTCCCACGCGGTGCAGATCGAGATCGACGGGTCTACCTGCTTCATCGCCTTGTAGTAGTCGACGAAGCCAGGGTGTGGGCCGGAGATGTAGTCGGCGGTGATCTGGCTCCCGGCGGGTGGGACGGCACCATGCGTGCCGTCGCCGAACCTGATCTGCCCAGAGGCTGGGTCGAATTCGTACACCCGGTCGGTGGGTCCGGCCTGGGACAGGTCGTCGACCTCGCGCCACGCCTCACCGGCGACGTAGATGGTCTGGCTGCCCGGCACCGCTGGCGCCCATCGGACCTTGACGACCTGCCCTGGTTCGCCGGTGCTGAACGAGGCGCTGTCGCGGTTGTCGCAGTCCAAACCGACCGGTTCGTTGGTCTTTCGTTCGGTGCCGCCGAAGGCGTACTGCTTCAGCCTGGTGGTGAGGTCTTGGGCTCGCCAGTAGACCTGGTTGTTCAGGTAGAGCTCGTTGCCGATCTCCCACAGCTTCACGTCGTACGGCGCGGGGTGGCCGTTGCGGGCACGGACCTGCGCCCAGGCGATGCCGCCACGGGGATTGGTGCCGAGTGGGGCGTTGAGGTACTCGACGAAGTCGGCGGCGTCGTCGACCGACTGCACCGACGAGGCCATGATCTGGGTCTGCGCGCCAATCTGCTCGGCGTACCGGAAGTGTTCCTCGATGCCGTACGTGCTGTCCATCGGCTCCTGGTTGCCGACGAACCCGCCGCCGGTCTGGCACTTGCGCTGCGCTTGCGGACCGATGGCTCGCTTCCATCGAAAGAGGTTGGCCACCGTGCCACCGGGATAGCGAACGGTGCGCAGACCCAAACGCGTGGAGAGCTCCACGATGTCCGGCGATGGCTGGTCGTTGTCGGGGTCCCACATGCCGAGCCCATTGCGTGGCCAGCGGTGGTTGGCGCCGGCGACGAGCTCGGTGACTGGTGGCGCGATCCGCTGGTGGGTCACCCGCACGACTGCGGTGTCGTCATCGGCGGTCGGCGTGGCGGCGGTCGCGGCCGGGGCGGTCAGGGTCGCGGTGGCGGCGATGGCGACCAGTGAGCCGGCAAGGACACGGCGGGTTCGGCGTTCGCGCACGGTGTTCACCTCGGTCCGGAGTGGATTTACAACGTGAGAAATCTTGACTGGCAGGACGGTGGGTGTGCCGCTGAGATGCCGTCATTGGCCAACCATGCAGGGACCGTTCGTCGGCCCGACACTCTTTCTTCGGCGTGTCGTCGCACGTCGGTCGGACATGCTCACCGCGTGCCGTTGACGGACCTTCGTCGGACCGACGTGGCAGGGTGCGTCGTCACTCATCTGGCGACATGCCCACCTTCACCGGCGAGATCGCGGCCGCCCGCCCTCACCTCGAGCGTGACCTGACCTGAGGACGGCCTCCGCCACGAGGGCGAGGTTGCTGCGGACCCGATCGAGCGCGACCTCGTCACGCAGGGCCCGGCGTTGGTCGGCGGCGAGCGGCGCAAGCAGGACGTGGGCCAGGTAGCCGGCGTCGAGGTCTGGACGCGCCTCGGCGATCAGCAGGCGGACGTGGTGGTGCCAGAAGCGGTACGCGCCGATCCGGTAGCGCGCTCCCGGAGTCGCCGTCTCGGACAGGTGGACGAGGTCCAGGTGGGCCTCCAGGAACTCGGCGTAGGCCTGCAGGAACGCCACCAGCCGATCGAGAGGCTCGGCGCCCGGCCCGAGCGGTGGTGGTCCGGAGAGGACGGCGCCCTGCAGCTCCCGTTCCCGGGCGTCGAGCAGGGCGACCGCAAGACCAGCCTTGTCGCCGAAGCGGCGAAACAGCGTGCCCTTTCCGACGCCGGCATCGGCGGCGATCTGGTCCATCGACACGCCGTCGACCCCGTGCGTGGCGAAGAGGCGCTCTGCGGCCTCGAGGATCCGGGCACGGTTGCGCGCAGCGTCGGCTCGCTCCTTCGGCGGCCGGCCGATCCCGAGCAGCTCGGGAGATGCCTGAGGATCCCGAGGACTTTCTGGATCCGGGGAATAATCGGACTGCGGTCCGGTATTGATGTTCATGTCAGAAGAGGACTCTAGTCCGGAAAGGATCGCACGTCATGACCGCATTGATCACTCGAGACGAGCTCAAGATGGCCATCGACGCCGGGACCGTCACGGTCGTCGACGCCCTGCCGGCCGACTACTGGGCCCAGCGGCACCTGCCTGGTGCGATCAACCTGGTCGAGGAGGACGTCGAGACGAAGGCGGCCGAGCTGTTGCCGGACAAGAACGCCGCCATCGTGACGTACTGCTCCAACCCCGCCTGCACCAACAGCCAGGTTGTGGCGACCAAGCTGGAGCGGCTGGGTTACACCAACGTCCGGAAGTACCGCGAGGGCATCCAGGACTGGGTGGCTGCCGGGCTCCCGGTCGAGTCGGCGGCCCTCCGCAGCTAGAGCGCGGACGAACGGTCAGGGCCCGCGCCCCCGGTGCGGGCCCGCCGCTCTCCGGGACGGCTCAGGGGATTGCCGGATGGATGTCGGGTGCGCGTCCGGCGACCATGAGGGCATGAACGAAGGTGCGCTGCGGGTGTCGGATGCCGAACGAGAACGGGCCGTGGATCTCCTGCAGCAGGCGTACGCCGAGGGTCGGATCGATCATGCCGAGCTGGACAGCAGGATCGGCACGGCGCTCGGAGCCGTCAGCCGCGCGGACCTCGCGGCGGCGCTCCGAGGACTTCCGCTCCGCGACAGCGGCGTGCGCGAGGTCGCGCCCGTTCCCAGCGCGTCGGGTCATCCGGTCCGGCCGAGTGGCGTGGAGCGTTCCTGGGCGCTCTTTGCGCATTGGTCGGGTGTCTTCTCGCTGTTCCTCATCCCTTTGATCATCGCGTTGACGAAGGGTCGAGAGTCTCGCTTCGTACGGAAGCAGGCGTGGGAAGCGACCAACTTCCATCTCACGTACGTCGGCGCGAACATCGCGGTCGGTGTCGCGACCGCCCTGACCTTTGGTCTCGCCGGGTTGTTGTTCCTGCCGCTTGCTCTCGTCTGGCTGGTGCTCACCGGGATCGGTGGGCTCTCGGCCGCGGTCGGAAACCAGTGGCGTTACCCCTGGAACGTCCGGCTGCTCGGGTGACGGCCTGTCCTAAGACGTGGCCGGGCAACACCGCTGATGCTCTGCGTGCCGGAGCGACGCAGCGACCCGGCTGGCTAGCGGCCGCCGACGTCGTGGGCTTCGTGTGCAGCGGGGCCGGTTGACGGAGAGGTAGTGGTCGTCGTCTAGGGTCCCGGGTGATGGCGCCCGAGGAGAAGCAGGTCCGCTCAGAGGCGGTAGCGTCCGCAGCAAGACCCGGACGACCGACGCCGGCGCTTCGGTGGGCGCGCATCGCCGTCGGCGTGACCTTCCTGGTTCATGCGCTGATCTTCGCAACGTGGGCGCCCCGGATCCCCGCTCTGAAACAGAACCTCCACCTCGACCACGACGACCTCGGCATCGCGCTGGGTGGACTCGCGGTCGGCCTGCTGCTCGGTACCCGCCTGACCGGGCCCATGGAACGGCGTGGTCGTACCGGTCTCGCGATGCGCATCCTGGTGCCCGCCCAGGCGGCAGCGCTGATCCTGCCGGCCTATGCATTCGATCTCGTCTCGCTCACGATCGCCCTGGCCATCCTGGGCATCTTCGGCGGGATGCTCGACGTCGTCATGAATGCGCACGCGGTCGCCGTCGAGCGCCTCTACGGCCGACCGATCATGTCGGGCTTTCACGGGCTGTGGAGCGTGGGCTCGATGGCGAGCTCGGCGATTGCCGGACTGGTCGCCCGTGCGGGTGTGGACGTACGTCTTCACTTCATCGTCGCGGCTCTCGTCTGCGCCGCCGCGAGCGCGCCGTTCCTCGCTCGGCTGTTGCCACCCGCTCAGGAGTCGGCGGTCACCGGGCACGACGTCGCCTCGCCGCAGTCCGCACGGCCGGCGGCCTCGTGGTTCGTGGCGGGTCTGCTCGGTCTGGTGGGCTTCGGCTCGTTCCTTGCCGAAGGCGCCATCGCGGACTGGAGCGCGGTGTTCCTCAACGAGGAGCTGGGGGCCCCGGAAGGTGTGGCGGCGCTCGGCTTGTCGGTGTTCTCCGGCGCCATGGCCGCTTCGCGCCTCATCGCCGACCGGGTGGGTGCCCGCTTCGGCCCGGTCGTCGTCGCGCGGGCGGGCGCCGCGATCAGCGCGGTGGGGTACGCGGTCTTCCTGCTGGCACCGTCACCAGGCCTCGCGCTGGTCGGGTTCACGCTCGGCGGCTTCGGCCTCGGACCGGCGGTGCCCGTGGTGTTCAGCGCAGCGGGGAACACGAGGACCCGGCGCCGTGCGTCGATCCTCGGACCGGTCGTCTCGGCCGGGTACGTGGGTGCGGTCGTGGGGCCGATCGCGATCGGTCTCGTGGCGCAGCAGGTCGGCCTCACCGGTGCCCTGGTGATTCCGCTGGGCTTCCTCGTGACCTTGATCCTTGCCGCCGGCCTGTTGCGAGGTGCCGCCGGAGGGACGGCCGTGGACGATCCCGACGTCGCGATCCACGCGCACGGTCCGGCCACGACCGACGGCTGACCGGCGTCTTACTCGATGCGAACCCGGCAATGATCATCGAGAGCTCTGGCTCACCGAGCAGGTGACCACCTGCGGCGGCGGTCTGGCGAGCGGGCCATATTTGACTGCCCGTTCCAATTACAGCTACCCTCCATGTCATGGCGCGCACCAAGGAGTTCGACCCCGACGAGGTGCTCGAACGCGCTCTGGACCTGTTCTGGCGCAAGGGCTACGAGGCGACGTCCATGGCGGATCTGGTGGAGCACCTCGGGATCGGGCGCGCCAGCATGTACGCCACGTTCGGTACGAAACACGAGCTGTACCTCAAGGCGCTGGAACGCTACATCGCGTCCCGCGATCCTGATCCGGTTCGGCTGCTCTCGCAGCCGGGGCCGGTGCTTCCTGCAATCCGCCACCTGGTTCGTCTGTACGCCGCCGAGGCCGCGGCCGACCAGGAAGGTCGGGGCTGCATGGTGGTGAATGCCGCAGCCGAGTTGGCGCCGCGGGACCGGGTGGTCACGCGGCGGATCGAAGCGGGGTGGAACACCATCGAGGTCGCCCTGCGGTCGGCGCTGACCAGGGCACAGGCACAAGGCGAGCTTGACGAGACGAAGGACCCGGCCGCGTTGGCGAGCTTCCTCTTCGTCGTCCTGCAAGGGATCAGGCTCGTGGGCAAGGTCGAGTCGTCGCCCGACCGGTTGCGCCATGCGGCCGAGCAGGCGCTCGCGGTGCTCGAGTAGCTCGCCCGCGGCCGGGTAGGCGAGCCGCCCATCCTCGTCCGTTCCCGCGCCTTTTTGCACCCTCAAACTAGAACGATCGATCTAAACAAGGAGCGTGAGATGAGCTCCGTGCCGACGGTCCGATCGACGGTCCGGACCGGCACTCGCACGCCGACGGCCGCCCTGGTGCTGCTCGCGACCATGCAGATCGTCCTGATCGCGGCGATCACGGTCATCACGGTGGGCCTGCCCGCCGTGTGGCGCGAGTTCCACCTGTCCAGCTCGGAGCCCGCTCTCATCACCTCGGCGTACGGCCTGTCCTTCGGCGGACTTCTCCTGCTGAGCGGGCGGCTTGCCGATCTGTTCGGACGGCGTCGGGTGTTCGGGGCCGGGCTTGCGATCTTCGGCGTCTCTTCTGCTGCCGCCGCGCTGGCACCCGGCTTCGCGTTCCTGGTAGCCGCTCGCTTCTTTCAGGGGTGTGGTGCCGCTCTCGTCGCGCCTGCAGCGCTCGCGCTGCTCAGCGCCGTGTACCCCGACCCCGAACAGCGCGCGAAGGTGCTCGCCCTCTGGGGTGGCTTCAACGCCCTCGGCGCCACCGTCGGCCTTGTGCTCTCCGGCGTCGTCGTCACATGGATCTCGTGGCGGTGGACCTTCGCCCTGCCGGCGGTCGTGGCGGCGGCTGCTCTGGTTCTCACGCCTGTCCTGCTCCCCGCGCCGCCACCGACGCCCGTCCGCCTGGATGTCTGGGGTGCACTGCTCGTCACGGCTGGACTTTCCGCGCTGAGCTACGGGCTCCTCCAGGTCGGTGAGCACGGGACCGGATCGGGGTTCGGTGTCTGGGGTGCGGCCGCTGCCGGCGTCGGCTTGCTCGGTGCCTTCGTCCTCGTCGAGCTGCGGCATCGCCACCCTCTGCTTCCGCTCGCGTTCCTTGCCCCGCGGGATCGGGCGACCGCCATCGCCGTCATCCATCTCACGGCGGCAGGGATGTCGGCGGTGCTCTTTCTCCTCACGCTCTACCTTCGGCAGGTCCAGGACTACACACCGATCGCCACGTCCCTCGCGTTCCTGCCGTACTGCGTTGCGCAGACTCTCACCAGCGCAGTGGTCGGACGCGTCGTCGCACGCGCAGGCTCGCGGACCGTCACCGTCGCAGGGCTGCTCCTCGTGGCCGGTGGATTGGTGCTGCTCAGTCGGATCGGCGTCGAGTCGACGTATGTCACCACGTTGCTGCCGGCGCTTTCCGTCTTCGCTGTCGGCGCCGCCTTGTCCTTCTCGGGCGCCATGGTCTGCGCCCTCGACCGGGTTCCTCCGCATCATGCCGGTCTTGCCGGCGGTGTCCTCAACACGGCGATGGAGACCGGCCCGACCGTGGGCTTCGCAGTCCTCGTGTCGCTGGCCGCGGCTCGAGCCGCAGTCCTAACCGGCGCTGACATCGATCCCGACGTCGCGACGACGCATGGCTACGGCTTCGCGTTTGGCGTTGCTGGGTTGACGTTTCTCGTCCTTGCAGGGTTCACCGCCCGCAGCAAGGTCCATCGCCCTCATCAGGAAGGAAAGTCGAGATGACCGAGAATCCCAAGGGAAGGATGCGCTTTTCCGGCAAGGCCGTGCTCGTCACCGGTGGCGGGTCGGGCATCGGTCGGGCGGTGGCGAGTGCGTTCGCCCGTGAAGGCGCACATGTGGTCGTCGGCGGACGGCGATCCGAGCCTCTCGCCCAAACTGTCAAGCTGATCGAGCACGATGGTGGACGTGCGAGCCTCGTGACCGCGGACGTGAGCTCGCCAGCCGATGTCGCGAGGCTCGTCGACGAGGTGGTCTCGCGTTGTGGCGGGCTGGATGTAGCGGTGAACAACGCCGGGATCCTCACCGCATCAGGCCCGTTGGCCGACGTCGACGAGTCGGAGTGGACGCAGTTGCTCGCCGTCAACGTCACCGGTGTCTGGCTTGCGATGAAGTACGAGATCCAGCAGATGCGCAGGAACGGCGGCGGGGCAATCGTCAACGTGGCATCGATCTTCGGCGCTCACAAGGTCGTTCCCGGCTTCGGCGCCTATGCCGCGACCAAGGCGGCCGTGAGCACGCTCACGCGGGCGGCAGCTTTGGAATGCATTGCCGACGGGATTCGGATCAATGCCGTGAGTCCGGGTCCGTTCGACACCGCGATGTCGCTGCGGCCGGGCGAAACGGAGGCCGATCGCGATGCCCGGCTCCGTGAGCAGGTGCCCGTCGGTCGGGTCGGCTCGTTGGACGAGATCGCGTCCGCAATCTTGTGGCTTGCGTCCCCGGAGTCCGGATACGCCGTCGGCACGGACCTCGTCTACGACGGCGGCGGTTCGCTCTAACGCGTGGGCGCACGGGGGATGAGGACTCGCGGCTGCGGTTGGCTCGCGTATCTCAGGTGTCCGCACATCGTCCGAACGGGCATATGAGCCGGGGTCGGTCAGGACCCCGAGGTTCGTACGGTGGGCACCGAGGTCCGTGCGGTGGCGGCCCGCCGTTCGGCAGCGCCGCCACCGCACGGCAGCGTTCGACGTGGGCTCCCGCGCTAGCGAGCAGCCCACTGTGCGGCAGTGCCCTCGTGGAGCGCGGCGTAGACGCGGTCGCGGAGCTCGTTCGCCTCGGCGTCGGTAAGGGTCCGCTCGAGGGGCCGTAGCACCAGCCGCACCAGGAGGTTGCGCTGGCCGGGCGCGATGCCGAGCCGTTCCCGGGCGGTTGCAGGCAGCATGTCGTACGGCGTGTCGGAGAGGAGGTCGACCTCCTCTGCCACATCGGCATCGGGCCCGAGCGCGTTGCGCACCCGGTCACCGAGGACCTCGACGTCCACCTCGGTGTCGGCGCCGACCACGATCGACAGGTCCCGGCGTACCGGGGGCAGGTGGGAAACCGGCCGGTACGGCTCGAGATCCAGCATCTGGCTCGCGACTCTCGGGTCGGTCGAGCGCAGCAGCCGGATGTCGGGTACGCCCTTGCGTAGCATGACCAGCCGGTCGAGGCCGAGCCCCATGGCGAGGCCGTTCCACGGCGGCACCGCGAGGCCCGACCCGGCCAGCACCGATGGCCCGGCGAGACCGCACTCGCCGATCTCGATCCACTGACCCTGCGCGCCTTTCGCGGATCGTCGACCGGCTGGATGCTGCCACCAGACGTCAATCTGCCGGCCCTGCAGCGTGTACGGGTGGACCTTCGGGATCGTCCGCCAGCGCGCACCCGGTAAGGCGGCCTGCACGACGATGCCAATCATCTCGAGCAGGTCGTCCTCGCTGCACTCGCGCGCACGGGTGATCCGCCAGAGATCGAGGTGATGTGGCGTGGCCGTGTGCTGCCAGCCGATCCGGTCCCGGCGGTAGCACATCGCCGGGCAGGCGAACAGGATGTCGTCTGCAGGTGCCTGCTCGCCCGCCAGCTGCCGGAGTGCAGGAGGAATCATCGCCGAGCCGTGGCTGCGCAGGACGTGCTGGTCGTCCACGTAGCGCGTATAGCGCGCTTCTCGCGTCACCGCGTCCGGAGCGAACCCGAGGTTGTCGTAGTTGTCGGCGAGACTCACGACCGGATGCTCGCGTCGAACCCGTGTCTTGCAACGCCATGCCGTCGCCAACGCAGTGGTCAGCGCATCGACCATGAGCTGCAGGGCATGGGCACCCTGCGCAGGATCGGTGAGGTCGCGGATCTCGAGGCAGCGTCGCAGCTCTTCGGCGGAGAGGTAGGCAGCCGCCGTCGATGGTGCAGATGTCATGAGGGCTCTCCTTCGCGGGCTTTGCTGGGCATGACCGTGGTGCACACCCCGGCTGGGCCCTGGAGAGCCGGGCTCGATACGGGAAAGGCCTCGGCGGTGGATCCGCTGGAAGACGCTCGATCAGGTCGTACGCAACGCGCGGCGACTCACCCCGACGGCACTGTCAAACCCGGAGAACCCAGGGTGCCAGCCGGGGCGACAAAATCGCCGGCTCAACGACTGCATGCAGTGAGGATACATGAGCGACAAAAGTGTGAGGTATTTTCGGGGTGTTTGTCCGGTCCTACCAAGCCGGTATCCAGCAACGTCTGATGAAAGCGCCGCGAGCCGTCGGGAGGGTGGAGACGTGGCACGGATCGAGGCGGTCAACCTCACCAAGCGCTTCGGCGCCAAGCTTGCCGTCAACTCGCTCTCCTTCACGGTGGAGCCTGGTGTCGTCACCGGTTTCCTCGGACCGAACGGCGCTGGCAAGTCCACCACGATGCGGCTCATGCTGGGCCTCACACACGGCGAGGGCACGACCACCTTCGACGGAAAGCACTTTCGTGAGCTGCGGCACCCGATGCGCCATGTCGGTGCTGTCTTGGAGGCCAAGGCGTTCCATCCGACGAGGACCGCGCGCAACCATCTGCTGATGCTCGCCGCAGCCAACGGGATCCCGACCAGCCGAGTCGACGAGGTGCTGGAGTACGTCGGCCTTGCCGAGGTGAGCCGCAAGCGGCCGAAGACGTTCTCGCTGGGTATGGGGCAACGGCTCGGGTTGGCGTGCGCCCTGCTCGGCGACCCGCACACGCTGATCCTCGACGAGCCGGCCAACGGCCTCGACCCCCAGGGCATCAACTGGTTGCGCGAGTTCTTGAAGTCGTACGCAGCAAGCGGTCGGACGGTCTTCGTCTCGAGCCACCTGCTGTCGGAGATGGCGCTCATGGCCGATCGGCTCGTCGTGATCGGGCGAGGTCGGCTGATCGCGTCAGGAAGCGTCGACGAGTTCGTGCGCTCGGTGACCGAGGTCTCCGTCGTCGTGCGTACGCCCCAGCCCGAGCCGCTGCTCGACGCCTTGCATCGTGCGCAGCTGCGTGCGGTGCCACAGCCGGACGGTGCCATCGTCGTCACCGGTGCCGACCAAGCAAGGGTCGGTGAGCTGGCGTTCACCGCCGGCGTGATGTTGCACGAGCTGAGCACGAAGTCCGCGACGCTCGAGGAGGCGTTCTTGGAGGCGACGGGCGCCGCGCAGGAGTTCGTGGCACAGCTGGGGGGTGAGCACAGTCCGGGGAGTGTCGAGGCTGGCTCTGGCTGGGGAGTGCCCGCCGGCGGGCCCGGTGCAGTCCCGCGCCCCGCGGCCCACGGCGGTGGGCCTCAGGCAGCAGCCGGTTCCCGCGCTGGTGTGAGCCCGCCTCCTGCGGTGAGACCGGCGAAAGGGCCCAAGCATCGAGCGGGGGGCAGGCGATGATCGACGCGGTGCGCTACGAATGGGTACGAATTCGTACGTTGCGATCGACGTACTGGCTCACCGGCCTGGGTCTGCTGCTCAGCGCTGTCATCGCCGGCATCATCGGCTGGGTGATGCGCGACGACTCGATCAGCGCAGCGTGGTCGGGCGTGATCCTCACGGGTGGCTCGGCCTTCAGCCCGCTGCCTTTCACCGCGGTCTTCATGGGCATCGTGGGCATCTTCAGCTTCGGCCACGAGTTCCGCCATGGGACGATCCTCGCAACGCTCACGGCAGTGCCGCGTCGCAGCTTCGTCGTCGTGGCGAAGTGCCTCGTCATCGCGGCCTGGTCGTTCGTCGTCGCGGTCGTCGGTGTGGGGCTCAACTGGACCGTCGGCAGTGTCGTGGCAGGGGAGTCGTTGCCGTTGGTCCGTGGCGTCGCGGGCGCCGCTGTCGTCGGGTTCGTCTGCTTCGTCGTGCTCTGGGGGCTGCTCGGGCTGGGCCTCGGCTCCCTGCTCCGCAACGTCCCGGCGGCTGTCGTCTTGCTTCTCGTCTTCCCGCTCATCGTCGAGCCCTTGATCGGGACCCTCGCGATGTTGGACGCACTGGAGCCGATCCGGGAGGCCGTGCACTACCTTCCCTTCACGGCCGGCAACGCCATGTCGGAGTCGCTGGATCCGGCGGCGATCAGCGGTGGTACGACGTCTCCCTTTGGTGACACGCCGAGCCGGCTGGTGAGTGGGCTCACCTTCACGGCGTGGGTCGCGGCGCTTCTCGTGCCAGCGATCGCGCTCTTTCACAAGCGAGACAGCTAGGGAGATCCCGCCGGCGTCCTCATCACAGCGGTCTCCACGGCAATTCGTACCGAAGATTGGCTGGCATGCTGTGGTAGGGACAAGAATGCCCACGTAGCGTGGTCATTTCAGCTGGGACATTACGATCAGAGCATGGCTTCGGTTCCGAGCATCTCGTACTCCATCACCGTCCGCCTGGAGGTGCCGGCCGGTGGTCGAGCCGTGAGTGAGCTGACCTCGGCTGTCGAGCACGCGGGCGGTTCGGTGACGGCGCTCGACGTCACAGCCTCGGGGCACGAACGCCTGCGGATCGACGTGACCTGCGCGGCCCTCGACACCGCACACGCCGACAAGCTCGTCGAGGTGCTACGGAGCGTCAACGGCGTGACGATCCACAAGGTGTCCGACCGGACGTTCCTCATGCACCTCGGTGGCAAGATCGAGATGCAGGCCAAGCATCCGATCCGCAACCGGGACGACCTGTCGATGATCTACACACCCGGCGTCGCCCGGGTGTCGCAGGCGATCGCCGCCAACCCCGACGATGCGCGGCGGCTCACCATCAAGCGGAACAGCATCGCGGTCGTGAGTGACGGCTCCGCGGTGCTGGGGCTGGGCAACGTGGGGCCCTACGCCGCGTTGCCGGTCATGGAGGGGAAGGCCGCGCTCTTCAAGCGGTTCGCCGGCATCGACGCCTGGCCGATCTGCCTCGACACTCAAGACACCGACACGATCGTCGAGGTGGTCCGCTGCATGGCGCCGGGTTTCGCCGGCATCAACCTCGAGGACATCTCGGCGCCTCGCTGCTTCGAGATCGAACGCAGGCTGCGGGACCTGCTCGACATCCCGGTCTTCCACGACGACCAGCACGGCACCGCGATCGTCGTGCTCGCCGCACTGACCAATGCGTTGCGCATCGTGGGCAAGAAGCTCGAAACCGTCCGGATCGTGATGTCAGGTGCGGGTGCTGCGGGCAGCGCGATCCTGCGGCTGCTGCTCGCGGCCGGTGCGAAGGACATCGTGGTCGCCGACGTGCAGGGCGTGATCCACGCTGGTCGCGACGGGCTGTCACCGGAGCTGCGGTGGATCGCCGAGCGTACGAACCACACGCAGTACTCCGGCGACCTGCGCGGCGCGGTCGCCGGGGCCGACGTCTTCATCGGTGTGTCGGCGCCCAACATCTTGACCGCTGACGACATCGCGACGATGGGCCCGGACGCGATCGTCTTCGCGTTGGCGAATCCGGAACCCGAGGTGGATCCGATGCAAGCCCGCGAACACGCGCGCGTGGTCGCCACCGGGCGCAGCGACTTCCCGAACCAGATCAACAATGTGCTGGCGTTCCCCGGAGTCTTCCGAGGGTTGCTCGATGCCCACAGCCACCGGGTCGACGAGGCGTTGCTGCTCGCCGCCGCGCGGGCGATCGCCTCGGTGGTGAGCGACGACGAGCTCAACCCGCACTACATCATTCCGAGCGTGTTCCATCCCGACGTCCACCAGGCGGTGGCCGTGGCCGTGCGAAATGCAGTGGCCGGTCCGAAGACGCTTGGTCGAGACTCCACTGCCAAGACCACGACAATGGAGCCATGAACAGGGCGAGACCCGAGCGACGAAGGTGTGGGGGACGATGAGCGCCAGAGTGTCCTTCACTGGGCGACTGCTCGTCGCGTCGCCGGTGCTGCGGGACCCGAACTTTGCCCGTACGGTCGTGCTGGTCCTCGACCACGATGCCGACGGTGCGCTCGGTGTGGTCCTCAACCGACCCACCGAGACCCCGGTGACCTCGGTTCTTGCTCCGTGGACCGATCTCGTCACCCAGCCCGACGTGGTCTTCTCCGGCGGGCCGGTGGCAACGGACTCCGCGCTCGGGCTTGCGGTGCTGCCACCCGGTGTCGACGGTGACGGCGAGCCCTTGGGATGGAAGCGGCTCTACGGCAAGATCGGTCTGGTCGATCTCGACGCGCCACCGGAGCTACTGGCTGGAGGGCTCGGGGGCTTGCGGGTGTTCGCGGGATATGCCGGATGGTCGCCGGGCCAGCTCGAGCTCGAGGTCAAAGCCGGCGGATGGTACGTCGTCGACTCCGAGCCGCACGACGCGTTCAGCCCCGATCCCACCGGGCTCTGGCGCCAGGTGCTGCGGCGGCAACGGGACGAGCTCGCCCTGGTGGCGACCTTCCCCGAAGACCCGACCATGAACTGATTTCGCCTGCTGACCTGCGGGTTCTCGTCGCCGTGCCAGCCCGGCTGGTCACCTGCGCCGGCTGTGGTCATAGATCGTCGGACGAGCGCTCGTTCCCGCTAGACTGGCCGGCGTGAGTACGCAGCTGAGCCCCGGTGCACAGACGATCGAGGAAACCCGCACCCAGCCGTCGTTCGGCGACGGCGACCACGAGCGGTTCTCTCACTACGTGCCGAAGGACAAGCTCGTCGAGGCGATGGTGACCGGTACTCCCGTCGTCGCCCTGTGTGGCAAGGTCTGGGTACCAAGTCGCGATCCGGAGAAGTTCCCGGTGTGCCCTGAGTGCAAGGAGATCTGGGAGAAGCTTCCCCGCGGCGAAGACGGCGACGGTGAGGCCTGATCTAGACGACGGCGAAGCCTGATCTGGGCGCCGTCGCGGCCGGGTTGGTTCAGCGACGGACTCGTGGCGTCCGGCCTGCGAGTCGTTCCGATCATCGAAAGTGGTCCCGACATGCGTGGACGACCGTAGGAGACGACTGGAGATGCCGGGACCGCCGCGTCAGGCGTGCTCGTTGGCGGCGTCCCACTGCCGACGCCGCTCGCGTGTGGCGCACACGGCTTCCCACGCGTTACGTCGAGCAGCATGGGGGTCCAAGCCGGGTATCCGCGCAGCCAGTCGTACGACGAACGTCCGCGCGGCGAAGACGGCGCGACGCGAGGGCGGCTGAGGTCGGAGAGCATCCGGGGAGGTCGTGGTGCGATCCATTGCGGCATCCCTTCGGTCGGCGCCGTCCCGAGGACGGATCTCAACCGTGCAGGCGATCGTCTCCCATGGTTTCCCAGCCATGTTGCGGCCACGTTGCGTGTCGGTCAATCGTCGTTGTCGACTCTGTCGCCGCTACAGCGATGGAAGTTGTCACCTGTCGATTCGGTCAACGATGGAGTGCCGCAAATCCGGCGCTCGTGACGCTCAGCTGTCCGACCGCCGACGCGCACCGGCCCGGGTGAAGTCGACCAGCCCTTCCCATTGCTGCCGGCGTTGCAGGTCGGCGCACACGGCCTCCCAGGCATTGCGCTGGGCCGCACCACTGTCGAGACCCGGCAGACGAGCTGCCAGGTGTCCGACGAACCGACGAGCGGTGTCGGCCAGGGACTTCGGGGCCGAGGCTGCGCCCTGACCGTTCGGGTGGTCGGGCCCGCCATCGGCATGAAGCATGCCGTGAGCCATGGCGGACCCATCCGGGGGCATCGAGCGCTCTGATCGCACCGCACCGTTCGACCCTGTCGATCCGGGTGCCGCGACATCCTCGGCCATGCTCGCTCCCTTTCCCGCAAGACCCGTGCTGGACATGCCGTCGCTCACTGCTCGGTATTCCCCACAGCAGGTAGCGGGATGATTACAGATTGGCGAAGCCTCCCGCAGTGGAATCGCCGAACCTTCATTCCCCGCTCCGCGATCTGCAGAAACCTCGGCCGTGAGCGGCCGGCGTCCCCCGGCTAGCAGACGCGCGTGACGCGGCCACCACCCGGGTCCGGGCTCGGGCGTCGGGGCGCTCGGTTACCCTCGCGACGTTTCGAGCCATACGAGTGGTTCTTGGCCAAGTCGTACGAATCCTCACGCAAACGAAGGGAGCCGTGTGGTCTCTTCGACACCGAAGCTACGCCAGACGCGTGTTGCCGGACCCTGGGGTCACCTTCGGCGTTGGCAGCACGAAGCGATCGAGGCCTATCGGGCAGCGAAGCCCCGCGACTTCCTCGCGGTGGCGACGCCCGGAGCGGGCAAGACCACCTTCGCCCTCGCGGTCGCGTCCGAGCTGCTGGCCAAGCGGGTTGTCGAGCGACTGATCGTCGTCACACCGACCGAGCATCTGAAGCGGCAGTGGGCCGACGCGGCCGCGCGTGGCGGACTCGCGCTCGACCCGGCGTTCTCCGGGCGGAAAGGGCGCACCAGCCGCGACTACGTGGGCGTCGTCGTGACCTATGCCGGCGTGGCGGCGGCGAGCCTCGCCCTCCGGGTGCGGTGTGAACGGTTCAAAACGCTGGTGATCCTGGACGAGATCCATCACGCCGGTGACGCGCTCACCTGGGGTGAGGCGGTGCGTGAGGCGTTCGACCCGGCGACCCGGAGGCTCGCGCTCACCGGGACTCCGTTTCGCAGCGACGCCAACCCGATTCCCTTCGTGACGTACGTGCCGGAGCCCGACGGCACCCACCGCAGTGCAGCCGACTACGAGTACGGCTACGGCCGGGCGCTCGCGGACGGGGTCGTACGTCCGGTGCTGTTTCTGGCGTACTCCGGTGATCTGCGCTGGCGCACCAGCGCAGGAGACGAGATCGCCGCCCGCCTGGGTGCACCGATGACCAAGGACATGGCCGCCCAGGCCTGGCGCACGGCTCTGGACCCAGGCGGTGACTGGATCCCGACGGTCCTCCAGGCGGCCGACATCCGACTCACCGAGGTGCGCCGCCACGTGCCCGACGCGGGTGGCCTCGTGATCGCGACCGACCAGGAGTCGGCCCGGGCCTACGCCAAGATCCTCGGGAAGATCACCGATGAGCGGCCGGTGCTGGTGCTCTCGGACGAACCAAGCGCGAGCAAGCGGATCGCGGAGTTCGCCGACTCGCCAGATCGCCGCTGGATGGTGGCCGTACGCATGGTGAGCGAGGGCGTCGACGTCCCTCGGCTCTCGGTCGGTGTCTACGCGACCGCGACCCAGACGCCGTTGTTCTTCGCGCAGGCGGTGGGTCGTTTCGTCCGAGCCAGGAGGCGCGGGGAGACGGCATCGATCTTCCTGCCGACGGTGCCGATCCTGCTGCGCTACGCGGCCGACATGGAGGTCGTGCGCGACCACGTCCTGGGCAAGCCGATCCGCGACGAGGACGACATGCGTGCGGCCGAAGAGGAGCTTCTCGCCCGCGCCGCACGGGAGCAGACGACCCCGGACTTCTCCGAGCCGAACCAGTTCAAGGCGCTTGGGTCGCGGGCCGCGTTCGACCGCGTCGTGTACGACGGTCACGAGTTCGGTGGCGAGCTGGACGAGGACGAGATCGACTTCCTGGGTATTCCCGGGCTGCTCGAGCCGGACCAGGTGAGTGAGCTGCTGCGGCGGCGGCGCGAGATCCGCGCGAGCCAGGCGGCGAGTCAGGCGCGTCGCGAACGGTCGGACGACCAGGCTGAGCCGGCCAAGCAGTCCGGCGGGAGCCAGGCCGCGTCGGCATACGAACGGCTTGCCGTGCTGAGGCGCGAGCTCAACGGTCTGGTGGCCGCCTGGCACCACCGAACCGGCCAGCCACACGCCGTGATCCATGCCGAGCTCCGTCGCGTCTGTGGCGGGCCGCTCGCCATCCAGGCCTCTGCAGAGGAGCTGCAGGCGCGCATCGACACGATCCGCTCCTGGGCTGCCGCCCAGAAGCGCTGACCGTTCCGGTCCTTCGAGCTCGGTCTGGTTCCCGTCGTGCTGTACTTGTGCGTCATGACAGATGATCAGACGACGCAGGCAGCGATCGACGAGTACCTCGGCACGCGGTTCTGGTCAGAGGACCAGCTTCTGCGTGATCTTCAGGCCGACATCGCTGCGCGGGCGCCCCGTATCAACATCAGCCCGCAGGCGGGAGCCGTGCTCGCCACGCTCACGCACGCGGTGAGGGCGACGCGGATCCTGGAGATCGGGACGCTGTTCGGCTACAGCGGGATCTGGATGGCCCGAGCCCTTCCCGAGAACGGCCACCTCGACACGCTGGAGATCTCGCCGGTGCACGCGGAGGCGGCGAGGGAGTGGTTCGCTCGTGCCGGCCTCGCCGACAAGGTCACCGTGCATCTCGGGGACGCCCGCGAGACGCTGGCCCGGCTGTCGCCTGCGTACGACATGGTGTTCATCGACGCCGACAAGGAGAGCTATCCGCACTACCTCGACCAGGCGCTGCGGCTGGTACGTCCAGGCGGGCTCATCCTCGCGGACAACATCCATCAGCGCGGACGGCTGGCCGACAGTGAGGTGGACGAGCCTGGGGTACGCGGGATTCGTACGTACGTCGAGCGGATCGCCGTCGAGCCGAAGCTACGCTCGACCGTCTTGCCGGTCGGTGACGGCTTGTCGCTCACCGTCGTCGGCGGCAGCGCCTGACCGCGCCGGAGCTCACAACGCCGCCCTTGACCGTGCCCGGACGGAATCATTGGTCGCGTTCCGAACAGGGGGCAGACAATCCGTGCCGATCTTGTTACGGTGCGGCAATGGTCGAGGTCTACGTACGACCAGAGAGCATCCACCAGGCGGCCCGCAAGGTGGACGCGGTCGGTCGGGACTGGAGCGAGCTGGTCCGCCGGCTGCGCTCCACCATGGACGCGGCCGGTGATCCGTACGGTGACGACGGTCTGGGGAGGGCGCTGAGGCAGATGTACGAATCGGTCGGTCCGACCGCACTGCGGTACTTCGCCGAGGCCGGAGAATGTGTCGTCGAGTCCGGTGCCGCGCTGAACCACATGGCGTCCGCCTACACGCATGTCGAGCGTGAGAACACCGAGCGGACCGCCCGAGTCGGTCGTGACGTGAACGGCTCGGAGATCTCGTAGATGGGCCTGCAGCTTCCCCCCGAGCTCGTCACCGCGCTGTCGTGGGTGGGCTGCTACTGGCCGGAAGCCGATGAGGCGGTGCTCAAGGCATGCGGTGACGCGTGGCTCGACTTCGCTCGCCGTGCCGACGATCACGCGATGGTCGGCACGGCGGCGGTCGATGCGATGGTGGCCGAGAACGCCGGCCCCGGCATCGACGCCTTCGTCGGACACTGGGAGCAGGTCGCAGGTCCCGGTGGCTACCTCTTCGACTGCAGGATCGTCGCCGCGGCGGTGGCCATCGCGTTCTACCAGGCCGCGATCTTCGTGCTGGCGCTGAAGCTGTTGCTCATCGTGCAGCTCATCGGGTTCGCGGTCATCCTGGCCGCCGCCGTCGCCGCGGCGGTCTTCACCTGCGGGTCCTCCTTGGCGTTCGCGGCGGAGGTCGCGTGGAAGGTCAACCGGTTCATCTCGGCTGCGGTGCTGCTCACCACGTCCTTGGTGCGCGCTCTCGGGCCTCCGCTGGCGGAGATCACGCGCGAGCACCTGAGCGACGAGATCAAGCATCTGGATGACCGGTCGAGGAACGTCTTCCCGAGCCAGGACAGGGCCAGCCCGGCAGCTGACGCGGCCTCCAGCGGGTTGGTACCGGAGAAGGAGGTGCGCACGTGAGCGATCCAGGCTCGGATTCGGCCCCGACTCCGGAGCAGGTCGTACGAAAGCTGCAGGACGACCTGGCACGGCTCGGTGTCGAGTCGGCGAGTGCCGACGCCGACGACGACACGACTGAGATCCCGCGGCTTTCCGGGACGGGCGAGGCGCTCGATGGGAAGGTGCGGGTGACGGTGGTGGCGGGCCATGTCAGCGACGTGACACTGGACCCACGCGTCTTGCGGGTGTCGAGCGAGGAGCTGGGGGAGGCGATCCGGGACGCCACGAATGCCGCGATCGACGCGCAGACCACCCAGTTCCTTGCCGGAGTTCCGCCGACCGCCAACCTCGAGGAGCTCACCCGGATGCTGGACGAGCTCTCCGCCGAATCGCTTCGCGCCATCGAGGCATCGGGTCAAGGCATTCGGGACGCCCTGGAGGCGATCAAGCGTCTGCGGGACTGAGCTCCGACTCGGACGGCCTCGCCTCGCCGGGTGCGCCCGCGCTGCAGTCGGGGCTGGCGTCCAGTGGAGTTACTACCCATCCAGCGAGGGGAGGGTGCGTCCACTACCCTGAAGGGTCGCCAGCGCAGAGGCACGGTGCGGGCATAGGGGGCGATCTGCCTGGGCATCTGGCTGGTGGGGCCCGGATGGTCCGGGCTCCGGGGAGGTGCGATGTCCTCGAGGTTGCTGTGGACGCTGGCCATCACCTACTTCGCCGTTGCCATCCTGGTCACCGTCTTGATGGCGCCGGTCGCGCCCGAGGGCTACGCCGAGAGCTCGGCGCGTCGGCCAGCGACTGTCGCGACCGCGGTTCTGCGTGGAGACCAGCAGGGGTCACAGGCCGATGACTCCGACGGGCGCGGCCTGTTCGGTGCCACCCTCCGACCCGACGGTCTGTGCTACGTCCTGCTCGTGCGTTCGGTCGAGTCGGCTCAGGCGGCGCGCATCCACACCGACGGACGCGGTGCCGCACACGGAGTCGTGGCAACGCTCACCACACCTTCCTCCGGGAAGCCTGTCTGGGGTTGCCTGCGCCCGGTGCCCAACGACCAGGATTCGGCGCAGACGCTCAGCCGACGCGAGCTCGGCGCGATCCGTAAGGATCCTTCGCGGTTCTACGTCGACGTCCCTGGTGGTGCGTTCCGCGCAAACGCGGTCCGTGGCCAGCTGACCGAGGCCTCGTGGTGGGATCGGGCTCGGCATGGGTCCGCAACGACCGAGGAGGGGTGACGACGTGCGGGCGATCCAGGTGCGCGAGTATGGCGGTCCGGACGTTCTCACGCTGGTCGACGTCCCGGCGCCGATCCCCGAGGGCATCTCGGAGGAGGTGGCTGCGGCTTCGTTGCTCCAGGGAGCGACCGCGCACTACCTCGTGACGTCGACGTACGCCATCCAGCCCGGCGACTGGGCTCTCGTCCACGCGGCTGCGGGCGGAGTCGGGCTGCTGCTCACCCAGATGATCAAGATGCGTGGCGGCAACGTGCTCGCCACCGTGTCCACACCGGAGAAGGCAGAGCTTGCCAAGCAGGCCGGCGCTGACGAGATCGCGACCTACGACGACTTCGCCCAGCGAGCGAGGTCGCTGACTGGCGGTGAGGGATTCCCGGTCGTCTACGACGGAGTGGGCCGGGCCACGTTCGAAGCGAGCCTCGACGCGTTACGACCGCGCGGGATGATGGTCCTCTACGGTGCCTCGAGCGGACAGGTGCCGCCGATCGACCCCCAGGTGCTCAATCGCAAGGGCTCGCTCTTTCTCACCCGACCCACCCTCGGCCACTACACCCGTGACCGAGCGGAGCTCATGAGCCGGGCCCATGACGTCTTCGCGTGGGTCGCGTCCGGACGGCTGAAGGTCCGCATTGGTGGACGCTACTCACTGGAGGAGGCCCGCCTGGCGCACGAGGACCTGCAGGGCCGGCGGAGCACCGGAAAGCTCGTCCTCATGCCCTGACCGAGTTCGTCGCAAGGCTGTCGTGAGTCTGGGAGCAGCGTTCGCGCCTTGCGTACCGTGGAACGCATGTCGCAGCTTCTCGAGGACCTGCGTTCGGGCCTACCGGATGACGTCGTGGTGTCCGACCCGGACCGGCTCCGGTCGTATGCGCGTGACATGGCGACCTTCTGTCCAGCTGGCACGCCGGCGGTCGCCGTCCTCGCTCGAGAGACCGCGCACGTCCAGCACGTGATGCGAGTGGCATCCCGCCTGGGTGTTCCGGTCGTGCCGCAAGGCGGTCGGAGTGGTCTGTCCGGCGGGGCGAACGCCGTCGACGGGTGCATCGTGCTCAGCCTGGAGCGCATGAACCGCATCCTCGACATCGACCGGGCCAACCGGATCGCCGTGGTCGAGCCGGGCGTCGTGAACGCCGACCTCTCCAAGGCGGTGGCCGACCACGGCCTGTTCTACCCGCCGGATCCCTCGAGCTGGGACATCTCCACGATCGGCGGGAATCTCGCCACCAACGCCGGCGGGCTGTGCTGTGTGAAGTACGGCGTCACGACCGATTTCGTCCGCGGTCTCGAGGTCGTCCTGGCAAGCGGCGAGGTGCTGCGTACCGGCCGGCGTACCGCCAAAGGCGTGGCGGGCTACGACCTCACCAGGCTCTTCGTGGGATCGGAGGGGACCCTGGGTGTGATCACACAGGCCACGCTCGCGCTTCGACCGGCGAGTCATGAGCCTCGTACCGTCGCGGCGCTCTTCCCCACCGTCGCGGCTGCCGGCGACGCGGTGGCGCGCGTCGTGTCGGCAGGGCTCGTGCCGAGCCTGTTGGAGTTCATGGACCAGGCGTCGCTTCGGGCAGCGAACGACTACCGCAACCTGGGCCTGCCCGAGCACGCAGCCGCCATGCTGGTCGCGCAATCTGACTCGCTGGCCGACCAGGCGGGCTCGGAGATTCGGGCGATCGCCGAGATCTTCGGCGAAGCTGGCGGATTCGACGTCGTAGAGGCTGAAGACGCGGCCGAGGGCGAGATGCTGCTCGCAGCTCGCAGGCAGATGCACTTCGCGCTGGAACGAATGGGCAGTGGCCGGCTGATCGACGATGTGTGTGTGCCGGTAGGTCGTCTGGCGGAACTGGTCCAGGCGGTCGAGAAGGTGGCGGCCGACGTCGATCTCACGATCGCGGTGGTGGGACACGCGGGGGACGGCAACCTGCACCCGAACGTCGTCTTCGATGCCTCCGACGAGGACCAGGTACGTCGGGCGCAGCGAGCGTTCGCCGAGATCATGCGGCTCGGTTTGGAGATGGGTGGCACGGTGACCGGTGAGCACGGTGTCGGCATTCTCAAGCGGGATTGGCTCGCCCGAGAGCTCGGCCCTGTGTCGCTTCGCGTCCACCGCGGCATCAAGCAGCTACTGGATCCGGCCGGCATCCTCAACCCGGGCAAGGTCCTTCCCTAGGACGGCTCTGCGTCAGCCCGACCAATGTCTGGTGCCACCAACCGACCGACGGCAGAAACGTGGTCGACGTGGCCTGCGCCATCGGTGGGTTGGTCGGCCAGTTCCGAAGCTCGAACATTTCGATCCGGCTCGTTGTCTTCACCTTGTGAATACTTACGCGCGTGCCCTGCTCGTCTGACTGCGCATTGAAGTCGCATGAATACGAATCGTCAACATCGTGACGTGCGATGACCGAGCTGCCTTCATGAACCGAACAGGACCGAAAGCATTTCGTTGTTTTGTAGTTCTGGTTTCCATGAGTCGTACGCCGTAACCTGCTGGGCACCGGGACGACAGCCGGGCCCCGCGGGTGGAGCGCACGTTAGGACCCGTCGCGGAGCGACCGGGCATGCAGCCGTGGAGAAAGTCGGATCCCTCGGGGTGCACGGTCACGATGGCGGATCGGTCGTGTTCGTACGACGCGGGGCAGGCGAACGTCTGCGTGCGGTGTGGCCAGGATCTGGGCGAAGGGACGGGCGACGATGTCTGAGTTTGGTACGGACCCTGGGACGAGCGCCGACCGGATCGGTGCGGAAATCGCCGGAATGCCTCGCCGACAGTTCCTGCGGGGCGTGGCCTTGGCCAGTGCGGCGCTGGGAGTGGGCGGCGGCGCCCTGGCCGCCTGCGGACAGGGTGGAACCGGGGCAGGTGAAGGACGCCAGGGCGAGGAAGGCGAAACCCTTTACATCGCAGGCTTCCAGTGGGGCCCACCGACCCACTTCAACCCTTTGGGACAAGCGACGGCGTGGCCATGCGGGCAGAACGCCATGCAGCTCATCTACGAGACGCTGGTACGTTTCAACGTGTTGGACGGAAGTCTGGGTCCAGGTTTGGCCAAGGAGATCCAAGAGCCTGACGAGACGACGTTCGTCGTTCCCTTGCAGGACGGGACGAAGTGGCAGGACGGCGAACCGCTCACCGCAGAGGACGTCGTCTACACATTCGAGCTGGGCAAGGACCACCCTGAGATCTCCTACGCGGCCTTCTGGGAGTACGTCGAGGCGATCGAAGCGACCGATGAGGCCACGGTCACGATCACGCTCAAGCAAGACCCGTACAACCCCGCGTTCGTCAAGAACTACCTGGCAACCACCTTCATCCTGCCCAAGCACATCTGGGAACCGCTGGAGGGCGAGGACAAGCCGATCGGGGAGCACACCAATCTCGAGCCGGTGGGCTCTGGCCCGTACAAGCTCGGTGTCTACAACCAGCAGCAGGTGACGCTGGACCGGGTCGACGGATACTGGGGCGAGTCGGTCATGGGCGGTCCGCCGAAGCCGAAGCGGATCGTGCACCCCATCTTCAAAGGCAACCAGGACGGCGACCTGCGGTTCGAACGCGGTGGCGTCGACGTGATGCAGCAGTTCACGCCGCAGATCTGGAAGATGTGGGAAGACAAGGGTCTTGCGGTGTCCACGTGGTACAAGGAGCCGCCCTACCACGTGCCCGGCAGCATTCCGATGCTGGTCGTCAACACCACCAGGAAGGGCCTGGACAATCCCTTGGTGCGCAGGGCGTTGGCGTTCTCCATCGACTACCAGGACATCGCCAACAAGGCCATGTCCCGCTACTCCGAACCAGCCAACTCCAGCATCATCCTGCCGCTCGGTGCCGAGTCGAAGTACTTCAACAAGGACAACGTCGCCCAGAACGGCTGGAGGTACGACCCGGACGAGGCCGTACGGATCCTGGAAGAGGAGCTCAAGGCCACGAAGGGTTCCGACGGCATCTACGTCCTTCCCGACGGCACCCGGCTCGGCCCCTGGACGGCTCAGACGCCGACCGGGTGGAGCGACTGGCAGAACGCGTTGCGGATCGTCGCCAACAACGCCAAGCAGGTCGGTTTCGACGTCCGTACGAAGTTCCCGCAGGCGCCCACGGTCACGAAGTCGGTGCAAGCCGGCGACTTCGACCTCGCGTGTTGGTTCGTCGCTGGGACGAGCGCAGCGGCGCCGTGGCAACGCTTCCGGGACGTGCTCGACAGCCGAGGCGTGGCGGAGCTCGGCCAGCCGGCGTTCTGGAACTACGGTCGGTTCGAAGACCCTGCGGTGGCCGACCTGCTCGACCGCGCGGCCGCGGCGGACGAGTCCGAGGTCGGTGAGCTCTACACCGAGCTCGACACCATCTTCATGAAGAACGCGCCGATGATCCCGCTCATGTATCGGCCGTTGGAGTTCTACGAGTTCAACGAGGTGAACTGGACCAACTTCCCGACCGAGGACAACGACTACGCCCCACCGATGTTCCAGGGCCAAGGCGTCAACTGGCTCTACAAGATTCGGCGAATTGGCGAGGCGTAGCAGACGCAAGGGCTGGCAACCCGATTGCCCGCGAGGCGACGCCGACCGACACTGAGGCGGTGAGAGCGAAGGAGCGCGATGCGGCTGCGGAACTACTTGCTCGGGAAGACGCTTTGGTACATCGGGGCGCTCGTCGTCGCGGTGTTGCTCAACTTCATCCTGCCCCGCCTGGTACCGGGCAACCCGGTCGACACCATCGTCTCGCAGGCCGGGAGGTCCGGTACCCAGGCGGAGTCGCTTCGGCAGATCTACCAGCACTACGTGCGGGAGTTCGAGCTCGACAAGCCGCTGTGGGAGCAGTTCCTCGCGTACATCGCCAACCTGCTGCAGGGTGACCTCGGCACGTCGTTCGCCCTCTATCCCGCGAAGGTCGAAAGCGTGATCGCCGAGGCGTTGCCGTGGACCATCGGTCTGCAGCTGCCGGCGATCCTCATCGGCTGGTTGGTCGGCAACGCGCTCGGCGCGATCGCTGCGTTCAAGGGCGGATGGTTCGACCGCGGGGCGTTTCTGAGCTCGCTGTTCCTTTCCAGCATGCCGTACTACTGCCTCGCGATCATCCTGCTCTACACGTTCGCGGTCGCGCTGCCGATGCTTCCCCCCGGTGGCGGGTACGAGCCAGGGACGACGCCAGGGTTCACGCTCGCCTTCACCGTCGACTTCTTCCGGCACTACTGGTTGCCGTTCTTCTCACTCGTCATCATCTTCATCGGCGGCCAGGCGGTCGGCATGCGCTCGATGGCGATCTACGAGCTTAACTCCGATTACGTCAACTACGGCCGCGGACTCGGGCTACCGGACCAACGCATCGTGCGCTACATCTTCCGCAACGCGATGCTGCCGCAGGTGACCGGCCTCGCGCTCGCGATCGGCACGCTGGTGGCGGGAGCGCTCATCACCGAGATCGTGTTCTCCTACCCGGGCATCGGATACCTGCTCTTCAGCGCGATCAGCCAGAACGACTACCCGGTGATCCAGGCGATCACGCTGATCGTGGTGGTCACCGTGCTCTTGTCCAACTACTTGGTCGAGGTGGCGTACGGATTCATCGATCCGCGGATCCGCGCGGCTCAGGTAGGTGAGCGCTGATGCGCATGGTGCGGTTCACCCCGAGGTTCTGGATATCCCTTGCGGTGTTCCTGGCCGTCGTCGCCTTCGGCGTGATCGGACCGATGTTCGCAGGCGACAAGCTCGGCGAGAACGTCGGCGGTCTCTACGACCCGCCTTCCGCCGAAGCCTGGCTCGGCACCGACGACCTGGGCCACGACATCTTCACGAACCTCATGTTCGGCACCCGCACGTCGCTCATCATCGGCATGATCGCGGGCGCGGTCGCCACCTTGATCGGAGTGGTCATCGGCCTCCTCGCCGGCTACCACGGCGGCGTGCTCGAAGAGATCCTCATGGGCATCACGAACGTGGCCTTGGCGATCCCGGCGATCGTGGTGCTCATCCTCATCTCGGTCGCGTTGGACTTCCGGTCCATCGTCGCCATGGCGGTGGTGATCGCCATCACGAGCTGGCCGTGGACGGCCCGCGCGGTGCGTGCGCAGGCGAGCAGCGTACGCACCCGGGAACACCTCGACGTGGCGCGCCTTTCGGGTGCGAGCACGTGGCAGATCCTGGTGTGGGACGTCCTGCCGTACCTCCTGTCGTACATCGCGATGGCTTTCGTCCTCCAGGTCGCGAGCGCCATCCTCGCCGAGGCCGGCCTGTCGCTTCTGGGGCTTGGTCCGAGCAACAGCGTGTCCCTCGGCATCATGCTCAACTGGTCGCTCGTCGGCGAGTCGTTGCGCACCGGGGCGTGGTGGTCGTTCATCCCACCGACGCTGCTGCTCACCCTTGTGGCCTTCACGCTGTTGATGCTGCAATCGAGCCTGGACGAGGTGTTCAACCCACGACTGCGCCGAGGTCAGCGGCTGGCTCGTCCGACAGCTGGCTCCGGTGCTGCGCTTGCTCAGGTGGGCGTCGTGACCGAGCCGGCGATGGCAGATGTCGAGGAGGTCCCAACCGACGGGGCGGACACGGTGGCCACCGGGGGCCTTGGCGCCGGACCGGCCTCTCGGAGCGGCTCCGGCCACGGCAGGGAGACGAGGTGAGCATGAGCGACCTGATGACGACGACCTCCGTCCTGCTGCGCGCCAACCGGCTCAAGGCCGCCTACAGCGTCGCAGGCGGACAGATCGTCGCGGTCGACGACGTCTCGCTGGAAGTCCGCAAGGGCGAGGTGCTCGGCGTGGCCGGGGAGTCCGGCTGTGGCAAGTCGACGCTCGGCGCCGTGCTGTCGCTCACCGTACGTCCGCCGTTGTTCGTGCTCGGCGGCGAGCTGGAGATCGAGGGCGAGCAGCTCGATCTGGGCCCTGACAAGGAGCCGCCACGTGAATGGCGTGGCGAGGTGGTGTCGCTGCTTCCGCAGGGGGCGATGAACTCCCTCAGCCCGACACTGCGGATCCGCGACTTCGCCTACGACGTGATTCGCGCGCACCGGCCGCAGACGAGACGAGACGAGGCGCTCGACCGGGTGCGGCAGCGACTGGAGCAGCTCGACCTGCCCGCCCGGGTCCTCGACTGCTACCCACACCAGCTGTCCGGTGGCATGAAGCAGCGAGTGGTGACGGTGATCTCGGGGCTGCTCGATCCTCGGCTGCTGATCGCCGACGAGCCGACGTCCGCGCTTGACGTCTCCTCGCAGCGGATCCTGATCGAGATGCTGCGGGAGATGCTGAGCCAGCAGATGATCGGCGGCGTCATCTTCATCACGCACGACCTCCCGGTCCTCAACACGATCGCCGACCGGATCGCGATCATGTACGCCGGTCAGATCGCCGAGGTCGGCTACACGAGCGACATCATCAACCGACCACGGCATCCGTACAGCGCGGCGCTGCTGTCGTCGGTGCTGGTGCCGGAGCCGCAGATTCGTCGGACCCGGGTGCGGGGCATTCCCGGCGCACCACCGAGTCTTCTGAACCCGCCTGCAGGATGCCGGTTCCACCCGCGCTGCGAGCTCGCGATGGACGTCTGCCGTACCGAGGTCCCGCCACAGGTCGGTGCCGAGCTGCGGTTCTCGCGGTGCTGGTGGGCCGAGCAACATCCGGACGAGTCGTTGGAGGTGGGTGGGTGAGCTCGCCGACGGAGTCCGCTGCTGTCCAGGTCTCACCCGACGGCCAGGGATCGACGCCTGCCGGCCGGTCGTCCGGTGATCCCGACACCCTGCTGCAAGCGCGCGGGTTGTGTCGGACGTTCGGCCACGGGTCCAGCCTGGTGCGCGCCGTCGACGACGTGTCGTTCTCGCTTGGTCGGCAGGAGATCGTCACGATCGTCGGCGAAAGCGGGAGCGGAAAGTCGACACTGGCTCGCCTCATCTTGCGGCTTCTGGATCCGACCGCCGGCAGCGTGTACCTCGACGGGAACGACGTCACCAGCTGGAGAGGCCGTCGCCTGAAGGCGTACTGGCGAGACGTGCAAGCGGTGTTCCAGGATCCGTTCAGCTCGTTCAACCAGTTCTTCACCGTACGGAAGCTGTTGCGCAGATCCCTTTCCCTGTCGTCCGGCGGCGCTGGCACCGACGGTGAGACCCAGATGGCCCAGGCACTGGAGCACGTCGGTCTCTCACCGGACGAAGTGCTCGACAAGTGGCCGCACCAGCTGTCGGGAGGCCAGCGCCAGCGAGTGATGATCGCACGGGCGCTGATGCTGCGGCCCAGGATCCTCGTCGCCGACGAGGCGACCTCGATGCTCGACGCGTCGCTGCGGGCGAACATCCTGAACGTCTTGGCCGACCTGCGGCGTGACTACGACATGACGATCCTCTTCATCACGCACGACATCGGTCAGGCCTGCTACGTCAGCGATCGCATCCTCGTGATGTGTGAAGGCAAGCTGGTGGAGCAGGGTCCCACCGACGACGTGATCTTCAACCCGCAGCACGAGTACACCAAGCGACTGCTCGCAGACGTTCCGCGGTTGCACGACAGCATCCTTGGCTGAGGCTCGGAGCCCTTTGCCGCCACGGTCCTGATTGGATGTCCTGCGTGGAAGGGACCCAGACCACTCCGCCTGGCAGGTCGCCGCTCGCGGGCAGTGCGCTCCACCGTGGCTACAGCGTCGTCGTCTTCATCATCTTGGCGTCGGTGGACAACGTGGCCGCGGTCCTGGTCCCACCGCTCTACAGTCCGATCGCTCGCGACCTCGGCGTACGGGAGGGTGCGGTTGGTCTGGTGACGGCGGCGAGTTTCCTGGTTGCTGCCGTTGCCGCCGTCGCCTGGGCCTACACCGGTGACCGGACGCAGCGCAAGCCGGTCCTGATCGCCGGAACGTTGGTCTGGGTGATCGGCTTGGCCCTGACCGCCAAGGCCGGTAGCTACGTGCCCTTCTTCGGCGCTCAGATGCTCGCGGCGGTTGGGGTCGGGGCGGTGGCCTCGGTCGGGTTCTCGGTGGTGAGCGATCTGATCGCGCCACGCCGGCGGGGCCTGGTGATGAGCTTCTGGGGGCTCTCGCAGGGAGCCGGGACCTTGTGTGGCACCACCTTGGCAGGGGTTCTCGGCGCCTCTGACTGGCGCAGACCGTTCTGGGTGCTGGCCGTCGCCGGGCTGGTCGCTGTCCTCGCGTACGTCTTCACCTATGACGTACGACGGGGGCAGAGCGAACCGGATCTCGCACCGGTCTTCGAGGCGGGCGGTGAGTATCCGAACCGGATCGAGCTCGCGGACCTGCCGAAGATCGCAGTGAGACGGACGAACGTCTGGCTGGTGCTGCAGGGCTTCACGGCACAGTTCGTGTTCGGGTCGCTGGTGTGGCTGCCGCGGCTGTTCCAGGCGAAGGCCGAGGCGGCCGGACACCCGGAGGAGACAGCGATCGTGATCGGCGCGCTGTTCGCGACGCTGTTCCAGCTCGGCGGTGTGCTGTCGATCGTCGGCGGTCTGGTCGGCGACCGGCTGCAGCGGCGGACGCCGCGAGGTCGGGCCCTCGTGGCGTGCGTGGGCATTCTCGGCGGAATTCCCTTCTACGTCGTGCTGTTCTTCTTGCCGCTGAACATCACGGTGGACGGTGACGGCGACACGGTGTCGATCCTGGGGGCCGTGCTCGCGAGCCTGGTGACCGAGCCCACGATCGCGACCAGCTTCCTCATCGCCATGCTCGCGCTCGCGCTCACCTCGGCCAACGCACCGAACTGGTACGCGCTTCTGGCTGACGTCAACCCACCGGAGCACCGGGGAACCGTCTACAGCACAGGAAACCTGGTCAACGGTGTCGGTCGGACCTGCGGGAACGGACTGGTGGGAATCGTGTTCGCCGGACTGCAGACGTCGTTCCCACCGCCGCTCAACTACGCGCTTGGACTAGCGGCGTTCCAGCTCTTCTTCGTACCGACCGGCGTGATGTACTGGCTCGCCTCGCGCAGCGCTCCGGCGGACATCGAGGCGACGCGACGCCAGATGCGGACGTCCGCTGCCAGCCCGGAGTCACGGACGACTCACGCCACTTCGTGAAGCGCCGCCAGCGCAGCTGTCATGCGCTCGCGTATTCCGGCTTCGGCGTCGGCGTAGGCCGCCGCCACCCGGACGATCGCGTCGGCGGCGCGCAACTGTATGTCGAGGTCGCTTTCGGCCGCAAGATCCGCGACCTCTTCCCGGTAGTACGTCGCAAACCAGCCGTAGACTTCACGCCACGACCACACACGTCCGGCGGACGAGTCGACCCAGGGCGACGGGAAGTTGCCAGGGCCCCGCTCGCCTTCTGCAAGGAGCCTGATGCTTTCGTACGTACGACCGAGGCGCTGGGCGATCTCGCGTGCCGTGACAGCGTCGTCGAGGACGACTCGGATTGCGCGGAGACCAGGAACTTCCGCCACGTCGCGCGCCGCTGACCACGCGGCGTCGACCAAGCTTGGCGCCTTGCGGTCGAGGTGGAGTAGGTCGCCCTCCGGAATCGAGTCGTCCAGACCTGCCTCGAAAAGGGCATCGAGCTCGTCGTCTCGTGGAGAACGGTTGAGCTGAAGCGTGAACGACCAGGTGTCCACTGCCTACTCCTCTCGGCTGCGCTTCTCACGCTCGTGAAGGTGCCGCTTCATGAACCGGGCGATACCTGCGGCGATGTTTTCTGGTACACGCGGCGTCGACCAAATGGACAAATCTTTCCCGCGGCAACGCCAGCACCTGACGCAGCCCCACCGATGCCCATGGCCCGTCCGTTTCACGATGAAGCCGGCCTCTTCCGCAGCGGACAGAGCAGCCTCGATTTCCTTGTTCGGATGTCGTCTGTTAGTCAGACCATACACCTGTGTTGTGCGTACACAACGCAACGAAGTTTCGGTTCCGCTGGTTGGTAGATCAAAGTTGACGGCGGGATTCCTATCACTGATCACCGACATTGGCCGGCGTCGGCGTCCCGGACGGGGCGCAGGCGGGTGAGTCCCTCAGACGTGACTGGGTGCGCCATACCCTCGATGGGTGCCGGCCCCTGCTGTGGCGGGTGCGCACCCGCCACGCGTGGTCATTTTTGGAGGGGAACGTGGGGGCGGGTGCGGAGTTCGGTGGGACGCATGGTGTGCAGGGAAAGGGCACCGGCGGCGGCGAGGATCAGGTCGGCAAGCGTGATGAGCGTCCGTGACGCGAGCGCGACGACGATCGCGTCGGCCCGGCCGAGCTCGGGAAGCAGCACGGCGACCAGGGCCACCTCACGCACACCCAGGCCGGCCGGCGTGATCACGCCGAGATAACCGACACACCACGCCAAGGTGAAACCGCCGATCGCGAGCGGGGCAAGCGACACCGGATCGGCGCCCAGCGCGACGCCGAGCAGCCAGATGTGGACGCCGTAGATCAGCCACTGTGCCATGCCGGTGGCGAGCGAGCGGACGACCAGACCGAACCGCAGCGGCGACTCCAGCGGCGGCCGCCTGGCGAGCCGGAGCAACCGGTCGAGCAAGGGGTTGAGGATCCTGGGGTGGATGAGCACGAGCACGACCGGTGTGAGGGCGAACGCCCAGCGGAACGCCTCCGGACCGGCACCCGCCGCGAACGGCAGTGCCCCCGCCGCGACCAGCAGCGCCCCGGTGAACGTGAACAGCATCAGCAGGGCGAACCCGGTCACCGACCGCCGCCTCGGGACGCCGTAGTCGCTGCCCATCTCCATCTGTGCGACGACCGGCCAGACGGCGCCGGGGATGTACTTGCCGAGCTGTCCCACGTAAAGCACCCGTGCCGCCACGCGGTAGGGCAGTGGTGACCCGAGCCCTGCCAACAGCAGCCGCCACAACACCATGCTGACGACGAGCGACGCAATGACCACGGCGAGCGCGGCGATCAAGACGGGTGCGTCGAGCCGCGCGACGGCCTGCTTGATCTCCCCCCACTCGCGTGCGACGGCCCACACGCACAGACCCGCGGCGACGGCGACGAAGCCGATGCGCACGATCCGGTTCGACAACACGCGGACGGCGGTGGCCGCGAGAGCGTTCAGCGCAGGCGGGGGAGTCGGCATGTTACGGAAGCGTACGGTACGACACGAAGCGCACTGTTACGCTCATCGACCGTGCGGGTGCTGGTCTTCGGGACGTACGACGTGCGCAGACACCCACGTGTGGGGATCCTTGCCGAAGGGCTGCGACGGCACGGCTACGACGTCACCGAGTGCAACGCGCCACTCGGGCTCGACACGGCCGAACGTCTGGAGATCCTGCAGCACCCCATTTTGCTGCCCCGGTTGGTGATCCGCTTGGTGGCCCGGTGGTTTTCCTTGGTCCGGATGGCCCGCCGGCTGCCGCCGCCTGACGTCGTGCTGGTGGGATACCTGGGCCACTTCGACGTGCTGCTTGCCAGACGGCTGTTCCCTCGGACTCCCATCCTGCTCGACCACCTGGTCTTCGCGGCCGGCACCGCGCGTGACAGGGGAGTGGCCGGGCGTACCAAGCAGGCGTTGCTGAGCTGGATCGATCGGGCGGCCATGCGGGCAGCCGACGTGATCATCGTGGACACCGACGAGCACCGGCGTCAGGTGCCGGACGAGCTGCGGGATCGCGCGGTCGTGGTCGCGGTCGGGGCGGCAGACGAGTGGTTCGACGCGGCGCGACCGGCAGAGGATGTGAGTCCCGGCCGGCTCCGAGTCGTGTACTTCGGCGTCTACACACCGTTGCATGGCGGGCCGGTCATCGGGCGTGCGCTCGCCGAGCTGGCGGGTGAGGACATCGAGGTGACGATGGTGGGTTCCGGTCAGGAGTTCGCCGACACTCGCGCGGCCGCGCTGGTCAATCGCAACGTCACCTGGATCGAATGGGTCGATCCCGCTGAGCTTCCCAAGCTGGTCGCCGATCACGACGTCTGTCTCGGAGTCTTCGGTACGACGGCCAAGGCGCGCAACGTCGTCCCCAACAAGGTCTTCCAGGGCGCGGCCGCCGGTTGCGCGATCGTGACGTCTGCGTCGGATCCGCAGCGCCGGATGCTCGGCTCCTCGGCCACGTTGGTACCGCCCGGCGATTCTGCCGCCCTCGCGTCTGCACTGCGCCGGCTCGCGTTGGATCGCACCCGGTTGATCCGCATGCGTCGGGCCGCTCATCGTCTGGCACACGAGCGGTTCGCTCCCGAGCAGATCGTCCAACCACTCCTCGCCCCACTTGCCGCACGCGGCTGCGTACCGGAAAGCCACTGAAGCGGTCGGTCAACCGCGCGGGAGATGGCTGGTCGGCGGCGGATCGGTGCGTGAGCGCACGATCAGGTCGGCCAGCAAGGCAAGTGACGCGATGATCAGGCCGGTCAGGAAGATGAGCACGGTGTTCGTGGCGATCCGGACCGGATGCGCGATCACGTCGTAGAACGCCTTGACCACGCCGATCGCGACCAGCCACAGAGCCGGCGGCATCAAGACCTTGAGTGGATTGAAGTACATCACCATCCGCAGGACCTGCAGGATGTACCGGTAGGCGTCCTTGACGAAATGGAACTTCGACTTCCCGGACCGCTTGGAGTACTCGATCGGCACGTAACGCATTCCATGCTGGTTGTGCAGGAACGCGATCGTGATGGTCGTGACACAGGAGAAGCCGGGCGGGAGCAGGCGTAGGTAGGGGAGGGCGACGTCGCGCCGGAACGCCCGGAGCCCAGAGTTGAGGTCCGGGATCGACGTGTTCGTGAGATACTCCGCGACCTTGCGGATGAACCACTTGGCGGGAACGCGCAGCAGCCGGTGGGAGCCCTGCTCGCTGGTCCGCGCACCGACAACCTGGTCGATGCTGGGATCGTCGTCGAGCATCTTGACGAGCTCGGGAATTCGTTCGTTGGGATAGCTCATGTCGGCGTCGGTCCACACGACGATCCGCCCACGTGCCTGCTGTGTGCCGATCCGGCGAGCCGTGCCGGATCCGCCGTTTTGTGTGAACCGGAGGACTCGAAGACATGGCAGCCGCGACTGGGCTTCCTCGAGGACTCGCAGGGTCTGGTCGGTGGAGGCGTCGTCGATGGCGAGGAGCTCGTAGCTGTAGTCGGAGGCGTCGAGCGCGGCGGTGATCCGGTCGAGCTCCTGGAGTACGTGTTCTTCCTCGTTGTAGCACGGGAGCACGACGGTGACGTCGAGGACGGCGGAGCCGCTGCCGTCGTCACGTGACCGGTCCGTTTCTCCATTGGGCGAAGGAACGCCGGCTGTCGCCGGAGGTGTCGCCACGGACAGCGGCGGTAACGGACTGTGCTGCGCTGGTGTGCTCATGGTCTCGGGGCTCTCCGATGTCCTCGCTCACGCGAGTGCGCAGACTGGGATCGGACGAGGCAACAGCTTGCCAAACGGGCGGACGGTCGGCACCGTCACTTCGCCGTCGCCTGTGCGGCAAGCTGGCCGAGAACGGCAACGGTCGCTCGACGATCCTGGCCTGGCGCGCCCGCCACGCTCACGCTGGTCAGCGCGTGACGGACACCAGCGCCCCCGATGCCGCATGACCACGTGCCAGACGGCATGCGTCCTGCACGTGGTCATGCGACCTTCTCATGCCTGCTCGTAGGCCTTCTTGATGGCCTCGAAGTCGATCTTCTTCATCGGGTACATCGCGTCCGCGGCGGCCTTGGCCTTGACCGGGTTCGGATCTGTGACCAGCTTGGGAAGCTCGGCTGGCACGATCTGCCAGGAGACGCCGTAGCGGTCCTTGAGCCAGCCGCACTGGGACTCCTCGCCGCCACCTTCGAGGAGCTTGTCCCACAGGTAGTCGATCTCTTCCTGAGACTCGCAGGCGACGAAGATCGAGACCGCCTCGGTCTGTGGGAAGTGGGGTCCGCCGTTGATGATCCCGAACTGCTGGCCGTCGAGCTCGAACGTCACGACCAGGACCTTGCCGTCCGGACCCCGCCCGACGTCGGTGATCCGAGAGTTCTTGATCAAGGACGTGTAGAACTCGGCGGCTTCCTCGCCCTTGTCGTCGAACCAGAGATATGTGGTGATGCTGCTCATGTCGTGTTCTCCTCACGATCTGCCGGAATGTGGCCCTGAGCGGCCCCGACAAGACCCCTGAAGGGCTCTGTTTCGCTTGCGACGTCGGAGCCGGCCGCCCGAGCTCGACATCCCTGCGAAAAAATCTTGTGATCCCTCTGCGCGGCTCGCCGGAGTCCGGGAGAGTTCCGGGTCATGCCGGAGGTCGTCGCCCGCGGGGCGAGGGACCATGGAGACATGTCGAACCGTACGAAGTATGTTCTCGGCGGGCTGGGTGTCGCCCTGCTCGCGTACTGGCTCCTTCCCGGCTGGCTGTTCTTCGTGATCTTGGTGGCACTGGTGGCCGCGCCGGTCGTGGGCTACCTGATGCTGGACGAGTCACAGCGCCGCCGGATCAGTCGCCTGCGCAGCCGCGGCCAGCTACCGCGCTGAGCCGACGGGTCCCCGCGGCCGACTGGTGCTGACCACGGCCGCACACCGCGTCGGTCCGTGCCGTGTGTCTCCTGGTTGGTCAGGCAACTAGCCGGGCAACCGCCCCGCCTCGACCTGGCCGTCCAGCAGCTGCCACACCTGGTCTACGGCCACACCCCTCCTTTCCTTTCCTCACCACCGACTCCCTTCACCACACCTGACCGACGCGGCAGCCGAAACTCATCGGTTGGCCGGACGCTTGCCACGCGACACGTCAGCGGTACGAGCGCGCTTGCAGCTCGAACAGCTCGGCATAGCGGCCGTTCGGACGGGCGAGTAGGTCGGCATGGGTCCCGAGCTCGACCACTCGGCCGTGGTGCAGGACGACGATCAGGTCGGCCATGCGGACGGTCGAGAAGCGGTGCGACACCAGCACGGTGACAGCACCCGTGGCTTCCCGTAACCTCGCCGCCGCGGTGGTCCAGCGCTCGAACAACCGGTGCTCGGTTTCGGCGTCGAGCGCGGCGGTCGGCTCGTCGAGCAGGAGCAGCAGCGGCGAGGTCCGCATCATCGCCCGGCCGATGGCGAGCTTCTGCCACTGTCCGCCTGACAGGTCCACGCCGTCCGGCCAGCTGGGGCCGAGCTGAGTCCGCAGCCCGCTCGGCGCCGCCTCGAGCACGTCGTACGCCCCCGCCCGGTCGAGTGCGCCGACCAGCGTCGCCTCGTCGTCGATCGACGCGATGTCGCCGATGCCGACGACCTCGCCCAGCCGGAACTCCCACCGCGCATGATCTTGGAACGCCGCGGACACCCGGGACCGCCAGCGCTCCGGGTCGATGGTGGCGAGGTCGGTGCCGTCGATCGTGATCCGTCCGCTGGTCGGGTGATAGAGCCCGGCGAGTAGCTTGACCAGCGTGGTCTTGCCGGCGCCGTTCTCACCGACGATCGCGACTGTGGACCCCGCCGGCAGGGTCAGGTCGACGTCGTGGAGGGCGTCGCCACGACCCAACGGATAGCGGTACGACACCCGTTCGAGCGAGATGCCCTTGGTCAGGCGGACCGGAACCGTTGCCGCGGCGTTGATCTTTCGACGACTGCGCTCGGCCACCTGGTCGAGGTACACGTAGCGGCTCGCGGCCGTGAGCGCGAAGCGTCCACTGCACGATCTCGGCGGAGTTGCCGACCATGCCGAGCACCTGCCCGGCGAGCACCGCGGTGAGCAGCACGTCGCCGACGCTCGCCTCACCGTCGACGGCGAGGCTCACGGCGAACGCGATGGAACCGAAGTACCCCACCAGGAAGACCAGCCGGGCGGCGAAGCCGATCGCCTCACCCCGTGCGTGCAGTCGTACGTGAATCCCGCGGATCGTGCGGTGCTCGCTGTGGAACCGCCGGAGCAGCTCCTCGCCCAGGCGGAACAACCGGACCTCCTTGGCGGCCGGCGCCTTGGTCGCGAGGTCCCACAGGTCGAGCGCCCGGCGGGACGGTGCCGCGGCAAGCTCGTTGCCTCGATTGAACAAGCCGTTGGTGTGTCGACTCAGCACGAGAAGCGGGAGCCCGAACAGCGGTAACGCGAGCAGCAGAGGGTGGACGCTCGCGAGCAGCACGGCGGTCGACACGACCTGGACGGTCACGTTCGTCAGGCGGATCAGCGAGGGGATGGCCTCGCCGAACTCCCATCCCTCGCCGTCGAGCAGCTCCAGCTGCGTGAGGTGGGCGGGCGTCTCGTGGATCTCCAGCGTGGGTGTCCGACCGACCGCCTCGCAGAGCCGGCACTCGATGAGGTGGTGGGCGCGGTCGACGAGGGCCATCCGGACCCGGCTGCCGCTGTAGTCCAGCAGCATGCCTGCCGCGATCGAGCCTCCCAACACGACTGCCGCGACCGCGGTCGTCGCCACCTCGCGACCCGCGAGCCCGTCGAGCAGCACCTTGAGCCACCACGCGAAGCTCACGGTGACCAGGGCCTCGGCCGTGAAGATCCCGAAGGCGAGGATCGAGCGCCACCTGTCGGCGGCCCACGCGACGCCGAGCATGACCCGCGCGGCCCGAAGCCGGCTCGCCGGAGCGTGAGTTGCGCGGTCTGGGCCCCGCGGGTGTCTTCTCGTCGGGCGCCTCGGCTTCGGTCATCTCGCCACCTCGCCGTCGTAGCGGCTCGCCTGCTGACGGAACAACCGCGCGTACCGACCGCCAGCCGCCACCAGCTCCTCATGGCTGCCGTCCTCCACGATCCGACCGGCGTCGAGCACCACGATCCGGTCGGCCCGGCGCACGGTCGAGAAGCGGTGGCTGATCACGATCGCGGTCAGCCCGCTGGTGAGATCGAGGAACCGGTCGTAGAGGTCGGCCTCCGCCCGTACGTCCAGGTGGGCCGTCGGCTCGTCGAGCACGAGCACGCGTGCGCCCGCGTCGACGGCTGCCATGGCACGCGCCAACGCGATCCGCTGCCACTCACCACCCGACAGGTCGACACCGCCGTCGTGGCGTCGGGACAGTACGGTGTCGAGACCCAACGGAAGGCGGTCGAGGATCTCGTCGGCGCCGGCGCGGCGAGCAGCTTCGCGGATTCGGCGTTCGACGTCTGGTGCGCGCCTCGTGTCGTACGACGCTGTGCGGGTGCCGCTCAGGCTCTCGATCCCGCCGAACCCGATGTTGTCGCGCGCTGGCAGCTGGTACCGGACGAAGTCCTGGAAGATCGCCGCCACCTGTCGCCGCCAGCTCACGAGGTCGAGCTCGCGAAGATCCAGTCCGTCGACGAGGATCCGGCCGGCCTGGGGTCGGGTCAAGCCGGTCAGCAGCTTGATCAACGTGGTCTTGCCGGCCCCGTTGAGTCCGACGATGGCGAGCGACCGACCGGCTTCGATGGTGAGGTCGAGCCCGTCGTACACCGGCTGGTCGCGGCCGGGATAGCTGAACCGGACACCCTCGAACGTGATGGCGCGGGACGGCAGCCCGGTGGCCGGCCGCCCGGCGCTGCTGGTGCCCTCGATGCCGCCGACCGTGCGCTCGTGGGCCAGCACGTCGGGTATGGGGATCGCGCCGTTCTCGATCCAGATGTCGCCGTCCTGGGAGGCGAGCAGGGCCATTGCGGCGAGCCCTTGCACCAGGATGGTGAGCGCCTCGATCCCCAGGTCGCCGTCGAGCGCGGCTCGGGCTGCCAGCGCCACGACCAGGAGGTTTGCGGCAAGGACCAGGACGCCGAGGACGGTCGTGGTCCGGTAGCCGACCTGGCGGCTGCGCCACAGCTGCGTCATCACGTTCTGCCACTCCGCACGGAACCGGTCGATGAGCCAGCTCGACAGCCCGAAGATGCGGAGCTCCTTCGCCCACTCGGGCATGAGCGAGAGCCGTTTGAGGTAGCTCGCCCGGCGCAACGGGTCACTCCAGAACGGGTTCGCGCGGTAGATGTCTGCGCGCAGGTGTCGCCCGGCGACAAGCCACAGGACGAGAAGGACGAGGGCGGCCATTGGCCACACCGAGGCCACGAGCGCGGTGGCGGCCAAGCCCTGCGCGGTGTTGGTCCACCGGACGCTGAGGCCGCTGATCAGCTCGCCTGGCCCGTACCGCGCCACCCGTGCGACAGCTCGGTCGGTCTGCGCAGCGAGTACCGGGTCCTCGAAGAGCCGCAGGTCTGGCACACGCATCGTGCTCGACATGACCCGTGCCAGGAAGTGTTCGTCGAACCGGCGATAGAGATCGGTCGCATGCAGCGACTGGAGAGCCCGAACCGCCTCCAGGCCGACGAGCACGACACCGATCAGGACGAGGATCGAGACCATGCGCTCACCGGCGGCCGAGCCAAGACCGGCGTCGACCACCTCGGCCAGCACGCCGACGAGCTTCGCGACCAGCACGGCGAAACCGCTCGGCAGCAGCCCGGCAAGCGCAGCGAGGAGGGCAAGGAGCAGGGTCCGGATGGGGTACGCACGGATCAGGACGCCGAGCGCGGCACGGCGGGCGGCGCCGCGGTGGAGGGTTTCCGACGGTTGGGGCCGCATGGCTCTCACACCACCGACCCGACGCAGGACCTAGGTGAATCCGGAATACACGCCCTACCTTCCAGCGGATCGTCCAGCGGGGTCGAGCACGTCCACGCTGGCTTCACCCTGGCAGAGACCCGCCGGACCAGCTACCGATTTTTGGTCGACACGCGGGAACGCTGGCGCTCGCCCGTTCGTGGCGGAGAATAGGGGCCGAGCCGGAGGCCGGGCGAGAGGGGACGAGACATGAACCGCAAGTGGTGGATCGTCGGTGGCGTCGGCGCGGGCATCCTCGCGCTCCTAGTCTTCGACTGGTGGGTGGTTCTCCTCATCCTGTTGGCAGTGATCGGTCTTCCGGTCGCCGGATACCTGATGCTCGACCCGTCTCAGCGCCGCCGGCTCCGGCGGATCCGCGAGCGGCGGCAGCTCGGCCGGTGAGTCACCCGAGCGGATTTCTCGACACCTATCCCTCGGACCTTGATGAGCGGCAGGGTGACGAGCGACTGATCCAACGCGGGTTCGTGCACGGCTGGCGGTCGCGGGTCGCTCCGGGCAACGGCGAGGCGTTCTTCGACGCGTTGGTTCGCACGAACCTGCGACCTGGGTCGGTCGTGCTCGACGTCGGCTGCGGCCACGGCTCCTACCTGCGCAGCCTGGTTCCGCCCGCGGCGCGCGGTATCGGTGTCGACGCGGATCCGGAGGTCGTCGCGTTCGCGCGCGAGCTCGCGGCGGAGTGTGGAGCACGCAACGTCGAGTTCCACGCGTGCGACCTGAGGGCGCCAGGGTCCGGAGAACCTGGATCGGACGCCGGTCGTTCGGTGACGTCGACGCCAACGCGCTCGGCGTAGAACCGTCGAGCGTCGACCCCTTCGTGTGCCGCCGTGGCCCGACGCTCGAGAAGTGGCTCGACCTCGCCTGGTGCGTCGGCCGGCCCGGCGCCACGGCGATCGGCATGCACCCGACCGGGGCGGCCGGCGCAGTGCCGCCATGGAACGCCGAGCTCCCCGAGCCGCTGCAGGTCGGACGTGTCTTTGCGTACGACGACGTGCGGAGCTGGTTGACCCGTGGCATCTCGCGTGCTCCGGATCGGGTGCGGCTGGACGGCTGCTGGTGGCTGGACGTCGCCGAGACCTTCGACGATCCGGCCGAGCTTTACGCTCGGCTCTCGGGGCATCGCCCTGAGGCGGACAACTCCTTCTGCCCGAGGTCGAGGGGCAGCTCGCGAAGCTCTTCACCGCACACGGCGGCTCCGTGGAGCTGCGCCACTGCCGCCTCGTCTGGCGGGTCACCTTTCACTGAACGTCGCTCGCGCCCAACCGGGCACTGGCCTTGCTGCGCGTTGCGACCCTCCGGCGCCACCGTGAGGCTTGCGAGCAGGTCTGCGGCCTCGCGCGCGCTTCACGGAGTCGCCGGCGGCTGCTCGGGCACGTGCGCGTGCGACACGGCGTGGCCACGACCTACTCGTGGACGATGGGCTTGCCCACCAGCTCGACGCCGGCTTCCTGCATTTCTCGCAGCGCGGCCTCCGTGGTCTTGCGGCTCACGCCCGCCGTCAGGTCGAGCAGGACACGCGCGCGGAAACCTTCGCGCACCGCGTCGAGTGCCGTCGCCTTCACGCAGTAGTCCGTCGCGAGCCCTGCGATGTCGAGCTGTTTCACTCCATGGTCACGCAGCCAGTCGGCCAACGCGACGCCCTCGGCGGACTTGCCTTCGAACGCCGAGTAGCCGTGGGAGTACTCGCCCTTGCTGAACACCGCGGCGAAGGGCTGCGGATCGAGGTTCGGGTGAAACCCTGCCCCTTCGGTGTGGGCCACACAGTGCCGCGGCCAGCTCGTGACGTAGTCAGGCTCGTCGGAAAAGTGCTCGCCGGGGTCGATGTGGTGATCTCGACAGGCGATGATGTGATCGTATTCCTTGTCTCGCTCGTCAGCTGCCTGCCAGGCGCGAAGCTTCTCCCCGATCATGTACGCGACCTCCGCACCACCACGCACAGGCAGGCTGCCGCCTTCGCAGAAGTCGTTCTGCACGTCGGTGACAATCAACGCCCGCGTCATCGCTCTCTCCTCTCGTTGCCGACGTGTGAAGGCTTGCGGATACGAGTGGGCCGAGCTTTCGCGGAGCTCTCCATGTCGAGGGAGGTCGCGGACTGAGCACGCGCCGGCCGATCGTCGTAGATCGTCGGAATCACCGGCTCACCTCGTGACAACTGCAGGGCGGCCCGCGGCAGTTCAGCCCGGCTCCGGAGGTGGCGCTCGCGCGCGTCCTCCAGCGACTCGCGAGCGACGATCTCGCCGCCCTTGACGAGGGGGACGAGCAACGGTCTGCCGACGTGCTCGTCTTCGGGATACGTCGTCACGATCTCCGCGGCAGCGACGCCATCGTCGAGTCGGCGCACCGCCCACTTGCGTCCCTTGTGCGTGGGCTTCCCGGTAGACGCCTTGGCCACCCCGATCAACGGACCATCCGGGTGCGTGCTGCGCGCCACGAGCTTGTAGACGAATCCGGCCGTGGGGTGACCGCTCCCGGTGACCAGTGCCGTGCCGACACCGTAGGCGTCCACGGGTGCGGCGGCGAGTGCGGCGATCGCGTACTCGTCCAGGTCGCCGCTCACCAGGATCCGGGTGTTCTTGGCGCCCAGCTCGTCCAGCTGGGCCCGCACCTCGCGGGCGAGCACGAGCAGGTCGCCGGAGTCGATGCGTACGGCACCGAGCTCCGGACCGGCCACCTCGACGGCCGTGCGTACCGCCTCGCGCACGTCGAACGTGTCGACCAGAAGCGTCGTGTCCCGCCCCAGCGCCGCGACCTGCGCAACGAAGGCGTCCCGCTCGGAGTCGTGCAGCAACGTGAACGCGTGGGCGCTCGTGCCACGGGTCGGTATGCCGGCAGACCGGCCGGCGGCGAGGTTGGACGTCGCGGCGAACCCCGCGATGTACGCAGCGCGCGCTGCGGCGACCGCGGCCGCTTCATGCGTACGCCTCGAGCCCATCTCGATGATCGGCCGAGAGTTCGCGGCGGCCGTCATACGCGACGCGGCGGAGGCGATGGCGCTGTCGTGGTTGAGGATCGACAGCACCAACGTCTCGAGTAGGACCGCCTCGGCGAACGTCGACTCGACCACGAGGATCGGGGAACCCGGGAAGTAGCACTCGCCCTCGGCGTACCCCCAGATGTCTCCTGAGAACCGATAGTGCGCGAGCCAGTCCGCGGTCGGTTTGTCGATGATCTCGCTGTCGAGGAGGTAGTCGAGGGTGTCCTCGTCGAACCGGAAGCGTTCCAGGGCGTCCAGGAGGCGACCCGTACCGGCGACCACGCCGTATCGGCGACCGTCAGGGAGCCCGCGCGCAAAGACCTCGAAGACCGCACGCCGATCGGCGGTACCGGCGGCGAGCGCCGACCGCAGCATGGTCAGCTCGTACTGATCCGTGCAGAGCGCGGTCGAGTCCGACCCGATCACGTGCCATGCCGCCGCGCTCGACCCCATCCGGTCCGTCACTGGTGACCTCCCGTGGCCTGGCCAGACGTACCCTGGATCTTGTGGCCTTCGGTGGTGGACGTACGGTCCCTACGTTCGAGCGTAGTGCGCACGGCGATCCCTCCTGCCGACCAAAGGTCGGCGTTCTTGCGACCTCAGGCCCGGCCCGTCGCCACCCGAGCAGGGCACGCTCGACCGGTGGGCCGAGCCCGATCGAAGGCCAGTGGTTGTAGGCCCGCTGCCTTGGGCACGCCATAGGCGTTGACGGCACGATGACCTGCCGCGGCTCGCGTCATGACCACTTGGTTATGGTGGGCCACGAGTACCGAGGCAGTGAGCACCGTTGAGCACCGAAGCGGTGAGCACCGAAGCAGGGAGGACCGACAGGTCGTCACGTACTCCCCGGCCTAGCCGGCCGGGAACTTTCCGGCGAGGTGTTTGGTGGTGACCGGGACCGCACCAGTTGAGCTCGAGCGTCCGGACGTCGAGGACGTCGTGAGGCCAGACGTTCCCTGGGTGACCATTGTCTGGAATGACCCGATCAACCTGATGTCGTACGTCACGTACGTCTTCCAGACATACTTCGGCTATCCGCGCAAGAAGGCGGAGAAGCTGATGATGGACGTCCACGTGCGGGGCAAGGCGGTCGTGTCGACAGGGACGCGCGAGGAGATGGAGCGTGACGTCGAGGCCATGCACTCGTACGGCCTCTGGGCGACCCTGCAGAAGAGTGACAGCGCATAAGGCGGCGCAAGACATATGACGACAGGCTTTGCCGACCGACATGGGGTAGTGGCTGCGACGTTCGCCGCGGAGGAGATCCACATCCTGCGTGGGCTGATCGGCGAGCTGATCGAGCTGATCCGCGACGAGGCGGCACCCACCTCCGAACCACCCGAGGACACCCTCGCTGCTCTGGTCGGACACCTCGGTCCCTCCGAGCCGCCGGACGACGCGGTGCTGGCCCGGTTGTTCCCCAGCGCCTACACCGATGACGACGAGGCGGCGGCGGAGTTTCGGCGGTTCACCGAGCACGGCCTTCGCGACGGCAAGGTGAAGAACGCCGAGACGGTCCTGGAAACACTGGGAGACCCGAGGTTCTCCGACCGCGTCACGGTCTCGCTCAAGCCCGACGAGGTGGAGGCCTGGCTGCGAACGCTGACCGACCTGCGCCTTGCTCTCGGCACTCGGCTTGGTGTCGAGCAGGACGACGAGGAGCGCTGGGAGAAGCTGCCGGAGAACGACCGGAGACGCCAGGTGTACGGCGTCTACATCTGGCTCGGCTGGCTGCAGGAGTCACTGGTCAACGCGATCAGCCGACCAAAATGACCATGTGCACTACGCCTGCCGGAGGTGCAACACGTGCCGGCACGTGTCACAGGTCCGACTGGCCGTACAGGTGCCGGTGCATCCAGGTGCAGCGTGCAGAGGGCACATGGTCATGTGGAACGGCTGGGCTAGCCTCGGTGCCGTGCTGACCATTTCGCAGGCGATCTATGACGCAATCGTCAAGCATGCCCGTGCCGACCACCCCGACGAGGCATGCGGTGTCGTGGCCGGGCCCGCCGGCTCGGACCGGCCCGAGCGTGTCGTGCCGATGACGAACGCCGAACGCTCGCCCACGTTCTTCCGGTTCGACTCGCAGGAGCAGTTCCGCGTCTGGCGGGAGATGGACGACCGCGACGAGGAACCGATCGTGATCTACCACTCGCACACTGCGACCGAGGCCTACCCCTCGCGCACCGACATCGCGTACGCATCCGAGCCGGGGGCGCACTACGTGATCGTTTCCACCCGGGACGGCGGGCACCTCGACGGCCACCCGGTCGAGTTCCGTTCGTTCCGGATCGTCGACGGTGAGGTGACCGAGGAGGAGGTCCGCGTCGTCCCCACGTAGTCGCGGAGGCGTGGGCAGCGGGTCGCCTTGCCGAGATCCAGGCCGGGTCTCGCGCCCGTCACGGCAGGCCCCTGTCGCGGCCGATGTCAAGCGATCGACACCTGCGGCTTGTGTCCGATATGTGCAGTCCGAATGCGCAAAGGTCGGGCAGAACTCCTGCCGATGTAAGCTCAAGGCCGTGGAGCTCTTCCTGATCGGACACACACCTCCGGTCGTCGTATACGACTGTCCGGGCCGCTAGAGCCCGGCGCAGCGCCTGGAGTTCGGGTCTAGCCCGCCCATCGAGCCGGCGACCCTGTCGGCCGGCCAGCCCAGGCCAGTTGCGACCTTCGCGGAATCCCACTCCCTGCGCGAGCGTTGAGGCCGATGGCTACCTGAACACATTTGCACGACGGCAAGCGGTAAGGAGCATCCGAGACGATGGCAATCGAGGTCCGAATCCCGACGATCCTTCGCACCCACACTGGCGGCGCCAAGACCGTCGAGGGCAAGGGCACGACCCTGCAGGAGCTGTTGGACGACCTGGACGCGCGGCACGCTGGGCTCAAGGCGCGTCTCGTCGAGAACGACGACCTGCGCAAGTTCGTCAACATCTACGTCAACGACGAGGACGTCCGCTTCCGGGGTGGCCTCAACGCTCCGCTGTCCGACGGTGACGTGGTGACCGTGCTTCCCGCCGTGGCCGGAGGTGCGAACGAGAGCACCGGGCACGCCACGAGCTAAGGCAGACAACCGTAACCATGCGATACGCCTCGTTACTCGATGCCGTCGGCCAGACTCCGCTGGTCGGCCTGCCGCGCCTTTCGCCGTCGCCAGACGTACGGCTGTGGGCGAAGCTCGAAGACCGTAACCCGACGGGCTCGATCAAGGATCGCGCGGCGCTGCGGATGATCCAGGAGGCCGAGAAGGAGGGCATCCTTCGGCCGGGTGTCACGATCCTCGAGCCGACGTCGGGCAACACCGGGGTCTCGCTCGCCATGGCGGCCAAGCTCAAGGGCTACCGGCTGGTCTGCGTCATGCCCGAGAACACGTCCGAGGAGCGACGGCAGCTGCTGCGCATGTGGGGTGCCGAGATCGTGTCGTCGCCTGCCGCCGGTGGGTCCAACGAGGCGGTGCGGGTAGCCAAGCAGCTCGCCGAGGAGCACCCGGACTGGGTGATGCTCTACCAGTACGGCAACCCGGCGAACGCGCTCGCCCACTACGAAGGCACGGCGGCGGAGATCCTGGAGGACCTGCCGAGCGTCACCCACGTGGTGGCAGGCCTCGGTACGACGGGCACGTTGATGGGCGTCGGCCGCTTCTTCCACGAGCACCGACCCGAGGTCAAGATCATCGCCGCCGAGCCGCGCTACGGCGAGCTCGTCTACGGGCTGCGCAATCTCGACGAGGGGTTCGTGCCGGAGCTCTACGATGCGCGCATGATCGACTCGCGCTTCTCCGTCGGTCCGCGCGATGCCGTCCGCAGGGTCCGGGAGCTGCTCGAGCTCGAGGGGATCTTCGCCGGCATCTCGACGGGCGCGGTCCTGCACGCCGCCATCGCGCAAGCCCACCAGGCGGTGAAGCAAGGTCAGACCGCAGACATCGTGGTCATCGTCGCCGACGGTGGCTGGAAGTACCTCTCGACGGGTGCGTACGAGGGGACCCTCGACGAGGCGGAGCAGACCCTCGAGGGCCAGCTCTGGGCCTGATCCGGCCACCTGGCGCCGAAGTCAGCAAATTTTCGATGCAACCAGATGGGCGTTTCGTGCGTGTTGGTTCCATGACGCGCCTGGGACGGCGGACCCGGGGGAGGTAACGGGGAAAACGCACGGTCGCCTCGTCGTCGCGGCACATGGTGTCTCGACGGCGTACGGGTGCGTATCAGCGGGCATGTCGGCCGGATGGAGGACAGGTACCCGAAGCCGGGCACCCGGTGGAGGGTCGCTTGGGAGGAGCCGGCTGCCGTGCCGACAGTCCGCCGCAGGTGGGGCGCCGAAGGGGGCTCGGCCTGGCCGACGGACGCAGCCCAGGTGCGTCCGCAGGTCTTATGGCCGAGCCCCAAGAAACCCCGCTGCCACCGAGCTCCCTCCCCGTAGGCTTGCGCCGTGTCAGATTCGCCCATCGGGATCTTCGACTCGGGTTTCGGTGGCCTCACCGTCGCCCGGGCAGTGATGGACCAGTTGCCGCACGAATCCGTTCTCTACCTCGCTGACACCGCGCGATATCCGTACGGCGAAAAGAGCATCGCAGACGTCCGCAAGTTCGCCCTGGAGTGCCTGGACCACCTGGTCGACCAGGGCGTCAAACTGCTGGTCATCGCCTGCAACTCGGCAAGCGCCGCGGTGCTGCGGGACGCTCGCGAGCGCTACTCCGTACCGGTCGTGGAGGTGATCCTTCCCGCGACCCGCCGCGCGGTCGCCGTCACCCGGTCGGGCCGGGTCGGCGTCATCTGCACCCGCGCCACGGCGACCTCGATGGCGTACGAAGACGCGTTCGCGGCCGCGCCCCACATCGACCTCCACACGCAGGCGTGCCCGAGGTTCGTGGAGTTCGTGGAACGCGGGATCACCAGCGGGCCCGAGCTCCTGGACGAGGCGCACAAGTACCTCGACCCGCTGATCGAGGCCGGTATCGACACACTCGTCCTCGGATGTACCCACTACCCTCTGCTCACAGGCATGATCTCGTACGTGATGGGACCGGGGGTGACGTTGGTGTCGAGCGCGGAGGAGACCGCGAACGACGTGTACGCCCGCCTGGTGGGGAGTGGGCTGGCGCGCGGCGACGATGCGCCGCCGCCGCGGCATCGGTTCCTCACCACCGGCGACCCAGAGGCATTCATGGAGATCGGTGGGCGATTCCTCGGTCCCGAGATCACGTTCGTCGAAGAAGTGACCGCAATGGGACAGCCCGCGCAAACCGCTCGACTCGACGGGCTCGCCGGGCGGGCTCCCGAACCCCCTGGTGAGCCCGCGGAGGCGGCGGGTACCTCTCGCTGACCATCGCGGCAGATTGAAGGCAGAGGTGGCGTGACGCATGGGAATGCGCCTGACGGTGGTGGGATGCTCGGGGTCGTTTCCGGGGCCGGGTTCTCCGGCCTCGTGCTACCTCGTCGAGGCACCGTACGCCGGACGGACCTACCGTCTCGTCCTCGATCTCGGCAACGGCGGATTCGGCGCCCTGCAGCGCTACGTCGACCCGTACACGATCGACGCCGTGGGTCTCTCGCACCTGCACGCCGACCACTGCCTCGACATGTGCTCGTACTACGTCGCCCGCAAGTACCACCCGGACGGCCCGAAACCGAAGCTCCCGGTCTATGGCCCGTTCGGTACGGCGGACCGGCTGGCGGTGGCCTACGGCCTCCCGCTGGACCCCGGGATGCGTGACGTCTTCGACTTCCGCGCCTGGTTCACCACGGGGGCGCGCACGATCGGGCCGTTCACGGTCACGGTGGCGCCGGCGTGCCATCCGGTCGAGGCGTACCTCATCCGTCTGGAGTGCGGCGGTCGCCGCCTGGTCTACACAGGCGACACGGGTCCCACCGAAGCCTTGCCGCGGCTCGCCGCCGGTGCCGACCTGTTGCTGTGCGAGGCGACCTTTCGGGACGCCGACGACAATCCACCAGACCTGCACCTCACCGGCCGGCAGGCGGGCGAGTATGCCGCCCGGGCAGGCGTCGGCCGGCTCGTGATCACCCACGTGCCTGCGTGGTACGACCCGGCCGATCTTGCTGCCGAGGCGCGTGGAGCCTTCTCCGGAGCGATGGACCTGGCTCGGCCCGGCGCAACGTTCGCCGTCTGACCTGGTCAGAGCCGGACCGAGAGATCCGGACTGCCAGGGCCGGACCGATGGGGCCGGACCGATAGGGTCGCGGGTATGGAGAGACTGGATGGCCGTTCCGTCGGCGACCTGCGCCCGGTACGGATCACGCGGGGGTGGCTCGACCACGCAGAAGGATCGGCACTGATCGAGTTCGGTCGTACGCGGGTGCTGTGTGTCGCCAGCGTCACCGAGGGCGTCCCGCGGTGGCGGCGCGATTCCGGTCTCGGGTGGGTGACGGCCGAGTACGCGATGCTGCCGCGCGCGACCAACACGCGCAACGATCGGGAGTCGGTGAAGGGCAAGCTCGGCGGCCGCACCATGGAGATCTCCCGCCTCGTCGGTCGCTCGCTGCGCGCGATCGTCGACTTCAGCGCGCTCGGCGAGAACACGATCGTGCTGGACTGCGACGTGCTCCAAGCCGACGGCGGTACCCGCACTGCGGCGATCACGGGTGCCTACGTCGCCCTTGCCGACGCGGTTCGCTACCTCGACGAGCGTGGCGCGCTGCAGGGCCCCGCCCTCACCGACTCGGTGGCGGCCGTGTCGGTCGGCATCGTCGACGGGGTCCCGATGCTCGACCTCTGCTACGACGAGGACGTGCGCGCCGAGACCGACATGAACGTCGTGATGACCGGCAAGGGGCGGTACGTCGAGGTGCAGGGCACCGCCGAGAGCGAGCCGTTCGATCGCAAACTGCTGGACGAGCTTCTCGAGCTGGCCGAGCGTGGCTGCGCCGCCCTCACCCAGATCCAGGCGGAGGCGCTGGCGCAGGAGCTCCCGACGCGTTCGACACCGTGATGTCATCGTCGATGTCTCCGTCGCTGCTGCTCGCGACCCACAACCGCAAGAAGCTCGCCGAGCTCAGTCGGATCCTTGCCCCACTCGTCCCCGGCATCGAGGTGTTGTGTCTCGACGACCTGTCGGCGCGCCGCCTCACGCCGTACGACGAGCCGTCCGAGACCGAGCCGACCTTCTGTGGCAACGCCCGGCTCAAGGCTCGGACCGCGGTGGCGCACACGGGGATCCCGTCGGTCGCCGACGACAGCGGCCTGTGCGTCGACGCGCTGAACGGCATGCCGGGCGTCCTGTCGGCGCGCTGGGCTGGACGGCCGACCGACGATCGGCGGAACGTCGCTTTGCTTCTCGACCAACTGAGCGACGTGCCCGACGAGCGACGCAACGCGACGTTCGTGACCTGCATGGTGCTGGTCCTCCCCGACGGCACCGAGCACGTGGTCGAGGGTCGGCTGCCGGGCCGGATCAGTCGCGCTCCACGGGGATCAGGCGGATTCGGTTACGACCCCGTCTTCGTACCGGAGGGGGAGACCCGGACGCTCGCTGAGCTCTCGCCGGAGGCCAAGGATGCCGTGAGCCACCGCAGCCGGGCGGTCCGGGCGATCGCGCCGATCGTGGCCGAGGTGCTCACGCGGACGGGCGTATCGGGGGCCTCGCCAACCGGGTCCGGGCGAGGATCGCCAGGGCGGCAACGCCGTCACGCCAGGTGAGCTTCTTGCCTTCCGCCCGGGATCGGGCACGGTACGAGACCGGCACCTCCCACGGACGGTAGCCGAGCCGCAGCAGCTTGCCCGTGATCTCGGCTTCCATCCCGAACCCCGCCGACCGGACGTCCAGCTTGCGGTAGAGGTCGAGCGGCATGAGCTTGAAGCAGGTCTCGAGGTCGCGGATGTAGCAGTTGAAGAGCAGGTTGGCGGCCGTGGTCACGGCGCGGTTGCCGGCGACGAACCAGAACGAGTACGACGTGTGGCTCGAGAACGTCCGCGTGCCGTAGACGACCTCGGCGTCCTGGGCGATGACCGGCGCCAGAAGCCGAGGGATGTCGGCGGGGTCGTACTCCAGGTCGGCGTCGCAGACCACCATGGTGTCACCGCGCGCAAGGCTCGCCGCGGTGCGGACCGCCGCGCCCTTGCCGCGGTTGACCTCGTGGCGATGGACGCGGAGTCGGGCGTCGTCGAAGCGGGCGAGGATCTCGGGTGTGGCGTCCTGGCTGCCGTCGTCGACCACCACCACCTCGACCGGACACGGGTAGTCGACGTCGAGGATCCGTTTCAGAGCGTGATCAAGCGTGGCCGCCTCGTTGTAGACAGGAACGAGGATGGACAGGAGCACCCGCGGACCTCTTTTCGCGTCGTACGCGCTCCAGGGTCCGGGTCACGCTTCGGTCGAGACTTCTCGAATGGTGCAAATCCTAGCGTTGTCGAAGTCGCACCCGGCGAATTTGGTCTGACTCGAGAAGGGTGGGTTGCATCAGACAGCTCGACGTCGGGTGGCGAGCCTCGACGAGCTGGCGTGGGGCCGGTGAGAGTCGAACTCACACTGTCACGGACCTAAACCGTGTGCCTCTGCCAATTGGGCTACGGCCCCACGTGCACGGTCGCCACGGCGACCCGCCACGAGCGCGGCGGATCGCGAGCCTCGGACCGCCCGCCTGACCAGAGCGGCAGGCGCCGTGGTCGTCGCCTCACTGGGCAGACCGACAGCATGGGCGTTGACCACAACGCCCGCGGGTGACTTTACACGCCGAGCTCGCGACGGAGCTTGGCCACGTGGCCGGTCGCCTTGACGTTGTACAGCGCCAGCGCAATGGTGCCCTTCTCGTCGACGACGAACGTCGAACGGATTACACCGACCACGGTCTTGCCGTACATCTGCTTCTCGCCGTACGCACCCCAGGCGGTGAGCATCGTCTTGTCGGGGTCGGAGAGCAGCGGGAAGGTGAGGTTCTCGGCGTCGCGGAACTTCGCGAGCTTGGCGGGCTTGTCGGGTGACACGCCCAGGACCGCGTAGCCGGCTGCTGCCAGCGGCTCGAGGGAGTCGCGGAAGTCGCAGGCCTGCTTGGTGCAGCCAGGGGTCATCGCGGCCGGGTAGACGTACACGATCACCTTCTGACCGCGGTAGTCGGCGAGCGAGACCGGCTTGCCTGACGCGTCTTCCAGCGTGAAGTCCGGTGCGGGATCGCCTGGGCTGAGCCGTGGCGTGGCCGGCATGACTACCTCCGAGGAGTTATTGCAACTAAGTTGCATCTACGATTGAATTGCGACAACGCTTCGTCGCATCCCATCATCGCGCACGGGGGCGCACCTTCGAGACAGGAGCGATCGTGCACGTACCAGACGGTTTTCTGGATGCCCCGACCTCGGTGGCCACTGGGGTCGCAGCGGCTGCGGTCGTAGGGGTCGCACTTCGCGGGGCCCGGCGCGAGCTCGACGACAAGACAGCCCCGCTCACTGGCCTCGTGGCCGCGTTCGTCTTCGCAGTGCAGATGCTCAATTTCCCGGTCGGCGCCGGCACCAGCGGGCACCTGCTGGGCGGTGCGCTGGCGGCGGTCCTGGTCGGACCGTGGACGGCAATCTTGTGCATGACCGTGGTGCTCGCCGTGCAGGCGTTGTTCTTCGCCGACGGCGGCGTCACCGCTCTCGGCACCAACGTGACGTTGATGGGCATCGTCACGGTCGTGGTGGGCTGGGTGGTGTATCGCCAGCTGCTGCGGCTGCTCCCGAACCGGCCGTCGTCGGTGGCGGTGGCGGCGTTCGTCGCGGCTCTGCTGTCGGTGCCCGCGTCGGCGCTCGCGTTCGTCGGGCTCTACGCGGTCGGCGGTACGGCACCTGTCCCCCTGTCGGCGCTGGCGGCGGCCATGCTCGGCTGGCACGTGCTGATCGGGCTCGGCGAGGCGGCCATCACGGCCGTCACGGTGGGCAGCGTCATGGCGGTCCGACCGGATCTCGTCTACGGTGCCCGCGGCTACCTCGCCGCCAAGTCGCTCGTGATCCGTAGCACGTCGACGGAGGCAAGCTCATGACCGAGACCCACCCGAAGCCGCGGATGCGGACCAAGGCGTTCGTCGTCACGGGGGTGGTCGTGGCGCTGATCCTCGCTGGCGTGGTGAGCGCGCTGGCCTCGGCGAGCCCCGACGGGCTCAACCGGGTGGCAGAGGACCTCGGCTTCGCATCGGCGGAGCGAAAGAGTGCCACGGCCGACTCACCGCTGGCCGACTACTCCACCAAAGGGGTCGACCACGAGTTCCTCTCCGGTGGGCTCGCCGGAGTGACCGGTGTGCTCGTCGTGCTCGCTGTCGGGAGCGGCCTCGGCTACACGCTGCGTCGGCGATCTCGCAAGGGCAGCTGAGATGGGCGCGGTGCACGCTCACCGGCTCTACGTCCACGGCCATTCCGTCGTGCACCGCCTGCCGGCGGAGTGCAAGCTCGTGGCCCTGGTCGGGTTCGTCTTCACGGTCGTGGCCACGCCGCGCACGGCGTTCGCCGCGTTCGGCTGCTACGCGGTGCTGCTGTTCGCGCTGATCAAGCTGGCGCAGATTCCTGCGGGGTTCGCGCTGCGTCGGGTGGTCGTCGAGGCACCGGTCGTGGTGTTCGCGGTGTTGCTGCCGTTTGTCGCGCACGGTCCGCAAACCGAGGTCCTTGGCGTCGGGGTCTCCGAGCCCGGCCTGCTGGCGGCGTGGAACATCCTCGCGAAGGCCACGCTGGGCATGCTGGCGGCGATCGTGTTCGCGGCGACCACCGAGCAGCGAGACTTCCTGGTCGGCTTGCAGCGGCTGCGGGTACCGAGCCTGCTGATCCAGATCGTGGCGTTCATGGTGCGCTACCTCGACGTGATCACCGATCAACTGGGCCGGATGCGAGTCGCGCGCGAGTCGCGCGGGTTCACACCCAAGGGCGTGCGTGCCTGGCCGGCGTTGGCCAAGTCGGGTGGTGCGCTCTTCCTCCGCTCGTACGAACGCGGCGAACGCGTGCACCTCGCCATGCTGTCGCGTGGGTACAACGGAACGATGCCCGTGCTTTCTGCCCGGTCGGCGAGCCTGACCGACTGGACCTGCGCGCTGCTCCTGCCGGGGCTCGCGGTGCTGGTAGCGCTGGGTGGGTGGTTGCTGTGAGCAGGACGCCTGTCGTCGAGCTGGAAGGTGTCGCCTACGCATACCCCGATGGGCACCAGGCGCTCTTCGGAGTCGACCTGCGCATCTTTCGGGGTGAACGGGTCGCCGTCCTCGGACCGAACGGCGCCGGCAAGACCACGCTTGCCCTGCATCTCAACGGCATCGTGATGCCTGGGGCGGGCGTGGTACGGATCGACGGCCTGCCGGTGGAAAGCCACACGTTGCTCGAGGTCCGGCGACGGGTCGGGTTGGTTTTCCAGGATCCCGACGATCAGCTCTTCATGCCGACCGTGCGAGACGACGTGGCGTTCGGTCCGGCCAATCTCGGACTGCGCGGCGAGGAGCTCGAGATGTGTGTGGCCGATGCGCTCGCCGCGGTGGGGATGAGCGAGTACGCCGACCGGCCACCGCACCACCTCTCATTCGGTCAGCGGCGTCGGGTCGCGGTGGCGACGGTGCTCGCGATGCGGCCCTCGATCCTGGTGCTGGACGAGCCCTCCAGCAATCTCGACCCTGCCAGCCGGCGGGAGCTCGCCGAGATCCTTCGCAGCCTCGACGTGACGTTGCTCATGGTGACCCACGATCTTCCGTACGCGCTCGAGCTGTGCGAGCGCGCGGTGATCCTCGACGAGGGGACGATCGTGGCGGACGGCCCGACGGCCGAGCTGCTCGCAGACGCCGATCTTCTGGCCAAGCACCGCCTGGAGCTGCCGTACGGGTTCTCGGTCGTGAGCCCTGCCCGCCATGAGAACCCCGCGTCGCGCCACCCTCAGCCCGGTTCACTCTGAGACACTGGCTGCACGATGAGCGACGACGCGAAGCGGGCCGCGGTCCCGGAACAGGCGCGGCGCCGGTCGGCAGACGCCATTGAGGCCGATCTCGGAGCGACGCGGGAGCACCTTGCCCAGACGCTCGACGCGCTCGCCGATCGGATGCGGCCGCGACAGATCGTCTCGCGCGCCGCCAATCGGGCCAAGCTCGTCGTGGTGTCACCGGACGGCCGGTTTCGTACGAAGCGGGTGATCGTGACGCTGGTGGTCGCGGGATCGGTCGCGGCTGGCCTGATCATGCTCCGGCGCCTCGTGCAGGGCAGCCCGCCTCGCGGCGGCATGACACGTCACGGCCGGCGTGGTCGATGACGATGACGTGGGAGCGCCGGGCCATTGGCACGAACCCAGTCCGGCGCCGTAACCTCTCTCATCGTGACCGAGACGCCAAACGGACGCCTGCGTGCCGACAAACTTCCGATTCGGATGCTCCACGACCGGGTCCTCGTCAGCCTGGACGTCGAGACCGGTGAGCGACGCTCGTCGGGCGGGATCGTGATTCCGGCCACCGCCAAGATGGGCAAACGGTTGGCGTGGGCGAAAGTGGTCGCCACCGGTCCCCACGTGCGGTCGATCGAGGTTGGCGACCGGGTGCTGTTCGACCCTGAGGACCGTGCAGAGATCGAGCTGCACGCCCAGGACTACATCCTGCTCCGGGAGCGTGACATCCACGCCGTTGCCTCGGAACGGCTGGAAGACGACCAGACCGGTCTCTATCTGTAGCGTTCGGGCTCCTGCCTTCGCACGTCGTCGTACCGACCCACACTGTGGCGTGTCTCGCGCTGTCCTGCAGCGTGAGGTCGGTGCGGCATGCTCACCGACGGGTGCTGGGGGCGCGGTCGTGTCGGTGCTGCTCAGGCACGGTGACACCCTGGTCCGACCCCTCCGCCGCGTCGAATCGAGCCGGCAGGCCGTGCTTGTGGCAGAGCACGAGGACGTTGTGCGTGTCGTAGATCCGGATCGGCCGTTTGAGCTGGTACTCGTACGCCTGCCAGTCCACGTGGGCGATCGCGAACAGCATCCCGGAGTCGGCGCGTTCCCGGCGCACCGCCGAGGTGAGGGCGCGCGCCTCGGAGGTTTCGAGTCGCTGCTTGCTTCGGCGTACGTGCACGACGCAACGCTTCCCGTCCGCGACCGCGAGGTATCCGCCTGGCGCGTCGACGAGCTCACTGACCTGGTATCCCATGCGTTCGAGCAACCGGACGAGCTGCCGCCGCACGTCCTCGATGGGGGCCGTCGCGAGGTTCAGCGCGCGAGCCTCGGGCGCTGGTTCGAGGTCGGGATCGGCAAGCTCGTACGGAAGGATGGGCGTGATGCCCGCGAGCTCTTCTGGATAAGGCGAGAGCTCCGCACCGCAGTGGCGGCGTGACACGTCCACCGGATCGGGAAGGTTCTCCAGGTTGATCCGACCGAAGTGGCGCCTGGTGGCGGACATCGTGACGAGGCAGGGTGACGCGTCCTCGCTCGGCGCCACGCCGTTGAAGACGACGACGTCCACGAGATCGCTCGGGTCGGCTGCGAACGCGGTGCGGATGGCGCGCAACCCCATCTGGCACACGATGTTGTTGTAGATTCCGCGAATCTCGGTTGCCGAACGCCATTTGTGCACACCGACCGAATCGGTCGCGCGGTTGTAGCGGTATTCCTTCTCCCGCGGTATCACGTCGGCTTTCGGCACTTCCCACTCGATGAGCAACAAGCGGGATTCCGGTACGTACGCAACGCGTCGGCCGCGGGGAAAACTCGGTCGGTCGACAATCCGCTCGAATATGCGGGTGAAATAGTCGGTGACACTCTTACGCTCGCCGGCGAATACCTTCTCCCGGAATTCGTCGATCGAGGCGTTGTGTGCGAGGACCTCTTGCAGCTCCTGCGCATGCGCCTCGTGGTGCTCGCGGGTGAGCTCGGCGACCCGGCGTTGCCGTTCCGCCTCGTCGGCGCGGTAACGCTCCAAGGCCTTGCTGTACGCTGCCTCGGCCTCGGCCTCGGCCTCGGTCGTGGGACGCCAGTCACGCTTGAGCAGGCGGGAGGCCGGTCCGAGCACGGGCTGCAGCAACGTGAGGAGTCGGTTGTGTGTCTGGGGAGCGTATTCTTCCCAGGAAGGAACGGGAAGCGGCTCGGCATCCGCGCCGAGGTCGAGGGTCGGCGGTCGCTTCTTGAGCTGCTCGAAGTCGAGCGGTTCGACCGGGAGGGACATCGCGGCGTGCAGCAGAAACGTCAGACGTTGGATTTTCTGCTCAACGCGTTCCGTGCGTACGACCGCGTCCTCGGTCATTTGCTGGACGTGCAATTCCTGACGATGCCGCTCCTGTTCCGAGAGCCTGCGTCTGTAGCGCCGATCAGTCATGCGACGGTCCCCTCGCGGCCAGAATGTCAAGCGATGCGCCGATGCATCCTGTCAGATTCTCCGATCGCGGGCCGGACCGAGGTCGGCCAGGCATGCGTCTCATCGGCAGGCCCTCCTCGGGTTCCGATGACGCTGTGTTCGTCTCTTGTAACATGCCGCTGCGATGCCCGCCAAGTGCGTGTATCGCTGGCTGAGAGGTTGGGTCGGTGACGGGATCGGTTGCGCGACAGGTGAGAGACCGGCTGGAGCGGCGCCGCGACGAGATGGTCGAACTCCTCGGTGAGCTCGTGAGCATCGAGTCCGGGAGCGATGATCCGGAAGGTCTCGCGGCGATGGCGGTACGCCTCGAGGAGTTGTTCGGCGAGTTCGCCCCACCCACCCGCCACCCGCCCGGGCACCTGCTCTTCGTACTCCCCGGTGCTGCCGACACCGGCCATGCCGGATCCGCGCAGGAGGCGACGGCTCGAACCGGGAGGGGGAAGGGCGGCGGTCACACCCTCGTCATCGGGCACTACGACACGGTCTGGCCTCGAGGCACTCTTCGCCGCATGCCGTTTCGGGTCGACGACGGTGTGCTCACCGGACCGGGCTGCTTCGACATGAAGGGCGGACTGGTGCTGCTCTACTTCGCCTTGCGAGAGCTGCGGGCCCTCGGCCGTGCACCGGTACGCCAGACCCGCATCCTGCTCACCTGTGACGAGGAGATCGGCAGCGTCACGTCCCGCGACCTGATCGCCGACCTGGCCGGCGCCGCCGAGGTCGCGTACGTCCTGGAGTCGCCGCTGCCCGGCGGTGCCCTGAAGACCGCACGCAAGGGTGTGGCGAAGTACACCGTGCGGGTGCAGGGGCGCGCGGCACACGCCGGCATCGAGCCCGAGAAGGGCGCGAGCGCCATCGTGGAGGTCGCCCACCAGATCTGCCAGCTGCACGCCTTGACCGATCTCGAGCGGGGAACGACGGTGAACGTCGGGGTCGTGCGGGGCGGGACCCGTCCCAATGTGGTAGCGGCGGAGGCCGAGGCCCAGGTCGACGTGCGGGTCGCCACCCGAGCTGAGTCCGAGCGTGTCCACGTGGCCATCACCGGACTGCGACCGGTCAACCCGCAGACCGTCGTATCGGTCACGTCGGGACCGTCGCGGCCGCCGATGGAGCGGACGGACGGGATAGCCCGCCTCTTCGCCAGGGCACGAGAAATCGCCGGCGACGTGGGCATGGACCTCGGCGAAGGGGCGACCGGTGGCGGAAGCGACGCCAACCTGGTCGCGGAGGCCGGGGTGCCGACGCTCGACGGGCTTGGTCCCGAGGGAGCGGGGGCACATGCCGATCACGAGCAGGTCCTCATCGAGAGCCTGCCCCGCCGCGCGGCGTTGCTCGCTGGACTTCTCGCCGAGGTCTGACGCCCAGGTGCCACACACCGCCGCGTGGTCAGCGGAAGAGCAGCACCATGACCCAGGCGAAGCCAAGCCCGGCGAAGAGCAGGAACTCGATTGCTTTCCAACCTGCTTGCCGCACGATTCTCTCCTCTGGTGGGTGGTCCCGGCCCTGGCATGGTCATCGAGGACCGTGAGCCCTTTAGTGCTCCGGACCGGTTCCGCGAGGGCGCATCGCGGGAGGCCGTGTCGTACGAATCTGGCCGGGGGGAAGGGGTGCCCGACCCGGGCGTGGCCGGCGTACGGGTCGGGAAACCGGCGTCTGACGTGCGGCCGTGAGCGGCAGGGTGTCCAGGATGACGGTCGGATCACCCGTGCCGTCGACGACGCGCTTGGCGAGGTCAGCGAGCCGTAGCCGGTTGCTGCGTGCGTAGTTGCGCAGAGCGGTGAACGCCTGGTCGACACCCAGACCGCTGCGCTGGGCCAGCATGCCCTTCGCCTGCTCGATGACGATCCGGCTGTTCAGCGCACCCTGGAGCTGCCCGACGATCTTGTGTGCCCGGGCGGCAGCACTCTGCTGGAGCAGGCCGACGGTCGCGAGCTCGAGAAGCGGCTGCAGGCGCCGTTCGCCGTCTGCGGTGAGCGCCGAGGCCTGCGTACTCAACAGGCATGCGACACCGAGTGGCACCTGCTGGTAAGTGAGTGGGAACGCACGAACGGCCTTGATGCCGGCGTGGCTTGCACTGGCAGCGAAGCGGGGCCAGACGTCGGCGTGCGAGTCCAGGTCGTCGGCCGCAACCGGCTGCCGGGTGCAGAACGCGTCGCGACACGGACCTTCCTCGGCCTGCTGGTCGAACAGCCGGGTGAGTGTCTCACGAGTGGGTGCATCGCCCGACACGGCCACGGTGTGCAGGAGACCGTCACGGTCGGGGACCATGACACCAGCGGCCACGCCGAACAGCTTCGTGCAGTGGTCTGCCAAGGTGGCGAGCACGTCGAGCGTCGCAAGCTCGATTCCGGCCGCCTCCGCAAGCTCGACCGTGACCTCGGTGAGGGGTGACTCCATACGCAACGTCCCTTCGCCTCACCGGGTACGCCTACCCAGTTTTTGCCCGGATAGTCACCTCGTGAGGCGATGAACCGCGCGGTCAACCCTGGTCGGTGCGAACCGCTCGCCACCGGCAGATGTCGCTCGAGCCCGTAGCCTCAGCAGGCCGCAACACTCAGCCCGGCAAGCACGACGTCAGCGAGGTCGAGGGGAGCGAGGAGTCATCACTCCCTCGACCGGTTGCTAGCCGCCCGCCATGGCGCCGACGATGAGGAACGGCTCGGTGCCGCTCACGACCGCTGGCGGAAGGGGGACGTCGAGATCGACGTGCGAGAGGTCCTGCTCGCAGGCGAAGAACCGGACGAACGCGCGACGCTTCCCGGTCGCGGGATTCCTGATCGTCCCACGCAGCGGCGGGTACTTGGCCTCGAGCGCGTCGATCACCGCTCGTGGTGTCGGTTCGTCGACCGCGATCCGTACCTCCTTGTCGACCTGGGCAAGGTTGCGAAGGTGCGTCGGAAGCACGACACGGACAACCGTGGCGTCCGACCCAGCTGACGTCCCCACGGTCCCCGCGCTCATGGGAGGGTCTGCACTTCCACCGAGAGGACGGCCGGGAGGTCGCGCACGATGGCATTCCAGGTCTCTCCCGAGTCGGCGGACGCGTAGACCTGACCGCCGGTCGTACCGAAATAGATCCCGCACTCGTCGAGCGAGTCGACCGCCATCGCGTCACGGAGCACGTTGACGTAGCAGTGGCTCTGCGGCAGGCCCTTGGTCAAGGGCTCCCACTCGTGGCCGCCCGTCTTGCTGCGGTAGACCCGGAGCTTCCCCTCCGGCGGGAAGTGGTGGGAGTCGCTCGTGATGGGGACGACGTAGATCGTGTCCGGTTCGTGGGCATGGACGGCGATCGGGAACCCGAAGTCGGTGGGGAGGTTCCCGCTGACCTCGTACCAGGACTCACCGCCGTCGTCGCTGCGCATCACGTCCCAGTGCTTCTGCATGAACAGCACGTCCGGGCGATCCGGGTGCATGGCGATCCGGTGGACGCAGTGTCCGACCTCGGCGTCCGGGTCCGGGATTCCCTCGGACGCAAGACCGCGGTTGATCGGTTGCCACGTCTTGCCGCCGTCGTCGGTCCGGAAGACGCCGGCCGCCGAGATGGCGACGTAGATCCGCTCCGGGTTGCTGGGGTGCAGGACGATCGTGTGCAGGCACATACCACCGGCGCCTGGCTGCCACGCCGACCCGGATCCGTGCCCGCGCAGGCCCGGCAGCTCCTGCCAGGTCCGCCCGCCGTCGGTGCTCCTAAAGAGGGCGGCGTCCTCGACGCCGGCGTACACCGTGTCGGGATCGGTGAGCGACGGTTCGAAGTGCCATACCCGGGCGAACTCCCAGGGATGGGGTGTGCCGTCGTACCACTGGTGCGTGCCCGGCACACCGTCGTAGGTGAAGTCGTTGCCGACCGTCTGCCACGTGGCACCGCCGTCGTCGGAGCGGTGGACGACCTGGCCGAACCAGCTGCTGGACTGCGAGGCGTAGATCCGGTCGGGGTCAGCCGGTGATCCTGTGACGTGGTAGATCTCCCAACCGGGGAAGTGCGGTCCGGAGACCTCCCACCGGTCCCGCTTGCCGTCGGACGTGAGGATGAATGCGCCCTTGCGGGTCCCGACCAGTACGCGGATGCGGCTCATACGTGCGTTCCCTTCTCGAGCATCGCCTGCGGCTTCGGTGTGTGAGACCTGGTGCGGTGCCGTCACTCATCGGTGGACGCCGCAAGATCCGCGGCGTCCCGTCGTCTCCTCGCAGGGCTCAAGGTGATCGTGACGAGCCAGGTCGTCGTGCGTGTTCCGGGACGTCGAGCCAGCTTAGGGTCAGGGACCGACGATTTCTTCTTCAATCTTGCGGTCCGTCCTCCTCGCAGGAGACCTAGGCGATCGTGCCTGTCACGATCGGGGCGGCGAGCGGGGGAAGCGCAACCACGACCGGCGACCGCCAGTCCTCGGCCACGTCGAGGACGAGATCGTGATGCTGCAGCGGCTCGCTGCGGGTCAGGGTGATGGAGGTGGGCGACGAACCGATCACGCTGTGTGACGGGAGGAGCTGAGCCACCGGATCGTCGATCTGAGGGAGCGCGGCGGCCAACAGCCAGTAGCGGCCCGGTCGCAGGCCGGTCAGGGCGTACGTGTGGGACTCGTCCAACAGGGAGCCGCTGATCGGTACACCGCGCGCTGAGCGTTTGCGGTACAGCCCGACATAGATCGACGCGCAGCCGCGGAGTGCTGCATGGGCCCGCTCACTCAGGCGTACCGAACCCGAGACCACGCAACCATGCGCCGCGTCGCCTGGCACGGTCATCGGCTGCGGCGGTGCGGCGGCCAGGAGATCGGGAAGGCGGCGGAAGGCCGTGGGGGAGAGCCCGACCGAAGCGGTGAATCTCGTCGTGAACGTGCCGACCGAGGTGAATCCGACGGCCAAGCAGACGTCGATGATCCGCTCGTCGCTGTGCAGGAGGAGGTCCTTGGCACGGTGGAAACGATGCGCGGCCAGGAACTGACCTGGCGTCGTTCCCATGTGCTGCTCGAAGACGCGAGCCAGGTGAAAGGGACTGTATCCCACATGGTCGGCGACGTCGCAGAGCTTGATCCGCTGGCTGCTGTGCTCCCGGAGGAACCGCGCAGCAGCGATGACAATCTCGCGTCCGGGCGCTGAAGAGCTCTGCATGTGCCGAATCGCCTCGCCGGCCAGTGGTCACCACGGGGTGGTGGGGAGTTCGACCCCGAGCGTAGGTGACCGGGACCGGCCGGCGCGAGGCCCCGGCGGACGGATCACCCGGTCATCGGTCGCAGCCGCCCTCGCCGTCCGGGCGGACGTGCGGTCGCGCGATGTCGGCGGTCCCCTTGTAGGCGTACGGGTCCTCACCGGCGACCATCACGATGTCGCGGTAGTCCCACGCGGCGACGTGACCGTCCTCGGGCCGCCACGGAAGGAGCGACTCGGCACTCATGTAGTGGTTGACGAGCGCCCGCCGGTAGCCGTGCTTGCCGGAGTTCTTGAGCGACCGGTGCAGCAGGTAGCCGTTGAAGAACACCACCGCGCCGGCCGGCACCTCCACGGGCACCGCGTCGTCGTCGGAGTAGGGGAAGCCGTACGACTCACCCGTGCAGTCGAACTCGCGGTTGTCGTGCGGGCGCTGCGGGTAGATGACGCCGCGCTGATGGGATCCGGGCAGCACCCAGAGGCAGCCGTTCTCGACCGTGGCGTCGTCGAGCGCGATCCACGCGGCGGTGAGCGAGCGGTCCCGCGTCGGGATGAAGTACTCGTCCTGGTGCCACGCCTGGCCGGGCTTGCCCTCGGACTTGATGAAGAGCATCGACTGCATGGCCTTCACGTTCGGGCCGATGACCTTGGTGAGGACCTCCACGATCCGGGGGTGGGCGAGGGCCCGCGAGAGGACGTCGGAGATCTTGTGCGCCATGTGAATGCAGAGGTAGCGGCGCAAGACGACGTCGTCGGGCTCGTCGGGAGCCGCCGGCGTGTGGTCGCCGCCGATCTCGCCGAGCTCACCCCGGCACACCCGCACCGCCTCGGCGTTGATCTCGGCCACCTCGTCCTCGGTCAACGCGCCGCGCAGCACACCGAAGCCGTCGCGGCGTACCTGCTCGATCAGCTCGTCGGAGATGGTGTCATGGAGCGTGACCGACCGACGGGGCGTGACTGGTGTGGTGAGCGTGGTCATGGGATCTCCCTTGCGTGAAGGTCGTCGACGTCCTGCAGTATGGGTGGATCGCTCACGCACGAGCCATGCGTACGAGTTCCATTAACCTTTCTGTTCGTGACATCGCCGGCAGTGCCGCGAATCGCCGCAGGGCCCGCGGTGGCGCACTATCCGCCCGGCGCGACGTTCGGTCCGAGGGTGCTTGCGGACTTCGAGTTCGTCTGGCTGCTTCGCGGCAGCGCGCAGTGGCGATATGCCGACGACGACCAGGTGTCGGAGGGTGACCACGCTCGTGCGCTTCGTCCGGGAACCCTCCTCCTCGCCCGCCCCGGCATGCGGGACCACTTCACGTGGGACGCCGAACGTCCGTCGGTGCACGCGTACGTGCATTTCAGCCTCGACACGAGCGACGAGGACGGCGGACCGTTGGGCGACCCCGAGGGGTGGCCGCTCACCCGGTCCCTTTCTGCTGTCGAACCGCTGGCGGCCTTGTGCCGCTACCTGCTGTGGTTGGGCGGCGCGGCGTCGCCACGTGCCGCAGCCCGTCAGGCCACAGTGGTGGGCTGGCTGTTGGAGCTCTTCGTCACCGGGTCGGTCGCCGAGGAGGAGCAGCCGCTCGACGAGCATCTCCTCAGGGTGGTCGACCACGTGCGGACGGTGTGGCGCGACGGGACCACGCGGGCGGTGGGCCTAGGGGAGCTGGCACGTGCGGCCGGGCTGTCCCGCGGCCACCTCGCGCGGATCTTCGCCCAGCAGGTCGGCCTCGGCCCGGTGTCCGCCGTGGATCTCGTGCGGCTCGCTCGCGCTGCGACCTTGCTGCGGCGGAGCAACCTCCCCGTCGCCGCCGTCGCTCAGGCGTGCGGCTTCGTCAACCCGTTCCACTTCTCGCATCGGTTCCGCCGTACGTACGGCGTGTCACCGCGCGCCTACCGCAACCTGCCGTCCGCCGACGACCCGCTCGGGCCCTTGGCGCGGTCGCAGCTGCTGCCGTTCGCGCGGCGGCTTCTCGTGGACGACGTGCAGTGACGACATGTGGTGCTGCACTCCACGAGTCGTCGCCCGTGGATGGCTCACATGACCGGGTCGGGGGAGAAGCGGGCAGTACGCGGGTCGCGTTCGTTGCCGAACCGCTGGGTGAGGATGCCGTACAGCTCCGGACGCCGAGCCTTGAGCCACCGCCGACCCGTACACAGGGGAAGCAGGTCGAGGTCGAGGTCGGCGGTCACCATGGTGTCCTCGGCGGCCCACGTCTCGGTGAGGATCCGGCCGTACGGGTCGAGGATCATCGCGTTGCCCGTCCGTACCTCATCGTCGTCCTGACCGACACCGTTGCTGAAGAGGATGAAGAGCCCGTTGTCGTGAGCTCGGGCGGGCAACCAGCGCATGAGCCACTCGCGGCCGTTCGGTCCGCGGAACTCCGCCTCGATCGCTGCCCGGTCACGGTGGCGGGCGTGCCAGAGCTCGAGCGGGATCGGCCGCATCCCGTGCGGGCTGCGTGAGGACGTGCCGCCGGTTTGGTGAGGTGCCACGAGGACGGACGCGCCGAGCAGCGCCGATGCCCGGACGTTCTCGACGAGGTTGTTGTCGTAGCAGATCAAGACAGCCATGCGGACACCCCATGGCGTGTCGAAGACGGTGTAGCGGTCGCCGCTCGAGATCGCCTCGTGCTCGAACGCATGCAGCTTGCGGTGTCGATGGACCTCACCGTCCGGCAGGCACATGACGTAGGCGTTGTACAGCCGACCCTGCTCGTCCGTTTCGAGGAAGCCCGCGCCCACGGCGATGCCGTGGCTCATCGCCAGCTCGCGGACGGCCGTGACCGAAGGGCCGGTGAGAGGTTCGGCAAGCTCGCGGAGCCGGTCGGTCGTGTGTCGGCGCAGGTGCCAGTAACCGACGAGACACATCTCGGGGAATGCGACGACCTGCACGTCGCGGGCGGCGGCCTGCCGGACGAAGGCCTCCACGCGCCCCAGGTTGTACGCCTTGTCGTCCGGCTGGTGCTCGAACTGCACAGCAGCGCACCGCAGCGACGCGGCGCTTCCCGACTCGTCGTGTCTCCTCACCACCATGCGGCGTGGTCCCTCCTCGTCCGCGCTCCGCTCCGCCGGCCGGCTCGAGCAGCCGTCACGGGAACGCCTGGATGCGCCGAGCCGAACCGTTCCGCCGGGCGTCGTTCTCGCGCGGCCGTCCGGTGCCTCCCTCGCTTGTATCAGGCCGGGGTGAGGACGAGGGCGCCGAGGTGCCAGTGCTGTCCAGGAGTGCTGGAGAGCCGCAGGTCGACCTCGCGGCCGTTCTCCCCGCCGTCGAGGACGAAGTGAAGCCAGGTGAACTCCGCGAAACCGAGCGGAGGGCTCTCCGCGAGCAAGGTCTCACCTTCATGGATGAACGTCGGCTGACTGGGCACGGAGTCCCCGATGAGCACGTCGGCACGCCACGATCCGGCGGGTACGGCGAGCCGCAGCGTCCGTTCCACGACGTCGTTCACGAAGTCGCGTCGGAGCGCGTCCAAGGGCTCGCCACGGTCGCGGGACTGCGGTGGGTCGCTCACCCAACCGAACCCGCGTGCCGGGTCCCAGGCGCTCTCGGGCGCGAGCCGTGTGTAGCCGGCGACCACGGGGCTCGTCGCGCTGCCGGCGTCCAGTGCGAGTGCCGCCGTGTCACCCGCTGGCGCCGCCAGGCACTCGACGTCGTGGCGCGCGCCACCCACGGTGTCCTCGCCGGCGTCGACCACGACCGTGAGGCGGACGGCGAGGGTGGGCTCCGCCGGAGGCGTGACGGTCACCTCCACGTCTTCGGTGCCGCCGGGCGGGATCGTGCGCTCCGTCGTGGTCGCCGACCAGCCGTCCGGCACCTCGACCGTGACGCGGACTGTCACGGCGTGGTCGGTCGTGTTGACCGCGGTGGCGGTGACCCGGTTCGCCCGACCACAGAACATCGGACGGGGCACCGACACACCGGTGACGGCGATCGCCGGCATGGGAGCCTCCAGGTCGAGCAGGACGAGGGCGCCCAGGTGCCACGCTCCGGTCGTCGGCGCCTGCTGGGGTAGGTCCCAACGGTTCTCGACGGTGGACAGCTCGATGTCGACCTCCCGTCCGGCCTCGCCGCCGTCGAGCTCGAACCTCAACCAGCTGTAGTCGTTGCCCTCGAGGTGTTCCTCGCCTTCGGCTACAAGCTCGCCGTCCACCCGCACGTAGGTCGGGTAGATCGGCGCCCATTCCCGGTCGCCGACGAGGAGGAGGGCGGTCCACCGACCGGCCGGGACGGCGAGCCTGAGCGTGCGTGGCTCCCTGTCGTAGATCGTGTCCCGCCGGAGGGGATCCAATGCACCACCGCGGTCCAGGGCGAGGGGAGCGGGACCGACCCAGCCGTAGCCGCGCGCGGGATCCCACTGGTCGGCGGGGGTGAGCCGTCGGTAGCCGGGAAGAACCGGAACCGCCGCGTTGTCGGGGCCTGCGTCGAGGGCGAGCACCGCGCGTTGGCCGGCAGGAGCGACGAAGACCGGCGTCGGGTTGCTGCCGAGCACGAGCCCGTCCGCGTCGGTCGTCGGCCGGAGCGGAGCGTCCGCGGGGTCGAGCGGCGGGGTCACGATGAGCGTCGCGTGCTGGATGTCGCGGGCTGCGAGCTCAAGCGTTGCCGTGGTGGCTTCCCAGCCATCTGGTGTGTCCAGGCCCACCGAGACCGTGCGTGGCGCCGGCGAGGCGTTGCCGACGCGGACGTCGAGCGCGTTCGGCCAGCCGCCGATCAGCATGATCGACGGGGGCAGGGTGAGGACCGACCCTGCCGGCAGGTCGAGCTGCAGCCACTGCCGGCGCTCGTCGAGCACGGTCGTACGCGCGAAGAAGTGGCTCACCATCCGGTCTCGCCACAGCGTGGCGTGGGCCACCTGGTCGTCGAGGCGCTCGAGCACCTCGCGGTAGCGACGCTCGTCCACGAACGCTCGCAACGACCGCCACTGCGCGCGCAGCCCTTTCGCCTCCTCCACGCCGGTGAAGTAGGAGTCGTAGATCGTCTGCAGGACGGTCTCGCCGGACGGCCGGCGGTAGCTGTACGGCACGCGATGGAAGAACAGCAGCAGCTCGTCCGGACACGTGTCGCGCTGACCGAACTGCTCGACGACGGGAGGTGGGTAGACCTCGACGGATCCCGTTCCGGTCGCGACCGTGCGGTCGAAGCCGATGTGGGTGGCGTCGGGCAGGACGCCGATGCCCCACTCCGGGGTGGGGTCGTTGCGTCCTGTCATGCCGCACATGCCGGGTGCGGTGTAGGACTCGTAGATCTCGCGCGACGACAGGAGCATGCGGGACAGGGTCGAGATGAGCTCGCGGTCGTGGCCGAACGTCATCCGCGTCCATTCCTCGGCGAGCTCAGCGGGATCGAGTGCGGGATCCCAGGCGAGACGCCCGAAGCCGTGGGTGTTGGCGGCCGACAGGTGGTGGCCCGTCCAGTTGGTGACCGACCCGACGTTCATCACACCGGCGACGCCACCGACGGACGAGTTGGACGCCTGGCCGCTCACGACGTCGGCGACCGTCGTGCCCGGACCGTTCGCGTGGGTGTCGAAGTCGTAGATCTCCTTCCACAAAGGCGGAAGGTAGACGAGGTGCCGTACCGAACCCGTGTACTCCTTGGTGATCTGCAGTTCGAGCATGAGGTTCGTCTGCGGCATCGCACCGAACAGCGGGTGCGCCGGCTCGCGGATCTGGAAGTCGAGCGGCCCGTACTTCACCTGCACGATCGCGTTGTCGGCGAAGTCCCCGTCGAGTGGGGTGAAGATGTCGTACGCCGCTCTGAGGAGATCGCCGCCTGCCTCGTGACCGACGAACGCCCGCCAGATGACGATCCCACCGTGCGGGCGTAACGCCTCCGCCATGACATTGGCGCCGTCGGCGTGCGTGCGGCCATACGTGAGCGGACCCGGCTGTCCCTCGGAGTCAGCCTTGACGAGGAAGCCACCGAAGTCCGGGATGGTGGCGTAGATCTCGTCGACCTTGTCCCGCCACCACGCGCGCACGGCCGGGTCCAGTGGGTCGGCCGTCGGCAGGCCGCCGAGGGCGCGCGGGCTGAAGAAGTTGGGGGAGAGGAAGAGCCGGACGCCCCACGCGCGCAGGACGCCTGCGAGGCTCGCGAGGCGCTGGATCATCGACGTCGTGAGGAACTCGTACTCGGCGTTGATGATGTTGACGACCGAAGCGTTGATGCCGATCGAGGCCAGGGCGCGAGCGTAGTCGGTGTAGCGAGGGTCGAGCTCTGGCAGGTCGTCCCAGCGGAAGATGGACCGACCGACGTACCCCCACTGCACGACCCGGTCGCGGTAGTCCCAGTGGTTCGCCATGCGCAACGGATTGGCGGGCTTCTCGACGACGCGCAAGGGATGGACGGGTCGCCGGGTCTGGACGAGTCGGAGCAGGTGGAACGCGCCATAGAGGACACCGCTCGGGCCGCTACTCGCCACGAGAATGACGTTTCGCCCTGCGATCCGCGTGGTCGTGAGGACGTAGCCCTCAGGTCCGAGGGCTGCCAACTCGTTCGGGTCGACATGGTGGGCGACGAGGGGCGATGAGGACGGCGTTCCGATGACGACCGCTCCGTCGCGGAGGATTCGGGAGTGCTGCCGGATCACCTTGCCGAGGAGGCCGGACAGTCCGGTCGTGAGCTCCTGCGCGGCGGAACGTTCGGGGCCGGTCGGATCGTCGGGCGTCACGACGTGGGTGAAAGCTGTGCGGTACGTATGAAGCAGGTGGGTGTCGTCGACTCGGCGATAGCGCAGCCAGAGTTCGTAGCCGTCCTCGTCAGCCTGGTCGGCCCACGCTGGTGAGCTGAGGACCCCCGCCATGCCGGAGAACAGTCCACCGCCTGCCGCGATCGCGCCACTTGTCGCCAGGAAACCTCGTCGCGAGACGCGGTTGTTCATGACCCGTGCCTTTCGTCGCGGTGACCATCGTCGAATCCTGGACTGGCCTGGAGCGGACGGATCGACGCAGAGCAGCAATGGAGTACTAGCATACAAGTATTTTCCGACCACCGCGTCTGTGCTTGCCGTACCCGGCCACGAACCCGAGGTGAACGATGGCACGATCCGCTCCCACACCGACGGTGTCGCGACGTCAGCTGCTCGCGGGCACGATGGGCGCGCTCGGCGTCCACGTGGTGACGTCCGGTCCTGCAGCGGCCTCGACGTCAGCGACTGCCGATCACGCCGCGCTCGAGACCTTCGACTACGCAGGCGTCCGCCTGCTTCCCTCGCGGTGGAAAGCGCAACAGGACGAGGTGGCCGACGACTTCGCCCGCGTGCCGAGCGACAACTACCTGCGTGGCTTTCGGATCCGGGCAGGACTGCCGGCACCGGGAGAAGAGCTCGGCGGGTGGTACTCCGACGACATCTTCCACAACTTCGGGCAGATCGTGTCCGGCCTCGCGCGATTCCATGCGGGCTCCGGGCGCACCGACCTTGCGGAGAAGGTCGCCGAGCTCGTCACGGGCTTCGCCGAATGCATCGAGCCCGACGGGTACTTCTTCTACACCCGGCACCCCAACTCGCCGCATTACGTCTACGAGAAGGTCGTGTGCGGGCTGCTCGACGCGTGGCTCTACTGTGGCGTCACGGATGCCCTGCCCGCGTTGGAGAGGGTCACCGCGTGGGCACTCGACCCGGCACACCTCGGCAGGGTGCGCGAGCACGGTGGCGGATGGGAAGGCGAGTGGTACACGCTCAGCGAGAACCTCTACCGCGCGTACCTCGCCACCGGTGACACCACCTACCGCGACTTCGCCCAGGTCTGGGAGTACCGCAGTCTGTGGGACAGGTTCTACGCCGGTGAGGACTACTTCCAGACGCCGGATGGCCAACCTGTAGCCGCTTACCACGCCTACAGTCACGTCAACTCCCTGTCCGGCCTCGGCGCGGGCTACCGGGTCACGGGCGACGAGTACTACCTCACCGCGCTGCGCAACGCCTACGACGTCATCCGGGTCACGCAGTGCTGGGCGACCGGTGGCTACGGACCCTTCGAGCAGCTGCTTCCCGAGCGCGCGGCGATCGCGGCGACGTTGGAGCCGTGGCACAACCACTTCGAGACCCAATGCGGGTCGTGGGCTGCGCTCAAGGTGAGCAAGTACCTCGTCACCGCGACGGGTGAGGCGAGGTACGGCGACTGGGCAGAGCAGATGCTCTACAACGGCGTGGGCGCCAGCATCGGCATGTCGCCGGACGGACGAGTGCAGTACTACTCGGCCTACTCGCCACGTGGCGGTCGTAAGGTCAACTCCGCCCCGTGGTCCTGCTGTACCGGCACGAGGTCGCAGGGCGTCGCCGACTACACCGACCAGGTGTTCCTCCGGGGAGACAGAAAGCTCCTCGTCAACCTCTTTCTGCCGGCTCGCGTCGAGTGGCCGACAGACGAGGGCCTGCTCGTCGCCCGCGTCGTCACGAGGTTCCCCACGGAGGATCGGGTGAGGCTCGTGGTCGACGCGGCACCACACGTGCCTTTCACGCTGGGATTTCGCGTCCCTGGATGGGTGGCTGGGCGGCCCCGGCTCACCGTCAACGGCAGGGGGAGCAAGGCCGCACCCGACGCACACGGATGGATGACCGCCACCCGCACGTGGCGACCCGGCGACGAGGTGGCCGTCGACCTCCCGATGGCGCTGCGGGTCCATCGCGTCCTCGAAGACCAGGCAGCTCCCGCGGCGGTCACGTACGGGCCGGTGAGCGTCGCGTACGCCGGGACCCGCAACCCGGTCGCTGACATGGGACCCGAGCAGCTCGTGGCGCGCAGCCGGCGGCACCGCCAGGACGAGCTCAGCTGGCAGGTCGCCGGAACGTCGCTGAAGGCGCGGCCCTACTTCGCATTCGGTCCGGGTGAGCGGTACTTCCTCCATCTCGATCCCGACGCCGGTCTCTACATCGGCCTCGACGGCGACTGGGGCTCCCTGCCATTTGTCTCGGTGACGAGCTACCCGGGCGATACGGCGACCTGCGAGTTCGAGGGGACGGGCGTCCGGGTCGCGTGGTTCGAGCTCGACAGCGCCGGCATCGTCGAGGTCGACGTCGACGGCGAGCCTGCCCTCGAGATCGACCAGTACGGGCCCGCGAACGGGACGATCCGGGAAACAGCCGTCACCGACCTGCCACGGGGAAGGCACACCGTCGTGCTCCGCAACAGCGGCCGCAAGAACCCGCTGTCCACCGGTATCGGCATCAACGTGATCGACATCACCCTCGATGGCCCGGCGGAGACGAAGGCCAGGAGCCGTCGAGCGCTGACAGCCGCGGAGCAGGCGACGGTTCGCGCGCTCGCACGCGGCGAAGGGGTCCGCTGACCCAGCTCGGCGCATACCTGCGCAGTCCCAGCGTGTCCGCTCGTCGCCTCCGCACAGCCCAGCTGTGGTGCAGCACGCACGTCGTACTCACACTCGAGCACACGAGAGGCCCCTGCAGCCGAACCTGCTGCAGGGGCCTCACCTGCGCGAAGCCGGGTCAGCGGCGTGGTTCGCGGAACGTCACCTTCATGATGGGCAGGTCGCCACGCAGGAAACCGGTCGTGTGGGCGTACGTGATGTACTGCACGAGACCGTTGCGTTCGGCGTACTCGGGGTGCGCGAAGCCTGCGTAGCTCACCGAGCCGAGCCCGGTACCCGCCGCCGGGAGCGCCATGCCGAGAAGCTCCGACCGCGACCACGGGCCTTCCGGCGCGTAGGCGACGCGGTAGCGAATCTCGTTGCTGAGCGGCTGGCTGTAGATCCACATGAAGACCTTCAGCGCGGGGTTCCAGAACACCGACGTGCCGGCGGCTCCGCCGCCGAGGCTCTCCTCCGGCCCTCCGTCGGTGTCGACCTTCAGTGCCGCGGCGCACGCGACGTCAGGTGACCAGAGCGTCGGGCACCGTGACCGGTCGCGGTCCTTTCCCGCGTAGAAGCGCCAGGCCGCGCGGTCGTAGACGTCACCCGGCCTGGCCAGCGAAACCCGGCTGACCTGGCACTGCGTGGCAAGGAAGCCCGGGCAGCCGTAGGCGTAGAGGTAGTTGCCGTGCCGGAAGAAGGCGTTGTCGAACCTCGTGTCGGGCGTCGTCGGGTCGTCGTCGTACGGCCACAAGGCGGTGGGCTTGCTCGGATCGGTCGCGTTGGTGATGGTCATCCGCTCCCAGTCGTCGCCATCGGAGAGGTCCTCCGTCCAGATCGCGACCCCTTGCCCCACGCCGTCGAAGAGGAACACGCGGCACGCTTCGACGCGGTTCTCGATGTCCTCGTCCGTGCAGGGCAGTGTCTGGCCCGGGTTGTCGGGGTCTGGACGCGACTCCGCTTTGGCGTGGTACCGCTTGATGAGGTTGTAGAACGCCACGATCCGCTTGTTCTTCGGATCGGCGACGATGCCGGAACCCCAGATGGCGTACTCGTCGCCGCATTCCATCCACGTGATGCCAGGGCCTGGCTGGCAGCCCGGTGTGTTCGGGTCGGTGTCACGGCGTGTCGCGTTCCAGGCTTCCTCCTCCGCGGTGAGCCGCCACGCCTCGCGAGGGCCGTCGGGCCCGCCGTCGTAGAGCCACTCGCTCACGTTGTCGCTCATGTCGAGGTCGGTGGTCCTGGCGGCGGTGTTGCCGAGGAAGTTCTTCCCATCGCCGTTGGGTTGCGTGAGACCCGTGTCGCCGAACGACCAGTACGAGAACCGCAGTCCCTTGCCGTTGTCGTACAACGTGCTCTGGCCGTTGTCGTGGCCGAGGATGACGTCGGGTTCGTCGAGCGGGCTGTAGATCGTGCCGTCGGGTGCCGTGGCGTAGTCCGGACCTTCGGCGAACGTCACCGCGGACTCCACGGCGGGAAGTGGCGGTGCCTCTCCCGGCTTGGGTCCGCGTTCTGGTTTCGGGTGGGCGCCGGCCGGCGCGGCAACCGCGCCGACGACGAGGAGTGCGCCGCTTGCGAGCAGCAGCGCTGTTGCACGTAGGGAGGACCGATATCGCGGCATGCGAGCTCCTTGGGGTCACCGACGCGGGGGGCGTCGCGCGGCGCGCGCCTGGCCAGGAAGCGCGTGGGAGACCAACTCGGAACTGCATGCTAGTATGCAAGACCTTGCCGGGTGCGGGATTTTCCGGATCTGGCCCGCACCGCGGCTTCTTGTCGGCCTGTGTCGTCCGATCTAGTGGACCTGGCGCCCCGATGCTTCCCAGTACGGCTTGCGGAGCTCGTGCTTGAGAACCTTGCCGGCAGGCGAGAGCGGTAGCGCGTCGACGACCTCGCAGCTGCGAGGAGCCTTGTAGGGTGCGATCGACTTCCTGCAGTGCTCGCGGATCTGCTCCAGGTCGATGCTGTGTCCTGGCTTGCAGACGACGACGGCGTGCACGCGCTCGCCCCAATCTGGGTCAGGAACAGCGATCACCGCGACGGAGTCGATAGCGGGATGGTCGGCAAGCGCGTTCTCCACCTCGGCCGAGTAGACGTTCTCGCCGCCAGTGATGATCATGTCCTTGAGCCGGTCGACGACGTAGACATAGCCGTCGTCGTCCATGTAGCCCGCGTCACCGGTGTGCATCCAGCCATTTCGCAGTGCCTGGGCGGTCTCCTCCGGCCGATTCCAGTAGCCCTGCATGACGTGAGCGCCACGGCTCACGATCTCGCCGACGGTCCCGCGGGGCACCTCGTTGTCGTCGGAGTCCACGATCCTGACTTCGGAGTGGACGACCGCGCGACCCGCCGACCGGAGCTTGGTGCCCTCGCGATGATCCTCTGCGGTGAGCGCGGTCGTGATGGGGGCGAGCTCCGTCTGGCCGTAGAACTGCGTGAACTCCGCCTCGGGGAAGGCCTGCATCGCGCGTTCGAGCAGGCTCGTCGTGATCGGCGAACCCGCATAGACGACCGAGTTCACGCTCGACAGGTCGAAACTGGGCAGCTCGGGGTGGTCGGCGATCATCTGCAGCATCGTGGGCACGAGCACGAGGTCGCCGATCCGGTGCTCCTGGATTGCCTGCATGACGGCGACGGGTTCGAACGCCGGCAGGATCACCTGGGTGTTCCCGAGCAGGAGGTGGTTCAGCCAGCGGGAAATCCCGGCCAGGTGGAACATGGGGACCGCGATGAGGTGCTTTCGCCCAGCGCCGGACCGACTCGAGGCCTCCGCTCCCATCGTGCAGATGAGGAGGTTGGCATGGCTCAGCATCACGCCCTTCGGGAAACCGGTCGTCCCGCCCGTGTAGAAGAGCCCGGCGAGCTCGTCGCCGCCACGTCGTGCGTCGTCGACGGGTTCTCCGTCACGGATGAGCTTCTCGTAGCTCAGCATGTCGTGGGGAGCAGGGTCGTCACCCATGTAGACGACCGCCCGCAGGTCAGGGTGGCCTTCTCTGATGGCGGGCACTCGCGCGGCGAACGTGTCGTCGACGAACAGGACGTGCGTTCCGGAGTCGTCGAGCGAGTAGACGATCTCCGACGTACTCCAGCGAACGTTGATCGGGTTGACGACGCCGCCCGCCCACGGAACCGCGAGCAGCCACTCGGCGAATCGATCGGAGTTGAGGGACAGGATCGCCACGCGCTCACCGTGGTCTATGCCCAACTGGCGCAGGGAACCGGCCAGCCGGGACACCCGGTCGCCGAGTTCACCGAAACTGCGGACGCGCCCACCGAAAACCGTCGCGGGCGCCTCAGGGAGGCACTGGATGGACCGGTGCAAGCTCTGCGTGAGGTACATGTCCACCGAGTGTCGGCAACTCGCTGTCGGGGTTTCTAGGCTTTCGGTAGCGTCGTGAAACCTTTGTGCGTTGCTCGACAACGAATGTCCTGACGAACGGGTCAGTGGGCGAAGGACGCCTGGCACAACGCCGACTACGTGTGCGTCGCTTCCGGCACCGAGGACGATGTGGCGCTGACGGCGGCGAGCTGACGTCGGATGAACGCCTCGGCACGCTCCTGCTCCCGCTCCGGGTCGCAGAACTCCTCGCGAAGGAGCGCTGTCATCGCCCGAACCCGCGCCGGCTCAGTGGGGGCGAGGTCACGCATCTCGAGCGGGTCGGAGTCCAGGTCGAACAGCTGGTGCGGTGCTTTGGCGTGGTAGATGAGCTTCCATCCGCCCTGTCGCACCATGAACGAGCTGCCCTGCGTGCCGTGTCCGTGATACTCCGCGAACACCGCGCGCGTGCGATCATCGGGCGCCACGGTCTGCAGCGGGACGCCGGCGAGATCAGAAGGTCGAGGCACACCGACCGCGGCGAAGATGGCGGCGTTCAGGTCCCACTGCGTCACCGGCGTACGAACCCGGACCCCCTGCGGGAACCCCGGGCCGGCGACGACGAGTGGCACCCGCACCGAGTCTTCGTACATGCTGCACTTCCACCACATCCCGAACATGCCCAGCATCTCGCCGTGGTCGGAGGTGTAGGCGACCACCGTGTTCGCCAGCTGCCCGGTGCGTTCCAACGCATCCAGCAGCACGCCCAGCTGGTTGTCGACATAGGTGACTCGGCCGTAGTACGCACGCCGGTGCCGGCGGACGTCGGCTTCGGTGAAGGCGTCGGTGCCGAAGTGGCGACGCAGGTCTTGGGCGTACGGATGCTGAGCCGACGCCGCGGTGGCATCGGCCTCCGGCAGGTCAGCGTGGTCTGCGTAACGATCCCACAGCTCCTGCGTCACATAGTGCGGGAAGTGCGGAGCGACGATGTTGACCTCCATCGTCCAGGGCCGGTCCAACGAAGCCGCACGCTCGATGAAGCTCACGGCCTGTGCGATCCGTCGATCGTCGCCGGCGAACGGATCGCGAGCGACGCCGACGCCGCGAATCCGCTCCTGTGCGTCGTCGCGAATCGTCAACGGGTCACGAGAGAACGCCGTGTCGCCGACCTTCCGGTACCCCTCGCCCAGCATCTCGGCAAAGCCCAGCTCGTCGGGCGGCCGGTAGGCATCGACCTTGCCCACGTGCACCGTATGGATGCCGGCGTCGCGTAGGAGTCGCCCGTACGACGGGTAGTCGGGCAGCTCGATCACCATCGAGTTGTTGTACGCCTGGATGCGGTGCACCGGTAGCCCGGAGATGAACGACGACCGCGACGGGCAGCACAGGGGAGAGGGGCAGTAGGCGTTCTCGTAGACGACGCCGGCCGCCGCCAACCGGTCGAGGTTGGGGGTCTCGATGAACGGGTGGCCGTCGGTCGACGCGATCCGGGGATTGTGCTCGTCGGACTTGAGGATGAGGACGTTGGTCCGGCCGTGAGCGTCCATGCGTCGGCTCTCCGTGGCGAAGGCGTTTACATCGTAGGTCTCACTGTTTGACGGCACCGGCGATCCCTTCGACGAAGTAGCGCTGCAGGAAGAGGAAGACGACGATGATGGGAAGCAGCCCGATGGTCGCGGCCGCCGCCATGCCCGACCAGTCGGTGAAGTACTCGCCCTGGAACGAGTAGATGCCCACCGACAAGGTGCGAAGCTCGGGCTGGTTGAGCGTGAGGACGAGCGGTAGCAGGAAGTCGTTCCAGGAGTGCATGAACTGCAGGATGATCGCGGTGGCGGTCACGGGCTTTGCGAGCGGGAGGTAGACCTGCCAGAAGATGCGCAGGAAGCCTGCGCCGTCCAACATGGCAGCTTCTTCCAGCTCCTTGGGCAGCTGGCTGAAGTAGCCGGCGAAGAGGAGGGTCGCGATGACGTGGATGCCCCCGGCTTCGGCCAGCGTGAGTCCCCACAGCGATCCCTGCAGGTTCAGCCTGTTGATGAGGTCGAACACCGGGATGATCGTGTAGCCCTCCGGCAGGAAGATCGCGGCTGCGAGCAGCCCGACGATGATCCGCTTGCCGGGAAAACGATATCGGCCGAGGACGTACCCCATCATCGACACGGCGAGCACGGAGATGACGATCGAGCCACCGGTCACGAGAACGGTGTTGACGAAGTAGTCGCCGACCTTCGCCTCGTTCCACGCCCGCACGTAGTTGTCGAGCCGGATCGCCTCGGGGAACAACCCCAGGCCGGCGAAGATCTCCGCGTTGGTCTTGATGGAGGAGGAGACCATCCAGAGGAACGGGTAGACCCAGACGATGCAGATCGGCAGCAGGACGACGGAGATCAGCGTGGACCGCAGCACGTTGCGGGCAATTCGGGACCGCGTCATCACCCACTCACCAACTGAGAACGCACTTGGGCCGCCTTCCGTGCGGCGAAGACCTGCAAGAGCGCGATCAGCATCACGACGACGCCGAAGAAGCATCCGGCGGCCGACGCGTAACCCAGCCGGGGAACGCCGCCAACCTGGTCAGCGGCGAACGCCGTCTGGTAGATGTACACCTCGATCACCTGCGTGGAGAAGTACGGACCGCCGCGAGTCATGGCCTGCACGATCGCGAAGACGTGCAGCGTGGAGTTGGCGGTCAGCAGGATGATGATGGCGGCGAACGGCAGCAGCACCGGAATCGTGATGTGACGCAGCAGCTGGAACCTTCCGGCGCCGTCGACCTTCGCCGCCTCGTAGTAGATCCGGGGCACGGTCTGCAGCGCCGCCAGCCAGTAGATCATGGTGATGCCGAAGCTCTTCCAGATCTCCACGCCCATCACCGCCCAGAGTGCGGTGTCGGGGTCGCCGAGGAAGTCGACCGGCTCGGGTACCAAGCCGAGACCGGTGAGTGCCTGGTTGACCGGGCCGTGGAACGGGCTCAGCACGAACGTCATCACGATCCCGACGATCGCGGCGGTCGTGACGACCGGCAGGAAGAAGAACGTACGAAAGACCGGAGCGAGCTTCAGCGCCTGGTTGTTGAGCAGGATCGCCACGAGCAACGACAGGACCAACCGGATCGGCACGGCCACGATGACGAACAGGAACGACCGGCCGAAAGCGTCCCAGAACAACGGATCGCGGACGAGCTCGCGGTAGTTGTCGAGCCCGACGAACGACATCTCCGCTGTGAACCCGCTCCAGTTGAAGAAGGAGAAGTACCACGACATGACCATCGGGTAGAACGTGAACATGCCGCCGAGCAGCAACGACGGCAGCATGAACGCGTAGCACCAGCGGGAGGAGACGATCCGTCGCCAGGTCGTGCCGGAACCGGGCCCACGGCCGGAACCGCTTATCTGCTCGGATCCGCCGCGACCGACTCGTGCCAGGTCGGTCGCGGCCATCAGGCGAGGTCCGCGTACATGTCGGGCGTGTAGTCCTTCGTGGGATCCCAGTTGGGGAACACCCACAGGTCACGCGACACGTCTGCGCCCTTGGCACGGGCAGCCGCGACCGCGTCGTCCAAGTTCTTCTCGCTTCTGTCCTTGAGGTCTTGTAGCGCGCGGTCGATGTCGTCGAGCTGTCCGCTCATGATCCCTTGCGCGATGTCGGCGAGCGTCGGTGTGACGGGCTTGAGCTCGAGGATGACCTTCACGACCTCGGAGGAGCGCACCTCGACCATGGGCGCCATGCGCATCAACCGCTCGGCGATGTCCCATGCCGCCTTGGACCGATCCGTGAGCACGTCGGTGCGGCGCGCCCGGTCGTTCGCCTCCGGCCACTGGGACCCGAGGTTGCCGCCTGACGCGATCACGATGTTGGTCTGGCCTTCGAGACTGCCCATGTACGAGAACAGGTCACCGGCGATCGACTTGTACTTGCTCTTCGCGTACACGAAGACCTGGTTCGATCCGGTCTCCTGGTAGTTGGCCGGTGCCCACGTCCCGGCCGTCGGGCTCGGCGGCATCGCGACGCCGAAGTCGTAGTCGGGGTTGATGGTCGGCCACTCCGGGATGTCCCACGGCCCGTCGAAGATCATGGCGGCGACGCGTTGCGGCATCCGGGCTCGCGCGTCGGCATCGCCGAGGCTCAGGAATCCGGGGAAGATGCTGCCGTCGGACTTCATGGCGAGGAGCAGCTCGAAGGCCTGCTTCACCTGTGGCGCCGTGTAGGCGTACTCGCCGGTCTTCCAGTCGATCCACGGACCACCGGCACCTCGCGCGCCGGCGACCTGCGCCAGTGCGCCGACGACCCCGGCGAGGCCCTGACCGTTGAGCATGAGGCCGTAGTAGTCGCCGTCGCCTTGTTGCGTGACCTTCTTCGCGGCCGCACGGAAGTCGTCCCAGCTCAGCGGCTCGGACTCCGGGTCGTAGCCGGCGTCCTCGAGGTACTCACGGTCGTACATGAGCATGTGCGCGTACCGCTTGCTCGAGGTCACCGGCCAGGTGTACGTGCGGTCGTTGAAGATGTGCACGCCCGGGATGAAGGCGTTGTCGGGAAAGCGCGACTTCCACGTCTCGAAGTCGGGGATGATGTCGTCGATGGGCGCCACCCAGCCCTCGTTGATCATGACCTGGACGGGCACGTTGTTCGGCTTGGCGAACACGTCGGGTGCGGTGCCGTTGCGAACCCCGAGCGGGACCACCTCGTTGATCCGGTCCCACGGCGAGTCCTGGTAGTCGACGGTGATGTTCGGGTGCTTCTGCTCGTACGCGCGGAACAACGGCACCTCGAACAGCGCCTTCAGGTCGCCGGAGTCCATCCACCGGAACGTGACCTTGCCGGTCGGCAGTTTCGCGCCGCTGTCGGGGATGTTGTATCGGCGCGAGGGACTTGGGCTGGCGCGGTCGGCATCGGGGTCGGTGACCACCTCGCAGCTGCTCAGGCCGATCGCTACGCCGGCGCCTCCGAGCGCGGCAAGGAGCTGCCTCCGTGACAGGCCTCCTCCGGCAATGCCCGCCGTTACCCCGAACTGGCTGGGACGCATCATCGCCGACCCCCTGGGCCTCGACTTGACCGCCTATCGTCACGCACCGTGCGGTCCTCGTCGCAGGTGCGCATTGGTTAGACGATTAACCTAACGGTGTAACGGTTCCGCTGGACGCAGCAGGCTGTCAAGGTTCGGGCATGTGTCGTGGGCCGGATCCGGCCACCCCGTCCATCTCCGCGACACCGGCCGGTCGCCATCCTCATCGGTCAGCTGTCGGCGTGGCCGGTCAGGTGTCGGCGTCGAAGTCGCCACGGATCCAGCTGATGTAGCGCTCCATCGAGCGCCGGACGACTGCCTTCGCATTCGCGCCGACGTAGTTGCCGAAGTTGCCGTAGATCCGGTCGTAGTCGTACGGCTCGACCGCCTGCACGACCTTCCGGACCGCGGCCGCCGAGAGTGGGATGTAGTTGGGGTACGACCGCATGAACGACACCCAACGCGTGTCGGGTGTCGGGCTGATGGTGTCGCCTGCCAGCAAGACACCGCGTCCGTCGGCTCCGACCCAATGCGCCACCGCGCTTCCTTTGAAGTGTCCGCCGCATTGGACGAACGTCACGCCGGGCAGCGGCTCGGCGACCCCCGACCAGTAGTGGATCACGTCGTGCTGGCGTTGCACATGCTGCCGGTCCGCCTCGGCGACCCATACCGGTGCTCCACCGAACGCGAGGCTCCACTCGACCTGCACGCCGTACATGTGGGGATGGCTCGCGGCGATGACGTGGACGCCCCCGAGCTCGCCGAGCTCCTGGACCACGTCGTCGTCGACGAACCCGGTGGGATCCCAGAGCAGGTTGCCGTGCGGTGTGCGGAAAAGCAGCGCACGCTGGCCGATGCCGACGGCCGGTTCGACGGTGATCCCGTGCAGGTTCGGCTCCACCTCGGTGACCTGGCAGCGATGGCCGGCGGCCTGGAGGTCGCGCAACGTCGTCCAGCGTTGCCCGGTGGGACGGACGTACTGTCGCTCGTCGGTGCAGATCCGGCAGATCGCTGGTGGCTCTTGAGTGTCGGGATGCTCGACGGCACACGTGGCACAGATCCAGACCGGCATGCGGCTCCTCCCTTTCATCGCTCGTCCGGCGAGCGACGTTACGAGGCTCGTCGATCGCCGAACAAGGACCGCGAGACCGGTGCCGGATCGATCCATCGACCTAGGTCCCTCGCCCGGGTCGGACGGGTCGCTTCGGGAGGATGCAGGTGGCAGCCGGGATGGCCGGGCGGTCGGCGTGCGGCGAACGCATCCGGCCGGTGCGGCGGCGGTACGGCAGTAGCCTCGCAAGACATGTCGGAGCGCATCATCAGCGAGACGCGGCAGACCTACGACATGATCACCGCGGAGTTCGCGCGCCGCACGTCGATCATCGACGACGAGCTGCGTTCCAGCGTCGCGGAGGTGACGGCCGGTCTGCCACCGGGTGCCGTCGTGGTCGACGTGGGCTGCGGGCCGGGCAGAGACGTGACTGTGCTGCGCGAGCTGGGCTTTCGGGTCTTCGGTCTCGACCTGTCGTGGGTCAGCTCCGAACGGGTGGGCTCGCCGGTCTCGTCCAGGCGGACATGCGCTGGCTGCCCGTGCGTACCGCATCCGTCGACGCCGTCTGGTGCCAGGCGGCTCTCCTCCACCTGCCTCGCGAGATGGTGCCCGCAGTGCTTGACGAGTTCGCCCGGGTGGTACGAGCCGACGGCTGGCTCTTCCTGGGGGTCGCCGAGGGCGACGGGGAGGGCTGGGAGGTGGCAGCCAACTACGGGTCGCAGCGGCGTCGCTGGTTCACGTACCACCGGGAGCCCGAGCTCACCCGGGCGCTCGCTGCCGCGGGCTTCACGGTCTACGAGACTCGACGGGCTCGGGTGTACCGGGATTGGCTCTCGCTGGACGCCCGGCGCGCTAGCGTGGATTCCGCGCCCTGCGCCTGACCTGTCGTGGCTCCTCCAGGGCGTGACCTCGTGGGACAAGCCGTCGAACCTGGGTAAACCATGCGGATCGTGTCGTTGCTCCCTTCCGCCACCGAGATCCTGTTCGCCGTCGGTGCCGGCGACGACGTGGTCGGCGTGACGTTCGAATGCGACTACCCACCCGAGGCCCGGAAGCGTCGCATCGTGTCCACGAGTGCGCTGCCTGACGGTCTTTCCGCGTCCGAGATCGACCAGCTGGTCGCCGCCCGCATGAAGGCGGGCGAGGACCTCTACCACCTGGACGAGGGTGCGCTGCGCGAGCTCGACCCGGACCTCGTCGTGACCCAGGACTTGTGTGCGGTCTGTGCCGTCGACATCTCAGCGGTCGACGAGGCGCTGGACTACCTGGGATGCCGTGCCGAGGTGCTCACGCTCGATCCGCAGAACCTCCGGCAGGTACTGGACTCCGTGCGGCACGTCGGCGCGGCGGTGGGACGTGACGCTGCCGCGCAGGCGCTCGTGTCCTCGCTGCACGCTCGCCTCGACGCCGTCGCCCGCGCTGTGCGTGGGCGGCCTCGGGTCCCGACGATGGTGCTCGAGTGGACCGATCCGCCGTACGCCCCGGGACACTGGGTTCCTGACATGGTGACGGTTGCTGGCGGCACACCGGTGCTGGGGCAGGCCGGCGAGCGCTCGTACCGCACGACGTGGGGCGCGGTGGCCGAGGCGGAGCCACAGGTCGTCGTCTGCGCTCCTTGCGGCTACAACCTCCAGGAGTCGATGCGGCTTGCCGAACTCGTGGCCAGCCACAAGGTTCTGAGCGACGGGACCGAGCTGTGGGCGGTCGACGCCAACGCGTCGTACGCCCGGCCCGGCCCGCGGATCGTCGACGGTGTCGAGGCCCTGGCAGCGCTGCTGCACCCGGAGTCAGGTCTTCCGCTCGATCCCACGTTGGCCCGCCGACTGCGTTGAATTCTGCAGCCTGGTGGGAATTTCGTCCCATGTCACGGGTTTCGCGACATCTCGCCTGGACTTTCCGTCCACGCGAATGCGACCCTCGAGGTCATGATGGTGCTCTGGGTTTTCGCTGGAGTCGTGGTGGTCCTTGCCGTGCTCGGCTTTGTCGCCATGCGCCAGCGCAAGAAGAACGAGCTGACCTCCTGGGACGTACGCGGCGAACGGGCCGTCTCCTCTGGCGATTCGGTCGCACGTCATCCGCGACCGCCCGGAGGTTCGTGGGGAGTTCTGCAAGGTGGCGGCGACTCAGTGGGAGACGCCGGCGGAGAGTGAGCCGGTTTCCGACAGCGCCGCCATGGTCGTGCGGAGCTTGTCGAGCGCTGCCGCGATCCACGGGAGCCGCGTCGGCTCGCGACTCGTGAGTGCCGTCCAGCGTTGCTCGTCGTTGCTGCCGTAGAGCAGGCTCGTCGCGATGCGAACCGTGGGTCGTTGGGGATCGTCGCCGAATGCCGAGCCGGCAAGCACGGCGACGCGGTGTTTGTCGAGGAGGAGCCAGGCCAGCTCCTCAGAGCTCGATGCCACACCCAGCGCCGAGAAGTCGGGATAGAGGTAGAAGCCCGCCTGCGGTGGCCGGCAGCTCGCTCCTGCGTCTGTGACGATGGTGTGGACGGCGCGCGCCACCTCGCGATGCAGGCGTTGCGCGTTCTGGATGTGCCGGACGAGCTCGGGTGGCTCGGCGAAGGCGTACCTCACCACGTCTTGCATGGGGCCGGGCAAGGCTGACCAGACCTCGCTTGCGAACTGCAGGAGCCGGTCCACGATCTCGTCGCCGATTCGCGAGGAGGGGAGCAGGGCCACGCCGATCCGCCACCCGCCGAGGGCGAGGCTCTTGCTGAGCCCGGTCGTGACGATGGTGCGCTCAGGCAGGATCTGCGCCGGACTGGTCGGGCGGCGTCCGTCGTGCGCAAGGTCCGCGTAGATCTGGTCGGCCACGATCACGAGCTGGCGTGCGTTCGCGATCTGGCATAGCCGTTCGAGCAGTGCGTGGTCGGCGACCGTTCCGGTGGGGTTGTCGGGGATCGTGAGGAGCAGCACGCGCGGTCGACCTCCCGTGCCCGCCTCACGGTCGAGGATGTGCTCGAGAGCTTCCGGGTCGGGCACGCCGCCGACATGGGACGGAATCGGCGTAGGAATGACCCGCTTGCCGAGCAGGGACGCCTGAGCGGCGTAACTGACCCAGCTGGGCGCGGGCAGTATGACGTCGCCCGGCAGCACGGCGAGCAGCGCGTAGAGCAAGGACTTGCTGCCGGGACCGAGCACGACACGCTGCGGGTGCGCGGGGATGTTGCGGCGACTGAAATAACCTGCGACGGATTCCCGGGCCGACGGATCTCCGGCCACGGACGGGTAGCTGTTGCGTCCATGCGCCTGCCGACGCAGCACCTCGCCGACTGGAGGGGGAACGGGTAGGCCAGCTTCTCCAAACCCCAGGTGGAGGATGTCCTCGCCGGACGCGATGCGAGCACGCACAGCTTCGTTGATGGCAAGAGTTGCGGAGATCCCGGACACGTTGACCAAGCTATGCGACGCATCCAGCCGCCGCAAAGCTCGTCAGCACGTTCATGCGAGGCTTTTCAGTACGTTCATGTGAGGGAAAAACTGTCATCGTCGTAGAAGCGGGCGGCGACGTCTGCGGTGAGCTCGCGGACCCGCTCGATTTCCTCGGCGGTCAGTCGCTTGCGGTACGACTCGAGTGTGCTGCGTGAGTCCATTGGCTGGAAGGCGGTACGCGACAGGTCGCGGCTCCAGCGGAAACCGGATTCGCTGCCCTGGCCTCTCGTGGTCGCGGCGCCGATGCGCGAGGCGACGCGTTCGTTCCACGACAGGCCCGCGAATTCGTACAACCTGCGGAACCCCTCGAGTGGCTCGCGGGCCAGGTCTTCGTACCGGGCCACGCAGATCGACGCTCGGGCGCGGATCTGGTCGACCGCTGCGTACGCCACCCGCCAGAGCACGGCGGCGGTTTCGACCAGGTCGCCGGTACCGCCGCGCAGCGCCTCGAGCTCATCCTGGTGGGGCTCCAGCAGATCACGGAGCAGAAACGGCTGGTCGAGGAGCTCACCCGGGTCGACCGTCCACCCGAGTCGTCGCCAACTGCCGACGAAGCCCAGCGGGTGGCGCACCAGCACGATTGCCCGGCAGCCGAGACGTTCGGCGAACCATGCCGCGGAGAACAGCGCATAGGGATCGTCGAGAAGCGCTCGCCGATGGCGGCACCGTCCGATCGTGAACGCGCTGAGGTACTTCACCATGCGCGCGAGGTCATATGGTGAGCGGTTACGTCGCAGCTCGGCGACCACGCCGTAGCGCAGCGCAACTGTCTTGCGAAACGCATCGAGCCATGCCGGCTCGTTGTCTGCGCAGATGTACTGGAAGTAGTGGGTCACCGTGGCATTCAGGACGCCCGGCGACCTGCCTGGCGGATGTCGCGGGTTGAGCGGCTCGTTGACGTAGACGAGCTCACCGCTCGACTCGAGCATCTTCCCGACCCAGCTGGTGCCGCTGCGTGGCAGGCCGGTGACGAGCACCGGACTCATCTCGCGCGTAGGCTCGTCGACCGGGGTCGACGCTCCGCCCGTCGCGGGCTGGTCCGCTGCGGTGACCACCTCGGTCGGGCTGGCAGATGCACTGGAGTCGTCCGACCTCGCCATGGTGTCCCCCCACCTGTCTCCGCGCCATTGCGCGGATAGTGTCCCACGGTCGGGAACGGTACGTCCTGACGGACACGGCGGCTGGTCTCGAGGCGCAGCGCGCACCGGTCAGAGGCACGGCTGGTGTCGTGCCCTGGTCATTGGGGCGGCGAGTCAGCAGCCGAGTTCGAAGGACCCAGCTTTCCCGCGCGGCCACCGCGGCGACGCAGCCGATGCGGCAGCACGTACCACAAAGATGCGAACACGACGGCGACGCAGCCAGTGAGCACCGCAGCGATGGCGCGGCTGTCGATGACCAGGTCGAGGATGAGCAGCAGGGCGCTGATGATGGCCAGGAACAACGCCGCGATGCCACCGTGGGCGAGCCGGTCGGAGCTCTGGACGATCTCGGGTTTCATCCCGCGGGCGAAAAGCGTGCGGTGATAGGCGACCGGCGCCATCAAGAAGCCGGTGGCGACACAACACAGCACCAATGTGGCCAGGTAGATCACCTTGCTGAAGGCGGAGATCTGCTCGAACCGCGGCTGGACGGCGAAGATGAGCAGGAAACCGAAGAGGATCTGGACGCCGGTCTGCAGCACGCGGAGCTCGGCGAGCAGCTCCTGGAAGTTCCGATCGGCGCGCTGCAAGGGAGTCTCGCCCCTCGCTTTCGCACGCCAGTCGTCGGCCTCCACGGTCTTCATCATGCCAGCAGGAACTGATGCTTCCGGACGCACGCCCATCACCGTTTTGGAATGACCAGGTTCGGTTGGTGTTCTAGTACCCCTGATACGGGAGGAGGCACCCCCGTCGCAAGGACCGCCGGCGGACCTCGGCTACGGCGACGCATGACGACCGAAGGCGCCGTGATCGCTCCTCGGAGGGCCACTCCCGGGGTATGGGAAGGATAGGAGAGCGGCTCGCGCGACAATGGCCGGCGGTCCGAGAACCCGGCCCGGAGGGTCCCCGGCAAGCCGGAACCTCAGAACGCCGGAAAGATCGCCGCGTCCGCCGGATCGGGTGCGGACCGGCCCAGGCGGACCCGATCGACGAGCCCAATCGACGAGCCCGATCGACGAGGTGGTGGTATGGCCAGCGAGACGAGCAGACCGGACGAGAGCCGCATGCCGTCCGAAACGCCCAGCGAGGCAGGCGGCCACCGCGGTGACGACCGCTCCGGGGACCGTCCTCGCGAGTACGTCCTCACCCTGTCCTGTGCCGACCGGCTGGGCATCGTGCACGCCGTCTCCGGATTCCTCGCCGAGCGTCGCTGCAACATCGTCGACAGCCAGCAGTTCAGCGACCGGCAGGGCGGCCGGTTCTTCATGCGGGTGCACGTGGAGGCCGAGCCCGACACCACCCTCGATGAGCTGGAGAGCGGATTCGCGCCCGTCGGTGAGGCGTTCGGGATGGACTGGCAGATCCACGACCTCGCGGTGCGGCAACGCCTCCTGGTGCTGGTCTCGAAGCAGGATCACTGTCTCAACGACCTGCTCTACCGCTGCCGGATCGGGGCGATCCCAGCAGACGTCGCCGCGGTGGTGTCGAACCATCCCGACGCCGGTCGGCTGGTGGAAGCGGCCGGCGTGCCCTTCTACCACTTCCCGGTCACCCCGGAGACCAAGCGGGAGCAGGAGGAGCGGATCCTCGAGCTCGTGTCCGAGCAGCGGATCGATCTCGTCGTGCTTGCCCGCTATATGCAGATCCTCACCCACGAGACCTGCGAGAAGCTCGCGGGCCGGGCGATCAACATCCACCATTCGTTCCTGCCGAGCTTCAAGGGGGCAAGGCCCTACCACCAGGCGTACGAACGCGGTGTGAAGCTCATCGGCGCGACCGCGCACTACGTGACCGAAGTGCTGGACGAGGGACCGATCATCGAGCAGGAGGTCGCGCGGGTCGACCACTCGTTCACGCCTGCTGGGCTCGCGGCGGTGGGACGCGACCTGGAATGTCTCGCTCTCGCCCGGGCGGTGACCTGGCACCTGGAGCACCGCGTGATCCTCAACGGAGGGCGTACGGTGGTCTTCCGGTGACCACGAGCACGAGCCAGGGAGCGGCATGACAGCACAGATCCTCGACGGCAAGAAGATCGCGGCGGACATTCGTACCGACCTCACGGCCAGGGTGCAGGCGCTGCGCGAGCGTGGCATCCGGCCTGGTCTCGGCACGATCCTGGTCGGCGACGATCCGGGCAGTCATGCGTACGTACGCGGAAAGCACCGCGACTGCGCCAAGGTCGGGATCGAGAGCATCCGCGTCGACCTGCCCGCGACCGCGACCCAGGCCGAGGTGGAAGCCGCGGTCGACCGTCTGAACGCAGACCCCGCCTGCACAGGGTTCCTCGTGCAGCTGCCGCTCCCGGCCGGGCTGGACGCTGGACGCGTCCTCGAGCGAGTGGATCCGGCCAAGGACGCCGACGGACTGCATCCGGTCAACCTGGGCTGGCTCGTGCACGGCGTGCCAGCACCGCTGCCGTGTACCCCTCGCGGCATCGTCGAGCTGCTCCGGGCGTACGACATCGAGCTGGCCGGCGCCGAAGTCTGCGTGGTCGGTCGCGGCATCACGGTCGGTCGGCCGCTCGGCCTGATCCTGTCCCGGCGTACCGAGAACGCGACCGTCACCCTCTGCCACACCGGGACGAAGAATCTCGGACAGCATGTGCGGTCAGCCGACGTCGTGGTGGCAGCCGCCGGTGTGCCCGGGCTGATCACGGCCGACATGGTGCGTCCCGGTGCGGTCGTGGTCGACGTGGGCATCACACGCACCGATGCCGGGCTGGTCGGTGACGTCGATCCCGGAGTGCGTGAGGTGGCCGGATGGCTGGCACCGGTGCCAGGCGGCGTCGGCCCGATGACCCGCGCGATGCTGCTGACCAACGTCGTGGAGGCGGCCGAGGCGGCTGCCGGCTGATCAATCGATGGCTGCCCAGCGGTCCCTGCCATCGTCCGATCGAACCCAGGAGCCCACGGGGAGTGGTTGCTCTGGCCGCCATGGAGCACGTCCGACACGCGGCCCGCGCTCGATGAGAGACTGGGCACGTGCGTGAGGTGGTCATTCTCGGCTCGACTGGCTCAATCGGGACCCAGGCGATTGACGTCGTACGCCGCAATCCGGACAGGTTCCGCGTCGTGGGACTCGCAGCCGGCGGCGGTCAGGTCGACCTCCTGGCCCGTCAGGCGGTGGAGCTCGGCGTCGACGTGGTCGGGGTCGCGCGCGCCAGCGTGGTACAGGACCTCCAGCTCGCGCTCTACGCCGCGGCGCAGAAGCGTGGGTACGACAAGGGCGAGTCCAAGGTCCCCAAGATCATCGCCGGTCCTGACGCGGCGGTCGAGATCGCGCGGTGGCCCTGTGACCTCGTCCTCAACGGCATGACGGGGTCGGTCGGCCTGGCCCCCACGCTCGCCGCTCTCGATGCCGGTCGCACGCTCGCGCTCGCCAACAAGGAGTCACTCATCGCGGGCGGACCGCTGGTCAAGGCGAAAGCCAAGCCGGGCCAGCTGGTGCCGGTCGACTCCGAGCACAGCGCCCTGGCGCAATGCCTACGCGGCGGGCGTCACTCGGAGGTACGCCGGTTGGTGATCACATGCAGTGGGGGTCCCTTCCGCGGCAGGAAGCGTGAGGAGCTGACCGACGTCACGCCGGAGCAGGCTCTGGCCCATCCCACCTGGAACATGGGGCCGGTCGTCACGATCAACTCCGCCACGCTGGTCAACAAGGCGCTCGAGGTGATCGAGGCGCATGAGCTCTTCGACATGGCGTACGACGACATCGAGGTCGTGGTCCACCCCCAGTCCGTGATCCATTCCATGGTGGAGTTCCACGACGGGTCGACGCTCGCGCAGGCCAGCCCGCCGGACATGCGGCTGCCGATCGCGCTCGCGCTCGGCTGGCCTGACCGGGTACCCGACGCCGCGCGGGCCTGCGACTGGAGCACGGCGACGCGCTGGGAGTTCGAGCCGGTCGACGAGGAGGTCTTCCCGGCCATCCGGCTCGCTCGCGAGGCGGGTAAGCGTGGTGGGGCGACTCCGGCTGTGTACAACGCGGCCAACGAGGAGTGTGTGGCAGCGTTCGTCGCGGGTCGGTTGCCGTTCCTGGGCATCGTGGACACCGTGGCGCAGGTCGTCGAGGAGTACGCTCACCACGCCGGCTCTGCCAGCTCCTCCGGCGTGGATTCGGAGTTGACCCTCGACGCCGTACTTGACGCCGAGGCTTGGGCACGCGAACGTGCGGGCGAGATCATCGCCGCTGGGAGCAGGACTGGAGCACGCGCTACCGGATCGGACCTTGCCGGGCCGCGCACCACCGACGGGGAGGGCAGCACATGGACCTGATCGCGCTTGCCGGAGCCACGGTGTTCTTCGTGGGCGTGTTGGTATCCATCGCGCTTCACGAGGTCGGGCACATGGTGCCCGCGAAGCTCTTCGACGTACGCGTGACGCAGTACATGGTGGGTTTCGGCAAGACGCTGTGGTCGCGCCGGCGAGGGGAGACCGAGTACGGCATCAAGTGGATCCCGCTCGGTGGATACGTCCGCATGATCGGGATGTTCCCTCCGGCGGAGGACGGCAGGGTGCGACGCTCGAGCACCGGTCCGTTCCAGACCCTCATCGAGGAGGCTCGGCAGTCGTCGGCAGAGGAGACGCCGCCGGGTGAGGAGCACCGGCTCTTCTACCGGAAGAAGTGGTGGCAGAAGCTCATCATCATGAGTGGTGGACCGCTCATGAACTTCTTCCTGGCGATCCTGCTCTTCGCGATCGTGCTCATGGGCTTCGGCATCAACGTTCCCAAGCCGATCGTCAACGGGGTGCCCGACTGCGTGATCCCGGTGTCCGAGCAGGGACGCAACTGCCGGCCAGGCGACCAGCTCTCACCTGCCAAGCAGGCGGGGTTCCAGCCGGGTGACCAGCTCGTGGCGTTCAACGGCACGCCGGTGACCTCGTGGGAACAGGTCTCCACGCTGATCCGGTCGAAGGGTGCCGGACCGGCCAGCATCGTCGTCGAGCGCGATGGCCGTGAGCTCACGCTGCACGCGACGCTGATCGCGCAGGACCGGCCGAAGCTCGACAACCCGTCGGAGACCGAGCGCGTGGGCTACCTCGGCATCAGCCCTCTGGTGGTCCACGAGCGTCAAAGTGTGGGCGCGGTCTTCGCCACGATGGGCGACCTCACTGCTCGCACGGCGGAGGCCATGCTGCACATACCCGAACGCATGGTCGGGGTGGCCCGTGCGGCGTTCGGCGACGAGCGTGAGCTGGACAGCCCGATGAGCATCATCGGTGCCAGCCGGGTCGCGGGAGAGATCGCCACGGCAGACGAGGTGCCCGTGCAGAACCGGATCGCGGGCTTCATTCAATGGCTTGCCGCCCTCAACCTCTTCGTCGCCCTGTTCAACTTCATCCCGCTGCTGCCACTCGACGGTGGGCACATTGCGGGGGCGATCTACGAGGCGCTGCGGCGAGCCGTGGCGCGGCTCTTCCGACGTCCGGATCCGGGCTACGTCGACGTGGCGAAGGCGCTGCCGATCGCGTACGCCGTCGCAGGTGTCCTCGTCGTCATGGGGGTTTTGCTGATTTATGCCGACATCGTGAACCCGGTGCGGTTGCCTGGCTGAAGGTAAGGCGACAATGACCAGGTGTGGAGCGTTGGTGCGACCGAGACATGGCATTGGCGCCATGCGCGGCTCGCAATGGCCACACGACACGGTCATGAGGAACGACAAGGGAGAGGGCGATCGTGACAACTGCCGTTGATCTTGGGATGCCGGCCACGCCGCCACCGACCTTGGCACCGCGTCGCAAGACGCGGCAGATCCGCGTGGGCAAGGTGCTCGTCGGAGGCGATGCGCCGATCTCGGTGCAGTCCATGACCACGACGCCCACGACCGACGTCAACGCCACGCTGCAGCAGATCGCCGAGCTCACCGCCGCAGGGTGCGACATCGTACGAGTCGCGGTGCCGAGTCAGGACGACGCCGAGGCGCTGCCGGCGATCGCGAAGAAGTCCCAGATCCCGGTGATCGCCGACATCCACTTCCAGCCGAAGTACGTCTTCGCTGCGATCGACGCCGGTTGCGCCGCCGTCCGGGTCAACCCGGGCAACATCAAGAAGTTCGACGACAAGGTGGCCGAGATCGCCAAGGCCGCGTCCGAGGCCGGTGTGTCGATCCGGATCGGGGTCAACGCGGGCTCGCTGGATCCCCGGCTGCTCAAGAAGTACGGCAAGCCGACCGCCGAGGCACTCGTCGAGTCGGCGCTGTGGGAAGCCAGTCTGTTCGAAGAGCACGGCTTCAGGGACTTCAAGATCTCGGTCAAGCACCACGATCCGGTCGTGATGGTTCGTGCGTACGAGATGCTGGCCGAGCGTTGCGACTACCCGCTCCACCTGGGCGTGACCGAGGCCGGCCCCGCCTTCCAGGGCACGATCAAGTCCGCGGTCGCCTTCGGGGTGCTGTTGTCCAAGGGCATCGGCGACACGATCCGGGTCTCGCTGTCCGCACCTCCGGTGGAAGAGGTGAAGGTCGGCATCAAGATTCTCGAGTCACTCAACCTTCGCCCGCGCAGACTGGAGATAGTCTCGTGCCCTTCGTGTGGCCGGGCGCAGGTCGACGTCTACAAGCTTGCCGACGAGGTGACGGCTGGCCTGGAGGGTATGCAGGTGCCGCTTCGGGTCGCCGTCATGGGCTGCGTCGTGAACGGTCCAGGCGAGGCCCGCGAAGCCGACCTCGGTGTCGCCTCCGGCAACGGCAAGGGCCAGATCTTCGTCAAGGGCGAGGTCATCAAGACGGTGCCCGAGCACGAGATCGTGGAGACGTTGATTGAGGAAGCGACCCGGATAGCGAAGGAGATGGAAGGTGCCGGGGTGCCGTCCGGCTCCCCAAGCGTCGAGGTGGTGTAGTCGACGCCCTGGGATGAGCCCCTGGTGCGTGGCGTACCTCCGCGTGAGGGGGCGGAATGCTTCAGGCGACTGAGCGGGCGCGTCTCCTGCGACAGAAGGACATGCGGGCAATCCGCCGGGTCGTCGACGCCGACCCGGTGACGAACGCGTTCGTCGACGCCCGGATCCGGGCGGCCGGCTCGGACGTCCGCCGCATTGGCGGCGAGCTCTGGGGTTACAGCGAACGCGGCAGGCTGGTCTCGCTGTGCTACTCCGGCGCGAACCTCGTACCGGTCTGTGCCACTCCGGCTGCGGTGAGAGCCTTCGCCGAGCGCGCCATTCGTACCGGCCGACACTGCTCCTCGCTGTGGGGGCCACGAGATGCCGTGGCTCCGTTGTGGGAGGAGCTGGAGCCGGAATGGGGTCCGGCCCGTGGTGTGCGCGAAGAGCAGCCCTTCCTCGTCATGCGGGACATGCCGCTGGTGGAGCCCGATCCGTTGGTGCGCAGGGCGAGTCTCGACGACTTCCATGCGATCTACGAGGCGAGTGTCGCGTTCTTCACCGAGGAGCTGGGCGTGTCGCCGGAGATTCACGAAGGCGACGGGTCGTACCGCGCGCGGGTCGCCCAGCTGTTGCGAAGCGGCCGGTCGTTTGCACGGATCGAGGACGGGCGCGTCGTGTTCAAGGCCGACATCGGAATCGCGACGCCGCATTCGTTCCAGATCCAGGGGGTGTGGGTGCGCCCCGACCGGCGTGGCGAGGGTCTTGCCGCTCCCGGGGTCGCTGCCGTGGTGTTGGCCGGACTGCGTGAGGTGGCCCCGGTGGCGACGTTGTACGTCAACAGCTTCAACATCGCCGCCCGTCGGGCGTACGCGCGAGTCGGCTTCACGCAGGCCACGACGTTCATGACGGTCCTCTTCTGAAGCGGTCGATGGTCCTGCACGGACCGGCAGCAGCGACTGCTGGCTTCCGGCAGCCGGCAGTTTCCGGCAACGGAGGCCTCCTGCAGCGGTCGGCTGTTTGCCGCAGTGGTCGGCGGCTTCCTGCAGGTACCAGGGGGCTCCTTACAGCGGCCTGCGGTCCTGCAGCGGCCGGCTGTTCAGGAGGAGTCAGCTCACCGGCGAGGAACTCGCGCGGGCGCCGCTGCGCCGATGAGCCACCTCCCGCGGTTTGGCCGAACCACCGTAATTGATCGTTTTTCTCAGGTTGTGGAAGATCGATATGTACGCAATGTGAGACGGCGAGGGGACCACCAGATCATTCGGAGGTGCAACACGTACCGACACGTGTCGTACCCCCAAATCACCTGGTGGTCAAAGTGCCGTGCCTGAACCCTGGTGGGCCTCCACGAGGTCATGTGGGGGTGCAACACCTGCCGACACGTAGTGCACCCCCAAAGACCTGCGGCTCGCTGACGACCTGCGGCTCGACGAGGGCCGGCCCACTGAGCCGCACGCTCAGCTGGCGCGGTCGATGGCGAGCTGCTTGGCGAGCGCGGGAATTCCCAGCTCGCGTTCCCGCGCCGGCGTCGCCTTGCAGAGCAGGTTCTGAAGCTGGTACGGATCCCGAGCGAGGTCGTAGTACTCACGGGCAAGGACCCGCCCGGTTCCCACCTCGTCGCCAGTGTTGTCGGTGTGCAGGTCATACACCTCGAGGTAGTGCTGGGTCCTGCTGACGTACGACGCCCAGGTCTTGCGGATGCCCGTACCGCCACCCCAGCGCCAGCACTCGAGAAGGATGTGGTCGCGCCGAGCGTTCGACAGCAGCGACATACCGTCCTGTGGCGTCTCCGGCTCGACCCCCGCGGCCTCCAGGATCGTCGGGGCGATGTCGATGTTCGCGACGATCCGGTCGTCGACCCGGCCTGAGTTCAGTCCACCGCGCGGCCACGACATGTAGAGCGGCACCTCGTACGCCGGGCGGTACGGCACAGCCTTTCCCACCAAGCCGTGATCTGCCCAGGAGAAACCGTTGTCGGAGATGTAGATCACCAGGGTGTTGTCCAGCTGCCCGAGCTCCTCGAGCTTCCTCCGGATCGCCCGCACCGCGTCGTCGACGGAACGCAGCGTGCGCAGCTGCCTCGTCCGAAACGCCCTGCCCTTGCCAGGGCGGGGGACCGCGTAGTCGGCCCACGCGACCTTGTCGCTTAAGTCCGTCTCCCAGATGGACGGCCTGCCGGACCAGTCCGGCACGTCGAGGTCTGCATACGCCGGCTCGGCGATGTTGTGCTCGTGTGATGCGTACGGCGTGAAGATCGCGAACCACGGCGTGTCGTCGGATGCCGACCGCTCGAGGAAGTCGAGCAAGTGGTCGCGCAGGATCGTCGTGCTGTAGCCGGGGATCTGCTGCACTTCGCCGTTGACGTTGTAATCGCAGTCGACGTATCCCGGCCGGAGCATGACCCACTCGCTGAAGTGCGGCGGATGGTCGGCGAGGTGCCACGAGTTGAGGTACTTCCCGAAGAGCCCGGTCCGATAGCCTGCGTCTTTCAGGTGGCGTTGCACGGTGGTGTGCTGGTCGAGGTTGTACGGATGGCCGTTGTCGCGTACGCCGTGGTTGTGGGCGTACCGGCCAGAGAAGATCGACGCTCGCGACGGAGAGCAAAGCGGCGTCGTGGCGTAGGCCGAAGTGAAATGGATACCGTGGTCGCCCAGCCAGCTCCGCACCGTTGGCGTCGCCCACTCGGTGTGCTTCGGCTGGTCGTCGGTCACGATCAGCAGCACGTTCGGTCGCTGCCCGCCGAGTCCACGGGATCCGGGTGGCGGTGCAGACGTCGAATGCACGGTCGAGTGGCGAGACCGCAAGGACCACCCCACCGTGGCAGCCAGGGCGCCGGTTGCCGCGACCGCGACGCCTCCCAGCAGATGTCGTCTGCTCACTCGTCTTGGGCCCGGCTCCGACGTCTGGCCTGGCATGGACGGCTCGAGCTCGTCCTCCGGGCCCGGATGATGTGTCGCCGACATGCATACCCCCCATGGTCGAACACGCTGTGGGTGAACGTCTCGGGACTCTGGGTGCTCCCGAGCACAGCCTGCTTTGTATACCAAGGCCCGATTCGACCCGCCGACGGGGCAGTTCTTCCTGCCGTTTGGTGTGTGTTGCACTAAGGAACGTGAGCGAGAGGGGAGACGCCGGAGCGGCCCGACGGGGAGCCGAAGCCGCGCGACCAGCCGAGGGTCGTGGCGGAGGAGGCGACTGGGAGGGTGGCCGCTGGCAGTTCTGGATCGACCGAGGTGGCACGTTCACCGACATCGTGGCGCGCGCACCCGACGGGACGCTGCGTACCCACAAGCTGTTGTCCGAGGACCCCGCTCGATACCGCGACGCTGCGGTGGAGGGCATCCGCAGGATCCTCGGCGTACCGTCCGACCAACCGGTGCCTGCCGAGCTCGTCGAGTCGGTCCGGATGGGTACGACAGTGGCGACGAACGCTCTGCTGGAACGCACCGGCGAGCGCACGGTGCTGGTCATCACCGCAGGTTTCGGCGACGTACTCCGCATCGGGTACCAGAACCGGCCGCGGATCTTCGACCGGCACATCGTCCTGCCCGACCTGCTCTACGAACGCGTGATCGAGGTCGACGAGCGCATCCTCGCCGACGGAACCGTGGTACGCCCGCCCGACCTGGACCGACTGGAACCCGAGCTGCGTGAGGCGTACGACGCCGGCATCCGAGCGGTCGCCGTCGTCTGCCTGCACAGTCACCTGTATCCGCAGCACGAGCACGAGATCGGCGAGCTCGCCAGGTGCATCGGCTTTCCGCAGGTGTCGTTGTCCAGTGAGGTCAGCCCGTTGATGCGGATCGTGCCGCGGGGCGACACCACCGTGATCGACGCGTACCTCTCGCCCGGGCTGCGTCGCTACATCGACGAGACGGCGACCGAGCTCTCCGGTGTACGCCTTGCGTTCATGCAGTCGAACGGAGGTCTGGCAGAAGCGGGGCATTTTCGTGGCAAGGACGCGATTCTCTCGGGTCCGGCCGGCGGGATCGTCGGCATGGTACGGATGTCCGAGCTCGCCGGCTATCGCCACGTCATCGGCTTCGACATGGGCGGGACGTCGACCGATGTGTCGCACTACGCGGGGGAGTACGAGCGTGTGTTCAGCACGGTGATCGCAGGCGTACGACTACGCGCCCCCATGCTCGACATCCACACGGTCGCCGCAGGCGGCGGGTCGATCCTGCACTTCGACGGCAGTCGCTACCGCGTGGGACCCGATTCGGCCGGCGCGGATCCGGGACCGGCCTGTTACCGCAACGGTGGTCCGCTCACCGTGACCGACGCGAACGTCATGTTGGGCAGGATCCAGCCGTCGCATTTCCCCAAGGTTTTCGGACCTTCCGGTGACCAGCCGCTCGACGCTGCCGTGGTGAGACAGAAGTTCGCCGAGCTGGCCCGAGAGATCAGGGCGGCGACCGGCGACGACCGCACGCCGGAACAGGTGGCCGAGGGATACCTCGCCATCGCGGTCGCCAACATGGCGAACGCGATCAAGAAGATCTCCGTGCAGAAGGGTCACGACGTGACGGGGTATGTGCTCACCACGTTCGGTGGGGCCGGTGGGCAGCATGCCTGTGCGGTGGCCGACGCGTTGGGCATTCGGCGGGTCCTCATCCCACCCTTGGCGGGAGTTTTGTCGGCGTTGGGAATCGGGCTCGCCGACACGACGACGATGCGAGAGCAGTCGATCGAGGCACTCCTGGACGAAGCGGTCATGCCGCGGCTCACCCAGGTCGCCGACGCGCTCGCCCAGCAGACTCGCGACGAGCTTCTCGACCAGGGGATACCGGAGGAGCGGGTCAAGCTCGTTCGTCGGGCCCACCTGCGCTACAAGGGCACCGACACCGCCATTCCGGTGCTCCTCGCCTCGCCGGACGAGATGGTGCAGGAGTTCGAGGCCCACTATCGGCGCACCTACACCTACCTCATGGACCAGCCGTTGATCGTGGAGGCCGTGGCGGTCGAGGCGATCGGGGTGAGCGAGCAGCCTGACCTCTCCAGCATCGCTGAACGTGAACCCGGCGCGCGTGGTCCGGTCGACACGGTACGCATGTACACAAGCGGAACGTGGCGTGACGTCCCGCTCTACCGGCGCGAGCAGCTGCACCCGGACGAGGTCGTCACCGGACCGGCGATCATCGCCGAAGCCAACGCGACGACGGTGGTGGACGAGGGGTGGTCCGCCCGTCTCACCGAGCTTGGCCACCTGGAGATCGAGCGGGTTCGGGAAGCGGTCGAGACCGAGGAGCTCGGGACCGAGGTCGACCCGGTGATGCTGGAGATCTTCAACAACCTCTTCATGTCGATCGCCGAGCAGATGGGCGTACGGCTGGAGGCCACTGCGCAGTCGGTGAACATCAAGGAGCGCCTCGACTTCTCCTGCGCGTTGTTCGACGCCGAGGGCAACCTGGTGGCGAACGCCCCCCACATCCCCGTGCACCTGGGGTCGATGGGTGCGAGCGTGCAGGAGGTCATCAAGCACCGGGGCGACACCATGAAGCCCGGTGACATCTATGCGGTCAACAATCCGTACCGCGGCGGCACGCATCTTCCCGACATCACGGTGGTGACGCCGGTCTTCGACGAGGCAGCCGAGAACTCGTCATCCGCTGGGAAAGCCGATGCGACCCCTTCGGACACGTCCGAGTCTTTGGCGGGAGCTGCCAACGCCCAGCCGTCGAAGCCCAAGCTCTTGTTCTTCGTCGCGTCTCGCGGACATCACGCCGAGCTCGGTGGGATCAGTCCTGGTTCGATGCCGGCGCTCAGCCGAACCGTCGAAGAAGAAGGCGTGCTGTTCGACAACTGGTTGCTGGTCGACGGCACCGGTGACAACGGCAGGCCGCGGTTCCGAGAGGAGGAGACTCGCCGGCTTCTCACCGAAGCGCCTTACCCGTCACGCGATCCGGACACCAACATCGCCGACCTGCGCGCGCAGATCGCCGCGAGCGAGAAGGGAGTGCAGGAGATCCGGGCGATGATCGAGCGGGTCGGTCTCGACGTCGTGCAGGCGTACATGAAACACGTACAGGACAACGCCGAGGAGTCCGTGCGAAGGGTCATCGACGCGCTGCACGACGGCGAGTACGCGTACGAGATGGACTCCGGCGCGATCATCAAGGTCAAGGTGACGGTGGACCGGGAGGAGCGTACGGCGACCATCGACTTCACGGGAAGCTCGCCGCAGCTCGAGACGAACTTCAACGCGCCGGCCTCCGTGGCGAAGGCGGCGGTGCTGTATGTCTTCCGCACACTCGTCGCCGACGACATCCCGCTCAACGACGGATGTCTGCGTCCGTTGCGCATCGTCGTACCGAAGCCGTCGATGCTGGCACCGGAGTTCCCCGCGGCCGTCGTCGCCGGCAACGTCGAGACCTCGCAGGCGGTGACCGGTGCTCTCTACGGGGCGTTGGGCATCCAGGCCGAGGGGTCCGGGACGATGAACAACGTGACGTTCGGCAACGAGCGGTACCAGTACTACGAGACGGTCGCCTCGGGATCCGGCGCAGGAGCGGGATTCGACGGCGCGTCGGTCGTCCAGACCCACATGACGAACTCCCGGATCACCGATCCGGAGGTCCTCGAGTGGCGGTTCCCTGTCGTGGTGGAGAAGTTCGCGATCCGGCGGGGTAGTGGCGGCGCCGGCCGGTGGCGAGGCGGTGACGGGGCGATCCGTCGATTGCGGTTCACCGAGCCGGTGACGGTGTCCACGCTCTCCAGCCATCGCAGGGTTCCTCCGTACGGCATGGCGGGTGGAGAGCCGGGAGCTCTGGGTCGCAACTACGTCGAGCGGGCGGACGGAACCATCGTCGAGATGGCAGGTGCCGACTCCGTCGAGTGCGGAGCGGGCGATGTGCTCGTCATCGAGACGCCGGGCGGTGGCGGATACGGCAAGCCGGTCGACGCCGCGTAGCCGTGCGGTCATGCGGTGCTGGTTAGCTTGCTAGCATCAAGCCGCATGAGCTCCGAATCGGAGAAGGTCCAGTTCAACGTCTACCTGCCGCGCGATCTCGTACGTGCGGTCAAGCACCGGGCGGTCGACGACGGCATCTCGCTGAGCTCGCTCGTGGAGCGGGCGTTGCAGCGTTACCTGGCGTCCGATCAGCCGTCCGAGAAGACGTCGACCTGAGGTCCATCGGCGATGATGCACCTGCGGATCACCTCGCCGCCCGAGCAGACTCGACGAGTCGTGGAGTTGCTCGACGATTGCGTCGGGGTGGCGAACGTCGCGACGATCCCCGGCGCCTCGGTGCGCCCGGTCGGTGATCTCGTCCTCGCAGACGTCGTGAGGGAGTCGGTCGAGGAGATCATCCGTAGCCTGCAGGGATTGGGCATCGACGCGAGCGGCACGATCACGCTCGAGTCCATCGACACCGCGGTCTCCGAAGCTGCCGAGCGGGCGGAGGAGGCGGCGCCCGGAGCGAGTGCCGATGCGGTGATCTGGGAGGAGGTCGTCGGGCGTACGGAGGCGGACGCCATCCTCTCCACGACGTTCGTGTGCTTCCTCAGCCTGGCCGCCATGCTCGCGGCGATCGCGGTCGTCCTCGACTCGTCGATCCTGGTCGTGGGCGCCATGGTCGTCGGGCCGGAGTTCGGTCCGCTGGCGGCCATCGCGGTGGGATTGGTTCACCGGCGGTTCGGCATGATCAGGCAGTCCCTCACGACGCTGGCCGTCGGTGTGAGCGCAGCGGTCGCCGTCGCGACCGCTGCGGCCTTGCTGGCCGAGGGGGTCGGATGGATCGACGGGTCGGTGCTCGACCAGCCACGACCGCTCACCGGGTTCATCTGGACGCCGGACCGGTGGTCGTTCGTGGTGGCGTTCGTCGCGGGCATCGCCGGGACCTTGTCGCTCACCATGGCGAAGTCGGGTGCCTTGGTTGGCGTCTTCATCTCGGTCACGACGGTGCCGGCGATCGGCAACTTCTCGCTGGCGCTGGCGTTGTGGCAGCCCCGGGAGATGGCCGGCTCGGCCGCGCAGCTCGGGATCAACGTGGTCGCGATCATCCTGGCAGGCGTGTTGACCTTGCTGGTCCAGAAGGGCGCCGCCCGGTCGGTGCGCAGTGTCGCTCGAGCCTGACGCAGGGCCGGCCTCCGGTCGCCGACGTGCTCAGCTGGATCGCCCAGTCCACAACGGCTGCAGCGCTCGTGCGATGCGCTCGTAGAACGCGATCGTGTCGCCCGTGAAGGCACCAACGTGATCGCTCTCGACGTCGAGCGTCCCCACGACCCGGACGCCGTCGCAGACGGGGACGATGAGCTCGGAGCCCGAGTCGTCCTGGTTGGTGAGGTAACGCGGGTCGTTCGCGACATCGTTGCTCACCGCGACATCACTCACCCAGGCACGTATCCGATCATTGTCGAGGCCAGGCGGTACGCAGGCGACGCGCCGCGAATCCGGTTGCTGGGCGGTCGTCGCGACTGGGTATCCTCGGTTGGATCTCGAACCAGTGGCGACGACGCCATGTCCTGTACCTAGGAGAACTGCCGTGATCCTCCGGATGTCGACGCTGTTCCTTCGTACGCTGCGCGAGGATCCCGCGGACGCCGAGGTGCCGAGCCACCGGCTGCTGGTGCGTGCGGGATACATCCGCCGCGTGGCGCCAGGGATCTACTCCTGGCTGCCGCTGGGTTGGCGTACGTACCGCAACGTCGAGCGCGTGGTCCGGGAAGAGATGAACGCGGCGGGGTTCCAGGAGATCCACCTCCCCGCGCTGCTGCCCCGTGAGCCCTACGATCGCACCGGCCGTTGGACGGAGTACGGCGACTTGCTCTTCCGGCTTCGTGACCGGAAGGGCAACGACATGCTCCTGGGGCCGACCCACGAGGAGATCTTCACGCTCCTCGTGAAGGACCTCTTCTCCTCGTACAAGGACCTTCCGGTGTCGATCTACCAGATCCAGTGGAAGTACCGCGATGAGCCGCGGCCGCGGGCCGGGCTGCTGCGGGGGCGGGAGTTCTCGATGAAGGACTCCTACTCGTTCGACATCGACGAGGAGGGCCTCGCCAAGTCGTACGAAAAGCACCGGATCGCCTACCAGAGGACCTTCGACCGGCTCGGTCTCGACTACGTGATCGTGAAGGCGACGTCGGGTGCGATGGGGGGCTCCTTGAGCGAGGAGTTCCTGTCGCCCTGTGAGGTCGGGGAGGACACCTACGTCAAGTGCACGTCGTGCGACTACGCGAGCAACACCGAGGCGGTCGAGGTGCCGACACCCGACCCCGTCCCGTACGACGACGTGCCGGCCGCCCACGTGGAGGAGACCCCGGACACGCCGACCATCGAGTCGCTGGTCAACCTGCTGAACAGCCGGTCGGACCTGCGGCGCGCAGACCGGCCGTGGCAGGCCTCCGACACGCTGAAGAACGTCATCGTCAAGCTGGTCCACCCGACTGGCGACACCGAGCTCCTGGCGATCGGCGTGCCCGGCGACCGTGAGGTCGACCTGAAGCGGCTCGAAGCCCAGGTCTATCCCTCGACGGTGGAGGCTCCGACCGACGAGGACTTCGCCGCTCATCCGGAGCTGGTCCGGGGGTACATCGGACCTGACGTGCTCGGGGAGACCAAGGTCTCGAAGGTTCGTTACCTGCTCGACCCGCGCGTCGTGACCGGCACCCGGTGGGTCACGGGGGCCAACCAGCTGGACCGCCACGTGGTGGATCTCGTGGCCGGGCGTGACTTCGAGGCCGACGGGACGATCTTCGCCGCCGAGGTCCGCGAGGGTGACCCCTGCCCGCGGTGCGGTGCTGCGCTGACGATGGCGCGGGGGATCGAGATCGGACACATCTTCGCGCTGGGCACGAAGTACTCCGAGGTGCTCGACCTCAAGGTCCTCGACGACCAGGGCAAGCAGGTGTACGTCACCATGGGCTGCTACGGCCTTGGCATCGACCGGGCGCTCGCGACGATCGCGGAGAAGAACCACGACGCCAAGGGCCTCATCTGGCCGCGCGAGGTGAGCCCGGCCGACGTCCACATCGTCGCGACCGGCAAGACCGACGAGCCCTTCGAGGTCGCCGAGCGACTGGCCGCCCAGCTCGAGGCTGAGGGACTCGTCGTGTTGCTCGATGACCGGCGTTCGGCAAGCCCTGGCGAGAAGTTCAACGACGCCGACCTGATCGGCGTACCCACGATCGTCACCTGTGGTCGCCGGATCGTGGACGGCAAGATCGAGATCAAGGACCGTCGTACCAGCGAACGGATCGACCTGCCGATCGACGAGGCGGCCTCCCACATCGTCGAGGTCTGCCGCGAGCGCTGACGCCACCCCCGGCGAAATGACCACGTTACGTCGGCTACTGCCCTCGTACTGTGGCCTGTATGCCGCGGGAGGGTACGACTGATCGCGGTCAGTTGAGCGGTACGGTGACTCCCCAGCGCTTTCATGCCGCGTCGGCCGGCGTCCAGCGCGGAACGTGTGAGTTTCGTCGTCAGCCGTTGCTGGCGTACGCGTGAGACGGCGTCCGGTACCCCCGCTGGGTGCCGGCCCATGCCGTGGCTGGTGCGCAGTCGCCACGCCTGGTCATTGTTGGGGGAGCAGATGCTCGCGGCGTTCGTCGTACGTCCACACTGGACCGGTGTCCGTGAGGTGGACGCCGCCGATCCACCGGTCGATGCCGTTGATCTCCACGTGGTTCACGCGACCTGCGAGCACCTCGTGACCCGTGTCGGTCAGCGTGACGGATCGGTCGGCGAACTGCTCGCCTTCCCCTAGGGTGATCAACGGACGCCGAGCGGTGGTGAGACCCTCCAGGATGGAAAAGCACCAGACGTCGCCGAGGTATGGGCGCCGTTCGCGCCGCCCGAGCTCGCGGAACGCGTCGCCGGCCGTGCATGGGCCCGCTTCGACCGCGAGCAGGAGGCGTCGCTGGGTGAGCGACAGCCCGTCGGACGTCCACGGGTACTCCTGCATGAGCCTGCCGAAGGCCTCCCCGAGATGTCGCAACACCGGTGACGAGATCCGTGCGATCTCTGCGAGGCCGGACGGATCCGGAGCCGTGAAGGCTTCCCATGCGTACGTCGCGATGTCAAGGGCTTCTTGCGTGACGCTGACCTGATCGTCCCGAAGCTTCAGCAGGTCGCCCGGCGCGAGCTGCCCGAGGCCGCCGAAATGCGCGACGCCGGGGTATTCGCCTACGCAGACAAGGGAAAGTCGCTCGGGTGGTGTGCCCAGACGGCGCAGCCGGTCGAGGATCTGGATGATCTGCAACTGGTCGTACAGATCCGCCTCGAACCACAAGACGATCTCGCTGCCTGCATTGGCGTGGTCGTGCAGGAGCCGGTCGCGTGCCTCGAACTCGCGCAGGATCGTGGCGAAGCCGTGAGCTCTGGTATCGAGGGTGCTGGCAGGAGTTGGAGTGTCGGCGGTGGCACTGGCGCCAGCATCGGCGCTGGTCTCGGTAGGAACGCCCGCAAGGAATGCAGCGCGGATCCTTCTCAGTTCGGCGTCGCTGCGAGCCGCTGGCACCGGCCCTTCGTGCAGCACATCGCGCCAGGGCAGGATGGGGTCGCCAAGGCCCGCGCTCCGCAGGACGTCGACGGTCGTGTCGCCGTTGGTGACGTGAAGCGTGGCGTGCGGTCTCCGCTCTTGCCGCTGGCTCGGACCGTGCCGAGTGTCGTGCTCGTCCAGGTGAGCCCGTGCCGTCGCGTAGCTTTCGCCGGTCTTGCGCATTCGAGCGCGGACCCGCTTCTTGAAACCAGACTCTCTGGTCATGTCGACCTGTCCTTCTGTTGGTCGGCGTCAGACATCCCCCAGCGATGCGGACGCGACCGCACAGACAGGTGACCACACTCTCACCACCGAGGTCGTTCCCCTTTGCCTCCGTGGCAGATCCGGCTGGGGCGGATCGTGGAGGTTCGGCGTGGTGGTCCGCCAGGGGTTAGCGTAAGGCAGTACCCGGAGTCCCGGCCAGATGTTGTACGCGACGAGCACCGGCAGCTTGTCCGAACGCTCCGCCCTGCGGACGTACCCGCGCGCCCCGGCCCGGTCGTGCTCCTCGCCGAGGAACCACCTGCCGAGCGGCAGACTGGCGATGCCTGTCATGGCGTCGGTCAGGGGAGTCGTTGGACTGCGCGGCGATCGGGGCGGGCTTGCGACGTCACCAGTCCGCGCGGACGTGACGACACGCGACAGACGCGGCGAGCCACGCGAGCCTGGAACGTGGGTGAAGAAGCGCGAAAGCGGGAGTCGGCGGGTGAATCCGTGCCGTGACGCCGCCGAGACAACGGCGTCGAGGGGAGACATCGCGGGGAGACTCGCGTAGGGGAAGCGCGAGGCCGCGAGTCCGTGCGAGTCGGCCGACGCCGCGAGTCGGTGCGCGAGGTCAGCGCGGAAGATGCGCCTCGACCGCGGCGACGAGGGCAGGATCCTCCGGCCCGGTCTCCGGCCGGAAGCGCGCCACCGCCTCGCCCCGCGGGTCGACGAGGAACTTCTCGAAGTTCCACTTCACGTCACCCGCGACACCGTCGGCGTCCGGCGTGGTCGTGAGCTCCGCGTAGATCGGGTGTCGTCCCGGACCGTTGACCTCGATCTTCTCGAACATCGGGAACGTCACACCGTAGGTGGTGGAGCAGAACTCGGCGATCTCCTCGTGTGTGCCTGGCTCCTGTCCGCCGAACTGGTTGCACGGAAAGCCCACAACCGAGAAGCCGCGCGGGGCGTAACGCTTGTGCAGGCGTTCCAATCCGGCGTACTGCGGGGTGAGCCCGCACTTGGACGCAACGTTGACGATGAGGAGAGTCGAACCGGCCAGCGCGGCGAGCGACGTGGGCTCGCCGGCGAGGGTGCGCACGGGGATGTCGTGGATGCTCACGTGAGTCCCTTCGCATCGCGGGATTGGGCAGCCCGCTCGACAGCGAGGCGCGAGCCCAGTCCGACCATACCCGTGTCGGGACGATACGGTCGCCGGTGGCGGACGACACCGCCTGAGAGGAGAGCGTCGGACCCGCGGGTCGACAGCGACACCGACAGCATCATCGCGGGAACCTCTCACACCCCAGACGGAGACACCGGAGTCGTCGAAGGCCAGCAGACCGACGTCGAGGAGCACGCGACAACCAACTACGTCATCGGCGGCCAGCAGGCCGTCGTCGACCAGCTCGCGGCGCGGGCGCGTGATCTCGCCGTCCGCATCGAAATCGGAGCGCGGGTCGACGCCCTCCCAACCTTCACCCCGGTGATCGTGGCGACCTCGCTCGACGCGGCACGCCGTCTTCTCGGCGACGACATCCTGCGCTGGGAGAGCCCGCTCTCGACCTTCCGGCAGCCACCTGGCCGGGCCGTCCCGCGGTCGACTGTGATGACAGCGTCTATCTCGTCGGCGACCAGGTGGCGGCGCCGGGCCTGCTGAGCGAGGCCACCGTGGCGAGTACGAGACCAGGCCGCGCATCTCGCGGTCGGGGCCACGAGATGCGCAGCCTGCCACTGGATCGGACCAGCGCCGCCAAGCCGACGCGCCTACCGGAACTGGATCAAGGCCTGGTGGACCGTCCCGTCACGCAGCCGCACGTCGAGCCGGCCACAGGTTCCCTTGAGCTCCTTGGCGGTCTTCCACATGTAGACGCCGCTCCGCCCGTTGAGCGTGCCGGTCGTCGGTTTGGCGCCGGCGGTCGCCGCCCCGAGCCCGCAGACCATCGGGGTGAGGGTCGGCGAGCCGTCGGCGAGGTCGGCGAGACCGCCGTCAGCGAGCTTGACCGGCACCGTCGAGCCGGCGTTGACCGTGGTGACGGCTGGGGCGTTCTTGAGCGGCGGACCGAAGCTGTCCGCCACCGGGAAGTACCAGGCCTGGACCCCGCCCGACCGAGCCTCGAACGACACGAGGACAGAGCCGTTCGCGCGGAGCGTCCGGTAGGCGGCCTGGTCGACCGGGACCGTCACCTTCTGGCGGCCGACCTCCACGTCGGTCGTGGCCTTGTCGATGACCCGTCCACCCATGTCGGTACCCCACGGCGGCGGGCTGCCGTCAGTCGGTGCGCAGGCGGTGAACCCGTCGTAGTCGTCCGGGCAGCTGGACGTGAAGACGGGGATGTAGCCGTGCGGACCCGACCAGAGGAAGACCCGCGCCGTGCCCTCCTCGCTCGACTCGAGGTCGAGCGTGACCGCCGACTTCCCGAGCTCGACCTTGCCGATCCGGACCGCCTTGCTCGGAGCCCGACCGGAGATGGGCACGCCGTTTGTCGCCGACTGGTAGATCGTCTGCGGCGAGTCGACACCCTGGAGCGCCGAATCGGGGATGATCGGGGTCTTGGGCGTGGTCGGCCGGTCGGCCGAGGGCTCGTAGCCGTCGAGGTAGACGTGGCCCCACCGGTACGGCTCCGACTGCTGGCTGCCGAACGGCGACCAGGCGAGCCGGGTCTTGCCCACGAAGTTCTGGGTGTCGGAGTCGTACGGCGTGATGTTCAGGCCGAAGACACGTGGGTTCTCCGCATTGGTGTCCGCGTCACCACGCGGCGCCGGGCTGGTCGGCCCGACCGCCGCCGGCAAGACGGCGAGCGGGATCTTCACCTCGATGTTGTACGAGCCGTCCTCGTAGGTCCTCGACGGGTTGAGCACGGCGTTCGTCGCCACCTCGACACCCGGGGCGTTCGGGCCGCCCTTCACCGTGTCGGCGAGAGGACCGGAGGAGAAACCTTGGTGGTTGTCGGCGTCGCGGGTCCAGCAGGGGCCGTTCACGCCGTTGCCGGCGCTCCCCGTCGGGTCATCGGTGAACGGGAACACCCCGAGCTTGAACGTGCTCGACGTGTCGAGCGAGTCGCCGCGCGGGTCGAGGAGGATCTCGACGGAGTCGACGAGCCAGTGACCGAAGCACCGCTCTGGTGGCGCCGCCGCGCTCTGCACGTCGTCGACGACGTGGGCGAACACGTACAGATCGTCGCCATGCCAGGTGACTTTGGCGTAGCTGCCTTCGCCGCAGTCGACGCCGTTCGGGTTACACTGCTGGCCCTCCCAGCGACGGCTGATGTCGAGCGTCGGTCCGGGGTACTCACCGTCGCCCTCGACGCCGTCAACTTTGGGCGCCGCCGGCGTTTCGCCGATGACGGCGGTCGGCACGAGGGTGAGCGTGAGGTCCTCCGCAGCTGACCCGGCCGGAGCGTCGTACGTCGTGGTGATCCGGACGGTCTCGGTCCGGCCCGCCGCCGCGTCGGGATCGGTGTGCGTCAGCCGGAACGTCACGGTCGTCTCGGCGCCGGCGGCGAGGCCTTCGTAGGACTTGGCCGTCGTGTCGACCTCGTAACCCTCCGGGACGTCGAGGGTCACCGTGCCGTTCTGCGTCTGGTCGCTCCAGTTGTGGACGACCACCGGCAGGCTGATCGTCTCACCGGCGCCGATCTCTGCCACCGCCGCGGACCGGCCGGCGACGAAGGTGTTCGCGGCCGCCCACTCGTCGTACTCCGCGAAGTTGCCCCAACGCTTGAAGCGACCCTCGACAGCCGGCACGATCTCCACGACGTTGTCGGTGTAGGCGGTCACGCTTCCGGCCGTGAGGTTGGCGGCGATCTTGTATCTTCCGGCCGCGGCCGAGGCGCTCGGGGTGACCGTGAACGTCGCCGTGGTCTCCCCAGAGTCGCGGATCGGGCCGATCGGCTGGGCGCGTGAGACGCTCCACCCATCGGGCACCGAGAGCTCGACCGAGCCGGCCGGCAGCGTGCCCTTGCCGGAGCGGGCGTGGACCGTCACCTGGAACGGCTGGCCGGCGACGTTGAAGAAGCGGTCGAAGGTGAGGTAGAAGAGCGAGCCCAGCGGCATGCCGCCCGGGTCCGGGATGCTGGCGCCGTAGAAGAGCGCCTCGTCACGGCCGCCTGCCTCTGAGGTGTTCGGCTGGAACGGCACGAACGACTGGGTCACGGCGAACCGAGAGCAAGAGGGGCTGGCGACATCCTGGTACATAAGACGCGCCTGCGTCGGGTGGGCGCGGGCGCCCTCGGCCGCGACCTGGGACCACGTCTTGTGAGTGCCGGCGGGCATGCCCTGCACGTTTCCGGCCGGCCAGGTGTACGGCGACTCGTAGCCGAGCCACACCCCGTGCACGGTGTAGGGGTTGTTCGGCGCGGGCGTGAACCCGACGGTGCAGTTCGGCCCGGCCGTGCCTCCCGTCCCGGCGGTGAGCCCACCGGACGTCGTCTTCTTGACGAGCCACGGCTTCAGGGCGTTCGGACCGCGAAGCTGTTCGGGGAACTTCGTCGGATCGGCCGCCGCCTTGATGGCCTCCCAGATCATCCGGCCGGCGTACTGGTGGTTGCCGTGACCGGAGCCGAGCGGGCCGAAGCCCACGATGACATCAGGCCGGGTCTGGCGGATGATCCGCACGACCCGGGCGAGGGTCTCGTCGTGGTCCCAGAAGTACTGGGTGAGCGGGGCGCTCGTGTTGTAGAAGAAGTCGACCCTGTCAAGGTTGAAGATGTCGACGGTGCCCGACCGGAAGTGGGAGGCACGGTCTTCGTTCTCACGCCGCAGACCGAGGTCGGGGCCGGACTCGTCACCGACAGAGTTGCCTCCACCCTCACCGCGGGTGTGCATGATGATGCCGCAGCGGATGCCGTAGCGCTCCCGCCACACGCCGCAGGGCCCGATGATGCTCGTGTCGTCGTCGGGGTGGGCCCACACCCCCAGAACGTGGATCTTGGTCGGGTCGTCGCTCTGCGCGGCCACCGTGCGTTCGTCGTCGTGGTCGCGCGGTGCCGCGGTGGCCATAGGGGCGATGGCCGTCACGATCAGGCTCATCGCCGCCAGCATCAGCCCGAAGCGTTTCACGGGGACCTCCTCGCGCCAGGGGACCTTCACTCGAGGGAAGGCAGGCCAACGCCGGGCCGGTGCCCAGCTGCTTGGGTCCGCTGTCACTCGGGCGGCGGCGCGGACACGCGCCGGCGCGCCGTGAGACGGCTGCAATGTACTCGTTTCTGATTGGGAATGCTAGATATTGACCAGAATTGAGCGAATCCATGATCACGACGCCGCGGCCACGAACTACGCACGACGTCGACGGCGGGGGATGCCGCGCGAGAAGCCGGGAGCGGCCCTCAAGACGCGAGAAGTCTCACGAGCGGACGGGTCGGCATGGCGCCGAGAGGTTCGATATGCGTCGACACCTCGGGTGGTGAGCTCGCGCGTTCGCGCGACCACCTACTTCTCCCGCCACCGCGACCCACCTGGTCGCTGCAACGTGACATCCCCGCCGCGACGACGGTGGGGCTGCCGGCGGACACCAAGGCCCGGGACATCGCCGAAGCCTCCATCCACCGCGTGGTCGTGGGCACCGACACCGGCGCCACGATCCACGTGAGCGGGATCGACCGTGGTTTCCTCCTCGGGGACGACTTCTTCCCCTAGGAGTCGTTCCTCTCCTGGAGCGGTGAGGCCACCTTGACCCCGGAAGGGTCGTCGGCGGTCCTCTGGACGCGTTGAGGCTCACCCTCGCCGGGGCGAGCCTCCCCGGCGCCCATGGCCTACCACGGTCTCCGGCGCCGTCGCCGCCGACGGGCGAGGATCAGCGCAGGGTGCTCGCGAGGTCGGGTACCGCGCCCAGGTAGCTCGCGAGAAGCCTGCGGGCGACCTCGACGGAGCCCACCATCGGGTGCAACGCGAAGGCCCGCAGCGCTCGTGCGCGGGACCCCTCGACCGCGGCGGCGATCGTCTCACGCTCGACCGCCTTGACCTTGAGCATCATCCCGAGCTGGTCCGCCGCGACAGGACCGGTCGCGACCGGGTGGGTGCCGTTGCTGTCGACGATGCACGGCACCTCGACGACGGCGCCGTCGTCGAAGCCTGGTACCGCGCCACGGTTGCGGACGTTGAGGATGTGGACCGAGCGTTCGTTCCGGCCGATCGCCGCCATGATCGCGAGAGCCACCCGCTCATAGCCACCGCCCTCCACGTCGTCGTCGTCGCGCGGCGAGTCGTCAGGTCGGCTCTCGGCCATGTAGGAGGCCTCCCGGTCGCGGCGAACGCGGCGCCACTCAGCCAGCGCGCGCGACGGGTCACGGTCGACCGTGGCGTAGAACTCCTCCTGCTGCTTCCGCAGGTAACCGCCGCGGGTGCGGCCGCCCGCGTCGGCCAGGGCAGCTGTCGCCTCGTGCTGGGAGTACCAGTACCAGAGGTACTCGTTCGGCAGCGCCCCGAGCACGCGCAGCCAGTCACCGCCGAACAGCCGTCCCTCCTCGATGGACGCGAGCCTCGCGTCGTCGGCGAGCAGGGCGGGCAGCTCGTCACGGCCGTCGACGAGGATGGCGCGGAGCCAACCCAGGTGGTTGAGGCCCACGTAGTCGAACCACGCGCGCTCGAGCGGCACACCGAGCGCTCGAGCCGCCCGGCGACACAGTGCGGCCGGCGAGTCGCAGATCCCGACCACCCGGTCGCCCAAGACGTGGGACATCGCCTCGGTCACCATGCCGGCCGGGTTGGTGAAGTTGATGACCCACGCGCCTGGCGCGACGCTCCGGACCCGCTCGGCGATGCGCAGGGCCACGGGGACCGTCCTCAGGCCGAACGCCACGCCGCCGGGGCCGGTCGTCTCCTGGCCCAGAAGACCGTGGTCGAGCGCGACCCGCTCGTCGACCTCGCGTCCCGCGAGCCCGCCTGGTCGTACGGCGGAGAACACGAAGTCGGCTCCGTCGAGCGCCTCGTCGAGGTCGGTCGTGGCGGTGACGCGCGGCGATCGCCGGCGCGTCGCGGCGAGCTGGTCGAGCACGGCCGTGATGACCCGCAGCCGCCGTGGGTCGACGTCGTGGAGGATCACCTGGTCGACTAGTCGCTCCCGATCCTCGAGCAGCGCGCCATAGACGAGAGGGACCCGGAAGCCACCCCCGCCGATCACCGTCAGCTTCATCCGGCAACCACGTCCGTCTTCATAGGGCAACGTTCGTCTGGCCGCGCGGGGGTGAGAACCTCATCCGACGACCACCTCGACCCCCGCGTCTCGAAGTGTGTCGAGGGTCGCCCGGTCCGCGGCGTCCTCGGTCACGATGGTGGACAGGCTCTCGGGCCCGCACACCCGGGCGAGGCCGGTGCCCGGGAACTTCGAGCCGTCGGCGACGAGGACCGTGCGGTCGGCGGCCTGCAGCATGGCGCGCTTCACCGGCACCTCGATCGTCGTCGTGTCCATGACCGAGCCGTCCTTACGGACGCCACTCGTGCCAAGGAACAGCAGGTCGGCGTGAACCTGCCTCAGGGCGTCCTCAGTCAGGAACCCGACCATCGAGCGGTAGTTCCGACGCACCTGGCCGCCGAGCAGGATCAGCTCGATCGCGTCGTCCGAGATCAGCTCCTGGTAGACAGCGAGGTTGCTCGTCACCACCGTCAGCCGGCGCCCGTGGAGATGGGCGGCCACCCGGTGGATCGTCGTGCCGATGTCGCACAAGACGACCGCGCCGTCGGGCACGAGCTCGGCCGCGACCCGACCTAGCTTGTCCTTGGTCTCCGAGCGGGTGACCGCCATGTCCTCGAACGAGGGCTCGGCCACCTCACTGCACGGCAGTGCCCCACCGTGGACTCGTTGGACAAGACCGTCGCGGTCGAGCAGCGAGATGTCGCGCCGCACCGTGGCGAGGCTGACACCCAACCGCTCGGCGACGGAGCGGGCATCGATCCCGCCCTCCGCGCGGAGCATTCGCAGGATGTGACGACGCCGCTGTTCCGCGAGCACAACTGCATGCTAGCAGGCCAGAAACGCTCACGATCGCGCGCGACCTCCCACATGTCCGCCCGAATCGAGCACCAACACCCGAGGCTTGCCGCGAGTATACGCTCACATTCGGTCATCTTCGAACAAGACCTTGCAGGATCGCTTGCGTCGGCTGCGACGGCGCTGGCAGCATGACACACAGTCGGTGGTCCGGAGGGGAGGCCGACCGACCGTCGCCTTCGAAAGAGAGCGCATGTGACTACGACTGTGCCGACCGGCGGGAATGGGTTCGAGGCGGCCGCTCCGCCGTCCTCACCGCATGCAGCACGCCGCTGGGATCCCCTCGCCGGCCTGCGCGCCGCCGACGGTCCAGACATCGACGTCTTCGTGTCGGGGATGGTCTTCCTCGACATCGTCTTCACCGGGCTCCCCACCGCGCCGAAGGCCGGCACCGAGGTGTGGACGTCCGGCATGGGATCGGCGCCCGGTGGCATCGCGAACTTCGCGATCGCGAGTGCCCGTCTTGGCCTGCGAACCAGCCTCGCCGCCGGCTTCGGTGACGACATCTACGGTGACTACTGCTGGCGGACCCTTCAGGACCAGGAGGGCGTCGACCTGTCCCGTTCCCGACGGTTCCCGGGCTGGCACTCGCCCGTCACCGCCTCGATCGCCGTCGATCGCGACCGCAGCATGATCACCCACGGCCACGAGCTGCCCATCAGCGTCGACGACCTGGTCGGCGACCCGCCGCCCTCGCTGGCCGTCTTCGCCGACCTCGCCAGCGGGTCGGGGGAGATCGGGCTCCCCGGCTGGGCCCGCCGCGCGGGGGCCAAGGGCGCGCTCGTGTTCGTCGACGCGGGCTGGGACCCCTCCGGCCTCTGGAACCCCGACCTCGCCAGGCAGCTCGCCGGTGTTCACGCGTTCCTCCCCAACGAGGTCGAGGCGATGGCCTACACGAGGACGCAGAGCCCGGACGACGCGCTCCGGGTGCTCGCCGAGTGGGTCCCCCTCGCCGTCGTGACCCGGGGCGCCGACGGCGCGATGGCGATCGACGCGACGACCGGCGAGCAAGCCAGCGTCCCGGCCCCGCGAGTCGACGCGATCGACCCCACCGGCGCCGGCGACGTCTTCGACGCGGGCTTCATGGTTGGCACCCTCGCCGGCTGGCCGCTTCGCGAACGGCTGCTGTTCGCCACCCTCTGCGCCGCCTTGGCGGTCACCCACGTCGGCAGCTCCCTTGCCGCGCCCGGCTGGGCCGACATCGTCTGCTGGTGGAAGGACACCCGGCGCCGGGCGAGGGCAGGCGACGGCACCGCCAGCGAGCTCGCCGCCAGCTACGGGTTCCTCGAGGATCTGCTGCCCCCGACACCGGTGGAAGCCGTCAACCGCGCCCATGCGACCCTCGGTCGGAGCGTCGCTGTCGCGCGAAACACCACGTCAGCCAAGGACAAGGAGGAGCCATGACCGCACGACCGGCACGGGTCCGCCTCACGGTGGTCCTCGTCGGCCTCCTCGGCCTGATCGCGGCCGGCGCCTGCGCGCCCGGCTCCAGCGACACGAGTGCGAGCAACACCCGGTCGCCCGAGGCCACCCCTGAGTCCACCGCCACGGTCCGGACCGACCCCTCCACGCTCGGCGAAGTCACGTTGACGGTCTGGGACCAAGAGGTTCGGGGCGGCCAGAACGAACAGATGGAGGCGCTCAACGCCGCCTTCCAGGAGAAGTACCCGAACATCACGATCGAGCGGGTGTCGCGTTCCTTCGAGGACCTCGGGACCACCCTGCGCCTCGCCCTGTCCGGCAACGACGCGCCCGACGTCGTCCAAGCGAACAACGGTCGCGCCGACATGGGTCAGTTCGTCAAGGCCGGCCAGCTCATCTCCCTGCAGCCCTGGGCGGAGGCGTACGGCTGGACCGAACGCTTCCCGGAGAGCGTGCTGCAGTACGTGAGCTACACACCGGACGGTTCGACGTTCGGCGAAGGCGAGATCTACGGCCTGCCGCAGGTGGGTGAGATCGTCGGCATCTTCTACAACAAGGCCAAGCTCGCCGACCTCGGCCTCGAGGTGCCCACCACCTGGGAGGAGTTCAACAAGGCTCTGGCGGCCGCGAAGCGTGCCGGCGAGATCCCCCTGCAGCTCGGCAACGTCGACAAGTGGCCCGCCATCCACGTGTTCGGGGTGATCCAAGGCCAGCACGTTCCGGTCGAAACCGTCGCCGACCTCGGCTTCGGCCGGGAGGGCGCCTCCTGGACGACACCGGAGAACACCGCCGCGGCCGAGGAGCTCGTCCGCTGGGTGGACGCCGGCTACTTCAACGACAGCCCGAACGGCACCGACTACGACAAGGCGTGGCAGGACTTCGCGGCGGGACGCGGCGTCTTCCTCATTGCCGGCTCCTGGCTCGGCGCCGACCTCGCCAAGGCGATGGGCGACGACGTGGGCTTCTTTGCGCCACCGCCCCGTGAGGGCGGCACGGTGGCGACGACCGGCGGCACCGGTATCCCCTTCGCCATCACGAGCAAGGCGGAGAACCCCGACGCCGCCGCGGCCTACATCGACTTCATCACGAGCCCTGAAGCCATGAAGATCCTCGCCGAGACCGGCAACCTGCCCGTCCTCGACACGGCCGACCAGGAGGCGCCGGAGGGTGTCCAGGCCGACATCTTCCAGGCGTTCGGCCAGGTGAGCGAGGCCAACGGACTGCTTCCGTACCTCGACTACGCCACGCCCACGATGTCCGACACCATCGGTGCCGCCTTGCAGGACCTCATCGCCAAGCGCGCCACGCCCGAGGAGTTCCTGCAGCGGCTCGAAGACGACTACAGCGCCTTCGTTGCTGAGAACAGCTGAGCCCACGACACGCACCGGGCCGGACCGGCTGGCGCGGGCGGCGCGGCGTTCCACGCACCGCCCGCCTGGCCAGCCCGGCTGGCTGCCGTACGCCTACCTGCTGCCGGCGTTCGCGGTCTACGCGGTATTCCTGCTCTACCCGGTGCTCCGCGCGGCGAACCTGTCGTTGTACGAGTGGGACGGGCTGACCCTCGGGACGTACGTCGGCCTGGACAACTACGTGGCGGTCGTCACCGACCCCGCGTTGCGCGCGGCGTTCGGCCACGCCCTCGTCCTCACCCTCTTCTATGCCGTGCTCCCGCTCCTGATCGGCCTCCTGCTCGCCGCGATCTTTCACCGGGCGAAGGTGCGCGGGCTCGGCTTCTTCCGCTCCGTGGTGTTCGTCCCGCAGGTCGTGGCGATGGTGGTGGTGGCGGTCGCCTGGCGCCACATCTACGCGCCGGACGGTCCGCTCAACCGAGCCCTCGCGACGATCGGCCTCGGTGGGCTTACGCGCGGCTGGCTCGGCGACTACACCTTCGCCCTCCCCGCGGTCGGACTCGTCGGCACCTGGGTGGAGACCGGGCTGGTCACCGTCCTGCTCATGGCCGGGATGAGCAGGATCCCGCCGGAGCTGTACGAGTCGGCCCGCCTCGACGGGGCCGGCGCGGTGCGGGAGTTCTTCGCGATCACCCTCCCGGCGGTCCGGGGCGAGATCACCGTCGCGCTGACCCTCACCATCATCGCGGCGTTGAAGACGTTCGACCTCGTCTACGTCACCACCCGCGGAGGACCCGGAGACGCCACGTCGGTGCCGTCGTACGAGGTCTATCGCCGAGCGTTCATGATCGGTGAGGTCGGCTCGGCGGCCGCCGTCGCGGTCACCCTCACCGTGGTGATCTTCCTCGTCAACCTCGTCGTGACCCGCCTCGGCGACCGGGAGACGGCGTGAGCCGGAGAAGGAGCGCCTCATGAGGATCAGCCGCGGCGAGCGCCTCGCGAACTACGTCATCCTCTGCGCCTTCGCGCTGTTCGCGCTGTGGCCGATCCTCACCATCCTGGTGCTCGCGGTCGGCCCGGACGACAGCGCGGCCTCCCCGGAGCAGGGCACGGGTTTCCTCGGGCTGCACCCGGAGAACTTCGTCAACGCCTGGAACGTCGGCAGGTTCGGCCCCGCGATGCTCGCGAGCGTGGCGGTCTCGACGTTCGTCGTGACCACCGCCACCGTCTTGTCGATCATGAGCGGATATGCGTTCGGCACCATGCGCTTCCGCGGCCAGAACGCCTTGTTCTACACGTTTCTCGTCGGCCTCATGGTGCCGACCGAGGCGATCGTGGTCCCGCTCTACTTCGACCTGCGCAGCGTGGGGCTCACCGACACGTTCTGGGCGATCGCGCTGCCGCAGGTCGCCCAGTCGGTGGCGTTCGGGACGTTCTGGATGCGGGCGTACTTCCGGACGAGCTCGCTCGCGCTGGTCGAGGCGGCGCGGCTCGACGGAGCCGGGTCGTGGCGGGTCCTCTGGCTGATCCTCGTGCCCATCGGCCGCCCGGCGATCGTCACCCTCGTCGTCCTCACCTTCTTGTGGACGTGGAACGAGTTCCTGATCCCGCTCGTCATGGCGACGAGTGAGCACCTGCGGACCGCGCCGCTCGGTCTGGCGTTCTTCCAAGGGCAGTACACGACGGGGTTCACGCTGCTCGCGGCCGGAGCGGTGATCGTGGCCGCGCCCGTCCTCGTGGTCTACATCGTCCTGCAGCGCCACGTCATCCGCGGCATGCTCGAGGGCGCCGTCCGCGAGTAGGTCGGCGGCTTCCAGTCGCCGGCCGCCCAGGCGCGGCCTCGAGCGCTCGTGTCGCGCCTTCCTCGCATCCCACAGGCACTCGATTGTCGGAGGCAGGCCGCGGTCATCTGGACCTTCCTGTGGCGTACATGCCACTTTCAGAAGGCAGTTCCCGACGTCACGTGGTCATTTCAGCGGACGTGACGTGGTCATTTCAGTCGACGTGGCGGGGGCATGTCGGTCGGGCAATGGTCAGCGGCCGACGGCGTAGTTCTGCATGGTGCGGGGGTTGGCGCCCGCCGAGACGACGCCGGTTTCGGGATCGCGAGCCACGGCGCAGAGTCGCCCGAGGGTCCACGGGCCGGAGCGGGTGACGATGTGGCCACGTCGTTGCAGTCCGGTCAGCACGTCCTCGCCCAACCGGTCTTCAGCGATCAAGCTGCGTGGCTGCATCTCCCGCGGGTAGAACGAGCTCAACAGGTTGGAGGTGTGCCACGCCGGCGCGTCGATCGCCTCCTGCAACGACATGCCGCCCAGGAAGTGCCGCAGCAAGAACAACAGCTGCCACTGGTCCTGCTGGTCACCGCCTGGCGAGCCGCAGGCGAGCACGGGTCGTCCCGCGTCCATCACCAGGGTGGGGGAGAGAGTCGTCCGCGGCCGTCGGCCGGGTGCGAGCGAGGACGGCAGGCCCTCCTCGAGCCAGAACATCTGCGCCCGGGTGCCCAGACAGAAGCCGAGCTCGGGAATCGTCGGCGAGCTCTGCAGCCAGCCGCCACTCGGTGTCGCCGAGATCATGTTGCCCCACCGGTCCACGACGTCGATGTGGCACGTGTCGCCGCTCACGAGACCGCTGGGGGAGACGGTCGGCTCGCCGAGGCCTGCGGTCGTTCGGGATGCCTGCTCGGTGTCGCCGCTTCGTCCTGCCGGGCCGATCCGCTCGCCGCGACTCCAGCTGCTTGCGCGATATCGCTCGTACGCCTGGGGAAGTTTGGGTGCGCGGCCCTGCGGCGAGCCTGGCCGCAGCTCGTCGGATGCCAGCGCGCCGATGAGACTCGCCCGTCTCGACGCGTACGTCCGCGACAGCAAGGCCGGCAGTGCCGAGTCGAGCACGTCGCCATACCACGCGTCGCGGTCCGCCATCGCGAGCTTGACCGCCTCTGTGACGAAGTGGACACCCCGCTCACTCGTGAGGTCGAGGTCGGTGACGTCGCCGAGCGCGTCGAGAATCGCCAACGCCTGAAGCAGGACTGGGCCTTGTCCCCACGGGCCGGTCTTCGCGATCGTGAGGCCGTGCCACTCCATCGTCGTGGCGAGCTCCCAGTTGGCCGACCAGGTGGCGAGGTCGTGCCCGGTGAGGACGCCGCTGTGGTCGCGCCCGCTGGAGTCGCGAAACGCCTTGCGACAGAAGGCGTCGATGGCCTCCGCCACGAAGCCTTGCCGCCAGACGTTGCGCGCCGCCTCGATCTGCGCCTCGCGCCCTGACTCGGCCGCCTCGGCCTCGGTCACGAGCCGCTCCAACGTGTCGGCGTACGTCGGGTTGGCGAAGAGGGCATGGGGCTTGGGCGGCTCGCCGTTCGGAAGCCACAGCGCCGCCGACGTCGGCCAGTGCTCGAGGAACAGTTGCTGGACCTGGCTGATCGCGCGAGGGACGCCAGCGGCGAGCGGATGACCCGCCCTCGCATAGCCGATGGCAGGCTCCAGGACGTCGCGAAGCCGCCAGGTGCCGTGGTCACGGAGCAGCAGCAGCCAGGCGTCCACGGCTCCCGGGATGGTCGCCGCCAGGAGCCCGGATCCAGGGATGAGGTCCAGACCGAGGTCGCGGAAGTGGGCGATGGTAGCTCCGGCCGGAGCCGGTCCCTGCCCGCACAGAACCTTGGGGATGTGGTCGTCGGCGGTCGCCACGATGGCTGGTACCTCGCCACCCGGGCCGTTCAGGTGAGGTTCGACGACGTGCAGCACGAACGCACCGCAGACCGCGGCGTCGAACGCGTTGCCGCCGCGTTCGAGCACGCTCATCGCGGACTGCGAGGCGAGCCAGTGTGTGGACGCCACCATTCCGAACGTGCCGCGCAGGGTTGGGCGAGTCGTGAACGTCATGGCGATGCCTCCTCACGACGCAGGGCCGGCACCCCAGCCGTACCGGACTGCCCCGCCACACGAATATCCGGTCCCGAGCCATCGGCGTCAACCAGGTGGCAGGAGACCCTGCGGCCCGCGACCTGACGTGCCGCCGGGACCTCCACCGCGCACCGTTTCACGGCGACCGGGCAGCGGGTGTGGAACCGACAGCCCGATGGCGGTTCCACAGCGGACGGGATGTCGCCGCGGAGTACGACGCGCGTGCGTTCCCGTTGCTCGACCGGATCCGGCAGCGGAGCGGCCGACAACAGCGCCTGGGTGTAGGGGTGCATCGGCGTGGCGAAGATCGCCGCCGCCGGTCCGTGCTCGACCAGCTGGCCGAGATACATGACCGCCACCTCGTCGGCGAGGTACTCGACGGCTGGCAGGTTGTGGGTGATGAAAAGACAGGCGAAGCCGAGGTCGCGCTGCAGGTCGGTGAGCAGGTTGAGGACCGAGGCCTGGACCGACACGTCGAGCGCACTCGTGGGTTCGTCGGCGATGAGCAGCGACGGTGACGACACGAGAGCCCGGGCGAGGCTCACCCGTTGTCGCTGACCACCGGACAGCTCGTGCGGATACCGATGGAGGTACTCCACCCCGAGACCCACCTTGCGCAACGCCTCGACGACTGCCTGCTCGCGCTGGCGCCGGTTCGCAGCGAGTCGCAGCAGACGCAGCGGTTCGCCGACGATCGCACCCACCGTGAGTCGCGGGTCCAAGGAGCTCGCCGGATCCTGGAAGACGATGGCGAGCTCGCGCCGGTGCGGCCGCAGCGCGCGGCGACCGAGGTGGGTGATGTCCGTGCCGTTCAGGCGGATCGTGCCCGACGTCGGCCGGTGCAGGCGTACCACACAACGCCCCACCGTCGACTTCCCCGACCCGCTCTCACCGACGAGCGCGACCACCGTGCCCCGGTGGATCGTGAGAGAGACGCCGTCGACGGCACGGACCGGACCGAAGTGCATGACGAGGTTGTCGAGCTCGAGCACGGGTGGTGCCGGCTCGACGGGCTGGCGTGACCCAGGCGTCGACGGAGCCGTCGATCGAGGCGTTGCCGTGGTCATCGCGCCTCCACGGGTGGTGTCGTCGGATGCCAGCATGCGAACTGATGCGAGTGCAACGGATTCGTGGTCTGTCCTCCCTTCACCGGCTCCAGCGGCGGCGTGCTGGATCGGCAGAGCTCGTCGGCGTTCGGACAGCGATCGGCGAACGCGCAGTTGTCCGAGGGCTCAGCGAACACCGGCACGAGGCCAGGGATCTCGCGCAGCCTGTGGTCGCTGCCCCGGCGTGCGGTGGGGATCGCGCCGAGCAGCGCGTGGGTGTACGGATGGCGCGGGCGGGCGAAGAGCTGGTGAACCGGTGCCTGCTCCACCACGCGTCCGGCGTACATCACGACCACGCGGTCCGCGATGTCGGCGACCACTCCGAGGTCGTGGGTGATGAGCAGGACAGCGGTGCCGAGCCGGGTTCGCAGGTCGCGGAGCACGTCGAGGATTCCTGCCTGGACGGTGACGTCCAAGGCTGTCGTCGGCTCGTCGGCCACGAGCACCGTGGGATCGCAGGCCACCGCCATGGCGATGACGACCCGCTGCCGCATACCGCCGGACAGCTGGTGCGGGTACTCGTCCACCCGGCGTTCCGGCGACGGGATGCCGACCAGCTTGAGCAGCGCGATGGCGCGCTCCCGGGCCGCTGCCCGGCCAAGCCGCTGGTGGACCTGTAGCACCTCGGTGATCTGCCTGCCGATCGTGAGCACCGGGTTGAGCGAGGTCATCGGCTCCTGGAAGACGTACGCGATGTCGCGGCCGCGCAGCGGGCGGAGCAGCCGCTCCGGTGCACCGACGAGCTCCTGGTCGCGCAGGCGTACCGAGCCCTCGACCCGCGCGGTCGGTGGAAGCAGGCCGGCCAGCGCAAGCGACGTCACGCTCTTGCCGCACCCTGACTCGCCGACGATCGCCACGATCTCGCCAGCAGCGACGTCCAGGTCCACCCGGTCGACCGCAGAGACCGTTCCGTCCTCGGTGTGGAACCGCACCGACAGCTCGCGGACGGACAGGACAGGACCACTCGCCGGTGCAGGCGGCGTGGCAGTCGACGCGTCCGCGCCGGCCGGTCCCGGGTGGGCGGGCGGCGGTACGGCCCCACGAGTCGGTGTCATCTGCCACCACCTCGCGGGTCGAGGGCGTCGCGCAGGCCGTCCCCGAACAGGTTGAACGCCAGTGTCACGACCATGATCGCGACACCCGGGACGACGGCAGTCCACGGCGCGCGCTCGGCGTACTGCTGGGCGTCGGCCAGCATGGTGCCAAGGCTCGGTTGCGGTGGCCGGATGCCCAGACCGAGGAAGCTCAGCACGGCTTCGCCCAGGATCGCGACGGGGATGGCCACCGTGGCCTGCACGATGATGGCCGACATCGCGTTGGGCAGGATGTGCCGGGCGAGCACCCACGCGTCACTGGCTGAGGACGCGATGGCCGCGGCCACGAAGTCCAGCGCCTTCAACCGGAGCGTCTCGCCGCGTACCACCCGCACGATGCCGGGGATCTGGGCGATCCCGATGGCGAGGGCGGCGTTGGTGAGGCTTGGCCCGCGGATGGCGGCGAGCCCGACCGCGAGGATGAGGAACGGGAACGCCAGCACGAGGTCGGTGAGGCGGGAGATCACGGCGTCGAGCACCGGCAGGTAGCCGGCGGCGAGGCCGAGTGGCACGCCGGCGGCCAGTGCGACCGCAACCGCCAGCACACTCGCCTCGAGCGAGGAGCGCAGGCCGAAGAGGATCCGCGACGCGAGGTCGCGGCCCAGGTCGTCGGTTCCCAGCAGGTGGCCGGGTGTTCCGGGCGGTGAGAACGCTGCGTCGAACTGCACTTGGTCCGGTGCATAGGGCGCGACCACGCCGGCGAGCACGCCACCGAGCAGCGCCGCACACAAGACCACGAAACCGGAGACCGCAAGCGGGTTGCGCGCCAGCCGCCGGACGACGCGGCGGCCGCGCAGACTCGCCCCGGTGGCGGGCGCCGTGCCTGCAGACCAGTCGGTCTCGGCGAGGGTCGGGTCAGCTCCGCTCACGCCCGCGCGTCACCTCCTCCGCGCTCTCGTGTGCCTCGATGTGGCGACGAATGTCAGCGACAAGCCCTTCCATCGTCGGGCGGGCCAAGCGCACCCCACCTCCTGAGAAGCTGCAAGCGGGAAACAGCGAGCAAGCCGGAGTTGACGTCGACCGTGGCATACGGGCCGCACCGCTCGTGCGAGGTCTTCGTGGCGCATGCCTCATGCCGGCTCACGTCCTCTGATCCGGATCCGCGGGTCGATCACCGAGTAGAGCAGGTCGACCAGCAGGTTGATGACGATGTACGCCGTCGCCGTGACGAGCACGACGGCCTGGATGACCGGGTAGTCGCGCTGGAACACCGAGTCGATGGTGAGCTTGCCGAAGCCGGGAAGCCCGAAGATGCGCTCGGTCACCACCGCTCCGGAGATCAACGCCCCGAGCTGCAGACCCACGATCGTGACGACGACGATCAGGCTGTTGCGCAGGGCGTGCCGGATGATGACGGTGTGCGGCGGCAGGCCCTTGGCCCGGGCCGTTCGTACGTAATCGGTCGACAACGCCTCCAGCATCGACGACCGGGTCTGTCGCATGATCACCGCGGCGAGACCGGTCCCGATGACGAACGCGGGAAGCACCATGTGGTGCAGGTTGGACAGCGGGTCCTCGCGGAACGCGACATATCCCGAGGCCGGGAAGAGCCGAACCGCCACGGCAAGGTAGAGGATCGCGACCAGCCCGAGCCAGAAGTTCGGGATCGACAGTCCGGCAAGGGCACAGATGTTGGCGATCCACTCCGTGATCCGGCCGCGTCGCACCGCCGCCGCCACGCCGCTTGCGATACCGATCAGCGCCGCGACCAGGAGGGAGAGGAACGACAGCTCCAGCGTCACCGGCAACGCGGTCGCGATCATCTGGGCGACCGGGAGGTCGGTACGGATCGACGTGCCCAGGTCACCTCGCACGCTGTGGGCGAGGAACTGCCAGTACTGCACCGGCAGAGGATCGTCCAGGCCGTACTTCTCCCGGATCGCTGCGAGCGACGCGGGGTCGCGCTGTTCCCCGGCGAGCGCCAGTGCGGGATCGCCCGGCAAGGCACGCATGCCGAGGAAGACGACGATCGTCGCGAGGACGAGCGTGACCACCGAGTGCCACAGTCGATGCAGCAGATACCTCGCCACGTCTCGACCCCGGGTTGGCTACTTGGCGAAACCGGCTCGTGCGACGCGCAGGACGCCGTCGGGGAACACCTGCACCCCCTTCACGTCGTTCGAGACCGCGGTCAGGTTGCGTTGCCTGTAGAGGTAGATCAACGGAGCTTCCTCGCGAATCTTCGTCGCCACCTGTCCGTAGAGTCGGGCGCGCTCTGCCTGATCGGTGGACTGCCGGGCCTGGGTGAGCAGGTCGTCGAGCTCCGGATCGGAGAATCCCGCGACGTTCTGGCTGGCTTGGGTACCGACGAAGTTGGTGATGTTGGCGTCCGGATCGACCCGACCCGACCAGCCGAGCTGCAACAGCTCGAAGTCACCGCGGTCTTGTTGGTCGAGCAGCGTGGCGAACTCGGTCGGCTGGAGCACGAGCTCGAACCCGCTGGGTTTCACCATGGCCTGCAGCGCTTGTGCGATGCGAAGCGCGTCCGGCGTGTTGGTGACGAGCATCTCGATGCGGTACGGAGTCTTCACACCCGCCTCGCGCAGCAGCTCCTTGGCCCGCTCCGGATCGTGCGGCGTGCACTCTTGCGCCTCGTCCGTGCTGAACGGGCTGGCCGGCGAGATCGGTGAGCAGGCGACCGAGTAGATGCCGTTGAACACGGACTTGACCAGCGCCTCACGGTCGAGGGCGTAGTCGAACGCTCGCCGTACCCGCGCGTCCTGTGCGTGGGGCTTGTCGATCGGCTTGGGCGGCTGGGTGACCCCGTCCACGTTCCCCACGTTGAACGTCACGCCCTGGTAGCCCAGGCTTTCCGACTCGAGCAGAGTGATGTTCGGCTCCCGCTCCAGCGCGGAGACGTCCTGGGTGGACACGCTGTCAGCCACCTGAACGTCACCGGACCGCACGTTGGCTGCGCGGATGCTCGCGTCGGTGATGATACGGAAGACGACCCGGTCCAGATAGACCTTGTCGGCGTCGTAGTAGTTCGGGTCCTTCTCCAGCTCGATGGAGTTCTGGGGGACGCGCCGCACCACCTTGAAAGCGCCCACGCAGACCGGCGCGGTGGCGAACTTGTCACCCAGCCGGTCCAACGCCGCCGGGCTCATCACCATGCCGGCCCGGTCGGCGAGGGCTGCGGTCAGTGGGGCGAACGGTGCCGACAGATGGATCACGACGGTTTCGTCGTCCGGCGCGTCGATCCGGGTGATGGGCCCGAGCTCGCTCACCCGGGCGGAGGCGGGCAGCTTCAGGTGGCGTTCCAGGGACCTCTTCACAGCGGCGGCGTTGAACGGCGTGCCGTCGCCGAACTTGATGCCCGTGCGCACCTTGATGGTGACCGTCTTCCCGTCCTCGCTGACCTCCGGCAGGGCGGTCGCGAGCTGCGGCACGATCTCGGCCTCGGCGTTGGTGTCGTAGAGCTTCTCGCACGTGGCGTTGAAGACGTAGCGCCCGACGAGGGAACGCGCAAGCGTCGGGTCGAGCAGGTCGGGCTCGGCCGAGAGGGCGATCGTGAGCTCGCCGCCCTCGCGTACGCTCGCCGAATCGGCCGGCTCACCGACGTTGGCCGGACGCTCGGTGGGCGTCGCGCCACCGGAACGAGCAGCCGGCCCACCCGAGCCGGTATCGGACTCCTGTCCGACCGGCGCGCACCCTGCGCTGACAACGGCGCCGACGGCGACCGCTGCGAGAAGACGTGGGAGAAGTCGTGTGAGCACCGACGGTGCGTACCGACCCATGTCGTGCCACCCCGATCCTGTTGGTCGCTTCGAATGTGGTGGTCATGCCGGGGACGCCGCCCTGGCGGGTGCAGTGCGCCGACCCGCGGTACGTGCGTGCGGATCTTCGCACGTACCTCAGCTCATTCCGATCGAAATGACAAGAGGCCAGGTGGGGAAGGCCGGCGTGGAAGGCTGCGGTGGGTGTCGCAAGGGGCTGACGCCGAGTACGCCCCGCAGCGGCCATCTCCGCCTGGTCAACGTGTGCCACGCGCATATGTACGTGCATGAGCGCTGAAAAGACGGGCCGCTGGCCAGATCGGGTCCCGACGCTTCCGGAACTGGCCAGCCGATGAGGGGACAGAGGGCTGGCTTCACGACGCGCTTTCGTGTCGGCCGTGGTTGGCAGGATTGCCGACATGGCCATTGACGCGGTGATCTTCGACTGGGGCGGCACGCTGACCCCATGGCATGCGATCGACTGGGGCGAGCAGTGGCGCGTGTATGCGAAGGCCTACGACCCCGACCACGACGAGGCGGTCGTCGCCGCACTCGTCGCAGCGGAGACCGAGGCATGGCGGATCGCGCGAGAGGAGCATCGGGCGACGACCTTGGAAGCCATCGTGGGTGCGGCTGGGCTCGACCCGTCGGGCCCCGCACACGAACGTGCGTTGGCTGCCTACCACGCCTACTGGGAGCCGCACACCTACACCCACGACGATGTCGTACCGCTCTTCACGAGCCTGCGTGACCGTGGCATCGCCGTCGGCGTGCTGTCCAACACGCTGTGGTCCCGCGACTTTCACGAGTCGGTCTTCCGGCGCGACAAGGTACTCCATCTGATCGACGGTGCCGCGTATTCGAGCGAGCTCGAATGGACCAAGCCACACCAGGAGGCGTTCTACGCGGCGATGGCCGCCGTCGGAGCTGATCGGCCGGATCGCTGCGTGTATGTAGGCGACAGGCTCTTCGACGACATCTACGGCGCGCGCCAGGTCGGTATGCGAGCCGTCCACGTCCCACACAGCGACATACCTGCATGGCAGCGTGGTCCGCACATCGGCGAGCCGCATGCGGTGGTCGACCGGCTGGCCGATCTGCTGCAGCTGGTGGACGACTGGAGCCGACCGTAGGCCGGGATGCGGGTGACGTCGGTCGCAGCAGGCCGCTACCGGCGTTCCGGCAGACCAGGGAAGGCGACAGGCTCCGCACCCCAGGCGACCCGGCGTTCAGCGCAGTCGGTGAGCGTGCGGGTGGCGAGGTTCAACACCCGGGGCTGGGTGGCGTCGGCCACGAGATCGGCGAAGATGGCGGCGCAGCGTTCCTCGAGGTGCACGGCAAGCCGTCGGGCGTCGGCGCTGTCGTCGACGTGGAAGGGCAGGGCGTAGGCCGGTTCTGCCGCAACCGGTGAGGCTCCCTGATCCCGGATCAGTTCGGTGAGCTGGTCGCGCAGCCGTCGGTAGGTGTGGTAGATCCGCAGTCCACGGTCGAGGTCTTCGCCGAGCCGTGGCCCGAGGACGCCGTACCCCCAGAGCGCCGCGTGGACGCCGGCCAAGGCGCGTTGGAGAGCAGCGAGCTCCCGTTCATCCTTCGTGGCGTGACGAGTCATGTCCTGGGCCTTCACGAGTCGGGGTCGAGCAGGTGGGCGTGGATCGTCTCGCTGGCAGCGATCGAGGCCAGCAGGCGGGCGTTCTCGCCGCTCACCGCACCGACGACGGCCCCTCGGTCGGCAGCGGCCTTCTGCTCGGCTCTCACCAACGAGACGAGAGTCGCCTGCGGCGATGCGGATGGCGATGCGGATGCTGTCGCCTGGCGTGTGGGCTCCGTGTCGGGGGCCACCCGCGCCTCGATGTCGCCCGCGGCCGCCTCGGGAGTCGCTCCGGCGGCCGTACGCAGCGCCTCCAGGTGCTCCTCGTGGTGGCGTACGAACGTGCTGAGCCGTGCACGCAGTGTCGAGTCCCGGCCGATCGATCCGGAGCTCAGCGCCTTGCGGTAGAGGCCGATCAAGCGCTCCTCGTCCGCAGCCGCGGCATTCAGGATGGGCCGATCCGGGTCGGGTCGGGGCGGCTCGGCGGCCGCGGTCTTGCGGCGGTGAGGAGATCCCGAGGTCTTGTCAGGTGTACACCCGGTCAGGACGTTGGTGCCGAGCAGTGTTCCCAAACCGGCGTACGCGGGAATGGCCAAGACCCCTCGCGTCACGGCTTGCAGGACCTTCCGGCGCGATGGGCGGACGAGCTTTGGTGAATGATCGTTGGCCGCGCCGGCGTGCCGAGGTGGGCCACCGGAGGTCCGCCCGGGGGAGGCAGGACACCCGGTCGAAGCGCTGTCGCCCGTGACCGGCCTGCCAGCGAACCTGCTTGGTTGTCGAGGAAATCCACCGCCCGTCGCGTTCATCGGCGTGAGGTTACCTGAGCAGAGTCGGCGACACGTCGCGAACACGTGCCTTGTCATGGGCTGTCGGTGTCGTACGGATCGGCGCCTGCTTGCCTTCGAGCGGACGCATTCGCCGCGGGATGGCGAAGCGACCGACGATTCTTGCCTGATGCGGCGCATCATGTCGGTTTGGTCCGAATCGACCTGCGGTTCGCGCGAACCGACCTGCCCACGCGGTGCGCCGAGGCGTCGTTTGATCGGTATTTCTGTCGGAAGGTACGCTGACCTCGCCGGGCGAGATGCTGGTCCGGGCCGTTTCCGTCCAGGTCAGCGGCACGAGCCTGGGACGAGCGCCACGACCGAATACCTGCCGAGCTTCACGTGATAACTGGAGAGAGGAGGCGACCACAGTGAATGGCCCCGCAGCCCGTGACCGGGTGGCTGACCTCCTCGCACCTCTCCTTGCCGACGTCGCCTTGGATCTCGAGGCGGTCGAGCTCGTGCCCGCGGGCCGGCGGACCCTCGTCCGGGTCGTGGTCGACGCCGACGGCGGGGTCACACTCGACCAGCTGGCGGACGTCTCCCCGATGGTGGGCAAGGCGATCGACGATAGCGACGTCTTGGGCGACCGTCCCTACACCCTCGAGGTCACGTCGCGTGGCGTCGACCGCCCGCTGACCGAGCCGCGCCACTGGCGACGCGCCATCGGACGCCTCGTCAAGATCGTGCATTCTGATGGCCGGCAGCTGGTCGGACGGATCCAGGCCGCCGATCACGAAGCCGCCGACGTCGAGGTCTCCGGGCGCCTGCAGAGGGTCGAGTACGCACAGGTCGCCAAGGCTCGGGTCCAGGTCGAATTCTCCGAACCCACCGGAGGGCGCGCGAACGGGGAGGGATGAACGATGGACATCGACATGGCGGTCCTGCGCGCCCTCGAACGCGAAAAGGACATTCCGCTCGAGGCTGTCGCCGAGGCGATCGAACAGGCGTTGCTCATCGCCTATCACCGCACCGAAGGCGCGCAACCGCATGCTCGGGTCGAGCTCGATCGCCGCACCGGTCACGTCACCGTGTGGGCCCGCGAGCTCGACGAGCACGGTGAGGTCAGGCGGGAGTGGGACGACACTCCGAGCGGGTTCGGCCGCATCGCGGCGACCACGGCTCGCCAGGTGATCCTGCAGCGGTTGCGTGATGCCGAAGACGACCACATGTTCGGTGAGTTCGCCGGCCGTGAAGGTGACATCGTCTCGGGTGTGATCCAGCAAGGGAAGGATCCCCGGCTGGTCCACGTCAACCTCGGGCGCGTGGAGGGCGTGCTGCCGCCACAGGAGCAGGTGCCGGGCGAGCGGTACGAACACGGCCAGCGGCTCAAGTGCTATGTGGTGACGGTACGCAAGGGCTTCCGCGGCCCGCAGATCACGTTGTCTCGCACCCATCCCAACCTGGTCAAGAAGCTGTTCGCGCTCGAGGTGCCGGAGATCGCAGACGGCACCGTCGAGATAGCCGGGATCGCGCGGGAAGCCGGACACCGCACGAAGGTCGCGGTTCGTTCGCACAACCCGTCGGTCAACGCGAAGGGCGCCTGCATCGGACCGATGGGCTCGCGAGTGCGGAACGTGATGAACGAACTGCACGGCGAGAAGATCGACATCGTCGACTGGTCGGAGGATCCGGCCGAATACGTCAAGCAGGCGCTCTCACCTGCGCGGGTCACCGAGGTCAAAGTGGTGGATCTCGCGACGAAGTCCGCCCGGGTCATCGTGCCCGACTATCAGCTGTCCCTTGCGATCGGTCGGGAAGGGCAAAACGCACGGCTTGCCGCTCGGCTCACCGGTTGGCGGATCGACATCCGACCCGACACGGCGGCGGGCCAGCCCGGCATGGAGTCGGCGCCTGACGCGGGCCCCGAGACACCGGCAGGTTCGTCGACCGGGTAGGGCGTCGAGACGTCGATCTTTCGGGCCGTTGCGATGTCGGCAGACCTTGGCCAGGGCCGGCGGCGGCGGCCGAACCCGGCTGCCTGGGAACGCTGGGTACACTCTCCCAAGGTGGGTCGTACGGGTCGGGAGCCGAAAACACGTCCGCAGCCGATGCGGATGTGTGTGGGTTGCCGAGTTCGTGCATCCAAGTCCGAACTGCTCCGAGTCGTCGTGGTGCGCGACGCCGACACCGTGCGGGTCGTACCAGATCCATCTGGTTCAGCACCAGGGCGCGGAGCACACGTGCATCCCAGGCGGGATTGCCTGGGGCAGGCCGAGCGGAGACGCGCGTTTCCGCGGGCATTGCGGATCGAAGGGCCTGTCGATGTCGCCGACATTCGTCGCCACATCGAGGCCCTGGACGCGGTAACTCACCGACAGACCGATAGCGACAGGGCGCGTCCAGCCACACCGGCGGGGCCGCCAAGGAAACAGGAAGTGGGTCGAGCGGCTCATGAGCACTCGATGAGAACCGAGCGATGAGCACGCACAGGAACTAGCGGCCTGGACCCGACGGGGCCCGGGCCGGCGAAGGAGAGCAGTGGCAAAGGTCCGGGTCTACGAGCTCGCGAAAGAGTTCGGCATCGAAAGCAAGGCCGTCATGGCCAAGCTGCAGGAACTCGGTGAATTCGTGCGTTCGGCGTCGTCGACGGTCGAGGCGCCAGTCGTACGCAAACTCAAGGAATCGTTCGCGGCCGAGCCTCCGCCTGCGGCGAAGTCCGACGGCAAGGGAGCTGCGAAGAAGCAGGCGCAGAAGAAGTCGGCTGCCAAGCAGCCGGCTGCTGCGACGGCGGAGAAGGAGTCCGACACGGCGCAGCAGGCTGCGGCGCCAACACCGGCAACCCTCGACAAGGCTGGCAAACCATCCGCTGGCCGAGCCGACGAGGCAGTCGACCGGGCGGCAGCGGAGGCGGTTGCCGACAAGGCGGCTGCGCCACAGGAGAGTCCAGCGCAGCGGACAGCACCCACCCCGGGCGACGTGAGGCCCGCACCGCGCCCGTCCGACCTCAGGACTCCGTCCGATCGGGCGCCGCGTCCCGCCCCACCGCCGGGTCCGCCTGGACAGCCTGGTCCTGCGTCGGCTCGACCGGGCGCTCCGAGGCCTGGCCGGCCGGGGCCTGGCGGCGACGCTGGGCGGCAGGGTGCCGGCACGACCCGGCCGCGTCCTGCGGCTCCGCGGTCGGGATCCGGTCCCCGTCCCGGCAACAACCCCTTCACCTCGACCACCGGCATGCGCGGCCCCGCGACTGAGCGCCCGAGCGGTCGCCAGCAGGACGGTCCACCGCGTCCGAGTCCGGCGATGATGCCCGACCGGCGGGAGGGCGCAGGAGGTCCGCGTCCGAACCCGGCGATGATGCCGCCTCGTCCCGGTGCACTGAGCCGTGGCCGCGGCGCCCCGGGAGGCGCGGGCACGCGTGGCGGGCCCGGCACACGCGGAGCTGGCGGTCGAACCGGCGCTCCAAGTGGTGGTCGCCCCGCAGGGCGCGGCGGTCGTCCCGGTGGCGGCGGTCGCCTCGGCGCACCCGCAGGCGCCCCGCCGCGCAGCGGACTGGGCGGCGGACCTCGCGGCGGTCGTGGTCGTGGTGGGACCGCTGGCGCATTCGGTCGTCCCGGTGGCCCGACCCGCAAGGGACGCAAGTCGCGGCGGCAGAAGCGGCAGGAGTTCGACAACCTGCAGGCGCCGACGATCGGCGGCGTGCAGGTTCCCCAGGGTGACGGCCGCACCATCCGGCTGCGTCGTGGCGCGAGCCTCACCGACTTCGCGGAGAAGATCGGCGCCGACCCCGCGGCGCTGGTGCAGGTGCTCCTCCACCTGGGCGAGATGGTCACGGCGACCCAGTCGGTGAGCGACGAGACGCTGCAGCTCCTGGGCGCTGAGCTCAACTACGAGGTCCAGGTGGTCTCGCCTGAGGACGAAGACCGCGAGCTGCTCGAGTCGTTCTCGATCGAGTTCGGTGAGGACGAAGGCGACGCCGACGCCCTCGAGCCCAGGCCGCCCGTGGTGTCGGTGATGGGTCACGTCGACCACGGGAAGACCAAGCTGCTCGACGCGATCCGCAACGAGAACGTCGTCGCTCGCGAGGCCGGCGGCATCACGCAGCACATCGGTGCGTACCAGGTGTCCACGGAGGTCGATGGCGAGGAACGCAAGATCACCTTCATCGACACGCCTGGTCACGAGGCCTTCACGGCGATGCGTGCCCGGGGTGCTCAGTCGACCGACATCGCGGTGCTCGTGGTCGCGGCGGACGACGGTGTGATGCCGCAGACGGTCGAGGCCCTGAACCACGCCAAGGCGGCAGGTGTGCCGATCGTCGTGGCGGTCAACAAGATCGACGTGCCGGACGCCGACCCGGCCAAGGTGCGCGGCCAGCTCACGGAGTACGGCCTCGTGCCTGAGGAGTACGGCGGTGACACGATGTTCGTCGACATCTCGGCCAAGGCGCGGATCAACATCGACGGGCTCCTCGAGGCGATCGTGCTCACGGCCGACGCGGCTCTGGACCTTCGGGCCAACCCGAAGCAGGATGCGCAGGGCATCGCGATCGAGGCGCACCTGGACAAGGGCCGCGGCCCGGTCATGACCGTCCTCGTGCAGCGCGGAACGCTTCGGGTGGGTGACTCCGTGGTCGCGGGGCCCGCGTACGGGCGTGTGCGCGCCATGCTCGACGAGTACGGCAAGCCGGTGGAGGAGGCTCCGCCGTCGCGTCCGGTCCAGGTGCTCGGCCTGTCGAGCGTGCCGCGTGCCGGTGACAACTTCATCGTGGTGCCCGACGACCGGGTGGCGCGGCAGATCGCCGAGAAGCGCCAGGCTCTGGAGCGCAACGCCTCGATGGCCCAGCGCACCAAGCGGGTCAGCCTCGACGACCTGTCGAAGCTGCTCGAGGAGCGGCAGGCGCTCAACCTGATCATCAAGGGTGACGTCTCCGGCTCGGTGGAGGCGCTGGAAGACGCACTCGCCAAGATCGACGTGGGCGACGAGGTGGAGCTGCGGATCCTGCACCGTGGCGTCGGCGCGATCACCGAGAACGACGTCAACCTTGCGACGATCGACAACGCGATCATCATCGGGTTCAACGTTCGAACGCAGGGTCGTTCGGTCGAACGCCTCGCCGAACGCGAGGGTGTCGAGATCCGGTACTACTCGGTCATCTACCAGGCGATCGAGGAGGTCGAAGCGGCTCTCAAGGGCCTGCTCAAGCCGATCTACGAAGAAGTCCAGCTTGGAACTGCGGAGGTGCGCGAGGTCTTCCGTTCAAGCAAGTTCGGCAACATCGCCGGCTGTCTCGTCACCAGCGGTGTCATCCGGCGCAACGCCAAGGCCCGGGTGATCCGGGACGGCTCGGTCGTGCAGGACAACACGGAGATCGGGTCGCTGCGGCGGTTCAAGGACGACGCGACCGAGGTGCGCGAAGGCTTCGAGTGCGGTCTGACGTTGCAGAACTTCAACGACATCAAGATCGGCGACGTGATCGAGACGTACGAGATGAGGGAGAAGCCGCGCACCTGACGACGTTCGCACGTGACCATGTGCGCTACGTGAGCCCGACGTGCAAGACGTCCCGGCTCGTGCTCCATTTCCGACAGGCGTAGTGCACACGACCTGCCGGGGTACGAAGGCCTTGCCTTCTCACCCCGGCAGGTTGGTCACGTGGACCAGCCAAGGCGGCCGCAACCTTGCAAGAGGGGACGACGTGTTCACCGGGACTTTGCAGGCCGACCTGCGCCTCGGCGACGTGCGTTCGCTGAAGCAGAAGCGATCTTTCGTACGCCCGATCATCGCCGAGATTCAGCGGAAGTTCGCGGTGTCGGTCGCTGAGACCGACTACCACGACCTCTATCGTCGGACGGAGATAGGCGTCGCGGTGGTGAGCGGTGACAGCCGGCGATGCCGCGACGTCCTCGACGCGATCGAGCGGATGCTAGCCGAGCGCCCGGAGGTGGAACTGCTGGAAGTACGGCGGCAGTTGTTCGCCGACGGCGACGATGTGGCCGACCTCGAGCGGGTCGACCGGACGTGGCTCACGTCGAGCTAGAGGTGGCTAACGTCGAGCTTGTAGTGCCGGCCCGGGCCAGCTGAACCTGAGCCAGCCGGGCCAGGAGGTCTGCCATCGAGAAGGGGATGGCCATGAACCAGACACGGGTGAACCAACTCGCCGAGCGGATCCGTGACATCGTCGCGGCCATGCTCGAACGTCGGGTGAAGGATCCCCGCTTGGGTTTCGTGACAGTCACCGCGGCTCGGCTCACCGGCGACCTGCGGGACGCGACCGTGTTCTACACCGTCTTCGGCGACGAACGAGAGCGTGCGGCTACCGCGGCGGCGCTCGCGAGCGCCACCGGGATGATCCGCTCGGAGGTCGGGCGCCAACTCGGTCTGCGGCACACTCCGAGCATCACGTTCGTACCAGATGCCGTACCCGAAAACGCTGCTCACATAGAAGACCTGCTTCGCCAAGCACGTGAATCCGATGCCGAGGTGGCTCGCCGTGCCGCGGGGGCGAAGTACGCCGGTGACGCCGACCCTTACCGTTCGGCGGTTACTGACGAGGAGTGAATGTGGCGATCGACGGGATCGTTGTTGTAGACAAACCTGCCGGGTGGACCTCCCATGACGTCGTGGGCAAACTGCGCCGACTCGCACGGACCCGGCGGGTGGGCCATGCGGGCACGTTGGACCCCATGGCGACCGGCGTACTGGTGCTTGGCATCGAGCGAGCGACGCGTCTGCTCGGTTACCTGTCGCTCACGGAGAAGTCATACGACGCGACGATCCGGCTCGGCGTCGCCACCCAGACCGACGACGCAGAGGGTGTGGTCACCTCCCGCAAGCCGGCCGGTCACATCACCCGGGAGGAGATCGAGCGGGAGATCTCCAAGCTGACCGGGGAGATCACCCAGGTGCCGTCGGCGGTCTCGGCGGTGAAGGTAGGTGGGGAACGCGCCTACCGCAGGGTCCAGGCCGGCCAGCAGGTCGAGCTCTCGCCTCGGCGTGTGGTCATCTCGCGGTTCGACCTGCTCGACATGCGCCGGCAGGACGATGTGATCGATCTCGACGTCACCATCGACTGCTCCAGCGGTACGTACGTGCGCGCCCTGGCCCGTGACCTGGGCGCAGCGCTCGACGTCGGTGGACACCTGACCGCGCTGCGGCGTACCCGGGTGGGCCCCTATGGCATCGAGTCCGCGCGTACCATCGCCGACCTGGAACGTTCCTTCTCGGTCGTCCCGATCGCCGAGGTGGCGTCGGAGTACTTCCCCCGCTTCGACGTGGACGAGCCGACTGCGAGACTCGTCGCGTACGGGCAGAAGCTTCCTGGTGTCACGGTGGGCGGGAACCTGGTCGGAATGTTCGCGCCGGACGGAAGGTTTCTCGCGTTGTACGAAGACACCGACGAAGGTGCCAAACCGGTCGCGGTGTTCGCTGGTTGAGCACACGCGCCGCCCGGCTCGGCCGCCTGTGCGACGCGGCCGACTTCACGCTCGCACTACTCGAGGGGATCGTGCATGCTGCGTTGGGACGACCTGGCCGACGTTCCGAGGGCGGTCGGGCCGACCGTCGTGACCATCGGGGTGTTTGACGGGGTCCACCGAGGACATCAGCGGGTCATCGGGCGCGTGGTGGAGCTTGCGCGGCAGCGCAACGCGACGTCGGTCGTGGTGACCTTCGATCCGCATCCGGCGGCGGTGGTGCGTCCGGATGCCGCTCCGCTGCTGCTCGCAAGCCTGGACCACCGGCTCGAGCGGTTCGAAAGCCTCTCGGTCGACGCGGTGCTGGTCCTGCGGTTCGACAAGGAGCGGTCGCTGCAGCCGGCCGAGGCGTTCGCCCGGGAGCTCGCGGGAGCCCTGCGGCCGGTGGCCGTGGTGGTCGGGGACGACTTCCGGTTCGGTCACAAGGCGGCAGGCGACGTCGACCTGCTGCGTCGACTCGGCGCGGAGCTCGGCTTCGAGGTGGAGGGCCTGGCCCGCCGGGACGCCGAGATCGGTCCGGACTCAGAAGCGGGTGGCGCCGCGGGCTCGGCTCGGTCGGACGCCGACGTCGACACCGCGACCGTGTCCTCGACCGCCGTCCGGCGCGCGCTGGAGCGCGGCGACGTCGCGGGTGCCCGTCGGTTGCTGGGCTACCCGTTCCGGGTGGAGGGCGTGGTCGTCGAGGGTGCACACCGCGGACGCGAGCTGGGATTCCCGACGGCGAACGTGCCGGCGCCTGCCGGGATGGCGCTGCCGGCCGACGGGGTGTACGCGGGGTGGTTGACGATCCGGGACACCGGTGCGCCGGAGACCGCAGGAGCGACCGGCGGCTCCGCGGTGACGAGTGGTGAGCGCGCTCGTCCGGCGGGTCCCCTCCCGGCAGCGATCTCGGTGGGGACGAATCCGCAGTTCGGCAAGGAGCCGCGCCGGGTGGAGTCGTACGTCCTCGATCGCGACGACCTGGAGCTTTACGACCTCACAGTGTGCGTGGAGTTCGTGGACCGGGTACGCGGGCAGCAGCGCTTTCCCACGGTCGACGCTCTGATCGCGCAGATGACCGACGATGTCGAACGGGTGAGGCAGATTCTCACCGCAGAGTGATCGGCGCCAGGCGGGTGTGACCGTGTGACATCGGGCACCAACGGGGCGCTTCCCATGGTCACGTGCGGTGAAGATTTGCGCGGCTGGTAGCCTGGCCGATGCCGTCTACCGGCCGCGGATCGAGAGTGCCCAGGTGAACCGGCCCTGGGGCGCCGCGCAACGACCTTCTGGGAGGAGAATCGTGTCGCTCGACGCTGCGACCAAGAAGCGCATCATCGACGAGTTCGCGACCAAAGAGGGCGACACGGGTTCGCCCGAGGTCCAGGTCGCGTTGCTCACTCACCGGATCAAGTACCTCACCGAGCACATGAAGATCCACAAGCACGACCACCACAGCGAGCGCGGACTGCTGCTCCTCGTCGGTAAGCGCCGGCGGCTGCTCAACTACCTCAGGCGGGAGGACGTCGAGCGCTACCGCTCGTTGATCGAGCGGCTCGGACTCCGCCGGTAGCGGCGGTCCGGCACCACACCGGCCCAGGTCTTTCTGGCCGGCGTATCGTACCGGCAAAGGTCGGGGCGGTCGGATCACCGGCTGCCCCCTCCGACATAACGGCCGGATCGGCGAAAAATGAAAACCGGAGCGGCACTGGCCCGGGCCAGGACGGATCTTGACGCCAGGTCGCCGGTCCTCGGTAGTGGCCACTCGGGAAGGCGGTACGCCGGCCCGGGGGCCTCGATCGAAGACCGGCACGCCGCGCGGACCTCGGTCCGCGGCCTGACCCACGGCGCCGCTCCCTGATGCTCAAAAAGGAGGGAGCCCCCGTGGAGGGTCCCGTAACTGATCGACACCGAGTCTTCAGCGCCGAAGCCACGATCGACAATGGCCGCTTCGGCACGAGGCACATTCGCTTCGAGACCGGTCGGCTCGCCCGACAGGCGGCCGGCTCGGTCGCCGCATACCTCGACGGCGACACCATGGTGCTGTCGGCGACGACAGCGAGCAAGCAACCGAAGGAGCAGCTGGACTTCTTCCCGCTGACCGTGGACGTCGAGGAGCGTGCGTACGCGGCGGGGAAGATTCCCGGCTCGGTCTTCCGCAGGGAGGGCCGGCCGAGCGAGGACGCGATCCTCACCAGCCGTCTGATCGACCGACCGTTGCGTCCCTCGTTCGTCAAGGGGCTGCGCAACGAGGTGCAGATCATCGTGACGGTGCTCGCCCTCAACCCGGATGCCATCTACGACGTGCTCGCCATCAACGCCGCATCGGCTTCCACGCAGCTTGCGGGTCTGCCGTTCAGCGGCCCGATCGGCGGCGTGCGCGTGGCCCTGATCGACGACCAGTGGGTGGCGTTCCCCCGGGTCAGCGAGCTGGAGCGGGCGGTCTTCGACATGGTGGTCGCGGGCCGGGTACTCGAGGACGGCGACGTCGCGATCATGATGGTCGAGGCGGAATCGACAGAGGCCACGTGGAACCTCGTGCAGTCCGGTCACACCGCGCCGACCGAGGAGATCGTCGCGGAAGGGCTGGAGGCAGCGAAGGGATTCATCGCGGTCCTCTGCGAGGCGCAGGCGACGCTTGCTCGTAACGCCGCCAAGCCGACCACGGAGTTCCCGATCTTCCGTGACTACGAGGACGACGTGTACGAAGCGGTCTCGGCCGCCATTCGCGACGAGCTCAGCGAGGCGCTCACGATCGCGTCGAAGGCCGAGCGCGAGGCCCGGCTGGACGAGGTCAAGCAGCTCGCCGTCGAGCGCATCGGCGCCGACTTCGAAGGTCGGGAGAAGGAGATCGCCGCGGCGTTCCGTTCGCTCACCAAGACGCTCGTCAGGCAGCGCGTGATCCGAGACAACGTCCGCATCGACGGGCGCGGCCTCACCGACATCCGTCCGCTCACCGCCGAGGTCAACGTCGTGCCGCGAGTGCACGGGTCGGCGCTCTTCGAGCGCGGGGAGACGCAGATCCTCGGCGTCACGACGCTCAACATGCTGGCGCTGGAACGTCGGATCGGCCTCACGCTCGCCGAGGAGACGACCAAGCGCTACATGCACAACTACAACATGCCGCCGTACTCCACCGGCGAGACCGGTCGCGTCGGCTCGCCGAAGCGGCGCGAGATCGGCCACGGTGCGCTCGCCGAGCGGGCGCTGCTTCCGGTGCTGCCGACCCGCGAGGAGTTCCCGTACGCCATTCGCCAGGTCTCGGAGGCGATCGGGTCCAACGGCTCCACGTCGATGGGTTCGGTGTGCGCGTCGTCCCTGTCGCTGATGAGCGCCGGCGTACCGCTGCGCGCGCCGGTCGCCGGCATCGCCATGGGGCTCATCTCCGAGGAGCACGACGGTGAGACCAAGTACGTCACGCTCACCGACATCCTGGGTGCCGAGGACGCGTTCGGGGACATGGACTTCAAGGTCGCCGGCACTCGCGACTTCGTCACCGCGTTGCAGCTCGACACCAAGCTCGACGGCATTCCGGCCGAGGTGCTGGCGTCGGCGCTGCAGCAGGCCCGTGAGGCGCGCCTCACCATCCTCGGTGTGATGGAGAAGGCCATCGCCGCGCCCGCCGAGATCTCGCCGTACGCCCCGCGGATCATCAGCATGAAGATCCCCGTCGACAAGATCGGCGAGGTGATCGGGCCCAAGGGCAAGGTGATCAACCAGATCCAGGACGAGACCGGGGCAGAGATCACCATCGAGGACGACGGCACGATCTTCATCGGGGCGAGCGACGGCCCGTCTGCGGAGGCGGCCCGGGACAGGATCGCCGAGATCGCGACGCCGACGATGCCGACGGTGGGGGAGCGCTACCTAGGCACCGTGGTCAAGACCACCAACTTCGGCGCGTTCGTCTCGCTGGTCCCAGGTCGCGACGGCCTGCTCCACATCTCCAAGCTGCGCAAGCTCGCCGGCGGGAAGCGGGTCGAGAACGTCGAGGATGTCGTACGGGTAGGTGACAAGCTCCAGGTGGAGATCACCGAGATCGACGACCGGGGGAAGCTGTCGCTCACCCCGGTTCCGGAGGAGTCCGGCACACCGGCGTCGCAGCGATGAGGGAGGCCATGCCGCCTGAGAAGCCGCCGCAGAACGTGTCCTCTCCCGACGGCGCCGGGCCGGTGGCGGCCCGGCGCCCCGGGGGCCCGGCCCAGGCCCCGGGCACGACCGAGACCCTGATGCGTGAGGGTGACGGCGGAGTGGTCCGGCGCACGGTCCTGCCCGGCGGCTTGCGGATCGTCACCGAGACCATGCCACAGGTGCGGTCGGTGGCGTTCGGGATCTGGGTGGGCGTCGGCTCGCGCGACGAGCGCCCGGAGCTCGCCGGGGCGAGCCACTACCTCGAGCACCTGCTCTTCAAGGGCACGAAGCGCCGAGACGCGATGCAGATCTCGTCGGCGATCGATGCGGTCGGCGGCGAGATGAACGCCTTCACCACGAAGGAGTACACCTGCTACTACGCGCGGGTCCTCGACACCGACCTTCCGCTCGCCGTCGACGTCGTCTGCGACATGGTGGCGTCGTCGCTCATCGCCGCCGAGGACGTGGAGAGTGAGCGTGGCGTGATCCTGGAGGAGATCGCCATGCACGACGACGACCCGTCGGATGCGGTGCACGACGTCTTCGCCGCCGAGCTGTGGGGCGACTCGCCACTTGGAAGGCCGATCCTCGGCACGGTGGAGTCGGTGCAGGCACTCAGCCGGACGCAGGTCGTGGACTACTACCGCCACCACTACCGCCCTCACGCCACCGTGGTCGCCGTCGCCGGGAACGTCGAGCACGACACCGTCGTCCGCCTGGTCACCGAGGCGTTCGAGGCGGCGGGGTTCCTCGACGTACCTGCTGACACCCCGCCGATGCCGGCGCGGATCGGTGGGACCGCCCCGCCACACGCCAAGGGAGCGGTGCGTGTCGTGGAGCGGACGACCGAGCAGGCCAACCTGGTGCTCGGTGTGCCGGGACTGAGCCGTACGGATGAGCGCCGGTTCGTGCTCGGTGTGCTCAACGCGGCCCTGGGTGGCGGGATGTCGAGTCGCCTCTTCCAGGAGGTGCGGGAGAAGCGCGGTCTGGCGTACGCGATCTACTCGTTCGCCGCCCACTACGCCGACGCGGGAATGCTCGGTGTGTACGCGGGATGCCTGCCCACCAAGATCGACGACGTGCTCGACATCTGTCGGCACGAGGTGGCCAAGGTCGCCGAACACGGGATCAGCGAAGAGGAGCTGCAACGAGGCAAGGGACAGCTGCGTGGCTCGCTCGTGCTGGGGCTCGAGGACACGTCGTCGCGCATGGGACGTCTGGCCAAGGCCGAGCTCGTCTATGGGGAGCTGCTCAGCATGGACCAGATCCTGCGGATGATCGATGCGGTGAGTCTGGACGACGTCCGCGAGGTCGCTGCAGAGGTGTTACGGCCGTTGCCGACGCTCGCCGTCGTGGGTCCGTTCGACGACCCGGACCGTTTCGCTCGCGCCGTTCGCTGACAGAATGACCAGGCGTGGAAGGCCTCTGCGGCAGGACACGGCGATCTGAAGCCCGTGCGGGCCGCGTGAGCTCTCCGGATGGGAATCGGCCCCTGGCGAGGAGGCGGCGACGGTGACGATTGCAGTCGGAGTTCTCGGTGCGCGTGGCCGCATGGGACGCGAGGTCTGCCGGGTGGTCGAGAACGCCGACGACCTCGAGCTGGTGGCGCAGGTCGACCTCGACGACTCGCCGGAGGAGCTGGTGCGCTCCGGTGCCGAGGTCGTGGTCGACTTCACGCACCCCGGCGCCGTCATGCAGAACCTCGAGTTCTGCATCCGCCATGACCTGCACGCGGTCGTCGGGACGACCGGGTTCACCGAGGAGCGGCTGGCCACGGTGCGCGAGTGGCTGGCCGACAAGCCGAAGGTCGGCGTGCTGGTGGCGCCCAACTTCTCGATCGGCGCGGTGCTCATGATGCAGTTCGCCCAGCAGGCCGCGACCTACTTCGATTCCGTCGAGATCGTCGAGCTGCACCATCCACGGAAGGCGGACGCGCCATCCGGAACGGCTGCACGCACAGCCGAGTTGGTGGCGGCAGCACGGCGTGAGGCCGGCCTCGGCGCCATGCCGGATGCGACGAGTGAGGAGCGCCCCGGTGCGCGTGGCACCGAGATCGAAGGGGTCCGGGTGCACAGCGTGCGGCTTGCTGGCCTGGTCGCGCACCAGGAGGTCCTGTTCGGCGGCCACGACGAGACGCTCACGATCCGGCACGACTCGCTGGCTCGGACGTCGTTCATGCCCGGTGTGTTGCTCGGCATCCGCCGGGTCGCGTCCCGCCCTGGACTCACTGTCGGCCTCGAGCACTTCCTCCGACAATGACCACGTAACGTCGGGCACTCGCACCTGAGAGAGGCATGCCGACCTCAGGGGGGTACGACTCGCCGAGGTGTCCATCTCGCAGTAGCGCCGGCCGCAACCCGGCACAGCCGGCCGAGGCGTGCCTGGTCAGCTGGCCACGGACGGCGCGGCGTCGGTCGTTGGGTCGCCCCCAGCCGTCGAGGTCTCTCGGGTCGGCGCCGACGTGATCGCGGTACCGTGGCGAGCATGGAATGGTCGATCAAGGGCAAGACCGTGCTCGTGACCGGGGCGACGAGTGGAATCGGTCTGGCGGCGTGCATTCAGCTGGCCAGTCGCGGTGCCAGGCTCGTCATGGTGGGCCGGGATCCTTCGCGTACTCAGGCGGCGGTGCAGACCGTGCGCGACAGCACGGGGGCCGAGCCGGACTCCTTGCTGTGCGACTTCTCACGCCAGGCCTCGATCCGGGCACTTGCCAAGGCGTACGCCGACAAGTACGACCGGCTCGACGTTTTGGTCAACAACGCCGGCGGGGTCAACAAGACGCGCCGGCTCACCGAGGACGGCATGGAGATGACGTTCGCCGTCAACCACCTCGGACCATTCCTGTTGACGAATCTGCTGCTCGACCTCATCGTGGCGAGCTCACCCGCGCGGGTGGTGACGGTCTCCTCGATCGGGCATCGGTCGGGCACGCTCGACTTCGACGACCTGTTCTTCGAGCGCGGCTACCGCATCATGGCGGCGTACAACCGGTCGAAGCTTGCCAACGTCCTCTTCGCCAACGAGCTCGCCCGCCGGCTCGAAGGCACCGGCGTGACGTCCAACAGCATGCATCCCGGTGCCGTGGCGACCAACATCTGGTCCGGCGCACCCACCTGGGCCAAGCCGATCATCTGGCTCTTCATGCGTCCGACGTTCCTGAGCCCCGAGAAGGGAGCCGAGCCCTTGGTACGGCTCGTGTGCGACCCGGAGCTTGCCGGCGTGACCGGTTGCTACTTCGAGCGCCACCGGCAGGTCGATCCGGCGCCGGCGGCGCAGGACGAGGAGCTCGCTGCTCGTCTGTGGACGGTGAGCGCGGAGCTGGTCTGCCTGACCTGACGCTCCCGAGCGTGGAAAAAGTGATATCACTTTGCTAGCCTCATGTCATCGCTGGACATGAGGAGACGCTCACATGGGTGACAGCAAGGAAGTCAAGACGCCCCTGCACGAGGTGGCGCACGACGGGGTGAACGGTTGGCCGGTTCTGGGTCTTGTCATCGTGGTCGGGCTGGGCGGCATTGCCGTGCTCGTCCGCGGCATCGCGGAGCCCAGCACGGTCCAGGTGACTCTCGGTGCGCTCGCGTTCGCGGCCGCCGCCATCGTGGCAAACGGGCTCACCGCGGTCGCGCCTAACGAGGCGAGGGTCCTGCAGCTGTTGGGCAGGTACGTAGGCACCATCCGCGCGGACGGGCTGCGCTGGGTGAACCCGCTCACGAATCGGCGCAAGGTCTCGACGCGGATCCGCAACCACGAGACCGGTGTCACCAAGGTCAACGACGCCGACGGGAACCCGATCGAGATCGCCGCCGTCGTGGTGTGGCAGGTCGCCGACACGGCGCAGGCGGTGTTCGGCGTCGACGACTTCGTGGCGTTCGTCGCCATGCAGAGCGAGGCAGCGGTACGGCACATCGCCAACAGCTACCCGTACGACGCCCACGGCACCGACCAGCTCTCCATCCGCGACAACGCCGACGAGATCACCGAGAAGCTGTCGGCCGAGATCGCCGCGCGCGTGGCGCCGGCAGGTGTCCGCGTGATCGAAAGCCGGATCACGCACCTTGCGTACGCACAGGAGATCGCGCAAGCCATGCTCCGAAGGCAGCAGGCGAACGCTGTCGTGGCGGCGAGGCAGCGCATCGTCGAAGGTGCTGTCGGTATGGTCGAGCTGGCGCTCAATCGGCTTGCAGCACACGACGTCGTCTCGCTCGACGAGGAGCGAAAGGCGGCAATGGTGAGCAACCTGCTCGTCGTGCTGTGCGGTGACCGCGACACCCAGCCCGTGGTCAACACCGGAACGCTTTACCAATAGGCCAATTCGTCGTGGCGGTAGAACGAAAGAAGATCCTGCTGCGGTTGGATCCGAAAGTTCACGACGCGCTCGCGCGGTGGGCGGCTGACGAGCTTCGCAGCGTCAACGCCCAGATCGAGTTCCTCCTGCGATCGGCATTGGCAGCTGCAGGGCGTTTACCACGCGACGTCGGCGAGATTCGCCCACGGGGAAGACCGCGAAAGGACTAGCACGATGGAGTTTCCGCGCTCTCTTCCCGCCCAGCTCTACCTGCTGGCGTACGACCGGCAGAAAGGTCGGGTCCGGGGCTCGAACCTCGGTCACGCGCTCCGCGCGGCGGCCCTGGTCGACCTGCAGATGGACGGTCTTGTGGTCGACGAGGGTGGAAAGGCACGGGTGGCGCCGGATGCCCGACCGCCGGACGATCCCGTGCTCGCCGCCGTGTTCTCCGAGGTCGCCTCCGGGCGCCCACGGTCGTGGACGCACTGGGTGGAGAAGTCGGCGAGCAAGTTTCGGCGGATCGTCCGGGACGAGCTCGCAGCGGCCGGTTGGCTCGCGGTGGAGCGACGTCGCATCCTCAGGATCATCCCCGCCGACGACGTCCGGCTACGGCAGGAGCATGTGGTGAGCTCGTACGCCACCGAGCTCACGATGGTCGTGCGTCGTGGCCAGCCGGTCGATCGAATCGATCCGCGGAAACGAGCCCTGGTTGCGCTCGCCGCGATCGCCGGGCTGCCCACCCTCCTTTCGCGTGCCGATCGCAAGCAGTACAAGGTCCGGCTCGGCGAGTTCGCCGACGTGCTCGGGCCGATGGCTCGTGCGCTCCGACGCGCGATTCAGCGTGCTCATGCCATGGCCGCGACTGTCGGTGCCGGTGCCGGGTGGACCTCCCATGCCGGACCCTAGCGGTTCGCGGCGAGTCGACGCTCCTCCTCGATCCGCATGCGTTCCTGCCGGCGTACCCGCTCTGGAACGATCCGTTCCCGCGGCGCGGTCGGCGTGAAGTCGTACCGCTCCACACCAAGGCCACGCAGAACCGCCTGCTCCACAAGCGAGTGGTCGGAGTAGCGCTCGCGGTCGAACCGCATCGGCTCGGCGAGGTGGACGGGTGGGTTGGTGATGAGACGCGGGACCCGCAGCACGTTCTGCGACTTGGCGTGCAGGATGTAGGGGTGCAGGAGGTAGACGTCGCCCACCCGTCCGGTCGCCTCGACGAAGTCGGTGCACTGGCTGATCAGCCCTGCGATGTCGAAGTCCGTGGGCAGCACACCCTCGGGGCGCTGGGCTAGATACCGAGCGACCGGTCCGACCGAGTCGGCGGCCACGAAGGTCGCACCACCCTGATGGTGGACGTCGGACCAGAGAACGAGCGTGAGCAGTCCCTGCTCGGGTGAGTCGAGGAAGTGCCGGAAGAAGTCGCCGTCCTTGTGCCACCCAGGCGACTCGGCAGACGCCGGTCGCCACGGCTGGTCGGCGCCCTGCCAGAGGTTGACGATGAAGGCGTCGCTCCAGACGTACGGCTTTTTGATCCGTTCCTCTCCACCGAGCAGGTCACATGCGGCAAGCCATGCCTTGGGTGCGAACTCTGCGACGTCGATGTGACGGTGGCCAGGCATGTGGATGGACGGCTCGGCCCAGGTCGACGGATCGTCCGGGTCGTACCCGAGCCTGGTCCAGACCGACTCAGTGAGCTCGGCGGCGGCCTCCGGCGAGAAACAGTCGTGGACGACGATGAATCCCTTCGCAAGAAAGTGCTCGGCTTGCTCTTCGGTGATGACCCGGTAAGGGGATCCCATGACGTACGACCTCACGCAGTTGACGATCGACGCGGTGCCTGCGACATTGTGCCGGTCTTGAGAACGCTGCCTCGGCTGGGCCTCTCGCCGCACGCCAAGGCAGTCAGGTCAAAAGACAATGCAGGCGCACCTGCTTCAAGCGTACGCCGGACTCGCCGACGAGCTCCAGCTCCCGATGTGCGCCATCGGGCTGCCAACCCGCCTTGCGCAGAAACCGTCGGACCGGATCGTCGGCACTGGCGAGCCAGATCACGGCGCGACGAAAACCGTCTGCGACCAGCGTGTCGACGCAGGCCTGCAGGAGTCGTGAGCCATGACCCTTGCCGGTGTGATCCGGGTCGACGTGCAGGATGCTGATCGCGCCGTCGACCCCGGGTTGCGCGTCGGGGTCGTCGCAGGGTCCGGTCGCCGCGAACCCGACGACCTCACCTTTCTCGAGCGCGACGAGGAGCCGGTTGCGGGCGTCCGGCGGATGCGTGAGGGAGTGGCGCCACTTGTCGGCTATCGCGTGCTCGTCGAGCGCTTCCAAGAGTTCGTCCGGAAGGATCGAGGCGTAGTCGGTCTTCCACGCCCGGATCTGGACCTGCGCGACCTTCGGCGCGTCCGCCGCCCACGCGACCCGCACGCTTCGGTCGGCGGTCGGATGCTCGCTCACCTGATTCATCCTGCCACCCAGGTCACGCCTGTGCGCGCTTGCGGGCCCGGTAGGCGCGAGTCTTCTGCCGGTTCCCGCACACCCCCATGGAACACCAGTGCCTGGACCGGTTCTTCGACGTGTCGACGAACGCCCACTGACAGTCGCTCGCACGGCAGAGCTTGAGGCGCTGCCACACGCCAGCGGTCTGTGCGCTCACGATCGCGACGGCCAGCTGGGCCAACCCGGCCCGGAAGCCGTCACAGGCGGGCAGGAGCCGAGGGTTCCCGTCCTCGAAGCTCACGCGCAGCGGGAGCAGTTGCAGCGCCTGGTCCAGCTCGGCGACCTCGCGGCCGCCTGCTCCGTCGTGGTGCTGGGCCATGGCCTCGCGGATGCCTGCCCGGAGCGTGAGCGCGAGCTCGAGGTCGGCGGCGGTCGCCTGCAGACTGGCGTCGACGAGCTCACGTGAGCTGAGCCAGCGCACCAGATCGGCTGGTTCGCGCAGCTCGTCGATGTCGTCCTCGACGTCCAGCGTGTTGGCGAACGCACACAGCAGGTCGGCCTCAGCGGGGGTGTTCCGCCGACCAGCTGCTGTCTGTCCAGCGTTGGGCTGGCTGTCGCCGACTGTCATCGGTCGATCACCCCTTCGTACAACACCACCATACCTCAAATGCTGGTTGCGAGCTGGTGGTAACCGGCATATCCTCTTTGCAGGTGTCGGGATGGAGAGTCGGTGATCACGTCATGGTTCCTTTCAACGGACTGCGCATCGAGCTGCACAAGGTATTGCACGAGGAGCGGGTCCGGGAGGCGGAAGCATGGCGCCTGGCCCGCGTAGCGTCGGCCTACCAGAAGAAGCGGAGGGAGGCCGCGAGGCACAGCCGACGGCGCACGGAACCCGAGCGGACGGCACACGCTGGACGGTTGGCTGGGAGGGCGGCCGGCCAGAACGGCCGAAATCGGCTCAGATCCGTTGTTAGTCTGGCCGCATGGCGGTTGCGCGAAGCGTACCGGCGGGCCCGGACGAGGCGACCAGCTCGCCCGGCAGACCCACCACGCGACGCTTCGACGAGCTGCTCGCCGCCGACGAGCGCATCGAGCCTCGCGACGACATGCCGGAGGGCTACCGGACCACCCTGATCCGCCAGATCGCCCAGCACGCGCACTCCGAGATCATCGGCATGCAGCCGGAAGGCAACTGGATCAGCCGTGCTCCGAGCCTGCGCCGTAAGGCGATCCTCATCGCCAAGGTGCAGGACGAGGCGGGGCACGGTCTGTACCTTTACGCCGCGGCCGAGACGCTGGGCGTCAGCCGTGCCGAGCTGCTGGAGCGCCTGCACACCGGGAAGCAGAAGTACTCCTCGATCTTCAACTACCCCACGCTCACCTGGGGCGACATCGGCGCCATCGGCTGGCTGGTCGACGGGGCGGCGATCACGAACCAGGTGCCGTTGTGCCGATGCTCCTACGGTCCCTACGCGCGTGCGATGGTGCGCATCTGCAAGGAGGAGTCGTTCCACCAGCGTCAGGGGTTCGAGATCCTCTACGCGCTGTCGCATGGCACACCGGCGCAACGTGCGATGGCGCAGGATGCGGTCGACCGCTGGTGGTATCCGAGCCTTGCGATGTTCGGACCGCCAGACGCGCAGTCCACGCATGGTGCCCAGTCGGCAGCCTGGGGGATCAAACGGTTCTCCAACGACGAGCTGCGGCAGCGCTTCGTCGACATGACGGTGCCGCAGGCCGAGGTGCTCGGCCTGCGCATCCCCGACCCGTACCTGCGGTGGAACCCCGAACGCGGGCACTACGACTTCACCGAGCCCGACTACGACGAGCTGTTCCGCGTGATCTCAGGCGACGGACCGTGCAACCGGCAACGGATGGAACGCCGGATCCGTGCCCACGAGGAGGGTGCGTGGGTCCGCGAGGCCGCGGCGGCCTACGCGGCCAAGCGCGCGGCCGCAGGAGAACGGCGATGAGCGCGACGAGCGTCGCGGGCGGTGCGGTCGCGGAGCCGCCGACAGCGGTGTACGCATGCCGACTCGGTGACGACGCCCTGATCTACGCGCAACGCACCAGCGAGTGGATCACCCGCGCCCCGCAGCTCGAAGAGGACGTCGCCCTGGCCAACATCGCGCTCGACCTGCTCGGCCAGGCGAGGATGCTGCTGAGCTATGCCGGTGAGCTCGAAGGGCGGGGACGTGACGAGGACGCCCTCGCGTACTTCCGGGACGAGCGCGACTTCAGCAACGTCGTGCTCGTCGAGCAACCGCGTGGCGACTTCGCCGAGACGATGGCGCGTCTGCTGCTCGTCTCGACGTACCTTCGCGAGCTCTACGGACGCCTGGCCGACTCGACCGACCAGCACCTCGGCGCGATCGCGGCGAAGGGGGTGAAGGAGGTCACCTACCACGCGGCGCATGCGCGGGAGTGGGTGCTGCGGCTGGGGGACGGCACCGAGGAGAGCCACAAACGCATGCAGGCCGGTCTGGATCGCGTATGGCCGTATCGTGCCGAGCTCTTCGAGGGGGACGAGCTGGAGAAGACGTTGGTCGCCGAGGGCGTGGCGGTCGACCGGGCCGACATCCGCCCCGCCTGGGAGGCGTCGATCGCCGAGGTGGTCGCCGAGGCCACGCTCCAGTTGCCTGATGCGCACCTCGTGCGCCCGACGTACGGTCGGCGCGGTATCCACTCCGAGGCGATGGGATTCCTCCTGGCGGAGATGCAATACCTCGCACGCTCGCATCCGGGAGCGACATGGTGACGCCACACGCTGGCAAGCAGGCGCCACACGCTGGCAAGCGAGTCGACCGCGAGGAGGCCTACGCCGTCGTGGCGAAGGTCCGGGATCCGGAGCTTCCGATGCTCACCATCGCGGACCTGGGAATCCTGCGCGACGTGCGCGTCCGCGACGACCGTGTCGAGGTCGCCATCACGCCGACGTACTCCGGTTGTCCTGCGCTCGAGGCGATCCGCACCGACGTCGTGCAGGCCTTGCACACCGCCGGCTTCACCGACGTGCACGTCGACACGGTCCTCACACCGGCGTGGTCCACCGACTGGATCTCTGCGGAAGGGCGGCGCACGTTGGCCGCCCATGGAGTCGCGCCACCCGAGCCGCGGACCCGCGGGCGAGCGTCGGGCGTGGACGTGCCGCTCTCCGTACGCTGCCCGCAGTGCGGATCGCTCTCGACCCGCGAGGTCTCCCGCTTCGGTCCGGCGCCGTGTCTCGCCTTGCGGCAGTGTGAGTCCTGCCGGGAGCCGTTCGAGCAGATGAAGACGCTATGACGAGCACTCCCGGCCTCGGTTCGAAGCCTCGCCCGCGCACTGGCACCAGACGCCACGCGGTGTTCCACCCGCTGCGCGTGGCGGCCGTGGAACGCGAGACCGACGACGCCGTGGCGGTGACGTTCGACGTTCCACCCGAGCTCGCCTTTGAGTATGCGTACCTCCCCGGTCAGCACGTGACGGTGAAGACTCCCGAGGCCGGTGACGAGCTGCGCCGCAACTACTCGATCTGCTCGGCCTGGGACTCGCCGGATCCGCCGCCACCACGCAGGATCCGCATCGGTGTGAAACGGGTGCGAGGCGGTGGCTTCTCGTCGTACGCGATCGAACGGATGCGCCCGGGTGACGTCGTGGACGTGATGACGCCGACCGGCAGGTTCTTCGTACGGCCGGATCCGTCACGCGCTCGCGATCTCTGCTTCGTCGCGGCGGGAAGCGGGATCACGCCGATCCTGTCGATGTGTGCCAGCGTGCTGGCCGTCGAACAGCAGAGCACGGTGCGTCTGCTCTACGGCAACCGCACCACCTCGTCGATCATGTTCCTCGAAGAGCTCGCCGACCTCAAGGACCGCCATCCCGACAGGTTCCAGCTCGTCCACGTGCTCTCCCGGGAGCGGCCGGAGATCGAGCTCTTCGCCGGACGGATCGATGGCGAGAAGCTGCGGGCGTTCCTCGACACGCTGATCCCGGCCGAGGCGATCGACGGGTGGTACCTCTGCGGTCCGATGCCGATGATGCAGGAGCTTCGCCAGGTGCTGGCCGGGCGCGGTGTTCCGCGGACGTCGGTGCACACGGAGCTCTATCACGTCACCGGTATGGCCGCGTCGACCCCCGCCGCGGCCGTCCGGTCGTCTGCCGCGTCCGGTCCGGTCTGCGAGGTGACCGCGACGCTGGGTGGCAGGACGGTGACGTTCCCGCATCCGTACGACGGGCCGCCGGTCTTGGAAGGCGTCCTGGCCGTGCGCCGGGACGCGCCGTTCGCCTGTCGGGGCGGGGTGTGCGGCACGTGCCGGGCGAAGGTACGCGAGGGCTCGGTCAGGATGGACCAGTGCTATGCGCTGGAACCTGACGAGGTCGCCCAGGGATACGTTCTCACCTGCCAGGCGCATCCGACGAGCGAGCGACTCGTCGTGGACTACGACACCTGAGGGATGTCCCAAAGGTGTCGTACGACGGCCGTCACACCTGAGGTCCGGCGTCGCCGGACGCGTTCTGCAGCACACGAGTACGCTCGAATGACCTCGTGAGGGGCAAGGCGTCGAGGCATCCGTCCCAACTGGGTAGCGTGGGCGTGTGACGTACGACGTGGCACGGGTTCGTGCCTGCTATCCGGCCCTGGCCGACGGCCACGCCTACCTCGACGGCGCGGCTGGTACGCAGGTGCCACAGTCGGTGATCGACGCCATCGCCCAGGCGTACCGCGCCGGTCTCGGCAACCAGGGCGGCACCTTCCCGGCAAGCAAGCGATCCGACGAGATCGTGGCCGCGTGCCGGCAGGCAGTCGCCGATCTTGTCGGAGGCGATCCGGCGGGCGTCGTACTCGGCCCCAACATGACGACGCTCACCTATCGGTTCGCTGCGACGCTTGCCGCCACCTGGTCACCGGGTGACGAGATCGTGCTGTCGCGGCTCGACCACGACGCGAACGTGCGTCCCTGGGTTCAGGCGGCGCGACGCGCCGGTGTCGAGGTGCGGTGGGCCGAGGTCGACCTCGCAACCGGCGAGCTTCCGGTCGCGCAGTACGACGACCTGCTCACCTCGCGCACCCGCCTGGTCGCCGTCACCGCCGCCAGCAACGTGCTCGGCACCCGACCCGACGTCGCGGCGATCACCGCGAAGGCGCATGCCGTCGGCGCGTTGACCTACGTCGACGGCGTGCACGCCACACCGCACGGACCGATCGACGTTCGTGCCATGGGCGCGGACTTCTACGCCACGAGCGCCTACAAGTGGTCAGGTCCGCATGTGGGTGCCGTGGTGGTCGACCCGTCGATCCTGGAGGAGCTTCGGCCGGACAAGCTGCTGCCGGCGCCCGACGAGATCCCCGTCCGCATGGAGACCGGCACCGCGCCGTTCGCCGATCTGGCCGGCGTGGTGGCAGCGGTCGACCATCTGGCCGATCTCGCGCGTCTTGCCGGCGTCCACCTCGAGCCGGGTGCCGGTACGCGCCGGGCCCGCGTGCTTGCGTCGATGGCCGCGGTCGAGGCGTACGAACGCGACCTCTTCGCTGTGCTCATCGGCGGGCTGGAGGCCATGGACCACGTGACGACGTACGGAAAGCCCGTGGCACGCACCGCGACGGCGTACTTCAACGTCGCGGGGTATGCGCTGCGAGAGGTCGCCCAGCACCTGGCGCGACAGGGGATCAACGTGTGGAGCGGTCACAACTACGCGTGGGAGCTCACCGGCGCGCTGGGGTTGCGCGAGTCAGGCGGTGCCGTGCGAGCCGGTCTCGTCCACTACAACGACCGGTCCGACGTCGACCGGCTTCTGGCTGCAGTCGCCGAACTGGGATAGGCCCACGTCGACCGACTGCTGGCCGCCTTCGCCGAGCTCGGGTCGCGCGACGGGCCTCTGAGAAGGGGACTGGTGACGGGTGACCAACGCTCCCGTCGTCGTGCCCGGTCAACCGGACACGGTGCTCACCGTGAGGGTCGTCGTGGCGGTGCGGGCCTCGCCGGGCTGGAAGCGAAGCTGTGTGCCGGTCTTGCGGCGGATCGCGTGCAGGCCTTGCCCTGGATAACTGGAGTGTGGCTCGACGCCGAGCACGTAGACCGACTTGTACCACGGAAAGCCCGCGCTCGCGTGCATCTCGTACCACATCCAGGTGTACGGCATCACCGACGTGTCCCACTGCAACCGCGCGCGCACGCCTACCCGGTGGTTGGTGAGCGAGACGTCTCCTGCCGAGAGATCGACGAGGTAGTAGAGCCGCTCGACCGGCCGGGCCGGATCGGCTGCAGGGACCTCCCGGAGATCGACCGGGTTTCCCGCCCGATCCTTGGCCTGCGGCCAGGCGAAGCGGCCGCCCCGTACCAGGTCGGATCCCGGCACGTCGCGCTCGTCGTCCACCACGACGGTCGCTCCCGGCGTATCGAGCCGGCAGCTGCCGTCGAGGAAGGGCGGGCCGAATGCGACATGGTGGCCCCACGCCGCTTCGACCGGCACTCCACCCTCGTTGCGTACGGTCTCGGTCACCGTGAGATCGCTGTCCTGCAAGGCGATTCGTCGTTCGATCGCGAACGGGCTGCGGACGAGGCGGGTGCGAAGCGTGACCTCGGCCGGCCGTGTGGGCGTGTAGTCGTAGGCCGCCAACCAGGCCTCGCCGTGGAAACCCCACAGCACGCCGTGCTCGTGGACTTCGTCACCGGCGTTGGGGAACACGGTCTGCCAGCCACCCGGATAGGCGTCCATGAGCGTGGCTTCGGTTCCGCCTGGTACGAACGACGCGCCGCGATGCCGTAACCCCCACGGCGATTGCCACATGAGCTCGAGGTCCCGCGGCTTCCAGCGGATGGAGATGATGTCGCCGCCCTTGCCGGGCACGACGTCGACCGCGAGGGTGTCCGACTCCAGCCGTACGACGTCCCAGCCCCGAACCTCTCGCACGTGTTGGCGCTCTGCCATGCTCCCACTCCGCTCGCGCGTTTTGCTTCCCGGGCCGTTTCGGACGCCGGTGCGTGCATCATCCCGCGGGCGTGACTGCACGGTCCACCAGCGGTGCCGGAATTGGTTCCCGCAGGACCACGTCTGGTGCGCGGCACCCTCGATCGGTGCCGACTCCTCCCGTGGCGGGCGCGTAGTCGCCGCGCGTGGTCATTGTGGGCCGGCGGTGTCGGGGTCGGGGGAGCGTCGGTGGGCCGGTCTACGCTGACATGGACGGCAAGGCAAGGCTGCGAAGCAGGACGGCAGGAAGGTGTGCAGATGCCGCATTCGGAGGAGATCGAGTTCCGCAGTGACGTCACGGTCGAGCTGGTGCGCGCTGCCGCCCGGGACGCCGACATCCTGTTCGCGGCCCGAGTGTCGACGAAGGGTGAGCAGTCGCTCGAAGACGTCGAGGCTGATCCCGAGCGGTCCAAGGGACTGATCAACTACCTCATGCGGTCTCGTCACGGGTGCTACGACGCCCAGACCGAGGTCCTCACCCGCGAGGGCTGGAAGCGTTGGGCCGATGTGCGGGGCGACGAGTGGTTTGCCACGCTCTCGCCGGACGGCGACCTGGAGTATCAACGCGCCGAGCGGCTGATCGCCAAGCCCTACGACGGCCCCATGGTGCGGATCGAGACGGCCCAGGTCGACCTGCTCGTGACACCGGATCATCAGATGTGGGCCAAGCCGTGCCGGCACGCGCACGGCGAGTGGTGGCAGCTCGTCCCCGCTCGTGAGCTGCTCGATGCCGGCCACCGGCTCACCGTGGGTGGGACGATCTGGTCGCCGCGGGACCCGTTCGTGCCGGCGGCCGGGGTTGCGGCACTGCTTGGACTCTTCGTCGGCAGCGGGGACCTCGAGCCTGAGACACAGACGCCGTTCTTCCGGCTCCACACAAGACGCGAGATCGACTTTCTGCGTCGCCGGGCTGCCGAGGCCGGCTACGAGGTACGCCAGGTCGGTGACGACCGCTACCACCTCGTCGCCGACGAGGAGTTCAGGCTGCTCGCCAAGAAGTGCTACGACGCAGACCGGGCGAAGGCGATCCCACCCGAGATGCTGGAGTGTGCACCGCAGCACCTGCAGGAGCTGCTCGAGGGCCTGGCGTACTCCGGGAAGGCCGCGTCACACGGGCAGACCTACGTCACGACGAGCAGGACGCTTGCCGGACAGCTGCAGGAGGTCGCGCTCAAGATTGGTCTCGCGGCCGCGATAGCCGAGCGAAGCGATGCTCCCGCACCCGGCGGCAGGAGACCGCGCTATCAGGTCACCCTCTACCGGGATCGAGACCTGGAGCCGACGGTCGGATGGACCCATGAGGCCCGGCGACAGCAGGTGCGGGTCGAGCACTACCGCGGGCAGATCTACTGCGCAACGGTCCCCAACTCGACGCTGTACGTCAGGCGCAACGGTAAGCCGGTCTGGTGCGGCAACAGCCCCTTCGAGCACAACTCGATGACCTTCTACGTCCAGGCGCCGATCTTCGTCTTCCGCGAGCTGATGCGGCACCGCATGGCGTCCTACAACGAGGAGTCCGGACGCTACCGCGAGCTGCGACCCGTCTTCTACGTGCCGGGCCCAGACCGCAAGCTGGTGCAGGAAGGCAAGCCGGGGCACTACCAGTTCGTGGACGGCACTCCAGATCAGCACAAGCTGGTGGAGGAGGAGGTCCGGCGGCAGTGCGCCGAAGCGTACGCGAGCTACCGCCGCATGCTCGACGCCGGAATCGCTCGCGAGGTGGCGCGGATCGTGCTGCCGCTGACCATCTACTCGTCGGCGTACGTCACGGTCAATGCACGGTCGCTCATGAACTTCCTCTCCCTGCGGGTGAGGCGTGAGGACGCCCGCTTCCCGTCGTATCCGCAGCGCGAGATCGAGATGGTGGCCGAGAAGATGGAGGCGGCGTGGGCCGAGCTGATGCCCATCGCCCACGCCGCGTTCGAGCGCAACGGCCGGGTCGCACCGTAAGCGAGCAGCCTGCGAGGCCACGGGGATCATCGCCGCTCCGGCTCGCAAACAGCGAGGACGGCGATCGAGCAGGCGACGACTGTCTCGTCGTGGCCGCAGGCAGCCGGAAGACGCCGCGAGCCACCATCTCGGCACGTCGCCCTGCAAGCGTGGCCTGGTAGGGCGGCCCGGATTGGCTGTCTGCCAGGCAGCATCGTGGCTTCGAACGCTGGCCTGCGACGGTGGCGCGCGGGTGTCTCGTCGACACCTGGTCGTCGGCATCTGTCGGTGAGCGGAGGTCCAGGCGGGTCGCTTAGAGGCGAAGGACCAGGTCGCGCTGGCGTCTCTGGACCGCCTTGCGGACGCCGGCGACGAACCGGTCGCACGGCAAGGTCCCGGCCTGCCGTCCGTCGCGGAGTCGTACCGCGACCGACCCGTCCTGTACCTCCCGGGAGCCGACCACGGCGATGAACGGCACCTTGCGCAGCTGCGCCACGCGTATCCTCGCCCCGAGGCTTTCGTCGCGGTCGTCGACCTCGACGCGCAAGCCCGCGCCCGCGCAGAGCCGGTCGACCTCTCGGGCGTACTCGTGCTCGCCGGGGCTGACTGGAAGCACCGCGACCTGTACGGGGGCAAGCCACGGCGGCAGCGCGCCACCGGATGCCTCGAGGAGGTAGGCCACCATGCGTTCCATGGTCGAGATCACGCTCCGGTGCACGACCGCTGGGCGTCGGCGACTGCCGTCCGGCGCCATGTAGCTCAGGTCGAACTGCTCCGGTTGGTACAGGTCGACCTGCACGGTGGACAGGGTGAACTCGCGACCCTGGGCGTCGTACACCTGGACGTCGATCTTCGGCCCGTAGAACGCGGCCTCGCCTTCAGTCGCCTGGAAGTCGGCGATGCCGTGCAGGGCGAACGCCTCCCGCAGGATGGCCTCGGCGCGCTGCCACATCTCGTCGCTGCCCGCGTACGACAGGCCGTTCTTGTGTGGCCCACGCAGCGAGAGCCGGTAGTAGGCGGGTTCGATGCCCAGCAGGTCGTACGCCTCGTCGATCATGCGGAGTGCGAGGTCGACCTCAGCCGCGGCCTGCTCGACTGGACAGAAGACGTGCGCGTCGTTGAGGAGCATGCCGCGGACCCGGGTGAGCCCGCTGACCACGCCCGACCGCTCCATCCGGAACTGCGGCCCGAGCTCGCCGATCCGAAGGGGCAGCTCCCGGTAGCTCCGCAACCGGGAACGGTAGACCAGGAAGTGATGCGGGCACATCACGGGACGCAGCACGACCTCCTCTGATTCGGAGGAGGCGGCAGCCTCGTCGTCGGCCTGCTGGTCGGAAAGGTCTCCGGCGCGGCTCAACGGGATCGGCGGGAACATGTCGGGCCCGAAATGCTGCCAGTGGCCAGAGATCTCGTAGAGCTCGCGCTTGCCCACCGGTGGGGTACGAACGTGGCGGTAGCCGAGCCCGCGTTCGACGTCGAGGATGTACTGCTCGAGCTCGGAGACGATCGCCGCACCGTCCGGCAGCCACAGCGGGAACCCGGATCCAGCGAGCTTGTCGCTTGCGAAGATGCCGAGGTCGCGTCCGACCCGACGGTGATCGACAGTGCGGACGGACGGTGGATGATCAGCCGGGTCGACAGGTTTGTCGCGGTCCGCCGAGTCCCGCGACCGGATCGATACGTCGTGCCTGATGCTCATCGGGTGCTCCTTGTCGTCTCGAACGGATGGCGAGGAGCGACCCACGAGCATTCGGCCCGGAGATCGCTCCCCGGGCCGATGCGGCCGGCTTTTTTTGACTCAGGTCATGACGAGAGCCGCCCGCGTCGCCGGAAAGCGACCGGGCGTCGTCGTGACATGCGACGGCATGACCTGAGCAAACATCATCCGGCGAGTATATCGAGATCAGACGAGGCCATGTGGGTGTTCGGCCATGGCGTCTGCGCCAGGCGAAGCCGGTAGCGCCCACGACGTTAGGTCATCTGAAGATCATGTAGGCGTCGTCACGCCCTGGGCAGGCGCAGGACCGGTACCGTGAGATTCCATGGATCCGCGTCCCAGTTCTGCGCCTCGAACTCCGCCGTTCGGGCGGAACCTCGTTGCCATGGTCACGCCGTTCACGTCGGACGGCGAACTTGATCTCGATGCCGCGCAACGGCTCGCCACCCACCTGGTGGACGCCGGATGCGACGGTCTGGTGGTCAGTGGGACCACCGGCGAGTCCCCGACGACGAGTGACAGCGAGAAGGAAGCACTGCTGCGCGCTGTACTCGAGGCGGTCGGTGACCGCGCCACGGTCGTCGCCGGCTCCGGCACGAACGACACCAAGCACGCCATCGAGCTGTCGCAGCAGGCCGAGAAGGCGGGTGCGCACGGCCTGCTCGTCGTGACGCCGTATTACAACAAGCCACCCCAGGCCGGTCTGCTTGCCCACTTCCGTGCCGTGGCCGACTCGACCGGCCTTCCCGTGATGTTGTACGACATTCCCGGCCGTACGGGCACGCCGATCGCGACCGACACGCTGCTCAGGCTCGCCGAGCACGAGCGGATCGTCGCGGTCAAGGACGCCAAGAACGACCTCGCCGCCACCACCCAGGTGCTCGCCCGCACCGACCTCGCCTACTACAGCGGCGCTGACGAGTGGAACCTCGCCCTGCTCGCGGTCGGCGCGGTCGGCCTGGTGAGCGTCGTGGGGCACGTGGCAGCGAAGGAGTACGCGGAGATGATCAGGGCGGTCGACGCCGGTGACCTCGCGACTGCGCGGGCCATCGACCGGCGACTGGTCCCGGCGTTCCAGGCGATCATGACCCGTACGCAGGGAGCGATCATGGCGAAGGCGGCGCTCGAGCTGCTCGGTGTGTTGCAGACCCGCGCGGTTCGGCCCCCGCTCGTGCCAGCCACCGATGAGCAGGTACGCGAGCTGGCGAGCGACTTGCGGGAGGCCGGTCTCGCACAATGAGTCACCCCCACCCCGAGCTCGGACCGCCCCCACCCCTCCCGCCCGGTGGCCTGCGTGTGATCCCGCTGGGCGGTCTCGGCGAGATCGGTCGGAACATGACCGTCTTCGAGCACGAGGGCAGGTTGCTGATCGTCGACTGCGGCGTGCTCTTCCCGGAGGACCATCACCCGGGCGTCGACCTGATCCTGCCCGACTTCGAGCCGATCCGGGACCGTCTCGATGCGGTCGAGGCGCTCGTGCTCACGCACGGACACGAGGACCACATCGGCGCCGTGCCGTACCTGTTGCGGGAGCGCCCCGACATTCCCCTGGTCGGCTCCCGGCTCACCTTGGCGTTGGTCGAGGCGAAGCTGCGCGAGCACCGGCTGAAGGAGGTCCCACGGCACGTCGTACGTGAACGACAGAAGGTTCAGTTCGGGCCGTTCGATCTGGAGTTCGTCGCAGTCAACCACTCCATCCCCGACTCGCTCGCGGTCGCAATCCGGACCGGCGCCGGTCTCGTGCTGCACACCGGCGACTTCAAGATGGACCAGCTGCCGCTCGACCGCCGGCTCACCGACCTGCGGACGTTTGCGAAGCTCGGCGAGGAAGGCGTCGACCTGTTCCTGGTCGACTCGACCAACGCCGAGATGCCGGGGTTCACGCTGCCCGAGCGCGACATCACCGAGGTACTCGACCGGATCTTCGCGCGTGCCGAGCGGCGCATCATCGTGGCCTGCTTCGCCTCGCACGTGCACCGGGTGCAGCAGGTGATGGACGCGGCCGTCCAGCACGGTCGGAAGGTCGCTTACGTGGGCCGGTCGATGGTCCGCAACATGGGTGTGGCAGGGGAGCTCGGCTTCCTCCGAGTACCGCCCGACACCCTCCTGGATTTGAAGGAGCTCGACAACTACGCGCCCCACGAGGTGGTCCTCATCTCCACCGGGTCGCAAGGGGAACCATTGTCGGCGCTCTCTCGGATCGCTGGCCGTGACCACCCGCAGATCCGGATCGAGAAGGGCGACACCGTGGTGCTGGCGTCGTCGCTCATCCCCGGCAACGAGAACGCCGTGTTCCGAGTCATCAACGGTCTCACGCGCTGGGGTGCGAACGTCATCCACAAGGGCAATGCGCTGGTGCACGTGTCCGGGCACGCGTCGGCGGGCGAGCTGCTCTATGCGTACAACATCGTTCAACCACGCAACGTCATGCCGGTGCACGGTGAGATCCGGCACATGCGGGCGAACGCCGACCTCGCCGTCGCGACAGGAGTACCCCGTGAGCGGGTCGTCGTGGCCGAGGACGGCGTGGTCGTCGACCTGGTCGACGGCGTGGCGCGCGTCGCGGGCAAGGTCGACTGCGGCTATGTCTACGTCGACGGCTCGACGGTGGGTGACGTCACCGAGATCTCGTTGAAGGATCGCCGCATCCTCGGCGAGGAGGGGTTCATCTCGGTCATCGTCGTGGTCGACTCGGTAACCGGAAAGGTCACCGGCGGACCGGAGATCAAGGCGCGCGGTTTCGCCGAGGACGACTCGGTGTTCGATCCGGTACGCCCGTTGATCGAGGAGGCGCTCGACCGCGCCGGGCGCGAGGGTATCGACGACACCTACCAGCTGCAGCAGGTGATCAGGCGTACGGTCGGCAAGTGGGTGAGCGACTCGCACCGCCGTCGGCCCATGATCATTCCTGTCGTGGTCGAGGTCTAGTCGCTCCACGCAGGTGTGGGTCCGGCGGGTCGCCAACTGCTGCTGGCTCCCGTGCAATCGAAAGGTGGCGTACGCATGAGCCCTGGTTCGGCCGACCTGCGGGTCGGACTCGTCGGTGTGAACACCTCGCATGCGGGAGCATTCGCCCGCCTGCTCAACCAGGTCGGGGTGGCCCCGGGCGCCCGGGTCACCTGGGTGTGGGGCGGTGAGTTGCGTGCCGACCAGCCTGACGCCCCGACGCTCGCGAAGACCTACGACATTCCCCATGTCGTGAGCGAGCCGCAGCAGATGCTGTCCGAGACCGACCTGGTGCTCGTGGTCGACGACACGGGCCAGGGCGCCAACCACGTGCCGCTCGCGCAACCGTTCGTCGCGTCCGGTGTCCCGACCTTCGTCGACAAGCCGATGGCCGTCGATCTCAGCGAGGCCGTCACGCTCTTCACTCTCGCCGCCGACAAAGGGACTCCGGTCACCAGCTCGTCGGCGCTTCGCTATGCGGTGGAGCTCGCCGCGGATCGGGATCGGTTCGCCGACTTGGGCGCGCTGTCGTCGGTGGTGAGTGTCGGCCCTGGTGAGTGGTACTACTACGGCATCCACGCGGTCGAGCAGTTGTACGCGGTGGCGGGCCCCGGTGTGGAGTGGGTCCAGCGGCTCACCTGGCCGGACCGCGACGTCGCGGTGTTGTCGTACGCCGATCGCGGTCCCACGGCCGTCGTGCAGACCTTGCGCGACGCGGCGTACTGCTTCCACATCACCGCCTACGGTCAGCGGGGTCACCACGCCGTCCAGGTCGCCGACTTCGACGGCTTCTACGCCGGGCAGCTCAAAGCCGCCGTCGAGATGGCTCGATCCGGCAAGCCTCCCGTCGACCCGGCGGAGACTCTCGAGATCCTCGCGGTGCTACGTGCCGGGGTCCTCTCAGCGGAACGCGGTGGCGAACGAGTGTCCGTCGCCTCCCTGCTCTGAGCCGATGCGGCACATCGCGCGCTGGCGTTTGCTGCGCCTACGGCCGGCGGGGGTGCGCATCACCGACCACGACGCATCGTCCGCCGACCCTTCGGTTGCTCACCGCGACCGGCTCCGGTCAATGCGTTGCCCTCGGGTCGCCACCGCCGGTGGCGTGTCACGCGTCGGCCTGTGACACGTGCACGCACGCGTCACAGGCCGATCCGTCGCAGGCTCACGTCGTACGGAACGTCGCCATCATCGCCATGTCCTCGTGTTCGAGGTTGTGGCAGTGCATGACGAACGGACCGCGATAGTCGCTGAACCGCACCACCACGTCCACGTGCTCGGCCGGACGAACGTCGACGGTGTCCTTCCAACCGGCGTCGTACGGGCCCGGTTCCCGGTTGCCACGCTTGATGACCTGGAACGGATCGAGGTGGACATGCACCGGATGGTGCAGGTCGGACACGAACCGCCAGATCTCGATCTCGCCGAGGCGCGGGCTCGCGTGCGCGCTGTCCGGGTCGAAGGGCTTCCCGTTGATCGTCCAGCCGGAGCGCGTGGTGTCGCCGTCGGAGTGTGCCTGCCGGCTCGGAACGGTCCCGCGCCGGAACTTCCACACGCGGGTGACGACCGCGCGCTCGGGATCGAGCCGCTCGATCGTCGAGAGCCGCTTCGGGATCGTGCTGTCGTCCTTCGCCCGCCGGGTGACGACGAAGCGCATCACCTGAGTGGTGGCACCCTTACCGAGCTCGTTGCGCAGCGTCAGCACGGTTCCCGGCGCGTACTGGGAGAAGTCGACGATGACGTCGAACCGCTCCGCGGGAGCGACGTCGATCCGCTCGTGGCGGATGGGCCTTTCCAGCAATCCGCCGTCGCTTCCGATCTGGACGAACGACGCAGGCGGTCCGTCCGCGGGCTTCAGCGTGAGCCCGTACCGCCGGGCGTTGGACGCGTTCAGGATCCGCAGCCGGTAGCGCACCGCCTCGACCTCGCACACAGGCCAGGGCGCGCCGTTGACCAGGATCACGTCGCCGACGACGCCCTCCATGTAGTCCGCGATGACGCCCGGCACCTCGCGGAGCGTGCGGTCGAGTGCCGGGTAGCGGAACGAGCCGTCGGCCTCGAACGACCGGTCGCAGATCATCAGCGGAATGTCCCGGTCGCCGTCAGGCAACGGCAGGGCACGCTCCTCGGCGTCGTGGACGATGTGCATGCCGGCGAGACCCCGGTAGACCTGCGGGCCTGTGAAGTCCATCCGATGGTCGTGGTACCAGAGCGTCGCGGCCCGCTGGTTCATCGGGTAGACGTACTCGCGCTCGCCGCGTGAGACGTCGCCACGCATCCGTGCAGAGTGGGCGTTCCGCGGCGGGTCCCAGCCGGAGACCGGCAGGACGAGATCGGTGGGGAAGCCGTCGCTGTCGGCCGGAGTGTGGCCGCCATGCAGGTGGACGGCGACCGGCACCGGCAGCTCGTTGCGGTGCTTGACCACCACCCGGCGTCCGCTGGTCGTCACCAGCGTGGGGCCCGGGAAGATCCCGTCGTACCCGAGGATCGTCGTACGCAGGCCGGGAAGGATCTCGACCCGCCCGACCCGCTGGACGATCTCGTAGTAATCCGTATCCCCGTCGGTCCGCACCGGACGCTTCACCGGAGGGATCGGCAACGGGACTTGGAACGGCTTCGGCAGCGGTGCCCGACTCGGCAGGAGCTCGGCGGTCTGACCCACCAGTCCGCCGAGGCCGCAGCCTGCCAGAGCTATGCCCGCACCGGCACCGCCCAGCAGGCCGAGGAACCCGCGACGGGAGACTCTCCGGCGGGTGGTGTCGCGCTGCACGACCCGGTGGGTGTGGGCAACGGACCGACTCACGAGCGACCTCCCTTCGCGTGAGGCCGCCCACGACGCGCGGATCCCCGCCAGACCCAGATGGTGAAGAGCACCTGGAGGGTGATCAGCGTGACACCCAAGGGCAGGTGGAAATCGACCGCGCGCGCGTAGCCGAATCCCGTCTGCACTTGCTCGGCGAATGCCAGCGCCAGGGTGAACCACAGCGGCCAGTACCGAGCGCGTCCGCGCCATGCGTAGAGCAGAGCCGCGATGATCTGGATCCAGCTGAGCAGGCTCACCGTGTGTGCGTTCACTTCGTGGACCGCGATGGCGTCGACGTCACCGGTGAGGTACCGGCCAGCGAACACGGGCTGCAACACGATCGACGCCGTGTGCAGCAGGGCGACGACGCGGAGGAACCAGAGGCTCTTGCGTGGCCCGGACGTGGGTGGTCCGGCAGGAGCGTCGGTCGTGGCGGATGGCGCCACTTGCGTAGAGCCAGTGGGTTCAGGTGTGGACACAGGTCGGCCTTTCGTACGCATCGAACATCGGCCGCTCACGGTAACCCTGGGTTGCCTACCTATGGATCGGGGACGAACCCGGAATCGGCACTCCGGGGGAGTGGGATGTCTGCCAGGGTGGCCACCGACTCTGCATGCGGAGAATGCCGGAGCGAGCGGCATCCCGCGGCTGGAGGGTCTTTTGGCTTAGCTCGTCGTCTGGCTCACGGCGGCGGACGCTTCGCCCCGCCTCCTACCGACCCTGACCTGTCGAGCCGCGTGGCGTGAGGTGGTCGGCGCACGACTCGGGATTGCCGCTGGACTTGCGCCCGTCCGGACACACGACGTTCGACCACGTGGTGTCGTCGAGGTCTGCGTCGTCCAGCCGGGCGCCGCGCAAGGTGCTGTTGCTGATCGAGGCCCCGGAAAGATCCGCCCCGCGCAAGTCGGCACCGGCGAGGTCGGAGCGCCTGATGGTCGCACCCTCCAGGTTGGCCTCGCGCAGCGTCGCTCGACGCAAACCGACGCTGGTCAGTGTCGCCTCGTCGTTGAGATAGGCGCCGGCCAGGTCGGCACCGGTGAGATCGACCCGCTGCAGAGTCGCTCCACCGAGATTCGCTTCCCGTAGGTCGGTATGCGAAAGATCTGCCCGGCTGACGAGAGTGTGGGAAAGGCTGGCCTTGTGAAGATTTGCCCGGCTGAGCTTCACCTTGTGCAGTATCTGCTCGTCGAGCACGGATTCTTCGAGGTTGGCACAGTGCAGCTTGCGCTCGACCAGCTCGGGGCTCGCGACGTCACGGTGCGACAGATCGGGCCACCCTGAACCGGGACAGGTGCGTCCTCGCGAGTCGCTGGTACATGCGGTAGCCATGACGAGAACGAGTCCGAGAACACTGACCAGCCTGACCGCGTGAGCAGCCCATGCGTTCCCCCCGTTGCGCACCCTTCCAGTATCGCGGCCCATGCATGCTGGCCGACCCAAACTGGCCAAGAATGTTCACTAGACGTCTGTGGTAATTTTCAGTGGCCTTCGTCATATTTGGCGCGTGACAGCGACACCCACGAACGCCACGACATTCGCCAAGAAGAGCGTGGATTCTCTCATCGCACCGTCGCTCGAGCGGCGTCGTTTCCTCGGCACGCTCAGCGGGTTGAGTGGGCTCGCCGCACTGAGCCAGATACCGCTCGCCGAAAGCGCTGCCGCAGCGCCACGGCTGCGCGGCGGCAACTATCCGTTCCAGCTCGGCGTCGCTTCTGGCGACCCCACTCCGGACGGCTTCGTGCTGTGGACACGTCTCGTTCCCGACGTGTTCAGCCCGGATGGCGGCATGCCGTCGCGGCGCGTGCCCGTCGAGTGGAAGGTGGCGCTCGACGAACGGATGCGCCACGTGGTTCGTTCTGGAACGGTCCTCGCGCTTCCGGAGCTCGCCCACTCGGTGCACGTGGAGGTGCGAGGGCTCGAGCCAGGCAGGCATTACTACTACCGCTTCCGGTATCGCGACCACGTGTCGGAGGTGGCTCGGACGCGGACGGCACCCGATCGGCACGAGGACGTGCAGCGGCTGCAGTTCGCCTTCGCCTCATGTCAGGACTGGTCGCACGGCTACTACTCCGCCTACCGGCACATGGCCGAGGAAGACCTGGATCTCGTCGTCCACCTCGGCGACTACGTGTACGAGTACGCGATTCCGGCCGACGGTGGACTGCGTAAGACACCGGTGCCGGACATTCTGCAGACCGCACCACAGGATCTCGCGCGTTGGCGGATGCAGTATGCCTTGTACAAGAGCGATCCTGACCTGCAACGAACCCACGCCCGTTTCCCGTGGCTTGTGACCTGGGACGACCACGAGGTCGCCAACGACTACGCCGGCGGGTACGACGAGACCATCCCGGCGAACCGTGCGGCCGCGTACCAGGCGTGGTACGAACACCAACCGGTGCGTCGGCGTTCGCTTCCTCGGCCCGATGGATCGCTGCGACTGTACGGCAGAAACCACTGGGGTCGGCTCGCTCAGTTCGACGTCCTCGACACGCGGCAATATCGCACTCCACCGGCATGTGGTTGGGGTGAGGCACCCGCGTGCGAGGCGGCGTACGACCCGTCAGCCACCATGCTGGGCGAGCGTCAGGAGCGCTGGCTTTACAAGGGGATCGCCCAGTCGCGTGCCCGATGGCACGTACTCGCCAACAGCGTCATGATGGGTCGGCTGGACCACGACGGCCCGACCGGCGACATTTTGTGGCACGACGCGTGGGACGGGTTCCCTGCGGCACGCAACCGGATCCTCGAGGCATTCGTCGGTGCCCGCGTACGAAACCCCGTGATCATCACCGGCGACTGGCATTCGACGTTCGTCAACGACATCCTGCGGGATTTCGACCAGCCGGACTCCCCGGTCGTCGCGACCGAGTTCGTCGGAACCTCGGTCACGACGAATGGTGACGACATCGTCTACGGTCCGTACTACGGCCCGATGATCAAGTGGAACCCGCACATCAAGTTCTTCGACGGCGACCGCCGCGGGTACGTCCGCTGCGTCGTGGACAAGAAGCAGTGGCGGACGGACCTGCGCATGGTGCCTACCGTCAGCCGACCTGACACCGACGTCACGACGTTCGCGTCGTTCGTGGTGGAGGACGGCAAGCCGGGAGCTGTCAAGGTGTGACGACCACCTCCCGCATGACTAGGCGGGCTCTCGAATGACCAGGCGTGGCGGGCCTTGAGCGTTGAGGCAGCGTGCTGACGCGTCCTGTACCGCAAAGGCCCGCCACCACTGCTGAGAGCGCCAGATCGGCGGGCGGGAACGGCGTGTAATGACAGCGACCGAGCCCCGAGATCCCGTACCCTGACTACCTATGCCCTCTCGCACGTCGTCGCCAACCCGTCGGGCGCAGGCGCGCTCGGCAACCCCGCCGCGGCCACGCGGGTCTGGGCGCAACGCGGGAAGCAGGACGACAGCGAGCCGCGCCCGGATGACACCCGCTCGCCGCCCGCGCGGTCGGGCGACCCATGGCGGACTGCTCGGTCGGGCGCTCCTCGGGCTCGCACGGCTGCTCGCCAGCATCTGGCTCGGTCTTGCCCATCTCGTCGGCGCGATCGTGCGCCGCATCGGGTCGAGCGCACGTGACCTCGATCCCGAGCTGCGGCGGGACGGGGTCGGGCTCTTGTTCATCGGGCTCGCCATCGTCGTGGCCGCGGCCCTGTGGTGGAACATCCAGGGCGCGGTGGGTTCGGGCATCAGGATCGTCGTGTCGACGAGCGTTGGTTCGCTGGCGTGGGCGATCCCGCTCTTGTTGCTGCTGGTGGCGTGGCGCACGCTGCGGCACCCGGACCGCAACGGTCCCGGTGGCCGGCAGTTCATCGGCTGGGTCTCGGTCCTGGGCGGTGTTCTGGGACTGGTGCACATCCAGCACGGCATCCCACGTCCGGGCGACGGGCGAGAAGGCCTCGTAGAGGCGGGTGGCGCCATCGGCTACGTGATGTCGTCGGTGCCGTCCGACCTGCTCACGCCGTACGTCACCGTCCCGTTGCTGGTCTTGCTCACGCTCTTCGGTCTCTTGGTGCTGGGCGGCACGCCCGTGCACGCGTTGCCCGACCGGGCCCGCGAGCTGTGGGCGAAGATCAACCCCAACACCGCCGCACGTGCCAAGGCGACCGGTCAGGAGGTCGGCGACGACGAGGACTCGAAGCCGACCCAGCCCCTGCGGCGTCCGCGCTCGCGTCGCCGAGTCGGTGCGATGACCAAGGCTGAGGACGGCGACGAGTCGAGTGGGGATCGGCCGTACGACAGCCCGGTGCTCGAAGGCCGCGAGATCGCCAAGCGGGCCCGCAAGCGGCCAGATGGCGAGGAGGACACGTCCGACGGCACCAGTGCTGGCGAGGCGGCCGCAGCCGCGACGTCCGGTCGGGACGAAGCGGCGAGCAAGCGTGGCAAGGCGCCTGCCGAACCACCGCCCCATTCACCGCTTCCGCAACGCGTCGAGCAGCTGGCGCTCTCCGGTGACGTGACCTACGTGCTCCCGGCGAGCGACCTCCTCGCACCTGGTACGCCGCACAAGGCGCGCTCGAAGGCTTCCGACAAGATCGTCGAGCGGCTCACCGAGGTGCTGGAGCAGTTCGAGATCGACGCGCAGGTGACGGGCTACACCCGCGGCCCGACCGTCACCCGCTACGAGGTCGAGCTCGGACCGGCCGTGAAGGTCGAGAAGGTCACCGCGCTCAGCAAGAACATCTCGTACGCCGTCGCGAGCAACGAGGTGCGGATCCTCTCGCCGATCCCCGGCAAGTCGGCGATCGGGATCGAGATCCCCAACACCGACAAGGAAATCGTCTCCCTCGGTGACGTGCTGCGCTCGAACGTGGCACGTAGCGACCACCACCCGATGGTCGTGGGTCTCGGCAAGGACGTCGAGGGCGGCTTCGTGGTGGCCAACCTCGCGAAGATGCCGCACCTGCTGGTGGCGGGCGCGACCGGCTCCGGCAAGTCGAGCTTCATGAACTCGGTCATCACCTCGATCCTGATGCGGTCCACGCCGGACGAGGTACGCATGGTGCTGATCGACCCCAAGCGGGTCGAGCTCTCGGCCTACGACGGGATCCCGCACCTCATCACGCCGATCATCACCAACCCGAAGAAGGCTGCCGAGGCGCTGCAGTGGGTGGTCACGGAGATGGACCGCCGCTACGACGACCTTGCTGCCTACGGGTTCCGGCACATCGACGACTTCAACAAGGCCGTACGCAACGGCAAGGTGACTCCGCCACCCGGAAGTGAGCGGGTCCTCGCGCCGTACCCCTACCTTCTCGTCATCGTCGACGAGCTCGCCGACCTCATGATGGTGGCGCCACGCGACGTCGAGGACTCGATCGTGCGCATCACGCAGCTCGCCCGGGCGGCCGGCATCCACCTCGTGCTCGCGACGCAGCGGCCTTCGGTCGACGTGGTGACCGGTCTCATCAAGGCCAACGTGCCGTCCCGGCTGGCGTTCGCCACGTCGAGCATGGCCGACAGCCGGGTCATCCTCGACCAGCCCGGTGCGGAGAAGCTGGTCGGCCAGGGCGACGGGCTCTTCCTGCCGATGGGCGCGAGCAAGCCGATCCGGATCCAGGGTGCGTGGGTGACCGAGGCGGAGACGCGCAGGGTCGTGAACCACTGCAAGTCGCAGCTGGAGCCCACGTATCGCGAGGACGTCACCGCCGCGCCAGGCGCCAAGAAACAGATCGACGACGACATCGGCGACGACCTCGACCTGGTGGTGCAGGCGGCGGAGCTCGTCGTGTCGACGCAGTTCGGGTCGACGTCGATGCTGCAACGCAAGCTGCGCGTAGGTTTCGCCAAGGCCGGGCGCCTCATGGACATCCTGGAGAGTCGGGGTGTCGTCGGCCCGAGTGAAGGCTCCAAGGCCCGGGACGTCTTGGTGAAGCCCGAAGATCTCGACGAGCTGCTGGCCAGGCTGCGCGGCGAATCGGCTGACGGGTAGTGAGCCGCGGCGACTTTCCCGCTCGGATGTAGAGTGTGCCGGCGTGTCCGGGCCCCTACGCATCGCCGCGCTGCCCGCGTCGTGTGGCATCGCGGGCCACCGTGACCAGCGGCCAGGCGCCGCTATCCTCTTCGCGGCCCCGACGATGATGCTCGGCGGAGTCGTGGGATGTCTGCGACTGCGCCGGCTGATCTTGGCGCGGGCACCTGTGCAGTCGAACCCGGACTGGGCCGCGCGGCTGGCCCGAGCGAAGAATCCGGAGGAGTCGTGAGGATCGCCGTCACCGGAGCGCAGGGCAAGGTGGGACGCGTGGTGGTGGCGGCAGCGACCGCCGCCGGTCACGAGGTCCTGCGACTCGATCGAGTCGCAGCGCCAGGGGTCGAGCATCTGGACACGAGCGACTACGCATCGTTCGTCACCAAGCTGGACGGTTGTGACGCCCTGATCCACCTGGCGGCGCTCCCGAGCCCCTGGCCGGCGCCGGCACACGAGGTGCACGCGAACAACGTCGTCGGGAGCTACCACGCCTTTCTCGCGGCGGCCGAGGTCGGCATCGAACGCGTCGCCTGGGCGTCCAGCATCAACGCGATCGGCGGCCGGTTCAGCCGGTCGCCGCGGTTCGACTACTTCCCGGTCGACGAAGCGCATCCCAGCTATGCCGAGGATGCGTACAGCCTCTCCAAGTGGCTGGGCGAGAAGCAGGCCGAGGCGGTCGTCCGGCAGCATCCGCAGCTGCGGATTGCGAGTATCCGGTTACACGGTGCGTGGGAGCAGCGGCCGGTGCCGTCTGGCTCGGAGGAGGCGGTGCGCAGTGAGGCCAACCACCTCTGGGGCTGGGTCGACGTGAAGGCCGTGGCACGCGCGTTCCTGCTTGCGCTCGAGGCGGACTTCGCCGGTCACGAGGCGTTCTTCGTCGTCGCGCCGACGACGACCGTCACCACGGAGTCGGCCGAGCTCGCCGAGCGCTTCTATCCCGGCGTACCGATTCGCAAGCCGCTGCCGGGCACCACTGGGTTCTACGACTGCGACAAGGCGGCTCGGATCCTGGGCTGGACGCACGACGCGACGGATGCGCCCCTCGCGTCGCGTTGATCCTCGTCCGCGCTTGCCGAGTCGATTCGTACCGAGGAAAGGCCTGCCTGCCACTTTGAGCCGGCAATGGCCAGCTGAACGTGGTCATCGTCGGGGTATGGCCGGCTGAACGTGGTCATTGCCGAGGGCACGGCACGCTGAACGTGGTCATTGTCCAGGGTGCGCCAACCGAAGGTGGTCATTGTCGGGGGCGCGGTTGGGAGGCACTGGCGAGGTACGCAAAGATGGGCGGCAATGAACCGCCCGTCCGCGTCCACGTCCCGCCAGCCGGCCGTCGCTGTCGTGACTCTCGGCTGTGCTCGCAACGAGGTGGACTCCGAGGAGCTGGCCGGCAGGCTCGAGGCCGAGGGGTTCCAACTGGTCGGTGACGCCAGCGCAGCCGACGCGGTGCTGGTCAACACGTGTGGGTTCGTCGAGGCGGCGAAGCAGGAGTCCATCGACCACATGCTCGCCGCCGCCGACCTGAAGGAGTCTGGTCGCCCGCGTGCGGTGGTCGCCGTCGGCTGTCTCGCCGAGAGGTATGGGCAGGAGCTTGCCGACGCCCTTCCGGAGGCGGACGCGGTCCTGAGCTTCGACGACTACCCGCAGATCGCGGACCGGTTGCGTGCGATCCTCGCGGGCAAGCCACATGTCGCGCACAAGCCGCGAGACCGCCGTACGCTCCTACCGCTGTCCCCGGTCGCCCGAAAGGACGCGGCACACCAGGTCGCCGTCCCCGGCCATGCGACCGTGGGCGGCGCGGCCAGGACGCACGGTCACACCGAACCCCAAGCCGAGACGTTCAGCCCACCCGACCTCGCTCCCGGAGTCGCGCCGGCGTCCGGGCCGCGGGTGTACCGCCGACGGCTCGACGGCGGGCCGACGGCGCCACTCAAGCTGGCGTCGGGATGCGACAGGCGGTGCACGTTCTGCGCGATCCCACGGTTTCGTGGAGCGTTCCTGTCCCGCCCGCCGGAGGAGATCGTCGCCGAGGCGCGGTGGCTCGCCGAGCAGGGCGTGCGGGAGCTCTTCCTCGTCAGCGAGAATTCCACGTCGTACGGCAAGGACCTGGGTGACCTGCGGCTGCTCGAGACGAGGCTGCTGCCCGAGCTCGCCGCGTTGGACGGCATCGACCGCGTGCGTGTCTCCTACCTGCAGCCCGCCGAGATGCGAGCGAGCCTGATCGACGTCATGGCCGGCACCCCCGGCGTCGCGCCGTACTTCGACCTGTCCTTCCAGCACGCCAGCCCGACGATCTTGCGGCGGATGCGGCGGTTCGGCGACGGCGATCGTTTCCTGGCCTTGATCGACGAGATCCGCCGCCGCAACCCGGCCGCCGGCATCCGGAGCAATGTGATCGTCGGCTTCCCGGGGGAGACCGAACGCGATCTCGACCTTTTGCGTGACTTCCTGCAGGCGGCACGGCTCGACGTGGTTGGGGTATTCGAGTATTCGGACGAGGATGGAACCGAGGCCGCCGGGTTCGACGGCAAGCTCGACGCGGACGAGATCGCGTCACGGGTCCGGGAGGTGAGTGAGCTGGTCGAGGAGCTCACCTCACAGCGAGCCGAGGAGCGGATCGGCGAGCGCGTCGAGGTCCTCGTCGAGCAGGTGGACCCGGACGAGGTCGAGGGTCGGGCAGCACACCAGGGCCCGGACGTGGACGGCTCGACACGGCTGGTCGGCACCGGAGCCACCCGAGTGGGTGATCTGGTCGAGGCGCGTGTCGTCGCCGCCGAGGGCGTCGATCTGGTGGCGGAGGTGGCGCGGTGACCCAGGTCTCCCAATCGCGCCCCAGCGTGTGGAACGTCGCGAATGGGGTGACCGCGCTGCGGTTCGCGCTGGTCCCGCTCTTCTGCTGGTTGCTGTTCGCCGGCCCGCACGATCCCGGGATGCGCTTCGCCGCGTTCGGCGTCTTCGGCCTGGCCGCCCTGAGCGACAAGTTCGACGGCGAGCTCGCCCGGCGACGTAATCTGATCACCGACTTCGGGAAGGTCGCGGACCCGATCGCCGACAAGGCGTTGATCGGTGCCGCGCTGCTCGGCCTGTCGCTTGTCGGTGACCTCGCCTGGTGGATCACGATCGTGATCTTGGTGCGGGAGCTCGGGATCACCGCGTTGCGGTTCTGGGTGATCCGGTACGGCGTGATCGCGGCGAGCCCTGGCGGTAAGGCGAAGACCCTGACGCAGACCGTGGCGATCGGGCTGTATCTGCTGCCGCTGCCCGATCCGGTGCAACTCGTCGCGTACGTCGTGATGCTGGTCGCGGTGGCCCTGACCGTCGCCACCGGACTGGACTATGTCGTACGCGCCATCCGGCTACGGCGACGTGGACGTGTGACTGGGCAATGAGTTCGCAGGTAACGGCGGAGCAGGCGACCGAGCTCGCCGCCAGGTGCAGCAGCCGACTCCTGGAGCGGGGCGCGACGGTCGCCACGGCGGAGTCGCTCACCGGTGGCCTGCTGGGCGCGGCCCTCACCGCTCTGCCGGGGTCGTCCAAGATCTACCGCGGGGGCGTCATCGCGTACGCCTTGGACCTCAAGACGGCCCTCGTAGGCGTTCCGGCCGACGAGCTGGAGCGTCTCGGTCCGGTGCATCCTCGAACCGCTCAGGCGATGGCCCGGGGCGTCCGCGACCGGCTGGGGGCGACGTACGGGCTGGCGACGACGGGGGTCGCCGGACCGGAGCCGCACGGTGACCAACCGGTGGGCACGGTCGACCTGGCCTGCGCCGGGCCCGAGGACTTGATCGTGGTACGCAGACAGCAGTTTTCCGGCAAGCGGGACCAGGTACGCCATGCCGCCGTCGTCGCGGCCCTCGAGATCCTTCGTGAGGTACTCGAGCGGGAGCCGTGATCAGACGGTACGAGCGAGGCGAGCTACTGTTCTACGCCGAAAGCGTACGTATTTGGTCGTACGCCACGTCCTACGGTGTCGTCACCGTGTTGGTTTCCCGGGTACCGTGGGGACAGCCGGGGTCGTGACCCGGTGGGGGAAGCTCACCGGGCGCGCAGCAGACGACGTGACGCGAGAGGGGAGCGTGCCATGGTCCTGGTTCGTCACCTGTTGGGTGGCGTGCTCCGTCGCCGGCGGCTGAGGCAGGGTCTCACCCTTCGCGAGGTGTCACTCGACGCACGGGTCAGCCTGGGCTACATCTCCGAGGTCGAGCGCGGCCAGAAGGAGGCGTCTAGTGAGCTCCTCGCGGCGATCTGTGCCGCGCTGGAGGTACCGCTGTCCGACGTGCTGCGCGAGGTGAGCGACGAGATCGACAAGCTCGAGGCGGCTGCTGGCCGGATCCCGACGCCTGCCGAGCTCGAGGCGGCTCTCGCCGACGGCACGCCGGCGACGGCCGACGGGACCGCGACCACCGAGGGCTACGCAGAGCCAGCAGCGACCGCGGCCGGCACCAGCCCGGTCACGCCGACGGTCAGGCCCAACTCGCGGGTCGCGCCCAAGGGCAAGGTCCCGACCAAGCGGATCGACCCGCCGCGGCCCAGCCAGCCTGCGCTCGGCGCTGCATCGGTCGGCAAGCCACAGCTTGATCAGCAGCGGCTGGACAAGGCTCGGATGAAGAAGCCGGGCACGCGGTGTGTGCGGGCCGGGTCCGCTGCCCAACGCCACGAGATCGAGAAGACGCGGGTGGAGCGGGCTCTCCCGGTCGCCGACACCCCCGATTCCGGAGAGCGTCCTCTGGAGGCCTCGAACTCCGACAAGGTCGTCGTCGGCGTCTGAGCGAGCGGCCGTCGATCACGTTCACCTACCCGTGGTCACAGCACGGGTATGACGTCAGGCCGGCGCTGCGGCCTTTCCGGCGTGCCTGAATCCCGAGATCCAAACCGTGACACGCCTGCCGGGCCGGCATCGACCTGAGGCCTTCGATGGTGGCGTCGGGTGGCGGGGGATGCCACGTGCGAACGGCATCGAGTTGTACGTCACAGCGGGTGGCGCGGTGTGGGCGCCAGCATCTGGACCAATGGGCGATGCCACAGCCCTGGGGGTCGCGAAACGCTTGAGGTGCGGTCGGGCCGGCTGGCTTCGTACACCTGTGAAGGTCGGCCACCTCGTGACGGCGGTCGTGATGGGGGATTCTGGTGCAGTTGTTTCCGGCGATGCCGTTTGCTGAATGGCAAGACTCCAAAGAGACGCTTCATCGCTTTGTCCAGATCGTGGGAAAGATCCGGTTGGCTTCGAGCGTTCGCCGCAACCACTGGTGGAACGTTCCGTATCACCTGACTGGTCGAGGGATCACGACCCGGCCGATGGGTCTGGTGGACGGCAACCCGATATTCGCCGTCGATTTCGACTTCGTCGACCACCGGCTGGTGGCGAACTCGGTCGATGGCCGGTCTGCGTCGTTCTCACTTCCCGGGAACTCGGTCGCGTCGTTCTACCAGCGCGTGCTGGGGGCGCTCGACGCCGTCGGGGTCAAGGTCATGATCGAGCACCCGGTGCCCTTCGACCTTCCCGGCGATGGCCGTCCCTTCGCCGAGGACACCGCACATGCGGCCTACGATCCGCGCTGGATCAACCGGTACTGGCAGGTGTTGAGTCAGGTGAATCTGGTTCTCGAAGAGTTCGCCAGTCGGTTTTCGGGGAAGATCTCGCCGGTCCATCACTTCTGGCACACGATGGACATCGCGGTGACGAGGTTCTCGGACCGAGTGGTCGAGCAGTCTCCGGAGACCGACCCGGTGACCAGAGAGGCGTACTCACGTGAGGTGATCAGCTCCGGGTTCTGGTTCGGTGACCCCTCGTTTCCTGAGCCTGCGTTCTACTCCTACGTCGCGCCAGCACCGGAAGGGCTCACCGAGCAGCCGCTGCAACCGGCGCAGGCGTCCTGGGTGGAACAGCGCGGTGCGCCGCTTGCGATCCTGCGCTACGACGATGCCCGCGCTGCCAGCGACCCGCGCAGGACCGTCCTGGACTTCTACGAGTCGGTGTATCAGGCAGGTGCCCGGTTGGCGGGGTGGGACGTCGAGCGCCTGGCCTCTCCCGGTGGCGTGACGGATCCGTACGCCTGACGGGCGGCCTGTCGACGATTCCGGGACGTCCATCGGTGTGACCGGCGAGCGCGGACGGCGCTGCCGGACGTCGTGGGCCAGACACTGACCTGCCGGCGACATCAGGGTCTCCTCCCGTACCGCTGGGGCATGCTGCCGTGCTTGAGCTGGAACGGTCCTCTTCGTCTGCTTTGAGCGATTCATTCCGTCCTGGCGGTTTGTTACTCTGGGTCAAACGATCACTACCACCGCCGGGGCGCGGAAGGCGACGCGGGGGGTTTGACCTGCATGGACGACCGGTACTGGCCTGTCGATCATCCGGTTCTCGAGCTCTTGCGCGCCCGGCAAGAGCGTGGCGACCGCCCCGGTGAGCGAGGCGATCCGTACCGACTCGGCCTTGCCATCCAGGGCGGTGGGATGCGAGGCGCGGTGTCGGGTGCCATGCTGACCGCGCTCGAGGACCTCGGTCTGGGATCCGCATTCGATGCGGTGTACGGCACCTCCTCCGGAGCGATGAACGGTGCCTACTTCTACGGTGGCGAGCTCTGGCGAGGCCTCTCGGTCTACTGGGACCACCTGACGACGAGGAAGTTCATCGACTTCAGGCGCTTCTTCACCGGAGGAAGCGTGCTCGACCTCGACTACGCGTTCCAGGCCGTGATGGATCAGCTCGTGCCGTTCAATGCCGATGCAGTCCTGGAGTCGAAGGCCCCGTTTCATGTCGCCATGACGTTCGTCGACGACCTGGTTGCTGCGACCGTCTCCGATTTCACGTCGAAACAGGACCTGATCTCAGCCCTGCGGGCGAGTTCATGGCTTCCGCTCGCGGTTCGAGGAACAGCGCAGTTTCGCGGCCGGCGGGCTCTTGATGGATTCGTCCTGCGAGTGCATCCCTACCATTTCGCCCTGGCGGACGGCTGCACCCACGTCCTGTCGTTGAGCACACGGCCCGTCGGTCCGATGCGGTTCGCCCCGTCGATGGTGCACCGGCTGGTGTGCTGGGAGCTCGATCGCATCAAGCCAGGCCTCGGTGCCGGCCACGCCAAGGCACGTGAGGAGTATCAGGCCGACAGGGTGAAGCTCTTCCAGGCCAGCGCATCACCTGGCGATCCGCCGTACGTGCTCGACCTCGCACCCCTTCCCTGGATGCCACGACTGAAGTCACTCGAACGCGACCCCGGCCGGCTCATGGTGGGCGCGCGATACGCCTACGAGCTTGTCGTGTGTGCCGTGGAACAGCAGGACATCTCCAAGCTTCGAGCCGGCGAGTTCCATACCGTTTCACGCTTCGTCCGTACGCGGGACAGGTCGGCGCTGTGAGTGAGCACCTGACGGAGCTGCTGGGTGCACTCGACCGGCTCCGGGATGACCGTAGGTCGCAGGTTCCACCCACGTTGCTGTCGTGGACGGTCGCCGATTGGCGCCGTGTGTTGCAGGATCTCCCGTTGGACGGCAGCGCATTTCGCGCGCAGTTCGACAGGTCGTGGGACGACGTCATCGAAACCCTCGAGCAGATCTGTCTTGGTAGCAAGGAGGACGAGAGCGGTGGTGACGGCGCGCGCTCTCGGTTCCTCGGCTTTGCCGGACTCTTCTTGTTGACGTTGGTGTCGTTACGGCATTCGGAGCGTCGCCGGATCCCTCGCTCTGGCCATGCGCCGGATGTGCACGACGTCTCGGCGGATGGGTGCAGGCGGGTGTGTCACACGCTCGTGCGGGATCCGGCCGTCCAGGAAGCGCTGCGGGACGTGTATGCACCCACATCGGACGGCGAGACCGACGAGGATTGGAACACGATCGACTTTTCCACGCTGACGTTCCACCGGCACGGCACGACGTCGTTCATCCTCCGTGCTCGACCGCAGCGCCGCACCGGGGGTTGGCCGGTGGAGGTGGCGTTGAAATGCATCATCTACCCGTTCCTCCGAATTCCCGCGATCAGAAACGCGTCCAGGACTTACGTCCAGCGGTACGCGCGTGACGTCGCACACGAGCCGGCCAACATCGTGCGCGTCCTCAACAGCTACGACAGCTGGGTTCTCATGGGTTTCATCGACGGCGAGACGCTGGCCGACCGGCTGGCCCGCGAGTGGTCGCGACCACCTGACACGGCACGCCCGTCCCGTGCCTCACTGCGGCTCGACCTCATCGAGCAGTTCGGCCGCCAGCTGTTCATCGCCTTGGCCGAGCTGGAGCGGTGTGGGCTGGAGCATCAGGACCTGTCGCCTAGCAACGTGCTTGTCGTCAAGCGAGGCGACCGCGAGGAGCTGTGGCTGATCGACCTCGGCGTCAACTCCTTGTATCTGCATCAGATGCCGGGAAGTGACGCACCCGATGCGCTCTACATCGCACCTGAGTTGCGCGAGCCAGACCTACGACGCACCGCGAGCGAGGGCGTCGAAGCCAAGCGCCAGGGACCGTGCAACGACCTGTACTCACTTGGGCAGCTGCTGATCCTGCTCGGATGTGGTCGACACGAGCCGGACGGATCCGTTCCCGACCTCTACTATGCCGACGCCCCGCTGATCGCTCGGTTCATCGAGGACTTGATCGACCGGACACCGAGCCAGCGACTGCTCGTCTTCTTTCCTCGGAAAGCCGCGCCCGGGAAGATCTACGAGAGCTTGCTGAACTACTTCACCGAAGAGATCACTGCCATGCGGCAGGCCTTGACCGAAGGCATCGCATCAGGGCGCCGGAACCTGCTCGGGGAGCTGGAGAGCGGTCGCGATGTGTTCATGCCCCTGTCCGACGCGGTAGGGCGCCAGCTCAGGTTGTGGCGAGTGCGCCGCAGGCAACAGCTCTACCGCGAGCATGCCGGCAGTCTCGGTCTGCGGTGGTTGCTCCTCTGCGCCGTTCTGGGCTCCTGCGCGTGGGCACTCACGTCGGCCGTGATCATCACGTGGACAGCACGACACACAGGCTGGGATTGGGGAAACCAGCTCGTCGTCGCCCTGCAGAGGTTCACCGGTGCTGCGCCCGACGAGTTCCCGATCCTCGACCAGTTCAGGTCGCCCGACTATCGGGTGGGTCCTGAGATCGGGCCGCTGCTTCTCGGCATCCTGCTGCTCAGCTTGCTGCTGGTCGGCGTGAAGTACTACGTCACCTTGTTCGCCACCCTCACACCCCTGGTCGTCGGCTGGCAGCAGGGCAGGCTCACGGCGCTCGCGGTGGCGACCGAAGTGTCGGTGCGCCTGTTCACCGTCTTCCCACTCGTGTTGGCCTCGCTGATCTGCCTGCGTCAGCCTCGGTGGTGGGCGCCCGGGGTGGCCGTCGCCATGACCATGGTGCTGGCCTCGAACTCGTTGAGCTACTGGTTCACCGGGACGGCACTCCGACGAGCGCGCGCTGCCGGCATGTCGGTCGTCGACCCGGAACGAGTCGGTGGGAGGAAGCATCACCTGTCCTGGGTCACCGGCAACATCTTCCACAGCCTGACGCTGTGGGTGATCGGGATCCTGCTGTATCTCGGGGTGGCCAAGGACGCACTGGCGTACGTCATCTTGCTCATCCTCTGGAACATCCAGCTTTACGTCGCCCGCTGCGTCATGCAGGGACCTGAGGTCCGGGCCGGCATCGCCCGGGCATGTGCCGCAGCAGAGCGGATCAAGTACATCCAGCGGGCTCGCGGCGGCATGCCCCCGACGCCGGACTCGCCGTCTGCCCTCGACGCGACGAACCATCGTGCTATGGCGGGGATTGCTCCCTCGGGCGAGCGGGTTGGCAGTGCGGACAGACGTACGCTGTGCGCTCCTCACCGGTTGGGCCCAGCGTGATGCGCTGGATCGGGGTCCGACACCGTCGGCACGGCTCGCCGGCCCGGCCGTACACCCAATGGGCTTCGCCTCGTCGGAGCTTTCCGGTCGTCGACTGCTCAGGATGCTCCCGGTTGACCCAGAGCAGCTGTCGCGCCAACTGCACCATCCGGGTGAGATTCCCGGCCTCACGGACCGGCATGGTCGGGTGGATCCCGCGCAAGAAGAGCAGCTCCGAGCGGTAGAGGTTGCCGATGCCCGCGAGGTTCGACTGGTCGAGGAGCGCTTCCCCGATCGGCCGGTCGGGCCTGCTGGCGAGCCGGCGTACCGCCTCGTCGACGTCCCAGTCCGGTCCCAAGAGGTCGGGTCCCAGATGGCCGACCACCGAGTCCTCGTCGGCAGTGCGCAGGAGGTCGACTCGCGCGAGCTTGTAGCCGACCGCCTGCAAGGACTCGCTGGCCAGCACGACCCGGACGGGTTCGTACGGCGATGGCCAGCGGGCGCTCGCCCGGCGGATCCGCCAGGAGCCTTCCATGCCGAGGTGGGTGTGGAGCGTAAGGTCCGGCTCGACCCGGATCAGCAGGTGCTTGCCGCGCGAGATGACCTCGGTGATCCGGCGGCCGGTGAGGTCCGCGGTGGCGTGGCGGGGTACGCGGAGCTCAGCACGGACCAGCCGCTCGCCGGCGAACGCGTCGTGCAGGCGCCGGGCGGTAAGCCAGACGGTGTCGCCTTCGGGCACGCTGGTAGCTCCTTTCCCGCTCGGTCGTCCCGACAGCCTGCCAGCTCGAGCAGCAGGGCACCGGTTCGGAGCTGGTCGGCTGCCGGGAGTACGGCAGGCTGGGGGCCATGGAGTTTCAGGATGTCGTACGACGCCGCCGCATGGTGCGGAACTTCACCGACCAGCCCGTTGATCCCGCGGTGTTGCGGCGGATCCTGGAGAACGCCATTCGGGCGCCATCGGCCGGGTTCAGCCAGGGGTGGGCGTTCCTCGTCCTCGACACCCCCGAGGCGGTGGCGAGGTTCTGGACGGCGACGACCCCGCCGGACAAAGGCACCGACGCGTGGTCGGCGGGCATGCGCCGGGCACCGGTCCTGGTGGTGGCGTTGTCGAGCAAACGCATCTACCTCGACCGGTACGCCGAGCCGGACAAGGGCTGGACCGACCGGGACGAGGCACGATGGCCGGTGCCGTACTGGCACATCGACACGGGGATGGCGGTGCTGCTCATGCTGTTGACCATCACCGACGAGGGCCTGGGTGGCTGCTTCTTCGGGATCCCGCCGGATCAGATTCCAGCGTTCCGTCAGGAGTTCGGCGTACCAGACGACCACACGCCGATCGGCGTGGTGGCGATCGGCCATCGAGCGCCGGATCGACGGTCGCCGTCGCTCAAACGCGGTCGCCGCAGCCTCAGCGAGGTCGTCCACCGCAACCACTGGTGATCCTGGTGTGCGCACCGAGCAGGGCCCTCGACAGCCGCTACTGGCGCACGAGAGGCCGTCGTGCTCTCGATCGGTTCGCAAGCCTCCACGGTGATCTGCCGCGCCTTAGCGGGTAGTCAGTCGCCCGATCAGTTCGTCCGCTGCGGCATCCAGGAAGGGATGGCGTCCGGCTCCCGCGGGTATCGGGCGAGGTCCTCGAGGTAGTCCTCATCGCCTGCCGGTGGCAGGTTCGGCTTGTTGTCGTAGTCGAAGTTGACCTCGAGGTTGCCCTCTCGGTCCAGGGTGAGCTCGGCGGTGTACCAGGCGCCCTGGTTCGGAGCGTAGGTCGCCTCGCGCAGCTCGGTGAACTGGTCCCAAAGCGAAGGCGGTGACTGAAAGCGCACCTGCTCCCCAGACGTCGTGGTGTAGGTGTTCTCGAATCGGGCCGTCGCCCAGATCATGTGGCACGTGATCTTGACCGACGCCCAGTCCTCGGGCAACACCTCCTGCAGGGCGTCGGCGATGCCCTGGTACAGCCCGACATGCTCGTGGATCTCTTCAGTCATCAATCGATTCTCTCACGCGAAGCCAGCCCGTCGATGAGAAGGGCAGGTGACCGAGTCGCCAGCTACGGAAGGGGATCCTGGCGTCGACTGTTACGGAAGTGGTACTCGAATGGACTGTCCGGATGCGGGGTGCCGTCCGGCCCGGTGACATGCGCCCACACGGAGTACGCATGTGGTCGCTCGCCGGCGTCGGCGTAGCGACCGTACATGTCGACGTCGACCGTGTACCCCTGGTCCATCAGCTCACCGAACTCCTCCTCCATGCGCCGCCAGGCGCCACTGCTGTTGAGCTCGGTGTTCTGAGCGCTGTAGTTGATACCCTCGCGGCTGCCTCCGTGCTCGGCGGCGACCCAGTGACCACCCGCGTCGGCGTTCGGGTCGTACCGCAGTCTGGGGTGGGCCTGGATGCGGTCCCGGCCTCCTGCCCAGGACTGCTGGGTCTGGTTCCGTCCGCTCGGGGTCCGCGTCAGGCGAGCCTTGACGTTGTAGACGCGTCCACGGCTGTCCGTGCGGTAGACCGCCGTCGTGCCCGTATCGGCGTTGCGTACGTGGTAATCGGTGTTCGGCTGCCACCGCGGTCGGGTGTCGGGCGCTTCGGCTGCGACGCCCTTCGGTTTGCCGTTGCCTGTGTAGTGGCGATTGATGCTGGGATCGAGGCGCCCCTTACCTCGAGTCGTGATGTCTACCCGACGACGGGCACCCTTGGTGTTCAGCATGTCCAGCTTCTTGACGAGAACCCTCGCGATCCTCGTCTGGGCGCTTCTGCCCGCAGAACCTGTCCGCGCCCTTGGCGGCATCGTGCGTGCTTCCCTTCATCCCCGACTACAGATCAACAGTAGCCGGTGATCGAATCCGCTTGCCACAGTTATCCACAGGACGGGTCTCGTGCCGCCATCCATTGTCGAGGGCAGATACCCTGCTAGTGGTACAGATCATCAGACGGCGACGAGCCACATCCGCGTGGGCGTTCGAGGAGGCTGACCCGTGGAGAAGCTGAGTGCGGGCGACTTCGACCGGCTCTTCGACGAGGCGTTGGCCACGCTGCGTCCGCTGGTCGACGCAAGCCGGTCGAACGACGAGTCCGAGGAGACGCTCCGCGGGCATGGTGAAGCCTTGGACGGGAAGCTTCGCATCACCGCGGCTCCGGGAGGCCAGCTGGAGTCGGTCGAGCTGGACCCCCGCGCGTTGCGCGTGGGCGCTGAGGAGCTTGCCGCCGCCTTCAAGGAGGCGACGAACGCCGCTCTCGCCCATCTGCAGCAGCAGTTCGCCGCGCTGCCGGCCGCCATCGACCAGGCGGCGCTGCTGGAGCGGCTGAAGGAGTTCCAGGCTCAGTCGGCTGAGCAGATGAGTCGGTACCTGAAAGCGATCAGCGAGGCGCAGGAACTGTTGGAGAGGGACTGAGCAGATGGCCGAAGCGAAACCAGTCGGCGTGAGCCCCTCACAGCTCGACAAGGCTGGCCAGGATCTGGGCGCGGTCGCCGAAAGGCTCTCTGCCGAGTTGCAGTCGACGATGAACGAGCTGGCGAGCTTCGGCGATCCCTGGGGTGGCGACGAGATCGGCATGTTGATCGGGGTCACTCACCAGGTGGTCTCGGAGCTTGCTTTCGAGAAGCTCGGTCAGCTCTGCGACGACCTCGGACTGGACTCCGAAGCGCTTCGCAGCATGGCGAAGGCGTATCAGGAGGCCGAGGAGTTCGCGTCACAGCTTCTGGAGCAGATCGGCAAGGGCCTGGAGTCGATTCAGCCGGCAGTCTGAAAGCGAGCGGGGTTCGTATCCATGGGGCTGCAACTTCCTAGTGAACTGGTTACCGTCCTGGGCATGATCGGGATCAACTGGCCGGAAAGCGACGAGGAGAAGATCTTCCGCATGGGCCAGACCTGGCTCAGTTTCGGGAGCAAGCTGAGCGGGATCGGTGGTGAGTCCGACCAGGCCGCCCAGCAGGTGTGGACCGGCCACCAGGGCGATGCCGTCGAGGCGTTCAAGAAGAAGTGGGACGAGTTCGGTGCTCTGAAGAACCTCGACATCGCCTCCAACACCGGCATCGGTCTCGGGATGGGACTCTTCGTCTACGCGGCGATCGTCCTCGTGTTGAAGATCAACGCAATCATCCAGCTTGTCATCTTGGCGATCCAGATCGCGCAGGCGATCGCGATGGCGGCCGCGACGTTCGGCGCTTCCTTGCTGGAGATTCCCATCTTCCGCCAGATCACCAAGACCATCATCGAGAACCTCATCATGATGGCCATCATGGAGATCATCGCAGGCTAGGCCTGGTCGTCTCCGAACGCCTGAGAGAGCGGATCGGGTCAGACGAGGCTGCGCGGTCAAAGCCGGCACAGTCAAAGCCGGCCAGCCAGCGCGGCTCTACTGCGCTTCGGCCGACTCACGAGACACTGCGTCGAGGAGGGTGCTCAACGCCTGGTTGAACTCGTCGGGTCTTTCGAGGTTCGGCATGTGCGCGGCGCCCTCGATGACGGCCAGGGAAGCGTTCGGGATTCGTTCGTACATGAGTTGAGCCTCGCTGATCGGCGTGAACGAGTCGTCACGACCGACCACGACCAGAGTGGGAACCTCGATTCGGGCCAGTAGTTCGACGTAGTCCGGCCGCTCTGCCCGTCCGCGCAGGGCAGCGGCGGCACCTTCCGCCGGTGTCCCACGCATCATGTCAAGCACGAATTGCGCGAGGTCCGGGTGCCTTTCGATGGTGTACGAAGCGAGCATCCTGGGGAGCACCTCTTCGGCATAGGACTCGACTCCTTCCCGAAGAAGCCGGTCAGCCAGTTGGTTGCGATGGCGTTTACCGGCGTCGCTCTCTGCTGGAGCCGAGGTGTCGGCGAGGAGGAGCCCGCGAATCCGCTGCGGGAACAACCAGACCATCTCGAGCACGATCTGCCCGCCCATCGACAAGCCACCGAGGACGAACCGCTCGATGCCGAGCTGGTCGGCCAGGCCGACGATGTCGCGGGCGAAGTCCTCGAGCGTCGTCTTGCCCGGAACCACGGTGCTCTCGCCATAGCCCCGAAGGTCTGGGGTCACAACTCGCCATCCAGCACGGCTGAACCACTCGACCTGTGGTTGCCACATCGTGCGATCGAAGGGATGGCCATGCACGAGCACGAGGGCCGGACCTGATCCGGAGTCGCCGTAGGCGATGGTGATGTCATTGATCAGCGCTGTGCTCACGCGAGCTCCCTTCGGTCTCGTGCGCAGTGAAGTGCGTCCCGTCACGGCAGCTGTCTGCGGCGCCGAAGTTCGCTCGCGGTGTTCATCGAGGCATCGGCAGAAGCGTTCATCGCCGCTTCGGTGGGCCGGTGTGAGGATAGGCGACGAACCCTTGACGCTTCTTGTGAATTACTCTTCGTCCCAGTCGCTGGCTCTGCACCTGGCCCGCGACGTCTCGCCCCATGGACAAGCCGCCCCGGTGACCAACAGACCGACGACGAGCGCTGGCACCGCCGGTAGGCGCAGCTCCCGAGTCGGAACCGATCTTTCGTACGAGATCGTGTTGTGGTTTGCTGTCTTTCCTCACGAGGTGGTTTCACAGCAAGGATCGCCGGGAGGCGGGGATGAGCCCGAACGACTCTGGTCAGGAGGAAGCACAGCAAGAACGGCAGACGGTCCGGATCGAGCGTCCGGACCAGGACCTCGCGCATCGCGACCCCTTGTATCCGGCGGTCCGAGTTTCCGGTGGCCCGCCAGTTCTGCCGCCCAGGCGAGCCGAGCGCGCGTGGGAGGAGTTCCGTCGCTGGTGGCAGCACCCAGCAAGCATCGCGCTCGTGCTGGTGCTGATCGTGGTGTTGGTGGTGTTGGTGGTGGTGCTGCTCCGCGGGCCAGGAACGAGTGACGTCGCCGTGCAGCCGACTCCGACGGCCACGCGTACGGTCACCGTCGCACCGCCGGCGACACCGACCGTCACCGTCACACGCACGGTCGGGCCGACCCCGGAACCGTCCGACACGCCACGTGAGTCTGCACCGTCGACTGCTGGCCCGCAGCCCGGCGACCTGCCTCCCGTGCCGCCGACCAGCCGGGTTCTGCAGACCGGCATCCACTCGTTCACCCCGCGCGGTGATCTGGACCTGGATACGAACGATGCGTACCCATTCAGCGGCGCCGACCTCGAGGTGACCGACAACGGAATGTTCGCCACCAACGGCGCCATCTTCGCCCGCCCCAACGTCCGTCGGGCACCGCAACCGTCAGACTGCTCGCTGCCGTTCGACCGATGGGTCCAGCGGATTCCGGTCAGGGCCCTTCGGACCGGCGACTACTACTGCATCCTGACCACCGACTATCGGTACGGCTACGTGGAGATCGCCGAGGTGCGGACCAACAACGCACGGACGGTGCTCGACTTCCTCGAGATCGGGTTCACCGTTTGGGAGGGCGAGCAGGACTGACAGCCTGGCGGCACTGCCCAGGGCGTTCGCGCGGACGCCAGTCCTGGCTGTGGGGCCACCAGGTCATTCGCAGGTGCACCACGTACCGACACGTGTCACACCCCGAACCACCTGGTGGTTTTCAGCTCACAGGCCGAACTCCTTCGGATCGATCTCGCCATTCTCGACGCCCTGCTCCCAGGCCTTCTGGTAGCGGGCCGAGAGCTGGCTCAGCGCAGCCGACACGTCGGCCTGTGGGTCGAGGATCAGCTCGATCGCGGTCGTCGCGACGTCCTTGCCTTCCACCGCGAGGACCGAGCCCGGATTCTTCGGCCACTGCACGTCGTTCTCGGTCGGCCGGAAGAGCTGCAGGTTGGCGTCTTCCTTCGCCACAGGTGAGTCCCACGCCTCCTGGCTGAGCGGCGGGATGCCGTTCGACGCGAGGGTCTCCTGCATCTCAGGGCCCACCAGCACGGCGAAGACCTCCGCCGCGGTCTCCGGGTCGTCGGTGGTGGACGAGATGGAGTAGGGGAAACCGGCGTTCATCGGCGAGCGGACCTGCGTCATGCCATCCGGCACGGGTATCGGTCCGACCGCGAGATCGACCGTCGAGCCGAGCTGCTTCATGCCACCGACGATGCTTCCGCTCGTCAGCACCATGCCCACCTTGCCCTCGGCGAATGCCGGCAGGAAGGTGTCGTAGTCCATGGTCTCCGCGCCGGGGAAGGCGATCTTCTCGTGGATCAGCGTGCGGTAGTGCTCGATGATCGGTGCGTACTTCTCGGCCTCGAAGCGTCCGGTCGAGATGTTGAAGAGGCCGTTCTGGGTGACGTCGGCGTGTGCCGCGAGGATCGGCAGGTCGAGCGTCCACGCCTGGAATCCCACCCATCCCATGGGGATCGCGATGCCGTACGTCTCGCCCTTGCCGGCCTCCGTGATCGCGCGGGCCGCCTCCTCGACCTCGGAGAACGTCGTGGGTGGGTCGTCAGGGTCGAGCCCTGCCTGCGTGAAGAGGTCGCGGTTGAGGGCCATGCGGACGGTGAACGTCGTGGTGGGGATGGCGTACGGACGGCCGCCCCACACGAGCTCGCTGGTGTCGGCGAGGTAGCGAGAAGCCTCCTCGAGGATGCCGTCGTCGACGAGCCCGTCGAGCGGTTGCACCCAACCGGCCGCGACGAACGCACCCATCTGCGAGCTCGGTCCGTGGAAGATGTCGGGTGCACGTTTGGTCTGGAAGCCGAGCCGCACGATCTCCTCGTACTTCTCGGTCGCCTGCGGCTCGTACTGCGACCTGATGCCGAGCTTGCGGCCTTCGTTCGCGTTCCACTTCTTGAAGAAACCTTGACGGGCGGAGGCCTCCGCTCCTGCGCGGTCCCAGACGACGACAGTGGCACGCTCGCCTCCTGCGCCACCAGTTGTGTCGTCGTCTCCGCCACATGCCGCGGCGAACGGGACGAGCAGGCCACCCGCGAGGAGTGCCCTTCTGCGGATCAGGTGGCTGGGAAGCGTCATGAGTTCTCCCTTCGGTGAGACACGCCGTGCTGGACGTGCGGTGCGGCCCGCCGGCAGGTGGCAAGGCTCACCCATGCGCACAGAGCGGGAACCGTGAGCCAGTAGGGAAGCCAGACCGCGGTCGGCAGGACCAGCCCGACGACAACCAACGTCGCGGTGCCGAGGGCGGCGAGGGCGGCGAGGTCGGGCCGGCGGATCGCGCGGAGATAGGACGTACGAAGGACGGTGCGGGCCAGGATGCGACGGTCCGACGCATCGACGTGGCGGTCGACCAGCTCGCTGAGCACAGCGAAGCACCACTGGCTTGCGAGCAGCCAGGTCACGGCGACCGGAATGACGAGGAGGGGAAGAGCCCGATCCCACACCCCGCCTGGCGAGGGGCCGAGGAGTGCGGACACCGTGACCGTCCAGCCCAGCACGAGGAGGGCCGCGAGCCGCCCTGCGGGCGCAAGCTCCCGGCGCACCATGCGCCAACCGTCGGCGAGGGTCGGCGGCTTGTCCCCGCGGACCGTTGCGGCGACCGTCTGGTGCAGCAGGAGCGTCGCGGCCGGTGCGGTCACGACAGGCAGCGAGAACAGCACCCAGATCACGCTAGCCCGGACGAGCGAGACCCATCCAGCCAACACGCGATAGGCAAAGCCGTCGACGGCGAGCAGTCCACCCAGCTGACTCACCCTTTGACCGCCCCCTCGGTCCAGCCTCGCACGAAGAACCGCTGCAGCAGGATGAACACGACCACGATCGGGATCAGGGCCATGTTGGCACCGGCGAGCACGACGTTGTAGGACGCGATGCCCTCGACCGCGTCGTACTGCAGTGCCGAGACACCCACAATGAGCGTACGCAGATCGGGTGCGGCGAGCGAGAACGCGAGCGGCACCTGGTAGTTGTTCCACGAGGCCTGGAAACCGAGCACGATCGTCGTGACCAGAATCGGCATCATGGCAGGCAGCGCGATCCGGGCGTACGTGCCGAAGAATCCGCAGCCGTCCACGCGTGCCGCGTCCTCGATCTCGGTGCTCAGTCCGCTGACGAACGCCTTGACGAGGTACACGTGGATGACCATGACGCCTGCGTACTCCACGAACGTCATGCCGAGCAGGTTGTCCATGCCGAGCGCACGGGCGATCTCGTACTGCGGGTAGAGCATCGCCGTCGTGAGGCCGATGAAGAGCGTCGCCATGTAGACGCCTTCGAGCAGACGCTGACCCCGCAGGCGTTTCCTGGCGAGCACGTAGCCCGACATGCTCGAGGCGAACGTGTCGAAGACGACGAGGCCCATCGTCACGATCACGCTGTTGAGGAAGTAGCGGGCGAAGTTGGCCCGGGTCCAGGCATCGGCGAAGTTGCCGAACTCCCAGCTGCGTGGCAGGAGTCCTGGATCGCTGCTGAGGATCTGCTTCAGTGGTGACACCGAGGCGAGCAGCCCGAACACCAACGGCGTCAGCATCGCGGCAGCGAGTGCGACGAGCAGGACGCCCAGCAGGATGCGGCGAGCCCACGCGAGCGGTGTGCGCTTCATGGCTCGCCTGCGCTCGGGCACCGCAACGGGAGGAGCGACGCCTGCAGGCGGCCGAACGTCGTATCGACGTTGAGCTTTCACGCTTCCTGCCTCCTGACGAGCCACAGGTACACGACCGACACGACGCCGACGACCACGCTTGCCGATACGCCCAGGGCGGCGGCATAGCCGATCTGCGGAACCGTCTGCGGCTCGAAGAAGAACCGGTAGATGTAGGTGAACATGACCTCCGTGGCGCCCGCAGGCCCGCCGTCGGTCAAGGTCTTCACCAGGTCGAACGACCGCAGCGTTCCGATGATGGAGATGAGGACCACGATCCTCGCGACCGGGAACAGCATGGGCGCCACGATGTAGCGGAAGGTCTGCCACTCGCCCGCGCCCTCGACGGCGGCGCTCTCGGTGAGCTCGGTCGGGATCGTCATCATGCCGGCGAAGAAGAGCAGCATGTTGATCCCCACGTGCGCCCACACGCCGACGCCGATGAGACTCATCAGGGCGTTCGTGGCGTTGCCGAGGAAGTTGATGGGTCCATCGACGAGGTGAGCGCCCAGCAGGATCTGGTTGAACGGACCTCCGACGTGCCGAAGCAGGTATCCGAAGACGATGCCGATGATGGCTGGGGAGAGGACGTACGGAAGGAAGTAGATGGTCCGCAGGATCGATCCGCCGCGGATCCCCCTGAAGAAGGCGTACGCGAGCGCCAGCGCCAACGGGACCTCGACGAGCAGGCGGCCGGCGGTGAACTGCAGTGTGGTGAGCACCGAGTCCCACCATTCGACGTCACGTGCGACGCGCAGGTAGTTGTCGATGCCGATGAACTGCGGGTCGGTGAAGCCGTTCCACCGGTGGAAGCTGTAGTAGATGAGCCACCCGATGGGGATGAGCGCGAACGCGAGGTACGGAAGGAACGCGGGGAGCAGCATGAGTGCGGCGGCGGAATCCTCGCGGTGACGCCAGCCTTCCCGGCCTCGGGTCCTTCTCTGCCACTTCACCACGTCAGCACCCCTGTGGAACGCACGATATACCGGTACTCCGGCTGTCGAGCGTTCCACCAGGGGTCGGGGTGCTCAAGGACGTTTCGTGCGCGGCGCCGATTCCGGACGAGGAAGCCGTGGACATCGAGCGCCCGGGAGGATGCGAAGCGAGGAGCTCAGCTCACCCAGTCGAACGTCCGGGTGACTGCCTTCTTCCACATCGCGTAGTCGCGCTCGCGTACCTCGGGGTCCATCTGCGGGATCCAGCGCCTGTCCTCCTGCCAGTTCCGGCGCAGGTCGTCCTGGCTGGACCAGTAGCCCACGGCGAGCCCGGCGGCGTACGCCGCACCGAGGGCCGTGGTCTCCGCGACGTGCGGCCTGATGACCGGGACATCGAGGATGTCGGCCTGGAACTGCATGAGGAGCTCGTTCGCCACCATGCCACCGTCGACCTTGAGCTCGGTGAGCGCGACACCGGAGTCGGCGTTCATCGCATCGACCACCTCGCGGGTCTGGTACGCGGTGGCCTCCAGGGCAGCCCGAGCGATGTGGCCCTTGTTGACGTAGCGCGTCAGCCCGACGAGGACGCCCCGGGCGTCGGATCGCCAGTACGGCGCGAACAGTCCGGAGAACGCCGGCACGAAGTACGCTCCGCCGTTGTCGTCTACGGTGCGGGCGAGGTCCTCGACCTCCGGCGCGGACTTGATCAGCCCGAGGTTGTCCCGGAGCCACTGGACGAGTGCGCCCGTGATGGCGATGGAGCCTTCGAGGGCGTAGACGCACGGCTCGTCACCGATCTTGTAGCACGCTGTGGTGATCAGTCCGTTGGCGCTCGCCACCCGCTCCGTCCCGGTGTTGAGCAACAGGAAGTTGCCCGTGCCGTAGGTGTTCTTCGCCGTCCCGACGTCGAAGCACACCTGGCCGAACGTCGCGGCCTGCTGGTCGCCCAGGTCCCCGGCAATCGGTACGTCGGCGAGCACGGTGCCCTTCCGCGCCTTGGCGTACACCTGCGACGACGGACGGATCTCCGGCAGCATGCTGAGCGGAATGCCCATCTCCGCAGCGATGTCGGCATCCCACTGCAACGTGGCGAGGTCCATCAGCATGGTTCGTGAGGCGTTCGTCACATCCGTGATGTGCAGCCCGCCATCGGGTCCACCGGTGAGGTTCCACAGCAGCCACGTGTCGATGGTGCCGAACAGCAGCTCGCCCCGCTCGGCCCGCTCGCGGGCTCCCTCGACGTTGTCGAGGATCCACTTCACCTTCGGGCCGGAGAAGTACGTCGCGAGCGGTAGCCCGACCCGGTCGCGGTAGCGCTCGGCTCCGCCACCGAGGGCACCGAGCTCCTCGCAGATCCGGTCGGTGCGCGTGTCCTGCCAGACGATGGCGTTGTAGATGGGCTTGCCGGTGGCGCGTTCCCACACGAGCGCCGTCTCCCGTTGGTTGGTGATGCCGACCGCAGCGATGTGGGACGCGGTGACGTCCGCGCGGGCCAGTGCGCCGGCGATCACCTCGCGTGTGTTCGCCCAGATCTCGTCGGCGTTGTGTTCCACCCAGCCCGGCCGAGGGAAGATCTGCTCGTGCTCGAGCTGGTGGGCGCTCACCACCCGGCCCGAGTGGTCGAAGATCATGCACCTGGTGCTGGTGGTTCCTTGATCGATCGCTGCGACGTAGTCGGTCATGTGAGCTCCTCACGCTAGATGTCAGACGGCGACCCTGGCGAGCAGTCCTGCGATCACGCCACCCACGAGGGGACCGGCCACCGGTATCCAGGCGTAACCCCAATCGTTACGGCCCTTGCCTTTGATGGGAAGAATGGCGTGGGCGATGCGTGGGCCCAGATCGCGGGCCGGGTTGATCGCGTACCCGGTCGGCCCGCCCAGTGAGGCACCGATGCCTACCACGACCAGAGCCACGGCCAGGGGGCCGAGACCGGACGGTGTCTTGCCGTAGACCAGCACGACGTAAACCAGGACGAACGTCGCGATCACTTCTGTGACGAAGTTCCACAGGTAGCTGCGGTACTGCGGGCCGGTGGAGAACACCGCCAGCTTCTCGGCGGCCAGCTCGCTCGCGTCGAAGTGTTGCTTGTACGCAAGCCAGCACAAGACGGCGCCCACGAAGGCCCCGACGAACTCACCGATGAGGTAGGCGATGGTGTTGCCGAACGTGACAGGAATCCCCGAGGCGTACTGCGACGCTCCGTTGACCAGAATTCCCATCGTGACCGCAGGATTGATGTGTCCGCCGCTGTTGAAGGCGACGTACACCCCCGCGAAGACCGCGAGTCCCCAGCCGAAGGAGATGAGGAGCCAGCCACCGGCATGACCTTTGGTGTTTTTCAGCAGATGATTGGCGACGACGGTGCAGCCGAGCAGGGTGAGCATCATGGTGCCGAGCGTCTCGGACACGATAATTGTCCACATGGTGGTGACCTCCTGACGGACCAGCGGGGTGGGTGATCCGGTTGCGAAGTCACGGGCCGGCCAACGGTCTTCTTGGCCTGCGAGGTATCCGTCCCGGGCACCGGTTCGCCGGACCGCCTTCAGTCATTCCTCCTCCCGGCTGTGATCATTTGCTGTGGGGCCGAGCAGTGTCCGTAGAATTTCCGCAATGGGCAGAAAGAGGCGAGTTGTGAAGAGTTCCGCGAAGCTCGGGCCACGTGAGCGGGCCGAGGCCTGGTCCCACCTGGGAAGTCGGACCTTCGACGTACTCGTCATCGGTGGTGGAGTGACCGGCGCCGGCACCGCGCTCGATGCCGTGACCCGTGGCCTCGACGTTGCCCTGGTCGAGGCCCGCGACTTCGCCAGTGGGACGTCGAGCCGGTCCAGCAAGCTGTTCCACGGCGGGTTGCGCTACCTCGAGCAGCTGAACTTCGGCCTGGTCGCCGAGGCCCTCAAGGAACGTGAGCTGATGCTCACCCGGATCGCTCCTCATCTCGTCAAACCGGTGTCTTTCCTGTACCCGCTGCGGCACCGGTTCTGGGAGCGGCCGTACGTCGGATCTGGCCTCCTGCTCTACGACACGATGGGACGCGGGAGGTCCGTGCCAGCACACCGGCACCTGTCGCGCACCGGCGCCCTGCGGTTGTGTCCGGCACTTCGTCCGGATGCCCTGGTCGGCGCGATCCTCTACTACGACGCACAAGCGGATGATGCCCGCCACACCTTGACCGTTATTCGTACCGCTGCGCGTTATGGCGCGGTCGTACGCAATTCGTCCGAGGTGTTCGAGTTTCTGAACGAGGGTGGCCGGATCGTCGGCGCCAAGGTGCGAGACGTGGACTCGGGGGCCGTCACGACCGTGCGGGCCAAGGTGGTCATCAACTGCACGGGTGTGTGGACCGACCAGATCCAGGCGCTGACCGGTGGTCGCGGACGCTTCCGGGTGCGCGCCTCGAAGGGCGTCCACGTTCTCGTGCCGCGAGACCGGATCGCGTCGGAGACGGGTCTCATCCTGCGTACGGAGAAGTCGGTGCTGTTCGTGATCCCCTGGGGCAACCACTGGATCATCGGCACGACCGACACCGACTGGTCGCTCGACCTCGCGCACCCAGCGGCGAGCCGAGCCGACATCGACTACCTCCTCGCGCATGTCAACGAGGTCTTGACGGTGCCGCTCACCCACGACGACATCGAGGGTGTGTACGCGGGTCTGCGGCCGCTGCTTGCCGGTGAGTCGGAGGAGACCAGCCAGCTCTCCCGGGAGCACGCGGTCGCCCGGCCGCTACCGGGCATGGTGTCGATCGCGGGCGGCAAGTACACCACGTATCGCGTGATGGCCAAGGACGCGGTGGACGCCGCGGTTCACGAGCTCGCCCAGCCGGTCCCGCCGTCGGTGACCGAGCACGTGCCGCTGATCGGCGCCGAGGGATACCACGCGCTGATCAACCAGGTCAGCACGCTCGCGGAGGAGTACGGCATCCCGACGTGGCGCATGCAGCGGCTGCTCAACCGGTACGGGTCGCTGGTCGGCGAGGTGCTGGAGCTCGCCGAGCAGGATCGGACGCTGCTGGAGCCGCTTCCGGGTGCTGGCGAGTACCTCCGGGTCGAGGTGAGGTATGCGGCCACCCACGAGGCGGCGGTGCATCTCGACGACATCCTGGCCCGACGCACCCGCATCTCGATCGAGGTGCCGCATCGAGGCACCGAGTCGGCGGAGGCAGCCGCTCGCCTGGTGGCCGACGTGCTGGGGTGGGACGAAGGGCGGATCCGCAACGAGACCGAGATCTACAAGGCTCGGGTCGCGGCCGAGCGTGAGTCGCAGACCAAGCCCGACGACTTGAGCGCCGACGCCCAACGGCTCCTCGCTCCCGACACCCGCAAGCTCGCCGTCGGCCGCGCCCTCCGCTAGCCCCTTCCACAATGACCAGGCGCGGCGACTACGCACCCGCCACGGCATGGGTCGGCACCCGGTGAGGCTACTGCCTACTGTGTGAGGGCACGATCGCGATGCAGCTAACCGGACGCCGTGTCTTGCAGCGCCTCGGTGATCTCGCGTAGGTACGCGAGCATGCGACGGCACTGCTCGAGGATCGGTGCGTCTTGAGGGTCGACCCGCACACTGGCGAACTTCGTCTCCAGCTCCTCCAGACCGCCGATGTCATGCGTGGGTCGTCCGCCACTCAGCACGGTCTCGGCAATGCCCACGAGATGACCGTCGAGCTCGTCGAGCTCCATCATGAGGTCGTCGAGCTCGTCCGAGTGCGCAGGATGCTCGGGGAAGGGCATCTGCCATGCCGTGTCAACGGCCTGCCGGAGCCGGTCGAGATCTGCCATGCCTGTAGGTTCCCAATCCCAATCAGGTCGACGATCAGGCCCGCAATCAGTCCCGTACGGATCGCAAGCCGGTCCTCAGGGTCAAACCGACGTCGCGGCTGGATGGCAAGCATTGGCTCGTGCAGCAAGGAAGATCTCGCGGAGCCCATCCACACAGCTCGCCTGCTGCGTCGCCGATACCACCAGCGAGACCGGAGCCGTGAGCGGGGGATCGACCGACCGGATGGCGACCGTGCGAGTGATGTCGCCCGGCATAACGTCGTCGTAGAGAACCGTCCACGCATCCTCACCAAGACCGATCTCCAGTAGGGCGTGCGTCACGGTTGAAACCGCCCGGCCAAGCCGGGGTTCGAAACCTGCCGTACGGCACGCGTTCACGACCAGGGTGCCAAGGAGCGGATCGCATGCAGGTGAGGGAAGCCGCAGCGGCAGGTCGGCAAGCTGGTCGAGACGTAACGCCGGCTGCGCGGCGGCTGGATGCGAAATCGGGATCGCGACATGCACCGGCTCGCGCCACAGGTCGACCATCCGGACCCCCGAGCCGGCGGCTTCGTCCGACCCGGCTCGATCGGCGAGGGCGGGAGCTGCGCCGCGTACCAGAGCGAAGTCGAGATCACCGCTGCGAACGGCGGTGATCTGCTCATGGGCCGGTCGGGCGTCCAGCTCGACCGTGATGTCGGGAGCGATGTCACGGAGCCTGCCGAGGGATCGGTGCAACACCTCGGTCATTCCTGGGCTGGCACCTATCCGGATGGAACGCGTACGTTGCGTGACCAACTGGGCGGCGACCGACTTCACACGGTCGGCGGCGGCGAGCACCTGGCGGGCCTCCTCCAGCAGGCGCTCGCCCTCGCGGGTCAGCTGCACCTTGCGAGCCGTGCGATCGAGCAGCGTGAGCCCCAACTCGCGTTCGAGCCGCGCGACCTGCTGGCTCACCGCCGGCTGGACGATGTGCAGCCGCTGGGCCGCCCGGCCGAAATGCAGCTCCTCGGCGACCGTCACGAAATAGCGCAGTTGGCGAAGCTCCACGGGCGGTCCCTTCGTCCATCACGAACCCTTATCACTGCAGAAGTCAACTGCGTCTTGGTCGCTCACCTTCCCGTGCATTGACTGGGGGTACGCGCCGATGCGTCCTGCCGGCGCGTTCTGCTGGCACGACCACGCCGACGAAGGAGTACGCATGCAGGTTGGGCTCTGGGTCGAAGGGCAACTCGGCTCACCGGTGGACGAGGTTCTCCGGCAGGTACGACATGCGGCCGAGCTCGGATACCACCGGGTCTGGCTTGGCGAGGTGGGCGGCTGGGATCCGCTCAGCCTGATCGGCGTCCTCGGCCAGCACGTACCAGGGATCGGGTTGGGGACGTCGATCGTGCGGACCTACGCACGGCACCCGCTGGCGCTCGCTGCCGAAGCACTCACCGTTCAGGCGGCTACCGGGAGCCGGTTGACACTCGGGGTCGGGCCCAGCCACGCGTCGATCATCGAGGGGCAGTACGGCCTGTCGTTCGAGGCGCCTGCGCGCAACACGCGGGAGTACCTGTCGATCCTCACTCCGTTGCTGCACGGCCGGTCGGTGTCGTACCACGGCCGGCACTGGAGTGCGGTCGGGGAGATCGGCGTGGCCGAGGCGGTGGCACCGCCAGTCTTCGTCGCAGCCCTCGGCCCCGCGATGCTCAAGCTGGCCGGTGAGCAGGCAGATGGTGCGATCACCGCCTGGGCAGGCCCCGGCATGATCGCCGATCTGGTCAGGCCGGCGTTGGGGCAAGCGGCCGCAGCTGCCGGTCGGCCGGCCCCGGGCGTGGTCGCCTGCGTGTGTGTTTGCGTCACGTCCACGCCGTCTGAAGCAAGGGAACGGGTTGACCGCACCTTCGCGGCAGCGGGCGAGCTCCCGAGCTACCGGCGGGTGCTGGACCTGCAAGGGCTCGCCACGCCCGGCGAGACGGTCGTAGCGGGCGACGAGGCGGCTGTCGAACGGGCTCTGCGCGAGTTCGAGGCTGCCGGTGCCACGGAGGTCTATGTCGTCCCCGTCGGGACGCCGGAGGAGAAGCAGCGAACCCTCGCGGTGTGTGGCGCCTTGGCGTCGGCGCTTGCGAGCAGCTCAGACGCTACGCCCGCAGGCGCAGGCCCCGGGGTGTGAGCTGGAACCCCGCGGCCTGCAACGCTGCGGCGAGTGGGCTCGCCTCCTCGGCGTGGGCCGAGGACGCCAACACGGCTTCGCCGTCGACGCGTTCGACGGTGAGTTTCCCGAGCGCACCCTCGCGTACGGCGAGCGCGAGCGCGTCGGCGGCCGGCTGGAGGACGGCGGGGTCGTCGGACCAGGAGAGCAGCGTGCGGCCGCCTCGCTCCACGTAGAGCGCGAGCTCACCGTCCACGATGACCACCAGGGCTCCGGCCTTGCGTCCGGGGCGATGCTTCGCCACAGGGCGAGGAACCGTACGTCCGTCGTGGCCCACCACGGACGCGACGTCCTGGGCATCACGTCCGCGGGAACCGTCGCGCGGCGCATCGTCGGAACCGACGCGCGTCGGCCACGGCAGGGCTGCGCCGTACGGGTTGGCGGGGTCGGTCGCCGCCAGCACGTAGGTGCGTGGCTCCCCGCCAGCGCGAAGCCGGTCGACGGCTCCCGGAACGCCGAATTGCGCGGCGCCCAGGCCGGCCACGAAGTATCCGCGCCGGCAACGTCCGGCCTCCTCGAAGGCCTTCAGCACCTGGTAGACGGCCGAGTAGCCGCCCGGCACCCGCTCGGCCATCACCGACCCCCTGGTCAGGACGCCGTAGCGATCCAACAGCAGCTCAGCGGCGGCGTGGACTCGACGGGTGGGGTCCGGTTCGCGTTCGGGTAGCAAGGACCAGCGGCCAGCCGCGGTGGGCGGCCCAGTGCGGCTGGGCATGGCAGGCCGGCCACGGAAGCGGACCGACGGCCTGCCTCCGACGAGTCGTGCCCGGGGTGGACGAGGACGGGAACGATGCGCCGAGGTTCCGCTCCCCAGCAACGTCCGAAGCGGCGCAAGCGTGTCGCCGGTGACGTACCCCGCCCACACCAGGTCCCACAGCGCGGTCACGAGCTCCTCGTCGGTGGGACTCGAGTCCAGCTTGCGGGCTACGGCGTCAGCCAGGCCGCGGAAGAAGAAGGCGCCACCGTACGAGAGGACGTCGAGGATCGCGCTGTGGATCGGGCCCAGTTCGAACTCCGGATCGATGTCGGGCAGCGTCAAGGGAGCCGTCTCGACCGGGTGCAGGGAGATCCAGCCGTCCGATCCCGGCAGACTCCCGTGGCCGGCCCACAGCACCTCGCCGGTCGACGTCAGCTCGTCGAGCATCGCGGGGGAGTAGTCGCTGACCCGACTCGCGAGTATGAGCGGCTCGAGCGCGGACGCCGGGACAGCGCAACCGGCGAGCTGCTCGACGACTCGCAACACCCCGTCGGTGCCACGCAGCCCGCCCCCGACGTGCTGCCACGAGGGCAGGAAGCGCGCCAGCACGGGAGGATCGACCGGCTCGACCTCGCTGCGTAGGGCGGCGAGTGATCGGCGCCGCAGCATGCGCAGCACCTCGGTGTCGCACCACTCGCTGTCGCCGTCGACCTCGACGCCGGCGTGCCCGGCCTCGCCACTCGGGCCGGAGGTACGGAACGCGCCTTCGACGACGCGACCTTCGCCGGCCAACCGGTGCAACGTGGCGAGCACGACGGCCACACCGAGACCGAACCGCCGGGCGACGTCGGCGGCGTGGAAGGGTCCGTGCGTACGGGCGAAGCGTGCCACGAGGTCGCCGAGCGGGTCGGCGACCGGCTCGGTGAACGCCTCGGGAATCCCCACGGGAAGCGGGATGCCGAGGGCGTCGCGCAGTCGCCCGGCATCCTCGATCGCCGCCCAGCGTTCGACGGACTCCGGTCCGCGGATCCGGATCGCGCGCCGCGTTCTCTCCAGTTCTGCAAGCCAGGAACCGACCTGCTCCGGCTCGGTGCACCGGTCGGCGACCTCGCCGGTCGAGAGCGGTCCGAGGATGCGGAGCAGATCGGCGACGCCCTCCAGGTCACGAGCCTTCCGGTCGAGGGCGAGGCGTTGCAGCTCGGCCTCGGTGCTCGCGATCACCTCAGGATCGAGCAGATCGCGCAGCTCGGTCTGGCCGAGAAGCTCGGCCAGCAACGACTTGTCGAGGGCGAGCGCGGCAGCCTTGCGTTCGGCAAGCGGCGCGTCCCCTTCGTACATGAACGCCGCGATGTAGCCGAAGGTCAGCGACTTCGCGAAGGGCGACGGCTCGGGGGTCTCCACCTCGACGACCCGGATCTTGCGGGACTGGATGTCGCGCAGCAGCTCCACCAGACCGGGCATGTCGTAGACGTCCTGCAGGCACTCCCGGATCGTCTCCAACACGATCGGGAACGAGGGGTACTTGCTCGCGACCGCGAGCAGCTGGGCCGACCGCATCCGCTGCTGCCACAGCGGTGTGCGTCGGCGTGGGTCGCGGCGCGGCAGCAGCAGGGCCCGAGCGGCACATTCGCGGAACCTCGAGGCGAAGAGGGCCGAGTCACCGATCTCGTTGGTCACCAGCTCCTCGATCTCGTCCGGGTCGAAGATCGCGAGGTCGGCACCGGGTGGCTCGTCCTCGGTGTCGGGGATGCGGAGCACGATGCCGTCGTCTGCGTGCACCGCCTGGACGTCGACGCCGTACCGCTCGCGTAGGCGTGCGTTGATCGCGAGAGCCCAGGGTGCGTGGACCGAGCCACCGAACGGTGTGTGCACGCAGACCCGCCAGTCACCGAGCTCGTCGCGGAATCGTTCGACCACGATCGTGCGGTCGTCGGGCAGATGCCGGGTCGCCTGCTTCTGCTCTGCGAGGTACGACAGGAGGTTGTCGGTCGCCCACTCGTCGAGCCCGGCTTCGCGGCAGCGTTCCCGCGCCGACTCCGGTGGCAGCTTGTCGAGCTTTCGTACGAACTCGCCGATCGCCCGACCCAACTCCGCAGGGCGTCCGATCACGTCGCCCTTCCAGAACGGCAACCGGCCAGGCTGACCGGGCGCGGGGGAGACGAGCACCCGGTCGTGCGTGATCTCCTCGATCCGCCACGAGCTGGCGCCGAGGGTGAAGATGTCGCCGACGCGGGATTCGTACACCATCTCCTCGTCCAGCTCACCCACCCGGCTGGCTTTCTCGCCCACCAAGAAGACGCCGAACAGGCCGCGGTCGGGAATGGTGCCGCCGCTCGTGACCGCGAGTCGTTTCGCGCCGGGCCGTGCCGTGAGCGTGCCGGCGACCCGGTCCCAGACCAGGCGGGGCCGCAACTCGGCGAACTCGTCGGACGGGTAGCGGCCGGTGAGAAGGTCCAGCACCGCGTCGAAAGCCGAGCGCGGCAAGGACTGGAAGTTGGCGGCCCTGCGCACCATCGCGAACAGCGCATCGACGTGCCAGTCGTCGACCGAGCAGGCGGCGACGATCTGCTGGGCCAGTACGTCGAGCGGGTTGGACGGAGCGCGGATCTTCTCGATCAGTCCCGCCTTCATGCGCTCGGTGACGACGGCGGTCGCCACGAGATCGCCGCGATACTTCGGGAAGATGACTCCGCGCGAGACGGCACCGACCTGGTGCCCGGCTCGGCCGACCCGCTGCAGCCCGCTCGCCACCGACGGAGGCGCCTCCACCTGCACGACGAGGTCGACGGCCCCCATGTCGATCCCGAGCTCGAGGCTGCTCGTGGCGACCACACAGGGCAGCCGGCCGGACTTCAGGTCGTCCTCGATCAGCGCCCGCTGCTCCTTGCTCACCGAGCCGTGGTGGGAGCGGGCCAGGATCCGGTCGGCGCCGCGACTCGCGCCGGACTGCGCCATGATCTCGGCCGGCGGCGGTGCGCCGTCAGGCAGCGGCTCGTGGCTGCGTTCGTACGCGATCTCGTTGAGCCGCGCCGTGAGCCGCTCGGCGAGGCGTCGGGAGTTGGCGAAGACCAGCGTGCTCCGGTGTGCCTCGATGAGGTCGGCGACGCGTTCTTCGACGTGTGGCCAGATGGACGGTCGTCGGGATGCGGCTGCCGCGCCTGTCTTCAGGTCTGGTGAGTCAGGGGTCTGCTCGTCGAGCGTCGCCCGAAGCTCCTGGCCGGGGTGCGGAACGGACGTGCCGAGGTCGCGCAGGTCTTCGACGGGGACGACGACCTTGAGGTCGAAGTCCTTGGCGTACGGCGGATTCACCACGCTCACCGGCGCCGTGGAGCACAGGAACCGCGCGACTTCCTCGACCGGCCGCACCGTGGCCGAGAGCCCGATCCGCTGGACCGGCTGGCGCTTGGGCGTGACGCGGTCGTTCGGTTGACCGGTCACCAGGGCGTCGAGGCGCTCGAGGGTCAGGGCGAGGTGAGCGCCTCGCTTCGTTCCGGCGACCGCGTGGATCTCGTCGACGATCACCGTCTCCACGCTGCGCAGGGCATCCCGGGCCTGCGAGGTCAGCAGCAGGAACAACGACTCCGGCGTGGTGATGAGGATGTCGGCCGGCGTGCGGGCGAACTTGCGGCGTGCCTCGGCGGGTGTGTCACCGGACCGAAGGGCGACGCCGATGTCCGGCTCGGGAAGGCCGAGGCGATGTGCGGCGTGACGGATGCCGGCGAGCGGCGCACGGAGGTTGCGCTCGACGTCCACCGCGAGCGCCTTGAGCGGCGAGACGTAGACCACCCGGCAGCGGCCGAGGCGATCGGCGGGAGGATCCGAGTTGGCGAGCCGGTCGATCGCCCAGAGGAATGCGGCGAGCGTCTTGCCCGAGCCGGTGGGAGCCACGACGAGGGTGTGCTCGCCACGGCTCACGGCCTCCCACGCACCGACCTGTGCCGGCGTAGGGGCGGCGAACGACGAGCGGAACCACTCGCGGGTGGCAGGCGAGAACCGGTCCAGCACCTCGAGCTGATCTACCTCAGGTCTTGTCGGCACCCGTCCATCGTCTCTCGCCCGACCGACACCTCGGCATTCCGACGACGCGATGGCGACGTCTCGCACAAAAGGGTCCGCGGGCGACCCGCCGTCGGCAGGCGTCGGAGCCCCACCCAGCGGGACCTCAGAGCGGCGGCTCGACCGAGCCCAGCTCCGCGGAGATGGCGGCCGCCGCCTTCTGGACGGCTGTCACGATGCCGGGGAGCGCGGCTTCGCCGAAGTCACGGGAGAATCCCGTGACGCCGACCGAGCACGCGACGCGGTTGGACGCGTCGAACACCGGAGCCGCGACGCAGGCGATCTCGGCCTGCTCCTCCTCGTCCTCGAACGCATAGCCGCGCTCTCGGGTGCGTTCGAGCTCACGTCGGAAGTCGGCGACCGAGAGACGAGAGGCCTTCGGACCCGCGCCGGGTGTGAGGTGCTCGAGAAGCGGCTCGAGCTCGGCTTCAGGCAGGTGGGCCGCGATGGCCCTGCCGAGCGCGGTGAGGTTGAACGGCGCCACCTTGCCGACGAAGGTGTCGAACTGGATGAATCCGGGCGTTGCGGCCTTGGCGACGTAGACGATCGTGGCGCCGTCCAGCACGCCGAGATGGGCCGGCATCTTCACGGTGTCGCTGAGCTCGCGAAGGTAGGGACGGGAGACGTTGGCCGGGTCGATCTTGCGGACGAGATGCGAGGTCATGGCGTACAACCGCAGAGTCGGACGCCAGAAGTGGCTTCGGCCGACGATCTGGCGGGTGGCATAGCCGTGATCCTCGAAGGTCTGCACGATCGACGCACAGGTGGCGAGCGGCACCCCGGCGGTCTCCGCCAGCTTGGTCAACGTGAGGGGACCGTCGGCTTCGATGAGCGTCTCGAGCACCGCCAGCGCACGAGCCGTGGACGGGGAAGCCGGGCCGGAGGCGGCGCGGCTCGACGAGACGCCGGAGGCGGACCTGCGACCTCGGCGAGGCGCAACCGGTCGTTTCGCGCTCACCTGACCTCCTCTGCGCCCGACGTCTTTTCGGCATTTCGAAGGCTAGTCGGCTCCAGCGTGCGCGCTGCCACACCCTCGAGCTCCAGTGTGTCGGCGTAATGACAACGCGACAAATGCGGCACATGACCTGTGTCGGTTACAGGCAGCAGCGCGGGCTCGTCGGTGTCGCAGCGTTCCCGGGTGTAAGGGCAGCGGGGGTGGAACGTGCATCCGGCGGGCTGGTTGGCGGGATCGGGAACCTCGCCGCGCAACGGGATCCGCTTTTTCAAGCTGCGCAGCCGTGGGTCAGGCAGCGGGAGCGCGCTGAGCAGTGCCTCGGTGTAGGGGTGGCGAGGTCGGCTGAACAGCTCCTCGGTCGGCGCCTGCTCCACGATCCGGCCGAGATACATGACGGCCACGCGATCGCACAGGTGCTGGATTACTGCTAGGTCGTGCGAGACGAAGATGTAGGTGAGGCCGAGCTGCTCCTGCAGATCCTCGAGCAGGTTGAGGATCTGGCTCCGGATGGACACGTCGAGGGCCGACACCGCCTCGTCGGCGATCACCAGTCGCGGGTTCGTGATCAGCGCCCGGGCGATGCCGATCCGTTGGCGTTCGCCTCCGGAGAACGCGTGCGGATAGCGGTGCATGTACTCAGGTCGCAGACCGACCATGCGCAACGCTTCCGCCACGCGGTCACGGAGTTCGTCCCCACGGGCGAGATCGTTGGCCAGCAAGGGCTCCCCGACGATCTGGAGCAGGGTCATCCGGGGGTTGAGCGAGGAGTTGGGGTCCTGGAAGACGGTACGAATCTGTCGGCGATAGGGCCGCAGCTGCGCCCGGTTGAGCTGGGCCAGGTCGACGACCGTGCCGTCGTCGCGGCGGTAGCGCAGCTCGCCGGCCGTCGGCCGGTACGCACGCAGGATGCACCGTCCCAGCGTGGTCTTGCCGCAGCCGGACTCGCCGACGAGCCCGAGCGTTTCCCCTTCCCGCACGTCGAGGTCGACGCCCGTCACGGCGTCGACGGTCATCCGTCCCGCGATGCCCAGGAATCCACGCCCGACGGTGAACCGCATCGAGAGGTTGCGGACGGCGAGCAGCGGCTCGGTGTCGACAGCCTGCTCACTCATCGGCTCACCTCCTCCCGGACCGTTCCGCGGTGCAGCGCCTCGGCGGACTCGTACAGGAGACACCGAACGGTACGCCGCCTGCCCTCCGTCGTGGTGAGCACGGGCGGCACCGTCGTGTCGCACGTGCCCGGCATCGTGTCGCGGCAGCGGGTGTGGAACGGGCAACCGGTCGGTCGGTCGTAGGGATGCGGCACCATCCCGGTGATGGTGGCGAGCCGGCGTTTGGCCCGCGGCCCGACGACTGGCACGGACTCCAGAAGCGCCTTGGTGTAGGGATGTCGTGGGTCGTGGAAGAGCTCGTCGACTCCGCATTCCTCGACGACCAGCCCCAGATACATCACCGCGACGGCGTCGGCGATCTCGGCGACCACGCCGAGGTCGTGCGTGATGAAGAGCATCGCCATGCCGTACTGTTCCCGCAGCTCCTGCAGCAGGTCGAGGATCTGCGCCTGGGTGGTGACGTCGAGCGCGGTCGTGGGCTCGTCGGCGATGAGCAGCTTGGGTCGGCACGCGAGGGCGAGCGCGATCATCGCGCGCTGTCGCATCCCGCCGGAGAGATGGAAGGTGTACGAGTCGACCCGGCGTTCCGGTTGCGGTATGCCGACCTGTCGCAACGCCTCGATGGCGCGGTCTCGCGCCTCCTTCTTGCTCACGTCTTCGTGCGTACGAATGTGCTCGACGATCTGGTGCCCGATCGTGTGCACGGGACTCAGCGACACCATGGGCTCCTGGAAGATCATGGCGATCTCTTTTCCCCGGATCGCCCGGATGGCCGTGCCCTTGGGGTCGAGTGCGGCGAGGTCGAGGACGCCGTCCCGAGCGGAGCGCACCGCGGCCTGGTCGCGACGGGACGGATGCCGCGCCGTGAGGAGCGGGTGGTCCGGGCCGACGTGAAAGTTCACCGTACCGGCGGTGATGCGGCCGGGCGGATCGACGAGTTGCAGGATCGACCGCGCGGTGACGCTCTTGCCGCAACCGGATTCACCCACCACGCACAGCGTCTGGCCGGGATACACGGTGAGGTCGACGCCGTCGACGGCATGCACGACGCCTTCCGGCAGCTCGAACCGCGTGCGAAGTCCGCGCACCTCGAGCAGAGGCGGCTGGCTTCTCGCTGCCGCTGGCTGGGTGGTCGCGGTGTCGCTCATGTGGTTCATCCCGTCAGCTCTCGTACGGATCCGCGGCGTCACGCAGGCCGTCACCTGTGAAGTTCAGCGCCACGACCGCCACGACGACGGCAAGGCCGGAGATGAGCAGCCAGGGCGCGGTCGCGAGGCCCCGAATGCTCTGCGCTTCCTGCAGCAGCACGCCCCAGCTCACCACCGGTGGCTGCAAGCCGAGCCCGAGGAACGACAAGGCCGTCTCGCCCAGGATCATGCTGGGGATCGCGAGCGTGAGCGTGGCGATGATGTGGCTTGTGAACGCCGGAAGCATGTGCCGGTTGATGATGCGCAGCCTGCGGACCCCGTCGAGCTCCGCGGCGAGCACGTAGTCTTCGGCCCTGATCTGAAGGAACCGGCTGCGGATGACGCGGGCGAGCCCGGTCCAGCCGATGAGCGACAGGATGACGGTGATGGCGAAGTACGTCTTGATCGGTCCCCACCCCGGCGGCACCGCTGCCGCCAGTCCCAGCCACAGCGGCAGGGTCGGCACCGACATGACGAACTCGATGATCCGCTGGATGACCGTGTCGGTCACTCCGCCGAAGTAGCCCGAGATGCCGCCGAGCAGGAGGCCGAGCAGCAGCGACAGGAAGACTCCGACCAGACCGACCGACATCGAGATCCGCGTGCCGTAGATGATGCGGCTCGCAAGGTCACGGCCCTGCTCGTCAGCGCCGATCGGGTAGAACGGCTTGCCGCGTTCGACCGGACCGAACAAGTGGATGTCCGTGGGGATGATGCCCCACAGCCGGTACGGCTCGCCGCGCGCGAAGAACCGGAGCGCGACGGGCTTGCTTTTGTCCTCGACGAACTCTCGCTGCAACGTCTGGGGATTGGCTTTCGAGTCGTACTCGTAGACGAAGAAGTGCACGCCGCCGTCGAAGGAGACGTGGATGCGCTGCGGCGGCGCGTAGCTGTACGTCGCACGGTAGGTGTCGGGGGTCGTGGGTGCCCAGAACTCGCAGAATGCCGCCACCAGGTAGATCAGGGCCAGCACGACGAGGCCTGCGACGGCGAGCTTGTGCCTGCGGAACCTCCACCACACGAGCTTGTACTGCGGGGCCACGTAGATGTCGCCCGAGCGCTCGCGGGCTGGACGGCTTGGCCTCAGCAGGCCCATCTCGCCATCACCTCCCCTCCACGACCGTGGCCGTCTCGCGGTCCTGCTCACTGGTAACCCTCACGGACGCGCGGATCGACCAGCGCCAGCAAGATGTCGGACAGCAGCGTGCCGAAGACCGTGAGGACGCAGGCGATGAAGATGATGCTGCCTGCGAGATACATGTCCTGGCTTTCCAGCGCGCCCAAGAGCAACGGCCCGGTGGTCTGCAGCCCGAGCACGGTGGCGACCAGGACCTCCCCGTCGAACAGAGCCGGGATGAGCCAGCCGACGGTGGCGACGAACGGGTTCAGTGCCACGCGCAAGGGATAGAGGGCGATCAGCCGTCGCTCCGACAGCCCACGCGCTCGGGCCGTGACGACGTACGGTTTGCGGAGCTCGTCGAGCAGGTTGGCGCGCAGGATCCGGATCGTGCCGCCGATCCCGCCCAACGACAGCACGACGATCGGCAACCAGACATGGTCGAGCAGGTCGAGGATCTTGCCGAGGTTCCACCGGGCGCCGACGTACTCCGGTGAGAACAACCCCCCGACGCTCTTGTCGAAGTAGCGGAACTGCAGGTACGCGACCGTCAACGCGAGCAGGAACCCCGGTACCGCGATCCCGACGAACGCGACGGCGGTGAGCACGTAGTCACCGATCGAGTACTTCCGCACCGCCGAGTAGATCCCCGCGGGCAGGGCGACGGCCCACGTGAAGAACAGCGTCGCCAGGCCGAGCGCGATGGTGAGCGGCAGCCGCTCGGCCAGCAGTGCCGACACCGGCCGCCCGTACTCGAACGACTGGCCGAAGTCGAGGTGCAGCAGGATGTTCGTGATCCACTTCCAGTACTGCGCGATCATCGGCTGGTCGAGTGCGTACCGCTCCCGCAACGCCGCGAGCTGCTCCGGTTCGACGGTCTGCCCGGTGCGCGACAGGTTGGCCACGACCGTGCTGAGGTAGTCGCCCGGCGGCAGCTGGATGATGGCGAACGACACCAACGAGACCAGCAGGACCGTGAGGACCATGTAGATCAGGCGTCGCAACAGGTAGTACGCCATGGTGGTCCGTCAGGTGTGCTGCTCGGGGTGCTTGAAGTACAGCTGCGCCAGATCCGTCGCGGCTTCGTAAAGCGTACGGTAGCTTGCGACCGCCTCCTCGCGGACGTTGCCCAGGTCGTCGCTCACGACGACCGGTGCAAAGGCCGACTGGACCGTCCCGATGATCCAGACGTTCTTGTCGTGCAGCTTGAGGATCTCCTGTCCGAGTGCCAGACGCTTGGCGTCGTCGACCTCCTGGACCAGCTGGTCGTAGAGCACCTGGAGCTTGCGGATGTCGCCCGTGGGCTCCATCGACCACTCGCCGTCGGGGTCGTTGTACCAGTTGCCGTACTTCGGCGCCCAGTACGTGAGCCCGCTGGTCGGCACGTACCACAGCGAGTCGATGTCCCACAGGTAGCCGGCAGGCGTGTAGCAGTTGAGGTCGAAGTCGCCGTGCCAGATGCTCGCGTACCACAGCTCGGCCGAGATGTTCTTGATGACCATGTCGATGCCGACCTTGGCCCAGTAGCGTTTGACGAACTCCAGGATGCTCACGGTCGGCACGCCGATCCCGATGGTGAACGTCTGGGCGACGAGCTGCATCGGCTTGCCGTCGGGACGTAACCGCATCCCGTTGCTGCCACGCCTCGTGAGGCCGGCGCGGTCGAGGTAGTCGTTGGCCTTGTCCTCGTCGTACTCGATGAACCGCCGGCCCATGCCCTCGATGAAGTACGGATCCTCCGGCTGGGCACAGGGATGCTCGAGCCTGCCTTGTCCTGCGAACAACGCGTCGCGGATCTCCTCACGGTTGATCGCGTGCGACACGCCTGCGCGGAAGTTGATGTCCTGGAACAACTCCCGCAACACGGGGTCGGGGTGGCTCTGGTTGAGGTTGATGGCGTGGAAGTAGCCGTCCGGCCTCCAGCGCAGTACCCGGTAGTCCTTCTCCTTCTCGTTCCGGATGAGCAACGGAACCGACTGGGTGCTGATGTCCCATGCGGCGAGGTCGATCTCGCCGTTCGCGGCTCGCAGGCCGAGCGCCTCCTGGTCGAGGAAGGTGTAGACCGCCCCGTCGATGTAGGGAAGCTGCCGGCCTTCGGGGTCGACCTTCCAGTAGTAGGGGTTGCGCTCTGCGGTCGCGTTATTCCCCTTGGGCGGCTTGGTGATCTTCCACGGGCCCAGCACGGGCAGGTCGGGATTGGTCCAGTGGTTGTGCATGTTGTGGTAGTGGTCGACCCAGGACTCGACGTTGGCCGCCTTGAGCAGCTCCTTCACCTTGTCCTCGCCGGCGAGGGCGGGATGGAACTGCTGCATGTAGTGCTTGGGCTGAAGGATCGGGTTCAGCCCGCCGGCGAGGCCGACGAAGCAGAGGTACTTGAGCAGCAGCCCGTGCGGCTCTGCGAACTCGATCCGGAACGTGTACTCGTCGACCTGGACGAACTTCGCCGGTTTCCCTCCAGACGTGAGCCAGTGCGGGAACGTCGGGCTGAGCTCGGTGTTCTGGTAGACGTGCTCGTAGACGTACATGATGTCGTCGGTGGTGAACGGCTCGCCGTCCGACCACTTCACGCCTTCACGCAGGTGGAAGACGTACGTACGCCCGTCGTCCTCGATGTCCCATGAGTGGGCAAGACCCGGGCCGGGCTCGGGCGGGGTGGTGGGCGTCCACTCGACGAGACCCGCCCACCCCATGTACTGCAGTCCGTCGGTGTTGAGATCGATCTGTCCGCGCTGCATGACGCCGCCGTAGACGCCGAGCTCGTTCTGCGGCCTGACCACCATCGGGTCCTTCGGCAGCCGATCCGTCAAGGGAGGCAGCTTCCCGGACTTCACCAGGGCCTCCAGCATCGGGGCTTGTTTCGCGCCAGTGGCCGCCGCACCTGGCCCGGTCGGCCGGTCGGGGTCGGTCGACAAGAACGAGCAACTCGTGATCCCGTACACGCCGATGGTGGTCGCGCCACCCAGCTTCAGCAGTTGTCGACGGGAAAGACTCGACGTCACGTGACCCTCCTTGAGAATCAGGCGGGACACCGCATCGGGCGTCACCGCCACAGTTGTCGCGTGGTCGCCCGCCCCGTTCGCGTCTCGCGCCAGGCACGCCCCGTCGCTCCGGCTCAGGACCCAGTCCTCGGACGATCCTTCGAAACCAGAGATACATCTACGAGATGTGAGAATGATACACAGGATGCTCTCGGAGTCCAGGGGTTCGGAACCGCCGGAATGTTTCGTGCGAGTTACGAATCGAACGGGCCGCAGCCGGTCAGGGTCCCGCTCCCTCTTGCGGCAATGGACGTCGCGCCTCTAGCATCAACATTCGAAATCAGAGAAACATCTACGAAATTTCAGATAACTGGCTTCGACACGCGACAATCGACACAGGGACTTGACAGGACGGCTCACCGGCTGCGCGTACCCGCCGGTGAGAACTGGAGGTCGCATGTCCGCGACAGCTCGTAAGGTCATTCCACGGGGCGGTATCCGGGCAACGCAATCTGGTGGCAACACCGTCGGCGCCGCGTTGCGTGAGGCGACACCTCGGGCCGACGGCTACCGGCACCTGGACACGCCGGCGATGATCGCCAAGCTCCAGGAGCTCGGCGCCAACACGTACATCTATGGAATCTGGGACTCGCCGACCGACTGGGACGACCTGCGGTTCGAGTTCGCGCCGGCCGCCGCACAGGCCGGCATCGACGTGTGGGTCTACCTGGTGCCGCCCAGCGAGACCGACCGGCACGGCGGCCGCGCGTCCAGGCCGTACATGATGGACTACCTCGCCTGGGCCCGCGCCTGTGCCGAGCTTTCCAAGGAGCACCCGAACGTCAAGGCCTGGGGGATCGACGACTTCGAGTACAACCAGGACACGTTCACGCCCGAGTACGTCGCGCAGATGCGCAAGGTCGCCAATGACATCAACCCCGACCTCGCGTTCTACCTGTGCACGTACTTCCACGCGGCCACCAGCGCGGAGTTCCTCGCGAAGTACGGACCGCATCTCGACATGGTCCTCTATCCGTTCCTCGACGGGCGCAACCACAACACGGTCGTCGCGGACAGCGTGGGCCCGTGCCTGGACGACATCCGGGCCGCGGTCGCCCCGTACGACCTCGACATCGTGCTGCTCGTCTACACCGGTCGCTTCCTGGATGCGTGGATCGAACCCACGCCGGAGTACAGCGCGGCGGCGGTGCGGACCGGGCTCGAGTACGCACGAGACGGCAGGATCGCGGGGGTCACGGCGTACGGTCTGCAGCTCGACGACGCCCCGACGATCTCGTCGAGCAACAAGGCGATGTACGGCAACGGCCGGCTGAGCTTCTTCGTACCACCCATCCCGCGCGTGGAAGGCGCCTATGCCGAGGCGAGCCAGGTGGTGCGCGTGGACCCCGACGCGCCGCGGCACGAGCTGTCGTTCTGGCACCACGACACGTTCAGCGGGTGGTTCGGCGGGCCAGGCCAGCACATGAAGCAGGTGCTGCTCGACGGCGAGGTCGTCTGGCAGGAAGACGTGTGCCAGCGTGGCTTCGCGCTCTGGCAGCAGTGCTCGCTCTTGCACGGACCGATCGACGTGAGCGAGAAGCTGCGTGGGAAGACCAGCGCCACACTGACGTTCCGTCTGCTCGAGGCGTCGACCGACGGCGTGTTCCCGGTCGACGTCGGGTTCGACCACATCGAGACGCTGGGCTTCACGGTCGAGAACCCTGGCTTCGAGACGACCGACGCCTGGCAGCTGTCCACCACGCACGGTGTACCAGTGCCCAGCATCGACATCTTCGTCCCTGACCGGCCAGCACGCACCTTCGCCGCCGTCGCTGCGGAGTACCACGCCGCGGCACGCCGGGTCACCTGATCGGGCGACGGTGGTGCCGTGGCATGGACGAGATACGTGTCGGCATCGCCGGGCTGGGTCCGCGCGCGGTCGGCACCTGGATTCCCCTCCTGCAACGGATTCCCGGTTACCGGATCACCGCGATCTGCGATCCGATCCAGGCGCTGCACGACCGGGCACTGGCCCTGCTGGACGGGCGAGGATCGGTGCGCGCCTATCGCGGGTACGACGACCTGCTCGCCGACCCGCGCGTGGACGCGGTCGCGCTGATGGTGCGCAGCGAGCGGCAAGGCGCCCTGGCCGCTCAGGCGCTCGAGGCGGGAAAGCACGTGCATGCGGAGGTTCCGGCGGCCCATTCGCTCGCAGACTGCTGGCGGATCGTCCTCGCGGTGGAGCGGACCGGCCTGACGTACCAGCTCGCTGAGCAGACCCGCTACTGGGGGTTCGTGGACGCCTGGCGCGAGCTGGTGGCGAGTGGTCGGCTGGGGCAGATCACCTGGTGCGAAGGGCAGTACTTCCACCATGTCGTGACGGGGATGTTCCAGGATCCGCACACGGGCGAGACCTTCGGGCCGGAGGGCCTCGCGGCCCATCCGGATGCCCAGCCCACCTGGACCCAGCGCATGCCGCCGATCCACTACCTGCCGCACGAGCTGAGCCCGATGCTCAAGGTCCTGGACGACCGGGTGACCGAGGTCGTCGGGATGAGCACCGACGCGCCCAGCGCGGCGCATCCGGAGATCGTCCAACCCGACGTGCAGGTCGCCTTGATGCGAACGGAAAAGGGCGCCCTGCTGCGCATGGCGACGAGCTTCGCCCAGCCGCATCCGGATGGTGCCTGGCACTGGTATCAGGTCACCGGCACGCGTGGGCGGGTGGAGTGGTCGCGCGGTCGCGGTGACCCGCCGAAGTTCTGGTTCGCCGACGCGGGCATGCAGGACCTCGCTCCGGCGGACTGGAGCTACGAGCGCGGCGACGCGCCGGCCGAGGCGCGCGGCAGTGGCCACGGCGACGCCGACTACTACACGCACGTGGCGTTCCGGGACGCGGTTCTTGCGGGGCGCCAATCGGAGTTCGACGTCTACCAGGCGATGGACACCGCCGCACCGGCGATTCTTGCCGCCGAGTCGATCGCGCGGGAAGCGAGCTGGTGCGTGTGCCGGACTTCCGCCCTGGTGCCGATCGACGATGCGGGGAGGAGCCATGACCATCGCCGTCGTGGTGCGGCAAGATCAGCGCGTCGGTGCGTTCGGCCACTACCTCGCCGAGATCCTGCGCGCCGAAGGCGTACGAGACTACGAGATCGTCGACGCGAGCGGCGGCCACCCGATCGACCTCGACGGGTACGACGTCGCCGTGGTCGCGCGGATGCGGCCGACCAAGGCCCAGGTCACGGCACTCCTGGAGTATGCGCGCGCAGGCGGGCGGCTCGTCGTCGTGCGACCGTCGTTCCTGTTCGCCCGCACCCTGGGCTTGGTGTCGGCGTACGGCATGGTCTCGCCGGCGTACGTACGTCCGGGCTCGGCGAGTCGGATCGGAGCCGGTGTCCCGCAGGAGCCGATCGAGACCCACGTCCCCGCCGATGCGTACGAACCGGATCGGCTGCCGGACGGTGCGGTGACGGCGGCCAGCCTGTACGCCGACTCGCGGACGCCGACGTCGTTTCCTGCCGTGGTGGACTTCCCGTACGGTCGGGGTCGCGTCGTCGTGTTCAGCTACGACCTGGCGCACGCGGTTTCGCTCATCCGGCAAGGCGATCCGGGCCGGGTCGGTGGACACGGGTCGGGGGCGGGCGAACCCTACCGGATGCAGGACCTGGTGATCGGGTACGCCGATCCGGACTGCTGGCACCTGCCGCAGGCCGACATCCACGCGATGCTGCTCGGCAACGCGCTCAACGAGGTCGCGCCGGCGCCGCACCCTCGGCTCTGGTACTACCCGACACCCGACATCCGCAGCGTGCTCGTCCTCGACTCCGACGACGACTGGTCGGCGCTGGAGCACTTCGAGGCGCTGCTCGACGCGGTGGAGGCGCACGGTGGTCACATCACCATCTACCTCATGTCGGGGACCACGCGCGGAACCGTCGCCACGCCGGAACGGGTGGCGGCCTGGCGGGAGCGCGGTCACTCCTTCGGCATCCACCACGACGCGTTCGACCCGGCGTACGACGGTGAGGACCAGGAAGAGGTCCTGGAAGACGTCGTACGCCGGGACGTCGCCGACTTCCTCGAGCGGTACGGCACGATCCCTGCGACCAACCGCAACCATTGCGCGGTCTGGAAGGGCTACGTCGACCTGCCCCGGCTCTACGCCGAGCTCGGCATCGACATGGACCTCAACGCCATGAGCGTGGGCCCGTCGTGGCTTTCGTACCTCACCGGGTCGGCCCGACCCATGCGATTCGTCGACTCCGACGGAACCGTGATCGACTGCTTCCAGCAGGCGACTCAGGCGTTCGACGACCTTTCCATCAAAGGGTTGCTGACCGCGGACCCGTTGGGTCAGGCCGCGCTCACGCGACAGGTGATGGAGGACAAGGTCACCCGCTACTTCAGCCCACTGTCCATGCTGTCGCACCCGGTCTCGTTCGCGACGTACTCCAGCACCTACATGCACAGGTGCTGGGAATCCGCGCGGGAGCTGGGGATGCCGCTGTGGAGCGCCGCCGAGTGGGCGGCGTTCACGCGGGCTCGGGATGGGGCCGAGATCTCGGGCGTCCGGTGGGACGGCCCGAGGCTTCGTTGCCGCGTGAGGGGTTCGACACCACAGGGTCAGCTGACGCTCCTGCTTCCCGTACCCGCCTGCGACGTACGGGAAGCCCGAGTGGACGAGGCGCCGACCGAGGTGACCAGTCTGGAGGTCTTCGGCTGGCCGTCGAGCCTGGTTCCCGTCCCGCTCGCGGCCGAGCAGAGCACGACCCGCGAGGTGCAGGTCGTGCTCCGCTGAGCCGACGAGTCAGAGGTCGATCGCGGGAAGGTAGTCGGCGAACTCGTCGAGCATCCGGTCGATCATGTCGACTTCGTACGTGTCCAGCTGGTGTGCCGGTGCCCGGCAGTGTGGGTCGGCGAAGAGTCCTCGCCGCACCGAGATGAGCTTCTCGGCCGCGATGATGAGCTCCGTGTCGAGCATCCAGTAGGAGATGTAGGGCAGCAGACGTCGGTGCAGGTCGACAGCACCGTCGACGTCGCCCGTCTCGAACCGGCGCCAGATCTCGACGTAGACCTCGGTGATCGAGCAGCCTGGCTGCACTCCGACCGCTCCTCGTCGGACGGCGTCGGGAAGCTGGACACCGGCGTATCCCACGACGGCCGGCAGAGCCGGACGCTGGGCACCGAGCGCGGCGATCAGCGCACCCGGAGGAGTGGACTCCACCTTGACCAGGGCGAGGTTGGGATGGTCGCGGGCGAGTGCGGCGATCGTGGCAGCGTCGAGGCTCGTGCCCGTCTGGTGGGGCGCGTACTGCAGCACCACGGGCGTGGGCGCGACGGCGGCGAGCACCGCACGTACGTGGGCCAGGACGTCGGCGGGTGCGGGACTGAGGAAGTAGGGCGGCAGCAGGTTGACGAGATCGGCTCCGGCCTCGACGAGTCGGCAGGCATGGGCCACGGCGAGCTTCGTGGCGTGGTCCTGCACCGCGAGGATGGCCGCGACGTCCGGGCGGGCACGCGTCTGCTCGAGCAGGATGGTGGCGAGGCGCCAGCGCTCGCTCTCGGAGAGCTTGTGGAACTCCGAGGCGAACCCGGGGAACATCACGCTGGTCACACCGGTGCCCAGCACGTAGCGCACGACCCGCTCGAAACCCGCGTAGTCCACCTCGCCGTCGGCTGTGAACGGCACCTCGAGAACCGGGGAGACACCACGCACCAACCTGGCCCGATCGGATTCGACCCGGGTGGTCGTCGTCGTCACGGCCGATCCGCGAGCCGGCATGCCTTCTGTCGTCGTCACACGCACCTCTCAATCACCCGACCGGTCCACTTCGTCGTGTCCGGTCATCACTGGACGTTCGTCGCTGTCGGCGGGTCTGGCGTCGCTGGAGGCTTGGGCGTCACGGGAGGTCTCGGCGTCATGGCCGGCGCCACCGCTCTCGCGTGACCACGCCGGCGGCAGGTTCCGGCCGAGGAGCTGGGCGATCGTTCCACCGAGCACGGCGGCCCGCTGCGCTTCGGTGATTCCCTGCCAGTCGAGGACGCGGGCGAGCTCGGTCCGCGCAACGGCGTAGGGCGCGTCCGTTGCGAAGACACAGCGTTGCGGACCGATCTCCTCGTCCTGGGCGAGCTCGGTCAAAACGGTGTCCCACGGTGCGTACGCCGTGTCGGCGTAGAGGTTCGGCGCGTGGCGCAGAGCTGGCGCCGCATCGATCCAGAAGTCGGTGGCTCCGCTTCGGCCCATCACGAAGCGCAGCTCCGGATGGCGCCGGGCCAGTGTGGCGACGGGAAGCGGCAGCGCGTTCGGCGGGGTGCCGGTACGCACGTACACGAACCAGTCCTCGTCCTTTGCGAACTCGAGGAGGGGATCGAGCAGGCCGTCCAGTGGGTCGAACCCCTGCAGGACCGGGTCGACCGCGAGTGCCACCGCACCGGCGTCTCGCGCGCGGGCGAGGACGTCGAGTGCCCGCCTGCCCTGCCAGGGATTGGCCACCGCGTAGGCGGCGAGCTTTCCGTCCGACTCGGCGGCGGCACGGCAGACGGCGTCGTTGCCTTCCAGGTTGTCGTAGGCGATGCCTCGCTCGTCGGGTGAGATGAGAGCGGCATCGATGCCGAGCTCCGCCATGGTGGACAGCAGGTCGGGTGCGCTGAGCTCGACCTCGCGGCCACGGCCGATCCGCACATGCATGTCGATGATCACGGCTGCGCCTCCGGTATCCGAAGGCCGAGTGCGCTCAGCGCGTCGGCGTGGATGATCTCCTCGATCGCCTCGGGCGGGACCCGCGGAAGCTTCGTCCCGGCGACGATGTCACCCACTCGCCGCAGGCCGGCCATGGCTTCGGCCGACGTGGCGATGGGATAGTCCGAGCCGAAGAGCAGCTTGTGCGTGACCCCCCATTCCCAGGCGAACGTCAGTGCCTCCCAGGCGAGCCACGCTCGTAGGTAGATCGACGACACGTCGGCATAGACGTGGGGATGCTTGCGAATGACCGCGACCGTCTCACGGACGAAGGGATGCCCCATGTGGGCCATCACGACTCGTAGCTCGGGAAACTGCAGCGCGATCTCGTCCATCACCAACGGGTGGGCGTACCGCAACGGCGCCGAGCGAATCGGGGACGTGCCTTGGTGGAAGAGGATCGGCAGGCCTTCCCGCTCGCAGTAGCGATAGAACGCTCGCGCCTCCTCGCAGAGCGGGTCGAAGTTCTGGTAGTTCGGTCCGAGCTTCACACCGACGAGGCCACGCTCCCGGCAGCGCTCCACCTCGTCGAAGACTCCAGGAGCGGTCGGGTTCACCGACATGAAGCCGATCCGCTTGTGCGGAGCGGCGGCCACGAACTCTGCCGTGGCATCGTTGGTCCGCTCCGGGGGATAGGGCAGGCCGGTCGCCGTCAACGGGTCGTCGACTGCGATGTTGAAGACGATGGTGATGTCGGCAGCGGACTGGTCCCGGTCGAAGTCTGCCCAGGAGTTGGTGGTCACCACCGGACGGTCAGATCGCCAGCCGTGGAACTCCAGCCGTTCGTCGGGCGGCACGGCGTCCCGGTGCGTCGGTGTGTGGTTGTGGACATCGACGATCATCCGGCTTCGGTTCCCCTTTCTCCGTTCGTTCCTCACCGCAGCCGTGCCACCAGGTCGGGTCGGATGCGGACGCCGAGACCCGGACCGGCCGGCAGGCGTACCTTCTCGCCGTCGCTCGACAGCGGCTCGGCGAGGATGTCGTCGGCGTAGTAGTGGGCGCCGATGATGTCGGAGGGAAACTCCGTCGTGAGCCCCGGCAAGGCAGCGGCGACGTGCACCTGCGCGGCGGCACCGAGCCCGAGCTCACCGTTGGACCCGACGATGCAGCGCATGCCGAAGGCGTGGGCGAGGATGCCGAGCTGGATCGCCCGCCAGGGTCCGCCGGCCTTCCCGACGTACACGCTCACGACGTCCGCAGCGTCGGCCCGGATCAGGCGTACCAGATCCGTCGAGCCGAAGACCGACTCGTCGGCCACGATCGGAAAGCCTCGCGAGCGCAGGCCGGCCATGCCCTGAAGATCGTGCGCGGCGACGGGTTGCTCGACGAAGGCGATGCGGTAGGGAGCGAGCGCTCGGAGCGCTTCGTGCGCCTCGACGCGACTCCATCCGCCATTGGCATCCACACCGAGGAAGGCGTCGTCGCCCACCAGTCGCCGCGCATGCTCAACTCGTGCCACGTCGCCCGGCAGGCCCAGGCCCACCTTGACCTTGAACGCCCTGAAGCCTGCGGCTCTGGCCGCGGCGTACACCTGCTCGAGTCGCTCACCGTCGCCAGACAACGAGAGCTTGATGGGGATCTCGCTGCGTAGCGGCCCACCAAGCGCGACCGCGAGCGGCACTCCCAGCGTCTTGGCGTACGCATCCCACAAGGCGATCGAGACGCCTGCCTTGGTGAACGGGTTGCCGGCCAGCAGCTCGTCCATGGTCTGCTCGAGGGCGCAGACCGGTGTCAAGGGACGGTTGACAAGCGCCGGCGCGAGCAGAGAGCGGATGAAGTGCTGGGCGGTCGTGCCGTCCTCGCCGCTCCACAACGGCGTCGCGCTCACCTCGCCGTAGCCTTCGACTCCGGAGCTCGTTACGACACGCACAAGGCAGAACTCCGACCGGTCGTGCGTGCCTTTCGCTCCGCGGACGACGAGGGCAGGATGGGCGGGCAGGCTCACCACCGTGGTGTGGATCGCCGCGATCGTGTCGTTCATGCCGCACCGCCGAGAAGCGCTGAGGGGGCCTCCACCAACATGGAGTGTCGTTGCTCCGGTGTGATGCCCCAGCCGTCGATCTCGCGGATCCGCGCCACGGCGTAGTCCTGGCTCGCCCGATCCGAGAGGCCCGCGTCGGTGCCGAAGAGCACCTTCCCGGGTGGGGCCTGGGCGAGGATCGTGCGCGCGGCGTAGGGCGGCGTTCCGCAGATGCAGAGATAGAGGTTCGGCGTCTCGATGGTAGCGACGAGTGCTTCGCGCCAGCAGTCGTGCAGGCCGCCATGACCGAGCACCACCGGCAGTCGCGGATGTCTGCGGGCGAGCGCTGCGATCTGCAAGGGTGTCGCGTACGGCGGAGTGCCGTCGTGGCAGAGCAGGATGCCGCCGGCCTCGGCCACCCGGTCACAGATCGGGTCGAGGGAACGCTCGTGCATCGAGAAGCCCTGCAGCCATGGGTGCAGCTTCAGCCCGGCCATGCCCAACGTCGTGAGGCAACGCTCCGCCTCGGCGACCGCCTCACGCTGACGAGGGCTCACGGTTCCGAAGGCCACCATGCGGTCCGGATGTTCGGCGACGAAACCGGCCAGGTCGTCGTTGGCCTCCGGCGTCGGGTCGAACAGTCCGTCGTGGGCCAGCACCACCGCACGCTCGATGCCCACCGAGTCCATGAACGCCACGAACTCCGTCGCGCTGAACGCCGCCCCGGCAAGCCACGTGGCACTTCGCCACGCCGGAGCATGAGTGTGAAAGTCGATCATGCGAGGTTCCCTCTCGCGCTGCGTTTCGTTGCCTCCCGTACGACTGCTTCGGCCAGCTCGAGGGCGGCGAGACCGTCGGCCAGGTTGGGCCGAGACTCGTCGACCTCGCCGGCCACGAGTCGTACGAACGATGCGAGCTGCCGATCGAAGCATCGAGTCGTCCGGTCGGGGTGGTACTCGACGACCTCGGTGTGCTCGGCCGTCGCCACACGAAGCCGGAACGTGAAGCCGTCGAGCACGGCGTACCCGCGTTGGCCGAGGACGCTCACCTCACAGCGCGGGAGCTCATCGGTCAACCAGCCGAACTCCACGAGGGCCATGGTGCCGTCGCGGTAGGCGAGCCGTACGCCGTTCAGGTTCGGTGCGGCAAGCAAGGGATCGGTCCGGCTGGCCCAGGCGTCCATGATCTGCGGCCGTGGTTCGGACATGAGGAAGGCCAGCCAGTCGAACACGTGCGCCCCTTCGTGGACGACGGGCGGTCCGTGTTCGAGCGTCGTGCGGATTCGCGCCGTGTGCTCGGGGTCTGCTGGGTCGCGGCGTTCGTCGTAGATGTGCGCGCGGATCAGGAGGGGCCCGTGCCGGAGCTCGTCGCGGACCCACTGCCGCAGCCGGGCGAGGGCGGGATCGTGCCGGTAGGTGAGACCGAGCTGAAGCCGTTCCTGCAGGGGCGCGGGAAGCGACACAAGCGGTGCCGCCGCGGCGACCGAGGTCGCCACCGGTTTCTCGGCGAGCACGTACGTGCCGGTGCGCAGGAACTCGCTGGCGAGCCGGGTCGTGACCCACGGCGGCGTCGCCAGCACGACGGCGTCGACGTCCGGCCGGCCGATCAGCTCGTCGGCGTCGGGGTAGAGGGGGACGCTCGGACCAACGGCTGCGGCGGCGAGCTCCCGGCGCGTGGCCGAGGGGTCGGCGAGCGCCACGACGTCAACCGCGTCCGAGCGAAGCATGGCCGGCAGGTGTGCCTGCAGGCCGATGCTTCCCAGACCCACCAAAGCCAGTCGGGCTACATCCATCGACTCGATCTCGCGCTTTTCCGGTCGAGGTCAGGTCAGGACGGCGTCGTTGCCGGCCGCCGACAGGCAAGCCCCCGTGGTTCTGACGGCGAATCTCCGTTGCGGTTCTCGTAAATGTTCTCGTATGACGTAGATAATTTCAATATAGCGAATATTACGCATCCACTGGCGACGACTTCAACCGCCGACGACGATGGTTCCGCAGGTCGCGGGTGGCTCCCACGGGAACGAAAGGCAGGCAGATGGCATCCGACAACCTGGCAGTCGCGCGATGGCGGGAGCTCGACCGGCAGACGCTCACCGAGCTGCTCCCCGACGCCGTGGTGGTGTTGCCGATCGGTGCGACCGAGCAGCACGGGCCCCATCTCGCCACGGGGACCGATGCGCTTCTCGCCGAGACCGTCGCCACGCGCGCGGCTGAGCGCGCGGCCGCACGATGCGACCGGCGGCTGGTCGTGACCCCCACCATCCCGATCGGCGCGTCGGACCACCACCTTCCCTTCGGCGGCACGCTGTCGCTGCGCCCGGAGACCTTGCTCGACGTCCTGCTCGACGTCATCCGGTCGGTGGCGACGTGCGGCGGTCGCCGCCTCGTCATCGTCAACGGGCACGGCGGGAATCGCGGAATCTGTTCCGCGGCAGCCGCGGCGGCGGCCACGCGATGGTCCATCACCGTGGCGTACCTGGACTACTGGGAGCTCGCGGGTGAGGCCGAACGCGGTGACCTTGCGGTGCCCGGCCACGCGGGACGGTTCGAGACGTCACTGGTCTTGGCGGTGGCACCGGATTGGGTCGGCTCTGCGTCACGACGTACGACGGTGCCGTCGACACCGGCGGTCGACGGACTGGAGCTTCATCGCCAGGCCACGTGGGACGAGCTCGCTGGCTACACAGACCAGCCGGCCGACGCCGACGCGTCACTGGGCGCAGCGCTGCTGGACAAGCTCGTCGAGGCGCTCACCACCCGACTGGTCGAGTTGGCCAAAGCCGTGTAACGCGGTGTCATGGAGAGCGGTGTAGGGACACGCTGGCTCGTCGACCCGCTTGAGTGTGGGGGAGTGCGTACGGGCCGAGCGCTCCCCGACTCACGTGGTGCCCGAGGCTTGCGTGACACGGGCTTCCGCGACGCCGCCTCGAGCCATGCGGAGCCTTGTGCCGAAGCGAAGCCGATTCGTGATCGGCACAAGCATTGCGCCTTGTTACGGTGTGCTCAGCTCACGAAGGGTCCATGCATGTCGGACGGGCGCCCCAGCGACCACACGGACACCACCACACACGACCACGGCCGGGAGGGCGACGTGTCCCGGCTTCGTCGTCGTTGGCGTCTGGTGACGATCCTCGCTGCCGCAGGACTGGTCGGCGCCGCCTTCGTGGTGGGCAGCTCGGTCCTGGGGCGGGGCCCCACCGTGGTCGAGTCGGACTCGCCACGGGCTGCCGACAGACCGCGGACAACCGACCGATGGACAACGAAGTGTCCCGAAGCGTTCCGACTGGTCGGAAAGGCTCCCGACGGAGCTCGCCCGGCCTTCATAGCGCCCGAAGCCGATCATCTGCCGGAGGGCCTTCGCCGGGTCGACGAGGCGTTCCTCTGTGATGTGCGGCATGAAAGCCTCGGCAGCACGGCCTCGCGTGACTACCTGGAGGTCAGGCAGGTCGTCAGCGGGCTCGACCAGCTGGTCGAGACCTATGCGATGCCGGACACGGAAGAGGTCGCGGGATCTGCGTGCACGATGGAGCTCCGTGATCCGCTAGTCGTCTGGTTCCACCACGAGGGGCAGGTGACTTTGGCTCGGGCGCCCGTCGACGGCTGCCACAAGCCGATCCCCGAGGCCACGGCGGCTCTCGGCGCGGTTCGGACGAAGGTCGTCCATCGCCGCCTGATCCGCGAGAACCCTCCGCAAGAGGACGTCGCCAGTGGCTGCAGCACGTCGTGGAAGGACGTGCTCGCGATCGACGCGACGACCCGTCCGTCGTCCCCTCTCCCGAGCGGGCCCCCTCGTCCCCTCTCTGGCGAGGTGAGGGCGTGCACGTACGACGTGAGTAGCGCGACCGACGCTCGTGCCGGCGAGCTCGTCCACGGCGTGGTGTTGGACGCCGCCGAAGTCGACGCGGTCAATGCCGCGTTGCAGCAGTCCGTGCCCGACACCGACTGTGACCGGACCGGTCACCGCCGCTTCGTCGTCCTGTCCGGATCGCAGGGACCGGAAACCTACCTCGCACTCGACGGGTGCGCCGTGCAGCAGGGATCCGACTGGTGGCGGGGAAGCCGGCAGCTGCGCGCGATCCTGTCGACCCTGTCCAACTGACGGTCTGCGACGAGCTGACGGTCTGCGACGAGTCGATGCGCCTCCCGCGTGCCGTGTGCAGTCTCAGTCGACGTTGACCCGGGTCCAGGTGAAACCGCCGTTGGTGGTGCGGAAGACGTCGCCATCCCGGTCGAGGATGTAGCCGACCGTGCTCGTGGTGAACCCGGCAAAGCTCGGGTGATCCAAACCGGGGACGGCGACCGGGTTCGGGTTGGCCTCGCCTACCTGCCGGGCCGCGCCCGGAACCGCCACCACGGCAGCACTCGGGTCCCGCGCGCCGAGTGCCAACGCGTTCGCGCTCGGGAGGGGCTCGCCTGTGTCCGCCTTGCTCCACGTCGCGCCGGCGTCGGTGGAGACGGCGACGGTTGCGGCGGTACCCGTTGCGCAGGCAAGCCACAGGGAGTCGACGGTCACGGAGAGTGTGCCGGCGTCGAGCTCGGGGCTGCACGGGGTCGGGTAGGTGGAGAACGTCATCCCGTCGTCCGTCGAGACCCAGACGAACGTCTCGTCCGCCGAGCGATCCGTGACGGCGATCAGCCGGCTGGACACGGCAAGGCCACCTGGGTCTTCGAGTTCCACGCCGAGCTGCCGCCAGGAGCCTTCGCTCAGGATGGACTGCCACAGCGTCCACTGGCCTGCGGACTCGACAAGGGCGTACCCCGCGCCCCCTCCGATCTCGAGGTGGACGACCTGACCTGGGATGTTCTCGCGCTTCCACGTGCGGCCGCCGTCGCGCGTGGACCACAGCGCGCCTCCGTACGCCCAGCCTGTGCGACCGTCGGCAGCGAACCGCATCGAGTGCACCGTGTCGGAGCGCATCGTGGTCAGGTCTCGCGCGACCGGGGCAGGCGGACCCGGTACCGACTGGAAGGTCTCTCCGCCGTCCGTGGTGGACGCCACTGTTGCGCGGCCGTCGGCCTCGCCCAGCAGCCAGTACGTCTGGGCGCTGGCCGCCGTGAACGAGAGCGGTCGGAACCCGGCCGGCACGCCGGGGTCACCGAGTGCGGCGGTCGGTCCGACATCGGAACGTTCGGAGGTGTCCGGCCCGGCCGCACCCTTGTCTGAGGTGGGCTTGTCAGCTTCTTGGCGCGCTGTCACGGGTGATTCGGCACCCTGCTTCTCCGCTCGCCGGTGACCACCATCGAACGCAGGGGCCGGTTGGTCTTGAGCGGCCGATCCTCCGCTGGCCACAGTGTCGGACTGGTTCGTGAGCACGCCGTACCCGATCCCTCCGAAGGCCACCACCAACACGGTGACCAGGCCGGCGCTGGCGGCCGTCGCACGGCGGCGCCGCCGTCGGGCCGCGCCCTCGTACACGCGTGCGAGCAGGCTCGGATCGGGGTCGACCCGCCATCTCTCGGGTCGCAAGCCTTCGCGAATGCGCTGCTCTAGCGGGTCCATGGAGAGTCCTCTACGGCGTCGTGGGTCCGTCGCTGTCGCGTGGTCGGCTCGGCGAACGGCGGCAGCTCCTGGGTGGTGGCGTCAGTGCTCTCGGGGGCCGGCAGCCTGGCCCGCAGCTTGGCGAGCGCCTTGGACGTCTGGCTCTTCACCGTCCCGATCGAGCAGCCCATCAGGTCGGCCACCTGGCGTTCGGACAGATCCTCGGCGAACCGCAGCACGAGGACGGTGCGCTGCTTTGCCGGTAGCGTCGCCAGGGCGGCACGCAGCTCGGGGTCGGGGAGGGGCACCTCGCCGTGCCTGACCTGGCCGTAGGCGTGGTCCGGCATGTCGTCGACCAGGTGCTCCCTGCGGCGGCGCCGCCAGATGCTGACGTTCCGGTTGACCATCGTTCGCCGTACGTAGCCCTCCGGGTCGTCACGCTTACGCACCCTGTGCCAGGAGGCCAGGGTGCGCTCCAGCGCATCCTGGACCAGGTCGGCGGCAGCGTCGGGACTGCCGGTGAGCATGTGGCCGAACCTCAGCAGCTCCGGCATCCTCGCCCGGACGAATGCATCGAACGCCTCCTCGTCGTCGTTCCGCACGCGGCTCCCTTCGCCGTCGGGCGGTCGTGGCTCTCGTTGTCACACCAAGTCGTCTCGCCAGTCGTGTGAGCCGAGCTGTTCGACCCGGGGACGCGCGACCGCTACCCGTAGGTTGCCCGATCCGTCCCGACGACGTAAACGACCGGGTAACCACGCACGGGGTGCGGCGCACTCTGGAGCGAGCAGCCGGCGTGCGTTCAGCACGCACGGTGACCGAGCGACTCGGTGACCCAGCGACTCGGCTCGGCCACAGACTGTCGTCGCGGGACGAGCCGCCCCCTGGTCAGCTCAGCTTGGGTCAGTAAGGTGTCGGAGCATGCGAGCATTGATCCTCGCCGGCGGCGCCGGCACCAGGCTCCGGCCGATCACGCACACCTCGGCCAAGCAGCTCGTCCCGGTCGCCAACAAACCGGTGCTCTTCTATGGCCTGGAAGCCATCGCGGACGCCGGCATCACCGAGACGGCGATCGTGATCAGTGACGACCAGACGGGTGAGGAGATCAAGCAGGCGGTCGGGGACGGTTCCCGGTTCGGACTCGAGGTCACCTACATCCCGCAGGACGCGCCGCGAGGGCTCGCGCACGGCGTGCTCATCGCCCGGGACTTTCTGGGCGATGAGGATTTCGTCATGTACCTCGGTGACAACTTCATCGTCGGTGGCATCACGCCGCTGGTCGAGGAGTTCCGCCGCACTCGACCGGACGCGCAGATCCTGCTGCAGCAGGTCGACAACCCGCAGGCGTTCGGCGTCGTGGAGCTCGACGCAGAAGGCCGGGTCGTGAGCCTGGAGGAGAAGCCCAAGGAGCCGAAGAGCGACCTCGCGCTGGTCGGCGTCTACATGTTCACGCCGGCCATCCACCAGGCGGTACGCAAGATCGAGCCGTCCGCGCGCGGAGAGCTCGAGATCACCCACGCCATCTCCTGGTTGCTGGACCAGGGATACAACGTCCGGTCCACGATCATCCGGGGGTACTGGAAGGACACCGGGAACGTCGCCGACATGCTCGAGGTCAACCGCTCGGTGCTGGAGACCGTCGAGCCACGGATCGAGGGCGTCGTCGACGACTCGTCGGAGATCATCGGGCGGGTGGTCGTCGACAAGGGAGCGAAGATCGAGCGCTCGCGGATCGTCGGTCCGGTCGTCATCGGCTCCGACACCGAGATCGTGGACTCGTACGTCGGCCCGTTCACGTCGATCCAGCACGACTGCCGGATCATCGACTCCGAGATCGAGTTCTCGATCGTGTTGCACCACTCGTCGGTCCAGGGAGTCGGCCGGATCGAGGCCTCACTCATCGGCCACCATGTCGAGGTGACTCCGGCGCCGCGCGTGCCCAAGGCGCACCGGTTGGTGCTCGGTGACCACTCCCGGGCCCAGATCAGTTCCTGACGACTTCGGACGACAAAGGATCAGGCATGCGCATTCTCGTCACCGGAGCCGCGGGTTTCGTCGGTTCCCACTTCGTCCGCACCCTGCTCGCCGGCGGTTATCCCGCGCTGAGCGGATGCGCGAAGGTGACCATCCTCGACAAGCTCACCTACGCCGGCAACCTCGCCAACCTCGACCCGGTGCGTGACCACCCGGCCTTCGAGTTCGTCCGGGGCGACATCACCGACGCGGCGCTCGTGGACGAGCTCATGGCCCGCCACGATGCAGTCGTCCACTTCGCCGCGGAGTCGCACGTCGACCGGTCGATCCAGGGGGCCGCCGAATTCGTGGTCACGAACGTCGTGGGGACACAGACGCTCCTGGACGCGGCGCTTCGCCACGGCGTCGGGCCGTTCGTGCACGTGTCGACCGATGAGGTCTACGGCTCGATCGAGGAGGGCTCCTGGCCGGAGACCGATCCGCTGCGCCCCAACTCCCCGTACTCCGCCTCGAAGGCCTCGAGCGACCTCATCGCGCTCGCGTACCACCGCACGCACGGCCTGGACGTCCGGGTGACCCGGTGCTCCAACAACTACGGGCCGTACCAGTTCCCCGAGAAGGTCATCCCGCTCTTCATCACCAACCTGCTGGACGGCCTGAAGGTGCCGCTGTACGGCGACGGGCTCAACGTCCGTGACTGGCTGCACGTGGACGACCACTGTTACGGGATCGCCTTGGTCTTCGAGAAGGGCCGATCCGGTGAGGTCTACAACATCGGCGGCGGCACGGAGCTCACGAACAAGGAGCTCACGGAGCGTCTGCTCAAGGCGTGCGGGGCCAGCTGGGACATGGTGGAGTACGTCGAGGACCGCAAGGGTCACGACCGCCGGTACTCCGTCGACTGGACCAAGATCCGCGAGGAGCTGGGGTACACCCCGCGCCACGACTTCGAGGTCGGACTCGCGGAGACCGTGGAGTGGTATCAAAAGAACCGCGCCTGGTGGGAGCCCCTCAAGGCCAGGGCGGCGCTCAAGAAATGACCACGTATCGAAGGTTCTCGCCTCCTTAAGCGGGCGTGGAGGCCCTTCCAGGCTCACAGAACACGCGCACACCTCGCCGGTGACTGGGCGGGGGAGAGTGAGGAGCGTACGTAGGTGAAGTGGCTCGTGACCGGTGCCGCCGGAATGCTCGGACGCGACGTCGTGGACCGGCTCCGGGCCGACGGCGAGGACGTCGTGGGGCTCGCCAGGACCGAGCTCGACATCACCGACGCCTCGGCTGTGTCGGCGGCATTGGCCGCACACGCGCCGCAGGTGGTCGTCAACTGCGCCGCGTGGACGGCCGTGGACGATGCGGAGACGCGTGAGCCGGAAGCCTTCCAGGTCAACGGTGTCGGTCCCCGGGTGCTGGCTGAGGCATGCGCAGCGTCGGGCGCCCGCCTGGTGCACGTGTCCACCGACTACGTCTTCGGCGGCCGACCCGCTGCGGAGCAGGGCCGTACCGGCGACGTCGTCGAGGCCGGCGGGATCGGTGAGGTGCTGACGCCCTACGCCGAGGACGCCAAGCCGGACCCACGCACGGCGTACGGCCGCACCAAGCTGGCCGGTGAGCAGGCGGTTCTTAAGACCCTTCCGGACACGGGTGTGATCGTGCGGACGGCATGGCTCTACGGAGCGCACGGCAACAACTTCGTCCGGACGATGATCCGCCTGGAGGCCGAACGCGAGACCCTGGACGTCGTCGCCGACCAGCGTGGCCAGCCGACCTGGACCGTCGACGTCGCCGAGCGCCTCGTCCTGGTCGGTCGCGACAGCCGGGCCCGTGGGGTGTTCCACGCGACGAGCTCGGGCGAGGCGACGTGGTACGAGCTCGCGAGATGCGTGTTCGAGCTGCTGGGCGCCGACCCGGACCGCGTCCGCCCCACGACGACGGCCGCGTTCCCTCGACCTGCACCGAGACCCGCCTACAGCGTGCTCGGCCACGAGCGGTGGGCCGAGCTCGGCGTCGCCCCGATCCGGCACTGGCAGGACGCCCTGCGCGCAGCGTTCCCCACTCTCGTGTGACGACCGTCCGGTCGCAGAGTGTCGACACTCCCAGCCCTCGCGACTCCCCGGACGCACGCGCGCCGCACTCGCGTGTCATGCTACTCGTTGTCACCTGTCGTGCTCGGAGTGTGACTGATTCCACGGGGAGTGTTGCGTAGTGCGTCGCCACGAGTTCCTGCACGAGCTGCACCAGGTCTACCGGCCCCGAACGTATCTCGAGATCGGCGTCAACGACGGCCGCAGCCTCAGGCTGTCGCGGGCTGCCACCATCGCGGTGGACCCGGCCTTCAAGGTGGTCCAGGAGCTGAACTGCAACCTTCAGCTGGTTCGGGCGACGAGCGACGACTTCTTCGCGCGGGAGGACCCGATGGCTCACTTCCGCGGGTGCCCGGTCGACATGGCGTTCATCGACGGCATGCACCTTTTCGAGTACGTCCTGCGCGACTTCATCAACACCGAACGGTACGCCGACTGGTCGAGCGTGATCGTCTTCGACGACCAGCTGCCACGCAACGTCGACGAGGCAGCCCGCGACCGGCACACGGGAGCCTGGACCGGCGACGTCTACAAGATCATCCCGGTGCTCCAGCGATACCGGCCGGATCTGCAGCTCGCCGTCATGAACACCCGGCCTACCGGCGTGATGGTCGTGTTCGGCGCCGACCCCAGCAACACGGTGCTCGAGGACCACTACGACGAGATCATGGACACGTTCCTGCTCAAGGATCCGCAACAGGTCCCGGAGCAGCTGCTGACCCGGACCTGCGCGATGGAGCCTGAGGTGCTGCTGTCGGCACCGTTCTGGTCGAATCTGGTCGCGGCTCGAGACGCCGGACAGGCCGGAGGCGGTGGTGCGGCGTCCTACGGCCGGGAGCAGCTCAGGGCCGATGTCGCGCGACTGTTGGCGGATACGCCTCGGCCGACGCTGGTGGACTGGGTACCGGATCCCCGGGCCGGTCGAGACACCGAGTATGACTCGTCGGTGGCAGTAGGCGAGCAGCGCATGCTGGCCCTGGCCCGGCAGCGTGCCGCCGCAGCTCGGCAGACTCGGGCTGGGGTGCCTTCCGGGACGGCCGCCTGCGACGTGCGCGGCGGTCGAGGTGGCGCTTCTCGACCCTCACACGCCGACGAGGCGTCGGGCGGCGACAGTCAGACGTTGCGCAAGCTCGTGCGTCGTGCGCCGTTCCTGCGCAAGATCCCGGGTGCGCCCGGGTTGGTCAGGCGGTTGCGCTAGGTCGAGCTGCCCGGGCGTGCCCGGCCGGCGCGCTCTCACCTCGCGAGGCCACGACGCAGCCGGCGAGCGAGCCGGCGTCCGGTGCGCATCAGGCGGGCGTGCCGGAGCTGATGCGGATCCGGAGTCGTGGCCGTCGTATCGGGGGAGGCCAGGACCTCCACGGTGGCCGTTCCGGCTTTGTCTGGGACCGTCACCGTGGCCGGCAGCTGCACATGGTCGCTCCCCTCACGGAGCCGAAGGTGCACCGCGTGACGCCCGGCCCCGAGACGCGCTGGCTCGAGTTTCGCCTCCAGCACGGCGTGCGGCAGCCCGTCCGTCACGGCCGGGACCAGCGTGGCGGTGATCTCGTGGCCGCGCTGCGACGGCTCGTGGACGAGGCAGAGGGTCACGGGGAGCGACCCAGGGAGTACGACACGCAGCGGGATCGTGAGCGTCTGCGTGGCCTCACCGGTCGCGGCGGTCACGGACGCGGTGCCGGGACCCACCCAGGTGTGCGGCACCCGGTTGGCCTGGGTGCCCACCTCGAGCGAGAGGTTGCCGGGCTCGGTCCAGAACGGCGTGACCACGACGGGCGGGTCCCCGAGGATCGCTGGCACGCAATGCCGCGACGCCAGGCTCGAGCGGACCGCGCCGAGCCGGGCGTCCTTCGTCCAGCCGCAGCTCGACAGGCGTACCACCACGTCCCAGACGCCATGGGGCAGCGGACGACCGCCAGCCGCCGTCATGACGTCGACCGTGGCGACGCCCTGGATGACCATCCGGAGGGGCTGGTCGACGGCGGGCGGTGCTGAGCTCTCGGAGGAGCCTGTGGCCTCACGCGACTGGTCCTGCACGAGGTGGCGCTCGATGGCGAAGGTCACCGGCACGAAGTGCTCCTCCGACGTCTCGCGCGACCGCAGGATCACGTCGATCCGCGACTTGCCGAGCCGCGTCGTGCAGTCGAGGTCGTCGGCCGTGAGGGCCTCGCGCGCGGTGTCGGAGAGCGGCGGTGCCAACAGGTCGCGTCCGGCCCGGTGGACGAAGGTGAGCGGCTCACCCGACGACCTGAGCTCGGCGCTGACCGAGAGTCGCAGGGCTCCCGCGTGCCAGCCCATGTCGTGAAGCACGACGTGGTTGCCGATCTTGTCTTCCCACTGGGCGAGCTGGACCAGATCGTCCACCAGGCCCGCCTGGGCGATGGCGCCCACGATCCGCTGCATGGTGGCGAGCCCCGCGGCGACACCCGGGCCGAAGCGCTCGCCCACGACGCGACGGATCTCCTGCAGCAGCTCCCGCCGATCCGCGTCCGGCATCTGCAGCAGCCGCCTGCCGCGCAGCCGCTCCACCATCTCGACCCGGTACCACCGCCGGTACAGCCGGTCACGCAGCGGCCCGGGCTCGGTGTTGGCCTCGACGATGTCGAGGGCCTCGCAGAGGTTGGCGAAGTAGCCCTTGGGGTCGAGCCGTTGATAGCCGGCGTTGGCCTTGTCGTCCCGGCGGATGTGGTAGTAGCACACGTAGTCGCTCAGGACCGAGATGGTCGTCGCCGCGAAGTACGCGGCGGTGACGAAGACGTGGTCCTCGAGGCGACGCCGACCCTCGGGGAACCGCAAGCCGTGCTCGTCGAGGAAGGCCTTACGGAACAGCTTGTGGGGTGTGAGACTGTCGATGAGCGGTGCGGTCTCCAGCGTGGCCTTGGGGTATGTACGACGGAACAACTCCCGCGGCACACCGCGACCCTGACCCGCCATCTTGCCGATCACGATGTCGGAGCCGTGCTCCTTGGCGAAGTCGTACATCCGCTCCAGGGCCTGCTCGCCGAGCATGTCGTCCTGGTCGTTGAAGAAGACGTACTCGCCACGGGCGTTATCGATCCCCACGTTGCGCGGCTTGCCGGGCCAGCCGGAGTTCTCCTGGTGGATCACCCGGATGTGGGGATGCTCCGCGGCGAGCCGGTCCAGCCGTTCCGGGCTCTCGTCGGTCGAGCCGTCGTCGACGAAGATGACTTCGTACTCCTGTGGTGACAACGACTGGCCGAGCAGCGCTTTGATGCAGTCCTCGATGTAGGGACCCGGGTTGTAGACCGGCACTACCACCGTGACCTTGGGAACCGGGTCGCAGGCTTCCGGTGCGGTGGCGACGGGCGCCGTGCGCGGTTCCGACTGCGCTGCGGCATGCACGTCAGCTGGTCCCTTCGTGATCGTGGGAGCTGGTCGACGTGGTGGTCTGCGAGGTGGTCTTGGCGCGCAGGCTCTCGCGGTACTCCAGGCAGGCGGCGTACGACGGGAGCAGCCCCTGCTGCTCGGCCTCGGCGAGCGTGGGTGCCGCGGCGTCCTTGGGCGACAGGATAGGGTCGAGGCCAGCCGGCCACGCGATGCCGAGCTGCTGGTCGAGCGGGTGGACGCCGTGCTCGCGGGCTGGCGCGTACGGTTCCGAGCACAGGTAGACGACCGTGGCGTCGTCGGTCAGCGCGAGGAAGCCGTGGCCCAGACCCTCCGAGAGATACACCGCCCGGCGCTCCTCGTCGTCCAGTCGTACCAGCTCCGAGCGGCCGAAGGTCGGCGAGCCGAGCCGGATGTCGACAACGACGTCGAGCACCGCGCCGCGCACACAGGTCACGTACTTCGCCTGGCCGGGTGGCACGTCGGCGAAGTGGATACCGCGGAGCACGCCGCGACGCGAGATCGAGCAGTTCGCCTGGGCGAGCGCGAGGTCGTGCCCGGTCGCCTCGCGGAAGCCCGCGCCGCGGAACCACTCGAGGAAGGCTCCACGTTCGTCTGGGAATATCGTGGGCTCCAGCACCCACGCGCCCTCGATGTCCAACGGTTTCACGCCACCCGAGGGTAGTGGCTGGAGCTGGACCATCCGACCCGGATGACCCGACCGAGTGGTCGGGCCGGTACGACGAGCTACGGGATCCGGTGGCAGCGGGTGACCGGGCGACTCCAAGCTCGGCCAACTACCATCCCACAGATCGAACGACGACGTACCGCGTTGAAGACCGATTTGCGGTCGTTTTGCGGCGGGATTGCGACGTCCGGTGAACGCGGCGACACGAAGGGAAGTGACGCGACCGTGCCCGACACGAGCCCTGACACGAGCTCCGACACGGTGCCCACCGAAGACCCGAGGTCAGGGTCGGCGCAGCGCGCCCGTCCTCCACAAGGGGAGCAGCGGCTGCGGACGGTCGGCGTCATCCTCGCCGGCGGCACCGGTGAGCGGGTCGGGCTGCGCGTACCCAAGCAGCTCGTCAAGGTCGCGGGCAAGCCGTTGCTCGAGCACACGCTCGAGGTCTTCGACACCTCCCCGGACATCGACGAGATCATCATCATGATGGTCCCGGGCTGGGTCGAGGAAGCCGAGAAGATCGTCCGGAACGCCGGCTTCCGCAAGGTGAGCAAGGTCCTCGAAGGCGGCGCGACCCGGAACGAGACCACGCGGCTCGCCATCGAGGCGGTCGGCCGGGACGAGGCCAAGGTGTTGTTTCACGATGCGGTACGCCCGCTGGTCGACCACCGCATCATCGCCGACTGCGTCGCGGCGCTCGACTCGTACGCCGCCGTCGACGTGGCGATCCCGGCCGGGGACACCATCATCGTGGTGGACGACGGCCTGATCACCGACATCCCGCGCCGGGACCGGTTGCGGCGCGGCCAGACGCCCCAGGCCTTCCGGCTCTCCACGATCCGTCGCGCGTACGAGCTCGCCGCGAAGGACCCGAACTTCACGGCGACCGACGACTGCTACGTCGTGCTGCGCTACCTCCCCGACGTCCCGATCACCGTGGTCGAGGGGTCGGAGCGCAACATGAAGGTGACGTACCCGATCGACGTGTTCCTGGCCGACCAGCTGTTCCGGCTCGGGTCTCACACGCCACCCAGCCCGCTGTCGACCGACCAGGCGAGCGAGCTGCTCCGGGGACGGACCCTCGTGGTCTTCGGTGGAAGCTACGGCATCGGTGCCGAGATCGCCGACGCGGCGGAACGGCTGGGTGCCACGGTGTGCCGGTACAGCCGGTCGACCACCGGCACGCACGTGGAGAACCCCGAGCACGTCCGGCAGGCGTTGGAGCAGGCGTACGAACGCACCGGACGGATCGACTTCGTCGCCGTGACCGCCGGTGTGCTCCACACGGCGTCGCTCGCAGACTGCCCCGACGAGGTCATCGACGAGAGCGTCCGGGTCAACCTGCTCGGCCCGGTCTATGTCGCGCGTGCCGCTCATCGCTACCTCGCCGAGTCCGGCGGGCACCTGCTGCTCTTCACCTCCAGCTCCTACACGCGCGGCCGGGCGGGCTACAGCCTCTACTCCGCCACGAAGGCGGCAGTGGTGAACCTCACCCAGGCCCTCGCCGACGAGTGGGCGGCGGACGGGATCCGGGTCAACTGCATCAACCCCGAACGCACCCAGACGCCCATGCGGACCCGTGCGTTCGGCGAGGAGCCACCAGATACCCTGCTGCCGGCTCGTGACGTCGGACTGGCGTCACTCGACGTGTTGCTGTCGGAACAGACCGGTCACATCGTCGACGTACGTCTCGAGCCGGTCCCGGTCATGCCCGCAAGCCAGCCCGGGAGCCGACCCGCAAGCCAGTCCGAGAGTCGAAGTCAGCCCAGAGACCAGCAGAGCTAGGCGAACGAGCGTGAGCAGATCTGCGCAGACCATCGAGGTGACCGAGCGGGTACCCGCACCCGAGGCGGCTCGGTCCATGCTCGCGCTCGGTGCAGGTACCGCTCTCGGCTATGTCGTCCTGCTCGTGGCGGCGGTGGCGCCGGCACCCGTGGTGTTCTGCCTCGCAGCGCTCACCATTGCAGCGCTCGAGGGGGTCGCGGGATGGCGCGTGCCGTTCCTGGCGTGGGCGACCAACCGGTTGGGAGTCGGCCCGAGCTGGCGAGGCGTCGTGCGCGCGGTGGCGGCGCTCGTATTGGTGGAGCGCGGCGACGTCGGACCGCGGTGGTTCGTCACCGCATTCGTCGCGCTGGCGGTCGTCGTGCTCCTTCGGACCATCGGCGTGGCGTTGGCCGAGCTCGTCCAACGGCAGCGCAAGATGCCGGTGGTGACCCGTGGGCTGCCGCTTGCGTCGGTTCAGATTCCGCGGGCGCCCCACCCCTTGCTCGGCCGCCACCTGCACGAGGTCCTGGGTTGCCCGGACGTCCTGCTCGTCGCGGGTGCCGGCGTCGCCGTTCTCGCGGACACGTTCGCCGCGCTCGTCGTCGGCGCGGTCGCGACGATTCTCGTCCTTGCCGCAGCTGTCGGGGCGCTCGCGTGGGCCTCGTTCGCGATGCTTCGGCTCACGAAGCTCCGGTTCACCGCTGCTGTGCAGGAGGCGCTCGACGCGCTGTCCCCCGAGGTCGCGCTCTACTTCGGCGGGCGGCCGGACACGCTCTACCAGTTGGAGACCTGGATCGAGGCCGTCGAGCGACTCGAGATTCCCGCCGTCGTCATCCTCCGTGACCGTGAGACGCTCATGCGGCTCGGCCCCACCCGGCTGCCGGTCCTGTGCATCGAGCGGAGCATGGTGTTGATGGGCCTTCCGCTCCCACGGTTGCGCGTGGCCCTCTACGTCGCGCACGCCACCAACAACCTGCACATGCTGCGGCGCTCTGGCGTCCGCCACGTGTTCCTGGGGCACGGCGACAGCGACAAGTCCGTCACGACGAATCCGTTCCTGCGGGCCTACGACGAGATCTGGGTCGCCGGACCGGCGGCGCGGGACCGCTTCACGTCGGCGGGCCTGAACCTCGACCACGTACGCATCCTCGAGATCGGTCGTCCGCAGCTCGACGCGCTCACGAGGTTGGAGCGGTTGCGGGAGGCGACGCCGCGGCCGGCGTACACAGCGGGTGTCGCGACGGAGGCGACGCCGACACCTACTGGGGACGGCCGCGGCCCGGCTGGGAAGTCACCGCTCACCGTGCTCTACGCGCCGACCTGGGAAGGCTACGGTGACGAGCCGTACCAGAGCTCGCTGGCACGCGGCGGCGTCGCCCTGGTGCGGATGCTTCTCGCGCAGCCTGACGTTCGGATCATCTACCGTCCGCACCCGCTGACCGGCTCCCGCGATCCCGCCGTGGCGAGAGCGCACCAGGAGATCCTGCAGCTGCTCGGTGCACCGGTGCCACCGGAGCCGGTGGCACCCGCGGAGCCTTACGTGGGCGCGCGCGACGACCTGGAGGTCGCGGGCTCGCCTGTGTACACCTCGCGTGCGGAGCAGGTCGCGGCTCTCGACATCTGGGCGAGCCAGCACCTGGCGCCAGCCGGGCCGTCGACAGCTTCGACAAGCTCGGTGGCGGGTGCCCCCGCTGCATCTGCCCGCCAGCATGTGATCGCACCGGGTCCGTACTTCAGCGTGTACGCCTGCTTCGCCGCCGCCGACGTCCTGCTCTGTGACGTGTCGAGTCTCATCACCGACTTCCTCGCGACCGGTCGGCCGTACGGTGTCACGAACCCTGGCGGCCTCAGCGCAGAGGATTTCGCTCGACGGTATCCTTCGAGCCGAGGCGGGTATCTCGTCTCCATGGACGGGCGTGGGCTCGAGTCCCTCCTCGAGGCCGGCCGTGGCGGCGCGGATCCCGCCGCATCCGAGCGCGTGACGCTGCGGGTGCGTCTGCTGGGTCCGGCCGACCCGCCACCGCTGGAGCGGATGCGTGCCGCGATCCGCCCGCAGGTGGCGGTGGCCGGGGCCGTGGTGGACGTGGAGACCGACGACCAGGCCAAGGCGACCGGTACGGACGAGGCTGTGACGGAAGCACCCGCCGGCACCACACACGCCACCCAAGCGTCTCAGGGTTCGCAAGCCTCCGAGGAGGCAGCGTCCGAGGATTCTGCGTCCGAGGACTCTGCGTCCGAGTCGCCTGGCCCCGCCGAGGCAGACATCCAGACCGGCGGTACGCCACACGACGAGACAGCGAGCGACGTGACCGCTCACGAGACGACGGTGGTCGCCGTGCCAGCAGTCAGCGCGTCGCCGGACGACACGACAGTGGTCAGCGTGCCAGCGGCTGGTACGACGGGGGCCGAAGATCACGCCGAAGACACCGGGGAGAAGACGTCACAGTGAGGCATGCACTCGTCTCTCGAGCATCCATGATCGTCGTACTGGTCGGTCTGGTCGGCAGTTACGCCGCCTTGGTCGTGACGGCGATGCTGGCACGACCACTGACGTTCGCGTTCGTGCTCCTCGTCGCGACCGGGTTCGACATCCTCATCGAGCGACAGTTCCGCCCAGTCGTGGCTCTGCTGCGGCGTGCCCAGATCGGGATCTCGCATCGCGCGTTCGCGCAGGTCTTCCTTTTGCTGTTGCTGATAGCGATCACCGACGCCAACCGGGACATGAGCCGGTTCCAGCTGCTCGTCATCAGCATGGTCACCCTCACCATCCCGGTGGCTCGGATCGGCTACCTCGGACTGCTGACGTTGGTGCGGCGCCGCATGGCGCCACCGGTCGAGGTGCGCAACGTGCAGGTGCCGGAGCATCTCTACCCCGGACAGCTTCCGCAGACTCTCACCGACGAGGTGACCATCCGGTTGATGGTGCTGGGCCTGTTGCCGGTCCTGGCGGGTGCGCTGAGCGTGTGGCTCGACGCGTTCTGGGTGTTCGGGGTCACGGTCGGGATCTACACGGCTGTCGTCGGCGTGGCCAGCCTGCTGCTGGTCAGGCAGCTGGTGCTCCTCGGTCGTCGCCTGAGGCCCCAGCAGGTCCTCGACGAGGTGAGCAAGGCGCTTCGTGCCCACGCGCCGGAGGTCGTCCTCTACTTCAGTGGCTCGCCGAACGAGCTGTACCAGGTCGAGATGTGGCTCGACACCCTCGAGAAGACGTCGCATCCCAGCATGGTCCTGGTACGACAGCGGCACGCGATCCAGAACCTCCGTCGCACCAGCCTGCCGATCGTGTGCATCCCGCGCAGCGTCGACCTCATGAACTTCGCCCTGCCCGACGCGCGGATCGCGTTGTACGTCGCCAACGTCGGCAACAACATCCACTTCCTGCGCGAGCCGCGCATCAAGCACGTCTTCATCGGCCACGGCGACAGCGACAAGGTGGGGAGCTTCAACCCGTACAGCAAGGTCTACGACCAGATCTGGGTCGCCGGACCGGCCGGGCGGGAGCGCTACGCGCGGGCGAAAGTGGGGGTCCGGGACGAGGCGATCGTCGAGGTCGGTCGCCCGCAGCTCGACACGCTGGAGCGTCGGACCGGCCCGCTGCCCGCCATCGGGCCCACGCGGCCGCTCACCGTCCTGTACCTGCCCACGTGGGAAGGCTGGACCGACGACCGGTTCCAGACGTCGTTGACGGTGATGGGCGCCGAGCTCGTGAAGGCCCTGCTCGGTTCCTCCGTCCCCATCCGGTTGATCTACAAGCCGCATCCGCTGACCGGAACCCGTGACGCCGCGGCCGCCCGGGCCGACCAGGAGATCCGGGAGCTGGTCGAGGCCGCGGCCGCACGCCTCGGCGAGCTCGACACCGAGGCGGTCGCCAAGCTCGACATGATCGCGAGCCAGCTGGCCGATCCGGAGCTGCCCTTGGTCGAAGCCGAGCGCCTCGAGGCGGAGTGGCATGCGGTCTATCGGCGGGCGTACGCCGGACGGCACGTCGTGGTCACCGATCGCCTGCCGACGTTGTACGAGTGCTTCAACCTGGCCGACGTGTTGATCGCAGACATCTCCAGCGTGGTGTCGGACTTCCTCGCCACCGGTAAGCCGTGTGTGGTCGCCAACCCGAAGGGTCTCACCGACGAGGAGTTCCGCGAGACCTTCCCCAGCACGCGGTCGGCGTACCTGCTGAGTCCCGGCGGCGACGTCGGGGCGATCATCGACACGATCATCTCCGACGACCCGATGGCACTGGACCGTGAGGAGGCGCGCAGCTACCTGCTCGGTCCGGACGAACCCTCCGCGCAGACTCGGTGGAACGCCGCCGTGGATGCCCTGATCGCCGCCGCCGACGCCGAGTGGGACGGCGAGCACGGCGCCGGTCCGCGGCGTGACGACGACCGGGAGGTCGTCCGACCTGCCGTCCGGGCCTGACGGGCGGCACCCACACCGCGAGGACGCATGCCGCGAGACGTGACGTGCGACGCCTGAGTGCGCACACGAGCCGGCCCACATGAGGCGCGCCGGACATGCGGTGTCACACAGAGAGTGGGCCGGCATGAGGTGCCACACAGAAAGTGATGGTGTGGCGACCCGACCCGCGGCCGCGCTCGACGGTTTGAGGGCGTGACAGAAAGGGAAGCCAAAAGATCACATCCTCATATCCCGAGAGCGGCCATGGTGCGGGGGGACCGCGGTGATCCAAGACTCGATCAAGGTCAGTGTCGTCGTACCCGTCTACAACCCGGGGCGGTACCTCGACCCCTGTGTGCGGTCGCTGCTCCGGCAGAGCCTTCCACCCACCGACTACGAGATCGTCTTCGTGAACGACGGCTCCACCGACGATTCGCCGGAGAAGCTGGACAAGCTCGCGGTCGAGCACCCGCACGTGCGGGTCTTCCACCAGGAGAACTCCGGCTGGCCCGGCAAGCCGCGCAACGTGGGGATCGCGCACGCGCGGGGGGAGTACGTGCAGTTCGTCGACCAGGACGACGAGCTGGGGTACGAGGCGCTGGAGCGCATGTATGCGGCTGGCGTGCGGAACCAGGCCGACATCGTGCTGGGCAAGGTCGCGGGAACCATGACCGGGCCGAACCCGATCTTCGCCCGTAACGTCGACCGCTGCACGATCAGGGACTTCCCGTTGATCGACAGCCTCAGTCCGCACAAGATGTTCCGCCGCGCCTTCCTCGACGAGCACCACATCCGGTTCCCCGAAGGCAAGCGTCGCTTGGAAGACCAGCTGTTCATGGCGCAGGCGTACCTCGCTGCCCGCTGCGTCAGCATCGTGGCCGACTACCCCTGCTACTACTGGAACCGCCGCGACGACCGGGGCAACAGCAGCAGCACGCCCTCGACCATGCGGGGCTACTACGACAACCTGCGTGAAGTGATGGACGCGGTCGTCGCAGGTACCGAGCCCGGCGAGCTGCGCAGCCGGCTGCTGCGCCGGTTCTTCCGGGTGGAGATGATGCGCAGGCTCTGCGAGCCGCGGTTGTTGCGGTACTCCGACGGCTACCGCAAGAGGGGCTACCAGGTGGTCCGCAAGCTCGCCATGGAGCGGTTCACCGGGCCCGACGGGAGCCTCGCCAGCGGCGAGGTGGTGGCCGGGCTGCCACCCGTCACCCGACTCCGCGCGGCGCTGCTCGAGCACGACCGGCTGGATGGGCTGATGGAGCTCGCCCGCCGGTGCCTCAACGTGCGAGGTCACGCCGAGGTGGCTGGTTTGCGCTGGGAGCACGGGGTGTTGTACGCCGACGTGCGCGCCGGCCTGGTACACGCAGACGGCTCGCCGGTGGTGGTCGTGGAACGTGAGGGGCGGTACGAGCTCGATCCGACCCTCGTCACCGGGTTGCCGACCATCACGAGCTGGCCGATCGACGATCCGTGCCAGCACGCCGAGGGGAGAGTGCGGCTCTTTCATCGAGAGGCAGGTCTTTGGTGGTACGCGCCGAACATCCTGCGACCAACGCTCGAGCCCGTACGCCTACGACAGACCGCACCGGGTGCCGCAGACCCACTGGGATCTCGCTCAGGACGGGCCCACCAGGTCGTGCTCACCGGCACCATCAGCCTCGACCCCCAGACCCTCGCGGCGGGCTCGCCGTTGCAGTCCGGTCGGCACGCCGTCTGGGTGGCGGTCCGCGTGCTCGGGCTCGGGCGGGCCGTACGGCTCACCGTCGCGCCCGGGGAGGACTGGCGCCGAGGTCCGGATCCCGCCCTCGTCGGTGATCCCGCGCGGGTCGTCGTACCCCACAAGCTCGCGCCGTTCGGACAGCTGGCGCTCGACGTCGACGACCAGCATCAGTCGCTCGCCGCTGCGCTCGCCTCGCGCGGGATCGGGCCGTTGCGGACGCACGGGCCCGAGGTGCGTCTCACGGTTCCGATGCAGGCGGCGCCGGGTTCCGGCGCCCGCGAGGTCGAGGTGGTGATCGGCCGCCAGGGGTCCTCGCACACGTTGCCCGCCCGGCTGCAGCCGACGAACGACGCCGTGCTCGCCTTCCCTCGCAGCACTGCTCTGCCCTCGGGTCGCTATCCGCTGGCCATTCGCACCGACCCGTCGGGTGAGCGACCTGCGGTGCCGATCGGCACGGCGGTCGTCGAGGACGGCCGGATCACGACCGTCCGGGGGATCTCGTACCGTGCCCTGGCGCGCCGCATCCTGGCGCGGATGGCGGCCGAGCCGTGGCTGCATCGCCAGGCGTTCCGCGCCATCGCGGCGCTTCCTGACGGCCCGGCGGAACGCGCCCGCACGTTGGCTCGCCGCCTCGCCCGCTGGTCCCAGGAAAAATGACCACGTTCAGCGCGGAATTCACCTCTGTAAGGCCGCTAGTACGCCCCAGGTAGCTGGAGAACGCCTAGGGCAGACGGCGGACGGCTCGAGGGTACGCGTCGGCGAGACCCTCGGTACCGCCCGCGGCCTCGAGCCTCTGCCGGAGCCGCGAGCGCGTCAGGCGGCCGCGTGCTCGGGATGGACAGCGAACTCGTGCAGTTGCGCCGCGGCAATGAGCTCGTCCACCAAGGGCTCGAGCTCGAGCCGTCGCTCGATCTTCTCCAGCTCGGTCACCTGCGCCCGGGTCTCGGCGAGCGGCGAGGCGAAGAGAGTGCAGCAGTCCTCGTCGGGCAGCTTGGAGATCTCGGCGGTCCCGATGCGTTCGGCCTCGGCGACGATCTCCGCCTTGTCCCAGCCGAGCAGGGGACGCAGCAGCGGGAGCTCGGCGGCCGCCTCCACCGCCACGAGGTTCTGCAGGGTCTGGCTCGACACCTGGCCCAGCGAGTCTCCGGTGACCAAGGCCTGTGCGCCGATCTGCTGGCCGAGCCGTGAGGCGACCCGTACCATCAGCCGGCGCTGGGCGAGCACCTGCAGCCGACCCGCGCCGGCCGTGGCGAGTGAGCGCTGCGCGGTGCCGAACGACACCACCCACAGCTTGGTACCGCCACCGCGGTAGCGATCCAGTTTGGAGGCCAGCGCGTACGCCTTGTAGATCGAGGCCGGGCTCGTGAACGGCATGCCGGAGAAGTGGACGTAGTCGGTGGTGAGGCCGCGGCGCATCGCGCGGTAGCCCGCGACCGGCGAGTCGAAGCCGCCGGACAGCAAGGTGAGCGCGTGCCCGTTGACCCCGGCCGGCAGGCCGCCCTGTCCTGGGTACTTCTCCGTGTAGAGCAGCGTCTCGCGCTTGTCGACCTCGATGCCGAGCTCGACGTCGGGTGTGGTGAGGTCGACGCCCAGCCCGAGTTCTCGGCGTACGACGTCACCGACCCGCACCGCGATCTCCTGTGAGCGAGCCGGGAAGCCCTTCCAGCGCCGCCGCGGCCGGATGGCGAACGTGCGGTCTTGGCCGGCGTACGGACGCAGCAACTCGACCGCCGCGCGCTCGATGGCGTCGAAGGACGGTTCCACCATGACCGCAGGGTGGATCAGCGCGAGGCCCAACACGAGCTGTGCGCGCTCGAGCAGCTGCGACTGGGTTCCTCCCGTGACGACGAGTACGCCGTTGCGACGTCGGACGTCGAGGTCGGGCACGTCGGCGAGGGTACGCGTGAGGTTGCGGACGAGGGTGTCCTCGAACCGCCACCGGTTGCGTCCTTTGAGGGCGAGCTCGCCGTATTTGAGCAGTACGCACGACCGCATCGCGCCCTCCTCGTTCATCTCTCGTCCGGTCGTACTCGTCGTCGGTTGGTCGTTCCTGTCTCATGGTCCGTCGCCGCGCACGATCCGTCCAACTGCTGCGGCGTGCGCTCGATGGGCGCAGCCCCCCGGCAGGTGGCTACCCGGGTGATCGGCGCGTGGCAGCCGATGCCCGATACCGTGGTGATGTGCGACTGACGGAGTTCTGGCGGCGGATGGATCACCATCTCGGACCTGCGTACTCACGCACGTGGGCGCGCGAGCAGGTCCTCGCCGACCTGGGTGAGCGTACCGTCCTGCAAGCGCTGGACGAGGGTTGGGAGGCCAAGGACGTGTGGCGGGCGGTCTGGCGTGCCCTGAAGCTGCCAGCGTCCGAGCGCTGAGCCGTCGCGACGAGCCTCCATGTACCGGCTGTCTGGCCTACTCGCATCGATGCCCGACCTCGCGCTGATGCCTGGACCGCGCCCCAACCAGCGCTTGGGCGATTGACCTCGGTCAGTCAGTCTCCCAGGCCGTGTGTCGACACCACGACACCGGCGCAGCACTCTCCATACTCCATATCCCCGTGGCACACCTTCGTGCCCGAGGCACACCCCAAGGCGAGATCGGCGTGTCGCTGGCCCTCGAACATTCGTTCGTCATAGGGTCGTAGAGTGAACGAAGGACGGCTCGCGGTGCGGGGGTACGCGGAGGGTCGTCTGGCGTCCCGCGCGACCCTGGTAACGCCGGCACGTCCTTCGTCCACAACGCGTGAGTGCGGCTGAATTGTCCACAGATGGGCGAGTCACCGTTCGACCTGTCGGTGACGTCCTCTAGCGTGCGAAGGCGTGGCAGAAAAAGTGAAGAAGACGCGGGGCTCCAGGCGAGTCCCTGATCTGACCGGGATGGCGAGCATGGCTCAAGATCGCGAGAAGGCGCTCGATGCGGCGATCGCCCAGATTGAGCGGCAGTTCGGCAAGGGTGCTGTGATGCGCCTCGGCCAGGAAGGGCGCCCGCCGATCGAGGTGATCCCGTCCGGGTCGATCGCGCTGGATGTCGCCTTGGGGATCGGCGGCTTTCCGCGTGGCCGTGTGGTGGAGATCTATGGCCCGGAGAGCAGTGGGAAGACCACACTGGCGTTGCATGCGGTGGCCAACGCGCAGAAGACAGGAGGCGTCGCCGGGTTCATCGACGCCGAGCATGCGCTCGATCCCGACTACGCCCAGAAGCTCGGCGTCAACACCGATGCGTTGCTCGTGTCGCAGCCCGACAGCGGTGAGCAGGCGCTCGAGATCGCTGACATGCTGATCCGGTCGGGCGCGCTCGATGTCGTCGTGATCGACTCGGTCGCCGCGCTGGTGCCCCGCGCTGAGATCGACGGGGAGATGGGGGACAGCCACGTCGGTCTGCAGGCAAGGCTCATGAGTCAGGCGCTCCGCAAGCTCACCGGAGCGATCAGTGCGTCCAAGACCACCGCGATCTTCATCAACCAGCTGCGCGAGAAGGTCGGCGTGATGTTCGGCTGTCTGTCGTACGACACGCGCGTCACGCTGGCGGACGGCACCCAGGAGAAGATCGGCACCATCGTCACCCAACGCATGCCGGTCGAGGTGCTCTCGTACGACCCGACGGTCGGCAAGATCGTGCCGAAGAAGGTCGTGAACTGGTTCGACAACGGGGAGACCGACGAGTTCCTCCAGATCACTGTGGCCCGCCCCGGCGGCAACGGCCGTGCGCAGATGGGCCTGACGCGCAACCACCTGGTCCGTACGCCCGGAGGATGGCGCGAGGCAGGGGAGCTGGCCGTGGGAGATCGGGTCCTGCTGTCCCAGCCGCACCGACTCAGCCCGCAGCAGTGGGAGGTGGTCCGCGGCAGCCTGATGGGCGGTGGCGCTCTCTCCAAGAGCCGGGTGCCGGGAAGCCTCACCACACGCTTCCGGATGAGCCACGGGGCGAAGCAGCTCGAGTACCTCGACTGGAAGGCGTCGCTCTTCGGCAACATCGGCCAGTCCCGCTCGACCACTTCCACGGGCGCCGGTGTGGTGACTCTGACGCCCCTACCTGAGCTTGCAGAGCTGCGAGAGCGCGTCTACCGCAGCGACGGCCTGAAGGAGTTCGACTGGGACTACCTCAAGGCCCTGTCCCCGCTCTCGCTCGCGATCTGGTACATGGACGACGGAAGCTTCGCGGACAGTGCCGGTGGTCGCTCCGAGATCTCCGTTGCGTCGATGAGTCCGGAGTCGCGGGAGCGACTCGTGGCCCACCTGACCGACACGTTCGAGATCCGACCCCAGCTCGTGGAGAAGGGCAGTCGTGGAACGCCGTTCCTCGTCTTCGATGCCGACGAGACCGCGAAGCTGCACGCGATCATCGCGCCGTACGTCCACCCGTCGATGGACCACAAGCTTCTCGAGCGCTTCCGCGGTCAGTTCCAGGTGACGCCTGAGTTCACGCCGCCGGTCCTGCTTCCGGTACCCACGCCGGTGCTCGACATTCGGGTCAAGCCGAAGACCCGGTCCATGCACCGGTTCGACATCGAGGTCGAGGACTCGCACAACTACCTCGCCGACGGGGTCATCGTCCACAACAGCCCCGAGACGACCAGTGGTGGTAAGGCGCTGAAGTTCTACGCCTCTGTGCGGCTCGACGTCCGGCGGATCGAGACGCTGAAGGACGGTCAGGACGCGGTGGGTAACCGAGTCCGGGTCAAGGTCGTGAAGAACAAGTGCGCTCCGCCGTTCCGCCAAGCAGAGTTCGACATCCTGTTCGGCGAGGGGATCAGTCGAGAGGGCAACCTCATCGACCTCGGCGTCGAGCACGGCATCATCCGCAAGGCCGGTGCGTGGTACACCTACGAGGGCGACCAGCTCGGCCAGGGCAAGGAGAACGCCCGCAAGTTCCTCAAGGACAACCCCGACCTCACCGAGGAGCTGGAGAAGAAGATCAAGGAGAAGCTCGGCATCGGTCCGCAGGTCGATGCTGCGCCCGATGAGGCCGGCGCCGAAGACTTCTAGCGACTATGCGATCCTCGGGTGGGTCACGTCGCTCGGCTCACAAGGCGAAGCGACGCAATCCTGCACGTACGACTGGTGACGGACCGGATGTGGAGCGTGACGAGCAGGGCGCGGAGGACCCCGAGCCTGCCGTTGATCCCGAACGGGTAGCCCGCACGATTGCACTGCGCCAACTCGCAGTACAGCCGCGTTCCCGTGCCGAGCTCGAGCGAGCCTTGAGGCGGCGAGGTGTCGCCGAGGACGTCATCGAGCGCGTGCTGGGGCGGTTCTCCGAGGTCGGGCTCATCGACGATGCCGCCTTCGCGCGCGCCTGGGTCGAGTCGCGGCACGCCGGCAAAGGGCTGGCCCGCCGCGCCCTCGCCCACGAGCTACGGCGACGCGGCGTGGAAGAAGACCACGTGGACGCGGCACTCGACGAGCTGACACCCGAGCAGGAGCTCGAGACCGCCCAGGCGTTGGTGCGGCGGCGGCTGCGTGTGCTTCACGGCGTCGACAGTCGGACGCGGATCCGTCGGCTCGTGGCGATGCTGGCCCGCAAGGGATACCCCGCCGGCCTCGCACTCCGGGCAGTACGTGATGTGCTGAGCGAGGAAACGGCACAGTCAGGCGACCTCTCCCAGGACGGCGTGGACGAGCTCACGGCACTGGAGGAGTTCGCCTACGACCAGTCGCCCGAGGCGTCCGAGGCCAACGCCTGAGCTGGAGAGCCACAAGCGTCCCACCTCGCGGCTACCGAGATCGGAACCGATCCCGGCAACGACTGGCAATCTGCAACACAACTTGGTAACAAAGCTACCCTCTTGTGCTGCAGTGTTGCAGGGTCTGTGTGATCGGGCGCCGCCTACGTATGGTCGTGTGCCCTGAGACACGAATGATCAATGTCATATCGAGGAGTGCCCACGATGCGGATGGCGCGTGTTCTCGCCGTTGCGGCAGCGGCTGCGCTGGTGGTGGCCGGCTGTGGATCCGACGGCGAACCCGAAGCCGAGGGTCCTAAGCAGAAGATTCTTCACAGCACGCTGGGACAGAGCGTGGACACGTTCCTGCCCGCGGATTCCAACGTCGGCGACAACATCGGCGTCGACGACGTGCTCTTCTCCGGCCTCGTGCGCTACGACAACGAGACCGGTGAGCCGTACAACTACATGGCGGAGAGCATCACGTCCGACGACAACATCACCTGGACGATCAAGATCAAGAAGGGCTGGAAGTTCCACAACGGCGAGCCCGTCGACGCCCACGCCTACGCCCGGGCGTGGAACGCCGCCGCCTACGGCCCGAACGCCTTCGCCAACAACTACTTCTTCGAGAAGTTCGTCGGCTACGACGAGATGCAGGGCGAGGTGGAGGAAGACGACGAGGGCAACGTCACGGTGATCGAGGAGCCGAAGGCCAAGGAGCTCTCCGGTGTGAGAGTGGTCGACGACTACACCCTCGAGGTCAAGCTCAAGGACCCGTTCGCCGGCTTCCCGACGATCTTGGGTTACACCGGCTTCTTCCCGATGGCACAAGAATGCGCCGACAACCTGGACAAGTGCGCTGTGGAGCCGATCGGCAACGGACCGTTCCGATTCGTCTCGTGGGACAGGGGCCAGAAGCTCATTGCTGAGCGGTGGAAGGGCTACAAGGGTGACGAGGCTCCCGACTACGACCGCATCGAGTGGCGGGAGTACGGCGAGAACGAGGTGTCGTGGCCGGACTTCCAGGCCGGTGACATCGACCTGTCCGCGCCGCCACCGGAGCAGTGGGCGTCGGCGATGAACGATCCCGAGCTTTCCGAGCGGATGGTCCAGCGGGAGACCACGGCGCTCACCTACCTGGGCTTCCCGCTCTACCGCGGTGAGCCCTGGACGAACCCCGACTTCCGCAAGGCCATCGCGCTGGCGATCGACATCGACACGATCATCGAGCAGGTCGTGCCCGGCCGGTACATCCGAGCCACGAGCTGGGTGCCCCCCAACGTGCTCGGTGGTCGAGAGGGTGTGTGCGAGTACTGCCGGTTCGACCCTGAGGAGGCGAAGCGGCTGCTCGCCAAGGCCGGCGGTTGGCCGAAGGGCAAGAAGATGAAGATCGCGCTCGGAGCGGACGAGACCCAGGAGGCGATCTTCAAGGCGATCGGCGACCAGCTGAAGCTGAACCTCGGCATCGACTACGAGCTCGTGCCGAGCGAGGAGTTCTTCAGCTTGCGCTCGGCGCGGAAGTTCGAGGGACCGTTCCGCAACAACTGGTACGCCGACTACAACCTCAACGAGAACTACCTCCGCCCGGTGTACTCCAGTGGAGACCCGGAGAACGGCAACACGAACTTCGGCTACTACAACGAGGAGTTCGAGAAGAAGCTCGACGAGGCTGACCGGTCGGAGAGCACGGAGGAGGCCGTGAAGCTCTACCAGGAGGCTGAGGACATCCTGGCGGAGGACTTCCCGACCATCCCGCTGTACGTCAGCAACTCGATCGTCTTCTACAGCGATCGGCTCGACAACGTGAAGCTCAACCCGTTCAGTGGCGCTGTCGAGCTTCGCCAGCTGAAGATCGTCGAGTGACCCATCTCAAATGACCAGGCGTGGGGAGTGTGCACCTCCCACGGGAGGTGCCCGCACATGGTGAGGGCAACACGCACCTCCTCACGCCTGGTCATATGGGGGCAGGGAAGGCACGGAGGAGGACGCTGAGGCCGTGGGCAGTTACGTCGCTCGGCGGGTGCTGCAGGGGATCTTCACCCTCTTTCTCGTCTTCTTCCTGCTACATGTCCTCACGACCCTGGCCATCCAGGTGAATGGGAATCCCGCCCTTGCCTTCTTCGGCGAGAAGGTTCCCACGCAGTCGCAGCTCCTCGAGGTGAAGAAGCGCTACAACCTCGACGACCCGTGCTTCGAACAGCTCGGCAATCCCTGCCTCCGCCCGTTCGTCGAACGTCTCAACGCCTATCTGCACGGCGACTTCGGCACCAACCTCCGCGGGGACCAGGCCGTCACGGAGATGGTGGCGACCGCCGCGCCGAACACGCTGCGCCTCTTCACGGTCGTCACCATCACCTGGCTCATCGTGGGGATGCTGCTCGGGTCACTCGCCGCGCGTTTTCGCGGGAGGCTGCCGGACCACTCGATCCGCTCGCTCAGCATCCTGATCGACGCGTTCCCCGTCTTCGTGATGCTGCTGGTCTACAAGTACATCGTCGCCGTGCCGGTCGAGCGGTGGATGGACGACCGCTTCGGTGACGAAGCCTTCCCCACCTTGATGTTCAAGCCGTCGTTCGATCCGGACCATCCCTGGGCGACGGTCGTAGTCCCGGGATTCCTGCTCGGTGTCACGGGCTCTGCCGCCTTCATCCGGTTGGTACGAGCCAGCCAGCTGGAGAACTACCACGCCGACTACGTACGTACGGCACGGGCGAAAGGGCTCGGCGATGCCCGGGTCACGGTGTTCCACATCATCCGGAACTCGTCGATCCCTGTCGTGACCGCGATCGGCTTCGTCTTCGCCGACGCGCTGGCCGGTGCGGTCATCACCGAGGGCTTGATGAACATCTACGGCATGGGTGGTCTGTTGTGGCGTGCGGTACGCGAGAGCGAGGTCTCGGTGGTCGCCGGGATGGTCTCCCTGCTCGCGGTCGTCGTCCTCGTCGTCAACGTCCTGGTTGATCTCGCCTACGCTGCGCTGGATCCGAGGATTCGCTATGACTGACCCCACTACCGCTGCCAACATCGCGGCCGAGAGCCACGGTGGTCCGGTCGCACGGTCGCTGTGGGCGGAAGCCTTTCGTACGCTGAGCCGCAGGCCGTCCGTGATCATCGCGGCGGTGGTCGTGGCCTTCTTCGTCGTCGTGGCGGCGTTCCCCACGCTGTTCACCCGTACCGATCCGCAGCGGTGCGACATCAGACAGTCCAAGATCCGGCCGCAATGGTTCGACGGCCCGCACCCGTTCGGGACCGACCTGCACGGGTGCGATCTTTTGGCCCAGCTGGTGCACGGTGCCCGGCCGTCCCTGCTGCTCGCCGCGATCGTGGTGGGTTCCTCGGTGCTGATCGGGCTGGTCCTCGGGAGTCTCGCCGGCTACTACCTCGGTGTCATCGATGCGGTGGTATCCCGCGCCGTCGAGGTCTTTCTCGTCATTCCGCTTCTGTTGGCGGCCCTTCTCGTGCTGTCCATCTTTCGCAATGTCGACTTCGGGGACGGCCAGCTCGCCGTGCTCGCGCCACCGGCGATCGTGCTGACGATGTTCGCGTGGATGGGATACACCCGCTACGTCCGGGCGAGCGTGCTCGAGACGAAGAACCTCGACTACGTCGTCGCCGCGCGCGTGCTGGGCGCCTCGGACCTGCGGATCATCTTCCGGCACATCCTGCCCAATGCGATCGCACCAGTCACGGCGCTCATTCCGACCGCGGTCGCCGGCATCATCGCCGCCGAGGCCACGCTCGCGTTCCTGGGTATCGGGGTCCGGCCACCGGCGATCAGCTGGGGAATCATGATCTCCAACAGCACCGACTGGTTCACCGGCGGATATCCGCACCTGCTGCTCTTCCCGCTCGCGTGTCTGATCGCGACCATCTTGGCCCTTGTCGTACTCGGCGACGCCCTGCGCGACGCCCTCGACCCGAAGCTGCGGTGAGGTAGGCGCATGAGTGTTCCCTTGCTGGAAGTCGACGATCTCGTGGTGGAGTTCCACACCGCAGACGGCGTCGTGCGGGCGGTGAACGGCCTCTCGTGGTCGGTGAATGCAGGGGAAACGCTTGCCATCGTGGGCGAGTCGGGCAGTGGCAAGAGCGTCAGCGTCCAGGCCGTCATGGGGCTGCTGCAGATGCCGCCCGCACGGATCGTGCGCGGGCAGATCCGGTTCGAGGGCCAGGACCTGCTGTCCATGGGGCGACGACAGCACCGCGCGATGTGCGGCGAGCGGATCGCCATGGTGTTCCAGGACGCGTTGGCAGCACTCAATCCCGTGTACTCGGTCGGTTACCAGCTGGCCGAGGCGCTTGTCGTACGCAAAGGGCTTTCTCGCCGCGACGCCAGGCGCCGTGCCATCGAGCTGCTGGAGCTCGTGAAGGTGCCGAACCCCAGCCAGCGCGTGAAGGACTACCCGCATCAATTCTCGGGCGGCATGCGACAACGCGTGATGATCGCGATGGCTCTCGCCCTGGAGCCCGACGTGCTGATCGCCGACGAGCCGACGACGGCGTTGGACGTCACCGTGCAAGCCCAGATCATGCGGCTCCTCGCCGAGATCCAGGCCGAGCGGCAGATGGCGCTCATCCTCATCACACACGACCTGGGGGTGGTCGCCAACGTGGCCGACCACATCACCGTGATGTACGCCGGACGGGCCGTCGAGCAGGCCGGGGTGTACGACATCTTCGCGGCCCCCGCCCACCCGTACACCAAGGCGCTGCTGCGCTCGATTCCACGCGTCGACATGAAGGGCAGGGAGCTGGAGGTCATCGCGGGGCGGCCGCCCGTGCTGACCGACATCCCGCCCGGATGTGCGTTCCATCCGCGCTGTCAGTACGCGCAGGACGTCTGCCGCACCGAATGGCCAGAGCTTCGTGATCTGGGCGGCGGCCGGAAGTCGGCCTGCCACTTCGCCGAGAGCGTCCTCGATGGGACCGTCGAGAGCCCAGCTGATGGAGATGGCGGTCCGGGAGTGACTGAGAGTCGCGGAATGCGAGGTGCCGGTGTCTGAACCCATCCTCGAGGTCGAGAGCCTGGTCAAGCATTTCCCGGTCCGATCCGGGTTCGTGTTCAAGCGCACGATCGGTCACGTGCAGGCGGTCGACGGCGTGAGCCTCTCCTTGCGCCAGGGCGAGACCCTCGGCCTGGTGGGTGAATCGGGGTGTGGCAAGTCCACACTCGCCAGGCTGCTCGTCGGCGTCGAGAAGCCGACCAGCGGCACCATCCGGATCGCCGGCGAGGATGTGACGAAGCTGGGGCGTGCCGGCATCCGAAAGCTGCGCCGGAACATCCAGATGGTGTTCCAGGATCCCTACACATCGCTCAATCCGCGGATGTCCGTCGGTGCGATCGTGGGCGAGCCGTTCGTCATCCATCCGGATGCCACTCCCAAGCAGGGCAAGGACCGTGCCGTCAAGGAACTGCTCGAGCTCGTAGGCCTCGATCCGGACCACATCAACCGCTACCCGCACCAGTTCTCAGGTGGCCAGCGCCAGCGGATCGGGATCGCCCGAGCACTGGCGCTCCGCCCCAAGATCCTGATCTGCGACGAGCCGGTGTCGGCGCTGGACGTGTCGATCCAGGGTCAGGTCATCAACCTGCTGAAGCGGCTTCAGGACGAGCTCGGGTTGGCGTACCTCTTCATCGCGCACGACCTGTCGGTCGTACGCCATATCGCCGACCGGGTGGCGGTGATGTATCTCGGCCGGATCGTCGAGGAGGGCAGCGACGTTCAGGTGTACGACCGGTCGATGCATCCGTACACCCAAGGACTGCTCTCGGCCGTGCCGATCCCCGACCCGACGCTGCGTGGAAACCGTGACGAGATCGTGCTGGAAGGTGACGTGCCGTCCCCGATGGATCCGCCGTCCGGGTGTCGTTTCCACACCCGCTGCTGGCGGGCCCGGGAGGTGGATCCGTCCGTCCCGGAAGCCTGCCGTACCAAGGATCCGGTCCTGCGCGTCGGGGACGACGGCCACGCGGTCGCGTGCCATTTCGCCAAGGAACGTGACGTCGTCCACGAGCGCACCTGACGGACCCGGCGCGGCCGCCGTCGATCAACGGCCTGATCCTCATGTCGGGGCGAACTCGTTGGCCTGAGCTCGGCCTGTGGCGCTAGCGTGCTGGGCATGGCGATTGAGGTGAGGGTCGCGCAGGAAGGCGACCGCGAGGAGATCTGGGCGCTGGGACAGCAGGCGTTCCAGACGACCTTCCGTGAGTACAACGAGGCTGACGATCTCAGCTCCACGCCCCTGGACCGTCGGCTCGTTGCTGTCGACAACGGACGCGTCATCGGTGCGTTACGGGTCTGGGAGCTCGGCCAGTACTTCGGCGGCCGCAAGGTGCCCATGGGCGGCATGGCAGGGGTGGCGGTCGAGGCCGCACATCGGGGGAGAGGCGTGGCGTCGCAGCTGCTGCGCCACAGCTTGACGGCCATGCGCGAGCGGGGTGAGGTGATCTGCACCCTCTACCCCATGAACCATGCGCTCTACCGTCGCCACGGGTGGGAGATCGCCGGCACGTTCCCGCGGCATCTCCTCGACCTGCGGGCGTTGCGTGACCTTTCCAAGCCTTCGGGGGACTACACGTTCCGCCGCTCCACTGAAGACGACCTTGCCACCCTGCGGCAGCTGCACGAGTCCGTCGTGTGCGAGGAGCCCGGCAATGTGTGGTACGGCCACGACTTCGCGGCCCGCCGGCTGCTGAACTACCGGGGACATCAAGACGTCTACGTCGCCGAGCGGGATGGCGGAATCGTCGGCAGCATCACCCTGGGTCGGCACGACGCGCCCGAGGGCCGTGGCAGCTTCGCTCTGGAGGTACGCAACCTCGTCGCGGTCGATCTCGATGCCGAGCTCGCGCTGCTTCACCTCGCGGGTTCGTATCATCCGGTCGCGGAGGTCGCCTACGTCGTCTGGCCGCAGTCGTACGCCCTGCCGCTCATGCTGGGCGAACGTGTGATGGCGCCACACGCCGGAGGGTGGTGTTGGATGACGCGGCTGGTCGACGCGCCAGGGGCCGTCGCCGCACGTGGCTATCCGGACGACGTGGATGTCGAGGTGCATCTCGATGTCGTCGACGATCTAGTGCCGGAGAACTCCGGACCTGCGGTGTTGCGGGTGAAGAACGGCCAGGGCGAGTTGTATGCCGGCGGTCGAGGTGACGTGCGCCTGTCGGTGGGAGGCTTCGCCGCGCTCTACACGGGTTGGGCGAGCCCGGTGCGCCTCCGTCGGCTGGGGCTGCTCGAAGGTGCTGGCGAGGCCGAGCTGCGAGCGCTCGACCGGGCGTTCATCAGTCGCACCCCGTGGGCCAGGGAGTTCTTCTGACGACCGCACGATGGCCTTGGCGGGCGAACACTGGCTTGAGGCCCGCCAAGGCTACGGCTCACAAGCACCGCGAGGCTAGGCCGCGCGGTCGTAGTCACTCCGCTTCCACGCCAGGACGGCGAAGATCTGGATCACCGCTGACTGCTCGAGGGTCTCGGGTCGGTACGACGGATCGTACGGACCGCCACCCGACGGCGGGAACCGGAACAGTCCGAGCTCCGGGTCCCGGTTGCGGTTCCACGTGAGCTCGGCGTAGTTCTCGACCACGTCGCGATACGCCTTGTCGCGTGCCAGGGAGTCGAGCAGGAGCAGGTTCTTGAAGAAGATGGCGTTGAAGATCGCGGGCTGGTCGTAGTAGCGGTCGTCGGTGGTCCAGTACGCGATGGCTGCGGCCGCGTCAGCTTGCGCGTTCTGCAAGTAGGACTTGTCTCCCGTGGCGCGATAGAGCAAGGCGCCCGCCCCGATCATCGCGCCGGAGTTGTAGATCCACAGTGTCTCGTTGACCGTTCCGTCGAGCGAGATGTCGTTCCAGTACAGTCCGTCCGGCGAACGTAGGCACTGCCTGTTCCATGCGTACAGCCGGTTTGCCCATTCCAGGTACGACGGCTTTCTCGTGATCTCGAACAGGTGGGCCGCGAGCTCTGCTGCCAGTCCGGTCACGTTGGCCGCGCGGATCGAGGTCCACGAGGCGTCGACCCAGAACATGCCGCCCGGGCAGGCATGGGTGGGATCGGTGTCCCATCCCCCGGTGAGAACCGTGAAGACCTGCTCGGCGCGGTTCCTCGCCGAGGCCTTCCCGGTCAGCCGGTAGTGGCGTACGAACTCCAGACCAACGATCGCGTTGTCGTCATAGAAGAGGTCTCCGCCGCCTCCGAGCGGGGGGACGACGTAGGACGCGTATCCCGGCGGCTTGCGCTCGGTGCTCCAATAGGCGCGCAGGCCGAGAAAACGCTCTCGTACGTCGTCCGCATAACGCCGGCCAGCACCCGGCATCACGCTGAGATCGATGGTCGCCGCGGTGGCTTCACGCATAGGCCACAGGTAGGAGTACGTGTTGTCGGTGGCCTCGTGCGGATACTTCTCCTGGTAGAGGTAATGCTGCTTTCGCCCGAGATAGAGGTAGCGCTGCAACGCGTCGTACGACACTTCTGCGCGGTGCGCCCACGTGGACCGGCTCGTCGCCTGCTCGCTCGCAGGCATTGCCGACGCCTGACCGGTGGTCGCCAGCCCGCTCATGAGAACGACGCCAACAAGGAGTGCGGCCGCGCGGCGGGATCGAAGCCGAACCATGGCGAGGTCTTCCGTGAGACAAGGGTGAGGGTTGCGGGCAATCGCTCAGCATGCCCTCACCCTCGTGCCGCGTCGACGCGGCTGGCCGGCTTCGGTCTGGATCTGGCCGATCAGGTCAGCGCGGACTCGTCGGGAATGTTGGCCGCGCGCGCAGGAAGGGGAGTCGTACCCCTCCGCCGCATCCGCGCTTCGACCCATTCCGCGAGCTTGGAGAGCGCGTAGTTGACGACGATGAAGAACGCGGCGATGACGATCCCGACCGCTAGCGGGTTGCGGTAGAGCGGATTGATGAAGATCAGCTGGCCGATCCGTGTCACGCCCGGTGCCGCGATGATGTAGCCGAGTGCGGTGTCCTTGAGGGCCACGATGCACTGGCTGATGATGGCGGGGAGCATCGCGCGCACCGCCTGCGGTGACAGGATCTCGGTCATCACCTGGTACTTGCGCATGCCCAGGGCGTATCCCGCTTCGCTCTGTCCGCGAGGAACGGCGAGGATTCCGGCCCGGAAGATCTCGGCGAGCACCGATCCGTTGTAGAGCGTGAGGCCCAGGACCAGTGACCAGAAGGTCCCGATCACGTTCCCGATGCCGAGGAAGATGAAGAGAATGAGCAGCACGAGCGGGACGGCTCGGAAGAACTCCACGATCGCGACGCTCGGCACGCGCAGGATGGCGTGATCGGAAAGCCGGCCGAAGGCGAAGACCGCTCCGTAGGCTACCGCCAGCGCGATGGCTGCGGCCGCCGTCACGAGTGTGACACCCATCCCCTGGACGAGCGCCCCGAGAATCCGCGGGTTGCCGAACGCCGTCCACTTGTCTGGAGTGATCTGCTCCTTCTGCCACAGGGTCCACAGGACCCAGGCGAGGACGGCCGCGAGTCCGGCTAGCCCGACGACTGTGTAGATGCGGTGGCGGACGCGTGCCTTGGGCCCGGGCACGTCGAAGAGAACTGCGCTCACCGAGCCACCCCCACTCGCCGCTCGAACCGCGCCGCCACCGCCGAGATGACGAAGACGATGACGATGTAACCGGCCGCGATACCGCAGAAGTTGTAGATCAGCGTGCCGGGGAAGTCCTTGTTGAGCCTGGTGAGCTGGTACGTCGCTTCCACGACACCGAACGCCGAGGCGACCGAGGTGTTCTTGGTCAAGGCGATGTAGACGCTCGCCAGCGGCGGGATCGCTGCTCGGAAAGCTTGCGGGAGCACGACCAGGCGCAGCGCCTGCCCGAACGTCATGCCAAGCGAACGAGCCGCCTCGATCTGTCCCGCATGGATCGTGTTGATGCCGGAGCGCACCACTTCGCAGACGAACGACGCGGTGTACGACGAGAGCGCAACCACCGCGAGCCAGAAGTACTGCCCACGAAGGATGCCGAGCTGGGGGAACCCGAACACCACGATGATGAAGACCACGACGAGCGGTGTGTTACGGAGCAAGGTCACGTAACTTGAGCCGAAGGCCCGCAGCGGTGGCACGGGCGACACGCGCATGGCCGCGAGCAACGTACCCACGATGGTGGCGAAGAGCAGCGACCACGCGAGCAGCTCGAGCGTGACGCTGAATCCCGACCACAGCCGGGAGACGAGTTCCTGCCAGTACACGAGAGCGTTTCCTCACCTTTCGTCCGCACGGGCACACCAGGCTAGGCCAGGTTCTGCGGTAAGTCGGCAACGAGCGTGGTGCCCGGCTCGAGCTACGCCGGGCACCACGCAAGGCCTCGCTACTCGCAGGGATCCGGCTTCGGCGGCTTCGGAGTCTCGACACCCGACTGGCCGAGCGTCGCCTCGAAGGCCTTGGCCCACGTGCCGTCCTCGATCGCCTCGTTGATGGTCTGGGTGAGGAACTTGCACATCTCGGTGTCACCGTGCTTGTAGCCGATGCCGTAGCGCTCCTCGGTGAACACCGGGCCGACGACCTCAAGCTCGTCCGGACGCTGCGCGGCGTAGCCGAGCAGGATCGCCCCGTCGGTGGTGACGGCATCAACCGAGCCGTTGAGCAGCTGCTCCACGCAGGCGGAGTAGGTGTCGAACGGCACGGGGTTCGCACCGTAGTCCTGCACCACGCGGTCGAGCGAGGTCGAGCCCTTCACCGAGCAGGTCTTGACGTCGGCGAGCTGCTTCGGGTCGTTGATGGTGTCCTTGTCCTCCTCACGGACCAGGAGCTGCTGGCCCGTGACGTAGTACGGTCCAGCCTGGCCGACCACGGCACGACGCTCGTCAGTGATGGAGTACGACGCCACCACGATGTCGACGGTGCCTCGCTGCAGGAACGGCTCCCGGTTGTCCGAGACTGTTTCCTTCCACTCGATGTTCTCCGGCGGGATGCCGAGCTTGCCAGCGATGATCTTGCCGATCTCGATGTCGAAGCCGGTCGGCTCGTCGGCTCCGGGCTCGAGGTAGCCGATGCCGGGCTGGTCGAACTTGACCCCGATCGTGATCTTGTCCTGCTCGGCCAGCCTCGCCATCGTCGTACCCTCGGCGAACTGAGGGTTCTCTACGACCTCGACGTCGACGCCGCCGCTGTTCGTACCACAGGCACTGAGCGCCAACGCAGCGACTGCGCCGGCCCCCAGCAGCCGTAGCCTGCTCACTCGCATAACGTCCCTCTCTTAAAGATGTCCCGTTCTCTTCTCAGGTCCCGGGGATCCGTCCCGGGCCAATACTCATCGATTGCCAGGGTTCGTCCTGCATCGATATCGCTCGGGTCCTAGTGCTGCAAGATCTTTGATAGGAAATCCTTTGCTCGTGCGGATTGCGGGTTCGTGAAGAACTCCTGCGGCGTGCGTTCCTCGACGATCTGACCGTCTGCCATGAAGGCGACCCGATCCGCCGCGTTGCGCGCGAAGCCCATCTCATGGGTCACCACGACCATCGTCATGCCGCCTTGGGCGAGGTCGACCATGACGTCGAGGACCTCTTTGATCATCTCCGGGTCGAGCGCGGAGGTCGGCTCATCGAAGAGGATGACCTTGGGATCCATGGCAAGTGCTCGGGCGATGGCCACCCGTTGCTGCTGACCACCGGACAGCTGCGCCGGATACTTGTTGGCCTGGTCAGCCACACCGACCCGCTGGAGAAGCTGTCGCGCCTTCTCCTCCGCCTCCTGGCGTGGCCGCTTGCGCACCTTGATGGGTCCGAGCGTGACGTTCTCCAGCACGGTCTTGTGCTGGAAGAGGTTGAACGACTGGAAGACCATTCCGACGTCGGCTCGGAGCTGGGCGAGCGCCTTGCCTTCCTCGGGCAGCTTCTGACCGTCGAGCCAGATCTCGCCGGAGTCGATCGGCTCGAGGCGGTTGATCGTGCGACAGAGCGTCGACTTGCCCGATCCGGATGGGCCGATCACCACGACGACCTCGCCAGCGTTGATCCTGAGATTGATGTTCCGGAGCACGTGCAAGTCGCCGAAGTACTTGTTCACGTTCTCCAAGACCACCAACGGGCGCCCGTTTCCCCGCCCGGTCGCAGCTGACGCGGTCGGGTCGTGGGCTCCGGCGTTCGTCCCCCGGGCTGGCACATCGCTCGTGTCAGTCATGACAGGGCAAGCTACCTTTCTTCCCGGCTGTGCGCGAGATGGCCGCGCCGAACCGTAACCCGACTGACGCGAATGATCGCCAGCCGGTATGGAATCGTGACGTTATGCACATGAGTGGATGCATATCGTCTTCGTGTCTGTGTGGAGCGTACAGTCTGGCCGATCGTGTGAACGGAGCCTCGGGCTACCGCCCGGCTACCGCTGCACGGCCTCGCGCGAGGCGGCGCGACCCACGCCGTACGCTGGACCCGTCATGACGTACGGCAACCAACTCCTCGCTGACACCGACGCGCCGAGCGGCCCGTCCGCCCGCCGCACGTACGACGTGCGCACGTTCGGCTGCCAGATGAACGTGCACGACTCCGAGCGGCTGGCCGGGCTGCTGGAGCAGGCGGGCTACGTACGTGCTCGCAACGGGGACGAGGCCGATGTCGTGGTGTTCAACACCTGTGCTGTGCGCGAGAACGCCGACAACCGGCTCTACGGCAACCTCGGCCTCCTCGCGCCGGTCAAGCGGCAGCGGCCCGGCATGCAGATCGCAGTCGGTGGGTGCCTGGCTCAGAAGGACCGGGGCGAGATCCTGCGGCGGGCGCCGTGGGTCGACGTCGTCTTCGGCACACACAACATCGGCTCCCTGCCGGTCCTGCTGGAGCGGGCGCGGGTGTTGGGCGAGGCGCAGGTGGAGATCGCCGAGTACCTCGAGACGTTCCCCTCGACGCTGCCGACCCGACGCGAGTCGCCGTACGCCGCATGGGTGGCGATCAGCGTGGGGTGCAACAACACCTGCACCTTCTGCATCGTGCCCGCCTTGCGTGGCAGGGAGAAGGACCGCCGGCCCGGCGATGTCCTTGCCGAGATCAAGGCGTTGGTCGCCGAAGGCGTGCTCGAGGTGACGTTGCTGGGGCAGAACGTCAATGCGTACGGCGTGGAGTTCGGCGACCGGTTCGCGTTCGGCAAGCTGCTGCGGGCGTGCGGTGAGATCGAGGGTCTGGAACGCGTGCGCTTCACCTCGCCGCATCCGCGCGACTTCACCGACGACGTGATCGCCGCGATGGCCGAGACGCCGAACGTCATGCACCAGCTCCACATGCCGCTGCAGTCCGGCTCGGATGCGGTGCTGCGTGCCATGCGGCGTTCGTACCGCCAGGCGCGCTACCTCGAAATCGTCCGCAAGGTGCGCGAGGCGATGCCCGACGCCGCGATCACGACCGACATCATCGTGGGCTTCCCGGGGGAGACCGAGGCGGACTTCGAGGAAACGCTGCACGTCGTGCGGGAGGCCCGGTTCGCAGGGGCGTTCACCTTCCAGTACTCGAAGCGTCCTGGCACGCCGGCGGCGGAGATGCCCAACCAGGTGCCGAAGCCGGTGGTGCAGGAGCGGTACGAGCGACTCGTCGCGCTGGTCGAGGAGATCGCGCTGGCCGAGAACACCGCGCAGGTCGGGCGGGAGCTCGAGGTGCTCGTCGCCGAGGGCGAGGGGCGCAAGGACGCGGCGACCGCGCGGATGAGCGGTCGGGCGCCGGACAACCGATTGGTCCACTTCACCCCGGTTCTGGCGGATGGGGAGCGTGCGGCGATTCGCCCCGGCGATGTCGTCCGCGTCAAAATCACGCGAGCTGCGCCGCATCACCTGCTCGCCGAGGGCCCGGTGCTCGGCGTCCGCAGGACCCGGGCCGGCGACGTGTGGGAAGCCCGGCACAACGCAGACGCAGGTCGAGAGGATCGCCGAGTGCTGCTGGGCATGCCCTCCCTGCCCCCTCGACAATGACCACGCATCCGGTGCTGCCTTGAGCTCCCCGCGGCCTCGACGCCGTGTGGGGGTGGGAAAATCCGCGTCAGGATCATGGCCGCTCAGACGTGCTGGCCTGGGATGCGGCGTTCAGATATGGCGCATGGATGCAGCGTTCGAGAGACGCGAGGCTCGGTAGTTGCTGCGCTGCGGCACGCAGGGGCGGGCAGTGACGCGGCGTTCGGTGGCTGTGGTCAGTGGCGCGGCTACCGCCGTCCTGGCGGGGCGACGATGTACGAGGCGTACGCGGTGCGCGTGAACACCCGCCGAGCTGTCTCCTAAGCAGGCTGTTCGGAGAAGATCGTCGGGCTGAATGCCCATACGGATCGTGGAGTTGCAGAAAGCCGTGCTTAGCTGAACGAGCCATACAGGCCGGGCTCGAAGCCGAGCCACACGGGCCGGGAGTTCAACGGGATCCCGCGAATCCCTGGATGTGCAACGCGACACGCGGCCGCGTACCACGTCCGCGTACATCCCACGGACTTTCACACCCTTACATGGCGTCGACGCCGCGGAGAGCTCAAGGCAGCACCCGATGCGTGGTCATTGTCGGAGCTGAGGCGTGGTCAGTGTCAGAGGTGACGCCTGGTCATTTGTCAGGGGGCGGGGGTGAGGCCGTTGACACGTACGCCTCGCCAGCCCTCGGTCGGGAAGCCCGGAGCGTCCGGCGCCGGGTCGTCTGGTGCGCGACCCCAACCGGCGGCCATCATCGCGACGGCGTAGAGCAGCCCGCCGTTGCCGGGAAGGTAGAGCGGCAAGGTCTGCGCACGTTGGAAGTTGTGGCCGTTGCCGAGATAGCGGTTCTTCGGCGTGTCGAGCAGCAGCGCCTCCACGGCGAGCTCCGGAAGGCCGGACCGGCATGCCGTCATGGCGAGCAGCGGGTAGTCCCAGCCCCACGTGTCGTCCCAGTCCCAGTGCTCGAGGACGTGCCGCAACGTCGCGCGCATCCGTTCGTGGTCCACAAGACCGGTGTCCGGTACGAATCCCAGCGCCCCGACCATCGACGGATGGCCTTCGAGGGTGGTGACCGGATGCTCCAGCTCCACGTAGACCCCGTCACGCACCGGTAGCGGTGCGAGCTGGCTCGCCACGGCGTCCCAGAACACGACGCGGGGAAGCCCTAGACGTTCCCGCCACGCCTGCGCGGTCAACAGACCCCATCGCCAGTAACTGAGCTCGAACGTCGGGTTCTTCGCCATATGCCGGTCGCGGTAGCCCTTCTCCTGAGCCGACACCAGGGGTGGTCCGAGCTCGAAGCACTCGCGGCTCGGGTTCCAGCTGGCGTACGACGCCATGAACGTCGCCGACTCGAACACGAGCGACGCAAAGCGTTCGAGCGTGCGCCGACTTGGACGGGCCCGCCACAAAAGCTCCGACAGGTAGATCGGATGCGGTTGCTGCCAGATCAGCAAGGCGCCGATGTCGCTCGGGCTTTCCCGGCCGTCCGGCCCCACCTGCTTCGGCCACCGGGCACCGGCATAGCCCTGCTGCCGTGCGCAGTCGTGCGCAACCGGAAGGATCCGCTCGTACCAGCTCAAACTGCGCTCGAGCAGCGAGGCATGGTTCCAGAGCGTGAAATGGGCCGCGTGCCACCAGTGCATCTCCAGGTGGAACTTGCCACGCCAGCTGTTCGTCACGAGGCCGGTCTCCTGCGGAGGTGTCGACCCGGCACAGTGCACAGCGGTGAGGTACTGCGACAGCACGACCCGGCGTTCCAGCTCCTCCGCGCGGGGGTCGGTGCACGCTGCGAAGTCGACCAGTCCTCCCGTAGCCCAGAACTCCGCCCAGGCTTGCTCGGCCGCTGACAGCGTCGCGTTCACCGACTGCGGTGTCGGCGTCAGTGGCGTGGGTGAGAAGCCTGCCGTGAAGTCCAGCACCTGCAGACCCTCGGCGAAGAGCATCAGCTCGTGGTGGCCGGTCTGCTTCAGCCGGGCGCCCTGGGACCACGCGAGGCCTACGTGGTGGATGTCGTTGTCGAGGACTCGGCGGATGTCGGCCCGGCAGCCTCGGATCGAGACCTCGGTGTGGTGGCGGTTCTCGGCGTTCCAGTCACACGGGTCGCTCCAGTCGGCATTGGCGTACGGGAAGCGCACCACGACCGCGAGCTCACCGGACGCGAGGAGCGGCGAGGTGACCCGGCACGCGATGAGGTCGAGCTCAGGGTCGCAGGTCGTGATCACCTCGACCGGCTTCCCGTCGAGCTCGAACCGGCTGTCGATCCGGCCTCGCCACAGGTCCAGACGCTGGCTGATCCCGTGCAGCTCCTCCACGCGAAGCGGTCGTCCGTCGGCCCGGACGAAGCCGATCCGACCGAGGTCGATCCGGTGGGGGTTCTCCCGCAGCCACTGCCGGGCTCGTCTCGCCCGTGAGTACGTGGAGGAGTCGGCGTCGGAGATCGGGGTGTCGGTGTAGTCCGGTCCGGTCGTGGCGTACGCGACGCGGCGGCCGTCGGCCGTTTCGTACGTCTCGTACGAATCCGCCAGGGCGTAGCCGTGCGGGTTCGGCGCGGTGTGCCACGCCCACTGAGCCTGAGTGCCCAGACGCATTCCGTTCGCGTGAAAGCTCTCCAGGCTCTGCAGCCCGGTGACGTCGACCGTGAACGCGAATTCGCCGTTGCCGACCGAGAGCGGCTCGAGCGGGTCAGCGGCGGTGCGGTGAATACCGTGTCGGGTGACGAGGGTGTAGCGGTCCATCAGCATCTAGCCAAGGTCGAAGTCGTGGTAGCCGGCAACTGAGAACACCCGTGTCGGTGCCGCCCATGAAGCGCCGGCCTCGGAGAAGAGCACACCATGGCGACCACAGTGCTCGATGAGGGCGTCGACACCGTTCAAGGTGACCCAGTCCGTGCCTTCCTGTGATCGGGTGGTGAGTGCACGATGCGAGACGGGTCTGGGTCTCCCGGCGGACTCGTAGAGTCCGTTGAGGCTCAGTACGAAGCTGCGGCACATTCTAAGCGGGCACAGAAGATCACCGTGCGAGGTCCGCACCACGTCGAGAAGGTTGCGCAACAGTTCGGGTCGTTTCACCGGCTCCGAAGGCGTGTCCCGCTGGATCGGATCGTCTGGTGGGCGGAGGCTTTGCAGCTGCGAGCGGAGCTCGGCTGGCACCTGGTCGGCAAGAACGTCCGGATCGAGGGCGAGCTTTCCCGTCGTGTACCACACGGTGGCGATACCGCGTGAGCCGACGACGATGATGCGTGGATCGGTCGCTTTCTCAGCGCACAGTGTCACGGCGGCGAGAATCGTGCGCCGGTTGGTCGTTTCGATCCGTACGCATGCCGTGTCGTCGCCTGCGATGCTGTCGCGGCAGCGATAGAGCTCGGCCTGCACGGTTTCCGGAGTCGCGGGCTCCTTCGGGTCGTCGCCTGCGATGACGAGGGCATTCATGAGCCCGTGGGCGAACGGGTTGGTGAGCGTGCCGTCGAGCACGTACCGGCCCTGATGGACCAGGCGCCCCGCCCAGCCGGTGCGCGCGTAGTAGGCATCGGACCGCTGCCAGCGACCCAGCAGCGCGATGTGCTTCACATCGCCGAGCACGCCAAGCCGGGTCAGGCGCGAGGCGGCCTCCACCGCGGGCGAGCAGACGGTCTGGAACCCGACCTGGATGGGTAGGGGACCGCCCGCGTGCTCTCGTGCGTTCTGGAGAGCGAGCAGCCGGTCCATGTCGTTGATCGTGACGACGGGTGGTTTCTCGACCAGGACACCTAAGCCGTGCCCGATGGCCTGCTCGATCATCTCGGCGTGCAGGTGGATCGGCGTCGCGATCACGGCAACGTCAAGCTTCTGCCAGGACAGCAGCTCGGCGAACGAGCCGAATCCGGGGACGTCGTGGTCGCAGACGCTCGCGACGGCGGCGGCCGCCTCTGGCCGGACGTCGGCGTATCCCACGAGGTCGAGCACCTGCTCACGGTGCAGCTCGGCGGCGTGGAGGAGGTGCGTCCGGCCGTACCCCGTCACACCCACCAGACCGACTCGCGGAACCGTCATGATCCTCCTTCGAAATGACCACGCGTGGCGAGGAGGCGCTAGCCACAGCAGGCCTCGGCGCCCATCGAGGCAAGGGCTAGCCCAGCGACGCCCCCGTCGATGTTGGGCCCGCCGCCCCCCGGCCAGCCCACTGACGCCAGATCCGCCGACGACCGGCGCAGCCGGCCGGCCGGCCAGGCCCTTCGCCGGTCGCGGTGCCGGCCCGGCGCTGCGCCGCCCTAGCAGCACGCCGTGCAACGGGCACCCACCGTGCGTCCCGATGATGGTCCACGCGATCTCAGGCGGGGAACGCCACGGGGACCATCCCGCTTAGTGGAAACGCCTGAGCGCTACAGTCAGGCCATGAGGTGGGGTTGGGAGCAGCGACTCCCTCGAGCGCCGGGCAGAGCTGGTGGCTTCGCCCCAAGGTCACCGCTCCGCCGCTCCCGGCTGACGCGAGGCCGGCGCGGCGCTCGGGAGCAGACCCCGTGCCCCACTGGTGGCGCGAGCCCGGGGGACGGCCCCTGGCCCCCGAACAGCCGACGAGGTGGCTGCCATGCCGACGACGTTGCGTGATGTCGCAAAGCTTGCGGGAGTCTCCGCCAAAACCGTGTCGAACGTGGTCAATGGGTACGTCCACGTACGACCTGAGACCCGCGACCGCGTGGAGCGGGCGATTGCCGCGCTCAACTACCGGCCCAACCTCTCGGCTCGCAGCTTGCGTCGCGGCCGGACCGGGATCATCGCACTGGCCGTTCCGGAACTGGACATTCCGTACTTTGCCGAGCTTGCCCGGCTCCTCGTCGCCGAAGCGGACCTGCATGGCTGGACGGTGCTCGTCGACCAGACCGAAGGGCTGCAGGAGCGGGAGCGCAAGGTCGTCTCCGGTCTTCGCGATCACCTCATCGACGGTCTGATCCTCAGCCCGCTCGCCCTGACAGCCGAGGACCTCGCCCGGCGTACCGACCCCACTCCCATGGTGCTGCTCGGCGAACGGGTGCATCGGGGCCCCGCCGATCACGTCGTGATCGACAACGTGGCGGCCGCCCGGGACGCGACACAGCACCTCATCGACATCGGGCGCCGACGGATCGCGGCGATCGGGGCGCAGCGAGTGCCTGCAGGGGAGACCGCCCGGTTGCGGTTGCGCGGATACCGCGAGGCGCTGGAGGCAGCCGGCATCCCGTACGACGAACAGCTGGTCGCGACCACCTTGCGCTACCACCGCCGCGACGGAGCCGCGGCCATGAGCTGGCTGCTGCGGATCTCGCCTCCACCTGACGCGGTCTTCTGCTTCAACGACCTGCTCGCACTGGGTGCCATGCGTACCTTGGCCGAGCAAGGCATGCGCGTGCCGGAGGACGTGGCGGTCATCGGCTTCGACGACATCGAGGAGGGGCGCTACTCCGTTCCCACCCTCTCGACGATCTCTCCCGACAAGCCCGAGATCGCCCGGCTTGCCATCGATCTGCTCAACCGGCAAATGGCGCGAGGGCGCGCCGGCCAGGCCGAGGCTTCCGGGCCGCAGGAGATCTACGCTGCGTACACGCTGGTGCCGCGAGAGAGCACGCTTGGCCGGTGACGTCCACCGCTGATGCCCTCTAGACATCCGTGGACTAGCGTCGGGCACGCAAGGGTCCGGGTAACGGCCCTGCGCGCGACAGCGTCGTCGCTCCAGACGCCGTACGCCGAAGATCGGTCCGCACCACTAGCGGAGGGCAATTCATGCATGATGACAGCCGGCTGATCGAGCAGCGACTCGAACGAGCCGTACGGCAACGGATCCGGCCTGCGCTCTACGGAGCGACGGTTCCGTTGGACATCGAGGTGTGGCACGCACCGGGCGAGCCGGTTCCGTTCGCCGAGGCTGTGACCGCCGACTTCAAGCCTGCAGCCGTCGGCGACAGTTGGGGTCCGCCGTGGGGGACGTCGTGGTTCCGGCTGACCGGCCGGGTGCCCAAGGAATGGGCGAGTTCAGGCCAGCCCAACGTCTCCGTCGAAGCTGTGGTCGACCTCGGATTCGCCGGCGACTGGGCGGGTTTTCAGGCCGAGGGACTTGCGTACACACCGAACGGTGACCCGATCAAGGCGCTCAACCCGGACAACACCTACCTTCCCCTGAGCGAGCGTGAGGCGGCCGGCGAAGCCGACTTCCAGGTCTACGTCGAGGCCGCCGCCAACCCGACCGTGATCGCCTGGCCGGACTTCGCTCCGACGAAGTACGGCGACAAGGAGACGGCGGGCAACGAGCCGCTCTACACCCTCAAGCGGGCCGAGCTTGCCGTGCTCCACACCGATGTCTGGAACCTGCTGCTCGACATCGCAGTCCTCAACGAGCTGCGGGCCGAGTTGCCGACCGACCTGCCGCGCCGGCACGAGATCCTGCGCGCTCTGGAGCGGGCGCTCGACGCCCTCGACTACGACGACATCCCGGGCAGCGCGGCCCTGGCACGCGAGCAGCTGGCTCCCGTCCTCGCCAAGCCGGCATACGCCAGTGCCCACCGGATCTACGCCGTCGGCCACGCGCACATCGACTCCGCCTGGCTGTGGCCGCTGCGGGAGACGGTTCGCAAGGTCGCCCGTACGGTCTGCAACGTCGCCACGCTGGCCGCCGACCATCCCGACTTCAAGTTCGCGTTCTCGCAGGCGCAGCAGCACGCATGGATGCGTGACCACCACCCCAAGGTGTGGGAGCGGCTCAAGGCGGCTGTGCAGTCCGGCCACGTGATCCCCATCGGCGGCATGTGGGTCGAGTCCGACACGAACATGCCCGGCGGCGAGGCGATGGCCCGCCAGTTCGTGCATGGCAAGCGGTTCTTCCTCGAGGAGTACGGCATCGAGACCAAGGTCGTCTGGCTGCCGGACTCGTTCGGGTACTCCGCCGCCTTGCCCCAGCTGGTCAAGCTGTCCGGGCACGACTGGTTCCTCACCCAGAAGATCTCGTGGAACCAGACCAACAAGTTCCCCCACCACACGTTCTGGTGGGAGGGCATCGACGGCACTCGGGTGTTCACGCACTTCCCGCCGGCCGACACCTACAACGGCCGGCTCACCGGCCAGGAGCTCGCCCACGCCCAGCGCAACTTCCAGGACAAGGGTCGGGGCACGTGCTCGTTGCTGCCGTTCGGGCACGGCGACGGTGGTGGCGGGCCGACCCGCGAGATGCTGGGCCGCGCCGCGCGGTTGGCAGACCTCGAGTCGTCGCCGGTCGTACGCATCGAGCATCCGGAGCGGTTCTTCGAGCAGGCCCACGCGGAGTACCCCGACGCGCCGGTCTGGGTGGGTGAGCTCTACCTCGAGCTGCACCGCGCGACCTACACGTCGCAGGCCAGGACCAAGCAGGGCAACCGTCGCAGCGAGCATCTGTTGCGCGAGGCCGAGCTGTGGTGCGCCACGGCGGCCGTGGCGGGCAAGCTCGAGTACCCGTACGCCGACCTGGATCGGATCTGGAAGGCCGTCCTGCTGAACCAGTTCCACGACATCCTGCCGGGCAGCTCGATCCGGTGGGTCCACCGCGAGGCCGAGGAGACGTACGCCCGACTGGCGGTCGAGCTCGAGCAGATCATCGAGCGGGCGCAGCGGGCCTTGGTCGGTGAGGGCGACCAGCAGGTCGTCTTCAATGCCGCACCACATGCCCGGGCTGGCGTACCGGCGCTCGGTGCGGCGGTGCGGTCCGAGTCCACGGCCGCGTCTGGCGAGGACTCCCGGCGTACCGTCACCGTGGACGAAGGGGCCGCCGACGGCATCGTGCTGGACAACGGCCTGGTGCGTGTGACGATCGATGGGCGCGGGCTGCTGACCTCGGTCTACGACATCGAGGGGCAGCGCGAGGCCATCGCGCCAGGTGCGGCTGGCAACCTGCTGCAGCTGCACGTCGACACGCCGAACCTGTGGGACGCCTGGGACGTCGACCCCTTCTACCGCAACAAGGTCACCGACCTCACCGACGTCGAGTCGGTCGAGGTGACCAGCGCGACGCCGGAGGAGGCCGCGGTCAGGGTCACGCGGGCGTTCAGCGCTTCGCGGATCGTCCAGACGATCCGGCTCCGGGCCGGTGAGCGGCGGGTGCTGATCGACAACGAGATCGACTGGCACGAGAAGGAGAAGTTCCTCAAGGCGGCGTTCCCGCTCGACGTGCGGGCCGACCAGTCGGCGTCGGAGACCCAGTTCGGTCACGTGTTCCGCCCGACGCACACCAACACGTCGTGGGAGAACGCGAAGTTCGAGATCTGCGCGCACCGGTGGATCCACGTGGGGGAGCCGGGCTACGGTCACGCGGTGGTCAACAACTCCACGTACGGGCACGACGTCACGCGCGACGTCCGACCCGATGGGGGTACGACCACGACCGTCCGGTTGTCGCTGCTGCGTGCGCCGCGGGTGCCGGACCCGGTGACCGACCAGGGGGTGCACCACCTGTCGTACGCCCTGGTGCCGGGCGCGAGCATCGCGGAGGCGATCGAGGAGGGCTACCGGATCAACCTGCCGGAGCGGGTGGTGTCCGGCGGATCCGGTGTGGAGCCGCTGGTCGCGGTCGACAACTCGGCCGTGGTGGTCGAGGCGGTGAAGCTCGCCGACGACGAGTCCGGCGACGTGGTGGTGCGGCTGTACGAGTCGCGCGGCGGTCGGGCGACGGCGCGGCTTCGTCCGTCGTTCGAGCTGGCGGCGGCGCAGGAGACCGACCTGCTCGAGCGGCCGGTGGAGGATTCCGGCGGCGTCCAGCGCGACGGCGACGGTGTGGAGCTCGCCTTCCGGCCGTTCCAGATCCGTACGCTGCGCCTGACCCCCGCTTCCCGCTGACGCTGACAATGACCACGTTCAGTGGGCCACTGCTGACAATGACCACGTTCAGTGGGGCACTCGCCTCTGTCAGTGGCATGTATGCGGTGGTTGGGTACGAGTCGGCTCGCGAAGCGCGTCGTTTGTTGCGTTCGTACGTACGGACGTAAGTGCTGCTCGCTACACCACCAGGTCATTCGGGGGTGCGACACGTGCGGGAACGTGTTCCACCCCCGAATGACCGCGTGCTCTCGATGGCCTAATCGATCTTCCATATGTTGAGAAAACGATCTGCTCTAGGTGATCTCTCAACATGCGGACGATTTTCGTACGCCATTCGGACACATTCATTTACGGGGGCTTCGGAGAACCACGTCTGTTGACCAACTGGGCAGGGGCAACGCCGGAGTCGCTGTCTTGCTTGGCGGATCAGGTCAGTACGTCCGCGGACGGCATCTGCTGGTCTCTGGACAGGAATACGATCAGGAGCATGACGGCCTGAAGTGCCCGTCCTGGAACGGTCTCGAAGGCTGTCAAAGCCGGTGATCCGTGGGAAAATCCCCTCGGCCTTGACCGGGGCGCAGGATAGCTCTGGTCAAGTCAACGAAGACACGAGCCACTGGCAGAGGAGAACGACCGCCTGATGACCGAACGGCCAGTTGTGCGACGCCGGCTTCCGAGGTGGTCGGAGCTGCGGCCGCTGCTGCGTACCCGCCGGATCGAGCTCAACCCCACGAAGCGCCGACTCAGCCGGGCGCTCACGATCGAGGACCTGCGGAAGATCGCCCGCCGTCGTACTCCTCGCGCGGCGTTCGACTACACCGACGGTGCCGCCGAGGCTGAGATCAGCCTGGAACGCGCGAGGGCGTACTTCCGGCGGCTGCAGTTCAACCCGAACGTCCTGCGCGACGTGTCGACGGTGGACACGACGACGACGGTTTTGGGTCGTCCGTCGGCGTACCCGTTCGCGTTCGCTCCCACTGGGTTCACCCGGATGATGCAGCACGAAGGGGAGTGCGCGGTGGCACGGGTCGCCGAGCGGATCGGCATCCCGTACGCACTTTCCACCGTGGGCACCACGTCGATCGAGGAGGTTGCCGAGGCGGCACCCAACGCCGACAAGTGGTTCCAGCTCTATATCTGGACCGACCGGGCTGCGGGCAAAGACCTCGTCGACCGTGCGCGCGAAGCGGGTTATACGACGCTGGTGCTCACCGTGGACGTCCCTGTTGCGGGTGCGCGGCTACGAGACACCCGTAACGGCATGACGATCCCGCCCACGCTCACGCCGAAAACCCTTGTCGACATGGCCGTGCATCCGGCGTGGTGGTTCAACCTGTTGACGACCAAGCCGCTGACGTTCGCGTCGTTGTCGGACTGGCCGGGCACGGTGGGCGAGCTCATCAACGCCATCTTCGACCCGACAGTGACCTTCGACGACCTCGCGTGGTTGCGCGAGCAGTGGTCGGGATCCCTTGTGGTGAAAGGAATTCAGAACGTCGACGACGCGCGTCGGGTGGTCGACCTGGGTGCCGACGGCGTGGTGGTGTCCAACCACGGTGGCCGGCAGTTGGATCGGGCGCCGGTGCCGTTGGAGTTGCTGCCCAAGGTGGTCGATGCGGTTGGCGATCGTACGGAGGTGTTCGTCGACACCGGCATCATGAGCGGTGCCGACATCATCGCCTGCGTTGCATTGGGTGCGAAGGCGGCGCTCGTCGGCCGGGCGTACCTCTACGGCCTCATGGCTGGTGGTGAGCGCGGCGTGCAGCGGGCGGTTGAGATTCTGGGCAGCGAGCTGCGGCGCACCATGCAGCTGATCGGGGTGACGAGCATCGCCGAGCTCAAGCCGTCGCACGTCACTCTGCCGGCCGTGCCGTTCTAGTGGCAGGTGCGTTCGCCAGCCATTGTCCGAAAGTCGGTGCTGACGCTGGTTGGTGCCACCCGCCAAGCTGGCTTGTTGTGGTCACGTGAGGCTGGGTTCTGTCCCAGCAGCCGCAGCTGCTCTCCACGGGAGGACTGGTCACGCCGCGCTCGTGCCCCGTGAGTCATCCAGCTTTCGACGATGCTGGTGGCTCGGGGGTGCATTTGTTGAGCTCGGCGTAGCGCCGCTGAGCGATCTTCAGGAGAGTGGTGAGGTCCTTCTGGTAGTCGCGCTCGGGATTGGGCTCGCCCTCATACTGGATCTCGGAGAGGATGTGGTGCCTGCCGCACTTCCAGTATGTCAGTGCCACACCATTGATGAACTCTCGCTCCACTCGAGCCTCACCAACCACCGCCGAAGTGGGCACGAAATCAGCAGACTTTTCTTGCCACTCCTTATTTAGCTCTTCTGCACGAAGCCCACGAAGCTGGGTGTAGACGATGTCGTCATTTGGTGCTTCACCACTCGGATTCGAGTCAGCGTGTGTCGCGCAGCGGAACTCATCAACGTCGAGACTCCTCGCCTCGGGGTCATTGAATTGGAACTCGCCGTACACGATGTCCGTATCGAAGACCAGATTCGGCGCCTTCTTGGGTATGACCATGCAGATGTACGGGGGTTCGTCGCGAATCGGCTGGGCCTTGGGTTCGGGCGAGCACCCCAGCGCAAGGCTGAGCGCACACGCAGACAAGATCGCGACCGACGGCAGGCGGGGCAGTGAACGTTCAGGCACCTTCGTATCCTCTCCTACCGGTTGGCCCGGACGTCTTCGGTGTACTGTTCCTTAGCCGAGTAGTAGCCCTCGAGCTCGAGGGCGTCGAGAATCCTCGAACGTGCCTCCTTGATGAGGTCGGCGCCCTGCCAGTATCTCTCGAGCTCGATCAGGCCAGTCGTCTTGAAGTGCGGGTCGAACTCACGCAGCTCCGCCGGCGATCGCAGTTGATGGTTCTCGAGATCCCAGAAGGTGCGGGCCTCGGGATGCTCCTTGATCCAATCTTCCGGACGCACTGGATCGGCGAACGGCGTCTGCGGGTCACGGGTGATCTCGGGATGTTGCAGGATCGTGGCTTTGGCCATGTCTTCGAGAATCAACCGACCCTGCTTGTCCATGTCGGCGCTCACGCTCAGTTGGCGCTCCAGGTGACCGGTGTCGAAGGCGCTGTCGATCCATGCGTCAGTGAGTCTGGCGAACGAGAGTATTTTCCCAGCTCCTCCGGTCGCGACCGCTGCCGGCAGGTCAACCAATCCAACGCTGGCCTTGCAGTATGAAGCTGCGATGCCATTGGCCTGATCGGCCCTGACAGCATCTCCTTCCAAGCCGCTCTGCCGCGCCTCGATGATCTCCGAGACGACAGTAGCTGCGCCGCGTGCTACTTCCTCGACGGAGCTCAGCCTGCCTGTTTCGGCAGCTGAGTCAAACTCGGCCTTTGCATATGCGAGCTCGGCGTCAAAGACGGCCTTGTACCCGACTTCATCTCGAGTTGCGAACTCGAGCACACTCTGCAGGGGCTGTTCGTCGTACGGCCCAGGGCCCTGGGCGCGCAGTGAAACGTTGACATCCTCGATGTGGTTGCCTAGCAAGCGGCCGATGCTGTCTTGCATCTGATGCAGCCCGGCGTCGACATCGGCCTCATCCGATTCGAGGCGATCCGCTAGCAAATCAACCGTACGCTGCGAGAAATACTTCGACGCATTGTCGTGTCCGCTCCCAGCGGCCTCGATGGCGTGTCCGAGAGCCTCTCCGCGATCCGGCCAGTCGCGCTCACCCAGCAAGTACGCGAGATTACTTTCGTCCTTGCCGTAGCCGTCGTACTCCGGGTTCATCAAGAGATCCCGCGCGCCCTCTGGGTTCGTCCCCGCGGCCTCCATGAGCCCGGCGATCGGATCGCTGATCCCGCGCATCATGTCGGCATGCGCGTTCGCCGAATCATAGCCACCCTGCTTGTCCCACTTGATCATGTCCTCGCCGACGTTCGTAAGGAACTCCCTCGAGTACGGCGGGTGACCATCGGCAGCGGCGAGAATCTGGCCGAGTCCCCAATAGCCATCGTGAGGTTGGCTCGCCGGCGCCTGTAGGTCGGCCCGACCTGCTTCCTTCAGCCCCTCGAGAAATTCAGCGAATCCCGCAGCATTGCCGCGCCATGCCGGATTCTCGGGATTGGTCGCCTCCGCAAGCGCGTCCGAGAGCAGCCCCATCAGCGCTCTGTCGTCGGCCCGCTCTGCCTCCGAGGTCGGTCCGACACCGGCCATCGCAATCCCCGGCAGCTCTGTAATCAGCTTTGGTCCGAGCCCAGTCATCAGCTCCTTTGCCCAGAACGGGTTGCTGAAGAGGTCGTGGTTCCGCTTCAGCAGCTCCAAGGCTTCGCGATCACCCGCCGCGGCACGTTCGACCAACCGGGCGGCCTCGCGAGGTGACAAGACGTTCGGGTCCTTCGTAGTCCAGCTGGCATCCTCGAGCACGGCAGGTATCTGCTGCGCCATCGCCTGGTCGGCACGTGTGGCTCGGGAGACCGCCGACGAGATCCGGTCCTGCAGATCCGGAGCGGGGTGATGTGCGTACGCCGAAAGCGTCCCTTGCTGCATCTGCTGGTTGAGCACGGGGTAGTCGATCCGTCCATGCGTATCCACTTCGAACCCGCGCCGCCGCGCCTCATCCAGCGCCTCTTCCACGTCACGCCTGGCCTCTCGAATCTCCTGTGCACCCCAGCGCAGGATGTCAGCCACGGCACGCAGCCGGTGGGCGCTCTCAGGACCGAACATGCCGCCCACCTCGCGGCCTTTCCGTTTCGCCACGTCGGCCGCGTCGCCGGTCCACTCGTCCAGCTGGCCCAGAACGCGCTTTCGCCACAGATTCTTGAAGTCCTCCACGTCCGCGGCCTGACGCTCCCAACGGTCAGCGTCCTCCTCTATCGCCTCCGGACGCGCCTGCAGAAGCTGCCACGCCTCCACCATCGTTCCCACACCCCCGGCAGTGCGCTTGGAACCCAACCATCTTCGTACGTACGTAGAGTCAACGACTTAGGCGAGCAGGCGATTCACGGCGTTTATCGACTCCACTCCGCTGTACTCGCCGTCGTGATATGCGTCTGCGGCGCCGCTGAGGCCCTCACCGAAGTCCTTCGCCGACGCATGCACGTCATCCACATGCTTGCGCCATTCCGAGGCGGCCTTCGACAATGCCGGTGCGAACTCCCACTCCCGATGCGCGTCCGCAGCTGAATCCATATCGCTCGCCCGACGCTTCATGCTGGCGAGGTCTTCAGCGGCGTCATGCGCAGTCCGCCCAGCCGCCCGTAAGGCACCGATGGGCACACCCACCGCGTCGTGGGCGCCCGCAGCCCGCATCCGAGCCAGGTGATCGGCCATTGCTGGTGACGGCGAGGCACTCGGCTGCCGCTCGGCTTCCATCGCGAACCCCTCCCGCCCGCAGAGCACACGAGGAACGATCAGTGATCGATGTGTGCCGTACGGTACACGCCGCATCAGCCTGGCCGGAACAGGGGATCTTCGTCCTGTGGAAAACGGATCGTCGCCTTGTGGAAAACCTGCCCCCACACAACGGTGGTCCGTGACCTGATCGTGCGCAAGGGCCTCGGGCGAGAGAGGATGGAGCGGAAGCTTTCGGGACGTCACGTGCATGTTTGAGTGCGGGTCGTCCGCCGGACCGACGGATTTGGGGGCACTTGCCCATGTACGAATCGGTGACGTGGTTTCCGATCTGCGCCGGCCTGTCGGCGATCGGTGTGGTCGCGGCGTTCTTCGCGTTCCGGCGCCGTGGCGTGGCATCCGGCCTGCGGCTCCTCGGGTGGGCCGTGCTGCCCATGGCGGTGTATCTCACCGGAATGGTGCGCCTGCTCTGGACCATCGGCGCGGAGGTCGCCCGCTGGGTCGCGGGGTTCGTGTTCAGCCCGACGGTGTGGGCGGGTCTCGCACTCTTCGCATTCGCCGCGGTCGTGCTTCCTGTGGCGGCGGGGCTCCGGCGACGCCGCGCGAAGGTGGCCGGTGGGAGTACGGCCGGAGTCTCCTCGGGGGCAGGCGGTCGTCAGCTTGGCACAGGTGCGGACACGGCTGCCGCGTCGAGCAAGTCAGCCGGCAAGGCTCGAAGCAAGCAGCCCGCATCGAAGTCGAAGGGCAAAAAGCAGGACGACGACCCGCTCGAGGGCATGGAAGAGATCGAGGAGATCCTCAAGCGCCGCGGCATCACCTAGGCGTACACCCCTCATAAGGCGTACCCCGCCCGTCATAATCCCGCCCCTCATAAGGCGTACCCCTGCCTCGCTGGGCACGGAGGCCATGCGAGGGTGGCGAAGACCCGCCACGCGTGGTCATTTTGAGGGAGGGAATGGGGGTGACCCCCGGAGACCCCGACACACGAGCCGCCGGGGGCTCGCGGTCTGTCGCCTGGCTGGGGACAGGCGAGCCCGGAGGGGTCTCCAGGGGCGTATATCCGGCCAATCTTCGCTAGAGGACCAGCCGGACGAGGGAGTGACCCTTACTCACCGGGCACCCCGGATAGCTGGGGCCGGGCAGAGGGTCGGTGAGTGATCCATTCGTACGCCTCGATGTCTAAGGTGCGCGCGGTCGACGAACCACTCGTACCAACAAAGACCAATCGGGCCGGTGGGTCTTCGGTGCGTACGAATCGGATCACCCTGCAGGATGGACGTGTGGCTTTCGCCAACACTGGCATACCCACGTGCGCGGCGAGCCGAAACGCGTCGGTTTTGCTCACAACGTTGCAATCAGGTGAAGGGAGCCGGGTGAGGAGCCTCTCGCTCGACGTGCTGGCAGTCGTCGGCCCCACTGCGGCGGGCAAGTCCGATCTTGCCGTCGAGCTAGCAAAACAGCTCGGTGGCGAGGTCATCAACGCGGATTCGATGCAGCTTTACCGAAACATGGACATCGGGACCGCGAAGCTCACGCTCGCCGAGCGTCGCGGTGTCCCTCACCACCTGATCGACGTGCTCGACATTCGCGAGACGTCGACGGTCGCGGAGTTCCAGCAGCGCGCTCGTCGCGCGATCGCCGAGTGCCACGCTCGCGGCTCGCTGCCGATCGTCGTGGGTGGGTCAGCGCTGTACGTTCGGGCGGTGCTCGACCGGTTCGAGTTCCCCGGTACGGACCCTGCCGTCCGGCAGCGGCTGGAAGCCGAGCTTGCGCAGGTGGGTTCGGTGGAGATGCACCAGCGGCTTGCCGCCCTCGACCCCGACGCGGCCACCCAGATCCTGCCGAGCAACGGACGGCGAATCGTACGCGCGCTCGAGGTCATCGAGATCACCGGTCGTCCGTTCACCGCATCGCTGCCGCCACCGACCTATGCGTACGACAGCGTCTGCCAGCTCGGCCTGGACGTGCCCCGCGAAGATCTCGACCGGCGCATCGAGGAGCGGGTCGAGCGGATGTGGCGGGCCGGATTCGTCGAGGAGGTACGCCGGCTGGAGGCGGCCGGCCTGCGCGACGGGCTCACCGCGAGCCGGGCGCTGGGCTACGCGCAGGTGCTGGCGTTCCTCGCCGGCGAGTGCACAGAGGACGAAGCCAAGCAGGCGACCGTACGAGCGACGAGACGCTTCGCCCGCCGCCAGGACGCGTGGTTCCGCCGCGACGACCGCATCACGTGGCTGCCGTACGACGCCCCCGATCTCGTCGAGCGGGCACTTGCAGCAGTGCATGCGACGCACCATGATCGAGGAGCCGAGTCGAACCAGAAGATCCCTTCGGGCACCCGGGAGCGCTAGATGCGTCGAAGAAGACTGCGGATGAGCCTGTCGATGTGCGTCGCGGCCGCCTGTGTCGGGCTCGCCACGGCGTTGGTCGCACCCTCAGTACAAGCGGCGCCCGCGCACCATGGGCCGGGACCGCACAAGCCGTGGGCGAAGGTGCCGGTGGCCACTGGCTACGGCGGCGCGGTCGCGACCGTCGACCTCGACGCGACACGGGCAGGCATCGACGTGCTCCGCCGCGGCGGCAACGCGGTCGACGCGGCCGTGGCGGCAGCCGCGACGCTCGGCGTGACCGAACCGTTCTCCGCCGGCATCGGAGGCGGTGGCTTCTTCGTCTACTACGACGCTCGTACCGGCGAGGTCCACACGATCGACGGCCGCGAGACCGCGCCGAGTGCGGCGACTGAGAAGCTTTTCATCAACCCTGACACCGGCCAGCCGCTGCCGTTCGAGGAGGCGCGGGTCAGCGGGCTCTCGGTCGGTGTGCCCGGCACGCCTGCGACCTGGCAGCGGGCGTTGGACGAGTGGGGCACCTGGTCGCTGCGGCGTGCGCTGGGGCCGGCGATCAAGGTGGCCAAGCGCGGTTTCGTGGTCGACCAGACGTTCCGTACGCAGATCGCGGACAACGCCGACATCTTCGACGACTTCACCTCGACCCGTGAGCTCTACCTTCCCGGCGGAGCGCCGCCAGCGGTGGGCATGCGTTTCAAGAACCCCGACCTCGCGGACACCTACGAGCTGCTCGCCCGGAAGGGGATCGACGTGCTGTACGACGGCCCGCTGGGTGCGGAGATCGCGCACACGGTGCAGCACCCGCCGGTCGCGCCGGATGCGGATCGCGTGGTGCGGCCCGGCGCCATGACGCGGGCTGACCTCGCCACCTACGACGCTCTGCTGCGCCCGCCGACGCGGGTGGAGTACAAGGGCCTCGAGGTGTACGGGATGGGCCCGCCGTCGTCGGGTGGCTCGACCGTGGGCGAAGGGCTCAACATCCTCGAGTCCCAGGAGCTCTCGCCCGAGGACAAGGTGGCGGCACTCCATGCGTACCTCGAGGCGAGCGCCTTGAGCTTCGCCGACCGTAACCGCTACGTCGGCGACTCGGACCAGGTGGACGTGCCGCTCGGGGAGCTGCTCTCGCAGGGGTTCGCTGATGAGCGGGCCTGCCAGATCGACCCGCAGGCGGTGCTGCCGAAGCCGGTCGCGCCTGGCGTACCTGACGGGTCGTACGAAGCCTGCGGCGACCAGGCCGCTCCCGGCGACGGCGAGTCCAGGGAAGGCGTCTCGACCACCCACCTCACGGTTTCCGACCGGTGGGGCAACGTGGTCGCCTACACGCTCACCATCGAGGCGACCGGTGGCAGCGGCATGGTGGTGCCGGACCGCGGGTTCCTGCTCAACAACGAACTGACCGACTTCAGCTTCACGCCCACCCAGGGTGAGGCGCCGGACCCGAACCTCCCCGGTCCCGGTAAGCGCCCGCGGTCGTCGATGTCGCCGACGATCGTGCTGCGGGATGAGAAGCCGTTCCTGGCCCTGGGAAGCCCGGGTGGTGCGACGATCATCACGACGGTCCTGCAGACGCTGGTGAACCGGCTGGAGCTGGGGATGACCCTGCCCGAGGCGGTGGCCGCTCCACGCGCGTCGTCCCGCAACACCGCGCTGGAGGCCGAGCCCGCGTTCCTCGCCTCGCCGGAGGGGAAGGCGTTGGCGGCGAAGGGGCACCGGTTCGCCGAAGTGCCGGAGATCGGGGCGGAGACGGCGCTGGAGTTCGGCAAGCACGGCTTCGTCCAGGCCGTCGCCGAGCCGACCCGGCGTGGTGGCGGCTCGGCCATGGTCGTCCACCCGCGCCGCTGACCCGGCCCAAAATGACCATGTGCACTACGCCTGCCGGGGGTGCGACACGTGTCGGCGCGTGTTGCACCCCCAACCAGCCGGAGCGCCACAGCCGACGCTGGTGGACGACGTGCAGCACCGGTACGCGACACTGGTGCGGTGCGTTGGGTGAAAGGCCACGGTACGGAGAACGACTTCCTGGTCCTCTACGACCCGGAGGGGACGAGCTACACCAAGTTGGACGCCGACACGGTGCGGGCGGTCTGCCACCGGCGACGTGGAGTCGGCGCTGACGGTGTGCTTCGGCTGGTACGTACGAACGCGGTCGAGCCGGCCGAGCTCCAGGGTGCGGATCCGGGAACCGCCGAATGGTTCATGGATTTCCGCAACGCTGACGGCTCGGTCGGGGAGATGTGCGGCAACGGGGTCCGGGTCTGCGCCGCGTACCTTCTCGCCCACGGCCTGGCCGATCCCGACGCCGACCTTCCGATCGCGACCCGCGCCGGTGTGAAGGTCGTACGGTCGCAGCCTGACGGCAACCTCTGCGTCGACATGGGTGTCGCGCGGTTCCCGGCCTCGGACGGGCTGGTCGTGAGTGCCGCCGGGCGCAGCTGGCCAGCGACCGCGGTCGACATGGGGAACCCGCACGCGGTGGCCTTCGTGGATGACCTTGCCGAGCCGGGCCCGCTGCTCGAGGCACCTACGTGGAGTCCTGCCGACGTGTTTCCGTACGGCGTGAACGTGGAGTTCGCGCTCCGCCGCGGTGACCGGCACCTGGCGATGCGGGTGCACGAACGCGGCGTCGGGGAGACCCGCTCCTGCGGCACCGGGGCGTGTGCTGTCGCGGCGACGGCTGCCCGACTCGACGGCGTGTCGCCTCCCGCGAGTTACCGGATCGACGTGCCGGGCGGGTCCCTCACTGTTGATTTGCGTGCTGACGGACGCGTCGATCTGGCCGGTCCTGCTGAGCTCACCGCACGTGGTGAGTTCGATCTTCCGGACGTGTGAGCGCCTAGCGCACGTCGGCTCCCAGGAGGCAGCGGGAGGGTGCAGCGGAGTCACTCAGGCGATTCGGACCTGCACCATGTGCCGACACGTGTTGCACCCCCAGCAGACGTAGTGCACATGGTCATTTGGGGGCGTCAGGGGCGTTGGACCGTACCGTCCGGCAACCGGGTACGAGTCCAGCCGTCGTTCACCAGAGGCTCGACGGGCGGGAACCGCGCCGCCAGCTTCTCGTCCAGGTCGACGCCCAGCCCGGGCGCGTCGCTCGGCCACAGGTGCCCGTCACGCACGGTCGGGCAGCCGGGGAAGACGTCCATTGCCGCCTGGTTGAAACGGTGCAGCTCCTGGATGCCGAAGTTCGGCGCCGCCAGGTCCAGCGCAAGATTCGCCGCGTGGCCGATCGGGGAGACGTCACCAGGGCCGTGCCACGCGGTCCGGATTCCGAAGAGCTCCGCCGCCGAGGCCAGGCGCCACGCCGGCGTCAGCCCGCCGATCGCCGAGATGTGACACCGTACGAAGTCGATCAGCCGATCGCGGATGAGCGGCAGGTACTCCGCCGGGTTCGTGAACAGCTCGCCGATGGCCAGGGGAGTAGCGCACTGGCCGCGGATCGTCGGAAGCCACCCAAGGTCCTCAGGCGCCAGCAGGTCCTCCAGGAAGAACAGGTGATAAGGCTCGAGCTCCTTGGCCAGCCGGAGCGCCTGGATCGGGTTGAGTCGCTCGTGGACGTCGTGGAGCAGGTGGAGCTCCGGTCCGAGATTCGTCCGGAGCCGGTCGAAGAGTGCCGGGACCGCTCGCAGATAGGCCTCCGGATCCCAGGCCTGTGGTGTGAGACTGCGAAACCGTCGCGCGGCCGACCCCTCCGACGCAGGGGCCGACGCAGCCGGAGCACCGTACGTCGATGCGCCCGGGATCGCCACCTGGCACCTGACGTACCCGTACCCCTCCTCGACGTACGCGCGCACCGCGTCCTCCACCTCGGCCGCGTCCCGGCCGGAGGCGTGCGTGTAGACCGGGACGGCGACCCGGCATCGGCCTCCCAGCAGCTGCCACACCGGGAGCCCTGCTTGCTTGCCCTTGATGTCCCACAACGCCATGTCGATGCCAGACAGCGCGTTGCCCAGGACCGGCCCGTGGCGCCAGTACGAGCTCACCAGCAAAGACGAGGCGATGTCGGTGATGTCGGCGGGGTCACGGCCGACGAGCTGCGGCGCCAGGAACGAGTCGATCGCCTCGGCGACCGCCCGGGCCCGTTGCGTGAAGGTCGCGCAGCCCAGGCCGTAGAGGCCTGGCTCGGACGTCTCGATCTTGACCACGACCAGCGTGATCTTCTCCGGAGCGGTCAGGATCGTGCGGACGCGTGTGATGCGGAGGCCGCCCTCGGCCTGCCACGGGGGTGGGGCCAGCGCCGGGCGGTCGTTCGGCTGGTGGAGGTTGGTATCGGTCACGTTTTCGATCCTTTCGTACGAAACCAGGGGCGCGGCAAAGGTCCGGCAGATATCGGCCAAGTCCTCACGATCCCGGCGCCGGATCAAATCTCGGATGCACTGCACGTGATGGGCGTGCCACGATGGAAGTGCGCGCGGCCGCAACCGATGCAAGCCTCGCCGGCTTGCAGGCCGACGCGCACAGCAGGAGGACCATGACAGAGGAGACGTTGACAGAGATCCGGCTTCACAGTTTCGACCTGTCGATACCCGACGAAACCCCCGACCCGGCGGTCGGTGAGCTCGATCTCGAAGATCGTCAGGCACTACGTCGGGTGGCTGGGTTCTCGACCCAGCTGGCCGACATCAGCGAGGTCGAGTATCGACAGCTGCAGCTCGAGCGGGTCGTTCTCGTCGGCGTATGGGCCGACGGCAGCATCGAGGACGCCGAGAACTCCCTGCTGGAGCTCAAGCTCCTCGCCGAGACCGCCGGCGCCCAGGTGCTCGAAGGGCTGATCCAGCGCCGGAGCCGCCCTGACCAGGCCACCTACATCGGGCGAGGCAAGGTCGACGAGCTGCGGGCCAACGTGCTGGCGACCGGCGCCGACACCGTGATCTGCGACGGTGAGCTGAGCCCGGCGCAGCTGCGCAACCTCGAGGAGCGCGTCAAGGTCAAGGTCATCGACCGCACGGCGCTGATCCTCGACATCTTCGCCCAGCACGCGAAGAGCAAGGAGGGTAAGGCCCAGGTCGAGCTGGCCCAGCTGTCGTACTTCCTGCCCAGACTCCGTGGTTGGGGTGGGCAGCTGTCACGGCAGGCAGGCGGACGTGCCGGTGGTGCCACCGGAGGCGTTGGTCTGCGCGGTCCTGGCGAGACCAAGCTCGAGATCGATCGCCGGCGGATCCGCACCCGCATGGCGAGGCTGCGTCGCGACATCGCCGCGATGCGGGTGAACCGCGACACGAAGCGGCATCGCCGGCGGCGCAACGCCGTGCCGTCGGTCGCCATCGCCGGTTACACCAATGCCGGGAAGTCGTCGCTGCTCAACCGCCTGACCGGTGCTGGTGTGCTGGTGGAAGATGCGCTCTTCGCCACGCTGGATCCGACGACGCGGCGCGCGGCGACCCCGGATGGCCGGGTGTTCACGCTGACCGACACCGTGGGTTTCGTACGCCACCTCCCGCACGAGCTCGTGGAGGCGTTCCGGTCGACCCTGGAAGAGGTGACCGAGGCCGACGTCGTGGTCCATGTCGTCGACGGCGCTCACGCTGATCCGATGGGTCAGATCACGACCGTACGCAAGGTGCTGGCCGACGCGGGTGCGGGTGACATTCCGGAGGTCGTGGCCATCAACAAGGCCGACATGGCCGATCCGGTCGAGCTTGCGCGCCTGCAGACGCTCGTCCCGAAGTCGGTTGTCGTGTCTGCACGGACCGGGGCGGGGATCACCGACCTGCTCGAGGCGATCGCAGCCGAGCTGCCGAGGCCGACCACTGAGGTGGCCGCGTTGGTGCCGTACGCACGACACGACATCGTGGCAAAGGTTCACGAGCACGGCGAGATGCTGGAGATCGAGCACACCGCCGAGGGCACTCGGCTGCGTGCGCGAGTCGGTCCTGGCCTCGCCGCGGCGCTGGCGGAGTTCGCCGTCTGACCGCCTCAGATGGGTGAGGGAGGCTGAGCCAGTCGGGTATGCCGCCCACGCTCTCGGCGCGGACGCCGAAGCCGATGCGAAGTGGGGGCATCGCAAGGTCTGGGCGCTATACCGGTTCGACGGCCACCTGGTGTCGCCCTCGAGCCCTTCCGTCAGGCCGTCACGCCCACTCGGTTGTGACGTCACCGGCGATGAGCGTGCCGTGTTGCTCACCCTGGCAGATGCCTGCGGCGGCTCCGGTGCGGTCGATGTCGAAGACATGCAAGGGAAGCTTCTGGTCCCGCGCGAGAATGAACGCCGCTTGGTCCATCACCTTCAGCCCTCGTCGCAACACGTCGTCGTAGGAAAGCGTGCGGAAACGTCGGGCGTCGGCGTGGAGGTTCGGATCCTTGTCGTAGACCCCGTCCGTGCCATGCTTGGCAACCAGGATGGCGTCGGCGTTGAGCTCGGCTGCTCGTTGCGCGGCGGGATAGTCGGTGGTGACGTACGGTTGTCCGATCCCGCGGCAAGGATCACGATCTTTCCCTTGACCAGGTGGTTGATTGCCCGCAGCCGGATGTACGGCTCGGCGACGGCGTTGATGGGGATGGCCGTCATCACACGGATGTCGTAGTCGCTGAGGGCGGTCAGCTTGCCGCGCAGCAGGATCGCGTTGATCACGGTTCCCAACATGCCGATGCTGTCGGCCTCGACGCGGTCGATGCCCCAGTCGTCGGCCGACCGGCCACGAAAGACGTTTCCTCCGCCGATCACGATGGCGATCTGTGCGCCGAGGTGACGTGCGCGCAGAACCTCGTGGGCTAGATGGTTGAGCCTTCGGCGCTGAAGCCCGACTCGTGGATACCGGCGACCGCTCGGCCGCTGAGCTTGATCAGGACCCGTTCGTACCGCAGCATGCCCGCCAGCCTATGTCGAAGCCAAAATGACCATGTGCACTACGCTCGTCGGACCTGCAACACGTGTCGGCACGTAGTGCACCCCCAGGAGGCGTAGTGCAGAGGGTCCGTTCGATCGAGGCCATCTTCTTTGACGGCGACCAGACGCTCTGGGACTTCGAGACGATGATGCGTCGAGCGCTGGCGGCGACCTTGGCAGAGCTCCACCGGCTTCGGCCGGAGGTTGGACGTGGGCAGCCGGGCCTGGACGTGGACTCGTTGATTGCCGACAGAGAGGAAGTCGCTGCTGAGCTTCGTGGTCGAGAGACCAATTTGGAACGAATCCGCCTTGCGGCGTTTCGCCGTACCCTCTCGCGCTGCGGGCTCGACGACGACGGACTCGCCGACCACCTCAACACGTACTACCTCGAGCACCGATTCAGCAACGTCCTGCTCTATCCGGACACCGTTGCCGCGCTCACCTCGCTTCGCGCCGACTACCGCCTGGGCTTCCTCTCCAACGGAAACAGCTATCCGGATCGATGCGGTCTCGATGGAATCTTCACTGCTGTCGTGTTCGCTCAGGACCACGGGATCAGCAAGCCTGACCGACGAATCTTCGACATCGCAGCCGCACAGATCGGCCTTCCGCCGGAACGCCTTGTGATGGTGGGTGACTCACTCACCAAGGACGTGACAGCGGCACAAGAGGCCGGGTGGCGTGGGATCTGGCTGAACCGTACGGCCGCTCCCTGTCCGGATGAGCATCGGCCTGATGCCGAGATCGCGACGCTCGAGGAGCTGCCGGCTGTCGTGGAGTCGCTGGCTTCGCGATCGGTGTGACCGGCCAGCCTCTGGGTTGGCCGAGCCTGACGAACGTGACTGGCAAACCGCTTATTCACTTTGCTGTACGTAGCTAGCGATGGGCCATTTCAGGCCGGCTTGACATACATGCCGGTGGGCCCTCCTTCGGAGCGCCTGACCGGTTTGCTGGCTGGGCCTTGTTCAGACCAGCCTGCCGATAGCCGCTGTCACTCCCTTACGTGAACGGTCTGACGATGGTCAGTACTGCTCCCAGCCGTATGAACGGCTCGTGGTCCGACGTCGGCTGGACGGGCGGGCGAGAAGCCAGGCGCTCACGATGCCTCCCACGGCGCCGAAGAAGTGGCCCTGCCAGGAGATACCTGGCTGAGGGAGGAGACCGCTGAGTAACGCGCCGCCCCAGAAGATCACGACGATGATGCCGATCAGCAGTTGGCCGAGACTGCGGTTGAAGATTCCGCGGACGATGAGGTACGTGGCGTACCCGAACACGAGACCGCTCGCACCGACGGTGACGGCGTACGGCGGGGACGTGAGCCACGTGCCGAACCCGCTGATCAAGGCGACGACAACCGTGACGGCGAGCAGGTGAGCGGCGCCGCTCGCAGCGATGATGGCGCCAAGCATGAGCAACGGCACAGTGTTGGACAGAAGGTGCGCAAATCCCGCATGGAGAAATGGTGCCGTGGCGATGCCAATGAGGCCCTCGGGGGAGTACGCCCAGATTCCGAACTGGTCGAGGAAGCCTCCACTGCGGCTGCCCAGACCGCTCATGAGGAGCACGGTGTCGACGATCTCCACGCCCCACATCAGTCCGACCATGGCGAACAGGAGCCGCAGGCCGGACGCGCCGGAGTCGCCGACCCGACGCGCGGACCGGCCTTGGCCGGGCAGAGGTGAGTACGAAGCGGACATACGTCCACCATGCCCGATCGTGGCAAGTCCTGCGATCGTCAGGGCCGAGTTTCTTAGCTGCTTCTCACCTGGGCTGGTGCCCGCGCCTCGCCGGGTGAGCAGTCGCTTCACCCCGTGCGGATCCCTACCGTGGCGGGTACGCACCCGCCACGCGTGGTCATTTCGGGCCGGGAGTCACGTTGAGGGTGGTTCGGCGCGGCCGCCCAGGTGCTCGGCGAGGAACCGCTCGGCGGCGGCGTAGTAGATCTCGCGGTTCTCCGGCCGCGCGAGCCCGTGGCCCTCGTCGGGGAAGAGCAGGTACTCGTGCGGCAAGCCCTTGGACTTCAGGGCCTCGACGATCTGCTCCGCCTCGGCCTGCTTCACCCGCGGGTCGTTGGCGCCCTGCGCCACGAGCACCGGGATCCGGATGTCGTCGACCCGCGACAGCGGCGACCGCTCCCACAGCATGTCCTTGTCGGTCTCCGGGTGGCCGACCTTGGCGTACATCATCGCGACCAACGGCTTCCAGTACGGCGGGATCGACGCCAGCAACGTGTGCAGGTTGGACGGACCGCAGAGGTCGACCGCACACCGGAACACGTCGGGGGTGAACGCGGCACCCACGAGTGCGGCGTAACCGCCGTACGAGCCGCCCATGATTCCCACGCGGTTCCGGTCGATGCGCCCGTCGGACGCCAGGTGCTCGATGGCGTCCAGCAGGTCGGTGTGCATCGTGCGGCCCCACTCCTTGTCCCCGGCGTTGCCGAAGGCCTTGCCGTACCCCGTGGACCCGCGGTAGTTCACCTGGATGCTCACGTAGCCACGGTTGGCAAGCCACTGCGCCTCCGGGTCGTAGCCCCACGTGTCGCGCGCCCAGGGACCACCGTGCACGTTGAGCACCGCCGGAAGGTTGCGCCGCTCCACTTCCGGTGGGTACGTCACGTAGCCGTGGATCTCCAGCCCATCCCGGGCTCGGAACGAGAACGGCTCCATCGGGGCCAGCGCATAACCGGCGAGGTCTGGCTTGTGCGCGAAGAGGAACCGCAGCGCGTTCGTCGACCGGTCGTAGAGGTAGTAGCGGACCGGCCCGTCCGACAACATGACCGACACCAACCAGATCCGGTCGCTGCGCTCGGACCGGCTGATCGAGAGCTCGCCGTCGATGGCAAGTGAGGACCGCAGCCGCTCCACGGCCTCCTGGTAGCCCGGGTCGAGGAACGACCACTCCTCGCGATCCTTGTGGAAGATCACCGCCTGTGGAGTACGTGTCTGCGGATCGAACTCCACACCGCTCACGTCGTACGCGGGATCGGCGGCCAGGACGGTCTCGTGCCCGGTGAGGAGGTCGACGCTTACCAGCCGGGCGGCGTTGGCGCCGACGGACGAGACGAGGTAGAGCGTGTTGCCGTCGCGAGAGAAGCCGAGCGGGCTCGTCGTGTTCGCATCCTCAGGTGACACCTCGAGCCAGGTGTGGAACGTGCCGTCCTCGTCGGCGAGGTAGAAAACCGTGCCGCCGTCCTCCGTCACCGACGCCGCGCCCTGGATCGTGAGATCGGTGTCGGCCAGCCAGCCGACGTATCCGGGGTTCTCGCGCACCTTCTCGAGCTGCCGGGTGGTGAGGTCGAGCCGGTAGACGTCGTGCAGCTCGGGACTGTCCTTGTTGATGCCGAGCAGCATCGTCGTCGGGTGCCACCGGTTGTGGCCGATCACGCGGACCTGCACCTTCTCGAACGGCGTGACGCACTGCTCCTCACCGGACTCGAGGTCCAGAAGGTGCAGGCGCCAGTTCTCGTCGCCGTCCTCGTCCTGCAGGTAGAAGACGGTCCGGTCGTCGTGGCAGAAGCCGTAGACGCGGATGCCGCGACCCCGGTCGTGGGTGACGGGCCTCGCCTGGTCGGGATCGTCGACCGGTCCGATCCAGACGTTGAGCACACCCTCCTCGGGTGCGAGGAAGCCCAGCCGAGTTCCGTCGGGGGAGACCGCGGGCGACGCGTAGGTCGGATTGCCGAACAGGACCGCGCGAGGAATCAGCGGTACGGCGTCGTAGGTCATGGAGACGATCCCACCACATCGCCGCATCGGACGGGCTTCTGCCCTTGGGTATAGCCTCCCAGGATGGTCCACGCAGCGCGGAAGACAGGGGACATATCTCCCGCCGATACCGCCGTCGCACCGGACGATCCGGTTGGCGTCGCGAAAGACCGCGAGGCAGATGGCCACGAGACGAATGGTCGCCGGGCAGGTCAGCAGGCAAGCTCGCGGCCGGTGTCGGGCGAGGGTGACATGTCACGCGTACGCAAGCTGCTGGCGGTCGCGGTCGCCGACCTCGCCGGATCCGAACGCCCAGGCCAGCAGCAGATGGCCGACGCGGTGGCGCGGGCCATGGAGCATGGCGAGCATCTGCTGGTTCAGGCGGGCACCGGCACCGGGAAGTCCCTTGCGTACCTCGTGCCCGCATTCGTCCACGCCGCCAAGACTGGCGGCCCGGTCGTCGTGGCGACCGCGACACTTGCGCTGCAGGCACAGCTCGTCGGACGAGACCTCCCCAGGCTCGTCAGGGCGCTCGAGAAGGAGCTGGGCCACGAGCCGTCGTACGCCATCCTCAAGGGCCGGCACAACTACGCCTGCCTGCACCGGGTGAGAGATGGCGCGCCGGACGACCAGGGCGTGCTCGTCGAGGCAGTACCGACGGGACCGCTCGGCCGGCAGGTGCTGGCGCTGCGTCGGTGGGCCGAGGAGGAGGCTGCCTCTGGCGGTACGGGGGATCGGGACGATGCGCCGACCCACCAGGACCGGGCCTGGAGCCAGGTGTCGGTGTCGTCCCACGAGTGCCTCGGTGAGCAGCGGTGCCCGTACGGGGCCGAATGCTTTGCCGAGCGCGCCCGCGACCGTGCGATGCAGGCCGACGTGATCGTCACCAACCACGCCCTTCTGGCGATCGATGCCCTGGAGGGAGTCCAGGTGCTGCCGGATCACGACGTGGTGGTCGTGGACGAAGCCCACGAGCTCGCTGCGCGGGTGACGAGCACCGCGTCGGCCGAGCTCACGCCGGGCATGGTGGAGCGGGCGGCGCGTCGGGCCAAGGCGTACTGCGCTGCCGACGAAGCCGCACCACTGGACGATGCATCCGGTGCGTTGCGGGTCGCCCTGGATGCCGCCCGACCCGGTCGGGTCGAGACGCTGGATGGTGAGCTGGGCACCGCGGTGGCCGCAGTACGCGACGCGGCACGTACTGCGTGGTCGGGGTTCCCCAGCGAGCAACAAGATCCCGAGAAGGAAGCCGGGCGCCGGCAGGCGAGGGCGTACGTCGAGCAGGTACGCAACGTGGCCGAGCGGATCGCGGCGATGTCGCCCACCGACGTGGTGTGGGTGGCGGAGCGAGAGCGCGGTGGCATGGCGCTCTGCGTGGCCCCCCTGTCGGTCTCCGGTCTGCTTCGCGAGCGGCTGATGGCCAAGCGCACCTGCATCCTCACGTCTGCGACGCTCAAGCTGGGTGGCGACTTCGATGCGGTGGCCCGATCGGTCGGCTTGCGAACGGTCGACCGGATCAGTGACGAGGAAGCGAGTAAGGCCGGAGCCACCGACTCGGGGAAGCGTGCCGAGACGAACGATGGCGGCGAGGGTACGAAGGAGTCAGCGAGCTCGGGATCTGCCGCCGGTCCTGAACCCATCCCGTGGCGCGGGCTCGACGTCGGCTCGCCCTTCGACTACGCCAAGCAGTCCATCCTCTACGTCGCACGTCGGTTGCCGTCCCCTGGTCGTGCGGGCATCTCCCAACGGGCGCTCGACGAGCTGACCGCGCTCATGGAGGCCTCGGGCGGAGCCACGCTGGGCTTGTTCTCCTCCCGCCGCGCTGCCGTCGAGGCAGCGGCGACCATCCGTGACCGGCTTGGCATCGAGGTGCTGTGTCAAGGCGAAGGGCAGCTGGCCGAGCTGCACCGGCGGTTCGTCACGGAGCCGGATACGTCACTCTTCGGAACGCTGTCGCTCTGGCAGGGCCTCGACACGCCCGGCGAGACCTGCCAGTTGGTCGTGATCGACCGGATTCCCTTTCCTCGCCCCGACGATCCGCTGATGTCTGCCCGGCAACGCGCGGTGGACGAGGCGGGTGGCAACGGGTTCATGGCGGTGGCGGCGACTCATGCCGCCTTGCTTCTCGCACAGGGTGTGGGGCGGCTGATCCGTCGGTCCAGCGACCGTGGCGTCGTGGCAGTCCTGGATCCGCGGTTGGTGACCGCTCGCTACGGCAGCTTCCTGCGCACCTCCCTGCCGCCGATGTGGTTCACCCCGGATCGCGATGTCGTGGTCGGGGCGTTGCGTCGACTCCGAGCCGCACGAGATACGTCCGCGAGGCGCTGACGCCTCAGACACGACGGAGTACGGCCACCACCTTGCCGAGGATGACGGCGTCGTTTCCCGGGATCGGGTCGTAGGCCGGGTTGTGCGGAATCAGCCAGACCTCGCGTCCCTGCCGGCGGTAGGTCTTCACCGTGGCTTCGCCCTCGATCATGGCCGCGACGATCTCGCCGTTCTCGGCGGTCGGTTGCTGCCGTACCACGACCCAGTCACCGTCGCAGATCGCCGCCTCCACCATCGAGTCGCCCTTGACCTTCAGCATGAAGAGCTCGCCCTCACCGACCAGCTGCCGGGGGAGCGGCATGACGTCCTCGATGGCCTGCTCGGCGAGGATCGGGCCACCGGCGGCGATGCGCCCGACGACGGGGACGAACGTCGGCTCCGGGCGGGCGTCGCGGTCTTCGTACTCTTCCTGCTCCACACTGCGCGCCGGCCGCCGATGCGTCTCCGGGTAGAGAACCTCGATGGCGCGAGGGAGTGTGGGGTCGCGCCGGATGAACCCGAGCCTTTCCAGGGCGCGCAGCTGATGCGAGACCGAGGACGAGGAGGCGAGGCCCACCATCTCGCCGATCTCACGCATGGCAGGCGGATATCCACGCTTCTCGACCGATTCGCGGATCACCTCGAGGATCCGACGCTGGCGTGGCGACAGACCGGAGGCATCGGGCGGACCATCAGGCAGCTCACGAACGACAGTGGTCGAGAACTCGCGAACGGGGTGCTTCCGCTTCGGCATAGCGGGGCTTCTCCTTCCGAAGTGACGGGCAGGGGAACTGGTCGCCGACGCCACGGTCGGGACTACGCCTGGAAGCCTAGATCGTCGACGCGCAGGTGTTCAAACACTCGTTCGACCGGCGTGTCGCTGCGGGATCTCGACCGTGTCCTGGTCGTCACTCGCAGTATATCGGCGGATCTCGAACCTATTTTCGAGCCGGATCTGGCGTGTTGTCGGTGGGCTGGTGTAAAAAGTCGACCAGATGTTCGGGCGAACAACCGTTCGATACGTGAGGTCCCCGCGAGAGGGAGGTCGAGAGATGGCGAGCCTGGCACCAGTCGTACGTCTCGAAGACTTCAAGGCTCGGCGCAACGGGCGCATCGCCGGGCACGAAGCTGGCCAAACGGACGCAATCCCCTCGCAGCCCGGCTCCTCCGTCGACGTGGGTCGACGTCCCCGTCCACCACGACGGCGACCCCGGCCGGCAGTCGCGCGAGCCTGCGCGGGGGCGCAGGCGAGAGGCGAGCTGGGCACGCACTCTCGCGGGCAGACCAGGACGACCCAGATCCAGCGTGAGCAGCTTCGGCCCCGGCCCAGACCCAGCCGGCCCGAGCGAGAGCCGATCCGGCTGACCCGGCGGGGCCGGGTGGTGGTGGCGATCTGTGTGCTGGCTCTCGTCTGCGCGGCGACAACGGTTGTCGGTCTCGTGGCGCATGCCGTGACCAGCGACCCGCCGGCGCCGAGCAAGACCCGTTCTATCGTCGTCGAGCCAGGGATGACGGTGTGGGAGATCGCGACACGCGTCGCCTCGCCGGGGAGCGACGTCCGAGACCTGGTGGACGAGATCGCGCGGCTCAACGGCCTGTCCAGTGCTGGTGAGGTGGAGGTCGGGCAGCGGTTGGTGGTCCCCGTCTACCGATGAGGCTGCCGCTGCGACACCTCGTGTGCGACACGCCCGGGAAATCCGCTTCGTGTCGCCATGTCGCCTTCCTGACCTGCGGTGACGGTCGTGCGCCCAGTCCGCCGGGCGTGTCGGGCCTTGCGTGCAGACCGGGTCCGACGTAGCGTTGACCCCTAGATGTTGTAGTTACAGAGCTGTAAGTTGTCCACAGATTGTGATTCGTTAGCCACAGGTCATCCCCAGGGACTCCACAGGTTTGTCCCCAAGGGAGGCCCTCTGCGGCGGGCAAGGTCACGATCCGTGGGCGGCAAGGTTCGGCTCGCGATTCTTCTGGGGGAGCGGTCTGCCATGCATTGCCCCTTCTGTCGGCATGCCGACAGTCGGGTCGTCGACAGCCGTACGACCGACGACGGCACAGCGATCCGACGCCGTCGGCAGTGTCCGAAGTGCGAGCGCCGGTTCACCACGGTCGAGCAGGTCACGTTGGCGGTCGTCAAACGAAGCGGTGTGACCGAGCCGTTCAGTCGCGACAAGGTGATCAGCGGCGTCCGCAAGGCATGCAAGGGGCGGCCCGTGACCGAGGACGCGCTCGCCCTGCTCGCGCAGCGAGTCGAAGACGAGATCCGGGCCAGTGGCTCGGCCGAAGTCCCCTCGCAGGAGGTCGGCCTCGCGATCCTGGGGCCGCTCCGCGAGCTGGACGAGGTGGCGTACATGCGGTTCGCGAGCGTCTACCGCAACTTCGAAAGCCTCGGAGACTTCGAGACCGAGATCGCGCGGCTACGCGCCGAGCAGGACGGCAGGTCGCCCGAGTCCGCAGAGTCACAGGACGAGGCGGCCCGCACATAAGAGCAGAAGACGAGCTTTCGTACGGACCTCGTACGGCATGGGGACCGAAGCCGTGCGAGCCGCTCCGGAAGGAGGTCCGGACGGCACGTCCGTACGCGACAACCAGACATCGCGGCCGACCGAGGGGAAGCGTGCGGCCGCACATGTAACCGGCACGGCGGTGCCATCAGGGGAGCAAGGAGAGTCACATGACGGAGACGGTGAGCGGCCCGACTCGTGGGGGGACCAAGGGACGTGCCCGGAAGGGCTTGAAGATCGACCGGATCTTCACCACGCCCGGAAAGCACCCCTACGACGAGGTGAGTTGGGAGCGCCGTGACGTCGTTCAGACGAACTGGAAGACCGGAGAGACCGTCTTCAGTCAGAAGGGGGTGGAGTTCCCCGACTTCTGGTCGGTGAACGCCTCGACGATCGTCACGACGAAGTACTTCCGAGGCGCGGTCGGGACGCCGGAGCGCGAATACAGCCTGAAGCAACTCATCGACCGGGTTGTGAAGACCTACCGCCGCGCCGGTGAGGAGCACGGGTACTTCGCGTCGCCGGCAGATGCCGAGATCTTCGAGCACGAGCTGACCTGGATGCTGCTGCACCAGTACTTCAGCTTCAACAGCCCGGTGTGGTTCAACGTCGGGACGAGCTCGCCACAGCAGGTGTCGGCGTGCTTCATCCTCTCGGTCGACGACTCGATGGAGTCGATCCTCAACTGGTACAAGGAAGAAGGGCTCATCTTCAAAGGCGGCTCCGGCGCCGGCGTCAACCTGTCGCGCATTCGCTCGAGCAAGGAGCTGTTGTCGTCGGGTGGCACGGCGTCCGGACCGGTGTCGTTCATGCGCGGCGCCGACGCGTCGGCTGGCACGATCAAGTCGGGTGGAGCGACCCGGCGGGCCGCGAAGATGGTGATCCTCGACGTCGACCACCCCGACATCGAGGAGTTCATCGAGACCAAGGTCCGCGAGGAAGAAAAGATCCGGGTGCTGCGTGACGCCGGCTTCGACATGGACCTCGGTGGCAAGGACATCGTCTCCGTCCAGTACCAGAACGCCAACAACTCGGTCCGGGTCACCGACGAGTTCATGCGCGCGGTCGAGGACGACGCGACGTTCGGCCTTCGTGCCCGGCGTACCGGCGAGGTCATCGAGAAGGTCGAGGCGCGCAAGCTCTTCCGGAAGATCGCCGAGGCGGCGTGGGCGTGCGCCGACCCTGGACTTCAGTACGACGACACGATCAACGACTGGCACACCTGTCCGGAGACCGGGCGGATCACGGCCTCGAACCCGTGCTCGGAGTACATGCACCTGGACAACTCCTCGTGCAACCTCGCATCGCTCAACCTGCTGAAGTTCCTGACCGACGACGGGCAGTTCGACACGACGAAGTTCGCGAAGGCGGTCGAGCTGATCATCACGGCGATGGACATCTCGATCTGCTTCGCAGACTTCCCGACCGCCGCCATCGCCGAGACCACGCGTGCGTACCGGCAGCTCGGCATCGGGTACGCCAACCTCGGTGCGCTGCTCATGGCCACGGGGCACGGGTACGACTCCGAAGGCGGTCGTGCCCTGGCGGCGGCGATCACGTCCCTCATGACGGCGACTGCATACAAGCGTTCGGCCGAGCTCGCGGGGATCGTCGGGCCGTACGACGGGTACGCACGAAACGCCGAGGCCCACAAGCGGGTCATTCGCAAGCACGCGGCGGCCAACGACGCGGTGCGTTCGGTCGGTGAGATGGACCGCAAGGTGCTCAAGGCCGCCACGCAAGCCTGGGACGCCGCGCTCAAGCTCGGTGAGAAGAACGGCTACCGCAACTCCCAGGCGAGTGTGATCGCACCGACCGGCACCATCGGCCTCGCGATGGACTGCGACACCACGGGAATCGAGCCGGACCTCGCGCTGGTGAAGTTCAAGAAGCTGGTCGGCGGCGGCTCGATGCAGATCGTCAACAACACCGTTCCTCGCGCGCTTGCCAAGCTGGGGTACCAGAAGGAGCAGATCGAGGCGATCGTCGAGTACATCTCCGAGCATGGCCACGTCGTGGACGCGCCGGGCCTGAAGCCGGAGCACTACGAGGTCTTCGACTGCGCGATGGGTGCCCGGGCGATCAAGCCGATGGGGCACGTGAAGATGATGGCGGCGGTGCAGCCGTTCGTCAGCGGGGCGATCTCGAAGACCGTGAACATGCCGGAGACGGCCACGGTCGAGGACGTCGAGGACATCTACTTCCAGGGATGGAAGCTCGGCCTCAAGGCGCTCGCGATCTACCGCGACAACTGCAAGGTCGGTCAGCCGCTGTCGGACGCTCGAGCCAAGAAGGCCAAGGCGGGCGACGAGAGCGCGGAGACGAAAGCGCAGCCGGAGAAGGAAGTCGTGGTGGAGTACCGCCCGACCCGTCGCCGGTTGCCGAAGTCGCGGCCGTCTCGCACCACGTCGTTCACCGTCGGCGGCGCCGAAGGCTACATGACGGCGGGCTCCTACCCGGACGACGGTCTGGGCGAGCTGTTCCTCAAGCTGGGGAAGCAGGGTTCGACGCTCGCCGGCGTGATGGACGCCTTCTCGATCGCGGTCTCCATCGCGTTGCAGTACGGCGTTCCGCTGGAGAAGTACGTCGAGAAGTTCACCAACCTGCGGTTCGAGCCGGCCGGGTTGACCGACGACCCGGACATCCGGATGGCCCATTCGATCATGGACTACATCTTCCGGAGGTTGGCGCTCGACTACCTGCCGTTCGAGAAGCGGGCAGCGCTCGGCATCTACTCCGCAGAAGAGCGCAGGCGCCAGCTCGAGACCGGGTCGTACGAGCCGGTGAGCGAGCCAAGCTCCGCAACGGCCGAGGGGATCGGTGACGTCTCGTCGTTCGGCGACACAGGGGCCGAGCCCGCAGGCGAGGCACGGACCGAGCCCGGGCAGGCGGAGGCTCGAAGCTCCGAGGAGCCGACCGCCAAGGCCGCGAAGACCCCGCCGGAGCAGGCGCACACGTCCACGGAGCTGCTCGAGGCCATGCAAGGTCGCACGGCGGACGCACCCCTGTGCTTCACCTGCGGCACGAAGATGCGCCCGGCCGGGAGCTGCTTCGTCTGCGAGGGTTGCGGTAGCACCAGCGGCTGCAGCTAGTCGAGTTTCGTATACGGTCACGAATGGAGCCGGCACCATCGCCTCACGGTGCCGGCTTCTGCCCGTGGCGATCGTGTTCAACCTGCCCGAAGCCCGGTGCGTCGCACGGGATGCGGCACGAAAGGATCAGGCGATCGGGCCGAATGTGTCTTCGGAGGTCGCCTGACCGGGTGCGCTATCCGGAGCGGGAGATCGTGTCGGTGCCAGCCGCCCGGGTCCATTACGAGCCCGTCAACCGCTTCGACCAGCCCGACCGCCGAACCAAGTGTGCAGCCTCGAGCATCGTGAGGGTGGCCTCGATGCGATCAGCGGTGTCGACGGTGTCGCGGGCTCCTCGGATGGGCGGACGACTGGCTGTCAGAGCAAGGTGTCGTCGCCCGGCGTCGGGGTCGAGGAGCCGCGGCGTGCGCTCTGGCCCCCCGACCCACCGGTTCACGCGCTAGTTCGTCTCCAGATCGGCAAGTGCTCGCTGCGCCGCCTCGAGCTCGGCCTGCAGCTGCTCGACTCGAGAGCGCTGCAGGTCACGCGCGGCCTCGAGCACGGCGTCGATGGCCTCGGCGACGTCGGGGTGCAGGTCCTTCGCAGCCGCGGCAACGGCGGAGGCGGGCACCGGTAGGGCCTTGACCACACGCTTCGAGCCGTGGGTGACCTCGGCCTGCCAGTTGAGCGCATCCGCGGTGCCCGTGACGGTGAGAACGAGCTCTACCCCCGGTGCCTTGCCGGCGCCAGCCTTGCGTGGACGTCCCCGCTTCTGCCGCGTCGCCCCACCGTCGGTCACGTCATCGCGCGGCTGTGCATCGGGAGTGGCCTCCCCGTTCGCAGCCGGTGCTTCCTGACCCCGCGATGTGTCGTCCTGCTGGGAAGCCTGGTCAGCCTTCGGCTTCGTCTCGTCCGCCATCCTTCTCCTCGCTGTCGTGTGGTTCTCCAGGTGTGCCATGGGTACTCGGCGCATCGTGAGCAAGGCGCCGCACGTCACGACCGGCATGTACGTGGTGCAGCGCAGCGGTCACTGTAGCAGCGGGGTAGAACGTGGGTTCGACATGATCGGCTGCCGTGTCGGCGGGCAGGGTGGGCTTGCTCGTACCGCCTTTCACCGTGCCGACGTAAACGCTCGGTGAATTCTCACGAGATCAGGAATCCAGGCCCTGGTCCCGTTGCTTGGTACGTAGTGAGCGGTAGGGCACTGTCGCCGCATCTGCTCGCTCGATCACACGCATTCCGGTCTTGGAGAGATCATCTGTGTCGTCATCATCAACAACTGAGACGTCTACTGCGCTGCCCGAGGGTCCGGGGCAGGCTTCCCGAGTCGGTCCCTCGCGGGTTCCGGTGCTCGTCCTTCTCCTCGGCTCGATCACAGCGATCGGGCCGCTCGCCATCGATCTCTACCTCCCAGCGTTCCCCGAGCTGGCGCGCGCACTTCACACCAGCGAGGCGATGGTCCAGCTCACGCTGACCGCCACGCTGGTCGGTCTTGCCGTCGGCCAGGTCGTCATCGGCCCGCTGTCGGACTCGGTCGGACGACGGCGACCCTTGATCGCAGGTATCGCGACGTTTGCCCTGGCCTCGGTGCTCTGCGCGCTCGCGCCCACGATCGAGCTGCTCATCGCCGGTCGTTTCGTGCAAGGCGTCGGAGGGGCGGCGGGCACCGTGCTGGCGCAGGCGCTCGTGCGCGATCTTGTGGAAGGTCCCATGGTCGCGCGAATCCTCAGTCGGCTGATCCTGGTGATCGGAGCGGCGCCGATCCTCGCGCCATCGCTTGGTGGCCAGCTGCTGGGTCTCGCCGGTTGGCGGGGTCTTTTCTGGGCCCTGGCCGGGTTCGGTGTGGTCATGACCGGTGTCGTCGCGACCTTCGTACGGGAGACCCTGCCCGGGGAACGTCGCCAGCGGCTCGGTCTGCGCACCACCGCGCAGCGCTATCGGCGAGTGGTGGCCGATCGGCGTTACCTGGGCTACGGCGCGATCTCGGTGTGCGGCTTCCTCACGGTCTTCGGGTACGTGTCGGGGTCGTCGTTCGCCTACCAGGAGGTGCACGGCGTATCGCCGCAGGCGTTCGGTCTGCTGTTCGGCCTCAACGGCGTCGGGCTGGTCTGCGCCAGTCAGCTGAACGCACGGCTGGTCCTGCGGGTGCCGCCGTTCACGATCCTGCGACGCGCGCTTCCGCTCGCCGGTGTCGGCGCGCTGGCTCTGCTCCTCACCACCACGACCGGTGCGTTCGGCGTGGTCGGGCTTGCCGTACCTCTGTTCCTCATCGTCACCAGCCTGGGCTTGATCCTGCCCAACTCCGGTGCGCTCGCCCTGAACCGCCACCCCAAGTCCGCCGGCACCGCGGCCGCACTGGTGGGGATGTCGCAGTTCGTCGTGGGCGGTCTCGCCGGACCGATCATCGGTGTGGCTGGCACGGACAGCGCGGTCCCGATGGCCGTGGTGATGGCGAGCGGGATCCTCGGCGTGGTGGTGGTCAGCTCGCTGCTCGCGCCCGGTGAGCGCTCCACAGGGACACGAGCACCTTCGACGACGATCTCACGCTTCGCCCGCCTTCGGGCGTCGACGCTTTCGCGGGCAGGTTCCTCGTCCGGTGCGTCGACGGACAAGGGCAACCTGCGCTGGAGCAGGTCGGGGTCTAGAAGAAATGGAACACGCCGACCTTCCTGCCCGGCCCCGGTGCGGCGAGGGTCTACATCCGGATGCTTAGACGGGCATAGAAACGCGTCCAGTAGGCCGAGGCTGGGCTCCAGTCGCCGGTGAGACGCGGCTGCGGCGACCTGACGCCGCTTCGTCACCGACTCGCCCCAGCCCTGCGTGTGGGCCGCCTGGGTACCCGCCTCCTGGTGGCGACGAGCTACGCGTAGATCGTGGCGCGATACCCGTCGCTGAAGACCTGCGGTGGGTCGGGGTAGCGCCGGGCGATGCCCTCGGCGTACCGTCGCGCCGACCAGGCGGCAGCGGCGGCGTCGAGCACGTCGTCCACGGCCGCCACATCACCGAGCCTTCCGAGGTCGTCCGGGATCCGGATCCCTGCCTCGCCGAGCAGTCGGCGGCGCACCGTGGCTCCGGCCCAGGTCTTCTTCGCGGTGGTGAGGTGTCCGCCGGCGAGCGTCGTGAAGGACACCTCCGGGTGCACCTCGACCACAGGCACCGGGCTCGTGCGAGCCCATGCGTCGGCTTCGAGGAGCCGGGGTCGGAGGGCATACACCTGACGCGACATGCCCTCGCCCGCCAGCTCGCGGTTGCGACGACTGGCCCCCGCGTAGTCGTCGAGTAGCAGCGCTTCCCGCACTGGCGTCAGGAACACCGACGCGCGGCGCGGCCCCAGGACCGCCCTGGCCAGGACGTCCGCGAGGCGCCGGCCACGGTCCGGCAGCCCGATGGGCATGTCGACGCCGATCGCGACCAGCTCGGCCTCGGTTTGAGCTGCGGAGGCGAGCCCGGCCAGGCTGGCGTCGAGGAGGCCGGTCACCGTGCCATCGTCGTGCAGGAGGATCCCAGCCCAGCCGCCGCGGCATGCGTCGACCCCCAGGACAGCCATGCCGGCAGTCTTGCAGGCCAGGGCCAGACCCCGTGCGGACGTCAGACCGAAGGACCATGATCGTTCAGTGCCGGTGCCCCGGCGCATCGAAGACCTGCGTGGGTGTCGCCAGCACGGCACACTGGCGACGTGGAGTCGCCCCGCTGGATCCTGCACGTCGACCTCGACCAGTTCATCGCTGCCGTCGAGGTGCTCCGGCGTCCTGAGCTTGCCGGCAAGCCGGTGATCGTGGGTGGGTCGGGTGATCCCACCCAGCGTGGCGTTGTCGCCACGGCGTCGTACGAAGCACGGGAGTACGGCGTCCAGTCCGGCATGCCGCTGCGCACGGCCGCGAAACGCTGCCCGGACGCGGTGTTCCTCCCCTCGGACCCTCCCGCTTACGACGCGGCGTCGGAAGTGGTCATGGACACGCTGCGGGAGTTCCCCGCCGTGGTCGAGGTGATGGGCTGGGACGAGGCCTTCCTCGAGGTGCGCACCGACGACCCGGAGGGCATGGCGGCAGAGATCGCCGACGCGGTGCGCAGTCGTACCCGACTCGCCTGCTCCATCGGCATCGGTGACAACAAGCTGCGCGCCAAGCTCGCCACCGGCTTCGCCAAGCCGGCGGGCGTGTTCCGGCTGACCGAGGAGAACTGGTGGCCCGTGATGGGGGACCGGCCGACCGACGCGCTCTGGGGGATCGGCCGCAAGACGGCGCGCAAGCTCGCTGAGATGGGGATCACCACGGTCCGCGAGCTGGCGGCCACCGACGCCAGAACACTCGCCGACCGTTTCGGCCCGACCATGGGGCCGTGGTTTCGCCGGATCGCACGAGGCGAGGATCGGTCACCGGTTGTCAGTACGCCGTACGTCCCCCGGTCGCGGAGCCGGGAGACGACGTTCCAGACCAACCTCACCGACTGGGATGAGGTACGCCAGGAGGTGGTGGCGCTCGCCCGTCGGGTGACCGCCGACGTGGTGGAGGAGGGGCGGCCCGCAGTCCGCGTCGCCGTCAAGATCAGATGGGCGCCGTTCCAGACGCACACCCGAAGTGTGCCGTTGCCGCAGCCGAGCAGCGAAGCGGCAGACATCGAGGCCGGAGCCCTCGCGGCCTTGGCGAAGTTCGAGCAGGAGCGGCAGCGACCGGTGCGGTTGCTCGGCGTACGGGCGGAGTTCGCATCGGGCGGCAGCCGTTGACGTCCCGCTGGTCACAAGACCTGGCGTTTCGTATGAGGCGTCGTCACGTGGGCGGGTAGACGACGTCGGCGAACTCCGTCACCGACTTGAGCCACGCCTCGGGCACGTCGCGATGCAGGTAGTGACCACCGTCGAGCACCGCGAAACGGTCGGCCGGAAGCTTGCGTTCGAGCATGAGCCGATCGACCCCGCGTAACGTCGTCGCCGACCCGTGGTGCGGATCCGCTTGCTCGGGCGCGGTGAGCACGAGCACTGCTGCGCGGAGCGTGCGCACCATCGTCGGGAGGTCCCAGGCTCGGGCCGCGCGTAGTCCGGCAAGCAGGGCCGGCACGTCGGCGGCCGCCACCCCGGCCACGGCATGGTCGACGTCGTCGGGCAACCAGCGTGGATTGGCCGCACGCAGTCTCTCGGCCAGACGCTCCCGACCTGAGTGGACGAGCGCAGAGTCGGCGGCGATTTGCTGGGCGAGCCGGTCGCGGTCCTCGAAGCGACCACTCAGTGGCTCCTCGAGAACGACGGCGTCGGTCAGGTCCAGGTAGCGGCTCGCCAACGCGGCCGCGACGACGGCACCGAGGCCATGGCCGACCAGAAGGTCGATCGTGCCGGGAAGCCGCGACGCGACGCCCTGGACCAGCTCGGGTAGGTGCAGTGGATGGTTGACCCGTGGTCGCACGCCGTGACCGGGCAGGTCGAGAGCGAGCACGCTCCACCCACGCTCCGCTAGGGCGGGACCCATCCGCCACCAGGTCGCCGCATGCGACATCTCACCATGCAGCAACACGACCCGCCCACGCGCTGGCCCCAGCGGCTCCCAGCGAAGAGTCATGCCGCATATGAAACCGGACGGATCGACTTGTTGACGAGCCTTGCGGGAAATTCGCGCCAATTGTGTGGACCATCGAAACGACTCGTGAGCCGTGCGTCACCACGGCAAGCTGGTACGAACGGTTGCCAGCGCCACGCGAGAGTCCGGCGCGGCGTGGAGCCTGCCCGGCAGCAGGTCGGTGCGACCGTGGCCGAGACCTCAAGGGAACACGTGATGGTAGATGCGAGCGTCGCGAGGAGGGTGTGCATGCGGACGACGACATACCGGCAGCGCGGTCTGGAGTGCCGGGAGTACGTACTCGACGTACCGCTGGACCACTCGCGACCAGACGGTGACCAGATTGCGGTCTACGCCCGCGAGGTGGTCGACACGACCCAACCGGACGCGGAGAAGTTGCCACGGCTGTTGTTCTTGCAGGGCGGCCCAGGCGGCAAGGGCCCGCGACCGGTGGCTCGGTCGGGTTGGCTGGAGCGGGCGCTGAAGGACTACCGCGTCGTCTTGCTCGACCAGCGCGGCACCGGGCTCTCGACGCCGGCCACTCGGCAAACGCTGTCACGGCGTGGCTCGGTTGAGCAGCAGGCGGAATACCTCAGCCTGCATCGAGCCGACGCGATCGTCCGCGACTCGGAGCTTTTGCGACAGGCGTTGCAGGGCGACGAGCCGTGGAGCGTCCTCGGGCAGAGCTACGGTGGCTTCTGCTCGCTCACCTACCTTTCGTACGCTCCGCAGGGGCTGCGGGAGGTCTTCATCACCGGTGGCCTGCCTCCGCTTTCTGCGACGGTGGACGAGATCTACGCGATCACCTACACGCGTACGGTCGAGAAGAACCGTGCGTACTTCGACCGTCACCCGGCCGATCGGGAGCTGTGCGCGCGCATCGTCAACCACCTTCGTACGCACGACGTACGACTGCCGACCGGCGAACGGCTCACCCCGCGACGGTTCCAGGGGATCGGCATCCGGCTCGGCATGAAGAGCGACTTCGACGCCTTGCACTACCTGCTCGAGGAGGCGTTCGTCGACACACCGTCGGGGCCCGAGCTCTCCGACACGTTCCTCACCGCCGTTGCCGTGCAGGCGAGCTTTGCGACCAACCCGCTCTACGCGGTGCTCCACGAAGCCTGCTACTGCCAGGGTTTCGCCTCCCGGTGGTCTGCCGAACGGCTCTATCACGAGCGGCCGGAGTTCGCGCTCGACGGGGACACGCCGTTCCTGTTCACGGGTGAGATGATCTATCCCTTCCTGTTCGAGGAGGACCCGGCGCTCGTACCCTTGCGTGACGTCGCGCATCTCTTGGCCGACAAGGACGACTGGCCTGCGCTCTACGACGTCGACCAGCTTGCCCGCAACGAGGTTCCGGTCTTCGCCGCCATCTACTTCGACGACATGTACGTGGCGCGCGAGTTCTCCTTGGCGACGGCTGCGGCGGTCGGCAAGGTCACGCCGTGGATAACCAACGAGTACGAGCACGACGGGTTGCGTACGGCAGACGTCCTCGACCGCCTCTTCCAGTTGGCCAAGCAGACGCCCTAGAGGCACGGGCTCAACAGCCCGGGTAGCGTTCGATCCACCGCGTGAAAGGGCCGTTGCTGCCGTGGAGCTCGTGCCGGCACGTGAACTCCATCGCGAAGTCGTCGGCCAGCTCGAGAATCGTTCCGCGACCTTCGACCTCGGCCACCCAGTCGGCGGGAAGCGCGGTCTCGCCGTGCCAGGCGCCGAGGAGGTTGCCGCAGACGGAGCCGGTCGAGTCGCTGTCACCGGAGTGGTTGACGGCCAACAGCAACGCCTTGCGCGTGTCCGCAGGCTCTCGGTAGGCCAGCGCGGCGTAGACACCGATGGCCAGTGCTTCCTCCGCGACCCAGCCGCCGCCGAGCGTCTCCACCGCCTCGGGGGTAGGCCGTTGTTGCCGGTCTGCGAGCTCGAACGCCGCCTGCAAAGCCGCGGTGGTTTCTTCGTGCTTGTCGTACGAACGCAGTAGGTCCAGCGTCTCCTCGACGGCGTTCCTCAAATCGGAACCCGCTACCAACCGATGCACGATGGCGGCGAAGGCGCCCGCGGCGAGATAACCGGTCGGGTGTCCATGCGTGTGCACCGCGCACGCAATGGCGAAGTCGAAACAGCCTTTGGGCGTGAGGTCTGGGATCAATCCGAAGGGCGCCGAACGCATCACGGCACCGCAGCCTTTGGAGTTCGGGTTCACCGGAGCCTCGACCGACCCGACACGTCCGGACCGTAGACCGCTGAGGCACGCGTTGCCTGGTGCCCGCCGCGCATAGAGCCAGCTCTGCCGAGCCAGCCAGCCGGAAACGTCTGCTGGTGGGCCAGGCAGGTCTTGGGTCGCGAGCCACCGCAGGTAGGCGCTGTGCACGACGGAGGGTGGATGACATACCCCACGATCCGCACGCACCCTCGCGCGGATGATCCCCTCCGCGGAGAACAGAGTCATCTGGGTGTCGTCGCTGACGACGCCCCGTCGCTTGTCCGGCTCGATGGTGAGGAGGTCGGTGATGCCGCGGTCTCCGTGCACCTGTCGAATCTGCGCGAGGTCGAGGAACTCGATGGGGTAGCCCAACGCGTCACCGATCGCACCACCGAGGAGGCATCCCCGCACGCGAGATCGGTAGTCCTGGACGGCGGTCCGGGTCCATGCACCACGAAGCAGTGGAGCATCGTGGGACGTCGAGGTCCCAGGATCCTTCACTGCTCGGCGAGGACCTTCGTCTGTCGTCACTTTCGTGCCCCTGGAGGACGTAGCACCGCGACCGGATCGGTCACCTGGATGTCGCGGCAGGTGAAGCGGAACAGCGCCGCCGGACGTCCGCCGTGCGGTCCCGGCGAGGCGAGCTTGCCGGTCGGCGTGAGCTGGCCACGACGGGTCAGGACGCGTTGCAGGTTCGTCGCCGACACACGGTGTCCTAAGGCCGCGCTGTAGAGGTCGCGCAGCTCCGAGATCGTGAACTGCGGTGGCGCGAGGGCGAACCCCAAGTTGGTGTAGGACAGCTTCGAGCGCAACCGTTCACGAGCCCGCAGGATGATCGCCTCGTGGTCGAACGCCGTGGGCGGCAACTCGTCGACCGGATGCCACTTGGTGTCCTCAGGCAGCTCGGGGTCGGTGTCGCACGGCACCAGACCGAGGAAGGCGGTGGCGATCACCCGAGCACCTGGCACCCGGTCCGGCGCGCTGAACGTCGCGAGCTGCTCGACGTGCGACAGCTGGCGCACGTCCACCTTCTCGGCCAGCTGCCGGCGCACGGAGGTTTCCACGTCCTCGTGATCTCCCAGCCGTCCCCCTGGAAGGGACCAGCGTCCAATCTGTGGCTCCCGCGCGCGTTGCCAGAGCAGGACCTGCAGTGACCGAGACCGGACGGCGAGTACGGCCGCCAACACTTCATGCCCCGGTTTGTCCACGCGGTGATAGTATCTCTGGAGGTTTTCGATCCAAAGTCGAAAACCTCCAGAGATGACCTTGGGAGGTTCCATGACCACTGTGTCCGCAGTGGACCTCCGCGCCGAGCTGAGTGCCTACGACGACGTGGTGCCGGATGAGGCGTGGCAAGAGGAAGTACGCCGACTAGCCGACCGGCGCGACGCGGTCCTGCTCGCGCACAACTACCAGATTCCGGAGATTCAGGAAATCGCTGACTACACCGGCGACTCGCTGGCGCTCAGCCGCATCGCGGCGGAAAGCGACGCGTCCACGATCGTCTTCTGCGGTGTGCACTTCATGGCCGAGACGGCCAAGATCTTGAGTCCGGACAAGACGGTGCTGATCCCCGATGCGCGAGCCGGGTGCTCGCTCGCCGACTCGATCAACGCCGAGCAGCTACGCGCCTGGAAGGCCGAACACCCCGACGCCGTGGTGGTGTCGTACGTCAACACCACAGCCGAGGTGAAGGCCGAGACCGACATCTGCTGCACGTCGTCCAACGCGGTCGACGTGGTGAACTCCATTCCAGCCGACCGCGAGGTGCTGTTCTGCCCAGACATGTTCCTCGGCGCCCACGTCAAGCGGGAGACGGGGCGGGAGAACCTGCACGTCTGGGCAGGTGAGTGCCACGTGCACGCCGGCATCAACGGCACCGAGCTCGCCGAGCGTGCCGCCGCGCATCCTGACGCCGAGCTCTTCATCCATCCCGAGTGCGGTTGCGCGACGTCGGCCCTCTACCTTGCCGGCGAAGGAGCGGTGCCGTCCGAACGGGTGAAGATCCTCTCCACCGGCGGCATGCTGAACGCGGCCCGCAAGACGCGGTCTCGGACCGTGCTCGTCGCCACGGAGACCGGCATGCTGCACCAGCTGCGCAAGGCTGCGCCGGGGGTGGAGTTCAGCGCGGTCAACGACCGTGCCACCTGCAAGTACATGAAGATGATCACGCCTGGGGCGTTGCTGCGCTGCCTGCGAGAGGGCGTCGACGAGGTGGACGTCGATCCGGAGATCGCAGCCCGAGCTCGCGGTGCCGTGCAACGGATGATCGAGATCGGACAACCCGGCGGCGGCGAATGACGAACGCGGATGGGGAGGTCGAGCCTGCGCCTGTCCCTTCGTGGGAGGCGAGCGCCGACGTCGTGGTGATCGGGTCGGGCGTCGCCGGCCTGACCAGTGCTCTGGAAGCGGTACGTCTCGGCCTGCGCACGCTCGTCGTGACCAAGTCGTACGCCTACGAGGGCAACACCCGCTGGGCCCAGGGCGGGATCGCGGTCGTACGAGCCGACGAACGCGACGAGGGCGATTCGATACGCCGCCATGTCGACGACACGTTGCTCGCGGGTGCTGGTCTGTGTGATCCGGAAGCGGTGGCCACGATTCTCGGCGACGGTCCGGCCGCCGTGGAGGCGCTGCGGGAGCTCGGGGCACGGTTCGACGTCGACGCGTCCGGGTCGCTGGCCAGGGCTCGAGAAGGCGGGCACACCGCGTTTCGGGTCATCCACGCCGGCGGTGACGCCACGGGTGCCGAGGTGGAGCGAGCGTTGCTCGAGGGGGTACGAGGTCGCAGCATCCCGGTGCTCGAGTGCCAGACGGTCGTCGACATCCTGCGGACGCCGGAAGGAGCAGCCGGAGGGGTGTTGCTCCTTGGCCCCCGGAGTGCGTCCGCTGGTATGCCGACGGATTCGCCTGGCGATTTCCCCGACGGGTCTGTCGATGGCTCCTCTCGCGGGTCCACCGAGGAGTCTGCCGACGTGCTGGGTGTGGTCCGCGCACCTGCCGTCATCCTGGCGACTGGTGGGCTGGGGCAGCTCTACCAGGCCACCACGAACCCCGACGTCGCGACCGCTGACGGGATCGCGCTCGCGCTTCGCGCTGGCGCGTCGGTGGCCGACGTGGAGTTCGTGCAGTTCCACCCGACCGTGCTCTACACGGGTCCACAGGCGGCGGGGCGCCGGCCGCTCGTCACCGAGGCGGTGCGAGGCGAGGGTGCCGTCCTCATCGATGCCACGGGTGCGCCCGTGATGGCCGGTGTCCATCCGCTCGGTGACCTCGCCCCGCGCGACGTGGTGTCGGCAGCCATCATCCGCCGGCTCGCGCAGGCGCCGGGCGGGGTCGACGACCACGTCTACCTGGACGCAACCCACCTGTCTGCCCAGGCGTTCCAGGCTCGGTTCCCCACCGTCTACACCGCATGTGTGGCCGCGTCCATCGACCCATCCACCGAACCGATCCCGGTCGCCCCCGCGGCGCACTTCGGATGCGGGGGAGTGGTGACGACGGTCGACGGCCGCACGGAGGTGACCGGTGTGTACGCCGCCGGAGAAGTGGCACGCACCGGTCTGCACGGCGCGAATCGGCTGGCCTCCAACAGCTTGCTGGAAGGCTTGGTGGTCGGCAGGCGGGCGGCTCGTGCCGTCGCCGAGGACCTGGAGCAAGGCCACCTTGCCGCAAGGCGAGACCTCGCGGTGTCGTCGGTCACGGTGCCGACGCTCACCGTCGCAAGGCGTTCCACCTTGCAGCGTGTGATGAGCCGGCACGTCGCGATCGGACGTGACGCTGCGGGCTTGGCGGTTGCCGAAGAAGCGCTGGACGCGACCGGGACCACGAAACGGGTGACCACGCGACGAGACGTGGAGGACGCGGCGCTGGAGATGGCGGCACGGGCCATCATCGTCGCCGCGCACGAACGCACCGAGTCGCGGGGTTGCCATGTCCGGAACGACTTCCGCGACACCGACGACGAGCGCTGGCGGGCGAGCCTTGTCGTACGGCTCGACGACGAGGGGCGCGTCGCTCTCGCAGATCGGGTCTCCGCGGGATGCGGGTCGTCGTGTTGAGCTCCACCGTTCGGTGGAGGTGGAACCGACCGGTGGATGGTTCCACGGGCATTGCTCGATCACCGATGCTTGTCGCATGACAGTCACACAGAGGGCACGCACGGGGCGTGCCACGACGGACGCGGTGATCGAGGTCTCGGGTTTGCGGAAACGTTACGGAGACGTGACGGCGGTCGACGGCATCGACTTCGGCGTACGTCGCGGAGAGGTCTTCGCGATCCTGGGCCCGAACGGTGCCGGAAAGACCACCACCGTCGAGATCCTCGAGGGTTACCGCAAGCGCGATGCGGGCGAGGTGCGCGTGCTCGGGGAGGACCCGGCCAACGCTGGGCTGGCCTGGCGGGCCCGGATCGGGGTGGTGCTGCAGGACGCCACCGACGTCGTCGAGCTCACCGTGCAGGAAGTCGTCGAGCACTTCGCGGGCTACTACCCGAACCCGCGTGATCCTGAGGAGGTGTGCTCGCTCGTCGGGTTGGACGAGGTGCGCCGCACGCGGGTACGCAAGCTGTCCGGTGGTCAACGGCGCCGGTTGGACGTGGCCCTCGGCATGGTCGGCAACCCGGAGCTGCTCTTTCTCGACGAGCCGACCACTGGCTTCGACCCCAAGGCGCGGCGGCAGTTCTGGGATCTGGTCCGGGCGCTTTCTGCCGAAGGCACGACGGTCGTGTTGACGACGCACTACCTCGATGAGGCCGAGGCGCTCGCCAACCGGATCGCTGTCATCGCGCGCGGTCGGATCGTCGCGTTGGACCGGCCTGGCGACCTCGGCGGACGCCGGCAGGGATTGGCGACCGTGCACTGGCTGGACGACGGTGTGGAACGCGTGGTGGAAACCGCCGAGCCGACCCGACTCGTGACCGAGCTTGCAGCGCGCTTCGGCGGCGAAGTGCCCCAACTTTCCGTGCATCGACCCACGCTCGAAGACATCTATCTCGACCTCATCGGTCGACGTGGCGACGCCGACGTCGCCGAGGTGGCAGGACGTGACAATGGCTCGCTCGGCGGCGACGCGGCGACTGAACGGGTGGTGGAGGAGGAGACGGCATGAGCACGGTTACTAGTCGGCCCGCCCTGGGCAGCAAGCGGTTGCCGCCGGCGTGGCGGATCGCGCTTTCCCGCGGACGCCTCGAGATCAAGGTGTTCTTCCGGGAACGCGACGCGGTCGTGTTCGGCTTCGCGTTGCCGATCGTCTTCGTGGCGCTCTTCGGCGCGATCTTCGGCAACGAGCCGATCGGGCACGGATACACCTACGTGCAGGTGCTGGTGCCCTCGATGCTGGTGATGGGTGTGGCCTCGAGCTCGCTGGTGAACCTGGGGATCTGGATCACAAGCGACCGGGAGGACGGCACGTTGCGCCGGCTCTACCTGTCGCCCATGCCGCGGATGGCCTACTTCCTAGGCAAGATCATCATGATGGTCGTCGTCGGTGCGCTCGAGACGGTGCTGCTGGTCGGTGTGGGCGTCCTGGCGTACGGCGTCGAGCTGCCCCCGACTGGTGAGAAGTGGCTGATCGGCATCGGCATGATGCTGCTGTCGTTCGCGGTGTTCGGCGTTCTGGGCGTGGCGGTCTCGAGCCTTCCTCGGAGTGCGCGTTCGGCCCCAGCGGTGATCAATTTTCCGGTGCTCGTGCTCTACTTCGTCTCCGGCGTCTTCCTTCCGTATAACCAGCTCCCCGGCTGGCTGCAGCAGATCGGTGCGGTCTTTCCGCTGAAGTGGATGGTGCAGGGTTTCCAGTCGGCTTTCCTGCCAGACGACCTGGCGCTCTCGTGGCCGACGCACGAGTGGGAGCACGGCCGCATCGTGCTCGTCCTCCTGGCCTGGTTGGTCATCGGATTGGTCATCTGCCTCACGACCTTCCGGTGGAAGGATCGACGGCATGGCTGACTGCTCTGCCGGAGAGCCGTCCTTCCGGGAACGCGCCGTCCGGTGGTGGCATGCCGGTTTCGCGTTGATCGTCGGGCTGGATGCCGCCGTGTGGCTCCTAGCGCCAGACATCCGGCTGCACGTTCGTGGCGTGGGTCTTGCCGTGCTGGCCGCCCTCGTGGGGTCATACGTGACGATCGGCCGCCGCGCCCTCGTGCGAAACGCAGCGACGTGGCTCGTCCTCGGGTATCTCGGGACGCTGTGCGTTGCGGTGGGCGTTCTCATCCACCTGGCCGAGTTCAACCACATGCTGCTGTTCGTCGCGTACCCCCACATCTGGGCCATGCAGCCGCTTCGACGTGCGATCGGGTTCGCGGCGGCCGTCACCCTGTATGTCATGGGCCGACCGGTGGTCGCGTCCGGGTTCGCATGGGATGCGCTGGTGGGAAATGCGCTGACCGCTGCCATGACACTCGGCGTGAGCGTCCTGTTCTGCCTGTGGGTCGACGGCATCATCGCCGAGAGCGAGCGGCGGAAGGCACTGATCGCCGAGCTGGAGCGCACCCGGTCCGAGCTCGCGAAGGCGCATCATCGGGAGGGTGTGCTCGCCGAACGACAGCGGCTCGCGACCGAGATCCACGACACGCTCGCTCAGGGCTTCATGAGCATCCTCATGCTGAGCCAGGGTCCGCGCAGCGAGGACCAGATGGAGCGGATCGCACAGCTTGCTCGGGAGAATCTCGCCGAGGCGAGGACACTGATCGAGGCTCTGACCCCCCGGGACCTGGCGAGCCACACGCTGGTCGATGCGTGCGCGCGGGCGGTGGACCGGTTCCGTGCCGACACCGGGATCGACGCGCGCTTCACCGTGCAGGGTGAGCCGAAGGCGCTGTCCCCGAACGCCGAGATCGTGTTGCTCCGTGCGACGCAGGAGGCACTCGCCAACGTACGCAAGCATGCGGCCGCCACGCAGGTCACGGTGTGCGTGACGTACGGCGACCATGAGACCAGCGTGGAGATCCGCGACGACGGGTGTGGCTTCGACCCGACCGTCGCTGACGGATACGGGCTGCGCGGCATGCGCAAACGCGCCGACCAGGTCGGCGGCGTGGTCGAGGTGGATTCCTCGCCAGGGAAAGGCACGACGGTGCGGGTGGTGGTGACATGATCGACGTGCTCGTGGTCGACGATCACCCGGTGGTCCGTGAAGGGCTGGCCGCGATGCTGCGGGTCGAGCCGGACATCAACGTGGTGGGTGAGGCCGGTGATGGTGCGGAAGCGCTCGCCATGGCAACTCGGCTACGGCCTCATGTCGTGCTGATGGACCTGCGCATGCCCAGGCTGGATGGGGCAGGAGCGACCGCACGGTTGGCGGTCGAGGTGCCGGAGACGAAGGTGCTCGTGCTGACGACGTACGACACCGACACCGACATCATGCGAGCCGTGGAGGCAGGCGCCACGGGCTACCTGCTCAAGGACACGCCTCGGCCCCAGCTGGTGGAGGCCGTTCGGGCGGCTGCCCGCGGTGAGACGATTCTGGCGCCGCCGGTTGCGGCCAAGCTGGTCGACCGGATGCGCGTCTCCAGCAGTGGTACGCCCGCACCCGTGCTCACCAAACGGCAGCTCGAGGTGCTGAGTCTGGTGGCGGAAGGACACACCAATGCCGAGATCGGTCGCCGGCTCCACATCGGGGAGTCGACGGTGAAGACCCACCTGCTCGAGGTCTTCGCCAAGCTTGGTGTCGACGACCGAACGCACGCAGTTACGGTGGCACTGAAATGTGGACTGCTGCCTCCCCCGAGGCGTGAGGACGACGCATGAGCGACATGGACAGCACGAACGACGTATTGCAGCGGATCCACGCGGCCGAGTCGTTCTCGCCCGCCGTGGTGGACGAGCTCGTGGGCTGCGGGCTCGACGTGGACGACGTCCTGCGTGTTGTCAAGGTCGCGTTGACGGAGGATCTCCGTTATGGCGGCGACGTGACGACGCTCGCGACCGTCCCTGCCGGTGCGATCGTGGAGGCGACGGTGGCAGCTCGGCGCCCTGGCGTGCTTGCGGGCCTGCCGGTTGCGTTGGCCGTCTTCGACCTCGTGCTGCCGGGCGAGTATCACGTGGTGCGCCGAATGGCGGATGGGTCGCGGCTTTCTGCCGGTGACGCGGCGCTGGTGGTTCGCGCTCCGGTGTCGAAGTTGCTGACGGCCGAACGTACGGCACTCAACTTCCTCTGCCACCTGTCAGGTATCGCCACACTGACCGCGGCGTGGGTGGCCGAGGTCGCGGGGACCGGCTGCGCGATTCGAGACACCCGGAAGACGTTGCCGGGTCTTCGCCTGCTGCAGAAGTACGCCGTGCGGTGCGGTGGGGGAGTCAACCACCGGCTGGGTCTCGGCGACGCCGTGCTGGTCAAGGACAATCACATCGCGGCGGCCGGAGGCGTGGCACCCGCTCTGGAGTCGGTGCGCTCGCGGGCTGCGGACCTGCCGTGTGAGGTGGAGGTCGGAAACCTCGACGAGCTCGACGAGGCACTGGCGGCCGGAGCAGGGCTCGTGCTGCTCGACAACTTCACGGTCGAGCAGTGTGCTGAGGCGGTCCGGCGGACACGGGCGGCGGGAACCGGCGCGCGACTCGAAGCGTCCGGTGGGCTGACGCTTGGCGTGGCGCGTGCGTATGCAGAGACCGGTGTCGACTACCTCGCGGTCGGAGCCTTGACGCACTCGGCGCCGTCACTTGATCTCGGACTGGATCTGTGATGGTGACCGAGGAGCTCGAGATATCTGGTTTTGGCGAATTCCGGACGCTGATTGTCCGGAAGACCCGCTACAGTGGCCGTCCATGCCTGAAGCCCTCCTCATCATCGACATGCAGTCCGGAATCCTGGCGGAGGTGCCTGACGCCGAGGCGCTGACCACGCGTGTGGGAGAGCTCGCTGATCGGGCGCGTGCCGCTGGGAAGCCGGTCATCGTGATCCAGCACGAGGCCCCTGACCTGATTCCGGGCTCGGCTGAGTGGAAGCTGGCCGAGGCGGTCGCTCCCCGCGACGGCGACATCCTGCTGCACAAGCGCAACTGCGACAGCTTCATCGGCACCGATCTCGACGAACGGCTCCGCGAGCTGGGCGTCAACCGAGTCGTCGTCACCGGGCTGGCCACGGAGTTCTGCATCGACTCGACGGTCCGTGCCGCGCTCAGCCGTGGGTACGACCTGACTCTGGTGGAGGATGGCCACTCCACACCTGCGCCGCCGGCCGACTCGGGACTCACCGCCGAGGCCATCGTCGCTCGCTACAACGAGGTGCTCGGCTGGGCTGACTATCCCGACCGAAACGTCACGGTCACCAAGGCCGCCGACGTCACCTTCGACTGACCCGGAGTCGATCCAGCGCGTCGACGCGAACGCCGTTGCTGGTGCCCGGTAGCTCTCGGCGTACGCCCAGGCAAGGCGTCGAGCATCCGGCCGGCGCGGTTCGACCCTCGACCACACAGGCGTCCGCACGACGACCCTGACAAACGAATGTCGCGGATCCAGCTCCAGCGCAGGTCGCCAATCTCCTGATCGGCGTCGAGAACACCCTCGTGCACATTCGACCTTGACACAGGAAGAGGTCGGCGACAAAATGCCGGGGAATCGATTACTCGAACCGTGACGTGGTGCCCTTGCACCGCCGACGCCTGTGGCGACGGGCTTGCTCCGCGACACCGCCACGCTCGTGCCGCATGCGCGAAACTACGGGTTTTGCACCGCCGTGTTCGTCGCGTTGCCCTCTGACCGAGGAGACGAGATGCAGGCTGACCATCTCACCACCGAAACTGGATCGCAGGCAGGTCCATCCCGCCGAGGTTTCCTCAAAGGAGCGGCTGGCATCGGCATAGGTTTTGCGGCAAGCCTGGGTGCGGCGACGTCCTGCTCGCGAGGCGGCGGAGGCGGCCAAGGTTCGGCTGGCAAGGTGACACTGGTCTACTCGGGCGATGCTGAGCAGAAGAAGATCTGGGAAGCGCTCTTCGACGACTTCCGCAAGGAGCACCCAGACATAGACCTGGAAGCGAAAAACATCCCGTCGGCAAGTTGGTCGGAGTTCTTCGACACGGTCTCGGTCCAGATCGCAGGTGGCCAGGTGCCGGACATCGTCCGCGTCGCGACGGAAGGGCAGCGACTCTTCGCCTCCCGCGAGCTGGTGCTTCCGATCGACGAGTACATCGAGCGTGACAAGGAAGAACTGCAGCCCTACTTCGATGACGTCCACCCTAACCTGATCACCTGGACGAATGAGCTGACGTCGCCGGGCGACGAGACCTACTACCTCCCGCACGGCTTCAATACGATGTGCATCCATTACAACGTCGAGGTCTTCGAGCGGGCAGGAGTCGAGGAGCCCACCGACGATTGGACGTGGGAGGACTTCTACAACGCAGCGCAGACCATCGTGGCGAAGCTGCCCGGCACCTTCGCCATGGACGTCCCGCCCGCCTACTTCGGGTCCGTCATGCCATGGCTGCTCACCAACGGGGCGAGCACCATGAACGCCGATTGGACAGCATCGACGGTGGCTTCGCCCGAGGCGGTCGAAGCCGCCGAGTTCATGCGCTCCCTCGTCGCGGAAGGGCTCAGTCCTAAGCCTGGCGGAGAGTACGACCCCTTCACCGCCATGGCGCAAGGCAAGCTTGCGATGGTCGGTGGTGGGCGTTGGCCGGTGATCAGCCTCCGTAACCTGAAGATCGTCGACAAGGTGAAGATCGTCGCGTGGCCCCAGGCCAAGCGGAAGGGTTCACCTGTCGGGTGGGACGCCTATCCCATCATGAAGGAGGCGCAGAACAAGGAAGGCGCCTGGGAGTTTGTGAAGTTCATGGCCGGGAAGAAGGCGACACGCAGGTTTGCCGAGCTGGCTGGGACGATCGTGCCGCCCCTGCGCTCGGTCGCGCAGAGTGAGGCCTTCTTCGACAACGCCCCGGAGGGTTCGGAGAAGCTCTACGAAGCCCTGGAGTACGCCACGCCGATTCCTTCTCCTGACAAGGGAAACGTCATCGAGCAGGACATCATCGACACGTTCGAGCAAATACTCGTGGGCAATTCCGAGCCACAGGCCGCGCTGGAAGAGCTTCACGAAAAGATCGAGTCCAATCTGTAGATTGTCCTACCTCGATGGCACGTCCACTGGGATCGACCGACCAGAGGCTGCGCCCCGTCCACGGCGGTGCGCCGACAGCGGGTCGGGATCGCCTCACACGGCGATGCCGTGACGCGCTGGCAGCGTACGCGTTCATCAGCCCGGCCTACGTCCTCTTCCTGGTCTTCCTGGCGGGTCCACTCCTCGGCGCCATCGTGCTGAGTCTGTACTCATGGCAGCTCCTCGGGTCGTCGGAGTTCATCGGGCTCGACAACTTCCGAACACTCGCACAGGATGACGTCGCTCTCCGCTCGATCGGCAACACCTTCGCATTTACGTTCTGGTCGGTCGTCCTGCACATCGGTCTCGGCCTTCCCCTGGCGCTTGCGGTCAACAGGGCGATGCCGACCATCCTGAGCTACGTCCTGCGAGCGTCGGTCTTCTTCCCGATGCTCGTTTCCTGGGCAGCGGTATCGCTCATCTGGAAGTACATCCTCGATCCCAACTTCGGCGTCATCAACTACTACCTCGAGAGGCTGGGTATAGCGGCACCCACGTTTCTCGTCGATCCCGACTGGGCAATGCCGGCGCTCATCGTCGTCGATCTGTGGAAGACCATCGGCTTCACGTTCATCATCCTTCTCGCCGGTCTTCAAGGAATACCTAGTCATCTGTACGACGCGGCGAGAGTCGACGGAGCGTCGGCGGTCCAACGCTTCTGGAACGTCACGCTCCCGATGCTCTCCCCGACGCTCTTCTTCGCGACCATCATCACGTTCATCGGCGCGTTCCAGATCTTCGAACCGATGTTCATCATGACCGGTGGCGGACCGAAGGACTCGACTCTCAGTATCGTCATGCACATCTACGAGACGGCGTTCCGCAGGTTCGAGATGGGCTATGCCTCAGCTCTCGCCCTGGTGGTCTTCGTGGTGATCATGATCGTCACGCTGGTGCAGCTCCGGATCGGACGTTACTGGGTGCACTATGAGTAGTTCGCGGCAGATCGCAGGGCGGTGGCTGCTCAACGCAGCACTGGTGGTTCTCGGACTGCTGATGTTCGCGCCCTTCTACTGGATGCTCCTGAACGCCGTGCTGCCGGAGCGACTGGCGTTCAAGCTGCCTCCGATCTGGTGGCCTCAGGACCTGACGCTCGATCACTTCGGCAAGGTCTTCGAGCTGATCCCGTTCGGGATGTTCGTCGTCAACAGCCTCAAGATCACTGCGATAGTCACCGTAGGCGTACTGGTGACCAGCACTCTTGCCGCGTACGCGTTCGCCCGGCTTCAGTTCCCCGGCCGCGATGTGCTCTTCATCGTCCTGCTCGCATCCCTTATGGTTCCGGGGCAGGTCACCGTCGTGCCGACGTTCATCGTGTTGCGGACGCTCGGTCTGGTCGACACGCATGAGGCGGTCTACCTGCCACAGCTGATCAATGTGCTTGGCATCTTCCTCCTCCGGCAGTGGTTTCTTACCCTTCCTCGCGAGCTGGAGGATGCCGCACGCATCGATGGCGCGGGCCATGTCGGGATCCTTCGACATGTGGTCGTGCCATTGTCTGGACCACCGCTCGCTGCACTGGCGATCTTTTGCTCGCAGCAGGCATGGAACGACTTCTTCTGGCCGAACATCATGCTGTCGTCACCGGAGAAGATGACGCTTCCGGTGGGACTGGTGTATCTCCAGGGCCAGTACGGCACGGGCTCGCCGGTCGTGATCTTCGCGGCGATCGCCATGGTGGTGGTCCCCGTGCTCATCCTGTTCCTCGCTGCCCAGCGTCCGATCACCCAGAGCCTAGCGTTGACCGGACTACGCGGATGAGCATCTGGTTGAGCAAGAAGGCGCAGGACGTGGACGAGCGACCCGTGGGTGGCTCGTGGAACGACCTGCCGCGGCTGGTGGGAACAGTGGTGTGGACGCACCTTCCGGTTCTCGTCGTGCTGAATGCGTGCGTGGCCGTCGCCGCCGTGCCTGCTGTCGCGTTGGTGCTCGTGGGCGGCTATCTCGTCGCACCCCTCGTGGCGGCTTTCACGCTAGGTCCCGTCTGGGCGGTGACAATCGCCATGACCGACCAAATGGTGCGCGGTCAGTCGCTGTCCTGGTCTTCGCATCGTGCCGTCCTGTGGCGCCACGCCATGCGCGGCGTCCGCCTCGGTGTCGTTGCCGCGATCGCGTCGACCGCGTTCCTCGGGACGGCCGCGTTGCTTGCCGTCAACCCAGGTGCGCGGTGGCTGCTCGTGCCTTTGACGGTGGACGGATGCGTGGCGGTCATCCTCGGGCTCGCGGGAATCTCGGCGTTCACCCTGACCACGACAGGTGGCCTCCGTGGGTGGATACTCCTTCGCGCGTCCCTCGAGGCACTGGGCGCCAACCCGTTGCCGGCAACGGGGACGGTCGCGCTACTCGTCGCGGTGGGGTGCCTCGTTGCCTGGCTTCCGAGTACGGCCGTCGTGCTGCCCGCTGTGGTCGCGGTCTACCTCTCCGCATGGACGCTGACGGCCGTGCAGCGGGCGTGATCATCGCCCCGAGTCGAACCGCACGACCATCAGTTCGGTGGCTGCTTAAAGATGATCTTCTGCGATGACGTCGGCAGGTTGCCGATCAGCGGTGAGAAGGTGCGCTTCCCCGTGCGCCGGTACTCGCTACGCGTCTCTGCCGACACACGGGTAGGTGCGCAATGTCGCGACCGACACGCTGGTCGAGGGTGACCACGGTCGGCGGCTGGACGGCTGGTGCTGGCACTGCCAGCCCCAGACCACATCGCTGCGACGTTCTCCTGGTGTGCCGGGACGATCGCCGGTGGTCTTGTCGTCAGTGAAAGCGACACTCGCTTGTTTGCCGGCCGTTCTCGCGCTAGCAGACCTACCAGCTCAGCCTTCCGTCCGTCCGGCAGTGCGTACAGTTCGTAGCCACGGCGCGGATGGTGGACGCCGGATGATGAAAAAGCCCGAGACCTGTTTCAACGTGGATCCGCTGCGGTGAGCGTTTCCGCAGGTCAGGGGCCTGATCACGTGGGGTGAGTGACGGGATTCGAACCCGCGACACCTGGGACCACAACCCAGTGCTCTACCAGCTGAGCTACACCCACCAAGGTTTCGTTCGTACGCCTAGATCGTACGTACGAAAGCCACGGAACATCGCCGCGGCCCGACAAGTGTAGCTGGGCGCCTGCCGGGACCGACAGCGAGATCAGGCGTTCGGGGCCGGGTCGTCCGCGGAGTCGGGCACGCTGGTCAGTCCGGGCGTAGCGGGCTCGGCGTCGGCCGAGGCGGTCGGCTCGGTGGCCGCCGTGTCAGGCGCCTTGCCCGTGGGGTCTCCCAGGATCCGCTCAGCGATCGCCTTGGCGGTCGCCGAGTCGGGTCCTGGCTGCGGCACGAAGACGGTCTCGCGGTAGTAGCGGAGCTCGTCGATGGATTCCCGGATATCGGCTAGTGCGCGGTGGTTGCCCACCTTGTGGGGAGCTGCGAAGTAGACCCGCGGATACCACCGCCTGACCAGTTCCTTGATCGTCGACACGTCGACGTTCCGGTAGTGCAGGTGCGCCTCGAGGGTCGGCATGTCCCGGGCGAGGAACGCCCGGTCGGTGGCCACTGTGTTGCCGGCGAGCGGGGCCTTGCGCGGCTCTGGAACGTACGTCCGGACGTACGACAGCACGCGCTCTTCCGCCTCGGCGAGCGGTACGCCGTTGGCGAGCTCGTCCAGCAACTTGGACTCTGTATGCATCGTGCGGACGACGTCGCGCATCTGATCCAGCGCCTGCTGCGGCGGTTTCACCACCAGATCGACGCCCTCGCCGAGAACGTTGAGGTCACCGTCCGTCACCAGGGCAGCGACCTCGATCAGGGCGTCGGCCCGCAGGTCAAGCCCGGTCATCTCGCAGTCGATCCACACCAGCCGGTCGTACATGACTGTCCACCCTATGCGCTCGCACCCTCGATGGTCATTCCAGGACCGTCGTGAGCGACATCGCGCGTCGTCGGGTCCCGGTGCGAAAGGCGGCCCGGTGGACGTTGATCGGTTATCTCGAAATATGGAAGATCAACATGTACGCAATATGAGATTTGGCGTTCACCACCAGATCATTCGGAGGTGCAACACGCGTCGGCACGTGTTGCACCTCCGAATGATCTGGTGGTCCCATGCCCCGTGCTGACACTCCCGAGTGGCCCGGGCGGCGCTGTGTGACCCGTCAGGCGGAGCGACGGAGCCGCGAGCCGCGGCGCGCGCGGAGGTAGTCAGCGACGACGTAGTCGCCCAGCCGATCGAGGTCGGGGGTGAACACCCGGCCGCCGTTGCGCCGGGCGACGGCGTCGACGAAGCGGGCCAGTCCGGGATCTTCGCCCAGCATGAAGAAGTTGAGCGTCGCGCCGTAGCGGGTCAGCGCGTCGACCTCGGCGATCGTCGCCCGCAGGGTTTCGTGCGTGGTCGGCCACGAGAAGAACGGCTCCCCGTCGCTCAGCAGGTGAGCCGTCGGCTCGCCGTCGGTCACCACCAAGATCACCGGCTCGGCATCGGGGTGCCTACGCACGTGCCGGCTGGCGAGCATCAGGGCGTGCTGCAGATTGGTGCCCTGGATCCAGTCCGGCTCGATCTCGGCGAGCTGGACGGGGGAGAGCCGTCGAGCCACCCGGTCGAACCCGATGATCTGCAGCGCGTCCTGCCGGAACCTGGTGGCGATGAGGTGGGAGAGCGCGAGCGCGGTCTGCTTCATCGGCCCCCACCGGCCCTCTTGGACCATGGAGTACGAAAGGTCGACGCACAGCGCGACTGCCGCGGACGACCGGCGTTCGGTCTCGGAGATCGCGAAATCCTCGACGCTCAGGGCGACGGGTGGCTCGGTCACACCCGCCCCGGCCGTCCGCAACACCGCGTTGTGCACCGTCCGAACCGCGTCGATCGGGTGCTCGTCGCCGAACCGCCACGGCCGGCTCGAGCCGATCGGCTCGTCCGCCGCCCCGGTCCGATGATCGTCGTGGTCGCCTCGCCCGGTCGCCTCGAGCTGTCGGAACACCCGGCGCAGCGCGGTCTCCCCGAGCCGGCGCAATGCCTTGGGGGTGAGCCGCAAACCGTCCGGTCCGCGCGTGATGTATCCCTGGCGCTCCAGCTCCTGCTCCAACCGGCGCAGCGCTCGGAGATCGAGTGCTGCGCCGGGACCGAGTTGGCGTTCGAGCGCCTCGACGTCCACGTCGTCCAGGGTCGCTCCTGGGTGCTCCTGAGCGAGCTGCTCGATCAGGGCCTCGACGTCGGCCAGGTCCGCGACTGCCTCCACTGCCTCGCCGTATCCCAGCGGCTGCTCGCCGCGCATCCGAGCCCGGGAGTCCCAGTCGAGGCCCGGGCGCAGGGCACGCAGGTTCTCGCGCAGCTGTGCAAGCTGGGAGGCAAGCTGGGGGTCGCCCAGCGCCTCCTGCATGAGGCGGGCCAGCTCGTCACGCTGCTGCGGTGACAACGAACGCATGAGCCGCTCGGCGGCGGCCGCCCGGCGGGCGAGCAGATCGACCAGCTCGTCGGTGGTGCTGGGGTTCTCCGGGAAGAACTGCCCATGTTTCTCCATGAACTCGCGGAACTGGTCGGTGGTGTCCTCCCCTCGAGCGTGAGCCGCCAGCAGCTGGTTGAGGTCGGTGAGCATGTCACGGACGGCCTGGCTCACCGCGGGATCCTGACCGGAGAGCGCCTGCTTCATGCCGGCGAACTGCGCGTCGAGCACCTCGCGGCGCAGCATGGCCTGGATCTGCTGGTAGATCTGCCGAGCCTCTTCCGACTGCCATTCGTACGACGAAAGCTCGCGCACGGCGCGGGCGGTGTCGTTCGGAAGAGCGTCGAGCTCCATCTCCCGCAGCCGCGCGTCGTCGCTCGAGTCCCGTGCCAGCGCGTCCTTCTCGGCGGCGAGGGCCTGGTCGAGCATCTGGCGTACCCGGTCCAGCGTGCCGGCGAGGTCGCCGCGCCGGCGTACCTCCTCGCGACGGGCCCGGGCCTGCGCCAGCAGGTCGTCAAGTCCACGCCGGCCCTGCGGCCCGCGTCGGAGCAGGTCCCGCAGGGCTTCGCGCAGGCTGGCGCCGGCGAGCACCTCGCGGCCGAGCTCGTCGAGCGCGCTGCGGACGTCGTACGGCGAAGCCAGCGGGTCCGGCCCGCCGGTCCAGGGTCCGTAGCGGAAGTGCCGGCCGTGACGTCGACCGCCGGATCCGTCTGGACGGTGTGAAGGATGGCGTGTGGTCATGGCCGCACCCTCAAGCTCCGTAGATGGTCACGCCGTCGATGGTCTCCTTGGCAAGACGACGGGTGAGGTGAAGGCCTTCCAGGACGAACTCGACCGCCGAGGCGACCTCGCCCGGAGAGGCGGCGTCGCCCATGCCGAGCCGGTCGAGCACCTTCGCAAGACCTGGTACGGCCCCCATTTGGTCCAGCAGCTCGTCGCTACGGGTGAGCTCGCCAGTCTCGACCGTCGTACCCTCCTCGAAGCGAGCCGTGAAGCCGGCAAGATCCAGACCTCGGAGGCGTTCCCGGAACGTCTCGGCGGTCGCGACCCGCAGCTGGTGACCGAAGATCTCCTGCTCGCGACCCTCCTCACCCATCTCGAACTCGACCTTGCCGGCCAGTGTCGGCAGGACGCCGGGCAGGTCGCAGATGCGTGCCACGGCCTCGGGATCGCCGGTGAGCGCCTGGCGGCGCAGCGCCGAGGCGGCGACCGACTCGGCGGCAGAGATCGCGAACCGGGCCGAGATTCCGGATCGCTGGTCGACGGCCGGTGACTCACGCAGTCCGCGGGCGAGCCGGGCGATCACCTCGAGCAGGTGATCGGGAATGGGGGCCGCAAGCTTGGCCTCCTGGGCGATCAGCTCGACTTCCTGGGCTACCTCGAGTGGGTAGTGCGTGCGGATCTCGGCGCCGAACCGGTCCTTGAGCGGCGTGATGATCCGGCCCCGGTTGGTGTAGTCCTCGGGGTTGGCCGAAGCGACGAGCAGCATGTCGAGCGGCAGCCGCAGGGTGTAGCCGCGCACCTGGATGTCGCGCTCTTCGAGCACGTTGAACAGCGCGACCTGGATGCGCTCGGCGAGGTCGGGCAGCTCGTTGAGGGCGAAGATGCCGCGGTTGGTGCGGGGGACCAGGCCGTAGTGGATGGTCTCGGGGTCACCGAGGGTCCGACCTTCCGCGACCCGTACCGGGTCGACATCGCCCACCAGGTCTCCGACGCTGGTGTCTGGTGTCGCGAGCTTCTCGCCGTAGCGCTCTTCGCGGTGTTTCCACGCGACCGGCAAATCGTCCGCAGCTTCCGCCGCAAGTTTGCGGCAGCGAACGCACACGGGTGCGTACGGATGGTCGTTGATCTCGCAACCGTCGATGACCGGGGTCCATTCGTCGAGGAGGCCGACGAGTGTACGCATCAGCCGGGTCTTGCCTTGGCCCCGCTCACCGAGAAGCACCAGGTCGTGGCCGGCGATGAGGGCGCGCTCCAGCTGCGGGAGCACGGTGTCGTCGAATCCGACGATGCCGGGAAACGGCCGGTCGCCGTTGGAGAGCGTGGCGACCAGATTGTCGCGGATTTCTTCCTTGACCGTGCGGTGCTGGTGATTGCTGGCACGGAGCGCGCCGAGAGTCGAAGGTCTTATCACGCTTACGACCGTACCCGCCCTCGCCCATCCCGCTGCAAAATGACCACGGATCGTGGGGAATTGGTCTCTGTAAGTGGCATAGCTGCGCTGCCTCGGTGGTGATTGCCGCGGGTAGTGCACGCCGGCGCTGGTTTTGGCATTTCCGGATGTCGGACATCCGTACGCCCGACGAACGGCTGGTGCCGCGCCGACTCCAGCTGGTCCAGGTGGGTTGCGGAATTGCCTTTCAGCCCGGTGCTGCCGGGCCCGGCGCTGTCGGATGCGTACGCGGTCCGGTTGGTTTTCGTCGCGGGGTGCAGGACGGTGTCGCGGCCGAGGCTACGTGGTGCGGGGGGGGGGGGGGGGGGGGGGGGGAAGGTCGCTGCGACCTGCATGACGTTGCGGCCTACGTGGCAAACGACGTTGCGGTGTGCGTACCCGGTGGCGAGCGAGCGAGGACTTGCCTCCGCTGTGGCGGGTGACGGGTACCTGATTTCGTACGTCGTGGCTGGCGACGGCTGCGGCTTTCCTCCGCGATGACGCGTGGAAAGGCGGGCCCGCTGGTCGGGTCGGCGCTCGGTCGAGCCGAGACCACAGGGTATGACATCCGGTCGGGGTTGGTAGTTCGGGCTTGCGGGAGTGTGGCGGGCGTACGCGAAGTGGCTCTGGTGTTGTGCCGGGTCTGATGCGCGTACACCGAACGACCGCGGCCCTGGTACGAGTGCCACGTGCGTACGACTGGATGTGTCCTGCCTGCTGGTACATGCGTACGACGGGCCGAATGGACGTGCCCCGCCGGCCGGTACATGCGTACGAGTGGCTGACGGACGTGCTCTGCCGGCTGCTTCAGGCGTACGACTGGCCGAATGGGCGTGCCCGGCAGGGCGCGACGTACGTACGTATGACGGCAGCGCCGCCCCGAAGCCGACCAACCTGTCCCGGCGGAGCGACGTCCGCGACTACCCGCGGCTACCTGTAGCCAACCGGCGGATGCATGACCCTGACAGCGGTGAGTTCCCTACCCAACGTGGTCATTTTCGGGGAGGGGCGCGACGGAAGGTCAGGGCTCGTCGGGCAGCGGATGGGCGCGGATCTCCACGCGGTTCTTGCCTTGGCGCTTCGCACGCAGCAACGCCTCGTCGGCGGCCGCGAGCAGCTGAGTCCGCGTGGCGCCATGCCAGGACTGCGCGAGCCCGGCGGTGATCCGGATCCCGCGCCCGGGAGGCAGACAATCCCAGACCCGCTGTTCGATCCGCCGCCTCAGGCCCTCGATCAGCTCGTACGCCTGAGAGGCCGTGTGGTTCGGCATCACGACGACGAACTCCTCGCCGCCGAACCGGGCAATCGCGTCGTCCGGCGACAGCGTGGCCCGCATCTCCTGGGCCAGCTCGCGCAGCAGGTCGTCACCGACGAGGTGCGAGAGCTCGTCGTTCACGCTCTTGAAGTCGTCGATGTCGACGAACGCCACCGTGAGCGGACGACCAGTGGCGGCCGACTCCACCAGCAGCTCCGGCAGGCGGATCTCGATCAGCCGTCGGTTGCCGAGCCCGGTCAACGGGTCACTGAGGTACGCAGCCGCGCGTCGCCGCAGCTCGTCACGCGTCCGCTCGGCATCGAGCCGTTCCTCGAACGAATGCATGCGGGCACGGCGTTCCTCCCAGCGGTCGTTGACGAGACGCCAGGTGAGCTGAGCGAACGCTTCGGCGGCCGGAGTCGACCCGTCGCGGGTACGCAACTGGGTTGCGTACTCCCAGTACGCCCGGGTCGCCAGCACCTGAAGTCGGGGCAAGGTGTCGGCGACCGCGCAGGCCATCTCGGCCTGTTCCAGCGCCTTGGCCAGCTGGCCGTCGTTCGCGTACGCCCGGGCCATCGCGAGGTAACCGATGAGAGTCGCCTCGTGGCGTTGCGTGGCAGCGACGATTCCGAGATTCCTTTCGAGCTCCGGAACGACGTCCACGCCTTCGCCGAGCATCGCTCGTGCCGCACAGGCCAGCACGACGACCTCCGTCGGCCAGTACGAGCGCTCGATGACGTCGACCCCGTCGGGTGCGGACTTGAAGGCCGCGAGCGTCTGCCGGTAGTGCTCGTTCGCCTCGTCGATCCGGCCGATCAGCTCGAGCTCGGCGGCCCAGTTCAGCTGCAGCCACCCGCTGTTGAACGCATAGAGCGTCTGCAGGATGGCGTCCGACAGGGTGGTGGCGACGTCCTGCAGCCGCTCGAGCCAGCCGGTGGCGAGCTCGTAGAGGTCGAGGTTTGCCAGTGCCAGCACCACGGCGTTGATCGCGTGCCCGACGGCGTAGTTGGGTGAGCTGATTTCCTCGAGCAGGACGACGGATCGAGCGAGCTCGTCGTAGGCCGGTTCGAAACGGCCGCGACGCAGTTGCGCCATCGTACGCAGGGCGTGTCCGAAGGCCTCCCACGTCCGATCGTCGAGCGGCTCGGCGATCCTGATCATCTCGGCAGCGACGTCGTCGGCTGCGTCGAACCTGCGCAACTCGTGCAACGCCGCGAAGCGGACGAACCGGAGCCACTGGGCACGATCGTGGGCATGCGGGCCGGTGTCGAGGGCATCCAGCTCGCCCAACACCTGAGTGGCCTCGCCAGATTGGGCACGGATGAGCAGTTCGGATATGTCGGACAACGCGTCAGGGCGCGGCTTCATCGAGCTGGACATGTCTGTCCGCTCCCTGCACCCGCGCGTCTGGTTCCCCCGGCTGGAACCATCGCTCGGCGTCTCCCTCCGTGCTGATGTCGGCTACCTGGACATCGGCTGACCTGACGTCGACCCGGTCAAGACCCCGACCGGCGGACGACATGGGACTGACCCGGAAAGGGTATAGAGCTTCTCAGGGCGAGGCCCTCCGAGGGTGAGGGAGGTACGAAGGCACATGCACCCTCGAAGATCGTCGTTTCGCGTCGGGTCCTTTCTGCAGCCGCTGCTCGTCGACCTGCTGGCCCTGCTGCTTGGCGCCGAGCAGGCAAGCTGGCACGTGAACCGACACCAGACCGGTGGCCTTGGCGACGAGCTCTCGCGACTTGCCGTCACGGCACTCGGCTTCGCGGACGCGGTCGGCAGACGGCTTGTGCTGTCCGGAGTTCCGGCCGACGCCCGACCGGGGACGGTGGCGACGACGACCGGCGTACCGGAGTGCGACTTCGGCTTCGTCGACGAGGACAAGACGGTGGCTGTGGTGATCGACCAGATCGATGCGGCCACGGCGCGCGCCGGAGATGCCCTGGCCGCGTTGGAACGAGCCGACGATGCGAGCCGCGACCTCCTGTTGGACATCCTGCGCGAGCTCTCCCGCCATCGCGCACGGATTGCGTCCCTGCCCCCACCGCAGGATCGGTGCGCCTGACCAGGAGCCGCCCCGTCGCCGGACTGGCCCCAGCCTCACGCCCTTGTTCGGACCGCACGTAGCGCCCTGGCCCGCCCGAACCATCTGGATCGGAAAGGCCACCGGCTTGCCGTGAGCGTCCTGCTAGCGACTCGGGGTTCCGTCGTGTACCCGTGGCCAGCCGTCGGGGCCCCAGGTCAGCTGGTCCATCATCAAGGCACGTGGAGCCGGACTCGGGAGTGGTTGGCCGTCGGGATCGGTGAGCGGGTACGCGTGGTAGAAGAGCATCTCGGTCAAGCGCCCGTCGACTCGTACCGTGGCGACGAACTGATGGCCCGGCGAGGCAAAGTGCTCGTCCCCCACGAGAATTGGCTGTCCGCGCTTGCCTGGGTCGAACGACGCGGTGGGCGAGTCGGCGCGAGCGACGCCTACTGCGTAGTTGCCGTTCGCCGTATAGAGGTTGCCGCTGTAGAACAGGTAGTAACGGCGCTCGTGAGGTCGGTAGACCATTGTCGGAGCCTCCACCGAGTTGCCTTCCCAGGCCTCGGTGACTGTGAGGATGGGGACCGGCTGCCGGGCCAGTGTCAGGCCATCGGCGGACAGTCGGTCGATCATGATCCGTCGATTGCCGATTTCCTTGTAGAGCAGGTAGCGCTGACCGTCAGGTGCCACGAACATGCTCGCGTCGATCATGCTGACGGTCGGATCCTCTCCCAGAGGTTCGGTCCGCAGTTTCCAGCCGGATTCGAGATGCGTCGACGTCGCGACAAACAGCTTCGCAAACTGTCCGGGGCCCGGCCGCATGGAGAAGTAGCAGATCCAACGGTTGCCGATGCGGTAGACCTCGGGAGCCCACGCGTCGACGTTTCCCGGCGGGATTTGGAGGAAGCGGCCAAGGTCGGTCCAGCTGTGGCCGGCATCGGTCGACTTGTACAGTTTCAGGCCCGTGGTGAACGCGTACCACGTGTCTCCTCGGATCACCACGCCGGGATCGGCGGCCGGGCACTCGTGTAGCGGGTTGGGGTAAGCGCCTTCGCCGGTTCGTACGGGGCACGGCTGACCTTGGACGGCTGAGGCGCTACCGCCTGTGGCCGGGAGCCCGGCGAGCACCAGCGCAGCTGCGATGCCGAATCGGCAAAGCTTGCGAGCGGCCGAGCCAGCCGTCCTGCCAACCATCGTGCCGGTTGCCTGTCGCGTGGGATTCATAGACGCATAGCCTCCTGGCCTTGGCGCGGGTGCGCGTTCCGAGGGACTCCTGAAGCCTGCCGGTCGGTGTGGCAAGCGCTTTCCTTCCAACGCGTTCACGACAGTTTCTGCGGGAACAAGGCGTTTCAACGCCGGAAGCCACGTGGCCGAACGGACACACGGGGTGTCTCGTACCTTCGCCGGGCGCCGATCCCTGCCATGGCGAGTGGGCTGTCGCCGCGCCTGGTCATTGAGGGGTCCCACGCCTGGTCATTGGTAGGCGGGAACGAAGTGGGCGCGGCGGGCGGCCCGGCGCAGGGCGGCGAGCAGGGGACGACCGGCCACCAGGACGAGAAGCAGGTTGAGGATCGCTCGGCCGGCGTCCCAGCCGAGCGATGTGGTCACGTAGAACGTCGCGTAGTGCCCGAGGTTGGCAAAGGGCGATGCCTCGGGAACGAACGACATCCCGCGCGGAAGGAAGTCCGCGACCGGCCAGAACCACAAGTTCAGCAGGGCGCCGTAGACGAGGCCGGTCACACAGGCGTACGCCGCGAGCATGGCCCGCTCCGCCCATCCCGACAGCCGAGGCAGGCAGCCGGCGAACAGTCCCACCCAGCCGAGCCCGATCATCTGGAACGGCACCCACGGCCCGATGCCACCCACGATGAGCGCGCCGGCCAGAAGCGACACGACGCCAAGCGAGAAGCCGAACCCAGGCCCGTAGACCCGACCGGCCAGCACGACGAGGAAGAACACCGCGTCGAAGCCGCCGACCGCGGGACTCAACGCCTGCAGGCCTGCGCCGACAGCCGCGAGCACGCCCAGGATCGCGACCGCCTTGACGTCCAACCCACCGTCCGCAAGCTGTGCGGCGACGACGGCGACGGCCAGGGCGACCAGGACCACGAACAGGTACGGAGCATCACGGGTGTGCTCGCCCGCGGCACTCGACGCATCGGCAAGGAACGGCCAGCCGAAGGCCAGCACGCCGAGGACCGACGCTAAAGCCAGCACCGCTGCAGAGCGCGGCTTGATCTCGATGACCCGATGGTTCCGCCCCATCGCGCTCATGTCGTCCCCACCCTCATACAGATATAGGACACTCAACCCCACACGGCCACCGCCAGCACGGTCGCCACGGAGCCCAACTCGACGATCGACCCGAACACGTCACCGGTCACGCCGCCGATCCGTCGTACGACATGGCGCCGCCACACCACGGCGACGCCCAAGCCCACCAGCACACCAGCCACCAGTCGTACGACGTCCCAAGCGGAAAGTACCGAGGCGAACGTCCAGGCGGCAGGAAGCACAGCGAGCGCCACCGGGAACGCGACCGCGAGCCAGCGGGCCGCCCGACTCGCCGTCCCCGCCACGAGCGCGCCGAACCCTTCCGAACGCGCGGACGGGACCCCCGGACCTGCTGCGAGGACCACGCCGGAACGCCCGGTGACCTCACTCAGGACCAGCGTGTAGGCGGCGAGCGCTGGATGGTCGACGGCGATCGCCGCGAGCCCGGCGACCTTGAGGCCGAGCACGAGGACGAGTGCGACGACGCCGAACGCCCCGATGTCGGGCTGACGCATGACCGCGAGGGCGCGCTCCTTCGTGGCCGCGCCGCCGAGCCCGTCGACCGTGTCCGCCAGGCCGTCGAGGTGGAAGGCGCGGGTGACGACGGCCAGCACCGCAACCGCCACGGTCGCCCCGAGCAAGGCGCCAGCGGTGTCCACGAGACGAGCGGTTGTCGCGGCCAACGCCACGCTGGCCGGCAGACCGACGAGCACACCGATCACCGGGAGCCAGCGCAGCGCTCGGGCCGCCAGCTGCTCGTCGACCTGAGGGTGCGCGCGCGCCGGGATCGGCAGTGCCGTGAAGAGCGAGATCGCCGCCACCAGCCCGGCTCGACCTGAGGCGACCGGCGTACGCGCTGCGCTTTCGTCCACCACGTCAGGTCCTCTCGGTCAGCGCAGACGCTGCGGGATCCCAGCCGTCACGAGCCACACCTCGTCCGACTCCGCCGCCACCTGCGAATTCAGCCACCCCAGGTGGTCGCGAAAGATCCTGCCCGCGTAGGTGGCAGGGACGACACCGCTGCCGACCTCGTTGCTGATCGCCACCACGAACCGACGGGTGTTCCGCCACGCGTCGAGCAGCGCGTCGGTCTGCTCGGCGAGCGCCTTGGCCGCCACGTCGGCAGGACCGTGCCCCTCGGAGCTGAAGACACCGCAGTCGTCCATCGTCGCCGCCAGCCATGTCGACAGGCAGTCGATGACCAGGGGCTCGGGGTCGTCGGTGGCGAGGAGGGTGACCAGGTCGCGGGTCTCGACCGTACGCCAGTGGTCCGGTCGGCGTTCGCGATGCAGGGCGACCCGGTGCTTCCACTCCGGGTCGTCGTCACTCGGTTGTGGACCGGTGGCCGCGTACGTCACGGAGCCCGCGCCCTCCACCATGCGTTCGGCGACCTGCGACTTGCCGGACCGAGCGCCGCCGAGGACCAGCACACGGTGCGCCCGTCGCGACGGATTTGGCGCAAGCTCGTCGATGGTGGCGACCTCGTGGAGGATTCGGGAGGCTGCCTGGACGATCGGGAGTGCGAGGACGGCCCCGGAGCCCTCGCCGAGCCTCATCTCGAGATCGAGAACTGGTCGGAGGCCCAGGTGTGCGAGCGCGCGAGCTGCGCCTGGCTCAGCCGACAGGTGCCCCGCGACGAGTGCCGACACGACGTCCGGGGCGAAGCGGGCGGCCGCGAGCGCGGCGGCACTGGCGACCACTCCATCCACGATCACCGGCACTCTCGAGGCTGCCGCACCCAGGAGGAAGCCCACGGTCGCGGCGTGCTCGAACCCTCCGACGGCCGCCAGCACCCCGAGCGGGTCCTGCGGATCGGGCTGATTCACCTGGAGGGACTGCCGGACGACGTCGACCTTGCGGTACCACGTCGCGTCGTCGATGCCGGTTCCGCGTCCAGTGACGTCCTCAGCCGGAGCGCCGGTGAAGGCCGCGACCAGCGCCGCCGCCGGTGTCGTGTTGCCGATGCCCATGTCACCGGTCAGCAGGCAGCGGTATCCCTCGGCCACGAGGCGGCGGGCGATCTCGATTCCGGTGGCCACCGCGTGCGCCGCATCGTCACGGCTCATGGCCGGACCGCGGCTGAGGTCGTCGGTGCCTCGTCGGATCCTGCGCTGGTGAAGGAGCGGATGCGGCTCGAGGTCGGCGGCGACGCCCACGTCGACGACGGTGAGCCGGACGCCGTTCTGGCGGGCGAGCGCATTGATCACCGCCCGACCTGAGAGGAACGTCTCGACCATCGCCGACGTGATGCTCTGCGGCCAAGGCGAGACACCCTGGGCGTGGACGCCGTGATCGCCGGCGAACAGCGCCAGCGCTGCCGGCTCGGGTACGGGCGGGAAAGATGTGCCGGCGAGCCCTGCCAGGCGTACGCTCACGTCCTCGAGAGCGCCGAGCGAACCTCGAGGCTTGGCGAGCCGATCCTGATGGGCACGTGCCCTCGCCATCGCATCCTCGTCGGGTCCGCGGATGGCAGCGCAGGTTTGCGCGATGAGCGCGAGGTGGTCGCGCGATCCGGCCTCAGGCGTTGTCACGGGCTGTCCTTACGGTTGGACGAGACTCGCGTCCGCATGAACTCGTACTCCCGCATTCTCCGTCGCCGGTCTCCCGCGCGCTTTCCTCCATGGAGGGATCCTTACACCGCCCACCCCCACCCTCCTGACAATGACCACGTTTCGTCGGTCATTCACTGCTCTCAGTGGCCTACATGCACCGGGAAGGTGGCGAAAGACTCGGGAAGTCGGTCGAGACCAGCAAGGTCAAGGGCGCACGGCAAGGTCGCGGGCCTGCTGGCGTGGAGAATGAGGACGCCGGCTGGTGGCCGGGGCGGCAGGTCCGACGCCGGGGTGTCGTACGGCATACGTACGTGTGTCGGGTGCTCTGACACACGGCGTACGAGGTGATGTCGTACGACCAACGTTCCCCGGATGTGGGGCGTCGGCGAGGTGCGACGGGACGTCATCTCTCCATGCCAGCAGTACCGGCGGGAAGCGGTGCCGAGCGTCTGAGATACGAGGCCGCATGCGTAGCTCAGATGGCGAAGTGGAGGGTGTCGCGGCAGTACGCCGATGGGCACCGCCCGCGCCGGGCGTCTACGGCGTACCCGAGAGTGGCCCCACATCCGGGCGATCTACGAGCGCACCGGCTTCGGCTACACCGGCCACCATGAGTTCGTCTGGCCGACCCGCGTGGGTGACATACCCGTCGCGTCAGAACCGCCGGTGCCCGGGTTGGTCGTTCGGCGCTCGTTCGACACAACGGCACTCGGCTCGCGGCATTCGCAGATGAACGCCCGATCGGTCTCATCGAAGTCGAGAGCCTGGCAGATGCCGAGCGGATCGCCCGTCACGGCGGCTGAGCCGATATCGGAAACCTTCACATCGTCGATGCGGCGTACGAAGACCAAGGCGTGGAAGACTGGTTGCTCACCCAGGCGGCTGAGTGGCTCCGGCTGTCAGAAGTCACGCGGCTGCTGGGGTAGGCCATGTCGGACGATCGGTCGCACGACCATGCAACGCCCGACATCTTCCGACGCATGGGCTTCATCGAGCTCACGAAGACCGCACGTGGGTGGAGTCGTGAGCCTGCTGGCTGACGTACGGCCTCGCAGTGTCCTCTCTTTGACACCGTGGTGTCTTGACTGGTCGGACGCGTGTCGCCTAGATTCCGGTAATCGATTACTCACGTGATCCCGGTGGCCTCGGCCGGGGTCCTCGATCGGTCGGCGGAATGAACGAAACGCAGCGGGCGGCTGGGCGACAGCGAGTACGCATGAGCGACGTCGCGCACCGCGCGGGCGTTTCGGCGGCCACCGTGTCGCGGGCGTTGAACAATCACCCGACGGTGCATCCCGAGCTGGTCGAGCGGGTACGGCAGGCCGCGACCGAGCTCGGCTACCAGCCGAACCGCGTGGCACGCAGCCTTCGCCGCCGTGCCGGCAGTGTGTGGGCGTTGGTCATCTCCGACATCGAGAACCCGTTCTTCACATCGGTCGCACGAGGCGTCGAGGACGTCGCGCTGCAGTCCGGCTACTCCGTCGTGCTCTGCAACACCGACGAGAACCTCGCGAGGGAGCGCCGCTACCTCGACGTCGTCTTGGCAGAACAAGCGGCCGGCGTGGTCATCGCGCCCGCGTCGGATCGGACGGACATCAGCCTGTTGCGTGATCACGGTGTGCCGGCGGTCACGATCGACCGGCGGATCCACAACGTGGACGTGGATTCCGTCGTGGTCGACAACTTCGCTGGAGCCAAGCGGGCCGTCATACACCTGCTCGAGGCCGGTTACGAGCGGGTCGCCTGCATCTCCGGCCCGGCGAAGCTCACGACCGCCGTCGAGCGCCGAAACGGTTACGTGGCGGCCTTGCGAGAGTCTGGGCGAGGAGTCGACCGCCGCTACATCCGGCAGGCGGACTACCGCGTCGAGGGTGGCTATCAGGCGGCGTTGGAGCTTCTCGAGCTCACACCGCCACCCGATGCCCTGTTCGTAGCGAACAATCTCATGGCCGCCGGTGCCATGCGTGCACTACGTGAACGCGGGCTCGATGTGCCGGAAGCGATCGGTGTCGTCGGGTTCGACGACTCGCCGTGGGCTCCGCTCATGGCGCCAGCGCTCACGATCGTCGAGCAGCCGACCTACCGGCTTGGAACCGAGGCGGCACGGCTCCTCCTGCGCAGGCTTCGCGACCCGTCGGCATCCACGGAGGCTGTCGTGCTGGCGACCGAACTCCGCGTTCGCGAAAGTTCCCGCAGACCACGACCATGAGGGGGTCTCGTACCCATGACAGATCCGTACGACTGGCCGGTCCTCTCTCGTTACGACGCCGCCCACTCGCTGCGTGTCGCCCTTCCACTCGGCGGCATCGGTACCGGCACGGTGAGCCTTGGCGGACGTGGTGACCTTCGTGACTGGGAAGTGGTCAATCGTCCGGCCAAAGGGTTCAGCCCGAGGTGGAGCTTCTTCGCGATCCGTACGGCACCGGTTGACACCGAAGGCCAGACGGGCGTCGTCGCGCGGGCGCTCGAAGGGCCGCTCGATCCCGTGCTGTACGAGGGTGCGCATGGCTCGCCCGTGCCCAACCACGGGTTGCCCCGGTTCAGGCATTCGGAGTTCTTGGCTGCGTATCCGTTCGGTCAGGTGCAGCTCAAAGATCCCGATGTTCCGGTCGAGGTACGCCTGCAGGCATTCAATCCCTTGGTGCCGGTGGACGCCGACGCCAGCGGTATCCCGATCGCCGTCCTGCGCTACATCGTGCGCAACACGAGCGACCACGAGATCGACGTCTCGATTGCAGGAAGTCTGCAGAACTTCGTGGGCACGGATGGCTCGGCTGGTGAAGCGCGCGACAATCGCAACGTCGTACGCCGTGAGTCGTTCGGCACCGGACTGTACTTGTACTCGGACGGCGTCGATCCCGCAGCCGAGCAATGGGGAACGCTTGCCTTGGCGGTCGTCGGGGACCATGACTCGGTGACCACCAGGACGGCGTGGGCCGAGCACACCTGGGGTGGCGAGCTTCTGGACTTCTGGGACGACTTCACCGAGGACGGCGAGCTCGACGAGCGGTCCGGACGTCGTGAGATGCCGATGGCGTCGCTTGCTGTCAAGCAGCGCTTGCGCCCAGGGGAGACGCGTGCGTTCACGTTCTTGCTGGGCTGGCATTTCCCGAATCGTCAAAGCTGGGATGGCAAAGCGACGGTCGGCAACTACTATGCCACGCGATATGCCGACGCCTGGCAGGTCGTGGCCGACACCGCGGCCAGCTTGCCGGAGCTGGAGAACCGGACCAAGGCGTTCGTTCAGGCGGTCGTCGACGCCGACCTTCCGCACGTCGTCAAGGAAGCCGCGCTCTTCAACCTGTCGACGCTTCGCACACAGACCAGTTTCCGGGCCGCTGACGGCAGGCTGTTCGGCTGGGAGGGGTGCAACGACACAAGCGGAAGCTGTCACGGCAACTGCACGCACGTCTGGAACTACGAGCAGGTCACGCCGTATCTCTTCGGAGATCTGGCGCGCTCGATGCGCGAGATCGAGTTCTGTTACGCGACTGCTGACGACGGTCGCATGAGCTTCCGGATTCCGCTTCCACTCGAGCGGGCTCGAGAGGAGCATTGGACAGCCGCTGCTGACGGTCAGATGGGGTGTCTGGTCAAGCTCTACCGTGAGTGGCGGCACTCCGGCGACGACGACTTCCTGCGCCGCCTGTGGCCGCACGCGCGAAAGGCGTTGGAGTTCGCCTGGATCCCCGGCGGCTGGGATGCCGACCGGGACGGGGTCATGGAGGGCTCGCAGCACAACACCATGGATGTCGAGTACTTCGGACCCAATCCGGAGATCGGCTGCTGGTACCTCGCGGCGCTCCGCGCCTGCGAAGAGATGGCAGACCACCTGGGCGACACGGAGTTCGCCACGACGTGTCGAGAGCTCTTCGAGCGCGGCAGCGCGTGGCTCGACGCCAACTTGTGGAACGGCGAGTACTACCGGCACGAGATCCGTCCACCGATGACGGAGGACGCCATCGCACCGGGCCTGCGGCTGCCAGGCATCGGTGCCCGCGACCTCGTGCATCCTGAGCTGCAGATCGGTGACGGATGCCTCGCCGACCAGCTGGTGGGCCAGAACCTCGCGCACCTCAGTGGGTTGGGATACCTGCTCGAGCCCGATCATGTCCGCGGGGCGCTGGCGAGCATCTACCGCTACAACCGACTCGATTCCGTGGCAGGCCACTTCAACCCGATGCGAAGCTATGCCTTGGGGGACGAAGGTGGCTTGCTCGTGGCGTCGTACCCGCGCGGCAACCGACCCGACCGACCGTTCCCGTACTTCGCCGAGGTGTGGACAGGTCTGGAATACACCGCGGCCGTGGGGATGATCCTCGACGGGATGACCGAGCAGGGCATCAGCGTCATCGAGACCGTGCGACGCCGGTTCGACGGTCGCCGTCGGAACCCGTTCAACGAGGCGGAGTGCGGGCACCACTACGTGCGTGCGATGGCGAGCTGGGGAGCGATCCCGGCTCTGACCGGATTCCTGTACGACGGGATCGAGCAGTCCATGCGCTTCGCCGCTGCCGATACGTCGACCGGGCAGCCGACGCGGTGGTTCTGGTCCAACGGGTACGCGTGGGGAACGGTGGAACAGCGCCCCACGGCTGACGGCATCGAGGTCACCCTGACCGTCGTAGAGGGCTCGCTCCGGCTTCGCCGGTTGCTGCTCTCAGGCATGGGAGTTCAGGAGCTCGGCGACCGAACCTTGTCGGGCGGGGACCGGCTGGTCGTGCGGTTCTCGGCGTGATGGCAGCGCCGCTCGTGACCTTTGCGGCGCCGAACCCGTGGAGTATGTTGACCTTCCATGAAGGCGGCGGTACTTCACAAGCCTGGTGAGCCGTTGCGTATCGAGGATCTTCACCTGGAGAAGCCACGGCAGCGCGAGGTCCTGGTACGCGTGATGGCCGCAGGGGTCTGCCACACAGATCTGCATTACATGCATGGCGATCTTCAGTGCCCGTTGCCCGTCGTTCCCGGGCATGAAGGCGCCGGCATCGTCGAGGACGTCGGTCCTGGCGTGACGACGGTCCGTGTGGGCGATCCGGTCATCCTGATGTGGCGGCCCCGCTGTGGCAGATGTCGCTACTGTGCAGTCGGCCGGCCTGCGTTGTGCGAGGCTACGAAGATCCAAAAGGCGACAGGTGGTCTGCTGGACGGAACGAGCCGGCTCCGGCTCGGCTCCGGCCGCGATGTCAAGCACTTGCTGGGAGTCGCGTGCTTCGCCGAGCGTTGCGTCGTCGCCGAGGAGTCCGTGATCTCGATTCCACCGGACATTCCGTTTCCGATCGCCTCCATTGTGGGGTGCGCGGTCATCACGGGTCTTGGCGCGGTGCTGAACGTCGCGAAGGAGGTGGCTGGCTCGAGTGTTCTCGTGCTCGGAGCCGGCGGGGTCGGTCTGTCGAGCGTCCTCGGTGCTGCCTTGCTCGGTGCACACACGATCATCGCTGCCGATGTCGTCCCCGCACGACTCGCGTTGGCGAAGCGACTCGGGGCAACGCACACGATCGACGTACGGACGAGTGACTTGACAGCCGCGGTCACCGACATCTGCCCAGAAGGAGTCGACTGGGCGTTCGAGGCCGTGGGCCGCCCGAGCATTCTCGAGCAGGCGTTGTCGTGTCTGCGGATCGGCGGGACGCTTGTCGCCATCGGGCTCGGAAAGGTCGGTGAGACGTTCCGCGTCGGGCTCAACGAGCTTGTGCAGCAGGAAAAACGGGTGATCGGAAGCCTGTACGGGTCGGCCAACACGACCGTCGACATCCCGAGGCTGCTGGCTCTCTACCAGGCGGGCAAGCTGCCGCTGCAGGACCTCCTGGGCGATTCGTATGCTCTGGACGACGTCAACGACGCGTGCCAGGCGCTGGTCGAAGGCGCCACCGGCCGCGCGGTGATCGTTCCGGCTGACTAGAACCGGCCACGGTCATCGGCCCACGTTCCCTGACGCGAAACGCACGACCGCGACATGTCGCACCTGTCACGTGTCGTGCGGTCGATCCCCCGAACGTTCGTCGGGGGCGTGCAGCTCGATGTGCGGTCGCGGCCGCAGCCGACGGTCGAGCTGATCGACAGCTCCGGCAAGTTGGACGGCGGCCTGCTCCATGTCGCGATGTGCCCGGTCTCGTTCGCCGATGGTGACGGCGAGTGTGAGTGCTGTCAGGGAGGATGACGCGCCGAGGAGCTGAATCATCAGGAGGTTGTTGTAGAACTCACCATCGGCGAACGGCCCGGAGACACCGACCGCACCGTAGATGATGATCGCCGTGGTCATGAGGACGGTCGGTGCGGCTCCGGGAAGCCGGTACCGGACGGCGGCCCAGATCAGGACCGGGAACACGAGGAAGAGCAACTCGGTCGAGCTGGTGATGGCGAGGAATCCCACGACCAGCGTGGCCGCGACCAGCGCGACCGCCTCGACCAACTGAGCCGGCCGGATGCGAAACGGTCGGCGGATTCGTGCGACGACGAGGATGAACGGGGTGACGACCAGCACGCTCATCGCGTCGCTGATCCAGGTGAGCAGCCACCGGATCAAGACGCTGCCGGATGTCTCGAGCCCGAGGAACGCGCGCGATCCGATGGCAAGCATGGAGATCAGCAGGGCGCCCACCCCGGCACCTGCCACGACGAGCCACAGTAGGTCGCGCAACCGGATCACGTCGGGGCGAAACTGGCGGGCCCGCAGGATCAGTGCGGCACCCGTAACTCCAATCGTCGGGGCAAGGCTCATCAAGAAGGCGAAGAGCACCGACCGGCCAGACGCGAGATTGACCAGTAATGCTCCGATCATGATGCCCGGCCACACCCGGACTCCCCACAGCACGAGCGCCGCGAGCGCGAGGCCGATGGGCGGCCATACAAGATAGATGTTGCCGGTCTCGATTCGCTGAAAAAAGCCGATTTGGGCGACTCCGAAATATCCCGCGGCAATGGCGGCGATTTGCAGCGCAGAAATCCTGACGCTCCGTACCGTGATCTGTCGGATGAAAGCAGGCCACCTTGCCACGCCTCTCATCGTACGTCGGCTGGGATATCCAACGTACGAGGGGAAGTTGCGGCGTTTGAGCCTCGAATGTAGGACGTAACGTAGCCGCGCGTGTGAGTAAGCTCTTTCTGGCGACGCGATCTGAGGTCCTGCTGCATCGTGGCCTCATGGACTGGTGGAACGCGTTGGAGCCAGGGGTACGGCAAGGTTTGCTCATCGCGGCCGGGGCACTTGCTGTCATCGCAATTGTCATGGCGATCCAGCTGATCGCGTCCTGGCGAGCCAGCAAGAGCGCAGTGAAGCTGCTCGAACGCCATGGGATGGAGCAGCGTCGCATGTGGGAAACCATGGCAGAGGAACGGATGCGGCGGGCATTCCTGGCCGAACGGCGCACGGCGTACGCGCACTTCATGCATGTCGCGGCCGACTATGAACGGTCGATCGGCGAGAGTCGTGCCGGGTCGTACGAGCCGGACAGCATGGCACGACACGTCGGCCACACGCCGGAGAGCCCAGCCGGCGCAGACCTTCCAGTTTTCGACGACGGTGAGCCCAGGCGGCAGGAGTCGCCGACGACCGCACGAATTCGTGAGGAGCTCTCGCACGCGCGGGAGATCGTGCGCCTGCTTGCGCCTTCCGACGTGCGATTCGCCGCCGATCGGTGGTACATCGATCTGGTCCGAGCCGATCCAGCTGGTGTCCAGAGAGCAAAGAACGAGTTCCTCGCCCACGCACGGGCCGACCTCGGCGCAGAGGACCCTGACCGGGCCGCGAGACGCGAGCGTATGGCGAAACAAGTCCCGCCACCGCGATTCCCGCGGTAGTCCTCACTCCGGTGGGAGGCCACGGCCCCGGCGACGGTAGAGCTCCAGGATGCGTTCACGTGGAATGACACCGCACCGCTTGGCCCACGCTTCGTAGTCTGCTGCAAGCTCCCGCACCACCGACGGATGTGCGTCCGCGAGGTCGGTGAGCTCGGTGCGATCCTGCTCGATGTCGTAGAGCTCCCAGGGCTTTCCGTACTTGCGGACCAGCTTCCAGCGACCACGCCGGATCGCCGCATTGCCTTCGTGCTCCCAGAACAACGTCCGCGTGGTCGTGTTCGCGCCTTCGAGGGCGGGAAGCATGCTGACGCCCTCGCACGGCGGGACGGGGTGACCGGCTCGCTCGTCGGGATAGGACGCTCCGGCGGCGTCGAGCAGCGTGGGCAGGACGTCGACGAGCTGGAAAGGCTGGTGGTCGATCCGAGGTTGGGTACCCAGCCGGGCCGGCCAGTGCACGATGAACGGCGTCGCGATGCCACCCTCGTGCACCCAGTGCTTGTACTCCCAGAAGGGCGTGTTGGAAAGGTTCGCCCAGGCCCGCCCGTAGCTTTGGTACGTGGACTCCGGTCCCGGGGCGAGACCGGGGACGTTTCCGGGCACCACAGGTTGCCCGTCGCGAGTGAGCTCCGGCAGGGGTACGAAGCTCGTCACGAACTCCTTCACCGACTCCGGCGGCATCTCCTCCGCGCATCCACCGTTGTCGGAAAGGAAGATGATGAGCGTGTCGTCGAGTTCGCCAAGGCATTCCAACGCTCGGAGCACCTTCCCGATGCCTTGGTCCATGCGGTCCACTTGAGCCGCGTAGACCTCCATCCGTCTGGCCTGCCACGACTTGTGGTCGACGTCCTTCCAGGCGGGTACCCGTTCATCACGGCCAGACAGGGGCCAGGACGGGTCGATGAGACCGGCGGCGACGAGTCGCTCGAGGCGTTCCTCCCGTAGCTGGTCCCAACCGGCATCGAACCGGCCTCGATAAGTGGCGATGTCGGCTTCATGTGCGTGCAGCGGCCAGTGCGGAGCGGTGTAGGCGAGGTAGAGGAAGAACGGCTGGTCGGCATGTGCCGCGTGGTGCTCCTCGACGAAGCGAACGGCGTTGTCACTGATCGCGTCCGTGTAGAAGAACTCGGGGTCGAGGGCTTCGGCTTCGGCGAGTTGCTCGTCGCGATACAGCGTCCGTGGCTGGTAGAAGCTCCCAGCGCCTTCCAACGTCCCGAAGAACCGATCGAAGCCGCGGCGGGTGGGCCAGGCGCCGTTCGGCGTGTCCATGTTGCTCGCGAGGTGCCACTTGCCGGACATGTAGGTCGCGTATCCGGCCGCGGAGAGAGCCTCGGCAATGGTCACGCAGTTCTCTGACAGATTGCCGGGATAACCATCGGGACGGTCGTCGAAGTTGAGGATTCCGATGCCCACCTGATGCGGGTGCAGGCCGGTGAGGAGCGAGGCCCGCGACGGCGTGCAGCGCGCCGTGTTGTAGAACTGCGTCAGTCGTATGCCGTGCTGTGCCAGCCGATCGAGGTGCGGTGTCTGGATCTCTCCGCCATAGCAGCCGATGTCGGAGAAGCCCATGTCGTCGGCGAGGATGAGAACGATGTTGGGTCTGTTGCGAGTCAATGGGCGTCCTCTTGGTTGTTACGCGATTGCCTTCTTTACCGCAGGGGGTGGGGTCACGGGGTCGTCGACCGGCTTGTCGTAGGTCTCTGGCAAGGACACCAATGACACGAGTGCAATGACCGCGATGATGAGCACGTACGCCGCGACCGGCCACGACGCGTTTCCGAAGGTGTTCACGAGCCAGATGCCGACGGCTGGCGCGATGGCGCCGGACGGGAGAACGCCTATCTGGTAGACGAAGGACATGCCGCTGTAGCGCACCCGGGTCGGATAGATCTCGGCGAACATCGCACCTTCCGGTCCGTACATCACACACGAGGCGACGCCCCACCCGACGACGACGGCCAGGGCGATGAGCCAGCGGGAGCCGGTGTCGATGAGGGCGAAGAGCGGGAATGCCGTGAGGGCGGCGATGCCGGCACCCACCATGAAGACCGGGCGTCTGCCGACGCGGTCGGAGACTCGACCGGCCAGGGGGATGACGAAGAACCCGACCACCGAGGCGATGGTGAGGCTGTCCAGGACGTACGACTTCGGCAGCGAGAGCACTTGCACCACATAGGCGAGCAGGAACGCGTTGTAGATGTTGAACGTCACGCTTTCGCTCAGTCGGGCACCCATTCCGAGCAGGGTGGTCTTCGGGTGCTGGCGGATCACCTCGACCAACGGGACGCGTGACCGCTGGCCACTTCGAAGCACTCGCTCGAAGGCAGGCGGCTCGCTGACCCGCAAGCGGATGAAAAGACCCACGGCCACGAGCACGATGCTTGCGATGAAGGGGAGACGCCAGGCCCAGGCCTGGAGTGCGTCCTCGCCGAGGAGGTTGACACCACTGACCGCAAGCGTCGACAGAAGCAGCCCGATCGGTACGCCGAGCTGGGGCCAGCTGCTGAACCACCCGCGTCGCCGGTCGGGCGCATGCTCGACGCACAGCAGAATCGCACCGCCCCACTCGCCTCCGAGGCCGATGCCCTGCAACATGCGCAAAAGGAGGAGCATGATCGGTGCGGCGACGCCGATGTCGCTGTAGGTCGGAAGCAGCCCCATCGCGAACGTCGCCAGACCCATGATCATCATCGTGACCACGAGCATCGGTTTGCGACCGATCCGGTCGCCGAGATGACCGAAGATCACGCCACCCAGGGGGCGGGTCACAAACCCCGCGGCAAAGGTCGTGAATGCGACCAGGGTGCCGATCAGCGGTGAGAAGGTCGGAAAGAACTGCTGGTTGAAGACCAGCGCCGCCATGGTGGCGTAGAGAAAGAAGTCGTACCACTCGACCACGGTGCCGGCCAGACTCGCTGCGGCGACCTGGCGGATCGAGGCGACGGGGCCGTCTGTTCGAAGCAAGGTCGTCTCACCTCGCAGCGCGTCTTCCTTGACCGGTTGGGTCTTTGTGCTTTGGGTGTCTGCAGTGTCCCTTCTAATGGGACATTGCTCCCGATGGCGGGACAGCCCTGTTACTCTCAACGTTCACCACATAGCTGGTCAACCCTTGAGCGGCGGGTTGGCCGACGATGGGCTCAAACGTCCTGCTGGGTGGGCCTTGGCGTCCTGGTAAACGGTCCTCAGGCCTCGAGGCGTCATACAAATCAAGAGATGTCTGCCTGGGTTGCGGGACGGTGGGTCGACGAGTCGGTGGGCCACTTCCCGCACCTCGAAACGCAAAGGGAGAGGCGGGAACGGTGAGCGAGCTGCTCGGACGAGCTGTCAAGGTTCTCGATGTGCTGGGTCGGGCCGAGACCGACCTCGCGATCCGTGAGATTGCGAGCCGGGTGTCGCTACCCAAGAGCTCGGTGCAACGGCTCCTGCGCAGCCTCGTCCAGACCGAGATGGCGATTCAGGATCCCACGACACGGCGTTACCGGCTGGGGCCGCGGACGCTTGCGTTGGGAATGGCGTACCAACGAAAGGTCAATGTGCGTGCGGTCGCGATGCCGTACATGGCGCGGCTGCGGGACCGCACCGGCGAGACGGTAGGCCTTTCGATCCCGGTCGGCGAGGAGATGCTGCACGTCGACCAGGTGGAAAGCTCGGCCGAGCTGCGGCGGACGTTCGAGATCGGTCGGCCGTATCCCCTCTGGGCAGGAGCGCCGAGCCGACTGGTGCTCGCCGGAATGCCGGACGAGGACGTCGAACGCATCGCCAAGGAACGCAAGAACGGCGGAGTGTCGCCGGTGCGTCCGTTGTCACCGGAAGACCTGATGCAGGCCGTGCGTCGGGCACGCAACGACGGGTATGCCGCGGCGTTCGAGGAGACGATTGCCGGAGTGAACACCGTGGCGGCGCCGGTGGTCGGCGACTCCAACCAGGTCGTGGCAACCATCTCCGTCACGGGCCCGACCGTGCGGTTCAGCTGGCAGGCGATGGAGGCGATCCTGCACGACCTGCTGCACACCGCAGAGGCCATCAGCATCAAGATCGGTGGCCGGGCACGGATGCGTCCGGCGATGCCTGTCTTGCGCTGACGTCCTCTCACCCCGCAAATGACCACGTTCGGTCGGCTCGTCACACCCGACAGGTGTATCCATGGGCCTGTTGGCTCCAGATAGCCGCGGCCAGTTGTGCCGCTAACCGGCTGGGCTCCTGCGTCGGTTGCGCACAGTCCGGCTGCCTGGGTTGCGCATGGTCCGGCCGCGGTTCAGTGCCGTCGCTGGCGACAGGCATGGGTGCAGCAGGGTCGACTTCTCCGCAGACATGCGGGGGAGCGTGTCGTGGGCCTTGGACTTCCCGCAGACATTCGTTGCCAACAACGGCCTTGATGCCCCTGCCAGGTGGAAATGGGCCACCGAACGTGGTCATCGTTGAAGGGATTGCGTACGAACGTCGCACGCTCTAACGTACCGCGTTACGTCATCTTCACCTACTGACCACATCCAACGAGTGTCCCGACATGCGGGTCAGCGGATACGCGCAGGGAGAGGTCGACTTGGCAGCTACTGAATCGACGGCTGTAGAGGGCACGGCGCGGCCTGCCCGCGTAGCGGAAACGTCCGGTGCCAACCTGCGCGCGCGGCAGAGGCGCCGCGAGTACGCGCTGTTCGCAGCGTTCGTCGCTCCTAACGTCGTTCTCCTGGCCGTCTTCTCGTACTGGCCTGTCATATACAACGGATACCTCAGCCTGACAAGCTGGGACCTGCTGTCGCCCACCAAGCCGTTCGTCGGGTTCGCCAACTACGCCGACATGTTCTCAGATCCCGACTTCATCGCGGTGCTGTGGCGCACGCTGTGGTTCTCGGGGGCCATCGTCGTCGTCAGCATGGCGGCGGGTCTCGCGATCGCCATGCTGTTGAACCAACGCCTGTTCGGTCGCAACCTGGTCCGGACGTCCGCCTTCGCCCCGCACATCCTGAGCGGTGCCGCGATCGGGACCATCTGGCTCTTCATCTTCGACCCCAGCTACGGACTGCTGAAGGCTGTCATCGAGCCGATTGGCCTCACCTCACCGGCGTGGATGACCGACTCGGCGTGGGCGCTGCCGGGCCTCATCATCGTGTACCTGTGGAAGAACATCGGCTTCGTCGCGGTGGTCTACCTCGCCGGGTTGCAGAACATGCCGCGCGACTTGTACGAAGCGGCGAAAATCGATGGTGCGGGCTCGTGGGTGCTGTTCTGGCGGATCACGTTCCCATTGCTGTCCCCGGTGACGTTCTTCGTGGCGATCACCACGGTCATCGGGACGTTCCAGGCCTTCGACATCATTGCCATCATGACGAACGGCGGTCCCGGCGACGCGACGACCACCCTGTCGTGGTACGTCTACCAGCAGGCGTTCCAGGCATTGGACGCAGGACATGCGGGCGCCGGCGCGATCGTGATGTTCGTCCTCCTGCTCTTCATCACCGGTGCTCAGGCACGGATCATGGAACGGAGAGTGCACTACCGATGAGCATGATCGTGAGTGAGCGGCAGCATTGGGTGGTGCGGGCTGCGCTGTACGTCGCGCTGCTCATCGTTGCTCTGATCGCGCTCGTACCCCTCTACTGGCTGTTCACGTCGTCGATCACCCCATCGGGTGAGATCTTCCAGTTCCAGTGGTTCCCGGTTCACCTGGAGTTCAACAACTACCCGGAGGCGTGGGCGGCCGGACCGATCGCGCGGCTCTACATCAACTCCGTCCTCGTGACGGTGGTTGGTGCCGTGCTGCAGATCAGCGTGGCGGTGCTCTCGTCGTACGCCTTTGCGTACCTGCGGTTCCCGGCGAAGAACGTCGTCTTCATGGCGTTCCTCGGCGCCATGATGGTGCCGGGCGCGGTCGTCCTGTTGCCGAACTACCTGACGATCGCCACGATGGGCTGGGTCAACACGTACGCCGGGATCATCCTGCCAGGCGTGGGAAGCGTCTTCGCGATGTTCCTGCTACGCCAGCACATGATGTCGTTGCCGGCAGAGGTCATCGAGGCCGCGAAGGTCGATGGTGCGAGTCACCTGCGCATCCTGTGGAGCGTCGTGCTGCCGATGTCGCGACCGATGGTCGTGACCGTCGTCATCATCGCCCTGGTGGAGAAGTGGAATGACTTCATCTGGCCGTTGGTGGTGACGTTCACCGACCAGATGCGGACCCTGCCGGTCTGGCTCCTCACGTTGAAGAACACCGAAGGCTTCACCAACTGGGGTGCGGTGATGGCCGCGACCGCGTTCATCGTCGTTCCACCACTCGTCGTGTTCTTCTTCGCCCAGCGCCAGATCATCGCCGGCCTGACCCAGGGCGCGACGAAGGGTTGAGCCACCGTGCCTGGCGTTCGGCGTGGTGAGATCGTCTTGAAGGTACGCGGGAGGACGGATGTCGAGGCTCGGCCGGCGTGAGTTCCTTGCGGCAGTCGGCGGACTGACCGGGCTTGTCGGAGTCGCGTCAGGATGTGGTCGTGGCGCGTTCACGCAGGTTGTCGGCAGTGTTCCGCGAGACTACGCCAGACGGATCCACGTGGTGTTCTGGCATTCGTTCGCCGACCCGTTGAAGAGCGCACTGCAGGAGCTCATCGACGAGTTCAACCAGTCCCAGTCCGACATCTACGTCGAAGGGCAGTTCCAGGGCAGTTACGAGCAGACCATGCAGAAGGTAGCGGCTGCGATCGTCGCCCGGCAGATTCCCGACCTCGTCATCTTCTCCGAGGTCACGTGGCGGAAGATGCACCTCGCCGATGCGCTGGAGCCGTTGAACGACTACTTCGGTGACGGCCTCACTCCCGACGTCTACATCGACCAGTTCATCGAGGAAGGAACCGTCAAGGGGACCATCTGGTGGGTGCCGTTCGCCAGGAGCACGCCACTGTTCTACTTCAACCGGCAGCTCTTCGCTGACGCGGGCCTGCCCGATCGGGCGCCGAAGAGCTGGGAAGAGTTCCGGGAGTGGGCGCCGGCGCTCATGAGCGTCAAGGGCAAGAACGGCTCACCCAAGGCGCTTGCGTTGGGTGGAACGTACGCGAGCTGGTACTTCCAGAACAACATCTGGGTCTGGGATGCGAACTATTCAGAAGACCTCGACGTGACGATCGGCGACGAGCCAGCGATCGAAGCGGCCCGCTGGATGGTCGACTTCGTGCGCCGCGACCGTGCTGCCTATCTCTCCCAGACACCCGACGTGGACCTCGGCCAGGGTGTCGCCGCATGCGCGACACTCAGCACGGGGAGCCTCGCCAACGTGACCGAGCAGGCGAAGGCTGGGGGATTCGAGGTGGGAACCGGATTCCTGCTCGAGCACGAGGGTCGGTTCGGTTGTCCGACCGGTGGAAGTGGACTGGGCATCCTGCGTTACGCCCCGCCGGAGCGGAAGCAGGCGGCGTTCGAGTTCATCAAGTTCCTCGGCCAGCCGGCGAAGTCTGCGCAGTGGACCATGGCGAGTGGCTATCTGCCGATTGTGAAGGCGGCCCAGCAGGATCCCTCGCTCGTGAAGCTCACCCGGGAGAACCCCAACTTCTCCACGGCACTGCAGCAACTGCCGAAGACCGCACCGCAGGACCTGGTGCGGCCCTTGGTCTCGAACGCCGGTTATCTCCTCGACGTCGGTCTGCAGAAGCTGTATTCCTCCAACCTGAGCCCGGAGTTCGTGTTCGGCCGGCTGCAGAAGCAGTTGCAGTCGCGTGCCGACCTCATCCGAAAGTCCTATGCAGCGCACTACGAGTAGCGTTCCCAGCTGTTCGCTCCTCGCGTGAGCAATTTCGGCAACCTTTGCGCTCTGGTTGATCCGCAGCCACCGCGCGATCACTCTGAATCGAGAAGATCCGGATCACGTGGTGACGGGGGCAAAGGCGCCGGAGGCGGGTAGCGACGGCCCGGAGCTCGGCGTCGCCATTCCTCAAAGAATGTAAGGAGGTTGGCGGTGCGCTTTCCGGAATTGGACACGTCGAGACGACAGGTGACGAGGCGCGGATTTCTCGCCTGGAGTGGGGCTACGGGTGCTGCCGTGTGGCTTGCGATGGCGGGCATCTCGGAAACGAAAGCGTGGGCGAGCCCGAAGTTCGCGACGAACCCCTTCACCCTCGGGATAGCGTCCGGCGAACCGGATTCGACGAGCGTCGTCCTCTGGACGCGCCTCGCGCCGGAGCCGCTCGCACCAGACGGCTCTGGCGGCATGCCGCAGCGTAGGGTGCTCGTGCAGTGGGAGATCGCCGAAGACGAGGCGTTCCGCCGTGTCGTACGACGTGGAACCGAAATCGCAACGCCAGAGCTTGCGCATTCGGTTCACGCCGAGGTGCACGGACTGCGTCCGGCGCGCGAGTACTTCTATCGGTTCCGGGTTGGTCGTGAGATCAGCCCGGTTGGCCGGACGAAGACCACGCCGGCGCCCGGGGCTCGAGCGCCACGGCTGCGGTTCGCGTTCGCGTCCTGCCAGAACTTCCCCTCCGGCTTCCCCACCGCATACCGACACATGGCGGCTGAAGACCTCGACCTGGTCGTCCACCTCGGTGACTACATCTACGAAGGTTCGGCACAGGGCTCGATCGGTCGGGGGCACCTGCCGGCAGCGGAGATCTTCTCGTTGGCCGACTACCGCGTCCGCCATGCGCAGTACAAGACCGATGCGGATCTCCGGAGCGCGCACGCGGCGTTTCCGTGGCTCGTGACGTGGGACGACCACGAGGTGGAGAACAACTACGCGGACGACATCTCGTCGGATCCCGCGCAGCCGCCCGAGCAGTTCCTGCAACGTCGTGCAGCCGCGTACCAGGCGTACTACGAACACCTGCCGCTGCGTCGCCGGTCCTTGCCGAGCGGGCCAGATCTGCAGCTCTACCGCCGCGTGCGATACGGCGAGCTCGTGGAGTTCCACGTGCTGGACGGCAGGCAGTATCGCGACGACCAGGCTTGCGGCGACGGTTTGGTCGTTCCCTGCGAGGAGGCGTACGACCCGGACCGCTCGATGCTGGGCGCGGAGCAGGAGGAGTGGCTCCTGGACGGGCTGAGTCGATCGGAGGCGACCTGGCAGATCCTCGCCAACCAAACCGTCTTCGTGGCGGCGGACCGGGATCCGGGCCCGGGCAAGCTGCTGCCGATGGACAACTGGAACGGCTACCAAGCCGCGCGGCAGCGGCTTCTGGACGGCGTGCACGAGCGCGGGGTCGAGAACCTCGTGGTGATCACGGGGGATGCGCACTGCAGCATGGTCGCCGATCTCAAGCTCGACTTCGACGATCAGGATTCACCCACGCTCGGGGCGGAGTTCCTCGGCACGTCGATCTCGTCCGGTGGGAACGGCGCCGACATGGATCAACGAGGCATGGACTGGACAGCGTCCAACCCGCACATGAAGTACTACAACGCAAGGCGAGGATATGTGCGCTGCACGGTCGAGCAGGGGACGCTGCGCAGCGACTACCGGATCGTGCCGTACGTCGATCGACCGGACGCACCGATCGGGACCCACGCGAGCTTCGTCGTCGAGGCCGGTAAGCCTGGAGCCGAACCAGACCAGGTCCCGGATCCGCGCTGAGAACAGCAGAGGCTTGACCCCGGAGCTTAAACTCGTAAGTTGAGACTTCGGGCGCGACGCAGGTCCTCAGATGACCACGTGCACCGTGCCTGTCAGGGGTGTAACACGTGCTGAAACGTGTTGTACTTCCAACAGGAGTAGTGCACATGGTCATTTGGGGATTCAGCAAAAGGTCTCAAGTCCACGCCTAATGAGATACTCGAAGGCATGGCTGAATGCATTCGAGTCGTCGGCGCGCGAGAGCACAACCTGGCGAACATCGACGTGGAGATCCCGAAGCGGCAGGTGACCGTCGTCACTGGCGTCTCCGGGTCCGGCAAGTCCTCGCTGGTGTTCGACACGATCGCATCCGAGGCGCAGCGCCAGCTGTACGAGACACTTCCGGCGTTCGTACGAGGGTTCCTCCCGTCGTACGGCCATCCTGACGTCGACATGATCGAGCACCTGTCGGCGGTCATCATGGTCGACCAGCGCCGCCTGGGCGGCGGGTCGCGTTCGACCGTGGGCACGATCACCGACATCGCACCGCTGCTGCGGTTGCTGTTCTCCCGCGCTGGCGAGCCGTACGTCGGCACGTCTGATGCGTTCTCGTTCAACCTCCCGGCCGGGATGTGCCCGACGTGCGAAGGACTCGGTGAGGTCACCGACATCGACCTCGACAGGTTCCTCGATCCGTCCCGGTCGTTGAACGACGGCGCATTGCTGGCGCCGACCTTCAAGGTCGGCACCTGGCACTGGCAGGCCTACACACGCTCCGGGTACTTCGATCCCGACAAGCCGATCGTCGACTACACCGACGAGGAACGCCACCTGTTGCTGCATGCGACATCGGGTTCGGTCCGGCTGGAAGCACCGGGCGGCCAGCAGCTCAACGTGTCGTACGAAGGCGCGCTCGTGAAGTTCCGCCGCCTCTATCTGCAACGCGACACGGCCGAGATGTCCGAGCGCACCCGACGCATGGTGGCGCAGTTCACGACGACGGTGCCGTGCTGGGACTGCAAGGGTGCGCGGCTCAATCGCGCGGCGCTCGAATGCCGCGTGGGTGGCTACAACATCGCGGAGCTCTCGGCGATGGAGGCCAGCCAGCTGGTGAAGGTGCTGGCGAGCTTGGACGTCCCGGCCGTGGCACCGGTGATCGAGGCGCTGACCAAGCGGGTCGGCCACCTCGTCGACATCGGACTGGGGTACCTCAGCCTCGACCGCCGGACTGATTCGCTGTCCGGGGGAGAGTCACAGCGCATCAAGATCGTACGGCATCTGGCGAGCACGCTCTCGGACATGCTGTACGTGTTCGACGAGCCGAGCATCGGCCTGCACGCGCAAGACATCCGAAGGCTCAGCACCTTGCTGGCCGCGTTGCGCGACAACGGCAACACCGTGCTCGTCGTCGACCACGACCGCGATGTCATCGCCACGGCCGACCACGTCATCGACATGGGTCCCGGTGCGGGAACCGACGGCGGCCGAGTGGTGTTCGCGGGTACGGTCGACGGGTTGCGCTCGTCTGGAACTCTCACGGGTCGGCACATGAACGCGCGCACGCAAATCAAGGAGGACGTACGCAAACCAACGGGCTTCCTGCCCGTTCGTGGCGCCGACCTGCACAACCTGCGAAACCTCGATGTCGACATTCCCACGGGTGTGCTCACGGTCGTCTCCGGTGTCGCGGGATCGGGAAAGTCCAGCCTGATCCACGGCTTCTTCTGCGTGCAGCACCCCGAGGCGATCGTCGTCGACCAGACCGCACCGACGGCAAATCGCCGTTCGACCACTGCGACCTACACTGGCGTGCTCGACCCGATCCGCAAGGCATTTGCGAAAGCGAACGGCGTGAGCCCGGCACTCTTCAGCGCGAACTCGGCCGGCGCGTGCGAGACCTGTCAAGGACTCGGTGTCGTCTACACCGATCTGGCGTTCCTCGAAGGTGTCGCCTCGACCTGTAGCACCTGCCATGGTCGGCGGTTCACCGACGAGGTGTTGGGATATCAGCTGGACGGCGCCACCATCAGCGAGGTCCTGGAGATGACGGTCGCCCAGGCGATGGAGTTCTTCGCCAAGCGTCGGTCGATCGTCACGATCCTGAAGGCGGTGGCCGACGTCGGTCTGGAGTACCTGCGTCTCGGGCAACCCTTGACCAGCCTCTCCGGTGGTGAGTGTCAGCGGATCAAGTTGGCGTCGTACCTGCATCGCCAGGGCGCGATCTACGTACTGGACGAGCCGACCACCGGACTGCACATGTCCGATGTCGCCCGCCTGCTGGACGTGTTGGATCGACTGGTCGACGAGCGTGGCGGCACGGTCGTCGTGATCGAGCACGACCTCGACGTCATCGGCCACGCTGACTGGGTGATCGACCTGGGGCCGGACGGCGGCAGCGACGGTGGTCGGATCATGTTCCAGGGAACGCCTGGCGAGCTGGTCCAGGCATCTGGCTCCCACACCGCCGAGGCGCTTCGTCGCGCGATTCAGTGACCGCCGTCCGAGGGGCCATCCCGAGGACCGTACGAACGACCGTGTGAATGGCCGTATTTGGTCGCCGAACGCCCGAGCCGTCGCGCGGTCACCGTGGCCCGCGTTAGCCTGCTGGCGATTTGCCCAGATCTTGCGAAGCGAAGAGGACGAGGCGTGACGTGCCCACCGTATCGGTTGACGGGGTGACCGTGGCGTACGGCGACGGTCAGCCGGTGTTGCAGGACGTGTCACTCGTCGTGGAACCCGGTCGCATGGTTGCGGTCTGTGGTCGTTCGGGTGCCGGGAAGACCACCTTGCTGTCGACGATCGCCGGGCTGCTGCGACCCCGCGAGGGAGTGGTGGCGCTCGACGGCGTGCCACTGCGTGACCGTGACCATGCCGTGGCGCAACGTGTCGTGCTGATCCCACAAGACAACGGACTCGCCACGTTCCTCACCGCAGGGGAGAACGTCGAGGTTGCGCTGCTCGCCAACGGCGTTGCACCGCCCGACGCGCGCCGTCGTACGGGTGAGGCGTTGGAGCGACTCGGGCTGGCGGCACAACGCGACCAGCTGGTCGAGGAGCTGTCCGGTGGGCAGCAGCAGCGCACTGCCATCGCGCGGGGCGTTGCTCTGCGCGGTGATGTGCTTCTGGCCGACGAGGTGACGAGCGAGCTCGACGCGGCCACGCGGCAGATCGTCCTCGACTTGCTGCGTGAAGAGGCGAATCGTGGCGCGGTCGTCGTGTTCGCCACGCACGACTCCGAAGCCGCGGCCGTGTGCGACGCCGAGCTCCATCTGGTGGACGGGCGTGCCGAGCTGGTCCGGACGCAACCGGTGCCGGTCGAGCCCGGCCGGACCGGGTTGGTGCGGTAGGCCGCGTATGTGGGCGGTGTTGTGGAGCGCGCTCAGGGTACGGCGGGGCCAGACCGTCGTCGTGACGCTCGTGGCGTTGCTGGCCACCGCGTCGCTTGCGTTCGCGCCGTGGTACGCGACGAAGGCGGTCCAGGAGATCGGTGTCGCCGCCGTCGCGGGGGCGCCGGTCGACGATCGGCTGGTCGCGATCAGCTGGCGCCCGACCTGGCCGGCTGATCAGTCCGCGTCGCCAGAGCTGCTCGCGGAGGCGCAGCGCCAGTTCCACCCGGCCGGCTTCACCACCGTGGTCGGTGGGTTCATGTCCGGCGACCTGCACCATCCGAGGGTGTCCGACCTCTCGGTGGACGTGAGCCTCGCCTACCGGGAGGGGGTGTGCGACCACCTTGTCGTGCAGGGTAAGTGCCCCAGCGCCCCGGGCGAGGTTGTCCTCCCGGTTTCGTTGATGACCGAATTCCCGCTCAAGCCAGGCGACGAGATGGTTGTCACCGTGGGCTCGGACACCCCGCTCCGAGTCCGGGTCGTCGGCTTCTACCGCGTATCCGATCCCGCCGAGCCGTACTGGGGAGACGGTTCGCTGGTGGACACGTCCGCCGACCAGGTGACCGCCTTCACCGCACGCAGCATCCTGCAGGAGGCAAGCCGGATCACCTATACGTACGATCTCGTCGCTCAACCCCAGGCCTTCGCCACGGCAGACCTCGAACGGCTGAGCACGACCCTGTCGACGAGGCTCTCCCGGCTGCGAGCCGACGGGTATTCAGCCTCCGCGACCGAGCTCGAAGAGCTGCTGGCGCGGATCATGCGCGACCGACAGACCGTCACCACGGGCGTCGGTGTGGGCGTCGTGGTGCTCGTGCTGTTGACGTGGTTCGCCCTCGCCGTCGTGATTCGCGAGACGGTCGTTCAGGCGCGCCGGGACGTCGGATGGTGGCGGCTGCACGGTGCCCCCTCGTTCCGGGGATGGCTTCTCGTGCTGGGGCAGAGTGCCATCCCGCTCGTGTGCGGTGCGTTGGTCGGGACCGCCATCGGGCTGGTGGCGGGTCGTGCCGTGGTCGGGACGATCGAGGGTGGCGGGGCCCACGACGCTCTCGTGCTCTGCCTGCTCCTTGTGGGGCTGGCCCTGGTCGGCGGACTGGTCACGGTCGTCGCCGCTCAGCTCAGCACCCTGATCACACCGGTGGGCGAGCTGCTGCGCCGGATGCCGGTGCGGCGCGCGGGTTGGCGCCGTTCACTGGTCGACCTGGTGCTGGTCGCGCTCGCGACGTACGGAGTGGCGCAGGCGCTGCTGGTCGGAAGCGGGGTCGGCGGGCTGCCGCTGCTCGCGCCCACATTGGCCGCCCTGGCGATCGCTCTGGTCGCGGCCTGGGCGGTCCCGCCCTTTGCTGCCTGGGTGGCTGCGCGTGCTCGACGCTCGGGTCGGCTGGCGACGGCTTTGGTGGCCGCCGTCGTGGCTCGCCGACCGGAGACGCACCGGTTGTTCGCTCTGGTCGTGGTGGCCGTGGCATTGGTGGCCACCGCGTTCGTCGGCTGGGACACCGCGGCCCGGATGCAGTGGCAGCGGGCGGCACTGGAGGTCGGCGGACACCGGGTGATCACGGTCGACGCCGAAGACGCGGCCCAGCTGCTGGCGGGCGTCCGGGCGGTGGACCCTGATGGCACTCAGGCGATGGCCGTCGTCGAGCAGCCGGTGGGCGACGACGTGACGAGTGAGGTCGACGTCCCGACCCTTGCAGTCGACAGCACGAGGCTCGCGCTGGTCGCGGGTTGGCGGGACGAGTACGGCGGCGACGTCGAGGCGGTCGCTGCCGCTCTGCGTCCCACCGACCCGCGCAGCGTCGTCCTGCGAAGCAACCGGATCTCGCTCAGGGCGGCAGGCACGGATCCTGCCGGGACGTCGGTCTCGCTCCGGATCCGGTTGCGCGTGCAGGCGAGCGGCAAGCCGGTCGACGTGGTGGTCGGCCCGCTGACCGACGAGCTCCGGTCGTACACCACCGACATCTCCAGCTGCTCCGCCGGTTGCCGACTCGTCGGAGTCCAGGTCCTCGGTCCCGCTCAGCGCAGCGAGGGCGGCGCGAGTGCCTCCGATCCGGATGCGGTGGGCCACCTTCCGGCCAGTCCCGGTACGCAGGTCGTCATCGCGGCGGACGAGGAGGCAGAGCGAGGCTCTACGATTCCGGCGGCGGTTCTTGCGGAGCCGACGCGATGGCGGCCGGGACTGGGCCCACGCGATCTCGGCCCCGGGATCAGCGCTGGCGAGGACGGACTGCATCTGCGGGTGTCCGAGGTTCCTGACGACGCGCCGGTCGATCGATCCGACTGGGCGTTCGTGGTCGATGTTCCGGCCCCGCTACCCGTAATCGTCGCCGGATGGCGGCCCGACCCGAGCGAGGAGCTGCGTATCCCACCGCTGCCGGGTGCGGCGGTGCCGAGCGAGGTCGTTCGCCGGGCGCGCTTGATGCCCCGTGGCGGGAAGTCCGGCACGCTGGTCGATCTCACGTACGCCGAACGGCTGGTGCCGTTCCCCATCACGGAAGGTGAGAGGTACGAGGTGTGGCTCTCGCCCACCGCGTCGCCGTCGATCGTGGCCGAGCTCCGCGAGGTCGGGTTGACCCCACTGCGTGAAGAGTCGATACCCGAGCGGGTCGACCAGCTGGCCGCCCAGGGGAGTGCGGTTGCCGTGCGCTTCCAGACCGCAGTGGCGCTGGTCGGTCTGGCGCTCGCCACGGGAGCGGTGCTGATGGACGCCGCGCGCGAGCGCCCGGCTCGGGCTGCCGAGCTCGCCGCACTGCACGCCCAGGGTCTTGGCCTCAAGGTCGTCAGGGTGGTCGGGTACGGAGGCTTCGCAGCGATCGTGGGGACGGCAGTCGTCGTCGGCCTGGGGGCCGGGCTGGTCGGCGCCGGCATCGCACGGGTCCTGTATCCCGGCTTCGTCGACGGCTGGAACGTCGTGCCGACCATCGCGATCCAGCCGCACCCCGTGGCGACCGCTGCAGCGGTCACGGTCGTGGCGCTCGGGTCGGCGGTCGCCGCTGCAGGCGCGGCGCTGATGAGTCTGGCGAGGGCGAGATCATGATCGCGGTGATCCTGGCCCAGCTTGCTGCCCGGTGGGGGCAGGCAGCGACGCTGTACCTGCTGTCGATCGCGGCGACCGTCGCCGCCGTGAGCGTGCCCGCGTACGCGGTGGCGGTCGACCATGCCGCGGTCGAGAGGGAACTCGCCGAAGCTGATGCGGGAAGTCTCGTGGTCATCCTGCCGCCGCTGTCGGCGACGGCGCCGTCTCCGACGACCGAGCTACCGAGCCACGCTGAGGAGCTTCCCGCCTACGCCGACGCTCGTTCCCGCCTGAAGTCGTTCGTGCCGGTCACGACGACTCAGATCCAGGTGCAAGGCCTGGAGCGGGGCAACCGGGCGGCGCTGGAGTACAACCTGATGGCCCGGGACGGGCTGTGCCGGCATGTGACGTTCCTCGAAGGCCGGTGCCCGGTCGGCAACCGCGAGGCAGCCTTGCCGTCCTCGCTTGCGAAGAAGACTCGTCTGGGCGCTGGCGACACCGTGGTGCTCACGCCCGTGAGGTCGAGCGAGGACGGTGGATGGGAACCTGACGGTCCACCGGTCTCGCTCACGCTCGTCGGTGTGTTCCGGGCCAACGACCCCGGGTCGGCGTACTGGACGCTGGAAGACCCCCTCGGCGCAGTGGGCGACCCAGCCATCGTCACCAACCGCAGGACGCTGGAAACCCTCCTACACCAAAGGGAAACCATCTACTTGGACGCCATCCTCCCGGAGCGGCTCCTCACACCCGAACGAATTCCGCAACTGCGGCGGGAGCTTCAGACTGCCGAGCGGCGGCTGAGCCAACAGAACCCGTCCGGGATCAGCCTGCTCACCCGGCTGCCGGAGATGCTGGACCGCATCGAGGAGCAGGGAAGGCACGCGAGGGCACTGCTTCCGATTGCCGCCGCTCCGTTGCTTGCGCTGTGCTGGTTGGTCATCCATCTCGCGGTGGGCCACGGTGTGTGGAGCCGCCGTCAGGAACTCGGCATCGTCGCGGTGCGCGGTGCGAAGTGGCCTACCCGTGCGCTGCTCGTCTCGGGCGAGAGTCTGGTTCCGCTCCTCGCCGGAGTGCCTACCGGTCTCGTGCTCACCGGCCTCCTGGTATCGGTGGCGGCGCCTGGCAAGAGCGGTGTGATTGCGATCGACACCGAGCAGCTGCTCGCGGCTGGCGTGGCTGGTGTCGGCACACTCGCCGCTGCGCTGATTGCGATGCGCCGGGAGCTGTCGACTCCGGTGGCGCGGTTGCTGCGTCAGGTCCCACCGCGTTCTCGTCGGCTGACGCTTGCCGCTGTTGAAGGTCTCACGGTGGCACTCGGTCTCGCGGTTGTGATCGAGCTCCGGGCGTTCGACGGAGAGCTCGTCGGCATCATGGTGGCCGGGCCGGCCGTGGTCATCCTGGCCGCTGCGACGCTCGTGTCTCTTGGCGCCAAGCCACTTCTGAACGTCGCCGGCCGGTGGTCGTTACGTCGCGGGAAGGTCGCCCCGGCGGTCGCCGCACTCTATCTCGCCCGGCGGCCGGGATCGGTGCGGCTGCTGGTGGTGCTCGCACTCGTATCCGGGACGCTCGGGTACGCGGCCGCGGCGACCGATGTGGCGTCCCAAGGTCGATTGGCAGAAGCCGAGCAGCTGCTCGGTGCACCACGAGCTGTCGAGGTACGGCAGGCCGACCGCGGTCAGCTGCTGCACGCCGTGCGCGCCGCGGACCCGGAGGGGAAGTACGCCATGGCCGTGGTGTCGGCCCCCACCACTGGTGACGAGCCTCCCGTCGTCGCCGTCGACAGCACCCGGTTCGCGCGGATCGTCCAGTGGTCGTCCCGGTACGGCACCATGAGCCCAGCCCGCGTCGCCGAGGCCTTGCGTACGCCAGGGAAAGCCTCTCTGGGCGCTCGGGAGCCCGTAGTGGTGCGCGACGGTGAGCTCACTGCGGAGCTGATCCCGGACTCGCTCACCCCTGACGGTGTGTTGGAAGTGTCCTTGCAGCTCGTGTCACTCACCACCGGCGAGCAGGTGATCGCGAGCTTTGGCTCGCTGACCGCTGAGCAGACGACCTACCAGACGGAGGTGTCTGGGTGTGCTGATCAGTGCCGGCTCGCTGCCATCACGCTGTCGATGAGCGGTGCGCAGACCGAGCGGCTCGGCGTGACGTTCCAATCCCTGCAGCAAGGCGGGGAGGTCGTCATGTCCACCCAAGAGTTCGCCGACGAGAAGCGCTGGCGGATCCCGGAGGAAGGTCCGATCATCGACCAGCTGCACATGTCGGGAGGAGACGACGGCTTGCTGGTCTGGCAGCCGTACGCCCGAGCGAACGTGGACTACGTCCTGCAAGCGGTCGACGTGCCGTACCCGGTGCCCGCGGTGATCGCCGGAAGGCTTCCCAGCAAGGAGATCGTCAACATCGACGGCGACCGCGTGCAGTTCACCCAGGCTGCGAAGCTGGACGGCTTGCCGGGCGTCGGCGCAGTGGGCGCGCTGATCGATCTCGAGTACGCCGAGCGGCTCACCCGAGAGCCGGGTGCCGCCGTGTCGCCACGGGTGTGGTTGGCCGCGGACACGCCGGACAGCGTCATCACGCGGCTACGTGAGGAGGGTCTGGGCCTCACCTCCGACACCACCATCGAGAGCCTGCGTGCTGAGACCGAGCGCACCGGGGCTGCGATGGCGCTGCACTTCTACGACCTTGCGGCGGTGCTCACCGTGTTGGTCGGTCTCGGTGCTCTCGCGCTCGTCATCGCGGTGGATCGCCGGATCTGGACCCGAGGCATGCGGTCGCTGCACATCCAGGGAGCAGCCGAGCGAACGACGGCGGCGGCGAGCGTGTGGTCATACGGTGGGATCGTCGTGACCAGTGCTCTGATCGGGCTGGTCGCCGCCCTCGGTGCGTGGTTCGCGTCGGGGCTTCGCCTGCCCTTTGGAGTCGAGGAGTCGCTGCTACCGGCGTGGCCCCGGTGGCCTCAGATGGTGGCCGGAGTGGCCGTGGCCGTGCTGCTGCTTTTCGTCGGTGCCCTGGCCGGTGGGTGGTGGCAGCGGCGGCTGGTCCGTGTGCGGCGGGAAGGTGACGGCTGATGGGACTCGCGGTTGTCTGCAGGAGAGTGGTGCACATCTATCGGGTCGAGGGCTCGGATGTGGTCGCGCTCTCCGGTGTCGATCTGTCGATCAGCTCGGGCGAGATGGTCGCGTTGGTCGGACCGTCCGGGTCGGGGAAGTCGACCCTGATCTCGCTGCTCGGCGGCCTGATGCGTCCGTCGGCCGGCCGCATCGCGGTGGGTGGGTACGACATCGGCAAACTGAGCGACGCAGAGCTCAACCGGCTCCGGGGAACTGAGATCGGCGTCGTACTCCAAGGTGCCGCCCGGAACCTTCTGCCGTACGCGAGCCTGCATCGCAACGTCTGGCTGGCCCAACGCCGAGCGGCGGCGACTCGCGGGATCGAGCTGGCCGAGCCCGAGGAGATCCTTGATTTGGTGGGCCTTTCCGGCCTGGCGAATGCCAAGCCTCCGTCGCTCACAGCCGGGCAGCAGCAGCGTGCTGCTCTGGCTGTGGGAATCGCTGCCGGCCCTGGCCTTCTGCTGGTCGACGAGCCGACCAGCCAGCTCGACTCGGCGGGACGCGACGAAGTGCTCGCGGCACTGCAGGCGGTCAACGCCAAGCGCGACACCACGATCGTCGTCGTGACCCACGATCCCGAGGTCGGCGCCCGGCTGGGTCGCGTCGTGACGATCCGGGACGGTCGTGTGGGTGCCGAGGGTCGCGACGGACAAGACTTCGCCGTGGTGGCAGGCGACGGAACCATTCAGCTTCCGCCTGACATCTTGGGTGAATTCCCGCCTGGCACGCTCTTCCTTGTCGATCGCGACGAGGACGGGTCCGTACGTCTTGAGTCTGAACGGTCCTGACGGTTTGGCCTGAGGTGCGCCAGCTGTTCTGAGGTCCGCCAGCGCGTGCGTAAGCGAAGTTCTCGATACGCCATGGTGGAGTGCGCCACGGTGGCGGTAGTGGCACCTTGGTCGTACTGAGCAGGACTCAGCATTTTCCTGTGTCGGTATGGAACGGTCGCGTCGCCGTCTCCAGACTCCTTGAAGCCGCTCATGCAGGGTTACTCCGGTCCGCTCAAGGTCTAGGTGGGAGCGGTGTCAAGGCAACGCTTGAGGCGAGCAGGCCTGCATAACACGTCAACCCGCTTCGGCCTACGACGTAAGTAGCCATGATGGGCGTTCCACGTACGGCGCCCGTGCATCCCACTCGCCAAATGTGAGTGCGGCGAGAACTGCAATTGCGGCGCGGCTGGTTCAACCATCCGTGGTGTTTGCTTGCGCTGCGGTGGGTCGATAGTGACCGCATTCTGCGAGCTTGTTTCCTGATTCTTCTCTCGTCTGCAGCGATTCGTGCTTGTCGCTCAGCCAACCAGTCGATAGAATATGTGTTCGAATAAGGCTTCGGGGGAGGTTCGCGTGGCACGCGTGGCGACACCGACACACTCGATACCGACACGCTCGACACCGGCACTCGGACCGGCACGGATACTGACGCCGGCGTTGGGGTGGTCGGATGTGTCGGATCGTGGCCTGCCGGGTCGTGGGTTTGCTGACCTGCTGGATCAGATGGTGCCGGGTGTGGGGTTGGCTCGGCTGTTGTCGGGGGTGGATACGGAGCGGTTGAGCGGGTGGCGGTGTTGCGTGCCTGGCAGAGGATGATGGCGTGGGCGGCGGCTGGGTTATATGAGGCGGTGGGGTTTGTGGCCCGGTCGGGGTTGGAGTCGTGGGAGGGGTCTGGGCCGCAGCCGTTGTTGGAGGAGTTTTCCCGGTTCGCGACTGAGGAGGTGGCGGCGGCGTTGCGGGTGGCGATGCAGTTCGACCCACGCCCCCAGGGATGGCGAGTGGTGCAGTGCGTTCAGCTCTTGATCGAGCCCAGCATGAGGTTGTCGAGGATGTGCTTCCGGCCGGCGATGAACACGATGATGATGGGGACAGTGACGAGGAACGAGCCAGCGAGCAGCGTGCCGTACTCGGTGTTGTAGAAGCCAATGAGGTTGGCCAAACCGACCGGGTAGGTCTGGCGTTCGGCGCTACGAAGGACGATCGAGGGCCACAGGAAGTCGTTCCATGAGGCGAGGAATGTGAGGACGGCGAGCACGGAGAGCGCTCCCTTGACCAGAGGGACGCCCATCGTGAGGAAGATGCGAAACTCCGAGGCTCCGTCGATTCGTGCGGCCTGCACCATGTCGTCCGGCACGGAAAGCATGGCCTGACGAATGAAGAACGCGCCGAATGCGCTGGCGCCGGCAGGAAGGACAACACCTTGGAATGTGTCGAGCCAGTTGAGCGACACCATCATCTGGAACAGCGGCACCAGCGCCACCTGCAATGGCAGAGTAAGTGTCGCCAGCAACACGATGAAGAGCACGTTGCGCAGCGGGAAGTCGTACTTCGCAAAACCCCACCCGACCGAGGCGGAGGTCGCAAGCACCAACAGCGTGGTGAGTGTGGCGATGACAAGGCTGTTGAGGACCTGGCGCGCAAATGGGATCAGCTCGTTACTGAACAGCCGTACGTAGTGCTCGGTCGTGATGGCATCCGGCAAGAGCTCCACCGGAAGCTCGAAGATCTCGCCCGGTGACTTCACGGTCGCGGTGATGAGGTAGACGTACGGCAGCAGGGTGACCGCGACGGCGGCAGTCAGCGTGAGGTAGACAAGAACGCGTCGCCAGCTCATGCCGACTCCTTTCGGAAGAAGCCCTGCGCCCACATCTGAAGCACGCTCAACACCACGATGATGACCGTGATGGCGTAGCCGATCGCTGCGCCATAGCCGAGGTCGAGGTTGGTGAATGCGGTTTCGTAGAGGTACATCGTGAGAGTGAGTCCGGCACGGTTCGGCCCACCGCCTTCACCGACGAGCGCGACCGGTTGAGCAAAGAGCTGGTACGAACCGATGATGGCGAACGTGACCACGAAGACGGTCGTGGGTTTCAGCAGCGGAAGCGTGATGTAGCGGAAACGCTGCCACGGTCCAGCTCCGTCGACCGTTGCAGCCTCATGGATACCGGGATCCTGGTTCTGCAGACCGACCATGAAGTAGATGGCGTTCAAGCCGGTGAACTGCCAGATGCCGAGCAGGATGATGCTCGGCATGATGAACGCCGGGTCGGCGAGCCAGGCCACCTTGGGCAACCCGAGAGGCGCAAGCAACCAGTTGTTGAGCAGGCCGTACTCCTGGTCGAAGACCAGCCGGAAGACGATCGCCACCACGATGCCCGAGATGGCGTTCGGTAGGAAGAACGACAGCCGGAAGAACTCCCGTAGCAGGAGGCCTCGAGTCCGCAGCAAGAGCGCAAGGCTCAGCGCGAGCGGCACGATGATGAGGATGCTGCCGAGCGCGTAGTAGCTCGTGTTGACCAGTGCCTTGTAGAACGTCGGGTCGCGGACGAGCGTCGCGTAGTTGTCGAGCCCGGTGAACTCTGCCGATGTGTCGACGCCACGCTCGGTGTAGAAGCTCATCTGCAGGGAGCGCACGGTCGGCAGCCCGAAGAAGATGCCGAAGAGTATGAAGAACGGCGCGATGAAGAAGTACGGAGTCCAGCGCGGTCTGACGTAGCTCCTGCGCCGCCGTCGGGTGGGCGTGCCGGGCGTAACGGCGTCGGTGGCGACATCTTTCGTACTGAGCGTTCTAGCCAACGCTGCCACCTCGTTCCATGCGAGCGCGCACTGCGTCTGCCACTTCCGAGAAGACCTCGGCCGCCGACCGTTTTCGCTGGTACACGTCCAACATGCGCGGCCCGAGCTCCTGGCCGGTGAGCTGGGGACGGTACGGACTTTGGTACTGCGGCGGCACCTCCTCGCCTACCTCCGCATAGAGAGCGCCGATGTCCTGACCACCGAAGAACGGGATCGGGTCGTGCATCTGCGGATCCGACCAGGCGGGGATGAACGGCGGGTAGAGGTTGATCGCTTTGTAGCGCTTGATGACCGCCGGAACGCGCAGCATCGAGAACTCGAGAAACTGCCACGCGATTTCTTGGCGCTTGCTGGTCTTGAGGATCGTGAGTCCGGTGCCGCCCAAGCAGCTTGCGCGGCGTCCACCGGGCTCGAAGGCCGGCAGGGGACAGGCTCCCCACTTGCCTACGAGGTCGTCGGCCTGACTCTCGATCGTGCCGGCGTACCAGTCGGGAGACACGAGCGACACGATCTTGTTGGCTCGGAACTCAGCCCAGACGGCCGGGTTGAGGCCTTCGGTGATCCAGCCAGGCGGGCGGGCGAACGTACCGTTCTTCTCTTGCGCCAGAAGCCACTCCATGGTGTCGATCGAGAGCTCGCTGTCGACCGTGACGCGCCCCTCGGCATCGAAGTAGTCGCCGCCACGCTGTCGCAGCATCACATCGTGACCCGGGAGCGGAAGGGCACGGGTCTCGGGCGGGAAGGTCTCACGAACCGCCTCGCTGAATTCGTCCCACGTGTGCAGGGTCGCCGGATCGATGCCGGCCCGCTCCCATGGCTCGCGCAGGTAGAAGAGCGTGACCGGGGTCAGGGCGTGCTCGACGCCGTACACGCCGCCCTGCCAGCTGTAGAGCGCTTGGCGGCCTGCCACCAGCTGCTTGTCGTACCCCTTCTCACGCAGCGCTGGACCGATGTCGACGAAGGGGACCGAACGCCCGATGAGGAAACTGCCGAAGGCGCCTTGCTCGATGTCGCAGAGGTCTGGCGTGTTGAGGCCGCCGGCCTTGAGGTTGATGAGGAGTTGCTGGAAGAGCACCGAGCCAGGTATCAAGCTGACGGCCACCTTGATGCCCGTCTCCTGCTCGAACTCCTTCGCCATCTCCATGAACCACCCTGCATGCGTGTCAGCGAAGGTCCACAGGTTGAGGTCACCTTGAGACGTCGGTGTTTCAGGAGGTGTGCAGGCGGTCGCCGTCGCGAGTGTCGTACCACCGACGAGCGCGCCGACCGCCGAGCCGCCGAGGTATCCGATGGCCTGGCGTCGGGTCAGTCCTCGCCTGCCGCGTGGCGGACCTCCCGCACGACTGTGCCTGGGGCTCGCTGTCGCCATCGTGCCTCCCACGCCGCGCCTACGCCGGATGGTGGGCGTAACTATGCGATGAGTGACGTGGATTGGGCCATGCCTGGACTGTGCAGAAAACCTGTCTGATCCTGACCTCCTGCGCCTCGACAGACGGGCCGCGGTCAGACCACTCAGCTGTTCAACGTGAGAAAAGGCCTGAGTCGTGTCGACGAGCTATCCGGCACAAGCTGCTGTCAAGCGTGGCCGACCATTTCGCTGGCCAGTCCCTGACGCGGCTGCGTGCCGGGCTCGTGGGACCGGTGGAACGGCACCGGTCCTGAAGGCCTTCGCCGATGACGCCGTGACGTCACTCGCTGCGGCCGATCCGGTGGGCGAAGGAGAGCAGCCCGGCTCGGCGAACTGGTTCGCGAGGGTCGTCGGCACTGTGGGCGGCACGATACGTGCGCGGGGGTACCCGATAGACCATGCGGAAGCGGCGGGAGAAGTGGAACGGATCGGCGAAGCCACACGCAGCTGCGATCGCTGCCACCGAGAGATTGCTGCGTTGCAGCAGCGTGGCGGCCCGGAGCAGGCGGACCAATTCGAGCGCCGCGACCGGGCTGATACCGAACTCCTTGCGGAAGAGCCTGCTGAGGTATCCCGGTGAGACCCCCGCGGCAGCGGCGAGCTCCGTGAGGGTGACCGGCCTGGTGATGCCGTCGCGCCAGACGGCCTGGATGTGATCGGCCATGCGTGCGAGATGCGGCGGCAGGGGTTCGCCCAGGTCGACGTCAGGCACGGGCCCACGTACGAAGAGGTCGAGTATCCAGCCGACGACGTCGGTCGTGCGCTCCAGTGCGCCGGGAGACCGGCTGCTGCCGAGCCACAACGCGTACCCACACAGAGCAGTCAACGGAACCACTGGCGAGATCGGATCGGTCGTGGGCAGCGGTCGGATCAACGGCCACGAGCTCGGCTCGCCGAGGTCGCCGAGATCCCGTATGTGGAAGTGGACGTAGGCATGGCTCGACGTGCGTTCGGAGTCCCAGTGGAACTTGTCGCGCATTCCCGGACGGGCCAGCAGAAGGGTGCCGGGACGCAGGTGCAGCCGGGTGTCGCCGCATTCCCACCAGACGCTTCCGCTCAGCAGCCAGACGAACTCGAAGTCGTCGAGGGTGCGTGGGCCGTACGTCGCGGCGGGCGGGTAGTGCGCCACTTCCGTACCGAACGGCACCACCAACCGGCAGGGCATGATCAGTCCGCTGGGCGGTGGTCAGCAAACGACGACAGGGGAGGGCGACGCTCACGGTGAAGTCCATCGCCGGGTAGCCGATCCGGTCCGCGCAGGCATCGCCGGAGCTGAGCGACGCCTGCTTCGACCTGGTCCATAGCGGCAGTATGACATGGTCAGGTGGCGTGTGGTCCAGGTCCAGTGCCAGAAGCGGACCGCCAGTCGGCGTTCGCGATCGTCGAGCCGACCCAGGCTGGACACGCCCAGTTGACCATGTGCACTATGCCTGTCGGCGGTGTGACACGTGCCGGCACGTATTCCACCTCCGACAAGCATGGTGTAGATGGTCGAGGAGCTCTGGTCCGATGCCAGGTGACAGTGTGACGTCGGCGCGGCGGTTCCCGCTCGGTGTCAATACCTGGGTCTGGGTCTCACCGTTGACTGACGCCAGGCTGGAAGAGCTTGCGCCGCGGGTACGTGACTGGGGCTTCGACGTCATCGAGCTACCGGTCGAGAATCCTGGCGACTGGAACCCCGGCCATGCCGCTCGCATACTCCGCGACCTCGGGCTCAAGGCGTCCGTCGTGCTGGTCATGGGCGAGGGCCGGGAGCTGGTGGCCGCGGACCGGAAGACGGTCGTTGCAACCCAGGACTACCTGGGTCACGTTGTCGACGTCGCCGCGGAGGTCGGTTCGGCGACGATCGCTGGTCCGGCGTACACGTCGGTAGGGCGCGTATGGCGTATGGATGCTGCGGAACGCCGTTCCCGTTACGTCGAGCTGCGTGACAATCTCGGCCCGGTTGTGGACCATGCGATGGCTTCGGGGGTGAAGATCGGAGTCGAGCCCCTGAACCGCTACGAGACCAGTCTCATCAACACGGTGGACCAGGCGCTGACCGCCTTGGATGGACTGCCTTCTCGCGGATGTGGAGTCGCGCTCGACGTGTTCCACATGAACATCGAGGAGCAGGACATCCCCGCGGCGATCGTACGAGCTGCCGGCAGGATCGCTCATGTGCAGGTCTGCGGCAACGATCGGGGCGCCCCCGGAGCAGATCACCTCGACTGGCAAGGCATCCTGGCCGCACTCTGCAAGGCGGACTACGGCGGGCCGCTCGTCATCGAGTCCTTCACGGTGGAGAACGCCACGATCGCACGAGCGGCGTCGATCTGGCGGCCGCTTGCGAGGAGCCAGGACGCCATCGCGCTGGACGGCCGATCGTTCTTGGCTCGGCTCGTGTCCACTACCTAGGTCGCCTGCCTCCTCGGCAGGTTGGGGGAAGGTCGGGTGGTTTTCGCAAGATCGCAGTCTGCGTCTCGTACGTCGGTAGTCTTGTGTGTTTGTGGCTTGTGGCGCGGGCCTCGACAACGATGGCTCGTACACCTTCGCGTCAACTACGACGACAAGCCGGACATGTTCGGTGTCACACCCGAAGACCCGAAAATCGATCTCGAACGGTTCCCTCGAGATGAGGACAAGTGCCGATCGGTACCCGCGACGGATCTCTCGGTACCGACTCGCCGGCTCGTCCTCGGCGATCTTGCCAGGCGGTAGCCTCGAAACCCCTGTCGAACCCAGGCTCCCACGCCCGCGCCATGAAGATCCGCAGAGTCGCTGTGTCGCGGCGGGCGGTAGGCTACCCCCGGTAAGCTCGCCGACTGGCCGGCAAAGCCGCAGGTCAGACAGCCCAAGACGAGCGCCCGTAGCTCAATGGATAGAGCATCGGACTTCTAATCCGGCGGTTGCAGGTTCGAGTCCTGCCGGGCGCGCCAGCAAAGCCGCAGGTCAGAGCCACTCTGACCCCCGGCGGGCAGGCCTGGCTGTGGGTGCGAGCAGCAACGCGAGCAGCAACGACGCTCGCGCTGCTGCTCGCGGCTAGGACCCGCACGCATCGTCGGTTCCCTGCCACAGCACTCCAGCTATACGCTCGGCTGCTTCGCGGGACACCTCCGGGGCCACATGGCTGTAGGTGTTCATAGTCAGCGCGATCTGGCTGTGGCCGAGGATCTCCATCACGACTCTGGCCGGGACATGCTGGGCCAGGAGGAGGCTTGCGGCGGTGTGTCTCAAGTCGTGCAGACGGATGGGTGGGAGGCCTGCTCGTGCGAGCAGCCGCTTGAAGCTCCTGTAGTCGTTTCTCGGATCGATTGGGGTTCCGAGAGGTGTGGTGAAGACGCAGGGGCTCGCCTGCCAGAGGCTCCCTGCGGTTTCGCGTTCGACGTCCTGCCGTGCTCGGTGCTGCTTGAGTGCCTCGATGAGCGGTGGCGGCAGTGGAATCGTCCGTCTACTACGAGCCGTCTTGAGACTGGTGAAGACCAGGCCACGTCCAAGTTGGCGTTGCAAGGCCCGTCGAACCTGGAGCATCCCGCCGTCTAAGTCGATGTCATCCCACCACAGACCGAGTGTTTCGCCTTGACGAAGGCCGAGAGCGAGTCCAACCAGCCAGCGCGCCTCTAGTCGATCGCCTTTGGCAGCCTCTACCAGCCGCCGTGCTTGGTCCGCGGTCAAGGGCGTGATCTCACGGCCGTCGCCGATCCTTGGAGCGTCTACGAGCGTGGCTGGGTTGACGGGGATCAGCTGCCACTTGACTGCGACGTTCAAGGCCCTGCGGATTACGGCGTGAATGTGGTGGACGCTCCTGTCGGATAGGCCTTCGGCTCGCTTGGCGTTGTACAGCGCAACGAGATGTGCAGGCCGAAGCTTGTCGAGCCGGTACCGACCAAGCGGTGGCAGTATGTGCCGTTCGACGTCTGACACGTAGCGTTCGAAGGTGCGAGGTCTCAGCTTTGGCTTGGCCACCTGTTCCAGGTAGGTGTTGAACCACTCGCGGACCGTGATGCTGTCTGTTGTCACGAGCTGGCCCCGCCGGTGTGCTTCGAGTAGGCGGCCAAGCTCGGTGGCCACTTCGGTTCGGGTACGTCGAGTGATGTACTTGCGGTGCGGCTTGCCATTCCGGTAGCCGAGGAAGATCGCACCTCGCCAGCGCCCGTCTGGCAGCTGGAAGATCGACCCTTCGCCGTTACCGCGGCGGCTCATGCCGCCTCCTGCTCCAGTCTCGCGACGTACTCGGCGAGGGCTGTGGCGGAGATCCGTCGCAAGCCACCGATCTTCACCGAGCGCAAGTCACCGGAACGGATCAGCTCGTAGATCTTGCCCCGACCGACGCGCAGGGCACGCGCGGCCTCTTCTGGGGTGAGCAACAGCGTCAGCGGCGCAGCCTCACCGGTGGATTCCTTGCGGGGGTAGCTCATCTCGGTGCCTCCTCGGGGCGAATCGCAGGAACCTCGGGGACAGCGGGGACAGTGCTGTCCCCCTACTGTCCCCTTGTGTTTGTGCTGGTCAGAGGGGGTTGGGGGACAGCGGGGACAGTGGGGACAGTGGGTGCGGGGACAGGTGTCCCCGTGGTTGGTGCGCGGTAGCGGCCTGCGGCGTCGGCGGTGAGTTGGCCGTCGGCGGCCATGCGTGCGCAGGTGCGTTTGGCGTTGTCGTAGTTGATGCCTGTGGCTTCGGCGATTTGCTTGGGGGTGGCGTCGGGGTGGTGGCGCAGGTAGCGCAGGATCGTGGCGCGGGTGTCGGGGAGGGTGTGTTCGTCGGGTGGGCCGTCGAGGAGCTGCCAGGCGCCTGAGGCGGGGTGGAATCCGAGCGCGTATTCGGTTTCGTCGATGTCGCGGCCGGTGACGTGAAGGACGCCGTCGGCGCTGCCGCGGGGGCGTTTGAGAACGAGGGTGGCGTCAGCGGCGCCGGCGAGCCCGTTGGTGCCGGACACCTCGTGCAGCCAGTCTTCGGATGAGGCTTTGCGGACGTGGTGGACGGCGACGATCGCCACGCTGTAGTGGTCGGCGAGGGCTTTGATGCGGTTGACGGTGGCGTAGTCGGCGTCGTAGGCGGACATGCCGGCGTCTGGGCGGCCTCGAATCTTGGCCAGGACGTCGATGACGATCAGCCGGGCGTCTGGGTGGCGATCGAGCCAGGACCCCAGGGCCTCCATGCCGCCGTCCGGCAGGGGTGGGCAGGTGATGGCGAGGGTGAGCCGGCGTGGCGCGGGCTGGCCGCCCAGCAGCTTGCGGAGTCGATGCTGCAGCCGGCGTCCGGTGTCTTCGAGAGCGAGGTAGAGCACATCGCCCGCGGTGACTGGCAGGACGTCGAACGCTCGCCCTCCTGAGGCGACAGCGACCCCGAGTCCCAGCGCTAGCCAGCTCTTGCCGACTTTGGGCGGGCCAGCGAGCAGGGACACCCCTTCGGCGATGATCCCTGGCACGGCCCAGCGGGGCTCGGGAAACTCCACCGCCATCAGCTCGTCAGCGGTCCACGAGGTACGCGTGTGGTCCGCCTGCGCTGGCTGGACGATTCGAAGTGGCTGGGTCATGCGGCCACGCTCCTGGGTCGCATGGCGCCGTCTTTCAGTCCGGAGGCGATGGTGCGGGTGACCTCTTTGGGGCGTAGGCCGGCGTCGAGGCCTGCGCGGGTGAGCAGCGCGACGACGTCTGCTTCGGGGAGTGCGCCGCCGGCGACGAGTTGTCCGAGGGCGACCGCGGACAGGTAGAGCGCGTTGTTCCTGGTGCCTTTCGGTGCGGTGGCGATGTAGGTGAGCTGGCGGGTGATGGCGGCGTGGAGGTAGCGGCCGCGCCGGTCTGGCGGTAGGTCGATCCGCACCGGTTGTTGGGGTGGTGTTGGGCGGGGCGCGAGTTTCTCAGCGAGCCATGCGGGCAGGGGTGCGGGCTCGGTGTCGCATGTGATTCGGTAGGGGCGGCCTGCGATGGTGGTGCCGGCGGCGACGACGTAGCCGCCGTGGGCGCGGGTGTCAACGAACGGTCCGAGCAGCCCGGTGGTGTTGCGGAGCCGGGGGCCGGCGTCGGGGTGGCGGTAGTAGAGGTGGGTGCCGCCGCTGGGTGTGGCGACGGTGTAGGTGTCGAGCAGCTGGACGAGGGGCTGGCCCGCCCGCTCGCAGAGGACGGCAAGCACGTCATAGCCGTCGACCACGCCCGACGTCTGCCACTCGGGTGGCAGGGCCTGGCTGGGTTTGGGGGTGTCGAGGTCGATGACCACCAGGCCGGAGGGGCCGCAGGCGATGCCGACTCCGTAGGCGGTGGTGGCCCAGGCTCGCTGGATGCGGTTGGGGTCGATGGTGGCGCGCTGTTCCCAGCCGGTGTGGCCGTTGCGGCACCACGGGTCACTGCCGTCACAGTTCTCGGCGCCGTGGGTGGGTACGGCTGGCCGCTTGTCACCGGGCCGAAGCGGGAACACGCACCAACCGCGGCTTGCTGCGGCGAGTGCGGCGTGAACGGGGGCAGTCATGTCGAGCACTCCCCACTGGGCTCGGAACGGGTCGTCGGACTGGGGTGTGGGGCGTGCGCCCGGGCCAGCGCGTGTGCCGGCCCGGGCACCTCGCGAGGGCTAGAACGGTGGTTCATCGGCACCGGCACCGACGCCGGCCGGCATATCGGCTGGCTGCTGACCGCCAGTCGGGGTGGGCGCCGGCTGGGTCGTGGGGTCAGGTGCGGCTGGACCCTCAGTCGTGGTGGCCGCGGTCGTGCTGCGGGTGATGCGGGTGACTTTGGCGGTCGCGAACCGCAGCGACGGGCCGATGTCGTCGACGTCGAGCTCAACGCCGACGCGCCGCTCGCCCTCAGGTGTCTGCCAGCTGGTGGCGCGCAACCGACCGGTGGCGATGACTCGCTGCCCGCGCTGGAGGGACTCAGCCACGTGCTCAGCGAGGTCGCGCCAGGCCACGCACCGCAGGAACAGGGTCTCGCCGTCGGCCCAGGCGCCGGTGTTGCGGTCGAAGTAGCGCGGGGTGCTGGCGATGGTGAACCGGGCGTAGGCGACGCCGGTGGTGGTGAACCCGAAGGCAGGGTCGTCGGTCAGGTTCCCCTTCACGGTGATCGCGGTGTCGTTCGACATGGTGGTTTCCCTTCGGTGGATGCGGGGTTAGGCGGCCTGGAGTGCCGCGTGGACTGCTTGCTGGGTGGCCGGGGCGGGGCGCCAGAGGCCGCGGGCGCCGCTGCAGGGGATCGGCTGGGCCAGGGGCCGGATGTCGCGCAGCTGCCAGTGGTATCGGCCGGGCTCTGCCCACGGGCTGAAGCACTGGCAGCGGTGGGGTGGGCAGATGCCGGCCAGCTGGGCGACGGCGACGATCGCACCGAGCGCGTAGGTGGCCGGCAGGACGCCGGTGTGGGAAAGCAGCACCTGCTGTTCCCAGTGGGTGGGTTGGGTCTTGCCGGCGTGGATCCACAGCTGCCCGCGCCAGCGTGTTGCCCACCAGCGGTTCTCGACGTCCTTCCCGGCGTGGGCGATCGCCCACGCCCACGGCTGCCGGACGGTCAACGCCCGCACGGTGGTTGGGATGGTGTGGTGGGTGGTCATGCGGCGGCCTCCTGGGCGTGGTCGGGGGTGGGCTTAGGCACTGCGGTAGGTCTCGTGTTCGTGGCGGAGAACGTTGGCGAGGCGTCTGCCGAGTCGCAGGCGTCGCCCGGTGGCGTGGCAGCGGCGGCAGGGGCGGTGGGTGAAGCGGTCGCCGCGGCGCCGGCCGCGGCCTAGGCAGGCGCGGCAGCGCGCGTAGGGGGCGAGCCAGCACGCGAGCGAGTACCACGCTGCGTAACCGGCGGTGGCGAGGGTGAGGGTGCTAGCGAGTGGGTCGAGGGTGGGCATGGTTCGGCCTTCCCGGGGGTGTTTTTGGGTGTGCTCGCCCTAGCGCCGCTAGGTGCTAGGGCGCTGGTCAGAGCTGGTTTGGGGCGCTAGTGGGGGCGCTAGGTCTAGCGGAGGGGGGTGCTAGGTCTAGCGGTGTTGGGTGGGGGTCATGCGGCGGCTTGACCTCCCTTCTTGCGGTTACGTTCCGCAACGACTTCGGCGATGTGGCGGGTGTCGTAGCCGGCTCGGTTGGGGCTGCCGCCGTCGGTGGGTTTGCCCCATACCTGCTGGCTGGCGATGCCGGCCCGGCGGAGTGCGGCGGTGAGTTCGTCGCGGCCGAGGTCGCTGTAGCGGCCGGGGTTGTGGAGGGCGAGCCGGTCGAGGATGACGCTGGTCCAGAACTTGCCGGTGCCTTCGGTGGGTGGGCAGACGGTGAGGATGTCCTCGAGCAGCGTGTCGAGTTGGTTGGCGGTGGTGGGTGTGGGCTGTTCCCCGAGGGCGTGGCCGGTGAGGGTGCCGTAGCGTTCGCGGGCGGCGCGGGCGCGGTCGACGACGCGGCGGGCGGCGGGGGCGTCGAGGTAGAACGTCCACACCACGCGCGGGTCGTCGCCCTCGCCGACCAGGTAGCCGATGCCGAGGTCTTTGCGGGAGAACTGGGTGGCGCGGATCCCGTTCTTGTATGCCGAGGTGCCCAGAACCATGTCATTCTCGACTTGGCCCATGACTTTGAGGCAGAACCGCAGCGCGGCGTTGGCGGAGATGGCGGTGGGCAGGGAGTTCGCATCAGGCCGCTGGGTGGCGAAGATCGGGATGATGCCGGCGGCGGGCCCTCTGCGCACGAGGTCCTCGCACAGGGACCGCAGTTCTTTGCCGTAGACGGGGTGCTCCCACCACCGCTGGCATTCATCGACGGCGACGACGATCGGGTGCAGCCGGTACCGTTTGTCGCTGGCGAGCTCGGGTGTGACTTTGCCTTCCGGGCACAGGTCGAGCGGCAGGCTGCGCACCAGCTTCGTTCGCCGGTTGAGCTCAGCGGCGAGTTCGCGCATATCAGCGAGCGCGTAGGCGATGTCGTCCTCGTCGGAGCCGGCGCGGTAGCGGTGGCACACCGGCTCCAGCGGGCTGAAGTCGCCCATGCCTTTCAGGTCGTACACGTGCAGCTCAGCGCGGGGATCCAACGCAGCAGCTAGCAGCAGCAGCCGCAGGGTGAACGTCTTGCCCATGCGGGGGATCGCGCCGATCACCATGGAGGCGAACATCAGGTTCACCTCCACGGTCCGGCCGCGCTGGTCGACACCGAACGGGAACGGGCGGAACAGATCCACCGCACCGGACCTCAAGAGCGGCCAGGCGGGCTTCTTCATCTTCGACAGGGGTTCCTGCCCGACCCACAGCACCAGCCAGCCCGGGTGAGCCTCGGGGTTGCCCTCGGGCCACACACAGCCCAGCGGTCTGCCCAGGGCGGAGGCGAGCTTGTCGCGCCGCTCGGTGATCTCAGCCGCGGTCACCCCGCCGGGTAGTTCGACGTCGACTCGCCAGCCCGGCCCGTCCTGGCGGATCGGGGCGGGCCACCCAAACGCTCGTGTGCCGTTGGCGGCGATCGCCGCGTTCAGCGCCCCGATCCCTAGCGATCCGAGGGCGCGGACGACCTCCTCGGACGTCACCGGCCGATAGCGGGGCTTGACCACAGCGGTGTCCAGCAAGGGCTGGTCGGCGGGTCGTCCCGCCAGGCCAGCGACCAGGGTCAGCCCGGTGGCAAGGGTGAGAGTCCACGTCCACGGCGCGTACCACACGGCCACGAGCCCCACCGTGGTCGGCACGGCCGCAACCGCGGTGATGGTGCCGCGCCAGCGGACCCGGCGGTCCCTCTGCCGGACCAGCCGCTGGTAGGCCTCCACATCCTCCCGCGTCGGTGCGGCCTTGTTCGCCAGCGCCTGCCGCAGCGGCTCGCCCTCCAGGTCGAACACCCACCGCACCAGGCCACGGGCCGCCCGCCACAGCCCGCGCGGCGACCGCGCCAGCAGCCGGCCGACGTACTTGGGCAGCCGCACCACGTGGAACGCCGTCGTGTGCGCGGTGAACCCGATCACCCACCGCGCGACCCGCACCAGCTCGCGCCGCGAAAGCAGCCACGCTGGCAACACCGGCCGCCGCTCTGCCTGCTGCCACACCTCGAGCCGAGACGGCCGCCGCTGCGCCTCGGGCGAGTCCACCAGCACCGGCCGATCCTCGTCGTCCTCGGCGTCAACGTCCGCACCGGTGTCCGCACCTGTGTCCGTACCTGTGTCTGTGCTGGTGTCCGGCTCGTGTCCGGACCGGTTGCCCGGCCGCGCCCTGTTGGTGTCCGCGCTGGTGTCGGCCACCTGGCCGGTGCTGGTGTCCGGGACATTCGTGGCCGGCGTGGTGTGGTCGGGTGTGTGGGACCGGTCGCGCACCTGGTCCAGGTCCACCACCGCGGCCCGGTTGTCGGTCGCGGCGGTGTTCCGGCCCCCCGCGTCTGGCGGGGTGGTCGGCTGGGCGTGGGTGCTGGTCATCGTGTGCTCCTCCGCCACGTGCGCAGGTCAGGAAGCCTTCTCAACCGGCGCTTCCTCAGCACCGGCCGGGTTGGTGGGGTCGCTGGTGTCGGCCGCCTCGCGGGTGGCGGCGAGGTGGCGGCGGACCGTCCGGTCACTGACCCCGAGCCGCTCAGCGATCTGGCTGGTGGTCATGTCCGGGTGCGCCGCTTTCAGTTCGGCGATCGCCGTCGCGGTGTCGGTCCCACGTGGCCGGCCTGCCGTCCGGGCAGTGGTGCGTGGTGTCCGCCTGCGTGTCCGCACCGACACCCCGGACAACTCAGTGGTGACGTCCGCGGCCATGTCCGCGGTCGTGTCCACGGCCGTGTCCGCATGCGCCTCCGGGCCGCTGATGCCAGCGGGGATCGGTGCGGGTGGGGTGGCGGGGGTGAGCTCGCCGAGCCGGTAGAGGGCACGTTCCCGGCGGGGTGCGCGCCACCGCCACGCGATCGGTAGCCGCCAGGTGCGGCCGAAGACCCGGATGTGGCCGTAGCGGTCCTGCAGCTCCGTCAACGCCAGCTGCCGGGTCTTCTCCCGCACCAGGGCTTCCTTGTAGGAGCGGATTTCCCACAGCACCATCCGCCGCCACAGCAGCAGGGTCGGTAGCGGGGCGAGCAGCCACCTGGTCCAGCGGATGGCATCCATCCGCTTCGCTGAGGCAAGCCCGGCGCGCACGCGCACCGCGTGGGTGGCGACCTCGACCGCGACGACCCACAGCAGCGGCAGCGCCGCGTGGGCGACCCGACCGAACCAGTCGTGCTGCTCGGCGATGTTGAGGTAGACGGTCACCCCGACCAGTGACCACGGCACTAGCCGCAGCCAGGCGACCCGCATGTCCAGCCTGGCCAGCACCAGGTCCAGGCAGGTGAACACCAAGATCCCGATGTCGATCCCGATCGGCACCGTCCACGCCAGCCGCCCGAACGTCGGCTCGGCGGCCGCCGCGACCGCGGCGAAAGAGTTGGCGAGCCCGACCACACCCAGCAGCAGGGTCGCCACCCCCACCGCCAGCACCGCCAGCTGCTCGCCGTCGCTGAGCTCCCGCGCCCGCACATCCGGCTCAGGCTCCTGGCCGGACGGGGTGCTGAACGGGTAGACCACTGCGCCGCTCACCGCCGGCTCCCCTCCAGCTGCGCCGCCGCTGCGCGCCAAACCACCTCAGGTCCGGTCCCAGGGCTGCCCACAACCTGGCCGGCACGCTCAGCCGCCGCGAGCAGCCGGATGATGGTGGCGGTGTCGAGGCCGGTGGCGGCCTCCAGCTCACCTCGCCGCATCCCCGCCGGCCCAGCCGATGCCAGCGCGGCCAGAATCGCCGCCCGCGCCCGCTCATCACCCGGCACCTCCACCTCCTGCGGGGTGTGCAGCCGCGCAAGCTCCCCCAGCGGGACCTGCGGCACGTCCGGTCCGTTCGCGGTCTGGGTCTCGATCTCGGCCATGGCTTCGGCCTGGTAGGCCTCGATCCGCTCCAGCACGTCCTCACGGCCACCCAACACAGGCCGCTGCTCCCCGTGCGCCTTCTCCACGGCGTCGGTGGGCGTGGGGGCGGGTGCGGGCAGGCTGCGGTCGTCCGGCTGGCGTGTTTGGTTGGTGGGTAGTGGGGTGACCGAAGCCTCAGTCGACTTGTGTGGGGTGGGCATGGTCTTCTCCTTCTCCGCATCGAGTAGGCGTCTCATCCAGTCCGGGGTTCTGGCCATCCCCGGGGCGAGCACATCGGCGATCTGGCGGCACTGGGCCGGGTCGAGCAGGGCGTAGGAGCGGATCGGGTACGGCACCACATCGGGGCCGTCTTGGGCGTAGAGGAGGCCGGGGTGGCGGAACAAGCTCACATCCAGCTCCTCCACACCGTCGCCCTGAAGCACGACCCGCATGTCCGACGGGTGCCGCATCCGCAGGCAGACCCCGACGGTGCAGTGCCGGCGCAGCTCCCCAGAACCACCCAGGGAGGCGTTGTTCGGGGTTTGGGTGGCCAGAAGAATCGACACTGCCTCCGACCGTGCTGTGGCGCCGATCCGGTTCAGCAGCTCCACCGCCTCCAGCCGCAGCCTGCCCTCCAAGCTGCGGGGATCGGTGGCGGCGATGTCGAGCAGGTCAGCAGCCTCGTCGACGATCACAGCCACGTGTGGCCGCTCTGGGCTGGGGGTCACATTGTCAGAACCGGTGCCGGAGGCTGCCTCGCGAGCCGAGTGCTCAGCTGATTCCTCGATGATTCGCAGCACCCCGCGCAGCAGCGCCACAGCCTCCACCACGGTGCCGGCGATCTCGGTCATGACCGGCGCCCACGGGGCGAAGGCCTTGCCGCGCTTGCCGGTGTCGATGCCAAGGATGATCACGTCGCGGCAGCGGGCCAGCCCAGCCAGCAGGTTCCGCAGGAACACGCTCTTGCCCGACCCGGTCATCCCCCCGATCAGCCAGTGCAGCGCCCCCGTCGACTCCCGCCACACCGGCAGCGCCGCAGGCTGCAGATCGGGACTGACACCCACCTCGATCGGCTCACGCACCGTTCCCGCGCCCGGCGACCAGGCCGCCACACGAGGGTCTGGCCCAGCCTCCTCCAGACCCACCAGCGCCTGCAGTATCTGGTGTGGCCGGCTGGGTGGCTGGCTGGTCTCGCGGCTGGTGCCGCCAGCTGCGAGCGCCGGCAGCGCAGCCAGAATCGGGTGAGCGACACCAGCCGCACCATCGCCGTCCCCGTCCCAGGGGTCGACGTCTTGAACGTGGATCACCAGCCGGCGGGCGATGTGGCGGTCCCGCTCAACCGTGATCGCCCCAGGCGCCACGTCCAGCACGGTTTCGGCGGTCTCGGCGCGCACCTGCCGCCACGTCTGCCCCTCCACCAGCTCGACCAGCAGGCGGCGGCCGACACTGGTCCACTCGATCCCGTACAGCACCGCACCAGGGATGCCGATCCTGTCCGCTCGGATCGGCCACTCGCGCACATCAATGTCGGTGCGCACCCGGCGGCGGGTCCACGGATGCCGGCACCACACCACAGACGCGGCAACGGTGGCGATCCCGAGCCAGACCATGGCGGCTGTCCGCCAGGGGCCGACCACCGCCGCAGCCGGCAGCCACACCAGCACAAACAGCGCCGCGGCGAACACCGCAACCCGATCTGTCACCCGGGCGAGCCCGAACCGTGCCCACACCACCAGCAGCGCGCACGCCACCAGCACAGCGATCACGACCGCCGGCGTGGCCAACCACACGTGCGCAGCCGCGGCCGCACTCCACAGTCCCGCCGCCACGCCGGCCGGCACCAGGTACCAGCGGTACGGCCAGCCACCTTGGGCCGGCGGTACTGTCACCCGCCCCACCGGCGCAACGCGCCCGGCCTCTGGCCGCGGGCCAGCTGACCGTGGTTCCGGTCGGGACGGTGTTCGTGGTCGGCTCATCCCTGCCTCCCGTCAACCTCGGGTTGCTGCTGAGGGCTAGATCTCGTTGCGTTCGAGGGTGAAAAACAGCACGGTTGGTGACACCGACTGCTGGCCGGTGTGGGTGCGTACGTAGTCGGTGACGTACTCGAAGATCTGCCGGTATGCGTCGGCGCGGCTCGTGCCAGGCGGGAAGATCGCTGGGCTGGCCACCGTCGTGACACCAAACCCGCCAGCCCCAGATGGCCATTGCACCGTCATCACCCAGTGATGCGTCGCCTCCCGCGCCTGCGCAACCTGCTGCTGCGTCATCGCCACACGTCCTTTCCTTCAGTGCTTCTGTTCAGGTGAGGCTGTGGTTTGTGCGTGCGCCCGGCTCGAACGGGCCGGCCAGCCCTCTTCTGGCGGCACGCTCCCAGCCGCTGCTACGCGGCGTTCCTGTTCCAGAAACCGGCGCGGTCGGGTGTGCGGACGCTCGATTCGGCCTGCTCGAATGCCTTCGCGTACAGGAGCCGGTACTGCATCCGCGTGTCAGCGAACGCCTTGTACAGGTCGTTCATCTGCCCCACCGCGGCCATGAAGGCCGCGACGATCCGCGGATCGATCCGCACGTTCCGGTCGAGGTTTTCCGCGTAGTTGCTGAAGATCGCGGCCATCACCGGCCACATCCGCGCGAAGCTGGCCAGCTGCTCGTCCAGCTCCCACGCCGTCGCCGGATCCAACTCCCCCAGCGGCGACGCCGCCCGCAGAACCTGCTGAAACTCTTTCGGCATTGCTTCTGCCATCCGTACTCCTCCCATCAGAACCGCACTCGCGGACAGAGCTCGTGCCCGGTGAGAACCGGCCACCGTGGTGGCGACCCTCAGGCTTGAGGACCGGCCGTGGTGACTCGCTCGGACGACCGAGCTGCCTGGTCCACGCATTCGTTGCGCTGGCTGCGTCGAATGCCCGTCACCGGTCGTCTGCTGTGTGGTCGGCTGGGACTGCTGTCGGCCACGGACTTTCGCCGCCGTCCACCGCGCCGCCCGCGCCAGCTGCGGGCGGCCATGCCGCCACGCCACCCCACCGGCCCAAACAGTCGCGGCCACCAGCACCGTCACCGTGACCACAACCGCCCTGGCTGCGACTTGAGCTGTGATCCAGGCCAGCTCCCACACCAGGTTCACCAGGGCACCCACAACCCCCCAAGCGCGCTCGAGGTGGTCATGCCGCCACCTCCCAACCGTCACCGCGAGCCCGCGAAGGCTGAACAGCTCTCACATGGGCGTAGCGTGCGTGTGCGTCCGCCGCAGCCACCGCCTCCAGCCACGACGCAGCGCCATGCGTGACCAGCTGCCATGGCGGCGGGCACAGCCAGCACCGCCAGCACCAGCCGCTACCGGCCCACCACACGCGGACAGGGCGATCCACCCGCAGCCTCATCAGGCCACCCCCACCCGCACCGGCCGCGACGCAGCAGTAGGGGCCGGGCCGCGGCGAGCCACCACGGTGGCGTAGCGGCGCACCACACCAGGCGTCCGCGCCGGCAGCGGCGCCGACACCTCCACCACATCGGCGCACTGGGCCAGCAGCCACAGCAGATCCGCGCAGTCCGCCGCCGACCCCATCAAGCGGACTCGGACGACACCCGTGCCGACTCCCCACGGGCTCGGGCTCGCAGCAGCGCCCGGCGCTCCCGGGCCGTCATCCCGCCGCGCACCCCCCACTGATCCCGAATGGGCAGTCGAAGTTCCGCCTCCAGACAAGGCGCTACGAACGGGCAGGACGCACAAATCTGCTTCGCGCGACGCTCCCGCCACGCCCGCTGATCCGCCGGCTCCCGATACCCGCCCGGGCCGTCCCCAGCCTCCGGCGGGCCATACCACAACACCAGATCCGTCCCCAGACACGGCCGGGACTCCCAGCCCGGCCAGTCCTCGGGCATGATGGACATGAACCATTCCTTCTCCCAGAAGCGATTGGTTCCAGGTCCTGCGGGTGTGCCAGCACCCGCAGGACCACTCCTCACCGCGCCACCAGCCGGCTCACAACACCCACCAGCGGCGCCACAGGACGCGCCTCTCAGCGCTCCGCACCCTCCCGGTTCAACGCCGCAGAATCCCGAGACAGGGCGCCGTCACCGCCAGCCAGACGGCGGTCAGCGCGATCCCGATCGCGTCCACCCAACTCATCGGTTCCTTCTCCCAGAAGCGACTGATTCCACATCCCGCAGGTGTGCCAGCACCCGCGAGACCCCCGTCACAGCACCGGCCAGCGGCGCCACCACGGAACCCGCCGTTCCGCCTCCACCACCCGCCGGTTCAACTCCAAAAACCTCTCGTCCTCCTCCGCACCCGGCGGCAAGCCCTCCACATACGCGTTCAGATCACGCTGCGCCCGCTCGTACTCCTCGACCACCCGACGCCGATCCGGATCCCTACGCATCGACTCCTCCACCTCCTTCTCCCAGAACCAAGACCCACAGGCGTGCCAGCACCCACGGGTCATCTCGTGGCCAAGTGGTCACCGTCAGATATGTACCAACATTTGGTATCAACCATCTTGGGTAGGCAAACGGGTCGTGTCAAGCCCTGTGAGACCATTCGTTGGTACGAACCAGGAGGTTCCGTCGAATGGCCCGCTCAGACCCGCTGTACCGCCGCATCGCATCCGACTTCCGGGAGGCGATCCGCCGAGGCCGCCTCAGGCCTGGCGACCGCCTGCCGACAGAGCAGGAGATCAGCGAACGTTACGGCGTCTCCCGCAACACGGTGCGACTCGCGCTAGCCATGCTCGCCAACGAGGGCGCGATCGCCAGCACACCTGGACGAGGCACCTTCGTCCGGGAGCGAGTCATGACGACCTATCACGCGAGTTGGGCGGAGTCACGAGATCGAATGTCGAGCGATCAGACCGACGCCTACCGCGCAGAGCTGGAACGGCAAGGTCGCGTTCCCTCGTACGCAAACTTCGAGATGCGAATCGTAGAGGCGTCGCCTGAGTTCGCTCAGCGCCTTGGCGTCGACGAAGGCGACCCTTTGGTCTGCCGTTCTATTGAACGCCACGTGGATGGTGAGCCGTCTAGTCTCCAGGACAGCTACTACCCCATGGACATTGCCCAAGAGTGCGGCCTCCTGACGCCTCGAGATATCCCCCAGGGGACAATTCGAACAATGGCCAGCCATGGGTACGTAGAAATTGGTTATGTCGATGAGATAACCACACGGATGCCATCTCCAGAAGAAGCGCGCAAGCTCGATCTCGGCGCCGGAACACCGATCCTGGAGTACATCCGCACAACGTTTACAGAGGATCGCCCACTGCGGCTCACCGTAACGGTTTTCGCTGGCGATCGAAACCGGATCATGTACGAGCTCGGCGATCTCAGGGCCTATCCAGGGGATCAATGATCATCACACCAGCCTACCCGGAGGATCTCGCCGTCATCCTCGCGATGCGTCAGGAAGCGAGCGACTGGCTGCGTGCTCGAGGGATCGATCAATGGCGACGCCCATGGCCCAACAGAGAGGCCATGCTCAACCGAATCGCCGCCAGCATTGCCGCAGGCGAAACGTGGATGATCTACGACGATAGCGGCAACGCCGCCGCAACAATCGCGGTCGACGAGTTCGCCGATCCACAGCTTTGGACACCTGAGGAAATTGCACAGCCATCGATGTACCTGCACCGGTTCATCGTCAGGAGAGCCTACGCGGGCATTGGTGCCGAAATTCTCAACTGGGCCTCCGCGTATGCCGCACGGCAGGGAAAACACTGGGTGCGGGTCGATGTTTGGACGCACAACACTGCTCTGCACACCTACTATCGCCGTCACGGATTCCAGCACGTACGAACCATTGAGAGCGATTACCCTTCCGGCGCCTTATTCCAGCGACGCGCTCGCGCCGACGATTGGGATGGCTCTGGGCTCATTCGCGAGCAACCGCACCGGTCAGCAAGTGCTTCTTGAACACCAGATGGCAGGCTGCCCGGGTGGGGCCGGGTGGCCTTCCGACGAGCCCACCCCACCTCCCGCAGGCGTGGCCGGTGGGGACGAGGGTGACCACGCCCGGCACAGGTAGATGATGCCCACTTGGTGTGTGCGCCGTTGCTCGCTGTCCACAAGTCTCCGGCAGCAGTCGTAAGCACCTCGTCACGTCGTGTGCGTGGCCATCTACCGACCGTCGCAACCGCAACGGAAGTAGCGCTCGCAGCGTGGCCGACTTACTTCGCAGTCGTGCGAACTAAATCGACGGCAAAGCTGCAGGTCAGGCCACTTAGTTCGCAAGTTCGCATAGTTCGCAGGACAGAACGTCGGAGCTGGGACCTGCAGGATCGAACAGATGTTCTAACGTTCCCGTGTGGGGGAAGACCGGTCAGTCGCCCCGTACCAGACCGAGCATGAGAGTGGCTACCAAGGGCCGGGCTGGCGCTTGCTGTCACCGGCCGCGCCGTACGAGGTGGAGGAAGGCGGACGGTGGCACTACGGCTACCTGCGTCAATAGCGGTTGTGGCCTGACGGCTGGTACGGGCTGATCCGCTGGGGCGACCATCTGGAGCCTATGTGGGTGCCAGAGAATCGGCTACGTCCCGCGACAGGGCGACGAGCGAAGAGTCACCGCGGCCGGCGATAGACAGGGTGGACCCTCGCATCGCGTGGACGTCTCGGCGCAGCACCCAAACACCGGAAGGAGATGACGCACAGCCCGCGATGCCACCCCTACGCACCCATGGAGCAGCAGCCGCCGTACTACCAAGCTCGGGAGTGGCGGCGCTGCGACGTCCGTCACCGGTAGTGGAGGATCGACGGCGGCGGGAACGTGCTATTCGGGACCACCTTGATCAGGACTAGCGAGGTGCCCGGCCCGTGGCCTGCCAGCAGTTCGAAGGCTACCGCGCAAGTGTCCGACTACGGCCTCGCATGGCCCTGCCTTGACCACTCCTGGCACCTCTCGGCCTCTCGTGAGGGCGACACGTCCCTGTGGACCACCCACATCTTCTTGATCGATTCCCCAGCGGATTGTGATCACGGCGACTACGCTGCCGAGCGTGCTTCTTGCCTATGTCGACGAGTCATGGAACAAGCCCAGGGATGTGATCCGCCTGGGTGCGGTGGTCTGCGATGGGGACGGTGCGTTGGCCATCGTGGAGGCGCTCGACGAGATCATGGAGAAGGTCGTCGCTGACTTCAAGCTCCCAGGGGACACCGAGTTCCACGGGTACGACCTCTTCTGGGGTGAGGAGGAGTGGGTCGACGTCCCAATTGAGGCACGGAAGCAGATCATCCGGGAGGCGGTCGATGCGATCACCTCCAACTACGAGACCCTCTTCGTGCGAGGACTCCACATCCCATGCCATGACCGAGTATGGCCTCGATGGCCGTCGCTCAGATGGGTCCTGATGCAGCTGCTAGAGAGGCTCAATGATGATCTTCACCCGTCGCCGGTCCTAGTGATCGCTGACAGCAGCCAATACGACGAGCTGCACCGCGCGCAGTTCAAGGAGTTCCGTAAGTACGGGACGCCCGGCTACCGCAACTCCAAGCTTGAACGGATCGTCGACACCCTGCACTTCGCCGAATCCAAGTCGTCTCGGCTCCTCCAGGCCGCAGATCTGATGCTCTACATCTACCAGCGGATCAAGACGGACAAGAACCCCGATCCCCGACTCGCCAAGTTCTACGCGGAGCTCGAAAAGATGATCTTTAACCGGGGGAAGTACGTTCGAGCGTGGACCTACTGCCCCTACGACGAGCAGCCATACATCAGCTGCCACATCCGGGAACGTGGGGAGTGAACACAGGCCTCATCGACCTCTCCATCATCGACCCGCGGGCTCCACTTTCCGTAACACACCGAAGGCCTCACGGACATGGGGACTTCGGCTGGATTCAATGTTTCTTGCCGTAGCTGGATCCTACGCAGCGCTTCACGGGGCGATGACGTCTACGAGTTCGTGAGGGTGTTCGCACCACGGGCTTCCCGTTGCGCGGCTAGATCAACCACAGGCCGACAGACAGTGTGCTGGGGTGTTCGAGCCGGCGGATCCGCTCGGCGAGCTGGGCGAGGATCTGCTCGAGTGTGACGGGTGTGGCGCCCTTCGGCAAGTGTTCAGGCTCCTTCAACGATCGCGGGTTCGGTCGCGGGTCAAACGTGGCCGACACACGTTCGCCCTCCCTGGGTCCAGGTGGTGACCAAGTGGCGTGGCCGGACGATCTGTCCCTGCTGTCCCTGCTGTCCCCCAACCCCTCTGACCAGCGCAAACGCAGAGGGACAGTAGGGGTACAGCACTGTCCCCGCTGTCCCCGACACCGAAGTTGGCTTCTCTGCTCCTTCCCTTCCTCCCGCTACCTCGCCGCGAAGAAGGGCTGAAACACCGCTGCTCGCCACAGTAATCCCGTTGTCGCACAACTGGATCACCCGGGTTAGCCATCTCCCAGTCACTCCTGCACTGTCTCCTGTTGCCTACACCCCGGTGTTTCAGCTCCTCAGAGGCTATGGCAGGTTCCCTTGGTCGCGGGCTGCGCACTGGAGTACGAGGGCGCGAGCGAGCCGTGACGCACGCAGGGCGGCAGCGATGATCACCCCGAAAGACTCATCCATGGAGATTTCCTGTAAGACGGCTGGCATGATCGTGCCGATCAACGATCGCGTAGCCGCCCGCTCAAGGACATCGGAGCATGTCTCGGCGGCCTTTCCGATTGAGGGAACCTATGAATTACCAGTTGATTCCGCCGAGTCAACTACGCACTTCTCTAAGAATCGGGCGAGCAAGCTCAAGGTCGCGAGCTGTTCGAGCGCTTCCTGCTCCGTCATGTCTTCATCACGGTGGACTGCCGGGTTGCGGATCACCATGTTCACACCAGGCGCGAACAGGCGGAGCCCATCATTCATCGTCTGGACATCCTTGTCGGAAGGATCGCCAGGCCAGCGGAGCCTAGGCTTCCCGGGCTCCGGCTTGTCTTTCGAAAAGGCTTGCTGCCACAACGCCGTGTCCTGAGCGTCGTTCCGATCGGTACGAGCCTTCATCTGGTTGGTGACTGCTCCTGCTGCCGCCGCAACCGCTTCGCGTAGGTGGCCGTCGTTCCAGAGCTGCTGCGCTTGTGACCAAACGATAGGGTGCAGTTGCGCAGGATCGATTGCAGGAGATGAAAGCGCAGCTGCGCGGGCTTTCAGACCTTTGATCCGCCCGACCGCCTGCAGACAAGAACGCCGAATATCGGATGGCTCCAGAAGCGACTTCGGCTGGGTAATAGTTGCCCAGTTCGCAAATGGATCGATTTTGATACCCTGCACACTCAGGAGAACGCCTGTGATGTTGCTGAGGTCCATCAATTCCCCAGAAAGGTGGTTCAGTCGATCGGTGAGGTCGTTGATAAGTTTCTCGGCCGCGTCCTCACGAGGGACGACTGCTGGCGCATAACCGCGTGACCCTCCCGGGCCCCCCGTCTCGACGTGAAGCGCCATGAACTGGTCGAACGCACTCATGAACTCGTCGAGGCGCTCGCTGAGGTAGTCGAGATACTCAAGGTTGATCTTCGGGTTCATGGGTGGATGTTGCCACACCATTGCTAGTGCGGTGTCGCGAATGATCAGGTTCGACCCCAGAGAGCCCTGCAACCGGGAGCTGGGAGTCTCTTGCGCTATGAACCACCGCTTCTCCCGCTATGAACGTTTTGTCCGTCCGAATCATGGTGATGGTACGTGTGTTGCGCTCCCGGCTGGTTGCTGGCGAGCAGCAACGTGAGCAGCAACGCCGACGAACGGCTCCGAACTGGTACGGCCGACCTAGACCCCGCTTCGCCTCGATGGCCTGGGCAAACGGACGACCTCGAACAGGTCCACAGGTGGGCGAGCCTGCCTTCTAATCCGGCGGTTGCAGGTTCGAGTCCTGCCGGGCGCGCCCCCTCTGACCAGGCAAAACGCGACCCGAACGCCCGTCTCAAGATCAGAATCGGGACTGGATGTCAGGATTTTGCCAGGGATCAGTCCGGCCAGCCGTCGCAGGGCGGGGCTCACGCCCTGGTTGAGTCACCCGGTCACTTCACCGTTACACGGTCCAGGGCGGGCGGCTCGAAGGGGCTGTGTCGGGTGAGGTAGCCGCGCAGCACCTCGTAGTCGCGCGTGCCGCGCGCCGGGTCGGCGTAGGAGTCCTTGAACACTGTCGTGCCGTCACCGCCGATGAGCGTGTACGCCAGCGTCGCCAGGCGGTACTCCTTGGTCAGGTCGAGCGGTTGGCCGTCGATGGTGACATCCGCGGGGTCGACCCGGTCGCCGACCGGGCCGTCGGCGTCGAACGCGTAGCGGACGTTCGAGGAGACGCCGAACGGCGCGAACCGAACCGTGCCGTCCGGCTGGGTGCGCCACTGGTCTTCGAGCGCGTCGTGGATCTGCTGGCCGGTGACCGTCACCGTCACCACCGGGTTGGCGTAGCCGAATGCCGCCCACGCTTCCTCGAACAACACCAGACCCGGCGCGTCCGCTGGGTTGGCCCCCGGCGCGTACCACAGGTCGCCACGCAGCGAGTTCGAGCCGCTGTGGGCACGCAGGACGACCATCGCGAGGTCAGCGGCGTCCGCACGCCGCTCGGCCGTCCGCTGGGAGTCCTCGTACATGGCGTCGGCGACCACGTTGCCGAGGCTGCTCTGGCCTGTGGCGTCGAGGTCCCGGGTCAGGTCGCCGGTGATCTCCGCTACCGGGCGGGCGCCGGTCTTGTCGCGACGGTCGAGCCAGTAGTCGACCATCTGCTGCACGACCGGGTCCGGCGGGACGTCCCGAGTGACCGGGTGGTTGGTGACCTTGGTCTCCGACCGGATGACGTCCTTGGTGCGCGGGTCGATCGTCAGGAGCATCTCGTTGATGAGTTTGCCGTGGTAACCGGCTTCGACGACCGGTCGGAGGTTGCCGGCCGGGTCGGGCAGGTGGCAGATGAACTGCGTGTGCCAGTGACCGGTGATGATCGCGTCGATGGCCGGGTCCGCCTGCCTGGCGAAGTCAGCCATCGGGCCGGACGGTGAGTCATTGCAGGTCCAGAACTGACCGCCAGCCGTCAAGCCTTCGTGAGCAGCGATGATGATCGCCTCGACGCCGCGCCGCTTGAGGATCTTGGCGTACTTGTTGGCGGTCTCGACCAGGGGCAGGTCGTCGAGCGCGGGCTGGAACGACGTCGATCCTTCGACCGTCGTGTCCGTGGTGAGGTTGATGAAGCCGATCGGGATGCGGCGACCGTTGTCGGCGACGACGTGCTTGACGACGTACGGCGGGACGATCGGCTGCCGCTTCCTCTTGTCGACGATGTTCGCCGTCGCGTACGGGTAGTTCGACCCGCGGAAGCGTCGACCGGTGGAGTCGGTGAAGCAGGAGTCGACGTCGACCGTGCCGAAGCAGCGGCCCTTGCCCATGTGGTCGACGAGGAAGCTCGGCGAGATGTCGAGCTCGTGGTTGCCGACCGTGTTGAACTCGATGTCGAGGTAGTTCAAGAACTCCACTGTCGGCTCGTCGGCGTGGTAAGCGACCTCGGTCGGCCAGCCGCTGAACGAGTCGCCGACGGCGAACCGGATCGAGTTCTTGTGCCCCGCGGAGAGTCGGTCGAAGTGGGTGGCGATGTAGGGGGCGCCGCCGACCACGATGGGCCCGTCGGGGCCCGGCACGGTGCCGTTGCTGGAGTCGTTGTGCGGCCGGATGTAGCCGTGGAAGTCGGTGATACTCAGCAGCTGAACCTCGACCGGCGCGTTCGCTCGACTGTGGTCGCCCCTCGCCGATGGCGGTGGTGCGGCCAGCGTCGGCGCGCCGGTCGATGCGACGGCGACGGTGGCCGCCAGGGTGGTGGCCGCTACGGCGAGCGCGCGGCGGGTCGAGATGCCCATGTGGTGCCCTTCCTGACCTCGCTAGAGAACGACGCTCCCCGAAGGTGTCGGTGCGAGGCGTCGATCGGATCTCGCCGAATCTTCACGTCGCTTCGAGCTCTTGAACAGATCTGCGTCAAGATCTGGACATTCGCGCATCAGTGCGCAGTCGGCGCAGTCGCCGTGCTGCGGGGCGGTACGTGAGGCGGGTACCCGTGTGCTAGTGGGGCGCTGGGCGGAAGGCCGATCGGTACTCCCGCGGCGTCATCTTCTTCAGTTCCCGGAACCTTCGGTTGAAGTTGGAGAGGTTGTTGTAACCCGACCGTACGGCCACCTCGGCGATCGGCAGCTCGGTGTCGACGAGCAGCCGGCACGCGGCGCTGATCCGCAACTCGGTAAGGGCTCTGGTGAGCGTGCGTCCAGTGGCTCTCCGGAAGAACCGGCTGAATGCGGCGGGAGACATGTGCGCGATCTTGGCTACGTCGCTCAGCGAGACCGGTCCGGCGTACGCCGTGGCGAGGTACCGTCCGACGGCGACCAGGCGCTCCCTGCTTGTGGTGTCGAGCGGCGGATGGAATCCAGAGCTGGACAGGGGCTGCTGGTGGCGAGTGTCCTTGGCCAGTCGGTCGAGGACGCCCAACAGCGCGATAGTCCGCTCCGTGTGACTGAGGACTGACCAGGACGGGAACGTCGCGGCGACGGACGCGGCGGTGGGCCCGGTGAAGCGCAGGCCGCGACCAGCGGCGGCGAACATCCTGGCGACGTGTTCGAACTCCGGCCGTTTCCACAAGGTCGCGCCCAGGAAGTCGCGGTCGAACTGTGCGACGACGCCGTGCTGCCGGCCGGAGCGGTCGTCGGAGACGTAGGTGTGCGGGAGGTCCGCGCCGATCAGGACCAGATCCCCAGGGCCGTAGGTTTCGATCGAGTCGCCGACGTAGCGGCGCCCGGTCCCGGCGGTGATCAGGGTCAGCTCGAGCTCCGGGTGGAAGTGCCAGTTGAACCGCAGGCTCGATGTTTCGAAGGCGTGCCACACCCATGACGCGGCCGGGAGAGTCTCGATCTTTTCGTACGCTGCCTCCACGGCCCAAAACGGTACTCAATCCACTCCCGACCAGCACTGCGTCCCCATCGAGAGCAATCGAGTACCAGAAATGGGCATCGTAGACGTGGCCGCCACGTTCGATCGCTACCAGGCTTGTCGGCATCGGAGTCGAAGGTTCCCTTGGAGCATGGATATGACCGGGAGTGCGGTTCACTACCACGAGCGCCACCACGACGACCAGAAGGGGCGACAGCATGATGGGAGCGATCGGCGGTCCGAACTGGAAACGCCGTACGAACTCCCACCCGACGCGGTAAGCCGATACGCAAGAGACGGCTTCGTACGACTCCCGGACGTACTCAGTCCAGAGACCATCGCGGCGTACGAACCGACGATCACCGCCAAGGTCATCGAACTCAACACGATGCACCTGCCGTTGGAGGAGCGAGACACGTACCACAAGGCCTTCCTGCAGGTGATCAATCTCTGGGAGCACAGCGACCGGGTGCGGGAGTTCGTCTACTCCACCCGGCTCGCGCGGATCGCGGCGGAGCTCATGGAAGTGGACGGCGTACGCATCTACCACGACCAGGCGCTCTACAAAGAGGCGGGCGGCGGAATCACGCCGTGGCATGCCGACCAGTACTACTGGCCATTCGCGAGCGACAAGACCTGCACGGTGTGGGTGCCGCTGCAGGAGACGCCGCTGGAGATGGGTCCGCTGGAGTTCAGCGTCGGAAGCCACCGGTTCGAGTTCGGCCGTGATCTGGAGATCAGCGACCACTCCGAGGAGGTCTTGCAGAGGGAGTTGAGCGCACAGGGCTTCCCAATCTTCCGGGAGCCCTACGCCCTCGGCGAGGTGAGCTTCCACAGCGGTTGGACGTTCCACCGCGCTGGACCCAACACGACGTCCACGCCCAGGCGGGTGATGACGATCATCTACATGGACGCCGACATTGTGGTCCACGAGCCGGTCAACGACGCACAGCGCAACGACCTGGAAGGCCATCTCCCCGGTGCAAAGGTCGGGGAGGTTCCCGACACACCCCTCACACCCGTTCTCTACCGTCGGTCTGCTGACCAGTAGGGACGGCATCGGAAGCCGGATGCGAGGAGCCTGCGAATCGCGATCAGGCCGCTGAGCTCGTCACAGCACGATCAACCCGCAGAGGCGGTGGGCGGGGTGACGTTGATGATCACCCGTGCGGTCTCGGAGTTGATCCAGCCGTCGTTGGCCTTCCATTTGAACTCGAACTGACCCGTCTTGCCTGGTTGCGGTGTGTAGGTGAACGTCCCGTCGGCGTCCACCTCCAACTGGCCCTCCGCCGGGTGATGGATCGTGATGAACGTGAGCGGGTCGCCATTCTCGTCGCTCGCAGGCAACTGTCCGGTAACTGGTGTGAACATGTCGGTGGAATAGATCGAGTCGCTGACCGTCGGAGCAACGTTTCCGCTCAGCAGCTTGATCACATCGAGGCCGATCTTGTGGTTGGACGACGCTTCGTTCTTCCCCATGCTCACAAACTTGAACCCGTAGCGCCCGGTCTCGGGAAACGTCACTTTCCCGTAGTCCACCGACCTGATGACTCCGTTGCCCGGGTCATAGGCATCGATCACGTCGCCGATCGGTGTGCCGTCCGCGCTCGCGGGTACACCTGGCTCGAAGATGGCCAGCTGGAACTTTCCCCTTGCCGCCCGCGCATCGTAGTCAAGCAGCATGTCGTAGGTTCCTGCCTCGACCGTGGCATAGAACACTGCATAGTCGTTCGGCTGGAGGAAATCCACGATGCTGTAACGCCCGTTGCTCGCGGCGCTGCTGACACCTCCGTTCTGGTTGACCTTGACCACGCCTGGGTCGTTCGTCACGACGTCGGATGCGGCGACATCGTCCTCGTCGTAGGCGAACAGCTCTGCTTCCATGATGAGATCTGGATCCCGATAGGGCGGAACTGCTTTCGGCTCCGGCACAGGGAGGTCGTCTGGCTTGTACTCGATCTCCACTCTCCCGACCGCGGCCGTACCACTCACTTCAACTTTCAGGAAGCGATAGTTGGTCGACCCTCTGTAGCTGTAGGTGGTTCTGGACCCTCCCGCGTAGGTTGACCATCGTGTGTCCAGCTCGAAATATGCCTCGCCATCCTTCGAGCCGTACAGCGAGACGTCACCGGGCGCGCCATACACATAGACGTCAGCGGCACGCAGCGCCCCACCCATCGCGTACTCCACGCTGGTGGAAGTGCCGTCTCTACTTCTGAGAACACCGAGATCCTCCTGGTACGCGGTGTTCGCGTACGACTTCTGGATCACCGCGTTCGGCTCTCGGGAGTACGTCTTCGAGAAATCGAAGAGCTGATCGACGATCCATTGCCGGTTGACGACAACGCGGGACGAGACATTGGACGGCGCTGAGACTCCACTGCTGTTCTTCGCGACAACTCGGTAGTAATAGGACCTGCCCGGCTGCGCTGAAACGTCATGGAAGAGGCTCGAGTAGGTCGGCAGGTTGTCGTGTACCTCGCCAACGGCGACCCAGGGACCCTTCTTGGACTCGCTGCGCTGTACTTCGTAGCTCTGGGCACCGGTCGAACCCTGCCAGGAGATGTGGCCGACGTCTGAGATCGGAAGCAGCTTGGGCGGCGCGGGTACGTCCAGGGCGGGCGGCGCACCGGAGTTGCCCATGATCTTCCACGCCTTCGACCGCAGGGTGTCCTGGATGGCGATTTCCTCCTCGATCTCAGGCAGGTAATCAGATGTTGCCGGAAACCCAGGCCAGTTCAGGTCCTCATGCTGGGAACCGTTGTCGGAGTGCTTGTAGAACCCGCCATCCCGGTTGTGGAACCGGGTGGCCCACCAGTTTGCGCCGGAGACGCCGCTGGCGATGAGCTCGTCGAGGAACGTGACGAGCGTATCCGGAGCCATGTACATCGCGATTTCGCCTACGACGAGAGGAATCCTCTCCTTGGTCAACGCTCTCATGATCTTGAGTGTCTTCGTCGCACCGATGTCGCCCGACGTCGAGGTCCTGACCTCAGGTGGCAGGACCTCGTCTGTCGCGGGTCCGGTGAAGCCGACATACGTGTGGTAGGACAGCACGTCGATGTTCTCGTCATCGAGAAACTCGTCGTAGGTCTTGACGAGGTTGCCTGCCGAGAACTTGTAGACGTCATCTGGTTTGTTACGGCCGTCGATGAACAGGTGGTTCGGAGCTTCACGCTTCACGAAACGGGCCAGATCATGAAGCCACTCCGCGCGTTCGGCTTGGTAGTCGATGACGATCTCGTTCCCCGACTCCCAACCCATGATCGCCTTGTCTTTTTTGTAGGGGACCCCTGTGTAGGTATTCGTGCGGTTCAGGAGCGCCTTCACCATCCGCTTGAACCTCAGGTTGGCGTCACTGCCTACCGAGAAGAAGTCCTCGCCGTAGGTAGCAGTCCCGCCACGAATTCCTTCGTGATAGTTCACGAGCGGAATGTAGACGCGCACGCCCTGCTCGTTGCATATCTGGAGCAACTTGTCAAGTACGCGCATCGCCTCTTCATTGAAGGCGATCTCGTCCTGACCGGGAGTCACCGTGACCATGTAGTTCGGGTCGTCTCCGTTGGTCACGGTGATGACGAACGTCCTCATGACCCTGCCGTTCATCTGCTTGACCGTGGCAACGGCGTCACGCAGCTCGTACTCGTTCGGAAGTCGGACTCGAGATTCAGACTCGAACCGTTTGTTGGTGATGACCTGCAGGATGTCCGGCATGTTGGTGGAGATGAAGCGGAACTCGTCCGAACCCTCCATCAACCTGTCGCCCTGGCGCGTGATGAACTCGTCGAAGACGCTCTTGGCTGCCGAGTTGGCCGGGTGCGCGGTCCGCTCCCAAGTCAGCGTCGGAACGACGGCCAAGCACAGCACGATCAGGCATCTTCCGACGACCAGGCTTTTCCTCATCACCATCTGTTCCCTACGTCGCAGTTGATCGTGCCGAACAGCGCCTATTTCGAGATGAAGTACTGCTCGGGTCTGCTGGGCCCCGGAGTCGGGTAGACCCAGAGGTTGGGCATCTTGTCGAGCACGTTGGCGAAGTCGACATTGACGATGCCGTACTCACTTGTCGGCAGTGCTGTCCCGATTGTGTAGAACTCCTCCTTCGCGATCTGCAGGATCTGTCGCAGGAGGTCCTTGCGTTCGTCCACGTCCGTCGACGCGTTGAGCTGGTCGTAGAGCTCCATCTGGCGAATGGTCGGCGGCGGGGGCTTTTCCGACGGCCCGGGATCGCCGTTGTACCAGTTCGCCCAGGGGATGCCATAAGCCTGGTCGACGATGCTCGAGGGGAAGTACCACAGGGGTGCGAGCAACGCGTCGTTCAGCGCGCCCTGGTTGCCGGACCAGACCGCGGCGTCGTGGTCGTTGGCTTCCTTCCGCTCGATGAAGAGGGTGCGGTCTTCGGCCTTGATGTCGACGTTGATCCCCACCGCCCGCCAGTAACGTCGGATGAGCTCCAACGCACCGACCCAGCTCGGGTCGTACCCTACGGCCACCTCGATGGAGAAGGTGAGCTGCTTGCCGTCGGGGCGGAGGCGGAAACCGTCGCCGTCCTTGTCTGTCAGCCCTGCCCGGTCCAGATGCTCGTTGGCGAGGTCGACGTCGTACTCGGTGTACTGCTTGGCCATCTCTTCGTCGAAGAAGTCCGACTCCGGACGCGGACAGGCCTGCCATGGTTCGCCCTGGCGCTGGAAGCACGCCCGGATCAGCTCCTCGCGGTTGATCGCGTGAGACAGGCCGATACGGAAGTCCTTGTTCTGGAAGATCCCGCGCAGCGTACGGTCCTTGTGCACGAGGTTGAGCGCGATGATGAGGTAGTTCATCGAGCCCGGGGTGAGTTCGAGGAAGCGGTACCCACCGCGGTCGCGACTCTTGGCCAGAACCGGCTTGTTGGCCAGCGTGTTGATGTGCCGGGTGTGCAGGTCGAGCTCACCATTGGTCGCTTTGAGGAGAATGACCTCGACGTCCTCGACGAGGTCGTACACCACACGGTCGAGATACGGAAGCTGACGGCCTTGAGGATCGGTCTTCCAGTAGTACGGGTTGCGTTCGGCGACCAGCTGCGAACCGTCCCCAAGTCCACTGGTGAGGATCCACGCACGCAACGTCGGCAACTCAGGATTTCGCCACTGGTCGCCTTTCGCGACGATGAGATCCTGCCAGCGCTCGTGTCCTTCCTGCTTGGCCAGCCGGTCGGCGTCTTTGTTGTATCTCCCGTGGAAGCGCTCCAGGTAGTGCCGGGGCCACACATTGAGCATGTAGGCGTTTGCGCTCGCGAGGTTCTCGAGCAACTGTCCCTGTGGCTCGGGGAACAGGATGCGGAACGTCAGGTCGTCGACCCGCTCCAGGCGGGCGGGACGGTCGCCAGCCATGAGGAATGGCGGAATGGCCACGGTCACGTCGTCGGGTACGAGGATGTCGTCGTAGGCGAAGATGATGTCGTCGGTGGTGAAGAGTTCGCCATCGGACCAACGCATGCCGCGACGCAAAGTGAACGTGAACTGTCGGCCCCCGGCTTCGACCTCGACAGATTCGGCGATGTTGGGAATTGGCCGGGTGAAGCCCACATCCCAGCTCAACAGTTGCTCATAACCGATCGTGCGGTACAACCACGCGTCATCTTCCGGTCCGAGCAACGCCGACCGCCACTCGCCGCCATAGACACCGAGCCGGTCGACTGGCTCGACGACGAGCGGGTTCGCAGGGAGGCGATCTTTGACGGGTGGGAGCTCACCAGCAGCTACCCGAGCCGCAAGAGCTGGTGCTTCCTTGGCTTTCGCATCCACCCTGCCGGAATTCGGGTCCGGCTTGTTCGAGCCGCCGGGCTCCAGGGAGAACAAGCTGCATGCCGGGACGGACATGGCGGCGACCACGGCACCCCCGCCTGCGAGGAGTGCACGTCGTGTCATCGGCGGCGTCGCGGCCCGGCTGCGTTGGCCGACGTCTGATGCATGGTCCGGGCGAAGGCTCCTACTCATCTGAGATCTCCTCCCTGAGCGGGATGCCTTGTGATTCTTCTCATAGGCCAGCGGGCAGTCAATCTTGATTTAGTCAACACAAGTCCTCAACATTGGTGCCTATGACTGACGCGCTTTCGGTGGACCAGGTCGCTGAGCGGCTCGGCGTCAAGCGGGAGACCGTCTACGCCTATGTGAGCCGTGGGCTGCTGACCAGCCGCCGCTCCCCGGAGGGACGGTCGAGCCTGTTCGACGCCGCAGCGGTCGAGAAGCTGGCGGCCGGGCGCCGTAGATCCGCGCCCGCAAGCGGTGCAGCCTTGAGGATCGAGACCTCACTGACCCTGCTCGATGGCAAGCGCATCTACTACCGAGGCCTCGACAGCGCCGCGTTGGCCCGGTCCTGGCCCTTCGAAAAGGTCGCCTGGTGGTTGTGGACCGACACGGAAGGTGACTTTGCCGGCGGCGACACCGCGTTGCGCACCCCAACATCTGTTCGGGAGGTCGTTCGGCGAGCCGTTGACACCCTGCCCAGTAGCGCGCGTCCAATCGATCGGTTCCGTGTGGCCGTCGCCATTGCCTCGACCGCAGACCCTTTCCGCCAGGACCTACGTCCTAGCGGTGTCCGCAGAACTGCGGCCGGCATCGTCGCGACGATGATCGATGCGCTGCCTCCTCGTCACGGTAGTGACCATCGCAGACCTGATGGCACGGACGATCACGTCGAAGCTGCCGCCCGGCTCTGGACGCGACTGAGCACGCGAAGACCAGACGACAGCCTCCTGCGGCTCATGAACGGCGCACTCGTCCTCGTTGCCGACCATGACCTTGTAGCCTCCACACTCGCCGCTCGAATGGCGGCTTCAAGCCGTGCGGATCCGTACGCCGTCGTGCTCGCCGGACTCGGTGCCATGGATGGGCCGTACCACGGAGCATCCAGTGTTGCCGCCTACCGCCTCCTAGCCGCGGTCGCTGAAGGCTTGCCCCCTTCCGAGGCCTTGGCAGCCGGGCTCCAGCAGCATGGCCAACCGCCGGGCTTCGGAAACGTGCTCTACGACCAAGGCGACCCTCGAGCCCATGTCCTGCTCGAGCTGATCCACGAAGCCTCGGTCGACCGCGATCGGCTGGCTGTCGTCGACTCCGTGAGATCGGTCGCCGCTGAACGGGACTGGCTGCCCAATGTCGACTTCGGACTCGCTGCTCTCGCCTTCACCACAGGGATGCAGGCCGACGCCGGGGAGGCCGTGTTTGCAGTCGGCCGCTGTGCGGGGTGGCTTGCGCACGCAATCGAGGAGTACGCCACACCTGTGGGACGCTTCCGGCTGCGTGGGCGCTACGTTGGCAGGCCCCCGACAAACCTCCCGGTCGACTTGCGGGACGGGTAGCGGTCCCGGCGGGGCATGCTCGGCACGTCTCACAGAGTCACCGAGCGGCGGGAAGCTCCACGGTGACGCAGAGTCCGCCGCCATCTCGCGGGCTGAGCTCGAGAGTTCCGTCGTGGGCGCGGGCGATGCTCTTGACAATCGCCAGGCCGAGCCCGACGCCTGCGTGATCGGTGCGGATGCGTTCGGTGCCGCGCTGGAACGGCTCGGTGAGTGTCGAGACCACCTCAGGGCTGAGTTGCACTCCGGTGTTCTCGACGGTCAGCACGGCGGACCCTGGACCCGGAGCAGTGCGGATCTGAACGGTGCCGTTCTCGGGCAGGTTGTGGACGATCGCGTTGTGCACGAGGTTCGTCGTCAACTGCAGCAAGAGGGTAGGGGAGCCGATGGTGGGCGTGACGTCGCTGGAGGTCTCGATGGCGACGCCATGCTTCTCGGCCAACGGCAAAAGCGTTTCCGTGGCCTCTTCCGCGATGAGTGACAGATCGACCCGTTCGCGGTCGAACGAGCGCTGATCGGCGCGGCTGAGCAGCAGCAAGGCTTCGGTGAGCTCGATCGCCCGGGAGTTGACGACCCGGAGTCGTTCATCCAGATCGCTGCCCTCGCGATTCGGGTCCTTTCGCGCGACATCGAGCAGGGTCTGCATGATCGCGAGTGGGGTACGCAGCTCGTGGGAGGCATTGGCGACGAACCGCTGCTGTTCCGCAACGTGTGCTTCGAGCCTCGCCAGCATGCTGTCGAAGGCATCGGCGAGCTCTCGGAACTCGTCCGTGCGTCCTTCCAGGTTGATCCGGTGTGAGAGCGATCCCTTCGCGGCCAGGCGCGTCGCGTCGGTGATGCGGGTCAGCGGTGCGAGCATCCTGCCCGCGAGGATCCACCCGCCGACCAGACCGAAGACCAGCAGGAATCCCAGCGTCCCGGCCGCAGCCGGAAGATAGGTCCTCCGAAAGATGTCCTCGAAGTCCAGGATCCCAGCAGGACTGTTCGTCACGTCGGGCAAGGCGCCGAGGAAGAACACTCCTACACCCGCGATCAGCAAGACACCGGCGACCATGAGGAATCCGGCGTAGCTCAGCGTGAGCTTCAGGCGAACGCTCAACCCGGGCGGCCTATCCATCGTCGTCCCCGCCGGTGTCGATGCGGTATCCGACGCCGGGCACCGTGGCGATGAGCCATGGCTCGCCGAGCCGCTTGCGTAGGGCAGACACGGTGATGCGCACAGCGTTGGTGAACGGGTTGGCGTTCTCGTCCCAGGCACGTTCCAGCAGCTCTTCGGCGCTGACCACCCCGCCGCCGGCTTCGACGAGGACCTCGAGCACGGCGAACTGCTTCCGGGTGAGCGGGACATATCGACCATCGCGGTAGACCTCGCGGCGGAACGGGTCCAGCCGCAGGCCGGCGAGCTCCAGCACGGGCGGGCGGTTGTAGGCGCGCCGACGGTGGAGGGCTCTGAGCCGAAGCACGAGTTCCTGCAGCTCGAAGGGCTTGGTGAGGTAGTCGTCCGCGCCGAGCTCGAAGCCGGACGCCTTGTCGTCCAGGCGGTCGGCGGCGGTGAGCATCAGGATGGGCATGCCGCTGCCCGAGGCGACGATGTGTTTCGCGATCTCATCACCGGACGGCCCGGGGATGTCGCGGTCGAGGACGGCGATGTCGTAGCTGTTGACGTTCAGCATCTCCAGTGCGGTGTCGCCGTCACCGGCGATGTCGGCCGCGATCGCCTCCAACCGCAGCCCATCGCGGATCGCCTCCGCCAGGAAGGATTCGTCCTCGACAACCAGCACACGCATCCTTCGAGGGTACGAGGTGACACATATCGTCAACGTAAGAAAATCCGCATACGGGGCAGCAACACGACTCTGCCTTGACTGTCGGCATGAGTCGAACCGCCGCAGGACGCGCACGGATCCGCGGAGCCTTCAGAGCCGCCATCTGCGGTGTGATCGTCCTCGCTGCCGCGATCACCGGAACGCTCGTCTATCAGTCGGCATCGTCTGAGTCCTCGCCACAGCCGTCGGTGTCGACATCGACGGCTTCGCCGGCTCCGGTGGAGTCGGCACCGGAATCCCCAGATCCGTCGGTGTCCGGTTCTTTGCCGGGCTCGCCGGCAGCGGAGTCGTCGCTCGGAGAAGGTCCTCCCGGCGCCCCGGGCGGTCTGACGAACGCCGAGGCTCAAGGGGTGCTCCCTTCCGGAGTGACGGTGTTCGATGACCAGTACGCCGGTATTGCCAACCTCGACCCGGCTCTGCTCCATGCCGTACAGGAGGCGGCGGTGGACGCCGCCGGCGACGGCATCGAGATCTACGTCACCAGCGGGTGGCGTTCCCGGGAGTATCAAGATCGGCTGTTTCGCCAAGCCGTCGCGGAGCACGGCTCGGAGGCGGAAGCCGCACGGTGGGTCGCAACTGCAGACACCTCTGTCCACGTGACCGGCGATGCCATCGACGTCGGACCCTCCGAGGCCGCTGCGTGGCTGTCCGAACACGGCGCTAGATACGGCCTATGCCAGGTTTACGCCAATGAGCCTTGGCACTACGAGCTACGGCCCGGAGCCGTCGACGCTGGTTGCCCACACATGTACCGCGACCCGACACAGGATCCGCGGATGCAGCGGTGAGTCGATGACTGTGCCAAGCAGAGGCGGGTAACCCGTATCGGATGGGCCGCTCGCTCGCAGCTTCACGGGCGTGGTGACGAGCCCGCCTTCCAGCAGCAGGGCGAATGTCTCGAGTCCGATGAAGATCGAGTGGAGAACGAACGGCCCGGATCCTTGCCAGCCGATCCCGCCGACGATCACGCTGGTCAGGGTGATGAGTAGGAGGTACGACGCGTGGATCCGTACCACGATCCTGCGTAGGTGGTCGCCTTCGCGCCGGCGTGGCGACTGTCCTGCTGCGATGTCGTATGGCTCGCTTGACGTGGTCATCCGTAGGGCTCCTCGCTGTCTGAGGTCTGGGCTGGTGAGCTGACGACGTTGGCTGGTCACGTCGTGCCGCGGACGTGCATGGCGTTAGCGACCGGTGCCGACCGCGCGACAAAACGCCTCGGTAACCGTGTCGATCACTGCCTCCCGGTCGGCGATGCTGACTCTGCTGGGCACGCTGGTCGCTGCGGAGCCCGCACCACGATCGGCCGAGGTCGCCGGCCCGATGCTCGCGGCTCTCCTGGCGGGCATGGTCATGGCCGCGATCCGCTGGCCCCGCCTTGCGCTCGCCGGTTCAGCGGCAGCGGTCGGCGTCTACCATCTGGCGGACTTCCCGGCGATCGGGCTCGCGTGGCCGCTGGCGATCGTCCTCTACCTCGCCGCCGCCGCGGGTTCTGCTCTGCTTGCGGGCGGTGTCATGACGGTGCTGCTCGCAGGCGCGGTCATCTGGCGGCTCTTCGTCGAGAATCACCCTCTGCTGGTCATCGCAGACGGGCTGGCCCGCGAGGCTGGGCTGGTCGCGATTGCCGTGTTGCTTGGCGAGGTCGTCCACCGACGGGCGGCATGGCGGCGAGAGGTCGAACGCTGGTTCGCCGACCGGCAGCGCCAACGCGAGGCCGAGCTGCAGCACGAGGCCGACTCACTGTCGCCCGCGAGGTGCATGACACGGTGGCCCACACCCTCGCCGTGGTTGGCGTCCAGGCAGATGTCGCCGCCGAGATCCTGCGCCTGGGCGACACCGACAAGGCAGCGCAGGCGATCGACGTCGTACGTCGTACGAACAAGCGAGCGCTGCAAGAGCTTCGGACCACCGTGGTGCTGCTCCGCAGCGATGTCCGCTGCGCGGCGACTGGCTCAGCTCACTGACCGGGAACGCGAGATCGTACGCCTGATCGCCACCGGCATGAGCAACCAGGAGATCGCCGACGCACTTCACATCAGCCACGCCGCGGCCAAGACCCACGTGTCTCGTGCGCTCACCAAGACCGGAGCGCGGGACCGCGCCCAACTCGTCGTCCTGGCGTACGAGGCCAACCTCGTCGGACCGGGTGCAATCCAGGCACGCGGCGAACGGCAAGGCCCAACGTCGTCCCCCTCAGTTTCTCTTGTGAGGCGTGGTCCCGGCGCTTCCCGTCGGTAGCGCAGCGTGCCAAGGACACCGGAAGCGCTCTGTCAACGGCGTACCCCTCCGCAGGTCCTTGAGGCTGTGGGACGAAGGACCCGAGATCCTCGAGGCGATGAGATGCGAGCGTGGGTACCGGAACGGGCTTTCGAATGGCTGGGGGAACCGATGGGAACGATCACCACGAGCGACGGCACGCAGATCTACTACAAGGACTGGGGAGCCGGGCCACCCATGGTGTTCAGCCACGGCTGGCCCCTGACGGCCGATGCGTGGGACGACCAGCTCATGTTCATGGCGTCGCAGGGCTACCGCGTGATCGCTCACGACCGTCGCGGGCATGGCCGCTCGAGCCAGCCCTGGGCTGGCCATGACATGGATACCTACGCTGATGATCTCCGCCAGCTCCTGGAAACGCTCGACCTCAGCGGCGTGACGCTGGTCGGTCACTCGACCGGTGGGGGAGAGGTGACCCGCTACATCGGCCGTTTCGGCTTCGCGCGCGTGGCCAAGGTCGTACTCGTGAGCGCCGTGCCACCGCTGATGCTGAAGACGCCCGCCAATCCCCATGGTCAGCCGATCGAGGTCTTCGACGAGCTACGGGACAAGCTGTCGGCGGACCGCTCGCAGTTCTACCAGGACCTCAGCGTCGCGTTCTACGGCGCCAACCGGCCCGGTGCCCCGGTGTCGCAGGGGCTGCGTGACGGGTTTTGGCTCATGTGCATGACGGTCGGGTTGAAGGCTGCGTACGACTGCGTCAAGGCGTTCTCCGAGACCGACTTCACCGACGACCTACGGCGCTTCGACATTCCCACGCTGATCGTCCACGGCGACGCCGACCAGATCGTGCCCATCGACGCCTCCGGACGCCGATCTGCCGAGATCATTCCCGACGCGACCGTGAAGGTCTACCCGGGAGCTCCGCACGGACTCACGGCGACGCACAAGGACCAGGTGAACGCCGACCTGCTGGACTTCGCAGGCGTCCCGATTCCCGCGCAGCGCGGCACGCGCTGACGGGTAGGCCTCCACACGCGCCGCGAGGGCTGGGCGCGTGTAGCCAAGACACCGGTGTAGGCGCTGCCTGTAACCGGTGACGGCTCGTTCCCTGATCGACCAGCTCGGCGCCAATCCACGTGTCGGCTGTGTGGACAGGTGCATTCCTCATGGCTACAACATCAAGTAGTGACCTGCGTGCCTTGGTGCACGGTCAGCACGCGGGCTGCCAATCGCGAGACGGCGAGGCGCTGATCGGTGGGCGGGACCTTTCGGCCCGGGGGTGGTCGCTGCTGCCAGAGGATGCGGAGATGGGTGCCCTTCGGGTCGAGCTCGAGAGGCCGGCTGACCTCGACATTGAGTCGTGGGAGGCCGTTACGGACCAGGTCGGACGCCTCAATCGTGCACTGGAGGCTGGGGATCTACCACTTGTCATTGGGTGTGCGAAGGAGCTGGTCGAGTCGGTCGCGCGTATCGTCCTGTCCTCGCGTGGTGAGGCGGCAGCAAGCATGACCGACTACGCATCAGTCGTCTCGGCCGCGCACAAGGTGCTGGAGTATCAACCCGGTTTGGGTCTCGCCATGAATGCACCAGTGCGTGGTATTGCTTCGTCGGCGAAGAAGATCGCCGTATATCTTCGAGATCTGCGAAACGACTACGGCACAGGTCACGGGCGAGCGACGAAGCCATTGGTTGAGGAAGAGGCCGCCCTGATGGCGGTGGAGGCTTCGGTGTTGTGGGTGCGGTGGGCACTCGGCCGCCTGGAGCATCTTCTGGCGGGCAAGCTCGCGCCGTTGCTCGACCACCTGAACGGATGGTCGACCATGAGCCGAAACGAATGGCGGAGCAAGCTGGTTGCGGCGAACATCTCGGCACTGCCAGAGCCGGATCAGAAGCGGCTTGGAGCCGCTGTCGGTCGTCGAGCAGCAGCAGATACATTCGTCGTCCGAGAGGTAGGCATGGAAGAGCCACTCGCCGACCCGAACACGGAGGCGTGGCCACCGGCTTATCGGCGAGGAGCGGTGGAGGGGGCGTTCATCAACGCAACTGGGCAGCTTGACATGCGGACAGCGGCTGTCGTACGGCCCGCCGCGGCCCTTGCGGCTTCGCTCCCTGATAGTGCTGAGTTCCTTCGCGAGCTCGGATCGAAGATCGAAAGTGCGAGTTGGTCGCCAGCCATGGCGCGCACATGGCACGACGTGAGCAACGCGATGCGCATGAGTGCGGGGGAGTTCGGCGATGGTTCGGCAAGGCAGGAGTGGGAGCGCATCATCGGCATCATCGAGGCCATGGGAGCGCCTCTCGGCGAGGAGTAGGGAGCAGACCTCGCGGTAGTCCCGACCGCCGCCTCAAGATCGACTTTCTCTGCTGAGAGTCGTCTCCCCACGTCCGATGGTGCAAAAAAGATCTTGACATGCGCCGCCGTGTGTCCTTGGTGCTTGCCGGTGGCCCTCGCTGGGTGTGCGATCGCTTCAGCAGGTGCCGACTCCCGCTGAAGCAGGTACGTAGTCGCGGCGCCTGGACATTTCACGCGGGCGACACGCACGCATCCTCGTGGTTGACGCGTGACAACCTCTGGGCCGGCTTTTGCATCTTCCGTTCGCAACTCGAGACCTTCGAAAGGAACGGAAGTGCGAGCCATGACGGCACGACGAGGGTTGATCAGGGCGGCTGGCGTGATCGTGAGCGGACTGCTCGCGGTGACGGCTCTCTCGGCTGGTGGTACGGCCGCCGTCGCCGACACTGCCAGAGAAGACGCGGCAAAGGCGCCGGGTGGGAAGTGGGAGCTGGTCCCGATCCCGTCGATGAGTGGGCAGGCTGACCTTACTGCGGTGACTGCCTTCAGCCCGTCCGACGCCTGGGCTGTCGGGTACGAGCGGGTGCCGGAAGGTGTCCGCACTCTGGCCTTGCACTGGGACGGAAAGCGCTGGGAGCGGGTGCCCACACCGAATCGCAGCGACGACCAGAACTGGCTGTTGGACGTCGCGGGGTCGTCGCCCTCGGATGTCTGGGCGGTCGGCTATGACCTCGACGCCGACAGAATGCACCGCACCCTGGTGATGCACTGGAACGGCGAACAGTGGCGTATCGTGCCGAGTCCAGCCCCGGAGTCTCTCGAGAGCCTGCTGAGCGGGGTGGTGGCATTGTCTCCCACCAACGCGTGGGCGGTCGGCACCGCGGTCGCCTGGCCGCTCACGGGGCAGACACTCGTCCTGCACTGGGACGGCCAACGCTGGAGCAGGGTCGAAAGTCCCAATCCCGGCGTCGATGGGCTGGGCAGCAATCTGTTGGACGTCGCTGCCGCATCGAAGAACGACCTGTGGGCGGTCGGTGACTACAGCCATGACGACATGGTGATGCGGACGCTGACCGAGCACTGGAATGGAAAGTCGTGGGTTGCGGTGGCGAGCCCCACTGCACCGAACGGCGCCATCCTCGACGGTGTAGCCGCTCGCTCGCGCAAGGACGCGTGGGCGGTCGGCTACGAATATGGAGAGACGCACCAGCAGCCGTTGGCCCTTCGCTGGGACGGTACCTCGTGGCGCAAGTCGGCAGTTCCACGTTTCGACGGCGTTGATGCGAGCTTCACCGACGTCGCCGTCCGCTCTCGAAACGACGTGTGGGCGGTCGGAAGCCAGGGGAGCGAGACGCTCATCGCCCGCTGGAACGGCAAGTCGTGGACTGTCGTCCCCGGTGTCGATCCAGGCGAGCTGGTCAACAGCCTCACGGCCGTGACCGCGGTGCCGCGTAGCCGGTGCCTGTGGGCAGTCGGTCAGTTCACCGACGGGGAGCGAGCAGAGCCCTTCATCGAGCGATACTGCGGCCGCTGAGTGAGGGTCGTGACGTCGGCTACCGGACGGGTGTGCCGACGTCACGACTTTCGGGTTACACCCCGATGGCGGTGAGGAGGACGAGCACGGCGGTGGCCACGGCGAAGATCCCGTGACCGCCCACGACACCTACCGGGAAGTGCTTCTCGGCTGTGTCCTGCGCCCCGCTCGCGCTGCCGGCAGCCGAGCGAGCACGGTAGGACGGAATCCAGCGGGCCAGCATGGTGAAGCCGAGCAGTGCTACGGGGACCAGAAGGATGAACGCGATCCACGCGATGGTGTCGTTGTCGATGACGAGGTAGATGATCCAGAGCACCAGGCCGACGGCGGCGAGTCCGAAGTGCCCGAAGATCATCGCTGGAGGGAAGTGGCTGTTGCCTTGCCTGTGTCCGCCCTTGGCGATCCAGGTGCCGAGCATCACGAAGCCACCGACCGCGGTGACCAGCCATGTGATCAACGCTGCTACTGCCATGAGGCGTCTCCTTTGCTGGTTTGTAAGGACTCGGCTCGGTCTTAGCCGCGAGATGAGGTGCTCTCCTTGACGAAGCCGGCTGCCTGGGTGGTCTCGTCGGCCACCCGGACGCCGTAGTGGTAGGCGAGTTTTCCGCCCAGGTAGCCGGATACCGCGAGAACTGCGATGCAAACAATCGACAGCGCGAGCATCCCGGCGGCAACCGGTCCGGAGTCGCCGCTGGATTGGCGCCACACGAAGTTGGCTGCGAAGCCGACCGTGACCACGAGGTTGAGCGTCATGTGCACCAGACCGAGGCGAAACGCCGGTGTACCCGTCGGAATGACGAAAAGATCCATCGTGCCCACCATGGCGGCGGCCACGGCTCCCACCACCCCGATCCCGATCAGCCAGGTCGAACCTTGGCGGAGAGCCGCGGGCTCGGCGACCAGCCACGAGGCGACGTCGAAGACCAGACTCGAGATCCATGCCCCGATCGGCACGGTCACGAGGATTGGATGGAACGGATGCCCGTACGGCCCGGCGAGTATCGGGCTCGCCGGATGTTTGGATTGAGCGTGCGCCGTGTCCACTACGACCACCTTTTTGACTAGCAGACGTTAGTCAAATTCGGGTCAGAGGGCAAGTAGGTCCAGGTAAGGCTGCGTGGCAGATGGTTTTCGGAACGTCGATGTTGGTTAAATCAGGTACGATGTCGCCATGACTGTCGATGCTTCGGGCCAGACCGACCCGATCGTGACCGTCGCAGCCTTGAGCGAGCAGGTGCGCCGTCAGCTGTACGACTTCGTGCGGAGCGCTCGCCGCCCCGTGACCCGGGATGACGCCGCTGCCGCGGTCGGGATCTCCAGAAAGCTCGCAGCCTTCCACCTCGACAAGCTCGTCGACGCTGGACTGCTGACCGCCCGGATCGAACCCGTCGGAGGCATTCGGAAGGTCGGGCGCACGCCGAAGGTCTACGTACCGGCCGAGGTCGACATCCGGGTTGCCATCCCGCCACGTCGGTACGACATGCTCGCCGACATCCTGCTGGAAGCCGTCCATTCCGAGGGCGAGAACGAGGACGCCCGGGCCGCTGCACTCCGGACTGCCGCCGAACGCGGCGAAGCACTCGGTGCCCAGGAACGCCCTCGCACCGGTTCGGGCAAGCTGGGAGCCGAACGCGCGCTCGCCTTCGCCGAGGCCGTGCTCGCTCGCTACGGCTTCGAACCGGCCCGCACCTCGCCCGGGTGCCTACGCCTGCGAAACTGCCCGTTCCATCCTCATGCCGAGAGGTTCCCGGAGCTGGTGTGCGGTATCAACCACGCGTTCCTGCAAGGCTTCCTTGCCGGTCTGCGCGCCACCACGGTGCGAGCCGCGCTCGCCCCCGAGGCCGGCCATTGCTGTGTGCAGCTCCGTCTCGCCGGCTGAGCGCCGTGAGTGTGTTGCACCTCGAGCGGTTGAGCGTCATCGGTTGACGTCCACCGCAGCTCACGGCACAGGAGACCGCTTCCGCAGTGGAGCCGTCTGCGCCTCGGCTCCGCTCTGTTGCGTAGCCGCGCCGAGGAAGGCGATGGGCCCTGCCCAGTGCAGCCCGTACTGATCGAATCGATTCCGGTCCTTCACATAGCTGACGTGGGCCTGCCGCTGCAGGTAGGGCTGGTACGGGTGGTTCGGCAGCGCGGCGTTCAGCTCACCGAGGTTGCGAACGTAGACGCCCTTGAACGTCGGGCCGTCCGCGCCGCAGCCATCGTGCTCGCATGGTTCTCTGAGAACGCCGCCCGGATTGAGGAAGGCGCTCGTCGACGAGGCGTCGGCCAAGGTCCGTGCCTGGGCGAGGTATCCTGCGTCGCCGGTCGCCGCGGCGAGCTCGGTCAGGGCACCGAGGATGATCCCCTGGTTGTAGCTCCAGGTCGTGCCGCCGTTGTTCTGGCAGGTCGTGCCGTCGAGACCGTCGTTGATGAGGTTCTCACTGTTGATCATCCCGCTGTTCTGGAACCACTGCCAGATCTCGAGCGCTCGGTCAAGGTAGATGGCGTCGCCCGGAATGCGGTTGTGCAGACTCGCGGCGACCTTGATGAAGAGCTCGTTGGTGACGGCGTTCTTGTAACGCTGGTTGATGTTCCACACGAGTCCGCCACCGCAGACGTCATCTCGCGAGCTCCACATGTAGTCGGCGTCGAACTTCGCCGTCTCCAGGTATCGCTGGTCCCCGGTGAGGTCGTACGCCCTGATCCAGGCCAGTGCCCACCAGCCGGTGTCGTCGATGTAGTCGTTGGTGAAGTTTCCGCCTTGGGCGTCGATGTTCTTGTCGTACGTGTTGGCGATGATCCATTCGTACGACCTGTCGCCGGTGATCAGCATGTAGTCGATCACAGCCGTCAACGCATTCGCGGAGTTCCACCATCCCGTGGTCTTCCACAGACCCGTCTCTTGGTCGTAGAGCTTGACCAAGGCGGCGACGGCGCGTTTGCTTGGCGAGCCCTTCGTCTTCGGCTTCTCCACCCCGATCCACGCCGTACACACGATGTCGTCACGGTTCCCGGCCTTGCCGCAGGCGCGTACCACACCGCGACGGCCGGTGCTCTCATCGTTGATCGCGATGGGTGGCGTCTGGACGCTGCGCTCGCCGTCAGGAATCCTGCTGTAGCCGAGTCGGGAGTCGGCGACCGTCTCGCCGTTGTCGTACGAGCGGTCGAGCCACACCTCGTCGGTCGGGTCGCCGTTGCTGATCCGCGCCCACGCGAGCGCGTCGCGGTCGGAGATGTGCAGCTCGATGGCACGTCCGAAGATGGTCGCCCCATCGGCCAACCGGTCTTCGGTCGGCGTCGGGTCGGCGGACGTCGTCGCGGCATTCGCCGCCAGCGAAGGCCAGACCATGAGACTGATCACAAGCGCTCCGCTCGCATACGCCGCGATGGTGCGCAACGGCGCCTTGGTAGTCATCGCCAAGCCTCCTGCAGGAACCGACCAGGACACCCCGATTGAACCGTCTCCTACGCAAGCGACCGAAGCCGATGACCGTGGCTGGCCAGTGTCCTCACCGGTTGACTTGTCCGCTGGAATTCGATCGTCCCGACAGTTGGGTCAGCTGGTGGCGTCCAGGCACATGTGGGCCGTCCCGGACCCGCGGGAGTTCTACCGGAAGCCGGGCTAGGCGGCCGGAGCCGCATGCACAAAGCATTACCCGGGTCGGTACGACGTCGATGCGGATCGGCCGACAGCCGACAACAGGCGCTGGAGGAGCTTCGGAGGCGGCGAGCCTACGCCGGACCGCGGAAGCGGAGTAGACCAACGACAGCGAGTCGCACGCAAGCTGTCGCACGCGCCACTTCTTGGCATGGCCGGCATGCCGTCGGCTCACAGCAAAAGGGATGCGCGGGTCGGTGACCGCCGTTACGGTCGTTGCATGTTCAGGTTGATCTGGTACGCCTACCGATCACGCCTGGCAACACCGTTCTCATGCTTCTCACCACGATCTGCGGTGCGGGCTTCGGGGTCCTGCTGACCTTCCTGTGGGCCAAGTGATCGGTGCGGTGCCCGAGATCGTGTCCTCGGGCAGTGCCGATGCTGCGCAGCCGGTTGGCGCGACGGCCGACGTGACGACGCTGACCGAGTTCGGCTTGTTGTTGGGCGCGCTGCTGCTGGTGTTCCTTGCAGAGACCGTGCTACCGGCATTGCGCACGGTGGCGGAGTGGGGAACGGCTCGCTCGATCGAGCCTGACGTCGCGCTGCGGTGACCGATCCGCTGCTGGCCCCAGCGCGGATCACCCACCTGGAGGACCCCGAGATCCAGGACCAGCAGCAGCGGGCCACGGGCAGGGACGACTACCAGGTGAGCTTCGGCATGCGGGTCCTTCCGTCGTTCATCGCGAGTCGGCTGACTGTGCTCGGTTCTGCGGTGTTGGTCGGCCAGATGTTCTCGTGGGCGGCGGCCGTCGGCTTGGCAGCGGTGACGTTGTTCATGGAGTGGTATCGAAAACGCGTGCTCGACAAGGAGATCGACTCGTGGTGGGGCTTCACCGAAGGCCAGCGCAAGAGCGGCTATCTCTTCGACCTGGGCATGCGTGACGCGCCGAAGGAGCTACGGGTGTTCGGGCTCGGCCCATGGCTGGTGGGCCGTTACGCCGAGACATGGCTCGATGCGATGCGCCCGGTGTGGCGGGCGCGTCGGCGGCACGTTGGCGGCGGCGGGTATGGCGTTGCTCCACCTCGGCGCGCATGCTGTCGCGATCGTTCTCGTCGGACGCGCCGCGCTCGCTGGTGACCTTCCGTTGGCTCAGGTCGCGACAGCGGTGCCTGCCGTCCTCGCGGTCGGGGCATCGTACAACCCGTTCGCCGCCGTCCAGGTCAAGCGAGCGTTGACGGCCTTGCAGGCGATGCGAGACTTGCCAACCGTCGTCGCCGAACGCCACCCGGAACGGTCGCGAGACACCTGCCCGACCGTTCGGATCGAGCAGATGCCACGGGACGAGATCCGATTCGAGAACGTGAGTTTCCGGTACCCGGGATCGGCCGTCGAGGTCCTGTCCGGCTTGGATCTGCGCATCAAGGCCGGCGAGGCACTGGCTCTCGTCGGCGAGAACGGTGCCGGCAAGTCGACGCTGGTCAAGCTGCTCGCCGGGGTCTACGAGCCGACGACCGGGCGCATCACGGTCGATGGCGTCGACCTGCGAGAGCCGGCCGCAGCGCTCGATGTGCGGGCCGAGGCGCAGCTCGTGGAGCGCTACCTGGAGCTGACGGCAGGCGTGACGTCGCTCATCATCTCGCATCGGTTCTCGGTGGTACGTGACGCCGACCGGATCTGCGTCCTTGACGGCGGACGCGTGGTGGAGTCGGGCGCGCACGACGAGCTGATCATGCTCGGCGGCTGCTATGCCCGCATGTTCACCCTGCAGGCGGAGCGCTATCTCGCCGGGCCGAACGGCCGACCTGAGCAGGGGGAGACACATGATGGCTGACGTATCACCGCCGATTCGTGCACCCGAGGCGATACGCCGTGCGGTTGTGGGTTGCGACGGCGTTCCACGCGGCGCCACTTCTCGTGCTCGCCCAGATCGTCCTCGCCGTGTTGCAGGCGGTGACCGCTCCGGCGCAGACCTACGGCGTGAAACTTCTCGTCGACGGCCTGACCCACCGGCAGCCGTCGACGATCGGCGTGGGCGTCGCCGTCATCCTGGCAGGACTCGCAGTGGTCTTCGTCGGCATCGTGTTCAGCGGTCCGATGCAGGAGACCACCGCTGAGCGGGTGAGCGGGCGGATCCATCGCGATGTGCTCGCCACGACGGTCTCGGTTCCCAGCATCATTCACCATGAGCGCGCTGACGTCGCCGACCGGATCGAGCTCATCCGGGACCAGTCGTGGCGGCTCGGGGTGAGCTTCGAGCTGCTGCTCCTCCTCGTCGGCACGTTCGCCAACACGTTTGCGGTGCTCGCGCTGCTCGGGTCGGTGCATCCGTTGCTGCTCGTGCTGCCGATCCTCGGCCTCGGGCGAATCTGGTCGTCGTACCGCTCGACCCAGTTGCTGCAGGATTCCTTCGAGAAGACCATGCCGCACGATCGGATCGCAAGGCGCATCATCGACATCTGCAAAGACGCGCGGCACGGTCTAGAGGTGCGGGTCTTCGGGCCACGGCCAGTGCTCACGTCGAGGCTGACCGAGCTGCTGGGGGAGCGCAACTGCCTTCAGATGGGGGCAGTCCGCAAGGGGGCGAAGCTCGACGTAGCGGTGCGGTTGAGCTTCGGGCTCGCCTATTGTGCTGCGATCATCTGGGCGCTGTGGATGGCCCAGCGCGGGCAGTTGTCGCCGGGGGATGTGGTGCTGCTCATCCTCATCGCACCGCAGATCGACCAGATGGCCGGTGGTATCGCGGGGAACGTCTACTGGATGGTCGAGGTCTTGCGGGCGTTCGTGCGCTTCGACTGGCTTTCGTACGTACGCCAGGCAGCATTCCTGGGCAGACAGCCGTACCCCAGCGCCGACAAGGCTGCGGTCCGGCATTCGACTTCGCGACGTGGGGTTCAGCTACCCAGGATCGGAAACCTTCGTGCTCAAAGGCATCGACCTAAAACTGCCGGCCGGATCCACCGTCGCGTTGGTGGGCGAGAACGGTGCCGGGAAGACCACGCTCGTCAAGCTCCTGGCACGACTCTACGATCCTACGACCGGCCGCATCCTGATCGACGGCACCGACCTGCGTGAGATCGAGCCGCACTCGTGGCGGCAGCGGATCTCGGCTGGCTTCCAGGACTTCGTGAAGTACGAGCTGGCGGCGCGTGAGGTGGTCGGCATCGGGGAGGTCCAGCGCATGACCGAGGAGCACGCCATCGAGGCCGCGCTGGTCCGTGGAGACGCTCAGCCGGTCGTCGCGGCGCTGCCGAACGGGCTCGACACCCAGCTGGGCAAGAAGTTCAGCGGCGGAGTGGACATCTCGGGCGGGCAGTGGCAGCGGCTTGCGTTGGCTCGTGCGTTCATGCGGGACCGGCCGTTGCTGCTCCTGCTGGACGAACCGACGGCTGCCTTGGATCCGGAGGCCGAGCACACGCTCTTCGAGCGGTTCGCCGAGGCGTCGCGGGTGGCAGCACGGCAGACCGGAGGCATCACTGTCCTCGTGTCTCACCGCTTCTCCACCGTCCGCATGGCCGACCTCATCGTCGTCCTGGTGGATGGGCAGATCGCCGAGTCTGGAACCCACGACGAGCTCGTCGCTCGTGGTGGACGCTACGCCGAGCTTTCGAGATGCAGGCCCGCGCCTACCATTGATCGACGATGACCACGTGAGGTGGGCCTTTCACGCCTCTCCGTGGCCTCCATGCTGTGTGGACGTGTGAATCGTCTCGTGGAGTACGACGCGAGGTCCGGTGCCGTATGCAGTCGGCGTGCAGACGCGGCGCGAGTCACGCACGCTCGCCCAGCACTCCGCGAGCCTGCGCGGCGAGCCACTCCACTCCGAGCGCCGCGGCCCACCGTCCTACTGCCTCCGCGATGACGCGAGCCTTGGTCGGATCGCCGGCGCGCTGTGCATGGGTAGCGAGCAGGAGCTGCTGCGCGAGTGCTCCTGGCACGAAGCCAAGTCGTTGCCGCAGAGTCGTCGACCGCTCCCAATACGTGCCGGCGAGCGCGATGTCGGAATCGTCCTCGAGCACATGGTCGCCAAGGTGCCGTAGCGCGTATGACAGGAGGAGGTCGTCGCCGTCGACCTCGGCGAGTCGTAGGGCCTCGTCGTAGCACTCCCTCGCCAACGCACGCTGTGCGCGAGATTGTCGGCGATGACGCCATGCCAGAACGTCGCCCAACCCGACCGCCGTACATCCGGGGCGGTGCGCCGCAGGCGGGCAGCCTCCTCGACGAGTGGACTCACCGCAGATGCCTCATGTTGGCTGCTGAACAGCGTGGCCGTGTAGCGGCAGCGGAGGCGAAGAAGATCGAGATCCCACTGAAGCGCAAGATCTTCAACGTCGGCGCACGCGAGCTCCGCGGCAGCGAGGCCATCGTCGGCCGTCTTCGTACCCAACCAGAGGTCGCGATCGACAGCGACTGCCGCACGGGCGATCGCCAGCCGAGCGTGCGCCTCTGGCTGGTCGGCCATGGTCGTGGCGAGAAGTCGATCGGCCGAGTCCCAACGACCGGCCAGGACCAGGTGGTCAGCGGCGGCGAGCACCGCCTCGAGACCCGACTGCACGCGTACAGACGTGGAAGCGCCATTGTCAGATGGACCCATTGCGAGAATGCTATTGGTCGGTGAGCTGCGTGAGCGAGGACATGAGCTGCGACATGATCAAGGTACGGTTGGCGTACGGCGAGACCGGTCTCGACGTACGCCTCCCCGCTGACCGGACGACCGTCGTCGAGCCGCAGTACCGGCCCGGCGTCGCCGACCCAGCGGCTGTGCTGCGTCAAGCGTTGCGGAACCCGATTGCGGGCCCGGCGCTGCGCGATGTCGTACGCCCCGGCCAGTCCGTCGCGATCGCCGTCTGCGACAACACCCGGCCTCAGCCCCGGCAGCTGATGGTGCCGGCGGTGCTGGACGAGATCAGCGACGTGGTACGGCTGGAGGATTTGACCGTCCTCGTCGCAACCGGGACGCATCGGGCCAACACTCCAGCGGAGCTGCAGGCCATGCTTGGTCCAGACGTGTGCCGCGCTGTACGGGTCGTCAACCACGATGCGCGTGACGACTCGACGCTGGTGTGGTGTGGCCGCCACGGCAACGACGTCCCGGTCTGGCTCAACCGGGAATGGGTCGAGGCAGACGTCCGCATCACCACCGGCTTCGTGGAGCCGCACTTCTTCGCCGGATTCTCTGGCGGTCCCAAGCTCGTGGCGCCTGGCCTTGCTGGCCTCGCGACGACTCTGGTGCTGCACGATGCGCGCCGGATCGGTGATCCGAAGGCCACGTGGGGCGTCATCCACGGCAACCCGGTCCACGACGACGTCCGGGCGATCGCGGCCGCCACAGGCGTGGACTTCGCCTTCGACGTGCTGCTCAACCGTGAGCAGCAGATCGTGGCGGCATTCGCCGGCGAGCTGTTTGCGATGCATGACGCAGCGTGCGCAGCCGCGAAAGAGCTGGCGATGGCGCCGGTGACGGATCCGTACGACATCGTGGTCACCACCAACGCTGGCTATCCGCTCGACCAGAACCTCTACCAGGCCGTCAAGGGCATGTCGGCCGCCGCGGAGATCGTCAAGCCTGGTGGCTTGATCGTGTGCGCTGCGGAGTGTCGGGATGGGTTTCCCGATCATGGCTCGTACCGTGAGGTGTTGACGTCGGCGGCGTCTCCGCAGGCTCTGCTGGATGACATCGCGAGTCGGTCTGAGACTGTGCCGGATCAGTGGCAGGTGCAGATTCAGGCGCGGATCCAGTCGAAGGCGCGCGTGATGGTGCACAGCTCCTACCTTGCGCCGGACGATCTACGCGCCGCTCATCTGGAGCCGGCCGACGACGTGGAGCAGGTCGTTGCAGACGCGCTGGCGGCGGCTGGAGACACCGCACGGGTGTGTGTGCTTCCTGAGGGACCGCAGACCATTCCCTACCTGGTCGAGTAGTCCGTCCTCGCTCTGTCCACAGGTCTGGAACTCGCTCGACTGGTCGTGGCGAGTACCAGCAGGATCTGGTCCGCCGTCTGTCACCTGGGCTGCTGGCAGCGTGTCCGATTCTTGCAGAGATCTTTACACCGGTGCATACACCGGTGTAAATCAGGAGTCAGGTGTGGAGCCACGACAACTCACGCTCTGGGGGTAACGCGCGGCTGTCGTGTGCCCTGAGGCTTGCGGCAGCTGCCAGGAGGTCTGCCGTCCGGTGTCTACGAAACGAGGCGAGTCCTGCAAAACTGCGCCCATCAGGAGCCCACATGACCGTCTTCAGGCGTATGCAACGCGGCGTTCTTGGCGTCCTTTCCCTCGCGATCACGTCTTTGACCTTGGCGGGCGTGGAGGCTCCGGCGGCCTCCTCGGCGACACCGACCAGGCCTGCGATGTCGGCCGAGGTGGTGCCGACATACACCAATCCCGTCGGCGATGACGCCGCCGAGAACTTCGCCGACCCTTCCGTGATCCGAGGCCGGGATGGCTACTGGTATGCCTATGCGACCGGCGATCCACGCTTTGCCGGTGACTACTACCGCAAGATGAAGATCGCTCGGTCGCGGGATCTGGTGCACTGGGAGTACGTCGGTGACGTGTTCACCGACGAGACTGAGCCACGCTACGACGGGTACGGCGACGACGCCGTGCGGATGTACTGGGCACCTGACGTGGAGTACTTCGGTGGCCGCTACCTGCTCTACTACTCCTACGTCGTCAATGTCGGGGAGGATCGGCATTGGCGGGCGATCGGTGTGGCTACCGCACCTGCTCCTGCTGGACCATGGACCGACTCGGGTGCCTTCGTTACCGGGCCAGAGACATGGGAGCCACGGCCAGGCGTGACAGCCTGGCGTAATGTCATCGACCCCGAGGTGGTCGCGACTCCCGATGGAACGCGCTATCTCTTCTACGGTTCGGTCAACGGCGGGGTTCGGGTCGTCCGACTTTCCGAAGACGGCTTGACGGCGGTCGGCGAACGCAGACAGGTCACACCGGAGAACCGCTACGAGGCCTCGCATCTGGTCCACCGTGACGGCTTCTACTACCTGTTCCTTTCCGCGATCGGCGGGTGTTGCGCCGGGCCGGTATCGGCCTATCCGGTGCATGTTGCGCGGTCGAAAAGCCCGTTGGGTCCGTTCGTGGACCAGAACGGTGCGTCGGTGCTTCCTCCCAACGCTGGTGGTACGCCGGTTCAGGTGCCCAACGGAAACCGATGGATCAGCGTGGGCCACAACACCATCGCCACCGACCTGTCCGGGCAGCAGTGGCTCGTCACCCATGGCATCGACCGCCACAAGCCCTACCTGCAAGGGACGTTGAACGCGCGGCACCTCATCCTCAGCCGGCTGGATTGGATCGACGGCTGGCCGGTTGCGCGGGCTGGTCTAGGCGTGCCGGAAGGACCGGCCGCTGCGCCAGCGACCACGACGTGGGTCGCGGACAGCTTTGAAGACGGGGAGCCGGGTGCTCAACCTGGGCCGGTCTGGAAGCCCGCCGCCGGCTGGGAACTCGCGGGAGAGCCTGCAGGCGGCTACGTCGTGGGTGCCGCAACCGCAGGTGATCGGATCTTGACCGCCAAGAGGCACATCGGCGGCGATGCACGGGTGCGTGGGGCGGTCCGGCTCGAACCGGGCAGCGTGGGATCGGCCGGTTTCGTGCTTGGTGACGTCAGGGTTGTGATCGACCGGGCGAAGCGTGCGCTGGTGGTCGGCCTGAGCCAGGGCGACCAGACGCATGATCATCGCGTGGTCTCTCTACCGGACAACTTTGCGTACGAGGATTGGCATGAACTCGAGGTGAGCATTCGCGGCCGGGATCTCGTGGCCAACGTAACCGACGCCGGTTTGGACGATCCCGTTGCGGTTGCCGAGGTTCGCCTCCCGGGCCATGTGAAGGTCGACGAGCTCGGGTTGGTCACATCGCAGGCCGGCGCTGCATTCGACGACATCACCGCGGCACCGTTGTTCACCCCGGTGACGACGAAGTTCCCCGATCCGGTGGTGGGCAAGCCTATCCCCGGGTTCGGCGAGGCGTTCGACAGGGAGTTGGGCGACGCGTGGACGTGGGTGCGCGACCCCGCTGCCTCGATCGACCGTGGACGGCTGGTCTTCCCGGTCCAGCAAGCGAACCTCACCGGGTCAGGGGAGAACAACACTGCATCGGTCCTTCTTCGGACACCGCCGGAAGGAGACTGGATCGCCGAGACGAAGGTGTCGGTGCCGTTCGGCGACTCCTACCCGCTCGGCTCGCCGCGGGCGGGGCTGCTGGCGTACGTCGATGACGACCACTTCGTCAACCTGACGTACAACGCGCTGAACCGTACCCGCCATGTGAGCTTCGGCAAAGAAATGCCGTGGTCGGACCGGGTCGTCTACGCTGACGCCCGGCTCGGGCCGACTGCCGACACCGTGTGGTTGCGCCTGATGCACTACGTCGATCCGGCGTCGGGGGAGCATCACTACCGGGCCGCGACGAGTGTGGATGGCAAGCGGTGGGTCTGGCACGGCGTGCGGGTCTTGCCAGCTGGACCGTCACCTCGCATCGGGCTGGCCGCCTTCGGCAGTGGCGAGCCTGGACTCACCGCGCACTTCGACTACCTGCGCTTCTATCGCGTGGACTGAGATCGTGGGCGGGGTGATCGAAGGAGAAGCGACGGGCTCGGTCACAGGTCTTGCAGGCCGATGCAGTCGGCTGGTTGTGGCACTTCTTCGTCGCCTCAGCGTCGCCACGCCACGGCAGTCCACGGGAGGTCTGTGGCGACGCCGGTTGGGGTATTGTCGGAATCGGCTGCCCCAGAGTGTTGTCGAGCAGGCCGCGAATTCTTCCAGGCGACGTCGCGAACGACATCGTCACCGTCGACATATCGAGAACTACGCCGAGAGGGTACCCGCGTGACCACAGAGCGCATCGAATGGTCCCGGCCGACGTCGGGATTGACCCGATGGACGCCTCGTTTGGTGTGTGCGCTGGGCATCATCCACCTCCTCTACGGAATCGTGTTCTCGTGGCCAGTTGTCGTCGAGATGGTGACGGAGGGCTTCGTCGCTACCGTCCATGGAGCCGAGCGGGGTTACGTCATCTGGTTCTTGGCCGCGGGAATCTCACTGCTCACGTTCGGCGCCATCGGCAGCTGGGCTGCGAAAACCACCGGACGCCTGCCCGCCGCCCTTGGCTGGGGACTCATCGCCTTGGGCTTGCTCGTTGGCGTGCCGGAGCCGCTGTCCGGCGGCTGGATTGTGGTCCTCCTTGGCGTGCTCACCCTCCTTGCCGTTCGGCAAGAAGCTGCGGCTTCGCCCCGCCACTGACCGGCTCCAAGGGGATCGGTGTGAAGATGGTACTGGGGTGACTGCGGGTCACGTCACGTTGAACGTCAGCAGGGTCACCGAGTGCGGGGGAAAGTCATAGGTGCCGTCAGCGAGCTCGACCTCACCGCGGTCGCGGACCTTGACGCGGTTGGGCGCAGAGAGCGTGTTGACTGCGAGGACGTCGGTGACATCGGCGCCGAGGTCGCGTACGGCTGCAAACCGGGGGAGTGGGGATCGCGAGCCGTCTTGCACGATCCGCGCCCGGAGGGTGGAGCTGCGGTGTCGGTTGATGACGGCAAGCCGGAGAGAGCGCCGGTCGCTGGTCAGCGTTGCCGACACGTCGAGGTACGGGACTGTGCCCGGCCGGGTCACGAACCCTCCGGCACCGTCTCGGTTGTCGCCTTGACGGATTGCGGTGGTCTGTGCCGGTGTCTCAACTCGCGCGGCCACCGCGATGCTTCCCATGTGGTTCTGGTAGAGGTCCCACACGTGGTAGCTCGTTGCTCCCACAGCACCGCCCGGCCGGGCGACGATGACCCCGTTGGCGTTGACGAGGTTGACGGTGTTCGCCATCGTCACAGGGACAGCGAGACCTGCCGTCCGGTGGATGGCGTGGAAGACGCCGGCGTAGAACAACGCATCGGCAAGCGTACGCGGGCTCCACCGGTTGACGCGCAACGAATGGACTGCCGATCCCTCCGATGCGTGATCCACGGCGTCGGTGTCACGGGCGACGACGCCACCGTCATCGGCGGGCTGGGGTTCAGGCCACGCGGCGGGTTCGAGATGCCGGATGTTCCATTCGTCGAGGGCCAAGCCGAGTGGGCGTTCTGTGCCGTTGCGCCGCGCCAGTGAGGTGACCAGATGGGCGTAGTCCTGTATTTGCTGCTCGAAGTAGAGCGGCTGAGCGACGACTGCCTCGTAGTCGTCGCCGGTGAAGAGATGCGTGCTGGCGGCGTAGAGATGGAGCGAGATGTAGTCGACGAGGTCGGCGGTCTGTTCGATGACTGGTCGAGTCCATTCCTCCTGTTGCCAAGGGATCCCGACGGCGACGAGCTTGAGGGAAGGGTCGACACGGCGCATGAATCGACCGTGCTCTCGCGCCGCCTCGGCGTAGGCCTGCGCCGAGCGGTAGCCGTACTGCCATGGTCCGTAGACCTCGTTGCCCAGGCCCCAGTAGCGCACACCGTATGGCTCGGGGTGGCCGTTGGCCGCGCGCCGGCGAGCGTAGTCGGTGTCACCGCTGTGGTTGGTGTACTCCACCCAGCGGACGGCCTCGTCGACGTCACGGCAGCTGTGGGCAAGGTACGCTTCGGCACCTACCTCCTCACACCAGGCGAGGAACTCGTCGGTGCCGAAGCGGTTGCTCTCCTCACCGCCCCAGGCCAGTTCGAGCCGGCGCGGGCGACGGTCCCTCGGACCGATGCCGTCCTCCCAGTGGTACGGCGACGTGAAGTTGCCGCCCGGCCAGCGTACGACCGACATGCCGAGGTCGCGGCAGAGCTGGATGACGTCACGGCGGAGACCGGTCCGTGCGCCCGGGCCGTCGAGCGCAAGCGGCGAGCCTTCGTCGAAGACACCGCCGTCGATGTTGCCGAAGAAGTTGGACTCCAGGAAGTGACCGTAGATGTTCGGATCGATGTGTCCGATCTCGGCGTGGCGGTCGACGGCGATGGTGGCCACGACAGAGCCTTCCTGCGTCACGTACGCCTCCCGGGTTCATCGTCGACCTGGCTGAGTGCCGTGTCGTAGGTCTTCGCGCCGACCTCGAACATCGAGGTCATCCAGTGATAGAAGTTGTCACCTCGATCGCACAGGATCGTGTAGAGCCGACCCATGAGCTCCCGGCGCACGCCGGCGAGAGCGGGATCGTGATAGCGGTTGTGGAGCTCGTGCGGATCGGACTGCAGGTCGTACAGCTCGTTCTCGTCAGCCGGGTTGATGATCAGCTTGTGTCGATGGGTGCGAATCATTCGTTGCGGATAAGGGAAATGATGCCCGTGGAACTCTGCGACCACGTGGTCTCGCCAGTCGCTCGGTGTCTGGCCGCGCAGGAATGGGAGCAAACTTCGCCCGTCGTAGTGTCCGGGCACAGGCAGTCCGGCGAGGTCCAGGAACGTGGGCGTGAGGTCGGTGAGGGTGACGAACGCGTCTACGTGACGACCCGCGGCAGCGCCCGGCATCCGCACCAGCAGGGGGATACGGTAGATGTCGTCGTACATCGCCGGACCCTTGTCGTGCAGCCGGTGCGAGCCCGTGAACTCACCATGATCGGCGGTGAAGAACACGGTCGTGGAGTCGGCGAGCCCCAGTTCGTCCAGTGCCTGCAGGATTCGGCCGACCTGCTCGTCGATGAGCGACACATAACCCCAGTACGCCGCGATGAGCTGCCGCCACTGCGACTCGGAGAGGGTGTCGAACGTCCAGTGCGCAGAGTAGTGCCGCTGGACTCGGGGTTTGCCTTCGAACGTCTCGGCCACCGATGCCGGGAGCTCGACCGAGGTCGGGTCGTAGCGGTAGTAGTAGCTTTCGGGCAAGCAGTACGGCAGATGGGGCCCGAACCAATGGCAGGCAAGGAAGAACGGCCGACCGTCGTCTCGGTATCGCTCGGCGTACGCGCGTAACCGCTCGATCGTCTGCTCGGCGAGGAAGTACTCGAAGGTCGCCTCGACCGGCTGCTCCAGCACCCCGGCTAGCAGATTTCCCGGCTGTCCGTTGGGAAAGGTTCCCCGTACCTCTGAGCTCAGACTGAACCGTGGCAGGCCACGATCGGCGAGATAGCGAAGATAGTCCGGATGTCGCACGGGGTTGCCCCACCCTGGATAGTGTTCGCCGTCGAAGCCGAACTCCCTCGGCCCCTTTTCCTTGCCCACGTGCCACTTGCCGATGTGACCGAGCCGGTAGCCGGCATCGGCGAGCGGGCGAGAGAAGGGCTCGTAGCGGCCGTCGAGCTCTTCGCGGTATCCCACATTGCGTTCGTAGTTGGCGAGCAGCGTGTGTCGGAACGGCAGGACGCCAGTGAGGAGCGTGGCGCGCGCTGGCGTACAGATCGCGGTGGGCGTGTAGCAGTTGTCGAACTGCGTACCCGAGGCCGCGAGCGCGTCGAGCGCAGGCGTCTCGCAGACCGGATTTCCGTAACAGCCCAACGTGTCGAGTCGGTGCTGGTCGGTCATGAGGAGCAGGATGTTAGGTGATGATCCCGCGCTCAAGGACGCCTCCTTCGTTGTGGACATCGTGGTTCACTGCTTGACGGCACCGGCCAGACTCTCGACGAACCGTCGCTGCAGGACGATGAAGACCGCGACCACTGGCAGCAGCGACAGGACGGCCGCCGCCGCCATGCCAGACCAGTCGGTGTCGTGCTCGCCGACGAACGCGGTCATCCCGACGGCGAGGGTACGCAGCTCCGGCTGGCTGAGCGTGAAGACCAACGGCAACAGGTAGGCGTTCCAGGCGTACAGGAACTGCAGGATGAACACCGTCGCGGTGATCGGCCAGGCCAGCGGCAACATGATTCGGAAGAAGATCGTCAGCGGACCGGCGCCGTCGATCCGTGCCGCCTCCTCGAGGTCTTTCGGAATGGCGCGGAAGTAGCCCGCATACAGAAGGGTCGCCGCCACCTGCCCACCGGCGCCGAGGCCGAGGATGACTCCGAGATGGGAGTTCAACAGGCCGAGGCGATCGGTGAGCTGTGTGATGGGGATGATGGTGTAGCCCTCGGGGAGGAAGAACGTCACCAGCAGGATGCCGATCAGCAGCCGCTTCCCGATGAAGTCGTGCCGTCCGAGGACGTAGCCCGCGAGAGCGCTGCGGAAGATCACCAACGCGACCGTGCCGAGCGTGATCAGGACCGAGTTGAGGAAGTAGGACGAGAAGCCCACCTCTGACCACGCGCGGACGTAGTTCTCCCAGATCGGACTGTCGGGGATGAGGTTCAGACCTTTGGCGAAGATCTCGGCTGGCTTCTTCAAAGACGCGGAGACCAGCCACAAGAAGGGGTAGATCCAGACAGCGCAGAGCAACGCAAGACCAGTCCCGATCAGCCACCTGCTGGTCGTGGCCGCGATCCTGCGACGCGGTGACTGCCTCGGTGCGGATCGTTGCCGCCGAACCGACCTTCGTCCCGAACCTTGTCGGGTGAGCGTGTCAACGGTCATCGTGCTGCCATCCCACGACGGACGGACCGAACCCCGATCGCCTGCAACACCGCGAGCACCATGGTCAGCAGGCCGAAGAGCACCGCGGCTGCAGACGCGTAGCCGAGCTGCGGAACGGTCGCCTGAAAGGCGGTTCGATAGATGTAGACCTCGATCACCTCGGACGAGAAGGCCGGACCGCCGCCGGTCAAGGTCATCACCAGGTCGAAGACGTTGAGGGCGCCCACCATGTCGATCAGTGTGATGATGAGCAGGAACGGCACGAGCAGTGGCAGCGTGATGTACCTGAACTCCCGCCAGGGTCCCGCACCGTCGATCCGGGCCGCCTCGTAAAGCTCATGGGGAATCGTCTGCAAGGCGGCCAACCAGTAGATCAACGTGATCCCCAACCACTTCCACACCCAGACACCGATCGCGGAGTAGAGCGACGTGCCGGCGTTCCCCAGGAAGTTCACCGGCTCCTCGATCAGAGCAGTTTTGACGAGCGCGAGGTTGACGGGACCGTCAGCATCCAAGATCAGCGTGAAGACCACACCGACGATCGCACCCGTGGTCACCACCGGGAGGAACAGCAACGTGCGAAACAGTCCACGAAACGGCGTGGACGGTCGGTTGAGCACGATGGCGAGAGCCAACGCGAGACCGACCCGGAGCGGGACCGAGATGATCAAGAACACCAAGGAGTTCGTGAAGGCGTTCCAGAACAGGTCGTCGTGCCACAGCAGCTTGAAGTTCGCGAGGCCGATGAACGTTCCTCGCATGGCGAAGCCAGGCCAGTCCAGGAACGCATACCACCAGCTCGCGACCAACGGATAGACCGTGTAGGCGCCGTAACCGACGACGGTCGGCAGGAGGAAGAGATAGATCCACCAGTCTTCCCGCAACCGACGCAGGGTTGACCGTTCTCGGTGGGGGGTAGCGGTCATGTGGTCCATGGCCCGGTTGTGCCGATCCCTAGAGCTCGGCGTACTTCGCCTGGTCGTAGTCGTTCGCCGGATCCCAGTTCTCGAACACCCAGTCGTCGATGCTGACCTCGGCTCCCTTGGTGCGTGCTGCCTTGATCGCGCGGTCACGCTCCGCGGTGAGCTTGTCGTTGTACTCCCGCAGAGCGGCACGGTAGTTGGACTCTGATCCGGTGAGAACGGCTTGGACTATCTCACCAGGGTTGGGATGGATGTCTTGCATCTCGACCAGGACGTCGGCGACGTCTGGGTTGCGTATCTGCGGAACCGGTGCCTGGCGTACGTCCTGCCGCATGAACTCGACGTTCGCGCGGTACGCCTCGTGGACGTCTGCTTCCTCCACCAGGTTGATCTGGATCGGCGGCTGATCCATCGCGCCAGCCAGCAGAGTGAGGAACCGATCCGTCGTCATCTGGAGCATCAGGTCTGCCGCCACATCAGGGTGCTGGGACTGGCTGGACAACCAGAACGGACCCGATGCCGGCTCGGTGTGGATGAAACCGCGATCGTTGGCGTCGGGCGCTGGGATCCGCCAGGCCGCGATGCCGCGTTCCACCGCCTCGGGCTCGGCTACCAGCAGACCACCGATGATCCACGGTCCCCACATGTAGACAGCCCCTTGTCCGGCTGCCCAGCGGGCACGGGCGTCACGCGGAGCCATCGACGCCGAGCCAGGGTGGATCACGCCGTCTCGTTGCAGAGCGATGAGATATTCCATGGCCTCAAAGAACGGCTCGGACGCCCAGACGTACTCTCCAGTGCGCCAGTCGATGGAGCCCGGAGCGCCCGCCGTCTGCGCGAAGGTGCTCAGTCGCGAGCCCAGGTAGCCCGGCTCCTGCATCGGCATCAGCAAGCCGTAGACACCGTCAGGCGTCTTGGTCGTGAGCTGCCGCAAGACCTTTCGGTAGGCGTCCCACGTGAGCGCGACCTCTGCAGGATCGACACCCGCCTGCTCGGCCAACGCGGTGTTGAGCCACGGCGTGCCGTCGTGCCACTGCCCGCTGAACAACGGGAACGTGTAGACCCTGCCCTCGAAACGATGAATGCCGTCGTAGAGATACTGTCCGACCGGGCTGCCCTCGAGATCGACGAACTCGTCGATCGGTTGGAACCAACCCGTCGTCACCAGAGCCGCAGCGCTTGTCTGCAGCCCGGCAATGGAATGGACGTCGGGAAGCTGGTTGCTACGACGAGCCAGCTGCAACGCTTGGGCGAGGTCTGGCGCATCGAGCTGCCGCCGTTGGACTTTCACGTTCGGATGCTGCCTGGAGTACGGCGCGAACAGCTCGTTTTCGAACAACTCCGTCAACGGACGGAATTGGTCCCACCACTGGATGGTGACCGGGCCGTCGTCGCCGTCCGACGCTCCCCTGCTGCGAGGTGTTCCACTACCTGTGCACCCGGGCAATGCCGGAAGTGCAGCAGCGGTCAGGGCCAGGCCACCAGCGTGGCCAAGGAGTTGGCGGCGGCTCAGCCGTCGGCGTGCGTCTGCGACGCTGTGGGTATCACGACCTGCGCTCATCGTGAGCTCCTTGTCATCTGAGGCGACGACCGTGTATGGCGCGGTCCGTCTCCGTCGGCTGTGACGTCTCGTCGTCCGCGTCGGCTGTCGGTGGATAGCCTGCGAGCAGCGCCGAACGGCGCAGGACAAGCGCGATTCCTCCGCGGGGGGCTGCTTCCTGGCCGAGCGTGGCGGTGTGGATGAGTAATCGGCGGCGTACCTGTCGGTGTGCGAACTCCTTGATGGCGGCGCGGACCGGTCGCAGGAGCTGGTCACCTGCCGCGGCCAGCTCGCCACCGACGACAATCGCCTCGGGGTTGACCACGTTGCAGGCGGCGGCGAGGACCCGGCCGATGCGCCACCCGGCCTCGTCGAAAAACTCGCCAACCTGTCGATCGCCAGCCGCGAGCTGCGCGAGAACCTGGTCGAACTGCCGAGTGTGGCAACGCTCCAGGAGCGTGGCGATCGACACGTACCGCTCGAGGCACCCCCGACCCCCGCAGTGGCAGCGCGGGCCCTCCGGGTCGACGCTGACGTGGCCCAGCTCACCAGCGCCACCGTCGGCGCCGGAGAACAGGTGTCCGTTCACGACCAGGCCGCCACCGACGCCGTAGGAGAGATGGAGGTAGAGCACGTTGGGCACACCGGCGCCGGCGCCCCAGATCGCCTCCGCCAGCGCCGCGAGGCGGGTGTTGTTGTCGACGTGGACGGGTACGCCGAACCGGTCCACAAGGCGTTTGCGAATCAGGTCGATCCGGCTAGCCCGCTGGGGGTGTCGATGGCTTCCGGTCTCTGAGACCGGGCCGACGATGCCCACCCCGACGCCCTTCAGCGCTGTGAGCGACACCGACGACTGAGCGGTGACAGAGTCCACGAGCTCGAGAGCGATCTCGACCCGCCGCGTCCAGGGAGTCCGCTCGGCACAGTCCTTGCTCCCAGAGGCGACGATCTCGTGAGCAACGTTCGCCACAGCGACCTGAATCCTGCGGTGTCCCAGATCCATACCGACCACGAGACCGCCGGCCGGGTTGAGGGTGAGAAGCGTGACGGGGCGTCCGCGACCGCGATCCGGCCCGGGATCTGCCGCCATCTCGACGATCGCGCCCTGTGACAGCAGATGGCGCACGATCGACGAGAGCGTCGCCCGTGACAGGTTCGTGCGCCGACCCAGCTCGGATCTGCTCAGCGCACCGTGGGAACGCAGAGCCGCAAGCACCCGCTCCTCGTGGCCCTCGCGCACGAGCCGGAGCACGTTCGGTTGCGACTCGGGCGTCATGCCTTAAGAGGATGGGCCGCGTCCGCACATAATGTCAACGCTCGAGCAAAAATCGACCGAAATTATTCCTGAGTGTTGACGGAATATGGACCTCTGGTCGTGGTGACCATCCGGCAGGCGCCAACGACGTCACTGTGGTCGACACGGTGACTCTCGCGAGGCGGGCGGTTCCCGTCGCACCGGTGAACGGGCGGGCAGGCTCTGTCCACAGTTCAGGCGTTCGGCTGACTTTTCCACAGCTTTTCGTGCAACACGTGGCGGCCGTTTCCCGTCCTGCACCGTAGAGGCATGCATTTGCACGCTGAACGTGCCGGCAGCGCCGAAGCCTTGCCGGCGTGACGAGAGAAGGTCCCTCATGTTCGAGACATCGGTCACGATCGCCGGAAACCTCTGCACCGAGGTCAAGTACATGCGCACGACACGGGGCACGCCGGTTGCATCCTTCCGATTAGCGTCGACGCCTCGGGTGTACGACCGAAGTCAGGGTGGCTGGGTCGACGGACCGACGACGTACGTAACGGTCATGTGTTGGCGCGGGCTCGCCGAGAACGCAGCGTCCAGCCTGCACAAGGGGGAGCCGGTTGTCGTCCACGGCAAGCTGCGGATCGAGACCTGGAAGAACGACGAGCGATCGGGCCTCGCGGTCGAGGTCGAGGCGCAGACGATTGGTCACGACCTGTCGAGGGGTGTCTCGGCGTTCCGACGGAGCCGTCGGGAAGCAGGCGAGACGAACCCGGACATTCTGGAAGCCAGGGGTCTCGTGCGTAGTCTGCACGAGGCGACCGAGACAGCCAGCGCCGACGCTGACCGGGGTACGGCGTCGAGCAACGATCACGTCGCTGCGGGACGCGACTCGAGCTCGTCGCCATCGGGTCCGGCCGGGTCTGCGGCTCAGCAGCTTGCTGGACCGGCAGGCCGGCAGTCAGTCGGGTCGGCGGGTCAGCAGCCCGCGAGGCAGGCGGGCGACCAGGCAGGCTTGAGCAGCGCCAGCGCGGGTGCGGCGTCGCCCACCGCGCGCCCGCGTGAGGGCGACCGGAGGTCGCAATCCACGGTTCGTCCAGCTGGTGCTGATTCGCGGGCCGCGTAGCGGCGGCCCGTCCGAGAGGCGTGGTTCGAGCGGTTCGGTGCGGCCACACCCGTCCTCGACCAGCGCATCTCGGTGGCTGCCGGGCGGCAGTTCGCCTGCCAGCGGTGCTTCCCTGTCAGCCCCGCCGCGGTGTGCCGCTGAACGCCGCCCGGCGGCCTGCATACCCGCAGGCCACGTCGCAGGTGCTCGGCCCGGGCCGGAGCCCGGAAGTGTCGGTCTGGTAGCGGTGTTGCAGGATAAGTGAGCAACCCCAGACGTTCTCCGAGGTGAATGCAACGTGCCCGAATTCATCTACACGATGCGCGGCGTCCGAAAGTCGCTCGGCGACAAGGTCGTGCTCGACAACGTGACCCTCTCGTTCCTGCCGGGAGCGAAGATCGGTGTTGTCGGACCGAACGGCACGGGCAAGTCGACGCTGCTCAAGATCATGGCTGGCATGGAGCAGCCATCCAACGGAGAGGCCAGGTTGGCCCCTGGGGCGACGGTCGGGATCCTCGAGCAGGAGCCGCCGCTCGACGAGAACAAGAACGTTCTCGAGAACGTCCAGGAAGGCGTGGCCGAGACCAAGGCGATGCTCGACCGCTTCAACGAGATCTCTGCGGCGCTCGCCGATCCCGATGCCGACTACGACACCCTTCTGGCCGAGATGGGGGAGCTGCAGACCCAGCTGGACCGGCTGGATGCGTGGGATCTTGACTCCCGACTCGAGATGGCCATGGATGCCCTTCGCTGTCCTCCGGCAGATGCCGACGTGACCAAGCTCTCCGGGGGTGAACGGCGGCGGGTGGCGCTCTGCAAGCTTCTGCTGTCTCAACCGGATCTACTGCTGCTCGACGAGCCGACCAACCACCTCGACGCCGAGAGCGTGCAGTGGCTCGAGCAGCATCTCGCCACCTACCCGGGCACCGTGCTGGCGGTCACACACGACCGCTACTTCCTCGACAACGTCGCCGGATGGATCCTCGAGCTCGACCGGGGACGGACGTATCCGTACGAAGGCAACTACTCGACCTATCTGGAGACCAAGCGGGAGCGTCTGGCGGTCGAAGGACGTAAGGACGCCAAGCGGAAGAGGATCCTCGAGCAGGAGCTCGAGTGGGTGCGGTCCAACCCGAAGGCCCGGCAGGCGAAGAGCAAGGCCCGGCTGCAGCGTTACGAAGAGCTCGCGGCGGAGGCCGAGCGCGCCAAGAAGGTCGACTTCGAGGAGATCCAGATCCCGCCGGGTCCGCGGTTGGGCAGCGTCGTGCTCGACGTCAAGAACATCACGAAGAGCTTCGGTGACCGGCCGCTGATCGAGAACCTCTCGTTCTCGCTGCCGCGGGCCGGGATCGTCGGCGTGATCGGTCCGAACGGCGTCGGCAAGACCACGCTGTTCCGCATGATCGTCGGCGAGGAGAAGCCGGACTCGGGGGAGATCCGGATCGGCGACACCGTGACGATCTCCTACGTCGATCAGACCAGGGCCAAGATCCCCGAGGGCAAGACGGTCTGGGAGACGGTTTCGGACGGGCTCGACTGGATCCGGGTGGCGAGCTTCGAGATGCCGAGCCGTGCCTACGTCGCGTCGTTCGGGTTCAAGGGCCCCGACCAACAGAAGCCGGCCGGCGTGCTGTCCGGTGGTGAGCGGAACCGCCTCAACCTCGCCCTGACTCTGAAGCAGGGTGGCAACCTGCTTCTCCTCGACGAGCCGACCAACGACCTCGACGTGGAGACGCTGCAGTCGCTGGAGAACGCCCTGCTCGAGTTCCCCGGGTGCGCTGTCGTCATCTCCCACGACCGGTGGTTCCTGGACAGGGTCGCCACTCACATCCTGGCCTGGGAGGGCACCGAGGAGAATCCGGCGAAGTGGTTCTGGTTCGAAGGAAACTTCGCCGACTACGAGGCCAACAAGGTCGAGCGTCTCGGGCCGGAGGCTGCGCGGCCCCACCGGGTGACCTACCGTCGGCTCACTCGGGACTGACGGCGACGGGCGAGCTGGTCCCGCGCACGAGCGCAGGCGGCTCCCGATCACGGGCGGGAGTCAACTGCTGCGGGCCCGCCGCTTCACCTCGACACCGCCCCAGAAGGCCAGGCCCGTCACGCGGATGATCGGCGCACCACCGGGTGGGGTCGTGGTCCTCGTCAGCTCGTGGGACGTGGTCGCTGGTCGGCCTGGCGAATCCGACGCCGGGAGGACCTTGTGGGTGTTGTCCTCGAAGCCTCCCATGATGCCGATGCCGTCGACGATGACCTCGGCGTCTTCCGGGACGATCACCTCGATCCCACCCATGAGCGCGAAGGCCCGAATCGTGACCTGGCGCTCGGTCAGACGCGCATGCCTGAGGTCGAGCTGCACGCCACCCATCAGGGCCACGGCCGTGTGGTCAGCCGGCACGACCCAGCCGCCCCGCCGGGTCGTCCCTGACATCACGGCGACCGACACGGCGTGACCGATGCCGCTCGACTTCTTGCCCGGCGCCGGTGCAGATTCCGCCGCCGAGGCCGGCACATTCGGAGAGTAAGGGATCGGTCGCAGATCGCGTACGAACTTGTCCAGCTCGGCGTACGTCTTGGCCGCGAAGACCCCGTCGAGCCGCTCGTGGAGCTCCTCGAGGGTGATGCGACCATCACCCGCAGCTTCACGCAGGATGTCGGCCACGCGATGCCGATCCGCGTCCGATGCGCGCAGCTCGCCGTGATCGGGCGGCTGTGGTGCGCCACGGTCGGCTGGGTCCGGAAGGTGGGTCACGGCGTCAGCTTAGAGCCTTCCGGCCTGATGGTCGCGGTTCGGCGGTACCGAATGGGATTCGGCCGGGAGCGGGCGTGTGGCGGCTCGCGCCTTGCACGCGTGGTGGCGGCGGAGCTAGCTTGCCGAGAAAGCGCTTACCGAGGCGTGCCGCGACGTGGCGGCGAGGAGTCTGATGAGCGGCGTTCATGAGGTGGAGACGGGTATGCAGCAATCGGCCGCGACCGGTGGTTCGGACCGCCGCACGCGCTATGCCGTCGTGGGGTTGGGCTCGCGGGCCAGGATGTTCGTGAATGCGTTGCTCACCGACTACGCGTCGCGGGGTGAGCTCGTGGGGTTCTGCGATCCGAACCAGACGCGCATGAACTACTACAACAAGACGTTCGGCGAGTCGCACGGAATCGCGCCGATCCCCACGTACTCGCCCGACGAGTTCGGCCGGATGCTGGACGAGCAAGAGGTCGACGTCGTGATCGTCACCTCGGTCGACCGTACCCACGATCACTACATCGTGGCGGCCATGGAAGCCGGTCGCGACGTCATCACCGAGAAGCCCCTCACGACCGACGCCGAGAAGTGTCAACGCATCCTTGACACGCAGGCGAGGACGGGGCGAAAGCTCACGGTCTCGTTCAACTATCGCTACGCGCCGCGGAACTCCGCGGTCAAAGAGCTCATCCAGTCCGGTGCGATCGGGGAGGTTCAGTCGGTCCACTTCGAGTGGCTGCTCGACACCCGGCACGGCGCCGACTACTTCCGACGCTGGCATCGGGACAAGCGGAACTCCGGCGGCCTCATGATCCACAAGGCGAGCCACCACTTCGACCTGGTGAACTGGTGGCTGGCCGGCGTCCCCGAGACCGTCTTCGGCTTCGGCGACCTGCGGTTCTACGGCCGCGACAACGCCGAGCGGCGAGGCATCGCGGTGCGGAACTATCGCAGCCACGGCAGCCCCGACATCGCGACCGACCCGTGGGCGATCGACATCGCGTCCGATCCCACGTTGCGTTCCCTCTACCTCGAGGCCGAGCACGAGGACGGGTACATCCGGGACCGCAACGTCTTCACCGACGGGATCAGCATCGAGGACGACATGTCAGTGCTCGTGCGCTACGTCGGCGGGGCGACCATGACCTATCACCTCACGGCCTACTCTCCCTGGGAGGGCTACCGGGTGATGTTCAACGGCACCGGGGGACGCCTCGAGCTCATGGTGGAGGAGCGTTCCTACGTGAGCGGCACGGTGATCGACCCGAACCAGCCAGACAACGACGAGCCGGACGCCCCGCCCATCGATCGCACGCAGCTGTGGCTGCGACCGTTGTGGGAGAAGCCACGCCGCATTCCAGTCGAGGAGGGCTCCGGCGGGCACGGTGGCGGTGACCGTCGGCTGCTCCGCGACCTCTTCGAGCCCGGTAGTGAGCCCGATCCGCTCGGTCGAGCGGCGACGCATCTCGACGGCGCGTACGCCATGCTGGTCGGTGCGGCGGCGAACAAGTCCTTCGCAAGCGGCCTGCCGGTGAGGATCAGTGACCTGGTGCGGCTTCCAAACCCTTGAGAGGCCGCTTGCGATGCGGGGTACCGCCCGCGTCGCCGAAGCTCGATGGACGTCGCCGAATCCGACCGGATGTGGGAACTCAGCCCGCCGCCTGGGTGGGGCAACTCAACCCGTGACGATGATCTCGTAGCGTTCGCCGGCGCGGGCGGCCAGCGTCACCGTGTCCGCGTGCCGGCGGTGGTCTACGAGGTCGCCGGTGGCGCAGTCGATCAGGTGGTAGCGCGCGTGGTAGTCGGGTGAGAAGAGGCTGCATCGGACCCGCAGCTCGACGTCTCGGTGTGTGAGCAGGTGGATCCGGTTGGCCTCCCCGCCTGACCATGCGATGTCGACGGTGATGCCGCCCTTGGCGCGAAGCCCGGTGACGTTTCCCTGCGGCCAGGCCATCGGCAGTGCCGGAAGGATGTCGAGTGTGGCGACGCCATGGTCACCAGCCAGCGCATCCCATCGGCTCTGGAGGAGCATCTCCGCGATGCCGGCGGTGGCGCCGAAGTTGCCGTCGATCTGGAACGGGGGATGGGTGTCCCAGAGGTTCGGCAGCGTGGAGTGCCGCAGGAGCTCGTACAGCATCCGGTGCGCCTCGTCGCCCTCGTGCAAACGGGCCCAGAAGTTGATTTTCCAGGCCTTGCTCCATCCTGTGCGGCCGTCGCCACGGGCCCGCAGCGACACCTTGGCCGCCTCGGCGAGCTCCGGGGTCTGGGTCGGCGAGATCTGCATGCCTGGGTGAAGGGCGTAGAGGTGCGCGACGTGACGGTGCTGGTTCTGCGGATCGTCGAGGTCGGGTTTCCATTCCTGCAGCTGCCCCCAGCGGCCGATGCGCAAGCCAGGATCGAGGCGTTCCAGCGTGTCGGCGAGGCGCTTCCGCAGGATCGCATCCTCGTCCAGGATCTGGTTGGCGGCCAGGGTGATGGTGAGAAGGTCCCAGACGAGTTGCTGCGACATCGAGGCGCCCGCGGTCACCGGGCCGTGTTCCGGAGAGAAGCTCGGGGAGACGACGAGAGTCCCGTCCTGGTCGGGCACCAGGAACTCCAACCAGAAGGCGGCCGCTTCCGCCATCGCCGGATATGCCTTCGTACGAAGGAAGTCCACGTCACCGGAGTACTCGTAGTGTTCCCAGAGGTGCCGGCACAGCCACGCCGCCGCCTCAGGGAACCAGAACGAGGTGGGATGGTCTCGCAGTCCGCAGTAGCCCCACACGTTGGTCTGGTTGTTGACGATCCACCCGGGGAGACCGTCGAACTGGGCGGCGGCCGCGCGACCTGGTGGACGAAGCGCCTCGATGAACTCGACGAGTGGCCCGGTCGTCTCGGCCAGGTTGGTGGGCTCTGCGGGCCAGTAGTTCATCTGCAGATTGATGTTGACGTGGTAGTCGCAGCACCACGGCGGTGCGGTCGACTCGTTCCAGACGCCTTGCAGGTTGGCAGGAAGCGAGCCGGGCCGTGAGGACGCGATGAGCAGGTAGCGGCCGTACTGGAAGAACAGCGCCTCCAGCGCGCGAGCGTTCGGCCCGGTTCCGTCGTAGGTGGCGAGCAGCTCGTCGGTCGGCGGCAAAGGCCGCTCGCCTTGCCCGATGTCCAGCCGTACCCGGTCGAACAGCGCCGCATGGTCGCTCACGTGCGTCATCCGCAGCGCCGCATACGGTTGCGCGGCGGCTGCGTCGATCCGCAGCGAGACTTTGCGGTGCGGATCGTCACCGCGATAGTGCGGGTAGCGATCGGCATAGTCCGTACCGGCGCAGAACAGCACGGTCGCCGCCCGCGCATCGCGCACCGTGATGCTGTCCTCGCCGTCGAGCAGGTTTCCTTCCTCTGCCACCACGAGGACCTGACCCTCGTAGGTCAGGCCGTTGTCCGCGAGCCTGCCGCGCACCGTGATCCGGCCGTCCTCGACCTCGATGCAAGCCCCATCGTGCGGTGTGGTGAACCGTACGGTGAACGAGAGCGATCCGCCCCGGCTCGCCTCGAGTCGGGTTGCGATCACACCGTCGGGATAGCTCGCGAGGTACTCACGGACGTAGCGCACGCCGTCGAGTTCGTACTCCACACGCGCAATGGCAGTGGTGAGATCGAGACTCCGCCGGTAGTCGGCCACACTCACCCCGACCTCGTGCAGGTCGAGGTAGAGATCGCCGAAGGGTTGGTACGAGCCGAATGCCCAGTCCCGTTGCCCGAGCATCTCGGCCAGCCACTCGGGGTCGGCGGTGGTGTGCTCGGCAAGGTACGTGCGTACCTCGGCCAGCACGTTGGGACGTGGCGGGTCCCACAGGCCGAAACTGTAGGGATGTCCGTCTTCCTCCGCACCCGGCCCGCCGGTCCAGAGTGTCTTCTCGTTGAGTTGCAGACGTTCGGTGGCAACACCGCCGAACACCATCGCGCCCAGGCGGCCGTTCCCGATCGGTAAGGCTTCCCGCTCCCAGTCGCTCGCGGGTTGCTGATACCACAGCGTCAATGGGTGCGGAAACCATACGTCAGAACGGTGCGGGGTAATGGCGAGCCTCCTGACTCGTGCGGCGGCCCAGGTCGCGGTCATCGGCGCGAGTGTCCGGGGTCCAGTGTCCGGAGCACTTCGGCGGGCTCGGACTTTCGATCGTACGTCAAAATGACCATCTGTACTATGCGCAGGCCGATTTGGACGACGACGTTGGCGATTCGGACCCACCGTGAGCGAGAGGTGGGTGTCACCTAGCCCGGCAACCGCAGCCAGACCGCTGTGTCTGGGGGAAGCATGACCGTCTCCCCGTCACCACCGGACGACCGGTCGAGGGGACCGCTTGCCAGCAGGACCTCATCGTGAGCAGGCAGCGGTGAGGGCTCAACACCCAGGTTGACCACACAGCACACGGTCCCGCTCGAGGCCGGGCGATCGAAGCAGAGCACGTCGGCGGCAAGGCCGTCTCGCCACCGCAGCGGCCCGTCACCCAATGCCGGTAGCGATTTGCGCAACCGCAGTGCCGAACGGTAGAGCTCGAGCATGGACTCGGGGTCGTCCTTTTGCGCTTCGACACTGAGCTGTTTCCACTCAGCTGGCTGCGGCAGCCAGGGAGGGGCCGATCCGAAACCCAGCGCCGGTTCGTCGCCGGACCAGGGCAGCGGTACCCGACAGCCGTCACGCCCACGGTCCTTACCACCCGTGCGCTTGAAGATCGGGTCTTGCAACACGTGGTCGGGGAGGTCTTCCACCTCGGGAAGCCCGAGCTCCTCGCCTTGGTAGATGTACGCGCTGCCGGGAAGGCCGAGCATCAGCAGCGCTGCGGCCCGCGCGCGTCGGGTGCCGAGGGCGATGTCGCTCGGGGCGTCGGTGACGTTGCCCCAGCGGCTTCCTGGCTGCTGCGGGCGCCCGTAGCGCGTGACGTGACGGGTGACGTCGTGGTTCGACAGCACCCAGGTCGCGGGCGCCCCGACCGCGGCGAGCTCACGCAGATTGTGGTCGATGGATCGGCGCAGCTCTCTGGCATCCCAGGCACAGCGGAGCAGGTCGAAGTTGAACGCGGTGTGCAGCTCGTCCGGACGCAGGTACCGGGCCAGGCGGTCGCTTTCGGTACGCACCCAGGCTTCGGCGACGAACACCCGCTTGCCTTGTGGCGTGTGTTCGTACGAATCGGCTACGCGCCGCCACACGCGATAGATGTCGTGCACGCCGTCCCGGTCCCAGTGCGGATGGTCGACGATGTCCGGCTCGGCGAGCAGCTCCTCCTCGTCGAGCCCGATGTCGGGCAGCGCGGGGTGCTTCACCATCCCGTGGGCCACGTCGATCCGGAAACCGTCGACACCGCGGTCGAACCAGAACCGCAGGATGTCCTCGAACTCCTTACGCACCTGGGGATTCGTCCAGTTGAGATCGGGCTGCTCCGGTGCGAAGAGGTGCAGGTACCACTGCTCGGCCACCCCGTCGTCGCCGACCAGCCGGGTCCAGGCCGGTCCGCCGAAGACCGAGCGCCAGTCGTTGGGTGGAAGCGTTCCCCGCGGCCCGCGTCCGTCGCGGAACCAGTACCTCGCACGTGCGGGGGAGCCCGGCTCGGACTGTCGCGCCTCCACGAACCACGGATGCTGGTCGGACGTGTGGTTCGGCACGATGTCGAGGATGACGCGCAGGCCGTGCTGGTGTGCTTCGTCGATCATCAGCTCGGCTTCGGCGAGGGTTCCGAACTCCGGTGCGATCGCCCGGAAGTCGGCGACGTCGTAGCCACCGTCGACCATGGGGGAGGCGTACCACGGCGTGATCCACACGGCGTCGACGCCGAGGCTTGCAAGGTAAGGGAGCCGGGAGCGGATCCCGGCGATGTCCCCGATGCCATCGCCGTTACCGTCGGCGAAGCTGCGGATGTAGATCTGATAGATCACGGCGCTGCGCCACCAAAGCTCTGCGTTCTCTGGTGGGAAGGCAGCACTCACTGAGGGTGCGGTGTCGTTCGTCATGGGCGTCAGCGAAGCAGATTCCGACGAGACTGGGGGGCTTGGGCGGCGGACCCGTCAGTGGACCGCTCAGGTGGCGTCGTACCGGCGCCGGATCTGTCGAGGGCCGGGTTGACGTTGACGAGAGAGTTGGCGGCCATCACCAAGTAGGCCCAGAACTCCTTTTCGTGGGCGGGGTCCAAACTGACGGAATCGAGGGCGTCGCGCATGTGGCCGAGCCACCGATCCCGGGCCTCCTCGGTGATCGGGAACGGCGCATGCCGCATCCGCAGCCGTGGATGTCCCCGCCGCTCGGAGTAGGTGCGGGGTCCGCCCCAGTACTGCTCCAGGAACATCCGGAGCCGCTCCTCGGCGCCGGAGAGGTCGGGCTCCGGGTAGAGGGGGCGGAGGACGGGATCGTTCGCGACACCTTCGTAGAAGCGCCTGACGAGGCGTACGAAGGTGTCATGGCCACCGACAGCGGCGTAGAAGGTCCCGGCATAGGCCTCGGTGTCTGGCTCAGGCGACGCCGACTGGGGCTGCGCGGTTCCTTCGGCCGGTTTCTGCTCGTTCATCGTGGCCCATTGTGCAACATGCCCTCCCGAGCCCCAGCCGCCACGAGATGGCAGGCCGTCTCCCGCGCCTCCTGATCGCCATGGGCCGAGGGCAGGATGGCCAGCGGCACGCCCCGGCAGGCGTCCGCCACACCGGCCGCCTCCGCCGCTCCTGACGCGAGCTCGGGACAGCGAGGGTGGAACCGGCACCCGGCCGGGATCCTCGTCGCATCCGGTGGCTCACCGGTGAGGACGATCGGGCGGGGGAGCGGTGACTCGGGCAGCACCGACACCAGCGCCGTGGTGTAGGGGTGCTGGGGACTTGTGAGCACCTGGTCGACCGGTCCGGTCTCCACGATCCGGCCGAGGTACATCACGGCCAGGCGGTCGGCGATGCTCCAGGCAAGGCCGAGGTCGTGGGTCACGACGAGTGCCGCGAGGCCGAGCTCGTCTCGCAACCGCAGCAGCAGCGCCAGGATCTCGCCTCGGACGGATGCGTCGAGGGACGCGACGGGCTCGTCGGCGATGATCACCTTGGGCTGGAGGGCGAGGGCGCCGGCGATCACGACGCGTTGCCGTTGACCGCCGGAGAGCTCGTGAGGGTACGACAGGAAGTACCGCTCGGGTGGTCGCAGTCCGCTGTGGGCGAGAGCCTCAGCGACTTGATCGCGCTCGTTGCCGGGCACACCGTGGATGCGGAGCCCTTCGGCGACGGCTTCGTACACGGTGTGTCGCGGGTTGAGCGCGCCGGTCGGGTCCTGCAGGACCAGTTGGACCGAACGCCGGTACGCCTTGAGCGCACGGCTGGTGTAGCTCAGCGGCCGTCCTTCGTACGTCACCGTCCCACCGGTCGGGCGTACCAGTCCGAGGAGGGCGCGGGCCAACGTGGTCTTGCCGCAGCCCGACTCGCCGGCCAGCGCGACGATCTCACCCGGCTTGATCGCGATGTCGACGCCGTCGACGGCCCGCGCCCGACGACCGCCGCGGAGCGCGAACTCCACCTCGAGCCCTCGCGCCGCGAGGATCGGCTGCTCGCCCACGCTTCGAACCTCCTTCGGTGACCCTCGTCATGAGCCCTGGTGACCATGCGCCCGACGTCCGGTGGATCCGTGGCCGGTCGATCGCGCGGCTTGGACACTCGCGGCGAACATCGCGGTGAACGTCGTGGTGAACTGGTCAATGTGGTTCATAACGGACGCATGCGGCACGACGATCGACTCCGGCCGGCCACAGGTCGACCGTGACCGTCTCGCAGCGAGGCTGCGCGACCGGGCATCGCGGATGGAAGGGGCACCCACCGGGCAGCGCAGCCGGATCCGGCGGATCGCCGCCGAGTCCGCGCGGGCGGCCGCGGGACGCCGGATCGCCGACGCTCGGGAACGCCGCCGCCAACGCCTCGGAGTAGGGGTGGGCCGGCTCGCGGAACACCTCGTGGGCAGGGCCGATCTCCACCAGTCGGCCCGCGTACATCACCGCGAGGCGCCGGCATGTGGCCGACAGCACGGAGAGGTCGTGGCTGATCATGAGCAGCGCGATGCCTCGCTCCGCCACCAGCGTGCCGATCAGGTCGAGCACCTGGGCCTGGATCATCACGTCCAGCGCGGTCGTCGCCTCGTCGGCGATGATCAGGCGCGGGGAACACGCCAGGGCCATCGCGATCATGACCCGCTGGCGCTGGCCGCCGGACAGCTCGTGCGGATAGCTTCGGGCTCGCCAGGCGGGCAGCCCGACCTGGGTGAGCAGCTCGTTGGCGCGCTCGTACGCCTCGGCCTCGGTCACCTTCTCGTGGACGAGGATCGGCTCGGCGATCTGGCGGCCGATCCGGTGCACGGGGTTGAGCGCGTGCATGGCGCCCTGGAACACGATCGAGCCGCGAGCCCAGCGGACGGCACGAAGCCGGCCCCACGACATCGTGAGCACCTCCTCGCCGTCGAGCAGCACCTTCCCGCTCACCTGCGTGCCGACCGGGAGGAGGCGAAGCAGCGCCAACGCCAGCGTGGACTTGCCGCAGCCGGACTCGCCGGCGAGGCCCAGGGTCTCTCCGGCGTCGAGACGCAGGTCGACGCCTCGCACGGCAGGGACGTCGCCACGCGAGCCCCGGTACGTGACCTCGAGGCCCTGCACGTCGAGGACCGGGACCGCCTCCGACGGGGCACCGTGTCGTTCGGTTCGGTGTCGTTGGGCGCTGACGTCGGCCATCAGATCTGCCCTCGCAGCCGTGGATTGAAGACCGCCTCCAAGGCACGTCCGCAGAGCGTGAAGCACAACACCACGACGAGGATCGCGAAGCCAGGCGGCAGGAGATACCACCAGGCACCGTAGGTGATCGCACCTGACGAGTTGGCCCGACTGAGCATCGTGCCCCACGACACCTGGCCGGAGTCGCCGAACCCGAGGAACGCCAGCGTCGCCTCCGCCAGCACGGCGCTCGCGACCTCCAGCGTCGTGCTGGCGAGCACGAGCGGCATGACGTTCGGGAGCACGTGCCGGGTCATCTGGTGCCAGTGACCGGCGCCGAGCGCCCTGGCCCGCTCCAGGTAGGGCCGACCTTCGACGGCGAGGGTCTGGGCACGGATCAGGCGCGCCGTCCCGGCCCACGACGTGATGCCGATCGCGATGATGACGGTGGTGATGCTCGGCAGGCGAGTGCCGATCACGGCGGCCAGGGCGATCGCCAGCACGAGCCGCGGCAGCACGATGAACCAGTCGGTGATCCGCATCAGCAGGCCCGAGAACCAGCCGCCGAAGTGACCCGCGGCGATGCCGACGAGCGTGCCGATGCCCATCGCCAGAAGGGTCGCGGTCACGCCCACCACGAGCGAGATCCGGGAGCCCCAGAGCGTGAGCAGCAGGATCGAACGACCCGTCTCGTCGGTGCCGAGGAGGAAGCGGGAGCTGGGTGCCTCCAGACGTTCGCCCGGCGCCTGGGTGACGTCGAGTCCGGACTCGTCGCTGATCACCGGGGCGGTGACGGCGAGTCCGACGATGAGCACAAGACCCACCAGCCCGATCACGCCTGCGCGTTGGCGCCGGTAATCGCGCCAGAACGCCGCCAGAGCCGCCTTACGACGTTGCCAGACGACCGCCCGGGCAGACGCGAGCTGCGCGCCGGGCTCGGCAGGCGCGGAGGGACCGGACGGTGTCGTGGTCATGCGTGGCGGACCCTCGGGTCGAGGAAGCGGTAGACGATGTCGGCTGCGGTGTTGGCGAGGATCACCGAGGTGGAGAAGAACAGGAACGTTCCCTGCAGCAGCGGCAGGTCAGGGATCCTCAGTGCCTGGTACGCGAGCAAGCCCAGGCCCGGCCAGCTGAACACCGTTTCGGTGAGGATGGCACCCCCGACGACGTTGCCCAGCTGCAGGAACACCAGCGTGACGGTCGGCAGGAGCGCGTTCGGGACGGCGTGCCGGTTGCGGACCTGCACGTCCCGCAAGCCCTTGGCGCGTGCGGTGACGAGGTAGTCGTTGCCCATCTCGTCGAGGATCGACGAGCGCATGACGAGGACGTACTGCGCGTAGACGACCGCGGTCATGGTGAGCACCGGCAGGACGAGGTGATGCAGGATGTCGAGGGTCTGCGGCCAGAAGCCCGGTGGCGTCCGCGGCGCGATCATCCCGTTGATGGGGAAGAGCCCGAGGTAGCGGGCGAACACCATGATGACGAGCATCCCGAGCCAGAACGTCGGCGCCGACCACAGCGTGAGCGAGACCCCTACCTGGATCTTGTCGAAGCGGCTGCCGTGTCGCCAGCCGGCACGGGCGCCGATCCACAAGCCGAGCGACGCGGCGAGCACGAGCGCGGACCCGGTGAGCAGCACCGTGGCGGGCAGGCGTTCGGCGATGAGGGACGTGACCGACTGCTGGTACTGGTACGACTCACCGAGGTCGCCGGTCAACACTCCTTTGAGGTAGTCGACGAACTGCAGGGAGAGCGGCTTGTCCAGCCCGAGCTTCTCGCGCAGTGCTGCCCGTTCCTGCGGCGTCGTCGGGACGTCGCGGGTCAGCGCGTCGACCGGATCGCCGCCCAGGATCCGGAACAGGAAGAACGCCGAGAACACCACCATGACGAGCGAGATCGCGGCGCCGCCGAGCTTGCTCGCGAGGTAGTGCAGGAAGGCCATCGCGTCGAGTACCCCGGGCTACTCCCGCTCGTCGGCAGTCTTGCGCCGGCGTACGACGACGAGACCGGCTGCCGCGGCGATCAGGACGACCGCGGCGCCTCCGCCGACCAGCAGTCCGATGGGTGCACCGCCCGGCTCCTCGGTCTGGACGGGCTTGGCGGAAAGGAACGCCCAGTTGCCCTGCTGGCCGAGAATCATGCCGCGTTCTGCCGGTTGCTTGACGAACCCCCGCCAGCGGTCGCTGCGGTAGGCCTCGAGCGTGTCGGCGTACCGCAGCACGATGATCGGAGCCTCCACGTAGAGATGCTTTTGCATCTCCTTCACGATCTCGGCGCGCTTGGCGATGTCGCTCTCCGCCTTCTGCTGCTCGTGGAGCTTGTCGTAGTCCGGATTGCAGTAGAACGTGTCGGTGTCGCGCTGCGTGCCGCTCGCGTCGTTGGGGAGGACGCCACACGTGTGCAGGGCGAGGATCGACGTCGGATCCGGTCCGACACCCCAGCTGGAGAAGATGATGTCGAACTTCCCCAGGTAGAGCATGTCGTTGAGCTTGGTGAAGTCGGCCGACTGGATGGTGGTCTCGATCCCGATCTGCTTCCACCAGCCGGCGAGGTATTCCGAGTCGGTCGCCTCGGTCGGGGTGTCGGAGTGGTTGAGCAAGCGGAACTTCAAGGGCCGACCGCTGCCTGGCATGCGACGGATGCCGTCCGGCCCGCGTTCGTATCCCGCTTCGTCGAGGATCTGGTTCGCGCGGTCGATGTCGAACGTCACGCGTTCGGACTCGGACGGCTCCCAGTGGTAGATGCCGAACACGGGCGGGATGATGCTGCTCCCGACCTGGCCGAGGTTGTCGTTGACCTTCGCGACCAGCTCCTCCTTGTTGATGGCGTAGTGGATCGCCTGGCGCACCGCGCGGTCCTTGAGGGCCGGATGGCCGTCACCGAACTCCTTGCCGTCCTTGGTACGCGCACCGACGTTGAACGTGATCGCGCCGTAGCGACGGTTCGCCGCCCGGTTGAGCGTGATCCCGTCCTTGCCCCGCAGCGACTTGAAGGCGGCGGGCGTGAGACCGCTCACGATGTCGACCTCACCCGTGAGCAGCGCCTGCACGCTGGCGTCGGGCGTCTTGTAGTAGCGGAAGACCAGCTCGTCGTAGGCCGGTGGGCCGCCCCAGTAGTTCTTGTTGGCCGCGAGGCGGATGAACTGGTCGGTCTTGAACTCCACGACCTGGAACGGGCCGGAGCCCACGAGCGGGAAGTCGAAGTTCTTGAACTCGCCGATCCTGCCTTGGTACTTCTTCCAGATGTGCTGCGGGACGATCGCGTTGTCGAGCGCCAGCATCTGGTTGGTGGGACGCTTGAGCTTGATGACGAGCGTCGTGTCGTTGGGCGCATCGACGCTGGAGAAGTTCTCCACGAGGTCGGACGACGATGCGCGAGCGTCCGGGTCCGTCATCATGAGGTTGTAGGTGAACTCGGCGTCGCGTGCGGTGAGCGGCGTGCCGTCGGAGAACTTCACGCCCTTGCGGATGGTGAAGGTCCAGGTCAGGTGGTCGGGTGACTCCTCCCACTTGGTGGCGAGGGCGGGGATCGGACGGTAGTCCTCGGCGCTCCAGTCGATGAGGGAGTCGTACGTAAGACCCGCGACGGTGTACCCGATCGAGAAGAACGACATGAACGGGTTGAACGTGTCCACCGACTGCGAGACCGCGACGACCAGCTGAGTCTTCTCCTCCTCGTCCGCCTGGGCAGCAGGCGGCGCGACGAGGGCGGCGACGCAGGCGAGGGCTGCCAGGAGCGGCACCACAACCATGACGTGGCTGCGTCGGATCGTGGCGGTCAGCATGCGTACTCCTCTTGCGGGACCCGGCGTTCCGATCATGTGCGAGTGAAACTTTCTACCGCACATGCCGTGGTTTGCGTAAGAGAGTACGGCGCAATCATCACGAAGACGTTACCGAGCGGATGTGCTGCGTCCCGCAACTCAGCACAGCCGACGCAGCACGGACGCGTCAGCCACGACCGTCAGGGAGTACGCGGCGGCGCGGTGCTGCGACGAACGATGAGCGTCGTCTGGAGCTCGACCCGCTTCTTCTCGGTCGACCCGACGGCGATGTGGCGTACGAGCATCTGCATCGCGGTGGCCGCCATCGCGGCTAGCGGTTGCCGCACGGTGGTGAGCGGCGGGTCGAGCCATTGGGCGATGGGGATGTCGTCGAAACCGACCACGCTGAGGTCGTCCGGGATTCGCAGGCCACGCAGGTGTGCGGCCTGGTAGACGCCGATGGCCTGCTCGTCGTTGCCGGCGACGATCGCGGTCGGCGGCTGGGCGGCCGAGAGGAGGGCGCCTGCGGCTGCCTGACCGGCTTCGCGGGTGAAGAGCGCATCGGTGACGTACGCCGGACCGACGCTTCGGCCAGCACGGCGCATGGCGTCCTGGAAGCCGGCGAAGCGAGCTCGCGTCGCGTCGAGGTCACGCGGCCCGCAGATGATGGCGATCCGCTCGTGGCCGAGCTCGAGTAGATGGGATGTCGCGTCGAAGCCGCCGCGATAGTTGGTCACGCCGACCGACAGGGTCTCAGGGTCGCAGTCGCCGGTCGGGTCGACTGCGACGTAGGGGATGCCGGCGCTGCGCAGCCGGCGCAGGTCGGGACGTCCGATCTGTCGGACGACGGCCGCCACGCCGTCGCTTCCCCTGCGGACGATCCGGTCGACCCACGGCGTCCACGGCTGGGCGTACGGCAGGATCGACACGGCGACGCTGAAGTCTGCTGACTCGGCTGTCTCGACGGCTCCGCGCAGGATCTCTTCTGCCCACGGTGTCTCGAGGTTGTCGATGACCAGGTCGATGATGCCGGTCGAGCGGCGGGCCCGGCTGCGCAGATAGCCGTGCTTGGTGAGGAGTTCCTCGACTCGGGCCCGGGTCGGTGCTGCGACGTCGCGTCGGCCGTTCAGCACCTTGGAGACCGTGGGCACCGAGACACCAGCCTTGGCTGCGATCGACGCCAAGGTGACACCTCGAGGACCCGCGGGCATCTAGCCTCCTGTCCGAAGGATCCTGGTCCAGGATAATGCTGAACAACACTACGAGGTTGCGAGTAGCCCGCTTCGGCAAGAGGAGGATTCATGGCCACCACACGGACAGCGAACGCCCACTGGGAAGGATCCCTGATGGAGGGAGCTGGACGTGTCTCGCTCGATTCGTCTGGGCTTGGGACGTACGACGTCACCTGGCCAGCTCGTGCCGAGGCGCCGAGCGGGAAGACCAGCCCGGAGGAGCTGATCGCCGCCGCTCACTCGACGTGCTACTCGATGGCGCTGTCCCACGGGCTCGCCCAGGCCGGCACGCCGCCGAAGACGGTCGACACCAAGGCCGAGGTCACGTTCCAGCCGGGCGAGGGAATCACGGGAATCCACCTGACCGTGCGGGCGGACGTTCCCGGTCTCGACGCCGAGGCCTTTGCCAAGGCTGCCCAGACCGCGAAGGAGAACTGCCCGGTCTCCAAGGCACTCGCCGGCACCACGATCACGCTGGACGCCGCGCTCATCTGACGCGTCGGGCTCATCTGACGCGTCGGGTGGATCCCCGGGCACCGGACTCGAGGTCCGCAGCGTGAGGAGCGGGATTCGCTAGCTGCTCATCGCTTACTCGGGCATGGTCAAGCTGACCAGGCGTACGTTCTCGGCGTCGAACCCGGCCTTGATCCGTTGCCGTAGCTCACGCTCCAGTGCGCCCTGGTGCTCCGGGACGCAGCGGCCCGCGATGCGCAAGGTGATCGCCTCGTCGCCCACCCGCTCGATTCCGAGCAGACGTGGGCGCTCCACGATCCGGTCCCGCCACTCGTCCGTGTCGACGAGCTCGCCGACGATCTTGTCGACCAACCGCTCGACGCGGGTGAGGTTCTCGTCGTACGCGATGGCGAGGTCCACGCTGACTCCCGACCAGCCCTGGCTGCGGTTGGCGATCCGCGCGATCTCGCCGTTGCGGATGTGCCACAGGGCGCCGTCGGGCCCACGTACCCGCGTCACGCGAAGCCCGACGCTCTCCACGGTCCCGACGGTATGGCCCGTGTCGATGACGTCGCCCACGCCGTACTGGTCCTCGAGCAGCATGCAGACGCCGGCTATGAAGTCCCGCACCACGTGCTGGGCACCGAGGCCGACCGCGACACCCACGATCCCGGCGCTGGCCAGGATGGGACCGAGGGGAAATCCGAGTTGGTCCAGGATCATGAGCACCACGATGGCTCCGGTGGCCGCCGTGGTGACGCTCTTGAACAGTGATCCGAGCGCATGCGCCCGCCGCTCCCGGCGTTCGCTGTAGAGCGTGGCGTTCGTGCCGATGAGCTGGGCCGCGCGCTGGCTGCCGAAGATCTGCCGTGGCGGAGTGAGACCGGAGGCCTTGGCGACCAGGCGGTCGATCATCCGATGGACGATGAGCCGGGTCAGGAAGCCCAGGAGCAGCAGGAAGACGATCCGCGCCGGGATCTCGGCGACCTGCACGAACTGATTCCAGTCAAGCGCATAGACCACCGAGTCATTGTCCCGATGCCGGCTCCCCGGGCCGAGCGACACCCCCGCCCTACGTTACGGTGACCTCATGAGTCCGCTTGAGGTGATCGGCGTCTTCGTAGGGATTCCCGTCGGGCTGTTCGTCTTGATCATCCTGCTGGTGATGGCGCCCGACATGATCCGAAGCGCCCGGCAGCCCGGATTGTCGTGGTCTGGTGATTCCGAGTGGTTCGGCGTGCGCCCCGCCGTCGAGGCTGACCGTGCCGCGGAGAAAGACACGGCCGCTGTCGAGGGAAGCACTGCCGAGTCCCCGAGCACGTCCGTGAGCGCTCCTGGGGAAGAGCGCAAAGCGGTGGGAACCTCCCAGCCCGTCGAGCCGGGAGGCGCCGGTGGTCGGTGGTGAGACGTTCACACCGCGTCAGCGGGCCGAGATCGAGCGGTCGATCCGGGTTGCGAGTGAGCTGTCCGGGCTGAAGTTCTCGGTGTACGTCGGGCACGGGGAGCTCCAGGGCGACCCGAGGGAGGCCGCCGCACGCCTGCACGCGGCGTTGCCGGACCCGGCGCACACAGTATTAGTTCTCGTCGATCCCGTGGATCGCGTGATCGAGATCCGGACCGGGGTCGAGGCCCGGCGGGTGCTGTCCGATGACGAGTGCCGGCTCGCGATCCTGACCATGCAGTCGGCGTTCGCGGTCGGCGACCTGGTGGGCGGGTTGGTGAACGGAATCCAGCAACTGGGTGAGCACGCCCGCCGCCCGAGGACGGTTCACACCGACGAGGTGTAGTCGCCCGCCGGCATCGCCCGCTGCGCCGAGCCGGGCAAGCCGATCCGAGCCGTGTCGACGGTCCGAGCCGTGCGTGTCGAGCCGTGCGTGTCGAGTCGAACCGTAGGCGGCGATCCGAGCCGTGCGCGCCGACTCGTACCCTCGCAAGGCCTGTATGCCTCTGAGGGAGGGGAGCGACCCGCCGAACGTGGTCATTGCCAGGGCGGGTGGCGCGACGCCGGGAAGCGTGACGCGACCCCGGAGCGGGTGGCTCGACGCCGGGGCGGCAAGGCGGCGTCCACGTCATCCACCGGAACCGGTGGGCACCTACCTGGAGCCGTAGCCGGCTTCGCTCATCCGGGGCGGGTGGCGCCGGCGTACGGCATCCAGTCGATGTCGATGTACTCGACGTTCTGCCCAGGTCGTGGCGCGTGGATGACCATGCCGTCGCCTGCGTAGATCCCGACGTGGCTGATGTCGCTGTAGAAGAAGACCAGGTCGCCAGGACGCAGCTCCGACCGGGACACGTGGGGCGAGGCGTCGTACTGCATCCGGGCCGAATGCGGCAGCGAGACCCCGGCGGCGGCCCACGCCTGCATCGTGAGGCCTGAGCAGTCCCAGCTGTCCGGACCGTCTGCACCGAAGACGTAGGGCTCGCCGAGCTGTGCCTTGGCGAACTCGAGCGCAATCTCGCCCTTGGTCTTGCCGGACGACGGCTTCGGGTCGGGGGAGGACGTGGGAGTCGGTGAAGGCGAAGGGCTCGGCTTGGCGCGTTCGGCTGCACGTGAGGCCAACATGGCGGCCCGGCGACGGCGTTCGGCCTCGAGCCGGCGTCGTTGCTCTTCGGTGAGCCGCTCGAGCAGTGCCTTCGCTTGTGCCGCCTTGGCAAGCGCCGCCTTGCGGCGTTCGTCGGTCTCCTTCTTGGCTTCGCGGAGCTCGGCGAGCTCGTACGCCAACTCGGCCTGGCGTTCGGCCAGGGCCTTCCGCTCGGCCTGGAAGCGCCGTAACAGGTCGGCCTCCTGACTTTCCAGGGACTTCGTCGTGGCGACCTGCGCAAGGTAGTCGTCGGGATCGTCGGCGAAGAGCAGCTGCATCGCGGGGTCCAGCCGTCCCGCGGCGCGGTAGTCGGCGGCAGCAGCCTGGCCTATCTGGCGGCGAAGCGCGTCCAGTCGGTCTTGCTTGCGGGCAAGCTCAGCGCGGACCTTGCCGACGCGACGCTGTAGCGCCCGCACGTCGATTTCCAGCTCGTTGGCGCGTTCGGTGATTCGCTCGGCTTCGTGGTAGAGGTGGTCGACCCGCTTGCGTACCTCCTCGATGCGCTGGTTCGGTTCGGCGTACGACGTCGCGCCGGACACACCGGTCACGCCGACGACGGTCGCCGCGCTGAGCGCGAACAGTGCCTGGGGATTGGTAGCGCGTTGGCGGTTGCGACGATGTCGTGGTGGTGCCGCGCGGCGGGTCGCGAGAATGCGAGGTTTCGCTGCAGAGCAATGTTTCGGCACGGCAGTGCGGCCCCTTCCCGTCGACGCCTACCGGGTTAGCTGGCGGGTTCGGGCACCTGCGTTGCTCGACGCGGGTCGCCCTACGGAGGACCATCGGCACGTGCCTGCTGCCGGTCGCCTCCGATTCACCCCGGGACTGCGGTGGGTTCCCGGCTTCTCGTTCGTGCCTGCTTCCGAACGAGAATTAGGCGGAGCGGCTGTGCCGGCCGGCGGCCGGCGGAAAGGAACAGACGCTCGGGGTCGGAGCGTAGTAACCAAATCGTGATACAGCAAGACCGTGTCGTACCCCCTAATGACCATGTGCACTACGCCCGTCGGAGGTACACCACGTGCCGACACGTGTCACAGGTCCGACAAGCCTGGTGGAAGGCCGCGGCGGCGTGACTGGCTCGCCACCGTCACTCCGACCCTGCTCGCACGAAAGATCCCCGACCGCCCAGGTAGCTTCTACGCGCTCATGCCGCAATGCCTCAGCCTGGATGTCGTGACGGAGCCGGTGAGCGACCTCGCGGCGACACCGTTTCGGCGCCGCGTCGTGGTTCTCGACCGCGACGGGCTCGACCGAGGGATTCCCGCGCCGCAGGCCGGCGAGGGTCCGGACCTGGACAGGATGAGCTTTCTGGTCGAGGAGTTCTATCGCATGTTCGCGAGCTTCCCGCCCGCGGTGCTCGCCCGCAAGGACTGGTTGCTCGGAGTGGTGGGCGTCCAGGCCAACCGTCAGATGCTGTACGGTCTTTCGTCCAGGCGAACCAACCATTGCCGCCGGCCGGTGTGAAGCAATGGAGCTCGAGGCTCACATCCATCGCAGCGGGCACTTCTCGAGTCGTTGCCACCGCCTGATGCGACGCCAGAGTCGCTGGTCGAGGCGATGCGTGCGACGGTCGAGGCATGGGGCACGGCCGGTCGTGAGGTGTTCGAGGCGAATGGTGGTACGTGGCCGGCCGAGCTTGCGGAGGCGACGCAGACCAGCGGCGGGTGTCTGCCACCCATGGCAGGGGCGCGCACATGCTGAAGCTAGGAGTCACCCGTCGCGCCTGGGGCTTCGAGCGCGAGGTCGCGCGTCTTGCTCCGAACGGCCGCACGGAGTCGTACGGTTCTTCGTAGCTCATACGTCGCCGTCAAACGGGCCAGATGACGGGCCATGCGACGACGAGGTCATACGGAAGGTCGGATCCGCCTTGGGAGGGTCGACGTATGCGGGTGGTGATCGCGGGTGGGCACGGCAAGATCGCGCGACGGCTCGAGCGGTTGCTCGCAGCACGCGGTGATCAGGTGATCGGCCTCATCCGCAAGCCAGAGCAGGAGGCCGACCTGCGGGAGGCCGGGGCCGAACCCGTGGTCCTCGATCTCGAGCACACGACGGTCGCGGCGGTGGCCGAGACACTGTCCGGCGCCGACGCGGCGGTCTTCGCGGCCGGTGCCGGACCAGGGAGCGGGGCCGCTCGCAAGGAGACCGTGGATCGTGCCGCGGCGGTTCTCCTGGCCGACGCAGCCGAACAGGCTGGCGTCAGGAGGTTCGTCCAGATCAGCGCGATGGGGTTGGACCGGGCCGACGGTCCGGGAGTCGATCCGGTCTTCTCCGCATACCTCAAGGCGAAGGCGGCAGCGGAAGCGGACCTGCGTCGCCGCGACAGCCTCGACTGGACCATCCTGCGTCCGGGACGGTTGACCGACGAGCCGGGCACCGGCCGGGTTCGGCTCGCCGAGTCGGTCGCCCCCGGCGACGTGACCCGCGACGACGTGGCAGCCGTCCTGGCTGCGCTGCTCGGCGAAGCCCAGACGTTCCGCCGGACCCTGGAGCTCGTGCAGGGCGACGTCCCGATCGAGGAGGCGGTCCGCGCCCTGCGTTGATCACGTGGCGGCGCTGGGTGAGCCCTTGCCTCGCTGAGTGCCGGCGCCTGCCGCGGCGGGTACGTACCCGCCGCGCCTGGTCATTGTGCGTCGCGGGCTTGGGCGCGGAGCGCGCGGTGGAGGTCGGCCAGGCCTTCGCTCACCAGCCGGCGCACCGGCGGTATCGGGTCGGCCGTCTCCAGCCACCGCGCGACGGCGTCGGCCGTCTCCTGCGTCGCGAGCAACCGCGGGAACAGCCCGACCAGGACCGCCTGTGCCATGTCGCTTCCGCGGCGCTCCCACACCTCGCTTGCCGCTTGGAGGTAGTGGTCGACGTACGGCAGCAGCATGTCTTCCTGCTCGGGCTGCCAGAAGCCGCGAATCGTGTTGAACCGGGTCTGGTTGGGTACGTCGTCGCGTTCAACCGCGTCCCGCCACGCGTTCGCCTTGGCGTCCGGATCCGGTCGCGAGGCCCGGGCCTCCGCCGCAGACTCCCGTCCGCGGTTGGTGTCGTCCCGGGTGAGCTCGGCCGCGATCTCGGCTTCGCCGTACACACCGAGTCGGGCGAGGTTCTGCACGAGGTGCCAGCGAAGCTCGGCGTCGAGCGCGAGCCCATCGAGGGTGACGGATCCCTCCAGCAGGCCGCGCAGGACGTCGGCGTGCTGGGTGAGTGCGGCCGACGCGAACGCCCGCACCAGACTGAGCTGCTGGTCGCTCGCCGGCTCTGCCTTACGTGCCAGCTCGAGCAGGCCGTCGGCGAGCCGTCGCCGCGTCTCGGCACGTCGCGCCGGGGCGGTGTAGACCAACGAGGCCGTTGACGCCGTGCGTAGCAGCATCTGCGTGACGTTGACGTCGGGCTCGTCGCCGACGCCACGCAGCACCATCGCGATGTAGTCGCGTGCCGGAAGCTCGGCGTCGCGGCACATGTCCCAGGCCGCCATCCAGCAAAGCGACCGGGGCAGGGAGTCGGTGAACTCGCTGATGTGGTTGACGAGGGTCGCCAACGACCGGTCGTCGAGCCGGATCTTGGCGTAGCTCAGGTCGTCGTCGTTGAGCAGGATCAGGTCGGGTCGACGGATGCCTACCAGGTCGGGGACGTCCGTGCGCTCGCCCGAGATGTCGAGCTCGACCCGTTCGCGCCGGACCAGCCCGTCATCCGTCTTGTCGTACAACCCGATCGCCAGCCGATGCGACCGCAGCGTCGGATGCTTCTCGGTGGCCGACTGCGTGACGGCGAACGAGGTGAACGTGTCGTTCCCGTCCACCGCGAACTCCGCACGCAAGGTGTTCACGCCCGCCGTCTCCAGCCACTCGCGGCTCCAGGCGACGAGGTCCCGTCCGCTCACCTCCTCCAGGCAGGTCCGCAGGTCGGCGAGCGTCGCATTGCGCCATGCGTACGCCTTGAAGTAGTGGCGCAACCCGGCGAAGAACTCGTCCCGACCCACCCAGGAGACCAGCTGCTTCAGCACGCTCGCGCCCTTGGCGTAGGTGATCCCGTCGAAGTTGACCTCCACCGCATCCAGGTCGGGGATGTCGGCCTGGATCGGGTGGGTGGAGGGGAGCTGGTCCTGCCGGTAGGCCCAGGTCTTCTCGGTGTTGGCGAACGTGGTCCAGGCGTGGGTCCAGCGCGTGGCCTCGGCCTGGCAGAGGGTGCTCGCGTAGGTCGCGAACGACTCGTTGAGCCACAGGTCGTCCCACCAGCGCATGGTCACGAGGTCGCCGAACCACATGTGGGCGAGCTCGTGCAGGATCGTGCAGGCACGACGTTCGTACGTAGCGTCGGTGGTGCGGCTGCGGAAGACGTACTCGTCTCGAATCGTCACACAGCCGGCGTTCTCCATCGCGCCCATGTTGTACTCGGGCACGAAGAGCTGGTCGTACTTCTCGAACGGGTAGGGATAGTCGAACAGCTCCTCGAAGTACGCGAACCCGCGCTTGGTCACGTCGAAGATCTCGTCCGCGTCGAGGTGCTCGGCGAGCGAGGGCCGACAGAAGACGCCGAGCGGGATCTCCCCGCGCCGTCCGGCGTAGGAATCGCGGACGACGTGATAGGGGCCGGCGACCAGTGCGGTGATGTAGGTCGAGATGCGTGGTGTCGGTGCGAACCGCCACACGGCGATCCCACCATCCTGCGGCTGCGGCTCAGGCGTCGGCGAGTTGGAGATCACCTGCCAGTCGGCCGGTGCGATGACCGTGAGCGCGAACGTCGCCTTGAGGTCGGGCTGTTCGAAGGTGGCGAAGACGCGCCTGGCGTCGGGGACCTCGAACTGCGTGTAGAGGTAGGCGTTGCCGTCGACCGGGTCGAAGAACCTGTGCAGACCCTCGCCCGTGTTCATGTACGCTGCGTCGGCGACCACTCGGAGCTCGTTGCTCGCCGCGAGGTCGTCGAGGGTGATCCTGGAGCCGTCGTAGTGCGTCTCCGGATCAAGCGCGCGCCCGTTCAGCGTGAGCTCGCGAACGCGCGGTGCGACGAGATCGACGAACGTGCCCGCGCCGGGTCGCGCACAGTCGAACCGGATCACCGTCGTCGACGCGAACGTCGTCGCGTCCCGGTCGGGTGCAGACGTGAGGTCGAGCGTGACCGTGTAGCTGTGGACGGTCAGAAGCTCCGCACGTTGCTGGGCTTCCTGCAGGGTGAGGTTCGTGCCAGGCATGCCGCCCATACTCGCACGGCGGGCCGGGAATGCCGGGCAGGACGTCGGAGTTTCGTCGGGTAGACATGATCGTGGGGGCCGCAAGAAGGGACTCTCGTATGGCTGACGAACGCGTGATCGCTGACTTCTGGTTCGACCCGATCTGCCCCTGGGCGTGGATCACGTCCCGGTGGATGCTGGAAGTCGAGAAGGTGCGCCCGGTGACGACGCGGTGGCACGTGATGAGCCTCGCCGTCCTCAATGCCGGACGTGATCTTCCGGAGGACTACCAGAAGACGATGGACACGTCCTGGGGACCGGTGCGAATCGCGATCGCCGCGGCACGACACGCCGAGAAGCAGGGTCAAGATCCAAGCGAGGTGCTCGGCCGCTACTACACCGCGATCGGCACCCTCTTCCACCACGAGGGCAAGGAGCGGGAGCGGGCGACGTACGAAGCGGCGCTCGCCGCCGCCGGGCTTCCGACCGAGCTGGCCGACGCTGCGGAGTCCACCGAGTACGACGATGCTCTGCGCAAGAGCCACCACGAGGGCATGGATCAGGTGGGCATGGAGGTCGGCACGCCGGTGATCGCGGTCGACGGTACGGCGATCTTCGGTCCGGTCGTGTCGCCGATCCCGCGTGGCGAGGCCGCGGGGAAGCTGTGGGACGGCGTGCGCCTGGTCATGGGGACCGACGGCTTCTTCGAGCTCAAGCGCAGCCGTACCCGCGGACCGATCTTCGACTGATCCTACGGGTGACCAGGCGAGGCGAGGTGTCGCCCGCCACGGTAGGGCTCGACACCTCGCGAGGCTGGGGTACGCCTGCTCACCCGCGTCGTGAGGCTTCCTGAAAGACTCTGACGCATGCGTGTGCATGTGGGATCCGATCATGCGGGCTTCGAGCTCAAGCAGCACCTGACGGGATGGCTCGCCGACCACGGGTACGAGGTCGTCGACCACGGACCAGACGCGTACGACCCCGACGACGACTACCCGCCGTACTGCATCAAGACGGGCGCGGCCGTGGTCGGCGAGCCGGGAAGCCTCGGCGTCGTGATCGGCGGATCCGGCAACGGTGAGCAGATCGCGGCCAACAAGGTCCGTGGCGTGCGCGCGGCGCTGGTGTGGAGCGAGGAGACGGCTCGGCTGGCCCGACAGCACAACGACGCCAACGTCATCTCGTTGGGGGCCCGCATGCACACACCGGCCGACGCGATCCGATTCGTCGAAGTCTTCCTGACCACGCCGTTCTCGGGAGAGGAGCGGCACGCCCGCCGGATCCACATGCTGTCGGAGTACGAAGCGGCCAGGTGACCGCGAAGGCTGGCCGCACATCTCCACGAGGATTCGCTCATCGTACGGACGACGATTGCAGCACGGGTAGCCGAGAGGTGATACAGGACTCGACGTTGTTCGGGTCGTCGTCTCGCTCGTTTTGCTGTACCAAAGAACTTGCACGCATCGCTGCAAAAGCAGCGGCGTATCGTGACGAAACCAATTATAAAAAGAATCGACTGATCGCCGCGACGGCTTTGCAGTCAAATTTCGACTGGTGAGACATTCGATAGTCGCAGCGAGGAAACTCAGTCGTTCGCGCTTCAATCCATGCTGCTGCGCTGCTAACGTGTGGGATTTCGTGGAAACAGGTCTCGCCAGACAGGGAAATATGAGCGATCGAAATAACAATTCTAATAATACGGTGTCTGCCGACATTCCGTCAAGCCGTTTACCGCGTCGTATCCAAGAAGAAATCAATCGCGAGCAGGCGTACGTCACCATGCTGTACGACCGCCTGGACGCGCTCCGCGCGAACGCACGATCGCGGTTGGATGCAACGCATCGTGGACCACATGCAGAGAACGACCAGGCGATGACCGAACGCCAGTCGTTCCACGAGCTCTACACCGAACGGCTGGCGAGACTCTCGGCGGCCGAGCGTGCGTTGTGCTTCGGCCGGCTCGACATGGTGGACGGAACCCGCACGTATATCGGGAGAATCGGGTTGTTCGACGACGACTACGAGCCGCTCCTGGTGGACTGGCGGGCACCGGTAGCCCAGCCGTTCTATCGGGCCACCCCAGCCGATCCGTGTGGCGTTGCGAGTCGGCGACACATTCGCACCCGTGGCCGACAGGTGATCGGACTCGAGGACGACCCGCTCGACGTCCACGCGTTGCGCGACGACCAGCGGCATCGACTGATCGGTGAGGCTGCGTTGCTCGCATCGCTCGAAGCGCCGCGCTCCGGCCGGATGTCGGACATCGTGGCGACCATCCAAGCCGAGCAGGACAAGGTGATCCGGTCGAAGCTGGACGGCGTTCTCGTGGTGGAGGGAGGTCCTGGGACGGGCAAGACGGTCGTCGCTTTGCACCGCGCTGCGTACCTTCTCTACACCTACCGCTCCCGGCTGGCAGAGCGCGGCGTGCTCATCATCGGGCCGAACTCCACGTTCCTGCGCTACATCGACCAGGTGCTGCCGTCGCTCGGCGAGACGAACGTCGTGCTGGCTACGATCGCCGAGCTCTATCCCGGCATCGAGGCGACCGGCCGGGACAGTGTCGAGGCCGAACGCCTCAAGGGTGACGCTCGAATGGTCGCGATCCTCGAGGCAGCCGTTCGGGATCGGCAGCAGGTGCCCGATCGCGATCTCGTGGTCGAGCTCGAGATGACCATGGGCAAAGAGCAGTACGTCCTCACGCGGCAGGATTGCGTTCGTGCGCGGGAGCAGGTCTGGGAGCATGCGAGAACGACCGGAGAACACCGGCACAACCGATTGCGTCCGCATTTCGTCGCACGGATTCTCGACCTTTTCACCGACCAGGCGGTCGAGCGGCTCGGCGCGGACCTCCTCGAGGAGGCCGACGTCGCGGATCTTCGCACCGAGTTCGCGACGTCCCCGACCGTACGCGAGCTGCTCGACGAGCTGTGGCCAGAGCTCACGCCGGAGCGGTTTCTCACGGAGCTCTTCGCGTCGCCAGAGCGTCTGAAGGCGGCCGCACCCGACCTCAGCGATGCCGAACGTGCCGCTCTCCTCCGCGCGCCGGGCAGCCCCTGGACGCCGGCCGATGTGGCACTCCTCGACGAAGCGGCAGAGCTCTTGGGTGAGCTCGACGTCACGATCCGCTCGTCACACGACGCGGGAGTCCGGCAGTTGCACGCCGAGGCCGAGGACTTCGCCTACGCGTATCAGACCGCGCGACTGCAGATGGAGTACGAGCATCTGCCGGCCACGCCGGACGATCTGGAAGCGGTCGCCGAGATGGTCGCCGAACGCTATCGGGAGGCGAGCAAGGGTGGCGACACCACGGACGCTGCGCTTGTGGACCGCACCAGGACGTACGGTCACGTCATCGTCGACGAGGCCCAGGAGCTCTCGGCCATGCAGTGGCGGATGGTGCTGCGTCGCTGCCCGTCCCGGTCGATGACGATCGTCGGCGACCTCGCCCAGGCCAGCTCGCCCGGTGGCGTGGCGCGTTGGGAGGAGGCGCTCGAGCCGTACGTCTCAGGTCGCTGGCGACGCGAGCGACTCACGATCAACTACCGCACGCCAGCGGAGATCATGCAAGTGGCGGACGGCGTGCTCGCAGCGGTCGATCCCACGCTCTCGTCACCCCGGTCGGTGAGGAGCGGCCCCGTCCCGTGGTACTGCTGTGTCGAATCGCACGGCCAGCAGGACACCAGTCCCGACAGCGGTCTGGGCGACACGGCAGAGGACGTGGCGGACAAGCTGGCGGACACCGTGGCCGCGCACGTCGCCAGGGAGCTCCAGGAGCTGGCCGAAATCGGAATGGATGCCGACGGCGAATCCGACTCGGACACGAGCGCTGCGGCGGCCGGCTCCGGACGTCTTGCCGTCATCGTCCCTCTATCCCGCCTCGACGAGGTCACGCGTGCCTTGCAAGCATTCGATTTCGGGAGCGCGGCACGCGGGGTAGCCTCGGTCCTCGATTCGCGGGTGTCGGTTCTCACCGTCGCCCAGGCCAAGGGATTGGAGTTCGACATCGTGATCGTCGTCGATCCGCGGCGAGTGCTGGACGAGTCTCGTCGGGGTGCTGGTGACCTCTACGTCGCGGTCACCCGGGCGACTCGCCGGTTGGGCGTCGTGTCGGTCGGCCCGCTTCCGCCAGAGCTCGAGCGACTGCGGACCGACGGTGTGGCATACGCCACGGCGGCGATGCCGTCTCCATGAGGGAGCGAAGGTCGATGGGTGTTCAAACTGTTGGTGTCGTCGGGCTGGGAAGCATCGGCCGGATCCACGTCGCCGGATGGCAACGGTTAGGCGTGACAGTGGAGGGGGCCGACGGACTACCGGAAGCGCGTGAGCGGGCGCGGGACGCGTTCGGCATCGAGGTTCACGACGGCCTGGAGGCGTTGCTCCGCACGGTGGATGTAATCGATGTCTGCACGCCTACCGACACCCACGCCGAGGTGGCGTTGGCGGCTGTCCGGGCGGGCAAGCACGTGATCTGTGAGAAGCCGATCACGCGGACGCTCCCGGAGGCCGATGCGCTCATCTCGGCGGCGAACGAGCGTGGTGTGCAGCTTCATGTCGCGCAGGTCGTGCGGTTCTTCCCGCAGTACGCCGCCGCTGCGCGGGCGATCGCGTCCGGGCGGATCGGCAAGCCCGCGGTCCTGCGTTTCACCCGCGAGGGCGGCATACCCGGGGCGGATCGCTGGTACCACGACGACAACCGTTCCGGCGGGATCATCGGCGACGTGATGATCCACGACATCGACTACGCGCGTTGGGTCGCCGGTGAGGTGGTCCGGGTGTACGCACGGACGTTGCGCAACGCCGGTCCGCAGAACGGCGCGACCCATGCGTACGCCATCCTCACCCATGCGAGCGGTGCGATCAGCCACCTGACCGCCTCGTGGGCGCGTGTCGGGGCACCCTTTCGGACCAGCTTCGAGATCGCCGGCAGCGAAGGACTGCTGGAGCACGCGACGGACAGTCGGCCGGCGTTGCGTACGGCCCCGGCAGAGCTCGCGCGGCTGGGCGGCATGCTGCTCGAGGAAGACCCGTGGACGGCGGAGCTGCGGGAGTTCCTGGCCGCGATCAACGGCGGACCGCCGCCCAGGGTGAGCGCGGAGGACGGGCGCGCAGCGCTCGCGGTGGCCCTCGCGGCCATCGAGTCGGCCAAGACCGGCCGTGCGGTAGAGCTGGCGACGGAGGTGGCCGCGGCATGAGTACGCAGCGGAAGCTCAAGATCGGGATCATGTCCTTTGCGCACCTGCACGGCGCGGGCTATGCGGGGCTGCTCGCGAACTGGCCGGATGTCGAGCTTCGGGTAGCCGACGACGATCCCGAACGAGGCAAGCGGATCGCCGACCGGTTCGGGGTCACGTGCGCTCCGTCGTACGCCGAGCTTCTGGCCTGGAAGCCGGACGGCGTCATCGTGTGCTCGGAGAACTCCCGCCACCGCGAGCTCACCGAGCAGGCAGCGGCGGCTGGCGCGCACGTGCTGTCGGAGAAGCCGTTGGCGACCTCCCTCGCCGACGGACGGGCGATGATCGAGGCCTGCGAGGCGGCAGGTGTCCGGCTGATGACCGCGTTCCCGATGCGGTTCAGCCAGCCGGTCATCGCCGCAGTACGCATAGCGCAGGAAGGCAAGCTCGGCACCATCCACGGGATCGCTGCGACCAACCCGGGCACGATGCCGGGCTCGTGGTTCGTCGACCCGGAGCTCGCGGGCGGGGGAGCGGTGATGGACCACACCGTGCATGTGGCCGACGTCATGCGCTGGCTGCTGGGCAGCGAGGCGGTCGAGGTCTACGCGCAGACCAACCGGATCCTCTATCCCGACCTGCCGGTGGAGACAGCCGGGACACTCGCGGTCACCTTCGCCAACGGGACGGTCGCGACGATCGACTGCAGCTGGAGCCGGCCGAACTCGTACCCGACCTGGGGTGGCGTCACCCTGGAGCTCGTCGGTGACGAGGGCGTGATCTCGGTCGACGCGTTCGCCCAAGTGCTGGCGTCCTACTCCGATGGGCCAGGGCGGACCGGTGGTCAGGACGTGCGGTGGCTGCCGTGGGGCGACGACCCCAACGCCGGCATGCTGCGGGAGTTCCTGAGCGCGATCCGGGAGGATCGGGCACCGGTTCCCAGTGGCTGGGATGGTTATCGGGCGACAGAGATCGCGCTCGCGGCGTACCGTTCCGTCGAGGCCGGTCAGCCGGTTCCGATCTCCACGGAGTGACCGGGGGTTCTCGCCCGATGGCAGACTGGGCGAGGTGAGCGACTCGGAGTCACCCAGAGACCGGTTCGTGACGGTGTACGGATACCGACCGGTCCTCGCCGCACTCGCCGATCCCGCTCTCCAGGTCGACAAGGTCCTGATCGCCAAGGGGTCCCGCGGGCCGTCCGTACGCGAGATCGTGTCGGCGGCCGAGACCCGGCGCGTCCCGCTTCAGCGGGTGCCGCCGGCTCGCATCGCACTTCTTTCCGGCAATCCGCGCCACGACAACGGCGTCGTGGCCGATGTGGTCGCGCCACGCATGCGCTCTCTCGCGGGCGCGCTCGACGTGAAGCGTCACCAACGACCTCAGACGATCATGCTGCTGGACGGGATCACGACGCCGGCGAACGTCGGGATGATCGTGCGCAGCGCGACCGCCGCTGGACTCGACGGCATCGTGGTCCCGCACCGTGGTGTCTGCGACATCGATCCACTCGTCGTCAAGGCGTCGGCCGGGGTTGCGTTCCGCGCGCCCATCCTCCGCTGCGGCACGGCAGCCGAGGCCGCGGAACGCCTCGTCGAGGCGGGATACCTGCTGGTGGGACTCGCAGCGGATGCGCCGACGTCGCTCTTCGACGCCGACCTGAGCCCGCCGGTCGCTTTCGTGCTGGGGAGCGAGACGACCGGGGTGAGCACGGACGTGCGTCCCATGGTGGCGAGCTGGGTGCGCATTCCGATGCCGGGTGCTGTGGAGTCGCTCAACGTCGCGAACGCCGCAACGGTCGTGGCGTTCGAGGTCGTCCGCAGGCGACAGGCCGAAGGGCAACCAGGCCACGAGCAGGCACGGGAGGCCGACCACCATGCCGGATGACAGGCCGAATCACCGGCCCAACGACACAGTGGAACGGCGCGTGGTTGAGGACGAGGCCAGCTCGCCCCGTGCAGCGCGGCGCGCGATGGCGTTCGGCACCCGGGCCGCGTCCTACGCGACCCACCGCCCCGGCTATCCGGAGGAGGCGGTCCGGTGGGCATTGGCGCCGCTTGCCGAGCGGGACCGCAGGCTCGCCCGCGATGGCCTGGAAAGGCTTGACGTGCTGGACCTTGCGGCCGGTACCGGCAAACTGACCGAGGTGCTCGTCGGCCTCGGCGTGCACGTCATGGCCGTCGAGCCCGACACCGCCATGCTCGCCGAGCTGCGGGTCCGCCTGCCTGACGTGTCGGCACTGCAGGGTCGGGCGGAGGCGATACCGCTGGAGGACGCGAGCGTCGACGCCGTCCTGGTAGGCCAGGCATTCCATTGGTTCGACCGCGAGGCCGCGCTGCCCGAGATCGCCCGTGTGCTGCGGCCCGGCGGTGTGCTGGCCGCCTTGTGGAACTTGGAAGATGTCCGGGTCGAGTGGGTCGCCGCGCTCGCTCGCGTCTCTCGGCTCCCGCGTGATCTGCTGACCTGGCGCAACACCCCACGCTTCACTGGTGACGACGCGACCGGAGGGTCTTCGTTCAGCGACGTGGAACGCGGCGAGTTCCCGTACGTAGACCGCCTGACCCACGACACCTACCTCGCGCGCATGGCAACCCGATCGCGGCTTCTCGTGATGTCGGAGGACGAGCGGGCCGAGGTGCTGAGCCAGATCCGCGACGAGATGACGAGCCGCCCGGAGACCGCATCCGGTTCGTTCGACCTGCCGATGGTGACGGGAGTCGAGCGGGTCGTCCGCCTGCCCTGACGTCGGATCACGGCGGGCACGACCGGCCCCGTGTCATCCGCGCGTCGGATCGGCGCAGGCTCGCTCGCGGCCGTCGGTGCTCCTCACGTCCTCCCTGACGACGCGTCGACGCTCTCGCGGGGTTGCCCAACCCGTGGCAACGGTCCGGAATCGGCGTTCGAGCTTTCCACCTGTCCGATTTATGGTGAAAGTAACCGGAATGCCAGGGGAGGTGGCACGCGGGAACGCATCGACCGAACCTCCGCACGGCGGCACTGACCACCCGGCCCCGGCACCGGATCACCTCTCGGTACCTCTCGGCCAGGAGGTCATCTCGCCCGCCGAGGAACGCTTCGAGCGCGGCCGCAAGACCGTGGGACTCTTCCTGGCGCCCGCCCTCTTCGTGCTGTGTCTCGTACTCCCGCTGGACCTCGATGCCGCGCAGCACCGGTTGGCTGCGGTCCTGCTGTTGACCATCACGTTGTGGATCACGGAGGCGGTCCCACTCCCTGTCGGCGGGTTGATCGGTGTCGTCGTGGCGATTCTCGTGGGAGTGGCTCCGGCCGACGACGTGCTCGCACCGTTCGGCTCGTCGACGATCTTCACGTTCATCGGTGCGTTCATCATCGCCGAGGCCATGCTGCGGCACGGTCTCGCGCGCCGATTCGCCTTTCGTATCTTGGCGATCCGCGGCGTGGGCAAGTCGACGGCACGCACCCTGGTGGCGTTCGGGGTGATCACCTGTGCGTTGTCGGCGTTCGTCTCCAACACGGCGACGGTCGCGATGCTGCTGCCCACTGCCGTGGCGATTCTCGGCACCGTGGCTGGTGCGACTCGACGGACCGACGAGGCCGACGACGAGATCCCCGCCTCGCTTCGTGAGGAGCTGTTGGCCCGGCGGTGGAACCCGCGGACGGCGGTCGCGCTGTTGCTGATGCTCGCCTACGGAGCAAGCGTCGGTGGGTTGCTCACGCCCGTCGGCTCACCGCCGAACCTGATCGGCCGGGACCTGATCGAGGAGGCGACGGGGCAGAGCATCAACTTCTTCGGGTGGATGGCAACGGCGTTGCCCATTTCCCTGACGATGTTCGTGGTGCTCACCATCGTCCTCGTGCTGCTCAACCCGCCGGAGCTGAAGCGCCTCGAAGGGCTGCAGGAGTACGTCGCGGAGCAGCGACGCAAGCTCGGACCGCTTTCTACGTACGAGCGGAACACGCTGATCGGCTTCGCGACCGCCGTCACCTTGTGGTTGCTCCCCGGCGTCGTCGGTCTGATCGCCGGCGACGACTCACAGGCGTACGAAACCGTCGGCAACCTGCTGGACGAGGGCATGGTGGCCGTGCTCGGCGCCTCGCTGCTGTTCTGCTGCCGGTGAACTGGCGTGAGCGTAGGTTCACGATGACGTGGAGCGAGGCCGCGCGGATCGACTGGGGGACGATCCTGCTCTTCGGCGCCGGGATCATCCTCGGCAGCCAGCTGAGCGCGACCGGACTGGCCGAGACGATCGGGAAGTCGTCTGCTGCGGCGTTCGGCATCGACTCGGTCGTGCCGATCACGATCTTCGCGGTCCTGCTGGCGATCGTGATCTCCGAGACGACCAGCAACACGGCCTCGGCTACGGTCGTCGTGCCGATCGTGATCTCGCTCGCGGTGGGGGCCGGTGTCGATCCGTTCGTGCCGGGCCTGGCCGCGACGTTCGCCGCATCCTTCGGCTTCATGCTGCCGGTCTCGACGCCGCTGAACGCCGTGGTCTACGGCTCGGGTCTCGTCCCGATCACGAAGATGGTGCGCTCCGGAGTGACCTTCGACGTGGCCGGCGCGATCTTGATCATGCTCCTGCTGCCGCCCATGGTGGCGGTCACCGGGATCGGAGGCTGATCTTCGTCGCGGTGCCGGCGTGACGCCCCGCATGCGTGCTGTATCCTTTCCCCCGTGCGATCGGCCCTGCTCCTTATCAAGCCGCGCTGACCAGCAGCGGATGCCTCAGGCATCGCGTCGGCGCGGCGACCCTCCTGTGCGGAGGGCTTTCTTCTTTGATGCGGCCAGGCACCTTCATCATTTGTCCCGACGGAGCGGTACACGATGAGCAAGACCAGCGCAGCGGGCCGGGATGTGACCGTGGGCAAAGGCGCGCCCTCTGACCGAAACGTCTCTGCCACCGAGTCGTACGACTTCGCCGCGATCCAGGCAAAATGGCTTCCGGTCTGGCAGCAGGCCGACTACTTCCGTGCCGATCGGCTGGCTGACCCCGAGCGTGGCGGCGAGGACCCGCGGGAGCGCCGTTACCTGCTCGACATGTTCCCGTACCCCTCCGGCGACCTGCACATGGGTCACGCCGAGGCGTACGCCTTCGGTGACCTGTTGGCGCGTTACTGGTTCCAGAAGGGCTACAACGTCCTGCACCCGATCGGCTGGGACGCCTTCGGTCTGCCGGCCGAGAACGCCGCCATCCGTCGCAATGCCCACCCGGCCGAGTGGACGTACGCCAACATCGAGACCCAGGCCAGCTCGTTCCAGCGCTACGGCGTGTCGTTCGACTGGTCGCGGCGGCTGCACACCTGCGATCCGTCGTACTACAAGTGGACGCAGTGGCTGTTCCTGCGGTTCTACGAGCGCGGCCTGGCCTACCGCAAGGCGTCGATGGTCAACTGGTGCCCGCAGGACCAGACGGTGCTGGCCAACGAGCAGGTGATCGGTGGCAACTGCGAGCGCTGTGGGGCGCAGGTCACCAAGCGCGAGCTGACGCAGTGGTACTTCAAGATCACCGACTACGCGCAGCGCCTCCTGGACGACATGAAGCTCCTGGAGGGCAAGTGGCCGGAGCGTGTGCTGACCATGCAGCGCAACTGGATCGGCCGCTCCGAGGGCGCGTACATCGACTTCTCGATCGTCACCGCTGACGGCTCGGCCGTGCGCGACGAGCCGGTCACGGTGTTCACCACACGACCTGACACGTTGTTCGGTGCGACGTTCTTCGTCGTGGCCGCGGACGCCAAGCTGGCCAACGAGATCTGCCGGGACGAGCAGCGGCCGGCGTTCGAGGCCTACCTGGAGCAGGTCAAGCGCGCCAGCGAGATCGAGCGGCTGTCGACCGAACGCGAGAAGACCGGTGTCTTCCTGGGTGTCTACGCCGTCAACCCGGCGAACGGCGAACGGATCCCCGTCTATGCCGCCGACTACGTGCTGGCCGACTACGGCACCGGCGCGATCATGGCGGTGCCAGGCGAGGACCAGCGCGACTGGGACTTCGCCAAGGCGTACGACCTGCCGATCATTCGGACGGTGCAGCCGCCGGAGGACTTCGACGGTGAGGCGTACGTCGGTGAGGGCCCGGCCATCAACTCGGCCAACGACGAGGTGAGCCTCAACGGACTGGGCGTCGCCGAGGCGAAGGCCCGGATGATCGACTGGCTGGAGTCCAAGGGCCTGGGCAAGCGGGCCGTGACCTACCGGCTGCGTGACTGGCTGATCTCGCGGCAGCGGTTCTGGGGCTGCCCGATCCCGATCGTGCACTGCGAGGCCTGTGGCGAGGTACCGGTGCCCGACGAGGAGCTGCCGGTGGAGCTGCCCGATCTGCGGGGAGCCGACCTCGCGCCCAAGGGCACGTCGCCTCTCGCCGCGGCGACTGAATGGGTCAACGTGTCCTGCCCCAAGTGCGGCGGACCGGCCAAGCGCGACAGCGACACGATGGACACGTTCGTCGACTCGTCGTGGTACTACCTGCGCTACTGCTCGCCGTCGTACGACGAAGGGCCGTTCGACCCCGAAGCGGTGCGGCGCTGGATGCCGGTGGACCAGTACGTCGGGGGAGTCGAGCACGCGATCCTGCACCTGCTGTACAGCCGGTTCTTCACGAAGGTGCTGTACGACATGGGCGCGGTCGACTTCGTCGAGCCGTTCACCGCGTTGCTCAACCAGGGCCAGGTCATCAACAAGGGCGCCGCGATGAGCAAGTCGCTGGGCAACGGCGTTGATCTGGGAGAGCAACTGGAGACGTACGGCGTCGACGCCATCCGGTTGACGATGGCGTTCGCCGGACCTCCGGAGGACGACATCGACTGGGCCGACGTGTCCCCGGGCGGGTCGCTGAAGTTCCTGCAGCGCGCCTGGCGGCTGTCGGGAGACGTGACCAGCCCGGTCGGCGTCGACTTCTCGACCGGTGACGTGGCTCTGCGCCGTGCGACCCACCGCACCATCAAGGAGTTCACCGAGAACGTCGAGGCGTTTAAGTTCAACGTCGGCATCGCGCGGCTCATGGAGCTGGTGAGTGCCGTACGAAAGGCGATCGACAGCGGATGCGGCCCGGCGGATCCAGCCGTTCGTGAGGCGGTCGAGGCGCTGGCCGTGATGCTCAGCGTGGTTGCGCCCTACACCGCGGAGGACATGTGGGAGCGCCTGGGACACTCGCCGACGGTCGCGCTGGCCGGATGGCCGACCTACGATCCCCAGCTGGCCGCTGCAGAGTCCGTTACCGCAGTGGTGCAGGTGGCGGGCAAGGTGCGGGACAAGTTCGAGGTGTCGCCCGACATCAGCGAGGACGAGCTGCGTGAGCAGGCGCTGGCGTCGACGAAGGTGCAGACGGCGCTTGGTGGACGCGCCGTCGCTCGGGTGATCGTACGCGCACCCAAACTGGTCAACGTCGTGCCGGCGTAGCTCGCTGCGTACCTCTTCGCCGGTTTGCTCAACCGGTGCAGCGGTCGACGGGTCGTGGCCCTCGATGTCGAGGGTCAGGCCCACACGACCATTGACTCCGTCGCCTGAGCGCTGCTGTCGTTCGGGTGATGGACCTTGTGGGCACAGTTAGTCTGCGATCGTGCGAATGATCCTTCTCCTTAGCCAGCCGCGCTGACCTCCAGCGGATGCTCGGTCGAAGCATCCGCTGGCGCGGCCCTCACGCATGCGACTCGAGACGTGAGAAGGCTCAAGGAGAAGAGGATTCGACCATGTCAGAGTCGTCTGATCCGCGTCCCTTTCGTTACGCGGCCGAACTAGCGAACCAGATTGAGACTCGGTGGCAGGCGTATTGGCAAGAGCACCGTACCTTTCACGCCGACGTCGACCACACGCGACCGAAGTTCTACGTCCTCGACATGTTCATCGGCCCATCCGGGACGATGCACGTCGGGCACCCGCTGGGTTATGTCGCCACCGACGTCTACGGACGCTATCTGCGGATACGTGGCTACAACGTGATGCACGCGTTCGGATTCGATGCGTTCGGACTCCCTGCCGAGCAGTACGCCATCCAGACCGGACAGCATCCACGCACCACGACCGAACGCACCATCGCCACCATTCGTGGCCAGCTGCGCAGGTTGGGATTCGGCCACGACGAGCGGCGGAGCGTCTCGACCACGGATGTGCGGTTCTACCGGTGGACGCAGTGGATGTTCCTGCAGATCTTCAACTCGTGGTACGACGCCGCGCAGGACAAGGCCCGTCCCATTGCTGAGCCACGCGATCCGTTCGACAAGGACTCCGAGCCGGAACCACCGCTGGCCCGGCTGACCGATTGGGCGACGGTACGCCTCGACCTCGGTGACGGACCCAAGACCTATCGCCGGGAGACCCACACGATGCCGCAATGGGCGGGCTCGTGTTGGTATGAGCTGCGGTATCTGGATCCCCGCAATGACAGGCAGTTCTGCGATCCGGCGATCGAGAAGTACTGGATGGGGCCGCGTGGCGAAGCCGATCCAGGTGGCGTCGACCTGTATGTCGGAGGGGTCGAGCATGCCGTGCTGCACCTGCTCTACGCGCGTTTCTGGCACAAGGTGCTCTACGACCTGGGCTATGTCTCGAGCAAGGAGCCGTTTCGCCGGCTGGTCACCATCGGCTACATCCAGGCGTACGCCTACACCGACGAGCGCGGGGTCTACGTTCCTGCGGCCGAGGTAGAAGAGTGTGACGGTCAGTTCTTCCATCAGGGAAGGCCGGTCCGGCGAAGCCTGGGCAAGATGGGCAAGAGCTTGCGCAACATGGTGACGCCGGACGAGATGTGCGAGACGTACGGCGCGGACACGTTCCGGCTGTACGTCATGTCGACCGGACCGTTGCGCGTCTGCAGGCCGTGGGATGCGCGGGGCATCGTCGGGCTGCACCGGTTCCTGCAGCGAGTCTGGCGGACGTTCGTCGACGAGGAGTCCGGCGACCTGCGCGTGGTGGACGCTCCTGCGAAGCCTGAGACGAGACGACAGCTGCACCGAACGATTGCCGCGGTCGGCAAGGACATGGACGACCTCGCGTTCAACACGGCGATCGCTCGGCTGATCGAGCTGTCGAAACACCTGAGCGGGCTGGACGCGATGCCTCGGGAGGCTGCCGAGCCGTACGTCCTCATGCTGGCGCCGTTCGCTCCGCACATCGCCGAGGAGCTGTGGGCGCGGCTGCAAGGTGCCGAACGCTCGTTGGCGTACGTACCGTATCCGGAACCTGATCCGGCTTGTCTTGTTGCCGAAACTGTCACCTGCGTGGTCCAGGTGGCAGGCAAGGTGCGTGACCGGCTCGAGGTGCCGCGGGAGATTGGCGAAGCCGAGTTGCAGGAGCTGGCCCTGGCATCGGCCAAGGTGCGCACCGCGCTCGCTGGCCTGGAGGTGGCGAAGGTCGTCGTGGGGGCGCCGCGGCTCGTCAACGTCGTGCCCCGGTGAGCGCCTCTCGCGGGCCGGGCGTGAGCGGCTTCGGTCGCGCACCGTCATGCGAGCCGTACGCTAGGTGGACAGTTTCTCGAGCTGGCCGTAGGCCACCATCCAGTGCGGCTGCAGTCGGTAGTAGACCACCTCGTCTCCGAACGTTGTCGGCGAGACGCCGTAGTGGTTGGTGAGGTGCTCCAGGATCGCCGGCCAGTCGGGGTGGTCGGCCACGAGCGGCTCGACCTTCCCATGGGTGAAGACGCCCAGCTCCTCACCACGCAGATGCGCCACGCTCACCGCAGGCCGTGCGCGCAGGTGACGTGCCTTGGCCGCGGAGGCGTCGGTACCGAAGATCCACCGCCCGTGCCAGAAGTGACCGTCGACCGCGGAGATGCGAGGCTCGCCCTTGGCGGTCACGGTGGCGATCGAGAGCACGCACATCCCGGTGAGCATGTCGCAGAGCTGGCGTGCCGATACGGCGGTCTTGCCGGGAACGATGATCGAACGCAGGTGACGGGTGGAGCGGGACAAGGAGGAGTCGAGGAGCTTCTGGAGGTCGCGAACCTCTGCTTGCGTCTCGTACATGACGGGCAGTATCGACGGTGCCACCGACATGCTGGTCTCCTCGCCGAACGCGGCGCAGGCTAGCCTCGCCGCATGGCCATCCGGGTGAGTACGGCAACGACGACGCCGAGCACGAGGACAACGCAGGCGACCGCCAAGAAGGCAGCCAAGGCGACCGCGAAGAAGACGGGAAAGCGCCCCGCCAAGCCAACGCGTACCACTGCGAAGCGAACGTCACGAGCGAAACGCACCGAGCGGGTCGCGGTGGTGACCGACTCCACCGCGTGTCTTTCGGACGTGGAAGTGGCGCGGTACGACATCACGGTCGTCCCGTTGCACGTCGTGGTCGGCGATTCGTCATGTGCCGACGGTGGCTCGGACGCACGACGTCGTCTGGCTCAGGCCTTCCGTGGCGGTGAGCGCGTGACAACCTCACGGCCGTCGCCTCAGTCGTTCCTGGAGGCGTACCGCGCCGTCGCCGCGCGTGGGGCGACTCATGTCGTGTCGATCCATCTGTCCGCCGACCTTTCCAGTACGCATGATGCGGCCCGCCTCGGGGCGCTGCAGGCCGACGTACCGGTCAGCGTGGTCGACTCTCGGCAGGTCGGGATGGGGCTGGGCTTCGCCGTGCTCACCGCGGCCCGAGCGGCCCGCGAGGGCGCCGACGCGAAGACAGTGGCGGACCTGGCGCGTCGATGTGCCGCCGCAACGCAAACGCTGGTAACGGTGGACCCGTTCGGATCGCAGCGGTCCGACGGCAGGTTCGGCGCCGCCCGGGCGTTCGTCGGATTCCTCCTCGCCGCCAAGCGGGTACCGGTCCTGAGAATCTCTAGCGGCCAGCTCGAGCTGCTCACGAGCTCGCGTACGACGACCAGCGCCGTGGCGGAGCTGGAGCGGCGCACCCGTGCAGAGGCGCAGCGCCTGCTGCGGGGCGACCTGGCTGAGGTGGAGATCGCGGTGCATCACCTCGAGGCGCCGGCGCGCGCGGCCGAGCTCGCCGAGCGACTGGGTGGCGCGGGGCGTGGGATCGGTCGTGTGGTCATCCGCGAAGCCGATGGTGTGATGGGGGCCCATCTGGGTCCAGGCATGGTGGGCGCGGTCGTGTCGCCTGTGCTGAGCTCTCAGCCTGCCGTGACATAGCCTGGGCGCTCGTGGACCTGCGTGGAGACTCACGGCGTCAGGCGCTGGTTGCGATCGCGGATCGATACCACATTCCGACCGAAGACATCGCCCCAGCGCCGGCTCCTGGTGCCGCCAACTACGTCTACTTTCTCGGAGATCATCTGGTCGTACGGATACCCCGTGGGGGAGGCGCCCGGCTCGCGGAGCTTGCCAAGGAGGCAACGGTGATTCCCTTGGCACGGCGGGCCGGCGTCCGTACGCCCGCTGTGGTGACGTACGACGACAGTTGTTCTGTCGTTGGCGTTCCGTACCTCGTCCTGGAACGGGTTCATGGCCGCGACCTTGCCGAGCTAGCCGTACCACCTACTGCGGCGGCTCGCGCCTACCGCGCGGTCGGACGCAGTCTCGCGCGCCTGCACCGGTTGACCCGCCACACCGTCGGTGCGCTCCCCGGTCTGCACGTCCACGAGGACGTCGATCCCCGTCCGACGGCCGAGGCGTTGGCCGAAGCCGGGTACATCGACGTCGACGCCAGCCGTTGGCTGATCGGATGGTTCGATCGACTCGACGAGCTGCGTCCGGCAGACGTCGAACCGGTCGTCGTCCATGGGGATGTGGCTCCGACCAACCTCGTGGTGACGGCGGCGGCTGACTCGGCTGCTTCGGCGGACGGGTCGACTGGACGCGCCTTCGAGTTGGCTGCCCTCGTCGACTGGGGTGACGCCGCCTGGTCGGACCCAGCCGTCGACTTCGCGAAGCTTCCGTTGCGTGCTGTGCCGTACGCGCTCGAGGGATACCTCTCCGAGCTGGGAGCGGCACGGAACACGGATCTGCTGTCGACCTGGGCAGCGCGGGTCTTGTGGTACCACCTGTCCTGGGCTCTGCAGAGCGTCGCCCGAGAGCCGCGGACCGACGAGCGTGCGTGGACGGTCCCACCGATGAGCCGGATCCTGGAGATCCTTCGCTTCTTCGCCCAGGGTCCGCCACGACCGTGGCCGTCGCTCACGTGAGGGCCTGAGCAGGACGCCAGTTGTCCACAGATCCGTACGCCGGCTGAGTCATCCACAGATCGCGGCGCGGTCGACCGTCGAGTCGATGAGATCTCTAGCGTCGCATGCATGTTTCGACGAAGACAGCGTCGCCGGACTGCGGCCGAGGACGTCGCGTTGGCGGTTCGTCGGATCAGGAAGGCATGCCAGCGCACGTCCAGTGGGTTTCGCGTGGGCGGGTGGATACCGTCCCGTGCCCCCACGCCGGCGGTGTCCTGTGGGTTGGTGGCCGCCGAGCAGGCGGCCGCCGGCCGGTGTGGCCTGAGCACGGACGAGTCGTCTGCCGCCGTTCCGGAAGAGATGCCAGGTGAAAACCGTCAGGCGGACGAGGAGCCCGGAACGTCGCACCTCCATGACCACCGGGGCGACTCGTTCGACGCACTCCCGCAGCTCGACCAGGAGGGGAGCGCCGCGCCCATGCCCGACTCCCGTTCGACCGACGCACCGGTCCTCGCGTCTGCAGATGACGTCTCCTGGGGCTTGCGTCGCGGTCACGTCATGGTCGTCGCCGTTCTCCTGCTCGTGGCGGTCGTCGGTGCCGCGATCATGCTCCTCCGCAACCGCCCGGTGCAGGAGGTGGTGCCACGGCCGACGGTGACCGCCACACTCCTCGCGTCGGCGAGCCCTGCCACGGCTGCCAGCCCGACGCAGCCGAGCCCGCCAGCGATCGTCGTGCACGTGGCGGGGAAGGTACGCAACCCCGGTGTGATTCGGCTACCGGCGGGTGCGCGGGTCCTCGACGCCATCGATGCCGCGGGCGGTGCGATACGTCGCGCCGATCTCGACCGGCTCAACCTGGCTCGGCCGCTCGTCGATGGAGAGCAGGTGTTCGTCGGTGCCGGTCCAGGCGCGGTGGCCGGAGGGAGTGCGGCCGTGCCGAGCGTTCCTGCGGCCACGGCCGGTGAACCTGGTGGGTTGCTCAACCTCAACACGGCGACGCTCGAGCAGCTGACTGAGCTCCCGGGAATCGGTCCGGTACTCGCCCAGCGGATCATCGAGTTCCGCACCGCGCAGGGCCGGTTCACGAGCGTCGAGGAGCTGCGAAACGTCACCGGAATCGGCGAGCGCAGGTTCGCCGAGCTGCGCGAGCTCGTCACGGTGTGAGGAGGGTGGCGGAACGACCGTGCCTCACCCCGTGCGTGACGAGCGCTTGGCTGATGCTTCTGGCGCGGTCGACGCGAGGCTCGTGCCGTTGGCGGCCATGATCTGGCTCGGTGCCCTGGTCGTGCCCGTCCTTCCTGTCACGCAGGCGGTGGTGGGATCCGTCGGCCTGGTGGTCGCGGGCATCGTCCTCGCGGTACGGCACGGGCACCGTTCCTCTCCGCTTCCGCCGCCACGCCTGTCCCGACTACGCCAGTCCTTTCCGCTCCTGCCGAGTCGCCTACCGCCGACGCTCGTCTTCGCCGTCGTGGTCGCCGTCATCGGTGGTGGTGCGTCGTCTCTCGTGACGACCGCACACGTCGTCGCTTCGCGGATGGGGCCGGTCCCGACGCTCGCCCAGCGAACCGCGCTGGTGTCGGCGGAGCTTCGAATCCGTACCGATCCGGTCCTGCGCCCGCCCTCACGCGGGTTCGGATCGGGCTATGTCGTGCTGAGGGCCGACATCGTGCGGATCACGGTGGGCGAGTCCACCGTGCAGGTCAAGACGCCCGTGCTTCTCACAGGACCGGAATCCTGGTGGACGGTTCAGCACGGTTCGGTCGTTCGTACCGTCGGGCGGCTGTCACCGACCGATCGTGGGCAGCGAGAAGTCGCGGTTCTCTCCGCGCGCGCACCTCCCACGCTGGTCGAGCCACCGGGCCCACTCTCGCTCGGAGCTGGTCGTCTTCGTGCCGGGCTTCGCGAGGCCGTCGCCGGACTTCCGGAGGCTGAACGAGGTCTGGTCCCTGCGCTCGTGGTGGGTGACGTCTCGCAGCTGCCGCACACCCTTGTCGCGGACCTTCGCACGGCCGGGCTCTCGCATCTGACCGCGGTCTCGGGCACGAACTTCACGATCGTCTTGGCGTTCGTTCTCGGCGTCGCGCGGTGGACTGGCGTACGGTCCTGGGGGCTTCCGGTGCTCGGTGTCGTCTGCACACTCGGCTTCGTCATCGTGGCCAGACCAGAGCCCAGCGTGCTGCGCGCCGCCGCGATGGGCCTGGTCGGCGTCGTCGGGATGGCGGCGGGAACCCGCCGGCACGGTATACCCGCGCTCGCCACGGCGGTCATCGCTCTACTCCTCTTCGATCCGTGGCTCGGACGGTCGTACGGCTTCGCACTGTCCGTCGTCGCCACGGCCGGGATCGTCGTCCTCGGGCCCAGATTCACCGCAGCGTTGGGCTCTTGGCTGCCTCGAACGGTGGCGGCCGCCCTTGCCGTGCCCTTGGCGGCCGTGCTCCCGTGCACACCGATCGTGGCGATGCTGTCGGACGAGGTCAGCGTCGTGGCAGTCGTGGCGAACCTGGTAGCGGCTCCGGCAGTAGTCCCGGCGACCGTCTGCGGGTTCGTCGCCACCCTGCTCGCACCGTTGAGTGTGACGGTCGCCGCTGTACCCGGGCAGCTGGCAGGGCTGGCGGCCCGTTGGATCGTGGAGGTCGGCACGCTGGCCGCGCGCCTGCCAGGTGCCAGCGTGTCGTGGCCGGCCACGGCACTGCGGGTGGTCGTGCTCACAGCGTTGTGCGCAGCAGCTGCCCTCGTCGCTCCGGCGTTGCTACGACGGTGGGCCGTCGTGGCGGGGCTCGCGGCCGTTCTCGCCATCTGGCTCGTGCACCCGGTAGCCCTTCCCGGTACCGTCGCCCGGCTCACCGGATGGCCGCCGCGTGGCTGGCTGGTCGTGATGTGTGATGTCGGGCAGGGTGATGCGCTCGTTTTGCGCGCTGGACCGAGCTCGGCGCTCGTCGTGGATGCCGGTCCCGAACCTTCCGTGGTCGACGCCTGTCTGGACGACCTCGGCGTCGATCGTGTGCCGTACCTCTTGCTCACCCACTTCCACGCCGACCACGTCGCCGGCCTGCCTGGCGTCCTGAGCGGTCGGAGCGTGGGCGAGATCGGTGTCCGGCCACACCGCGGCGAGGAATCGACCGAGCGGATTCGAGGTATGGCTGCCGCTCGCCACGTGGTGGTCAGCGAGATCGGAGTCGGTGAACGCAGGCGAGCCGGCGCCGTGACGTGGTCGGTGTTGTGGCCCTCCGGCGATGCGGTGGCCAAGGCTTTCGACAGCATGGGCGCAGATCCGTCCGGTCTCGATGCTGCCCAGCGACACCAAGGGTCGGCGCTGAACGTGGATTCCGGTGACCTGGGTTCGGTGGAGAACGACGCGAGCGTCGTGATCCTCGCCGAGGTCGAAGGGCTGCGGATCCTCCTGACTGGAGACATCGAACCTCCGGCCCAGCAGGCCATCCTGCGCTCCGGTGTGGACCTTCACGCGGACGTGATCAAGGTGCCGCACCACGGATCCCGCTACCAGGACCGAGACTTCCTCGAAGCCACGGGTGCGTCGATCGCCTTGATCAGCGTGGGAGCCGACAACGAGTACGGACATCCGGGTCCTTCGACCATCGAGATGCTCACCGCTCTCGGCAGCACTGTGGTCCGCACCGACCTGGCTGGTCCCGTCGCGATCGTCGAAAGATCGGGCGATCTGATGCTCGTGACTCGCAAGCGAGGGGGAGTGGTCCAGCCTCCGATGCTGTAGCGGTACAGGGCCGGCACGCCAGACGCGCTGAGCTGTGCGGCGGGTGCGGCGATGTCCCCAGGCCGTGAGATGCTGGCGAACGATGCCACCCACATCTCGTTCCAGGTCTCGATCCCGCTCCTCCGCTGCGTCGCCGGACAACGTCTTCGGCTCGGTCACGCTCGTGCTCGGATCCGAGTCACTGCTGGTCGACCGAGCAGTGGCCGCGGCGGTCGATGCGGCACGTGCTGCCGACCCGTCGGCCGATGTCTCCGAGGTCGAAGCGAGCGAGCTGCATCCAGCTGCGCTCGCCGAGCTGACCAGTCCGTCCCTGTTCGCTGCGGCTCGAGTCCTCGTGATTCGTGGCGCCGAGGGCCTAGCGGCCGAGGCTGCCGATGCGCTGGTGAGTCAGGCGACGCAGCCGCAACCCGACGTCGCCATCGTCGTCGTGCATTCCGGAGGCCAGCGAGGGAAGGCGCTGGTCGACCGGCTCCGCAAGGCCGGTGTCCGAGTGGTCGCATGTGATCCACTCCGTGGTTACGAGCTTCCCGGATTCGTGGTGCGCGAGGCGCGTGCCCGGGGTGCGCGGATGACCGAAGAGGCGGCGGGCACGTTGATCGAGGCGGTGGGCAGCGATCTTCGTAGCCTGGCCGCAGCGACGGCGCAGCTGGTCGCGGATACGGCGGGCGCGGAGATCACGGACGAGGTGGTACGCCGGTACTTCGCGGGACGAGCCGAGGTGACGAGCTTCGCGGTGGCCGACGCCGCATTGGCGGGGCAAGCGGTCCAGGCGCTCGAGCAGCTGCGATGGGCACTGCGCTCCGGTGTGGCTCCGGTCCTTGTCACTGCGGCGTTGGCGTCCGGTTTGCGTGGACTGACCAAGCTTGCGAGCGCCCCGCCCGGCCTGAGTGACGGCGCCCTTGCGCGAGAGCTTGGGGTCCCCCCGTGGAAGATCAAGACGCTCCGGTCACAGCTGCGGGGCTGGACGGAGGACGAGCTGGCGGAGGCCGTCCAGGCTGTGGCGGAAGCTGACGCCGACATCAAGGGCGCGGCTGACGATCCCGGTTACGCGCTCGAGAAGGCGGTTCTCACGGTGGCGCGGGCGCGCCGGCCGCAACGACGGTGATGGATCACGCCGTAACGACAGTCACGGATTCGGCGGTTGCTTGCGGAGATGGGAAATGACCCGCCCCGCCGGAGGCTTGTCGTACCCATGCGGTGGGAGGAGGCTGCCTCAAGGCGCGAATAACCCACCAAACGTGGTCATTTCGCGCGGGGCGGGTGTAGTGGGCGCCTCAGCTGGTGCCTGACTTCTCCAGCTGCTTCTCGAACTGCGCGGCCCGCTTGAAGATCGCGGACTTCTTGTTCGCCGCCTGGTTCTTGTGAATGACGCCCTTAGAGGCGGCCTTGTCGAGCAGGCGGCCGGCCTTACGGGCGTACTCCTGCGCCCTCTCGGCGTCACCAGCCTCGACGGCCCGCCGGAAATGACGGATCGCCGTCTTGACGGAGGAGCGCACCGCCTTGTTCCGGAGCCTCCGGCGCTCGTCCTGCCTGATCCGCTTGATCTGCGACTTGATGTTCGCCACGAAAGTGCTGCCTCGATCGGACGTTTGGGGATGGATTGGAAAACGCGCCAGCATGCCGGCGCGACGCATGAGCATACCAGCGGGCGCCCGGATACCGGAAACCGCGGGGCATCTCGGCAGATCGACCGGCAGGAGGGCGCGAGACTGGCCGAGGCGAGCGTGACCCACCCGAGGCATGCACGCCGTGGCCAGGGGCCAGTCGCCCACGCAACGTGGTCATTTGCCGAGGGGAGGGGTCAGGGGGACTCGGTGAGGGACAACGACCTCAGGCGCAGACCTGCGGCGCACGTGGCGACCACCGTGACCACGACCAGCAGGAGCAGCGCCGGGAAGACGCCCATCACGGCCTCGATCTCATCCTGTCGGACCACCTTGTCCACCACCGCGAGCGCCCACTGCTGAATGCTCAGCATCTGTGCCCGCGGGACGAATCCTCCGACGAAGCTCTCCCAGATCAACGCGTACGCCAGGCCGAAGACCACCGCGTGTCGCGTCACGACCGCGAGCAGGAGGAACACCGCGGCGTAGCCGACACCCGCCAGCGCGGCGCCGAGGCCGAACCCGATGGCGACATCACCGGCACGACCCGACATGATCACACCAGCCACGAAGGTCGGCAGCGCCGCGAACGTCAGCAGGCACACCACGGCGACGGCGAGCTTCGTCACCACGATCACCGATCGCGGCACCGGCTTGGCCAGCAGATAGATGATCGAACCCTCATCGATCTCAGACCCGATGACGCCGGCGCCAGCGATCAGGCCCAGCAACGGCACCATGGTCCCGATCGCGAGCAGGTGAAGCAGCGGCTGACCGACGGGGGCGTCGGGGCCGGCGACCACTCGCACCAGGATCGCCAGGCCGAGCAGGGTCGCCGGAAGGATGACGAGCAACAGCGCCCGGCGCCGGCCGAGCAGCGCACTCGTGGTGAGTCTGGCGATGGTGAGGTTCATGTCGCGACCTCGCGAGCCGGGCCTGGCCTTGCGACCAGGTAGGAGAAGACACTCTCGAGGGATTCGTCCGCGGGTGTGACGTCGTAGAGCCGCACGCCGGCGTCTCGAGCTACCTGGGGAAGCAGCCAGGTGAACCGCGGGACGTCGACCGCCTGGACCCGAAGGCATCCCTCCTGTTGGTCCACCTCGACCCCCGTCGACGATCCGTCCGTGATGAGCCAGGCGGCAAGCTTGCGGTCGTCGCTGGACCGAATCACATAGCGGTGCGGGCGATCCACCATCAGCCGTCGGATCGCGCGGAAGTCGCCCGAGGCGGCGTGCCGGCCCGCCACCACGACCTCGATCTGGGTGGCGATCTGCTCGACCTCCTCCAGGATGTGCGAGCTGAACACCACCGTGCGTCCCTGCGCGCCCATCGCCCGCAGCAGATCGGCGAGGTGCAGCCGTTGCCGCGGGTCCATCCCGTTGAACGGTTCGTCGAGCAAGAGGACGGCGGGCTCGTGGACCAGGGCCGTGGCCATCTTGATCCGCTGCTTCATTCCCTTGGAGTACGTACCGATCCGGCGGTGCTGGGCATGCGCCATGTCCACCGTGTCGATCGCCTTCCGCGCGGCACCTTCCGGGTCCGGCAACCGGTGCAGCTTGGCGTTGGCGAGAACGAACTGCCAGCCGGTGAGCCCGTCGTAGGTGCCGTCGCTCTCCGGCACGAGTCCGATCCGCCGGTACGCCAGGTGGTTGTGCCAGACGGGTACGCCATCGAGGGTGACGGTTCCCGCCGAGGGCGCGAGGAAGCCGGCCATCAGGTGGATCAGTGTGGACTTGCCGGCACCGTTCGGTCCGAGAAGGCCGGTGACTCCGGGGCCGAGCGTCATCGTCACGTCGTTGACCGCGACCACGTTGCCGTACCACCGTGACACACGATCCAGCCGCACCACGCCACGGGTGACCGTGCCACCCGGCGGCGGGGCAGCCGGCGGCGGGCTGACCGGCGCGGGTCCGGTCGGCTCCATGGCGCCACGCGGTGTCGTGCTCATGACGGGCCTCCGCGATACATGCTGTGGCTCATGCGGCGGCCACCCTTCGGTAACGGTGGACGAGAAGACCGAAGGATCCGGCGATGAACCCGACGGCCGCGCCGACGTACGCGAGAACGGCCACCGCCCCGTCGGGTGGTGCTGCGACGGAGGAGGACTCGGCGTCGAAGACCACCACCTGCAGCCCGTCGACCAGCGTGAAGGGCGACAGCAGGCCGAGATACCCAGCGAGCACGTCGTGGTCTGCGAACGACGTGATACCCATCGCGATCGTCACCCCGGTGTAGCTCGTCAGCAGGACGGCGATGATGGCGGCGACACCGAAGCCTCGCCGTGAGGTGAACGACGCGATCAGGCTGCCGAGGCCGGCGAGGACGAGAGCGAGGACCAGGACGCCGACGGCGGCTTTCGCCAACTCCGTCGTATGGTCGCCGGCCGGGAGCTTCGCGAACAGCGCGCCGACGTAGAGCAGCAGCAGGGGAGCAAGCATCAGGATGGCGAGCGAGGCGGCCAGCGCGGCGAACCTGGCCACGACGTAGTCGAGCCGGGTGAGGGGCCGACAGAAGTACAGGCTGATCGTCCGATACCGAAGATCTCGGGAGAAGAGCTGGGGCGCCTGGGCGGCCACGAAGATCCCGGTCAGCGCCTGGGTCACGATGGCGTACCGCTCGTACGGCAGTGGCAGGTTGGGCAGGCGTACGTAGATCATCACGGCGACGACGATCAGCGCCGGCAGGAGCATCGTGGTGAGCAGCAGGAAGGGCAGGACCTTGGCCTTCGCCGAGCGCCCGAGTCCGTAGGTGGAGCGCAGGCTCGCGACGAACAGGCTGGCAAGCACGTGCCGTCGGCCGAGGCGCGGTCCGTCGTACCGCCGGTAGCCGATGTCGTGGATCACGCCCCCAGGCGACGCTGCCGGGGCTGTCGGGTCAGGAGGTAGCGACATGCTGAGGACCTCCTGGGGTGTGGGGTGGCGTCGGGTCGTGCGTCCGGAAGACCTCGTCGATCCGGTGCCGGCGACGCTGCATCCGGACCAGGCCGAGCTGCAGATCCGCTGCCGTGTCGCGGATGAGGTCGAAGCACGCCTCGTCCGGTACGTCGATCACGAGCGTCCCTCCGTCGGGTTCGACCCGAAGTCCTCGCGCGGCAAGGGCGGCGCCGAAGCGGTCACGGCCGGCGACCGGGTCGGTGTCGAAGCTCAGCACCTCGACCGCGACCTGGTGGGTCGCCTGTGTGAACTCAGCCGTCGCGGACGACCGCAGCAGCCGACCGCCGTCGATGATGACGATGTGGTCGCAGATGCGCTCGAGCTCGCCCAACAGGTGCGACGTCACGAGGACCGAGATGCCGAACTCCCGCCCGATGCGGCGGATCAGGTTGAGCATGTCGTCGCGACCCACCGGGTCCAGCCCATTGGTCGGCTCGTCGAGGAGCACCAGACGAGGGTCGTGCACCAACGCCTGGGCCAGCTTGACCCGCTGCCGCATACCGGTCGAGTAGCCGCCGATCGGCCGGTAGCGCTCCTCGTACAGGCCGACGTGCCGCAGCGTGTCGGCGGTCCGCTCGCGAGCGTTCGTCGCGGGGAGGCCCGACATGCGGGCCATGTGGACCACGAACTCGGTTGCCGAGACGTCCGGCGGTGTGCAGTCGTGCTCGGGCATGTAGCCGACGTGTCGCCGGATCTGCGTTCCGTCCCGCGCAACGTCGAAGCCGAGGACCTCGGCGCGTCCGGCGGTCGGCTCGAGCAATCCGAGCAGGATCTTGATCAAGGTGGACTTTCCGGCGCCGTTCGCGCCGACCAGCCCGGTGATGCCGGGCCGCACCTCGAGGTTGAGCTGGTCGAGTGCGGTGACGCGCGGGAATCGTTTGGTGAGGTCGTACGTACGGATCACCGGGTTCACGGGTCAGCCCACCCAACCGCGGCGTACGGCGAGCCAGGACAGGCACGCCTGGGCGTACCACGCGTGATGCGTACGAAGAAAAGGCGAGTCCTCGACCGTCGGAAGCTGTGACGCCCGCGTGAAGTATCCGCCCAGACCGGCGAGGGCGGCGTCCACAGCCTCCGGGTCTACGTCGGCACCGAGGGGATGGGCAGTGAAGAGCGCGGTGGCGTCGTAGCCGTCACCGTGGGCGGAGATCAGGATCGTGAGGAGGTCGAGCCAGGGCGCCGCGCGACTGGGCCAGTTCCAGTCGCAGATCCAGACCGTGCCGTCGTCGGCCATGATCACGTTGTCGTCGCGCAGGTCGCAGTGGACCACCGCATCGCCATGCAGCGCTTCGAGCGCCAGGTCGTCGAGCTCGGCCAGCTCGGTCAGGTGCCTGTCGACCGCGTGGTCGTCGGCGTTCTTGTGGTCTGCTGCGGCTGCCGTCGATCCGCCACCTGCATCCACGAGACGCCGCCAGTAGCCGAAGTCCTCGCGCATCCAGTCCCGTGCCTCCGGGACCACGAGCTGGGGCGGCGCGGGCGTCAGGGCCTCCGCCATGGGGGTGAGGGTGGTGAGGACCTTGGTGAGCTCGTCCGGCCGCCAGGGTCGGGTGGGTGGATGGCCCGGGATGTCGTCGAAGCACAACACCACCCAGTCGCCGTGCTCCAGGGCCCACCGGAGCGCTGGCGTCGGCACGCCGTCGGGCAGCCGCGGAACGATGCGGGCCTCGGCACGGTAGGCGTCGGCAAAGGTGGCACTCGCCTTCACGAAGTGGCTGCCGCCGCCCTCGACGAGGAGCCGAGCCGCGAAACCCGAGGTGAAGCCGGAACGCTGGCTCGCGACTGCCGTGACCCGACCGCCCAGCCGAGCCTCGATGCGTTCGCGAAGATCCTCGGGCAGCTCGAGCCAGTCGGGTCGCTGGGCGGTGTCACCGTGCGGGATCGTCGGTGCCTGGGCCGCCGTGCTGCTGGCATCGCGTGTCACCCCGGCATCGTACGAATCGTCGGGATGTCGGGGAGCCACGGGCGGGGGCCCGCGTCCTGCAGCCGGAGCAGGAACGAGACGGCATTCGAGGTGGCCCGGGGTTCGGGGCCGAGCAGCAGCCGCCCCTTTCGCCGACAGTGCCGGACCGCCATGGCCTCGGCGAGGTCTTCCGCCCAGGAGCGGTACGGATCGTCGCCGAGGAGCTGCGCCGCATCGAGCAGGTAGTGGCCGCAGTCGGCGAGGTGGCAGCAGGCGTCCGGGCGGTCCTGCCACCGTCCCTTGTACGCGGCGAGCGCGGCGGCGCTGGCGTACGCCCCGATCGCGGGTTCGCCGGTCGCGGCGTAGAGACGGAGCAGGAACGTGCCGACGCCTGCGGAGTCCGAACGCAGCGGCGAGACCGGCGCTCGGTCATCGGGGCCGACCGGCCACCATGCCGCACCATCGGCGTCGATGTGGGTGGCCTGACACAGCGTGTGGCCGAGCTCACGAGCGAGCTTGGCGTACGACTCGTCTCCAGTGTGTTCGGAGACGGCGAGGAGGAGGTACCCGATCCCGGCCACCCCGTGGGCGAACCCGTAGTGACAGGCGCCTGCCATTCGCGACCATGCGTCATTCGGGATCCGCCAGAGGAGCCCATGCGGTCCGTCCACGACGGCCCGCTGAAGGTGGTCGGCGATGGCGAGAGCCTGGCCGAGGAGTGGGTCGGTCGCCTGACGCGGATCGTCGACCCGTGCTTCCTCGGTTGGTGCAGTGTCGAGCGGCGGCCGATCGCCCTCGAGGAAGTCGCGCCAGCGCCGCAGGACCTGAAGGCTGGCGAGTCCGGCACCGGCGAGGCCGTGCGCTACGCCGGGCACCGGCCACGTGGTCGGCAGCGAGTGGATGATCTCGACTCCACGTGACACGAGCTGCCATCCCTCGTCGGCGTCACCTGCCTCGGCAAGCACGTGGCCGGCGTCGGCGAGGGCGACGGCGATCCCGGCGCGACCGGTCCAGAGACCTGGCAGGACGCGGCCGATCTCGCCCGGTGGCTCACCACCGGCGACGGCGGAGGCGGCGTCGCGGATCGCCTGCATCAGGCCGCCGTCACCGCCGACGTCTGGTCTCGTTCTCGCACCCTGCACGAGCGTGCCCAGCACGCCGGCGAGACCGTGTCGGACCGCGAACGGATCCGTGCCCCGCGACGTGCCGTTCGTGACCTCGTCCGTGTCGGAGCGGGCCGCGGTCTCGCAGAGTGCGACCAGCCCGTCGTTGATCAGGCGGTCGACGGAGGGGGTCGGAATGGCGACGCGGGCGACGAAGAGCGGCGATGCTCGTCGATGCGGGTTGGCGAGGTAGCTCTCGACGCGCGACAGGCTCCAGCGGCACTGGGCGGTCGGTGCGAGCAGCCCGAGGACGGCCGGGGCGAGCACCTCCGCGGCGCGGTAGTCGCGCGACATGGTGCGAAGCACGGCGGCCACCCGGTCGCGCAGCAGGCGATCAGCCGGCTCGTCGTCGGGGAGCGCCAGCTCCATACCGGTCCCGAGGAGGAAGAGCAGCGCGCCGAGCTGCCACAGGTCGCTCTCCGGACCGTGGGTCCGGCCGGCGGCATTGCCGCGTCCTCGACTCTGGGTCCCGATGCCTTGGGTGCCGATGATGGTGGCGGACTCGAGGTCGACCAAGGAGAGCGAGCCGTTCGTGCCGACCAGGATGCTGGTCGGGCCAAGGTCGCCGAGGGCCACACCGGCCGAGTGGACGCTCGCGAGGAGGGCCACCAGTCGCCGGGCGATGAGGAGCGCGCGGCTCGCCCCGAGGTCGGAGGGGTCGCTCGTGAGGCTCTTGGTCCACCGCAGCAACGAACACCCCGGCAGCCGCTCCGTCGCGAGGTAGCGGTCGCCGCCGTCGTCGAAGAGCTCGACGAGCCGGGGGACGGGTGCCTGGCCCGACAGGAACTCGAGCATGGACGCTTCGCGCTGGAGTCGGTCGTGGCCGTCGGTGTACTTGGCGAGCACACCATCCGGTGCGCTGAACGTCGTCCTCGTACGCCCTGGGCGCCCGCCGTCACCACCAGAGTCATCAAGCGAGACGTCGGTGTAGGCCCGGGAGTGCTTGAGGATCACGTCCTGGTCGGTGCGCTGGTCGCGGGCGACGTAGACCCCGCCCGCCGGATGCTGTCGTACGACGTGCGCGACGACGTACCGCTCGGCCACGACATCGCCGCGACGTAGAAGGGCGCGCGGACGCGGTCGTTCGTCCGTGGCCGCTTCGTCGGTCCGGCTGTCGAACGGTGAGCTCGCCCAGGTCGGTGGCCGCCAGATGTCGCGACGGTCCTCGACACGGCTGCCGTCGGGTGCGACGAGCACAGGTCGCAGAACACCGTCGTCGTCCAGCTCGTACGTGTCCTGGAAAGACCCGTACCGGTAGTGCACGAGGCTTCCGGGCCGGAGCGTACGGTCGGCCACGATCCGTGGACCTGGCAGGTCCTGGGTCGCCGCGTCCAGGTCTGCAGCAAGGCGGGGTGCCTGCTCGTCGTCGCGGGGGTAGACGGTGAGGAATCGGCAGGCCGTCTCCGGGTCGCGGTCGCGGCTCGTCAACCAGGCGACGAGGGAGTCGTCGGCGGCGAAGGTGAAGGCGGCTTCGTACTCACGAAGGACGGGAAGGGCCTGGTCGAGCACCTGGTACGCGGCATGGGGAGCGGCGGAGACATGCAGCAGCCACGCCTGCCGCTGAGTCGGAGGTTCCGGTGGGAGGGCCGCGCACCAGGAGCCGTCCGTGACGACCCGCCAGTCGTCGCCCAGGACCGACCGGGCGAGTTCGACGAACGGATGGCTGTCAGGCGTGGGTAGATCGTCGTCGGCCAGGCGTGCCCACGCGTCCAGCCCTCGGGACACGGGTTGGCCCAGCAGGGCCTGTCCCCCCACCATGTACCCCCCACTGTCGTGCACAAATCGTAAGCATAGGACTACCAAGTGCGTACGGTCTGCGCAAGAGACAACCGAGATGCGGGGGGCTGGGGGAGCGCGGGTCGGTTTTTGGGGGTGCACTACGTGTCGGCACGTGTTGCAGGTCCGGCAGGCGTAGTGCACATGGTCAATTGGAGAGGCGGTGTCGGGTCCAGCGGAGCAGGGCGTCGGCGGCCATGCGCTGGTAGTCCCGGAGCGTCGGCAGGCTCGGGGGCGGCGGCTGCAGCGAGCCGTGGGTGAGCATTCCGGTCATCGTGGCGATCAACGCCGTGAGATCGTCGGGGTCGGTGTCCTTCGTGCACGGATGGCGGGTGAGGAGCGCGTCGACGTCCACGGTCGTCCCGCTGATCACGAGGTCCAACGCCGTCAGCGTGGTGTCGACCCATGGCGCGGCGTGGGTGGTCCACGCCCAGTCGATGAAGACGACGTCGTTCCGCGGTGTGATCAACACGTTGTCGGCGCGGATGTCCAGATGGGTCAGCGTGTTCCCGGCGACCGCCTGTCGTGCTCGGGCCTGCAACGCCACGAGGTCGTCCAGATGGTCGACTGCCCACGGGTCGAGGTCGGCCGCATGGCTCTCCCTGAGCGTGAGCCAGCACCCCGTGAAGAGGTCGCTGGACGTGAAATGTGGTGCGTCGGACCACGGCGACGGTGTCAGGGCGGCCGCGAGATCGGCGAGCGCACCGAAGACCTGGTCGACGTCGTCGGCGGTCCAGGGATGGGCGGGTTCGCGGCCCTCGATGTCGGCGAACAGCAACCCGATCCATTCGCCGTCGTCGTACGCCGACAGCAACCGCGGCGTCCACGGCAGCTCCGGCATGGCTTCCATGGCGGCGCGTTCCTGCCGATAGATGGCAGGGCTGTCGGGATTGAGCTCGTACCCCACGGCCTTCACGAACGCCCGCCGCCCACTCGCGGTCACCAGGCGGGCAGCGGGTCCCGGCGAGAAGCCACCGGTCTGGTCGGTCGCCGACACGACCACCGAGCCCAGCTCCCGCTCGATCCAGCGTGTGATGCGGGTGGGCAGCGAGTCGTACGAAGCGCGCACGCCAGCTGCTCGCGTACCACGGTGCCGATTCTCTTCCGGGACGGCCGAAGGGGAGCTCACGGACGCCGATCCTGCCAGTCCAGCTGCGACCGACCAACTCCATTACTTGCAACCGTCTACCTGCAACCGTCGGGGTCCGTGTGCGAGGGCGGGTCGGCGCGCCGTCCGATAAGCCCGGTTGGACCGGCTCGCATGGCCCGAGCCTGGTGATCAGGAAGCGGGCTCGAAAGGGTGAGCCGTGGGCGTGGGATGATGGGGGCGATCCCCCCGTTGACTGGAAATGGATGGTTCGTGTCCGCTTCCGTACCCGCACCAGGACCGCGATCTGGGCCGGCAGCTGGAACGATCCCGGCGCCCGGCCAGACCGATCCGTCCCTGATCCGGAACTTCTGCATCATCGCGCACATCGACCACGGCAAGTCGACGCTTGCCGACCGCATGTTGCAGCTCACCGGTGTGGTCGACGAGCGCGCCATGCGCGCGCAGTACCTGGACCGGATGGACATCGAGCGCGAACGCGGCATCACGATCAAAAGCCAGGCGGTACGCCTGCCCTTTCGCGCGAGTGCGGGTGAGCACGCCGGTCGTACGTACATCCTGAATCTCATCGACACGCCCGGACACGTCGACTTCAGCTACGAGGTGTCCCGGTCTCTTGCCGCCTGCGAGGGCGCGGTGCTGCTGGTCGACGCCGCGCAGGGGATCGAGGCGCAGACGCTCGCCAACCTCTACCTGGCCCTCGACGCAGACCTGCAGATCATTCCGGTCCTCAACAAGATCGACTTGCCGTCGGCCCAGCCGGACAAGTACGCCTCCGAGCTCGCTCGGGTCATCGGCTGCGACGAGTCGGAGGTGCTGCGCGTCTCGGCGAAGACGGGGGAGGGCGTCGAGGAGCTGCTGAACGAGATCGTGAACCGGGTGCCGCCGCCGGTGGGCGACCCGGATGCGCCCCCGCGGGCGTTGATCTTCGACTCGGTGTACGACAGCTACCGCGGCGTCGTGACGTACATCCGGGTGGTCGACGGCAAGATCGCCAACCGGGAGCGGGTGCTCATGATGTCCACCAAGGCATCGCACGAGACGCTCGAGGTCGGCGTCATCTCGCCGGAGCCGATGAAGGCCGAATCGCTGGGTGTCGGCGAGGTGGGCTACATCATGACCGGGGTGAAGGAGGTACGCCAGAGCCGGGTGGGTGACACGGTCACGGTGGCCGCCAATCCCGCTACCACACCACTCGCCGGCTACCGCCACCCGAACCCCATGGTGTACGCGGGGCTCTACCCGGTCGACGGCGACCAGTACCCCGACCTGCGCGACGCTCTCGACAAGCTGCAGCTCAACGACGCGGCTCTGGTGTACGAGCCGGAGACGTCGGGAGCCTTGGGTTTCGGCTTTCGATGTGGCTTCCTCGGCCTGCTGCACATGGAGATCGTGCGGGAACGCCTGGAGCGCGAGTTCGACCTCGACCTCATCTCCACGGCGCCCAACGTCGTCTATCGGGTCCGCATGGAGGACGGCTCGGAGGTCGTCGTCACCAACCCGAGCGAGTTCCCGTCCGGCGTCTCGACGATGCGGTCAGGAAAGGGCAAGGGCAAGTCGACGGTGGGCGGCGGCAAGATCGCGGAAGTCTTGGAGCCTGTCGTCCGCGCCACCATCCTCACACCGGCCGACTACATCGGCCCGGTGATGGAGCTGTGCCAGTCACGTCGCGGCCGGCTCGAGGGCATGGACTACCTGTCCGAGGACCGGGTCGAGATGCGTTACACGCTGCCGCTCGCCGAGATCGTGTTCGACTTCTTCGACGCGTTGAAGAGCAGGACACGTGGGTACGCCTCGCTCGACTACGAGCCGAGCGGCGAGCAGCCGGCCGACCTCGTGAAGGTGGACATCCTGCTGCACGGTGATCCGGTCGACGCGTTCAGCGCGATCGTGCACAAGGACAAGGCGTACTCGTACGGCGTCGCGATGGCGCAGAAGCTGAAGGAGCTCATCCCGCGCCAGCAGTTCGAGGTGCCGATCCAGGCCGCGGTCGGGTCGCGCATCATCGCCCGTGAGACGATCCGGGCCATGCGCAAGGACGTCCTCGCCAAGTGCTACGGCGGCGACATCACCCGCAAGCGCAAGCTGCTCGAGCGCCAGAAAGAGGGCAAGAAGCGGATGAAGATGGTCGGCCGGGTCGAGGTACCGCAGGAGGCCTTCGTCGCGGCGCTCTCGACCACCGACACCTCTTCGCGAAAATGACCACGTTACGTGCGCGGCTGGCAGGTGTCAGAGGCCTACATGCCCCTCCTGGTTGGGAGACGCCGCGGTAGGTAAGGCAGGTCGTCGTCGCGTCGAGACGGTCGTTGTCCCGTGAGGTGGGAGGGGGTCGTCAACCAGGTTGTGGAGCGTCGTGGCACCTATACGTACGACAAGGCTCCACAGCCTGCGGCTGGTCCGGACGTTCCACGCACCGCCAGCCCGCCGCGAGTTGCCCTGCCCGCAAGTGGACCCCACCCGCGGCGTGTCCTCCCCATCACGGGCATGCAGGCCCCCTGACGGCTCACAGAAGGGCACGTAACGTGGTCATTTCGGAGGGGCGTGGTCGTTTCAGAGAGTGCGCTGGAGGGCGTACGCTTCGTTGCAGCCAGTGAGATGCCGTTCTTCGACGCAGCAGGTGGCGCACATGTCCATTGACTTGATTTGGGGTACGAAGGCGTCCGAGCCGGACACGTCCAAGATCGACCACCGGGCGGCGACTGTTGCGCAGTTGTTCTTCGATCGAGTCGCCGCGTCGCCCGACGCCGAGGCCTACCGCCACCCGGTCGGAGATCGGTGGGAGTCCGTCACGTGGCGTGAGGTGGGGGAACGCGTCAGGTCGCTCGCGGCCGGGCTCATCGCGCTCGGCATCACGCCCGAGCAGCGTGTGGCAATCGCCTCGACGACGAGGTACGAGTGGATTCTCGCCGATTTGGCCATCATGTGCGCAGGCGCCGCGACCACCACGATCTACCCCACGACGACCTCCTCCGACGTCGCCTTCATCGTGAGCGACTCACAGAGCCGGGTGGTGTTCGCCGAAAACGACGAGCAGCTCAAGAAGATTCGGGAGCACCGTAGCGAGCTGCCCGACCTCACCACCGTCGTGATGATCGAAGACGCTGGCGCGGATGGTGGGGGCGACATCGACGTGATCAACCTCTCCGAGCTGGAGCGGCGAGGTCGCGACCACCTGGCGAGTCATCCGTCGGCCATCGACGACGCACTCGCGACGGTCGGTCCGGAAAGCCTGGCGACCCTGATCTACACGTCAGGGACGACGGGCAAGCCCAAGGGAGTGCGGCTGGTCCACGACTGCTGGACCTACACCGCCGCCGCCATCGACGCCGTCGACATCCTGCACTCCGACGATCTGCAGTACCTCTGGTTGCCGCTCGCTCACTCGTTCGGGAAGGTTCTGCTCACCGCCCAGCTGCAGATCGGGTTCGCCACCGCCGTCGACGGGCGGGTCGACAAGATCATCGACAACGTCGGGGTCGTCCGGCCGACCTTCGTGGCGGCGGCGCCACGGATCTTCGAGAAGGCGCACGCGCGCATCGTCTCCACCATCGAGCACGAGGGTGGAATCAAGGCGAAGCTCTTCCATTGGGCATTCGGAGTCGGCCGTCGGGTGTCGCAGCTTCGCCAGCAAGGCAAGCAGCCGACGCTCCCGCTCCTCGTCCAGCACGCGATCGCCGACAAGCTGGTGTTCTCCAAGATCAGGCAGCGGTTCGGCGGCCGGCTGCGGTTCTTCGTGTCCGGCGCGGCAGCGCTGAGCCGCGACCTCGCCGAATGGTTCCACGCGGCCGGCATCCTCATCACCGAGGGATACGGCCTCACCGAGACCAGCGCGGCCACCTGCGTCAACCTGCCCGGACGGTTCCGCTTCGGCACGGTCGGTCCGGCGTTTCCCGGCACCGAGATCCGGATCGCGGACGACGGTGAGGTTCTCATCAAGGGTCCGGGTGTCATGCGGGGCTACCACAACCTGCCCGAGCTCACCAAGGAGGTCCTCGACGAGGACGGCTGGTTCCACACCGGTGACATCGGTGAGCTCGACGAACGTGGCCTGCTGCGCATCACCGACCGCAAGAAGGACCTGTTCAAGACATCGGGTGGGAAGTACATCGCGCCGCAGGCGATCGAGGTGATGTTCAAGGCGATCTGCCCGTACGCCAGCCAGATCCTGGTGCACGGGGAGGGCCGCAACTTCTGCACGGCACTCATCACGCTCGACCCGGACTCGATCGGTGCGTGGGCGCAGGAGGTCGGCCTGGGCGGGAAGTCGTACGCCGAGATCGTGACGTCCGACCAGGCACGCGAGATGGTGCAGAAGTACGTCGACCAGCTGAACTCCCGACTCAACCGATGGGAGACCATCAAGAAGTTCGCGATCCTCGACCACGACTTCAGCGTCGAGGAAGGTGAGATGACGCCAAGCCTCAAGATGCGGCGCAAGGCGGTGGAGGCGAAGTACGCCGACCTGCTCGACAAGTTCTATGCCTCGACCTCTACTTGACGGTGATCCCGCTCCGCCCGACGGGGCGCTACCTGAGGCTGCCCTGGCCGAGCTGACGTCGCGTCCCTTCGGCATCTACGTCCACGTCCCGTTCTGTGCCAGCAGGTGCGGATACTGCGACTTCAACACGTACACCGCAGAGGAACTCGGCGGCGGTGCGTCGCGTCGTACGTACGCCCGAACCGCCGTCGACGAGATCCTGCTCGCCCGCAAGGTGCTCGGCACGGCAGACGTGCCGGCTGCCACGGTCTTCTTCGGAGGCGGCACACCGACCCTGCTTCCGCCGGAGGACCTCGGCCTCATCCTGCGCACGATCGAGTCGGAGTTCGGCTTGCTGCCGGACGCGGAGGTGACCACCGAGGCCAATCCTGAGTCGGTGGACCGCGCGTCACTGGATCGTCTGCGTGCCGAGGGATTCACCCGGATCTCGTTCGGCATGCAGAGTGTGCGACCGCACGTCCTCGCCACGCTCGACCGCCGCCACACGCCGGGTCGAGCGCAGGAATGTGTCGCCGAGGCGCGAGCCGCAGGGTTCGCCCACGTCAACCTCGACCTCATCTACGGAACGCCGGGGGAGAGCGACGGCGACTGGCTGGCGAGTCTCGACGCGGCGGTCGCCGCCGGCCCCGACCACATCTCGGCGTACGCGCTGATCGTGGAGCAGGGCACGAGACTCGCGGCACGGATCCGCCGCGGTGAGCTCGCAGCACCCGACGACGACGTGATGGCCGACCGTTACCTGCAGGCGGACGAGACGCTGCGGCGGGCGGGGTTCGCGTGGTACGAGGTGTCGAACTGGGCACGGTCCGCGGCAGATCGCTGTCGACACAACCTGCTCTACTGGACCAGCGGGAACTGGTGGGGCGTAGGACCGGGAGCGCACAGTCACGTCGGCGGCGTGCGGTGGTGGAACGTCAAGCACCCGGCCTCCTACGCCGCACGACTGGCGGATGGCGTGAGCCCCGCGCAGGCGCGTGAGGTCCTGGACGCCGAGACCCGCCGGACGGAGCGGGTCATGCTCGAAGTCCGGCTCGCCGACGGCCTCGACCTCGACGTGCTCGATGAGGCGGGGCGTGCCGCGGCGGGAGAGGCCGCAGAGCAAGGGCTCCTGGACTCGGATCGGCTGGCCGCCGGGCGAGCGGTCCTCACACTGCGCGGCCGGCTCCTCGCTGACGCCGTCGTGCGAAACCTGCTGACTCTGTGACCTGCCAGCTGACCCACGCCCAACGCCAGGCCGGGCGGCACGTGGGATGGCGCAGCATGTGCGAGAGGCTGTGGAGAGGTTCGACTCGCGTCGGTACGCCCATGCCCGTCGAGAGGCGTGTCGCACAAGGTCAGCGGGCCCCGACGGTCACGAAGTCGATCAGTCGTTCGACCGGTCCGAGCAAGGCGGGCTCGAGGTCGCGGTAGTCGCGAACCGCTCCCAGGATCCGCCGCCACGCCGATGCGATCGCGGCTTGATCCTCGTACGGCCACCCGAGGGCCGCGCAGACGCCCTCCTTCCACGGGGTCGTCCGCGGGATCTCCGGCCACGAGTCCAGGCCGAGCCGAGCGGGGCGCACCGCCTGCCAGATGTCCACGAAGGGGTGCCCGACGACCAGCACGTGCGCGCCATACGGGCCTGACATCGCCTCGGCCGCGATCCGGCTCTCCTTGCTGCCGTCCACGAGATGGTCGACCAGGACGCCCAACCTGCGTTCGGCGTTCGGCTGGAACTGCGCCACGATGCTCACCAGGTCGTCGATGCCGTCGAGGTACTCGACCACGACCCCTTCGATCCGCAGGTCGTCGCCCCACACCTTCTCGATCAGCTCCGCGTCGTGTCGTCCCTCGACGTAGATCCGGCTGGCCTGCGCGACCCGAGCTCGCGCTCCCTCCACGGCGATCGAGCCGGATGCGGTGCGTCGTGGCGCGGTCGACGTCTGCGGCCGGGGCGGGCGAAGAGCCACCGGACGGCCCTCGAGAAGGAAACCTGGCCCGTAGGGATAGCTGCGCTGCTTGCCGAAGCGATCCTCCAGGACGACCAGCGAGCGCTCGATCCGCACGACAGCGCCGCAGAATCCGTTCGACGGATCCTCCACGACCATGCCGGGCTCGACGGCGACGTCGACGGTCCGTCCTCGTTTGGGAGCCCGCCAGTCGGTCGCGAGGACGTCGCGGCCATACCTGTCCTCGTACCGCCGTCCAGATCTGGTTCGCGACGTGTCGTCGAACTCGTCGCCGGATCGGCTGCCGGCGTCGGCACGAACCGCGTGGGGTCTCGCGTGTCGTGGATGATCGGCTGCCACGACGGCCGAGCGTAGCCGGATCAGATCAGCGGAAGGGTCCGTCGGCGGTTCGTGTCGCGAGCGCGCTCGTCCCGCAGCTGCTCGTACCCCCGCCGGATCGCCTCGGCCAGGACCTCCTGCGACCATGGCCACTCGGCCGCGCTCCAGGCCTGCTCCTGCGGCACCCCCTGCTCGACGAGCTGCCGGATGTTCTGCGCGACGGCTGAGATCTCGTGGCGCTGCTCGGCGAGGAACGCATGGTCGACGGCGTCGCCGTGCCCCGGCACCACCGTGGTCTGGGCAGTCACGAGACCCGCCACGACGTCGAGGGCAGCCGGCCAGTCGAGGGGGTACGAGTCGTCGCCGTAGCTCGGCGGACCGGACTGCTCGACGAGGTCGCCCGCGTACAGCACGTCGGCGTCACCGACACGGACGACGACGTCACCGTTTGTGTGGGCACGTCCTGGATGCACCAGCTCGACCAGACGGTCGCCGAGGTCGATCGCCGCGACGGACGCGAACGTCGCGGTGGGTGGCGAGACGACCAGGTCCTGCATGGCCCGCGCCCATTCGGGGCCGAGCGCAGACAGCTCCTGGCGTACGGCGCCGACTCGGTCGGCGAGCATGTCGGGCACGGACTCGTGACCGTAGATCACGGCCTCACCGAACCGCGCGTTGCCGAAGCAGTGGTCGTAGTGCCAGTGAGTGTTGACCACCCACCGGATGGGCTGGCTGGAAAGAGACCGGAGGTCGGCGCGCAGGTCGTCGGCTTCGGTGAGGCACGCCCGGGTGTCGATGCAGAGCAGGCCCTCTGAGCCGACGACCGCGCCGATGGTCACGTCGAACGACGCATACCGGCGCGCGAAGCACCGATCGCCCACTTCGGTCCACTCGTTCCCGCTGATCCGCATCCCTCCAGCGTCGCACCAGCCACGGCCGGTCCGGATTGCGGGGATCCTTTCGCTCTGCGCGCGTGCGCACATTCGGCCCTGCTCCACGTAGACTGGCACTCGGGTTCGGGGAGTGCCAATGGTTGGCTCCAGGGACCGAACTCTCCTGCTCGTGGTCGGGTTCGCCCGGGTCGACGGGTCAGGGACCGGCCTGCCGCGTCGAGCAAGGCACGTGCTGGGGTCCGGCTCGGTCAGGGTCAGGAGTGGTACCGGTCGGCTCACCTGAGGCCGCTGCTCGTGCCCGCTCGCCGCGTAGGACCACGAGGAGTTCGTAGCGTCGTTCGAGGGGGTGCGTGCTCGTGCTCGACGAACGGAAGCTGGCCGTGCTCCGTGCGATCGTCGAAGACTACGTGCAGACCGAGGAGCCGGTCGGGTCGAAGGCTCTGGTGGACCGCCACAACTTGGGCGTGTCCTCGGCAACCGTTCGCAACGACATGGCGGCCCTCGAGGAAGAGGGATACATCGCCCAACCACACACCAGCGCCGGGCGGATCCCGACCGACAAGGGGTATCGCCTGTTCGTGGACAAGCTGACCACGATCAAGCCGATGTCGGCTGCTGAGCGGCGCGCCATCTCGACGTTCCTGGAGGGCGCGGTCGACCTCGACGACGTCGTCAACCGGACCGTACGCCTGCTGGCCCAGCTCACCCGTCAGGTGGCGGTCGTGCAGTACCCGACCTTGACCCGATCGACGGTCCGCCACGTCGAGTTGGTGATCTTGTCGACCACTCGACTGCTGATCATCCTGATCACCAACACAGGCCGGGTCGAGCAGCGTGTGGTCGACATGGCGAAGGTTCCGGACGACACCCTGCTCGGCGACATCCGGGCGAGGCTCAACTCGGCCGTGGTGGGCGCCAAGCTGAGCGAGGCGCGAGACCTGGTGAAGGACCTCTCCAAGGCGTACGCCCCCGAGGAGCAGCCGATCGTCGAGACCATCGTGAAGACGTTCCTCGAGACGCTGGTCGAGCACCCTGACGAGCGTGTCGCCGTCGCCGGTACCGCGAACCTGATCCCGGTCGGGCACGAGGTCCACGCCTCGATCCGTCCGGTTCTGGAGGCGCTCGAGGAGCAGGTGGTGCTCCTGAAGCTTCTCGGTGAGGCGACAGCGCCGGCCCGGCTGACGGTGCGAATCGGGCATGAGAACCCATACGCCGAGCTCTCGTCGGCGTCGGTTGTCACGACAAGCTATGGTCCTGGAGACGAGACGCTTGCCAACCTGGGCGTCGTCGGACCCACCCGGATGGACTATCCCGGCACAATGGGCGCGGTTCGCGCGGTTGCCCGCTACCTCAGCAGAATCCTTGCCGGACAATGAGACGCCTGAGCCGGGAGACGTGAGTTTGAGGGACATGAGCCAAGAGGACATGAGCCAGTGCACGAGGCCACCCACAGCATGAGCCAGGACTACTACGAGCTGCTCGGTGTCTCCCGAGACGCGTCGCCAGAGGAGATCAAGAAGGCCTACCGGCGGCTGGCGCGCACGTTGCACCCCGACGTCAACCCGGACCCGGAGACGCAGGAGCGGTTCAAGGAGATCACCCGCGCCTACGAGGTGCTGTCCGACCCGAAGAAGCGCGAGGTGTACGACCTGGGCGGTGACCCGCTGAGCCAGTCCGGTCAGGCCGCTGGCTTCGGGGCGGGCTTCTCGTTCACCGACATCATGGACGCCTTCTTCGGTGGGGCGGCCTCACGTGGGCCCAGGCCACGGACCCGCCGAGGGCAGGACGCGCTGCTCCGCCTCACCGTCGACCTGGACGAGGCCGTCTTCGGGACGGTCAAGGAGGTGCAGGTCGACACTGCGGTGCTGTGCTCCAGCTGTAACGGTCGGGGGACAGCCCGTGGCACCTCGCCCACGACCTGTTCCGTCTGTGAAGGTCGAGGCGAGGTCAGCTCGGTGCAGCGCTCGTTCCTCGGCCAGGTGATGACCAGCCGGCCATGTCCTCGCTGCCAGGGATACGGCACGGTGATCCCCAACCCGTGCTCGGAATGTGCCGGCGAGGGCCGGGTGCTCGCTCGGCGGACCCTCGCGGTCCGCATTCCGGCCGGCGTGGACGACGGCACCCGGATCCAGCTGGCCGGTCAGGGCGAGGTGGGACCCGGTGGCGGCCCAGCAGGGGATCTCTACGTGGAGATCAACGTCGCGCCGCACGACGTGTGGACCCGCCGGGGGTCGGACTTGCACTGTTCGGTCACCATCCCCATGACGGCGGCGGCCCTCGGTACCACGATCGAGTTGGAGACGCTCGACAAGGACACGCTCGAGGTCGAGGTGAAGCCGGGCACGCAGTCCGGCCAGCGTCTGGTGGTCCCCGGCCGAGGTGTGCCGCACCTGTCGGGCACCCACCGAGGTGACCTGATCGTGCACGTCGTCGTGGAGACACCCACGAAGCTCGACGCAGCGCAGCGTGAGCTCTTGGTCGAGCTGGCGCGGCTTCGTGGCGAGGAGAAGGCGACCGGCCAGTTCACCACCGAGCGGAAGGGCGTGTTCTCCCGGATCCGCGACGCCTTCAACGACCGCTGACCGGATCGAGGTCACCACACAGCGTTGTCGGGCGTCGCGAGGCGGGGCGTTTTCGCTGCTCGAGGCGAAAGCTCCTGGGCTGTGGGGCATGGTTCCTTCCATGACCACCACGTCCGAATGTCTCTTCTGCCGGATCGTCGCGGGTTCCATCCCGGCGACGGTGGTGCGGGAGACGCCCCGCACGCTCGCATTCCACGACATCGAGCCCCAGGCGCCGGTGCATGTCCTGGTGATCCCCAAGTCGCACCATGCCGACCTGACCGAGCTCACCGCCGCCGACCCCGAGCTGGCCGGGACCGTGTTGTCCGAATGCGTGATGGTCGCCAAAGATCTCCGGATCGCCGACTCCGGCTACCGGGTCGTCTTCAACACCGGGTCGCAAGGGGGTCAGGTGGTGCGGCACTGCCACGCCCACGTGCTCGGTGGCCGGGACCTCGCAGGCCAGCTCGGCTGACCGGTGGCCGCGGCCACCGGTCAGCCGTCGGCGTACCGTCCGCAGGCAGCGCAGCCGGCCTGCCGGGATCGATCGGCGGCTCGTGCGCGCTGGGAGAAATCGGTAACCGGTCAGGGGGTGCCGCGGGCTACGATGGCTGTCGTTCAGCCGACCAACTGACGGAGGAGAGGCCTGCATTAGGCCACCCATGGGAAAGACCACCCCATCACAGACCAAGATCGTCGTCCCGTCGAGCATCTCGATGGTCAGCCTGCTCGGGCCGCGAGACGAGTTCCTCCGGGTCGCCGAAAAGGAGTTCGACGCCGAGATCTACGTACGAGGGAACGAGATCACGGTCATCGCCGAGCCAGACGAGCGGATCTTGGTCGAGCAGCTTTTCGACGAGTTGATCGCAGTCGTCCGTTCTGGGCATGGACTGACGTCAGACGCAATCGAGCGCAGCATCGCGATGTTGCGCGCCCGGGAAGCCGAGCGGCCGGCCGAGGTGCTGACCCTCAACATCCTGTCCAACCGGGGCAAGACGATCCGGCCCAAGACGCTCGGCCAGAAGCGCTACGTCGACGCGATCGACGAGCACACCATCGTGTTCGCGATCGGCCCTGCGGGCACCGGGAAGACCTACCTGGCGATGGCCAAGGCCGTGCAGGCCCTGCAGGCCAAGCGGGTCAACCGGATCATCCTCACCCGACCGGCGGTCGAGGCGGGGGAGCGGCTGGGCTTCCTGCCCGGCACCCTGTCGGAGAAGATCGATCCCTACCTGCGTCCGCTGTACGACGCGCTGCACGACATGATCGATCCCGACTCGATCCCCCGGCTCCTCACGGCGGGGACCATCGAGGTCGCGCCGCTCGCCTACATGCGCGGTCGTGCCCAGCCGGTCTTCAGCAAGGTCCTGACACCCGATGGATGGCGGGCCATCGGCGACCTTCGGGTCGGCGACCTGGTCGTCGGGTCGGACGGTGAGCCCACGCCCGTCCTGGGCGTGTACCCGCAGGGTGAGAAGGACATCTTCCGCGTCACGACTCAAGACGGTGCCTCGACGCTGGCGACGGCCGATCACCTCTGGACCGTGCGCGCCCCCGAGGATCGCCATCGTGGACGGTCCTGGCGAGTCGTCACGACCGAGTTCTTGATCGAGAGCTTGCGGTCCGACGCTCGGAGCTCAAAGGTCCCATCGTGGGACAGCACTGATCATCGGTACGAGCTCCCGCTGCTGCGCAAGCCGGTGTGCTTCCCGGCTCAGGACGTGCCGCTGGACCCGTACGCTCTGGGGCACCTCCTGGGCAGCGGTCGGCGTGCCGGCTCGAGCGGCTCCACGCTGGATCCTGCGCTGGCCGAGGGCCTCGGGCAGCGTGTCCCTGGTGTCGAGGTGCGACGCCCAGGCGAACGTGACGTCGCACTGGGGGTCAGCAGCGAGCCTGGGCAGGTCGTCACGATCGCGGACCCCGTTACCGCAGCTGTGCGTGAGCTCGGTCTGGAGGACGTGCGGCCCGAGACGAGGTTCGTGCCTGAGGCGTACCTCTACAACACCGCGGACGTTCGGCTCGCGGTGCTGCAAGGTCTGCTTGACACCGACGGTGAGCCGACGAGCGAACAGACCGGCCGGATTCGGTACGTCACCACCTCACCACGCCTGCGCGACGACGTGCTGTTCCTCGTCCGCTCGCTCGGTGGAGTCGCGTCCTGGCGCACCGGCGAGGCCAATGGCGACACGCCGGATGGGGCGAGCCTCGACGTTTCGTCCCGGTATGGCGTCTATGCCCTGGACATCAGCCTGCCGGCAGGCATCGAGCCGTTCCGGCTGGCGCGCAAGCAGCAGGCCTACGACCGGGTTGGCGGCGGGCGCCCGCTGCGCCTCATCGACCGCATCGAGTCCGCCGGCACCGCCGAGGCTGTCTGCATCCAGGTGGCTGCGGCCGACTCGCTCTACGTCACGGAGGACTTCCTCCTCACCCACAACACGCTCAACGACGCGTTCATCATCCTCGACGAGGCGCAGAACACCTCGCCGGAGCAGATGAAGATGTTCCTGACCCGACTCGGGTTCGGATCCAAGATGGTGGTGACAGGTGACATCACCCAGATCGACCTGCCCAACGGCACGTTCTCCGGGCTCAAGGTGGTCCGCGAGATCCTCGCCGACCTCGACGACGTACACTTCTGCACGCTCAGCAGCCAGGACGTCGTACGCCACAAGCTCGTCGGCCGGATCGTCGCGGCGTACGACAAGTACGAAGCCCGGCGCGCCGAGCAGGACTCCGGTGGTGCTGCCGCCGGAAGCCCCGACGTGCGACGCCGTAAGCAGGGGCCGACGCGTTCGTGACCACTTCAGGCCGGTGAAAACGTACGCGGAGGAAACCACACGCCTTTCCCAACCGTCTCTTCTGCACACATGAGCATCGACATCGCCAACGAGTCAGGCGTCGAGGTCGACGTCCGCGAGCTGGTGCGGCTCGCCCGGTTCGCCCTTGACCGCATGAACGTCCACCCGCAGGCGGAGCTCTCCATCGTCCTGGTCGACGAGCAGACCATGGCGGAGCATCACATGCGGTGGATGGACGAACCGGGTCCCACCGACGTGCTCGCCTTCCCGATGGACGAGCTTCGGCCGGGCAGGGAGGGCGAGGAGCCGCCCCTCGGGCTCCTCGGCGATGTCGTGTTGTGCCCCCAGGTCGCCGAACGGCAGGCGAAGGAGGCCGGACACACGATCGAGGACGAGCTCCACCTGCTCACGATCCACGGCATCCTGCATCTGCTCGGCTACGACCACGCCGATCCTGAGGGGCACCAGGAGATGTTCTCGCTTCAGGCACGGTTGCTCGGGGAGTGGCAACCGCTTCGGAGGAGGCAGCCCTCTACGGGCGAATCTACGGATGAACGGTGACACGGGCCTTTTGGTCCTCGCCGCGGTGCTGGTGTTCATCGCGGGTGTCCTGGCGGCTGCCGAGGCGGCGCTCTCAACCTTCTCCAAGACGCGTGCCGACGAGCTTGTCGCGGCCGGCCGGCGCGGCGCGGAACGGGTACGGCGACTCGTCGAGGACAGCGCCCGCTACCTGAACACTGCACTGCTGCTGCGCATCACATGCGAGATCCTCGCCACGATCCTGGTGGCCGAGGTGGTGATCGGCCTGGTGCGTCCCGCCTGGGCCGCCGTCCTGATCGCCGCCGGCGTGATGATCGTCGTGTCGTACGTCGTGATCGGCGTCGCACCGCGGACTCTCGGCCGGCAGCGGGCCGACCGGGTGGCCATCGTCACGTCGGCTTTGTTGATGGCGTTGACGAAGGTCCTGGGCCCGTTGCCCAAGCTGCTGATCGTCGTGGGTAACGCCCTGACACCGGGCAAGGGGTTCCGCGAGGGACCGTTCGCGACCGAGGCCGAGCTGCGGGAGCTGGTCGACCTGGCCGAGGCGAGCCGGGTCATCGAGTCCGGCGAACGCGAGATGATCCACTCGGTGTTCGAGCTGGGCGACACCATCGTCCGCGAGGTGATGGTGCCGCGGACCGACATCGTCTTCATCGAGCGGCACAAGACGCTGCGGCAGCTCATGTCGCTTGCGCTGCGCAGCGGCTTCTCGCGGATCCCGGTGGTCGGCGAGAACCTCGACGACATCGTGGGCATCGCCTATCTCAAGGACGTCACGCAGCGGGTGTACGACAACCGCAAGGCTGAGTCGACCGAGCGCGTCGAGCAGGTGATGCGCCCGCCGGCGTTCGTACCGGACTCCAAGCCGATCGACGAACTGCTGCGCGAGATGCAACAGCAGCGGACGCATCTTGCGATCGTGCTCGACGAGTACGGCGGCACCGCGGGCCTCGTGACGATCGAGGACATCCTCGAGGAGATCGTCGGGGAGATCACCGACGAGTACGACGTGGAGCCTCAGGCGGTCGAGCGGCTGGCCGGTGGGGCGGTCCGCGTGAGCTCCAGGCTCCCGATCCACGAGCTCGGTGAGCTGTTCGATCTGGAGCTCGACGACGAGGACGTCGACAGCGTGGGCGGGCTCATGGCCAAGCACCTGGACAAGGTGCCGATACCCGGGGCCACCATCGTCGTCGACGGGCTGCGTCTTTTGGCCGAGGGACCGGTCGGCCGACGCAATCGCATCCCGACCATCCTCGTCACCCGGCTCGACAGTTCGGAGGAAGTGGCGGAGGAATCCGCGTGACGGTCACGGGGTCGCCAAGACCCCGAGTTCGAGCTGGTCCAGCCGTACAGGATCGGTGACGATCTCGATTGCGGCGATCTTCTGGTGTGTGATCGTGAAACAGAGGGCTCTCAGGAGTCGTCCGCGTGGAGCCACCACCAGGCCGACAGCCCCGTTCACCAGCGCCTGTTGTGCGTATCGGGCCATGTCGGAGAAGACGAGCGCTCGCTCTGCCACCCGCTGCGCCCCACGGATCTCCGTCCTCGTGCCAGTGGGTGCGGCCGGGTGGTCGGCGTGAAGGACCACATCCGGGTCGAAGACGGCGACGAGTCCGTTCAAGTCACCCGCACGGGCGGCGGAGAGGAACGCGTCGACGACCTCTCGTTGCCGGGCGAGGTCTTGGTGAGGAACCGCGGGTGAGCCCTGTATCCGACGGCGTGCGCGGCTTGCGAGCTGTCTCGTCGCCGCGGGCGATCGGCCCACTATCGGAGCGATCTCGTCGAAGGGTACGGCGAAGAGGTTGTGGAGCACGAACGCGACCCGCTCGGCAGGGGCCAGCCTGTCCAGGACCACGAGCAACGCGAGGCCGACCGAATCGGCCAACTCTGCCTCCTGTTGCGGGTCGAGGCCGTGCCCGTTGCTCATCCCGTCCAGCTCGTGCGCGTCCAGCGGCTCCTCGCGGCGCGCTTTCCTCGAACGCAGCATGTCGAGGGCGACCCGAGCGACGATCGTTGTGAGCCATCCACCGACGTTCTCCACGCCGCTGGGATCGGAGTGACGAATCCGGAGCCAGGCCTCCTGAACGGCGTCGTCGGCTTCGGCGAAGGAGCCGAGCATCCGGTGGGCCACTGCCCGCAGGCGGTTTCGGTGGGACTCGAACTGCTCAGCCAGCCACAACCAGGCGTCGTCGTCCATCGCCACATCCCTCCGATCGGCTCCCTCTAGGTGATGACGGACGACGAGACACCCATGTGACAGCGTCCCGTCGAGGAGCACGCGACGAGGTCCGGCCACGAGCGGAAGGATCGCACCTCACCGGCGCGGCGATCGTGGTATCCAACGCCGGACCTCGTGTTTGTACTCTGCGTAGGTCTCGCCGAACTTACGGGCCAAGGTCGGCTCCTCGTAACCGATCACGAAAAGGTGGAAGCAGAGCGCCATCGCCCCGGCGTAGACAAGCAGTTCGGGCGCGAGGAACAACCATGCCTCGCCGAGCACGACGAGAAGCGCGGAAATGTACATGGGATTGCGAACCCAGCGATAGGGGCCGGTCGCGACGAGTGACGGGGAGCGTCCCACGGTCCCGGTGTGCCTCGTCCGATGGTGGCGAACGCGTGGAGACACCACAGGTACAGCGCCGCCCCGACGATGATGAGAGCTACGGCGTACCAAGCGGTGGGTTCGGGTGCGCCTTGCCACGGGTGAGGACCCACCAAGGGAACCACACTGCCGCCGAGCCCGGGACGACGATCGTGAAAAGCAGGTTCCGGATCCAAACGTTCATGACCAACGCCTCGCCAAGCTAAAGACCTGTGCTCTTCGGGAGCTCGGCGGGGATCGCCCGCCATTGGTATGACGCGCCGGGTCTGAAGACTGTGACGCCGAGAAGTGCTGTGTCGGGGTCATGCCGAGAGGCCGCCGTCGACCATGAGGGTCGTGCCGGTGATGTACGAAGCCTCGTCGCTTGCGAGGAAGACGATGGCGTACGCGATCTCCTTGGGATCGGCCTGTCGACGCAGCAGGGTGGGTGTCGCGGAGGCGAGTGCGGCCCGGGCCTGCTCGAGGGACTCGCCGGTCGCCTGAGCGCGGCGGCGTACGTGGAAGTCGGTGAGGGTCGGTCCGGGGCACACGGCGTTGACGCGGATTCCCTCCGCCGCGTGGTCATGCGCCATGGAACGGGTGAGGGCGAGCAGCGCCGCCTTGGTCGCGTCGTACTGCGCCATCCCGCTGCGTCCCTTGACGGCGTTGGCGGACGAGACGTTGACGATGCTGCCCCCGCCCGTCTCGGCCATGGCGGGGACGGCGAACTTCGAGCAGTGGCTGACCTGGAGCAGGTTTCCGCGCAGGATGTAGTCCCACGAGGACAGCGACGCTTCTGTGATCGGACCCCAGACGCGGACCCCGGCGACGTTGGCGAGGATGTCGAGTTGGCCGTACGTTCGTACGGCTGTGTCGACCACCTGCTGCGCCTGGGCCTCCTCGTCGAGCTGGGCCGCGACGGCCAGCACCCGTTCGCCGGAGGGATCGATCTCGCGTGCCACGCGATCCGGCTCGGACGGCTCGAGATCTGCGATCACGACCTTGGCGCCTTCGTCGTACAACAGCTGGGCGGTCGCCCTGCCGATCCCGCCCGCGCCGCCGGTCACGATCGCGACCTTGCCCGCTACACGCTCAGCCATGGCCTCGATGCTATTGGCGCCCCGTGCCGTCGCGGGGGCTCGAAGGTGTGCATCTTCGGACAACTTGGCGGGCGTGACTACGATCGAGCGCGTGAGTGCAGTCGAGCTCGGCCCAGAGGATGCGAAGATCGTGACGCTTGCCCGAGCCTCCCGGGCGAGGTCGGGAAGCGCGGAAGGTGCCGCCGTCCGTGACACGACGGGGCGTACGTACACGGCCACGACCGTGGCGCTCGCCTCGCTTCAGCTCTCCGCGCTACGACTCGCGGTGGCGATGGCGGCATCGAGCGGCGCAGAAGGGCTCGAGGCTGCGGCGGTCGTGACGGAGACAGACGGGGGATCGCCCGACGTCGCCCCGGACGACCTGACGGCGGTGCGGGACCTGGGTGGTGCGGGAGTCCCGGTCTTCGTCGCGAATCCCGATGGCGTTGTGGTGGGGTCCGAACTGACGTGAGTGACCAGTCGGGTGTGGAGCAGGACACGACATTCCGGAGCGGTTTCGCCTGTCTCGTAGGGCGTCCGAACACCGGCAAGTCCACCTTGACGAACGCCCTCGTCGGCCGGAAGGTCGCGATCGCCTCGTCGCGTCCGCAGACCACTCGGCACACGATCCGCGGGATCGTCAACCGGCCCAATGCCCAGCTGATCCTGGTCGACACCCCCGGTCTGCACAAACCGCGCACGTTGCTCGGCCAGCGGCTCAACGCCTTGGTGCTCACCACCCTCCGCGAGGTGGACATCGTAGGCGTCTGCCTGCCGGCGAACGAGCGCATCGGTCCGGGCGACCGGTTCCTTGTTGGTGAGATCGCGAAGGTCCGTCGGCGGCCGACGTTCGCGATCGTCACGAAGGCCGACCTCGCCGACCGGGAGGAGATGACCCAGCATCTCGTCGAGGTCGATGCCATGTCGCAGGAGACGGGCGTGGAGTGGGACGAGATCGTCCCGGTCTCGGCGACCGAGGGATTCCAGGTAGACCTGCTCACCGACCTGTTGATTGCACGGCTGCCCGCCGGACCGGCGTTCTACCCGGAAGGGGAGCTGACCGACGAGCCGGAAGAGGTCCTGGTCGCCGAGCTCGTCCGCGAGGCCGCGCTGGAAGGGGTACGGGACGAGCTGCCGCACTCCATCGCCGTGGTCGTGGAGGAGATGGGGCCGCGCGAGGGTCGCCCGCCGGACAAACCGCTGCTCGACATCTACGCCAACCTCTACGTCGAACGGCCGAGCCAGAAGGCGATCGTGATCGGTGCGAAGGGCCGGCGCCTGGTCGAGGTGGGGACGAAGGCACGCAAGCAGATCGAGGCCCTGCTCGGCACCCCCGTCTATCTCGACCTGCACGTCAAGGTGGCCAAGGACTGGCAGCGGGATCCGAAGCAGCTCCGCCGCCTCGGCTTCTGACCTGTCGCTCCGAATGACTCAGGACTAGCGCTTCGAATGACTCAGGCGAGGGTGTCCTGGAGCCGTGGGAGGCGCGGGTCCCTGGCGTGGCGGGTGCGTCGTCGCCACGCCTGGTCATTGTGTTGGGGTCAGAGGCGGCGCTGCCATCCGTAGTAGCGGGCCCAGATCCTGTAGCCCAGCTGCTCGTTGACAGCGATCATGTGCGCGTTCGACTCGGCGTTCCAGGTGTCGATCCGCCGCACGTCCGGCTCGGCCTCCTGGAGCCAGGCCACCATCTCCGCCTTCAGCAGCAGTCCCAGGCGGTGGCCGCGATGTTCCCGCGCCACGGCGGTGTCGAACTGCCAGGCCCAGCCCGGAAGGTCCTCTGGCACGCCGACGATGGTGTGACCGGCGAGCGGTCCGCCGTTGCCGAGCCGCGCGACGAGCCGGTAGAGGCGGGTTCCGGCCGCCTCCTGTGCAGCTTCGAAGGCACGGATCCGCTTGGCGTCGTAGACCTCGTCCTCGATCTCGTAGTCGTCAGTGGGCGCGTCGTTCATGGCGGCGGTGAGGCCGGCCACGTCGTCGACGAGATCGTCGGGTACGGCGCCGACGAAGCGGAGCAGCGTGTAGTCACTCGCCGCTTGGCGGGCGGCCTCCCGCAACTCGGCGATCCGCGCGTGGTCGACCGTGGAGAGATCCTGCCGGCGCTGCACCTCGACGGAGGCCCTGGTGAACCCGTGGCGTTCGGCGAACGCCGACGCACCGGGTTCGGCCACTGTGCCCGCGATGGCCAGCCGTCGCCCGGCCTGTCGTACTCGCTCGAGGCCTTCGGTGAGGAGCGCCGTTCCGTGACCTTTGCGACGTTCGCCGGGATGAACCAGCACCTCGAGGCTCGCCATGTGAGTGTTGTCGCGCTGAGGGAAGTGCAGCGAGAGGCGTCCCACGACCTGGCCGTCGGAGTTCCGGTACAGCCATTGCTCACCCGGCTCGCCATCCCAGCCGTGCACCAGGCTCGCGACGAAGGCACGGCGGGTCTGGGGAGGACTCCATGGCGTGTCGACGCCGCGTGCGGCTTCCGCCAACGCCAACGACTCGGTGACGGCCTGGTCGTCACGTGGATCCACGCGCTGAAGCTTCATGGCGCAAGCCTCACGGTTCGACCCAGGGCACGGCAATGGATTTTGCGTGTCGACGGACGGAATTCGCCGTATCCTGTTGCTCGCGTTCCCTGCTAAGCTCCAGCTGCGCGGCTCAGGGCGCATCTGGTCCGCAGACAGGGCGAAGCCCACCTGAGGGATGCACCTCCATGTCGGTCGACCTCCTTTCGGCCCGACCCGCGGACGCCGGGCCCAGAAGGAAAGGAGGCCGTCGTGCCGATCCGCGACCTGCCGGACCACCCCAGTCTGGAGAACCTCAAGCACCAAGCGAGATCCCTGCAACGTCGGGTGCGGTCAGGCGATGCGGAGGCGATCGCGCTGGTCCGGGAGTTCGACCCCGGAGCAGATCTGGAGAGGGTCGAGGAGTTCCCCCTCACGTCGGCTCAGCTGGTCACCGCGCGCAGCTACGGTTTCGCCAGCTGGCGGCGGCTGCGCGCGTTGGTCGACGTCGTACGTGAGCACAGTCGCTGGCCCGAGCCGGCGCCCGACGACGTGCCCGACGTCGAGGATGACCCGGACGCGTTGGCCGATCGTTTCCTCCGGCTCGCCTGTCTGTCGTACACCCATGACCGACCTCAGCACACTCGCTGGGCACGCGAGCTGCTCGCGGATCACCCCGAGGTGGCCACCGCCAGCATCCACACCATGGCCGCGGTGGGCGAGGTCGAGGCGGCACGGCCGCTGCTCGCCGACGACCCGGGCCTCGCGCGCCGGCCGGGTGGACCATTCGGCTGGGAGCCGTTGCTCTACCTGACCTACTCCCGGGTCGGCGACACCGCGGCCGGTCGTTCGGCGATAGGGATGGCTCGACTGCTGCTGGAGTACGGTGTCGATCCCAACGCCGGATACCTCTGGCGGGGCCTCCGGTCGCCGTTCACCGCGTTGACCGGTGCGTTCGGCGGGGGAGAGCAGGCCCAGCCGCCGCATCCGGACTCGCTGGCCATCGCACGCCTGCTTCTCGAGGCCGGGGCCGACCCCAACGACAACCAGGCGCTCTACAACCGGATGTTCACGCCCGAGAACGACCATCTGGAGCTGTTGTTCGAGTTCGGGCTGGGCCGTGACGTCGGCAGTCCATGGCGGCGCAGACTCGGCCACACCTATCCGTCACCCACCCAGATGGTGGAGGAGCAGCTTCGCTGGGCAGCCGATCACGGCATGATCGAACGCGTACGCCTGCTGCTCGATCACGGCGTGGATCCGGACGGTCGGGGCTATCACCCCGCCTACGGGGACCGGACGGCGTACCAGCTGGCGGTCGCGGCTGGCAACCGCGAGATCGCCGACCTGCTGACCCAGGCCGGCGCTCGGACTGGTGGCGCTGAGTGAGTGGACGACATCGACTCGTGTCGATCATCGACGAGGCCGTCGCACATCCGACGAGATAGAGGGGGTCCACCTCGAGATCTGCGGTCCCACCCGCTAAGCTGGGCATCCTCATGCGGTATGCGGGACTCCTCCTCCTTCGCTGCCGCGGCGGGGCCCAGTAAAAGGCCGGGCTCCCTCGCCGCGGAGTTTGCCGTTGCCCTGGCCGCGTAATCGTCCAGCAGCTCCAGCGAAGTAGTCGAGGATTCACACGATGCCGAACCGTCAGTGTCCCAGTCGTATGCCGTACCACCGCTACCGCGCGTTCCAACCTGTCCACCTGCCCGACCGCACCTGGCCTGACAAGCGCATCACCCACGCGCCCCGCTGGCTCTCCACGGACCTGCGCGACGGCAACCAAGCCCTGATCGACCCGATGAGCCCGGCCCGCAAGCGCCGGATGTTCGACCTGCTGGTCAAGATGGGCTACAAGGAGATCGAGGTCGGGTTCCCGTCGGCGAGCCAGGCCGACTTCGATTTCGTACGCCAGATCATCGAGGAAGACCTCGTCCCCGATGACGTCACGATCTCCGTCCTCACCCAGGCCCGGGAAGAGCTGATCGAGCGCACAGCCCAGTCGCTCGTGGGTGCCAAGCGCGCCACGATCCACCTCTACAACGCCACAGCGCCGCTCTTCCGGCGAGTGGTCTTCGGCGTCGACCGCGAGGAATGCAAGCAGATCGCGGTGCGCGGGACCGAGTGGGTGATGAAGTACGCCGAGCAGCTGCTGCCCGACACCGACTTCGGGTACGAGTACAGCCCGGAGATCTTCGTCGACACCGAGCTTGACTTCGCCCTCGAGGTGAGCGAGGCGGTGATGGACGTCTGGCAGCCGGGGCCGGACCGCGAGATCATCCTCAACTACCCGTGCACGGTCGAGCGGTCGACCCCCAACGTCTACGCCGACCAGATCGAGTGGATGAGTCGCAACCTCTCGCGGCGTGAGTACGTCTGCCTGTCGGTGCACACCCACAACGACCGTGGCACCGCCGTCGCCGACGCCGAGCTTGCCCTGATGGCCGGTGCCGACCGGATCGAAGGGTGCCTGTTCGGAAACGGCGAGCGCACCGGCAACGTCTGCCTGGTCACCCTCGGCATGAACCTCTACTCGCAGGGGATCGACCCGCAGATCGACTTCTCCGACATCGACGAGATCCGTCGCACGGTGGAGTACTGCAACCAGCTGCCGGTCCACCCGCGGCACCCCTACGCCGGCGACCTCGTGTACACGGCCTTCTCCGGCTCCCACCAGGACGCCATCAAGAAGGGCCTGGAGGCACTGGATCGCCTCGCCGAGGAAAAGGGCGTGCCGGTGTCGGAGCTGGAGTGGGAGGCGCCGTACCTGCCGATCGACCCGAAGGACGTCGGCCGCACGTACGAGGCGGTGATCCGGGTCAACTCCCAGTCGGGGAAGGGCGGCATCGCCTACGTCATGAAGACCGAACACCACCTGGACCTCCCGCGGAGGCTCCAGATCGAGTTCAGCCGGGTGGTGCAGGCACACACCGACAGCGAAGGTGGCGAGGTGCCGCCGGCGGAGATCTGGCGGATCTTCGAGCGGGAGTATCTCGCCACCGGTGATGAGCTGGAGCTCGACACCGTTCACACGTCATCGGCAAAGGACCAGCGGGACGCGCTCACCGTCGACGTGGTGGTGAAGGGGGAGCGGCGCACGCTCACCGGCGAGGGCAACGGGCCGATCGCGGCGTTCGTGGATGCGCTCCGCAGCATCGGGATCGACGTCCGGGTGCTGGACTACAGCGAGCATGCGCTCGGGTCCGGAGGCGATGCGACCGCGGCCGCCTACGTCGAGTGCGAGGTCGGCGGGAACGTCCGCTGGGGCGTGGGCATCGACGCCAACATCGTGAGCGCGTCGCTCAAGGCGGTGGTCTCGGCGGTCAACCGCGCCCGCCGCTGACCGCTGCGATTCTTGTGCGGCCGGTGCGCTGAGAGCCGTCTGCCAGGAGTGGAAGGGTCGCTGCGGCCTCGAAGGGCGTCGACGTCCTGGGTGCCGTGACGCCCTTCCGCTCACTCGGGCGAGGGGAGTGCCTCCGCGACCGGGCCGGTGGCCCGTTGCCGTGCCTGCGCGTACGCCTGCGCGAGCACGTCGGCGATGACGACTCGTCGCCCGCTCTTCGCCGACTCGATCGCCGCGTGGACCATCGCGAGGCTCATGAGGTTGTCACGGGCCTCGCACATCGGTCGGGTGCCTGTGCGCAGGGCTTGGACGAAATCGTGCAACGAGCCCGCGATCCCCGGCCGAGGTTGTTGGTCCGGTGACGCTTCCCGATCCGTGGCTCCGGGACCGTGCGTTCCTGCCTCGTCGTCCTCGCCGCGGACGATCTCGACCGTCGGCGCGCCCTCGCCGTCCCACACCGCCGCGCCGTACTCCCCACTGGCACGCCACGCCGAGTTCCAGGAGGTCTCCAGGCCGGCGCTGCACCAGCTGCCGGTGTAGACGCACCGCGAGCCGTCGGCCATCTCGAAGATCGCCGTGGACGCGGCGTCGCCGGCGTACCAGCTCCAGGCCGGATTGAACTCGTCGCAGTACACCGCGACGGGGTCGACTCCGGTGACGAACCGCATGGCGTCGAACGTGTGGATCGCCATGTCCAGCACCAACGGGTGGTCCATCGCGTCGCGGAAGCCGCCGAAGTGCGGTGCTTTGAAGAAGTCTGCGGTGAGGATGCCCAGCCGGCCGAGCTGCCGCACGGCTCGCCGGAACGCGAACAGGTTGGGGTCGTAGCGCCGATTCTGGCTGACCATGAAGAGCGTGTCGTACGCCTGCGCCGCGGCGACCATCTCGACCGCCTCCGACAGGCTTGCTGCGAGTGGCTTCTCGCCGAGCACGGGAAGCCTGCGCTGCAACGCCTCCATGGTCACCGGGTAATGCGCTTCCGGAATGGTGACGTCGACCACGAAGTCGGCAGCCGGCACCTCGTCGACGAGCTCTGCAAGGGTGGACGCCACCGGGACGCCACTCACCTGGGCATCGTCGAGTGCCGCCTTGGCCACGTTGGGATCGAGGTCGGCGACACCGGCCAGCTCGACGTCATGGGACGCGAGCAACGTCCTCAGCCAGGCGCGGCCCATGCCGCCGAGGCCGATGAGCAAGGCACGGAGAGGCGCATGGTCGCTCATGAGCGTCGCCTCACTCTCTGGCGTGCGGGCGGTGGCGCGATCGTCTGTCCTCGGGTCCACCGCGCGGGGATCAGCCGGCTCGACGGTGAGTCGCCTTCCACCGCGGCGAGGGCGAGCTCCACGGCGGTGCGTGCCATCTCCGCGACAGGCAGATCGGAGCGGCTCAGCGAAAGCTCGCTGCCGAACTCCGGCGTCGCGCCGACGACGACGAGCGATACGTCGTCGGGAACCGCCAGCCCTTCCTCGCGGAGGACGGCGTAGAGGGCAGGAAACCCGTGATGGACGACGATTCCAGTAGGCGGCGGATCGGCGGCGAGCAAGGCTCGGGTCCGACGGACGACGATGCGGTGCGACGCGGAGGCGCGCATGACATGGAGCCGTACGCCGGCCTCTCGCGCGGCGGCGCGGGCCCCGGCGAGCGCGCGCGGCGCGTAGTTGAGCCCGTGCTTGAACTCGGTGTCGCTCGAGGCGACGAAGCCGAGCGAGCGGTGGCCTGCACGCACCAGCTCGCGGACCGCGCGGGCGGCGGCTCCCTCGAAGTCGTAGTCACACGACGGGATGCCGCGGCTGTCACGAGGCCAACCCATGAGGGCTGCCGGGAACTCGAGCTCACGGAGTGCGTTGATCCGCGGATCCTCGGTGAGGACCGACATGACGACCACTCCGTCGGCAAGTCGGCTCCGGGCGATCCGGCGAATCCCCGCCACCTTCTCTTCGCCGGCAAGGAGCAGAAGATCGTAGTCAGCTGCCCGCGCGGCCGTGCTGACGTCGTGGATGAACCGGCCGGCGATGGCGTGGTAGGGCGTCGATTCCTGCGGGTACGACAACGCAAGCACGCGGGTCCTGGCACCTCGCAGTGACCTCGCCCCGGCGTGTGGGCGGTAGTCGAGCTCGCGAATCGCCTTCTCGACGGCTTTCCGGGTCGCATCCGAGATGCTCCGGCGGTTCGTCAGAACGTACGACACCGTGCTCGGGGCGACGCCTGCCCGGCGCGCCACGTCGACCATCGTGACCACGCAGTACTCCTTCTCGACCAGGACACTCTAGCGTGGCATTCGGCGGGTGAGCGAGGGCAAGCAGTCGTCTGGCGCTGCGCCTCGACGTCGAATCCATTCGACTCGACTAGCCAGGACGGGTGTCGCGGCGTTCTCTGCAGATGCCGTTCTCTGCAGATGCCGTGTCCAAACCAGGACATGGCAATGATGTCGCCACGTTCAGCGTCTTGCCGTTTGATCCGCCGCGAGACTACCGTTTCGGCCACGGTCTCGTCGAATCGAATCGACAACATCAAGACACGACCGTGGACCTTGGGCGAAGGAGGTCGTGGTCGCGGGCGACCCACCCTGGCGGCGATCTGTCTTCATGTAGCCGACGAGTCGTCGGTCCGTCGATTCGGTGGGGAGGGCGAGGAGGAGGAGGTCCTCGACGATGCTTGCTTTCGACAACGGCGCCCCAAAGGGACGACTCTCAGCTTCCCGAGAAGGAGCACTGACCCGCCGCGGCTTCTTGCATGCCGCTGCGTTCGCCGCAGGCAGCCTGGTGCTCGGTGCCTGCTCACGTCAAGACACGGGCTCTCGATCTGGTGGAGACGATGCCGGACCGGCGACCAACCGGAAGGGCTCGCAGACCAAGCCCCTCCCGCCACCGGCAAAGTTCCAGGAGGCGCCGTCGCTTGCCCGCCTGGTCGAGGCGGGCGAACTGCCGCCTGTCGAGCGTCGACTGCCGGAGCACCCGTACGTGATCCCACACAACTGGATGACCATCGGGAAGTACGGCGGGGACCTGCGGCTCGTCACGGCCAACACAGATGGCTGGGACATGAAGGAATACATGTACGGCCACTCGCTGCTGCGGTGGCTGAACGACGGCCTCGACCTGGGGCCCGGACTGGCTGAGAGCTGGGAGAGCAACGAGGACGCCTCGGAATGGACCTTCCACTTCCGCAAGGGACTGAAGTGGTCCGACGGCCACCCGTGGAGCACCGAGGACATCATGTTCTGGTGGGAGGACATGGTCCTCAACGAGGAGTTCGGCGAGGGAATTCCAGACGAGGCACGTTCGGGAACGGGAACCATCGCGACGTTCTCCGCGCCGGACGAGACGACCCTGGTCATGACGTTCGACGCCCCGGCCCCCATGGTGCCGGAGATGATCGCCAACTGGGTGAATCGCGGCATCGCGGCGACCTGGATGGAACCGAAGCACTACATGCAGCAGTTCCACCCGCGCTACAACAAGAACGTCGAGGAGAACTGGACCGAGGTCTTCGACCAGAAGCGCAACGCGATGCTCAACCCCGAGGTTCCCACCATGACCGGGTGGCGTCTCGTGTCGCGGCAGGAGGGCCGCGTGGCGAAGTTCGAGCGCAACCCGTACTACTGGGTGGTCGACCGGGAGGGTAACCAGCTCCCGTACATCGACACGTTGACCTTCCGGGCGGTCGACCAACCCGAGACCAGGCTCCTGCAGATCCAGACTGGGCAGTTCGATTACGTCCATGGCGCGTTCGTCGGGGTCGAGCTCAAGGACGTGTCGGGCCTTAAGAGCACGCAGGAAAAGCACCAGATGGATCTGATCTTCTGGGACAGCGGCTCGGGGACCGGCTCGATCTTCTTCTTCAGCCAGGACTACGACGACCCGAAGATGCGGGAGCTGATCCGGACGCCGGCGTTCCGCCAGGCGCTGTCTCTCGCGTACAACCGTGAAGAGGTTCGCAAGACCATCTACTTCAACACCGGCGAGCTCACGACCGGAGGCTACGGTCCGAAGACTCGGGAGTTCCACCGTGGTGACGGGATGGAGGTCTACAAGAAGTGGCGGGACTCCTGGGTGGCGTACGATCCGGAGCGAGCCAAGGCGATGCTGGACGAGATCGGTGTCGTCGACCGCGACGGTGACGGTAGACGCGAGATGCCCGACGGCTCGCGACTGGTGGTACGGCTGGACTATCCAGCCGACATCGACCCCGCGGGCGAGCACATGCAGAAGAACAACCTGCTGAAGAAGAGCTGGGATGCCATCGGCATCGACACCCGGCTCAATCCGGTGCCGCCGACGACGTTCGGCGACCAGTGGGCTCAGGGCAAGATCATGAGCACTACGGCGTGGGAGACCAGCACGCTGACCTTCGGTGCCGACCTGCTCTGGCTCATGCCGATGGAGACCTCACGATGGGCGCCGCTGCAAGGGCAGTTCTATTCGTTGCGAGGCACGCCGGCGGAAAAGGAACAGCTCGACGTCGATCCGTACAAGCGCACGCCGCCGAGGATGGAACCGGAGCCGGGCGGCCCCGTGGACCGACTCTGGAAGCTCGCCGACCGGGCACGGGTGGAGACCGATGCCCTCGCGCGCGACAGCCTCTTCTGGGAGATGGTGAAGATTCACATCGAAGAAGGGCCGTTCATCATGGGCGCGGTCGCCAACTTCCCACGCATCGAGTTGGTCAAGAAGGGGTTGCGCAACGTGCCGACCCGCGAGCAGACCGCGCTGGGCGGCCTGGTCAACGACTGGCATCACCCGACGCCCGCGGTCTACGACCCGGAGGCGTGGTACTGGGAAAGCTGATCGCCATCAGTCGCGGCGACACCGACCACACATGCAGTGCCAACGCAGATGCCGTGCTGGTGCGGCGCCTCTTTGATGCCACGTTCGATCGGCGCGACGGCGACGACCGCTTCGACCTGAACGGGCCGATGTTGGGTGTGGCATGGGCGCGAAATCCGCCGTAAGCACGCTCAACCCGGTCGAGAAGCTCGGCAAGCCTCGCTGGACTTCGGTCGCCGTTCGGGCCGGCTGTCCACTGACGTCTGCGGGTCGAACAGGACTCAGCGGCAATGCAACGTCGGCTTGACACACGCCATGAGGGCGTGCGTCAAGACACGACCCACAACCCGCGTCACGGAACGCACCACCGATACCGCGACGCTGTGTGTGCGTCGGTCAGGTTCCCCCGCCGACTAAGGCTCAGCCAGTGGGCGGGCCGCTTGGCGTGCCACCGGACTGCGTGCCCAGGAAGAACTGCACGCTGCCCTGCGCATCCACCTCTGCGTCCAGCACCATCTGGTCGAGCATGTGAGACGCGCCTGGCTCGAGGAAGACCCGCGCGCCTTGCTCCTCGACCACCTGGTCTCCCGCGCTCGGCTCAGGAGCCACTGCGAGGCTCAGGGTCTGCTGGTCGTCGGGTTGAGCTGTGATGCGCAGGCCAGCGCCTCCGGGAAGCTCGGGGCTGTTCGTCAGGGACTGGATGACGAGTGCAGCGTTGTTCGTGAGCGCAAGCAAGATCTGCTCCTCGATTGAGATAACTGGGACTCTTTCAGGCCCACTTGAGAACGTCCGCGCGGATTGTCGCTCCACGCGAGGCGTGGTGCCTGACCGGCTCGCGGGTGATGATCACTCCCTCATGCATCGGCTGCCGGTTACCCCCACCCTTCCCCCTATTCGGCGTCTAGTCAAACCTTCAGGCACATCTGCTCGGTCACACGTGGCCGGACCTCGGGCGTGCTCCAGCCCGACGTGGCACTCGAGACGACGTCACGGTGCGAGATGATGGGTGGAATGACCAGCACGAATCCGCCCGGATCGGTGGCATCGGCCCAGGACCAGTGGCCGCGTTGGGGAATCCCGACAGCGATCGGTTCCTTGCTCGGTTTTGTCGTGCTCAGTTTTGCCGTCTCGGCCGCCGCCGTGGTTCTGGGAACCGATCAGGTGACTGCCGGGATCATCGGGACCCTCGCCGGATGGCTGTCACTTGCCGGCGTACCGATCGTCGTCTCCTGGTGGCGGGGGAACGGCCCACGGTCGGACTTCGCCTTGCGGTTCCGTCCGGCGGATCTGGGGATTGGCCTGCTGGCCGGTGTGATCATGTTGGTCGTCGGGATGATCTTTGTTCTCGTCTATCTCCAGGTGACCGGGCGAGCGCCGACGTCGAGCCTGGGGATCGCCGCCGAGGGGGCGCGAGCCGACTGGCAGCTGCTCGCTCTGGCGGCCCTCGCGCTCGGCGCGCCGTTTGTGGAGGAGCTGCACTTTCGCGGCATGTGGTGGACGGCTCTGCGTCGTCGCGGACTCGGCGGGTGGCCGACTCTCCTGGTCACCGCGATTCTCTTCGCGTTGCTCCACCTCGAGCCTGCTCGCAGCGCGTTGCTGTTCGCGGCCGGATTGGCAGCCGGCTACGTACGCATGATCACCGATCGGCTGGGCCCTGCGATCGTCACCCACTTCCTGATCAACCTACTGGGGGTGATCGGCCTCCTCAGCATGCTCTAGCTCTGAGCGGCAGGTCCCAGCTGGTGAGGCGTCGACGCCAGGTTCTTTCGACCCGGTGAGCCGGAAGGCCCTGATGCAGTGGTGGGTGCGTCAGAATAGCTGCGTGGTCCTGTATGTCGACGAGGCCGTCGTCCTGCGTACCCAGAAACTCGGCGAGGCGGATCGGATCATCACGCTTCTGACCCGGCACCATGGCCGGATCCGGGCCGTCGCGAAGGGGGTCAGGCGGACTACGTCGCGGTTCGGTGCGCGGTTGGAGCCGTGCTCCTACGTCGAGGTCCAGCTGGCAGTCGGACGCTCGCTGGATGTGATCACACAGGCGGTGACCAGGCGGACGTACGCCGAGAAGATGTACGCGGACTATGCCCGTTACACGACTGCCGCGGCCATGTTGGAGACTGCCGATCGGCTGACGGCCGAGGAGCGGGAGCCAGCCACACAGCAGTTCCTGCTGCTGGTCGGAGCGCTTCGCGCGCTCGCCGAGACCGGGCGGGATCCGGGACTCATCCTGGACTCCTACCTGCTGCGTTCGCTCGCGATCGCAGGCTACGCGCCGTCGTTCGATGCCTGCGCACGGTGCGGCACCCCAGGACCACATCGCGCCTTCTCGCCCGCAGCGGGCGGCATGGTCTGTGCCGACTGCCGACCTGCCGGTGTGGCGATGCCGGCACCGGAGACGGTGAGGCTCCTGGCCGCGTTGCTGACGGGGGAGTGGGACGTGGCCGACGCGAGTGACCAGTGGACCCGTCGTGAGGCCACCGGACTGGTGTCGGCCTATCTCCAGTGGCACCTCGAGCGCGAGCTGCGGTCGTTGCCACACGTGGAGAGGTGGAGTCCGGGGCGCGAGCACACCGCGCCAGCCAGCGCTAATCGATCCGGGAAGGCTCCGGTGAGGGAGAGGACGGCATGACCAGACGCGGGGCTCGGACGTACGTACCACCCGACCCACATCCGTCTGGCGCCAGGCCACCGGAGATCCCACCCGAGCTGCTCCCACGGCATGTCGCCCTGGTCATGGACGGCAACGGTCGGTGGGCGAAGGCTCGTGGCCTGCCGCGGACCAAGGGGCACGAGCGGGGCGAAGGCGCGTTGCTCGACGTGATCAAGGGCGCAATCGAGATCGGTGTGAAGACCTTGTCGGCGTACGCCTTCTCGACCGAGAACTGGTCCCGCTCGCCCGAAGAGGTGCGGTTCCTGATGGGGTTCAACCGGGATGTGATCCATCGCCGACGGGACGAGCTGGATGCGATGGGCGTGCGGGTGCGCTGGGCCGGCCGGCGGCCGCGGCTGTGGAAGAGCGTGATCGCCGAGCTCGAGGAGGCCGAGCGGCGGACCCGCAACAACGACGTGATCACCCTGCAGTTCTGCGTCAACTACGGTGGTCGGGCCGAGCTCGCCGACGCGACCCGGGCCATCGCGGCGGATGTCGCCGCCGGACGGTTGCGTGTCGACGAGATCAACGAGCGGACGGTGAGTCGGTACCTCTACAATCCGGACCTTCCGGACGTCGATCTCTTCATCCGCTCGTCGGGAGAGCAGCGCACGTCGAACTTCCTGCTCTGGCAGTCGGCGTACGCGGAGATGGTCTTCCTCGACACGTTGTTCCCGGACTTCGACCGACGGCATCTGTGGCAGGCGATCGAGATCTACGCCAAACGGGACCGCCGCTTCGGTGGCGCGAAGCCCTAGGGACAGGCGTGTCGGAGGTGCACTACGTGTCGACACGTGTCACAGGTCGGACAGGCGTAGTGCACATGGTCATTTGGGCTTAGGTGCGGCCGGCGCAGGTTGAGCAGGTACCGAAGACCTCGACCGTGTGCGTGACGTCGACGAACCCAGCCTCACCCGCGACCCGCTCGGCCCACCGTTCCACTGCCGGTCCCTGCACTTCAACGGTGTGACCGCACGACCGGCACACCAGGTGATGGTGGTGACGCGAGGTCGTACACCTGCGGTAGACGGTCTCGCCCGCACTGGTACGGATCGCATCCACCTCGCCAGCCTCGGCAAGGGAGGCGAGCGTGCGGTAGACGGTGGTGAGGCCGACCGAGCTCCCTCGGCTCCGCAACAGAGCGTGGATGTCCTGCGCGCTGCGGAAGTCGTCGAACTCCGCAAGGACCTCGGCGACGGCCGCCCGCTGACGGGTCGAACGAAGCTTCGGCCCGGTGCTCACGAGGACACCTCCATGATCCACTGCATATCGGTCAACCCAGGCACGCCCTGCGCGGAACGCGAGCCCTGACACATTCTTGCGTACGATCGGGCATCTTTCGCCGGCGTGCGTGCTGGTCGCACCCGCCGTTGGCCGCGGTCCGTGTGATGCACCTCTGGAGTGCTTGGGGGTCGATACTCCACGTCGTTCGTCGCGTCAATGCTCGTCGTAGTGTCCGCCATGGGCGGCGTGGCGATGCCCGCCGTGAACGTAGTCCACGTGGTCGTCGTGGGGTACGGCCGGATGGCCGCACTCCGGACCGTGTCGATGCAGGTGATCCTCGGCCTCGCGATGCGGCCGGCGAACCGCCTGAAGCACACCGGAGCCCACGGCCGCAATCACGAACACGCAGATCGCGGCGAGCACGATAGTCGCGCCCGATGGGGTGTCCCCGTAGTAGGAGAACAGCACGCCGCCCAGGCTCACGGCGACACCGATCAGCATCGACGCGATCACCGTCCTGGCGAAGCTCAGCCGAAGCCGCAACGCCGCCGCCACGGGCACGATCATGAGTGCGCTCACGAGCAGCAACCCCACGACCCGCATCGACACGACGACGGTCACGGCCACGAGGATCGCGAGCGCGAGATTCAGCGGGAGTACGGGCAGGCCGCGCGTGCGCGCGTACTCCTCGTCCGAGCCGACCGCGAAGAACATGCGCGCATACAACGCGGTCGTACCCAACACCAGCACGGCGAGCACCGCGAACGCCATGACGTCGCCTGGTGAGGTCGCCGTGATGGAGCCGAAGAGGTACGAGTTGAGGTTGGCCGGCGTGCTGCCCGGCGATTTCGCCATCAGCACCACGCCGCCTGCGATCCCGCCGTAGAAGAGCACGGCCAGCGCCACGTCGCTGCTCGTCCGGCCTTTCGCTCGCATGAGCTCGATCACAGCGGCACCGACGACGGTGGCAGCCAAGGCAGTCCAGATCGGCTCGGTCTGTGTCAGCAAGCCGACCCCCACGCCGGTCAGCGCGACGTGACCCATGCCGTCCCCGATCAGGGCGAGCCGGCGCTGCACGAGGTGGACTCCGACGGCCGGGGCCGTGAGGCCGATCAAGAGCGCGGCGAGCAACGCCCGCTGCATGAAGTCGAACTGCAGGATCTCCATGGTCTCCTCAGCTCAGAGAATCTCGAATCCACCCTCGCTGGCGTCCTCAGCGTCGGTGGGCGGGACCTTCGTGTCGGAGCCGTGTCCCTGGCCGGCATGGGGGTCAGGGCTCGCCGCGAAGCGGGCCATGATGTCGCGGGTCGGCGGCCCGTCGTATGTCACCGTTCCGTGGTCGAGCACGACCGTACGGCGAACGAGAGACGCGATCGGTGAGATCTCGTGTGTCGCGATGAGCAGGGTGGTGCCAGCGGCGACGAGGCTCGTCAACGTGGCGCTCAGGATCTCCTGGTTGGCGAGGTCGACACCCGCGAACGGCTCGTCCATCACGAGAAGGTCGGGCTGCCCTGCGAGAGCGCGGGCGATCAGGGTGCGTCGCTGCTGCCCGCCCGAGAGGGTCGAGACGAGCTGGTGGGCTTTCTCGGCGAGACCGACGGTCGCGATCGCGTGCGCGACCATGCCACGGTCGGTGCCGGTGAGCCACGGCCGCCAGAGGCGACGCCTGTCCAGCCGGCCGGATCCCACGACCTCGGCGACGGTGGCCGGCACCCCACCGCCGACCGTGTGGCGCTGCGGCACGTAGCCGATCCGGTGTCGCTTCGCGAGCCGTTCCGCTGGCATGCCGAAGAGCTCGAGGCTGCCGTGGGAGAGCGGAGCGAGCCCGAGGATCGCCCGGATCAGCGTCGACTTGCCCGAGCCGTTGGGGCCGAGCAGAGCGACGACCTCGCCGGCCGCGATGTCGAGGTCGATCCCCGTGAGGACGGGTTTGTGCGCAAGCGTGACCGAACCGTCGCGCAGACGTAGCACGGGCCGAGACGATGCGACGTCCTCGCCCGTTGGTGGCGTCGTGGTGTGTGGAGCGGCTGGTCTCAGCACGACTGCCCCTTCTGTAGCGTGTCGAGGTTGGCTCGCATCACGTCGAGGTAGTCGTTCCCGGCGGACGCGTCGGTGAGCCCTTCCAGCGGGTCGAGCACCGCAACCTGCACCCCGACCTCCCGGGCCAGGGTCTCGGCGATGGTGGAGCTCACCAAGGTCTCGTGGTAGATGGTGCGCACGTCGTGTTGGCGTACGTAGCGCGCGAGGTCACCGAGCTCGGCAGGCGAGGGTTCCTGCTCCGGCGAGAGTCCCGCGAGGCCGGCTTGCTCGAAGCCGTACCGCTCGGCGAGGTATCCGAACGCCCGGTGGCTTGTGACGAGGTCACGGCTTGCGCACGCGGCCAGCCGGCTGTGGTACTCCCGATCGAGCTCTACCAGGTCCTTGCGCAGCTGGGCAGCATTGCGCTCGTACACCCGCGCGTTGTGGGGATCGAGCTCGCTCAACCGACGGGCGATCCCGTCCGCGACCCGGGCAAGACGCAGCGGGTCGAGCCAGAAGTGGGGGTCGAGGCCAGCCGGCGAGTCGGCAGGCTCGGAGTGGTCGTGCTCTCCGTCCGGATGGGCGTCGTCGTGGCCGTGAGCTGAGGGGGACGGCGAGAGGTTGGCGAGGCGGGAGACCTCGAGGCTGTGGTCAGCTGCGGTCAGCGCGACGCCCTCGTCGACCGCCGGTTGGAACCCGCGCAGGTAGATCACGAGGTCGGCCTGTTCCAGGGTCGCGATGTCCCGCGGAGAGAGCTCGAGATCGTGGGGCTCGGTGCCCGGTTTGGTGAGGTTGTCGACGGTCGCATGATCGCCAGCCACCCGTTCGGTGGCGTACTGGAGTGCATAGAAAGCTGCAATGACGTGCGGTTTTTCCTCACCTTGGGAGGCGTGCGTCGAGCGGGATGGACCGCATGCGGCGAGTAGCAGCAGGCCGAGGGACAGCGCGATGTGGCCCAGCGTGCGGCGCTCCCACGAAAAGAACATGAGAATCATTCTCAATTAGACCGAGAGGCCTGTCAAATGCCGCGCCTTCTGGACGATCGCGGTCGCAGGTAGGGAGGTCGCAGTACGGAAGTCCCGAGGTACGGAACAGGTCAGGTCAGCTGGCCAGACGGAGTGCGAGAGCCAGGACTGCTAGTACCAAGGCCACCAGCCGGATCGCCTTGCGCGTGGCGTCCCCGTGGTGCCAGGCCAGGAAGATCACCCAGGCCATGAGAGCGATGACCACCGCAAGGCAGATCGGACCGTACGGTGACGGTGCCAGGAGGCCAGCCACGACGAGCACCACGACGACGGCGCCGACGAGCCAGCGCGGCATGGTGTGGAGCCGTACCAGCAGCGGGTAGCTGGCCGCCTCGATCCGATTGCGTAACGTCCGTCGTGTCGGTGCGCCGTTCGACGCGCTTCGAGGATCCACGAGTCCGATCATGTCGCGCCGGGCGTGCGGATCGAGCCGCGGGGGTGTTCTGCACCCGACGCCTGACGCCTCCCTCCCGCCGGACTGCGCGTCGCGAGGCCTTTTGTCCGGCAACGCCGCCTCCCGTCCCCACCTGCGCCGTTAACCTGGGCACACCACAAAGACCACGTACGACACGCCTGCGGCACCTTCACGACGGTCCGACGCGTCGTGGCGTGGAGTTGCCACTACGCGTGGTCATGTGGTGTTGCACGGAATCCGCCGACACCCAGCCGGATGGAGCGTGAGCTGTGCCTGCCGACCGGATCGACGCCGTGATCAACCTGTGCCAGCGTCGCGGGTTCGTCTATCCCTGCGGGGAGATCTACGGCGGTACGCGTGCGGCGTGGGACTACGGCCCGCTCGGTGTCGAGCTCAAGGAGAACATCCGACGTCAGTGGTGGCGCAGCGTCGTGCAGGCGCGCGACGACGTGGTGGGCATCGACTCGTCGGTGATCCTCCCGCGCGCGGTCTGGGAGGCGTCGGGCCACGTCGACGCCTTCGTCGATCCGCTGACCGAGTGCCAAAGCTGTCACCACCGGTTTCGTGCCGACGACCTCACGGAGGCGTACGAAGCCAAACACGGAGCGCTACCGCCCGATGGCCTGGACAGCTTGACCTGCCCAGCGTGTGGTGCGCGAGGCTCGTTCACCGAGCCGCGGATGTTCAACGGGCTCATGCGGACGCACGTCGGCCCGGTCGTCACCTCGCCGGGCGGTGACCTGGCGGACAACCTCCACTACTTGCGCCCGGAGACCGCGCAGGGCATCTTCATCAACTTCGCCAACGTGATGGCGTCCGCTCGCCGCAAACCACCCTTCGGCATCGCCCAGGTCGGCAAGAGCTTCCGCAACGAGATCACGCCGGGCAACTTCATCTTCCGCACCCGGGAGTTCGAGCAGATGGAGCTGGAGTTCTTCGTCGAGCCGGGTACGGACGAGATGTGGCACGACTACTGGCTCGAGGCTCGGTGGAACTGGTACGTCGACCTCGGCATCTCACCGGACAACCTCAGGCTGTACGAGCACCCGACGGAGAAGCTCTCGCACTACTCCAAGCGCACGGTCGACATCGAGTATCGCTTCGGTTTCGCGGGTGAGGAGTTCGCCGAGCTCGAGGGAATAGCCAACCGCGCCGACTTCGACCTCACGACGCACGCCAAGCACTCCGGCGCCGACCTCTCCTACTTCGATCAGCAGAAGGGCAGGCGGTGGACACCGTACGTGATCGAGCCTTCGGCGGGCCTCGGGCGTTCGTTGCTTGCGTTCCTGCTCGACGCGTACGCCGAGGACGAGGCGCCGAGCTCGCACGGCAAGCTGGAGCGACGCACCGTGCTGCGGCTGGACCACCGCCTCGCACCAGTCAAGGTCGCGGTGCTGCCGCTGTCCCGGAACCCGGATCTGTCCCCACGGGCACGCGAGCTGGCCCAGCGGCTGCGGCAGTACTGGAACGTCGAGTTCGACGATGCGGGCGCGATCGGGCGGAGGTACCGTCGCCAGGACGAAGTCGGCACGCCATACTGTGTCACCATCGACTTCCAAACCATGGAGGACGACCAGGTGACCATCCGCGAGCGGGACAGTATGCGGCAGGAACGGCTGCCGATCGACCAGGTGTCGGCCATCCTGGCAGAACGGCTCGTTGGATGCTGATCGCGATGGTACGGATGAAGCTCGGACCGGTGTGGCGTCGTGTCGTACGTGCGCTGGGGTGCGCCGCGCTCGCCTGCGGGCTCGCCTTCCTGCCAGGCTGCGGCTTCGTCACGGTACCGAACGCCGACGACAGCTCGGCGGCCACCCACAAGGGGGAGTTCTCGCCGCGGCGTTTCGCCCACCCGATCGGCAACAAGCCGGACCGGAGCAAGGATGCGAAGCCGCGTGCCCAGCAGACGACGTCGCCGCCACCTGTCAGGCTGAAGCCCCTGGAGCAGCCCAAGGAGCCGTTCAAGACACCGCCCATGCCGGATCCGCCGGGCGAGAAGACCCAGGAGCTCGACAGGATCGCGTACGGGCTGAAGAAGGTGGTGTGGGAGTCGGCCGGTGTCGTCGACCCCAAGACGACCAAGGCGCGGTGCACCGTCGGTGAGAACGACATCATCAAGGTCGCGACGTACAAGTTCCGCTGCGACGTCTCGTTGTGGGCCTCGTCGAGCAGGTTCTACATCCGCGCGAAGGTCTCTCGGACCAAGGTGGTCTGGACCTGGTCGGCTCGCAAGCTGCCCGTGTCGGAGGAGAAGGCCGTCTACGAAGCGACGCGGCAGAGCTTCAAGCCTGCGCGGGTGACCTGCGACATCATCAGGCTCGAGCTGGTCGAGGTCGGCAACCGCCATGGGTTCACGTGCTGGGTGACCGACGTCTACAACGAGTCGACGACCTATCACGGGGAACTGCTTCCCGACGGCATGCTGGCCTTCCGCCCCGCCCCCAACTGACGTCCCAAAATGACCATGTGCACTACGCCTGCCGGAGGTGTGACACGTGCCGGCACGTAGTGCACCTCCGACTCGCCGGTAGCCCGCCTTCCCGCCGGTGGCCCGCCCTCTAGAGTGAAGGGGTGGGGAAGGCGCGGGCGGACCACGGACTCTTCGGACCCGACTCGGTCACGTGGCGGGTGCACGTCGAGCCCATCATGTGGGTGGCCGGATTGCGTGCCCTCTACCTCCAGTCGCTCAACCCCCGGGTGATGCGCGGCACGTACCAGAACTCCGCGCTGTTCGACCGCAAGCGGGCGTGGGCGAGGTTCGTTCGTACCACCGAGTTCGTCACCATCCGAACGTACGGCAGCACGGCCGAGGTCGAGCGGGCCGGCGCACGGGTACGCAGGATCCATGCCTCCCTCACCGGCTACGACCCGGACACCGGCGAGACGTTCCGGCTCGACGAGCCCGAGAACCTGCTCTGGGTGCATTGTGGAGAAATCGACTCGTACGTCGACGTGGCAAGGCGTTCGGGGATTCTGCGCTCGGACGCCGAAGCCGACCGCTACGTCGCAGAAAGCCGTCGTGCTGCCGAGGTTGTGGGCATTCCGGCCTCCGACGCACCGTCGAGTCGTGCCGAGCTCGCGGACTACTTCGCCTCGATGCGGCCAAAGCTCTATGCCTGCGCCGAAGCCAAGCAGGGGTTACGTAACAGCTTCTTTCCGCCTTTGCCGCTTCGTCTTGCATTTCTCCACGTCGGAGTGCCCTCGCTCAATGCACTGTCGATCGCCACACTTCCTGGCTGGGCGAGGAAGTTGTACGGATTTCCGGTCCTTCCGGGAAGCGATTTCGCCACGACGGTGACGCTTCGTCTGGTGCGGCAGGCAACGCAGCTCATTCCTCGCCGGCCGGTTCCGCCACCTGTTCGTGAGCGTTCGGCGTTGCGTTAGATGACCACGCCGGCTCCACATGAGACGTACCGTGAATCTATGAACGTCTCCCGAGGCGTGGTTGCCGCGTAGCGCACCTCACGTACGCCTGCCCAGGCGGTCTTCTGGGACAGCGCCGCTGGTGCCTCACACGGCCTTGTCACCAAAGGGGTGGTGACGAATGTTCGTATACGACTTCTCCGATGGCAACAAGGACATGCGCGACCTTCTTGGTGGCAAAGGGGCAAATCTCGCTGAGATGACCAGACTGGGGCTTCCGGTGCCGCCGGGATTCACCATCACGACCGAGGCGTGTCGCGTCTATTTGCAAACCGGTGAAGTGCCCGCCGAGCTTCGCGACGAGGTGACGGCGCATCTTCGGACGATCGAGACCACCCTGGGCAAGAAGCTGGGCGATCCGCGCAACCCGTTGCTGGTGTCGGTGCGGTCGGGAGCGAAGTTCTCGATGCCCGGCATGATGGACACGGTTCTGAACATCGGCCTCACCGACGCCTCGGTGGAGGGCCTCGCGGCGCAGTCCGGCGACCCGCGCTTTGCCTGGGACTCCTACCGCCGGTTGCTGCAGATGTACGGCAAGACGGTGATGGGCGTCGACGCTCGGCTCTTCGACAAGGCACTGGAGAAGGCAAAGGCGGTCCGTGGGGTCGAGCACGACGTCGGCCTCGACGCTGACGCGCTCGCCGAGCTCGTCACGACGTACAAGGACATCATCCGCGAGGAGACTGGCCAGGAGTTCCCGCAGGATCCCCGGACGCAGCTGGATGCCGCCATTCGCGCGGTCTTCGACAGCTGGAACGCTCCTCGTGCCGTGACGTACCGACGCCAGGAGCGGATCCCTGCCGACCTCGGCACGGCGGTGAACGTGGTGGCGATGGTGTTCGGCAACCTGGGCGAAGACTCCGGAACAGGTGTGGCGTTCACTCGCGACCCTGCGACCGGGGCGAGCGGCATCTACGGCGACTACCTCCCGAACGCACAGGGCGAGGACGTCGTGGCCGGGATCCGCAACACGCTTCCGCTCACCGAGCTCGCTCGGTTGAACCGGCAGTGCTACGACCAGCTCCTCGAGATCATGGCGACGCTCGAGCGGCACTACCGCGATCTCTGCGACATCGAGTTCACGATCGAACGCGGCAAGCTCTGGATGCTGCAGACTCGGGTCGGCAAACGGACGGCGGCCGCCGCCTTCCGGATCGCCGTTCAACTGGTTGATGAAGGGCTGATCGACGAGCCGGAAGTTTTGCACCGTGTTGATGGGAAAAGGCTCGCGCAGCTCATGTTCCCGAGCTTCGACCCGAACGCTCCGCGTCGCCGGATCGCGAGCGGCACCAACGCCTCGCCGGGAGCCGCTGTCGGCCGGGCCGTGTTCGACTCGACGACGGCCGTCGAGCGGGCGCGGGCGGGCGACGCGCTGATCCTGGTGCGTCGAGAGACCACGCCAGACGACCTCGACGGAATGATCGCGGCTCGTGGAATCCTCACCAGCCGGGGTGGGAAGACCTCACATGCCGCGGTCGTGGCGCGAGGCATGGGCAAGACCTGCGTGTGCGGTGCCGAGGAGCTGGACGTCGACCTCGAGCGGAGGCTCTTCACCGCGCCCGGCGGGGTGGTGGTGCGGGAAGGCGACGTGATCGCCATCGATGGGACGTCGGGGGAGGTGTTCCTCGGTGACGTACCGGTCGTCGACTCTCCGGTGATGCGCTACTTCGAGGGCGAGCTGGACCCGGTGTCCGCGGACGCCGACGAGCTGGTGCGAGCGGTGCATCGGGTCATGACGATCGCCGACATGTGGCGCCGACTCGACGTGCGGGCCAACGCCGACCTGCCGGACGACGCGGTGCGTGCCCGTTCGATGGGTGCGGGCGGCATCGGGCTGTGCCGCACGGAGCACATGTTCCTTGGCGACCGGCGTCACTACGTCGAACGGCTGATCCTTGCCGAGAGCGACGCCGAGCGCGAGGACGCGCTGAACGCTCTGCTGCCGCTGCAACGGAAGGACTTCGTCGGTGTGCTGGAGGCGATGGACGGTCTGCCGGTGACGGTACGCCTGCTCGACCCGCCGTTGCACGAGTTCCTTCCCGACATCACCGAGCTTTCGGTCCGGATTGCCACGGCGGAGGCACGCGGCGAGGAGGTCAGCGAGTCCGACCGGCGGCTCCTGGCTGCGGTACGCCGCCTGCATGAGCAGAACCCGATGCTGGGTCTGCGCGGTGTCCGTCTCGGACTCGTGGTGCCAGGGCTCTTCGCCATGCAGGTGCGGGCGCTCGCCGAGGCGGTGGCCGAGCGTCTGCGTGCGGGAGGGGATCCGCATGCGCAGATCATGATCCCGCTCGTGGGCGCCGTGCAGGAGCTGGAGCTCATTCGCGAGGACGTGCTGCGGGTGATCCGCGAGGTGTCGGAAGCGAACGGGATGTCGCTCGCGATTCCCGTGGGGACCATGATCGAGCTTCCGCGGGCCGCGTTGACAGCTCGTGAGATCGCGGAGGTGGCGGAGTTCTTCTCGTTCGGCACGAACGACCTGACTCAGACGACGTGGGGCTTCTCCCGGGACGACGTCGAAGGGGCGTTCTTCGCCGCATACCTGGAGCGCGGCATCTTCGGCTCGTCGCCTTTCGAGTCGCTGGATGTCGAGGGCGTTGGTCGGTTGGTGCGAATTGCCTGCGAGGAAGGCAGATCCGCGCGGCCCGATCTCGAGATCGGTGTCTGCGGAGAGCACGGAGGCGACCCGGCGTCGGTGCACTTCTTCCACGATGTCGGTCTGGACTACGTGTCGTGCTCGCCGTTCCGGGTGCCGGTCGCCCGACTCGAGGCGGCCCGGGCCGCGGTGGGCACCCTGTCTCCCTCCGACAAGTGACGCTTTCGAAAATGACCACGTTAAGTGGGGCATTGACCTCTGTCAGAGGCATGTATGCCGCTGGCAGGTAGGGATGTCCTCGGGGAGTGTACGGATGCGGGATGTCGCTACAGGCTCAGGCGTACGAAAAACCCAGGCGTACGAAAAACACAGGCGTACGAAACGTAGGCGTACGGACGCATGCAGACGCGCCCGTCCCCATCCACGTGGGCAGCAGCTGAACGTCTGCGGCCCGCTACGGAAGGCCGGGCGCAGCTACTTCTCGACGCACGTGATGGGTGTGCGCGGGGAGCGAGCGTGAGGAGAAGAGGTGTGTTGGTGCCCTCTTCGGGTTCTGATCAGGGCTCGGACACAAGTGAACGTACGCGTTCAAGTCACGTCGGAGCCTAAGCGGGAGTCGGCCGATAGGCGCCGCAACCACCGTGACGCGAGGTACCTGCCGATCGCCGTGGCCTCTCAGCTCGCTTCTCCCGACAGCCGGGCCGCGCTGAGATCAGCCTTACCACGTTGACGTACGAGTCGTACGAGCCATTGCGCGTACGTCTGGCTTCGACCCATTCGTACGCCAGGTTTGGACGATTCGTCCCGGCAGCAGACAACGCGACCCAAGCTCTGCCAGCAAATCTGTAGCAAACAGAGGCAATCATGCCTCTGACAGAGGCCAATGCTCCACGTTGCGTGGTCATTCCAGGCCGGCGGAGGAAGGTGAGGCGCGGCGACCGTCCAGGGGAATGGGCCGGGGTGTCCACCGGGTCGCCGCGCCTCGTTGTCGAGCATGGCGCGTCAAGAGGCCCGTCGGGAAGGGATCTTTCGGGGGAGGTTTGGGGGAGGCTTTTGGGATCTTTTGTAGGCAGCCGAATTGCAGGCGTCTCACCTGGTTTCATGAACGGTGATCACGTCATCGTCTGCGGGGGTGGACAGTTGGAGCCGAACGACGCGCTCAGATCGGTTCGAGAACGCACGCCATCCACCCGGTCTCCGGGAGAGGCGATGTCCCGACAGGAGTTGGCCGAGCTGGTGAACCGCTATCTCTATCGACTCACCAAGCGGCAGTTCGCCCTTGACGCCAACTACGTCGGCAAGCTCGAGCGGGGCGTGATTCGGTGGCCGCACAAGATCTACCGCGAGGCGTTCCGCGCGGTGCTCAACGTCTCCGACGACGCCCAGCTCGGGTTCCGCAATCCGCGCCGCCCTGCGACCTCCAGCCCGTCGAAGCCGGAGGACTCGCTGCTCACGTCGGCGATGGTCGAGAGCCGGTCGGTGGCCGAGCCGTCGGTCTACGACCTGCTCGCGCCAACCGAGCCGAACCCCGTCCCGCCACGGATCGGGCATGATCACGTCGAGCACATCCGGGCCGCTGCGGCGCTCTTCCGCAAGTCCGACCACTCGTACGGTGGCGGGTTCATTCGCGAGGCCGTGACGGCACAGCTGCGATGGGCCGCCCAGCTGCTCGAGGCCCAACCACCGGCCTCCGTACGCCGGCCGCTTCAGGAGGCGATCGGCGAGCTGGCGGCCGTCACAGGGTTCATGGCGTTCGACGCGTTGGCCTTCGAGGAGGCCGAGCGGATCTTCAAGTTCGCGCTCTCGTGCGCCGAGGTCTGCGGAAACTGGCACCTGCGAGCCAAGGTGCTGTCCTCGATGGCGCGGCTCGCCACGTGGCGCGGCAACTACGGCCTGGCGCTGTCACTCACCGACCTTGCCCTGGCCCGCACCGACCGTCTCACCGGCACCGAACGCGCGATGATCCACGTCGCGCGGGCACGTGCCTACGCACGGATCGGTCACATCCGCGACACGATCGTGGAGGTCGACCTGGCCGACGAGGCGTTCGCGGGCGCCGACCGTGCCAACGACCCGCCGTGGATGGCGTATTACGACGAAGCGCAGCACGCCGGGGACACCGGCCACGCGATGTGGGATCTCAGCCTTCGCGGTTATCCGACCGACGGTCGAGAACGCCTGAGCGCTGCGGTGGCTGGTCATGCACCGGAGTACGTACGCTCTCGCGCCATGTCCAGGATCAAGTTGGCCAGCCTGGTGATGGCGACCGAGGACCCGATGGAGGCGGTGGCGCTCGGCCACCAGGCGCTCGACGAGATCGGTTCCTTGCGGTCCCGGCGCGCGATGAGCGATCTGCTGACGTTGCATGGAATCGCTGCGCGGCATTCCCGTATCGGCGAGGTATGCGACCTTCGAGACCGGATCATCGAGCGTCTCGGCTGAGTGCGCATTTTCCGTACGACACTTGGGTCGCACCCGACTCCGCTTTCCACGCCGAGATGCCCATACAGGCACCTGAACGATGTGAATGCCACCTTACGTGGTCATTGTCAATGGCTCAGCTAGGGTCGGGCTCGATGGAGGCTACCGAATCCATGGACGGATCGGGCTACGGTCCGGCCGACACCGAACGTTGGGTACCCGAGCAGCCGAAGAGCGCTCGGCGTACCCCGTTCGCGCGCGACCGTGCCCGCGTGCTGCATTCGGCGGCGCTCCGCCGGCTCGCCGCGAAGACCCAGGTGGTCGTCCCGGGGACCGACGATTTCGTCCGCACCCGACTCACCCACACCCTCGAGGTGGCCCAGGTCGGTCGCGAGCTCGGCCAGGCTCTGGGTTGCGACCCCGACGTCGTCGACACCGCGTGCCTCGCGCACGATCTTGGCCACCCGCCGTTCGGCCACAACGGTGAGGCGGCGTTAAACGAGATCGCGCGACCGATCGGCGGGTTCGAGGGGAACGCGCAGACCCTGCGACTGCTGACCCGCCTGGAAGCCAAGGCGATCAGCCCCAGTGGGCGCAGCGCCGGTCTGAACCTCACGCGTGCCTCGCTCGACGCCGCGACGAAGTACCCGTGGCCGCGGGGGAAGGGCCCCAGCGGGCTTGCGCACAAATGGGGTGTGTACGCCGACGACCTCGACGTCTTCACCTGGATGCGGGAAGGGGCGTCGGGAGACCAGCGGTGCCTGGAAGCCCAGGTGATGGACTTCGCCGACGACGTGGCGTACTCCGTGCACGATGTCGAGGACGGCATCGTCTCCGGACAGATCTCGCTGACCGCACTCGCCGATCCGGTCGAGCGGGCTGGCATCTGGGACGTCGTACGGGAGTGGTACGAGCCGGATGCCGAGGACGCAGCGCTCGAGGAGGCGTACGAACGGCTCACCCGGTTCGGCTACTGGCCAGAGTCGGACTACGACGGCCAGCGGCGTTCCCTCGCGGCCCTCAAGGACATGACCAGCCAGCTCATCGGGCGGTTCTGCGTCGCCGCTGAACAGGCGACGCACGAGGCCTACGGGCGCGGACGGCTCACCCGCTACCGCGCCTCGCTCGTGGTGGCGCACGCGACCCGGCTGGAAATCGCCGTTCTCAAAGGAATCGCGGCCCGGTACGTCATGCGTTCCGACGAACGCATGGCCTTGCTCGACCGGCAGCGGGAGATCGTGCACGGTCTCGTGGCGGCGTTACGGGCTCGGGCACCTGACGGCCTGGACCCGGCATTCCGAGCCGACTTCGAGGCGGCACCGGACGACGCCGCCCGGCTCCGCGTCATCATCGATCAAGTGGCCTCGCTCACCGACGCCTCCGCGTTGGCTCGTTTCGGGGCGCTCCACGCCGCGTAGCCGGCTCGCTCGGCAGGCGCCCCGGCCGCGTGTTTTCCACGTTTTCCTACGGTGGCCAGGGCTCAGCGCGTGGTGTCGGGGCTGACGGCCGGGACGAGACGCGATAGGTTCGCCCACATGGCTGCGACTTCCGACACTTCTTCGTACGTGATCATCGGCGCCAGCCTGGCTGGTGTCCGGGCGGCCGAGGCGCTGCGGGCCGAGGGGTTCTCCGGCGACGTGATCCTCGTCGGCGAGGAGTCCGAGCTTCCGTACGAGCGTCCGCCGCTGTCCAAGGGTGTGTTGCTCGGCAACGACGAGCCGAAGGTGGCATACCTGCACGAGCGGGAGTGGTACGACGAGCAGCGCATCGATCTGCGGCTCGGTGTCCGGGCGCAGTGCATCGACCGGGAGTCTCGTGAGGTGCAGCTGGCCGACGGGTCGGGCGTGCACTACGACAGGCTCCTGCTCACGACCGGTGCCTCGGTGCGCCGTCCGCGGATTCCCGGCGCGGATCTCGACGGGGTCCACTACCTGCGGACCATCGCCGACTCGACCAGCTTGCGGAAGGCCTTCGCCAGCGCCCAGCGCGTCGTGGTGGTCGGCGCCGGTTGGATCGGACTCGAGGCGGCCGCTGCGGCACGTACAGCCGGTGCGGAGGTCACCGTGGTCGAGCCGTTGGCGACGCCGCTGCATGCCTCGCTCGGACCCGAGATGGGAGAGGTGTTCGCGGAGCTGCATCGCGCGCACGGTGTGGCGTTCCGCTTCGGACAGAGCGCCGTGGAGTTCCGTGCCAAGGTGTCGAGTGGTGGCGGGTCGACCGTGGCGGCCGTCGTCACGAGTGACGGCAACGAGATCCCGGCCGACGTCGTCGTTGTCGGCGTGGGCGTGATACCGAACGTAGAGCTCGCGCAGGCTGCTGGCCTCGAGGTCTCCAACGGCATCGTGACGGATGCCAAGCTTCGTACGTCGGACCCGAACATCTACGCCGCCGGGGACGTCGCGCGCAGGTACTCGCCACTGTTCGGGCGGTCCGTGCGAGTCGAGCACTGGGCGAACGCATATGACGGCGGTGCGGCGGCAGGCCGGTTGATGCTCGACGCCCAGGCGGAGTACGACGGGATGCCGTTCTTCTACTCCGACCAGTACGACCTCGGCATGGAGTTCGCCGGTGACATCGGTCCGGACGGCTACGACGAGGTCGTGGTGCGCGGTGACCTGCAGGCCCGCGAGTTCCTGGCCTTCTGGTTGCGTGGTGAGCGGGTCGTCGCCGGCATGAACGTCAACATCTGGGACGTCCAGGATGACATCCAGGCGCTCATACGGTCCGGCAAGCAGGTCGATCGGGCGAGGCTCGCCGACCCCGGCGTACCACTCGGCGATCTGTGACGCGGGTTGTTTGCCTGATCCTGACGCGGGTGCGTGCAGGTACCTGCCTTTGAAGCCCAGACCGGAGTAGTGCCAGCACGGCGTAATCTCGCTCGCTGTCGCCGTCAATGACCTGGTGGCAGCGCTCGCGGCGTCCTCCCGTGCGGTGGCGACGGGCGGCGTGCGCGGTTCCGACTCTTACTGCGGTGCTTGCGCGAGGGTCACGGTGGTCTTCCGTTCCGTCCCACCGCGCTGGTAGGTGATGGCGAGTTCCTCGCCGATGGCACGAGACTGGACGGCGGCGACCAGGTCGTCGGGAGTGCGTACGGCGTTGCCAGCGACGTCGACGATCAGGTCGCCCTGCCGGAGGCCGGCTCGTTCGGCTGGGCTCCCGGCGGACACGCTGACCACCGCCACCCCGTCACGAGTCGACTTGACGGAGACTCCCAGGTACGGGTGGGCGACGGACCCGTTCTCGATGAGCTGACCGGCCACGTCGAAGGCCAGCTCGGCCGGGACCGCAAGGCCGATTTCAGCGCCACCTGACATCATCGTGCCGGACAGGACGCCGACGACCTTTCCGTCCCGATCGACCACGAGCCCACCACTCCGGAGGGATCCGCCTGTGGCTTGCACCGTCAGCATTCCGATGCCGCCGACCACCCGGCGGGTGCTCTGAATGGTCCCGGAAAGCTGCGTACCGGTGCCGCCAGTCGGGAGACCGAAGATCGTCACCTGGTCGCCCTCGGCGACCGCGTCACTGGTGCCGACCACCGGTGGTGCGGCGTCCACCGGCTCGGTCACCTCGACCACGGCAAGCCTCGTCCGGGAGTCCGAGGCCAGCACCGTGCCTTTCAGCTCGCCGTGGCTTGTCACCACGGTCACCTCGGTCGTGCGATCCGTCTCCTCAGTCCGGCCGTTGCCGGTGGTCGACGTCGGTGGAGAGGTCAAGACGTGGCCCTCGTCCGACACGATGACGCCGAAGCTGATGGTCGACTCGTCGAACCGGACCTGGACCACACTGGCCCGCGCCGTGGCCATGGGGTCCGACGGTGTCGCCGTCGTCGGACGGGCGGTCGGGGATCGTGTCGACTCTCGTCGGTCCGGGGCATCGTCGCTGCAGGATGTGCCCAAGGGGGACACCGCAAGCAGCACAGCCACCAGCAGCGGTCGCACGAACCCGTGAGCGCGTCCCATCCGACGAACCGTCCACTCCTCGACCAGGGTGTCTCGTCCTCGGCCTTGTAGCGCTCGAATGTTACCGTGGGCAAACGAGCAGGATCGCCTGGTTGATCACATCGCTCGCTTGCTTGCCTGATTTGCCGGGACTCGACGGCATCGCGAACCCGCAGGCTCGTAGACTCGCGCCATGGCTGGTCGCATCCGCGATGAAGACATCGCGTCGGTTCGCGAGCGAACGCGAATCGATGAGGTGGTCGAGCAGTATGTCAGCCTGCGACCAGCCGGCGGTGGCTCGCTCAAGGGCCTGTGCCCCTTCCATGACGAGAAGACTCCGTCGTTCAACGTACGGCCCCATGTGGGCGCCTTCCACTGCTTCGGCTGTGGTGAAGGCGGAGACGTCATCTCCTTCCTGCAGAAGATCGAGGGCATCGGTTTCGTCGAGGCCGTCGAGCGTCTGGCGGCGCGAGCGGGAATCACCCTGCGCTATGTCGACGGTGGTCGTTCTGAACGCAAGCAGGAGGGGACCCGCGCCCGACTAGTCGAGGCGCACAAGCTGGCTGCGCAGTTCTACGCCGAGCACCTGCACGAGTCGAGCGAGGCGGTCGCCGGGAGGGTCTTCCTCGCAGAACGCGGCTTCGACAAGGAAGCGGCGGAGATGTTCGGCGTCGGGTACGCCCCTCGGAGTGGATCGGCTCTGCTCGATCATCTGCGGGCCCGTGGCTTCACCGACGAGGAGCTGATCAAAGCGGGGCTCGTGGCCGCTGGCGCGCGCGGACACTACGACCGGTTCCGGGGACGGTTGGTCTGGCCGATCCGCGAACTCTCCGGCGACGTCGTGGGATTCGGCGCTCGTCGGTTGTTCGACGACGACCGGATCGAGGCGAAGTACCTCAACACGCCGGAGACCCCGATCTACCGCAAGAGCCGGGCGCTCTACGGTGTCGACCTGGCGCGGCGGGAGATCGCCCGGCGGCAGCAGGCGGTGGTGGTCGAGGGCTACACCGACGTGATGGCGTGCCACCTCGCGGGCGTGCCGACCGCGGTCGCGACGTGTGGAACGGCTTTCGGTGACGAACACGCCCGCATCATCCGACGGTTGCTGCTCGACCATGACGAGTTCCGTGGCGAGGTCATCTTCACGTTCGACGGTGACGAGGCCGGGCAGCGCGCGGCGATGCGGGCGTTCGAGGGGGACGACCAGTTCGTCTCGCAGACGTACGTCGCGGTCGAGCCTTCCGGACTCGATCCCTGTGATCTTCGCTTGAAGCAGGGCAACGCGGCAGTACGGGATCTGATCGCACGCCGTATTCCGCTGTATCGGTTCGTCCTCACGAACGTCCTCGACCGCTACGACCTCGATCGCGCTGACGGCCGAGTGGATGCGCTGCGTGCGGCGGCACCGCTTGTCGCATCCCTTCGGGACAAGGCGAAAGTCGTCGCGTATGCACGTGAGCTCGCCGGAATGCTCGGCATGGACATCGAAGAGGTGCGTGCCGAGGTCGAACGCTCCCAGCGCGAGGTGAGCCACCGCGGAGGGGGAGGTCCACGCGAGGTTCGCGGGCAGCGAGGCGGGAGTCGACGGGGTACGAAGGTGGAGGCCGCTCCTGCCAAGGCCGGGCAGCAGGTAACGCAGCTGCCCGATCCTCACGACCCGCGGCTGGCCGTCGAGCGCGAGGTGCTCAAGCTGGTCGTTCAACGACCCACGCTGGTCGGCCCGACGTTCGACACCTTCGACGAAGACGTCTTCACCCATCCCGCCTATCGCGGGGTCCAGGCGGCGGTGTCCGCCGCCGGTGGTGCCGGTACGTCGGCCGGAGGGGATGCCTGGGTGGCGGCGCTCCTCGACAGCTGCCCGGACCAGGGCGTGCGTCGCTTGGTCAGCCAGCTCGCCGTGGAGCCGCTGAAGGCGACCGACGAGCTGGAGCTGCGCTATGCGAAGTCGCTCTTGGCGCGGGTGCAGGAGCTCGCGGTCGCGCGCCGGATTGCCGAGGTGAAGTCTCGGCTGCAACGCATGAACCCCGTGACCCAGACCGATGCGTACAACAAGCTCTTCGGTGAGCTGGTCGCGCTCGAGCAGCATCGTCGTGGCCTGCGCGACCAGGCGGCCGGCGCTGACTGAGCGTCTGATCGTCGCGGTCGGCGATGCGATCGTGATGGACGGTCACGGTCTTCGCAGACGCTCGTCTGGTATTGGCGCTTTATCGAGCGATCTGAGGTTCGTCCCGTCTCGAGGAGCTTGAGATGGTTGCGCCGTTCCCGACGTCTCGCCTCACTGACCGCCTCTGCCGAGCGACGCGGGCCTGCGTCCACGACACCGCACGATGGATTGATGAGTGGTCACTTTCGTTGGGGACCGATAGCTTTTGGCCATGACGAAGGTTGCTGGGATCGATTCGTCCACGCAGTCATGCAAGGTCGTCGTCTGTGACGCTGACTCCGGGGAGATACTGGCCGAGCGCTCGGCGCCACACCCGGACGGCACCGAATGCCCACCGGAGGCGTGGTGGGCTGCACTGGGGGAGGCCGGCCAGGGCCTGCTCGAGGATGTCGCTGCGATCGGAGTGGCCGGTCAGCAGCACGGCATGGTGGTCGTCGACGCCGACAGCGAGGTGATCCGCCCCGCCCTGCTGTGGAACGACACCCGTTCGGCCGGCGTAGCGGCGAAGTTGATCGATCGGCTCGGCGGTCCCGCGGCCTGGGCAGAGGCCGTTGGGTCGGTGCCCGTCGCCAGCATGACGATCACCAAGCTTGCGTGGCTTGCCGAGAACGAGCCGGCCAACGCAGCCAAGGTCGACCGGGTGATGCTGCCGCACGACTACCTCACCTGGCGGCTCTGCGGGAAGCCGGATCAGCCGGTCACCGACCGCGGTGATGCGTCCGGCACGCTCTACTGGTCACCGGTGTCGGGGGAGTACCGGCTCGATCTGCTGGAGATGGCTTTCGGTCGTACTCCCGGGGTGCCCAAAGTGCTCGGCCCATCGGAGCCGGCCGGGGAGGCGATCGGCGAGATCGCCGGTGGTACGACCGTGGCGCGTGGCGCCCTTGTGTCGGCCGGTACCGGCGACAACATGGGCGCGGCCTTGGGGCTGGGCATCGAGCCCGGCGATGTCGTGGTGTCGCTCGGCACGAGCGGCACCGTTTTCGCCGTGCATGACGAGCCCACGACCGACGCCTCCGGTTTCGTGGCGGGCTTTGCCGATGCGACGGGTCGATTCCTCCCGCTGGTCTGCACTCTCAACGCTGCAAGGGTTCTGACCGCGACGGCGACCATGCTGGGCACCGACATCGAGGGATTCGATCGGCTGGCGCTGGAAGCGCAACCAGGTGCCGGTGGGATGGTGCTGCTTCCTTACCTGGATGGGGAACGCACGCCAAATCTGCCGGAGGCGGCCGGCTCGTTGCACAACCTGCGTCGCACCACGATGACGCCACAAAACCTCGCTCGTGCTGCTGTCGAAGGCATGTTGTGTGGCCTCGCCGACGGCCTCGATGCGTTGCGCCAGCAGGGCGTTGTGGTCAACCGGGTGCTTCTGATCGGTGGTGCGGCGCGGTCTGCTGCCGTACAGACCGTGGCACCCACGATCTTCGGTGTGCCGATCACCGTGCCGAAGCCGGGGCAATACGTCGCACTTGGCGCGGCTCGGCAAGCGGCGTGGGCGCTGTCGGGCAATGCCGAACCCCCTCAGTGGAGCATCGCAACCTCCGTTGTGGGTGAAGACGCAGACGTCGACGCCGGCCTGGGCGAGGAGATTCGTTCGGCGTACGCGAAGGCCCGAAACTCCTTGTATGCTTGACGATTCGCCGTTGATCGCCGACGCCACGGTCAAAGCCGAAGCCCGGTTGGGTGGTTGGCTTCGCGCCTGGGTGGGGATGGTGGCGTCGGGAGGGATGATGGCGATGGTTCCTGGTGGCGCCGGGGCGCGTCGTCGACTTGTCGTACGACAGCGACTGCGTGAACGTAGGCGCGATCTTGGCCTTACGCAGAAGCAGGTGGTCAATCGGCTGGCGCGGTTGGGCGTGCTCACGACCAACAAGGCGCTGAGCAGCCTGGAACATGGCACCGGTCTGGACGTCGCCAAACTGCCGGAGCTGGCCTACGCCCTCGAATGCACCGTCACGTACTTGCTCGGGCTGACCTCGGAGCCGGCCAAGTGGGAGCCTGATCGACTGCCGATGCAGCGCCCGGCTCCGCGACCAGAAGGGCGGGCACCGATGCGGACGCCGTCCGGACAGCCCGTCGAGCCGTGCCCGCCGAATGACGGCCGTCGACTGGTTCGTCGTGGCGTCGGCACTGCACCGCCAGCTCGCCCGGCATCTGGCCCCCAGATGCCCATGCCGCCACTGCGTCGACCTGCTGGGGGACAGAGGCGTCCTGCTGGTCCCACGGCTGGGGACGAATCCGCTTCGTGAGGCCGTCGGTGGCGAAAGTGGCCTGACGCGATCCGGGCGTCACGCGGAGACGTACTCGTTGGGCGCGCCACTCACGTGTCGATCCGTGCCGCCACTGCTTAAATGATCATGGTCTGTCACGGCTGCCCGTTCTGACCCTTGACCCAGTGCACGCCTGGGCCTAGTTTGTTCGGAGCCTGAACGAATCGCCCGTGTTGAGTGGTACGGCTCCAGGCATATTGGAGGTGTGACACGTACCGGCACGTGTCACAGCTCCGACGGCCGTAGTGCACATGGTCATTTTGGCTGGGGAGGCGGCTGGTGATCGGATCGCCGAGCCTGCGAGGGGCAGCCGATCACGGGGCGGTCCGCCGCGCCAACCTCTCCGCCGTCCTCCAGACACTCCGCCACGGTCCGCGGACCCGAGCCAGCCTCGCCCGCGAGACCGCGCTCACCAAGGGGACGATCTCCAGCCTGGTCAGTGAGCTGTCGGCGCGCGGGCTGGTCCGCGGCCACGAGCCGGCACGCCTCGGCGGTGTCGGTCGCCCCGGCCAGCACGTGGAGTTGGTCGGGGAGCGGGTCGCAGCACTCGGCATCGAGCTCAACGTCGACTACCTCGTCGCCGCCGTTGTCAGCCTCACGGGCGAGCAGCGGGCCGTCCGACGCCAGGCGTACGACGTGCGCGCGAGCGTCGAGGAGACGGTGGAGCAGGCCGCAGCGTTGCTCGCCGAGACTGCCGCCGAGGCACGGAGCGGGACCGACGGCTTGCTGGCTGGTGTCGGCGTGGCCGCGCCGGGGCTTGTCGATCTCGCGACCGGCGTCGTGCGGTTCGCCCCCAACCTGGGCTGGCGCGACGTGCCGCTTCGCGAGCTGGTCCACCAGCGCCTGCGTGACCTGGCGTCTTGCTGGCAGGTGATCGGAGCTGCGGCACCGGATCTTGCGGTGTACGTCGACAACGAGGCCAACCTGGCAACGCTGGCGGAGTACGCGACGATCCCGAGCCACGACGATCGTGATCTCGTGTACGTCACCGGTGGCGTGGGTGTCGGTGCCGGTCTCGTCGTGGACGGGCGGGTCGTCCGCGGGAGCGCGGGATTCGCTGGTGAGGTGGGGCACCTCGCCATCGCATCGGACGGCGAGCGATGCGGATGCGGTCGGCGCGGTTGCTGGGAGACGCTCTGCGGTCTTTCGGCCCTGCTCCGGCTCGCCGCGGATCCTCCGGACCTCATCCACGATCACGACCGCGACCTCGACGAGCGTCTTGCGATCTTGGTCGATCGGGCACGGGCAGGTGACCGTCGGACCCGGCAGGCCTTCGCCGCGGTCGGACGCTGGCTCGGGCACGGCGCCTCGATGCTGGTCAACCTGGTCAATCCGCGAGTACTCGTGTTCGGCGGCTACTTCGCACGCGTCGCGGACCAGCTCCGCCCGCATGTCGAGGCCGAGCTCGCCGAGCGGGTGGTGGCGCCGGACCTTGGCGGATGCCGCGTGGAGTTCTCGCGCCTCGGCCTCGCCGCCGCAGCGACCGGCGCGGCGTATGCCGCGCTGCAGCCAGTCGTCGACGACCCCGCGCTCGTGCCGTACACCGACAGGGACGTGTCAGCCGCAGCCGGTAGTGCCGGCACATCGGGCGGGCAGGTGCGTACACCCGCAGAAGGGAGATCAGATGAACGACTACACACCCACCCGTGAGGACAAGTTCTCTTTCGGGCTCTGGACGGTCGGCTGGCAAGGCGTCGACGTCTTCGGTACGGCTGTACGCAAGCCACTCGATCCGGCGTACGGGGTCCACAAGCTCGCCGAGATCGGCGCCTACGGCGTGACGTTCCACGACAACGACCTGTTCCCGTTCGACGCGAGCCCATCCGAGCGCGACGCCGCGATCGCGAGTTTCAAGAAGGCGCTGGACGAGACCGGTCTCATCGTCCCGATGGCGACCACCAACCTCTTCGGTCACCCGATCTTCAAAGACGGCGCGTTCACCGCCAACGATCGGGACGTGCGGCGGTTCGCGATCCGCAAGGTGATGGCCAACCTCGACCTTGCGGCGGAGCTGGGCGCGAAGACGTACGTCTGCTGGGGCGGACGCGAGGGCGCGGAGTCCGGGGCGGCGAAGGACGTTCGCACCGCGCTGGACCGGATGAAGGAAGCGTTCGACATCCTCTGCCAGTACGTCCTCGACAAGGGTTACGACATCCGGTTCGCGATCGAGCCGAAGCCGAACGAGCCCCGCGGCGACATCCTGTTGCCGACCATCGGTCACGCGCTGGCCTTCATCAACGAGCTGGAGCACCCGGAGATCGTCGGGCTCAACCCGGAGGTCGGGCACGAGGAGATGGCCGGCATGAACTTCGCGCATGGCATCGCCCAGGCGCTCTGGCACGGCAAGCTCTTCCACGTCGATCTCAACGGGCAGAACGGGCCGAAGTTCGACCAGGACCTGCGGTTCGGTGCCGGCAACCTGCGCGGTGCGTTCTGGGTGGTCGACACGCTGGAGGGCGGGACGGCTCCGGACGGCTCGGAGCGGCCACGCTACGACGGCCCGCGGCACTTCGACTTCAAGCCGCCGCGTACGGAAGACATGGACGGCGTGTGGGAGTCCGCGCGCGGTTGTATCCGCAACTACCTCATCCTCCGTGAAAAGGTGAAGGCGTTCCGTAGCGATCCTGAGGTCCAGGAGGCGCTGCGGGCGGCCAAGCTGGACGAGCTCGCGCGTCCGACTCTGGCCGAGGGGGAGACCTATGCCAACCTGCTCGAAGAGGATTGGAGCGACGCCCGTGTCGCGGAGCTGGCAGACCGTGGCATGGCGTTCGAACGCCTCGACCAGCTGGCCATGGACCACCTGCTCGGCGTTCGGTAGGAAAGGGGACACCTCCACGCATGACCATGTGCACTAAGCGTCGCGGGACACCGGCCGGACGGGGAAGCGTGAGCGACTCTCCCGAGCAAAGGACCGCAGACCACCCTGGCTTTGTGACGAAGATAAGGAGTAGGGCATGACGGACAAGCCAACGCTCGGCGTCGGCATGGTGGGTTACGCCTTCATGGGCCAGGCGCACTCGCAAGCCTGGCGCACCGTGAACGCCGCCTTCGACCTGCCGTACGCCGTGGAGATGACGGCGATCTGTGGCCGCAACAAGGACAACGTCGCGGCGGCCGCGGCGAAGTTTGGATGGAAGTCGTACGAAACCGACTGGCGTGCACTGGTCAACCGGGACGACGTCGGGTTGATCGACATCTGCAGCCCGGGTGGCAACCACGCCGAGGTAGCGATCGCCGCGCTCGAGGCAGGCAAGCACGTGCTGTGTGAGAAGCCCCTTGCCAACACGGTCGAGGAAGCGCGGGAGATGGTGAAGGCCGCCGAGGCCGCTGCCAGCAAGGGCGTGAAGGCCATGGTCGCCTTCAACTACCGCCGGGTGCCGGCCGCCGCGTTCGCCCGCAAGCTCGTGCAGGACGGCAAGCTGGGCACGATCCGTCACGTCCGGGCGGTCTACCTGCAGGACTGGATCGTGGATCCGGAGTTCCCGCTGGTCTGGCGGTTGAAGAAGGAAGAGGCGGGGTCGGGAGCGCTCGGCGACATCGCCTCGCACATCGTCGACCTCAGCCAGTTCATCACCGGACAGACCATCACCGGCGTGAGCGGGCTGACCGAGACGTTCATCAAGGAACGGCCGTTGGTGGCCTCGACCGAGGGCCTGCGTGGCACGGGATCGAGCGAACGCGGACAGGTCACGGTGGACGACTGTGCGCTGTTCGTCGCGCGGCTGTCCGGCGGAGCGGTTGCTACGTATGAGGCGACGCGGTTCGCCCTCGGCCGCAAGAATGGCCTGCGGATCGAGATCAACGGCTCGAAGGGTTCGCTCGTCTTCGACCTGGAGCGACTCAACGAGCTCGAGCTCTACCTCGACGAGGACGACAACACCACGCAGGGATTCCGGCGCGTGCTCATCACCGAGGCAGAGCACCCGTACATGTCCGCCTGGTGGCCGGCCGGTCACATCATCGGCTGGGAGCACAGCTTCACCCACGAGGTCTACGACTTCGTCACGGCGATCGGCAACGGCACCGATCCGGAGCCGAGCTTTGCCGACGGTCTGCAGGTGCAGCAGGTGCTCGATGCTGTGGAGAAGAGTGCCACATCCGGATCTGGCTGGGTCTCGATCGCAAGCGCTTGACAAGGAGGAGAGGGAGATGCCGCGTCCCGTCACGTTGTTCACCGGCCAGTGGGCCGACCTACCGTTCGAGGAAATGTGTCGTCTGGCTTCCGAGTGGGGCTACGACGGTCTGGAGATCGCCTGCTGGGGCGACCACTTGGATGTCTGGAAGGCGGTGGAGGACGACAAGTACGTCCAACACAAGCTCGACACGCTGGAGAAGTACAACCTCAAGGTCTGGGCGATCTCCAACCATCTCAAGGGTCAGGCGGTGTGCGACGACCCGATCGACGAGCGGCACAAGGCCATCCTGCCCGCCAGGATCTGGGGCGACGGTGATCCGGAGGGTGTGCGCCAGCGGGCCGCCGAGGAGATGAAGATGACCGCCCGGGCGGCGGCGAAGCTCGGCGTCAAGACCGTGGTGGGCTTCACCGGATCGTCGATCTGGAAGTACGTCGCGATGTTCCCGCCCGCGTCGGCTGAGCTTGTCGACGCGGGATACAAGGACTTCGCCGACCGGTGGAACCCGATCCTCGACGTGTTCGACGAGGTGGGTGTGCGGTTCGCGCACGAGGTGCACCCGAGCGAGATCGCGTACGACTACTGGACGACCGTTCGGACGTTGGAAGCGATCAACCACCGCCCGGCGTTCGGGTTGAACTGGGACCCGAGCCACTTCGTGTGGCAGGACCTTGACCCGGTGGGGTTCATCCTCGACTTCAAGGACCGCATCTACCACGTCGACTGCAAGGACGCCAAGCGTCGGGTGGGCAACGGCCGCAACGGGCGGCTGTCGTCGCACCTGCCGTGGGGTGACCTGCGTCGTGGTTGGGACTTCGTCTCGACGGGTCGCGGCGACGTGCCGTGGGAGGACTGCTTCCGCGCGCTCAACGCGATCGGCTACGACGGACCGATCTCGGTTGAGTGGGAGGACGCCGGCATGGACCGGCTGATCGGCGCTCCCGAGGCGCTGAAGGTCGTCCGTGCGCTCTGCGAGATCGAGCCGTCGGCGGAGTCCTTCGACGCCGCGTTCAGCTCCGACAGCTGATCGTCCGGCATCGGGTCTATCGCCACAGCTGCACATGACCACGGGGAGCGCGACTTCGCCAGACGTCGGCACGATGTCGGGCGCTGGCCGCAGAAGGCGCGTGAACCGTGGTCATGTGCTGTGGCGGCTGGTTGCGTGCTGGATTGTCGCCGGGGTTCTCGCCACGTCGTGCCATGCTTCGCCGACAATCGATGAGGATCCTCAAGCGACGGGCGTGCGGTCGGCGACGACCGGTGCTCGTGCACCCTCACGCGACGTCGAGGTGAGGCTGCGCGAGACCGACGATGGCTCGGCTCCTCCTGGAACGCGTGTGGAGCTTCCTCGCTTACGTGTGACGTTCCACCGAGCTGGCTTCTCGTTCCACGACCTTGATGGCGCGCAGCTTCCGCGAGGTCCAAACGTTCGCGCGCCGCGTCGAGACGAGGATGTTCACGACAAGCATGGCGTCCGGATGGTCGAGGTGGACGGCCGCTACTTCGACCATCCCAACTATCAGGCGAACTTCGGCTTGGAGAACCTTGAGTCGTATCGTCAGACCGGAGATCGGTTTTTTCTCGAACGAGCAGAAGCCCAGGCGCAGCGCTTGATAGATACCAGGGTCGCGTGGCGGGGTGCTTGGTTCTATCCGTACACGTTCGACTTTCCCCTCCACGGAAATCCCGATGACATGGTGCATGCGCCGTGGTTCAGCGGGCTTGCGCAGGGTAAGGCGCTGAGCTTGTTCTCCCGTCTCGCCCATGTCACTGGCAGCGAGAAGTGGCGAGAGGCAGCGGATCGCACGTTCGCCAGCTTCGTCGTGGGACTCTTGCTTCCGGGGCCATCATCCATGAAGCAGGACGGGCCGTGGTTCGTGGCGGTCGACTCTGACAAGCTTGTGTGGTTCGTCCAGCATCCCGGCGCGACACTCGCCGACTCCGACATCATCTACAACGGTCACCTAGCAGCCGTCTTCGGGCTGTGGGAGTACTACAAGCTGAGCCGGAATCCTGATGCCCTTGCGCTGTATGACGGCGGTGTCACGACGATCCTCGAGCATCTCGGTGACATTCGAGTTCCTGGTCGGCCTTCTCGTTACTGCCTCACGCACGGCGCCGATGCCGCCAACACCTACCACAGGTTGCATGTGGAACAGTTCGTCCAGCTGTGGCTCATGACCAGGAAGGCGGTATTCATCCAGTTCGCAGAGACCTTACGAGACGACAATCCGTATCCCGTGCTTGCCCGACGCCGAACCGTCGACCTGCGTGCCGGGAACCATGTCGGCTACCGCGTGGACTTGGCGACCAATCGGGTGCTCGAGCGACGCGAGGTCGCACTCCAGCATGCGGCAACTGCAACCACGGTACGACGCATGCGGCTGCGCGGGCAGCCGGACATGCCTGGCGGCGTCTACTACCGGCTTGCCTCCGGCCCTCGTGCCCTCTATGACACGTGGGTGCGAGAGGAAGCAGGTAAGGTGATGATCCGTGGGCCGGTCGCAGTCATTTCGTACCGCGGCCATCGACGCATGGTATTCGAAGCCGGGCGCTCGTATGTGCTCGCCAAACTTGACGCTGTGGGCAATCGTGTCGAGACCCGACGTGTGCCATTCGACGAGAATACGGTCGTAAGTGTCGACAGGAGCGGGTGGTTGGAAGGCCGTTCGGCGATCCGCCTGGCGTCGGGTCGCTACGCCGGCTGGTGGGTGACGGTCGCCGGCGGTGTGTCCGACTACGAACCGGCCAGTCCAGGGTGATCGTTTAGAGCTCGCTTGGGCCGAAAGAGCTAGCCTTGCCTTCGGGTGAAGTTCTGGACGCGAGTATCCTCAGGATCAATTCGTTCCTTCTCTAAGAAGGCTCTTAGTCAGAAAGCCTCATCGCTACTCCGCAGGCCCGACCTCAACAGGTCGAGGTAACTACGTAGACCGTCACTGTCTTCACTTTGACGTGGCATGCACTTGTGATTACGGTCAAGCTGGCTTCAACGGAATATCGTCCAAGTGAAGCAAGGCGAGAGCCTCCAGCTCGAATCCTTCCAGATCGCTCAACCAAGACGGGTAGTTGCCTCGTGTGGTGAAGAAGCGGACGATCCCACCTTGGAGAAGGAAGTCCTCGCTGTCAATATCGATCGCCACACTGACTAGAGAGAGAAGCTTGTCCGCTTCAGGCAGCGTCTTAGCCTGTTCGAGCATCCGGACAGTGAACGACATGGTACGGCTGACAGCCTTCGAAAGATAAGTGTCCATATCCACCGCGAGGTCGCGGAGCGGTACATAGACGTCGTTGACTTCGTACTCATAGTTGCCAAGCTCAGCTGGATTGATATCCTTTCCCCAGCCGCTGCCCCAGAGCGCCCGCAGCAGGAGTGCCCCTTGCGGCCCTACCTGCCAGCCAGATTCCAGAACGTAGGCGGCGTCGTCAGGAAGCTCCTGACGATAGTCGATCGATAGCCCTTCCAGCAGCCGCCGCATGCTGGCATTCATCCTCATTGGTTGACTCCTAAGTATTGCCATAACTCTCGAAGAGCAGGCTGAGACCTGCCATCCGACTGTCGCCGGCTTATCCACTGATCGACCTCCCACCGTCTGGGCTCTAGTACGTCGAAGCTGCTGGGCCGACAGCTAGTGGTACATCGTGTCGGCTCTTTGCGACAAGAAGGAATCTGTCGCAACAGGTGCGACACTCCGTCGGCGGGCCAGCTGGGGCCTTGTCGGTGGTAGGCGTTACCCGCGGGCCTGCACGAGGTCGGTGGGGTGGTCGTACGTGATGGCTGCATCAGTACGCCGGCGTGCGGAGATACGAGCAACCGAGGGTCGAGCGGGTCGGCCGGCGAGGTGCGCCTACTCAGTCGTTGGCAGCGTTTCCTACAGATACTCCGCGAGCTCGGAGGGAGAGTTTAGGGCTGCGCCGAGGAACGCCGCGAACGAGTCGTCTCAGCAGATTTCGAGCGACTTCAACAGCCCCTGCTCGTCGAAAATGATCGTCACATTGCCTTGTGGTGCATCAACCGTGATGACGCGGTTCACGAACTCCTCGTCGTAGATCATCGAACTGGGCTCGTCTGACATCCTGCTGGGCTCCTCGTCGAAACGGATCTCGAAGAAGTACCCGCTAGACCATGGCAAGGCATCTGGCTGGCCAGTGGCCGCAAGCCATCTCATGATGTCGCGATCGTGCACGGTTGCCATGTCAGGCGCCTCGATCGACGGGTAACAGCGTCCTCAAGCGGCGATGAACGCAAGGATGGCGGTCATCCCAACCCCTCCGGCTAGCGACCAGTGGAAATTCGAGGGGCCCGTGCTGCGGTTGCGGGCATCCGTACTCGAAGCTTCTCATCTCGTCAATCCCCGTACCTCATCCAGGCTTGCGCTGGGACTGGTGCAAACGTCGGCTGACGTCCCTGACACAGTCGTGCGCACGGCGTGGCCGTCCCGGCCGTCGAGTCGTCGTGAGCCGGTGCAGATCCGACGGGTAAGGCGAGCAGCCGGGACAGCGGACTGCCACGACGCCTGCACTCACTGACCCGGCAGCCGCGACGTCCAGCCGAAGGAACTGGTGAGCCGGCACTACCGTTGGTAACAACGTGCTGGCTGGACCAGGCCCGGGACAACGGTCTGGTCCCATGCCAGTCGCGAGCTCGGTCCGGGTCTGGAGTCGCACTGCCTCCCTGATCCACAGGACACAGTCGAGCCGCGTGCCGGTAGATTTCCCCCGTTGGAGGGACTCGCCAGGCTCAGGGCCAGGGGGGTTCTCGGGCCCATCACACCATCGACGACGGAAGGCGGCTCAGTGCGGCGTCGAGTGATGCTGAGCGGTGCGCTGGCGGCGATCGCCGCCGCGACTGGCTGCATGCCGAGCGCAGCTAGCCGCACCCGCAGCAGGCCGCCATCGGAGCCGGCTTCCGCTCCGCGCAGTAGCGTCACACCGGTCGAGCCGGTGCAGCCCAAACCGCGCCCCGCCGGCGCCGACCTGGCCGTCCCGCCGACAGGCAACGTGGCCGAGCGCATCGCGCAGCACGACGACGGATCCGCGCCACCCGGGACACCTGCGCCACGGCCGACAGTCAGCTTCGCATTTCAGCGCGATGGCTTCCGGTTGAACGAGCTCTCCGGCAAGGCCATGCCGTACACCCTCCGGCAAGCGGTCGTACTCGACGATTCGATGCCGCAGACGGCCGACGGCGTACGACTGTACGAAATCGCCGGACGCCTGTACGAGCACCCAAACTTCCAAGCCGGCCACGGTCTCAACTGCCTCGAGACCTATCGCCTGAACGGTCGCCGGCACTATCTGGAACTCGCTCTCCGCCACGGCGAGCACCTGGTCGAGCACCGTGTCGAGTCCCGCGGCGCCTGGTTCTTCCCGTACACATTCGACTTCCGCGTCCACGCGAATCCGAACGAGACGATGCGGGCACCGTGGTACTCCGGTCTCGCCCAGGGCAAGGTGCTGAGCTTCTTCAGCCGGCTGTACGAAATCACCGGGGAACGCCGGTGGCTCGAGGCGGCCCGTCGTACGTTCGCGAGCTTTCTCAACCTGCCGAGCAAGTCGGCACCGTGGGTGACCCGGGTCGACCAGCACAACCTGCTGTGGCTGGTCGAGTATCCGTACGTCGGTGACCCGTCACGGTCGGACCACGTCTTCAACGGCCACATGTCGGCTCTGTTCGGGCTCTGGGACTACTACCGGGTCGCGAGAGCCGACGCCGCGATGGCACTCTTCGACGGTTCGGTCACGACGATGCGGCGCTACCTCTCGGTCATGCGCGTACCGCGACGGCCGTCCATGTATTGCGTACCGCACGGGTTCCTGGCGACCGGGAGCTACCACTCGTTGCACATCAGCCAGTTTGTCCATCTGTGGTTGATGACCGGAGCGACCGAGTTCATCGCCATGGCCGACGCGTTGCGCGACGACTATCCGCCCGTGGAGCTGCCGGAGCCGCGCGCGGTGAAGCTCCAAGCCGGACGCCACGTCGGCTACGCGTTCGACATCTCGACCGGCCAGGTGCTCGACCGGACCGAGGTCACGTTGTCCCATCCGTCGACTGCCATGACGAGGCGCCGGCTACGGTTCGGCGACCGGGGCATCTTCTACCGGTTGGACGACGGTCCGCTGGCCGGTTGGTGGGTTGTCGAGAACAAGCGCGCCATGCTGCGCGGCCCAGTTGCCGAGGTGCAGTACAAGGGTTTCCGAGCAGCCATCTTGCGGCGTGGCCGCACCTATCGGGGTCGCGCGTACGATGCGAACGGCCGGCTGCTCGGCACCAACGACGTCGTGACGTCACGCGACACCACCGTGTGGCTCGACAAGTCCGCGTGGATCGATGGCGCGCCGGCGAGCCACCTCGCGACAGGTGAGCTTGCGGGGTACTGGGTGCGAACCAAAGAACTTACTCTGCCGTAGCGCGGGATACGCCGGCTCATCTGAACGTCCCAAGGGACGCATACGTGTCCTTCTGCGGCCGCACGAAGGCCGGGGTTGGTCAATGCGCTGCGATTATCCGCAAATACCCAACGTCGCGGTCTACCGCGCGGCAGACTGGATCACGCTGGTGGTCCTCTCGGGGAGGGAGATGCGCCGTGCCGGTCATCGCGCTCAAGAAGGCGGCTCACAGAGCCCATGCAGTAGGGGATGTATCCGAGCTCCACAGGGTCGACGGAACTGCGGCCGTCGACGATGCCGGCGACCTGCGCCAGCCAGTCGCTCACGACGCCGTCGTGGCAGCTGAACCGGCCAGCGTCGCCCCGGCCACACCAGACGACGAGCTGGATGCCGAGCCTCAGGTCGGCGATGCCACGTTGGACGCGTCGGTCGAGGACTTGCCATCACTTGACGAGCCCATTGAACGGACACCCGACCTGGTCCGCCAGTACCTTCGGGAGATCGGGCGGGTACCGCTGCTCACCGCCGAGCAAGAGGTGGAGCTGGCGCGCGCCGTGGAAGCCGGTCTCTTCGCCGAGCACTGCCTTGCCGAAGGTGGCCTTGCTGGTCGCGCCATCGACGCGACGCCTGCCGAGCTGCAGGCGTTGGTGCGCATGGGACGCGAGGCGAAACGCCAGCTCATCGAGGCCAACCTTCGCCTCGTGGTGTCCGTGGCCAAGAGGTGTACCGGACGCGGCCTGCCGTTGCTCGACCTGATCCAGGAGGGAAACCTCGGTCTGATCAGGGCGGTCGAGAAGTTCGACTACACACGCGGCTACAAGTTCTCCACGTATGCGACCTGGTGGATCCGTCAGGCGATCTCCCGTGCGATCGCCGACCAGTCCCGAGCGATCCGCGTGCCCGTGCACGTTGTGGACACGATCAACCGGATCCTGCGGGCACAGCGACAGCTCTTCCAACAGCTGGGCCGTGATCCTGCGATCGAGGAGATCGCCGAGGCCGTATCACTCGACCCGGAACGCACCAGTGAGCTGCTCCGGATGGCGCGTGAACCCGTCTCGTTGCATACGCCGATCGGCGAGATGGAAGCGTCCGAGCTTGGAGACCTGATCGAGGATCTCGACGCCGTCGCCCCGTTGGAGGCGGCGGCGTCTTCTTTGATGCGCGAGCACATCAATCGCGCCCTCGCGCAGCTAGGGGAGCGCGAGCGGTTCGTCGTCCAGATGCGTTACGGGCTGACGGACGGTCAGATCCACACGCTGGAAGAGGTAGGTCGTCGGTTCGGCGTCACCCGGGAGCGGGTACGCCAGATCGAAGCCAAGACACTGGCCAAGCTGCGCGGCGGTGGCTGGGCGGTCGGCCTGCGCGAGTACCTGGCCTGAACCGGCCCACCAGCTTCGGCGGGTACCGTGAGCTGGTGCGACTTCGGTGGAAGCTTCGACTCGCGCGTAGGTCGGCGCTGCCACGTGACGTCGTCGAGGCATTGCCTCGAGACCGCGGCGAGCGCATCCTGGCGTCCTCGCTCGACGCTTCGGGTCGCTGGGTCGTCGGCACGGACCGGGCGTTGTACGTTCCGGCGGACCAAGCACCCAAGGCGAGGTTTCACCGCCTTGCGTGGGAACGCGTCGAGCATGCCGAATGGGACCTTGACGCCAGGGTGCTTCGAGTCACCCAAACGGCACCACTCGGCGAGCGGTTGCCCGTGTGGGTCGTGCGTTTCGCCGCGGCACCTGACGCTGGCCTCGAGACCGTCGTGCCGACGGAGACCTTCCGCCTGCTGTCGTTGATCCGGGAGCGCATCACGGCGAGTGTCGTACTCGATCGTCCGGTACGCCTGGCCAGTGGCGGTGGTGCGCGAGTGATCGCCCGACGTTCCCCGGGTATGCCAGGAGAGATGACGTGGGCGGTTGCGTTCGACGAGGGGGTCGATCCGGACGATCCACGGGTCCGGGCGGAGGCTGAGGCCGCGCTCGAGATGGTGCGTTCGGAGGTCGAGCCATGAGGTTGCTGCGGGCCGGCCTGCTCGTCGTCCTTCTCGCCGCCCTGGTGGCCGGTGGATGCGCGCCGAGTGCGCTGAATCGGCTCGACGGCTCTGACGATGTCGTACGGCGGCCGACCCTCGGTGCCAGCCGTCCACCAGCAACTCCACCTCGACCGCAGACACCGAGCCCAGACCAGTCGACTCCCGACGTGCCGTCCGCGTGCCCGGCCGGGGATGGCGGCGGTGGCAGCTCCAAGATCGCCTATGACGACCCGCAGGCCCAGCCGGTGGCCATGCCGGCACGCCAGCGCGTTCCGGTCCGCCGGGCGGCTCCCTGGAGGCAACGTCCCGTCGTACGCCTGTGCTTCGACGTACCAGCCGACCGACGGACGGTCCGCGGCACGGAGACGGTGGTCTTCACTCCTGACCGCCGTACCTGCGACGTGATCTTCCGGGCATGGCCGAACAAGCCGGAGACCGCGCGGGAGGGCACGCGACTCGTCGTGACGCACGCAGTCGTATCGGGAAAGTTGGTCAAGCCCACGGTCGAGGCAGCCGGTGCCCCGCGCGGCGTCCCGGGCACGCTGATCAAGGTTCCGGTCGACGGATGTGTGGCACCCGGCCGCTCGGTGCAGATCGACCTCGCCTTCACGCTCACGCTGGCAGTAGATAGCGAGGAACGTGTCGGGTTCTCGACGGGGGACCGGACGACGTGGCTCGCCACGGCGTTCCCGCTTCTCGCGTGGGAGCGTGGCCGCGGCTGGGCCACTGACCCGGCGGTCGACCTGTTCGGCGAGACGGCGACCAGTGAGGAGTTCCGGCTTGACGCGCTCGACGTCGTCGCGCCGAGGGGAGATGTCGTGCTGGGGACCGGTCGCAGGGTCAGTTCGAGAGCGGGACCCAGACCAGGCACCGTCATCCACCGGTTCCGTGCCGACTCCGTGCGTGACGTGGCAGTCGCGGTCGGCCGATTTCGCATGACCGAGCGGGAGGTTGACGGCGTACGCATTCACATCGGGGTGCCGCGTGGCGTCCCGCTGCGTGCGCCCGTCGACATCTGGGCGGACCAGATCGTCGACGCTGTCCGCGAGCTGAGCGGCTACCTCGGGCCGTTCCCTTACGACGACCTGTGGGTCGCGATCGTGCCGGACATCCCGACCGGCATCGAGTTCCCGGGCGCGATCCAGTTCGGCAACGTCGACGTGCGTCTATACCCCCAGCTGGTCCCACACGAGGTCGCGCACATGTGGTTCTACGGTCTGGTCGGCAACAACCAGGCTCGAGATCCGTGGCTCGACGAGGCGTTCGCAGAGTACGCGGAGGTCCTGGCCAACGGCACCGTCAGCGAGTCGCTGCGCTTCCGGGTGCCGCCGCCGGTCCGGAACCGCGTGGGCCAGACCATGCAGTGGTACGCCGAGCTGGGCCAGCCCGACTTCTACGGTGCCGGCGTGTATCGGCAGGGCGGCGCGATGTTGCATCGAGCCCGGCGGGCTGTCGGACCTGCGACGTTTGACCGACTTCTGCGCGACTACATCGACGCCAACGCCCACCAGATCGCGACCGACGACGACGTGGTGCAGGCTTTTCGCAGCGAGCCCCGGGTGATCGAGATCTTGCGCCGCCACGGTGCGCTGGTCCCGTGAGAGCAAGCGGGCAGGGCTGCTAGGCTTGGCGACGCGCCCAGGCGATCGATGGGTCGGGGCGCGTTCGTGTGACCGGCGATCCCGCGTAGCTCAATTGGCAGAGCGTCCGGCTGTTAACCGGCAGGTTGCTGGTTCGAGTCCAGCCGCGGGAGCAAGGATGTCGGGTCTCTGCCCGTTGGACCGGCGGTTGACCTCTGAGCGGTCGCGCATGGAGCGCGCGGCGCATAGGCCCTCTCGTTGTCGACCTTCCAAGCTGCGGCGGCTGAGGTCTCGCTGGCTTCCTGCGATCTTTCCTGTCGAACCGCGACGTGACTGTCAGCACTCAGCGCATATCTGTAGCTACTTAGTGTGTCCGACCCCTGCGTTATGGGGCAAACGTGTAGTCTCGCTGCAAGGTGCTGGCCCAGGTTCCTGGGTGGGGCCGCGGTCGGTATCCCGTGCGGCATCGGTCGAGGTCGAGGGAGGTTGTGATGGGTGTCCCAGACCTCAGCACCTCGGCGTTTGCGACCAAGTACGCCATCCTCATCGACGTGGGCTACCTCTACGCCGCCGCTGGCGAAGTCCTGTTCGGCGCGCGGGAACGTCGTGAATACCGCGTGACGGCCGACGAGCTGATCCAGATGCTCCAGAAGCAGGCGGCCGAAGGTCTGCCGGGTGAGCTTCTCCGTGTGTATTGGTACGACGCAGCCCACGACCGGGTACCCACCGTCGACCAACGCGTGATCGCCGCGCTGCCCATGGTCAAGGTTCGGCTCGGCAACCTCAACAAGCAGGGGCAGCAGAAGGGTGTCGACGCCCTGATCCGGGGTGACCTCGACGCACTCGCCCGGCATGGCGCGGTCACCGATGCGGTGCTTCTCGCGGGCGACGAGGATCTGGTGTCGGCCGTGGAGGCGGCGCAGGCGTACGGCGTACGAGTCCACTTGTGGGGTGTCGAGCCTTCGTACGGAAGCAACCAAGCCGAGCGTCTGGTCTGGGAAGCCGACACGGTCCAGGTGCTCTCGGCCGACCTACTGAGGCCGTACTTCCGACGCGCACCGCATCCAGTTCCGGCGCCCACGACCCACGGGGCGATGCCGACGCCTGCCGATGTCTTCGCCGGGCGCCCGCCCGTCAAGCCGGCGCGAGCAACCGGTCCGGGGACGGTCTCGAAGCTCGGCCCGAATCCCGACACGGTTGAGGAGATCGGCGAGCACGTCGCCCAGAAGTGGATCCTGACCCGTGGCCGGGACAACATCCGTGACCTGCTGCCCGGGCCGATCCTGCCCACCGTGATCGACACCGAGCTGCTGATCGAGGCCGAGAAGGAGCTGGGGCACTCGCTGCGGCCATATCCCGAAGCGCGGGTCTGGCTTCGCAACGGGTTCTGGGCACGGGTCTATCGCGAGTTCGACATCACGGTTGGCAAGGCGACCAAGTAGCGGTCGGCACCGAACCGCTGCGACGGCGTGTCTCGTCAGCGATCCTCGTCGTCACTGCCAACCTGCAGCTGGGAGATGTCGGCGCACTTCACGTTCCATGCCTTCAACTGCAGCACCGTCGGTCGGATCGCCGGGGTCGCGGTGAGGTACGAGACGGAGCAGTTCGCAAGATCCTGGTACGGGTAGGCGGCGGCGACGTTCTTGATGAGGTAGGGCAGGGCCGCTCGGAACCCGCGCGCGTGACCGACGACGATCACCAGCGGGGTATCCCGGCCTCCCTGGGTCTCCGGTCGCCTGGACGCGGACGATGCTGCATTCAACAGTGCGGTACGAAGCCGGTTGGCGAGATTGCGAAGGTTCTCCCCATTGGGGAACCGGCGTGACCATTCGCCGGCGGCCCAGCGCCGCTGGATCTCGGCGAACTCGTCCCACGCTTCCTTGTCGCTGCGGCCGTCGAGGCTTCCGACGTCGATCTCGCGTAGCCGCTCGTCCGGCACCACGGTGAGGTCGAGCTTGGCCGCCAAGATCTGCGCGGTCTCCATCGCCTTGCGTGCGGGTGAGCTGATGATCTCCTCGTCGTAACGCCAGCTCTGGTCGGCAAGTGTGCGGGCGAGCTGTTCCGCCTGCTCGCGTCCATGATCGGTCAACGGGTGATCAACGACCTTGTGGGAGAGTTGATGCAGGGTGCTGGCGAGACTTTCGCCGTGGCGAATGTAGAGGATCCGCACCGAAGGCAATGGCATGCCACACCTCCACTGGCTCAAGGCGGTGCCACGGCCGACGGCCGCAGCCGCGGCAACGACTAGATGATCTCAGTCCGAAGGACGTCGACACCAGCCAGGTCCATTCTGGCGCACAGATGCGCCGCGTTTCGCTGGAGATCGTCTGCGCGTGGCTTGCTGTCGTACCCTCGCGGCCTGCCGGGTAAGCTCCGCTAGGCTCGAGTCGAACGTTCTGCCGGGTTCGGGCAGCGTTGCGCGGGCAGCCGACGGGGCGGTAGCTCAGCTGGTCAGAGCAGCAGACTCATAATCTGCCAGTCGCGGGTTCGAGTCCCGCCCGCCCCACGAGCCACGGAGCCGTCCGGCAGGTAGGTCCTGAACGACTCCGCTGCCGCTGCCGTTCGGCGGAGGAGCCGTTTCCTCAGACAGAAGTCAGTCGCACCCTGTGGCATCCGGTCGCGGTTGCCCGTGACCATGATTCAACGATGGGCGTCAGCACATCGGGTGTGGTGTGTCGTCGCCAGGCATCAGCCCTCTCCGCTCAGACGTCCACGGAAAGATTGGGGGACGCGCGACGAGCCGGTTGGTGCGAGAGCGTGGCGACGCGGCGCGCCACGACGATGGCGACGCCGAGTGCGATCGTGAGAAGGGCAGAGGCGAGCAGCGTCGGTTGCGCGTCGATCGCGGCGACGACGGGACCGCCGGCGAGGGTGCCGAGCGCGGTCGACGGGATGGTGAGAGCGGTTCGCGTGGCGAGGACGCGGCTCAGCAGGTGTGGTGGGCTGCTGCGTTGGAACAACGCGACGCAGATTGCGGTGAACGGGCCATAGATCAAGCCACCGATCGCCAAGCCGAGCATGCCGGCCCAGATCGCGTGGGTGAGCGCGATCGGCAGGAGTGCGGCACCCCACCCGATGATGATGCCGACGACCACGCTGGACAGGCGGTGCTTCCGGAGCAGGCCGGCGCTCAGTCCGCCGACGACTGCCCCGATGCCGAACGCCGTCCAGTAAGCGCCGAGCAACGCGGACGACCCCTGCAGGTCGTGGGCGACGTAGATGGGCAGGGCAACTTCGACCGGCCCGTACAAGAAGAAGAACACGCACGTGACGGCGAGCAGACCGACCAGCCTGGGCTGACGCAGAATCGTGCGCCAACCACTGGTAGTCGTGCGATCGGGCGCAGCTGGGGTGGGCGCAGGTGAAGTGGTCCGTGCGGCTGCGGCTCCAGGCCGGGCAGCCATGCAACTGACAGCCAGGATCGCAAAGCTCAGTGCGTCGAGTCCGATCACCCAACCCGGGCCAGCGAGTGTGCTGACGGCACCGGCGAGGGCTGGGCCCACGACGATCGCGGCCTGAGTGAACGTCGAGACCAAGGCGTTACCGGCGATGCGGTCGCGGTCGGGCAGCAGTTCGGCGATCAGGGTGTAGCTGCCGGCGTTGCCCCACGCGTGCAGCAGTGACGAGATGGTGAGCAGCAGCACGTACCCCGGTGGGTTGAGCCGGTCGGCCACCGCGAGCACCGCAATCGTTCCCAGCGCCAACGCTCGCAGCGAGGCATCGAGAGCAACCAGGCCGGCACCGCTGAAGTGGCGGATGAACCGGCCGAACAGCGCGGCACCGAACGTTGCAGGCAGGCTGTATGCGGCGACCGCCGCGCCGGTCCACATGGCGGCCTCGTCTGCGGGGGCGATCTGAAGGGCGAGCCACGCCACCGCGACCATGCTCATGCCGTCGCCGAGTGCCGACGCTGCCATCCCAGGCAGGATCCGACGCAGCACCGGCTGGCGCAGCACCGGCTCGAACGATCCAAGTCGTGAGCGACGGAGCGCGGCGCCGGCGGCCGAGTGGCCTCGTACCTCACGGGGTGATCGCGGCCGTGCAGAATTCATGGCCACAACGCTACGAGGCCGGATCGACCGGGGCTTCTTGAATCCTGCTCGATCGGAGCGCTGCCGAGCGTTGGCGCCCACGCACGTGGTGTCGCCCGGCTACGTGCTGGACGGCTGCAAGGGGACCCGCCAGGAAAGCGCCATGCCGCTTGGTACCCCTGCGTGGACCACCAGCTTCCCACCAAGCCGTCGGGCGTTCTCTCGCAGTCGGTCGACGGCGGTGCCGCTGGACGGCTGTTCGGTTTTGCCGTCATCGCTCACTGTCAGGGAGAGCTCATCGCCAGTGACGTGGACGTTCACTTCGACGCTGCTCACGTCCTCGTGGGTGGCTGCGTTGGCGAGCGCCTCACGCACTGCCGACATGAGCTCGGACTCCACGCGTGCGGGTAGGCGGTGATCCAACAGACCGTGCACCACAAGCCGCGGCGTGAAGCCAAGCGACTTGCTCGCGGCATCGACTTCCTCCACGAGTTGTGCGCTCACGGGGTGCTGCCCTGACATCCTGCTCTCGCTGACGGCGAAGATGGCCGGTCCGATCTGGCGGATCGTCTCGTCGAGGTCGTCGATCGCAAGGCGCAGGCGTCGCTGCAGCTCGGATCGACCAGCCATCCCGGTCAGCACGTGCAGATGTGTGCCGATGGCGAACAGCCGGTTCAGGGCAACGTCCTGCAACTCCCTGGCGATCCGGTCACGATCTTGCATCACGAGCATCTCGGCCCGAGCCTGCTGCAGCGCCAGCGCCACCTGACCTGCGAACAGCTCCATGAGCGGCACCTCCTGGGTGGCGATCTCCTCGTACGGAGATCCGCGACGCCACCCCGCCACCATGACACCCAGCACCTGTCCCGCGGCGCACATGGGGAGATACATGCCCACACCGAGAATGGAGACTTTCTCGGCGAGTTCGCTCGGCGGGTTGTAGTTCGGATGGGACGTGATGTCCCGGCTCACGACGCCTTTGCCTGACCGCGCCACCTTCGTCCAGAGCGCTTGCTCGTTGTTGAACAGGATCTGACCAGAAAGGTTCTCGGTTCCCAAACCTTCGACGGCCTGGACGAGCGCCGCGCCCTCCGGATAGCGCGGATCAGCCAAGCTGATCGACACATAATCCGCAGCCGATACTTCTCGGAGCTTTCGTGCAACGAGCCGGAGTGTTTCGCGAGGGTTCGGTTGATGAAGCACCGCTCGAGTGACTTCCAATGCGGCTAGAAGCCACTTTTTAAAGCGGTCCTCTGATTCGTACCGAAGCTCAACGACCATGAAGCCCCCGACAGTACGACGAAGATATCGGCTTTTCGTGCCCTAAATGGTGCCCAAAAGGGTCGGGCTGTCTGCCAAATTCACATGGCGCACGCTGTACTCGCACATACGGATGGCCAGACATGGAGCGTACCAAGCTCCCCTACCGTTCTGAAGCACAGCGTGTAGGGCAATGAAATCGCCCGGCGAGCCGGTCTTGGACAAATTCGACGTCTGGTCGCCCTGGCGTAATCCACGGTGAGTGCGACGGATACGGCGATTTCACCGGCCTGCACCGGTACTCCCTCCGCGTCGGCGACGATGGTGGCTCGCCATGACACCGCTCGGACTTCGTCGCCGCCGTACTCACTCTCCCGTACGGCGACGACCGCACCAAGGGACGTCCGGACAGTCGAGCCAGCTGCTCGGCCCGCCGTCTGGCGTCCGCCATCGCCAGCTCCCGTGCCTGGTCGACGGCTGACTGCCTGTCGACCAGCTCGAGCCACGAATGCTCGATCTCGACGTGGTTGCCGCCAGCGGCAAGCAGACGTCGAAGGGTGGAGCCTGCGGTGTCGACGTCACGTACCAGAAGACGCAGGTGCTGACTGGCGCGGTACTGCGGAGGTCTGCTCTCGTGCATGCGCCACGGTGTGAGGTGGATCGTCGTGGTCTGCCGAACAGCGGCAGGGAGACCGGTCTGCTCCGCAGCTTGGATCACCGCCTGCATCGTCGTACTGGCCTGACTCATCGCTGTGTCGGGAGTGTCCGCGACGGCGACGGCGGCGAGCAGGAAAATGGCACGGTCTGGGGCGGCGTTGACGACGCCATGCCCTACGACCGAGATGCCGGTGAAGTGGGTGGCGAGGGTCGGGCTCCAGGTCATCGGCGCCTCGCCACGACCAGTCGACGCCGGCGAGCTTCCGCTGAAGCCGGTTCAGAGACTTGCAAACTGTTGATCGCTCAGCCTGATGTTCGCAGCCGCCATGTTCTCCTCCAGGTGGGCGACTGATGAGGTCCCTGGAATCGGGAGTATGACAGGGGAGCGATGCAAAAGCCAGGCCAGTGCGAGCTGAGCGGGTGTCGCTCCGGTCTGCGCGCTCAACGCGTCCAGCGGACCACCGGGTCGTGCGAGCCTTCCTGTTGCGATGGGGAACCACGGAATGAACCCGATCCCCTCGGCCTCGCAGTACTCGACGACCGGCTCGGACTGTCGGTTGGTCACGTTGTAGAGGTTCTGCACGGTGGCGATCTCAGCGTGCTGCCTTGCCTGTCGGATCTCGTCGACGGTCACCTCGGACAGCCCGATGTAGCGCACCTTGCCTTCCTTCTGGAGCTCGGTGAAGACACCCAGCTGGTCGGCGAGCGGCACGGTCGGATCGATCCGGTGCAACTGGAAGAGATCGATCGTGTCCACGCCGAGGCGGCGCAGGCTCATCTCAGCCTCCTGCCGCAGGTACTCCGGGCGTCCCAGGGGTACCCAGACGTTCGGCCCTGGCCGCACCAGGCCGGCCTTGGTGGCGATGACCAGATCGTCTGGGTACGGATGGAGCGCCTCCCGGATCAGCTCCTCCGAGACGTACGGGCCATAGGAGTCGGCGGTGTCGATGAGGTTCACGCCCAGCTCCACGGCGCGTCGCAGCACCCGGATCGCCTCCTCGTGGTCTCGTGGTGGCCCCCAGATGCCTGGACCCGTGAGCTGCATGGCGCCATAGCCCAGCCGGTTGACGGTGAGTTCACCGCCGATCGCGAATGTCGATGTCATGACGATCCTTCCTTCCAGGCAGCGGGCACTGGGAACGGGCTGCCACGTCCGCGCATGGACAGCGTGGAGCGTTTGGTACCAACCAGACCATCGTGGGTGCTGCGCAGACGCGCAGTATCTGAACGGGCACCCCTTCCCAGGCTATGAAAACGCGGTCGGGCATCGCTGCCGTTGCCTGGAATACCCGCAGATCACAAGAGGACAGTACGCAAAGAGCGAGCGCGCTCCGGCCCATCCATCCTGGTCGGGTATAGTCGGTACCCGGGTGTGCCGGGAAGTCTGGTCGGCTCTGTCGTGACGACGTACGACCACGAAAGGCTTCCCATGGCGGATATCCGAGTTGTGGTGGTGTCCGGCCGATGAGCGGCTGGATACCGGTCGCCGTGTTTGTCGTGGCCTACCTTTTGATCGTCCACGACAAGCTGCCGCGGTTCGCCGTCGCTCTTGCAGGGGCGGCCATCGTCACAAGCGTTGGCGTAGTCGGGGCGCACGACATCTTCTATTCCGAGCACACGGGTATCGACTGGAACGTCATCTTCCTGTTGCTCGGCATGATGATCATCGTCGGTGTGCTGCGGCACACCGGAGTGTTCGAGTACCTCGCGATCTGGTGCGCCAAGCGGGCGCGAGGTGCGCCGTACCGGCTCATGGTCTTGCTCTGCCTCCTGACAGCTGTGGCGTCCGCCCTTCTGGACAACGTCACCACGGTCCTGCTGGTGGCACCGGTCACGATCCTGGTGTGCGAGCGGCTCGGACTGCGACCGGTGCCATTCCTGGTCGCAGAAGTCCTTGCCTCCAACATCGGCGGTACGGCGACCCTGGTGGGCGATCCGCCCAACATCATCATCGCCAGCCGAGCCGGCTTCGGCTTCAACGACTTCCTCATCCACCTGGCGCCACTGGCGGCCCTGTTGCTCGTGGTGTTCTTCGTACTGGCCCGTGTGTTGTTCGCCAAGGACTTCACCGTCGACCCAGAACGTGTCGCCGCGGTGATGGAGCTGAACGAGCGGGAAGCCATCTCAGACCTCAAGCTGCTTCGGCGCAGTCTGGTGGTGCTGGCTGCGGTCCTCGCCGGTTTCGTCTTGCACTCGGTCCTTCACGTCGAGCCCTCGATCGTCGCGCTGCTGGGAGCAGGTCTTCTTGTGCTGGTCACTCAGCTATCCGCGAGCGCGTACATGGAGGACGTCGAGTGGGAGACCTTGCTGTTCTTCGCCGGCCTGTTCATCATGGTGGGCGCACTCGTCAAGGTGGGCGTCATCGATACGTTGGCGCGCCAACTCACTGCCGCGACGGGTGGTGACGCGGGTCGTGGCGTCCTCCTCCTGCTGTTCGGATCGGCGGTCCTCTCCGCGCTGATCGACAACATCCCGTTCGTCACCACGATGAGCCCGGTCGTCGCACAGCTCGTCGACTCCGGACCGCTCGCGGGGGAGCAGGTCTTGTGGTGGGCGCTTGCGCTCGGGGCGGACCTCGGTGGTAACGCCACGGCCATCGGCGCAAGCGCCAACGTCGTCGTCCTCGGCATCGCCAAGCGCAATGGGCACCCCATCAGTTTCTGGGAGTTCACGAAGTACGGGCTGGTCGTCGCAGGGGTCACGGTCCTGCTCAGCCTTCCCTACCTCTGGTTGCGTTACCTGCTGTGAAACTGGGTCGGACGCCTGGCTACGAGCGCTTGGCGCTCGGTTGGCTGGGATCGGGAGTCAGCTCAGCGCGCTGCCTGCCTTCCACGCCTTCCAGGGGACGTTCCAGTCGCCGTAACCGTTGCCGGTGACGGGCATCTGGTCGCCGTCCGGGCTCTTCACCTCGACCGGGTCACCGACGGTCGAGTGCTTCCAGAGCCATTCGGTGTTCTCGAGGTTCATGCCGACGCAGCCGTGACTCACATTTGCATAGCCGTGGGATCCGACGGACCACGAGGCATCGTGGATGAACTCTCCGGTCCAGGTGAGGCGCAGACCCCATCGGGAGGTGAGCTCGTATTCCTCCGGCGCTCCGATCGCCTCGTTGGTGAACAGCAGGTACTCCTGCTTTTCCAGGACGACCTTCGTACCGTTGCGGGTCTCCCAGCCCGGCATGCCACCGGTGACCGGAATGGTCCGGGCGAGCTTGTTGTCGATGTAGACCCGAGCGTGGTGGTCGACGAGGTCGACCTTCGTGACCACGGAGCGGTCGACGATGCGGAAGTTGCGTACCAGGTCTTCGGTTCCCCAGACGCCCTTGCCGGCGTCGACACCACGAAGCTTGGCGCTAACAGTGACCTGCGTCTTGGGCGGCCAGTACGTGCGGGGCCGGTAGTGGATCTCGCTGTCGCCGACCCAGCTCCAGGCTCCCTCGATCGGCACAGACGTCTCGACGTCGAGTCGTTTCTCCACGTCCACCTTGTTGGTGACGGGCGAGTCGAAGGACAGGACGATCGGCATGCCGACGCCTACTCGACTGCCCTGCTCGGGTGTGATCTTCGTGGCAAGCACCCGCCGGGGCGCCATGGTGCTGAACGTTTGCGTGACATGACGCGGCGCACCGTCTGGGTTGGTGGCGTTCACGCTGACTCGGTAGACGGTGTCGGGAGACAACGCCTCGAGTGACGTCCATCCGGTCTTGGCCGAGTTCAGCTTCCCTTTGACGGTACGCCCGTCAGGTGTCGTGACGCGTACTCGGGTGAGCGTGCTTCCGTCCGAAACCGAAACCTTGACGGGCGAATCCAACCGGACCCCGACCCGGTTGTCTTCCGGCGTGATCGTCACCTTCGTATCCCGGTCCCGGCCAGTCGACAGGCAACCAGCAACGAGGAGCGAGATGGTCAGAAGGAAACCGATAGTGCGTGCCGACAGAATCCACTGCCCCCGAAGTGCCATGTCGACAACCCCCGTAAAGCCAGTCCGGAAGGCCTGCACAGGCCTGCGGCGACTAAGACCTCGAGAACGAAACGTTGTTCCGGTCCGCGTCGACCGGACATGTGCACCACCAAAAGGTTATCCGCCAAAGGAGGGACCTCGGGTCCAGCTGCCGGAAGTCGCGGGAAGGAGGAATCAGCGAGAACTCCGAGTCCGGCCGATCTGTCGGGAAACGTCGGCTGCGCCGCTCGAACTGACCATGTGCCCGTCGCCTTGCCCCGAGGGTATGACACGCACGGGCTGCACCTCGTGCAGCTCGTGGGAGCGTGCTGGCCAGGCGCAAGCGGGACCGATGGTTCTGGACAACCTGCACGCTAGGCCCCAAGGTGGAGGCGTGGCAGGGTCAGTTCGCGAGGTAGGCCGTCCGGTCGTGGTGAGTGCGGACGACTCCTCGGCCGCCCTGGAGGCGGTGAGATGGGCGGCCGCCGAGGCCATGCTCCACGATGTAGCGCTTCGGGTGATTCACCCGTATGTCTGGCCGATGGTGAAGCTGCCGCCGGTTTTTCGCGGCATGGGTCCGGAAGGTGGGTTGCGTGCCCATGCTCAGCAGGTGCTTGCGGAGGCGGTGAAGACAGCCCGGTCGGTCGCGCCTGATCTCGACATCCAGGCAGAGATCCTGCCCGGGCTACCCGTAGCCCTGCTTCGGACCGAGAGTCGGCATGCGCTTTATGTCGTAGTCGGGGCGTCCCAGCAGACGTTGATGGCCGACGTCGTGGCAGGCTCGCCAACCGTCGAGCTTCTGGGCCAGTCCCATGCGCCCGTTGCAGTAGTGCGTGACACGCTATCGCCGGATCGCGACGCCGGGCTGGTGGTCGTCGGCGTGGATGGATCGGCGGTGTCCGGTGCAGCGGTGAAGGTCGCCCTGTGGGAGGCGGCTGTACGAGGGGCGAGGCTTCTCGCTGTCACTGTGACGTCGGCCGACCGCGGCAGGCAGGCTCGCAAGCTCCTAGGCCAGCAGCGCGACACGATTGCCGACTTCGGCGTCATCAGGGACGCGTTGACCGAGTGGCGTCGAGCCTACCCCGACGTGGCGATCGAAGAGCGCGTCGTCGCCGGCCATCCCGCCAAGGTCCTCATCGACCTCTCCCACGAGGCTGCGCTCCTCGTGGTGGGGAGCCGTGGACGAGGCGGTTTCACCGGACTGCTGTTGGGTTCGGTCAGCCAAACCTTGCTCTACAACGCCCACTGCCCGGTTATCGTCGTACCCCCGAGAAGTGTGACGGGGCCTTGGGGCGCTGTCACGGGTCCGGCGCGGGAGACGCCGACATCGGAGTCGGATCCGCCGCTCTCGGACGACCATAGGTGACCACGACGACCGGCACGTTTGTCGTACCGACCAATGGCGTGAAGGCATCGGAGGAAGTCGAAAGCCCACCGAACGTGGTCATGTCGAGGTGACAGGTGAGGCGTAGTTGAGCGCCAGCCAGAACGCGTCGAAGTTCCGAAGCCGATGACCCTCGGGGACGGTCACCTTCCGGTTCACGATCATCGGGACCCGTTGCTCGGTCAGGCCGCCGTGTGAGCGCAGCGGCCGGTCGAGGGTGGACAGGTCGTGCCGGTCGGCAGACGTGCCGAGCACGACATGCTTGTCGGCGATCACAGCGAAGTCGCCGATCCGCTCGTACGGAAGCTCGAACCTGCGACACGCCTCGGACCGCTCGACGACTTCGGCGACCCCCGGGAGACCGGCTATCCGTGCGGCAATGCTGTCGCGAGTGGCGTCGTCGACGTCCGCATCGACGTGCAGGAAGGCGAACGACCCCAGTGCGCCGTGGTGAACCGTGTAGGGATCGGTGATCGGGAGGACCACCCGGGTGCGCCCCGGGCCCAGCCAGTCGTCAAGCTGCTCTTGCAGATAGACGATCTGCGGTTTGCCGTCAGGTGTCGTCTTGGCGTTCATGCCGTGATCGGCCGTGATGACCAGGATGGCGCCAGTGGCGTCGAGCTCGGCGAAGTAGCGGTCGAGCATCGCGTAGAAGGCATCGGCCTGCGTGGTGCCCGGAGCGTACTTGTGCTGGATGTAGTCGGTGAGCGAGAGATACACAAGACGAGGTCCTCGCTCGCGCAAGAGCCGAACCCCGGCCGCCAGCACGAGCTCGCTGAGCTCGGCACTGTAGACCGACGGCAACGGCATGCCGACAAGGTCCAGGACGTCCGTGATGCCGTTGTCCTCGACTGTGGTGGCGTCGGCGCGTTCGGCCGAGAAACAGATGCCCTTCTGCAGTCCCGCACCGAGGAGCCGGCGCAGCTTGTCCTTCGCGGTCACCACGGCGACATCGACGCCGGCGTTCTCGAATGCGGCAAAGATGGTGGGCACCTGAAGGAACCGCGGGTCGTTCATCATGACCTCGGCGCCCTGCTCGGGGTCGTAGAAGTAGTTGCCGGGGATGCCGTGAGCCCTCGGGGGCACGCCGGTCACAATCGACACGTTGTTGGGGTTGGTGAACGACGGCATCGCACACTCTGCGATGAGATGAGTGCCCTGCTCGTGCAACGACGCGACGTATGGCATACGGCCAGCCGCCATGGCCTTTTCGTGATACGCAGGTTCGCTTCCGTCGATGCAGACGACGACGACAGGTTGGGTGGGAAAGGCGTACTCGCGTCCGTTGATCCGAAGCGGGCTCGTCATGGCACTCCTGAGTTGTTGGTCCTGCGTGAAGGCGGATCGTCAGTAGCTGATGCAGGCAGACCTCCACTCTGTGTAGAAGTCCCATACCTGGGGAGAGCACTCGGGAGGACCGTATTGTGACAGCTTGGTGCCGACATGCGGCAGGTGCGCGTAGGCACCGACACCCGGACGGTTCACATGCACCATGCCCGCCTCCAGGCGCTCGACCGCTTCCATCGCCCGGGAGAGGTCGCGCGTGAACACCGCCGCGGACATGCCGTACCGCACGGAGTTGGCGATCCGGACGGCATCATCGAAGCCGTCGGCGTCGACGACGGCGAGGACCGGGCCGAAGATCTCCTCCTGTGCGATCTCGCTGTCCCAGACGACATCGTGCAGCACGGTCGGCTGCAGGTAGTAGCCGCGTGGGACGCCGTCGACGACGCGTGATCCGCCAACCGCTACCTGCGCTCCGTCGCGCGTGGCCCGCTCGATCGCCGCGAGGCAGGCCGACATCCGCTCCTCGCTCACGACCGGGCACACGTCGGTGTCCGGATCGGTGCCCGGACCTACTCGCAGGGCCTTCACCCGCTGGACGATCCGCTCCAGCAAGTCGTTCTTGACCGCGACGTCCACGACGACCCGACTGGTCGCGCTGCAGCGTTGGCCCGCCTGCCCGTACGCCCCGAAGACGATCGCCTCGGCCGCCCGGTCGAGGTCGGCGTCGGCGAGGACGACGACCGCGTTCTTGCCGCCGAGCTCCAGCTGGGTCCGCAACAGCCTGGACGCGCCGGCGGAGTGGATCGCCTGGCCGACCGCCAGCGATCCGGTGAACGAGATGCCAGCCACCCGAGGATCGGCGACCAGGGCCTCGCCGGCTTCGCGGTCGCCCTGCACGAGGTTGAGCACGCCGTCTGGCAGGCCCGCGTCGTGAAAGACCTGGACCAGCAAGGCAGCCGTGAGCGGTGTGAGAGGCGATGGCTTGAGCACGGCGGTGCAGCCGGCGAGCAGGGCCGGTGCCACCTTCCACAGCGGGATGGCGAGCGGGAAGTTCCAGGGCGTGATCAAGCCGACCACGCCGATCGGCACGCGGCGGGTGAGCGCGAGCGTCCGTGGGTCCTCGGCGGGAGTGTTCACGCCGTTGAGCCTGCGGGCCTCACCCCGTGTGAAGTCGAGGATCGCGAGCGAGCGTTTGACCTCGCCCTGGGCCTCTGCGATCTGCTTGCCTTGCTCACGGGTGATGACCTGGGCGAACGCATCGGCTCGCTCGGCGAGGAGAGTCTGGGCGCGGGCGAGGAACTCGGCCCGCTCGATGGGCCCTCGTGCTCGCCAGCCAGGCGCCGCGTCATGGGCCGCCTCCGCCGCTGCGGCGACGTCCGCGGCGCCGGACTCGGCGAACTCTCCCAGTATGTCGGTGACATCCGCAGGGTTGACGTTGGGCCGGGTCGCACCCGAGCGCGCGGGTCGCCAGCTGCCCCCGACGAAGTTGCGCCGGAGATCGGGGTCGTCCATGCTCGCTATGCCGTCGTTCACGGTGTCACCTTCCCCGTCCTGGTCTTCCTGTGGTGGGAACGTCACTGCGCCGCCTCCGTGAGATCGGGCCGGATCAGAACCCGCGGGTACCGGCCCGTCTGCATCTGGCGAAATCCCTCGGCGGCGGCTGAGAGCGGCAGCGGGGGAGAGAGCAGCCGATCCAGGTTGAGGTCGCGGCCGTGAGCGAGCAGCCAGTCCACGCCGCGACGGAAGTCGTCGATCGTGTAGTTGTGTACGCCAGACACGGTGATCCGGCGGGTCACGAGCAACGCAGGGTCGATGGACGCCGTGGACTGGCCCGGGCTGACCGAGCCAGCCGCCACCACGCGGCCACCGATGTCGGTGGCGTGCAGGGCCTCGACGAATGCCGTGGCACTTCCTGAGGCTTCGACCACCACCGGAAACGGCTCGGCGTCGGGGTGGGCGGCGGTCGCGCCGAACTCTTCCACGATCGCGAGCCGTTCGGCCGAGGGCTCTCGGACCTGGACGATGCAGCCCAGGCTGGTCAACATCGCCGCACAGTACGCCCCAACGGCTCCGGCGCCGAAGACGAGAACCCGGGTCCGGGGAGCAAGCGGGCCAGCCGCCGCGATGATGGCACCCGCTGTGGCGACCGCACATCCGGCTGAGACGACGACGGAGTCGCTCAGGCTGTCTGGGATGCGGACGACCGGAACGCCGGGGAGCAGCCTCACCCCGGTGGCCAGCGTGCCGGTCGCATGGGGCGGTTTCAACACCGATTCGTGGCCGTACTTCACGAGGGAGCGGCATTTCATGGGGAGCCCGGCAGTGCACCGGTCGCAGCTGCCACATGAGCTGAACAACGCGAACACCACACGGTCGCCAGGCCGCAGCGTGGCACCGCGGAGGTCGACCACGTCGGGATCGACGTCGGTTATCCGGCCGACCCCTTCGTGTCCGAGTGCCGTCCGCTCAGGCGTCTCGCGGTGGCCGAGCACCGTGTGCAGGTCCGAACCGCAGATGGCGGCCGACGTGATGGCCACATCGATCTCTCCTGGGCCGCGCGGGGGCAACTGGAGGCGCTCGATCGTGACGGCACCCTTGTCGTACACCGCGAGTGAGATGTCGACCTGTGTCTGCGCCGTACTCGCCCCCATTCGCTGCTCCTCTACTGCCAGGCAACAGGTGACCGCATGCCGGGTGGAAGGCGGTCACCGCAATCCGAGCCTTCCGTTGGGAGCACGACGTACGCAATGCGCAATCGCGAATAGCCCAATACTGGGCGACAACCGTAGGGCAAGGGGTCGGCGAACCCCTCGTGAACCGGACAGAGCCCGCGCCAGCGCACCTGTCAAGGATGTGCGCAAGGCTCATCACTCAACCTCGACCGGGAAGCGTTGGGACGGCTCAGTCTCGATCCTGATGGCGCGCGGAGCGGCGCAGATGCTCGATGAACGCCCGTGCAGCAGGCGTGAGGTAACGCTGCTGGGAGTAGAGAAGGTAGAACGAGTGGTAGAGGCGGTGGCCCTCGAGGTTGCACATGCGTACCGAGCCTGCCTCGAGCCACGCTCGCGCCGACCGCTCAGGGACCAACGAGACGCCGAGACCGGCTGCGACCGCCTCGTTGACCGCGGTTGTGCCGCCGAGTTGCGCCACGAAGTCCGTGCCGGACGATACGAGATCGAGGACCTCACGCATCTTCGCGAGGGTGAGCGAGCCGTCCTCGCGGGCGACCTTTGGCAGCTTCGCCAGGGTCTCGACGGGCAGCGGGTCGGGGAGATCGAGATGTGAAGGATAGATGACGATGAGGCGCTCACGGTAGAACGGCTCGGCGGTGAGGTTGCCGTTGTCGGGCTTGCGTGGGCTGATGCCGATCTCGACCTCGTCCAAGCTGAGCCACTCCAGCACGTCTTCGGTGTTGCCGACCCGGGCGTGCACAACGATTTCCGGCGAATGCTTGTTGAAGCTGGAGATCAGCTCGGGAAGGACGTGGTTTCCGGCGCTTTCGGTGGCGGCGAGCTGGATCGTGCCGCAGTGCAATCCTTTGAACTGCTGGGCGACCTGTTCCAGCTCCTCGAGATCGTCCAGGATCTTCTCGATCCGCTCGCGAAGCACTTCGCCGGCCTCGGTGAGCGCGATCCTGGGATGGGAGCGTACGAAGAGCGGGACGCCGTAGTGGTCCTCGAGCCTGCGGATCTGGTTGGAGACGTACGGCTGCGACGTGTAGAGCTCCCGAGCGGCGCGCGAAAACGACAGGTTGCGCACCACCGCTCGGAAAAACTCCAATTGCTGCAGCGTGACGCCCACATGAGGAAGTTTACGGGCGTGTCAAGCGTGAACTGACCGTCAAGAATGCCTGGGCCGTGCCTGGCCAGCTGGCCAAAGTCGCCGTATTCGGTGATCTCTTATGCATGCATTGCTAATCGCGTATTGATAGTCGATCACGCTGGCCCTAGCGTGTGGCCGCATTCTCACAACAGAGCTCGTATGGCGCTGGAGGCCCAGATGGCTGTATGGCGTGTCATGACCCGAACGGCTCTCGTCTGCAGCCTGTTGGTGGCCGTGGGGGGTACAGCACTGTCGACGCCATCGGTTGCTCGCGAGAGATCACCGAGCCCGGACGTACGGATCAGCGAGATAGCCAACGGTGGACCCGGCGGTGGCGTCGACGAGTTCATCGAGATCGCCAACTTCGGCGTGGCGATAACCGGTGAGGCGAGCGACTTCATCACGGCTGCGCGTACCCCCAAGGCAGCCAACGCGACCCAGCCCGATCCGGGCATCCAGCCCAGCGACGTGCTGATCAGCGAGCTTGCGAACGGCGGACCGGGCGGTGACTCCGACGACTTCGTCGAGCTCGCCAACGCCGGCCACGCGCCTGTAGACGTGAGCGGATGGCGCGTCTACCGCTGCTCGGAAACCGGGCGACGGCTGACGAGCTACCTGCAGGGGACGTTCCCGGCTGGGACCGTGCTGCAGCCGGGCGAGGTCGCGGTGGCGGCGCACACGTCGGTGCAGCTGCCCTCAGACGTGCCCACCGTGCGTTACCAGACTGACCTCGACGAGCTCGGTTTCGGTGCCATGGTGGAGGACGCGAGCGGGCAGATCCGGGACGCGGTGGGCGTCTACGAGACCGACGGCTACCACCAGCAGCCGACGGACAGCCCGTGTACGCGGGGACGGGCGTTGCCGAACCGGCTGGACTACGGGTTCGGCGAAAGCTACCAGCGACACGACGACACGGGCGACAACGCTGCCGATTTCGTCCGCGCGCCACGTACGCCGGGCGAGCACACGCCACCTGACCCGGACGACTTCCCAGAGGACCTGTCCGAGCTTCCGGACGCCGACGTCGAGTCCGACCCCTTCCGGTTCGGGGCGGTGCGGATCAGCGAGTTCGCACACAGCGGTCCGGCCGGTCACATCGACACGTTCGTCGAGCTGGCCAACTACGGCGACGCTCCCGTGTCGCTCGACGGCTGGAGCATCCACCACTGCACCAACGACGGCCGGCGACACCCGCAGCCGATGATCGCCGACCTGGGGCCGCACACTCTCGATCCGGGCGAGACCTTCCTCGCGGTGCGTGAGGGCTCGCCGTTGCACCAGGCCGGCGAGTTCGACGCGACCTACACCGTGGACCTGGGTGGCAGCAGCCAGGGCACCGGACGGATCCAGACGGTGAACTTCGGGCTGATCGTGTACGACGCCCAGGGGAAGGCGGTCGACAGCGCGGGAGTCGACACGAGCGGGACGACAGCCGTGACGCCGTACAACGCGTGCGCCAAGGGGACCTTCCTGTCCAACCTGGCCGACACCGAGAAGGGCGACAGCTGGCAGCGGTTCCAGGCGACCGGCGTCGACGCGTTCGACTTCGTCCACGCCCCACGCACACCCGGGGAGGTTCCGGACGACCTGCGTCATCCCGCAGATCTGCCGGAGGAGGAGCTGCGACCCGTCACCGTCGACCCGAAGCCACGCGCCCTGCCACCCGCGGTGCTGCTCTACACCGCCCGCCAGTCGGTCCACGGCTTCTCGTTCGACTCGGACGCTGTCTCTGCGGACTCTGGCGGCATCGTCGGCACGCTCGGGAAAGCGACCGTCGCGATCGGGGTGGTCGCGGTCGCCACTCTCGCCGCGTCAGCCGCCTGGACGGCAGCTCGGACGAGGCTGGGTCGGCGATGAACGGCATCGAGGCCGAGTTGCTCCGGATCTTCGACAGTGCCGTGGCGGCACCGGTGGCACTGGTGTTGTCCGCACTTGTGGGCGCAGGACATGGACTGGCACCCGGGCACGGCAAGAGCATCGCGGCCGGCTACCTGGTCTCGGAAGAGGCGCGGTACGGGCGAGCGGTCGCGTTGGCTCTGATCGTCGCCGTGATGCACACGGCGTCGGTCGTGGTGCTCGGGGTTCTGTGGTGGTTGACCGTCGACGTGGCGTCCGTACGCCTGGAGGCCGTCACGCGCTGGATCCAGGCCGCGATGGCGTTGTGCGTCGTCGTGCTCGGCACCATCCTGTTGCGCCGCCGATGGCGGGAAAGCGGATCCGGTCACGCGCATCGGCACGTGACCGGCAGGTCATGGCTCGAGGTGTGCGCCGCTGCGGCGGCTGGTGGACTTCTGCCATCCCCGTCGGCATTTCTGGTCCTGGTCAGTGGGCTCCTCTCGGGCCGGGCCGGACTAGCGCTCGCGATGGTCGCGATGTTCGGGTTGGGCCTTGCGGCTGTGGTGCTGGTCGTGGGAAGCCTGACGATTGCCGGCCGGACCCGATTCGCCCACTCGTCACGCCCCAGCTGGCGGAAAGTTCACCAGCTCGCGCCGCTGCTCGGTGCGGCCGCGGTGGTCGTGGGTGGCTGTGTGTTGCTCTGGTCTGCGGTATCCGGTCTCGTGGCCCTGACGTAGCAAGGGAACGAACGCGCCTGCTGGCCTGAGCCGAGCGATCAGGACGTGGGCTATCGGCCTATACCGAAGCGGAGATTGTGGTGGCAGGCGTGCGTGCGGTGTACTGCCGCACAGGTGATTCGTTCGTACGCATGCAAACCATGCGTGTGGTCGACTGCAAAGGGCGATGACTGGTGAGCAGTGCCATTGCTGAGCACGTGGTGCTCGTCGACATCGACGCCTTCGACCCGAGCTACCTCGACCTTGCCGAGACTCCGACGCTCGACGGGCTGATCGAGCAGGGCGCATTCGGCATCGCCTGTGGGGTGTTCAAGTCCTTCTCGACCCCTGCCCGCAGCACGCTCATCACGGGCGCCTGGCCTGACGTTCACGGCAACCAGGCCTACTACTACGACCCGGAACGGCATCTCGCGATCGGCCAGGAGCGTCCGTACGAGAACCCGAATGCAACGCCGCTCGCTGCTGAGACTGTGGCGCAGGTGATGGCGTGCGAGGGCCGCACGGTCATTGGGGTCGACTACAACAGCCTGTGCCAGTACGGGATCTCGCCTGACGATCCGGACCATCTCCTGGTCACGACCGGCGCTGACTGCGTTGAGCGCATCGACGTAGCGATCGATCTGCTGCAGCGGCGTCGACCTCACCTGCTGGCGATCTACCTGAAGGACGTCGACGACCTCGGCCATCGCGAAGGTCCAGACAGCGTGAACATGCCAACCCTCGTGACGCGGCTCGACCAGCAGATCCGACGACTCGTGCAGGCGTGTGATGCGGCGGGTGTATCCGATGACACCGTGCTCGTCGTGGTGAGCGACCACGGTATGGCCCGCATCGCCGAGCCCATCCTGCCTGACCTGATCCGTGAGCTCGACCGCACCGGCTTCTCGTGGGAGGTGGTACGTGAGTGGAGCAGTCCTACCACTGACGCCGACATCGTGGTGGTGGCGACGTCGCGCAACGCCGACCTCACGTTGCGCGGGCGCGCGCAGGATGCAAGCCGAGAAGTCGCAGCGGCGGCTCGCCGGTTAGGACGCCGGGTCGTCGTGCACGAGCGCGACACGCTGAAGGGTCTCTATGCGACGGATCGGATCGGTGACGTCGTCGTCGAGGCCGTTCCGCCGTACCACCTGAGCCCTGACACCGGCCGCCCGGCCGGGGGAGGCCATGGCGGCACTGCTGAGAAGGACGTCGCCTTGATCGTCTCGGGTCCAGGAATTTGTCCGGGTGCCCTAGCCGATGCGCATCTGGTTGACGTCGCACCGACGATCTGCGCTCTGCTCGGCATCCGTACACCGAAGGACGCGTCGGGCAGGGTGCTGCACGAGCTGTTCGGCGAATGAGCGGATAGCAGTTGTCGAGAGCGACGAAAGGTCGAGGCGGCGAGCGGATCAGCCGCCCGTGGTGCCGTCGAGTCGTTCGCGAATCAGGTCTGCGTGACCGTTGTGACGGGCGTACTCACCGATGAGGTGCAGGTAGATGAACCGCAGCGACGCCTTCTCACCGTTCAGCAGGAACGTGTCGTCGAGCCTGGCATTGGACGCGATCTCGTCGGCCTGACGCATCTCCTCGAGCAGGCGCGCATAGTCTTCCTCCGCCCGGGTCGGGTCGAGGTCTTCGAAGTCGGCGTCCTTGCCCTTTGCCACGTCGTACATCGGCGGTAGCTGCTGGCCAGCGAACTTCTCACGGAACCAGATGCGCTCGACCTTGGCCATGTGCCGGATGAGCCCGAGCAGGGAGAGATTGGACGGGGGAACTGTGCGCTGCGCGAGCTGCTCGCCAGTCAGTCCGGCGCACTTGTGCAGCAGCGTCGCGCGGTGCCAGGCGAGATCGCTCCGCAGCATGGTGAATTCATCGGCGGTGAACGAGCCAGTGGGACGGGTCGTCTCCGGCGCTGTCCAGGTGGTCATTCTGGCCATTATGACGGAACCGGCTGGCGGGTCATGGTGTGCGTATGCTCGGACTCATGCCGACGGTCACGTTGCGGCCCGCGACGGCTGACGACAGCGAGTTCTGTTTCCAGCTGCACAAGGCGGCGATGGGTGAGTACATCGACGCGATCTGGGGCTGGGATGACACAGTCCAACGGAGGTTTCACGACCGTGCCTTCGCTGAAGATGGCTGGCAGATCGTCGTGGTCGACGGTGTCGACGTCGGCATGCTCCGCGTCGAGGAGCGGCCCGAGGAGGTCTATCTCGCGCGGATCGAGATCCATCCAGACCATCAGGGACGCGGAATCGGCACGGATCTCATCGCCGCGGTGCAGGCACGGGCGCACGCGCGCGGACGAGATGTCGTCCTCGACGTGCTTGATGTCAACACACGTGCCCGGTCCCTCTACGAACGGCTCGGCTTCCGTGAGGAAAAGCGGCACGGCGACAACAATGTCAGGATCATGATGCGTTCCCGGCCGAGCTGACCGTGGCGTACGAGAGCACTCACGTACCGCGTTCCTGCGAGTCAAGCGTCAGGATCTCAGCCGTGAGCGGCGGCACGAATCAGACCGCCGATCACCTCGCGGATCCGACTGGCGGCATCCTCGGGATCGGGCTCGTCCGCGTCCAGCCAGGCGATGATGGCGTCGACGGCAAGCGTCGGTGCGAGCTGTGCCGCCCACTTCGCCCAGCGGCGGTCGGGAATCATCTCGGCCAGTTGACGATGGGCGAGGCGCACGGCCTGGTCGTGGAACCGGTCCATCCAGTCACGGAACTCGGGTTCCCTGGCGGCATGGTGGAAGAGAAGCCGAAACCCCGCAGGATCGGCCCGTGCGGCGGAAAGCAACGCGTTGATGCTCGCGTCCGTGAACTCCCCGTCGCCTACCGCCTCGATCAGCCGATCACACATCCGATCGAGCACTGCGCGGTAGAGGTCCGCCTTGGAGTCGAAATGGCGGTAGAGGATGACGCGGCTGACCCCAGCTTCGGCGGCTACATCGTCCAGGCTGGTGCCCGCGAAGCCGCCATGGGCGAAGGCGTGAGTAGCCGCGGCGAGGATCTGCTCGCGACGTTCTTCGCGCCGTAGCCGGCGTCCCGTCGCCGCGGCGGGTCGCCCGCGGGCGCCATCTGGACGTTCTCCCACAGTCACCGGCTACCGACTCTTTCCATGCGCCTGGTCGCGCACGATTGTTGACGCTAGAGTATACAACTGCCTCTTGTTTACGTTAGTGTGTACTTTTGTGAGTAGACATGAGCAGGAGATCCGGCACCCGATCTTCGCCAGGCTCTATGCCGTCGCGAGTCGGGCGATGGAGCAGGGCGGGATGGCTGATCATCGCCGCCGATTCCTAGGCGACGTCGCCGGTCGGGTGCTGGAGATCGGAGCGGGGAACGGCCTGAACTTCTCGCACTATCCGGCCATGGTCACGAGCGTCCGTGCGGTCGAGCCCGAACCACACCTGCGGACGTCGGCTCGCCGCGCGGCGGCGCAGGCGCCGGTCCCGATCACCGTCGTCGCCGGAACCGCCGAGCACCTTCCTGCCGCGGACGACGAGTACGACGCGGTCGTGGTCTCACTGACCCTGTGTTCGGTCGCCGACCAAAGCCGGGCTCTCGCAGAGATCGGACGCGTGCTTCGCCCCGGTGGCACGCTCCACTTCCTGGAGCATGTTCGCGCCGAGGGCGCGGCCCTTCGCCAGATCCAGCGAGTGGTCGACGCGACCTTCTGGCCGCTGGTCTTCGGTGGCTGTCACGCAGGCCGTGACACCGTAGCCGCCATCGTCCGGAGCGGCTTCACGATCGACCGTCTGCATCACTTCGTCTTTCCCGACTCTCGCGTTCAGCTGCCCACGTCTCCACACGTCGACGGCGTGGCGATCTGGAAGGGAACCGCATGATGACCACGACGACAGGCAGCGTTCGCGCCGTGACGACCCACGCCGGTGATCCGGCCTGGCAGGTCCGTGGTTACGACCTCGTGAAGCAGTTGCTCGCCGATCCGCGCTTGGGGAGGTCGCATCCTGAACCAGACAAGGCGTCCCGCTACTCCGAGTCGGTGATCTTCGGTCGCCCTACGCCGTCCACTCCGACCGAACGCGAGGATCATCAGCGGATGCGGCGGCTACTCACCCCGTCGTTCTCAGCCCGCCGGCTGGCCGCTCTCCGGCCTCGGGTCGAGACGATCGTCGAGATGCTGCTGGACGAGATGTGCCAGCAGACGCCTCCGGTCGACTTCCACGCACACGTGTCGTTCCCGCTGCCCGCCTATGTCATCTGCGAGCTCCTCGGTGTCCCGGTCGAGGACCGGGAAGACTTCCGTCGGTGGTCCGACGACGCCGCCGACATGAACGACGAGAGTCGGTCCATGGCCGGACTGGCTGCGCTGTGGACGTACATGCGAAAGCTCGTCGAGCAGAAGCGTGCCCAACCGGGCGAGGACGTCATCTCCGACATCGTCCACGCCGAGGTTGCGGGGAAACCGGTCTACACCCTGGACGAGGCGGCCATGTTGGCTGCCGGACTGCTGTTCGCCGGTCATGAGACGACGGTCGCCGCGATCGACAAAGGCGTGCTGCTGCTCGTGACCAACGGTGCCCAACGCCGCACTCTGCAGGATGACCCGGGTCTTGTCGCAGGTGCCGTCGAGGAGATCCTCCGGATGCGCTTTCCGGTATCGGCGTACGACACGAACGCTGCCATCGGCCTTCCGCGCTACGCCAACGCGGACATCGAGGTGTGTGGTGTCCGCATCAAGGCCGGGGACTTGGTGCTGCTCGACTTGCAGGACGCCAACCTCGACCCGCGACGCTTTCCCGAGCCATGTGAGTTCGACATCTCCCGGCGGGAGAACCCGCATCTGACGTTCGGCCACGGACGCTTCTACTGCATCGGGGCGCCTCTGGCGCGACTGGAGCTGCAGGTGCTGTTCGGTCGGCTCTTCCAGCGGCTGCCGAGGCTGCGGCTCGCGACGAGTCCGGAACACCTTCGGCCGCGCAGCCACCTGCTGACTGGCGGGCTGGCCGAGCTGCCGGTCACCTGGTGAACGGGTGAAAGCTTCTAGGCGTGTGGTGGGCCGCCCCGGTACGGCGGGAGCACGCGGGTCTGCTCGGCGGAGACCCAGCGCGGATCGGGGTGAGGGTGACCCGGCTGGGCCGGACGGAGATACATCCACTCACCGTCCGCGCGGCGTTCCCGGCGTTCCACCCGACCGACCACCCACCGCTCGCGGCCGTCGGCGTCGACGCCGGCGAAGTACTCGACCAGCTCCTCGTTCGGCGGGCCGGAGTAAGGACCCCGTGAGGGCCCGGCGTACGCAGGCGGTCCTGCGGGTGGGCCGTATCCCTGGCCGCGGCCCCTGGGCGGTGGGGGCGGCGGGTCGTCCGGTGGCGGAGCCGGTTCGTACGGCTCGTCGGCTGCGAGCGGGCGTCGCGCCTCGGGTCGGCGGGTGACCACGCTCCGGTCAGGTCGCGGGGCGAAGAGTACGAGCGTGACGACCAAACCGACGGCACCCGCGATCATGAGAATCCATCCGACCGTCTCGATGTCGATGCCGATGAAGTCGACCTCCCGAAGCGGGAGCTCGAGCGCAAACACCAAGATGGCGCCGATGGCGATCAGAGCGAGACTGGCGCCGATTCCCATGGGACCCACCTCGAGCACATAGCTGATCGATTCGTCCCCGTGAACGCTGCCCGGCTCATGCCGTCCGGACAGACTAGGACAAAGCCGGCCGGAGCACAAAGCGTGGCTGTCACGACACGTGGGTGCAAGGATGAGCATTCGTACGCCCAGCTGTGCCCGATCGGCAGCGGGAGACGAAGCGGAGAGCGAGGTCATCGCCGTGGACGACCTGGTCGACTTTCTCGGCATCGATGCGTTTCTCACCGAGGAGGAGCGGGCGAGTCGCGATCTCGTACGCCGGTACGGCGACGAGCACCTGCGCCCGAACGTGGCCAGGTGGTTCGACCAGGAGATCTCCCGAAGTGAGGCACGTGACGTCCTTCGTGGCCTGGCAGGGATCGGCCTGCTGGGCATGCAGCTCTCGGGCTACGGGTGTGCCGGTGCCGGCCCGGTGAGTTACGGCCTCGCCATGCTCGAGCTCGAGGCTGTCGACTCCGGTCTTCGCAGCATGGCGTCGGTCCAGGGCTCGCTCGCCATGATGGCGATCCACACGTTCGGCTCCGAGGAGCAGAAGAGTCGCTGGCTTCCGGGCATGGCGAGCGGTGAGGTGATCGGGTGCTTCGGGCTCACCGAGCCGGACGTCGGAAGCGATCCGGCGAGCATGCGGACGGTCGCTCGCCGATCCGGCAGCGACTGGGTCCTCGACGGGACCAAGATGTGGATCACGAACGGCGGGATCGCCGACATCGCCGTGGTGTGGGCCCGCACCGACGAGGGAATCCGCGGTTTCGTCGTACCCGCGGATTCTGCGGGCCTCACGATCAACGACGTCCCACGCAAGATGTCGATGCGCGTGTCGATCACCTCCGAGCTGGTCTTCGATGGCGTACGCGTCCCGCAGGACGCGCTGCTGCCGGGAAGTCGTGGCCTTCGGTCGGCGCTGGCATGCCTCAACGAGGCACGGTTCGGGATCGTCTTCGGTGCGATGGGTGCGGCGCGCGATGCGTTCGCCTGCGCACGCAGCTACGCGATGACGCGGCAGCAGTTCGGGCGCGCCATCGCCGGCTTCCAGCTCACCCAGGGCAAGCTCGCCGACATGCTTGTCGAACTGGAGAAGGGCATTCTGCTCGCGGTCCATCTGGGCCGGTTGAAGGAACGAGGGCTGCTGCAGCCGGCCCAGGTGAGCTTCGGCAAGCTCAACAACACACGCGTCGCGTTGGACATCTGCCGTACCGCTCGGACGATTCTCGGCGCCAGCGGAGTCACCCTGGACTACCCGGTCATGCGGCACGCCAGCAACCTGGAGTCGGTCGTGACGTACGAGGGGACCAGCGAGGTCCACACACTCGTCCTCGGCCAAGCCCTCACCGGCCTCGACGCCTTCCGCTGACCGTGGGGCTCGACAATGACCACGGTTACGTCGGGCTCGACAATGACCACGTTACCTGGGGTCTTTGCCTCTTTCCGGGGGATACATGGATCGGAAAGGTGGAGAACGCCGCGGCAGGTGAAGCGGGCTTGGTGATCGTACGCCAGCCGCCGGGCGGAACCCGTTGCCCGAGCCGTACGACAGCCGGGCGGAACCCGTTGCCCGAGCCGTACGGGATGACACCTAAGCTCCAGGGCGTGGGATCGATTGCGTACGAGCTGGTCATCTTCGACTGCGACGGCGTCCTCGTCGACAGCGAGCCGATCGCGATCCGCATCGACGCGATGCTCTTCGCGGAGATGGGATGGCCGCTGTCCGAGGACGAGATCGCCCGCCGATACGTCGGCCGGACCGCGGAGTTCATGCTGGCCGATCTCGCCGTGCACGTCGGAAGACAGGTTCCTCCCGAGGTGGAGGAGAAGTACAACCGGCTCTACCGCGAGCTGCTCGAGGCAGAGCTCCGCCCAGTGGATGGCGTGGTCGAGGCACTCGACCAGATCGACACGACCACGTGCGTCGCCTCGAGCGGCAGCCACGAGAAGATGCGCTTCACGCTCGGCATCACGGGCCTGTACGAACGCTTCGAAGGCAGGATCTTCAGCGCGACCGAAGTGGCGCACGGAAAGCCGGCACCGGATCTCTTCCTCCACGCGGCAGCTCGGATGGGCGTGGATCCCTCAGCCTGCGCAGTCGTGGAAGACAGCCAGTACGGCGTGGAGGCGGCACGCGCGGCCGGAATGGCCGCGTTCGGCTACACCGGCGGCGTCACGCCCGCGGAGCGGCTGGACGGTCCAGGGACCGTGCTCTTCTCCGACATGCGTCAACTCCCCAAGCTTCTGAGCTCCAGCTGACGCCAGGAGCAGAGGACCGCCCGGTCCGTCACTCCTCGAGCAGCGGTACGAACACCCGCATCGCACCCGGCTCCCGATTGGCCCACGCGTAGTAGGGGACAGCCGTGATCGTCGCAGGTCGGGTTGTCGGCGACCGTCGAGGATCGAACGCTCGATAGAGCGGGCCGGCGTCCGGCTCGATGGCGTGGGCTTGCGTGCTGAGCGTCATCACGCCGGTGAGCAACGAGGTGTCAAAGCGTTCCCGCCAGTCTTCACGACCGGACACCCAAAGATCTTCCACGGGTACGTCGTGATCGACCTGCTCGACGCAGTAGACCAGGGGACCTCTGGTGAGCGCGACCCGGCGATGAAGTGAAGCGACGCGGGGATGTGCCGAGACGTACCGCACAGGCAGGTCGAAGCTCAGCTCCACGACGTCGCCCGGCTGCCACATCCGGCGGATCTCGAGATACCCGCTGCTGGTGACGGTCGCCGCATGGTCGATCGGCTCGCCTTGTACGGTCACGCCCGCGAGCTCGGCTCGCACCGGAACCGGCAGGAAGAGGGAGAACTCGCGCGGCTCCGCCGGCGTCACGCGAAGCTCGACCCGGCCGTTCCAGGGAAGCTCGGTCGCGAGCTCGATCCCGATCACGCCACCGTCGGGAATCTCGATCTCTGCCTGGTTTCCGACGTAGAGCTGGACCCAGATGCCGCGCTCCGACGTCGTGTAGAGGTAACCCGGAAGCGATGCCAGCAGGCGCGCGATGTTCGGCGGACAGCACGCGCAGTCGAACCACGGCCGCCGCCGGTGCCGACCGGAGTCGGCAAGCGGGTTCTGGTAGAAGAACTCCGTGCCGGAGAGCGAGAGACCGGGCAGGACCGCGTTGTAGAGCGCGTTCTCCAGACACTCACGGAATTCCGCCTCGCCGGTGAGGAGCAGCATGCGCCAGGCGAAGAAGATGAGCGCGATGCCGGCGCAGGTCTCGTTGTACGAGCGGTCCGGAAGCTCGTACGCGTCGCCGAAGGACTCCCCGTCCCACCGCGCACCGACCCCGCCGGTGACCGCCATCTTGTGTCGGGTGAGATCCGACCACAGTCGATCGACCACGCTACGCAGTTCCGGATCGTCGGTTTCGAGGACGACGTCCGCTGCCGCTGCATAGAGGTAGAGGGCGCGCACCGCGTGACCGGTCACGAACTCCTGCTGTCGTAGCGGTGCGTGGTCGAGGAGGTACTCGTTGCCGCCCAGGACGCCGCGCCCACGCGAGTCGAGCTGCCACTGCGCGAGTCGCAGCCACTTCGGCTCCTGCGTCGTCCGGTAGAGCTCGACCAACGCCATCTCCAGGCAGGGATGGCCGCACGCGCCGGGCACGCGGTCGGGAGTAAACCGCGCGTAGACGTGCTCGCACGCTCGGATCGCGACGTCGAGGAGGGACGGTTCACCCGTGACCCGGTAGTGGGCGATCGCGGCCTGGGTGAGATGACCGAGGCAGTACATCTCGTGGAGGACGGGGAGATCGGTCCACCGCTCGCCGACACGATCGACCGAGAAGTACGTGTTGAGGTAGCCATCCCGGTCCTGAGCGGCCGCGAACAGTGCGACCAGATCGGCGATCTGCTTTTCCAGCTGCGGATCACGAGCGCTGCCCAGGGTCCAGGAGGCCGCTTCGGTCCACTTGTAGACGTCGGAGTCGGAGTAGTAGCGGCCGTGGAACGGCTCGTCACTGCGCGACTCTGCGGCACGGCGGAAGTTCTCGAAGGCGCCAGTCGTCTCGCACTGTGCGTGCTGTGCTGGAAGCGTCACCGTACGGTTACGTTCCAACCGAGCAGACCAGAAGTCGTCACGAATCCGGACTGCGCTGACACCGACCGGCCGGAGCCGGGCATGAGGACTGCGGGTTGTGTCGACGATCGGTGTGTGACGAGTTGGCCCTACGCCAGTGGCCTTGTCACCGACGACTTCCTGATTGAACGCGGTCACCTGTCCTCCCCTCCGCCGTACGACACTCTCTCACGCACGATGCAAGGAAATCTTGCTGGGTACGACCACGGCCGGGGAGGCCATCCAGCCAACGGAACGTCCGAGCCCGGGTTGTGGATCGTGTGGTACATATGGTCGGGCCGTCCTCACCGACGAGGGGAATCGCAAGCGAGATCGGCACCATTCACCAATCCCCACAGATCATCCACGGTCTCGAGGAGGCGTGCTCGACGTGGTGGGAAGTGGCATCCGTCGCTCGCGGGTGGCCGGGCCGTGGACCGTCGACGGCAGGCCCGTGCAGGTTCCGGGCTGTTGGGAGGACGCCGGCCTTCCGAAACTGGCCGCCGGACCTTTCGAGTACCGCACGACGTTCCGAGTCCCGGATCGGCAAGACAGCACCGCCGATGGACATGGCAGTGAGTCGACAGAGCACAGTGAGCGGACGTGGCTGCGCTTCGGTGCGGTGAGCTACGCCTGCGAGGTGTTCGTCGACGGTCAGGAGGTCGGGCGACACGTCGGCATGTGGGATGCGTTCGACGTGGAGATCACGTCGGCGCTTCGCGCGGGCGTCGATCGACAGACCACGACCACGTCCCCATCGGACGAGCACGAGCTGCTCGTCCGCGTGGAGAAGCCGGCGAGCCTCTCGGAAGGGCCGAGTTCTGCGCCCGTCGCCGGCAGGTATCCCACGCCGGAGACGCTGGCGGGCTTCCTGCCGTACGTCTGGGGCCACAGCCACGGGGGCATCTGGCAGCCGGTGGACGTCGTCGTCACCGGGCATACGACGTTGGAGGACGTCACGGCGTGGGGGACGCCCGACGGCACCGTACGGCTGAACGCGACCGCTTCGCATCCCGGCTTCGTCACGATGACGGTCTCCGAACCGGACGGTGAGGTGATCGCCACGACCTCGGCGTGGGTCGAGCGGCAGGCAGAGCTTGCCTGCACGATTCCGCGACCACGAGCCTGGTCACCCGACGACCCGTACCTCTACACGGTTCACGTCGCACACCGCGACACCGATGACGTCACACGGCCGGTCAATGACCAATGGACGTTGCGAGTCGGGCTCCGCGAGGTGGCGGCGGTCGACGGTCAGATGACACTGAACGGGCGTCCGATCTTTCCTCGTATGGTGCTCTCGTGGGGCTGGTATCCCGACCGGCTCCATCCCGCGCCGGATCCCGAGACCGTCCGCAACGACTTCGAGCGACTGCGCCGGATGGGGTTCAACGGCGTCAAGCTGTGTCTGTGGTTCCCACCTGAGTACTACTTCGAGATCGCCGACGAGCTGGGCATGCTGCTCTGGGTCGAGTTGCCCCTCTGGCGTCCCCAGCCGACAGAGCATTTCCGCAAGCAGCTGGCCTTCGAGGTGCCGCGTCTCGTCCGTGCCGCACGTCGGCACCCGTCGGTCATCCTCTACACGCTGGGCTGCGAGCTGGACGCCGCAGTCGGCGACGACATCCTGGGGCCGCTCTACGCGTCGGTGAAGGAGCTGGTCCGGGACGCGTTGGTCTGCGACAACAGCGGCTCGGGGGAAGCGTACGGCGGCATCGGCCGTTCGTACGCAGACTTCTACGACCACCATCCGTACGCAGAACTGCACCACGTGAGCGCGATCCTCGACCACTTCGCTCCTGCCTGGCGGGAGCCGAAGCCGTGGCTCTTCGGCGAGTTCTGCGACTCGGACACCTTCCGCGACGTCCGGCGGCTCACCGAGTCGGGCGGCCCACCGTGGTGGCTCAGCCGTGATCCGGCTACGAACCCGCAAGGAGCGCGCTGGCAGTTCGACGTGCCGTGGCACGAGGAACGGCTTCGTGCCAACGGGTTCTGGGACCGTACCGCCGAGCTGGAGCGGATCTCGTACCAGCAGTCTCTGCTGCATCGGAAGGTGACCATCGAGGCGGTACGCATGCGGCGCGACACGTCCGGCTACGTGGTGACCGGTGAGCGAGACACCCCGATCAGCACGGCCGGGATGTGGGACGACGCCGACGAGGCCAAGTTCGACGACGCGGCGTTCGCGGCGTTCAACTCCGATCTGGTGCTTGGTGTGGGGTGGGATCGCCGGCGCATCTGGATGGCGGGTGGTGACCGCCCCGCGTACCTCGATCCCTGGTGTTACCGGGCCGGTGACGTCGTACGACCTCATGTCGTGCTCTCGCACTACGGCCGGGAGGAGGCGCCGGTCTCGATCGAGTGGACCGTGGGTTTCGCCGGCGAGGATCCCTTTGCCTCCGGCACGTACGGGCCTGGATCACCGGTCGGTCCGGGCGCGGTGCGTGAGGTCTGCGCAGCGGAGTTCCGGGCGCCGGACGTGACGGTGCCACGCTCGGCGGTGCTGCGCGTGTGTGCGCGGGTCGGCAAGGAGCGCGCCACCAACTCGTGGCGGCTGTGGTTCTTTCCGCGGTCGGCGTGGGCGGACGTCGCGCCGTTCGCCGTGTGGGACCCTTCGCAACGGCTGGCAGATCTGCCGGACCACATGGTGCGGACGAGCGACTGGGACCGTGACGTCGTGGTCGTGGGGACCCGGTGGACCCCGGATGTCGCCGCGCACGTACGAGCCGGTGGCCGGGCGCTCCTCCTCGCCGACCAGGCGAGCGACTGTCCCGTTCCTGTGCACCCGTTGCCGTTCTGGCGGGAGGCTGTGAAGGTCCTCGAGCCGCATCCGGCGTGGGGTGACTTCCCCCATGACGGATGGACCGACCTGCAGTTCGCTGGTTGCGCCACCGACCTCGCCCTGAGCTGGGCGGACTGGGCGCCGGATGGCCCGCGCCCCACGATGCGGCCGATCCTTCGCCGCGTCGATGCGCGCACTGCCGACGTGCACGAGTACGCCATGCAGCTGGGCTGGGAGTCCGGCACGCTCATCGTCTCGAGCCTGCGCTTCGAGGGCGGCCTCGGCGACCAGCCGCGCGGCATCCAGGCGAACGTCGGGGCCGAGTACCTGCTGAGCCGCTGGATCCACTGGCTCCAGACCAGCTCACAATGACCACGTAACGTGGGCCTTCGTCACCCGACAGCGGCCTGCATGCCCGGAAAGGTGGGAATCTGCCAGGCCAGCACAGCCGGCGAGGGCCGGCGAATTCCAGATGAGCTGCCGTGGCGCCCTGCCTATGCTTGAGCGGATATGTCTCAGCTCGGCCACCTCATGCTGCGCGACGAGCACCGGCTCCGGCGCCGGATGGCGGGACTTGCGAAGATCCGGTCCAGGGACGCCCGCGAAGCCGCCGAACGCGCGATCCACTCCGACATCGAGAAAGCGGCACGCCGTGTCGCCGACCGTGAGGCACGCGTGCCGCGCGTGACGTACCCCACGGATCTGCCAATCGTCGCCAAGCTGGACGAGATCAAGGCGGCCATATCCGACAACCAGGTCGTGATCGTCGCCGGTGAGACAGGATCCGGCAAGACCACGCAGCTCCCCAAGATCTGCCTCGAGCTCGGCCGCGGGATTCGCGGCATGATCGGCCACACCCAGCCGAGGCGGATCGCCGCACGCACGGTCGCCGAACGGATCGCCGCCGAGCTGCAGACACCGGTCGGCCAGGCCGTCGGATGGAAGGTGCGGTTCACCGACCGGGTGAGCGACCAGACGTTCATCAAGGTCATGACCGACGGCATCGTGCTCGCCGAGATCCACGACGACCGGGCACTTCGCCAGTACGACACGCTCATCATCGACGAGGCCCACGAACGCAGCCTCAACATCGACTTCATCCTGGGGTACGTCAAGCAGCTCCTGCCGCGACGTCCAGACCTCAAGGTCATCATCACGTCCGCGACGATCGACCCGGAGCGGTTCTCCCGTCACTTCGACAACGCACCCGTGATCGAGGTCTCCGGTCGTACGTACCCCGTCGAGGTGCGCTACCGGCCCATCGTCGACGACGCCGACGATCGGGACCGCGACCAGATCCAGGCCATCTGCGACGCGGTCACCGAGCTGCAGGCCGAGCCGCCCGGCGACATCCTGGTGTTCTTGAGCGGAGAACGCGAGATCCGTGACACCGCCGACGCCCTGGCGAGGATGAAGCTCCGGGACACCGAGATCCTGCCGTTGTACGCGCGGCTCGCGTCGGCGGAGCAGCAGAGGGTCTTCCAGCCGCACCGTGGCCGGCGCATCGTTTTGGCGACGAACGTCGCGGAGACGTCGCTCACCGTCCCCGGCATCAAGTACGTCATCGACCCGGGCACTGCCCGGACCTCGCGGTACAGCAACCGACTCAAGGTCCAGCGCCTGCCGATCGAACCGATCTCCCAGGCCTCGGCCAACCAGCGTGCCGGTCGCTGTGGTCGTACGTCCGACGGCATCTGCATCCGGCTGTACTCCGAGGCCGACTACCTGTCGCGACCGAAGTTCACCGAGCCGGAGATCCTCCGGACGAACCTCGCGTCGGTCATCCTCGCCATGACGGCAGCGGAGTTGGGAGACATCGCCGAGTTCCCGTTCCTGGACCGTCCGGATCATCGCAACATCAAGGCCGGGATCCAGCTTCTCGAGGAGCTGGGTGCGCTCGACACCAAGCCCGAGACTCGGACGCCGCGCAGCAGGAGGAGCCGAGGACGAAAGCCTGGGCAGCCACGTCTGACCCCGCTCGGCCGGAAGCTCGCGCAGCTGCCCATCGACCCGCGGTTCGGGCGGATGGTGCTGGAGGCGGCCGAGAACGGCTGCCTTCGCGAGGTCCTCGTCATCGCCGCCGCCCTGTCGATCCAGGACCCTCGGGAACGACCAGCGGACAAGGAGCAGGCGGCCGCGCAAGCCCATGCGCGGTTCGTCGCCGAGGATTCGGACTTCCTCACCTACCTCAACCTGTGGAACTACCTCACCGAGCAACAGCAGGCACTGTCGTCGAACCAGTTCCGCAAGCTCTGCAAGGCGGAGTTCCTCAACTACCTGCGTGTGCGTGAGTGGCAGGACATCGAGAGCCAGCTGCGCCAGATCGCCGAGTCGCTGCAGCTCCCACTGAACACCGTGCCTGCCGATCCGGACCGGATCCACAGGTCGCTCCTCGCCGGATTGCTGGCACACATCGGGATGAAGGACCCCGGGGTGGTGCCCGGGACGAAGGGCAACCAGGCCGACCGCCGACGTCGCCCGACTCGCCGGCAGTCGAACGAGTACCGCGGAGCGCGCGGTGCGCGATTCGCCATCTTCCCCGGATCGGCGTTGTTCAAGAAGCCGCCGGACTGGATCATGGCGGCCGAGCTCGTCGAGACCTCGCGGCTCTGGGCGCGGGAGGTGGCGAAGATCGAGCCGGAGTGGGTCGAGTCGCTGGCCCAGCACCTCGTCCTGCGAAGCTACAGCGAGCCGCACTGGTCGAGGAAGCAGAACGCAGTTCTCGCGTACGAACGGGTGACACTCTACGGCGTACCCCTTGTCGCCAATCGGCGAGTGAACTACGGCCGGATCGATCCGGTCGTTTCCCGCGAGCTCTTCATCCGGCATGCGTTGGTCGAGGGCGACTGGGACACCCATCACGAGTTCTTCCACAAGAACCGCAAGTTGCTCGAGTACGCCGAAGACCTGGAACGCCGGGCCCGGCGGCGCGACATCGTGGTGGACGACGAGACACTCTTCGAGTTCTACGACCGCCGGATCGGTCCCGAGGTTGTGTCGGGTGCCCATTTCGACAGCTGGTGGCGCAAGGTCAGTCGGGAGAACCCGCACCTTCTGGACTTCTCCCACGAGATGCTCGTGACCGAGAAGGCCGAGGACGTCAGCGCGGACGACTATCCGGACCATTGGGAGTACGGCGACCTTCGGCTGCGCCTGTCGTACCAGTTCGAGCCTGGAAGCGCGGCGGACGGCGTGACGGTGCACATTCCGCTGCCGGTGCTCAATCAGGTGGAGCCGGCCGGATTCGACTGGCAGGTTCCAGGTCTGCGGGAGGACCTGGTCACTGCGCTGATCCGGTCGTTGCCCAAGACCTTCAGGCGATCCTTCGTACCCGCGCCGGACTATGCGCGGGAGTTCCTTCGCCGCACGGGCACCCGCCATCGTCTCGAGGAGCAACCACGACCCCTCGTGGAAGTGCTGAGTCGTGAGCTACGGGCGATGACCGGTGTCGTGATCCCGCTGGACGCATGGAATCGTGACCGGGTACCCAACCATCTCGTCATGACGTTCGCGGTTCACGACGATGCGGGCCGGACACTTGCGGAGGGGAAGGACCTGCAGCAGCTCAAGCGCGAGCTGCATGACCGGATGAGTGCCACGCTGAGCCAGACCTCGCACGGTGTCGAGCGTTCCGACGTACGCACGTGGGACTTCGGTGAGCTGCCGCAGTCGGTCGTCCATCGGCGCGACGGATATGAGGTCAAGGCCTTTCCCGCTCTCACCGACGAGGCCGGTCGCGTGGCGATCCGGCTCTACGACAACGAGGTCGCGCAGCGACGTGCCATGCGGCAAGGGTTACGCCGCCTGTTGCTGCGTCAGCTGCCGTCACCTGTGAAGCACGTGCTCGCCAACCTGACGTATCAGCAGAAGGTGGCGCTGGGACATGCGCCGCACGCCCGGGCGACCGACCTCTTCGACGACTGCCTGGCCTGCGCCGTGGACGCGTTGGTGGATGCGGCAGGTGGTCCGGTCTGGAACGAGGAGGGATTCCGCCGGCTCGTCACGGCGGTACGGGCGAACCTGCACGACAAGGTGACCGAGATCCTTGCGATTGTTTCCGACATCGTGTCCGTCGATCACGCCATCCGGCTTCGCCTGGAAAGCCTGAACCATCCGCGGTTGGCGCCGACCGTCGACGACGTCCGCAACCAGCTGGCAGAGCTTGTGTTTCCGGGTTTCGTGGCCGAGCACGGATACCGACGGTTGGGCGACATCCTCCGCTACCTGCGAGCCATCGAGCGACGGCTGGAGAAGGCGCCGCGCGAGCCTGAGCGGGATCAGCAACGGATGGACGAGATCCTTGCGGTGCAGGACGCCTATCGGCGGGTGGCGGAAGCTGTGCGGAACGGATGGCCTGGAGCCGCGGATGCCGAGCGGGAGCAGCAGCTCGAGCACATCCGGTGGATGATCGAGGAGTTGCGGGTGAGCTATTTCGCCCAGATGCTGCGTACGCAGACGCCGGTGTCGGTCAAGCGGATCCAGAAGGCACTCGACGCCATCGCATAGCGTCTGCGCCTGCTGGGCAACGAGTGTGCTGAACGCGGGCACGTTTCCTGCATCGCAGTACGAACGGCGAACGGCGGCAGCATGCTGCCAGCGGTGTTGACGACGTTCAGGACGTACGCCTAAATCGTAAAGAAGTTTCAGGGCCTTGCCCAGAAGGTCTTCTCCAGACCTCCCGGGCTCCGACAGAAGGAGCGTGGATGGTGAGACGGCGGTTGAAGGTCTTGTTCGCCAGTGTCGCGATGCTGTTCGGAAGTCTGGTCGCGGTGGGAAGCGCGGCCAGTCCTGCGTACGCCGACGGCTGCTACACCTGGACTCGCACCTTGAGCCAGGGAGCAAGCGGAAGCGACGTCCGTGAGCTGCAGATTCGGGTAGCCGGCTGGGGTGGTTACCAGAACCACGTCGCGATCGACGGCATCTACGGACCGGAGACGGCGGCTGCAGTTCGGCGTTTCCAGTCTGCGTACGGCTTGACCGTCGACGGGATCGCCGGGCCGCAGACGTTCAACAAGATTTACGAGTTGCAGGACAACGACTGCACTCCCATCCACTTCTCCTACGCGGAGCTCAACCGCTGCAACAGCACATGGTCTGGTGGCAGGGTCTCGGCGGCGACGGCAAGGGCCAACGCGCTACGGCTCATGTGGAAGCTGGAGGCACTGCGGCATGCGCTCGGTGACCACCCGCTCATCGTGACGTCGGGGTTCCGCAGCGTGTCCTGCAACAACGCGGTCGGCGGTGCGTCCAACAGCCGGCATCTGTACGGCGATGCGGCAGATCTCGTGTCGAACTACGTCTCGTTCTGCCGGATCGCCCAGGAGGCGAGGTACCACGGGTTCGGCGGCATCTTCGGACCTGGGTACCCGGGCCACAACGACCACGTGCACGTCGATGGACGGTCCGGCTTCGTCTGGGATGCGCCGAACTGCGGTGTCTAAAGACCCCTGCAGCCTCGGCGAGGCGAGGCGGCCTTGACAGCACGTCCTGCGTTCGCACCGGCTGCCGTGACGCTGCAACGTGACGATCGATCACTACCGAGAAGTGGGGCACGACGTCGTACGACGGTGCCCCGCTTCTGCTGTCAGCTTGCTGTCTGGCTGGAGTGGTGGACGTGAACCAGGCCCCGACAGATCGCGCTGGCTGTCGAGCATCTCGGTCGCGGGACTGCACCAGTGCTCCGAGAGCCTGCGACATGGACGAGCCGTTCGCGCGGGGCTGCGGGACCTGCCCAACGGCTCGTGACGCGGTGTCCGATGCAGGCCGCGACCGACCGGTCGGCAACCCCCCGCCAAGGCTGTAGGGTCGTCGGGAATCGATTTCTGAGCGTGCCCGACAGCCTCGAGCCGGTGTCGGGCGAGTCGAACCTGGTGCTCGTGGAGGTGGGCCGGAGTGACTGCACACGGGTTGGTGAGTGGGCTTGGCGATCTTGCGCGGCTGTCGAACGCCGTCAGCCGGTCGATCAGCGCCGAGAACCCCACTGGCGAGAAGGGTCGCGGTGGTGCGGCGACCGAGGGCACAGGCGCCGCAGCGGCGCGTGATCTGGGCCGTGGTTGGAAGGTCTCGCCGTCGATCCGGATCGAGGGCGGAACCACCGCCACCCTTGCGGAGATCGAGGGATCCGGCGCGATCCAGCACATCTGGCTGACCACCCACGTGTCCAACTGGCGGCGGATGCTCTTCCGGTGCTACTGGGACGGCGATCCGCGACCGGCGATCGAGGTGCCGGTCGGCGACTTCTTCGGCCAGGGGTGGGGACGCTTCGCGCAGCTCAGCTCGCTCCCCGTGGCGGTGAACCCGAACGGCGGATTCAACTGCTACTGGCCGATGCCCTTCCGCCAAGGGGCCCGGATCACCCTCGAGAACCTCGCCGACGAACCGGTCATCGTCTACTACCAGATCGACTACACGCTTGCTGAGCAGCCCGACGACGTGGCCTACCTGCACGCGCAATGGCGGCGCAGCAATCCGCTGCCTGCAAAGGAGGTCCACACGATCCTCGACGGCATCGTGGGGAGCGGGCACTACGTCGGCACGTACATCGCGTGGGGCGTGAACAGCACCGGCTGGTGGGGTGAGGGCGAGGTGAAGTTCTACCTCGACGGAGACGACGAGTTCCCCACCATCTGCGGCACCGGGACCGAGGACTACTTCGGCGGCGCGTGGAACTTCGACGTGCCCGGCGAAGGCTACACGGCGTTCTCGACACCGTTCCTCGGTCTGCACCAGATCATCCGGCCGGACGGGCTCTACCAATCGCAACAACGTTTCGGGATGTACCGCTGGCACATCCTCGACCCGATTCGCTTCGCATCCGACATCCGGGTCACGATCCAGGCGCTCGGATGGCGGTCGGGTGGGCGCTACCTGCCGCTGCAGGACGACATCGCGTCGACGGCGTTCTGGTACGGACGCGAGACGTCGTACGACAGGCCGCCGACGCCGGATGCGGACGCTCTCGAGATCTGCTGAGGGCCCGGCAGACCTGCTGACAGCCGGCCGGAAAAGACCGTGCGGTCACTTCCGGCCGGCCAGCCTGGCGATGAAGTCCTCGGTCTCGGCCAGATGCTCGTCCATGAGCTGACCGGCTGCTCGAGCGTCGCCCTGCCGCACCGCATCCATGATCTTGGAGTGGAAGTCGATGGCTCGTTCCGCGAGCTCGGAGTTCTCCTCTACCGTGCGCCGCCGGACGCTGCGCAACGCGCCGTCGATCGAGTGGAAGAGGGTGAGCGCGAACGTGTTGCCCGCGGCTCGCAGCAGCGCATCGTGAAAGTCGACGTCGGCGGAGCTGAAGGCGTCGAGGTCCTGGTCAGCCCAGGCGGTCCGCATCCGGTCCACCGCCTCGGCCATCCGGTCCAGGTCGGCGTCGGTCCGCCGGGTCGCCGCGAGCTCGGCGATCCCACGTTCGACGATCCGGCGTAGCTCGGTGAGCTCGTACGCGAGGTCGTGGCCGGGCTCGATGGCGGCGCGCGCGTTGAGCACCGTGCTGTCGAACGGCGCCCAGTGCGCCGGCGGGTTGACGAACGTCCCGCGCCCCTGTTGCACCCGCAGCACCCCGCGTTGCCGCAGGTCCTTGATGGCCTCCCGGAGCGTGAGGCGGCTGACTCCGGCGCGTTCGGCGAGCACAGGTTCTGGCGGCAGGCGGCTGTCAGGCGCGTAGCGGCCCTTCACGATGTCGTCGAGCAGGCGTTCGGCAAGTTGGTCGGCGAGTCCGGTCCGGCTGACGGCCGTGAGCTGTTCGGGCTGGCGGCCCGCCTTGTCTGTGGCGTGTGTGGTGCTGCTGAGCCTTGCCTTGCCGGATCCGCGGTCGTCGCGGGCCGGATCGATCACCGTGATCTGCTGGCCGGTCATGTCAGACAGTGCCCTCTTTCACGCGTCCCGAGTCCAAGACCCGACGGCTCGTTGGCCATCTTCGGACGAGCGACCTCGCTGGCGGCCGTCGTGCCGATGGGATGGTCGCAAGCCGGCTTCGTACGAAACGGCGCCGCACGCGCGCCGACCTGGCCGCCGGACGACGCATTCTCGTACGAAAGGCACTGAGTATGGCAGCCCTTCGTCGGCAGGCCGACCCCGGGCATCGGACGCCGCCGAGGGAGCCGAACACGGTACGATCACAGGACGGAAACATCAGATGTCTTGAAGGGCGGCATCATCCGATGGCCGATCCGTACTCCAGCGCGGGCCCCGCGCCGTCGGCGACCGACGGGCTCCCAGCGCTTGCGGACGTGACGTTGCGGCTCCACGAGACCGACAACGTCGTCATTGCCATGCGTGACATCGAACCCGGCCGGTATGCGTTGCAGTCCGGTGGTTCGCTGGACGTCACCGATCCCATCCCACGCGGACACAAGCTTGCGGTCGTGCCGGTCGAGGAGGGCGAGCCGGTCCGCAGGTACGGGCAGGTGATCGGGTTCGCCAGCCAGCCGATCGCGCCGGGCCGGCACGTCCACACGCACAACGCCGCGTTCGCGATGTTCGAACGCGAGTACGAGTTCGGCGTCGACATGCGGCCCACGAAGTACGTACCGGAGAACGCGCGGGCGACCTTCCAGGGCATCGTCCGGTCGGATGGCCGCGTCGCCACCCGCAACTACATCGGCATCCTGACCACCGTCAACTGCTCCGCCACCGCGGCGAAGCTCATCGCCGACCGGTTCCGGTGGGGTGGGCTCGAGGAGTATCCGAACGTCGACGGCGTGGTGGCGCTGACGCACGACACCGGCTGTGGGATGGCCGGACCGGGAAGCGAGGGCTTCGAGGTGCTGCGGCGTACCCTCACGGGCTACGCCAGCCATCCGAACTTCGCAGGCTTCCTGGTGCTCGGACTCGGCTGCGAGGTCAACCAGGTCTCCTCGCTCGTCGCGGACTGGGAGATCCCGGATCACAAGATCACCGTCCCGATGACGATCCAGGAGCTCGGCGGTACGAAGAAGACCGTCGCCGAGGGCATCGCACGCATCACCGAGATGCTGCCCGACGTCGACAAGGTGAGCCGCGAGACCGTGCCGGCGAGTGAGCTGATCCTCGCCATGGAGTGCGGCGGCTCGGACAGCTACTCCGGCATCACGGCCAACCCGGCACTCGGAGCCGCCGCAGACCTGCTCGTCGCGCACGGCGGCACGGCCGTCTTCGGCGAGACGCCCGAGATCTACGGTGCAGAGCACCTGCTCGCCCGTCGTGCCGTGAGCAAGGAGGTCGGTGAGAAGCTCATCAAGCGGATCCGCTGGTGGGAGGACTACACGGCCAAGCACGGCGGGTCGATGGACAACAACCCCTCGCCAGGCAACAAGGCCGGCGGGCTCACCACGATCCTGGAGAAGTCGCTCGGCGCCGCCGCAAAGGGTGGGACGACCAACCTCGTGGACGTGGTGGAGTTCGCCGAGCGGATCATCACCAAGGGCCTGGTCTTCATGGACACGCCCGGCTACGACCCCGTCAACGCGACGGGCATGGTCGCAGGCGGTGCCCAGGTGCTCTGCTTCACGACCGGTCGGGGATCGGCATTCGGCTGCAAGCCGACCCCGTCGATCAAGCTGGCCACGAACACGCCGATCTACGAACGCATGACCGACGACATGGACCTCAACTGCGGCGTCATCGCAGACGGGAAGGCGTCGGTCGCCGAGGTGGGCAAGGAGATCTTCGACCTCGTGCTGCGGGTGGCTTCTGGCGAGAAGACCAAGAGCGAAGAGCTGGGGTACGGCGACGAGGAGTTCGTCCCGTGGCAGCTCGGCGCGGTGATGTAGTCCCGCTCGCTGGATCCTGATCCGCAGTCCGACAAGGGGCGGTGAATGTGATGGAACTCGGACCGTTCGAGCGAGTACGCGACGTCCGGCCGCAGGCGCCGTTCCCCCGCATGGTTCCGGTGCGCCAGAGCTACGACGCTCCCGAGGAACCCGACGTCGTGGCGGCCACGCGGCGGGAGCTTGAGCCGCTGCGTCCGAGGATCCGGCAGGGGATGACGGTCGCCGTGACCGCGGGCAGCCGCGGGATCCACGACATCGCCACGGTGATCAAGACGGCTTGTGCCTGGCTGCGAGAGCTGGGGGCGGAGCCGTTCATCGTGCCGGCCATGGGTTCGCATGGCGGCGCCACCGCGGAAGGACAGCGCGCCGTCCTGGCGTCGTACGGCGTCACCGAGGAGGCGATGGGAGTCCCGATTCGGGCGACGATGGAGACCGTCGTGCTGGGCGAGCTGCCCGGCGGTCCCAGCGTGCACCTGGACGCCCACGCCGCTCGTGCCGAAGCGATCCTGCTGGTCAACCGGATCAAGCCCCACACCGACTTCCGGGGGAACATCGAGAGCGGACTGGGCAAGATCGCGGCGATCGGTCTCGGCAAGCAGCAGGGTGCCGAGGGCATCCACGCCTACGGTGCCAAGGGCCTCGCGGAGTGGATGCCTCGGGTGGCGCGGTACATCGTGGACACCGGTCGGGTCCTGGGCGGCCTCGCGATCATCGAGAACGCGTACGAACGCACGGCCAAGCTCCGCTTCGTACCCCCGGAGGGCATTGCGGCCGAGACGGAATCCGCCCTGCTGGACGAAGCCCGCGAGATGCTGGGCCGGTTGCCGTTCGACGAGCTCGACGTGCTGGTGGTCGACGAGCTGGGCAAGGACAAGTCCGGCGCCGGCATGGACACCAACGTGATCGGCCGGATGTGGATGCCCGGCGTGGCAGAGCCTGACCGTCCGCGCATCACCGCGATCACCGTGCATGCGATCAGCAAGGCGTCCTATGGCAACGGGGTGGGCCTCGGGCTCGCCGACTTCATCCCGTTCCGGATCCTGGAAGAAATCGACCTGCAGGCCGTCTACGTGAACGCGATGACCTCTGGCGTCGGCGGGCTGCGGCGGACGAAGATCCCCTTGGCCCTCGCCACCGACCGTGACGCGATCGCCGCCGCCATCAGCATGTGCGGACGCTCGGATCCGGAGAACGTCCGCCTGGTCCGCATCCACGACACGCTCGACACCGTGAACCTCCTGGTGTCGGAGAGCCTGTCGGACGAGGTCGCCGCCCATCCGCGGCTCGAGGTCGTGGGAGCTCCCATGGACTTCGGCTTCACCTCCGAGGGCGCGCTCGCAGAGTGGCCCGTGTGAGCCATTCGGTCGGTAACCTGCCGGTCCTGCCTGCCCACCATCTGGGCGCTCTGTCACCTTCGTCGGGATAGCTGTGGGTTCGATCCGCCACGCCTGACCGGGGCGGCCGGCCGAGTGTGGAAGCACTCGTGGGTGGGATCCTGGCGAGTCCCGATGAACTGTCGTGGTTCGACGCTCGTATGTAGGGGAAGTGCCCGACATCGGCTCATTCGACGGGAGACCATCAGTGGAGATCAGCAACCCGAGGAACCAGCTCGCGACGGAACTCGACTCCCTCTCGGACTCGTCTGCCGCCCTGCCGCGGCGGAGGATCCTCGAAGGTGCCGTTGCCGCAGGTGCGGCGGTGCCGATCCTCGCCGCATGCGGGGGCGATCCGGAGACGACGACGGGGGAGACGAGCGGGGAACCGGCCGCCGAAGAGCAGGAAGCGCCCGAGCAGAAACCGGACGCTGGGGACCCGGCAGCTGACCACAAGCCCGTTGAGGGGTCGCGAGGCAGCGCCCGTGTGCTGGCGAAGACCGGTGACATCCCTGTGGGCGGCGGCGTGGTCGTCAAGGAGCAGAAGATCGTCGTGACTCAGCCGGATGCGAACGAGTTCAAGGCGTTCAGTGCGGTCTGCACCCACCAGGGTTGCCTGGTCGGCAGCGTGGAGTCGGGAACGATCGTCTGCCCGTGCCACAAGAGCGCCTTCAGCGCCGCCGACGGCCAGGTGAAACGGGGCCCGGCGAGCGCGCCGCTGGAGGAAAAGCCGATCACGGTGGACGGCGACTCGATCATGCTCGCCTGACGTCGGGCGGCGTCCGCGACGTTTCCGTCCGTTCAGACCGACCGCGGCTGGAGGACTCGCCACGCAGCGACGCACGCTCGCTCGCGGCGCTGCGGAGATCCCACCGCACCTGTCGACCCGCGGTCGGCGGAGGGATCTAGGCTCGGAGGAGTGGCAGACCCAGCGACCTATCGACCACCTCCCGGTTCGGTTCCGGATGCGCCAGGCGTCTACCGCTTCTCCGACGACTCCGGGCGGGTCATCTATGTCGGCAAGGCGAAGAGCCTGCGCTCCCGGCTCAATTCGTACTTCTCCGACCTCGCGGCGCTGCACCCGCGCACGCAGGCGATGGTGCAGAGCGCGACCAAGGTCGAGTGGACGGTGGTCAACAACGAGGTCGAGGCGCTGCAGCTCGAGTACGCCTGGATCAAGGAGTTCGACCCCCGGTTCAACGTCAAGTACCGCGACGACAAGAGCTACCCGTGGCTCGCCGTCACGCTCGACGAGGAGTTCCCGCGGCTGATGGTGATGCGGGGCGCCAAGAAGAAGGGGGTGCGCTACTTCGGTCCGTACGCGCACGCGTGGGCGATCCGGGAGACGCTCGACCTGTTGCTGCGGGTCTTCCCGGCCCGTACGTGCTCGAAGGGCGTCTTCAAACGGTCCCAGCAGATCGGCCGACCGTGCCTGCTCGGCTACATCGGCAAGTGTTCGGCGCCGTGCGTCGGGCGGGTGAGCGCGGAGGAGCATCGACGCATCGTCGAGGACTTCTGCGACTTCATGGCGGGGCACTACACGCCCTACATGAAGCGGTTGGAACGCGAGATGAAGGAAGCGTCCGACGCGCTCGAATTCGAGCGGGCGGCGCGGCTGCGTGACGACCTCAAGGCGTTGGAGCGGGCCCTGGAGAAGAACGCCGTCGTCCTACCCGACGGCACCGATGCCGACGTCGTGGCACTCGCGGAGGACCAGCTGGAGGTCGCGGTGCAGGTCTTCCACGTACGCGGCGGTCGGATCCGGGGGCAACGCGGATGGGTCGCCGACAAGACCGACGACGCGGTCACGGGGCAGCTCGTGGAACGTCTGCTGACCCAGCTCTACGGCGCCGAGTCCGCCGACGGTGTGCCGCGTGAGGTGCTGGTCCCCGCCCTTCCCGACGATGCGGAGGCGTTGGCCGCCTGGCTCAGCGAGCGCAGGAAGGCGCGGGTGGACCTTCGGGTGCCGCAGCGGGGTGACAAGAAGGCGCTGCTCGAGACCGTCGCACGGAACGCGAAAGAAGCGCTGGCGGTGCACAAGACCCGGCGGGCCAGTGACCTCACGACGCGAAGCCGCGCCCTGGAGGAGATCCAGCACGCGCTCGGCCTCGAGGAGGCGCCGCTGCGGATCGAGTGCTACGACGTCTCCAACCTGCAGGGATCCGACGTCGTGGCCTCGATGGTGGTGTTCGAGGACGGTCTTGCGCGCAAGAGTGACTACCGTCGGTTCATCATCCGGGCGCGAGGAGAGGGCGAGGCAGCCAACGACGTCGCCTCGATCCACGAGGTGATCACCCGGCGCTTCCAGCGGTATCTCGAGGAGCGCGCCCAGACCGGCGAGATCGGTGCGAACGGCCGCAACGACGAGGCCGACGCCGAGCAGGCGTCTCGCGACCGAGCCCACGACGGTGGAGCGCAGGTGTCGGTGCCGGCCAGGACGTCGGGCAGGCGATCGAGCGGAGCTCCCTCGATGATCGACCCCGAGACCGGCAAGCAGCGCAAGTTCGCGTACACACCGGGTCTTGTGCTGGTCGACGGTGGACCTCCGCAGGTTGCCGCGGCCCAGCGCGCCCTCGACGAGCTCGGGATCGACGACATCCCGGTGTGTGGCCTCGCGAAGCGGCTCGAGGAGGTCTGGCTGCCCGGTCGCGAGGATCCGGTGATCATGCCGCGCACCAGCGAAGGCCTCTACCTGCTGCAGCGGATCCGCGACGAGGCCCACCGGTTCGCCATCACGTTCCACCGCCAGAAGCGGTCGAAGTCGATGGTGGAGAGCGTGCTCGACGGTGTGCCCGGCCTGGGAGCGACCCGACGCAAGGCCCTCATGCGCAAGTTCGGTTCGCTCAAGCGACTGCGCGCGGCGTCCGCCGAGGAGATCGCCGAGGTTCCCGGTATCGGTCTTCGTACGGCGCAGGCCATCGAGGCCGCGCTTCGGTCGGCGGGCGAGAAGGAGGCGTCCAAGCCGGCCCGACCGGCGGTGAACATGGCGACCGGCGAGATCCTCGACACCGAGTCACCCGACCGCGAGGAGTCCGGCCATCGCAGCGCCTGAGCCGGCCGGCGACGACCGGCGCGAAGTCGGCGGAGACCGGCGGGAGACAATGACGAGTGTGAGGCCGGGGCAGCGCAGCCTGGCGTCGCATCGCAGGATGCGCCCTTCGAGGGGAGGGGCCTTACACATGTGCAAGGAGAGCGTGTGATGGCAGCGGATCCACCCGAACTGGTCCTCGTCTCCGGCATGTCCGGGGCCGGGCGCAGCTCGGCGGCCGACGTTCTGGAAGACCTGGGCTGGTTCGTCATCGACAACCTCCCACCCGAGCTTCTTCCCACCGTCGTCAAGCTGGTCTCCGACGGCGAACGTGCGGTCTCGAAGATCGCCGTCGTGGTCGACGTCCGGTCCGGGTCCTTCTTCGCCGCGCTCCAGAGCTCGATCGAGGCGATCCGCAGCCGCGGTCTGCGGCCCACGTTGCTCTTCCTGGAAGCGTCGGACGAGGTGCTGGTCCGCCGGTACGAAAGCGTCCGCCGGCCGCACCCGTTGCAGGGGAAAGAGGGCAGGGTCCTGGACGGCATCGTGCGGGAGCGGGAAGTCCTGCGCGAGTTGCGAGCCAACGCCGACCTCGTGATCGACACGTCCAATCTCAACGTCCACCAGCTCACGACGAAGATCGTGAACGCGTTCGGAGCCGAGGACGACCAGGCTCTGCGGGCGACGATCATGTCGTTCGGCTACAAGTACGGCATCCCGGTGGACGCCGACCACGTCGTCGACTGCCGGTTCCTGCCGAACCCGTACTGGGTGCCGCACCTGCGGGGCCAGACCGGGCTCGACGCGGAGGTTCGTGAATACGTCCTCAAGCAGGACGACGCCGTGCCTTTTCTCGACCACTATGAGAACCTGATGAGCCTGCTGGCACGTGGCTACCTGCGGGAGGGCAAACGGTTCGTGACGATCGCAGTCGGATGCACCGGTGGCAAGCATCGAAGCGTCGCCATCGCCGATGAGCTCGGCGCTCGCCTGCGGGCGCACGGCATCGGCAACCTCGTCCTGCATCGTGACCTGGGGCGCGAATGAGCCTGCGGGGCGATGAGGGCGAGCTCGGGTTCGAGCTACCAGACGGCAGGCCGCAAGGTCCGAGGGTGGTCGCCCTGGGAGGCGGGAACGGGCTCTCGGCCTCGCTCTCGGCGCTGCGCATGGTCACAGAGCACCTCACGGCAGTGGTGACCGTGGCCGACGACGGCGGGTCGTCGGGGCGGTTGCGTGAGGAGTTCGGCGTGCTCCCGCCGGGCGATCTGCGCCAAGCGCTGGCGGCGCTGTGTGGCGACGACGAGTGGGGCCGCACCTGGGCGGAGGTCTTGCAGCACAGGTTCGCCGGCCGCGGCCCGTTGGCTGGGCATGCCGTGGGCAACCTGCTGATCGTGGCGTTGTGGGAGCGGATCGGCAAGCACGTCGAGGGCCTGGACTGGGTCGCCCGACTGCTCGGAGCGCGCGGCCGCGTGTTGCCGATGAGCGCCGTGCCGTTGGAAGTCACCGCGCAAGTGCAGGGCCTGGATCCAGGCGACCCCGAGGCTGTGCGCGTGTTGCGTGGGCAGGCCGCGGTCGCGAACACGACGGGACGCGTGCTGAGCGTCGCCTTGGAACCTCCGGACCCGCCAGCGTGCCCGGAAGCAGTGGAGGCCGTTCTGTCCGCCGACGGCGTCGTGCTCGGTCCCGGCTCCTGGTTCACCAGCGTGCTCGTCCACCTCATGGTGCCCGAGCTCCGTGCGGCGCTCCATGAGACGAAGGCGCGTCGCATCCTCACGTTGAACCTCGCCCCGCAGCCCGGCGAGACGAGGGATTTCTCACCGGAACAGCACCTGGAGGCGTTGGCAGCACACGCCCCTGAGCTGCGGGTCGATGTCGTGATCGCCGATGACGCGTTCGTGGCGGACCAGGCCTCGCTTGGCAGGGCGGCCGCGAACCTCGGGGCCGAACTTGTGGTCGCCGACGTCGCGTTCGGCGACGGCTCGCACCGCCACGATCCCGAGCGCCTGGCCCAGGTCTATGCCAAGGTGCTCGCTGGATGAGTGTCTTGTCAGCAAGACCATGCCGAAGGCATGCCGCGCAGCCATTCTGCACGAGCCGTTCGTGTCGCCGTCGTGGAACGGGAGCGACGCTCGCCCCTCGCTCCGCGGCGACTAGCTGACTCGCTCGAGGAACCGCTCGATGTCGACGACTACCCGGGTGATGGTGGCCGTGGCGACCACGCGCCCGTCGCCGTGTTGGGCGGTCACGTCGAACCGGATTCGCCGCCTGTCGACGTGCTGGACCGATGCTGTGACGGTGACTCGTTCGCCCACCGGGCTTGGAGCCAGGTGGTGGAAATCGACGTGGCTGCCGACGCTGGTCGTACCAGGTTCGAGATGCGGGTCGATCGCGGCGCAGGTCGCCTGCTCTGCCCAGGCGAGCAGGCGCGGTGTCGCAAGCACCTGCAGGCTGCCACTGCCGACGGCTGACGCCGTGTCGGCTGGGGTCACCTCGAAGGTCATGGCGGCCTGAAGGCCGGTCTGCACGGTCATAAGACGTATCGAACCAGTCGTGGCGGAAGACAGCTCCACGCCCGGCGTACCGATGCCTGAACAAGGTTCGTCTGCCCGGTCTGGACCGCGACACAGGGGACGATTCTTAAGATCCCTGCATACCTGGCCTTTCGATTCGCACGCTAGATCATTCGTACACCCTGCGTAACCAAAAGTCGCTCGCAAACCGCGACCTAGTCGCCCCAATTGCCCACAGAATTCGCCAGTCGTGGCAGGATCGACCCATGGCGATGACTGGTCAGGTCAAGGCAGAACTCACCAGCACGACGGTCACAAAACCCTGCTGCCGTAAGGCAGAGGTGTCTGCGATGCTGCGCTTCGCCGGTGGGCTGCACATCGTCAGCGGCCGGATCGTCATCGAAGCGGAGCTTGACACCGGTGCGTCGGCGAGGCGACTACGCAGAGAAATCGCGGAGGTCTTCGGACAGACCAGTGACGTGCTCGTGCTGGCCCCCGGCGGGATTCGCAAGGGCAGCCGGTTCGTCGTCCGTGTCGTCAAGGAAGGTGAGACCCTCGCCCGGCAGACAGGTTTGCTCGACGGACGCGGCCGCCCGGTCCGCGGTCTGCCGTCCCACATCGTCAACGGGGCGACCTGCGACGCCGTCGCGGCCTGGCGGGGCGCATTCCTCGCGCACGGGTCGCTGACCGAGCCGGGCCGATCCGCGGCGTTGGAGGTGACCTGTCCTGGTCCCGAGGCCGCGCTCGCGCTGGTCGGTGCCGCGCGCCGGATCGGGATCGCGGCCAAGGCGCGCGACGTCCGGGGAGTGGACCGAGTCGTGATCCGCGACTGCGACGCAATCGGCGCGCTGCTCACCCGGCTCGGTGCCCACGAGAGCCTCATGGCCTGGGAGGAGCGCCGGATGCGCCGCGAGGTGCGAGCCAACGCCAACCGGCTCGCGAACTTCGACGACGCGAACCTCAGGCGTTCGGTCCGAGCGGCGCTGGCAGCCGGTGCTCGAGTTCAGCGAGCCCTGGAGATCCTGGGCGACGACGTACCGGAACACCTGCGGACTGCTGGCCAGCTGAGGATCGCCAACAAGCAGGCGAGCCTCGAGGAGCTCGGCCAGATCCATGATCCACCGCTCACCAAAGACGCGATCGCCGGGAGGATCCGACGCTTGGTGGCGATGGCGGACCGGCGCGCCAGGGAGCTCGGCATCGAAGGCACGGAAGCCAATCTGACGCCCGAGATGTTAAGTTCCTGACCAACTTGGCGGCCAATGTCGGGGTGGCGCGCGGTCGGGTACCCAGGCTCGATAGTCTCCGGTAGCAGGGCGGGACAGGCAGAGTGGCTGCTTGCTTCGGCACCGATCCGACCGCCGAAGTAGTCTCGGAGACGGGGTGCTGAGTGCGCCGCGACACATGCGCAGCTCGCCGGAACGGCGCCGGGCAACGAGGCCGGCATCGTCTCGAGACCAGTAAGCCCCGCACAGCTTGACATGATCGGCTACGACCCCATGCGAGGGAGCGTTCTGTGACCATTCGGGTAGGAATCAATGGCTTCGGCCGCATCGGCCGCAACTTCTTCCGGGCTGTCCTCGCCCAGGGTGCCGACATCGAGATCGTCGGCGTCAACGACCTCGCGAGCAACGACGTGCTCGCGCACATGCTGAAGTACGACTCCGTTCTCGGCCGGCTCGACGCCCACGTGAGCTACGACGAGGAGACGATTTCGGTCGACGGCAGGCGGTTCCGCGCCATGGCCGAGACCGACCCCGCCAAGCTGCCGTGGGGCGAGCTCGGTGCCGACGTCGTCATCGAGTCGACGGGTCGGTTCACCAAGGCCGAGGATGCCCGCAAGCACATCGACGCCGGAGCGAAGAAGGTCATCATCTCCGCGCCCGCCACGGGTGAGGACATCACGATCGTGCTCGGCGTGAACGACGACAAGTACGACCCGGCCAAGCACACGATCATCTCCAACGCCTCCTGCACCACGAACTGCGTGGCGCCGATGGCGAAGGTGCTGCTCGACAACTTCGGCATCGTCAAGGGTCTGATGACGACGATCCACGCCTACACCAGCGAGCAGCAGCTCGTGGACCAGATCGCGGTCAGCCGCAAGGGTTCGGTCAACCTCCGCCGGATCCGCGCTGCGGGCATCAACATCGTGCCGACCACCACCGGTGCGGCCAAGGCGACCAGCCTGGTCATTCCTGAGCTCAAGGGGAAGCTCGACGGCATGGCCTTCCGCGTGCCGGTGCCGACCGGCTCGGTGACCGACCTGGTCGTCGACCTCGAGCGCGAGGTCACCAAGGAGGAGGTCAACGACGCGTTCAAGGCGGCCGCCGACGGCCCGCTGAAGAACATCCTCGTCTACACCGAGGACGAGATCGTCTCCAGCGACATCGTGAACACCCCGCCGAGCTGCACCATCGACGGCTCAGCCACGATGACCAACGGCAACCAGGTCAAGGTGGTCGGCTGGTACGACAACGAGTGGGGCTACTCCAACCGCACCGTCGACCTCGCCCTGCTCGTGGGTCGTTCGCTCTGAGCTCCCCGGTCGATCGCAGTTCGGTGAGCTTTCTCTCCGTACGTATGTCAAGGACGGCTCGTGAAGACGATCGATGATCTCGGTGACCTGAAAGGCAAGCGCGTTCTGGTCCGCTCCGACCTGAACGTTCCGCTCGACGGCGATGTGATCACCGACGACGGGCGAATCCGGGCGAGCGTGCCGACCATCCAGGCACTCGTCGAGAAGGGTGCGGCGGTCGTCGTGACCGCACACCTGGGCCGCCCGAAGGGTGCCCCGGACCCGAAGTATTCGTTGGCGCCCGTAGCCCGGCGGCTCGGCGAGCTTCTCGGCCGGCCTGTGGCATTCGCGACCGACGTCGTGGGGGAGAGCGCACGGTCGACCGTGGCGGGTCTCGCCGGCGGCGAGGTCGCCTTGCTGGAGAACGTGCGCTTCGACCCCCGGGAGACCAGCAAGGACGACGCCGAGCGGGGTGCGTTCGCCGACGAACTGGTGGCGGTGACCGGCGCCGAGGCGTACGTGAGCGACGGCTTCGGCGCCGTGCACCGCAAGCACGCCAGTGTGTACGACGTGGCGAAGCGACTGCCCCGCGCAGCTGGTGGGCTTGTCCTGGCCGAGGTACGGGTGCTGCGGGACCTCACCGAGAACCCCGAGCACCCGTACGTCGTGATCCTCGGTGGTGCAAAGGTCTCGGACAAGCTGGGCGTCATCGACAACCTGCTGGACAAGGCCGACCGGTTGCTCATCGGCGGTGGTATGGCCTTCACGTTCCTCGCCGCGCAGGGACTCCAGATCGGGAGGAGCCTGCTCGAGGAGGACCAGATCGAGCAGGTGAAGGGCTACCTGAGCCGGGCCGGTGACCGGATCGTGCTGCCCGTCGATGTCGTCGCGGCGACGGCGGTGAGCGAGGAGGCGGAGTTCGCGGTGGTCGCGGCGGACTCGATCCCGGAAGACCGGATCGGTGTCGACATCGGTCCGGCGTCGGTGAAGCTCTTCGCCGAACGGTTGCTCGAGGCTCGGACGGTGTTCTGGAACGGGCCGATGGGCGTGGCGGAGATCCCCGCCTTCGCGTCCGGGACCCGTGCCGTCGCCGAGGCTCTCACCAAGGTGGGTGGCCTGTCCGTCGTCGGCGGTGGGGATTCGGCCGCCGCCGTGCGCGCCCTCGGGTTCGCAGAGGATGCGTTCGGTCACATCTCGACCGGTGGCGGAGCGAGCCTGGAGTATCTCGAGGGCAAGACGCTCCCCGGACTTGCCGTGCTGGAGGAGGCATGAGCGCTGGTGGCAGTGGCCGGACTCCGTTGATGGCCGGCAACTGGAAGATGAATCTCGACCACCGCGAGGCGGTGCACCTGGTCCAGAAGCTCACCTGGATCCTGCAGGACAAAAGGCACGACTTCGCCGCGGTCGAGGTAGTGGTGTTGCCACCGTTCACCGACATCCGCTCGGTGCAGACCTTGGTCAACGGCGACCGGCTCCAGGTGCAGTACGGCGCACAGGACCTCAGCCAGCACGACGGTGGCGCGTACACCGGCGACATCTCCGGCGCGATGCTCGCGAAGCTCGGCTGCACGTACGTCGTCGTGGGGCACTCGGAGCGCCGCCAGCATCACGGTGAGGACGACGCCCTGGTCAACGCCAAGGTGCACGCGGCGCTGCGGCACGGGTTGCGTCCGATCCTCTGTGTCGGCGAGGGATTGGACGTACGCCAGGAAGGGCGGCACGTCCAGTACACCGTTGATCAGGTCCAGGCGGCGCTCGACGGTGTGAAGTCCGAGCAGGCGACGGAGATCGTCATCGCCTACGAGCCCGTCTGGGCCATCGGGACCGGCGAGGTGGCGACGCCGGGCGATGCCCAGGAGGTGTGCGCTGCGATCCGCGAGATCGTGGGCATGCGGTACAGCGCGGAAGTCGCCAATGGGATGCGGGTGCTCTACGGCGGCTCGGTGAAGGCCGCGAACGTCGCCGGCATCATGGCTCAGCCCGACGTCGACGGGTGCCTCGTGGGCGGTGCCAGCCTCGATGCGGAGGAGTTCGCCGCCATCTGCCGCTACCACGAGATGCCGGTGTTGCCTACCTAGCCAGTTGCCTGCCTAGCCGCCCGGAGTGGGACGTGACCGCACGATGGTCGTGATGGTCGAGCGTCCCTATGTCGTCGCCAGCGTCGCGATGTCGGTGGACGGATTCATCGACGACGCGTCGCCGGAGCGGCTGCTGCTGTCCAACGACGCCGACTTCGCTCGGGTGGACGAGCTCCGGGCAAGCTGCGACGCGATCCTGGTCGGCGCGGAGACGGTACGGCGGGACAACCCACGGCTCGTGGTGCGCTCGCAGGAGCGTCGCCGGCAACGGGTCGCGGCGGGGAAGCCGGCTGACCCGGTGAAGGTGACGCTGACGACCACCGGACGCCTGGATCCGCACGCTGACTTCTTCACCGTCGGGGATGGCGAGAAGCTCGTGTACGCACGTCGGACCGCGATTCCGGTGGCGTCTGAACGCCTTGGTGACCGGGCGAGTGTCCTGGACGCCGGTCCAGCCTGCGAGCTCGGCGTGGTGCTTGCCGATCTTCGTCGGCGCGGTGTGCGACGGCTGCTCGTGGAAGGTGGCACACGGGTTCATACGGCGTTCCTGGCCGCCGACGCGGTGGACGAGCTGCAGGTCGCGATCGCTCCGTTCTTCGTCGGTGCGCCGACCGCTCCGCGGTTCGTCCATCCGGGGAGCTTTCCGTACGGCCCCGCCCGGCCGATGCGCCTTGCCGAGGTCCGCCGGCTCGATGACGTCGTCCTGCTGCGCTACTTCCTGGCCGCCGACGAGTACTGGTTGTGCGAGGCGATCGAGGAGTCGCGGCGGTGTACGCCGTCGATGAAGGCCTACTCGGTCGGCGCGATCCTGGTCGACGCCCATGGCAACGAGCTGAGCCGCGGTCATTCTCGCGAGACCTCACCGGTCGACCACGCCGAGGAGGTGGCGCTGTCGCGAGTGCCCGAGGACGCGGGGCTTGCCGACTCGACCCTCTACACCAGCCTCGAGCCGTGCAGTGCCCGGGCGTCCAAGCCCCGTCCATGCGCCGACCTCATCGTCGAGGCGGGTGTCGGTCGCGTGGTTGTCGCCTGGCGCGAACCCGATCTTTTCGTCGACTGTCGTGGCGTGGAACGGTTACGGGACGCGGGTGTCGAGGTCGTGGAGGTGCCTGCCCTTGCCTCGCAGGCGAAGTCCGTGAACGCCCACCTCTTCCGCCGACCATGACCACGTTTCCCGCGCCGGTAATGACCACGTTAGGTTGACCATTTGGCTCTTGCTGTGGCCTACATGCCGCGCATCGGCGTAGATCACCGTGGCAGGAGCGGCGTGTGTGGTGCGGGCGGGGACGCGTGCTCGCCGGTGAGGTCCTGTGAACTGGTACGAGGTGGTCGTCGGATCAGGCTCGTCGCGTTCTGCTGCCATCCGCGACCGACAGCGAACCGTCCCGCTCGCGTTCGGTGAAGCGGATCAGCTGTCGGATCGTGTGGGCTGAGTAGTTGCGGTGCGTCGGCAAGGCGAGTGGGACGCGGGGGTCGAGCCCTGTGCGTCGGTGCGAGTCGGTGCCGTGGGCGAGCCTCGTGGGCGTGTGGGCTCTGCGAGTGGTCGCGGTGGAGAGGATGGGGACGAGTCGAGGCCGGCGACGAGCTTGGCGGCCCCGAGTCCGTACGGGAGTGGACCGGACGCCACATTGACCGAACGGTCGAGGTGTGACCCGTACTCCACGGCACTGCCCATATCGTCGTAGGCCGTCCGGGTCACCAGGCGTACCCCGATCGCACGAAGCGCAGCCCGCTCCTACCCACGATGATCTACACCGATGCGCGGCATGTAGGCCACAGCAAGAGCCAAATGGTCCACGAAACGTGGTCATTTTGCGGTGGGCGGGGGTCAGCGTTCGATGAGGGTGAGTTCGAAGGAGTAGCGGGACGCGCGGTAGAGGTGTGAGCCGTACTCCACCGCACGGCCGACATCGTCGTACGCCGTCCGGGTCATGGTGAGCAGGGCCGCGCCCTTCGCTTCCCCCAGCTCCCTCGCTTGTCTCGCGGTCGCCCGCCGCGCCCCGATCGTCTGCTGGGCCACCCGCAGGTGGATGCCGGCCGCACGCATGAGCTGGTACAGTCCGTGGGCCTCCAGGTCGGCCGGGCTGAGCGAGAGGAGTCCGGTCGGAAGGTAGTTGGTCATCAGCGCGAGCGGGTCGCCCTTGGCATACCGGACCCGACGGATGCGTACGACGTCGGTGCCCGTCGGCAGTCCCAGCGCTTCGGCAACCGCGTCGGGCGCAGCCACGACACGGAGGTCGCGCACCTGGGTCGACGGCTGCTGACCGGCCCGGGTCAGATCGTCGTGCAGGCTGGAGAGCTCGAGCGAGCGCCGCACCTGCGTCTGCACGACCTGCGTGCCCACGCCGCGCTTGCGGACCAACAAGCCCTTGTCGACGAGGTAGCGGATCGCCTGCCGCATCGTGGGTCGCGACAGGGAGAGTTGGTCGGCGAGCACGATCTCGTTGGGGAGCTTCGAGCCCGGCGCGAGGCTGCCGCTGAGGATCGCCTGCTCGATCTGCTGGGCGACCTGGAAGTAGAGCGGGACCGGACTTCGACGGTCCACGGTCACGGAGAGTTGAATCACGCCCGGCTCCTGCGTCGCAGTCCCTTGCGATCCTACAGCGCCGTACATCTTACTGTCATAATGTCCTAACAAAGTATTGACAGCCGCGAAACCGAAGAGAAGACTCAGGCGGCATAAGGAGCGAGCGCCAGCCGTGGTGCAACTGCCGTGCTGACCGGCACTGATCGGCATCAGCCGACATCGGTGCATCCGTGAGCAGGAGGATGACCTGCATGCGCATCGGGCTGATCGGCGTAGGACGCATCGGAATCCTGCATGCCGAGCATCTTCGCCGGCTCGATGCCGTGACCGAGGTGGTCGTGGCCGACGCGGACGGCGACCGTGCCCGCGAGGTGGCCGACAAGCTCGGCCTCACGTGGGCAGCAAGCGTTCCGGAGCTCTTCGCGAGCAAGCCCGACGGCGTCGTCATCGCTGCTGCCACCCCGGCGCACGAAGCCCTGGTGCGGCGTGCGGCCGAGGCTCGGGTGGCGACCTTCTGCGAGAAGCCGTTGGCCGCTGACATCCAGGCGACGCGCGAGATACTCCGTGTCGTCGGCGATGCCGGGATCCCTTTGCAGATGGGCTTCCAGCGGCGTTTCGATCCCGGCTTCCGTGCGGCACGAGAGGCGCTTCGCCGCGGCGAGCTCGGTCGGCTCCACATGATCTGGGCCTGCACGCTCGATCCGGCGCCACCGCATCCCTCGTACATCCCGCACTCCGGCGGCCTCTTCGCCGACTGCAGCGTGCACGACATCGATGCGATCCGTTGGGTGACAGGTCGTGAGGTCGTCGAGGTGCACGCGACGGGTTCCAACCGTGGCGCGGAGTTCTTCGCCGAAGCGGGCGACGTCGACACCGGTACCGCACTGTTGACGCTGGACGACGGCACGCTCGCGGCGATCGCGGCGTCGCGTTACAACGGCTCCGGCTACGACGTACGCCTCGAGCTGCACGGATCGCAACGGACGATCGTGGCAGGACTCGACACGCGGTCCCCGCTGCGCTCGGCGGAGCCGGAGCATGACGGATGGCCGCCCGGGCAGCCGTACGCCAACTTCGCCGAGCGTTTCCGGGATGCCTACGTGGCCGAGCTGGAGGCCTTCGTCGACCTGGCGGCGGGTCGGATCGAGTCCCCGTGTCGTGGCGACGACGCCCTGGCCGCGCTTCGCGTGGCAGTGGCATGTGAGCAGTCACGGCGTGAGGGCCGTGCGATCAGGGTGGAGGACATCGATGTATGACCTCATCACCATGGGTCGGGTGAGCGTCGACCTCTACCCACACGACGTGGGCGTGCCGTTGACGCAGGTCAGCTCGTTCGGCAAGTTCCTGGGCGGAAGCGCGACCAACGTCGCGGTCGCGGCGGCCCGGCACGGCAGGCACACCGCTGTGATCACACGGACCGGGGCGGATCCGTTCGGTGAGTACGTCCACCAGGCACTGCGCCGCTTCGGCGTCGACGACGCATACGTCTGCGCGGTCGATGGGCTACCAACTCCGGTGGTGTTCTGCGAGATCTTCCCGCCGGACCATTTCCCGTTGTACTTCTACCGCTATCCCAAGGCGCCGGACATCGAGATCCACGTCGAGGAACTGGATCTGGATGCGATCAGGGACGCCCGGATCTTCTGGGTGACAGGCACGGGCCTGTCGGAAGAGCCCAGCCGTACGACGACGTTGCACGCGCTGCGGTCGCGGGAGCGCAAGCATCCCACCGTCCTGGACCTCGACTACCGCCCGATGTTCTGGAAGGACGCGGACGCCCGAGCCGTCATCGGGGGTGCGGTGGAACACGCGACGGTCGCCGTGGGAAACCTCGACGAGTGCGAGATCGCGGTGGGAACGCGAGACCCGAAGGACGCGGCGGAGGCCCTGCTCGACCGTGGCGTAGAGCTTGCGATCGTGAAGCTGGGACCCGGGGGTGTGCTGGGAAGGACCCGTACGGAAGAAGTCGTCGTGCCGCCGGTCGATGTCGAGGTCGTCAACGGTCTGGGCGCAGGCGACGCGTTCGGCGGCGCACTGTGCCACGGGCTGCTCGCCGGCTGGGACCTCGAGCGGATCTTACGCTTCGCCAACGCGGCCGGCGCGTACGTCGCCGCGAGGCTGGCGTGTGCCGACGCGATGCCGAACGAGGCGGAGGTCGAGGCGTTGCTGGCCGGTCAGAATCCCCGAGGGTCTGACGGAGGCCGGTCATGAGCGCGGTCGATCTGGGCCGACTGGCCGAGCGCAGGTTCAGCGAACCTCACGCCATTCGGGAGGCGTACGCGGCGCGGACCAGGCGTCCACTGGTCGACGCGAGCGACTCCAAGCTGATGATCGTGGCGGCCGACCATCCGGCGAGGGGAGCCCTGCGCGCTGGCAAGCGGCCCATGGCGATGGCGGATCGAGCCGATCTGCTGGGCCGCCTGCTCGAGGCGCTCGGCAGGCCGGGCGTCGACGGAGTTCTCGCTGCTCCCGATGTGGTCGAGGACCTGCTCCTGCTCGGCGCGCTCGAGGGCAAGCTGGTCATCGGAACGATGAACCGCGGTGGCCTGCCCGGCACGACGTTCGAGGTCGACGACCGGTTCACCGCGTACGACGCCGACAGCATCGCCCGCAACCGGCTCGACGGTGGGAAGCTGCTGCTGCGGATCGATCCGCACGACCCACGCACTGCCGATGCGTTGGAACGCTGCGCCCGGGCAGTGAGCGCCCTCGCCGCGCACGAGCTTCCGGCCGTCGTGGAGCCCTTCTTCCTCCGTCGGGTCGACGGTCGAATCGCCAACGACCTCGATCCCGATGCGGTCGTGACCTCCGCCGTGGTCGCCGCCGGTCTCGGTGACACCAGTGCCCATACCTGGCTGAAGCTTCCGGTGGTGGACGAGATGGAGCGGGTGGCTGCGGCGACGTCGCTACCGGTCCTGTTGCTCGGGGGCGACGTGCCGGAGGAGCCACAGGAGACGTACTCGCGCTGGGAGAAGGCGCTCGCCCTCCCGACCGTGCGTGGCCTCGTGGTCGGACGGACCTTGCTCTATCCGCCAGACGACGACGTGGCGGCTGCAGTCGACACAGCGGTTGGCCTTCTGGGAAAGGACGTCTCGTGACGCACTACTTCGCTGCGGGAACGCTGGCCAGCGGTCCGTGGAGTCTGGACCTCACGCCCGAGCGGGCCGGCTGGACCTACAGCGGGCTTCGCGTGCTCGAGCTTTCGCCGCAAGGATCGTACGAGTTCGACACCGGCGACTCCGAGGTCGTCGTCCTTCCTCTGGCGGCACAGCAGATCGTCGTCACCGTCGACGGCGAACGGTTCGAGGTCGCGGGACGTGCCCACGTCTTCGCAGGAGCGAGCGACTTCGTCTACGCGCCTCGGGATGCGCGGGTCCGGATCGAGGCGCCAGCCGGAGGCAAGCTCGCCTTGCCGTCGGCGCGGTGCGAGGCACGGCTCTCCGCACGCTACGGGGCCGCCGCCGACGTGCCGATCGAGCTGCGGGGTGCCGGCTCCTGCAGTCGCGAGGTGCACAACTTCTGTGCTGCTGGAGTTTTCGACGCTGACCGGCTGATCGCCGTGGAAGTGCTGACGCCGGGCGGCAACTGGTCGTCGTACCCACCGCACAAGCACGACGAGGACCGTCCCGGCCACGAGAGCGAGCTCGAGGAGATCTACTACTTCGAGATCGCGTCCGGGCCGGATGGCATGCCTGGTGTCGGCTACCAACGGGTCTACGGCACGGCGGAGCGTCCGATCGACGTCCTGGCCGAGGTCCGCACCGGGGACGTGGTCACCATTCCGCACGGCTGGCATGGACCGTCGGCTTCCCTGCCCGGATACGACATGTACTACCTCAACGTGATGGCCGGGCCCGGGGCGGCATCGAACGCTCGTGGCCGGGCGTGGCTCATCTGTGACGACCCGGCGTACGCCTGGATCCGCGACACCTGGGCGACGCAGAAAGTCGATCCACGCCTGCCGTTGGGGAGATCGGAAGGATGAGGACGCCATGGCAACGATACGGCTGACAGTGGGACAGGCGCTCGCGAGATTCCTGGCCCAGCAGTGGACCGAGCGCGACGGCGTCGAGCAGCGGCTCATCGTGGGATGCTTCGGGATCTTCGGGCACGGCAACGTCGCCGGCTTCGGCCAGGCGCTGGCGGAGGCGGCGCGCCGCGACCCCGACGAGCTCCCGTACTTCCAGTGCCGCAACGAGCAGGCCATGGTCCACACGGCAGTGGGCTATGCCCGGATGAAGGATCGGCTGCAGACGTTCGCCTGTACGACCTCGATCGGTCCGGGCGCCACCAACCTCGTCACAGGAGCGGCACTGGCCACGATCAACCGGATCCCCGTGTTGTTGCTGCCCGGCGACATCTTCGCGACACGGGTGGCCAACCCAGTGCTGCAGGAGTTGGAGGACCCTCGGTCGTACGACGTCTCGGTCAACGACTGCCTGAGGCCGGTCTCGAAGTACTGGGATCGGATCAACCGTCCCGAGCAACTGATCCCTGCCACCCTCGCCGCGATGCGTGTGCTCACCGACCCTGCGGAGACGGGTGCGGTGACACTCGCGCTGCCGCAGGACGTGCAGGCAGAGGCGTACGACTGGCCGGAGGAGTTCTTCCGCAAGCGCGTGTGGCACGTACCGCGTCCGCTGCCGGAGCCCGCTGCGCTCGATCGTGCGGTGGAGGTGATCCGGTCGTCGCAGCGCCCGATCATCGTCGCGGGGGGTGGGGTCATCTACTCGAATGCGAGCCAGGCGTTGGCCGAGTTCGCCGAGTCGACCGGCATCCCGGTCGCCGAAACGCAAGCCGGGAAGGGATCTGTCCCTTGGGACCATCCGTGCGCGGTGGGCGCCATCGGTGCGACAGGCACGACCGCTGCCAACGCGCTGGCTCGCGAGGCCGACGTCGTGATCGGCATCGGCACACGCTACAGCGACTTCACGACGGCGTCCCGCAGCCTCTTCGGGTCGGCTCGCGCCGGCACGGGATCGGCGTCGACGACCGGGTCAGGTGTGCGGTTCGTGAACCTCAACGTCGCGGCGTTCGACGCGGCCAAGCAGTCGGCCGAGAGCCTGGTGGCCGATGCACGTGCGGGCCTCGAGGCGTTGGCCGAGCGCTTGAGCGGGTGGCAGGTCGAACCGTCGTACCGCGAGCGAGCACAGGCGCTTGCACGAGATTGGCAGCGGGTGGTCGATGCGGCCTTCCAGGCTGGGCATCAGCCGTTGCCCGCGCAGACCGAGGTCATCGGAGCGGTCAACGAAGCGGCCGGCGAGCGGGGAGTCGTCATCAACGCGGCGGGCAGCATGCCGGGGGAGCTCCACAAGCTGTTCCGGGCTCGCGACCGGAAGCAGTACCACGTGGAGTACGGCTACTCCTGCATGGGGTACGAGATCGCGGCGGGGCTGGGTGTCAAGATGGCCGACCCGTCGCGGGATGTCATCGTGCTGGTCGGTGACGGCTCCTATCTCATGCTGGCGCAGGAGATCGTCACCGCGGTACAGGAGAACGTCAAGCTCATCATCGTTCTCGTGCAGAACCACGGTTTCGCCTCGATCGGTTCGCTGTCCGAGAGCGTGGGCGCACTGCGGTTCGGCACGCGCTACCTCTACCGCAATCCCGAGACGCGGCAGCTCGATGGCGACGTGCTGCCGGTCGATCTCGCGGCCAACGCGGCGAGCCTGGGCGCAGACGTGTTGCGCGCGACGACCATCGCCGAGCTTCGTGACGCGTTGGCCACAGCACGGAAGGCGGAGCGCACCACGCTGATCCACATCGAGACCGACCCGCTAGTGGGCGCACCGTCCTCCGAGGCGTGGTGGGACGTGCCGGTCGCTGAGGTCTCGGAACTGGAGTCCACGCAGAAGGCGCGGGAGGAGTACGAAGCCAACAAGCCGAGCCAGCGGCACTACCTGTAGAGACGGTGGGCGAGATGAGGACTGTCGAACACTGGATTGCGGGGTCGAGCACACCCGGATCTGCGAAGCGACGCGGACCGGTGTGGAACCCCGCGACGGGCGCACAGCAAGCCGAGGTCGTGCTTGGTACGGCCGACGACGTCGACCTCGCGGTGAGCACGGCAGCTAAGGCGTACGAGACGTGGCGAGACGTCCCGCTCGTGAGGCGGTCGAAGATCCTGTTCGCCTTCCGGGAGCTGGTCAACGCCCACGTCGACGACCTGGCGCGGGTCATCACCTCAGAGCACGGCAAGGTGCTCGCCGACGCCCGAGGCGAGGTGATGCGAGGGCTTGAGGTCGTGGAGTTCGCGTGCGGGATACCGCAGCTTGCCAAGGGCGAGTTCTCCGAGCAGGTCTCGACCAACGTCGACGCCTACTCGTTCCGGCAGCCACTCGGCGTCGTGGCCGGCATCACACCGTTCAACTTCCCGGTGATGGTGCCGATGTGGATGCATCCGATCGCGATCGCGTGCGGCAACGCCTTCGTCCTCAAGCCGTCCGAGCGTGACCCGTCGGCGTCGACGTTGGTCGCCGAGCTCTGGCAGCGCGCAGGTCTGCCGGACGGAGTGTTCAACGTCGTTCACGGTGACAAGGAAGCGGTCGATGCTCTGCTCGACCATCCAGACATCGCCGCCATCTCGTTCGTCGGGTCGACCCCGATCGCCCGCTACGTCCACGAGCGCGCATCACGCAACGGCAAGCGGGTGCAGGCCCTGGGCGGGGCCAAGAACCACGCCGTCGTCCTGCCCGATGCGGACCTGGACGTCGCCGCCGACCAGATCACCGCTGCGGCGTACGGCTCGGCCGGCCAACGCTGCATGGCGATCTCGGCCGTCGTCGCGGTCGGCGACGTCGGCGACGCATTGGTCGAGAAGCTTGCAGATCGCGCCCGCGAGGTTCGGGTCGCACCGGGAGACGACGAGTCCGCGGAGATGGGACCGGTCGTGACCGCCGAGGCGAGGGACCGGATCGCGGGCTACGTCGAGGATGGCGCAGCGCAGGGAGCACGCGTCGTCGTGGACGGCCGGGGGCTACGCGTCGCGGGCCACGAGAGTGGCTTCTTCCTGGGGCCGTGCCTGCTCGACGGCGTGACCCCCGACATGCGGGTCTACCAGGACGAAGTGTTCGGGCCGGTGCTCGTCGTGTTGCGCGCCGACAGCTTCGACCAGGCGGTGGAGATCGTGAACGCCAACCCGTACGGCAACGGCACGGCGATCTTCACGACGAGCGGCGAGGCGGCCCGCAGGTTCCAGCGCGAGGTCACCGTCGGCATGATCGGGATCAACGTGCCGATCCCGGTGCCGATGGCGTTCTACAGCTTCGGAGGCTGGAAGGAGTCCTTGTTCGGCGACCGTCACATACACGGTCCCGAGGGAGTCGGCTTCTACACGAGGGCCAAGGCGGTGACGGCCCGATGGCCTCAGCCCAGCCATCGGTCCGGTCAGCCCGCAGACACCGGGAAGTCGGGGACGACCGGACAAGCTCAGGGACAGTCCTTCCACTTCCGCGGTTCCGGCTAGCGGAGACCGGCTGGCGGAGCGTCGTGCGAGGACACACCGTCTGCGCGCCCAACTCGGCACGTGCGGCAAGCGCAGAGCAGGCGGTGGCACGAATGACAGAACTCGATGCGTCGGGCGGGAAAGTCCTCCCCTCACAGACGTGATCGGGGAACACACACGTCGGTCTGGCAATGACGTCGGTCTGGCAACAAAGGAGAAACCTATGAAGGGGATTCGGGGTCTGGGTGCCGTCGCCGTGCTGAGCCTCGCCGGCATCCTCACGCTGGCGGGCTGTGCGAACCCACAACCTGGGCAGGACACGACGGGTGGCTCCGACACCGGGCAGGGGACGCAGCGGTCCGGAGCGCAGCAGTCCGACATCACGATCGCGGTCGTCACGCATGGTCAGCCTGGTGACGCGTTCTGGGACATCGTGAAGTCCGGTGCCGACCAGGCCGGCAAGGACGTGAACGTCCGGGTCACCTACAACGGTGACGGTGATCCGGCACGACAGAGCCAGCTCATCGACAACGCCGTGGCGCGTAAGGTCGACGGGATCGTCGTGTCGATGGCGAACCCCGATGGTGTCGAGGCAAGTGTGAGGAACGCCGTCGAGGCGGGGATCCCGGTCGTGACGATCAACTCCGGCCTGGAGCAGTCGAAGGAGTTCGGCGCGATCACCCACGTGGGTCAAAGCGAGGAGCTTGCCGGTGAAGCTGCGGGCGAGAGGCTCAAGGCAGCCGGCGTGCGGCACCTGATCTGCGTGGTGCACGAGGCCGGCAACGTGGGTCTCGAGGCTCGGTGCAACGGTGTCCGCAAGACGCTCGGCGGCCAGGTGGAGAACCTGCAGGTCGACGTCTCGAACGTCGCCGACGCCCAGAACACCATCAAGAGCGAGCTCCTCGCCGACAAGAGCATCGACGGCGTGCTCACGCTCAACCCGGTCGTTGCGAAGGCGGCCATCCAGGCCAAGCAGGAGGCGGGCAGCGACGCCCAGCTGGCGACCTTCGACGTCTCGGCCGACATCTGCGACGCCATCGCCGCCGGTGACATGCTCTTCGCCGTCGACCAGCAGCCGTACCTGCAGGGCTACCTTCCGGTCGTCTTCCTGGCGCTGAAGGTGCGCAACGGCAACGACGTGGGTGGTGGGCTTCCGGTGTACTCCGGGCCAGGTTTCGTTACCCAGGAGAACGCCGAGCAGATCAAGCAGTTCGCCGAGCGCGGAACGCGATGATGATGAGTACCCAGACAGCTGCGGTCGAGGCCGACGTCCAGCCCACACCAGGCAGGCTGCTCACGAGGATGCTGCGCCGGCCCGAGGTCGGCGCAGCCATCGCCGCGGTCGCGGTGTTCACGTTCTTCGCCACGATCACCGAGTCCTTCGCCACCGCTGGTGGCGTCGCGACGTGGTTGGACTCCTCGGCGCTGTTCGGAATCATGGCGGTCGCCGTCGCCCTGTTGATGATCGGCGGCGAGTTCGACCTCTCTGCCGGCACCATGGTCGGCTCGACCGGTCTGATCGTCGGGATCCTCGCAACCCACTACGGCGTGAACATCTGGCTCGCCGTGGTGCTGGCGCTGGTGTTCGCGGCGGTCGTGGGGATGGCCAACGGCCTGTTGGTCATGCGTACCGGCCTGCCGAGCTTCATCGTCACGTTAGGAACCTTCTTCGTCCTCCAAGGGCTGAACCTCGCCCTCACCAAGGCGATCATCGGTCAGGTCGCCGTGCAGGGGCTGGCCAACGTGCCGGGGTTCTTCGACGTGAAGTGGCTGTTCGGATCCACGTTCTCCCTCTTCGGTACGCCGTTCCAGGTGTCCATCGCGTGGTGGCTCGGGTTGACCGCGGTCGCCACGTGGGTCCTGCTGCGGACCCGCGCCGGGAACTGGATCTTCGCGGTCGGTGGTGCGGCGGTCAGCGCCCGACACGTCGGCGTGCCGGTCGTCCGGACGAAGATCGCGTTGTTCGTGGTCACCGCCTGCGCCGGCTGGCTTGCCGGCATGCTCCAGCTGTTCCGTACCTCGACCGTGCAGGCGTCCACCGGTGTCGGTCAGGAGTTCATCTACATCATCTGCGCCGTCGTCGGGGGTTGCCTGCTGACCGGAGGCTACGGCTCGGCGATCGGCGCGGCACTCGGTGGGCTGATCTACGGGATGACCTACCAGGGCATCGTCTTCGCGCAGTGGGACAACAACTGGCTGAAGGCATTCCTCGGCGTGATGCTGCTGGCGGCGGTGCTCGTGAACACCTACGTGCGTAAGCGGGCGGAGGTGAGCCGATGACGACGGCAGCCGCGAGTGAGCAGCGCGGGAGATCGAAGGAGCGTACGCCCCTGCTGGAGACGCGGTCGATCGGCAAGACGTACGGCAGCATCGTCGCGCTGCGAGACGTGTCGACGAGCGTGCACGCCGGCGAGGTGACCTGTGTGCTGGGTGACAACGGCGCCGGCAAGTCGACGTTCATCAAGATCCTGTCTGGTGCGCATGAGCACACGTCGGGCGAGCTCCTGGTCGACGGGAAGCCGCGTCGGTTCGCCAGTCCGCGCGAGGCACTCGACGCCGGGATCGCGACCGTGTACCAGGACCTCGCCGTGGTCCCGTTGATGCCGGTCTGGCGCAACTTCTTCCTAGGATCCGAGCCCAGCAAGGGATTCGGCCCGTTCCGCCGGATCGATGTGAAGTTCATGCGCCAGACGACCTACAGCGAGCTGGCCAAGATGGGGATCCGGCTGCGCGACGTCGACCAGCCGATCGGCACGTTGTCCGGCGGCGAGCGGCAGTCGGTGGCGATCGCCCGCGCGGTGTACTTCGGCGCCCGGATGCTCATCCTGGACGAGCCGACGGCGGCACTCGGTGTGAAGCAGTCCGGAGTCGTGCTGAGGTACGTCGCCGCCGCCCGGGACGCCGGGCTGGGCGTGGTGCTCATCACGCACAACCCACATCACGCCTATCTCGTCGGGGATCGCTTCGTCTTGCTCAAGCGCGGCGTGATGGCCGGCAACTACGCCCGTGACGACATCACACTTGCCGAGCTCACCCGAGAGATGGCAGGGGGTGCCGAGCTCGAAGCGTTGGGGCATGAGCTCGGTGAGCGGTTCACCGAGTCAGGAGTGGCCGACGAGCTGGCCGCCGAAAGGAGGCGGACGTGAGCGACGCATTGGCTGGCAGGGTCGCCGGAGCGCCGATCTCGTGGGGGGTGTGTGAGGCGCCCGGGTGGGGTTACGAGCTGCCTCCCTCGGTCGTGCTCTCCCAGATGGCCGAGCTGGGCCTCACGGCGACCGAGCTGGGACCGACCAACTACCTGGGTCGCGATGCTGCGACCGTCGTGGACACGCTGCGCCGCCACGGTCTGCGGCTGGTCGGCGGGTTCGTGCCCGTGCTGCTGCACGAGGGAGCCGACGTCGACCTCGGGGCGGCCGTCGAGGCGATGCGCACCCTCGCCGACGCTGGTGCCGACATCGTGGTGCTGGCAGCCGACGCCGGCCCCGGTGGGTACGAACAGCGGGTGCACCTGGACGACGCGCAGTGGGCTCACCTGGTGCGCAACCTGGATCGGGTCTGTGCCGTCGCGTCCGACCTCGGCTTACGCAGCTGCCTGCACCCCCACGTGGGCACGGCGATCGAGACTCGCGACGACGTGCATCGTCTGCTGGCCGAGAGCGCAGTGCCCGTCTGCCTCGACACCGGGCACCTGGCGATCGGGGGGACGGATCCCCTCGAGCTCGTGAGATCGTGCCCCGATCGGGTCGCACACGTCCACCTGAAAGACGTGCGGATGTCGGTGGCGCGGCAGGTCGCGAACGGTGAGCTGGGGTTCCAGGAAGGCGTACGCCGCGGATTGTTCGCTCCGCTCGGCGAGGGGGACCTCGACATCGCGGGAGTCGTCGCCGGGCTCGAGGCGTCCGGATTCACCGGGTGGTACGTCCTCGAACAGGACACCACCTTGGCTGGACCGGTACCCCCGGGTGAGGATGGCCCGCGTGCCGACGTACGGAAGAGCATCGATTTCCTGCGCGGCCTCCCGGCGCCGGCCGGTAGGTGACCACGTGGAGCACGCTCGACACGTGGAGCAGGCACGAGGAGCTCCTCGATGCCCGACGGCGGGAGTCGGGGCCTCGGCAGAAGACGACAGACGGACGTGAGGGGACGAGATGGCGGTGCGGGTTGGTGTGATCGGGACCGGAGTGATGGGAGCCGATCACGTACGCATACTCGGCAGCATGGTCTCCCGGGCCACGGTCAGTGCGGTGACCGACCTCGACCTGGGTCGGGCTCGAGAAGTCGCACGACGGGTGGGAGCGCGGGTCATCGACACACCGGACGCCTTGATCGAGGATGCCGACGTCGATGCGGTCCTCGTGGCCTCGTCCGACCGGACACACGAAGGCTTCGTCCTCGCGTGCCTTGACGCCGACAAGCCCGTGCTGTGTGAGAAGCCGCTGACGCCGACGCCGGAGGCAGCGCTCCGCATCGTGGGTCGTGAAGTCGACCGCGGCCGGCGAACGGTGAGCGTCGGGTTCATGCGCCGGTACGACCCTGGTTTCGTCGCTGTCAAGCAAGCCTTGACGGACGGTGCCATCGCCGAGCCCTTGATGATCCATTGCGTCCACCGGAACGCCTCGTCGCGCCCCAACGCGCCGACGGCGGGTCTGATCCACGGTTCGGCGGTGCACGAGATCGATGCCACGCGGTGGCTGCTGGGAGAAGAGATCGCACGGGTGACGGTGCACCGTGGACGCCGGTCGAGCCGGGTCGTGGGGGAGACCGCGGATCCTCTGCTGTGCGTCTTCGAGACCGAGTCGGGGGTCGTCGTCGACGTCGAGGTCTTCGTCAACGCCCAGTACGGCTACGAGGTCCGCTGCGAGGTCGTGGGGGAGACCGGCACGGTGATGGTGGACGAGCCGCCTCAGGCCGTCCTGCGATCCGCGCAGCGTCGTACGACGTCTGTGGCGTACGACTGGCGGGACCGTTTCGCCGAGGCGTACCGCCGGGAGCTTCAGGACTGGATCGACGGCATTGTCGCGGGAGACCCCCAGCGCGGCGCGAGCGCCTGGGACGGCTACGCGGCCACTGCCGTGGCGGCCGCGGGTGTCGAGGCGCTCGCGACCGGGGCGATCGTCGAGGTGAAACTCGAGTCCCGGCCGGCGCTCTACGGCTGAGTCGCTACCATGGCCGGCGATTGTCCGCCATTTCACTGAGATCGATAGGAATTGGCGGGATAGCCGCGACTGGCCAGCTGGGCTGCCCGGCCCTGCGCTCCGGCCATGGGGAGGGCTGACCGTGGACTTTGGTCTCACCGCTGCCGGGCTCGCGATCGGCTTCGTCGTCGGGCTCACCGGCATGGGTGGTGGCGCGCTCATGACGCCGGTGCTGGTGCTCTTCTTCGGTGTCCAGCCGCTCGCGGCCGTGTCGAGCGATCTGGTCACGTCCGCGCTCATGAAGCCGTTCGGCGGCCTGGTCCACCTGCGGCGCGGCACGGTGATGCTCAAGCTCGTCGCCTGGATCTGCGTGGGCTCGATCCCTGCCGCGTTCTGCGGCGTGCTGCTGCTTCGGGCCCTCGGCGAAGTGGCCGACATCGAGACCGTCGTGAAGCGGGCCCTCGGCGTCGCGTTGCTGCTCGCCGCCGCCGGCCTGGTGTCCAAGGCGTACCTCACGCTCGTGGCGCGCTCCCGTGGCGAGGTGAGTCGCCCGGCGAGAGACACGATCACGGTGCGCCCCATCCCAACGGTGCTGATCGGCATCGTGGGCGGGCTGGTCGTCGGGATGACCTCGGTCGGGTCCGGCTCGCTGATGATCGTGGCGCTGCTGTTGCTCTATCCGGCGATCACGATGAACCAGCTGGTCGGAACGGACCTCGTCCAGGCGGTCCCGCTCGTCGCGTCCGCCGCACTGGGCCACGTGCTGTTCGGCGACTTCCAGCTCGCGGTCGCCGCCTCGCTGCTGGTCGGTGCCATACCCGGCGTGCTGCTGGGCGCACAGGCGTCGGCTCGAGCACCGTCCGGGATCGTCCGACGCGCTCTGGCACTGGTGCTGTGCGCCTCCGGCTTGAAGATGCTGGGCGTCCCCGACCTCGCGTTGATGATCACGCTGGGCGTCATCGTCGTGGTGGGCCCGTTGTTGTGGATGTGGGCGCGGGTTCGTCACGGTTTCCCCGCCTTTGCGAGCCCTTCGTGGAACTGGCGCCCGTGGTCGCGGAGGGCGGACGGGACCCACGGCGCCGCGTCGCGAGGTACCGAGAAGTCTCGACTACCACGGTGACGCTGATCGCGACGGTCAGTCCGAGAAGCACGCCCTTGAGCGGCTCGCGTTCGAATGCCAGCCCGCCCAGGTACCCGACCGAGCCGGAGTACGTCCCCCATGACAGTGCCGCGAGCCCGTCGAAGCACGCGAAGGTCCGAAGCGGGAACCTCGAGGCGCCCATCGTGAGCGTCACCGCCGTACGGCCACCGGGTATGTAACGCGCGACCACCAGCGCGAGCCCGCCACGGCGGGCCAGCTCGCGAGCCGCACGGTCGAAGGCGCGTCGTCGCCTGCTGGCCGCTGGGGCACGAGTGACGAGCCGGCGGCCTGTCGTACGACCGATGGCGTACGAGAGGTGGTCGCCGGTGAAGGCACCCAAAGCCGACACCACGATCACCGCGAGGAGATCCGGCTGACCCGATGCGGCGAAGGCCCCCGCGGCGACGACCACGCTCTCGCTCGGGAAGGCGGGCAGGAAGCCGTCGAGCACGGCGAGGGCGTAGAGGCAGAGATAGATCAACTGCGAGCGCGCGAGGTCGTGCGCCAGCTCCAGGATGGCATTGTCCACGACCGCCACCCTTGGCCGCGTCCGGCCATGTGGCGTCGGGCTTCGGTCGTCGCCGCCGTCACCTGATCGGCTTAGGCCGGTGCGACGAAGGTTGTACGTCGGTGTGCGCACCGTGACATACCCTCGCGACTGTGAACCACACCCGGACAGCGCTGATCAGCCCGCAGCTGCTCAGCGTGGCGACCAGGACGTATCACCGTCTGGCACCGTGGCTTGCCGGTGGACTGGTCTTCCTGGTGTCGATGATCTCGCTGCAGGAGTTTCAGCAGGTGCGGCCGTTCCTCTGGACGGCCGCCACCGTGTCCGGGCTCGCGACGGTGCTGGCCCGGCGCCACCTCTGGCCGCTGTTCGTCGTCGCGGCGGCGGTTCTCATCCTTCTCGTCCTCTGGCCTGCGATGGTGGCGGCGGCCTACTACGCGGGGACGGCGTTCCGGCGACGTACCGAGGTCGCCTTGTTCGCTCTCGCGGCCACGGCGGTCGTGATCATCGCGTCGGTGATAGAGCTCGATCTCGGTGCCGCCTACCGACCCCAAGGTCTCGCCAACCTGGTGTTCATGCTGCTGGTCCTGGGGCTCGGCCTGGTCAGCGGGCTCTGGGTCCAGGCCCGGCGTGCCGTGGTCGCCGGTCAGCAGGAGCGGACCAGGCAGCTCGAGCGCGAGCAGGCCGCCCGGGCCGACCAGGCCCGCGCCGAGGAACGCGCGCGGATCGCCCGCGAGATGCACGACGTGGTGGCCCATCGGGTCTCGCTGATGGTGCTCCACGCCGGTGCGCTCGAGGTGAACGCACCCGACGAGCAGGTGGCGCGGACGGCGGGCCTGATCCGGGCGACCGGCCGAGAAGCCCTGGCCAACCTGCGCGACGTGCTCGGCGTGCTGCGTTCCGCGCCGAGGCCGGCTGGGTCCGCGGGATCGCCCGAATCGCCTGGACCGGCGGAGCAGGACGCCAAGCCGACCCACGAGCCAGGGCTCGCACCGCAGCCGACGCTTGAGGATCTCGAGTCGCTGATCTCCCAGTCGCAGGCGCTCGGAGTTTCGGTCGGGTTTCGCGTCGAGGGAGAGGCTCGACGCGATCTCCCGGTCCTGGCGGAGACTGCGGCCTACCGGGTGGTCCAGGAGGCGCTGACCAACGTGCACAAGCACGCCGGTCCGGTCCCCACGGAGGTCGTCGTCCGGTTCGAACCGAGGGAGCTGGTCGTCGTCGTGCAGAACCATCCGTCGAACGGTTCTGGCCTGGAGCGGGTTCCGGCACTGCCGGGCGGCGGCTACGGACTCGTCGGCTTGCGGGAGCGCGTGCAGCTGCTCGGGGGTGAGCTTGCTGCCGGCCCGACCGCTGACGGGGGTTTCGTCGTCGAGGCAAGGCTGCCTGCGGAACGCAACGGGCGTCCGGCATGATCCGCGTGCTGGTGGTGGACGACGAGGCCCTGGTCCGGTCGGGCCTGCGCATGATCCTCGAAGCGGCGGGCGACATCGTGGTGGCGGCCGAGGCGCGGGACGGCGCCGAGGCGATCCAGGTGGTGAAAAGGCAGCGGGTCGACGTGGTGCTGATGGACGTCCGCATGCCGGGCATGGACGGGCTGCGCGCCACTGCCGAGCTCGACAAGCTGGACGACCCGCCGAAGATCGTCATGCTGACGACGTTCGACCTGGACGAGTACGTTCACGCCGCCCTACGGGCCGGCGCCGTGGGCTTCCTCCTCAAGGACACACCACCTCGCGAGCTGATCGCGGCTGTCCGTACGGTCGCCGCGGGCAACGCCATGCTCGCGCCCACGGTGACCAAACGCCTGATCAGCACGTTCACGAGCCGGGGTCCGTCACAGGCGGAGGCTGCGCGGAAACGCCTCGCCGAGCTCACCGACCGCGAGCGCGACGTGCTCCGTGCCGTCGCCCGCGGCCTGTCCAACGCCGAGATCGGGCGCGAGCTGGCGATGAGCGAGGCGACGGTGAAGACGCACGTGAGCAGGAGCCTCGCCAAGCTCGGGCTCAGCAACCGAGTGCAGGCGGCGATCCTGGTCCACGAGGCGGGCTACGCCGGCAGCGGTGAAGTCGTCTGACGGTCGTCGCCCGGCTCAGGTCGATCGCGACACGGGCTCCAGGAGCGCGCGTTGGTTACGGTTCATTCCCGTGACGCAGATCGCCGTGATGAGCTACAACGTCCGAGGGCTGCGGGACGATCGCCTGGCGCTCTACGACGCGGTGCGCGCATGTCGACCCGACGTCCTCGTCGTACAGGAGGCTCCCATCGGGTTGCGGTGGCGACCCCGGTGTGCCGGCCTGGCTCGAGAGTGCGGTCTGGTCTATGCCGCAGGCGGGCGGACCGCCGGCGGAAACCTGCTGCTCGTGCATCCTCGGGTGAGCGTCCACGACATCAGTGAGGTACGAATCCCGCAACGGTTTGGCGACCCGATCCGCGGCGTCGTCGCGGCCACCGTGGCAACGCTCCATGGCAGGGTGCGAGTCGTCGGCATGCATCTGGGGCTCAGGGCCGCGGGCAGGAAGCGTGACCTGGAGGAGGTCCTTCGAGTCGCCCGATCGCATCCTGAGCTGCCGGTCGTCGTCGCAGGCGACGTCAACGAGCCGGCGGGTGGGCCGAGCTGGATGACGCTCACCCGAGCCGGTTTTTCGGATGCCGCGGAGCTTGCAGGGGTGCCGGACTCCGAGCGAGCCCCGACGTTCCCAGCGCGGGAACCACGTACCCGGATCGACGGAATCTTCGCAAGCGATGGAGTTGAGGTCGTCGAGTACGGCCTTCCTTCAGCCCCGAACCTGGCCGAGCTCCTGACTCGCGCGAGCGACCACATGCCCGTTCGCGTGGTGCTCGACATCTCGTGACGGTGTGCAAGGTGCCGGCCGGACCATGACGGCCATCTTGGTGATTCCACCCATCGCCCAGCATCGTGGTGTACGTCTGCACGCAAGACGACAGCTCGTCGGCTGACGATGGGTGTGCCAGATGAAGGGACCATGACGTGGCGGCAACCGACCTCGAGCCGAGCTCGGCGTTCGCCGGGCAGGTCGCCCTCGTCGTGGGAGGCACCAGCGGGATCGGCGAAGCGGTGGCCGAACGCTTGCTGACGCTGGGTGCCACGGTGACGATCGCCGGGCTTGCGGCCAAGGACCACCCGCTGTCCACGTCGGCCGCCGCCCGTGTGGTGGATGTCGACCTCGCCCGACCCCACGAGATCGAAGCGGCGGTCGCCGAGCACGAGCGGCTGGACATCCTGGTGAACTGTGCCGGGATCATTCGCCGTCGGCTGGAACACCAACCCGAGGTCTTCGCGCAGGTGGTCGACGTCAACCTCACAGGGACGATGCGGGCATGCGTTGCGGCACGGCCGTTGCTTGCGAAGAGCGGCGGCAACATCGTCAACGTCGCGTCGATGCTGAGCTACTTCGGCGGGCCGTTGGTGCCGGCGTACTCCGCGAGCAAGGGTGGCGTGGTCCAGCTCACCAAGTCGCTTGCCGTCGCGTATGCCGACGACAACATCCGGGTCAATGCCGTCGCGCCGGGCTGGATCCGTACGCCGCTCACGGCCGAGCTTCGTGAGGATCCCGCAACGGAGCGGCGCATCCTCGAACGCACGCCCATGCGGCGGTGGGGGACTCCCGAGGAGGTCGCCCACGTGGTGACGTTCCTCGCCTCCCCGGCGGCGTCGTTCGTCACCGGTGCGATCGTCCCGGTCGACGGCGGTTACCTCGCGGCGTGACGGAACGGCTTCGTACGAAGGGAGTGAGCGACCGGATGGCCGACAGCAAGGAAATCGTGTTCGGCAAGGTCACCGAATCCGAGGGCGTCCTTGCCGAGATCGCCCTGCCCGCGATGCCCGACGACGAACGCATCTGGGTGCAGCAAGAGCCCAACGTGTGGTTTCGTCCGTTGATGTTCAACACGACGCTCGGGCAGTGGTGCAACCTGCTGCGGGTCACGCGGTCGGGTGTCGTCTCGCGGCATCGGCATCCGGCCGCCGTGTACGGCTACGTGATCAAGGGGAAGTGGCACTACTACGAGCATCCGTGGATGGCCGAAGCCGGACACTTCGTCTACGAGCCGCCGGGCGAGATCCACACGCTCGCGGTGCCGGACGACTGCCCCGAGATGATCACCTTCTTCAACATCACCGGCGCGATGATCTATCTGGACGAAGCCGGCACGCAGATCGGGTACGAAGACGTCTGGACCAAGATCGAGCTGTGTCGAGCGCATTACGCCGCTGTCGGGCTCGGTGCGGATTTCGTCGACCAGTTCATCCGGTGAGAGCCAGGCCACGCACGGTCGTCGGCGTCACACCACCGCGCCGTCGTCCCCTTCATTCGGCGGCCCGCCCTTCATGCGGACCACCAACGTCACGAAGCCTCCGATGAAACCGACGACACCCGCGAACACGAGCCAGCGCGGGAGGTAGATGCCCGCAACCGCGCTCACGAGCAGGATGAGCGGTCCGCCCAGGAAGGCCGCCCAGGCCAGCTTGGTGAGGGGTTCCAGCTTGGGAAGCGGCGGGGGAGGTGGGGGAACGAAGCGGTCCTCGTCGGAGGCGTCGGTTGGGTTCGCTCCGGCGTCGTCGCGGTCTTGGGCGTCCGCGGTGACGTGCATGCCGTCTTGTGTCGAGTCCTCGGTGAGGTCCTCCGCTGCCGGCCATCGGGGTACGACGTCGGTCGCGGGCGTGTTGAAGCCGGCCACGATCTGCTCCCAGGCTTGCGCGTCCGATTCCTGGGCTGGGCCATCGGGCTCGTGCGTGTCGGGCTCACCTCGGTCGTCGCCGGACTCACGCTGTCCAGACGTCGAGTCGGATCCTTCCGGCGAGGTGTGCGGGTGCCGGTCAGACTGGTCGACGGTGCTTCGCAACCTCGTCAGGTGGTCGTCCATCACGCTCCGGGCCTGCTGCTCGGCCGCTTGGTCGACGTACAGCCTGACGCACGGCAGCGACGGCAACCGGGCCTCCGGGACGGCGCCCACCGCGGGTTGGCACGGCTCGGTGTAGGCGGCGATTCCGGCATCGCCAAGGATCGTGAGCAAGGCGTCGGCGATCCTCGGGTCGAGGTCGGCAACGGCGACGTACGACTCGGCTCGCAACCCGTTGTCACGCACAGCTGCTCCAGGTCACCTGAGGGGATGAGCGTGCCGGAACCGATCCTCGACGACCAGCCGTCACCTAGGCCAGTGTCTGCATCGCCTTCTCACCGAGACGTTTCACGAACGCGAACGACTCCGCGAAGATCGTCGGCGCATCGTAGTCGAGCGTGGCGACGTGGTAGCTGTCGGCCAGGGCGTGCTCCTCGATCTCGCGGGAACCGACCCGGCGTCGCAGCAGGCGCACACTCGACCCGTCCAGCACGTGGTCTTGCAGGGAACGAAACAGCAGCAAGGGATGCGTGACCTTTGGCAGGTCGGCGGCGACGATCCGCCACAGCCTGGTGAGCGAGTACAGCGCGGCAAGTGGCGTGCGATCGTAGGCGCCCTCGTGCATCCCCGGCTTGTTGATGTCATGACCGATGGCAGGCACCGACGCCACGAACCGTCGCAGCACCGGCAAGGCGAGCAAGCGTGGGTCACGGCTGCGGAGTGCCGGATTGACCAGCATGATCCCTGAGATCCGCGAGGGATGCACCTGAGCCAGTCGCAGTGCGAGGCATGCCCCCATCGACTGGCCTCCGACGACCACCATCTCGCAGACCTCGCTGAGCTTGATCAGCTCACGTTCGACGCATGCGTACCAGTCCTGCCAGCCGGTGCGGTTGAGGTACTGCCAGCTCGTTCCATGGCCGGGAAGGCGTGGCGCCACGACCCGCAGGCCACGCTCGGCCAGGAAACCGGCCCACGGGCGCATCGAGGCCGGCGAGCCGGTGAAGCCGTGACAGAGCAGAACGCCGATGTCGCCGGATCCACCATGGAACGGCTCTGCGTAGGGCTGAACGTGCACCGACATGATCTGTGAGGATATCGGCCGCAAACCGGGACGGCGTCGGCCTGCTCGGCACGGCTCGCCGGGTCGGCCTCGACACGGGCACGGGGCGTTGCCCTGGCGCAGAGGGAGGCCTAGTGTGCCGAGAGGAAGTCGGAGGTGAAACTTGCTCTACTGGTTCCTCAAGGTCTTCGCCCTTGGACCGCTGTTGCGGGCGATCTTCCGGCCGTGGGTCGAAGGGCTGGAGAACATACCGCGCGAGGGCCCGGCCATCTTGGCGAGCAACCACCTGTCGTTCTCCGACTCGGTCTTCTTGCCACTCGTCGTGCCGAGACGAATCACGTTCCCAGCGAAGATCGAATATTTCACCGGCATCGGGCTCAAGGGCCGGCTCACCGCGCTCTTCTTCCGGGGTATCGGGCAGGTCCCGATGGACCGGTCCGGCGGTCGGGCCAGCCAGGCGGGCCTCGAGGCAGGACTTCGACTTCTGCAGCGCGGCGAGCTCTTCGGGATCTATCCCGAGGGAACCCGTTCCCCGGATGGGAGGCTCTACAAGGGAAAGACCGGCGTCGCGCGCCTGGCCCTCGCCTCTGGGGCGCCGGTGATCCCGGTCGCCATGATCGGGACCGACAAGATGCAGCCGCCGGGCAAGGCGTTGCCCAAGATCATGCGACCAGGAGTCCGGATCGGCAAGCCTCTCGACTTCTCCCGGTACGAAGGCATGGAGGACGACCGGTTCGTCCTGCGCTCGGTGACCGACGAGATCATGTACGAAGTGATGGAGCTCTCCGGCCAGGAGTACGTCGACGTCTACGCGCAGCGGGCGAAGGAGGAGCTCGCTCGCGGCCGCAAAGTCGGGGAGAGCGGGACGTCGCACGACCAGGTGTCGGCGGTCCCCGGAGGCGCGGCTGGCCGGTCGTCGGACATCCGTAAGGTGAGCTGACCGGTGAGAGCACGACAGGCGCCGGGGCAGCCTGGTGTCGGAGCCACCGGTGACGGCACGGTCACCGAGTCGCTGTGGAGAGGGCTCGTCGTCCTCCGGTTCATCCTGCTGGCCCAGGCACTCGTCATCAATCTGGCGCGCTCGGCCGACCTGGAACGCCCTCTGCTTGGCTGGTCCGTGCTGGCCGGGATGGCGGCGTGGACGCTGCTCATTTCGTGGGTGTACGACGCGCCGGAGCGCCGGCGCTGGCCGGCGCTGGCGGCCGACCTGGCGGTCGCTGCCGCCGCGTTGCTGTCCAGCAAGTTCATCCTGAGCGAGGAGATGCTGCGCGAGCACGCCTTCTCCGTGCCGAGCTACTGGATCGCCGCGCCTGTGCTCGCCTGGGCGATTCATGCCGGGTGGCCGGGCGGCGTGCTCGCTGCAGCGGCCATCGTTCCGGCGGACTTCTGGAGTCGGTACAAGGTCACCGCGACGACCTTGGGGAACTCGTTCCTCCTTCTGCTCGCGGCTTTCGTCATCGGGTACTGCTCGACCCTGATGCGGGAGGCGGCCGCGGAACGCGCTCGAGCGACCGAGCTGGCGGCGCGTACTGCCGAACGCGAACGACTCGCGCGGGCCGTCCACGACAGCGTCCTGCAGGTCTTGGCGTACGTCGAGCGCCGGGGCGCGGCGATCGGGGGAGAGGCCGCCGAGCTCGGACGGGCGGCTGGTGAGCAGGGCGAGCGGCTGCGCAGCCTGATCCGAGGGGGTCCCGGCCCCATCGAGGCGTCCGGAGGTCGGCTCGACCTCGTCCGGTGCCTGGCCGATTTCGGCGCGACCGACGTCACGGTCGCCCTCCCCGCCGAGCCCGTCCTGGTCCCGTCTCCGGTCGCGCAGGAGCTGATCGCCGCGGTTCGGGAAGTGCTCGACAACACCCGGGAGCACGCGCCGGGCGCACACTCGTACATCCTCCTGGAGCAGACCGACGACGACGTGACCATCAGCGTCCGTGACGACGGCCCTGGAATCCCCGCCGGGCGGCTGGAGGAGGCGGCGGCAGCCGGTCGCATGGGCGTGAGTCACTCGATCATCGGCCGGATGGAGGAGCTCGGGGGCAGTGCCAAGTTGCGCACTGCGCCCGGCGAAGGCACCGAATGGGAGCTCACGATCCCGCGGTAGGCCGACGGTCAGCGGCTGGCAGCCGAACCGCGTCCTTGCATAAGGTCTGGTCCCATGATCAGCGTGATGGTCGTCGACGATCACCCCATGTGGCGCCGGGCCGTCGTGCGTGACCTCGAGGAGGCGGGCTTCGAGGTCGTAGCCGAGGCTGGGTCCGGTGACGAGGCCTTGCGCCGAGCCGAGGCCACCCGTCCTGATGTCGTCGTCCTCGATCTGCAGATCCCCGGAGTACCTGGCGTCGAGGTCATTCGCCGCCTGGCGGAGACCCATCCGGAGACCCGCATTCTCATCCTGTCGGCGAGCGGGGAGCAGGCCGACGTGCTGGCCGCGGTCAAGGCGGGCGCAACGGGCTATCTGGTCAAGTCGGCGTCGGCCGAGGAGTTCCTGGACGCAGTACGCAGGACGGCCGACGGCGATGCCGTCTTCACCCCGGGCCTCGCCGGACTGGTGCTCGGGGAGTTCCGTCGCCTGTCGAGCAGCAGCTCGCCTTCCAACAACGAACCGGACACCCCACGGCTCACCGAGCGGGAGACCGAGGTGCTCCGCCTGGTCGCCAAGGGCCTGAGCTACAAGGCCATCGCCGAGCGGCTCGTTCTGTCCCACCGCACCGTGCAGAACCACGTCCAGAACACGCTGCGCAAGCTGCAGTTGCACAACCGCGTCGAGCTCGTGCGCTACGCGATGCAGCGCGGGCTGGACGACGGTTGATCACACGTCCGCGATCGTGGTCGCCGCGGGGTGACGCCCCCACTGGGTCTGCCGCGGCCCAAGCAGAGGCCCTCCCGTCGTGTCGTCACCTCGTGGGTCTACGCTCGAGAGGACTAGTTCGTACGGTCTTGTGAAAGGACCTGTCCATGCGCGTTGGTGTGCTCACCGGTGGCGGTGACTGCCCTGGCCTGAACGCGGTGATTCGCGCGGTTGTTCGCAAGGGTGTCTCGGAGTACGGCTACGAGTTCCTCGGCTTCCGCGACGGCTGGCGTGGGCCGTTGGAGAACGTCACCTGCGAGCTCGGTATCCCGCAGGTACGCGGCATCCTGCCGCGCGGCGGCACCATCCTGGGGTCCTCGCGGACGAACCCGTTCAAGGTCGACGGTGGCGTCCAGCGCATTAAGGACAATTTGGCGGCCAATGGGGTCGACGCCTTGGTCGCCATCGGTGGCGAGGACACCCTCGGGGTCGCCACGAAGCTTGCCGATCTCGACGTGAAGGTGGTCGGTGTCCCGAAGACCATCGACAACGATCTCGGTGCCACAGACTTCACGTTCGGCTTCGACACCGCGGTCAACATCGCGACCGAGGCGATCGATCGACTTCACACGACGGCCGAGTCCCACCACCGGATCGTCGTCGTCGAGGTGATGGGTCGGCACGCCGGCTGGATCGCCCTGCACGCAGGGCTCGCTGGCGGTGCGAACGTGATCCTGATCCCGGAGCAGCCGTTCGACATCGACAAGGTGGTCGAGTACGTCGAGAGCCGGTTCCGCACGAACTACTCGCCGGTCATCGTGGTGGCTGAGGGTGCGGTGCCCAAGGACGGGACCCACTCGCTGCACAGCGAGGAGGTCGACGCGTTCGGGCACGTCCGGCTGGGCGGTATCGGCGACCTCGTGGCCAAGGAGCTCGAGAAGCGCACCGGCAAGGAGGCTCGCGCCGTCGTGCTCGGACACACCCAGCGTGGCGGTACGCCGACCGCGTTCGACCGCTGGCTCGCCACGCGGTTCGGGCTGCACGCGATCGAGGCGGTACGCGACGGCGACTTCGGCAAGATGGTCGCGCTGCGCGGTACGGAGATCGTGCGGGTGCCGCTGGCGGATGCCACCAAGGAGCCGAAGCTCGTGCGGCCGGAGCTGTACGCCGAAGCCAGCGTTCTGTTCGGCTGATCCGGCCGGCCCGACGCCTGGGGTCGGTGTGTCTGCAGCTACCCTCGTGCCGTGACTCACTCGCAGGACTGGCGGTCCCTTCCCGCCGCCCAGCAGCCGGACTGGCCGGACCAGGCCGCGCTCGACGCTGCCGTGGCCGAGCTCCGCACCTTTCCGCCGCTGGTCTTCGCGGGTGAGTGTGACGCGTTGAAGGCGCGCATCGCCGACGTCGCGGCAGGGAGGGCGTTCTTCCTGCAGGGCGGCGACTGCGCGGAGACGTTCAACGGCGTCGGCGCGGACGCGTTGCGCAACAAGCTGCGCACGATCCTGCAGATGGCCGTGGTCTTGACGTACGCCGGCGGCGTTCCGGTCGTGAAGGTCGGGCGGATCGCCGGCCAGTACGCCAAACCCCGCTCGAAGCCGACGGAGATCCGTAACGGTGTCGAGCTACCGGCCTACCGCGGCGACGCCGTCAACGGGTTCGACTTCACCGCCGAGGCACGAACACCGGACCCCAGGCGGCTGGTCCGGATGTATCACTCCAGTGCGGCCACCCTCAACCTGGCGCGTGCATTCGCGACCGGCGGCGAGGCCGACCTGCGTCAGGTCCACGCCTGGAACACCGACTTCGTCCGCAACAGTCCGGTCGGCGAACGGTACGAACGCATGGCCCGCGACATCGACCGGGCGATCGCGTTCATGCATGCCTGTGGCGCCGACCCGGTCGAGTTCCACTCGGTCGACTTCTACTCAAGTCACGAGGCGCTCCTGCTCCACTACGAGGACGCCCTGACCCGGATCGACTCCCGCACCGGCAAGCCGTACGGCTGCTCGGGTCATTTCCTGTGGATCGGGGAGCGCACCCGGCAGCTCGATGGTGCGCACGTGGCGTTCGCGAAGGGGATCAGCAATCCGATCGGGGTCAAGCTCGGTCCGACCACCACGCCGGAGCAGGCCCTGGCCTTGGTCGACGCGCTCGATCCGGATCGTGAGCCAGGCCGGCTGACCTTCATCACGAGGATGGGCGCGAAGCGGGTGCGTGACGTGCTGCCTCCGTTGGTCGAGAAGGTCACCGCCAGCGGTGCCACCGTGGCGTGGGTCTGCGATCCCATGCACGGCAACACGTTCGAGACACCGACCGGCTACAAGACCCGGCGGTTCTCCGACGTGATGGACGAGGTCGAGGGATTCTTCGAGGTGCATCGTGAGCTCGGCACGATCCCGGGTGGGCTGCACGTGGAGCTCACCGGAGACGACGTGACCGAGTGCGTCGGTGGGGGCGATGCGTTGCAGGAGGCGGATCTTGCGCACCGGTACGAGACCGTGTGCGACCCACGGCTCAATCGTGCGCAGTCGCTGGAGCTCGCGTTCCTGGTCGCCGAGATGTTGCACCGGGACTGAAGGTCTGAAGGTCGGACACAAGGACGCAGGCCGAGCTACCACTCGGGGGTCAGCTCCAGAGCCGGTCGCGCAGGATCTCACCGTCCCAGATCGAGGTCTCGGCGAAGTACGACGGGTCGCGAGGATCCAGGTGCTCGCGCATCAGCTCCTCGTTGATGTCGTCGAACCCCAGGCCGGGTCGGTCCGGCACCGTGATGTGTCCGTCCTGGACGAGCGGGCTCGGAAGGCCGGTCACGAGATCGCTCCACCAGTCGATGTCGATCGCGTGGTGTTCTAACGCGAGGAAGTTGTGGGTGGCGGCCGCGACGTGGACGCTCGCCATCGTCGCGATCGGGGTCCCCGCCATGTGAAGCGCCATGGCGATCCCGTGCTCTTCGGCGAGGTCACCGATCCGCTTGGTCTCCAGGATTCCGCCTGCCGTGGCAGGGTCCGGGTGCGCGATCCGGATGGCGTGGTTCTCGAGCAGTGGTGCGAAGTTCTTGGCGAGGTAGATGTCCTCGCCGGTGCACGTCGGCGTGGTGAGGGACGTGGTGAGCTCCCGCCACTGGTCGGTGAACTGCCACGGCACCAGGTCTTCCAACCAAGCAAGCGTGAACGGTTCGAGAGCCTGGCCGAGCCGCAGGCAGGAGCTCACGCCGATGTGCCCGATGTGGTCGATGGCCAGCGGGATGTCGTACCCCACGATGGTGCGGATTGTCCCGACATAGGCGGCGAGCAGCTCGATGCCCTTGTCGGTGATCTGGATCCCCGTGAAGGGATGCATGGCCTGGGACTCGCGTGCGCCCGGTGGTGCGATCAAGGCACCGGGAACGTCCCACAGGAGGTCGATTCCCACATCGCACTTGAGGAACTGGTAGCCGCGCTTGCGGCGGGCGAGGAGCCTCTCGCCGAGCTCGGTGGCATCGGTCGACCGCGGTGTGTCGGCGTAGCAGAGGATCCGGTCGCGGTACTTCCCGCCAGCCAGGGCGTACGCCGGGACTCCGTACGCCTTTCCGGCGAGGTCCATGAGCGCCATCTCCACACCGCACACACCGCCGGCCTGACGACCGTGGTGGCCGAACTGCTTGATGCGGCGGAAGAGCTTGTCGATGTTGCAGGGATTCTCGCCGAGGAGCCTCGCCTTGAGCAGCAAGGCGTACGTCTTGCTCGCCCCATCACGCACCTCGCCGTACCCGGAGATTCCCTGGTTGGTGTCGATCCTCACGATGGTGGAACGGAACGGGACGCCAACCAGCGTGGCGATCCGAAGGTCGGTGATCCGAAGATCGCTCGGGCGCGAGTACGTGTTGACCTTGTCCAGTAGGCGTTCTGGGTCGGTCATGACGCGGATGCCTTCCACTGCTGGAAATCGGCCTCGATGTGCTCCGGCCAGGTGCTCACGTCGATCTCGGCACTCGTGTAGACGCCTTGGGACAGGCGCAGCTTGCCGAACTCGTCCCGGGCACGGATGTCCTCACTTGCGATGGCTACCTGCTCGGCGAGGTGAGGGGGGATGAAGATGACGCCGCTGGGCGTACCCAACACGACGTCGCCAGGTAGCACCGTCGCCTCGCCGATGCGGACGGGGAGGTTGATGCCAGCCAGCGTGACGTGCCGAATCGGTGTCGGATCGACGTCGCGGAAGAAGAAGTTGACGCCCTTCAGCTCGACGATTCCCTGGTAGTCGCGGACTCCGCCGTCGATCACCGCGCCGACGCCGGTGCGTGCTGCGACCGCCGTGCTGAGGTTGTCGCCGACGACCGTGCCTTCCTTGACCTTCCCGAAGATGTCGCAGACCATCACGTCGCCTGGCTGGAGCTGCTGGATGACCCAGGAGTTCTGTTTGTCCGCCGCGGTGTGACCCTCACGGGCGCCTGCCGATACGACCGCGGCGTCGAAGTCCGGCCGATGCGGAAGGAACTGCGACGTGAGAGCGCGACCCACCAGGATCGTGCCCGGATGGGTCTGCCGCCACCCCCCGGCGAACTGCCGGTCGTATCCCGCGGCGTGCAGCACGCTCCATGCCTGCTCTGTGGTGGCCTGCCGGATCCGGTCGAGAATCTCGTCGTCGACGCGCGGCCGCCCATCGGAGATCCGATCGCCGGACCACGCACTCGTGAGCTCGACCACGTCCTCGGGTGTCGGCTGGACGCGCATTGGTTCAGCATCTCTCAGGCTGGACGCAGCCGACTGTGCGCATTCCGGGATCGGTCAGGGCAGCGGGTGAGCAGTGCCCTCGCTGGGCGCCGATCCCCACTGCGGCGAGTGCGTACTCGCCACGCCTGGTCATTGGGGGGTTCGGGTACGGTTCGCCTTGTGACAGACGAACGAGGCGTGGTGGATCTGCGAAGTGACACGGTGACCGTGCCCACGGAGGGCATGCGCGCTGCCATGGCGCGGGCGGAGGTCGGTGACGACGTTTACGGCGAGGATCCGACCTGTCGGTTGCTCGAGGAGCGGGTGGCGGCGCTGCTGGGAAAGCCCGCGGCCCTTTTCACGACGACCGGCTCCATGGCGAACCTGCTCGGGGTGCACGCGTTGGTACGACCCGGCGAAGAGGTCCTCTGCGAGTCGCGTGCGCATATCGCCCGCGCCGAGCTCGGCGCACACGCGACGATCTTCGGTGTGACCACTCGCACCTGGCCACACCCGCGTGGCCTGATCGACCTGGCTGCGATCGAGTCGATGCTCGCGCCCAAGGCAGGGCCGCACCTCGTCTCGACAGCCGCCGTGTCGGTCGAGAACACGCACAACTTCGGGGGTGGCGCCATCCAGTCGCTCGACGATCTCCGGCGGCTGCGGGATCTCACCGCGCGGGCTGGTCTGGGTCTCCATCTGGACGGCGCTCGGCTGTGGAATGCGAGCGTGGCGTCCGGGGTCTCGGTCCGCGAGTATGCCGAGCAGTGCGACGTGGTGTCGGTCTGCCTGTCCAAGGGTCTCGGCGCGCCGATCGGATCGCTCGTCGTGGGGACGACGGAGCAGATCGCCGAGGCGCGGGTCTGGCGGAAGCGGCTGGGCGGTGGCTGGCGGCAGGCGGGCGTCCTGGCGGCTGCGGGCCTTTACGCGCTCGATCACCATGTCGAACGCCTCGCAGAGGATCACGCGCACGCACGACTGATCGCGGAGACGCTTGCGGACGCAAGCCCAGGAGTCGTCGACGTCGCCGCGGTGGAAACCAACATCGTCGTGCTGGACCTCGCCAAGCACAAGCTTTCCGGTCCACAGCTTGTGGACCTGGCGAGGTCTCGCGGAGTGCTGGTCGGCGCCATCGGTCCGTCTGCCGTCCGGCTGCTCACCCACCTCGGTGTCGACGAGGCGGCCTGCCGCCGCGCTGCGGAGGCGTTGGCGCGGATCCTGTCGGCGTGAGGCGGCCACGCACGATCACGTGGGCAGTAGTGCCTGAGCTTCGCCCTACCATGCCCCTCGTCGTCTCGATCGCTGCAGTGACCTCGCCGTCGAACCGGTCAGCTGTCACCCGTTGACGACGGTGGGTGAACGGTCGAGCAGGCGAGGAATCTGGCGCACGGCAGATGCGAGTTCACGCAGCGCCGCACCGGCGAGGCACTGCTGCCCGTTGTGAAGCGCGTTCTCCGGCTCGGGGTGGACGTCGACCAGGAGGCCGTCCGCGCCGGCTGCGATTGCCGCCCGCGCGAGCGGCACCACGAGGTCCTGTCGTCCCGATGCCTGCGACGGGTGCACGATGACCGGCAGGTGGGAGAGCTGCTGGACCAGGGGGACGGCTGCGAGGTCGAGGGTCCTCGCCGTGACTGTCTCGAAGGTACGAATTCCCGCGTCGCAGAGGATGATGGCGAGGTTCCCGCGTTGCGCGAGGTACTCGGCCGCCATGAGCCACTCACCGAGGGAGGCCTGCGTGCTCCGCGTGAGCGAGATCGGAAGCCCAGTTCGTCCGATGCGGTCCAGGAGCGGGAGATTCTGCATGTTCGCCGAGCCGACGTGGATCATGTCGGCGTACGTCGCGACCAGCTCGACGTCGGTGGGATCGACGACCTCCACCGCGATCGCAAGCCCGGTTGCCTCACGGACCTCGGCGAGCACGGTAAGGGCCTTCTCACCAAGACCTTGCGCAGTGTACGGGCAGAGCCGCGCGTTGAACGTCCCGCCGAAGAGGATCGTCGCGCCGGCGGCGGCTGCGAGCTGTGCCGCAGCGAGCGTCTGCTCAGCGCTCTCGACGACTGGCGGTCCGGCGATGAGCGTGAACGAGTTCGGGCCGACCGGCACGCTGTGGCCGGGCGGCCCGACGTGGACGACCGAGCGACCACTATGCGCCTGGGCGCTCACGAGCTTGTAGGGGGCACTGACCCGGAGCACGGTCGAGACTCCGGGCATCACGGGAAGGTTGAGCGCGTAACAGCGTTCGGGGTCTCCGACCACGCCGATGATGGTGTGGTGGACGCCCCGACTGACGAACGCCTTGCTGCCGGTGGATTCGATCCGGTCGACGACCGCATGGATCTGCTCCTCCGGTGCGCCGGGCGCCATGACGACAACCATGCCAGGCCGTGCCTCCCAGCCCGGGTCGGTCCCCGGAATGGCACTGTTGCTTGTGGGTCGGGGTTCTCGGTACGGGACTGTCTGCGCCGCTCCAGTGCGCCTGGTGCGCAGATCGTCGACCGTTCGAGGCTTTGGAGCGTATCCCGGGCGCTCTCACTACTTGGCACAACCGTCCGCAATGCGGACGCACGTGATGGTCACAATCGGGCTACGGGTCAAGCACGAACGAAGAACGCCTTGTGAGGCATGACGGGCGACGTGACTACACCCCAGGTTCGTCGAACAAGGGAGGGCCCTCGCCGGTCTCCTCCTGATATGAATAACGGCGACCCGACCAGGGATCGCCGATGTTGTGATAGCCGCGTTCCTCCCAGAAACCGCGCCGATCGTGCGTGAGGTACTCGATGGCGCGCAGCCACTTCGGCCCTTTCCACGCGTAGAGGTGGGGGACGACCAGCCGCAGTGGCCCTCCGTGCTCCGGCGGCAACGGCATCCCGTCCACGTGCGTCGCGAGCAACGTTCCCTCAGCGAGGAAGTCGGAAAGGCGGAGGTTGGCCGAGTAGCCGAACTGTGCGTACGCCATCACGTACCGCACGTCGTCGCGGGGCGGGACGAGCTCGGTCAGTGCCCACGCCGGTATGCCCGACCAGTGCAGGTCGAGAGTCGTGTAGCCGCTCACGCAATGCATGTCGGCACGCACCGAGATGCGGGGGAGTGCGTCCAGGTCGTCGAAGTCGAGGACGTGCTCTCGGCCCGACGCGGTGGCGCCGAAGACGTGGATGTCCCAGCTGGCCGGATCGGTGCGTCGCGGCACGGGGCCGTAGTGGGAAACCTTCCAGGTACGCGCGACTTTCTGGCCCGGTGGAAGACCACGTCGCACGTCGAGATTGGCGATGACGTTCGTGGCGTCAGTGGTGCCAGCACCCATCGTGCCACCCTGCTGCCCCTGCACGAGACCTCATGCTCTCAGATGCTGGAACGAGCCGTCACGCCGGGGCCCCGTCTGCTTGCTGGACCGAGTCATGCGTGTGTGTGACAGCACGCACCAGGCGTCGTCGTGATACGTGTCATCGGATGGTCGCCGACCGACACGGGACTGGCGTACCCGAGCGGCCCCGATCGCATACCGCAGCCCGCATCGTCGGCGCTGGCGAGCTCCACGGTCCTGCCGCGAGGCGGCGTGCCACGTCCCGACCGGCATCGACCGTCCCTCGGGTACGCCGCGACTGCCACCTGGTCGCCTCGGCGAGACCCGGCTCGTCTGTCGGGGCGACGGTAGATCGCCTTCGAAGCGGCGGAGAGCTGCCTCGCTAGATACCATTTCGCAACCAGGGATATACCAACTTGTGCTGCTTCCGGCACCGCAGCCCCCTGGTGGTTTTCTGCCTGGCCGAGCCGGCAGAGATCGCAAAACTCTAAGGCATCAAGAGCGTCACTGCTCGCCCAAGGCCGTGATCGGACGGTGAGGGACAGGCTGCCCGATAACGGACATGCCACCCTCATTGACATCTTGGTATAGCCAGGACGACCTTAAGGTCTGGTCGCCCTGCGCGTGATGGCGTTCCGCGGCTCCCCGCAGAACGCCATCGCAGGACGCCGCCACATCGACGGACGAGCGATGCGCCATGGCATCACGCCACGCCGCAGTCGCGAGATGACAACGTGGTCATCGACGAGTCAGGCGACCTCCCGGGTCTTCGGGTGCCTGATGCCGCGAAGGGAGACATCGGATGGCCTCCACCGCGTCTGTCCAAGGGTCCGTTCGGAGGCGCCGGCAACGCACTCCGATGACCCAGAGGGAGAAGGCGAACCTGCGCAAGGGGCTGCTCTTCATCACGCCGTGGATCATCGGCGTGGCAGCCTTCAACGTCTTCCCGCTGATCTATTCGATCGTCATCAGCCTGACTCGTTACTCAGGTCTCAACACCCCGAAGTGGCTGGGACTGCAGAACTACACCCGGCTCTTCACCGACCCGATCGCGGGGAAGTCGGCATACAACACGCTCTTCTACCTGGTCTTCGCCGTCCCGATCGGACTGGTGATAGCGCTGGCGCTGGCGCTCGCCATGAACCGCAAGGTGCGTGAGGTCGCGATCTACCGTACGGCCCTCTACCTGCCGTCCCTCGTGCCGGCGTTCGCGTTCTCCTTCATCTTCATCGTGTTGATGAACCCCGGGTACGGCATGGTCGACATGATCCTCGGCTGGTTCGGCGTCCCGTCGCAGAACTGGCTGGGAGATCCCACCGGAGCCAAGGCCGTCATCATCGCGCTAGCGCAGTTCGGCGCCGGCGCCACCGCGCTCATCTTCCTGGCTGGCCTCAACAACATCCCCGAGACGTTGTACGACGCGGCGAAGGTCGATGGCGCAGGTGTGTTCCGCCGCTTCTTCTCCATCACCTTGCCGCTGCTGTCGCCGGTGATGCTCTTCAACGGCATCAACGCGGTGAACGCCGGGCTCGCGATCTTCACGCCAGCCTACATCATCACCGGTGGTGGTCCGGACAACGGAACCCTTTTCTACCTCTACTACCTGTACAAGAACGCGTTCAGCTACGCACAGCTCGGCTACGCCAGCGCGATGGCAGTCGTCCTCTTCATCGTCGGGGTCTTCCTCGCCTGGGTGATCTGGATCCTGTCCAGGCGGTTCGTCCACTACAGCGTCGAGGCATAGGGGAGGCGTGAAAGCACATGGCCACCGTCACCGAGAGGCCGAAGGCGCCGGAGGCGACCCGACCAGTCGTCAAGAGGTCCACGTTCCATCCCCGGATCGGCGCGCGACTCACGCTCATCGCGATGTCGGTCGTCTTCCTCGTCCCGCTGTACTGGATGGTGGCGACGTCGCTCAAGTCGCCGGCAGAGCTTGCGCAAGCGGTGCCGTCGTGGTTGCCGCAGGACTGGTTGTGGTCCAACTACGTCGAGGCATTCCAGGCGTTCCCGTTCGGGCGCTACTTCGTGAACTCCGTGCTCATCACGGTGTTGAGTGTCATCGGCTCCGTGGTGGCGAGCGTCATCGTCGCGTACGGGTTCGCGTGCATCGAATGGCGCGGCCGAGACAAGGTCTTCTACATCGTCATCGCGACGATGTTCCTACCAGGAACCATCACGCTCATTCCGACGTTCGACCTGTTCGCCTGGCTGGGCATGGTGAACACCTGGTTCCCGTTGATCCTGCCGCACTTCCTGGCCGGTGGGTTCTTCGTGTTCCTGCTGCGCCAGTTCCTGTTGCAGATCCCGAAGGACCTGCTCGACGCGGCCCGGGTCGATGGCGCGAGCGAATGGTGGTTGCTGTGGCGAGTGGCCGCACCGATGTCCAAACCGGCCCTCGCCGTCGTGGCCATCTTCACGGCCGTCGGCTCGTGGAACGACTTCATGGGTCCCCTGATCTACGTCTCCGACGTCAACCTCCAACCACTCGCGATCGGGCTCCAGCAGCTGCGACAGGTCCAGCCAGACAAGATCACCACGAACCTGCTCATGGCCGCCTCGACCATGGTGGTCATCCCAGTCGTGGTGATGTTCTTCGCCTTCCAGCGCTATTTCATCCGCGGCATCACGATCGGCGCGATCCGCTGACTGAATAGGAGATCGATCGGCATGCGTAACCTCCTCAACGACAGTCGCCTGAGCCGTCGGGACTTCGCCGCGCTGCTCGCCGCCGTCGCAGCCGGCAGCATGACATCGGGCTGTGCCAGCCGGCCTGACGAGCCGAACGTCGTGACGTTCTGGACCTCGATCGCGGACCCGATCACGATGAAGGCCTGGAACCGGATCGAGCAGACCTTCGAGGAAGCCAACCCTGGCTGGGACGTCCGCATCATTCCCAAGCCTTCGGTCGGCACGGGTGACGCCACCAGCCTCATCACCGCCGTGCGTGGGCGGACCGGTCCGGACGTCTACCTCATCGACCGGTTCACGGCTGCGCAGTACGCCGGCATGGGGTTGTTGGAAGACCTGCAGCCTTTCGTCGACGACACCCCAGGGTTGAAGGAGAACTACCTCGAGTTCGCGTGGAACGAAGCGTCGTTCCTCGACCATCTCTACGCGATGCCGTTGGACACCGACTCTCGGGCGCTCTACTACAGCACCGACATGCTGACCGAGGCCGGCCTGGACCCCGCCGTGCTCGACCGGGAGAACGGACCGCCCACCATCGACGACGTCATCGAGATGGCCCTGCAGATGAACAAGACCGACGAGCAGGGCAACTACACGCAGATGGGCATGATCCCCTGGGACGGTCAGGCGTTCTGGGCTACCTGGGCGCTCATGAACGGGGCCAAGTTCTTCGACGAGAAGACCTGTGAGCTCACGCCGACCGAGCCTGCCCTGCTGAGGACGTACGAGCAGTTCGCAAGCTGGGCGGAGCAGTTCGGCTACAAGAAGGTGGACACGTTCAACGCGACGTACCGGCCACCTGGCTCACCGCCGGAGCAGGGCGTCTTCTACACGAAGAAGATGGGTATGCAGGTCGACGGCAACTGGGCGTTGGCGAGCCTGCGGGAGTACGCACCGGACCTCAACTACGGCATCACCTACCTGCCCGTGCAGAAGGCCGGCGACCCGCCCTTCACGTGGTCTGGTGGGTTCGCGATGGCGATCCCGAAGTTCGCGGCGAATCCCGAGGGTGCGTGGAAGTTCATGCTCCACGCGTGTGGTGAGCCCGGGCAACGGATCTACACCGAGGTGACGAGCCACCTGCCGACGTACGCGCCGTTGCTCGAGGACCGGGAGCTGATCGGCGACCAGGCGTTCTTCGCCGAGCTCCTGCAGTACTCCACCTCGCGGCCACCGCTGCCGGTCAACTTCCAACTCTCGGATGCGCTGAGCCAGGCGCAGACGTCGGTGTTGATCGGCAGCGCCACACCACGGCAGGCGCTGGAGAACGTCTACAACCAGGTGAACGGCGCGATGAAGCAGTTCTGCCCGTTCTCCCTGCCGGAGAGCACCCAGCGCAAGATCTGATTTCGGTGGCGTGAAGTGTCGACGGTCCGCGCGTGACCGTCCGAGCGAGGAGGGTCAGGTGCGGACCGGGTCGATGTCCTGGTCGCGATCCGGCTCGCCGTCTGCCGAGTCGGCGGGCGATCTCCCGCGCGCGGTGAGTTCGGAGATGTACATGGCGGCGAGGATGAGCCCGCCGCCCGCCATCGTGGCGTACGTGAGACGTTCACCGCCGAGAAGGACGGCGAAGAGCGCCGCCCATACCGGTTCGGCGCACATGATGACAGCCGCGCGAGTCGCCGAAAGGTGAGCCTGCGCCCACGTCTGCACGATGAGTGCGAAGGCGCCGGCGGCGAGCGCCATGTACAGAAGCGACAGCCAGTCGCCCGTGCTGCGTGGAACGGCGATCCCGCCGGGCAGCGCACTCACCGCGCAGACGAGTGCGATCACGCCCATCTGCACGATGGACAAGCCGAAAGCGTCTCGCTGCGTGGACCACGCGCCGAGACACACGATGTGCACGGCATAGAGGCCCGCGGCGGCGAGGGTGAGCGCCTCGCCGGGGCCGAACGCGAAGCCCCGCAGGGTGAGCAGGGCAAGACCCATGACCGCGAGCACGACCGCGATCCACGCGCCGAAGGCGAGCCTCGCGCGGAGCAGGAGAGCGGCGAGGAGCGGCGTGAACACGACGTACATGCCCGTGATGAACCCGGAGACCGAGGCCGACACGTACCCGAGGCCTTCGGTCTGCAGCACCTGGGCAACGCCGTAGATCAGTCCGAGAACGAGCCCGTGGCCGATGGCTGTCCGGCCGAGCCGGCGCACGGCACGCATGCCGAAGGGGAGCAACGCGCCAGCGGCCACGGCGAACCGCACGGCCAGGAAGTCCGGCGCCGGCAGGTAGACCATCAGGTCTCTGATCAGGAAGAAGGTCGAACCCCACACGGCGGTCACGGCGAGGAGGCCGAGCGTCGGAAGCGCCGAGCCTGCGCTCCCTGCAGCGAACGGCACCGGCAGCCAGCGTGCTGCGGCGGCGTCGGGCTTGGACACCGTCGGCCGTGCCCTAGATGGTCTCGAGCACGATCGTGGTCCCGGCCGGGACCTCCTGTCCGGCGGCAGGGCTCTGGTTGGCCACGACGTTGCGGCCGAGGTAGATCGGCGAATGTCGCACCTCGACCTTGAGGCCTTTCTCCGTGAGGATCTGGATTGCCTCCTGTTCGCCCTTGCCGACGACCTCGGGCACGACGACCTTCTCCGGACCCTTGGACACGACCAGCTTCACGGTGTCGCCTCGGAAGGCGGTGGTGTTCGCTTCCGGGTCCTGACTGATGACGGTGTCTTGCGGAACGTCGTTGGAGAACTCCTCCTCGACGGTCACCTTGAAGCCGTAGCTCTCCAGGAACTCGGTGGCCTGGTCCACGTTCACACTGAGGACCGGCGGCACGTTGACCGGCTGGCGACCCTTGCTGACCACGAGCGTCACCATGCTGCCCGGCGGCAGCGGCGTGCCAGCGCGAGGCGACGTACGGATCACCCGACCGCGCTTGACGGTCTCGCTGTAGACCCGCTGCACCGGAGCCAGGTCGAGCTTGGAGTCGCGGATCAGCTGGCGGGCCCGCTGCTCGGTCATGCCCTGGACCTGCGGGACCTCGTAGCGCTCCGGCCCGCGGGAGATCCAGACCTGCACGGTCGCCCCTCGGACGACACGCGTGCCGGCCAACGGGCTGGTCTCGATCACATGTCCCTTGGGGATCTTCTCATGGTGCCGTTCCCCGGCGACCTGGAACGTGACCCCGTGTTGCCGCCCCATCTGGTCCAGACGCCCTTCCGCAACGTTGATCACATGCGGGACCTTGGTGAAGGGGCCGACCGCGGCCACCCAGCAGAAGCCGCCGACGAGCACCAGCAGCCCGAGCAGGATGGTCGTGATCACCGAGATCCGCCGCCACCATGGCGGCGGGGTCAGGCTGCTCGGATCTTCGTCCTCGGCATAGGGTCCGGCGTAGCGTGCCGCGCGGTAGGGCCCGGCATAGCGCGGTGGCGCGGCCACTTCCGGGAGCGGAGCGACCATCGTGTGCTCCTGCCGGACAGGCGCGGCAGCCACGGCCGGCGGGTTCGTAGCTCGAGGTCGGTCGGGCGCCTGCGGGAGCCGTACCTGCAGCGGTTGGTGGGCCACGGTCGGCGGCAGCGCCAGCTCCCGCACGAGCTGTGGGTCGTCCTCGCCGTTCGCCAGCGCGGCTCGGGCCCGGCGGACCAGTCGGAGGAACTCCCTGGCGTCGGCGGGACGCAGGTTCGGGTCGCGGGCGGTGGCCCGCTTGACCAGGCCGTCGACGTATGCAGGAATCCCGGGGACCCGCTCCGACGGCGCCGGGACGTCCTCGTTGACGTGCTTGTACGCCACCTGAATCGGCGAGTCGCCTTCGTGCGGCTTCGAGCCGACCAGCATCTCGTACAGCATGATTCCGGTCGCGTAGACGTCGCCTCGGGCGGTTGCCGGGCCGTGCGTGAGCTGCTCCGGCGCGAGGTAGGACACGGTGCCGATGACCATTCCCTGCGTCGCCGTGCTCGTGGCCGCCGACACGGCGCGGGCAAGGCCGAAGTCGGCCACCTTGACCGACCCGTCATTGCCCAGCAGCACGTTCTCCGGCTTCACATCTCGGTGCACGATCCCCGCGGCGTGGGCGGCCGCGAGCGCCTGGAGCACGATGTCGAGGAAGAACAGCGCTTGATGCGGGTCGAAGCGGCCACGTCGGGAGAGTTCCGTCCGCAGGGTCTGCCCGGCGACGTACTCCATCGTGAGGTACGGCGTACCTTCGTGTTCTCCCTGGTCGAAGACCGCCACGATGTGGGGGTGCGACAGGCCCGCGGCCGAGCGCGCCTCGCGGTGGAAGCGTCGAACGAAGTCGGCGTCGTCGACCAGTGAGGCGTGCAGCACCTTCAAGGCGACAGTGCGGTGCAGGCGAGTGTCGACGGCCTCGTAGACCATGGCCATGCCGCCGCGGGCAATACGCCGGCCCACGCGGTACCTGCCGTCGAGCAGCTGCCCGACCATGGGGTCGCTGACGGTTACGTCCACGCGAGAGCCTCGCTGACCAATCGTTTCGGACCTCACGAGTGTAGGGACACTGTGTCAGATCGCCCAGTACGGCGCGCTGCCGCATCTGTGAAAGATCACGGTCAGTGCCACCGTGCCTACGCTATCGACCGTGTTTTATCTCATATGCAGCCCAATGGTGGGTAGTCGGACGGATCCGTCGTCGTGGCGTTGCGCGACCGCGTGGTTTGCTCCCGTGAGGATGACGGGCTCACCAGGCGATCGGTCGAGGGTGGTCACCTCGTGAGCGGAGTGGTCCACCGCGTGAGCGGGATGTGGGTGGCGCTCGTCACCATCCATCCGGCGCTGCACGCCAGGCTCTAGGGTGCGAGACATGCAGCGGATCGTCGTCGTGGGTGCGGGTCTTGCCGGGTTGCAGGCGGTCACGGCCCTGCGTGGGCAGGGCTACGCGGGTGAGCTGATCTTGTTGGGTGCCGAGCCGCATCCTCCGTACGACAGACCTCCGCTGTCCAAGGCGGTGCTTCTGGGTGACACCGACGACACGACCTTGTCGTTCGACCCGGTGGACCTGCAGGTGGACGTGCGGTACGGCGTCGCGGCGACCGGGCTGCGCGAAGGCGTGGTCGAGACGGAGACCGGCGACATCCCGTACGACGGCCTGGTCGTCGCGACCGGTGCCGAGCCCGTGCGGCTCCCCGGGGAGGGTGCACTGTATCTGCGCACCCGTGACGACGCGCTTGCGCTTCGATCCCGCCTGCGCCCGGACTCCTCGGTGGTCGTCGTCGGCGCTGGCTGGATCGGCGCGGAGGTGGCGACCGCGGCGAGTCGGCACGGCTGTCGGGTCACGGTCGTCGAGCAGGCCAGCGCGCCGGTGACCCACGCACTGCCCGCCGAGGTGGGCGGTCGGTTCGCGCCGTGGTACGCCGACGCTGGCGTGGAGCTGCTCCTGGGGCATCGCGTCGCCGTCGTACGCCCGGACGGCGTCGAGCTCGCGGACGGCACGGTGCTCACCGCGAGCCTCGTCGTCGTGGGGATCGGGGTACGACCAGCCACCAGGTGGCTCGCCGGCTCGGGGCTGCAGCTGGACGACGGCGTGGTCGTGGGAGCCGATCTTCGAGCGAGCTGGCCCCATGTCGTGGCGGCGGGAGACGTGGTGGCCCGGTGGTCACCGCGTTACGGGGTCCGGATCCGAGGCGAGCACTGGGACGACGCGCTGCGCGCGCCGGCGGTCGCCGTGGCCAACCTGCGGGGACAGGACGAGCAGTACGACCCGGTGCCGTACATCTGGAGTGAGCAGTTCGGCCGGATGGTGCAGTTTGCCGGCCATCCGGCGCCTGGCGACCGGCTGGTGTGGAAGGGCGATCCGGAGCGGGATCGTTCCTGGTCGGTCTTCTGGCTCACGCCCGACGACCGGATCGATGCGCTGGTCGCCGTCGACCGTCCACGGGATCTCGTCCAAGGTCGCAAACTCGCGGCGAAAGGCGCGCACGTCGATGCCGAACTCCTCACCGACCCGGCGGTTAGCGTCCAAGGGGCGGTGGCAGGCTTGGCAGGGTGAGCAGGAAGCAGCCGCCGACGCATGCCGAGTCGCCGCCGTCGGCCAGCCAGACGAGCCACGTCGAGGCCGAGCGTGCCGGTTTGGAGCCGGTAGACGCCGAACTCGACCGGTTGGTGCCGGAGTGGTTGAGCTTGCCCGATGTGGCTGCGCAGCTGGGGCGCGGGGTCAACCAGGTACGCCAGTTGCTGCGCGAGGGCGAGCTGGTCGCCGTCGAACGGGGTGATCCGCGTACGCCGCAGGTGCCTGCCACGTTCCTCGACGGCCGGCGGGTGGTCAAGGGTCTCGCCGGCACGCTGACCCTGCTGCGCGACGCGGGCTACAGCCCACACGAGGCGATCCGCTGGCTGTACACGGTCGAGGAGGCGCTGGGCGCCACGCCCATCGAGGCGCTGCGCGAGGGTCGGGGTACGCACGTGCGGCGTCAGGCCAAGACTCTGGGGTTCTGAAACGACACTCTGACGACTGGTGTGATCAGTGGCGCCTGGCGTGAGGCCCGGTGGCCCTGCCGACGGCATCGCCGACGACACGAAACCAAGCGGGGGGACGACACATGACCGAGCTCGACACGTTGCTGACCGGGGAACACCCGCCTGGCGTCTATCAGTGGCCGGCGGCCCCGACAGCCGCCAAGGTGCGCGCCGTGGTGGAGAAGGCGGGCTGGCGGTTCGTCGAGTTCAACACCGAGACGATCGTGGACAAGGCTGGGCTGCTCGATGCGGTGGCGGCGACGTTCGGCTTCCCGGCCTACCGCGGGCGGGACTTCGACGCGTTCGCCGACTGCCTCAGCCAGATCCGGCATGAGCCCGGCATCGTCGTGCTCTGGGAAGGTTGGGCGGGCATGGCTGAGCTGAACCCGCAGATCATGCGTCTCGCCTTGGACGTCTTCTCGAATCGGGCGAAGGAGAGAAGCCTGGGCGCGTTCGTGGTCCTGGTGGCGGGTCTTGGTCCCGAGCTCGACGTCCCCATGCTCGACTGAGCGAGGCTCTGGTCTCGGAGGCTTGCGATCCTGGCCGTGCGGGACGCGGTCACCTGACGTCCGATCGCTACCGGGTCCCTCGGGACACCTTGGGGCGAGCCGTGTCGATGCCCGCGACAAGACCGGTGACTGGCCGCGCTCTGCATGCGTCCGACGGCCCTAATGGGTGCGCTGGGTCGCGAGATGGGCGAGCTCGGCGAGCACGGAGCGGGCCTGCTCGTCCACGAGGGGTGCGTCGGCGAGTGCCCGTGAGGCCGCGTCCACCAGATCGGCGATCATCTGCTCCACACCAGCGAGGGCACCGGTGGCGACGATCATCTCGCGGAGCTCGGCCACACCGGCCGAGTCCAGGTCACGATCGCCGAACCACCTGCGAAAGCGCCTCGCCTGTGCGGGCGTTGCGGCCTCCAACGCTTTTGCCACCAAGACCGTGCGTTTGCCTTCGCGAAGGTCGTCGCCTGCGGGTTTTCCGGTGGCTTCCGGGTCACCGAACACACCGAGGATGTCGTCGCGCAGCTGGAAGGCCTCGCCCAGCGGTGTCCCGAAGGCCGAGTAGGCATCCAGGAGCTCGGCTGGTGCTCCGGCGAGGACACCGCCCAAGTGCAACGGACGTTCGACCGTGTACTTGGCGCTCTTGTACCGGACCACCCGCAGTGCTTGGGGTAGCGAGGTCGTGCCGGACGCCTGTGCCACCAGGTCGAGGTACTGCCCGGCCATGACCTCCGTACGCATCCGGTCGAAGTAGCTGAATCCGGCAAGCAGCCGGTCGGCCGGCAACCGGGCCTTCCGCAGCAGCTCGTCGGACCAGCACAGGCAGAGGTCGCCCAACAGAAGGGCCGCGCCGACGCCGAACCGGTCCGCCGGACCGCTCCACCCACAGTCCTGGTGCAGCTGCGCGAACTGCCGGTGCACCGAGGGCTTGCCACGACGGGTGTCCGACGCGTCCATCACGTCGTCGTGCACGATCGCGGCAGCCTGCAAGAGCTCGAGCGCGGCGGCCGCGGTGACGATGCCGAGGTCGTGCCGGGCACCGCCGCCGCCTCGCCAGCCCCAGTAGCAGAACGCGGGCCGCAGGCGCTTCCCGACGGAGACGAAGTCCGCGACGACCCTGTGTTGGACGTCGAGTGCGGGATCGATGGCGTGGAGCTCGCGGCCTCGCTCCTGCAGGAACTCCACCAGTTCGCGGTCGACGCCGGCGCGCAGCCACTCGAGGTCAAGGGGGTCGCCCGGCCCCGGTCCATTCGGCGGCCAGCCCGGCTGGGGCGGCTCCGACACCGGCTGACCGGGGGCGTCAGCGGAGGGATGATGATCGGACCAGTCTGGGATCGCCGGCACTCTGCCAGCCTAGACGTCGCCTCGGGCTGCCCGGACCAAAGGCCGAGGTGAGCGAGGGTTCCCGCCCGCTTCAGTAGCCTGGGGCGCATGTCGCTCGGACTGCCGTCGACCAGACCCGCCGCCACCACGATTCGCGAGCTGCTCTCCCGAGGTGATCGTTCGTTCTCGTTCGAGTTCTTCCCACCCAAGAACGATCAAGGTGAGAAGCAGCTCTGGCGTGCGATCCGCGAGCTGGAACCGCTCTCGCCGACGTTCGTGTCGGTGACGTACGGCGCGGGCGGCTCGACCCGTGACCGCACGGTACGCATCACCGGGCGGATCGCGGTCGAGACGACGCTCACGCCCGTGGCTCACCTGACCTGCGTCGGGCACTCTCGAGCCGAGCTCAGGTCGGTGATCGGAGCCTACGCCGACGCCGGCATCGCCAACGTGCTCGCGCTCCGGGGGGATCCGGAAGGCGGACCCGGTAGGCCGTGGATCCCGCACCCGGACGGCTTGGACCACGCCGAGGAGCTGGTACGGCTGATCCGTCAGCTCGGCGACTTCTGTGTCGGGGTGGCGGCGTTTCCGGAAGGCCACCCGGAGGCGGAGTCGCTGGAGGCCGACGCCCAGGTGCTGGCCCGCAAGGCCGCCGCCGGTGCCGACTTCGCCGTGACGCAGTTCTTCTTCAACGCTGACGACTACTTCCGCCTCGTGGAGCGGGCCAGCCGGTATGGCTGCGAGATCCCCATCATCCCGGGGATCATGCCGGTGACGAACGTCCGCCAGATCCAGCGTTTCGCCGTCCTCTCGGGTGCTGAGTTCCCGCCACGCCTTGCCGAGCGCCTGCTCGCCGTCGAGGACGATCCGCGTGCGGTTCGGGCGATCGGCGTGGAGGTCGCGACCGAGCTGTCGACGACTCTGCTCGCCGGCGGTGCGCCTGGTCTGCACTTCTACACGCTCAACCGGTCGACGGCGACCCGCGAGATCTACGCCAACATCGCTGGCAGCTTCGCTCCCAGGTCGCGTTGACCTCGCCGGGTGCTGGATCGCGTCTGCCGCGGAGCAGGCGTGGTCCAGGCTCAGTCGGCCCGGCCGATCAGTGCAGCGACCGACGCCGCACCCAGCAAGGTCCACGGAATGCCTGGACCGGGATGCGACGTACCTCCGACGAGGTAGAGCCCGCGCAGGGGAGTGGCATTCGGTGGGAAGCCGAAGCCGCGTCGCGGCCAGTGGGGACCGTACGCGGCGGACCAGTCCTCCTGCCGTACGACGATCTGACCGGACAGGTCGATCCCGCGAGTGGCGAGCGTGCGGACCGGGTCCTCGGCCATGTCGATCCCGTCGAGGGCTAGCAGCGTCACCGCGCGGTAGCCGTCGGGTGCGAGATCGGGGTGGTCCGGTGCCCTGAGCACCAGGGTGCCGGAATCGTGCGGCGTGGGATGGAAGATCGTCTCGTACGGCAGATCGGGCAGCGGCTCCGAGACGCCGAGGTGGATGGTGCGTCGCGGCCGCGGCTCGCGCAGCCGGTGGGCGGCACGGCGAAGCGACCGCGGTGGGTGCTGGAGCAGGCGTACCACCGAACGGACGTCGATGCCTGCCACCACGATGTCCGCGGGGAGGCGCTCCCCGTCGGCGAGCTCGACGCCGGACACCTGTCCTGAGTCGGCGAGGATCTGCGTCACGTCCGCATTCAGTCGGACCTCGACATGCCGCTTACCCAACCGGTCGCCGAGCGCCTCGGCAAGCCTGGCGAAACCGGCAGGTCCGGTCACGGTCCAGACCCCGAAGGTCCGTTCGACGTACGTCTGGACGGCGAGCCACCACGGTACGGCCGCGGGATCCGATCCGGTCGCGACGACGGGGTAGCAGAGCAGCTGTCGCAGGGCCGGCATGGGCAGTCGGTCGCGGGCGTACGAGGCGAGCGACCGCGCGGCAGCGAGCCTGAAGATGCCGCGAAGGCCCAGGGTGTGCACTCCCTTGAAGGGGACCTCGAACACCTTGGTGCGCAGCAGCTCCCACGGCTCGGAGAGGTCGTCGACCATGCGCTGCCAGGCGTCCGCCGCAGCGCGGCCGAGTGTCGCGTCGAGTGCCCGCGCCTGCCCGGCCCGACTCATGATCGGCAGGTCGACCGTCACACCGTCTGCGAAGACGTGGCGGCGCGGGCTGTCGATTGCCGTGAGCTCGAGCACGCGTTCCAGTGGACGACCCGACTTGCGGAACAGGTCGCGAACCGCTGCAGGCAAGGTCGTCGCGTCGGGTCCTGCGTTCCAGCGGAACTCTCCGATGCCCGGAGCGCGGTGCGTCACCGTACGGACCGCGCCGCCGAGCCGAGTGTCCCGCTCGACCACCGTGACCGAATGTCCAAGCTTTGCCAGTCGTGCGGCGACGGCCATGCCGCCCATCCCGCCGCCGACCACCACTACCCGAGCCACAGCGGGCACAGCCTAGCCCGATGCCTTCGCTCCCCAGGTCACTGGTGTGGGTACAGCCTGGGTAGGGATACCAGGGGCAGATGAGTACATCACCGGATGGTGACGGATGGCGCCGGCCGCGACGATGACAGTGCAAGCCGGACTGCTCGTCGACCTGGTTGTTCGGGCAGGCAGGTCGGCGGCGAGGTGCCGGCGGTGACAACAAGGCGTTGGGCCCCTACGGGGGTGGGGCCCAACGCTTTTTCTTGTCCGGGCACGAAACGCCGCCTCGGCCCGACTCTCGGGGTGTTGCTGGCTCATCTCACGTCGCGGCCGTGATCCGTCTCGGTGCGGCGGGCCGGTGTGATCCCGCTCGTGTTGTCGGTGGTCGGTGCCAGAGTGTGTCCACGTCAGGGCGCTATGAGCGGGCGGCCCGAGGTGTTGACCCGCTGGTGGCCAGGACATTAGAGTGGGTATCGAACGTACGTTCGAGTTCCGGGACGACCGACCGGGCGGAATGCAGCAGGGCAGGGGAGGCATTCCGCCCGGATCGGGCCCCAGAGAGGTTGGGGCACCGCAAGCCACCAGGTGCGGAAAGGAGTTCGTCATGGCGACGCGGACCGCGACCGAGTTCCGTGCCCCACTGGGTCCGGATGTCTTCGTTTCCTTGGAGCGGGCGAGGGCATCGTTGGCTGAGGCGATGGATGCCACCGAGCCGGCCGAACGTTACGTTGCCGCGCACATCGCGGCGCTGCGGACTGCGGCGGCAGTGCTGGCCGGTAAGGCGAAGCCGACGACCCGCCGCAGCCGACCGAACGCGTGGACGCTGCTCGCCCGCGTCGCTCCAGAGCTTTCGGAGTGGGCGACGTTCTTCGCTGCAGGGGCAGGCAAGCGTGCGGCTGCTGAGGCTGGTCTGCCGCACGCGGTGACCGAGCGCGAGGCGGATGACCTGGTCCGGGAGGCGGAGCGCTTCCTCAACGTCGTCATCGGTTTCCTGGAGCTTCCCCACCAGCTGCCCTTGCCGCGACAGCAGACCGAGTGCAGTGATCGGACCGAGCCGCGCTACCTTGACCTGCGAGAGACAGCGGCCTGAGAGTTCGCCATGACAGGCTCTGCGTGAGCCATGCTCGACTCCGGGGAACGGCGTGCTCAGTGGGCCGCATCGGGTTATCGGAGCGCAGCGTGATTCCACATGAGTCGGTCGCAACGGGCGAACCGCTCAGCACCGCAGCCGGGCACCGGCGTGCGGTGCGCAACGAAGTGGTCTGGCAGCTCCTGCACTCCACCCTTGCCAGGCAGGTGGCCGTCACGTCGCGAGACCAGCTCGACGTGGTGGATGCCGGTGGCGGTACCGGCATCTTCGCCGTACCGATTGCTGCGCTAGGTCATCGCGTGACTGTCGTGGACCCGAGCCCCGACTCGCTGGCTGGTTTGAAGCGTCGTGCCGCAGAGGCTGGTGTGACCGAACGCGTGCATGCGGTTCAGGGCGACGTCGATCATCTCAAGGATTCCGTGGGAGCCGAGGTCGCGGACCTGGTGCTGTGCCACAGCGTCCTGGAGGTGGTCGACGACCCGACGGTGGCGCTCCGTGAGATCGCTGCAGTGCTACGCCCAGCGGCCGCCCTCAGTCTGCTCGTGGCCAACCGAAATGCCGTGGTGCTGTCCAAGGTGATGGCCGGACACGTTGCCGAGGCGCTCGCCTTGCTGCGTTCGTCGCACCATCCCGACGCCGAGCGTGAGGCACTGCCCCGCCGGTTCACTGCGACCGACCTGCGCCGGGCGGTGGAAGAGGTCGGCCTTGTCGTGGTCGCGGAACACGGGGTGCGTGTCTTCACCGACCTGGTTCCCGCTTCGGTGGCTGACGAGCCCGGTGCCACCGAGACCCTCGTCGAGTTGGAGGTCGAGGCGTCGGAGCACCCCACCTTCCGGTCCCTTGCGACGCAGATCCATGTGCTAGCCCGGCGTCCCTGATCCGGGTCGGGTTCTCGAGATGCGCGCAATGACCGTTTTGGGAACGACACACCGCCGAGTAGCACAAGCCTGACCGGCATGTCCAGGCTGGGCCTTCGGCCCCTGGTGAGGGGGTCCGTTGGCCCCCGGACGGTCGTCAGGATCGCTCAGTGATCTGTTCGTCACAGCTGTGTGAGCGAGAGGTGCCCAGTCGTCGCCCGGTCCCGGTACTGTCGAACGTGGAAGGTCGGCTACCGCGTTCGGGCGAGGCTGCCTAGACTGCATCTAGGCCGTCTAAAGATCGAACACGGCAGTGTCCCGTTGGAGGTCAGGTGCCTCTTTCCGACCACGAGCAGCGCTTGCTCGAACAGATGGAACGGGCCCTTGCTGCCGAGGACCCCAAGCTCGCCTCGGCGCTGCGGGGGATCGATCTCCGTACCCGACAGCGCCGCCGGGCGATGATCGGTGCGGTCGTTTTCGTCGTCGGCATGGTGATGATGCTCGGGGGTGCCATCATGATGACCACCGGCCGTAATGTGGCCGGGTTCATCATCATCAGCGTCCTCGGGTTCCTCGTCATGCTGCTGTCGGCCTACTACGTCGCGACCAGGCTGCGTCAGATGCCGGCCGCTGGTGAGGTACCCAAGGTGGTCCCGCTTCGGAGCCGTGGATCGCGTCCGCGAACCAAGAGCAAGTCGAAGGGGGCCAAGGGAGGCGAAAGCTTCATGCAGCGCATGGAGGAACGCTGGCGTCGCCGCCGGGAGTCCGGCTACTGACCGCGCTCTCTCGCCTCTGGCGCTGCGCTGCGCCGACGACGACCGTCCTGCAGTTCGCCTTGCCCACACGTCTGCGTGACTCACTCCTGATCTCCACACGACTGAGACTGCTGCACCGTAGGCTCGTCGCCTGTTTCGCCTGACGTCAGGCAACCTCGCACCAGGTGATCAGCGGCCGAGCCGGAGGAGCTGCGCCACGGAGCGCGCGCCAGCGGTGTCGAGGCGGTCGAGCAGTCCGAAGATCGGCCGCCACAGCTGAGGGACACGCCGCAGCAGGGACGGCGGGAAGAGGATCCGACGAATCCGCTCAAGGCGGGACTGTTCAGCCCTCAGGGCGCGAGCGACCACGAAGAGCGGCGCCGGCAACATGGAGACGTCTCCAGGATCTGGCGCATAGCGGGCCCGCTCCACCGCGTGGACCAGTTCCATGAGCGCCGGCATCGCGTCGTGCGGCGCCAGTTTCGGGCGGAGGCGAGCCGCGACGGCGCGTGGTGTGGCGGCCGGATCCCAGTGCAGGCCGGCGTCGACGACGATGTCCGCGAGCTCCCGCCACACCCCTTCGACGAGCTCAGCCCGAGTCTGCAACGGCGAGAGCCGGATCCGTCTGATGAGCAGCCGGATCAGGAGCGGCAGCGACCCGACGGCCAGCACGCCGGCGATGACGAGGAGGATGGGCACGACATTCACGCCTTGCGCGGGCGGGGTCAGTCCCGTGGGCCCGAGCCGGTCGTTCTGGTTCGGCGCGGGAGCGGCGCTGGCACTCGCGGTGGGGGTTGGTTCCGTTCCCGGGCTTTCGACCTGCTCAGGCGACGGAATATCGGACGTGTCAGAGCTCGGCACGGTCCAGGGCGGCGGGAGACCAGTCTGTGCCTGAGGTGTCGGTTCGAACCGCACCCAGCCGTACTCGGCGAAGTAGAGCTCGGGCCAAGCATGAGAGTCATGCGCCGTGACCAGCCAGCTGTCGTCCGACTGCCGCGTGCCGGGTAGGTAGCCGACTGCGACCCGCGCGGGAATGCCCAACGAACGCGCCATGAGCGCCATCGCGGCAGCGAACTGCTCGCAGTAGCCACGCCGGTCGGTGAGGAACTCCACCATCGCCTGGTCGCCGTGGCCAGGTTGGACGTTGAGGTCGTACGTGAAGTCGCCCTCGACCCGGAACCAACGCTGCAAGGCGACCGCCTTGTCGAACTGGGTCTCCGCTTGCGCGGTCTGCTCTCGCGCCAGGCGCCGCAGCAGCGGTGGCAGGCCGCTGGGGAGCTCGGTGTAGCGGCTGAACACCTCTGACGGCGCCCGTCCGGCTGCGTCCAATCCCTCCGCATCGAAGTCGATCTCCAGGCTGGTCACTTCGTAGGTGAGACCAGCCGACCTGCGGCCTCGGCTCACGATGTCGAGCGTCTCGGGGTCGTAGCCCCACTCGCCGGGCACCTTGACGCTGGTGGGTGGGTAGGGCGTGGGGAGCCAGCGGGACTCGAGGGCGTCGGTGATGCTGAACGTCGTGCGAACCTGAGTTCTGGGGACGGACGGGCCCAGGCCGGGCGGCTCCGGCAGGTCGCTCGATTCGTCGGGACCGTTCTCGAAGTTGCTCACCTTGCGTTGCGACGGCCGCCACCGGTCGCCGTCGAAGTCGTCCAGCGTGACCAGCTTGATGTAGTCGGGATTGTCCGTGGTGGTTCGGTATCTCAGGACCGGCAGGTTCTGAGGCAGCCGGAGATCGCGTCGCAGGTCGACGATCGGGTTGTCGACCCTGATGGTCTGCCCACTCGATCCGAATCCCGTGCCCTGACCCTGGCCGAACATGCCTTGAGGCATTGCCGGAAGCAGGGCGGGAACGACGACCGCGAGACCGATGACCATGGCGCCGACGCGACGGCCCGTCTGGCCGAGCAGCGAGGTCTGCACGCCGTCCTGCGACGACTTGCTGAAGCCGTCGGTGACCCCGATGACGCGGCCCCACCTGGACAAGCGTTCTCGGCCCTCACTGACCAGGAGCACGATGTAACCGACGGAGGCCGGGATGAAGGCGAGGGCGGACACCCCGCCGGAGACCGTCGTGGCCGGGATGCTGTAGAGCAGCAGGAGGGGAAGTCCGGCCCAGGGCGTCAACCGGAACGTCGCGCACAACGCGTCCACCATGATCGCGACGAGTCCGATGCCCAGCGCCGTCACCATCACAAGGTCGGCGTCGTACGGCACCGGTGCGGCGTACCGCACCACGACGCTCAGCCCGTCACCGATCCGTTCCGTGAACGCCTCGACCGACTCGTTGCTCGGAATGACTCCGAACCACAGGTCCTTGCGAGCGAAGACCAGAATGGACGCCCAGCTCAGCGCGGCCAGCTGGCCGAGTGGAACCAGCGGGGCTGGGGTCCCGATCTGCCGCAAGCCGAGACCGGTGGCGGCGACGAAGATCACGACCAGCAGTGAGAGACCGAGCCACTGCTGGCCCTGGTACGCGGGGATCAGCGCCAGGCTGGCGAGGAACGTGGCGACGAGCCCGGCGACCGTGGCCCGGAGTGAGTCGTTCATCGGGTCCGGCCTCCTGTGCGAGTCGACCGAGTGGCGGTGCGCCCGGGCCGAGACGTACCACCGTTCCTACCGGCTGGGACCGACCCTGGGACTCGACTCGGGCTGTGCGCCCCAGTCGGGTTGCCACCACTCGGGCTGGTGCTCTTGGCACGGGGTGAGGTGAGTGCTGAGGCCAGCATGAGCTGGCTCCAGACGTGGGGGATCTGATCGCCGGCTTGGGCGACGGCGACCCGCCAGCCGCCCCGCCGCATGAGGCGGACGCTTTCCGCCAGCTGCTCGGCGACCCGCTCCGGCGCTCGTTCCTTGGCCATCGCCCAGGTTGGGGCGTCGACGACGATGGCGATTCCGCTCGTGGCACGCTGCCGCAGCCGGACCAGGGTCTCCGCGTCGGTAGGCGTGAGCACTCCCAACACCGCGACCAGCAGTCCGTACGAGCCGTCGTGGGGCAGGCTCATGGTGGTGTGCCCCAGCTGGCCGATCGACGAAGGGCCGACGACTGCCAGCGCATCGAGCAGCACACCCTCCGCCTCGGACGAAGGTGTCGAGCTGCGTGCAGTCGTCGACACCGAGGCACCCGCATCGGTGATCAGTCGAACCGAGAAGCCCCGGCGGAGCAGGTGCGAGCCGATCGAGGCGGCAGCACTCACCGCCCATTCGAACGACGAGGCCAACCCGCTCCCACGGTGCCCGATGCGCCGGGTATCCAGGATGACCGTTGCCCGGCTCTGCCACGGTTGCTCCTCGCGGCGCACCATCAACTCGCCGCGCCGGGCGCTGGATCGCCAGTGCACCCGTCTCAGGTCGTCACCGTCGCGGTACTCGCGAACCGTCACGTCCTCCTCGCCGTCGGCCACGGCTGAGCGGGGGCGGCTTTCGCCAGTCGACGCCCATTCGCCGCCGAGCCTGGCGGGTGCCAGCTGATGAACCTGCGGTGTGACGAGGAGGATGTCCTGCGATTTGAACGAACGGCTGAGCTCGACCAGCCCGAACGGATCGGTCACCCGCAAGGTCAAAGGCCCCAGCGCGAAGCGCCCACGAACGTCTGACCGCACGGTGTAGCCCACATCCCGACGCCACCGCGACGACATCCGGTCGAGGACGAACCGCGGCCTGGCACCGAGGACGTAGGGGACGTGGTCTTCCAGGAGCAGGAGCCCGGTCGGCATCCGGCCGATGTTCTCCAACCTGAGCCTGACCGTCGCCGGGTGCCCGACCGGAACCCGAGACGGCTGGATCGAGCGGCTCGCCGCGATCCGGTACCGGGTGCGAGAGACGACGAGGACTGTGACGATCGGAAGCCCGACCAAGAAGATGGCCACTCGGAGCAGGTCCTTCTGCCCGAGCGCGAACGCACAGAATGCGGCGGCGACCCCGGCGGCCACGAACGCTCGGCCCCGCGTGGTGAGAGAGGAGAAGCGGCCGCCCACGGGGCTCACCGGCTGCGGCGTTGTGGTTCGGGTACGGGGACCGTACGAACCAGGTCGGCGACGACCTGTTCGGCCGTGCGGCGTGCGATCTGGGCCTCGGCGGCTGGGAGCAGCCGATGCGCGAGGACCGGGACGGCGAGGGACTGGATGTCGTCGGGAAGGACGTACTCCCTGTCGTCGAGTGCGGCGGCGGCGCGGGCTGCTCGGATGAGATGCAAGGTGGCGCGGGGTGAGGCACCCAGCCGCAGGTCGGGGGAGTGCCGCGTGGCCGTCACCAGCGCGATGGCGTACTGCTTGACCGCATCGGCGACGTAGACGCCCTGCACGATGTCGATCAGTTTGGCGATCTCGTGGGCGTCGGTGACCGGCTCGAGGTCGTCGAGCGGAGAACGACCGCCGTGGACGTCGAGCATCTCGAGCTCGGCCTGCGCGCTCGGATATCCCATGGAGACGCGGGCCATGAACCGGTCGCGCTGAGCTTCCGGCAGCGGGTAGGTGCCCTCCATCTCGATCGGGTTCTGCGTCGCGATCACCATGAACGGCGGCTCGAGGTGGTAGGTCGTCCCGTCGACCGTGACCTGGCGTTCCTCCATGCACTCGAGCAGCGCCGACTGGGTCTTCGGGGACGCGCGGTTGATCTCGTCCCCGACCACGATGTTGGCGAAGATGCCGCCGGGTCGGAACTCGAAGTCCCGGGTCTCCTGGTTGTAGACCGACACACCGGTGACATCGCTCGGTAACAGGTCGGGTGTGAACTGGATCCTGCGCACGGTGCAGTCGATGGACCGCGCCAGTGCCTTGGACAGCATGGTCTTTCCGACGCCGGGAACGTCCTCGATCAGCAGGTGACCTTCGGCCAGCAGGACTGTGAGGGCGATCTTGACGACGTCGGACTTGCCCTCGATGACGCTTTCGATACCCTCGCGAACGCGTTGCGCGGTCTGCGCGAGGTACGGGAAGTCGGCTGCGGGGGCCCAGTGACGTTCTCGCTTCGTTTCGATCGTCGGGCCGGTTGACACCATGACCTCCTATACCGGGCAGTATCGCCACAAATCGGTCTGTTGCGTCCGAGTCTCGCAGCTCGCAGCCGCGGGGAGTGCTCCCCGGGCGACACCGCGCGAGGGTCCGGCGCCACCTCCGTGGACGTGAGTGCTGCGTCGGTGGCTTCCGGGTCGCATTCGGCGGCATCGGCGCTGCCGTGTCAGCGCATCGGGTCCGTCACGGTAAACCGTGCCCGTTTCGTGGCGTCCGGCAACAGCTGATGTCTGCTCGACCCATCCGATTCGAACCGTACGTCGTCGATCTGCGGTTGTGTGCACCAGGGCCGGATATTTTGGCCGACCAAGGTCGATTCTCTCACTGCCCTTATTACGTACGTTCGACGCATTGCGTTCGTTCCAGGCATCCGACCGAGTTCTGCCGGCCGTACGACGGGAGAGGCCGTCGTCGTCGTGCGGGCCGTGGTGGCCCAGGCGTACGCCAGAGGTCGACGTCCGGCCCTGGTGACGGCGCTGGGACAGCTATCGCCACGCGATCAGCCGTCATCTGTGAGCACACGCAAGCGGTGCGTAAGAGCCGACCGGCTCGGTCGCCCGGGGACTCCACTCGCCACCACCGCCATGACCTGCAGGTTCGTGGGCTCTCGTCGCATTGGTGGGGGTGTCGGCGGTCAAGAATGGTTGACCGTGGAGGGAAGTGGGGTAAAGTGGCGGCCAGTGGTGAGTAGCGCACCATCCTGGTGAGCGCCACCTGGTGAAGATCTGGGGGAGGTGGCTGCCATGTTCCTTGGCACCCACACTCCTCGACTCGACGACAAGGGCCGGCTGATCCTCCCGGCCAAGTTCCGTGACGAGCTGGCGGAGGGGCTTGTGGTGACTCGCGGGCAGGAACGCTGTCTGTACGTGTGGCCGATGGCCGAGTTCGCTCGGCTCACCGAGCAGATGCGTCAGGCGCCCGTCACCAACAAGTCCGCGCGCGACTACCTCCGGATGCTCTTCGCCGGCGCCTCCGACGAGGTGCCGGACAAGCAGGGTCGAATCACCATCCCGCCAGCACTTCGTCAGTACGCCGGACTGGAGCGGGACTGCGTCGTGATCGGAGCCATGAACCGGGTGGAGATCTGGGATGCCGCGGCCTGGGAGCGCTACTCCAGCGAGCAGGAGCAGAAGTTCGCGGATCTCAGCGAGGAGGTGTTGCCAGGGATCCTCTAGCCGGGCCACATGGCGCTGCCCGGGCTCATCTGTACGTCATACGCACGACCGACGCGTGGGCGGACTGACGAACCCGGACCGGCCCATGCAGGCACTCGACAACACACGGGTGGGACACGTCGCCACATCGAGAGAAGACGGCTGACCAGATGGCGACAGGCCCGACTGGGATCGACGCGATCGTGCGGCGAGGTCTCCAGCCCGCTCCCTGCGCATTCTGACGCATCTTCCCCGGCGCCAGACGGCGGCTTCCTCAGGTGAGCGGGCGGGGACCTGGCCGCACGCATCACGGGTCCGGAACAGGATTCCGGACCGGACAACCCGGGGGACAGATCCCGGGCTGACAAAGCCATTGTGCAGCACGAAGGGGGGCGACGTGTACCCAGGCGGTCACACACCGGTCCTGCGCGAACGCGTCGTCGCGCTTCTCGTGCCTGCCCTGCGCCGTCCCGGATCGGTGGCGGTCGACGCGACGGTCGGGTACGGCGGACACGCTGAGGCACTTCTGCAGGCGTGCCCGGACCCTCGCCTGATCGGGATCGACCGGGATCCTGAGGCCCTCGCGGCAGCCCGTGAGCGGCTGGCGAAGTTCGGCGACCGAGTCGAGCTCGTGCATGCCGTCTACGACGAGCTGCCCAGGGTGCTCGAGCGCTGCGGTGTCGACCATGCCGACGGCATCATCTTCGACCTCGGGCTCTCGTCCGTGCAGGTCGACAACCCGGCTCGTGGCTTCGCCTACAGCCGAGACGTCCCCCTGGACATGCGCATGGACCCGACGACCGGCAAGACGGCGGCCGACGTCGTGAACACGTATCCAGTGGAGGAGCTCGCCCGAATCCTCAAGGAGTACGGCGAGGAACGGTATGCCCGACGGATTGCCGAAGCGATCGTCCGGCAGCGTGCGGCGGAGCCCTTCACGACCAGTGGTCGGCTGGTCGAGGTGATCCAGTCGGTCGTTCCTGCGCAGAGCACTACCGGGAGGAAGCCGTCCGGGCGAACGGAAAGTCCAGAGCGAGCGGGTGGCGGGCATCCTGCCAGGCGAACCTTCCAAGCCCTGCGGATCGAGGTCAACCGAGAGCTCGATGCGTTGCAGCGTGCGGTTCCGGCCGCTGTGGACGCGCTGTCCGTGGGTGGGCGCCTCGTCGTTCTCGCCTACCACTCGTTGGAGGACCGTCTGGTCAAGCGCACCTTCGCAGCGTTGGCGAGGCCAGACGTCCCAGAGGGACTGCCGGATGTGCCTCCCGGCCGGGAGCCGATCCTGCGACTACTGACCCGTGGTGCCGAGAAGCCGTCCGCTGAGGAGATCGCGGCGAATCCACGCGCATCGTCGGCGCGGCTGCGCGCCGCCGAGCGGATTCGTGCCGGTCGTCGGGCATTAGGGGGCAGCGCATGAGCCTTGCGGAACGTTTTTCTGAGATCCCGACCCAGCCGACACGGACCCGGACGCTGCCGGAGACACCACAGCGCAGGCTGTATCCCGTACCGGACCGGGTGGTGCAGGCGGGTCCGGTTCCGTTCGTCCTTCTCGTCGTGGGCATCCTCGGCATCGGTCTCGTGGGGCTGCTGCTGCTCAACACCTCGCTGCAGCGAGGATCCTTCGAGATCCACGACCTCGTGACACAAAACGCCGAGCTCGAGGATCGGGAAACCGCCCTACGACAGCAGGTCGCTCGGCTGAAGGCGCCGGAGAGCCTGGATCGGCGGGCTCGCGCGCTCGGGATGGTGCCCAACCAGAACCCGGTCTTCCTGCGCTTGTCTGACGGCGCCGTTCTGGGTTCAGCGGAGCCGGCGCAGCCTGCGGCCCCGCCGCCGCAGCCACGCCAGGTCGAGCAACCGGCCCGGACACCCGACCGGCAGCCCGACAGCAAACGCGGCCGGCCGCGTGCGGAGAACGGCGAGTCGCGCGCGGAGAGCACAGACACCGATCACTCAGACGCTGCCCGCACTGTCACCAACGGAACGGGCGCACGGCACACAGGGGGAGGCGATCCATGACCGGGCACTCAGGACGGTCACGCCGAGCGACCTCGGGGGGTTCGACACGCGGTGCCCCGCGACGCGCCCTGTCTGGACGTGGATCCGCTCCAGCGCGCGGCACTGCAGCGCGCACCAGTGCAGCTCGCAGCACCACAGCTCGCGGTGCTGCCGCGCGCACCAGTGCAAGTCGCGCCACTGCAGCTCGTACCCCCAAGCGGTCGAGGAGCGACGCCACGGGTCGTACCGCAGGCAGCTCTGCCAGGAGCACGCCGGCTCAGGGCACGACCCGCGCCACAACAGGAGCCAGGGGGCGGGCGAACCCGCGTGGTGACGCCAGGCGCACGACGTCGGTTCCCACGAGCCCGGCCCGCACGACCCGGTTCGGTTCGGAGGGACGTCGGACCAGCCCGGTCGCGAGGTCTCGTGAGTCCGCGACACCCACGGCCTCTCGTACCCGTTCCAGCCGGACGGTCGACACCGGCCGACGGTCTGGCCGGCACTCGCCGACCCGGGTGAGTACGCGGAGTGCCACGGCCTCGGTCTCGGGCCGGAGATCGCCGACCTCCCAGCAGCGGCGGCGGCCGCCGACCCGTCGACCCCGGCGACGTCGTACGTTCCGGTTGGCTGCCGCGACCCGCCGGTTGCGGATCGCGCTGCTGCTCGTCGCCTTCATCATGTCGATCTTCGCCGGCCGGTTGCTGCAATGGCAGGGCGTTGAAGCGTCGTCGTACGCTCACGCGGCGTCCAAGGCGCGCCTCTCCGAGATCACGCTGCCGGCAACCCGTGGTGACATCACCGACGCCAACGGTGTGCCCCTCGCCACGACCGTCGAGACGGTGGCGGTCACCGCAGACCCGCTGAGGACTCGGCCTGACGCCATGCAGATCGCGGCGACCCTCGCCCCGATCCTGCGCGTGCCGGCCGAGGAGCTGCTGCCCAAGTTGCGCAAGCAGAACACCCGGTTCGTCTACCTCGCCCGGAAGGTCCCAGCCGAGCGGTGGAAGCAGGCCGACGAGGCGTTGGACGAGAAGGACCTCACAGGCGTCTACAGCCATGCCGACCCGCTGCGCAGCTACCCGGCCGGCTCGGTGGCGGCCAACGTCATCGGTTTCGTGGGCGCGGAGGGCCATGGCCTCGCCGGCTTGGAGTACGCGCTCGACGACAAGCTGCACGGCCGAGACGGCTTGATGATCTACGAGCGGGGACTGGGCGGCCGCCAGATCCCGCTCGCGCCCCATACCGAGCGAGCGCCGGTCCCGGGCACCAGCGTGATGCTCACGATCGACCGGGACCTGCAGTACTTCGCACAGCGGGCGATCTCCGAGCAGGTCGAGCGGACGAAGTCGCGAAGCGGCGACGTCGTGGTGCTGGACGTCAAGACCGGCGAGATTTTGGCTCTCGCCACCGCGCCGACCTACAACCCGAACCGGCCGACCGACTCGCCGGCCGAGCAGCGGATCAACCGGCCGCTGCAGGAGGTCTACGAGCCAGGCAGCGTGGTGAAGGTGCTCACGACCGCGGCGCTGCTCGACGCCGGCTACGTGACCCCGGACACGAAGCTCACGGTGCCGGGGAGCCTCACGCGAGACGGGCACACGATCCACGACTACTGGGCGCACGGCACGATCAACCTGACCATGACGGGCGCGCTGGCCAAGTCGAGCAACATCGGCACGGTCCTCGCCGCCGAGCGCATGCCGAAGTCCGAGCACGCGCGTTACCTGCGTGCCTTCGGGCTCGGCCAGCCCACAGGTATCGGCCTGCCGGGCGAAGCCTCCGGGTCCCTGGCCGATCCGGACTCGTGGTCTGATCTGCGTCGGGCGACCGTGTCGTTCGGCCAGGGCTTGTCGGTGAATGCGGTCCAGATGGCCTCGGCAATCGGTACGGTCGCCAATGGTGGCGTACGTGTCCAGCCCACGCTGGTCAAAGGCATGATCGACGACGCAGGCAAGCTTCGGCCCGGACCGGAGCCGAAGCGGACCCGCGTCATCGGGGCGAAGGCGGCCAAGCAGGTCGCGAGGATGATGGAGCAGGTCGTCGGTGGCGAGGATGCTCTTGCCACAAAGGCCCAGATTCCGGGCTACCGCGTGGCCGGCAAGACCGGAACGGCCGAGCGGGTCGACCCCGAGTGCGGGTGTTACCGCGGCTACACGGCGTCATTCGCCGGTTTCGCCCCGGCCGACGCGCCGCGCTTCGTGGTCTACGTCGCCCTCCAGGACCCCAAGCGGGGCGGCAACAGCGGAAGCGCTCTCGCGGCACCGGTGTTCCAGGACATCATGGCCGCGGCCCTGCAGAAGTACCGAGTGCCGCCGACCGGCACGTCGACGCCCGTCATGCCACTCACCTGGTGAGAGATCTTTCCGTGCGGAACGGCTCCGAGTCCTGAGCTGAAGGGCCCGCGATACTCTCACGCGCGGGCCGGCTTCCGTGCTGGGCAATGGTGACCACCGCAGACGGAGCGAGAGAGGACGGCGCAAGGGATGGGTGTGGGTGCTCTTCCAGGAGGTGGAGCCGACACGGCGGCGACACCACGACCGGCGAACCCCACCCCGCGGTCGCTCGCCGAGCTGTGCGACCTGCTCACGGCCCTGACCAGCTTGGATCTCGCGACACGAGACCCGACCGTGCCGCGGTCCGCCGGCGCCGATCCGACCACTTGTGATGATCTCGGTCGAGTTCTGCTCACCGGCGTCGCACAGGATTCCCGCTCGGTCGTCGCCGGCGACCTGTACGTCGCGCGGAAAGGAGCGTCGACTCATGGGGCCGCCTACGCCCGCCAAGCCAAGGAGGCGGGAGCGATCGCGGCCCTCACCGATCCCACCGGCGCCGCCGAGTGTCGGGCAGCTGGACTGCGCACGCTGGTCGTGCCCGACCCTCAGGCCGTGTTGGGCGAGGTCTCGGCCTGGACGTACGGCTATCCGGCGCGTCATCTGACGCTCTTCGGCGTCACCGGGACGAACGGCAAGACCACGACGACCTTCCTCCTGGACGCAGGGCTACGCGCAGCAGGCATGCAGACGGGTCTGCTCGGAACGGTCGGTGCCCGGGTCAAGGACCAGAGCATCCGCAGCTCGCGTACCACCCCGGAGGCGCCTGACGTACACGCGCTCCTCGCCCTGATGCGGGAGCATGGCGTGACACATGTGGCGATGGAGGTGTCGAGCCACGCCCTGCTGTACGGGCGGGTCGACGGGATGATCTTCGACGTGGCAGGGTTCACCAACCTCTCGCAGGACCACCTCGAGCTGCACGGTGACATGGAGTCGTACTTCGCCACGAAGGCCAGGCTCTTCACCCCGGGCCACGCTCGTCGCGGCGTGATCAACCTCGACGATCCGTACGGTCGTCGCCTGGCCGAGTCGGTGGCGACGATCCCCGTCGTCGGCTACTCGTCCCGTGGGTCGGCTGACGGTCTGCAGGAACGGCAGGAGGCCCGACGCCCCCGGGATGCGGCGGAACACACCGGCGGGCAGCACGTCGGTGCCGACTGGTGGGCGACCGACATCGCCTTCGACGTTCGTGGCGACGCGTCGTTCGTCCTGCACGCTCCGGATGGGGCGACGCACCAGGTCACTCTCGACCTACCCGGCAGCTACAACGTGGCCAACGCGGTCCTGGCCGCGGCGATGCTGGCCGAGTCCGGTCTGGATCTTCCGACTGTGCTGCCCGGTCTGGCATCGGCGAGCCATCCCGGCCGGATGGAGCGGATCTGGAAAGGCCAGGACTTCGTGGCGATCGTCGACTACGCGCACACCCCTGACGCGATCGCCGCGGTGGTACGCGCGGCGCGGGAATGGACGAAAGGCCGGGTCATCGTGGTGTTCGGGTGCGGTGGAGACCGAGACCCGAGCAAGCGCCCGCTCATGGGTGAAGCGGCAGCGCGCTACGCCGACGTCGTCGTGGTGACAGACGACAATCCGCGATCGGAGGATCCGCGAGAGATCCGGGCAGCGGCCATCGAGGGGGCACGGCGAGTGTCTGCGTCGTCACGAGCGGCGATACATGACATCGGTGGCCGGTACGAAGCGATCCGGTGGGCGCTGGAGTCAGCCTCCGCAGGCGATACCGTGCTGGTCCTCGGCAAAGGACACGAACAGGGCCAGGAGATCGACGGGGTCGTGCACCCCTTCGACGACCGGCTCGTCGTACAGGAGATCCTCTCAGCAGATGTCGGACAGGAGCTGACGTGATCCGGATGACCCTCGCAGAGATCGCCGAGGCGGTGGGCGGTGAGCTGCGCGACGCTCCGGCGGACGCCGTGGTGACGGGGCCGGTGGTCGCGGACTCACGACAGGTGACGCCAGGTGGTCTCTTCGTGGCTGACGGCGCCGGCCACCGGTTCGCCGACGACGCTGTACGCCGGGGAGCGGTCGCCGTGCTCGCCAGCCGACCGGTCCTAGGCCGCGGGATGCTCGACATCCCCACGATCCTCGCCCCGTCCGCGCCGGACGCCATGGTCGACGCGTCCGTGGTCGCGGTGGGCAAGTTGGCTCATCTGGTGCTCAAGCGGCTCGTCGACACGACCGTGGTCGCGATCACGGGCTCGCAGGGGAAGACGACCACGAAAGATCTGGTGGGCCAGGTGCTGGCCGGAGCCGGTCCGACCGTGACCCCGGAGCAGTCCCTCAACAACGAGCTCGGCGTACCCCTGACCGCACTGCGCGCCGACGAGGAGACGCGCTATCTCGTTCTCGAGATGGGTGCCCGGGGGGTCGGTCACATCCGCTACCTCACCGAGATCGCTCCTCCTGACATCTCGGTCGTCCTCAACGTGGGGCACGCGCACATTGGCGAGTTCGGCAGTCGTGAGGCCATCGCACAAGCCAAGGGAGAGCTGGTCGAGGCGCTGCACGAAGACGGTCTTGCCATCCTGAACGCCGACGATCCGTTGGTGCGGGCGATGACCATGCGCTCGGCCGCGCCCACCGTCTTGTTCGGCGAGGCTGAGGACGCCGCCGTACGCGCTGCCAAGGTCTGGTCGGACGCCGGCCGCCCGGTCTTCGAGCTCGTGAGCCCGCACGGTGCCACCGAGGTCCGGATGAAACTCGTCGGGCGGCATTATGTGACGTGCGCGCTCGCGGCCGCGGCAGTCGGGCTCGCCGTCGGGATGGACCTCGAGGTCGTCGCCCAACGCCTGTCGTCTGCGATCGCGCTCGCTCGATGGCGGATGGAGGTCAGCGAGCGGCCCGACGGGGTGACCGTGGTCAACGACGCCTACAACGCCAACCCGGACTCGATGCGAGCAGCTCTGCAGACACTCCCCGAGATCGCCCGTGGGCGCCGTACGATCGCGGTCCTCGGCGAGATGCTCGAGCTCGGTGAGCTGTCCGACACAGAGCACGAGGCGATCGGCCGGTTGGTCGCCAACCTGAAGATCTCGCGGCTGATCGTGGTGGGGGAAGGAGCACGCGGAATCGAACGCGGTGCCAGGGCGCAGGGATACCGACATATCAGCTTCGCCCGTGACGCGGCACACGCGCTCAAGATCGTACGCAAGGAGCTGCGCTCCCGCGACGTTGTGCTTGTCAAGTCGTCTCGCGACGCCGGCCTGCGCTACCTCGGCGACGCGATCCGCCGGGGGGCCGAAACGCTGGAGGACGAGGCGTGAGGACGATCCTGCTCGCCGGGGGAGTCTCGTTACTGATCGCATTGTTGGGGACGCCGGTCGCCATCCGGATCCTGGCGGCGCGCGGCTACGGACAGATCATCCGAGACGACGGGCCCACGTCGCACCACACCAAACGCGGCACGCCCACGATGGGCGGCATCGTCATCATCGTGGCCGCCGTGCTCGGCTACACGGTCGCGCACATCTACTCCTGGTCACCGCCGTCGGCCTCTGGCGTCCTGGTCCTGCTGCTCATGGCAGGCCTTGGTGTGGTGGGGTTCCTGGACGACTACCTCAAGGTGTCCCGGCAGCGCAGCCTCGGCTTGCGTGCCAAGGCAAAGCTCGCAGGACAGATCGCGGTCGCGGTGATCTTCGGTGTTCTCGCGCTGCAGTTCCCCGACCATCGTGGGGTGACACCGGGCTCGCCGTTCATCTCGTTCCTGCGTGACGTGCCCTGGCTGGAGATCGGGCCGGTCGTCTTCGTCCTCTGGGTGCTCTTGATGATCGCCGCCACCTCCAACGGGGTGAACCTCACCGATGGACTCGACGGCCTGGCGACCGGTGCGTCAGTCCTGGTGTGCGCCGCGTACACGCTGATCTGTGTCTGGCAGTTCAACCAGGCGTGCTTCAACCAGCCCGGTGCGAAGTGCTACGAGGTGCGTGATCCGTACGACCTCGCCGTGGTGGCGTTCGCGATCACGTCGGCGTGCTTCGGTTTCCTGTGGTGGAACTGCTCACCCGCCAAGATCATCATGGGCGACACCGGTGCGCTGGCACTCGGCGGTGCCATCGCCGGACTTGCCGTCATGACCCGCACCGAGCTGCTGCTCATCCTGATCGGCGGACTGTTCCTGATCGAGGCCGCCTCGGTCATGCTGCAGACCGGGTTCTTCAAGTTCACGCGCTGGCGTACCGGTACACCACGCAGGCTTTTCCGGATGGCACCGATCCACCACCACTTCGAGCTCAAGGGCTGGAACGAGGTCACGATCGTCATCCGGTTCTGGATCATCTGCGGAATCTGCGTGGCGGCCGCCATCGGAATCTTCTATGGCGAGTGGGTTGCGGGCACGTGACCCGCAGGGCATGGCGACCCGGTGGACGGGTCGCCATGGCCCGCACGAGACCGGAGCCCCGAGAGGCCGGAGAGGGTGGACATGGACTGGTTGGACACGGCTGATCGACGCTCGCCGTGGCAGTCGGTCACGGCGCTGGTTGCCGGCATCGGGGTCTCGGGCTACTCCGCTGCCGCGGGCCTGCTCGGTGTGGGCGCTCGCGTCATCGTCGTGGACGAACGGGAGGGGGACGCCGAACGCGAGAAAGCGACGATCCTGGAGACGCTCGGAGCCGACGTACGCCTCGGTATGAAAGCGACCGAGGACGATGGCTCCGCCGCGCTGTTGAACGGCGTCGACCTCGTCGTCACCTCACCGGGCTGGCGACCGGACGCACCGTTGCTCGTCCAGGCGGCCCGGCGCGGGCTGCCCATCCTGGGTGAGATAGACCTGGCCCTCAGGCTGCGCGACCCCGCGAACGCCGCGCCGTGGCTGGCACTCACGGGGACGAACGGCAAGACGACGACGGTCGGCATGCTGGCGGCGATCTTGCGTGCGGCTGGGCTGCGGGCGGCCGCGGTCGGCAACATCGGCGCACCCGTGGTGGACGCCGTACTCGACCCCGAGCCGTACGACGTCTTGGCGGTGGAGATCTCCAGCTTCCAGCTCCACTGGGCGAGGCCGCTGCGCCCACGAGCGGCCGCGGTGCTCAATGTCGCACCCGACCACCTCGACTGGCACGGCTCGATGGACGCCTACGCCGCGGCCAAGGGGAAGATCTTCACCGGATGCGAAGTCGCGTGTGTCTACAACGTCGCCGACCAGGTGACCGAGGATCTCGTCCGGGCCGCGGACGTCGCCGAAGGTGCGCGCGCTGTCGGATTCACCGCAGGAATCCCCGCCGTCGGCATGCTGGGTGTGGTGGACGGTGTGCTCGCGGACCGCGCGTTCGTTCCCGAGCGCCAGACCTCGGCGGCTGAGCTGTGCGCCATCGACGACCTGCCGTCGCAAGCACCGCACAACATCGCCAACGCGCTCGCCGCCGCGGCCCTTGCCCGCGCCCACGGGGTTCCTCCCGCCGCGGTGCGGGCAGGACTCGCAGGGTTCACGCTCGAACCCCACCGGATCCAGCGCGTGGCCGAACGCGACGGCGTCACCTACGTCGACGACTCGAAGGCGACGAACGCGCACGCGGCGTTGGCGTCGCTTCTTGCGTACGACTCGATCGTCTGGATTGCCGGTGGCCTCGCCAAAGGACAGGACTTCACCGACCTGGTGCGTGCCGTGAAAGACCGCTTGCGCGGCGCGGTGCTGATCGGGCGCGACCGCGACCGCATCGCGTCGGCACTTCTGCGACACGCGCCGGATGTGCCGCTCATCGAGGTACCGGATCGCGACACTGGAGTCATGGATCGGGCCGTGGAGATTGCACGTGAACTCGCCCAGCCGGGCGACACCGTTCTGCTCGCGCCTGGATGCGCGTCGTTCGACCTGTTCGAAAGCTACGGCGCGCGTGGTGACGCCTTCGCAGCATCGGTGCGGCGGCTGCGGTGACAGTACGCGCGACAGACCGGCCCGATGCCTCGCCTGGTGGGCGGGAAGGATCTCCGCCGGGTTGGCTCGCCGAGCTCGTGCGCTCGCTCGACCGACCGCTCACGTCGTACCACTTGGTGCTGGGCGTCAGCGGGATGCTGCTCGCGCTCGGCCTGGTCATGGTGCTGTCGGCGTCGAGCGTCTATTCGTTGGACAAGTACGGCAGTCCATACGCCATCGCGATCCGGCAGGTGGTCTGGGTCGCGGCCGGCCTCCCACTCGCCTTCGTCGCCTCACGCCTGCCGCAAGGCGTGCTCCGCGCACTGGCGTACCCCGCCCTCATCCTGACCTGCGGCCTGCTGGCCGCGACCTTCACGCCGCTCGGTCGTGAGATCAACGGCAACCGCAACTGGCTGTCGTTCGGTGGGCCGTTCATGATCCAGCCCAGCGAAGCGGCCAAGCTCGCCCTCGTGCTCTGGGGAGCCGACCTGTTCGCCCGCAAGGAGAAGCTCCTGGGCGAATGGAAGCACCTGCTCGTCCCCTTCGTGCCGGTGTGCAGCCTCGTGCTCGCCCTGGTTCTCGGGCAGGGCGACCTGGGTACCTCGTTGGTGTTGTTCTCGCTCGTGCTCGTGATGCTCTTCGTCGTCGGGATGCCGATGCGCTTCTTCGGGCTCTTCGTCGCGGCGGTCGGCGCGATCGTGACGTTCTTCGCTGTGAGCGCCGACCATCGGCTCGCCCGGCTGACGAACTTCCTCGACCCCTTCCACGACCCCCTGGGCACCGGCTATCAGGCCGTGCACTCGCGCTACGCCCTCGGGACCGGCGGCTGGTGGGGGATCGGGATCGGAAACAGCCGGGAGAAATGGGGCACGCTGCCGGAAGCACACACGGACTTCATCTATGCGGTGATTGGTGAGGAACTCGGACTTGCCGGCACGATCGTCGTGCTTGCGTTGTTCCTCACGTTGACCTTCGCGGGCGTGCGCATCGCGCTTCGCGCGCAGACCACGTTCGTCCGACTGGCGACAGCCGGCATCGTCGGCTGGATCACCGCTCAGGCGCTGATCAACATGGGCGCGGTCCTCGGGTTGCTCCCGATTGCGGGAATCCCGCTGCCCCTGGTGTCATACGGTGGGTCCGCGATGATTCCGACACTGTTCGCGATCGGGCTGCTTGCGTCGTTCGCCCGGAACGAGCCGGCCGCTCGCAAGTTGCTCGCCGAGCGGCGGGCGGCTCGGGCGACCGCACGGGCCGCCCGCCGGCAGTGGATCCATCCGACATGATCGCGACAGGTTGAGTGTCCAGGAGAGCCGAGCCCATGCATATCGTTCTCGCCGGTGGAGGAAGTGCCGGTCACATCAGCCCGGCGCTTGCGCTCGCCGCTGCCTTGCGTCGTACCGATCCTGAGATCGGCCTGACCTTCCTGGGGACCGAGGAAGGTCTGGAGGCACGGCTCGTTCCACAGGCGGGCTACGAGCTCGCGTTCATCCCCCGGGTGCCGCTGCCGCGCGACCTCACGCCGCGCCTGCTCACGGTTCCGGGCCGGCTCGCCGAGGCGGTACGCGTCGCCGCAGGTGTGATCTCGCGAGTGGACGCAGACGTCGTGGTCGGCATGGGCGGGTACGTCGCGATGCCCGCCTACCTTGCTGCCCGGCGACTGCGGGTGCCCGTCGTCGTGCACGAGCAGAACGCTCGGCCCGGGATCGCCAACCGGTTTGCCGCACGATTCGTCACGACACATGTGGCGGTGAGTTTCCCGGGTACGCCGCTTCGCCATGCGAAATACCTGGGACTGCCCATCCGACGCGAGATCGCGACTCTGGACCGGGCGGCCAAGCGTGCGGAGGCGCGTGCGGCCTTCGGGCTCGATCCGGACCGCCCGACGCTGCTGGTGACGGGTGGATCGCAGGGAGCCGTCCGGCTCAACCAGGCGGTCGCTGGTGCTGCGGCCAGCCTGGCCGAGGCCGGTATCCAGGTGCTGCACGCGACCGGCAGAGCGCACCAGGTGGCGCCTGACCGGCCTGCTGACGCGTCGACGCTGCCTCCCTACGTCGCGGTTCCGTACATCGAACGCATGGACCTGGCATATGCTGCCGCAGACCTCGCGGTTACCCGAGCTGGTGCCAACACCGTCACCGAGCTCGCGGTGGTCGGGCTGCCCGCCGTCTTCGTGCCGTACCCGGTCGGCAACGGCGAGCAGCGGTTCAACGCGCAGCCGGTCGTCGACGCCGGTGGCGGGCTGCTCGTCGACGACGCCGATCTCACCTCGGAGTGGGTACGCAAGCATGTGGTCGGTCTGATCACCGACCCAGGGAAGCTCGCCGCCATGGCCAAGGTCGCCCACGACCTCGTCCCGGCGGACGCCGACGACCGGTTGGCGGAGCTGGTTCGCACGGTAGCGGCCGACGCACGATCGGCATCCACACGATCGACACGGCCACGACGGACGGTTGGAAGGGAAGGCTCGTGATCATTCCACCGCCGCCGGAACTGGTTCCGGCCGAGAAGCTGGGGCACGTCCACTTCGTCGGCATCGGTGGCGCTGGCCTGTCGGGTATCGCGCGCATCATGCTCGCTCGCGGCATGACCGTGAGCGGCAGCGACATGAAGGACTCCCGTACCCTCACCGCATTGCGTGCACTCGGTGCGACGGTGTACGTCGGCCACGATCCCTCTCACATCGAGGGCGCCGACACCTTGGTGGTCTCGACAGCAATCAAGGAGGACAACCCCGAGGTCGTCGAGGCACGTCGGCGTGGACTGCTGCTGTACTCGCGCGCGGCCGCGCTGTCGGCGGTGATGGAGGGTCGCCGGGTCGCGGCGGTCTCGGGCGCACATGGGAAGACCACCACCTCGTCCATGCTCGCCGTGGCCCTGCAGCACTGCGGTGCGGACCCGTCGTTCGCCATCGGCGGCAACTTCAACGACACCGGGACGAACGCCCACGATGGCACCGGCGACATCTTCGTGGTGGAAGCCGACGAGTCCGACCGGGCGTTCCTGCAGTACTCGCCGGAGGTCGCGGTCATCACCAACGTCGATCCGGACCACCTCGACATGTACGAGTCCCGCGACCACTACCACCAGGCGTTCGACGAGTTCGTGGACTGCATCGTGCCCGGTGGCTTCCTCGTGGCCTGTGTGGACGATCCGGGAGCCCGGCGGGTGGCGGAGAAGGCACGCGACCGTGGGGTCGACGTCCGCACGTACGGTGAGTCGGCCGACGCCGACGTCCGCATCGTCGACGTGGAGGTACGACCGCTCTCGTCGACGTTCGAGCTGGTGGTCGACGGGCGCCGGGTCGGGTCGGTGGACGTGCACGTCGCCGGGCGCCACCACACGTGGAACGCCGCGGCCGCCTACACCGCGGCGGTGGGGCTCGGGTTCCCGTCGAGCGATGTGCGCGAGGGTCTGTCGAGCTACACCGGCACCCGACGCAGGTTCGAGTACAAAGGCGAGGTCGGCGGTGTCCGGGTCTACGACGACTACGGCCACCACCCGACGGAGATGCTGGTCAACCTCCGTGCCGCACGCGGCGCGGTCGGCGACGACGGGCGGGTCATCGTGTGCTTCCGGCCGCTTCGGCACACGCGGACGCAGTACTTCTACCGGGAGTTGGGAGAGGCGCTCGGACTCGCCGACGAGGTCGTGGTGATGGACCCGACGGGCGACGACCCCATCCCGGGCGTCACGGGGGCGCTCATCGTGCCGCACATTCCCCTGCCGCCGGAGCGAGTCGTGTACGAACGCTCATGGTCGGCGGTGCCAGAGCGCGTGGCCGAACGCGTACGACCTGGTGACTTGGTCCTCACACTCGGCGCGCCCGACGTCGCACTGATCGGACCGGAGGTGCTGGAGCTTCTGGCCGAGCGGTTCGGGATCGACAACTCCGCCCAGTCGAGCGCTCACGGGTGATCGTTCATCGGTGCTCCCTCCGACGTCGAGCACACGTGCCGAGCGTGCGGTGGCGTCTGGAACGTAGGAGCGCAGGGTCGGAAGCTCTCGGGGCGAAGAGGACTAGCAGGGGACACGGGAAGACGGGGACAGCCGTGACGCGGACTGGTCGGTACCGGAGTGGGCGTGCCGCGGCGACCGCCGCTCGGGTCGCCCGAGGTGGTGCAGCCCTCGGCCGATCGTCGATGACCAGCCGTTTCGCGCGTCGGATCCGGCGACGTCGGCTGGCTCGCATGGCGCCCGTGCTGGCCTTGGTCGGCGTGCTCCTTCTCGCGGGCTTCGTGTTCTGGCTCGTGGCCTTCTCGTCGTTGCTGAGTACGCGCTCGGTGGCCGTCGTCGGGCTTACCCGGGAAAGCGGGCTCTCCGCCGGAGAGGTACGGGCAGCGGCCGCGGTTCCCCTGGGCCGTCCGCTCGCCCGAGTCGATGTCTCCGCGGTCGGCCGTCGGGTCGCGAGACTGCCGGCTGTCGAGGGCGTGACGGTCTCGCGGTCCTGGCCCCACGAGATCCGGATCGAGGTGGATTGCCGCGAGCCGGTGGCTCTCTGGCGAGACGGGAGCGTGCTCCGAGTCGTCGACGCCGAGGGCGTCGCGTTCCGTACCGCCGACGGTTTGCGCGGCAACTTCCCCACGATCGAGCTTCACAGCAAGCAAAAGGACCCGCAGCGACTCGCCGAGCTGCGGGCGACCGGAGCGCAGATCGCTGCGGCGTTGCCGGCCAGGCTTCGGCGCCAGGTGGATGTCATGCGGGTCCGCACCGTCGACTCGGTGGAGCTCGAGCTCGATCCCCAGGCGTTCGGTCGAGACGTGACCGTGGTGTGGGGAAGTGCGAAGGACTCGGCGGCCAAGGCGCGCGTGCTGACGGTGCTTCTCAAGCGACCGGCGTCTGTCTACGACGTCAGCGTGCCGAGCTTCCCGACGACCAAGGCCTGACCCGAGCTCGGGCGGTGTCCGGGCCCGCGGCTCACGCCGTCTCGAAGGATGAGGGACGGAGTCTGCGAGAGGCTCTTGTCCCGCACCCGGTGTCGACGCCGTGGAAGGCGCGCAGAGGCTGCCGTTACGTGGTCATGTGGTGGAGAGAGGGGCAGGAGGATGCAAGCCCTCGGCACCCTCCCGGCGTGTTGCGTTGAATAGCCTTTGCGTGCTTGCGTACTTTGCTGCCCAAGGCGAGGTTGACATAACTATAACCCTTTACTTGAGGGTGAGGGTTATCGCGACCCCGGTCAGATCGAAATTCCTAATCGAGAGGCGAGCATCGTGGTGGCACCGCAGAACTACCTCGCGGTCATCAAGGTCGTCGGCATCGGCGGCGGAGGTGTCAACGCGGTCAACCGGATGATCGAGGTCGGACTCAAAGGCGTCGAGTTCATCGCGATCAACACGGACGCGCAAGCGCTCCTGATGAGCGATGCCGACGTCAAACTCGACATCGGTCGTGAGCTGACCCGTGGGCTCGGCGCCGGTGCGAATCCCGAAGTGGGCAACAAGGCCGCAGAGGACCATTCCGAAGACATCGAAGAGGTACTCAAAGGTGCCGACATGGTGTTCGTCACCGCCGGTGAGGGCGGCGGCACCGGCACCGGTGGCGCGCCGGTCGTCGCGAGGATCGCGCGCTCCCTGGGGGCGCTGACGATCGGTGTCGTCACCCGTCCCTTCGCCTTCGAAGGCAAGAAGCGCGCGACCCAGGCCGAAGAGGGGATCAACGCGTTGCGCGACGAGGTCGACACGCTGATCGTGATCCCGAACGACCGGCTCCTGTCGATCAGCGACCGTCAGGTCAGCGTGCTCGACGCCTTCAAGCAGGCCGACCAGGTGCTGTTGCAAGGTGTCTCGGGCATCACCGACCTGATCACCACCCCAGGCCTCATCAACCTCGACTTCGCCGACGTCAAGAGCGTCATGTCCAACGCCGGCTCGGCCCTGATGGGAATCGGCTCGGCCCGAGGGGAGAACCGCTCGGTCGCCGCGGCCGAGATGGCGATCTCCAGCCCGTTGCTCGAGGCGTCCATCGACGGTGCGCACGGTGTCCTGTTGTCCATCGCGGGTGGCTCCGACCTCGGGCTGTTCGAGATCAACGAGGCTGCCCAGCTCGTCTCGCAGGCGGCTCACCCCGACTCGAACATCATCTTCGGCGCGGTGATCGACGACGGGCTCGGCGACGAGGTGCGCGTCACGGTCATCGCAGCCGGGTTCGACGGTGGCATGCCGCGACGTCGCGGGGCGCAGGGGCAGCAGCCCACCGCCGCGGGTCCGTCGGGCTATCCGGGTCAGCCATCCTGGTCGACTGATTCCCGCGGCTTCGGCGGTGCGTCGGGAGGCTTCAGCGGTCCGGCGTACGGCCAGCCCCGCCGCCCTGGTGAGCTGAACCGGCCTTCGGTCCCGGTGCCGCAGGGAGGGGATCCCGCGACCGGCAACCCGCCCACCGGCCAGGTCGGCAACGCCGCCGCACCAGCAGGCTCCGGCTCGACGCCAACCGCTCCCGAGACTGGACAGAAGCCGGGGCCGCCTGCAGCGGGCGAAACCGCCCGGGCTGGTGACGCGGCAGCGGGTGGTGACGCCCAGGCACGGAACGACCATCCGGACAGCGGGACGAACCGTCCCGGCTCGGACCTCGCGGCGCAGACCCGGGAGCTGCGGCAGCGGCTGCTGGGCGGCAACGGGTACCGGGAGTCCACGAGCTCGCCTGGAATTCCCAACAGCCGCGAGCCGGACGCCGCCTCGGGGCAACAGGACGGCAGTCGGCGGACTGACCAGACTGGCGGGAACGTACGGGAGTTCTCGACACGCTCGCCAGCGGCGCCCTTTCGGCCTCGCCGTACGACCCACGACGACGGAGACGAGCTCGACATCCCTGACTTCCTGAAGTAGTGCCTTGCCGTACCCGACCGGGCCAAGACCTGCCCTCGATGAGTCTCGCCGGGCTGAGCTTGCGGCGAATCTCGCCGCCGTCCGGGCGCGCATCGCACAGGCATGCCACCGTGCCGGTCGGGCTCCCTCGGAGGTCACGCTCCTCGCCGTGACCAAGACGTTCCCGGCAACCGATGTCCGCCTGCTCGCCGGGCTGGGCGTGAAGGACATCGCCGAGAACCGTGACCAGGAAGCCCGAGTCAAGGTGGCGGCCTGCGCAGACCTGGACCTCACCTGGCACTTCGTCGGCCAGCTTCAGACCAACAAGGCCCGCTCGGTCGCCGGGTACGCCTCGGCGGTCCACTCCGTGGACCGTCCCGGCCTCGTCCAAGCGCTCGATCGCGCGACTCGGCGGACCGAACGTGAGCTGCTCTGCTTCGTCCAGGTACGCCTGGACGACCGTCCGGGTCGGGGTGGTGCGGATCCGCGTGACGTTCCCGCCCTCGCCGACTCGATCGCCGCGGCTCCGTGGCTGCGGCTTGCCGGTGTCATGGGCATCGCGCCACTCGACGCCGAGCCTGGTCCTGCGTTCGTACGCCTTGCCGAGGTTGCAGCAGCCGTGCGCTCGGCACACCCTGACGCCCGGTGGCTGTCGGCCGGGATGAGCGACGACCTCGAAGTGGCGATCGAACACGGCGCGACACACGTGCGCGTTGGGCGCGGGTTACTAGGTGTGAGGCCTTTGACCCGGTAGCGTCGTGCGTACGAGAGTGTCGCGGACCCGGGGTTGACATCTACCCGTCCGCGAACCTGTCGCAAGTGGAACGCAGAAGGCGAGAGGTCAGATGGCCGGCGCGATGCGCAAAGTCGCGGTGTATCTCGGTCTTGTCGAAGACCAGAACCGCTACGACGAAGAGTATGACCCTGCCTACGAGGGCGACTACGACGACGATCGCGAGCAGGGGCCGGGGGAGTCGGCGTCGGGAACCGACGACTGGGCGGGAAATGTCGCGGCGTTCCCGGAGCGTCGGGGCGTGCGTGCGGCAGCTGACGTCCCAGCCTCCCGCATCACCACGGTCCATCCGCGCACCTTCAGCGACGCGCGGCTGATCGGCGAACACTTCCGTGACGGGACTCCCGTCATCATGAACCTCACCGGCATGGACGATGCCGACGCCAGGAGGCTTGTCGACTTCGCCGCCGGACTGATCTTCGGTCTGCGCGGAGGCATCGAGCGGGTGACCGCCAAGGTGTTCCTGCTCTCCCCGGCGAACGTCAAGGTCCGCGCAGAGGACAGGGAGCGGATGGCCGAGGCAGGGTTCTTCAACCAGAGCTGAGCCCACTGGGCGAGCGCGCGACGGCCACACAGGCGCAGGTAGGGTCGAGCTCGTACGACGTGGCACGCAGGCGGAGCCGCGGAGCGGTCCGCCTGCGCTGGTGCGTCTGCGGAATTCCGCAGTCTGGTCTGGACCACGACGAACCTCGAGGAGCGCTAGGTGCGATTCGTCGGCGAGCTGATCTTTGTCCTGCTCTGGATTTATCTGGCGTTGCTGTTCGTGCGCCTGGTGGTCGACTGGGTGCAGTTCTTCGCCCGCAGCTGGGAGCCGAAGGGCCTGTTGCTCGTCGCGCTCGAGGGCGTCTACACGGCCACGGACCCGCCGCTCAAGGCACTACGGAAAGTGATCCCGCCGTTGCGGCTCGGTGGTTTCGCCCTCGATTTGTCCTTTTTGTTGTTGATCATCATCATATATGTCTTGCAGGCGCTTGTACTCACCGTGACGAGTGGGCTCTGATCGGTCCTTTATTGAGCCCGTTTCCGCCTTTGTCGCAGAAACCGGGTACGGTTGCTTCGAACTACATTCGAAAGTCCTGCGAGCCTGAGGTGAGGTCATGCCGCTGACACCCGAGGACGTGCGCAACAAGCGCTTCACGCCCGTCCGCTTGCGGGAGGGCTATGACATGGGCGAGGTCGACCAGTTCCTCGACGAGGTGGAGTCGGAGCTGGAGCGACTGAACCACGAGAACGAGGAGCTGCGGCAAAAGCTCGCCGCCGCTCAGCGTGGTGAAGCCCCATTCGTCAAGCAACCCGTACCGGAGCAGCACGAGCCGCCAGTCCACCCGCAGGTTCGGCAGCCTCAGGGGGGGCCACAGAGCGTTGCGGACGCGTCGACTGCAGCCGCACGACTTCTGGAGATCGCCACCCAGAACGCCGATCAGCTGGTGGCCGAGGCGAAGGAGCAGGCGAACCGGATCCTGTCCGACGCACGGGCCAGGGCCGAGCGCCTGGAGAACGAAGCACGCGGTCTTGCCAGCCGTCTGGAGTCGGAGGCACGCGCGAAGGCCGAGCAGTTGGAGCGGGAGACCAACGAGAAGCGCAGCCAGCTGTTCGGGCAGCTCGACAAGGAGAAGGCGCGGCTGCAGCGCGAGGTCGACGAGTTGCGCTCCTACGAGCGGCAGTACCGCAGCCGGCTCAAGGCGTACTTCGAAAGCCAGCTTCGACTGCTCGCCGGGCAGGGCAGCGTGGAGAACGGCGTCGGGCCGCAGCCCGTCGACGCCAGCGGGCCCCGCACGCTGAACGCGCACAAGCCGGCGGCCATGGCAGCCGGTGCAGAGCACCGGAGTGGTGGCGGGACGCCCCGGCTGAACGCCCTGCTCGAAGACGACGAAGAGTCGGCTCTGTAGGTCGGCCGGGGCGCCTGGCGCGCCACGGTGCTCGGCAGCGACGCTGCCGAGCACCCGCGGCTATGCCTTTGTGCCCTCGACCCGCCTGAACCGCAAGGTGAGGCCGAGTTCTTCGGCCTTGACGGTCACGTGGTCCCCCGTGCTGGGGACGTCATCCGATGGTCCGGTCTCGTCAATGGCGACGGCGAGGACCTCACCCGAGACGTAGGCCTGGTGCTCGCGGAGCGCGGCCGCCGACTCCTCGTTGGTAGCCGACCAGGCGAGGCTGATCCGATCGCTCACGTCCAGCCCTGCGTTCTTCCGGGCGTCCTGCAGCAAGCGGACCACCTCACGGGCGATCCCGGCGCGCCGCAGATCGTCGGTGATCGTGAGATCCAGGGCCAGCGTCTCACCCTGGGGGTTCCCGACGACCGCCCAGCCGGCGCGCGGCCGTTCGGACGTCACGATCTCGTTCTCATCGAGGCTCACCGTGGTCGTGACGTCGGACTCGGCGCCCGGCGCTGCCTCCTCACTCGCGGCGCCCAGTCGACCGGCGACCGAGAGCTCCACGCGTCCGTGTTGACGCAGCTGGCGCACGACGGAGGCGGGGTCCGCCGCCGTGATCGCCGCGGCGACGCGCGGCGTGTCCTTGCCGAACCGCTTGCCGAGCGCGCGGAAGTTGGGCTTGACGGTGTACTCCACGAGCTGGGCGCCATCCGGCCCGTCACCTGCCACGTCGGCGAGTGCTTCGACCTCGGCGACGTTGAGCTCTTCGGCGACCTCACGCTTGAGCTCCTCGGGCAGCGCACTCCACCCAGCAGCGCCCACGAGCGCGCGTTGCAAGGGCTGACGGGTGCGCACCTTCGCCTCTGCCCGAGCCGCCCTTCCGAGCTCGACCAGACGCCGTGCCAGGCTCATGTCACGAGCGAGCTGCTCGTCGATGGCGTTCTCGTCGGCTGACGGCCACACGGCGAGATGTACCGACTCGGGCGCATCGGCTCGCACCGGCCGCACCAGCCGCTGCCAGACGTACTCGGTGACGAACGGCGTGAGCGGCGCCATGAGCAGGGTCAGGGTCTCGAGCGCCTCGTGGAGGGTGGCGAACGCCGCGCTGTCACCCGACCAGAACCGACGCCGGGACCTGCGGACGTACCAGTTCGAGACGTCATCGATGAAGGTTGCGAGCAGTTGCCCGATCCGTTGCGTGTCGAACTGGTCGAACGCTGCGGTGACGTCGCGGATCAGTCGGTGGGTCTCCGACCGCAGCCATCGGTCGAGGATCGCCCCGTCGACTGCGCCGGCGTCGCTTGCCGGTGCCGCGCCGTCAGGTCCGCCTGCGCGTGTGGTTGCGCTGCTGGGAGTGCTGCCGTCTGCTCCGGGAACCCAGCTGGCGAGGCTCGCGTAGAGCGTGTGGAACGCGACCGTGTTCCAGTAGGTCAAGATGACCTTGCGTACGACCTCCTGGATCGTCGCGTCACCAACCCGTCGGGCTGACCACGGCGACCCCGAGCACGCCATGAACCATCGCACCGCGTCGGCTCCGTGGCGCTCCATCAAGGGGATCGGCTCGAGCACGTTGCCGAAGTGCTTGCTCATCTTGCGGCCGTCCTCAGCAAGGATGAGCCCCAGGCACACGACGTTCTCGTACGACGACCGGCCGAACACCAGCGTCCCCACGGCCATCAGGGAGTAGAACCAGCCGCGGGTCTGGTCGATCGCCTCGCAGATGAACTGCGCGGGAAAGCTGGACTCGAAGCGCTCCTTGGACCCTTCGACGTACGGGTACCCCCACTGCGCGAAGGGCATCGCTCCCGAGTCGTACCACGCGTCGATCACCTCGGGGACCCGGTGCGCAGGCTCTCCGCACACGCCGCCCTCGTCGGTCACCGCCGGGCAGGCGAAGCTCACCTCGTCGACGAACGGGCGATGCGGATCGAGTCCGGCGAGATCCCGCCCGGCCAGCTTGGACAGCTCGGCGAGCGAGCCGACACACGTCTGGTGGTCGCGCGGGCAGATCCAGATGGGGAGCGGAGTTCCCCAGTACCGGTTCCGGGAGAGCGCCCAGTCGACGTTGTTGCGCAGCCACTCGCCATAGCGACCGTGCTTGATCGTCTCGGGGTACCAGGTGGTGCGTTCGTTCTCCGCGAGGAGCTGCTCCTTGATCTGCGTCGTCCGAATGAACCACGACGGCAGCGCGTAGTAGAGCAGCGGGCTGTGGCACCGCCAGCAGTGCGGATAGCTGTGCTCGTACACCTCGCTGCGGAACAGTCGACCCCGAGCGCGCAGGTCGTCTGTGAGCACGGGGTCGGCGGCCTTGAAGAACATGCCGCCCACCATCGGCACCGACTCGTCGAACGTGCCGTCGGACCGGATCGGGTTCACCACCGGAAGGTCGTACGACTTCGCCACCCGGTAGTCGTCGGCGCCGAACGCCGGTGCCAGGTGGACGAGACCGGTCCCGTCCTCGGTGGTGACGTAGTCGTCCACGACGACGTACGCCGCGACCGGCTTGTCAGTCTCACGCGTCTCGTCGGACTGGACGTCGAACGACACCAACTCGAACGGACGGGCGTAGGTCCAGCCTTCCATCTCCGTGCCGCGGAACCGCCGGGTCACCGACCAGCCCTCGCCCAGGACGGCGAGCAACGGCTCAGCGACCACGAGCGTCTCCTCGCCGTTGGTGGCGGCGACGTACTCCACCTCCGGATGGACGGCGACTGCGGTGTTGGAGACGAGGGTCCACGGCGTCGTGGTCCAGACGAGGAGTGCGGCACCCCTACGGGCCTTGTCGTCGCCGGCGCCCGCCAGCGGGCCCGACGTGAGGGGGAAACGTACGTACACCGACGGATCGGCCACCGTCTGGTACACGTCGGGCTGACCGAGCTCGTGGTCGGAGAGCGGGGTGCCACAGCGTGGGCAGTAGGGACTGATCCGGTAGTCGCGGACGAGCAGGCCGGCCTCGAAGATCTGCTTGAGCGACCACCACACGCTCTCGACGTACTCCGGATCCATCGTCCAGTACGCCTGGGACATGTCGACCCAGTAGCCCATGCGTTCGGTGAGCTCTGTGAACGCATCGACGTGACGCTTGACCGATTCACGGCATGCAGCATTGAACTTGGCGACGCCGTACTGCTCGATGTCCTTCTTGCCGGAGATGCCGAGCTCCTGCTCGACCGCGACCTCGACCGGCAGTCCGTGGCAGTCCCAACCGGCCTTGCGTTCGACGTGCCGGCGCCGCATCGTCTGGTACCGCGGGAACAGGTCCTTGAAGACCCGGGCCTCCAGGTGGTGGGCGCCGGGCATGCCGTTCGCCGTCGGTGGGCCCTCGTAGAAGGTCCACGACGGTGCGTCGGCAGTCGCCGCGAGCGACTTGTCGAAGATGGCATTGTCGTGCCAGAAGGCGAGGACCTCATGGTCGACCGCGGGAAGATCTACCTGTGGTTGGAGGGGGCGGTATCCGACGTTTCGTTGCTTGGTCACCGGTGTCTCCGCTTCCTGCGGGCTTCACGCTTGGCTGGGTGCTTCGAGACCGAGGGGCCTGGTATAGATGGCTGTCATCGGGGCGAGCTCCGTGACAAGACGGATCCCGAGTGTCGTCATCCTAGGGGAGCGTAGGATTCCGGCCGCGGCCGGCTCCTGTGATCAACCAGCCTGACTTCTGTGATCATTTGGGTCGGGGCACACTGTCACAGATGGAGACGACCAGGCGGATCGCGGTCCGGGTGCGACCCGGGGCCAGGCGGACGTTCGTGGGGGGCGAGTACGCCGGTCCCCGTGGACGCGCGCTGGTTGTCTCGGTCACGGAACGTCCTACCGACGGACGTGCGACGCGAGCCGTCGCCGCCGCGATCGCCGAGGCGTTCGGTGTCCCCACCAGGAACGTCTCGTTGATCGCCGGCCAACGGAGCCGGGACAAGATCTTCGAGGTGAGCGCGCCCGACATCGACGAGCGGCTGGACGAGCTGCTCGCGCGACCAGCTGACGGTCGGCCACAGTGACGTGGAGGAAGCCAATGGTCGAGTCGGCGAAAAAGAGCATTCGGCGAAGAAGGACGCATTCGGCGTCGACGGCATCCGGCAAGGGCACGGACGCCGCGGCGCAGCGCGCAGTCGAGAAGGGTTCAGTGGACATGGGTGCGAAGGACGAGACCACGGCGACGCAGGTCGCTGAGCAGCAGGCCTCCAATCTCGTCGTACGTGCTGACGAAGAGCCCTGGACGGCGGCCGAGCTCGAGGAGGTCTACCGCGAGCTCGAGGCCGAGGCGAATCGGCTCGCGTTAGAGCTCGACCTTGCCGAGAGCGAGCTCGCCGACCTCCTACGCGACGCCACCGGCGGCGCCGGTGAGGACCAGGTGGACGCGGGTGCCAAGACGTTCGAGCGAGAACACGAGCTCTCGCTTGCCAACAACACCCGACACCTGCTGATCCAGACGCAGCGGGCCATGGTACGCATCCGGGACGGCAGCTACGGGGTGTGCGAAGGATGCGGGAACCCGATAGGGAAGGCTCGGTTGCTCGCCTTCCCCCGTGCGACACTGTGCATGTCATGCAAGAAGGCAGAAGAGCGCCGGTAGACGGCCCAGAGCCGGGGGACGGCGCGACCCCAGTGGATGCCGAGGCAGGATCCGCGGATGGTCACGACCATTCGGTCGGATCCGCCAGTTCAGTCAAAAAACGCAGCATCCTGCTCTTGGCGGTCGTGGCGCTCTGCGTCCTGGCGGCAGACGTCACCAGCAAGATCCTCGCCGTTGCCCACCTGTCGGACACCGGGCCGGTTCCGCTGGTCGACGGACTCCTCACGTTGCGGCTGGTACGCAATCCGGGCGCCGCGTTCGGCCTTGCGGGCGGCTACACGGTCGTGCTGTCGATCATCGCGCTGTCCGTCGCGCTCGTCGTGTTGCGACTGTCCCGGTCGTTGCAGAGCAAGTCGTGGGCGGTCGCGTTCGGGTTGCTGCTAGGCGGCGCTCTCGGCAACCTCTCCGATCGCATCTTCCGCGCACCGGGATTTCTGCAGGGCCACGTCGTCGACTTCCTGGAGCTGCCGCACTGGCCGGTGTTCAACCTGGCCGACTCGTCGATCTGCGCCTCGGCGGCGCTGATCATGGTGCTGGCGGTACGTGGCCGACGCTGGGACGGTGCGGTGGAGGGTCGACGGTCCGAACCGGCATCTGACGAGACGACTAAGTGAGGTCTTTGAGCGTGGCAGATCCGTCGCAGACGCTGGATCAAGGCGAAGCGGGTCCGCTGGACGAACCCAGGACACTTAGGACCGTGTTCGTTCCCGACGGTCTTGAAGGTGAGCGCTTGGATGCGGCGATCGCGCGGATGTTCGGGTTGTCTCGTACGAAGGCCGCCGAGCTCGTCGCTCACGGGCTGGTGAGGCTCGACGGCGAGAACGTGCCGAAGTCTGCGCGGGTGACGGCGGGTGCCTGGCTCGAGGTCGAGCTGCCGGCGCCGCCCGCACCTCGAGTGCCGCAGCGGGTCGAGGGCATGCGGATCGTGCACGACGATCCCGACATCGTGGTCGTCGACAAGCCGAGCGGTGTGGCGGCCCACCCCAGCCCCGGATGGCAGGGTCCGACCGTCGTGGGGCACCTGGCCGCGGCCGGCTTCCGGATCGCGACCTCAGGCGTCGCGGAACGTCAGGGCGTCGTGCACCGGCTCGACGTGGGAACCAGCGGGCTCATGGTCGTGGCCAAGTCCGAGCGCGCCTACGCGGCGTTGAAGCGGGCGTTCAAGTCCCGGCAGGTGGAGAAGATCTATCACGCGCTCGTCCAGGGACATCCGGATCCCACCCGTGGCACGATCGACGCTCCCATCGACCGACACCCGACACACGACTACAAGTGGGCGGTCGTGGCGGGCGGTAAGCCTGCGATCACCCACTACGAGCTGATCGAGGCGTTGCGCCACGCCTCGCTCCTCGAGATCCGTCTGGAGACCGGGCGTACCCACCAGATCCGGGTCCACATGGCCGCGATCCGCCACCCATGTGTCGGCGACCTCATGTATGGCGCGGATCCGGTGCTCGCACGCAGGCTCGGGGTGGAGCGCCAGTGGCTGCACGCCCACCGGCTGGGCTTCGTGCATCCCGGCACCGGCATGTGGGTGCAGTTCGAGTCGCCCTACCCTGACGATCTCGCCCGGGCGCTGGAGGAGGCGCGCGCCAGCACTGAGCGTGTCGGCTGAGCCGAGTCGCGAACACGCACAGCGACGCCTCGTGTGGCCGAATCGAAATACCACAAAGGAATTCCGGGCATCTCGGCGAGCCGACTGTGGCCCTGTCGGTAGCCACCCCTAGAGTCGGACGCACGCTCAGAGGATCAATGCCTGCCACGGTCTTGGCAGATCACTGACGACGGTGATCGCGGTGATCATGGCTGGCATTGACGTCCCGACGTCGACGATCGTGCAAGATCGATGCCTGCCGAGAGCGATGGACCCAAGGGAGGCGCCGCGCACCCATGCCCGACTCGCCAGTGACCCGCAACTCCTTCGTGCACCTTCACGTCCACACCGAGTACTCCATGCTCGACGGTGCGGCACGGCTCAAGGATCTCTTCCGCGAGACCGCACGGATGGGGATGCCGGCCTTGGCGATGACCGACCACGGCAACCTCTACGGTGCCTACGACTTCTTCACCCAGTCCAAGGGCACGGGGGTGAAGCCGATCATCGGGATGGAGGCGTATCTCACGCCGCGCACGAGCAGGTTCGATCGCACCCGCGTGCGGTGGGCCGAGGGCGGCGAGAACGACGTCTCCGGCGGTGGTGCCTACACCCACATGACCTTGCTCGCGGAGGACGCCGAGGGCCTGCACAACCTCTTCCGCCTGGCGTCGTACGCAAGTCTCGAGGGCTACTTCTACAAGCCACGAATCGACCGTGAGCTGCTCTCCCGCTATGCGAAAGGCATCATCGCGACGACCGGTTGCCCGTCGGGTGAGATCCAGACGTGGTTGCGGATCGGCGACTACGCCAAGGCGCGGGAGACGGCCGCGGAGTTCCGCGACATCGTCGGGAAGGACAACTTCTACCTCGAGCTCATGGACCACGGCCTGGAGATCGAGCGGCGGGTGCGCCAGGACCTGCTACGGCTCGCCGACGATCTCGGCCTTCCGCCGCTCGCCACCAACGACCTGCACTACACCTACGCCGAGGACGCCGACGCGCACGAGGTGCTGCTGTGCGTCCAGTCGGGCAAGACCCTCGCCGATCCCAACCGGTTCAAGTTCGACGCGCGCGACTTCTACCTCAAGTCTCCCGAGGAGATGCGCAAGCTCTGGGACCCCGAGGTCCCAGGCGCCTGCGACAACACGCTCGCCATCGCCGAACGCATCGGCGACTACTCGTCCGTCTTCGCTCACCGTGATCTCTCGCCGAAGTTCCCGGTGCCGGAAGGCGAGACCGAGGAGAGCTGGCTGCGCAAGGAGGTCGAGAAGGGCCTGATCCAGCGGTTCGGCGACCCGGTGCCCGCCGAGTATCGCGAGCGCGCCGAGCGGGAGCTCGACGTGATCTGCCAGATGGGCTTCCCCGGCTACTTCCTCGTGGTCGCCGACTTCGTGAAGTGGGCCAAGAACAACGGCGTCGTCGTCGGTCCTGGCCGTGGTTCGGCGGGAGGCTCGCTCGTCGCGTACGCCCTGCAGATCACCGAGCTCGATCCGATCAAGCACGGGTGCCTGTTCGAGCGGTTCCTCAACCCCGAACGCGTGAGCATGCCCGACATCGACATCGACTTCGACGAGCGCGGGCGCGGTGAGGTCATCCGGTACGTGACGGAGAAGTACGGTGCCGACCGGGTGTCCCAGATCATCACGTACTCCACGATCAAGGCGAAGGCGGCGGTCAAGGACTCCTCGCGCGTGCTGGGTTACCCGTTCGCGATGGGTGACCGGATCACCAAGGCGATGCCGCCGCCTGTCATGGGCAAGGACATCCCGCTGTCGGGGATCTTCGACGAGTCGCATCCGCGGTATGCGGAGGCGAACGAGTTCCGTCAGCTGTACGAGTCCGACTCGGACGTCCGCAAGATCGTCGACACCGCTCGCGGCCTGGAAGGGCTCAAGCGGCAGTGGGGTGTGCACGCGGCCGGGGTCATCATGTCGAGCACTCCGCTGGTCGACGTGCTGCCCATCCAGAAGAGGGAGCAGGACGGCGCCATCATCACCCAGTGGGACATGGGGGCCTGCGAGGCGCTCGGTCTTCTGAAGATGGACTTCCTCGGCTTGCGCAACCTGTCCATCCTCGACGACGCCGTCCGCAACATCGAAGCCAGCACCGGCAAGAAGATCGTGCTCACCGAGCTGCCGCTGGACGACAAGCCGACCTACGAGCTGCTGCAGCGGGGCGACACGCTCGGGGTCTTCCAGCTCGACGGTGGACCGATGCGAGCCCTGCTGCGGTCCATGCGGCCGGACAAGTTCGAAGACATCTCCGCCGTGCTGGCGTTGTACCGCCCCGGTCCGATGGGAGCGAACGCGCACTACGACTACGCCGACCGGAAGAACGGCCGGCAAGAGGTCAAGCCGCTGCATCCGGAGCTCGCCGAGCCGCTCAAGGACATCCTCGACGAGACCTACGGCGTCATCGTCTACCAGGAGCAGGTGCAGGCGATCGCGCAGAGGGTCGCCGGCTACTCGCTCGGCCGGGCCGACCTGCTGCGGCGCGCGATGGGGAAGAAGAAGAAGGAGATCCTCGACAAGGAGTTCGAGCCCTTCGCCGCCGGCATGCGCGAGCGCGGGTACTCCGACGACGCGATCAAGACCCTGTGGGACATCCTCGTTCCGTTCTCCGACTACGCGTTCAACCGATCCCACACGGCGGCGTACGGTCTCATCGCGTACTGGACCGCGTACCTCAAGGCCAACTACCCGGCCGAATACATGGCGGCGTTGCTGACGAGCGTCCAGGACGACAAGGACAAGTCCGCGGTCTACCTGAACGAATGCCGTCGGCGTGGCATCAGGGTGCTGCCACCCGACGTCAACGAGTCCGATGCGAACTTCACCCCCGTGGGCAAGGACATCCGGTTCGGTCTCGGCGCCATCCGCAACGTCGGCGCCAACGTGGTGGAGGCGATCATCGCCGCCCGCGAGTCGAAGGGCCGGTTCACCGATGCGGGGGACTTTCTCGCCAAGGTGCCGGCGAGTGTCTGCAACAAGCGGGTGATCGAGTCGCTGGCGAAGGCGGGAGCGTTCGACTCGCTCGGTCAGCGACGCCGTGCGCTCGTGCAGTGGCACGAGGCCGCCGTCGACTTCTTCGTCGAGCAGAAGCGGCAGGAGGCGATCGGCCAGGACTCGCTGTTCGGCCTGGGCGACTCCGACGACGAGAGCGTCACCGACTCCTTGATGGCCCCGCAGGTCCCCGACGTCCCCGAATGGGACAAGAAGACCCTGCTCGCTCACGAGCGGGAGATGCTCGGGCTCTACGTGTCAGACCATCCGCTCTTCGGCATCGAGCACATCCTCGCCAGCGAATCCGACTGCACGATCGGCGCCCTGCTCACCGACGAGGAACGCCCGGACGGCTCCATCGTCACGGTGGGCGGGCTCATCACGGGCGTGACCCGCAAGATGACCAAGCGGGGCGATCCGTGGGCCGTCGTCACGCTCGAGGACCTCGAGGGCGCGATCGACGTGATGTTCTTCCCGTCGACCTACCAGCTCACCTCGCTGCAGCTGGAGCCGGACGCCATCGTGGTGGTGAAGGGGCGACTCGACCGCCGGGACGAGGTGCCGCAGCTCATCGCCATGGAGCTGTCGATCCCTGACCTGTCGAAACCGGCCAGTGGTCCGGTCGCGATCTCGTTGGCCCGGGAACGCTGCACGCCGCCGGTGGTCGACCGGTTGAAGGAGATCTTCGCGACGCACCCGGGAACGAGTGACGTCCACCTGCATCTCTGCACGAACACCAAGACGCTGGTGCTCCGGCTGGAGGACCGGTGGCGTGTCACGCCCTCACCTGCACTCATGGGTGACCTCAAGGCGCTGCTCGGACCAGGCTGCGTCTCGGTCTAAAGGCCCGAGGGCGAGCCGGCGCTCGCCGGGCTCCGTGCATCGGGGACGGTGACCTGAGCCCACCGATGCACGCGACATAGGATCGGCCGGGTGACTACGCCGGGGCTTTTCACTCCTCCGCCGGAGCGGCTTCCCGACCACGCGCCGCACGCTCGTCAGATGGAGCACCTGGAACGCCGGGACCGCCGTCGCGCGTGGGTGGTCATCGTCGTCGTCATGGCGCTGGCTGGTCTCCTCTCGGGAATCGTCTGGGCGTTCGCCGCACCCGAGGTGCACCACGTGATGACAGAGCTGGGGCCGGTCCCGGAGACCGAGCTCGAGGCAGATCGGCTCGTCGGCATGGACGGGTGGTACGGCATCCTGGCCGGTGGTGTGGGTCTCGTGGTCGGCGCATTTCTTGCCGCTTCGTACCTCCGCCACGGCGTGACGATGGTGCTCGCCTTGCTGGTCGGTAGCTCGGCCGCCGCGATTTTGTCCGTGGTCATGGGCAGCCTGGTGGCCAACGGGGCGATCGTCTTCGACTTCGAGCCTCGCGTTCCGCCAGGCTCCCGGCTGGTCGCTCCTCTCACCCTGCATGCGTACGGGTTCATGCTCGTGTGGCCGATCGCTGCGTTGGCGCCTGTGGTGCCACTTGCGTGGTTTGGATGGTTAGATTACGGCGACACCAGTGACTCGTCAGGGTGACCATTCCTGCGCACTGTGCGTGCCCGAAACGAGGTGCGGTGTCGACCGCGTCGGTGAAGGCACATCCCCTTTGCATGGCCGGGGTCCGCGTTCTCGCCGGCGGCTCACGTAACACGTCGACACTACCCGCTGACTGGGGGGTGACCCTTTGTCTCACAATCGCACGCCCTACGACCCGCAGCGCCCTGGATACTCGGCGCCGAGCGGACCAGCTGGACCCGGTGGGCCGCCGCCGTACGGACCGACACCCACACCGAGGCGAGATGGCCCGGCGTACGGCCAGCCTGCCTATGGTCAGCAGCCCGGACCGTACGCACAGCAGAGTCCGTCTGCACAACAGGGCGGCCTGGGTCAGCCTGGCCCCCATGGGCAGGGAACCGGCTCCCAGGCTTTCGGCCCGTACGGCCAGGCACCTCAGGGCGGGCCCTATGGACAGCATCACGCCGGACAGCCATCCGGGCAGCCTGGCGGGCAGTGGGGTGCCGGCGGCGGTGCGTCGTACGACGTGCTGGAATCGGAGGAGCGGCGCGGACCGCGCTGGATGATGGTCGCCTTGGCGGCGCTGCTCGTCCTGGTCGTCGGTGGCGGTGGTGGTGCGTTCGCCTACAACGTGCTGAGCGGTCGTGGGACGCAGCCGGAGGACGTGCTGCCGGGCAATGCCATCAACTACGTCCGCTTCGACCTCGACCCGGCTGGTGACCAGAAGGTCGCGCTGCTGAACCTCGCTCGGAAGTTCCCGGAGCTGCGCGAGCGGCTGGGTCAAGGTGACGACCTGCGCAAGTCGTTGTTCGAAGCGCTCCAGAAGGAAGACGACGACCTCTCAGACGTCGTGTACGAGACCGACATCGAGCCGTGGCTCGGTGACCGACTTGGTGTGGCGCAAGTACCCGGTACGGACGGTGGCGACACCGAAACCGTCGTCGCCCTGCAGATCAAGGGCGACGAGGAGACCGTGCGCAAGGCGCTGGACAAGATGGGGTCGGAGGACGACGAGACCGGCTACGCCTTCACCGACGACTACCTGATCATCGCCGAGACGCAGAGCCTCGCGGATCGGTTCGCCCAGGCTGGAGCGGAGTCCTCTCTCGCGTCGAACCAGCGGTTCGCTGACGACATGGATGCGTTGGGACAGCCCGGCATCTTGTCGTTCTGGGCCGACTTGGCGAAGGCGGCGAAGTCGCGCCAGGGTGTGACGTTGCCGGAGGTTCCGGTCGGGCCGGCCGAGGTCACGGGCCGGCTCGTAGGAGCGCTGAGCTTCGAGACCAACGCCGTGCAACTGAAGGCGGTGGTGCGCGGCGTCGAGGATGTCCCGCAGGTGAATGGTTCAGTCCGACTGGGTGAGCTGCCGTCCAGCACCATCGCGGCTCTGTCGGTCGCTGGGGCTGGTCAGGCGTTCGAGCAGCAGTGGCCGCAGCTGCGGAAGATGATCGAGTCGACCGGGATGATCTCCGAGTTCGACTCGTCGCTGCGGGCGATCGAAAGCCAGTTCGGCATCACGATCCCCGGTGACATCGTGACCCTGCTCGGCGAGGAGCTCACGATCGCAGTGGACGAGCGGGGCTTGAGCGATGCCATGCTCGCCGGGTCTGAGACTGGCACGCCGCCGTCGCAGCCGCCGCTGGTCGGCATCCGTTCCACGACCGACGTGAAAAAGGCCGAAGGCGTTCTCGGCAAGCTCCAGGAGCTTGTCGCGGCCACAGGTGCGCCGATCACCCTCGCGACCGCGACCGGGTCCGATTCGGCGGTGATCGCGACGACCCAGGAGTACGCCAAGGAGCTGGTGCGCGGCGGCGACCTCGGCTCGAACGAGGCGTTCCAGGCGGCGGTGGTGGACGTCGACAAGGCGCACTTCGCGATGTTCGCCGACCTGGACAAGCTGGAGAAGCTCTACGGGCAGGCGGTGCCACCGGAGCGGATGGAGAATCTCGAGCCGCTGCGTGCGGTCGGGATGTCCGGTACCACCACGGCTGACGGTGGCACGTTCACCGTGCGGGTGCTTGTCAACTAGCGCGTCGCAGGGTGGGTACGTGCCTCACCAGGTGTCGGTACCCGGTGAGGCACGTACCCGCCTGGTCACGCCAGTCATAGACTCGGTGGGGTGATGCGGCGTATCGATCTTCGGGGCCGGCTCGCGGCGGGTGAGTCGCTCGACTACCGCGCCCTCGTGCCCAGAGCAGAGTTCGACGTTGACGCGGCCCTCGAAGTGGTTCGCCCGATCATGCTCGACGTCCGCCATCGCGGTACTGAGGCACTCCTCGAGATCGCCAGCCGTGATGGTGTGGAGGTCACCGATCTGCGCGTGCCAGCTCACGCTCTCAAGGCTGCGCGCGAGCAACTCGATCCAGAGCTGCTCGCGGCGTTCGAGGAGGCCATCCGCCGGCTACGCGTGGTCAGCGAGGCCGAGCTCGAAACCGAACCGAGCGTCGAGGTCGCGCCTGGCGGACGAGTCAGGCAACGACTTGTGCCGTACCGCCGGATCGGCTTGTACATTCCGGGAGGAATCACCCCACTGCCCTCCACGGTCATGATGAACGTCGTGCCGGCGCAGGTGGCCGGTGTCGAGTCGATCGCGCTGGCGTCGCCGGCACAGGCGGAGTTCGGCGGACTGCCGCACCCGACGATCCTCGCGGTGTGCGACCTGCTGGGCGTGGACGAGGTGTACTCGATCGGCGGTGTCGGCGCGGTTGCGATGTTCGCGTACGGCACCGAGGAGTGCCCGCCCGTCGACTTCATCGCTGGCCCGGGTCGAATCACCACCGTGGCGGCCAAGCGCATGGTCAAGGGACTCGTGGGCATCGACTCCGAGGCCGGTCCGACCGAGATCGCCATCCTCGCCGACGACACTGCCGATCCGGTCTACGTGGCCGCAGACCTGATCAGCCAGGCCGAGCACGATCCGATGGCGGCGAGCGTGCTGGTGACGCCCAGCGAATCCCTGGCCAGCGCCGTCGAACGCGAGCTGGAACGCCAGGTGCCCGAGACCAAGCACAACGAACGGATCGCCACGGCCTTGGCCGGAAAGCAGTCCGGCATCATCCTGGTCGACGATCTCGAGCAGGGTCTCGCCGTGGTCGACGCCTATGCGGCCGAGCACCTGGAGATCCACACGAAGGACGCCGAGGTGTGGGCAGGACGGGTGCGCAACGCTGGTGCGATCTTTGTCGGCTCATGGGCGCCGGTGTCGCTCGGCGACTACTGCGCTGGCTCGAACCACGTCCTCCCGACGGGTGGGTGCGCGTGCCACTCGTCCGGATTGTCCGTACGCAGCTTTCTCAAGGCCGTTCACGTGATTTCGTACGATAAGCAGGCGCTGCGCGACGTTGCGCATCACGTGAACGTGCTCGCTGAGGCCGAAGACCTGCCCGCACACGGCACTGCCGTGCGGGTCCGGTTCACTGAGCCCTCGGCCGGGTAGCCTCATCTCCTCGGGGGTTTCGAGGGTCGCCCCTTTGCCGCGGTTTTCCGGGATCGTCCCGGGAGGCACTCCTGGCGATCTGGCACGGCATGTGCACGATCCTCGCGACCAGTTCCCTGTCCGCGACCGACGAAGTGAGTGTTGATGTCCTCACCACCCGACGACCCGACCACGACCGCAGCGATCGACAACGGCCGCGCTGTGGCGAACGGTGACCTGTGCGACCTCGCGCTCGCTGCTGCTCACGCAGGAGCCCACGCGATCCTACGGGCGCTGCGCAACGGCAAGCTGGAGATCCAGACCAAGGCGGACGACAACGACTTCGTCACGACCGCCGACCAGGAATCGGAGCAGGCCATCCTGCGGATCCTGCGTGCCGCGCGGCCGCATGACGCCATCCTGGCCGAGGAGTCGGGCGTCCACGCCGGTACGAGCGGGGTTCGCTGGCTTGTGGATCCGCTCGACGGCACGATGAACTTCGTTCACCGGCGGCGTGACTACGCCGTCTCGGTGGGCGTCGAACACGCCGGTGAGATCGTGGCTGGGGCGATCGTGCGCCCAGCAGACGGCGAGTGGGCCGCGGCTGGGGGAGATGAGGCTTTCGCCCGAGACAAGGAACCCGCGGTCTCCGACGGCGCGGATCTTTCACGTTCGTTGATCGGCATCGGCCTGCCACCGACCCTGGCGCACCGGGTTCGGGTGCACGAGTTCCTCGGTGAGCTGATGCGGGAGGCTCGCGACTACCGCAGGAGTGGTTCGTCTGCCTGCGAGCTGTTGTCCGTCGCGCTCGGCGCCCAGGAGGGTTATCTCGGGTTCGGCGTGAACATGTGGGACGTGGCCGCCGGCATCGCGATCGTCCGAGCGGCAGGCGGCACGTGTCAATGGGTGCACACCGAAAGCGGACTCGACGTGCTGGTGGCAGGGACGCCGCAGGTGACCGAGGCCCTTGTCGGCATGGTCAAACTCATCTGAGAGGCTCGAGCACATGGGCCAGACCTTGTCGGACCTTCCGCTGCGCGAAGAGCTGCGCGGTGAGGTGCCCTACGGTGCCCCACAGCTCGACGTTCCGGTGCGGCTCAACGTCAACGAGAACCCCTACCCTCCGCCTGCGGAGGTCGTGACCGACGTCGTGGCCTCGGTCGAGCAGGCGGTGCGGGAGGTCAACCGCTACCCCGATCGCGAGGCCGAGGACCTCCGGGCGGATCTTGCGGCCTACCTCGGTCACGGTCTCACGGCGGCCCACGTCTGGGCGGCCAACGGGTCGAACGAGGTGATGACGCAGATCCTGCAGGCCTTCGGCGGGCCGGGGCGGGTCGCGCTGTCCTTCGCCCCGACGTACTCGATGTATCCCGAGTACGCCCGCAACACCTGCACCACCTGGCGGACCGGCCGTCGAGCCGACGACTTCACCCTCGATGCCGACCACGCGCTGGAGCAGATCCGGACCCATCAGCCGTCGGTGGTGATGCTCGCCTCGCCGAACAACCCGACCGGCACCGCCCTCCCGCTGCACGTGATCGAGGCGATCTGCGAGGCAGCCCCGGGGATGGTGGTGGTCGACGAGGCGTACGCGGAGTTTCGCCGCAGCGGTACACCGAGCGCGCTGAGCCTGTTGCCGCGGCATCCCCGCCTCATCGTGACGCGCACCATGTCGAAGGCGTTCGCGTTCGCCGGCGGTCGGGTCGGATACCTGGCCGCCGACCCCGCGGTCGTCGAAGCCCTGCGGATCGTGCGGCTTCCGTACCATCTCTCGGCGATCACTCAAGCGGTCGCCAGGGCGGCTCTACGTCACGCCGACGTCATGCTCGCCCGAGTCGCCGAGCTGCGGGCCCGTCGGGATGAGACCGTCGAGTGGCTGCGGGCGAACGGGTTCGTGGCCGCCGACTCCGATGCCAACTTCGTGCTGTTCGGCCGGTTCGATGATCGGCACGCGGTCTGGCAGGGTCTGCTCGACCGTGGCGTGCTGATCCGCGAGACCGGACCGGACGGCTGGCTTCGGGTGTCCATCGGCACTGCGGAGGAGATGGCGGCCTTTCGTAGTGCGCTACTGGAGGTGACGTCGGTTCTCGGCGCGGACTCCGTGGTGGCCGAGGGATCGACCGGCGGTGCCGAGCACCGGGAGGGAGTGGCAGCCTCGTGAGCCGTACGGCACGGATCGAGCGGGAGACCAAGGAGTCCAAGGTCGTCGTGGAGCTCGATCTCGATGGCGGCGGACGGGTCGACGTGTCGACCGGCGTGCCGTTCTACGACCACATGCTCGACCAGCTCGGCCGGCATGGCTTGTTCGACTTGACGATTCGCGCGCAGGGGGACGTGGACGTCGACGTGCACCACACCGTGGAGGACACGGCGATCGTGCTGGGGCAGGCGTTTCGTGAGGCGCTCGGCGACAAGCGGGGGATCCGCCGGTTCGCCGACGCCACCGTGCCGCTGGACGAGGCCCTGGTCCAGGTCGTCGTCGACGTCGCCGGACGTCCCTACTGTGTGCACACCGGTGAGCCGGAGGGCCAGCAGTACGCCTTGATCGGGGGGCATTTCACCGGTTCGTTGACCCGCCACGTCCTGGAGACGCTGGCGTTCCACGCCGGCATCTGCCTGCACGTGCGGGTGTTGGCGGGGCGCGACCCGCATCACATCGTCGAGGCGCAGTTCAAGGGGTTGGCGCGTGCTCTGCGCGAGGCCGTGATGCTCGATCCGCGGGAGCAAGGAGTTCCGAGCACCAAGGGGATTCTGGGTGATCCTGCGGGGAGTTCGAGAGGGGACGGATAAGTGGAGTTCGTGTACTTCGCCATCGCAGGCTTGCTCTTCGGCGGAGTGATTGCGACCTACCGTCAGAAGCGACCGTTGTGGGTCCCCCTCGTCCTTCTCGTGCTGTCGGCAGTATTTCTCTGGCTCGGCCAGCGGATGGTCTCCGGATGAGGTTTCGGATGAGGATCCTGATCGTCGTCTCGGTGAGCCGAGGCAGCCGCATGGAGCAGGGGTTGTGGGCACGATGAGCAGGCCGAGGGTAGTCGTTCTCGACTACGGTTCGGGCAACCTGCGATCGGCCGAGCGTGCACTGGCGCGCGTCGGGGCCGATGTCCAGGTGACGTGCGACTATGCCGCGGCGCGAAACGCCGACGGCTTGGTCGTGCCCGGAGTGGGAGCCTTCGCGGCCTGCATGACGGGGCTTCGTGCGGTGGGCGGCGACGAGCTGATCGAGGCTCGGCTGGCCGAGCAACGCCCGGTGCTCGGCATCTGTGTCGGCATGCAGATCCTCTTCGGTCGTGGTGTCGAGCACGGTGTGGAGACCGCGGGTTGCGGTGCCTGGGAGGGCCTTGTGGAACGCCTGAAGGCGCCCATCGTCCCGCACATGGGCTGGAATCTCGTCGAAGTACCGAGTGGTTCCAGGCTCTTCGCTGGCATCGAGCACGAGCGCTTCTACTTCGTCCATTCGTACGCGGTACGCCACTGGGAAGCGCAAGGTGACAACGAGCGTCCGCCGCTTGTGACCTGGACTCCGTACGACGGAGACCGCTTCGTCTCCGCGGTCGAGGATGGTCCGCTCGCCGCAACCCAGTTCCACCCTGAGAAATCTGGGGACGCCGGCGCACAGCTGCTGGCCAACTGGCTCGACATGCTGCGCTGACGGGACTCGCTCGGCCCGCCGTGTGCTTGCGCCTGGCGCCTGTCAGCCGGTTCGCGATGCAACGTGGCTTGACGACAGTAGGGACAACCCGGTGCTCCCGAGCTGGCGCAGCAAGATGCGGGTCAAGTTGACCGGCCTCTCAACCCTTTCGGCCAGGCCAGTACTCGATGTAAGTGACATCGTTCACGTACCTCCGCGGACGTGCGCGATCTTGTCGACCATGCTGTCAGCGCCCACGACGACCTGCCGGTGCCGAAGCTTACGGATGCGTTGGCTGGCTTGGAGGACCACATGCTGGGCAAGGGCGCGATCATCGCGGTAGACCTCCTGTGGTCGCGGGCGTTACCGCAGCCTTCGGACGGCTCCGTCGTGTGGTGGCCGGCGTGGCCGTGCGTACGAAAGAGGGTGCAGCGGTGGAAGCCATCTACCGGCACCGTGGCGGCGAGGCGCTGCAACCACACAGCATGTTCGACGCCTGGCCGGTAGCTGTCGATCGGGCCGGAGCATCCCCGGTGTTCTGGCACACGGGGTGTGAGCTCTATGGCTATGTCCCGGAATCCTTCGGCCCTGCCGTATGGGTGGAGCCGGTGCTGGCCGGCGATGTGCAGCCACGCGAACGGCTTGGGGGCATCGTGTACGCCTTCGGGCGGCGCACCTGCACGAGCGAGGCAGAGGTGAAGCGGCTGGAAGGCACCATCGAGGTCCGGCGCTACGACGCGGACGGCAAGCGGATCTGGACCGGTAGACCGGAGGAAGGCTTCGATCCCTTCATGCGTCTGGACGTCCCGCCGACGAAAGGTGAATCGGTCGACTGAGGTCGCGAGTCGTCCGAAGGTTCCTGGGCACGCTCGGGACCTTTCGGACGGCTCGCGGTGCTGAAGGCGATCAGTTCACGTGCCTGCGCGCACGTGCTTGTCGAAGAACGCGAAGATCCGGCGCCAGGCGTCGGCGGCCGCTTCAGGCTCGTAGCCAAACCCGATCCGGTGGATCACGACCAACGCCTGCGGCGGAAGCTTCTGCCCGTTGAGGAACGAGTGGCCTGCGTTCGGGTACTCCTTCACGTCGTGAGGAATCTGCAACGACTCCAGGGCCTCACGAAGCCTGCGCGCATGTCCGCGCAAGGGCCGGTCGCGACCGCCGTAGCTCGCGACGATCGGGCAGCTTCCGCGCAGCAGCTCCCCGGCGTTCGGGGGAACCTGCCCGTAGTTGACCGATGCCGCTGCAAAGTCGTAGCGCGGTGCGGCGAGCAACGCGAAGCTGCCGCCGAGGCAGAACCCGATGATCCCCACGCGGCCGGTGCATTCCTCACGGCGCGCCAGCCAGGCTCGGCTCGCCTCGATGCGCGCGGAGACTGGCCCGGCCGTCGGTGACCTGATCTCGCGGAACGCCCGTCGTACGCAGCGCATGGAGTAGAGGGCCGGAGCGAACGCCACATAGTTCGCCTCGGCGAACCGGTCAGCGATCCGGCGAATGTCGCCCGTGAGTCCGAACGCTTCGGGAAGGATGATCACGCCAGGCCAGGGGCCTTCGCCGCTCGGTGTCGCGAGATAACCGGTGAGCGCTTCCTCGACGGTCGTCGTCGCCGTGATGTCCGGCATGACGCCATCAAAGACCATCGGACGCCGGGAGTCCAGATGCGACGCTGCCGGCCCACGCACCACCCGGTAACCTCGCCGGACATGAGCCTCACGCTTCTTCCGGCGGTCGACGTGGCCGGAGGCCAGGCCGTCCAACTGGTCCAGGGCAAGGCGGGATCGGGCGGTCGGTACGGCAGCCCTCTGGACGCCGCCCTGACCTGGCAGCGGGCCGGAGCGGAGTGGGTCCACCTCGTGGATCTCGACGCGGCGTTCGGCCGCGGACACAACCGACCGATACTGGCCGAGATCGTCACGCGCCTTGCCGACCACGGCGTCAAGGTCGAGCTGTCGGGCGGGCTGCGTGACGACGACTCGCTCCGGTGGGCGATGAGCACGGGCTGCGCCCGGGTCAACCTCGGTACGGCTGCGCTCGAGAACCCCGAATGGTGCGCGAAGGTCATCGGTGAGTTCGGGGAGCGCGTGGCGGTTGGGCTCGATGTGAGGGGCCGCACGTTGGCGGCACGCGGATGGACCCGCGAGGGCGGCGACCTGTTCGAGACGCTTGCCCGACTCGACGCCGAAGGCTGTGCCCGCTACGTCGTCACCGATGTCGACAAGGACGGCATGCTGCAGGGCCCGAACCTTGATCTGCTGCGTTCGGTGTGCGACGCGACGGATCGGCCGATCATCGCCTCGGGTGGGATCTCCCGACTGGACGATCTGCGTGCCATCGCCGAGCTGGTGCCGCACGGCGTCGAGGGCGCGATCATCGGCACCGCGCTGTATGAGGGCGCGTTCACGCTCGAAGAGGCGCTTGCCGCCGTGAGGTGAAGCGTCAGGTGAGGGATTGCCGTCGCGCCGGTCGCTTGCGAGATCGTCGCCGCCTAAGCTGTGGACATCTTCTACCTGGCACGGTGCTCAGTCGGATCGACGCGACACCCGCCACTGTGGTGGTCGCATGCTCTCGACACGGCTCGGGATAAGGTGAGGCGGATATCGGTCGACCGCGAGGTCTGGGTGATCCCGGAGCCTGAGCCACGACGACTGCTTGGCCACCCTGGGTCACCGGGGCACGCGGCATTGCCCGACCCACGATCAGCACAACAAGGCTGGCCAGCCGAGCGGGCAACGACGCCCGGTCGCCGAGGCGGCACAGTCATGGCATGAGTCGCGCTAGCAGCGCCCGGCTCCGGCGCGACCTGGACCGCAAGACCCTTGGGGGAGTACGTGCAGCTCAAGGAGCGACTCGACGGGAAGCGAGTGCTTCTCACCGGAGTCACCGGTTTTGTCGGAGAAGCGCTGCTGCATCGCATCCTCGGTGAGCTTCCCGGCACCCACGTCGTGGCGCTCGTGCGTCGCAAGGGGTCACTCACCGGCCGGGCTCGGATGGAGCAGCTGCTGGGCAAGCCGATCTTCGAACCGATCCGGGCGCAGCACGGCGATCAGGCCTCCGCAGTGGTCGACGCCCGGATCACCGTCATAGAAGGCGATCTTGTCGACGTGCCGGAGCTGCCCGGCGACCTGGACATCGTGATCCACTGCGCCGGCGACGTGTCGTTCGACCCGCCTATCCACGAGGCGTTCGAGACGAACGTGCTGGGCACCGAACGGTTGCTGCGACGCATCCTCGAAAGCACCCAAGGCGGCACCGGCTCGCAGCCGCACTACGTGCATGTGTCGACCGCCTACGTCGCCGGCCGACGACGTGGTGCGATCCCCGAGACGAGTGTCGATCACGACGTCGACTGGCGTACGGAGGCCCGCTGGGGGCTCACGATGCGCGACCGCATCGAGGAGATCTCGCGTTCGCCCGGTGTGCTGTCGCGGTTGCGCAAACAGGCTGAGCGGGAGCACCGCCGGGCCGGCCCGATCACCTCGGCCCACGATGCCGAGCGGCGGCGCAGGGAGTGGGTCGACAAGAAGCTCGTCGAGGCCGGGCGGGAACGCGCCCGCACGTTGGGCTGGACCGACGTCTACACGTTCACGAAGGCGATGGGTGAGCGGGTGGTCGAGGAGATCGGCGCACCCTTGCCGGTGACCATCGTGCGGCCCAGCATCATCGAGAGCGCGCTGCGCATCCCGTACCCCGGCTGGATCGAAGGCTTCAAGATGGCCGAGCCGCTGATCCTCGCCTACGGTCGGGGCGAGCTGCCGGAGTTCCCGGCGAACCCGGACGGCGTGGTCGACATCGTTCCCGTCGACCACGTGGTCGGTGCGACCCTGGCCGCGGCGGCCAACCCGCCTCCGCCGGGCGAGCCGGCGTACTTCCACGTGTCATCCGGGTCACGCAACCCGCTGACGTTCAGCAGGCTGTACGAGCTGGTCCGGTCGTACTTCGACGACCATCCGTTCGACATGAGCGAGCGCGGTGCGGTGCGCCTGCCCACCTGGCGCTTCCCTGGTGGCGAGGCGGTCGACCGGCTCATGGTGATGAGCGAGCGGGCGCACAAGGTCGCCGACTGGGTCGTGCGGCACGCCCCCCGCGGCGAGCGCATCCGCAAGGCGGCCCGCGAGCTCGACCAGCAGCAGCGACGGCTGGACTTCCTCAGGCGCTATCTCGACCTCTACCGGCCGTACGCCGAGGCGGAGCTGCACTTCACCGACGACAACACCGTCCGACTCTTTGCCAGCCTCGAGCCGGCCGACCAGGAGGCGTTCGCGTTCGACACCTCGGTCGTGGACTGGAAGCACTATCTCGTCGAGGTGCATTGCCCCAGCGTGACCAAGTCGATGCGCGAGTACGACGTGATCCGTCGGCGCCGGGGCCGCAGACCTCCCACGGTCGCGAAGGAGCTGCCGCACGGCACGGACATCCTCGCGGCGTTCGACATGGACGGCACGCTGCTGTCGAGCAACGTCATCGAGACGTACCTGTGGTTGCGGCTACCCGAACTCGACCGGCCGGGCCGGCTCCGTGAGGTCGCGAGCATGCTGCGCAGGCTTCCGAGCCTGGTGTCCCAAGAGCGTCGGGACCGGGGCAGCTTCCTGCGCGCGGTCTACCGTCGCTACGAGGGAGCTGACCTGCGCGAGCTCGAGCAGCTGGTCGACGAGATCCTCGCCCAGCACGTGCTGGAGCGGGTCTCGGCGGCCGCCATACGCCGCATCCGGGCACATCGGGCCGCCGGTCACCGGACGATCCTCATCACCGGGGCGATCCGGCCGCTCACCCGACCACTCGCGGGGTTGTTCGACGAGATCGTCGCGGCCGACCTTGCGGTCGACGAGCAAGGTCGGTGCACCGGTTTCATGTCCTCGCCGCCCCTCGTCGGGGAGTCCCGGGCCGCGTGGTTGCGCTGGTACGCGAGCCAGCACGGATTCGACCTCTCCAAGTCGTACGCGTACGCCGACAGTCACTCGGACCTGCCGCTGCTCCGTGCCGTCGGGCGACCTGTTGCGGTGAGTCCTGACGTTCACCTGTGGCGGGAGGCGAGACGGGGGCGCTGGCCGGTCGAGGAATGGAAGACGTCGAGTGCGGTGTCCCGGCTGGCCTTGCCCGCCCGGGAGCTGCGGGCCGACTACAACGACCCGGTGGACTACGCCCGGCGTCGGACCGACAGTGAGCGCAAGGGGCTTCCATCATGATGCTCGCACTGGAGATGTATCGCTCGCTGCCTCGCTACATCGCGTCGCGGGCTGTCGGCGGGCGGATCCCTGGGATCCTCACCGGTTCCGCGGCGCCGGTCCGGCTGGTGACCCGGGAGGAGCCGCGCCTGTCCGGGCCAGGGTGGGCGCGGGTGAAGCCGATCCTCTCCGGGATCTGCGGCTCGGACCTCGGGGCGCTGTTCGGCCAGACCAGCCTCTACTTCTCTGCCCTCGTGTCCATGCCGTTCGTGCCTGGTCACGAGGTCGTCGGTGTGCTGCAGGACGACTGTGAGGACCTCCCGAAGGGCACGCGGGTCGTGCTCGACCCGGTGCTCTCCTGCGCGGCGCGGGGAGTGGAGCGCTGCCAGTGGTGCGTGACCGGCCACACCAACCGGTGTGACCGGATCACCGTGGGCCACGTCTCGCCCGGCCTGCAGACCGGTTTCTGTGCCGACACCGGCGGTGGCTGGGGCGGCATGCTGGTCGCGCACCGCAGCCAGCTCCACGCCGTACCCGACAGCCTGCCGGACGAGCGGGCCGTGCTGGTCGAGCCGCTGGCCTGCGCGGTGCAGACCGTACGCCAAGCCGCCGTGTCCAACGGGGACTCGGTTCTCGTGTCCGGTGCCGGTGCGGTGGGCCTCTTCGCGACTCTGGCGTTGCGCGAGTTCACCAACGCCGGCCGGATCAGCGTCGTCGCCAAGCACCCCCGGCAGCGTGAGCTGGCCAAGGCGTTCGGCGCGACCGACGTCATCGCGCCGGACGAGGCGCCGGCCAGGGTGCGCCGGGCGACCCAGGCGTTCCGGCTGCGTCCTGACTACAGCCCGGAGTTCCTGCTCGGTGGTGTCGACGTCGCGATCGATGCGGTGGGAAGCAAGGATTCGCTCAACACCGCATTGCGGGTCACCCGAGCCGGAGGCAGGGTCGTCCTCTCGGGCATGCCGGCGACCGGCGCCGACCTGTCACCGGTCTGGTTCCGTGAGCTGACCGTCGTCGGAGCGTACGCCAGCCGTGGATCGGAGGCGTTCAGCAAGGCGTTCGACCTCGCGGCGACCGCCCCTCTGGATGGGGTCGTCGCGGGCAGGTATCCGTTGTATCGGTGGCGCGAAGCGCTCGACCACGCCCATTCGGCAGGCCGACTGGGCACCGTGAAAGTCGCGTTCGACCTAAGGAGCAGCAGGTGAGCCGACCAGGATTCGTACTCGAGGTCGACGACCGCACTCCACCGCTGATCGTCCATGAGGGCGAGGGTTTTCGGCTGGAGCAGTTCCCGATCGGAACCCGTGTGGTCTACCCGCCGGAGACCCTTCCCGGCATCGCCGACGTCGACGGCGCGATCCGCCATGCCCTGGAGCATCCGGAGAACTCCGAGCCGCTGCGGGCGTTGCTTCGGCCCGGGATGAGGCTCACGATCGCCTTCGACGACGTGTCGCTCCCGCTTCCGCCGATGCAGCGGCCCGACATCCGGCAGCGGGTGATCGAGCAGGTGCTCACCATGGCGGCCGAGGCCGGGGTCGATGATGTCCAGCTCATCGCGGCGCTCGCGTTGCACCGGCGGATGACGCCTGGCGAGCTGCAGTACGTGCTGGGGGAACGGGTCTACCGCTCGTTCGCGCCAAGCGGGTTGCTCTACAACCACGACGCCGAGGATCCTGACAACCTCGAGTTCATCGGGACCACGGACCAGGGCGAGGAAGTCGAGATCAACAAACGAGCCGCCACGTCGGACCTGTTGGTCTACGTCAACATCAACCTGGTGCCGATGGACGGCGGCCACAAGTCGGTGCCGATCGGCCTCGCGTCGTACCGCTCACTGCGACACCACCACAACAGCCACACAATGGTGCATTCGCGGTCGTTCATGGACGTGGAGAAGTCCGCGATGCACCACTCGGCCTGGCGGATGGGTCGGCTGCTCGCCAAGCACGTCAAGATCTTCACGATCGAGACGACGCTCAACAACCACGTCTTCCCCGCGCCGTATGACTTCTTCAACAAGCGCGAGTGGGAGTGGAGCGTCCGCGACCAGGCGACGATGCTGGCTGCCCGTCGAGGTCTCGCGCTCGCTCCTCCCAAGCTCAAGCGGCGGATCTTCCAGAGCATCCGGGCACCGTACGGCGTCACCGGTGTGCACGCGGGCGAGACCGAGGCCGTGCACGAGAAGACGCTGAAGAACGTCTTCCGCCAGCAGGCGGTCGAGGTGCAGGGGCAGTCCGACGTGCTCATCATGGGCGTGCCGTACCTCGGCCCCTACAACGTCGGCGCCCCGATGAACCCGATCCTTGCCACGTGCATGGGTCTCGGCTACTTCTTCAACTCCTACCGGGGCAAGCCGCTGGTCCGAAAGGGCGGAGCGGTCATCCTCTACCACCCGGTGCCGTACGAGTTCAGCCAGCTCCACCATCCGAGCTACGTGGACTTCTTCGAAGAAGTGCTGGCCGAGTCCACCGATCCAGCGGTGATCGAGCAGCGCTTCGAGAAGCAGTACGCGACAGACCCGTGGTACATCCACCTCTACCGCACGTCGTACGCCTACCACGGCGTCCACCCGTTCTACATGTGGTACTGGGCGGCGCACGCCATGGACCACGTGGGCGACGTCGTGTGGGTAGGCGCGAACCGCAAGACCGTGCAGCGGATGGGCTTCCGCGCAGCGTCCACACTGGCCGACGCTTTGGAGATGGTGAGCGACACGGTCGGGCGTAGTCCGTCGCTCACCTACACGCACAATCCGCCCCATCTGATCGCGGACGTGCGATGAGGACACTGCGCGGAGGGTGGTGAGCAAGCGATGAGTCCGAGCCGGAGCCCTGCGCGGTTCATCCGCGAGACCGTGGAGGACGTACGCCTCGTGGCCCGCGGGTGGCGGTGGGGTCGCCGACCGCTCGTGCCGGGAAGTGCCGAGCCGTTCCAGCCGCCGAAGCAGCAGACGGTGTTCCCGACGGCGTGGGCGCGGACACCGGTCGCCAACGCGGTGCGCGATGTCGTCCAGCGCTTCGGGCTCGCCCCGTTGTTGCGGTCGACGGTGCGGCCCCAGGTTGCGGGTCTCGACGTCCTGACGCGGGTGAGACCGCCGGTCCTCTTCGTCGCCAACCACAGCTCGCACCTCGACACTCCGATGATCCTCTGCACGCTCCCGGACGAGTGGCGACGCAAGACGACGTTGGCCGCTGCGGCCGACTACTTCTTCGACACCTGGTGGCGTGCGACCGGCTCGGCGATGGTGTTCAACACGTTCCCGCTCGAACGCCGTGGGGGCACGCCGTCGTCCACGCCTGGCGACCTGCTCGATGAGGGCTGGAATGTCGTGGTCTACCCGGAAGGGACGCGTTCGGTCGACGGCTGGATGGGGCGGTTCAAGATGGGCGCCGCCTGGTTGGCAGTCGAGCACAAGGTTCCGGTCGTCCCCATCGCGATTCGTGGCTCGTACGCCGCGATGCCGCGTGGGCGGTCCTGGCCGCAGCCAGGCCGGTTGCCGGTCCGTATCCGGTACGGCGAGCCGATCTGGCCGGCAGAGGACGAGTCACCACGGTCGTTCGCGCCGCGGATCCGCGATGCCGTCGCCCGCTTGCTCGACGAGGACCACACGACCTGGTGGGAGGCGACCCGCAGGGCAGCGCGCGGCGAGACGCCAGACCCGGCCGGACCGCCGGTCGCAACGTGGCGGCGGATCTGGGCACAGACCGCTCCACCGGTCTCACAGCGCAGCCGGAGTGTGTGGCGTTGAGTCGGGGCTGAAGCCCCTGGGCGGTAGTCTCTGCTCACGAACGAGATCTGGTTAGTGCCTGGTCGCAGGAGGACGTCCATGAGCAAGGCAAAGGCGCCGTTCGACTTCAACCCGTACGACTTCCTACCGCCGGTTGCGGAGTTCACGGTCACCAGCAACGAGCTGACTGACGGTGGGAAGCTGCCGAAGCCTCAGCTGTCGGGCGTGCTCGGCGCTGGCGGCGAGGATGCGTCGCCCCAGCTCGCGTGGAGCGGGTTTCCGGCCGAGACTCGCAGCTTCGCCGTCACCGTCTACGACCCTGACGCGCCCACCGCGAGTGGCTTCTGGCACTGGGCCGTCTACAACATCCCGGCCAGCGTCACCGAGCTTCCCTCGCGTGCAGGCACCCCTGGAGGGCCGGGCCTGCCCGAGGGTGCTGTGACCCTCGCCAACGACGCGGGCTTGAAGCAGTACGTCGGCGCGGCACCGCCTCCGGGCCACGGACCGCATCGGTACTTCTTCGTCGTGCACGCGGTCGACGTCGAGTCCCTCGACCTTCCCGAGGGTGCGTCGTGTGCCTACCTCGGGTTCAACCTCTTCATGCACTCCGTCGGTCGGGCCATCTTGGTGAACACCCACGAGAATCCGGGTTGAGCCAACGGTGGCGCAGGTTGAAGCGCCACGACACGATCTCTCGTGATGGCTCGGCAGGGCACTGGGTCCCGTATGGTGTCCCAGCGGTGCTGCGGCGACCCGACCTGCCGGCGAGGGCATGGCAGTGCGTCGCGAGACTCGACATCGCGGTCCCGACCGAAGTGATGTCATTGGTCGAGGTGTGGTGTGCCCTCATGCGGCTCGTCACTGGTGATCACGACGCGACTCGTGTGCCGGCTTGTGTCGACGTCGGTAGGTGCGGACCTTCGCGCGGTTCCCGCATTCGGCCATCTGGCACCAGACACCTGACCGGTTCCGTGAGTGGTCGTAGAAGGCCCAGAGGCAGTCCTCGGCTCGGCAGACCTTGAAGCGTTTCCACCTGCCGTCGAGAGCGGCGGTTCCGACGATCGCGAGAATGCGGCCGAGTCCGAGGAGGACGCCGTCGCCGGGACGTGGTGCGAGCGTTTGGGTGCCGTCCGGCTGATATCGGAGTCGTACGTCGGCGTCACGAGCGAGGTCGTCGAGCGTCGTGGTGTGGGCCGGGTCAATCGTGTGACCGGTATTGACCAGCGCCAGGGCGCGTAGCGACTCACGGACCTCGATCGTTTGCTGCCATTCCGCGGTCGAGACGGCTGTGGCTGCGTCGATCAGGTGGTGTGCCTGAAACCAGCGCTGGACGTTCGCCGGTTCGTCCAACGCATCTGTGCCCAGCTCGAGGTTCCGGGTGTTGAGGAACTCTCTGACGAGCTCGAGCCTGCCGGGTGCGTCCTGCCGCTTGGTCTGGAGAACCGATCGTTGACTAACCACCTATCCAGGTTATAGGTTACCCGTCGATATAACCGACTAATCGAGCCACTGGTTACAGCATCACAAGATCGGGAGTGGCTCGGGAGGGTGGCCGTGGTGGCAGAGCCCATGCCAGCCTCCCGACAGTCAGGCCTCCTGACTCGGCACGGCGGTGTGGCAGCAGTCGTCGTCGCAGCGGCGCTGTGGGGGCTTGGGGGCACGGTGGCAGCGGCGCTGTTCAGACGGGGCGCGGACCCACTGAAGGTCGTCGCCGTCCGGACGTGGATCGCCGCGGGCGGCCTGCTTGTGATCTGGATGGTGCGGCGTCCTGGAGCCGTCGTCGTGCGGCTGCCGTGGCGGTCGATCCTGGGGTTCGGCATCTCGGTGGCCGTGGCCAACGCGAGCCTGTTTCTCGCGATTGATCGACTTCCGGTTGCGGTCGCCTTGGTGCTGCAGAACCTCGCGCCCTTGCTCGTCGTCGCGTGGGGGGTCGTGGCGACCGGGCGGTTCCCGGCGCCTCGGACGATCCTCGGCCTGAGCGTGGCCCTGGCGTCTGTCGCACTCGTCGTAGAGCTCCCGACGGCGCCGATCGCCGAGATCAACCTGGTCGGGGTGGTCTTCGGGATCCTGACCGCCGCGGCGGTGGCTTCGTACTCCGCGTTCGGTGCCACGGCGGCCCGTCGCTGTGGAGCGTTGACCACCACGACATGGGCGTTCGTCATCTCGAGTGTGGGATGGGTGGGCTATCAGGTCCCGCGCGGCGTCCTCGAGCTAGCCCAGCGACCGGATCTGCTTCTCGGCGCGATCGCCCTGGGAATCTTCGGGACTCTCGTCCCGTTCCTGCTCTTCTCCTGGGGGACGGCACGGGTCGGACCGACCATCGGCGCGGTCAGCATCTCGCTCGAACCACTGTTCGGCGCCGCTCTGGCATGGGTCTGGCTGGGCCAGAAACTCACGGCCACACAGCTCGTCGGCGCGGTGGTTCTGCTTGCCGTGCTCGCTGACGTGCAACGCGCTCGACACGCAGACCGGTCGGCGAGCGAGCCACTCGCCGACCGGCCGCCTGAACTCAGTCCTGTCGAACCCGGGTCCTAGCGAACCCCAGGGTCGACGCCGCTTGCCCCGATGACGTGACCTGATGGAGCGTCGGTCCTCACATCAACGCTCGAGGTCCTTGTCCTTGCAGAAGGCAGGAGCCGAGATCGGGTTGCAGCGTACGGGTTTGCCACCGGGCAGCTCGGCGACGAAGTCACTGTTGTACCGCGCTGCCATGCCGACCGTCGGGAAGTCGGTGGTGATCACCTGCGCACCGCTGTCCAACGCGATCTGCACGCGGCTGAACTCCTCGTTCTTCACCGTGGACAACGGCTCATCCGATCGCGTCCGGACGAAGTAGCCGCGACGCACCAGATCCTGGATCGCCGCCTGGTTGGCTCCCCGCGGGTCGTTGACCTGCATGATGGCGGCGTGGGCGTCTCCCGGGCGACCCTGCGGGAAGACGGCACGTCCCTCGAGGTTCGGGTGCCCTTCGAGGTACAGCGGCAGCAGATGACTGCCGGTGCCCACGTTGTCGAAGAAGAACATCACCTTGCCGCGCGCCCACGACAGCTTCGGCCAGCCGTACGTGAGGATCGACTCCTCCAACGTCTTGCCCGGACGGCGGATGTCGTCAGGCGTGATCAGCTCCTTCTCGGTGAAGACCGACCGGATCTCGGCGTCGAGGTCGTCCAGCAGAGCCGCATCCCACGGAGGGCTCACGGCGCCGCCGAGCTGCTCCCACCGGTCGTCGGTCTGCTTGAGCTCGAGCTGGATGACGATCGGGACGTGGCCTGGGTTGGCCCGCGACCAGTCGCGCACCTGCTCCAGGCAGCGGACGAAGGTCCGGCAGGTCGTCGTGTAGTCGACGTCAGGTACGTGGAGCACCTTCATGCCCGGCTTGGCCATGTCGGGGTCCTCGATCGGACCGAGGCCCGCGCGCTGGCGGGGGAGCGGGTAGCGGTAGAGACCGCCCTCCGGGTCCGGAAGCAGGTCCAGCTCGACGTGCCGGACGTTCTGGCGCTCGAGCAGGTCGGGGATCGAGGCGTGCGAGTAGAACGACCAGCCGGGCAGACCCGGGTCGATCTTTAGTGCCTCTTCCAGCTCGACACCCTGCATCTCGCGGTGGTACGCATTGTGCGCGCCCATGAACTGGATCTGGTTCATGCGTACGTCGTCACCGCGGCCGTACGCATCCAGGTCAGGCGCCGCCGTCGTCGGTCGGATCAGGGAGACAGCGCTCATCGCGGCGACAGTCGCCGCGGCTGCGAGACCGGCGACACCGATCCGGGTGAGTGCACGCATGCTGGGTCCTCCAGGTGGGAAGAGCTGGTGCTCCGCTTGCTTGGAATGCGGCGCACACAGCTTCCTCGGTCGTCATGTCGCCGTGGTGAACCTGCAGACCCCCGATACGGCGAATTCCGTATCAGACTGACGAGTCGGGCGATCTTGCTCAACTGGAACTTGTGATCTGGCCGACCTCGGCCGCAGGATCGGCCGGTCGGTCCGCCGGCTAAGGTGTGCCAGGTGAGCAGAAGCCTTGCGGTACGCGTGATTCCGTGCCTTGACGTCGACGCCGGCCGCGTCGTCAAGGGGGTTAAGTTCACGAACCTGCGCGACGCCGGAGATCCGGTGGAGTTGGCCGCGATCTACGACGCCGAGGGCGCCGACGAGCTCACCTTCCTCGATGTGTCGGCGTCCGCCGAGGGACGCGAGACCACCTACGACGTCGTACGGCAAACCGCAGGCCAGGTCTTCATTCCCCTCACCGTGGGTGGCGGCGTGAGGTCGGTCGAGGACGTCGACCGGCTGCTGCGGGCAGGCGCGGACAAGGTGGGGGTGAACACGGCGGCCGTCCAGCGTCCGGAGCTCGTCGCGGAGATCGCACAGCGCTTCGGCTCCCAGGTGCTGGTACTGAACCTCGACGTACGCCGTAACCCGGTGACGCCGTCGGGTTTCGAGGTCACCACACACGGAGGCCGCCGAGGGACCGGTATCGACGCCGTGGAGTGGGCAGCACGTGGCGCGGAGCTCGGTGCCGGCGAGATCCTGCTCAACTCGATGGATGCTGACGGCACGAAGGCCGGCTACGATCTTGAGATGATTCGCGCCATCCGTCAGGTGATCGACATTCCGCTCATTGCCAGTGGGGGTGCCGGCAAGCCCGCCGACTTCCCGCCGGCCGTCGAGGCCGGAGCGGACGCGGTCCTGGCCGCAAGCGTGTTCCACTTCGGCGAGTTCCGGATCGCCGACGTCAAAGCCAGTCTGCGCAACGCCGGCCATGTCGTCCGTTGACAGTCGAGGGCCGGACTCCGCCACGGCCGCGCTCCAGTCCGTCCAGCGTCGGTTGGTGGAATGTCTCGACTTGCCGGCTGAGGCACAGGTCGAGCCAGCCGGAGGTGAGACCGGTCAACTCTGGAAGGTGACGACGGCCGACGATCGGTTCGCGGTGCGGGTCAGCTCTCGGGAGGCGATCGACCGACAGGTGGCAGCCATGACGGCGGCTCGTACCGCCGGCCTTCCCGTGCCCGACGTGTGGGGACGGGCATCGCTCGGGTCGTCGGACGCTCTCGTCTTGTCGTGGTGTCGCGGGGTCACCCTTTTCGAGGCGCTACGTCTCGACCCTGAGGCGGCTGCTCACCTGGGGCGGCTCATGGGTGAGGCGCAGCGGGTGCTCCACACGATCGAGGCACCGGCCGACGTGCCGACCGTGGCCGATTCGTGGACGGATGGCTTCCCGCGCGTGCCACCGCCGGATGGGCTGGCCGGTGCGCCGCAATGCCTGCTGCACATGGATTGGCACGGCCTCAACCTGCTGGTCGATCGCGACGGTACGACAGGGGAGTTCACGCTCTGCGCCGTCCTCGACTGGGACAACGCCAGGATCGGCGCGCCGGTCCTCGACGTGGCGCGCACCTACACGCTGCTCACCGTGGAGCCCGCGTTCTCGGCGCTGCAGCCGCACGAGCGCGAGATCCTCGGGATTCTCGCGACCGCGTGGCAGGAGGGATACGGCCCGGAGGCGGCGAGTCTTCCGCCGGAGTGCCTGGCCTGGGCCGGGCGGGTGATGCTCGCCGACGTGGCGCACCGCTTCGCCGACCGGCCGTCCGCGCTCACGGATCTGCGGCGCTGGACCGACAGCTGGGAACGACGCGCCTCGGGCTGACCGAGGGTTTCGCTCCGGTCCCGCGGCTCAGCGGGCTTCCGATGACCGGGCCATGGGTCTCGTGGGGCGGTAGGCGGCGAGCTCGGGTGCAGCCTCGCGAGTGATGATCTCCGCCGCGGCGAGCCGTGCAAGGTGAGGGCCGAGGGTGATCCCGCTGTGGGTGACGGCCACATAGCAGCCGTCGGTGAGCCATCCGACCAGTGGAAAGCCGTCGAGTGGGAGGGGTCGGACGCACCGCCGGGCGGTCGCGACCTCTGCCCGGGAGAGCGGGGGTAAGACGGTCCGAGCCCTGTCGAGCAGCTCGTCTGCCCATGCGCGGAGTGTCTCGCTGGCTGTGGTCATCTCGGTCGCAGCGTCGAGATCGGCCGCCTCGAGCAGGACGGTGCCACCTGTGTCCGGGCGAAGGTTGATCTGGGGAGCGTGCACCACGACTCGTAGTGCGCCAGGCACGGCAGTCGTGGTCGCCACCACACACGGCGCGGGCGACCTCGGTGCGTGCACGTCCTCGATCGGGATCGTGTGCCCGACGCTGGCGAGCACCTCGGGGGTACGCCAGCCGGCCGCGCAGACCGTCACGTCGGCGTCGAGCTCGACACCAGAGGCCAGACGAACCCCCGTCACGGAACCGTGACGCACGCACAGACCGACGACCGGGTCGCCCGTGACGACGCTCGCTCCGTTGCGGGTGGCGAGACCGAGCAGCGCTCTGCTGGCCTCGCCGCCGTGCACGAACCCTTCCGTGGGGAAGTACGCGATGAGCGCGTCGCTCGGCACCTGAAGATCTGGTTGGATCGCCCGGACCTCCGACGCCGTGACGAACCGCGCGGCGTAGTCACGGGCTCGGAGTCGCTCGACCCGCTCGGTGAGCTCCGCACGCGCGGTCTCGGTCTCGGCCCATTCCACGTTGCCGTTGCGGCTGTACCACGGCGGGTCCGCAAGCTGCGCGGCCAGGTGGTCCCACTCCTGGAGTGCGGCGATCCGGAAGGCGAAGTAGGCCGGATCCTTGGTGTGGTTGGCGTTGAGCCAGGCGAGACTGCTCGCGCTGGTGCCGTGTCCCGGCCCCTGATCGTCGACCACGGTGACGCGGGTGTCGTGGGCAGCGTCGGCGGCCCAGCCGCGACCACCGGCGCTGAGTCGGGCGGCGAGTGCGGCACCGACGATACCGGCACCGATCACGAGAACGTGGGCCATCACGCCCACGGTAATCCGTCAGCCGACCTCGTAGAGCTCGACGAGGCCGTCGTCGGTCGCGAAAACGACCCGCCAGGACGCCGGAGCACGAACCGGTCGCCTGTCCAGCAGCCGTTGGATATTCACGCGACAGAGGTTGCATCCGTGCGATCTCGCGCTGTACAAGAGCACGTGCTCACCCGGCTGCGGCACCCCGATCTCCGATCGGCGGGCGTCATCCGGCGGGTACCACGTCTTGACGTCGCCCTTCCAGACCGGTCCGCCGAAGGGCTTGTTCACGAACACCTTCAGCACGCGAACGGACCGCTGGTCCGCCCAGATGGTCCGGATCCCGTCGCCGTGGTCGGCGAGCCAGGTACGAAACTCCTCGAACTGGGTTCCGCCGTTGGCGGCGTACATCAGGTTCTCGGGATCCGAGCGGTCGCTCATGCGTACGTCGTGGGCCATGGCCACCGGAACGCACGCGAGCGCCAGCACGATCACACCGGCGACGCCGTCGGCGCGAGCCGAGAACGGGATCCGACGTAGCACGGCACGTACCGCGAGCCAGACCGCCACGACCGCACCCAACGTGATCGCGGGTATCAACGGGGTCCAGTACCGATGCTTGAGGATGCGCAACATCGGGTGCTCGGGATCGGTCAGGCCTCCGAGCGTCACCAGCGGGACGTAGAAGAGGGCGGCCCATATCGCGAACATCGCCACCGTGCGCGAGACCAGCGCACCCACCACGACGAGGCCGAGACAAGCAAGCAGCACGATGCCTTCCGGCTGCTCGTACAGAAGCACGAGCAGCCGGGTGAGGTACCACGGTCGGCTCTGGCCGATGTAGTCCATGGTTATCGGGGGAAGAGCTCGTCCGTGCACCGATGCGGCATGGAACCGCGCCAGCGGATCACCGAAGATCCACGCATTGACGATCGCCTCGCCGGCAACGAGCGCGGCACCCGGGAGCACGATCCACAGCCAGCGCAGGAGCGGCACGCGCCGGATCAAGAGCAGGGGGATGAGCAACCAGACGAACACGATGTACTCGCGTGCCAGGTAGCTCCAGGCCAGCAGGATGCCGATCGCGACCAGGGCGAGCGCCTCCCGGCGTGGGGTTGCGGTGACGAGCGCCCGTCGCTGCCGTACCGCGACCGTCACCGTGACGGCCGCGGCGAACAGGGCTGTCGCCGGCAGGTCGGGTAAGGGCTGGGTGAGCTCGGGGAAGATCAGCGAGTTGCCGATCGTGAAGCCGGCTCCCGCCACCCCGACAGTACGGTTGGCGAGCAGCGTGCCCAGCACGTAGACGCTGGTCGCGAGGAGTACGCCGAACCCGAGCGGGACGAGGAGGTACGCCGCCTGGGAGTACCCGAGCAGATCCTGAGCGGCGCGAAGCGGAATCGTCAACCCGTACCGCAGGTACTGATGCAGGAACCGTGGATAGAACTCCGGCAGGTCCTCGGGGATGGCGGGGAAGACCTCGGCGAAGGTGAAGTAGTACAGCTGGTCCGACGGGATCGGTGGGAGTCGGTACGCCCACCCGGTGATGGCCGTGCAGAGCGCGACGACGAATCCCATGCCGACGGTGAGTGCACGGCCAGTGTCGGCCCGCGACCTGGTGGCCTCGCGGTTCACGGGCGGCAGGGTACTGGGTGGCCAACGTCCTGCGCTCTGGCGTTGGCGACCGCTGAGATCAGCGCACCTGGTAGATCTCGACGATGCGTTCGCGGCTGACGAAGGCGGGCTGCCACGTGGGCGGTGCCACGGGAGGACGACCCAGCAATGCTTCGGCGTCGGCCCGACATGGGGCGCATGTCCTGGAGTACGGACCGTAGAAGACGACGTAGTCGCCGTCGGCCGGCTGCGGTCGAGAAGTCGCCGGCTCCCAGAGCTTGAGGTGGCCGGGCCAGATCCGTCCGCCGTAGGTGCCGTTCGCGAAGACCCTCACGAGACGCCAGGTCTGGCGCGGAGCCCACAGGGTCTCGACCCCACCGGCATGATCGGCGAGCCAGGTGCGAAGCTCTTCCAGCTGTCTCGCGCGCTGCGTGGTGTCCTCGCTGGCCGTGCTGTCGCTCTCGTCGTGGCCGGTCATCCGGGCGTGCTGGGCGATCCCGATCGGTATCGCGACCATGGCCACCGTGACGCAGGCAGCCACCACGTGGGCGTACTCGCGCAACCACCGCACGACCCGAGAGCGGTTGTGTGCGACCAGCCAGACGCCGGCGCTCGCGCTCAACGCCATGGCCGGCACGAGGGGCAGCCACTGGTGCTGCTCCGTGAGCCGCACGGCCGGAGTGTCCTCACCCAGCTGGTCGCCGAGCGCGATGACAGGCAGGGTGTATGCCGTTGCCCAGCCGGCAAGGAAGGCGAGTCGCCGGTCGACCATCACACCGATGGCGGTCGCGAGCAGGCCGATCTTGAGCCAGAGGCCTTCTGGTGCCGCACCAAGGGCGGTGGCCGGTTGTGTGACATCCCACTGCCGGTCGAGCGCGACAAACTCGGCGTCGGCTCTCACGGTTTCGGGCACGGCGGAATGGACGGAGCCGCCCTGTGTTCCGTCGTACGCCATCAGGGCCTGGAACCGACCGAGCGCATCACCAACCGTGAGGGCGTTCCAGCACAACTCGCCGAACGTGACGAGTGCCACCGGGGCGACGATCCACACCGCGCGACGAGCGGAGATCCGCCGCCACAGCAGCAACGGGATCAGGGGCCAGCAGAAGACGACGAGCGCCTTGGACAGAAAACTCCATCCGAGCAAGACACCCGTGGCAGCGAGTGCCAGCGTCTGGCGCCGCCGGGTCGCGGTGACGACAAGGCGCCGCTGCCGGATCGCGATGACCAGCACGAGTGCCGCGCAGAGCAGGCTCGTCGCGAGCAGGTCCGGAAGGGGTTGGGTGAGCTGGTCGAACATGATGGAGTTGCCCACCGCGAGCAGGGCGGCGGCGATGCCGACCACGCGGTTGAACAGCAAGAAGCCGATGAGATACACGCTGACCGCCAGAAGAGCACCGGCCAGTAAGGGCACGACCAGGTAGGCCGCCTGCGAGTAGCCGAAGACTCGCTGAGCCAGCCAGATCGGAACGATCAGTCCGTACTGAAGCGAATCGTGGTCAGCGCCCGTGCCTTGTGGTAGCCGCCATGCGGCTTCGAAGTACTCGAGCGCCTTCGAGGGGACGGGCGCCAGTCGGTACGCAAGCCCAAGCAGGGTGACACAAATGGCGAGCGTGAGCCCGACCAGGGCCGTGACGGTTCGCGGTTTGGTGGCTTGGAGGTTCGCGAGTCGCGGTGTGGTGGATCGTGGGCGGTACGACGCCGTTTCCCGTAGTGCGTCACCGGGCGGAGCGAACGCAGACCTGACAGGATCGAACGTCATGCGGGCGTGATACCCAGCGCCCAGTGGCCGCGAATCGAGCCCTTTCGTGGGCGTGTCGAGCGGTCAGGACGAGTCTTCGACCCGCTCGTGACCCAGCGTGCCGAGCATGGAAAGCCGTCCATGCGCCCACACCGCCGGCGGGCAGACCCACGACCGCCCGCAGAAGACGCACAGAGGCTTGTCGTAGACAAGCCATGGCACGACACCCCACCGGCGGCGCCATCCGATTCCCTTCCGAGCGGGCCGGTGGATGCTCACGAGGTCGTAGGCACTTTGGTCGAGCTCGTCCTCGAGCGCATCCGGCCCGAGCGGACCCGCTGGTCGAGGCCTTGATGAGTCGGTCGCCGCGGAGTCAGTCGGTGCGGGTGAGCGCGCGGTGTGTGACGCGGGGGAGTCACCCCCCGAGCCGGGATTCCACTGCAGTGGTGGCGTCGTTGCTGCCATCGTCACGAACCTCCCCGTCGAGGTGATGGCGTGACCGTTGTCGTTCGACCCCGGGACACCCCTAGATCGAATCTAGGGCCGTGGGAACCCGCGTACAACCTGAATACGCAACTTTGCACTTTTTGTCGTTCACGTTGACTATGGTGCTGGTAGCAGTATTCGATGTGGATCACGGATCCGGCCCGGTCCCCGCCGCCTCGTGGACCCCCATTCCCACTCAGAACCGGAAGAAACGGATGCACGCACCAGATCGCGGCTGATCTATCAGGGGCTAGGCCATGGAAGGTTCCTCATCTCGGTCAGGTCGACCTCCGACGATCCAGCGCAAGCGGCTGGCCGCCGAGCTGCGGCTGCTTCGCGAGGCCACGCGACTCACTCTCGAGGGGGTGAGCGCCCGGCTCGGCTGGTCCATCGCCAAGATCAGCCGAATCGAGAACGGTCTCGTCGGCATCACGCAAGCCGACCTCAACCGGCTCCTGGACTTCTACGGCGTCCACGGCGAACGTCGGGCTGCCCTCTGCAGTCGTACGCGTCTTGCGACCGCTCGCACCAAGGGCTGGTGGGACGCGTACGCCGAGTTTCTGCCGGACGACTACACCGACTACATCGAGCTGGAAGCCCAGCTGGTCGGCATGCGGTGCTACGACGCCCACTTCGTGGGTGGACTGCTGCAGACGGAGGCGTACGCCCGCGAGGTCGTGCAGGCGCTGTCGATGGGACGCCTTGCGCCGGCCGAGATCGAGCGGCGGGTGGAGGTTCGGATGCGGCGGCAGCAGTTGCTCACAAGGCCCGCCCGGCCGCTGCGGCTGCATGCCGTGATCGCCGAGCCGGCGCTGGCGTGGCTCGTGGGTTCGCGCACGACCATGGTGGAGCAGTGTCAGTGCCTGCTCTCGCTCGCGGCCCGCGACAACATCACGCTGCAGATCCTGCCGGCGGCGGTCGGCGCGCACCCGGCGACCACCAGCTTCGCGATCCTGCAGTTCCCCGATGCGCACGAGCCCGACGTCGTCCACCTCGAAACGATGACGTCGAACCACTACGTCGAAGCCGACGCGGACGTCCACCGGTACGGCGCGGCGTTCGACAGCATGGCGGCGATGGCGCTCAACCCGAGCGATTCGCTGCAGTATCTTGCGGACCTTGCCGAACGCATGGCGCGAACGCCTGTGGTGCCCAGCGAGACGCTCACGAGTCAGGGGACGGCCACCGTCCAGCCCTCGTGAAGCCTGGTGGCACTGCCGCAGCGCGTGCAGATCTACCAGAGAATGACCCGCCACGTGCCGAGCGCGATGCTCACCGTCGTCGCCCCGGCGACCAGCGCCACCGTGGCGAGGATGGCGAGCCCGTCGGCCGGGCGCAACGGCTGCGGCCGGGCCAGCGTTCGCGTTGCTGTGGCGGTGAACCCGCGTGACTCCATCGCCGTGGCGAGCCGGATGCCACGGCGGATCGCGCAGACGAGCAAGGTGAACACGGCAGAGCTCAGGAGCCGAATCCGGCGGATGGGGGAGCGCCCGGCCTCGATGCCGCGGGCGCGCCGGGCCATGACCAGCGTTCGCCACTCGTCGGCCAGCACCGGGAGCAGCCGGAATGCTGCCAGGGCGCCGAAGGTGAAGCGTGGCGACGTACGCAAGTGCTGGACCAAGGCGTCTGCGAACTCGGTGGGGTCGGTCGACGCGAACGCCAGGACACCCGGCAGGGCGATGGCGAGGAGGCGGACCGCGATGGTTGCGCTGACCAGAATGCTCTGCGTCGTCACGACGATGATGCCGAGATCGAATAGCACCGTGCCGCCGCGCTGGTCGGTCAGCAGCAAGCTCGTGACGAACACGCTCCCGGTCATGAGGAACACAAGCCAGAGCCGGCGTACGAAGACCCGCCACCTGACCCCGAAGGCCGCCACGGCAAGGAGCTCGGCGCCCAACACGATGCTCGGTGTCACGATGTCGCCTGCGACGAGCAGCGGCAGCGTGATGAGCATGGCCATCGCGAGCTTGGTGACCGGGTTCAGTCGACTGAGCGGGGCCTTCGGGTTGCTGACGATCGGTTCGGCGAGCATGCTCATGCGACGAGCCTCCCTGCCTTGAGCTCCACTGTCCGATCGGCGAGAGCGGCGACGAACTGCGGGTCGTGGCTTACGAATCCGATCGCGTGTCCGGCGTCCCGAAGCTCCGCGAGCAGCTCGATCAGCTCCAACCACGTGCGGAGGTCCTGGCCGAACGTCGGCTCGTCGAGCAGCAGGATCGCGGGGCCGGTCGCGAGCGCCGTGGCGACCGACAGCCGTCGTTTCTCACCGCCGGAGAGCGTGAAGGGATTCGCGTCGGCGAGATGGGAAAGATGCAGGCGCTGGAGGAGTTCGTCGACAATCCGGCTCACCTCGTCCGGTGAGCGGCCCATGACACGCGGACCCAGTGCCAGCTCGTCGTACACGCGCTGGGTGAGGAACTGGTGCTCTGGGTCCTGGAACACCGTGCCGATCATGCGGACGAGCTGTCGGGCGGGAAGGCGGTGCAGGGGCCTGCGTCGCCGCGACAACCGTGCGGCAGGGGTGTCCGCACTCCCGATGTCGGGCACGTTGGTCACGTCGACCCGGCCCGAGGTGGGCGGCAGCAGCCCGGCGAGCAGGAGCGCCAGGGTGGACTTTCCGGAACCGTTCGGGCCGGTGATCGCCAGCGCCTGGTTCGCTTGCAGCTCCAACCGAATGTCACTCACGGCGGGCGGCCTGTCGGTGTGACCGGGGTAGGTGTACGTCAGATCCTCGGCGAAGAGCACCGTCGGACCCGCTGGCTTCGACGCGCGTCGTACCGGCCCGGAACTACCGGGAAGCCAGACGCCCGCGGCCTGCAACGCGTCGGCGTACGACTGGTAGATCTGCGTCGGCTCCCCGTCGGCCAGAAGGCTGCCGCCTTGGTCCAACACGATGACGCGGTTGACGAGAGGCAGCCAGTCGTCGACCCGGTGGTCGACGACCAGAAGTCCTGCACCAGTGGCGGCGAGTGCCCGGTCGACTGCCTCGCGTACCAAGGCTGCGCCCTCAGGGTCGAGGTTGGCCGTCGGCTCGTCGAGCAGGAGCAGATCGGGATCGAGAGCCATGACCCCCGACAGCACCAGGCGTTGCTTCTCGCCACCGGACAGCCGGCCGGTCGGATGGTCTCGTCCGTACGGGAACCCGGTCAGGTCCAACGCGGCGTCGACTCGCGGCCAGATCACGTCGGTCGGTACGCCGAGGTTCTCCAGGCCGAAGGCCACGTCGTCACCGCACCGGGCCATCACGAGCTGCGTCTCGGGGTCCTGGAACACCAGGCCTATGCGATGTCGCACGGCAGCAGGTGGCTCGCCGCCGACCGTGAGCGAGCCTGCCGTCTCCCCAGCCTGGTCCGGGTCCAGGAGTCCGGCGATTGCCGTGAGCAGCGTGCTCTTCCCGGCGCCGGACGGCCCGGCGAGCAGTACGCGCTCACCGGGCTCGATGTCCAGGTCGAGATCCCGCACCGCCCACTCGGAACGGCCGGCGTACCGGAACCGCCAGCCACGGGCGCGGATTCGCATCTCGGGTGCGTGGTGTCGGGGCATTCCCGTGCCAGCCCGGACCGCGCTAGCTCGCCGACTGCTCACGGCCAGAGGCGAACGGCGCAAGGACGCCGGTACGCGCGAGGGCTCGCACCAAGGCGAAGCTTCCCAACCCGGCCATGACGATCGAGCTCACCACGACCAGGACGGCATACGTCAGCATCCACGAGGCCGCCCAGGCCGCGTTGTACAGGATGTTGTCGAGGATGGCGGGCACGAGACCGGCACCCAGGCCTGCGAGCAGGGCGGCCGGCAGCCGCCACGACCTGTAGCGCATGGCGGCGAATGCGACCTCGGCACCGAGTCCTTCGAGGAGTCCGTACAAGGCGATCACATGCGGCGGAAAGCCCGGGCTGAAAAAGACCGATGCGAGCGCCGCGACCAGCTCGGTGAAGACGGCCGCGCCGGGTTTGCGGATGAGAAGGCCACCGAGAACGCCGGGAACCAGCCACATGCCGTACATGAATGCTTGGGCCGGAGGGAACGCATTGAACGTCGGTCCGGTTGCCGCCCACAAGGCGTTCCATGCGGCGAACACGACGCCGAACGCGATCCCGACTACTGCGGCGACGACGATGTCGACGGTGCGCCAACGCGTTCCGCTGCGCACGGTGCGGCTTGAGGGACTTCCAGTGGAGGTGGGGTCGGGGGACTGGCTGGCACCGGAGGACGAGTCGGTGTCAGAAGACATGGCACAGCCCTTCCTTCGTAGGACAGGGCAAAGCGTGTGCGCCTGAGTACGTGCACACGGAGCACGGCCACGACGCACCGATCGACGACATACTCATCCCGAGCTCACGTCGACAGATGCGTGCGTGCCAGATGTCCGTGGCAGACAGACCGAACTCCCTGCGCTGGTATTACCCAGATCAGGTTCGAGGGTCTGCAGGCCGTAGTCGGACCCGCACTCTCAGCGCTCTCGCGCTCCCCTGTCGGTTGTAGTGTCCTGAGCGGAGGCTACCACGAAGAATTCGAGAACCGTAGATCCAAACGTGAGGGACCACGCCTCGAGGTCCCATGATCGAGGCGGCCCTCCACGTAACCGACGCCCGATGGGGCTCGACCACAGCTGAGTGTTGCGCTGCTAAGCCTGGGCCGTTGCACTGGCCATTTCTGGCCGGAGTCCCTGCCTGCGGTGCTGGCGGTCGGTCAACCAGTACAAGGTCTACCTGCAGGCGTCTACCGGGCACTGGACCGCGTACTAGATGTGTACCCGCCATGGCCGATTCCGCGTATCGGTGCGGCGCGTCTGGGCAGGCTCGGTTTTGATGATCGCCCCGGTAAGGAGAATCTGGCGGGTCTTGCGCACCTGCGTGACCTGGCCATCTGGCTCTGGCGCGACACAGACTTCCGCTTCCTCAGATCCGCCCAGGAGTTGGTGACGCTTCATGTCGAAGGGACCAAACAGGTCGGTTCTCTTGAGAGGCTTCAAGCCTGCGAGGCGTTGGTCGACCTCGAAATCATTGACATGTGCCCGGCAAGCCTCGAGCCGTTGGGGCACCTGACACAGCTCGATGCGGTCACACGCCTCGCCCGGGTGCAGCGAATCGGCCGCCCGAGCGCCGAGCGGGTATGGTTGATCGGGAAGTAGGCATTGCAGGCGACCTGGTCCTCGATCTGTCGCACCTGGCCGGCCTGCACCAGCTCGAAGAACTGCGCATCACCTACGCAGGCGCAGTCCAGTCGGTTCGCCCACTCCTCGACCTGCCCTCGCTCCGCGACGTTCGGCTGAGAGGGACTCGTATCCTCGACCCCGACGAAACCCCACTTGAGCGCCTACGCGAAACAGCCGAAGCCCTCGGCCCTGACGAATGACAACCGGCAGAGGCCTTGCCCAGCCCTGGCTACGCCTCCGAGGGGCTCGCCACGGGCCGTACTCGGCGCCGGGTCATCCATCCATGGGACGGGTTGACCGGTGCGTGCGCAACAGCTCGCACGTACGTATGGGAGGCTGCGATGACTCCAGAGGACCGGGCTGTGATCGTAGGTATGGCACAGTCGCCTGGGCGAGACCCGGAGACATCGCCTGCGGATGTTCTGCGTCATTTCGGCACCGACGACGAGCACGAACTTGGTTTACGCCCACTACGTCGGCAGACACCGAAGACGCAAGCCATCCATCCGGCCGACATCGCGCGATACGGGCGAGGACGGGGGTAGGAAGTCAGCGCAGACGTAGGCCTCCACTTCCGCTGCGATCATCCGCCTCCTCGCCGACCACCTCGTAGATGAACCTCGCCTCGATCAGCGGATACGTGGGCTTTACTGCCACTGCCCGAAGACAGCGTGACCATATCCCAGAGGGCACGCTGGAACGATAGGAGAACTTGGATGCGAAACGATTCGCGGTCATCGTCACCGTGGCCTCCCTGGGGCCATGGATACCCGCCATTCGTGGTAGTGGCGGATACGTTGGACTGCTCGTACGAACCGGGACGTGGCTTCTCATGGTGTCGACGGACCACACGATTGGTAGTTGTAGGGCTCGAAGCTTCCCTGCGAAGGCCGGCTTCACGCGACAGCTATGATCCTGGAAAATGGCTGACCTACGCCGCGGGAATAGGCCTCCACAAGCTCAACAATGCTGAGGCTGACGCGGACGTTCACCACAGGCACCCCCATACCGTGGTGTCATCGCCGTCCGGCCACGAAGGCCTACACAACCGAGAGCCGGCAGCAAGGCCAAGCCTCTGGCGTCGTCGGCTTCAGATGCCGAAGGGTGCCTGAGTGACGGCCTCAATCGCCTTCTCCGCACCTGTGATCTCGACCTGCGCCACGGACTTCCGCCCGGTCATGTACAGCACGAGCTCGCTCGGTTTCCCCGAGAGCACGGCCGTCGGCTCGCCCTTGCGTACCCTGACCGTCGCCCCGTCCGGACGGGCGACCAGGAGCCCGACCGCGCAGCGGCGGAACATCAACCGTCCGGGTCCGGTCACGCGGCCCCAGAGAAGGCGTTCGAACTCGTCTGGTAGTTCGCGAGGTTCCCAGTCGGGTTGCGCGCGGCGTACGTCCTCGTGGTGGACGAAGAACTCCATGGTGTTCGCGGCCGCATCCAGCGGGTCGAGCCGGAACGGCGAGAGTCGCGGCGGTCCGTTGCGGAACCGGTCGACGAGGCCCTGGTAGCCGATTCGCTCGATCAGCCCCTGCATCGCCGAGCGGGTGTGGTGGGAGAGCGGACCGATCATGATCCCGGCGGCAGCCAGGAGATCGCCCTCCCGAACGACCAAATGTGCTACGAGGTCGGCGGTCGTCCATCCGGTGCACAGCGTGGGGGCGTCGGGACCGAGCCGGTCGAGCAGGTCGGCGAGCTCGCGACGTTCCGCCTGGGCGGAGTTGGTCATGCGGAAGATCGTAGGCATCGGAACCTACCTGGAGAACTCCTTGAGGGCAGCTCGCCAGCAGGCCCGGGCGGTCGCTCGGCGACGTGACGGGCGAGAATGGCGGGCATGCCCGACGTTGCAGGTCCGCGAGCTCCGAGCCGTCTCGCACCCGAGGTGGCCAGTCGCCTCAAGCGGGATCCTCAAGGGTTGGTGGTCGCCGTAGTCCAGCAGTACGACACCGGTGAAGTCCTGATGGTCGGGTGGATGGACGACGAGGCGCTGCATCGCACGCTGACCACCGGCCGTACGACGTTCTGGAGCCGCAGCCGCCAGGCGTACTGGGTCAAAGGGGAGACCTCCGGACATCGCCAGTGGGTGAAGGAGGTACGGCTGGACTGCGACGGCGATGCCGTACTGGTCCAGGTCGACCAGGAAGGTCCGGCCTGTCACACCGGGGACCGGACGTGTTTCGACGCCGGAAGGCTCGATGCGCTTGTCGGAGTCCGGCCAACTGAGCAGGCAGCGGAGAAGCCGGGAGGAGCGGCGTAGTGAAACCCTTGGGCACGGTCGAGCCCGACCTGGCGACGTTTCGCGAACTGGCGCGCGAGCTGCGCGTCATCCCGGTGTCCAAGAAGCTCTTGGCCGATGCGGAGACACCGCTCGGGGTCTACGCCAAGCTCGCCCGCGACGAGCCGGGAACGTTCCTGTTCGAGTCGGCTGAGCATGGCGGGGTGTGGGGGCGCTTTTCCTTCGTCGGCGTCCATTCGGCCGCGACGCTCACCGAACGCGACGGTCTGGCGCATTGGGAGGGATCTCCGCCGGTTGGCCTGCCGTCCGGTATCGACCCGTTGGAGGCGGTTCGCGGTACATTGGCGCGACTCCATACACCTCGCCGCCCTGGACTTCCGCCGTGCACTGGTGGACTCGTGGGTTACATCGGGTACGACGCGGTGCGGCGCCTGGAACGCCTGCCCGAGCTCGCCGAGGACGACCTGCGGTTGCCGGAGCTCTCCCTCATGCTCGCCACCGATGTCGCGGTGTTCGACCACGTCGAGGGCACCCTGCTCCTGATCGCCAATGCCGTCAACTGGGACGACACCGACGAAAGGGTCGATCAGGCGTACGCCCACGCGGTCGAGCGGCTGGACGCCATGACCAAGGCGCTCGCCCAACCGACTCCGTCGTTCGTCGCCGCGGCGGACCTCGATGCCGATCCGGCGTACGTCCGACGGCGGACCCCGGCCGAGCACATGGCGGCGGTCGAGCGGGCCAAGGAGGAGATCCGCGCGGGTGAGGCGTTCCAGGTCGTGGTGTCGCAACGGTTCGAACGCAAGACGACGGCTCGAGCGTTCGACGTCTACCGGGTGCTGCGGTTCTCCAATCCGTCGCCGTACATGTATCTGCTGCGATTCGGCGACTTCGACATCGTGGGATCAAGTCCGGAGGCGCTCGTCACCGTGACCGGGGATCGGGTGATGACCCACCCGATCGCGGGTACCCGGCCGAGAGGCTCCACGCCGGAACACGACCACGCGCTCGAGGAGGAGCTGCTCGCCGACGAGAAGGAGCGCGCGGAACACCTCATGCTCGTGGACCTCGGACGCAACGACCTCGGTCGGGTCTGCGCGCCGGGAACGGTCGAGGTTGTCGATTTCATGACGGTACGCCGGTACAGCCACGTCATGCACCTGGAGTCGACGGTCGTGGGTCGGCTGGCGCCTGGCCGTACGGCGTTCGACGCGTTGTGCGCCTGCTTCCCGGCGGGAACGCTGTCGGGGGCACCCAAGCCACGGGCCATGGAGATCATCGAGGAGCTGGAGCCGACCCGACGCGGGCTTTACGGCGGGGTGGTCGGTTACCTCGACTTCGCCGGCGACCTCGACGCGGCGATTGCGATTCGCACCGCCCTGCTGCGTGACGGTGTGGCGTACGTCCAGGCCGGCGGTGGGATCGTGGCGGACTCGGATCCGGTCGCCGAAGACGCCGAGACCCGGAACAAGGCCGCGGCGGCCCTCCGGGCAGTTGCCGTCGCCGAGACGTTCACCGATCCGTGAGGGGACGGATCGTGGCGCCGCGCAGACAGATGATCCTCGCGCTCGGGCTCACCCTGGCCGGCGCGGCAGCGACGCTGCTCGCCGCCACTCGTCCGTGGATTAGGGCAGCCTGGGTCCGGCCCGACTTTCCGAGCGTGCGTGTGGTGCTGGAGGGCGGTGAGGTGGCGCCCGTGGTCCGAGCGGCCGGTCTGGTAGCGCTCGGAGGGGTGGTTGGCATCCTGGCGACCCGCGGCATCGTGCGTCGGGTGGTCGGCGCGTGCATCGCCTGTGTGGGCGTCGGCGGCGTCGTGGCGTGCCTGGCGTTGTGGTGGACCCGCGACGCGGTGGCGGATGCTCGGCTGATCGAGGCGGGTGGTGATCCGAGTCTCACGGTGGCCGAGTCGACGGTGAGCACGAGCGGCTGGCCGGTCGTCGCCGGCATCGGGTGTGCTCTGCTCGCGGCGGCGGGTGTCATGACGGTCCTCTGGGGTCGTGAGTGGCCAGCGATGGGGGTGCGGTACGACTCACCGTCCGGTGCCTCCTCCGTCCCCGCCAGAGTCGGGCGTACGTCGGGCCGTGACGACGATGCCTGGACGGCCCTCGACCGCGGCGATGATCCGACCCTCGAGGCGGGGGAGGAGCCGAACGCGAGGGACCACGAGCCTGGAGCCGAGACCGGGGGGTTGGGTGTCGGGCCCGATGACGCGGGGCGCAAGAATGATGCCGACCACACGAGATGAAAGGCACCCGAATGTCGGACGCACCAGGCGGATCTCTTCACCCGAGTCACGGCAACAGCCCAGCCGCATGGACAGCCGTCACGATCATCCTGATCGGCTCTGTGGTCGCCGGTGTCGCGATCATTCTCGACGCGTGGCTGTGGTTCTGGATCGGCGCGGTCGCCCTGCCCGTGTTCGGGCTCATCGTGGGCAAGATCATGAGTAATGCAGGGCTCGGCAGCACCCCGGTCAAGCGGGCAAGCCAGGAAGACGTTGCAGCGGCCGCGATTCGCGCCGCGGAGGAGCGCTCGGCGGGCCGAGCTTCTGGTGAAGAGGGCGCCCGGTCGTCGTGATCGGCCTGGGGCCCGCCCATGGCGACTGATGTGCCGACGACCCGGGCGCCGTATCTGTCCGCGTCATCCATGCCGTCCCGGGATCTCGCGTGGGAAGGTCCGGGGAGGTAGTTGTCGTGTCGACATCAGCGCCCGGTGCCACGTCGTCGGCGCGACGTCCTGACCGGTGAGGACCATCGCCACCAGCCGATGAAGCTTGACACCGCCACGATGGCGGCCACACTCCACACGATTGGCTTGGTGATGGCCGATCCCCAGACGCCAGCGACTCCGAGGATGATCAGAAGGACGAGGCCCGCCAGCAGACCGGCGAACACGCTCAAAACGACAGCTGCACTGACCGGCATGCGCTGCCATTGCCTGGCAACGTCGCCTTGACCACTTCGAGTGCCATCATTCATCGGTCTCGGCCTCAGCTGTTGGGGTCAAGTTGCTGGTCGCGATTGCCACCGCCACCGCTGCCGCGATCACGCAGAAGTTCCTGCACTATCGAGCTCCCTGCCTTCTGGGCGGTTCCAAGGTAGGTGCGCCAGTCGCTCAACGAGTTCATCAATGCTTGCTGCGAGCCGATCCAACCCTTTGCGAATCTTCCCGCGTTGCGCATCTGGAACGTCGTCTGGACGCGGAGCATACGCGTGCGGTGCAGGCGGGTGAGTACGAGGCGGAGTCGCCTGAGGACGTTGACGACTCTGGTGAGGAACGCCGACAGACGGCTGGTCACGACGCCAGCCTGCACGCCGGTCGCAGCCCCTGCTGCTGCGGTCGAGGCGCCGAAGGTCGGCCCGGCCGCGGCAAGCGCAGGAACCCATGTGTAGATCAACCATTCCACGAAGGTCGCCATGAGACTGATCACGAACGCCTGCGCAATGTCCATCACCGTCTTGGCGATGTTGAGGATCATGACGATATGGCTCACGTCTTCCCCGGTTGCCGCGACCCCGTCGGCGAAAAGGTTCAGGCGTTGTTTTGCTGCATTGGCCGCCTTACCTTCCCAGCTGATCAGGCCCTCGTTGGCGGCTGACCGGATCTCCTCTGACAGTGGCTTGAGCGCGGTCTGCACGCGCTCCCACTTGGCGATCTCGGCCTCCATGCGTTCGGGGTTGCCGGTCACCAGGCCGAGTGCATCCTCGAGTGGCTGGATGACATCGATGAGGAAGCCCAGTCCGGCGCCGATCAGGAAGTTGAGCGGGTCGGCCATGTAGGAGACGACGTTGATCCCGAGGTCGGCGGCCGCGCTTGCGATGTTGTTGAGCTCGGACCATTGGCCTTCTTCTTGGTACTTCTGGTAGGCCTGGTACGCCGCCACGGGTCCGGACGAGACAACCGGGATGTCCTTGGTCGGGTCCAGTCGGATTACGTCGAAGCCACCGGGGCTCACCGAGACGGCGCTATCCGTCTCGTCGTTCGTGACATCGCTGTCTTTGCGAGGGTCAGACATCGTCTTCCTGCTCACCCAATGAATGGTCCGCTGTCAAGCATCTCTTCGATCTTGCTCATCGCCTGGCTGATGCCGTCTTCCAGAGCTTGGTAGCTCTGTGAGGCGCAGTCGAGTGCCGTGGCTTTGTTCTTCAGACACTCGGCGATCATCCCGAGGTGCTTGTAGAGGTCGTCGGCGCTGCTGCCGTACCACGCGGCAAAGGGCACGCCGATCACTCCCCACGTGTACCAATCCGGATCAGCGTCGATCGCAAGCTCCAGGATTGCGCGGGTGCGCTCCTCGAGGGTTGCAAGCGTGGCCTTGCAGGTCATGATCTCCCGCGGGCTGTACTGGGCGCGGTCGCCGTTGCTCACCGCTCACTCTCCTCAAAACCTTCCGGAAGATGAGCTTTCACAAGCTCTTGAATGTCAAGCTGCGAGCCGAGCAGGTCCTTGGTGCACTCGGCAAGCCTCATGGCGAGGTCGGCCTGAGCATGCTGGATCGTTGCGAGTACGGTCGAGGACACATGCTTGGGACCGTGCCGGAGCAGTCCATCGTCGATGGTGATCGACCTGACTTCTCCTTGCGGTCCCATCGTGACGGTCACGCTTCCGTCGGCGGAGGTGGCGCTGCCGGTGACGCGGTCGACTTGTTCGAAGTAGCGGGTTGCAGCCTCGCGTTGACGCCGTGCCTCGGCTTGTAGCCTTTCGACGGCTTGGAGCGATTCCGCGAGCTCCCGCATCCCGGGGCGGTCCGCCCATTCGGCGGGCAGCTCGGGCTCTGGCACATCCTCCGCCGCCTCGTCGCCTGTAGCGGTGGTGTCCAACCACGAACGATCGACGACCGACCCCAATGAACCAGTGAGCGGACCGAGAGCCGCTGCGGCGTTTTCTTGGTTGGGTGCGAGTTCCGCCACGAGTGACGCCATGCTCTCGGCCAGCTGCCTTCTCGCGTCCTCGATGGTTTCGCGGATCGTCTCGGCCAGCGCAGCGCCGCTTCGGTGCCGGACCGCCTGCGGCGCGAGCTCGAGGGCCGTGACCGCGTTACCTGGCGCCATGGTCACGTGGACGAGGTGGTCCGCGGACGTGGCCGTTACGCCGGCTTGCGAGACGGCCGCGCGTAGCCGCTCGGCGCGCGCTTGCAGATCGGCGGTGATATCGAAACGCTCGTGGTCCCCGGTCCTGATCACATCGAGAAGGTTAGTCGGACAAAACCGACACATCCCGGGGTGGGCCAGGGTTGTGGACAACTTCTGCGTGTTGGCTGTCGCGCCTGGCTCGTGGGACCGGACTCACACCGGGACCAGTTGCAGGGCTCGCAGTGGTGTGGCGGTCGTGGCCCGGCGCATCGGGCGGAGGTCGACCACGATTACTGCGCGAGTTCGGTCGTACCCATCCCGTGCGCCTTCTCAGAAGATGCTCATCCGACATCTGAGGCAGATGACGAGATGGGCTCAGCCATCGCGAGGTGGTTCGGGGAGGTTCTCCCCAGGGTTGCGTACTCCCTTACCGACCACGGCAAGAGACTCAACGAGGGCGCTTCGCCCCTTGGCCGCGCTCGGGGCAAGGAGCGCATCAAACGCCTGGCGGATGAAGGGACTCTCGCATCGATCTAACCTGGCGGTTGCCTCGTTGACAGGCCTCTGTGGAGGAGCATCACCCATGCAGCTCGATTCGCTCGACAAGCGCATCCTCGCGCTGCTTCTCGACAACGGGAGGGCGAGTTTCGCCGAGATCGGAGCCGAGGTCGGCCTGTCTGCGCCGGCGGTGAAGCGGCGCGTCGACCGGCTTCGAGCGTGCGGAGCACTGACCGGCTTCACCGCCAAGGTCGAGCCGCGGGCGCTCGGCTGGACCACCGAGGCCTACGTCGAGCTCTACTGCCAGGGAAAGACCTCGCCGGCCACCATTCGGGAGGGTGTCTCCAAGTTCCCCGAGGTGGTCTCGGCCTGCACGCTCACCGGGGAGGCCGACGCCCTGGTCCGGATACTCACGTCCGACATCCACCACTTCGAGGAAGTCCTCGAACGCATGAACGCCGAGCCTTATGTCGTACGGACGAAGAGCGCACTCGTGCTCACGAGGTTGCTCGACCGTCCCGGCATCACCTCGTCTGGGTGAGGCGTACGCAATGATTCGTTGCTTCCGGCCTCAAGGACGCAACGAACCGTCGCCGAGACGATGGATCTGAGCATTGGATCGGCCCTTCTGGAGCCATACGCTGCTGGATGCACGCGGCATTGGGGGAGGGGCCGATCATGCGCGAGACGGCTGTGCACGAAGCGACCAGGCGGCGGTATCTCATGTGCCCGCCCACGTACTTCGACGTGGTCTACGCGATCAATCCGTGGATGCGTCCGAACGACGAGGAGGGCCGGGTCGACACGGAGCGGGCCGTCGCTCAGTGGACCGAGCTCAAGGACACGTACGAACGGCTCGGTCACGAGATCCACGTCGTCGATCCGGTGCCAGGACTGCCCGACATGGTCTTCGCCGCCAACGGCGGGGTCGTGCTCGACGGCCGGGTGTTCGGATCGCGGTTCCGGTACGTCGAGCGGTTGCCGGAGGCCGCGCATTACCTGTCGTGGTTCAAGACACACGGCTCGCGTCTCGGCATCGCCGACATCTACGTGCCGCTTGCCGTGGCGGAAGGAGAGGGCGACATCCTGATCGTCGGCGATCGGATCCTCGCAGCGACCGGCTTTCGCACCGAGCCCCAGGCACATCGGGAGCTCGCCGACTACTTCGGTCGCGAGGTGCTGTCGCTGGAGCTTGTCGACCCGCGGTTCTACCACCTCGACACGGCACTGGCGGTGCTGGATGACGAGACCGTGGCCTACTACCCGCCGGCGTTCACCCCGGAGAGTCGCGAGCTGCTGCGCATGACGTACCCGGACGCGATCATCGCGCACGAGGCCGACGTCATGGTGCTCGGTTTGAACGCCGTGTCCGACGGTAAACACGTCGTACTACCTGTCGAGGCGAAGGGCTTCGCCGAGCAGCTTTCCCGCCGCGGGTTCGAACCGGTGCCTGTCGATCTGTCCGAGCTACGTAAGGCAGGCGGCGGGCCCAAGTGCTGCACGTTGGAGCTTCGCGTGGAGAGCGCGTAGCCAGACTCCGGGGGAGAGATGGTGATCGGTGGCCTGACGTCGCGCACCAGCGAGCATGTCGAGCTGGCCGAGCGCTATGCCGCGCACAACTACCACCCGCTGCCGGTGGTGATCACCGAAGGTGAGGGTGCCTGGGTGCGCGACGTCGACGGCCGGCGCTACCTCGACTGCCTGGCCGGCTACTCAGCGCTGAACTTCGGTCATCGGCATCCTCGGATCGTCGCGGCCGCCCGGGAGCAGCTCGACCGGCTCACGCTCACAAGCCGCGCATTCCACCACGACCAGTTCGGCCCGTTCTGCCACGAGCTGGTCGAGCTCGCCCGGACTGCGGGCTTCGATGCGGACACGATGGTGCTTCCGATGAACACGGGCGCCGAGGCCGTGGAGAGCGCGCTGAAGCTCGCCCGCAAGTGGGGCTACGAGGTCAAAGGTGTGCCGGACCAGCGGGCCTCGGTCGTCGTTGCGGCCGGCAACTTCCACGGACGCACGATCAGCATCGTGAGCTTCTCCGACGATCCGCTCGCCCACGACCACTACGGTCCCTACACGCCGGGCTTCGTCACGGTCCCCTACGGTGATGCGGCTGCCATCGCGGCAGCGATCGACGAGACGACCGTGGGGGTGTTGCTCGAGCCCATCCAAGGCGAGGCCGGCGTCATCGTGCCACCAGCCGGCTACCTCGCCGACGTGCGGAGGATCTGCAGCGAGCGCGGCGTCCTCTTGATGCTGGACGAGATCCAGTCCGGTCTGGGGCGCACCGGCACGACGTTCGCCTGCCAGCTCGAAGAGGTCGTGCCCGACCTGCTCATGCTCGGCAAGGCGCTGGGTGGTGGGGTCGTGCCGGTCTCGGCTGTCGTCGGCCGCGCCGATGTCGTCGGCGTGCTGCAGCCAGGTCAGCACGGCAGCACGTTCGGCGGCAACCCGCTGGCGTGCGCCGTGGGTCGGACGGTCGTCGCCATGCTGCGGGAGGGCACGTACCAGGCCCGGGCGCGGGAGCTCGGCGCTCTCCTGCACGAGCGGCTTCGGTCGATGGTGGGTTCCGGACTGCTCGCCGTACGCGGAGTGGGTCTCTGGGCCGGCCTCGACATCGACCCGGCGCTGGGAAGCGGACGCGACATCTGTGCGGCACTCCTCGAGCGTGGTGTGCTCGCCAAGGACACTCACGGCTCGACGATCCGGCTCGCCCCTCCGTTGGTTGTCGAGCGCGCCGACCTCGAGTGGGCACTGGACCAGCTGCACCACGTGCTGACTGGTCGGTAACGACGCAGCTTTAGCGCATTGCCGAGCAGCATGGCGTGGCGGTCGTGCAAGCTCACGGGACGCCGTGGCGCTACGACGCTCGTGGCTGCTCGACTGACTCGCGCGTCCTGCAGTGGCCAGCAGCCTTGTCACAGTCGAGGCGCACCATCAGAATCGGCTCGGCCGGCGAGTTCTCAGGCCCTTTCCGGTCAAGGTTCGGTTTTTGTGAAGGGCAGGAACACATGCAGCACGGCAGCCGGTGCGAGATCGACTCCACCTCTCAGATTTCTCAGATGCTTCCCAGTCGCCGCGGAGTGCTCGGGGGTGTGGCTGCTGGACTCGTCCTTTCCACGATCGGAACCCAGGCGGCAAGTGCGGCGGGCAGCGGCATCAGCTGGCCAGCCAAGCAGGCGCTGCCCCGGTTCGCCGCTCCGAAACGGCTCGACGTCATCGACATCACGAAGTTGAGCGGCGACGAGCAGCTGCTGCTCGGCACGCTGCAAGGCATCGTCAACCGCAAGGAACCGCGCATCTACTTGATAGGTCTCGACGCGGCCGGCCAGGAAGGTCCGACGACCTGGCTGGAGAGCCTGCGCGTTCCGACGACGACGTACGACGATCCGATGGAGCTCGTGCAAGCTCACCGGAAGACCGTCCGGGGCATGATCGTCTACGACCCGGAAGTTCCCGACTCCATCAACGTCGCGACGACGCTCGCCGGTCTCGAGTCCGCGGTTGCCGTCGGCCCGGAGCTCGGGTCACAACTTGCGGACCGGTTCGGATTCGAGACGCTCACCGACCTGCGCGGGCGTTTCGGCAGCCGAATCGAAGCGTACGAATGGCAGTTCGCCGAGCTCTGGCCGCGTACGACACACCGCATGCTCATCGGGTTGCCGCCCCAGAGGGACATCAACCCGCCGCCCGGCCTTCCAGGTGGCTACACGACCCTCGCCAAGGTGGAGGAGCACACCCACGATGCGTCCAACCGGGACGTGTACGAGTTCGACCTCTCCGACCAGCTCGGCGGTGCAGCGGTGTGGGTGCGCTTCGACGACTCCTTCACCGGTGACGGGTGGGGCCCTGCCGTCACCCGGGTCACCGTCCAGGCAGACGGCCAGACGATCGCGGACTTCACGCCGGGGACGGCCGACGAGGAGCCGTACCTCTTCGACTCCGGCAACTCCCAGATCAGCGGTGGTCCACCCCAGCACCGCTTCGCCGACGGCGGCCGCTACTTCGTCTACCAGTTCGACCCGCCGGAGGGCACCCAGTCGCTCACGCTCCTGGTCGACATGTGGAACGAATACACGGTGTCGGTGACGAACACCGAGCCGGAGCGGCCGCGCAAGGTCGCCTTCGCTTACCTGCGGGACTACGCAGTGGCGAACCGGGCCATGACGTTCTGGCTCGATCCCAACGTCGACGAAGAGCGGGCACTGTTCGAGCGCATCCTCGCCGAGGTGCCGGTCAACACGCCGTATCTCGGCTGGTTCGCCCAGGACGTGGCTGGTGAGTTCGGTGGCACCGAGCTCGTGTCCCGGCACAACGTCTACGTTCTCGCAGCCGACTGGTTCGAGAACATGAGCGTGCACTCAGGCGCCAAGGCCCAGGTCTCCGACCGGCAGACCAAGGTGCCCAAGCTGCCGTTGGAGAACAAGATCTACGTCACGTACGTGATGTCCGAGGGTGACAACCTGCAGTACAACGAGCATCGGCTGCGGGTTCTGTGGGACAACCCGGCACGCGGCAAGGTCCCCATCAACTGGACGACCTCGCCGCTGCTCAAGGACGCCGCACGCAACTTCTTGAGCTACTTCCAACGCACCGCGACGAAGAACGACCTGCTCATCGCGGGTCCGTCCGGAGCCGGCTACATCTACCCCGGTCCCTGGCCGGACGAGACGTTCTCGTCGTACGCCAACCAGACCCGGCGTTACATGTCGGACACCGGCATGTCGATCGTCTACGTCCTCAACCGGGTCGACGGCAGGGACGTGGAGCTCGGCGAGGCGGAGGCCCGGGCGTACGTCGAGCAAGTCAAGCCGGCCGGGATCTTCCTCAACTGGGGAGGCACCAGCCAGACGTCCCTGTTGTTGGGACGCACGCCGCTGGCGACGATCCGCGGCGTCGGCGCGGTGGACGAGGCGCAGGGCTACCTTGCCGACGTTCGGTCCGGATGGGACGGCAGCTCGCCGGCGTTCGTGGCCCTCGGCATCCTGGCGTGGAGCCTGACGCCGCAGCACCTCGTGACGCTCACCGAGTCGCTCGGCCCGGAGTTCCGGGTGGTGCGCGCCGACCAGTACGTCGACCTGGCCAAGCGCGCGCTCTCCTGATGCTGCAGGTCTAGCGAAACCGTCGCTCTGGTACACGAGATTCGGGTACGGTCCAGTAGCCAAGGCCTGGTAGCCGTGTTCCGGTCTCGTGTACCAGACGCGAGGCGTGCCGGCGCCTCCCGCCGGGTGAGACGGGTGGGTCAGACATGCAGGGCGGTGAAGGGCTCCCACGGCAGGTTGCGGACCAGCATGAAGACCAGCGCGGCAGCCACGAGACCCCTTTTCAGCCGCCGCCGACCTGGTGGCGAGAGACGTGGGCGTGGGAGGCGTGGCAGCCACCTCCACCCGAGGCGTTCTGCCACCCAGCTGCACCAGAGGTAGCCCACGACCAGCGCGGCTACGAAAACCGGCGCGTTGAACGCCAGCGCACCGGTGACGTCGCCTTCGAGCAGGGCGCTCACCATCCGTGTGGTTCCGCAGAACGGGCAGTCGAGGCCGGTGACCAGGCGGAGCGGACATGGAACTCCCAGCGCTCCGTCGGTCGCGCGGCTCACGATGGCGAGCGTCAGCCCGGCAAGGCCGACCGTGGCGATGCCGAGGAGCGTCGCGTCGTCCGGCCGTCCCAGGGTTTCGTGGCCGCGTTCCCGCCCTGCGGGCTGAGCGGGTTGGTGGTGCGCAGTCACGAGCCAACGGTAACCTGCGTGCGGCTCGGTCGCCCGACGTCGCGGGCGGCTCTGTGGCACAGTCGGGGTGCCACAGTTCCCTTAACGGGCCGACGCTCGCTAGCCTGCACGCGTTCACTCTCAATCCAGAATGGAGACGGTTGTGAGTACGCCGAATCCGCCCTCCGGCTCCGACTCGTACGAGCCGGGGCAGTCGGGCCACGGTGGACAGTCCCATGACCAGAAGGAGCATGGTCAGCGGGAGTACGGCCAGTCGGGCCAGTCTGGTCAGTACGGCCAGTCGCCGTACGGGCAGGCACAGTACGGACAGCAGTACGGGCAGCCCTACGGCCAGGGTCAGTACGGCCAAGGCCAGCAGGCCCAGGGTCAGTACGGACAAGGGCAGTACGGCCAGGGTCAGTACGGACAGCAGTACGGTCAGGGTCAGTACGGGCAGCAGGGCCAGTACCCGCAGGGCGAGTACGGTCAGTCGCCGTACGGCCAGCAGTACGGGCAGGGCCAGTATGGTCAGGGCCAGTACGGCCAGCAGTACGGGCAGCCCTACGGCCAGGGCCAGTACGGACAGGGTCAGTACGCACAGTCGCAGTACGGCCAGGCACAGTACGGTCAGTACGGGCAGCCGTACGGCACCTACGGCCAGCCCGATCAGTACGGTCAGTACGCCCAGCAGTACGCCCAGATGGTCGGCCAGCCGACCCCGGATCAGTTGGGCAGCTGGATCGCCCGAGTCGGTGCCGCCTTGATCGACGGTCTGATCGTCGACATCCCTCTCGTCATCGGGTACCTGATCTTCATTCCGTCCCTTCTCGGGGGCTCCCCACCTGGCACCGCCTCGCAGCTGCTCGCCTTTGTATGCTTCATCGCCGCCTTTGCCTTGGCTGTCTGGAACCAATTGATCCGGCAGGGGAAGACCGGTCAGTCCCTCGGGAAGCAGGCACTCGGGTTGCGTCTGGTACGCGAGACGGACGGCCAGCCGATCGGTTTCGGCATGTGCTTCGTCCGGGCGCTCGCGCACGTTCTGGACTCGCTGGCGTGCATGGTGGGTTACCTGTGGCCTCTGTGGGACTCCAAGCGCCAGACGTTCGCCGACAAGATCATGTCGACACTCGTGGTCAAGACCTGACGACGAGTGGGTGGCTCGCCCGGTGAGGGTGTCGTTGCATCGTTGAGCGATGCTGTGCTCGCCGCGACGGCCACGGCGTCGGGTATGCCGCCCGGTGTCCGAGTGGCACCGGGCCGCCGTTACGCTGAACCTCGTCCCCAGGGCGCCAGAGCGGACCGCCGCCTGACGCGACGGATCCGGTTGTGCCCTGCAGCCCGCGCAGGAAGGACCAGACCGCGTGAGCGTCCTCGACGACATCCTCGAAGGCGTACGTGCCGACGTAGCCGAGCGCCAGGCGAGTGTTCCGATCGAGGATCTCAAGGCACGCGTCGCTGCCATGCCGTACGCGATCGATCCGATGCCGGTCCTCCGCGACGACCGAGTGGCGATCATCGCGGAAGTGAAGCGGTCGAGCCCCAGCAAGGGTGCTCTGGCAGCGATTGCCGATCCGGCTGCGCTCGCGGCCGACTATCAGGCCGGCGGTGCAGCGGCGATCAGCGTGCTCACGGAGAGGCGTCGGTTCGGCGGCTCGCTCGAGGACCTTCGGGCGGTGCGCACGGCCGTGGACGTGCCGGTGCTCCGCAAGGATTTCATCGTCACGAGCTACCAGCTCTGGGAAGCCCGTGCTTACGGGGCCGACCTCGTGCTGCTCATCGTCGCGGCACTCGACCAGAACGCCTTGGTCTCGCTGGTCGAGCGGGCCGAGTCGATCGGGCTGTGCCCGCTCGTCGAGGTCCACACGGAAGAGGAGGTCGCGCGGGCGCTCGACGCCGGTGCGAAGATCATCGGCGTGAACGCGCGGGACCTCAAGACCCTCGAGGTGGATCGCGGGGTGTTTGCCCGCCTGGCTCCGAAGATCCCGGACGGCATCATCAAGATCGCCGAGTCCGGGATCCGAGGCCCACACGACGTCATCGAGTACGCACGTGCCGGAGCCGACGCGGTGCTCGTGGGTGAGAGCCTGGTGACCGGCAAGGATCCCCGCTCGGCGGTCGCCGACCTCGTTGCCGCGGGGGCCCATCCTGCGCTTCGGCACGACTGAGCGACCATCGTGGGATCTGACAGGAACGACCCGACACCAACGAGGGAGAACGACCCGAGATGACCGACACCTCCCTCGCCGCGGCCGAGGTTGCACAGCCGCCCACCGCCAGGATCAGCGGACCGGACGAGAGCGGCCATTGGGGCCGGTTCGGCGGCAGGTTCGTCCCGGAAGCCCTGATCGCGGCGTTGGACGAGCTCGACGTGGCGCGCCGGGAGGCGCTGGACGATCCCGCGTTCCAAGGCGAGTTCGCCCGAATGCTGCGTGAATACGCCGGCTTGCCCAGCTTGCTCTACGACGCGAAGCGGCTCTCGCAGGTCGCCGGCGCCAGGATCCTGCTCAAGCGAGAGGATCTCAACCACACGGGTGCGCACAAGATCCGAAACGTCCTCGGTCAGGCCCTGCTCACGAAGCGGATGGGCAAGCGCCGCGTGATCGCCGAGACCGGTGCCGGCCAGCACGGTGTCGCGACCGCGACGGCCGCCGCGTACCTCGACCTCGAGTGCCGCGTCTACATGGGGGAGGAAGACACCAGGCGGCAGGCGCTCAACGTCGCGAGGATGCGCATGTTGGGCGCGGAGGTGGTGCCGGTGAAGGCCGGCAGCCGCACGCTCAAGGACGCCATGAACGAGGCGCTGCGGGATTGGGTGGCCACCGTCGACCACACCCACTACCTCATCGGCTCGGTGGCCGGGCCGCATCCTTTCCCGGCGATGGTGCGTGACTTCTGTCGCGGGATCGGGGACGAGGCACGTGCGCAGACGCTCGAGCTCGTCGGGAGGCTGCCCGACGCCGTGTGTGCCTGCGTCGGTGGCGGATCCAATGCGCTGGGCATGTTCACGGCGTTCATTCCGGACGAGGGTGTGCGCCTGTACGGGTTCGAGGCAGGCGGCGACGGCCTCGAGACGGGTCGCCACGCGGCCTCGATCAGCGGCGGACGCGTGGGGGTGCTGCACGGTGCCCGTTCGTACGTCCTGCAAGACGACGATGGCCAGACCATCGAGAGCCACTCGATCTCGGCCGGCCTGGACTACCCGGGAGTCGGCCCGGAGCACTCCTGGCTGCACGAGACCGGTCGCGCCACCTACACACCGATCCCCGACGCCGAGGCCATGGAGGCCTTCAGGCTGCTGACCCGCACCGAGGGGATCATCCCGGCGATCGAGTCGGCACATGCGGTCGCCGGCGCCCTCCGAGTGGCCAAGGAGCTCGGCCCCGACGCCGTGATCTTGGTCAACCTGTCCGGCCGTGGTGACAAGGACATGGACACGGCGGCCCGGTGGTTCGGGCTGCTCGACGACCCGGGAAGCCAGCGATGAGCGTCACCCCTACGTTCGACAAGGCGCGAGGCGAGAACCGCGCCGTGTTGGTCGGCTGCCTTCCGGCGGGCTTCCCCAGCTACGAGGGCGCGATCGCCGCATTGCGGGCCATGGTGGCCGGTGGCGTCGACATGATCGAGCTGGAGCTGCCGTACTCCGATCCGACCATGGACGGGCCTGCCATCCAGGCGGCGTCCGAGCAGGCATTGCGGAACGGGACTCGTACGCAAGACGTGCTTCGTACGGTCGAGGCCATCGCGAACCTCGGCGTGTGCACGATCCTCATGACCTACTGGAACCCGATCGAGCAGTACGGCGTCGAGCGGTTCGCTCGAGACTTCGCGGCGGCCGGTGGCTCGGGCATGGTCACCCCTGACCTCATACCGGAGGAGGCAGGAGAGTGGATCGCCGCCTCCGACGCCACGGGTCTGGACCGGGTGTTCCTGGTCGCACCCTCGTCCACCGACGAGCGGATCCGGTTGACCACGCAGGCCTGCCGTGGCTTCGTCTACGCGGCGTCCGTGATGGGCGTCACCGGCACCCGGGAGCAGACCTCGGCGGCTGCACCGCGACTGGTGGCGCGCATCAGGGAGATCACGAAATCCAGCCAGGGTACGTCCGGGTCGCCGTCGGCGGAGCCGCAGACGAGCGGGCCAGGGTTGCCGGTGGGCGTCGGTCTCGGCGTGTCGAACGGCGACCAGGCCGCCGACGTCGCCTCGTATGCCGACGCGGTCATCGTGGGCTCGGCGTTCGTCAAGCGGATCCTGGCCGCGACCGACGAGAAGGCCGGACGCGCGAGCGTCGAGGAGTTGGCTCGCGACCTTGCGGCTGGGGTACGCAGACGTGGGTAGTGACACGGCGGGGGTGCAAGACGTGAGCAGTGACACAGGGACGAGCTCGGACGTGAGCCTCACCCCGGTCGGTGCGCCGCGGCGACGCCGGATCGCAGACCTCACACCGTGGGTCTCGTTGGTCGCCCGGCTGGCGCTCGGAGGTGTGCTCGCCGCCGCGGGATTGCTCAAGCTCGCGACCTCACCGACCGAGCAGGTCCGTGCCGTGCGGGCCTACCAGCTGTTACCCGTCGGGGTCGACGCGGCGGTCGGCTACACGTTGCCCTTCCTCGAGCTGGCCCTCGCCCTCGCGCTGATCCTGGGCGTCGGCGCCAGGCTGGCGGCGGTGGCCTCCGGCGTTCTTCTCCTGGCGTTCATCGTGGGAATCGCGTCGGTGTGGGCACGTGGCATCTCGATCGACTGTGGCTGCTTCGGCGGCGGTGGGCCGGTCGCGCCAGAAGAGACCAACTACCTCGGCGAGATCCTTCGTGATCTCGGCCTTGTGGTCGCGGCAGCATGGGTCGCGGTCACCGGGCCCGGACGGTTCGCCCTGCTGCCTGGCGGAAAGGAAGCGGGGGAGGAGGGCGAATGAGCAACAAGTCGGCGCGACAGGCGTTGCGAGAGGAGCGGGCACGGCAGGCGGCGCGGGCCAAGCGCCGGGAGAGGCTGGTCCTGATCGGAGTCGGCGTCGCGGTCGTGATCCTGATCATCGCGATCGCGGGCATCGTGCAGTGGCAGCGTTCGCAAGTCTCAGGCGACGCGGTCGCACCCGCTGGAGTGGCGCCGGGATACGGGAAGGCCACGCAAGGCGGTGAGAACGGGCTCGGACAGGGCATCGGGATCGGCGACCCGGACGCGCCGGTCGTGGTGGAGGTGTTCGAGGACTTCTCATGCCCGCACTGTCGCGACTTCGAAGCCCGAAGCTCCCACGTACTCCGGCAACGCGTCGCGAGCGGCGATGTGCGGGTCGTCTACTACCCGGTGACGCTGAGCCAGTTCGGCGAGCCGACGGTGCGTTCGGCGAACGCCTTCGCCTGTGCCGCCGACCAGCGCAAGGCGCGCGAGATGCACGATGCGCTCTACGCCAACTTCAGTCAGAGCTGGAGCACGGGCGAGCTGCTGGAGCTCGGTAAGACCGTCGGCCTGGACTCCGGGTCGTTCCGGTCGTGCGTACGGAACGAGACCTATGCCGAGTGGGTCGAGTCGATCGACCAGACCGCCACGGAGAAGGGGGTCATCGGCACGCCCACGATCTTCGTCAACAGCGACACGCCACTGCCTCCCGAGCAGATCAGCCCGGCGGGTCTGCAAGCCGCCATCGACCGGGCGCTCAAGCGCTAGGGCCCGGAGGCGGTAGTGTCCGTCCGGTAGAACTCGGCGTGTCGGGGGGATGCACCCTCTGTGGCGCAACTCGAGGCGAGGAGTACACCACAGCCATGTTGACCCAGGCTCTGATCCCCAGCCCGTCCCAAGGTGTCTGGCACCTCGGCCCAGTGCCGATCCGGGCGTACGCGCTGTGCATCATCGCCGGCGTCATCGTCGCCGTATGGCTCGGCAACCGACGGTGGATCGCCCGCGGCGGGCGGCCCGGAACCGTCGCCGACATCGCGGTCTGGGCGGTGCCGTTCGGGCTGGTGGGTGCGCGGGTCTACCACGTGGTGACCGACTACCAGCTCTACTTCGGCCCAGGACGGGAGCCGCTGCGCGCGTTCGCGATCTGGGAGGGCGGCCTGGGCATCTGGGGCGGCATCGCGTTCGGCGCCCTCGGGGCGTGGATCGGTTGCCGCAGACGGGGCATTCCGTTGCCCGCGATGGCTGACGCCCTCGCACCGGGCATCGTGCTCGCTCAGGCGATCGGTCGATGGGGGAACTGGTTCAACCAGGAGCTGTTCGGCAGGCCCACCTCGCTCCCGTGGGGCCTGCAGATCGACCCCGCCCATCGCCCGCCCGGGTACGAGCAGTACGAGAGCTTCCATCCGACCTTCCTGTACGAGTGTGTCTGGAATGTCGGAGTCGCGCTCCTCGTGCTGTGGGCGGACAAGCGGTTCCGATTGGGCCACGGTCGGGCGTTCGCGCTGTACGTCGCGGGCTACACCGCCGGCCGGACCTGGATCGAATACCTGCGGATCGACCCTGTGAACCACGTCGCCGGCATGCGGCTCAACGTGTGGACCTCGTTGATCGTCTTCACCGGTGCCGTGATCTACATGATCGTGTCGGCGCGGCTGCGGCCCGGGCGTGAGGAGGTCGTCGAGCCCGATGCGGCGCCTGACCAGCCTGAGGTCGCTGACGGGCCACACGACGCCGCCGAGCACCGTGAAGGGCGCCCGGAAGCCGACGAGCCGGCCGGGGAGCCTGCAGAGCCGGCCGAATCGGTCGTCGAGATGGGCGGAGCCAGGCCGCGGGCCAGTGAGCCCGTTCAGGAGGCCGATGGCTGAACCGTCCGTGGTCGCGAACTCCATCCCGGATCGGCCGCGACCAGGATCGGGGTGCTTGTTCCGGCCACGCGCGCGGCGGTGCCGAGCGCGGCCATAATGGAGCCGCGACCACCAGATCCCAGGGCACAATGAGAGGGAGCAGCTCGGCGTCGAGCTGACCCGCCCACCACATGCCACGAGGTCGGGGCCTCGGCCGTCCACGACCGACACGTCCCGACCGACACGTTCCAGCCGGATTCCGCACAGAAGCCGGCCGGGTCAATCCTGTAACCTGCATCCAATTGCCGGGGCCAGCGTCGTCCCTCGAGCACATCCGGGGTCCCGGGGACCGTTTCCCACCTGAGGTACCTCCGGAAGGGTCGCAACGCGGCGGTTCGGCACCTGCCGGGTCTTGGCTGCCGCGGGCGACCGGACTACACACGAGCGCGAGTTCGACGACGGGAGTCTCCACATGCACGGAACGCCCCCGCCGTATCTCCCCGGCCACCGACGGGAGTCATCCGAGGGCCGAGGATCTTCGCAATCCAGGACGGACGTTGCACCGGCGGATCGACGGGGTCTGTACGACCCTCGATTCGAGCACGACGCGTGCGGTGTCGCGTTCGTGGCGACGCTGAGCGGTGAGCCGAGCCGGCAGATCGTCGATTACGCCTTCACGGCGCTGCGGAACCTCAACCACCGTGGTGCGTCCGGTAGCGAGCCCGACTCCGGTGACGGCGCGGGCATCCTGATGCAGGTCCCCGACGCCTTCTTCCGCGGGGTCTGCGAGTTCCCGCTGCCCCCGCAGGGGCAGTACGCGGTGGGGATGGCGTTCCTGCCCGATGACGACGAGGCGGATGCTACCGCCGTCCGGCGGATCCACGAGGTGGCCGCAGAGGAAGGACTGGACGTCCTCGGCTGGCGCGACGTGCCCGTCGTGCCCGAGCTTCTCGGCAAGACCTCGCGAGCCGTGATGCCGCGGTTCCGCCAGCTGTTCGTCGCTGCCGCCGGCGGTGAGGCGTTGCCGGGCCTCGCTCTGGAGCGCCGGGCCTTCGCCCTGCGCAAGCGCGTGGAGCACGACACCGACGCGTACTTCCCGTCCCTGTCGTCGCGCACCGTGGTGTACAAGGGCATGCTGACCGCCGAGCAGCTCGAGCCCTTCTTCCCGGATCTGTCCGACCACCGGGTCGCGACCGCGATCGCGTTGGTGCACTCGCGGTTCAGCACCAACACGTTCCCGTCCTGGCCGCTCGCTCATCCGTACCGCTACGTCGCCCACAACGGCGAGATCAACACGATCATGGGCAACCGCAACTGGATGCGGGCCCGCGAGGCGCTGCTCGCGAGCGACCTGCTCGCGCGACCTCGGCGCCCAGGCGAGGACGACCGGGGAGATGGCGACCTGGAGCGGTTGTTCCCGATCTGCACACCGGGTGCGAGTGACTCGGCGACCTTCGACGAGGCACTCGAGCTGCTGCAGATGGGCGGTCGGTCGCTTCCGCACGCGGTGCTGATGATGATCCCCGAGGCGTGGGAGAACCACTCCGAGATGGATCCCGCGCGTCGGGCGTTCTACGAGTTCCACTCGTGCCTCATGGAGCCGTGGGACGGTCCAGCCTGCGTCGCGTTCACCGACGGGACCCAGGTCGGTGCCGTGCTCGACCGCAACGGTCTACGACCCAGCCGCTACTGGGTGACCGACGACGGACTCGTGGTGCTGGCCTCCGAGGTCGGTGTGCTCGACATCGATCCCAAGTCGGTGGTCCGCAAGGGCAGGCTGGAGCCCGGCCGGATGTTCCTGGTCGACACGGCCGAGCACCGGATCGTCGAGGACGAGGAGATCAAGGGCCGGCTCGCCTCCGAGCATCCGTACGCGGAATGGCTGCACGCTGGGCTGATCCGGCTTGACGACCTGCCGCCGCGTGAGCACGTCGTCCACACCCACGCCTCGGTCACCCGGCGGCAGCAGACGTTCGGTTACACCGAGGAGGAGCTGCGGGTCATCCTCGCGCCCATGGCGAGAAACGGTGTCGAGCCGATCGGGTCGATGGGCAACGACACCCCGGTCGCGGTGCTCTCCAGTCGTCCGCGGCTGCTCTTCGACTACTTCACCCAGCTCTTCGCCCAGGTGACGAATCCGCCCCTGGATGCGATCCGGGAGGAGCTTGTCACCTCGTTGCGGGGCACGATCGGTCCGGAAGGCAACCTGCTCCAGCCGGGTCCGGCGTCGTGCCGCCAGATCGTCCTGCCGTTCCCGGTAATCGACAACGACGAGCTGGCCAAGATCGTCCACATCAATCGTGACGGGGACCTGCCAGGGTTTGCCACCCACGTCGTGCAGGGGCTCTACAAAGTCGACGGTGGCGGCCCGGAGCTCGCCCGTCGGCTCGACGAGATCTGCGCCGAGGTGTCGCAGGCGATCGCCGACGGGGCTCGGATCATCGTCTTGTCCGACCGGCACTCCAACGCCGAGCTGGCGCCGATTCCCTCGCTGCTGCTCACCGGTGCCGTGCACCATCACCTGATCCGGCAGAAGGAGCGCACCCGAGTTGGTCTCGTCGTCGAGGCGGGCGACGTCCGTGAGGTGCACCATGTGGCCCTTCTGATCGGCTACGGCGCGGCCGCGGTGAACCCGTACCTCGCCATGGAGACCGTCGAGGACCTGGTGCGCGAGGGTGTCTTCTTGCGCGACATCAGCCCGGAGAAGGCGGTCCGCAACCTCGTCAAGGCACTCGGCAAGGGCGTGCTCAAGGTGATGAGCAAGATGGGCGTCTCCACGGTGGCGTCCTACACCGGCGCGCAGATCTTCGAGGCCATCGGGCTGAGCCAGGAGGTCATCGACGCCTACTTCACGGGCACGACCTCGCGGCTTGGTGGCGTTGGTCTCGACGTCATCGCCGACGAGGTACGCCGGCGGCACGAGCAGGCGTACCCACGCGACGGCGTGGCGCCGAAGCATCGCCGGCTCGCCATCGGCGGGGAGTACCAGTGGCGCCGTGAGGGCGAACCGCACCTGTTCGATCCCGAGACGGTGTTCCGGTTGCAGCACTCGACGCGGGCGCAGCGGTACGACATCTTCAAGCAGTACACGAAGCGCGTCGACGAGCAGTCCAAGCGTTTGATGACGCTGCGCGGGCTGTTCGCCTTGCGTACCGGTGTCCGGCCCCCAGTGCCGATCGAAGAGGTCGAGCCGGTCGAGAGCATCGTCAAGCGGTTCAGCACCGGCGCGATGTCGTACGGCTCGATCTCTGCGGAGGCGCACGAGACACTCGCCATCGCGATGAACCGGCTCGGCGCGCGCTCCAACACCGGTGAAGGCGGCGAAGACACCGACCGTCTCTACGACCCCGAGCGGCGGAGCGCCATCAAGCAGGTGGCGAGCGGACGGTTCGGCGTGACGGCGGAGTACCTCACGCAGGCGACCGACTTGCAGATCAAGATGGCGCAGGGCGCCAAGCCCGGCGAAGGCGGTCAGCTTCCGGGCAGCAAGGTCTACCCGTGGATCGCCAAGACCCGTCACTCCACGCCCGGAGTCGGGCTGATCTCGCCGCCACCGCACCACGACATCTACTCGATCGAGGATCTCGCACAGCTGATCCACGACCTGAAGAACTCCAACCCGGACGCTCGCGTGCACGTCAAGCTCGTGGCCGAGGTGGGCGTCGGGACCGTGGCGGCCGGTGTGTCGAAGGCCCATGCCGACGTCGTGCTCATCTCCGGTCACGACGGAGGGACCGGTGCCGCGCCACTGACCTCGATCAAGCACGCGGGTGCGCCATGGGAGCTCGGTCTTGCCGAGACCCAGCAGACACTGCTGCTCAACGGGCTCCGCGACCGGATCGTCGTGCAGGTCGACGGGCAGCTCAAGACCGGCCGCGACGTGATCATCGCGGCGCTGCTGGGGGCGGAGGAGTACGGCTTTGCGACGGCGCCGCTCGTCGTGTCCGGTTGCGTGATGATGCGGGTCTGCCACCTCGACACCTGCCCGGTCGGTGTGGCGACGCAGAATCCCGAGCTGCGCAAGCGGTTCACCGGTAAGCCGGAGTTCGTCGTGACGTTCTTCGAGTACGTCGCGCAGGAAGTGCGGGAGTACCTTGCCCAGCTGGGCTTCCGCAGCCTCGACGAGGCGATCGGTCATGCCGAGCTGCTCGACGTGCACGAGGCGGTCGACCACTGGAAGGCCTCCGGCCTGAACCTCACGCCGATCCTCACCGTGCCGGAGCTGCCCGCCGGTGCGGCACGGCGCTGCGTGACGACGCAGGACCATGGCCTTGAGAAGGCACTGGACAACCACCTGATCGAGCTGGCGCGGGATGCGCTGGAGAACGGCGAGCCGGTGCGTGCCCAGCTGCCGATCCGCAACGTGAACCGTACGGTCGGCACCATGCTGGGCCACGAGCTCACGAAGCGCTACGGCGGGAAGGGCCTGCCCGACGACACGATCGACCTGACCTTCGTCGGGTCGGCGGGGCAGTCGTTCGGTGCCTTCGTCCCCCGCGGGATCACCCTGCGTCTGGAGGGCGACGCCAACGACTACCTCGCCAAGGGACTGTCCGGTGGCCGGATCATCGTCCGACCCGATCGCACGTCGACCTTCGTCGCCGAGGAGAACATCATCGCGGGGAACGTCATCGCCTATGGCGCGACCAGCGGTGAGCTCTACATCCGCGGCAAGGTGGGTGAGCGGTTCTGCGTCCGAAACTCCGGCGTGACGGCGGTCGTCGAAGGTGTGGGCGACCACGGCTGCGAGTACATGACCGGCGGCACGGTCGTCGTCCTCGGCAGCACGGGCCGCAACTTCGCTGCTGGGATGTCCGGCGGTGTGGCGTACCTGCTCGACGCCAACGTCCACCGCATCAACCGGGAGATGGTGGATCTCGACCCGCTCGACGAGGAGGACGAGAAGCTTCTGGCCCGCCTGATCCGGACTCACGCCGATGAGACCGAATCGGCTGTGGCAGAAGCGCTTCTGGCCGACTGGCCTGCTGCGTTGCGGCGCTTCACCAAGGTGATGCCGCAGGACTTCAAGCGGGTGTTGCAGGCGCGTGCCCGCGCCGAGGCCGAGGGTCGCGACGTCAACGAGGCGATCATGGAGGCAGCGCATGGCTGATCCGAAGGGATTTCTCACCACGCCACGCGAGATCGCCCACCGCAGACCGGTGGGCGAACGCTTGCGCGACTGGCGGGAGGTCTACCCCGGAAAGGGGATCGGCCATGCTTTGCTGCCGATCATCACCAAGCAGGCCGGCCGCTGCATGGACTGCGGCATTCCGTTCTGCCACGAGGGCTGTCCTCTCGGCAACCTGATCCCGGAGTGGAACGACCTGGTGTGGCGCGGTGACTGGCGGGCCGCCATCGAACGACTGCATGCGACCAACAACTTCCCCGAGTTCACGGGTCGGCTGTGCCCGGCTCCGTGCGAGAGCGCCTGCGTTCTCGCGATCGACGAGAAGACGACCAGTGGTGCCGTCACCATCAAAAACGTCGAGGTCTCCATCATCGACCGGGCCTTCGACGAGGGTCTCGTCGTGCCGCAGCCACCGGAATGGCTGACCGGCCGGACCGTCGCCGTGGTGGGATCCGGCCCGGCCGGGCTGGCCACCGCACAACAGCTCACGCGCGCCGGCCACACGGTCGCGGTGTACGAACGCGCCGACAAGATCGGCGGTCTGCTGCGGTACGGCATTCCCGAGTTCAAGATGGAGAAGCGGGTCCTCGACCGGCGGCTCGACCAGATGGCGCGCGAGGGCACGATCTTCCGGCCCGGGGTGAACGTCGGGGTGAACGTGACCGGGCAGGAGCTCAAGGCGCGCTACGACGCGGTGGTGCTGGCCATCGGGTCCACGATTCCTCGCGACCTCCCGGTGCCGGGACGCGAGCTCGCCGGTATCCACCAGGCGATGGAGTACCTGCCGCAGGCGAACCGTGCCGCGCTTGGTGAGGAGGTACCCGACCAGATCAGCGCAGCCGGCAAGCACGTCGTCATCATCGGCGGTGGTGACACCGGAGCCGACTGCCTCGGCACGGCGCATCGCCAAGGGGCCGCCAGCGTGGTTCAGCTGGAGATCATGCCGCGGCCGTCCGACGAGCGCCCGCACACTCAGCCGTGGCCGACCTATCCCATGATCTTCCGGGTCTCCAGTGCCCACGAAGAGGGTGGGGAGCGCAGGTACGCCGTGTCGACGCAGGAGTTCCTCGGCGACGACGAGGGGCGGGTACGAGCGCTGCGGTTGGTGCAGGTCCGGTTCGAGAACGGCCGTTTCGAGCCCGTGCCGGGTACGGAGGAGGAGCTGCCAGCCGACCTCGTGCTTTTGGCGATGGGTTTCCTCGGACCGGAGCGCGACGGCGTGGTGGAGCAGCTTGGCGTGGAGCTCGACGAGCGCGGCAACATCAAGCGGGACGAGGCCTTTGCCACGACGGTGGACGGCGTGTTCGTCGCCGGTGACGCCGGTCGCGGCCAGTCGCTCATCGTCTGGGCGATCGCCGAGGGCCGGGCATGTGCGGCACACGTGGACGCGTGGCTGCGCGGTGGCGAGTCCGTCCTGCCGTCGCCCATCGGGCCGACCGCTCGTCCGCTCGCGGTCTGAGCGACACGGAGCGCGACGCGTCGTCAGAGTCCGTAGAGGCGACGGGCGTTGGCGTCTGAGACCATCGTGGCGATGCGTTCGGCATCGTGGACGGTCACGGCGCCGTCGGCGAGCCAGTCGTCGAGGAGACGGTCGAACGCGTGGCGGAACTGCGCCGCTCCGACGAGGTAGAGCTCGGGAAGGGCGTACGCGTCGCTGGAGTACAGCAGCTTGCCGAACGGTACGAGTTCGCAGAACTCGGCGAGCACGTGACGCACCTGCGGGCCGACGTGTGCCACCGTGAGGCCGATGTCGACGTAGACCTGCGGGAACACCGAGGCGAGCCACGCTGCCTCGCGGTGGTACGGATAGCAGTGCAGCAAGACGATCGGCGTCCCGGTCGGTTCGACCATCGCGCAGAACTGCTGCAGGAGCACGGGATTGGCATTGGCGAGCCGCAGGTCCCGGTCACCGAATCCCGTGTGCAGCTGGAGCGGCAGGCCGGTGTCGACGCCACACCAGAGGATGAACCGGAGCAAGGTGTCGTCCTCGAGGCGGGGGTGTGGACCGCTGAGCCAGCGCTGGGCCGCTGTCGCCACGTCCGCGAGCGTGGGTCGGGTGTGCGATCCGTCGAACCCACGTCGGTACGCGAGGATCGACTTGACAGCGACCGCATGGGCGGTGGCGCGGGACAGCGCGTCGCGGTAGGCGTCGGCGAAGTCTCGGTCGACGCCCGACTGCCACAGCGCCTCGGCGACCGTCTCCAGGCGTACCACCTCGTGTGCTTGCGCACCGGCGCTCTCGGCCAATTCCGACACCGAGGTGAACCCGTCACCACCGAGGCCTGTGTCGACCACGATCGCCGACACCTTGGCCGCCGCGAGCAGGCGACGTCGTACCTCGACCTCACCGAGCTCTGCTCGGCGCGCGAGATAGTCGTCCAGGCTCGCACCCGGCGGCAGGTCGAGCACCGGAGGACACCATCGCCGTAGCGCGAGACCGAGCGGCGAGTCGCCGTACGAGACGCCACGGCCGGCGGGCCGATCGGCCTCCGTGAGGTACTGCTCGAAGTTCTCCCGCTCCGTCGGCACGTCGGCAAGGACTGTGTGGCAGTGGCCGTCGACGAGCGGGAGCTCGCGCATCAGGTCGCTCAGTACACCCACCGGGTCCTCGCGGCGATCTCCTCGGCTGTGGCGTCTGCGAAGAACTCCTGCTCCGCGCGGTGCACTGCGACGAAGGCCTCCAGGAGCGGTGCGCCGAGCGCCGACGTCAGCACCTCGTCGGCATAGAGCCGATCGATGGCCTCCGGAACCGAACGGGGAAGCCGAGGCGGCTGCTCGGCCTCCGGCAGTGTGGCAGGATCCACGGTCACTTCCGGTGGCAGCCGGCGCCCGCGATCGAGTCCTGCGAGGGCGAGGGCGAGCACGCAACCCACGACGAGATATGGATTCGCGCTGCCGTCGACGCACTTGATCTCGGCGTTGGCCGCCATCGGCCCGGCACCGACGGTCCCCGTGATGAGGCGCAACGCCGCCTCACGATTTTCTCGACCCCAGCATTGGTACGGCCCGGCCCAGTGCTGTGGGACCAACCGGAGGTAGCTTGCGGGACTCGGCGCCGAGATCGCGCACAACGCCGGAAGGTGGTCGAGGATCTCGGCGAGGACCGACTCACCTTGTTCGGTGAGTCCGTAGCGTCCTGGTCCTCCGGAGAGCAGGTTGACACCGTCGGACCACAGGGACAGGTGCAGGTGCGGGCCGTTGCCGACGCCTCCGGCCGTGACGATAGGAGCGAACGACACGCGGTAGCCGTATCTGTGCGACACGGTGCGGATCGTGTGGCGTACCAGCACGGCGCGGTCGGCAGCGGTGACAGGGTCGGCAGCCGCAACGGAGAGCTCGAGCTGCCCCGGCGCGTACTCCGGATGGAACTGCTCAACCTGGATGTTCTGCATCGACAGCGCCTGCAGCACGTCTCGGATGTACTCCGAGAGCTCGCTGATCCTGGTGAGGCCGTACGCAGGTCCGAGGCATGCCGGCTCGACGTCCCCCGAGTCGGTCTCGCGTCCGACGAACCACTCGACCTCGAATGCCATGTGGGCGGTCAACCCGCGCTCCGTGGCCTTCTCGTACATCCGCCGGGCGAACGTGCGTTGGCAGGCCGGGTAGGGGTCGCCTTCCTGGGTCTCCCGGTCGACCGGCGCCCAGGCCCAGCCGGCATCACCTGCGAGCACGGTGAGCTGCTCGAGGTCGGGATAGAGACGTAGGTCGCCCACGGGGCCACCGATGTACGTGCTGGTCGTGACCGAATCGTCGAAGGTGAAGACGTCGAACACCGGCGACATGCCGACGCCCCACGTGGCTGCCTCCGCGAGCTTGGTGGTGGGTACCGCCTTGACCCGTGTGATGCCGGCATTGTCCACCCAGGTCAGGGCGACGGCGGCGACCTGGCGCAACAGAAGCTGGGATCCGATTTCCCGCGCCCGTTCGCTGCGTCGGCGGCGCATCTCGCCGCGATCAAGCTGGCCCGTCATACAGTGATCTTCCCACGGTCGAGGCCACTGCAGACACGGATCAGACAGGTATTGCTGCGGTCATTCGACGGTTTTGTTACCTGCTGGTTTCCCGCCCTGTATGGGATCCACCGCGCACTGGGCATAGAGTCGGATTCGTGCGCCGAGCCAAGATAGTTTGCACACTCGGTCCAGCAACGTCGACACCGGAGCGGATCGCGGAGCTTGTGGAGGCGGGTCTCGACGTCGCCCGTCTCAACCTGAGTCACGGCAGCCATGCCGAGCACGAGCGGATGTACCGCATGGTCCGGGAAGCCGCCGAGGCCGCCGGGCGCGGTGTAGGGATTCTGGTTGACCTGCAGGGGCCGAAGATCAGACTGGGAAAGTTCGCCGAAGGTCGGGCGAACCTCGTCTACGGTGAGCGCTTCACGATCACGACGGAGGAATGTGTCGGGGACGCCGCCCGCTGTTCGACGACGTACGAAGGGCTTCCGCGCGACGTGGGGCCGGGGGACCGCATTCTGGTCGACGACGGTCGACTGGTGCTGGAGGTCGAGTCGGTCACCGACACCGACGTGGTCACCCGGGTCGTCGTCGGCGGGCCGGTCTCGAACCACAAGGGATTGAACCTGCCCGGCGTCGGGCTCTCGGTGCCCGCCTTGTCGGAGAAGGACGTCGATGATCTGCGCTGGGCTCTGCACCTGCGTGCCGATCTCGTGGCGCTCTCCTTCGTCCGCAGCGCGCGCGACGTCGAAGACGTTCGCCGCGTGATGGCGGAGGAGAAGGTGCGCCTGCCGGTCATAGCCAAGATCGAGAAGCCTCAGGCGGTGCAGAACCTCGAAGAGGTGATCGACGCGTTCGACGGCTTCATGGTGGCCCGGGGCGATCTGGGCGTGGAGATGCCTCTGGAGGACGTGCCGCTCGTGCAGAAGCGCATCGTGGAGCTGGCCCGCCGCAACGCCAAGCCGGTGATCGTCGCGACCCAGATGCTCGAGTCGATGATCAACTCGCCGCGACCGACTCGGGCGGAAGCCTCGGACGTGGCCAATGCGGTACTAGACGGCACGGATGCCGTGATGCTGTCCGGGGAGACCAGCGTCGGTCTGCATCCGGTCGAGGCCGTCCGCACGATGGCGCGGATCATCGAGACCACCGAGGAGCACGGCCTGGAGAAGGTCGCCTGGATCCAGTGGGAGCCGCGGACCAAGGGCGGTGTGATCGCCAAGGCGGCGGCGGAGGTAGCCGAGCGGCTGGGAGCCAAGTTCCTCGTGGCGTTCACCCAGTCAGGTGACACCGCTCGCCGACTCGCCCGTTACCGGTCCCGGGTGCCATTGCTCGCGTTCACGACGGAGGAGGAGACCCGTCACGCGCTCGCGTTGACCTGGGGTGTCGAGACGTTCCTCGTGCCGAGGGTCTCCCACACGGACGAGATGGTGAAGCAGGTGGATCGGGCGCTCCTGGCGGTCGGTCGCTGCCGGCGTGGGGACAGCGTCGTGATCGTGGCCGGCAGTCCTCCGGGGATTCCGGGATCCACCAACGCGCTGCGCGTCCACCGGATCGGCGACGCGGTGACCGAGATCACGTCCGCGTACCAGTTCTGACGACGTCCTGGTTTCGCTGCGGAGTGACGAGGGGTGTCGCGTTCCGATGCTCCTCAACGCTCCGTCGTGCCCAGCGAGACGAACGTCGCGATGCACGGCGAGCCAGCAGGTATCCCGTCGAGGCGGCAACGAGGCCTGCCAGCCCTACCGTGGCGAAGCCGCCCCCTGGCCCGGACACGTCGATCGCCAGTCCGCCGATCAGGGATCCCAGCGCAAGGCCCGCGCTATGTGCCGCGGATTGCACTCCAGTCGCCTCGCCTCGGACGCTGGCTGGTGCTAGCCGGCTCACCGCGTCGGCCAGAGTGGAGAGGGTCGGCGCGGTGAGAAGCCCAGCTCCGACTGCAGCAAGGCACAACCAGCGCCAGTCGTGGGCAAGTCCCGCGGGAATCGTCACGAGCCCGAGCAAGCCGAGCAGCAGCCAGCTGGGCATGGGCCGGGGTAGTGTGCCATAGATCAGCCCGCCGGCAACGGACGCCACGCCGAACACCGCGATGACCACGGCTGCCCAGGACACCTGACCGGCGGCCTCGAGCGTGGCGACGATGGCGAGGTCGACGCCAGCGAGGAGCGTCGTGGTGCCGAGCACCATCGTCAGCACGGCAGTCATGCCGATGCCCAGCCACGTCCGCCGCGGCGGCCGCTGGTGGGCGCTCGCATCCACCTCGCCGTCGGCCCGCAGCGGGGGGTTGAGCAAAAGGAGTCCGACGCCGCCAGCCACGATCGCGGCGCCGACACCCCAGGCCACGGCATGCGGGGACGTCTGCGCCGCGCACAGGACCACGACGGACGGGCCCAGGAGGTACGACAGCTCGCCCTGAACCGCGTCCAGGGAGAACGCCGCCTGGCGCTGGTTCGCGGTCGTCAAGGCGGCGATTCCCAGCTTGTTCACCAGCTGGACCGGCACCATCAGCACACCCGCGAGGAACGCGGCGCCGAGCAGGAGGGCGTACGGCAAAACCGGAATGCTCAGCCAGAACACACCCTGCATCGCGACGGTCGCGAGCACGACGGCACGCAGGCCGTGTCGGTCGATCATGCGTCCGAGCACGGGCCCACCGAGCGCCAACCCGGCGGTCAGGGCCGCCGTGACGCCGCCCGCCGCCGCGTAGCTCAGGTCCAGGCCGAGAACGACGTACATGGTGAGCGCCATCACGTCAGCCGCGATCGCGAGACGGGCGACGAGCGAGACACCCAGCAGCGAGGGCATCCCAGGTACGGCGAGAACCTGTCGGTACGTGGTCACCCGCGCGACGCTAGATCAGGAAGCAGTGTCATAGGAAGAGGCAAATTCGTTGGCCCTGCCATAATTGATCCTTATGGCACGAGATCTCGAGATCGCGTTGCTCCGCTCGTTCGTCACGGCGGTCCGGGCGGGGAGCATCAGCCGCGCCGCAAGCACGCTCGGACAGACCCAGCCCGCGCTCAGCCAGCAGTTGCGCAAGCTGGAGAGTGCGGTCGGTCGCCCGCTGCTCCACCGGTCGCCATCGGGCGTCTCGCCGACACGCGCGGGTGAGGAGCTCCTGCCGTACGCCGAACGCATCCTGTCGCTCTCCACACAGGCGCTCACCGAGGCCGGCCGTGCGCTCACCGGCCACTGCGGGGTCGGGTTGCTCGAAGACCTGGTCGCGGCGCGGCTTCCGCAGGCACTCGCCGATCTCGCCCAGCTGCACCCCGACGCCACGCTCGAAGTGCTCACGTTCTCCAGCGCTGCCATGCGGGAGGCGTACGACGCAGGCCGCATCCAGCTCGTGCTCGACGAGGTGCCCTACCTTCCCGGCCAGCCACGCTGGACGGTACGCCGGCCCCTGGTGTGGGCGGTCGGCCCCGGCGTGGACGCGTCCGCCGATCCGCTGCCGGTCGTGCTGTTCTCGAGCCCGTGCACGTTTCGTACCGCGCTGCTCCAAACCCTGCAGCAGGCCGATCGGCGCTGGCGGGTGGCGTTCGAGAGCAACAGCCTGATCGGAGTGCTCGCTGCGGTCCGGGCCGGACTCGGAGTTGCCGCACTCATGCCTGCCAACGTGGAGCCGACCATGGTGTGCCATGACCCAGGTGGCTTACCCGCCCTGCCGGACGTCGAGCTTGGGCTGGTCCGGCACCCGCGGACTGCGGGTGATCCGCTGATCGATGCCGTCGAGACCGTGCTCCGCCGAATGATCTGAGGCTGTGGGGCCATGCCGGTAGCGCCAGGATGCCCGGGTCGTACCGAAATGGATGCGGCCCCGCCTCCTCGGCGTGGGCGCGGACCGCGTTTCCGTTCAGCCGGCGGGCACCGCGGGCCAGGTCCACGTGTGGCCACCTGGTCGCGGGCGACGACGCTCCGAGCGAAGGAAAGGGTCTACGCACGAACTCCCGCCGGATTTCGCCGGCGTATTTTCGAGCATGATCACGCGTTCGTGATGTCATACCGAACCATGCCGAGGAAATAGGCGTTGCGGTTCGCACAAGACGTGATCGTTGGTCCGTCGACCTGCCCGACTGCCGTGCGCGACACACGCGGCGTCTCGTCGCCCTCGCTCGGATCCCGCAGGCCGTCGAAAGACGACGGCCATGAGTCGCCGATGAGGCGTGGGCGGGCGACGGTTGCCCTTCTGCAGAAGAAGGTTCGTGAACCACGTGGTGTCCGGGATGAGCGTCGCATCGACGAGTGACGGTTCGCCATCAAGGGCTCGTCACGGAATTCGACGAATGGATGATCGGCTCGGAATGAAAAGACGAGCCGGGGGAATCTGGAATTCGAGCTGTGTGCCGGGTGTGGGATTCGAACCCACACGTCCTTGCGGACAATGCGTTTTGAGCGCATCGCGTATGCCAATTTCGCCAACCCGGCATAACCCTTTGGCAGTTTACCGGATGCTACCGACAACCGCGACGGTGGGCTGATCAGGGTACCCTTACTACACCGCAGCATGCATGCCTGGGCAGGAGGATTGTGTGGTGAGCAACCCGACGGACCAGCAACCGCGCCGGGTGGTCCTAGCCGAGGACGAGGCCCTGATCCGGCTCGACCTCGCCGAGATGCTGGGCGAGGAAGGATACGACGTCGTGGGGCAGGCAGCCGACGGGGAGAAGGCGCTGGCCCTTGTCCGTGAGCTGCGCCCTGATCTTGCGATCCTCGATGTCAAGATGCCCAAGCTCGACGGGATCACGGTTGCGGAGCGGATCGGTGACGAGAAGATCTGCCCGGTGATCATCCTGACCGCGTTCAGCCAGCGCGACCTGGTGAGCCGTGCGAGTGCCGCTGGGGCGATGGCCTACTTGGTCAAGCCGTTCACGAAGGCCGACCTGGTGCCTGCCATCGAGATCGCGGTCTCGCGGTTCGCCGAGCGGGAGCAGCTGGAGCGGGAGGTGGCCGGCCTGGCCGACCGTCTGGAGACCCGAAAGCTCGTCGAGCGGGCAAAGGGCATGCTGCAGCAGAAGTTCAACCTGAGCGAGCCCGAGGCCTTCCGTTGGATCCAGAAGACGGCCATGGACAAGCGGGTCCCCATGCGTCGGGTCGCCCAGTTGGTCATCGACGAGAGTGACAGCGTGCTTGCGGAGAGTGCTCGGCGTACCGGTAGCGATACATCGGCAGGCTGATTTTCCGCATTTCACCTGGCTTCGAGTTACGAGACGGTAAGAGCATCGCCAGGCCCGTTCACCCATCCCCAGCCATACAGTTAGTCTCTGCTCACTCGGAAAATCGGGTACGGCGCGAGGGCGCCGGTGAGCTGGCGTGATCGGGAGGAGTCGTGGGTACGGCCCCCGACGTGGAGGATGGGCACGAGCAGAGCACAGTTCGGGCCGCTGCCGTCTCCCTTCACGCCACATCTGCGGTGGACGTTCCTGCTGTGAACGATCGGCGGCCCAGGCAGTGTCCATGAGACGGACTTGTCTCGGGCTCGCGGTTCACTGTAGGTTCCGGCACCGGCAGCCGACAGGCGAGCGACGTGCCTGTCGTACACCATGACCTGTGGGTGTTATGGAGGAACTCGTGGACAAGGCACGACTGGTGCGAATTGTTGCGCTGGCGGCGCTGGTCTCACTCGGCGTCGCTTCCTGTGCGCAGCAAGGCAACCAGGCCACAAGAAACGACAACGGCACCGACTCTGGCAATGACACCGTGGTAGTGGAGCCCGATCCCGCGCCCGAGGTGCCGGCCGACGCAGCCCTGCCGGCTGGCGACGGGAAGGCTCAATGTGCCAAGGGGACGTCGATCGCCTACATCGGCACGATCGCCGGGGCTGCCGCGGCCTTGGGGCAGAACATCCTGTGGGGTGTGCGCCTTGCAGTGAAGGAGCACAACGAGGCCAACCCGGGCTGCCAGGTCACGCTCAAGGAGTTCGACTCCGAGGGAAGCCCTGACAAGGCGCCGGCAGTCGTCACACAGGCGATCAACGACCCGTCCATCCTGGGTGTCGTCGGTCTTCCGTTCTCGGGTGAGTCGAAGGCCGTGGGCAAGGCATTCCACGACGCAGGCCTCGCGCAGATCACCCCGGCGGCAACCAACCCCAACCTGTCGAAGAACGGCTGGAAGACCTTCTTCCGCGGCCTAGGAAACGACTCGGACCAGGCACCGGCGGTCGCCTCGTTCATCTCCGACACCCTGAAGGCCGAGTCCGTCTGCGTGGTGCGCGACGACTCCGAGTACGGCATCGGCCTCGCCGAGCTGACCACCGAGGCGCTGGGAGACAAGGTCGTCTGCGAGCCTGAGATCAAGACCGGACAGAAGGAGTTCTCCGCCGTCGTCGGGGAGATCACCTCTGCCGACCCAGATGCCGTGTTCTTCTCCGGCTACTACCCCGAGGGCGCGCCGTTCGCCCAGCAGCTTCGTGACGCGGGTTACGAAGGCGCGTTGGTCGCACCTGACGGAGTACGCGACGCCGAGTACGTCAAGAACGCCGGTGAGGCTGCCGAAGGCACCTACCTGAGCTGCCCGTGCCTGCCGTCGGCCGGATTCGAGGAGTTCAGCAAGGCATACCAGGAGCTCTCCGACCGGGAGCCGTCGACGTACTCGCCTGAGGGCTACGACGCGACGACGATCCTGTTGAAGGCGATCGACGCCGGCAACGACGACCGTGCGTCCGTCCTCGAGTTCGTCCGCAACTACGACGGTCAGGGTCTCACCAAGCACTTCAAGTGGGACGCCAACGGGGAGTTGGAAGAGACGCCCGTGTGGATGTACATCGTCAAGAACGGCGAGATCGTCCACCTCAAGGACATGGGTTCTGGTACCTGAGAAGCGATTCAGGCTGGGGCACGGTCACCGGTGAGGGGGCCGTGCCCCAGCCGGGTCAAAAGCCGGACTCGATCGGATGGACCTTCCGTTGCTCCTCAACTTCGTCGCCACAGTGATTCAGGCGAGCGGTGGCTCGATCGACTTCAATACGCAGCTACTCGCCGAACGGTTCTGGGCGAACACCATTGACGGGCTTGCATACGGCAGCATCTACGCCCTGGTCGCCATCGGGTACACGCTCGTCTACGGTGTTCTCAAGCTGATCAACTTCGCACATTCCGAGGTCTTCATCGTCGGCGCCTTCGGCGCGTACGCGACGTTCGTCATGCTGGGGTACCAACCCGGCGTCACGCTCGAGACCGGGCTGGGCCCGTTGATCGCGAACCTCACGCTGGCGGGCCTCGTGGCGATGCTGTGCTCTGCCGCGACGGCATTCCTGCTCGAGCGTGTGGCCTATCGTCCGCTGCGCCGGCGAAACGCACCCCGGCTGGTCTTCTTGATCACCGCCATCGGCGCGTCCTTCGCCATCCAGCAGTTCTTCCTGATCTGGCGCGGTGGGAACCCTGAGCCGTCCATCCGGTTGTTGCGGCCGGAGGCCGTGTTCGAGTTCGAGAACGCCAGGATCACCCAGATCCAGATCATCGTCTTCGTCGCCGCGATCGTGTTGCTTCTCGTCGCCGACACGTTCGTCAATCGCACGAGACTCGGCCGCGGACTCCGCGCTGTGGCGCAGGATCCCGACACCGCCGCACTCATGGGGGTGAACCAGGAACGGGTCATCATGCTCACGTTCGCGCTCGGCGGGTTGCTCGCCGGTGCCGCGGCGCTCTTCTACATCATGCAGATCCCTCAAGGAGTGCTCTACAACGGCGGCTTCATCCTGGGGATCAAGGCGTTCACGGCCGCGGTCCTCGGAGGGATCGGAAACCTTCGCGGCGCCGTCCTCGGCGGGCTGCTGCTCGGTGTCGTCGAGAACTACGGCCAGACGCTCTTCGGGGGCGAGTGGCGTGACGTGGTGGCCTTCGTCGTGCTCATCGCCGTCCTCATGGTGCGACCGACCGGAATTCTCGGCGAGTCGCTCGGAAAGGCGCGCGTATGACGGCTCAGCCAACGTCCAATGCAAACGTGCCGTTCGGCCAGCGGCTGCGCGACTGGTGGAACTCGCGGAGTCGGTTCGAGCAGTGGGCGTGCATCATCCCGGTCGTCGTTTTCGTCTATCTCCTGCCGTACCTCAACTTCTTCCCACTCTCGACCGAGCCGTGGACCGACTACGAGCTGGCGCTGTTCAACGCAGCGCGGCTTGGGCTGATCGCGCTCGGCCTCAACGTTGTCCTGGGTCAGGCCGGACTCCTCGACCTGGGGTATGTCGGGTTCTTCGCGATCGGGGCCTACGTCGCCGCGATCATGACAAGCCCGGACTCCTTCCTCGACAACCCCGACTACTCGTGGTTCGTCGTCGTGCCGGTCGCGATGGTCATCACGATGATCTCGGGGATCGTCATCGGGACGCCGACACTGCGGTTACGCGGTGACTATCTCGCGATCGTGACCCTCGGTTTCGGCGAGATGGTGCGACTGCTGGCCGACAACATCGACCCCCTGCGTGGAAACCGCGGTTTCCAGGAAGTCGGACGACCACCGGGGACGTACGCCGACGGCTCACCGATCTTCACCCAGACCGACGGCAAACCGTGGTACTGGCTCACCATCACGTGCATCATCGTGGTCCTCGTGCTGGTCGGAAACCTCGAGCGGAGCCGCGTCGGCCGGGCCTGGGTCGCGATCCGGGAAGACGAGGACGCGGCCGAGCTCATGGGGGTCCCCACGTTCAGGTTCAAGGTCTGGGCGTTCGTCATCGGCGCCGCGGTCGGCGGTCTGTCCGGGGTGCTGTACGCCGGCCAGATCGGGTTCGTCAACAACCAGCGGTTCGACGTCGTGACGTCGATTCTCTTCGTGGCTGCGGTCGTCCTCGGCGGGTCCGGGAACAAGCTCGGCGTGCTGTTGGGTGCCCTGGTGATCTCCTACGTGCCTGACCGGCTGCAGCTCGCACCCGAGTATCGATTCCTGTTCTTCGGTCTCGCGCTCATGGTGCTCATGGTCTTCCGCCCGCAGGGCCTGCTCGGCGCACGCCAGCGGCTTTTGGCGCGAGGTCGTCAGGCATACGTGCGGCTTGTGGGACGTCCCGAACAGGTCGGTACCGAGAGCGCTCTCACCGACTCGGGGAGTGGGGTGGGCTCATGACGGGTCAGCCGGAGGAGGCGGAGGTGACGCAGCCGAGCTCCGCAGGCAACGTGAGTGACGGGCTGTCCGTCGAAGCTCGGCAGATGAGCGCATCGCAGCGGGCAGAGCACCTCGCCGAGGTCGCCGAGATCGTCGCACCGCACCGCGACATCGATGTGGGGATGGGCGACACCCTCATGGAGCTGCGCGATGTCACGTTGCGTTTCGGTGGCCTGGTGGCGCTCGATTCGGTCTCCTTTCAGGTGAAGCGCGGTGAGATCCTCGGGCTGATCGGCCCGAACGGTGCCGGCAAGACCACCTGCTTCAACGTCATGACCGGCGTCTACCGTCCGACGTCCGGCGAGGTGCTTCTCGAAGGTCGACGGCTCGGCCGGACGAAGCGGTACCAGATCACCCGTCGCGGCGTGGCGCGGACCTTCCAGAACATTCGGCTGTTCGAAGGCATGACCGCGCTGGAGAACGTCATGGTCGGCACCGACGCACGACACCGGACGAGCGTCGTCGGAGCCCTGTGCCGGCTGCCGCGGCACTGGCGTGAGGAACGCGAGGGCGTCGAGCGCGCCATGGCGCTCCTCGAGTTCGTCGGCATCGCCGACCGGGCGGCGGACAGAGCGCGGAACCTGCCATACGGCTACCAGCGACGGTTGGAGATTGCTCGGGCGCTCGCGACCGAGCCGAAGCTCCTCTGCCTCGACGAGCCGGCAGCCGGGTTCAACCCGGCTGAGAAGGACGAGCTCATGGAGCTCATCCGGAAGATTCGTGACGACGGGTACACGGTCCTCTTGATCGAACATGACATGCGGGTCGTGATGAACGTGACCGACCGGATCGTCGTCCTGGAGTTCGGCAAGAAGATTGCCGAGGGCACACCCTCCCAGGTACGCAACGATCCGGCCGTCATCTCGGCTTACCTGGGAGCGGTCGACGATGCCACTGCTTGAGGTCGAGGCCATCTCGGTGCACTACGGTCGCATCGAGGCGCTACGCGACGTCTCGTTGACCGTCGAGGAAGGCGAGGTCGTGACTCTCATCGGCGCCAACGGCGCCGGGAAGACCACGACCATGAAGGCGATATCCGGCCTGCTCCGGCTTTCCCGAGGGAAGATCCGGTTTGCCGGCGAAGACATCAGCCGGCTTCGCCCTGACCTGCGAGTCAAGCGGGGGATCTGTCAGGCACCCGAGGGTCGCGGCATCTTCCCGGGAATGACCGTGTGGGAGAACCTCGAGATGGGGTGCTACACGCGGCGGGACAAGGCCGCCATCGCCGAGGACTTCGAACGGGTCTACGGCCTCTTTCCGCTCCTCAAGGACCGAGCCGCTCAGCCGAGCGGCACCTTGTCCGGTGGGGAGCAGCAGATGCTGGCCATCGGTCGTGCCTTGATGGCAAGGCCACGCCTGCTCCTGCTCGACGAACCGTCCATGGGTCTCGCGCCGCAGCTCATCCAACAGATCTTCACGATCATCACCGAGATCAACCAGCAGGGCACCACGATCCTGCTCGTGGAGCAGAACGCCCACCAGGCGTTGCGCCGTGCGCACCGCGGATACGTTCTCGAGACCGGCGTCGTGACCCGGACGGGAACCGGGGAGGAGCTGCTGAGCGACGAAGCGGTCAAGGAAGCCTACCTCGGTATGACCTGATCGACGCTTCGCGTCAGGCTGGCGAACACCGCCTGGTCGCCCGCGAGATTCGGGACACTAGGACCATGCAGCGCCGAACCAAGCGTCTGGTTCTTCGCGACTTCGTCGCATCGGACCGTGAATCGGTCCGGCGCTGGCGTTCCGACCCCGAGGTCATGCGGTATCTCGACCAACCGCGGGGCTCCGACCCCGACTCCTGGTTCGACACTGTGCTCCGCCACTCGGCGTACCATCCGCGGACGACGTACGACGCCGCCATCGTGCTGCGGAAGACCGGCGACGTCATCGGGTGGATCGGCATGGGACGGACCATCGACCCCGGTGCTGGTGACCTGGTGGTCGGCTACGCACTTGGGCGACAGTGGTGGGGCCACGGGTACATGACCGAGGCGCTTGTCGCGATGTTGGAGTTCGGTTTCACGCAGCTCGGCGCGCGGGCGATCTCGGCGCAGTACTACGTGGCGAATCCGGCGTCTGCCCGAGTCATGCAGAAGGCCGGCATGCGGCCTGCCGGCCGGGCGGTGTCGGCCAACCCCGCGCTCGGTGAGAGCGAGCGGTACATCGCCATCCGGGACGAGTGGCGCAAGCCGCGACGTCGATGGCTTGGCCTGTTCAGTGTCCTGCTGGCGCTCGGGTTACTCCCCGCAGCCGCGGGATAGCCGACGACCACCCCGGGCGGCCGGCGTCGAGACCGGCTCACGGCGTCGTCCCCGGAAGACCGAGTGCCGTCACGAGGCCTGTGAGGGCGGGCGCGAAGATCAGCGCAGGCAAGAGGTCGCCGACGGGGAGCTGCTTGATGCGCAGCAGCCGAAGCCCCACGCCGACAAGCACCAGTCCGCCAGTCGCGGTGAGCGCCGAGACCTGAGCCAGGCTCAGGAACTCGCCAGCCAGTGCGCCAAGGCCTGTGAGCGACCCCTGGATGACGAGAACCGACAGGGCACATGCGGCGACACCCCATCCGAACGAGGCGGCGAAAGCGATCGCGGCGAAACCGTCGAGCACCGCCTTGAGCGCGAGTTGCTCGAACCCATTGCCGAGTCCGTCGGAGAGCGAGCCGAGCACCGTCAGCGGTCCGACACAGAAGACCAGGGACGCCGTGACGAACCCCTCGACGAACCGCCTGCGTTCTGCCGAGGCTGCGCTCGCCGCCAAGCGCCGCTGCAACGCGTGGCCGAGATCTTCCAGGCGAGTCTCGAAACGCAGCAGTGATCCCGCCACGCCACCGAGGACGAGGGCCGCCAGGACGATCAGCATGGGTGCGCTGGAGCCGACGGCCTGAACCAGCTCCCGGTCTCGCACGGCGAACGCCGAGAAGGCGGCGATCAGCAGGGTCATCAGGCCGAGCGCATCGGTGACGACATCTCGGGTACGCGCCGGCAGCCGGTGACCGACCAGGACGCCGATGCCCGATCCGACGAGCACGGTGACGACGTTGAGCAGGGTCCCGAATCCACGAAACACGTCGCGACACTAACCCGGATCCACGAAATATGTCGTGACCGTCCCGCCCCGAAAACCCTTTAGTCCCACGGTGTGGGTACCGGCTACCCTTAGCGGTACAGGCGACGACCCGGCCATCACCGGCGAGCCTCCGGAAGAACGGGATCCAGCCGGTGTCCATCGGCACCCCGGGCAGGATCCTCAGTAGAACCGGACGGGTCCGGCCCGTCACAGCCGGCCAACGAGTGGGCCAGCTACCCTTCGCGGGTTCGACGGCGAGGAGGCTGGTCAAGCGAGGTGGTACCGCGGATGCCGCCCAGGTCATGGGCAGCGTTCGTCCTCGCCATGAGCTACAGCAGACCCCCGAAGAACTCCGGGGCCTTATGTCGTAGGCGAGGACGACGGAGACGATGAGATACCCCCGGCACCGCGATGGCGCAACGACCTCTGCGTCGCAGGACGCGACGAAAGCCTTGCCGGCGAGTCCGGCATTTCCTGACCTGGAACGAGACGTCCTGGCTTATTGGGAAACCGACAAGACGTTCCAAGCCAGCATCGACCAGCGCGAGGCCGGACCCGATGGCGCCAACGAGTTTGTGTTCTACGACGGTCCGCCATTCGCCAACGGTCTGCCGCACTACGGCCACCTGATCACGGGCTTCGTCAAGGACGTCGTGCCGCGTTACCAGACCATGCGCGGGCGCCGGGTCGAGCGTCGGTTCGGCTGGGACTGCCACGGCCTGCCCGCCGAGGTGGAGGCAGAACGCGAGCTCGGCATCTCCAGCAAGCGACAGATCGTCGAGTTGGGCGTCAAGAAGTTCAACGAGGTCTGTCGTCGCTCCGTGCTGCGCTACACCTCCGAGTGGGAGGGGTACGTCAACCGCCAAGCCCGCTGGGTCGACTTCGGCAACGACTACAAGACCCTCGACCTTTCCTACATGGAAAGCGTCATGTGGGCGTTCAAGGCGCTCTACGACAAGGGCCTGATCTACGAGGGGTTCCGGGTCCTCGCCTACTGCTGGCGCTGCGAGACGCCGCTGTCCAACGCCGAGACGCGCATGGACGACGCGTACCGTGAGCGGCAGGATCCCGCCATCACGGTCGCCTTCGAGCTCGAGACCGGTGAGCGCCTCCTGGTGTGGACGACGACGCCCTGGACGCTTCCGTCGAACCTCGCGCTCGCGGTTGGTCCCGACATCGAGTACGCCCTGCTCGAGTCCGACGGTGTGCGGTATGTGCTCGCCGAGGCGCGTGTGCCGGCGTACGAAGCAGAACTCGCAGACGCGCGACGGGTCGGCACCGTCCGCGGCTCGGAGCTCGTCGGGCGCCGCTACAGACCGCTCTTCGACTTCCTCGCCGACACGCCGAACGCGTTCCAGGTGTTGGGTGCGCACTTCGTCTCGACCGAGGAGGGCACGGGCGTCGTCCACCTGGCGCCCGCGTACGGCGAGGAGGACCAGGCGGCGTGCGACCTCGCCGACATCCCCACGGTGGTGACCGTCGACGACCACACGAGGTTCACGTCGGTCGTGCCCGACTACGAAGGCCTGCAGGTCTTCGAGGCCAACCCTGTGATCATCCGTGACCTCGAGCAGCGAGGTCTGGTCCTGCGGCGCGAGACCTACACCCACAGCTATCCGCACTGTTGGCGGTGTGACACTCCGCTGGTCTACAAGGCGGTCTCGAGCTGGTTCCTGGAGGTCACCAAGCTCAAGGCGCGCATGCTCGAGCTCAACCAGGAGATCACCTGGGTGCCCGAGCACGTCAAGGACGGCTCCTTCGGCATGTGGCTCGCCAACGCGCGTGACTGGTCGATCAGCCGGAACCGCTTCTGGGGTTCGCCGATCCCGGTCTGGAAGTCCGACGACCCGAGGTATCCGCGAGTCGACGTCTACGGCTCGCTCGACGAGCTCGAGCGGGACTTCGGCGTACGACCGCGAGACCTGCACCGCCCGTTCATCGACGAGCTGACCCGACCGAACCCCGACGACCCCACCGGGCGCTCGACGATGCGGCGGGTGCCCGAGGTGCTGGACTGCTGGTTCGAGTCGGGTTCGATGCCGTTCGCCCAGGTGCACTATCCGTTCGAGAACGCCGACTGGTTCGAGCACCACTACCCGGGCGACTTCATCGTCGAGTACATTGGCCAGACCCGCGCGTGGTTCTACACCCTCCACGTGCTGGCGACCGCGCTCTTCGACCGGCCTGCCTTCCGCACGGCGGTGACGCACGGGATCCTCCTGGGCGACGACAACCGCAAGATGAGCAAGAGCCGGCGCAACTATCCCGACGTCACAAAGATGTTCGACCGCTACGGCTCGGATGCCGTGCGGTGGTCGTTGATGGCCTCGCCACTCGTGCGCGGTGGTGAGGGACCGGCTTCCGAGGCGGCGATCCGGGATGCCGTCCGACAGGCGCTCAACCCGCTGTGGAACGCGTACTACTTCTTCGCGTTGTACGCCAACGCCGAAGGGGCGACGGCCACCTGGCGCACCGACTCCACCCACGTGCTCGACCGCTACGTCCTGGCGAAGCTGCGCGAGGCCGTCGAGGCGGTGACCCGAGCGTTCGACGGCTACGACATCGCCGGTGCGTGCAGCGAGGTGCGCGGCTTCCTCGACGTGCTGACCAACTGGTACATCCGGCGGTCCCGCGAGCGCTTCTGGTCCGGTGAGCAGGATGCGTTCGACACCCTCTACACCGTCCTCGAGGTGCTGTGCCGCACGTCGGCGCCGTTGCTGCCGCTCGTCACCGAGGAGGTGTGGCGCGGGCTCACCGGCGAGCGCTCGGTCCACCTCACCGACTGGCCGGACGTCAGCAAGCTCCCCACTGACTCGGGGCTGGTCGCCGCGATGGATGCCGTGCGTGGCGTCTGCTCGGCAGCCCTGGCGTTGCGGAAGGCGAAAGGGCTCCGGGTCCGGCTGCCGCTCCCCTCGTTGACCGTCGCCATGCCGGACGCAGAAGAGCTCCAGCCGTTCGCCGACCTCATCCGCTCCGAGGTCAACGTCAAGCAGGTCGTCCTCGCCTCCGACGTCGCGACGTTCTGCGAGCGCGTGCTGACACCGGTGCCGCGGGTGCTCGGACCCAGACTGGGCGCGGACACGCAACGCGTGATCCGGGCGATCAAGGCTGGCGACTGGTCGCTCACTGACGCCGGTGTCGTCGCCGGCGGTGTGGAGCTTCGGGAGGGGGAGTACGACCTGCGTCTCGTTCCCTCGGATCCGGAGTCCTCGGCGCCGCTGCCCGGGGACGTGGGTGTCGTCGTGCTCGATACCGCAGTCACCCCGGAGCTGGCGGCGGAGGGTGTCGCTCGTGACCTCATCCGGGTTGTGCAGCAGGCACGTCGAGCGGCCGACCTGGACGTCACCGACCGGATCCGGTTGGTGGTCGACGCTCGTGACCCGTCCGTACGACAGGCTGTCGAGGCCCACCGTGACCTGGTGGCCCGGGAGACGCTCGCGACCGATCTCGCCTTCGGCGACGTTTCCGAAGATGTCCCGGTGACCGAGCTGGCCGATGGCCACGCTGTGCGGGTGTCCGTCACCCCCATGGGCCCGAGATGACCAGGCGCGGCGGGTGTCTGCCACCCATGGCAGGGGCCCGCACATGCTGAAGCTAGGAGTCACCCGTCGCGTGATCATGGCGTCGGGGAGGCGGCGCACCGGCCACGGTGCTTTCGAGGACGGCACGGGTCGCGTCGTTCGTCGCGGCGCCTGGCCGTCGTCGCCGTGCCTCGACCTCGCCGGTGGGCGTGGGGCCGTTGTCGGCGCGCCGGACTAGAGTCGCCTGCGTGGCGACAGACAAGACGCGGACCACTGATCGGCAGAGGACGAGCCAGACGAGGCGTGACGCCCCGGTGACAGCGCCCGGAGAGGATGCAAGCGCGGTACCCCGGCTGCTCCTGCTCGACGGGCATTCGCTTGCCTACCGGGCGTGGTTTGCCCTGCCACCGGAGAACTTCTCGACGGCGACCGGGCAGACCACCAACGCCGTCTACGGCTTCACGTCCATGCTGATCAACATGATCCGCGACGAGCAGCCCACCCACATCGCCGTCGCGTTCGACGTGGGACGCAAGACCTTCCGGGCCGAGGCGTATGCCGAATACAAGGCGAACCGGCAGAAGACGCCCGACGAGTTCCGCAGCCAGCTCTCCCTGATTCGCGACGTACTCGACGCACTGCGGATTCCCTACCTCGAGGCAGAGGGCTACGAAGCCGACGACGTGATCGCGACGCTGGGGCTGCGCGCTGTCGAGCAGGGCTACGAGGTGCTGGTCTGCTCGGGCGACCGGGACACCTTCCAGCTCGTGTCGGACCGCCTCACGGTGATCTATCCCACTCGCGGTGTCTCCGAGGTGGCACGCATCACGCCCGAGGAGGTCGTCCGGCGCTATTCGATCCCGCCGGAGCGCTATCCGGATCTTGCGGCGCTGGTGGGTGAGTCGAGCGACAACCTTCCCGGGATCCCCGGCGTCGGTCCGAAGACAGCCGCGAAGTGGCTCAACCAGTACGGCTCGCTCGACGAGCTCGTCGTCCACGCGGACGAGATCAAGGGCAAGGCCGGCGAGGCACTGCGCGCCCATCTCGCCCAGGTCCTGCAAAATCGCCAGATCAACGGCTTGGTCACCGACGTCCCGCTGCCCTTGCAGCCGGTCGATCTCGCCATGCAGCCGTGGGATCGGGACGCCGTCCACCAGGTGTTCGACGCCCTGGAGTTCCGGGTGCTGCGAGACCGGCTGTTCCAGACCCTCTCCGCCCCCGAGCCCGAGGCCGACGAGGGCTTCACCGTGGCGGGGGAGAAGCTGCAGCCGGGCGAGCTCACCGCCTGGCTCGACCAGCATGCCAAGGACGACGTACGCACCGGCCTTCATGTGCAGGGCAGTTGGGGGCGTGGCACGGGAGACGTCGCGGGCATCGCGCTCGCTTCGTCCGACGGAGCAGCCGCGTGGATCGACCCGGCGGAGTTGTCGCCCGAAGACGACAAGGCGCTCGCCGAATGGCTCGCCGACCCACAGCACGAGAAGGCACTGCACGACGCCAAGGGACCGATGCTCGCCCTGGCAGCGCGGGGGTGGGAGCTTCGCGGAGTCACGAGCGACACGGCGCTGTCGGCGTACCTCCTACGCCCCGACCAGCGTTCGTACGACCTCGCCGACCTCTCCCTTCGCTACCTGCGGCGAGAGCTTCGGTCGGAGGAAACCGACTCGGGTCAGCTCAGCCTCGACGGGGTCGCGGCCGAAGGCGGCGTCGCCCACACGGCGATGATCGCCGCCCGCGCCGTGATCGACCTCGCCGCCGCACTCGACCGCGAGCTCGAGCAGCGTGGTGGCGCACGTTTGTTGCGGGAGGTCGAGCTGCCTCTCGTCAACGTGCTGGCTCGGATCGAGCAGGTCGGCATCTGCGTCGACGTCGAGTACCTCTCGAATCTCGAGGCGCACTTCGCCGCGCAGGTCAAGCAGGCCGCCGACGAGGCCTACCGGGTCATCGGTGAGGAGATCAACCTCGGCTCACCGAAGCAGCTGCAGGTCGTGCTCTTCGACAAGCTCGGGATGCCCAAGACCAAGCGGACGAAGACCGGCTACACGACTGACGCCGAGGCGCTGCAACAGCTCTATGCCCAGACCGAGCATCCGTTCCTCGCGCATCTTCTGGCCCACCGTGACGCGGCGAAACTACGCTCGACGGTCGAAGGACTGCTCAAGTCGGTCGCCGCCGACGGGCGCATCCACACGACGTTCAACCAGACGATCGCAGCGACCGGGCGCCTTTCCTCCACCGACCCCAACCTGCAGAACATCCCGATCCGCACCGAAGAGGGCCGCCGGATCCGGGAGGCGTTCATCGTGGGTCCGGGCTACGAGTCGCTCCTCACCGCCGACTACAGCCAGATCGAGATGCGGATCATGGCCCACCTGTCGGCGGACCAGGGCCTGATCGAGGCGTTCCACTCCGGCGAGGACTTCCATGCGGCCACCGCGTCGCGCGTGTTCGGCGTGCCACCAGCGCAGGTCACCGGTGAGATGCGGGCCAAGATCAAGGCGATGAACTACGGCCTTGCGTACGGGTTGTCGGCGTACGGACTGTCCATGCAGCTGGGGATCGACGTCTCCGAGGCACGCGAGCTGATGGACGAGTACTTCGAGCGGTTCGGCGGGGTGCGTGACTACCTGCGTGGTGTGGTGGCCGAGGCCCGCAAGTCTGGCTACACCGAGACGATCCTGGGTCGACGGCGTTACCTGCCCGACCTCACGAGCGACAACCGCCAGCGGCGCGAGATGGCCGAACGCATGGCGCTCAACGCGCCGATCCAGGGATCGGCGGCCGACATCATCAAGGTGGCGATGCTCGGCGTCGACCGGGCACTTCGGGAGGGCAACCTGCGCTCGCGCATGCTCCTGCAGGTGCACGACGAGCTCGTGCTCGAGGTGGCGCCCGGAGAGCGTGCTCAGGTCGAGGAGATCCTGCGCCGCGAGATGGGCGGAGCCGCCGAGCTCACCGTGCCGCTCGAGGTCTCGGTCGGCATCGGACGCACCTGGCACGAGGCCGGCCACTAGGCACGTCGGGCTACGCCAGGCGTCCGGGGCTTGCTGCAGCTCAGGATCAGCGTCCCGGGAATGAGCCGGCCGCGGAGCGGACTCCAGGCCTCCCACGCCCGCTCGTGCCCTTCCGGCCACTCTGGTTCGACGAGATCGCGCAGGACGAAACCTGCACCGATGACCGCGCGTATCCAGTCGCTCAGCGTGCGGTGATGCTCCACGTAGCTCGGTTCGCCCGACTCGTCGGTTTCGAGGTAAGGCGCCCGGTCGAAGTACGACTGCCGCACCACGAGACCGTCCGGTCCCGGGTCGTCCGGGAAAGCCCATCGGATCGGATGTCGGACGCTGAACACCCAGCGGCCACCAGGACGTAGCACACGGGCCACCTCGTGCATGACGCGTTCGGCGTCGGCGACGAACGGCAGGGCTCCGTAGGCGGAGAACGCGACGTCGAAGCACGCGTCCGGGAACGGGAGCTCGGTCGCATCAGCGCACACGACGGGCACTGCGTGCCCGGTCGCGTCGTCCAGCCTGCGGGAGTGCTGCAGTTGGCGGTACGAAAGGTCGAGCCCGACTGCGACTGCGCCTTGCGTACGTAGCCACCGTGAGCATTGCGCGGCTCCGCACCCGACCTCCAAGACCTGCCGCCCCTCGACCTCGCCGAGGAGCCGAGCCGACGCTTCATCCAAGCCCTCCGGGCCCCAGATGAAGCCCGTGTCACGAAGGAACTCCCCGTGCTCGCGTTGGTAGTCGTCGGCATGGGAGTCCCACCAGCGGCGGCTCGCCTGCCGACTCGGATCCGCCGAGGCGTGGGCTCGGGTCGGCTCGGCCACGGTTCAGCTCCTCGCACGGTCGGGTCCCAGGTCGAAGCCTAGGATGCTGGAGCATGAGCGCTTTGCCAGCCGGAGGCCGAACCGCCGACGCGTTCCTTCCCGCGGACGATCTCTGCGCGTTCATCGACGCCTCGCCGTCGCCGTTCCACGCGTGCGCCGAGGTCGCCGACCAGCTCGAGGCGGCGGGTTTCGCCCAACTGCGCGAGACCGACCGGTGGCCACGAGAGCCCGGCCGCTTCTACGTGCACCGCGGTGGGTCGCTGATCGCCTGGAGTACGGAAGCGGCGCGTGGTCCGAGCACGCCGTTTCGGATCGTGGGGGCGCACACCGACAGTCCCAACCTCCGGATCAAGCCACACCCTGACGTGAGCTCCGCGGGCTGGCAGCTGCTGGCAGTCGAGCCGTACGGCGGCGCGCTGCTCAACTCCTGGCTCGATCGCGACCTGGGCATCTCCGGCCGGGTGAGTGTGCGCACCGAGGAGGGGGTGCAGGAGCGCCTGCTCAAGGTGGACCGGCCCATCCTGCGGGTGCCGCAACTTGCCATTCACCTCGATCGCGAGATCCGCGAGACCGGGGTTCGGCTCAATCCGCAGCAGCACCTGTTCCCCGTGTGGGGCGTGGGTACGTCGCCCGGGGACTGTGCGGCGTTCATCGCCGAGGAGCTCAAGGTGGAGCCGGGCGACATCCTCGGGTGGGAGCTGATGACGCACGACCTCGCTCCAAGCCGCCGGATCGGGCGAGATGGGGATCTCGTGAGCGCGCCGCGGCTGGACAATCTCGCGTCGACGTACGCGGGGCTCCAGGCCTTGCTGCAGGCGGTCGGATCGGGATCGCCGGATGGCGTCGTACCCGTCCTCGTCCTGTTCGACCACGAGGAGGTGGGCAGCGTCTCCGAGCGGGGAGCCGCCTCGACTCTGTTGCCCAGCGTGTTGGAGCGGGTCGTCCTCGCCGCTGGAGGAGACCGGGAGGATCTGCTGCGTGCCTTGGCGGGTTCGGTGTGTGCGTCGGCTGACATGGCACACGCCACGCATCCGAACTATCCGGAGCGCCATGAGCCACACCACCTGATCCAGATCAACGGCGGCCCGGTACTCAAGATCAACGTCAACCTGCGGTATGCCACGGACTCCCGCGGTGCAGCCGCCTTCGCCAGCGCGTGCGGGCAGGCGGGTGTCCCGCTGCAGCGGTTCGTCAACCGGGCCGACCTGCCGTGCGGCTCGACGGTCGGACCCATCACGGCTGCCGGCGTCGGCGTCACGACCGTGGACGTGGGTGCCCCCACGCTCGCCATGCACTCGGCTCGCGAGCTGTGCGGCGCGGCAGATCCGAGCATGTACATCGCCGCCCTGGCGGCGTTCCTCGCGCCCGAGACGCCGACGCCGGGAAGGTGACGAAGTGCGCGTGGCGGCGGGACGAGAGCACGCGGACGAGACACTCGTCGATGCCCGGGAGCTGCTCGGCGCCGACGCGCGTCCCCTGGCCGGCGGGTACAGCGGAGAGACGTTCCTCGTGGGTGCGGCGGGGGAGCAGGCGGTGCTCCGCCTCTACGTCCGCGACCCGACGCGGGCGGAGATCGACGCGGCACTGCTGCGGCTGGTGCGCGGGTTGGTGCCGGTGCCGCGGGTACTCGACATGCGAACCCAGGCGCAGGCGTCCGACACACCTGCGTACCTGTTGCTGGAACGCCTGCCGGGTGTGCGGCTCGATCTCTGGTTGGCCGACGCCGATCCCGACCGCCGGCGACGTGCCGGTGTCGAGGTCGGTCGTGTGCTCGCCAGGCTGGCCGGCGTGCCATTCCTGCGCCCGGGCCGCTTCGTCGACGGGCAGCTTCGAATCGAGCCGTGGCCGCCCGGGTTCGCCGATCTCGAGTCGTGCGTCGACGCGCACCGCCAGCGCGGCGGGCTCGCCGTCTGGTCAGACGACGAGATCATGAGACTGCGGGAGGTCGCGCGGACGGCTCAAGACCTCCTCGACTCCGCCGGTGCACAGGGCCTCGCGCCCCCTCGGCTGGTCCACAGCGACTTCAACCCCAAGAACCTGCTGGTCGAGCCCGGCTCGGGCACGATCACCGGCGTCGTCGACTGGGAGTTCGCCCACAGCGGGTCGTCGTACGAAGACCTCGGCAATCTGCTGCGCTTCGAGACCGACGAGCCGTTCGCCTCCGCCGTCGTACGAACGTTCGCCGACCTCGCGCCGTCCGTTTCGCCCCGGTTCGTCGAACTTGGGCGAGCGGTGGATCTCTTCGCATTGATCGAGCTCGCCGCCAGGACGGACGAGAACCCGGTGGTGGACCGGGCCCGGCAGCTGCTGCGTGAGATCGTGCGGACCGGCGACCTCTCCGCGGGCCGGCCGGCATGGGCGTGACGGCAGGTCCGGGAGGCTGGCAGATGGCGGACACGGCGGAACCTGGGGCCTGGTTCGTACGTTGATCCTCATCCGTTACCTGGGGTTGCGTTGACCCTGATCAGAGCGGGCCCGTATCCTGACTTGAGCGCTGTGGGCCTGCGCGACCTCGGACGGAGCAGGCTCGCGCTCTTATCTGTCGAAATCATCCGGTTCCGGCGCCAGGCGCGGCGAAGGACTCTCTCGGCAGTTTGATCAAAGGGTCCACGCGCATAGGAAGACGACACACACGCCATATCGGAGCCATCAACCAGATGACGAGCAGCATCGAGGCCCCGCTGAACGACGCAGCAACGGCCCAGAAGCAGACGCCGCAGGTCGCGGTGAACGACGTGGGGTCGCAGGAGGCCTTCCTCGCCGCAATCGACGAGACAATCAAATACTTCAATGACGGTGACATCGTCGAAGGAACCGTCGTCAAGGTCGACCGGGACGAGGTCCTGCTCGACATCGGGTACAAGACCGAAGGCGTGATCCCCGCCCGAGAGTTGTCGATCAAGCACGACGTCGACCCCCACGATGTCGTCAAGGTCGGCGACCGGGTCGAGGCCCTGGTCCTGCAGAAGGAGGACAAGGAAGGGCGCCTGATCCTGTCCAAGAAGCGCGCGCAGTACGAACGCGCCTGGGGCAAGATCGAGCAGACCAAGGAAGAGGATGGCGTCGTCACTGGGACCGTCATCGAGGTCGTCAAGGGCGGGTTGATCCTCGACATCGGTCTACGCGGCTTCCTGCCCGCGTCCCTTGTCGAGATGCGCCGGGTCCGGGACCTGCAGCCGTACGTCGGCCGTGAGCTCGAGGCCAAGATCATCGAGCTGGACAAGAACCGCAACAACGTCGTGCTGTCGCGCCGCGCGTGGTTGGAGCAGACCCAGTCCGAGGTTCGCCAGAACTTCCTGCACCAGCTGCAGAAGGGCCAGATCCGCCGCGGGGTGGTCTCGAGCATCGTCAACTTCGGCGCGTTCGTCGACCTCGGCGGTGTCGACGGGCTGGTGCACGTGTCCGAGCTGTCCTGGAAGCACATCGACCACCCGAGCGAGGTTGTCGAGGTGGGCCAGGAGGTCACCGTCGAGGTGCTCGACGTCGACCTGGACCGGGAGCGCGTGTCGCTGTCGCTGAAGTCGACGCAGGAAGACCCGTGGCAGCAGTTCGCACGGATGCACCAGATCGGCCAGATTGTGCCGGGCAAGGTCACGAAGCTCGTACCGTTCGGTGCCTTCGTCCGCGTCGACGACGGCATCGAAGGTCTCGTGCACATCTCCGAGCTCGCGGAGCGGCACGTCGAGATCCCCGAGCAGGTGGTCCAGGTCGGTCGCGAGGTCATGGTCAAGATCATCGACATCGACCTGGAGCGGCGCCGGATCTCGCTGTCGCTCAAGCAGGCCAACGAGGGTGCCGAGACGATCGGCGAGCACTTCGACCCGACGCTCTACGGCATGGCCGCAGAATACGACGAGGAAGGCAACTACAAGTACCCCGAGGGCTTCGACCCGGAGACCGGCGAGTGGCTGCCGGGGTACGAAGAGCAGCGTGACGCGTGGGAGCGCCAGTACGCCGAGGCCCACCAGCGCTGGGAGGCCCACAAGCGGCAGGTCGAGGCGGCGAAGCAGGCCGAGCTGGCTGCCGTCGGCGCGGCGGACGACAGTGCTACCGGGTCGGCATCGGCGGATTCCGGGAAACCAGCCGAGGGGACTCTCGCCTCCGACGAGGCGCTGGCCGCGCTGCGGGAGAAGCTCACCGGTCAGAGCTGATCAGATCACGACCGCACGTCTGCATGACCGTGTGGTCTCGTGACGCGCACGTCGCGTTCTCGAGGCCACACGGTCATCTGCTGCTTGGGCAGCTCGAGCTCGCTCAGCGGTTCCGGGGCATCCGACTGCCCCACGCGAAGATCGCGTTGACCAGGACGATGGCCACCCAGATCAGCACGATGGCCTCGATTCCTGCTGTGCTGCTGGCAGCGATCGCGGTCAGGGGAACGGAGAGGGCGAGCGACACGATCGCGAGGGCCAGCCGGTGGCCCGCGGTGTCGGCGTGCGCCTTGGCCTGAACCTTGGCGATCTGATCCGAATCCTCGATCCGTCGTGCGACATGATCGGCGACCCGGCGCTCGATGGCTTTGTCGATCCGATCCACGAACGAATCGACGATCGCGGGCTCGTACTCGCTGCCAAGCTCGCGACGCGTCTGCAGGGCCGCCTCGGCCTCGTCGCGGGGTATCTCCCGTTCGGACATGGAGTCGTTATACACGGTGCATGTTCCCGAACGCGATCCCCTGAACGGTTATCGCGACAATCATCCGGTCTGCTCAAAACGCCCACCTGCGTAGGAATCGTGCCGTGTTGTCGGGGCGGAAAGGCCTTGCCGAAGGGGGCCTGTTGGTTTCGCCCCTGTCGAGATGACCGCTTGTCGGCAACACTGGAGACGTGCACGAGCTCGGATGGCAACCCGCGGGCGTCGGCATATTCGTACCAGGCCGGCGTGACGACGCCCTCGTGGCCGAGGTGCGCGACATCGTCTCGCGGCTCGACGGGTTGCAGGATCCGGTGGTCAGGCGATGCTCGCCGATGACCTCCCTGGCCCTGCTCGACGCCGACCCGATCGAGGTGGTGGTCGACGGCTCGGCCTTCGAACGTCCCTACACCGACGAGAAGGTGGCCTACGAGCTGGGTGACCGGCTCCGCGACCTCCTTCTCGCACTCGCCGTGGCGCTGCGCCCGCTGTACGCGTCGATCGTCCTCGAAGCGCCGTTCCTTTCACCGAAGGATCTGCTCGTGACGCCCGAACCCGATCTGTTCCTCGACGCGTGGTTCGACATCTCGCGACTGAATGTCGGAATCGCCCAGGCCTATGCCGGGGCACACGTCGAGCAGGTCGGGGGCGGCCTCTACGTGTCGACGCGGGCTCCGTTCAACCCGGAGCGATTCGACGAGCCGCTCTCCAGCAGTCTGGAACGTGCTCGGCGCGCCATGGCCCAGGTGGTGGCGCACGGCTGAGTGGCCGGTCACGCCGCGCGGGCTCGTGGCGTCGGGTCTCGGGGCGTCAGCGCGCTCGGTCTGGTGTCCGATAGTGTCCGCGGCATGCTGCGGGTAGGTCTCACCGGGGGAATCGGGTCGGGCAAGAGCGAGGTCGCGCGACGCCTGGCCGCGTTGGGGGCGGTCGTGATCGACGCCGACCAGCTCGCCCGTGAAGTCGTGCAGATCGGTTCCGACGGCCTGGCCGAGGTCGTCGCGGAGTTCGGTACGGATGTGCTGCAGGCCGACGGCTCGCTCGATCGGGCTGCGCTGGGCCGGATCGTGTTCTCCGACGAGGACGCGAGACGCCGACTGGAGAAGATCATCCATCCTCGGGTGCGAACCCGGGCTGCCGAGATCGAGTCCGCCGTCGCCCAGCAGGCCGCAAAGACCGGCGACCATCCCGTCGTGGTCCACGTGATCCCGTTGCTGGTCGAGACCGGGCAGGCCGGACGGTTCGACGTCGTGATCGTCGTCGACACGCCTGAGGACGTGCAGATCGAACGGCTGCGGCGGACCCGTGGCATGAGCGAGGAGGAGGCACGGGCGCGAATCGACGCCCAGGCCAGCCGTGAGGAGCGGCTGCGAGCCGCGGACATCGTCCTTGACAACTCCGGTGAGCTACCTGCGCTCGACACACAGGTCGAGCAGGCGTGGCAACGGTTGACGACGCTCGCGGCCGAGGACCGCGACCGCCCACGGCAGACCTGACGACGAACCAGCGGCAGCGCAGGGCGGGAGCGGCGCCACCGCTCGCCGGTCGGGGTCTCGCGTCCTGCCGGCGGAGTTTGTCGGTGAGGCGGGCTACGGTGGCATCATGCGTCCGGTCAACGACATCATTCGCAAGGTCGCACCGTTCAAGGTCGTCTCCGACTTCGCACCGTCGGGCGACCAGCCCGAGGCAATCGAGGAGATCGCGCGCCGGATCGAGGCGGGCGAGAAGGATGTCGTCCTGCTGGGTGCCACCGGTACCGGTAAGACGGCGACGATCGCCTGGGTGGTCGAGAAGTTGCAGCGTCCAACGCTCGTGATCGAGCCCAACAAGACGCTCGCGGCACAGTTCGCGAATGAGCTGCGGCAGTTCTTTCCGCAGAACGCGGTCGAGTACTTCGTTTCGTACTATGACTACTATCAGCCGGAAGCCTACATTCCGCAGTCGGACACCTACATCGAGAAGGACTCCTCGATCAACGAGGAGGTCGAACGGCTCCGGCACTCTGCGACGAACTCCCTGCTGACCAGACGTGACACGATCGTCGTCGCCACGGTCTCGTGCATCTACGGCTTGGGCTCTGCCGAGGAATACCTGGAGCGGATGGTCCGACTGCGGGTCGGCGAGGAGATCGAGCGCGACCGGCTGCTGCGCCGGCTCGTCGAGATGCAGTACGCACGTAACGACACCTCGGGTGCTCGGGGCACGTTCCGGGTGCGCGGCGACACGCTCGAGGTCTTCCCCATGTACCAAGAGATGGCCGTGCGCGTGGAGTTCTTCGGCGACGAGATCGAGCGGCTGTCCACGCTGCACCCGGTGACCGGTGAGATCCTCTCCGAGGACGAGGAGGCCTTCATCCTGCCGGCCTCGCACTACGTCGCAGGTCCGGAACGCATGGCGCGAGCCATCCGCGACATCGAGGCCGAGCTGGCCGAGCGGCTGCAGGAGCTGGAACGTCAGGGCAAGCTGCTCGAGGCCCAGCGGCTGCGGATGCGCACGACGTACGACATCGAGATGATGCAGCAGATCGGGTTCTGCTCCGGCATCGAGAACTACTCGCGCCACATCGACGGCCGGGCACCGGGCTCGCCGCCCAACTGCCTGCTCGACTACTTCCCCGAAGACTTCCTCCTCGTCATCGACGAGTCGCACGTGACGGTCCCGCAGATCGGAGGCATGTACGAAGGGGACATGTCGCGGAAGCGCACGCTGGTCGAGCACGGGTTCCGCTTGCCTTCGGCGCTGGACAACCGGCCCCTGCGGTGGGAGGAGTTCCTCGAACGCATCGGCCAGACGATCTACCTCTCCGCGACACCGGGACCGTACGAGCTCGCGAAGTCGCGCGGGGTCGTCGAGCAGATCATCCGCCCGACCGGTCTCGTCGATCCGGAGGTGATCGTCAAGGGGACGAAGGGTCAGATCGACGACCTGATCCACGAGATCCGGTTGCGGGAGGCGAAGTCCGAGCGGGTCCTTGTCACCACCCTGACCAAGAAGATGGCCGAGGACCTCACCGACTATCTGCTGGAGCAGGGGATCCGGGTGCGTTACCTGCACAGTGAGGTCGACACGCTCCGCCGGGTCGAGCTGCTGCGCGAGCTGCGCATGGGTGAGTTCGACGTCCTCGTCGGAATCAACCTGCTCCGCGAGGGCCTCGACCTTCCGGAGGTGTCGCTCGTGGCGATCCTCGACGCCGACAAGGAAGGGTTTCTGCGGTCAGAGACGAGCCTGATCCAGACCATCGGGCGGGCGGCGCGTAACGTGTCCGGTCAGGTGATCATGTACGCCGACACGATCACGCCCTCGATGCAGAGCGCCATCGACGAGACCAACCGGCGTCGCGCGAAGCAGATCGCCTACAACAAGGCGAACGGCATCGATCCCGCACCGCTGCGGAAGAAGATCGCCGACATCACCGACATGCTGGCCCGCGAAGACGCCGACACGCAGAAGCTGCTCGGTGGCGGTGGCAGGCAACAGACCCGGGGCAAGGCTCCGGTGCCGGAGCTGGCAAGTCGCGGCGATGTCGGGCGCCACGCCAAGGACCTCGCGGCGATGCCGGCAGCAGATCTCGCCGATCTGATCCAGCAGCTCAACGACCAGATGCGGGAAGCTGCGGAGCAGCTGCAGTTCGAGCTCGCGGCCCGGTTGCGTGACGAGATCGCCGAGCTGAAGCGGGAGCTGCGCGGCATGCGCGAAGCCGGCGTCGCCAAGTAGGGCAGTGGGAGGCTGACGACGGTCCCGACGCTCCCGGGACGGCGGTTCCTGTAAAAGCCGGCCGGTGACGGTCGAGGCCGGGCACGGAGCCGATCATGTCGGCAAGATGGAACTGCCATGACGTCTGTGCTTCCGGTTGCCGGATACCTCGGCGGTCTTCAGGAGGATGCCGCCGCCTCCCCACTTCCGGACGGACGATGGCTCGTCGGCTCGGCGATCGGGGATGGAATCGCCTACACGGTGACACCGGGAACCCTCGACCCGGCGTGGTTTCTCACCGCCGACTTCCTGCTCGATGGGGTCGAGCTCGCCGTCTTCCGCCTTGCCTTCCACACGAGACCGCGAGGCTCGGCGACCGAGAAGGACAGGGGACCGCAGGAGGTAGAGCGAGCGCAGACAGGGGAGGCACGGTCGGAACGGACGTGGATCGTGAGTTTCGGGCTGCTCAACCAGTGTTCGGCACGGTTGCGCCTGCCCTTGTCGGCGTCCGACCAGAGCCGGTGGTACCTCGGCAGGGAGGGCGGCCTCCTGAAGCCGCTGAGTTGGGGCGACCCGATCGACCTGGCCGACGTGGACCGGATCGAGCTGACCGTCTATCGAAAGGGCCCGTGTCCTGTGCGGTGGTGCATGACACCGCTCACCGTTTCCCACGTCGAGCCGGCGCGGCTCGCCCGACCGCTTCTGCCGGACGGACCACTGCTGGACGAGCTCGGCCAGTCGAGACAACGCACGTGGGCGACCAAGGCCCGGAGTGTGGTCGAGGTGAGCCGGAGCCTGCGCCAGCAGGCGGCGTCCGCGGCCGACGCGACGTGGCCGGAGGGCTTTTCCCGCTGGGGCGGGTGGGAGGCTCGTGACCTGGGCGGCAGTGGCTTCTTCCGCACCACGCATGACGGGCGCAGGTGGTGGCTCGTCGACCCCGATGGTCATCCGTTCTGGTCGAGTGGACCCAACTGCGTCCAGCCGATCGTGGACTCCGCTTGCCGGACGTTGGAGAGCGCCCTCGAGTGGGTTCCTCGGCCGGACGGTCCGTACGCGGACGCGATCTGGCCCGACGAGGACGTCGGTGAAGGTTCCGGCTCCGATGCCGAAGGCGGCCGGCGAGCCTCCCAGAGTTCTCGACGCAGGCGCCGGATGGTCGTCAACTACCTCGCCGCGAACCTCATCCGCGCATTCGGGCCTGCTCACTGGAAGGACACGTGGGCGGTGCTGGCGCGCTCGGTGTTACGCCGAGCCGGATTCAACACGGTGGCGAACTGGTCGGACTGGGAGATGGCCCGGGACGCTGGCTTTCCGTACGTGCGGCCGCTGCATCCGGAATTTCGCCGGACGCCGTGCGTCTACCGCGACTTCCCGGACGTCTTCCATCCGGAGTTCGTCACCGAGGCTGCGCAGTTCGCCGAGCAGCTGCGCGTGACGGCGCAGGACCCGGCGATGGTCGGCTACTTCCTCATGAACGAGCCGACGTGGGGCTTCGCCGCTGAGCTTCCGGCCGCCGGCATGGTGCGGACGGCGACGGATTCGTACACAAGGCGAGAGCTCGTCCGTTGGCTCACGGACAAGTACGGCGACGACGCGACGCTAGCCGCCGCCTGGGGATGCAAGGTCAGCTTGACGGCGCTACGCGATATCCCGCTCACGGCGCAGCTCACACCGGCCGCGGAGGCCGACCTCGCAGAGTTCTCCACGTCGATGGTCACCACGCTCTTCGACACGTTGAGCGAGGCCTGCCGAACGGTGGATCCGCACCACCTCAACCTCGGGGCGCGGTACTACACCGTGCCGCCGGATTGGGCGCTGCCCGGCATGACGTCGTTCGACGTGTTCAGCATCAACTGCTATCGCGAGCGTGTGCCGGCGGCCGAGCTGGCGGCGGTGAGCGACCGGCTCGGGCGTCCGGTCATCATCGGGGAGTGGCACTTCGGCGCGCTCGACGCGGGACTACCGGCCAGCGGCATCGGTCACGTACCGGACCAGCATGCACGAGGTCAGGCGTTTCGCGTCTACCTGGAAGACGCCGCAGCACAGCCATGGTGTGTGGGCGCCCACTACTTCACCCTGTACGACCAGTCAGCGCTCGGCAGGTTCGACGGCGAGAACTACAACATCGGGTTCGTCGACGTGTGCCATCGCGCCTACGAACCGCTCATGGCTGCGGCGCGGGCGAGCCACAGTCGGCTCTACCAGGTGGCGAGTGGCCACGAGGCACCGTTCGACGAGAGGCCGGAATACCTGCCCAGGCTGTTCTTGTGATGGTCAGGTGGATGAGCACTTGCGGAGGGACTTCGCGGGATACCAGTTGACGGCGCCTGTGGCGTCCAAGCTCGCCCTGCCGTACCACCCGTCGGTCTCACGTACCCACCAGTCCAGATGCGCAGGCCACCACCGCCCGTCGACGAGTACGAGGACCGGTGTCGCCGGGTCGACCCGGCGCGAGATCACGCCAGAAGGCGGGGATGCAGTGGCAGGCTGGTTGGAGGGTGCCTCCCGCCTGCCCGGGTTCGGGTGAGGAGCGGTTGCTCGGCGGTTGTCGACCTTCTTCTCGCTGGGGGTCGCCCGTTGGCTCGGAGCCGGCTGCGGGCGGGACGGCGTACGGTGGGCGGCGTTCATCGTGGCGGCGAGCTGCGTGGCTTCGGACTCGCTGAGATCCTGCCTGCTGTGCCACCCGTTGACCGCGGCGTCCCACACGCCGTAGCCGCGGCCGGTCTTGCGGACCGCGAACCGATCGATCATCTCCCGTCCTCCGATCGAACCTTGGGCAGGGGCTGATCGAATTTACGTTCGAATAATACCTGGACGGGATGGAGATCTTGTCAGTCTGGGTGGGTTGTACGCCGGGCAGGCGAGATCGACGAGCGGACGTGCAGCCCGCATGTCGTCGAGGAGGGACGCCGAGGCGGCGCGGCCGTCACCGACGGTCGTACTTGTCGGGAATGACCAGGCTGAGGACGAAGCTCACGATCGAGACGATCAACGCACCGAAGAATCCTGGCCAGAATCCGTCGATGGCGAACTTCAGGCCGAGCTCACTGGCGAGGAACCCTGCCAACAAGAACAGCAGAGCGTTGACGACGAGCGCGATGAGCCCCAGCGTGAGGATGTAGAAACCGCAACCGATCACCTTGACGATCGGTTTCACCACGGCGTTGACCAGTCCGAAGATCGCAGCCACTCCGAGGAGTGTGCCGACCTTGCCGGCCGTCGAGCTGGCACTGAGCGTGATTCCTGGTACCAGCAGCGTGGCGACGAACAGTGCGAAGGCGTTGACGATGAGTCGTACGACGATGCTGGGCACGCCGGTGATCCTTCCATGCTGGCGCGAGCATCGGTAGGGGTGCAGCCCTAGACTTATGCGGTTACTCCAAATTTCTCGCGCTGCATGGCGCGGTTCGGCCGCCAACCGGGGACGCTGCCTTGACGAATCTGGAGCAGACGATGCCAGGTCGGTCTGGACGTCAGCCGACCGAATCACCGCAGACCATGCCGCCAGCCGACGACACAGAGAGATCCTCTCATCACGCTGTGGTTGCGACACCAGCCGCGATCGAGCGGGCAGAAATCGAAGCCGAGCAGGCGTACGTCGACAAGGTGTACGACCAGCTGGCACGAATGGCCGACCGTGCCGCCGAGGTCGGACGCGACGGTCACCAGCGAGGCATGCTCGGCTACACCGGTGAGCTGAAGGAAGACGACCTGCGCAGCCTCTTCGAGCGTGACGTCATGGTCGACCACGCGGCCCGCAGGCTCGCGGTGATCGATGCGCAGCGGGAAGGGCTCGTCTTCGGACGGCTGGATCAGCGTGGTGGCGAGGTCCGCTACATCGGCCGGATCGGGGTACGCGACGACGACTTGGAACCACTCGTCATCGACTGGCGGGCACCAGCGGCCGCGGTCTTCTACCAGGCCACGGCCGCGGATCCGAAAGGTGTGGTGCGCCGCAGGGTCTTGCGATGCCGCGGCCAGAAGGTCGTCTCGATCGAAGACGATCTTCTCGATGCGGAGGCTGCGCCTCCCGACTTGCCGGTCGTGGGTGAGGGAGCCTTGCTCGCGGCACTCACCACTGCGCGCGGCCACCAGATGCGCGACATCGTGGCGACCATCCAGCGGGAGCAGGACGAGATCATCCGGTCACCGTCGAACGGCGTGACGCTCATCAGCGGTGGGCCGGGGACCGGCAAGACCGTCGTGGCCCTGCACCGTGCGGCGTACCTGCTCTACACGGAACGCCGGCGCATGGCGGCAGGAGGGGTGCTCGTCGTGGGTCCGACGCCGGTGTTCATGAACTACATCGAGCGGGTGCTTCCCTCGCTCGGCGAGCACGAGGCGACGCTTCGTTCGTTGGGCGAGGTCGTGGACGGTGTCGTCGCCACCAGGACCGACCCGTTCGACGTCGCGGTGGTCAAGGGCTCGCTGCGCATGCAGACGCTGCTCGCCCGCGCCGTACGGGCACCCATGCCGGGCGAGCCGGACAAGCTCCGCCTCTGGGCGGCGGGTCGGGTTCTCCGCCTGGATGCCGACGAGCTCGCGCGAATCCGTCGTGCCGTGCTCCGCCATGGCGCTGTCCGCCGTAACCGAGCACGTGGCGATGCCGTGCGCGCACTGCTTGCAGTCTTGTGGCAGAAGGAGTTCGGCGAGGACGGTGACGAGCGGAGCCGGGCGGCGTGGTTCGCGGAGGTAGCCGAGCAGGAAGCGTTCGTCCGGTTCGTCGACGCCTGGTGGCCAGTGCTGACACCGGCACAGGTGCTGCGTCAGCTCGCCGATCCCGAGTTCCTCGCGCAGGTGGGCTACGGTCTGCTCAGTCGTGACGAGATCGAGCTGCTGGCACGCTCGTGGGCTGGGCTGCGTGCGGTACCGGCCCACGGTGACCGGCGGGATTCGTACGACCCCACCGTCGACCCGCTCGAGGTGCCGTCACGTGAGCTCTATACCGTCGAGGACATCCCGCTGCTCGACGAGCTTCATGCACTGCTCGGCGAGCCCAGGCTCGGCCGGTCGCTGCAGGACGCGGACGACGAGGACGACGATCCGTTCGACCTCGTTCCAGGGCTCGGCCCGGACGGTCGCCACGAACCCAACGGCGACGTCCGGTACGCCTGGCCCAGCCAGTACCACGGATACGCGCACGTCCTCGTCGACGAGGCGCAGGACCTCTCGCCCATGCAGTGGCGGATGCTGGGGCGTCGTGGTCGCAAGGCAAGCTGGACCATCGTGGGTGACCCGGCACAGAGCTGGTGGCCGGATGTCGCAGAGGCCGAGGCGGCGCGCGATGCGGCGGTCGTGGGGCGGAGCGCGCGTGACGGGGAGCGAGCTGCCGGTGGTCAGCGGGCGGCGAGATCCCAGGTCCGACACTTCCGACTCACCACCAACTACCGGAACTCGCGTGAGATCTTCGAGGTCGCCGCGCAAGTGATCCGGGCACGAGGGCCTGCGACCGAGCTGGAGCTGCCGCGTGCGGTCCGAACCACCGGCCATCCTCCCGAGCACGTCGTCGTGGCCGCTGCGGAGATACCAGCCGTCGTGCGCAGCCATGTGCACTCGCTGCTGCACTCGGTCGGCGGCACGGTGGGCGTCATCGTGCCGGAGAGCGCCGAGGCAGAGGCCGCGGCCTGGCTGGTCGACCTGGGCGAAGACCACCAGGAGATGGAGCGGGTCAGGGTGACGAGCGCGCGACGCAGCAAAGGGCTCGAGTTCGACGCCGTCGTGCTCGTCGAGCCGCACGCCATCGCGGCGGAAACCCCGACCGGCACACGTACGCTTTACGTCGCCCTTACCCGTGCGACGCAGCGGCTGGTTACGGTCTCAACGACACGGTTCGAGGAGCTCCTGGCGAAGGGGGACGTCTGTGGCGAACCCGGTCGAAACCCCTGAGGGCGTTCGAATCCTCACCCTGCCGAACGTCCTGAGCTTCGGCCGGCTTGCAGGGGTACCGCTGTTCCTCTGGTTGGTGCTCGGGCCGCAGGCGGATGGCTGGGCGATCGTCGTTTTGGGGCTGTCCGGCTTCTCCGACTGGCTCGACGGTCAGCTGGCCAGGCGGCTCGGCCAGGTGAGCAGTCTGGGGAAGCTGCTCGATCCCTTCGCCGACCGGCTCTACATCCTGGCCGTCCTTGTGGGCTTGGCGATCCGCGAGGTCATCCCGATCTGGTTGGCCGTCCTCATCCCGCTGCGCGACGTGCTGCTCGCAGGTCTCATCTTGCTGCTCCGGCGCCGTGGGCACGGCCCGCTGCCCGTGCACTTCCTCGGCAAGGCGGCGACGTTTTGTCTGCTGTACGCCTTTCCGCTGCTCTTCCTCGGTGACGGGGATGCGGCGTATGCCGTGGTCGCGAAGGTCGTGGGATGGGCTTTCGCTATCTGGGGCACGGGTCTTTACTGGTGGGCAGGCGTCCTCTACGGATTCCAGGCCTACGAGCTGCTGCGCGTGGATGGCACGCCGGGGAGGAGGGGGTTTGCGAGCCGTCGTCATGGCAGGCGGTGAGGGCACCCGCCTGCGACCGATGACCACAAGCCTGCCCAAACCTCTCCTTCCTGTGGTCAATCGCCCGATCATGGAGCATGTTCTCCGCCTACTGAAGCGCCACCAGCTCACCGAGACCGTGGTCACCGTGCACTTCCTCGGCTCGATGGTTCGGTCGTACTTCGGTGACGGCGAGGACCTCGGCATGGACCTGACGTACGCAACCGAGGAGAAGCCGCTCGGGACCGCGGGGAGCGTCAAGAATGCCGCAGCCGTGCTCTCCGACGACACGTTCCTCGTCATCTCGGGCGATGCGCTCACCGACATCGACCTCTCGGCGCTCATCGACTACCACAGGCGCTGCGGAGCCCTGGCCACGGTCTGCCTGACCCGGGTGCCCAATCCGCTCGAGTTCGGCATCACGATCGTCGACGACGAGGGCCGGATCGAGCGGTTCCTCGAGAAGCCGACCTGGGGCCAGGTCTTCTCCGACACGGTGAACACCGGGATCTACGTCATGGAGCCGGAGATCCTCGACCACGTGGGCGAGGCCGAGAACGTCGACTGGGCGGGCGACGTCTTCCCACGACTGCTCGATGCTGGCGCACCGCTCTTCGGTTACGTGGCCGACGGCTACTGGGAGGACGTCGGGACGCATCGCAGCTACCTCAAGGCGAACTACGACGCACTGGACGGTCAGGTGGCGTTGGTCATCGACGGGTTCGAGGTCTCCAAGGGCGTCTGGATGGCCGAGGGAGCCGACGTCGATGCCGACGCGGTGCTCAAGGGCCCGTTGTACGTCGGGGCGTACGCCAAGGTCGAAGGCGGTGCCGAGCTTCGCGACCACACGGTCGTCGGGGACAACGTGGTGATCCGGCGGGGTGCGTTCTTGCATCGTGCCGTCGTGCACGACAACGCCTACGTCGGCGCGCACACCAACCTTCGCGGATGTGTCATCGGCAGGAACAGCGACCTGATGCGGGGAGCGCGGATCGACGACGGCGCGGTGGTCGGCGACGACTGCGTCATCGAGGAGGAGGCGGTCCTCCATCCCGAGATCAAGGTCTACCCCAGCAAGACCATCGAGGCCGGCGCCGTCGTGAGCCAGAGCGTGATCTGGGAGTCGCAGGGGCGGCAGGCGCTCTTCGGTCCGCGTGGCGTGAGCGGCATCGTCAACGTCGAGATCACGCCTGAGTTGGTCGTACGCCTGGCCAGTGCGTACGCGACGACCCTTCCCAAGGCCGCAACCGTGTTGACCGCGCGGGACACCTCGCGGTCGGCCCGGGCGCTGAAACGTGCGGCCATCGGGGCCTTGACCTCGAGCGCGCTGAATGTCCGCGACCTCGAAGTGTCGCCGAACCCGGTTGCCCGTCTGGAGACCGCACGCAGCAACGCCGCGGGCGGTCTTTTGATTCGTACGACACCCAACCGACCGGACTCGGTGGACCTCATCTTCCTGGACGAGAACGGCGCCGACCTCTCGCTTGCGGCGCGGCGAAAGGTCGAACGGGTCCTGGGCCGCCAGGAGTTCCGCCGGGCATTCCCGGGAGAGATCGGTGACCTCACGTTCCCGTCCAGGGTTGCCGAAACCTACGTGCAGGACCTGCTGGCGAAGGTCGACACGTCCGGCGTCGCCGGAGCCGGGCTGAAGATCGTGGTCGACGCCGGTCGTGGGACAGCGGGTCTGCTCTTGCCGAGCCTGCTCGGAAGGCTCGACGTCGACGCCTACCTCGTGAACGCCGGCATCGACGAACGCAGCCCGACCGAGACGGCCGAGCAGCGCGCGGCGGCGATCGCGCGCCTGGCCGAAGTCGTGGCGTCGTCGAGTGCGGCGTTCGGCGTGCGGTTCGACCCGCTCGGGGAGCGGATCTCGTTGGTCGACGAGACCGGCAGCATCGTCGCCGACGAACGCGCGCTGCTCGTCTTCGTCGACCTCGTGGCAGCCGAGGCGTCCGGTGGACACGTCGCGCTTCCGGTCACCACGACCCGGGTCGCCGAGCAGGTGGCGGCGTTCCACAACGTCGGAATCCGGTGGACGAGCACGGCGCCGGATGCGCTGGCGACGGCGGCCGCGGCCGACGGCCTGCTGCTCGCAGGCGATGGGCGGGGTGGGTTCATCGTTCCCGAGTTCTCCAACGCCGTCGACGGGTTCGCCGCGTTCGTCCGTCTGGTCGGCCTCGTTGCCCGCACCAGGTTGCCGCTGTCGGAGATCAACGCGCGGATTCCACGAGCCCACGTGGTGCGGCTCGCCGTTCCGACGCCGTGGGCGAGCAAGGGTGCGGTCATGCGTGCCGCGCTCGAGGCGGCTGCCGAGCGACCGCTGGACACCACGGACGGCGTACGTGTGCTGGAGCCGGACGGCTCGTGGGCGCTCGTGCTCCCGGACCCGACCGAGGCCGTGACCCGGGTGTGGGCGGAGTCGTCGAGCACCGAGGCGGCGACGGCGCTCGCCCAGCGGTGGGCCGATCTTGTGACCAGGGCCGGGCGTTGACCGAAATCTGCATCACGCCGTGATTGGTCGATCACCCGTGGTATGTCGGTCACCGATACGTGGCACCATAGGTGCTCATGGTTCAGGGGGAACGGGAGGCACCGTACGGGCGTCGTGAGGGTGTGTCAGGACCGGGCCGCGGAAGCGGATCGGTGAACGGTCTCGGGACCAAGCGCGGATCGGTCGACGCGTTGCTCCGACGTGACGACTCGATGTCGCTCATGCGCGAGCTCGTCACGCACGCCCTCGATGACGGCTACGCGGCCGCTGCCGCCCGGCGGGCTGGGGGACAGCGCAGGCGCACCCGTCGTGGACTGGGAGCGACCCTTGCAGCGCTCACCCTGCTCGGTCTGCTGCTGTCGATCGCCGCGGTCCAGAAACGCCAGTCCGCTCCTGCGGTGGCGCAGGAGAAGGCGGAGCTCGTCGAACGCATCCGCGCTGAGTCCGCGCGTAACGATCGTCTGGCGGCGAGGGCGGATGCGCTCGAGGAGGAAGTCACGGTCTTGCAGGATTCCGTGCTCACAAGTACGGCAAGCGGCCAGGAGCTTCGGGAACGTCTCGTCATGCTCGAGGCGCATGCGGAGACGAGCCGCGTCGCCGGCCCGGGAATCCGAATCATCGTCGACGACGCGCCACCGGACGAAGTGTCAGGTCTCGTCGACGAGCAGGGCCGGATCCTCGACATCGATCTGCAGCAGGCGGTGAACGGCTTGTGGGCAGCAGGCGCTGAGGCGATCGCCATCAACGGGCAGCGGCTCACGGGGTTGACCGCGATCCGTGGTGCGAACAAGTCGATAACCGTCGACTACCGGCCACTGGCGCGGCCATACGTCATCGAGGCGATCGGTGACCCGGACTCGATCGAGGCACGGTTCGCCGAGAACCGCGGAGGCGCCTGGCTGCACGACCTCCAGAAGAAACACGGGATACGCCTTGAGATATCGTCGGTCGACGAGCTTACGTTGCCCGGCAAGTCTGGAAACCAGCTTCGGTACGCGCGGACGGAAGGCGCTTGAGTGATCGCGACGATCGGCCTCTTCGCCGGAATCATCGTGGGGTTGCTGCTTCAACCGTCAGTGCCTTTATGGTTGCAGCCCTATCTTCCGATCGCGGTGGTTGCGGCACTGGATGCGGTGTTCGGTGGCCTGCGGGCACTGGTGGACGGTGTCTTCGACGACCGGGTGTTCATCATCTCGTTCATTGGGAACGTCCTGCTGGCCGCGCTCATCGTCTTCCTCGGGGACCAGCTCGGTGTCGGATCGCAGCTCTCGACGGGTGTGGTCGTGGTGCTCGGAATCCGGATGTTCTCCAACCTGGCCGCCATCCGCCGGCGCTTGTTCAAGGGTTGAGGGATAGCCGTGGCCGAGAAGAGCACCGAGCCAGTTTCCGGTGGCGGTGACGTGTCCACTGACTCGCGTAAGGCCAACGGCGAAAGCACGTCACGGTCGACCGGCGTCGACACGCACGAGCCGGCGAGCCCTGAAGCCCGTGGAGTGGCGTCGGAGGAATCCCGCGCCGACGTTTCCCCTGACCCGGCTGGACCGCACCACACCGGAAGGCCTGCGTCGGAGCACGGCACGACAGCGACGACGACCAAAAGCTCGCAGGCCCGCAGCGCCACCGCGTCCCGAGGCACTCGTGCCGCTGCCGGGTCCCGAATGGCGATGTTCTCCACGCCGGCCTGGCGCCGGTTGCGGCGCGCGTTCCGCCTCTACGTCTCGCGGGCCCAACTGGCCGGCGCCGTCCTTTTGGCTCTGCTCGGCTTCGCGGCGACCACCCAGGTGCAGTCGGTGCGAAGTGGCGACGAGTTCGCGTCGGCCGATCGACCGGAGCTGATCCGGATCCTGGACGGTCTGCAACAGCGCTCGCGACGGCTCGACGCCGAGATCCGCGAGTTGGAGCGGGCGAAGACGGAGCTGCTGTCAGGAGCCGACCGCACCCGCACCGCCGTCGAGCAGGCGCAAGAACGCGCCGAGGTGCTGGGCATCCTCGCCGGCACCCTGCCCGCCGAGGGTCCCGGGATCCGGCTCACGATCACGGACAGCCGGTCCGCTGTCACCTCGTCCGTTGTCCTGAACACGATCCAGGAGCTCCGCGACGCGGGTGCCGAGGCGATCGAGATCAACGACCGCGTACGGGTGGTGGCCAGCAGCTACGTCCTCGACGGTCAGGGCGGCATCGTGGTGGACGGGGTCCTGCTCAGGCCGCCGTACACCGTCGACGCGATCGGCGAGAGCCGCACCCTCGCGACCGCCATGCGGATCCCCGGTGGTGTGGTCGACGAGGTGGCGCAAAACGGTGGGCTCGCGACGATCGTCGAGCAGGAGAACGTCGAGGTGGACTCCTTGCACGAGCCAACCGAGCCGCGCTTTGCCAGTCCCGTACCCGAGGAGTCGGCGCCCGGCACCGGTGGCTAACCCGGCAAGCTCGAACGGCTAACCTGCCTTGGCGTAGCAGTGACTAGGGCTTCGAGGAGACGACGGTGGTTCCGGAAGATCTGAGCTACACGAGCGAGCACGAGTGGGTGCGCGATCCGGGTAGCAGCCCGGACACGGTCCGGGTCGGCATCACCGACTACGCCCAGGACGCTCTCGGCGACATCGTCTACGTCAGCCTGCCGCAGGTCGGCGAGGAGGTGCGGCGCGCTGAGGTATGCGGTGAGGTCGAGTCGACCAAGAGCGTGAGCGAGCTGTACGCACCGGTGAGTGGGACCGTGGTCGCGCGCAACGACGAGCTCGAGGATCATCCGGAGCTGGTGAACGCCGAGCCGTACGACTCCGGCTGGATGATCGAGGTACGGCCGAGCGACCGGTCAGAGCTCGACCAGCTGCTCGACGCGGCCGCCTACCAGGCGATGCTCGAGTCCGGCGACAAGCCGTAACCGGCTCACCCTCCGCTGGGTGGCTTCGGGGCCGGCGCCGGAAATCCCGCGGCGGTCCTCCCGCGTCCTCTTCGTCCCATTCGGGGTGATGGGTCCGGGCTCGCCACCTCGGGTGGTGGTCAAGAGTTAGGGTGTGTGCGGTGGACGTGTTCAAGGGGACCTGGGAGTTCCGCCACGGGAGGGTCAGCGATGCCTTTCTGCACGCAGTGCGGGCATGAGAATGCCGACGACGCGCGGTTCTGTTCGCAGTGCGGCAGACCGCTGGGCGGAGAGCGGGGCGCCGAGCCGACGGCCACGATCGCGCTGGGCTTCGACACTGACCTCGATCGCGGAGAGACGGAGCTCCGGCCGCAGGAGCAGGCGGCGGTCGATGCGCTGCCGTACGACTGTGCGCTGCTCATCGTGCAGCGGGGACCGAGTGCCGGCAGCCGGTTCCTCCTCGATGCCGACGTCGTCACCGTCGGCAGGCATCCGGAAAGCGACATCTTCCTCGACGACGTCACAGTGTCGCGGCGGCACGCTGAGTTTCGTCGCCGACCCCAGGGTTTTGTGGTACGCGACGTGGGAAGCCTCAACGGGACCTACGTCAACCGGGATCGGATCGACGAGGTGTTGCTGGTCGGCGGCGACGAGGTGCAGATCGGCAAGTTCCGGCTCGTGTACTTCGTGAGCCAGCGGGGGTTCGGCATGACGGGCGCACAGGGCCGGTCCGGCGGCGCTGGCATGGACACCGCTCGTCGAGACCAACCGGGTTGGAGTGGGAGGCCGGAGGGCGACGCGTGAGTCACGCTTCTCCACGGCCCAGTGCGGGGCCAGTGGCGAGAGCGCGCCAGGCGACGAAGAGCTGGGGAAGCGTTCCACGACAGCGAGTTCATGAGCATGGGGGGCGGCTTCGGTGACCGATGCGGCGTCAGCGCGATCCGCTTCGGCGGGGTCGGACGGGTTTTCGATCGGTGAGGTCCTGGCGAAGTTGCGTCCGGAGTTCCCGGATGTGACGATCTCCAAGATCCGTTTCCTGGAGGCCGAGGGTCTGATCGAGCCACGCCGGGCACCCTCGGGTTATCGGAAGTTCGACCACGCGGACATCGAACGGCTCCGGTTCGTTCTTACTGCACAACGGGATCATTACCTCCCGTTACGGGTGATCAAGGACCATCTCGACGCCCTCGACCGAGGGCTGGACCCTCCCGCATTGCCCGGTCGGGTGCTGCCGACCGCGCCGCGACTCGTCCACGACGCCGACAAGCTCGACGCCGAGGACTTCCGCCCCGCCCCGTCTGACGTACGACTGACCCGGGAGCAGTTGCTGGAACTGTCCGGCGTGAAGCCCGACCTGCTCGACCAGCTCGAGTCGTACGGCCTCATCACCACACGACACGGCCGTGACACCTATGACGCGGATGCCCTGCAGATTGCCCGCGTTGCGGGCGAGCTGGCGGGGTTCGGCTTGGAGCCGCGGCACCTGCGCGCCTTCCGTACGGCGGCCGACCGTGAGGTCGGTCTGATCGAGCAGCTGGTGGCGCCCCTCACCCGGCAGCGTGGTGCAGAGTCGCAGGCCCGTGCCCAGGAGCGCATGCGGGAGCTCGCGGCCCTTGCCGTGCGTCTCCACGTGCTTTTGGTCAAGAGTGGACTTAACGGTTAGGACGTCGGTCGACTCACATGGTCCCAGCCGGGGTAATGTGGACGAGTGCGCGAGCTCGACGTCGTTGGTGTCCGGGTAGAGATGCCTTCGAACCAGCCGATTGTCCTGCTCAGGGAGGTCGACGGCGAACGTTTCCTGCCGATCTGGGTCGGTCCTGCCGAGGCGAGTGCGATCGCTCACGCTCAGCAGGGCATCGTCCCGGCGCGGCCCCTTACCCACGACCTGTTCCGTGACGTGCTGATCGCAACGGGACAGCAGCTCACCGAAGTGCGGATCACGGATCTGCGCGACGGTGTGTTCTACGGGATCCTGGCGTTCGCCAGTGGGGTGGAGGTCAGCGCTCGGCCGTCGGACTCGATCGCCCTGGCACTGCGGATGGGTGTCAAGATCGTCTGCTCCGAAGAAGTGCTAGCGGAAGCTGGAATCGCCATCCCGGACGAACAAGAGGCAGAGGTCCAGAAGTTCCGGGAGTTCCTCGACCAGGTGACCCCGGAAGACTTCGACACACCGGGCGGCTGACCGGCCGCGGTGCTCACCGCTCGTTGCCCCGTGTCGGGTCGCGCCACGCGTAGGATCGCCCACACCTCGACTTCAGGTTGAGGTTTCGGCGACACGCCGGGCGCGCGCGTTGACCCGTCACGAGGCGTGGGCCTACCGTGACGGTAAAACTTCGTGGACGTAAGCCTCTGCTGAGACGAGCACAGTGGCACGTGAGCAGCAGAGGACGGCAGCGTCGGCGAAGTGAGGGCGCTCGGCACGGGGCGAGCCGGTCCCTTGTTGAGGGTGTCAGCATGCGGCTCCCCGCCGTATGAGTAGCGGTCACGTTCGCGTCGGGGTCGGACGTGGCTGGAGAGGGTGCCACCCGCGAGGTGGCCCCGCAAACGTGGGAGGCAGCCGTGATGAGCACGGGTGACCAAGCCGGAGGCGGTGCCACTGGCGTCGCGGCAGGTGAGAGCGCTTCGGTACGCGAAGCCCGCCGCACCGCCGGCGAGCAGGGACTCCTGTTCGGAGCCGCCGAGGGTGTACCCGAGCCGCCGGGGGACGATCTCGGATACCGTGGTGCGACAGCGTGTGCAGCCGCCGGTATCACCTATCGCCAGCTCGACTACTGGGCGCGCACCGGGCTCGTGGAGCCGAGCATCCGGGCGGCCGCTGGCTCTGGAACGCAGCGGCTCTACTCATTCCGTGATGTCCTGATGCTCAAGGTCATCAAGCGTCTGCTCGACGCCGGTGTCTCGCTGCAGCAGATCCGTACCGCGATCATGCACCTGCGCAAGCGGGGTACGCGTGACCTGGCCGGGATCACGTTGATGAGCGATGGCGCGAGCGTGTACGAATGCACCTCGCCTGACGAGGTGATCGACCTGCTGCAGGGCGGCCAGGGCGTCTTCGGTATCGCCCTCGGCCGGGTGTCGCTCGAGGTGGAGGGCAGTCTGGCGCAGTTCCCGGGAGAGCGTCCGGATGGTGCCGTGACCTCCGACCACCCCGGTGACGAGCTTGCCGCGCGCCGTCGGGCACGCCTCACCGGCTGAGCCGGCGGTCGCAGACAACGATTTGTCTGGTACGGCCCCGCTTGCGCTGCCCGGGGTCTGGGCGCTGGTAGCGTGGAAGCGCTGATAACCCCGCGTGGGAGAGTCTCCGCCGCGTCGGTGGCGGCCACGCTGGTCGTCCAGGGGCCCGGCAAAGGGCTGAACGGTTCGGCGTGGTAGGCCGACGGTCGTGCGGAGCGCCGAAGGGGCAACTCCCCCGGAACCTCTCAGGCTCACGGACCGCGCGGGCGAGGCGACTCTGGAGCGCTCGGGAGCGGGCGTGACAGAGGGGGACACACCTGACAGGCCATCGAACCTGACAGCCGGGAGCCCCCATGACGACCAGAGCCGCCAGGCACCATCGCCTGCAGTCGATCAGCGCGCCGGCCCGCTCGGCCAGCTTCGTCGCCCGCCACCTCGGCCCGTCCGCCGAGGACCGAGCCAAGATGCTGGCCGCCTGCGGCTACGGGTCGCTGGAGGAGCTGGTCGCGGCCGCTGTGCCCGACTCCATCCGTACCCAGACCCCGCTCGACCTGCCGCCGGCCGCAACGGAGGCGGAGGCGCTGGCGGAGCTGCGCGAGCTCGCCGCCAAGAACCGGCCCATGGTTCAGATGATCGGGCTGGGCTACCACGACACCGTGACCCCGCCGGTCATTCGACGCAACGTGCTGGAGAACCCGGCGTGGTACACCGCGTACACGCCGTACCAGCCGGAGATCAGTCAGGGTCGGCTCGAAGCGCTGATGAACTTCCAGACCATGGTGAGCGACCTCACCGGTCTGCCGATTGCCGGGGCGTCTCTGCTTGACGAGTCGACGGCCGCTGCCGAGGCCATGATGCTGATCCGTCGGGTGAACCGGCGAAGCGCGAGCAACCGCTTCCTGGTCGATGCCGACTGCCTGCCGCAGACCATCGCGGTGATACGCACCCGGGCGGAGGCGCTCGGAATCGAGCTTGTCGTCGCAAACCTCGACGTGTCGCTACCCGGCGGAGACTTCTTCGGCGTACTCGTGCAATACCCGGGCACTAGCGGCGAGCTGCGTGATCTCTCCGGGCTGGTCGCGGCCGCCCACGAGCGGGGTGCGCTGGTCGCGGTCGCCGCCGACCTGCTGGCGCTGACGCTGGTGCGCTCGCCGGGGGAGATGGGTGCAGACGTGGCCGTAGGCAGCGCCCAGCGGTTCGGTGTGCCGCTCATGTACGGCGGTCCGCACGCGGGCTACATGGCCGTACGAAAGGGCCTGGAGCGTTCGCTGCCCGGCCGTCTCGTCGGCGTCTCGGTCGACGCGGCGGGGCGGCCCGCCTACCGGCTGGCCCTACAGACCCGCGAGCAGCACATTCGACGGGAGCGTGCGACCAGCAACATCTGCACCGCGCAGGTGCTGCTCGCTGTCATGGCCGCCATGTACGCCGTCTATCACGGCCCTGACGGCCTGCGGGACATCGCGGCTCGGGTGCACCGGATGGCGACCGTGCTCGCAGAGGGACTACGGCGGCATGGCGTCGAGGTCGTGACGTCGCGATTCTTCGACACCTTCCTTGCCCGGGTGCCGGGGAGGGCGCACGACGTCGTGACAGCGGCGCGGGAGCGGGGCATCAACCTGCGGCTGGTCGACGCCGACCACGTGGGCATCGCGTGCAACGAGGTGACGACGACGGAGCACCTGCGTGACGTGTGGGCGGCCTTCGGCGCCGGACCGTACGACGTCGACGCGCTCGACGCGGAGACCCCCGACGCGATTCCCGACGAGCTTGCCCGGACCACGCCGTACCTCACCCATCCCGCCTTCGGCATGCACCACTCCGAGACCGCCATGCTGCGCTACCTGCGTGGGCTCGCCGACGACGACTTCGCGCTCGACCGCGGGATGATCCCGCTCGGCTCGTGCACGATGAAGCTGAACCCGACGGCGGCGATGGAACCGATCAGCTGGCCGGAGTTCGCGCAGATCCACCCGTTCGCTCCGGTGGAGGACGCGCAGGGCTATCTGACCCTGATCCGGCAGCTCGCGCAGTGGCTTGCCGAGGTGACGGGTTACGCCGCGGTCTCGCTGCAGCCGAACGCGGGATCCCAGGGCGAGCTTGCCGGCTTGCTGGCGATCCGGGCGTACCACCGGTCGCGTGGTGAGGCGGACCGCGACGTGTGTCTCATCCCGTCGTCCGCGCACGGAACGAACGCCGCATCTGCCGTGATGGCCGGCATGCGGGTCGTGGTGGTGGCGGCCGCCGAGGACGGGACGGTCGACCTGGACGACCTGCGGCGCAAGGCGGCCGAGCACAGCGAGCGGCTTGCGGCGATCATGGTGACCTACCCGTCGACTCACGGGGTGTACGAAGAGCACATCCGCGAGGTCTGCACGGTGGTCCACGACCACGGCGGGCAGGTGTACGTGGACGGCGCCAACCTCAACGCCCTGCTCGGTCTCGCGCGGATCGGCGAGTTCGGTGGCGACGTGTCGCACCTCAACCTGCACAAGACGTTCTGCATCCCGCACGGTGGCGGTGGACCGGGGGTCGGTCCGGTCGCCGTGCGGGAGCATCTCGCACCGTACCTGCCGAACCATCCGCTGCTCGACGAGGCCGGGCCGGCGACGGGAGTGGGGCCGATCGCGGAGTCGCCGTTCGGGTCGGCGGGCATCCTACCGATCTCCTGGATGTACATCCGGATGATGGGCGGTCCGGGCCTACGCCTTGCGACCGAGACCGCGGTGCTCGCGGCCAACTACGTCGCGACCAGGCTGGCGCCGCACTACCCGGTGCTCTACTCCGGGCGAGCCGGTCTGGTCGCCCACGAATGCATCATCGACGTGCGGCCGGTCACCCGGAGGGCCGGCATGACCGTCGACGACGTTGCGAAGCGGCTCATCGACTACGGGTTCCACGCGCCGACGATGAGCTTCCCGGTCGCGGGCACGCTCATGGTGGAGCCGACGGAGTCGGAGAGCCTGGCGGAGCTGGACCGGTTCTGTGACGCGATGATTGCGATCAAGGCCGAGATCGATCGCGTGATCGCAGGCGAATGGCCCGCAGACGACAATCCGGTGCGCAACGCGCCGCACACCGTCGAGATGCTGGCGGGGGAGTGGAACCACCCCTACAGCCGAGACGAGGCGGCCTACCCGGTGGCGACGCTGCGTCGGCGGAAGTACTGGTCGCCGGTCCGGCGGATCGACCAGGCGTACGGCGACCGCAACCTGGTCTGCGTCTGCCCACCACCCGACGCCTTCGCCACCTGACAATGACCACGTTACGTGGGCGTCCGACACCTTCCCGTGGCCTACATGACGTGGACGGCTGTCGAAACCCTGACGAGGCGGCGAGGGCGTCCGTGGACCCGGCGCACTACCGCGCGGTGGACTGACGGACCACCAGGTCCGGCTGGATGCGGATCTTTCGAGGCCGCCCGTCGGTGCGGGAGAGCCTGGACAGCAGCGCCCGGACGGCTTCGGCGCCGAGCTCGTCGACGGGTTGGCGTACGGACGTGAGCGTCGGGCGGATGAGGGTCGCGAACGCGATGTCGTCGAATCCGGTCACCGCCACGTCCTCCGGTACGCGAAGCCTGGGTTGGCCAGAGGTGCGGTTTCGGCCATGTGCGGGGCGTTTCCCGGTCCTTGCGCGTGTGCCGTGGTTGCCGTGCTCGGCGAACGCATCGAGCACCCCGAGCGCGATCAGGTCGTTGGCGCAGATCACCGCATCGACCTGCCCGGTGGCTGCGAGCATGGCGCCTGCCTGCTGCCCCCAGGACGTGGAGAAGTCGCCGAGCCAGACCCGCTCGGTGTTGTCCGCGCCAACCTCACCGGCGTGGCTCAGGTAGGCCTGTAGTCGTTCGGCCGCTGTCGAGTTGGTCGGCTCGGCGCCGACGAAGCCAAGCCGCCGATAGCCCTGGGAAGCCAGGTGGCGGATCACCTGGACCATGCCGTGCTCGTTGTCGACCGCGACTGAGTCGGTTTCCGCTCCAGACACCACGCGGTCGAGTTGCACCACCGGGATCTCTTCAGCCGCTTCGCGGATCGATGCGGCGCTACGCTCGGCGTGGTATGGCACGATCAGCAGGCCGTCGACCTGACGTGACAGCAGCATCTGGACGCGTTCAGCTTCGACCTCGGGGGACTCTTCGCCGTCGCACAGCAGCAACCCGTGTCCGGAACGGTGGAGGCTGCGCTCGACCGCCTGGACCAACGCAGTGAAGAAGGGGTTGGCGATTTGCGGCACGACCATTCCCACGGTGGCGGTCGACTGCCGGCGCAGGGCGCTGGCCAGCTGGTTGGTGCGGTAGCCGAGCCGCTCCTGCGCTTCCCGTACGGCTTGCACCACGTCAGGCCGCACCCGGCGACTGCCGGTCAGGACCCGCGAGACGGTCGCCACGGAGTATCCCGCCTCCTTGGCGACATCTCGCATCGTCACGCGCGCCATTCCCCGTGAACCCCCATTCCACCGACTGGTCTGTCGGCGATTTTTGTCGAGTCTGCCTCAAAGGGTACGAACCGGTACCTGGTCGATTGGACGTGATCGTTTGGTAAACGATTGCCAACCTCATCTATCTTCGGCATCAGAAAGTGCCTGGTCAAGTGCGACGGGATGCGTGGCCTCTGGCAATGTGACCGCCGACGTCTTACCCGCGGTGTTGCCCGCGGCGCCGGCTAGGTTGCCGCCGAAAACCAGCGGCCTGCTACGTGACAGACCCGGCATCTACGTGTGCAGGGCGGTCACGACGCTGGCGTTTCGCGCAGGCCCATGACGGGATACGCGTCGCCCTCAGATGCTGATCCACGCGCCCATCGTCGACCGAGCTCTCCCCGGTCCACAGGAACGAGTCGTCGCTGATCTCGGAGAACGTTCACTGCTCCCGCAAGCTGTCGTTCAGGGCAGGTCCTTCCTGGACGATCCGGCCGTCGTCCCGTCGTACGACCAGCACGGGCGAACTCCGCGCCGCTCGGCGCCATCCAGCACACTCGCTACACGTCGGCTTCGGGTCACAGCAGCGGAGAGTTGTTCCTCGCTCGTGGCTTGTCCTGCGCTACTGCTGCTGCACGCGTGCTCACCATCTGTCAGGGTGGTGGCCTCGAAGCGCAAAGGTGCGGTGAGACCAGCGCCGCGTACGGCGTTCGGCATCGATCCTGTCCGCCACACCGGCCCCTTGTCGGGTCCGGCCCACCACTGCCATGCTGACCACCTCGTCGGATGCAGAGCCGGTGGCAGATCGAGCACAAGGCGGGTCGCCGCGCGCCGGTCTCGGGCCGCTAACGAATGGTTGACAATGGGACGCATCCGGGAGTAAATAAGGGAAATCGATTCCCAAACTTTGTCTGAACCGGACCGTGGTCACCACTGAACGGCCGCCGCTCACCAGACAGGTGGCCGGCATCAACGGGCGGAGTTACGAACAAGTCCTGACCCCTTCTGCAGGAGCCTTGGATGCGTCTCACCTTGCTGACTTCACCGGCCTCCGTCGCCGTTCTCGCCATCGGAGCCTGTTTGGCAGTCCTCGCGACCCCTACACCAGCCGGAGCCGCCGACGAGGTGGTGCCGACCCCCGGAATGGTGATCACAGAAGACACGACGTTCGCCCCGGGGACCTACGAGTTCCCTGACGGAAACGGCATCGTGATCGGTGCCGACGGGATCACGATCGACGGAAACGGAGCGGTGTTCGTCGGTCCGGGTGTCGCTGGGGACCCTGACTCCTTCGCTGGGGTCGCCGTGACCGCCGAGGGACGCAGCGGCGTCACGCTCACCGGGCTTACGGCCCGTGGGTTCGACCTCGGCCTGAAGGTGGTCGACGGTTCTGACTGGACGATCACGCGGAACGACTTCTCCGACAACTACGACGACCCGTCGGTCGCGTGGACCGATGGCCCACTGGCCGGCGCCATCCTGCTCGAGGGCGTGAACTCCAGCCGGATCGAGCACAACGTCGCACACCGCAACTGGAACGGCCTCACGCTGCGCAACAGCAACGACAACACGATCGCCAACAACGACATCTCCCACTGCAGCAACGTCTGCTTGAAGATGTGGCGTTCGTCGCGCAACACGATCAGCGACAACAACTTCAGCTACGGGATCCGGCAGCAGAACAGCCAGTGCCAGACGCACGCCTGTGACTCCACCAGTGCGCTGATCGAGACCGGCTCCAATGACAACTCCTTCTACCGCAACGACTTCACCCACGGTGGAGACGGCGTGTTCATCCGCCCGCTCAACGGGGTTGTCTCGACCGGCAACTACTTCGAGGAGAACGACGCGTCGTACGCCAACAACAACGCCTGGGAGAGCTGGTCACCGGGCAACGTCTATGTACGCAACAAGGGAAACCACTCCTCGTACGGCTTCTGGCTGGGTGGTTCCGACCACACGGTCATGATCGGCAACGAGGCTGCGTACAACGGGGTGACCAAGGCCAACGCACCTGAGGACTTCGGCAACGCGGGGGTGGCCGTCGTCAACGGCTCCAGTAGCCACTTCGTGTTCGTAGGCAACCACGTCCACGACAACAAGAGCCCGGGCGTTGCCATCCGCTACAACGCCGACTACCCGGCTCAGCACTGGGTGATCCAGCAGAATCGCATTCACGACAATGCGACCTACGGCATCTACCTGCGCAACGCCTCCTGGCTCGACATCGCAGGCAACGAGATCACAGGCAACCCTGACGGTGCGATCAAGGAAGACGGCAACGTCACCAACGTCTTCTACCGTGACGCCTCGATCGACGACTCCGCGCCGAAGGCTCGTGTGACAATCGATCCCGAGCATGGGGCGGTCGCCGGCCAGCCGGTCACGTTCGATGCCACCGCGAGCGAGGACTCGTCCGGTGCGCCGCTCGAGTTCCGCTGGGACCTGGGTGACGGCACGATCGCGACGACCGGCCGTGTGACGCACACGTTCGACGAGCCGGGCTTCTACCGCGTCGGCGTCACCGTCAACAACGGCAAGCTGGCCGACCTGGCGGGCTTCGACTTCTATGTCGCCGACCCCGATCCGGAGCTCGCCACAGACATCGCCGGCTGGACCGCCGAGGGGTCGGGCGGCGAGGTCGCAGTCCACGCCGACGAGGAGCGCCGAGTCAAGGGCAACCAGTCGGTGCGGCTCGAGGGCGACGCGACCGAAGCCACGTTGCGGTACTCCGGCTCGCTCGACCTGACCGACGCGTCGACGCTGGCGTTCTGGATCGGTGCCGAGCACGAGGAGCGAGCGTTCGGTGCCGGGCAGCCCGTGGTACGCCTGCTCGCCGGCGACGACGCGTACATCGAGTACGTGCCGGCACGGAACTGGCTCGACCCGTGGGCGGTGGCGTACCAGGAGGCGCGCTACGGCTGGCAGCGTGCCGAGATCCCGCTCGCCGGTGGCGGCACCTGGGAGCGCCGGGTCGTGGGCGACGCGACCCTCGACCAGGTGACGGGAATCGAGTTCCGGGTGACCTCCGGAAGTGGTTCGTACCGACTCTGGATCGACGGTCTGGTGGCCTACACCGTTCCCGACGTCTCACCCTCGATCGCCTACAACCCGAAGGGCACGAAGGAGCCCACGCCGATCGCGAGTACCGGCGGCACACCGTGGGGTCTCGTGGACGGCAAGACCGACAAGACGGCATGGAGCAGCTCGTCCAGCAACGCCTGGGTCGGTGTGGACTTCGACGCGCCGCGGGAGTTCGACCAGGTGCTGGTCCATGGCGCGTCGGGTGCCGCGCCCGCCTCGGTGTCCGTCCAGTACCGACGTGACAACCAGTGGGTGGCCGCGGAGAACGCCACCGTCTCGGCAGACGGCGACCTTGTGGTCGCGGGATTCGACACGGTGATTGCAGACGCCGTGCGTGTCCTGCTGGAGCCCGGCGATGGCGGCGAGATCGCCCTCACCGAGCTCGAGGTACGCAACGTCGGCAACGTCGCCGGTAACCGGCAGGCTGGCGATCCGCAGCCCAGAACACCGTCGGCTAGTGCATCGTCGAAGAACTCGTCGGCGAGTAAGTTGATCGACGGTCAGCTGGACACTGCGTGGGTCCCCGCCCGTGGCGACACGTCGCAGTGGATCGCGGTGACGTTCGGGGTGCGTCAGGTAGTGAACAAGATCAACCTCTACCTCAACGGCGTGCCGAAGGACATCCAGGTGCAGTACTGGGGCAATGGAGGCTGGAGCGACGTCACGCACCCGGTGCGTGCATCCGCGAAGCTTCGCAGAGGTCTCAACGTCGTGAGCTTCGACAACGTGAACACCCGGCGGCTGCGCGTCCTCATCGACGGCGACGCGAAGGTGCAGGAGCTCGAGGCCGTGAACGCGAACCTCGCACTGCGCGCGCTGAGCCGTGGGATGTCGGTCACGCCCGAGGCGTCGTACACCTCGCCGTACGACACGCTGCAAGGGCCGATCGACGGCACCTACGGCGCATCGCCGCGGTGGACGTCGTGGAACTCGGGGAACGAAGCGGACTGGTACGCACTGACCTTCGAGGGGCCGACCGTGATCGGTCGGGTGAACGCCCACATCTACAACGACAACGGTGGCGTCATCCCGCCGAAGGAATACCGCATCCAGTACTGGCGTGACGGTGAGTGGGTCGATGTCAACGAGATCGCCCGTGAGCCCGCCACCCCAGCTGCCGGCTACAACACCGTCATCTTCGAGCCCGTGACGACGACGAAGATCCGCTTCTTCGGCGTCAACGTGAACCCGGTGAACTTCGGACAGTACGTCGGTCTGACCGAGTTCGAGCCACTTCGCTGGGATCGGCTGAACTGACCGAGTTCGGGGTGATCGCCTTCCTCACCACATCCCTCGACGGCAGGCGATCACCCCACCGCCGAGACCAGCCCCGAACGATTGAACGCGAGGACTGAGAGCCATGGAACAAAACGTACGACTGAGCCGTCGCGCACTGCTGTATGGCTCGGCGGCAGCCGCGATGGCGCTGTCAATCGTTGGCTGCCAGCGCGACACGAGCGACACTGGCGAGTCTCGTGGCAAATCGGACAGCCCGGCGAACGGGACAACCAATCGCAAGGGTTCGGCGACGTCGCCACTTCCCCGTCCGGCGTCGTTCAAGGAAGCGCCGATGCTGGCCGAGCGGGTCAAGAACGGTGAGCTGCCACCGGTGGAAGAGCGGCTACCCGACAACCCGTACGTCGTTCCGCACAACTGGCTGGACATCGGGGAGTACGGCGGGGAGATACGGATCATGCTCCCGGCCACGGACGACGTCCAGATGAAGGAGTACATGTACGGCCATTCCTTGCTGCGATGGCTGAACGACGGGCTGGACATCGGTCCGGGTCTCGTGGAGAGCTGGGAGTCCAACGAGGATGCCTCGGAGTGGACTCTGCACTTCCGCACCGGGTTGAAGTGGTCGGACGGGCAACCGTGGACGACCGCCGACATCATGTTCTGGTGGGAGGACATGGTGCTCAACCAGGAGCACCCCGAGGTGCCGCCCGACGAGGCCCGCTCCGGCAAGGGCACCGTGATGGAGATGAAGGCGCCGGACGAGCACACGATCGTGATGACGTTCGACGCTCCGGCGCCGCTCACTGCTGACCGCCTCGCCATGTGGGTCAACCGCGGTGTCGGTCCGGTGTGGATGGAGCCGAAGCATTATCTCCAGCAGTTCCACCCGCGCTACAACCCCGACGTGTCCAAGGACTGGGCGAGTGCCGACGGGGAGTTCGAGCGGAAGCGGAACTGGCAGACCAATCCCGAGTGCCCGGTGATGACCGGCTGGCGGGTCGTGTCGGTCCAGGAGGGTCGACAGCTCACGTTGGAGCGCAACCCCTACTACTGGTGCGTGGACCGGGAAGGCAACCAGCTTCCTTACATCGACACCGTGTCCGCGATCGCCGTGCAGGACCAGGAAGTCGCGAAGCTGCAGATCCAGCAGGGCAAGGTCGACTACCTGCTCGGGCCGTTCATGGGCGTGAACCTCGGCGACGTCTCAGGACTCAAGTCGGCGCAGTCCAGGAGTCGGATCGAGCCAATCCTCTGGGACAGTGGCGACGGGACCGGTACGGCGTTCTTCTTCAACTACGACTACATCGACGAGAACCTGCGCAAGCTCATCCGGAATCCCAAGTTCCGTCAGGCGTTGTCGCACGCTTTCAACCGAGAGGAAGCCCAGAAGGCGATCTACTTCAACACGGGGGAGAAGACCACGGGCACGATGAGCGTGAAGGCGATCGAGTACCACGTCAACGACGAGGGTCGCCGTGTCTACCGCGAGTGGCGTGACAGCTACGTGGCCTACGACCCCGAGAAGGCCAAGGCGCTCCTGGACGAGATCGGCGTGGTCGACCGTGACGGCGACGGACTGCGTGAAGCGCCGGACGGCAGCAAGCTCATCATCCGGATCGAGTTCGGCTCCAACGTCGCAAGCGACGTCAGGCAGAAGAACGACATGCTGGAACGGGACTGGAAGGCGATCGGGCTCGATGCGCGGCAGTACCCGATCAGCCCGGACGCGTTCAGCCCGCAGTGGGAAGCCGGGAAGCTCATGTCCAACGCCGGTTGGGGAATCGCCGACGGGCCGAACTGTCTTGTGTATCCGCAGTGGCTGGTGCCCATCGAGCAGACCCGCTGGGCCCCGCTGGAAGGGCAGTACTACAACGTCCGCGGTACGCCCGAGGAGAACGCGGAGAAGAACGTCGATCCGTACAAGCGCACGCCACCCCGCATGGAGCCCGAGCCTGGTGGTCCGATCGAGCGACTGTGGGAGCTCTACGACCGCAGCAAGGTCGAGCCGGACGAGATGGAGCGGCATCGCCTCGTGTGGGAGATGACCCGGATCCACATCGAGGAAGGACCATTCGTCCAAGGAACCGTGGCGAACGCGCCGATGGTCATGCTCGCACACGAAGAGCTAGGGAACGTGCCGCGGAAGGAGAACCTCGCCCAGGGAGGCTTCGTGGCGCCGTGGATCCACCCGGTGCCGGCGGTCTACGATCCCGAGACCGTGTTCTGGCGGAATCCCGACAAGCGTGGCTGACGACGAGATCAGGCACGCAGGGTCCGACAGGCTTGTACGGGTCAGCGAGAGCTGTCGAGGGTGGTGTGCCTGACCGGGAGCCGGGCACGCACACCACCTCAAGGCTCCCAGTAGACCTCGATGGTGAATCCGTCGGGGTCGAGGACCTTGAAGCTCAGCAGGTCGGGCTCGTCGTCCTCCGAGACGAGCTGCAGGCCGTCTGCCGTCATGCGGTCACGTAAGGCGTGGACGGCCTCGCGCGACGGCAACCGAAAACCGAAGTGTAGAAAGGGTGGAGCGGCCGCCGGTGCGGGATGCCGGTGCAGCGCAAGGTCGAAGCCATGGGCGTTCCGGACGATGATCGTCCCATCGGAGTAGCGGGTGACCGTCTTCGGATCGAATTCGAAGTAGGTCGAGTAGAAGCGCAGCGAACGCTCCTCGTCGGATACCGGGAGGCCGAGGTGATTGAGCTGCATGGTGCCGGATGCTAAACCGCGACCCGGCACGGCTTCGAGCGAATTTCCTCGTGCAGCTAACCCTGGCGCGCCTCGATGCCGGCAAGCCGTTCCAGAGCCTTGACCAATGCGTGGTTGCCCTCGGAGCCGAGGCCTTCCCGCTGCAGCGTGCGGTAGAGATGGAAGATCATGCTGGTCGCGATCGTCGGTACGCCGAGCTGGTCCGCGGCTTCGAGCACGAGCCGCAGGTCCTTCTGCTGGAGATCGATGGTGAAGCCGGGCCGCCAGTCGTCACGAATCACCTGAGGACCGCGATTGGCCAGCATCCACGAGCCACCGGCGCCACCCTTCACGGCAGCGATGGTCTTCTCCAGATCCAGGCCTCCCGCCTTGGCGAATACCAGTGCCTCGGCCACACCGAGCATCGCGGTGACCACGAGGATCTGGTTGACGAGCTTGCAGGTCTGACCAGCGCCGACCGGACCGACGTGGGTGATCGTGCTGCCCATGGCCTCGAGATACGGCCGTGCCCGTTCGACGTGCGACGCCTCGCCACCCACCATGATCGAGAGCGTGCCCTTCGCGGCGCCCTCACTGCCGCCCGAAACGGGGGCGTCGAGAAAGCCGATGCCGCGTTCGGCCAGCCGCTCGGCCCAGGCACGGCTTGCGACCGGACTCACCGTGCTGGCATCGACCACGAGGGATCCTTCGTGCAAACCCTCTGCCACCCCGTCCGGCCCGAAAAGGACGTGCTCGACGTCCGGCGTATCGCTCACGCACGTGAAGACGACCGCGCAGTGCTCGCCGACCTCTCGTGGGGTTGCGGCAGCCTCGGCACCGGCGGCGACCAGCGGCTCGGCACGTGACGCGGTGCGGTTGTAGACGACGACGTCGAAGCCAGCCCGCAGCAGGTTGCTGGCCATGCCGGACCCCATGATGCCGAGACCGATGAATCCCACACGCTCGCTCATGCGACTCCCTTGATCGACAGGTTGGAACAACGAGGCAGCCTTCGCCCCTTCCACATGGCCGCGCTGGCGGTGAGTATCTCCACCGAGCCAAGGCCTGTCGGCCCCGGAAGGGTGTCGAAAGCCCACTGAACGTGGTCATTGTCGGGTGGCGAACTGAACCTGGTCATTTTTTGCTGGCTTTCAGGTGCGTGGCGAGGAACTCCAGTGCCGCCGGGTAGGCGTCGAGCCGGTTGGCGCGCCGGGCGAGCCCGTGGCCTTCGTCTTCGTACACCCGCAACTCGCACGGCACGCCTCGCGATCGCAGGGCGGTCACGATCTGCTCGGCCTCCGACAGCGGTACCCGTGGGTCGTTGGCGCCGTGGATGACGAACAGCGGTGCGCGAATCGCGTCGACGTGCGTGAGCGGGCTCGCCTCGTGCAGGAAGTCGCGGTCGTGCTCGAGCGAGCCGTACTCCCGCTCCCGATGCCTGCGCCGGTAGCTCGAGGTGTTCTCGAGAAACGTCACCAGGGAGGCGATGCCCACGATGTCCACGCCTGCCGCCCACCGTTCCGGCTGGAAGGCAAGCCCGGCGAGCACCATGTAGCCGCCGTACGAACCACCGTAGAGCGCGACCCGGCTGGGGTCGACGCCGATGCTGGGGAGCCAGTCGTGGATCGAGGCAAGGTCGGCAACCGAGTCCAGGCGGCGGCGCCGGTCGTCCAGTCCGTACCACCGCTTGCCGTAACCGGTCGAGCCACGCACGTTCGGCACCACGACGGTGTGCCCCTGCGCGACCAAGCTGGCGAGGACCGGGCTCCACAGCCGCATCGACTGGCTTTCCGGACCACCGTGGATGATCAACACGGCCGAGCCGTCACCGCCCTCCGGCGGCCGGTAGACGAAGACCGGGATGCGTTCGCCGTCGTGTGCTGGCACGCGGTAGGAGGTTGGTCTCGCCAGGTCTTGTGGCAGTGCAGGGAATTCGGGCGGACGTACGGATGTCACCACGCCGGTGCTCGCGTTGCAGCGCAGGGCGTACGGCGGACTGGTCGGCGAGCAGTAGGTCAGCGCAACGGAGTTGCCCGAGCGCGACCACACCGGGTTGGGCATGAGGAATGCGGCACATCCGCCTGCCGGGAGGTCGAGAGTGCAGACTCTGGCGCCATCACGCAGCCGATGGATCGCCATGGGTGTGGCGCCGTCGTCGTTGGTGGCCACCAGGACGTGCTCGCCGTCAGGGGAGGCCCACCCGATCAGGTCGTGCGCCTCATCGACGACGACGTCCCTCCACTGTCGGGTGGCGAGGTCGTAGTGGACCACCGCCGTCATCTCCCGCCCGCCGTTGGTCGAGACGAGGAATCCGGACGAATCGGGCAACCAGGAAGGCGTCGAGATGTAGGCGTCGTCGTCCCAGCCGGTCAGCTCCTCGACTCGGCCGTCGTCGGTGGAGACGAGCAGCAGTTGCATGGAGTTGGCGGGAGCATTGGGTCGGGTCAACACCACCCAGGAGCCGTCCGGGGAGGCCTCCGCCTCGAGTGTGTACCCGCCACCGTCGTAGAGCACCCGCTCCTCGCCGCTCTGGACGTCGCGGACGACCAGATCGAAGTCGACTCCGTTGCGACGGTTCGTGAAGTAGAGCACCCGGCCGGGTTGCACCGCCGCGAGCCGGTGGATCCAGTTCGCATCGTGGACGAACGGCTGAGGTGGCGGCGGTCCGTCGTCGTCTCGACCAAGGTCGATCAGGGAGAGCTGGGCCCGCTCGTTGCCTCCGGTGTCGTGTTCGGCCACGACGATCCGGCTCTGCGGCAGGTAGCGGCCTCGCACCGGTCCGTCATGGGCGGTCAGCTGGCGCCAGGCGCCGACGCCGTTCGATGTGGGATCGATCTCGATCTCGTAGAGCTGGGACGTTCCCGTGGCGTCGTACCCGACGAGCAACCGTCCCTCGTCGTCGATGTCATGGACCACGACCGACGGCGTGTTGAGCAGTCTGATCAGAAGCTCCGAGCCCGGTGCGGAGGAACCCGATGCAGATGGCGTCGATGGGGAGGGCGTCGATGCGGAAGGAGTCGACATGGAAGGGACGGTAGCAACCGAGAGCCCGGCATCGGTGCCGCGAGTCCTGGCCGATCCCGTCATGCTGGCGGCCTCTCCTAGAGTGGCTGCACGTGATTCCTGATCCGACGACGATTCATCCGGTGCCCCACCACGATCGAGTCGTCTTTCTCAAGCCCTTGATTCGCTCGCCGAAGATCACCGTCGGCGACTTCACCTACTACGACGATCCTTTCGAGGCACAGCACTTCGAAGAGCGCAACGTCCTCTATGCGTACGGACCGGAGCGGCTGATCATCGGCAAGTACTGCGCGATCGCGACCGGAACCCGTTTCCTGATGGCTGGTGCGGCCCACCCGACGATCGGGGTTTCCACGTATCCGTTCACGATCTTCGGCGGCGAGTGGGCCGAGCAGACGCTCGACATCCTGACGGGACTGCCCAGTCGCGGCGACACCGTGGTCGGTCATGACGTGTGGTTCGGCTGTCAGGCCACGATCATGCCGGGGGTACGGATCGGCAACGGGGCCATCATCGCGGCAGGTGCGGTGGTGACGTCGGACGTCCCGCCGTACACGATCGTCGGTGGTAATCCGGCACGGCAGGTCCGGCGGCGGTTCGATGACGCTGACATCGAGCGGTTGCAACGTGCCGCTTGGTGGGACTGGCCGGTCGAGCTTGTGACGCGGCACGTCCGGACGATCATGTCCGGTACGCCTGCCGAGATCGAACGCATCGCTGCCGAGCATCGTGGGGTGTCGTGACCCGAGCGCTTACCGATTCGTCTGCGGTCCGGGAGAATGGTGAGGTCGGGATGCCCACGATCCAGGAGGGACGGGCCGCATGGCAGATCCCACGTTCCGCGGGGTTGGCGTTGCGCTGATCACGCTTTTCACGCAAGAAGGCGCCGTCGATGTGGCCGCGACAGTCGCCCATGCCCGCCGTGTGGTTGAGGCCGGTGTCCGCGCCGTCCTCGTTGCCGGTACGACAGGGGAGGCCGAGACGCTGGACGACGCCGAGCGGGAGGAGCTGATCGGCGCCGTTCGCGAAGGACTGCCCGACGACGTCACCGTCATCGCCGGCGCGAGCGCGGCCTGGCCGCGGGGAGCCGCTGCTCGCGCGTTGGCCGCGCGCAAGGCGGGTGCCGACGCAGTTCTCGTCCACCCCGCGCGGGCCAGGGTCGACAGCGTAGAGCTGTTCTCTGCCGTGGCGAACGCCGTGGGTGGTCCGGAGCGGGTCATCGGCTATCACAACCCCGTCCCGCTTGGTGTGCCGGGCATCGAGGTTGCGGATCTGCCGAAGCTCCCGATCGGCGCGGTCAAGGACTCCTCGGCTGATCCCGCCCGGCTGCTGCACGAGCTTGCGGCGTGGGACGGGCATGTCTACGTCGGGTCGGGAGCGATTCTCGGGCTGGCCGGGCCCGCCGGTGCTGCCGGGGCACTGCTCGCATTCGCGAACGCCCAGCCCGAGACGTGCATCGCGGCCTTCGCCGGGGACATCTCCGCTCAGCGTGCGCTCACCGATCTCGTCGTCGGCGTACGGCAATCGGGGTTGCGCGCCATCAAACAGGCGGCGGCAGACCGCTACGGCGTCTCCGACGTGCTGCGCCTCGATCTGCGTTAGCGGTGCCGCTCCACTCGCCCCGCGCGAACTTGCCGGGTTGTGCAGATGGCCTCGCCGGGGGGAGCACGAGCCTCAATGGGTGCCGGCGCCTGCCATGGCGGGTGCGCAGTCGCCTCGCGTGGTCATTGAGCTAGCTGGCCTGGCTCACCGTGGACATGTTGAAGTCCGGGACGCGCAATGCGGGTGCGGCGACCCGTGGGAAGTAGTCCCCCCACTCCCGGGAGAACGCCCGCGACGTCGCACCGGCCTCGGAGAAGCGACGGAGCAGGTCGACAGGGCTCTCGTTGAACCGGAAGTTGTTGACCTGTCCCACCACCTCGCCTTTCTCCACGAGGTACACCCCGTCGCGTGTGAGACCAGTGAGCAGCAGGGTCTGCGGATCGACCTCACGGATGTACCACAGGCAGGTGAGCAGCAGGCCGCGATCCGTACGCGCCACCAGGTCGTCGATCGAACCCTGCGGTTCGGGAACGTCGAGCACCAGGTTGTCGACGAACGGTGTCACGGCGAGTCCGGTGAGCTCCGCCGAGTGGCGGGTGGTCGCGAGCGCCGTCAGCTCGCCGTCGCGGATCCAGTGGGTGCGGTCGAGTGCCAGCCCGTTGTCGAAGACGCTCTGTGCGCTCGACGACGAGTGCGCGACGACGAACGGCGCGCATTGCAGACCCGGATAGGCCGGGTCGGAGTACAACGCGAGGTCGACGGGGGAGAGCCGCTCGCCCACGCGCGTTCCGCCACCCGGTTTGCTGTAGACCGTCTGGCCGTCGTGCGCGTCGCGCGCCGACATCGTCCAGTACGCATAGATCAGCAGGTCGGCGACCGCGGTCGGCGGCAGCAGCGTCTCGTAGCGTCCAGGGGCGAGTTCCAGCTTGCGTTCGGACCACTGCATCCGACGGTCGAGCTCAGCGGCAAGCGCCAGGGGGTCGACGTCGGTGAAGTCACGCGTGGCCTGACCGACCCATGCCGAGCCGGAGAGGTCAGGCGTCTTCGCGGTCATCGTGACGAAGCCAGTGGGTTGCACGTGACGCAGCCGCAGGCCCGTGGACGTCCCGAGGTAGACGGTGCTCACGTCGTGCTCGACGTAGCCGTAGTGTCGGTGGCCGGAGTCGCGCGCCTTGGCGAACGCGTCACCGAGTGCCGGTGCGAAGGTGTCGAAGACCTGGATCGAGGTCTGCGCCGGTGGCTCGTCCCAGTCGGGCGCCGCCGTACCGTCGATCAGGGGCTGTGCATCCTCGGCTGCGTCGTTGTCCCGGGCCGCCGCTTCGGAGGCCCGCACGACGGCGTCGATCTCGTCGACCGACACGGCGCTCCGGCTCACCACACCAGCCGACGTACCGGTCTTGCCGGCGATCGTGGAGACGACGGTGAGCGACCGGGTCAGCATGACGCCGTTGGTCGTGAGCGTGTTGTTGGCCCAGCGCAGGTTCGCACTGGACGACTCGGTGGCGATCACGACACAGCCGTCGGCTTGCGAGAGGGACAGAGCGCGTTCGACGGTCTCCTGCAAGGTCGGGTCGCTGCTCACGGAGGTGCTCACCTTCCGGATTCCGTTGTGGTGTTGAGGATTCGTACGCCTCGGAACAGTGCCGAGGGACAGCCGTGGCTCACCGGCGCGATCTGCCCGGGTTGGGCCTTGCCACAGTTGAACGCGCCGCCCAGGACCCAGGTCTGCGGACCGCCGACCGCTTCCATCGAGCCCCAGAAGTCCGTCGTGGTGGCCTGGTAGGCGACGTCGCGAAGCTGGCCGGCCAACCGACCGTGATCGATCTTGTAGAAGCGCTGGCCAGTGAACTGGAAGTTGTATCGCTGCATGTCGATCGACCACGACCGGTCGCCCACGATGTAGATGCCGCGCTCGACGCCGGAGATGAGCTCCTCGGTCGACGGGCCGCCGGCTGCCGGCTGCAGGGAGACGTTGGCCATCCGCTGGATCGCGATGTGTGACGGCGAGTCGGCGAACGCGCATCCATTCGACCGGTCGTACCCGAAGGCCTTGGCGATCCGCCGGTCGAGCTGGTAGCCGACCAGGATGCCGTCCTTCACGATGTCCCAGGACTGCGCGGCGACACCCTCGTCGTCGTACCCGATCGTGGCGAGGCCGTGCTCGACCGTCCGGTCTCCGGTGACGTGCATGATCTGCGAGCCGTACCGCAGGGTGCCCAACTTGTCCGGCGTCGCGAACGACGTCCCGGCGTAGTTGGCCTCGTAACCCAACGCTCGGTCGAGCTCGGTGGCGTGCCCGATCGACTCGTGGATCGTGAGCCACAGGTTGGACGGGTCGATCACGAGGTCGTAGGTGCCGGCCTCGACGCTGGGGGCCTTGAGCTTCTCGAGCAGCAGGGACGGCAGCTCCGCCAGCTCGGCGTCCCAGTTCCAGCTCGTTCCGGTGAGGTACTCCCAGCCGCGGCCGACAGGTGGCGCGAGCGTGCGCATGGAGTCGAAGCGGCCGGTCTCCGGGTCGGCGCCGAAGGCCTCCAGCGTCGGGTTGAGCCGCACCCGCTGCTGCGTGGTCACCGTCCCGCGGGTGTCGGCGTAGAACTTCTGCTCCTTCACCTGGTGCAGCGAGGCCGTGGTGTGCGCCACGGCGTCGGCTGAAAGCAGCCGGTTGCTCCACTCGGCGAGCAACGCCACCTTGTCTGCGGCGTCGATGGTGAACGGGTCGACGTCGTACGACGAGACCCACGTCACGTCGCTGTAGACCGGCTCGTCGGCGAGCTCGATGCGTTCGGCATTCATGCCGGCGGCAACCTCGGCCACCTGCACGGCCCGCTCGGCCACCCGGACCGCCTCGTCTGCCGTGAGCACGACCGAGGAGGCGAACCCCCAGGTGCCGTCCTTGATCACGCGGACCGCGAACCCGGTGTCCTCGCCGTCATGGGTCCCGATCAGCTTGGCGTCGCGCAGCGAGAGGTTCTGGCTGCGTACCCGCTCCAGCCGGAAGTCGGCGTGCTCGACGCCCAGTTCCCGGGCACGGGTCAGTGCAGCGTCAGCGAGCGCGCGCAGCGGAAGCGACAGGAAGTCCTGATCGATCTCGTGAGGCACGGACCGAGCCTATCCACTCCGTGCGGGGGTCTGGCCAGGTTTTATGGCCTCGGGTCGCCGAGATGAGGCCACCTGCCGCGTGGCTCGCTGCGAGGAGGCTGCCGATCGACGTGGTCTGCCGATGTGGTGAGTGGTCCAAAGAGGGCTCGACCGATGGTGACGATCGCGATCGTGGTGTCCACGGGGTCGCGGCGCCCCGGATGGCCCGGCCGGCCCATGGGCCGGCCGGGCCGCAGATGTCAGCGACGGATCACGGCCGTCCCGCCGGCAGGCACGGCCAGCTTGACGGTCCGGCTCCGGGTCGACGTCGTCCGAACGACCCGACCAGTTTCGTCGAGGATCCAGACCCGGGCCTTGCCGGAGCCCGGCAAGGTCACGGCCGTAGCACGTTCGCGGGTGGCGAAGCTGCGCACCAAGGCCGTGCCGTGGCCGTTTCCGTCGAGCACCAGGCGCTCGATCTCGGGTTGGACCATGAGCGCGTCGACGATGGCCGACCCGTTGATGCCGGTGACGGTCAGGGTCGTGGCCCGGTCAACGGAGTGCGGCAGGGTCACCATCGCGAGCAGGCCGGGCGCGGGGGAGTCACCCTGTGGCCCGACGTGCCCATGGTCGACCACACCCACGACCTTCTTGTCGGCCTTCCAGCGCGTCCTGCCGGAGTCCGGTGACAGCTCGACTGCTGGCATCACGACGCTGGGCTCGTCGACCGCGAGGTCGAGCGAGAGTGTGCCACCAGGGCCGAGACGCACACCGGCGTTGCCGCTCCAGAGGCTCTCGCCCGTCCACGCAGCGTCCGGTTCGTGACGGGTCGCGCCGCCAGCCAGCTCGCCGGCCTCGGCTTCGACCAGGCGCCAGGTGTGTCGCTCGACCACGTTCGCGGTGCGCGCGACGGCCGCAACGTCTGGCGCCGCATCGAGCAGCAACATCGCCAGCAGTCCGTGGATCGTCGACTCCGCACCGGAGTTGCGGTTGATCGTCCCGGCTCCGTCGACGCCGTCGAACGTCCGGCCGGTCGCCGGGTCGTACATCGCCTCGCCGGCGGGGTTGTTGCCGAAGAACCACGCGGCGGCGATCCCGGCGACCACCCGCAGCGCCGGGCGATGACCAGCATCCGCCGCCGCCAGCAACGACTCCACACGAGACTCGGCGCCGTAGGCGATCTGCACCTGGTCGCTCGGCGTGGGGAGCCAGCCGTTCTGTGGCCCGGCAGCGATCAGCAGGTGCGGCGTGAAGGACGCCGTGTCGCTCAGTGCGGCGTCGCGCAGCGTGCGCCCGCCGATCACGTCGTACGTACGAGCGAGGCCGGCCGGCGCCAGCCCGCCCCAGGCGTGCCACACGGCGCGCGAGAGGCCCCAAGGGAGCACGGCACCGAACGGCCAGGTCCGCGGCGTGCCGGCTCGCATGGCAGCCACCGCCTCGGCGAGCTTCGCGAGCACCGCGCGGGCGCGCCGGTCACGGGTCTTTCGTACGTACGCCGACAGGCCGAGCAGCGCCTCGCCAGTGGCGTCGGCTCCATCGGTGATGAGCCAGGCGGGCACGCGTACGCCGTCGATGTCGCGCCATTGGCCGTACTGGCTCAGCACGTCGCGCTCGACGGCGTCGAGGGCGAGCTGGAGACGTTCGGAGAGAAAGCGCGCGAAGCTCGGGTCCCGCTTCACGAAGGCGCCGTATGCCTCGCCGAGGGCCCAGATCGTGCGCGCGAGCCAGTAGGAGTCTGCGCTGTCGGAAGGATCTGGCTCGTCTCGGGGCTCGGCGCTCGGGTTGAGCGTGCCGTCGGGCTGCATCCACAGCACGACGTTGCCGGCGTTGGGTCCGCTGACCGTCTGCAGGTAGGTGAGCCCACGCAGCAGGTCGTACGCAGCCTGCAGGCTGGACGTCGCACCGGTCTGCTGGAAGTGGCGCACGTAGACGACCGCCGCCCGGCTGATGTCGTCGGCGTTGTACGCACCTTGACCGTAGGTGTTGGTCTCCGGGTCGTACGTACCGCCGCCGATGCGCTTGTAGCTGCCGTCCGGCTGACGGTCGGCGTACGTCCACAGCACACCGATCTCGGGCTCCTCCGCGAGTCGGTACGTCGTGTGCCCGGGTTGCTCGGGCGGCGCGACGCTGTCCCGCAACCAGTCGAGGTGAGCAAGGTTCGTCAAGCGATCGGACGAGCCGGCCAACGCTGGGGATCCGAGGTGTCCGATCGCACCTGCCAGCGGCAGGCAGGCGCCCGCGGCGAGAATCGTGCGCCGCCGAATGCCGGCAGCGGACGAGCCGGCTTTCGGACGGGATTCGACACTGGTGCCACACTGCATTCCGGTGCTCTGATACGTAGACATTCGAGGGCAACCTTTCGCGGGTTCGAGGAAGGTTCGGTTGCAGCCCCCGTGGCGTGCCGAGTCACTCGAGGCGGTCGAGTCGAGCCACGCCGATCTTGGAGTCGGCCATGCCGTAGAAGACGTACCGCTTCCCGTCGATCTCCTCGATGGCCGTGGGGAAGACGACGTTCGCGACCGTGCCGGTCGTCTCGTCGGGGGTCTCGGGTTCGAGCAACGGCTCGGCCGTGCGGGCGATGACTCGCGTGACGTCCCGGGGATCGAGCAGCAGGGCACCCGCGCTGTAACGCACCTGCTGCGTGGTGGGATCCCAACCCGGCGGGATGTGTCCGTCCACGCCGTGATGGATCAGGAGCCACCCTTCGTCGACGCGGATCGGCGGTGGGCCCGCACCGATCTTGAGCTTCTCGAAGGCGTACTCGGACAGCGCGACCGGCCGGTGGTTGCGGAGGTGCCCGAGGGCACGAACGTCGCGTTGGACCGACTCGACCGGCACGTACGACACCCAGATGCCGGGCCGCTCGTCGTTGATCCCGGCGGGCAGGTGCACACCCTCACCCGGCCGGATCCACGAAAGGTCCCACATCGGGCGATGGATCATGGCGTACGAGGGAACGCCGTCGGGGTCCGGCACGGGCTCAGGGAAGAACACCGCGTCCTTGTTCGGGAACAGGTTGAGATCGGTGTCGAGGTCGGGCTGGTACTCGAAGTGCAGCGGACCGAGTCGGCGCCAGGTGCGCAGGTCCGTGGACGTCGCGAGGGCGAGTCGTGGACCGAGTGAGCCGTAGGCCACGTAGGTCATCACATGCACGCCGAGTGAGGGGATCCACGTCGTGCGGGGATCCTCGACGCCGGCGTTGCTGCGACCTCGCTCCCAGCCCTCGTCGGGAGCGAGCACCACACCTCGGCGTTCGACTCCGACCGGTACACCGTTCTCCACGACGACCTCGGCCAGCCCGACTCGCGAGACGTTTCCCTTCGCGACCAGCCGGGGGAGCAGGTACAGCCGGCCGTCTGGCGCCCGACCACTGGCCGGGTTGAGGACGCCCTCCACCTCGAGCTCGTTGCCGGGTTCGGGCGCCATGACGACACCGAGCCGGGTCAAGGCGTACGGGACGGTCGTGGAGGCGGGGGTGGACCCCGGTCGCTGATCGTTCACGTATTCACCCTTTCACGCTGCTTCCCAGGTTGGTGGACACGAAGTGGCGCTGGAAGACGAGGAAGAGCGCCACCGCGGGGGCGGCGAGGACGCAGGCCCCGGCGAGGATCGCGCCGAACGGGTTGGCGGCTCGTGCGGCGACTGCGTTCATGTAGTTGGCGAGCGAGACCGCAAGCGGTTGCATGTCGGCCTCTTTGGTGATGAGGAACGGCCAGAGGAACTCGTTCCACGGTCCGATGAACGTCAGCAGTACGGCCGTGAGCAAGGCTGGCTTGACAAGGGGCACGGCAACCCGAAGCAGGATCGCGAGCTCGCTGGCGCCGTCGATGCGGGCTGCGTCGAAAAGCTCCTTCGGCAGTTGGAGGAAGTACTGCCGGAAGATGAAGACGGCGGTGGAGTTGATGGCAAAGGGCAGGATCATCCCGAGGTAGTTGTCGGCCAGCCCGTAGTTGCGCGCGATCAGGACGTACAACGGGATCAACAGCAGCTGGAACGGCACCACCTGGATGAGGAGCATCGCGTTGAACACCATGCCCCGCCCGCGAAACTCCAACTGTGCCAGGGCGTAGCCGGCCAGCAGTCCGAACACCACCGTGGAGCAGATCACGCCGCCGGTGAAGATCCCGGAGTTGATGAGCGAGCGGAACAGGTCGATCGCCTGGTCGATCTCGCGGTAGTTGTGGAGCGTGAGGTTGTCAGGCGAGGGAAAGGCTCCGGCCGGCGTGCTGTCGGGCTCGGCCTGCAGGCTGCCGATCAACATGTAGTAGAACGGGAACAAGAACACGAAGGCGCCGACGAGCAGCAGAATGTAGCGAACCGCGGATTGCCAGGTCGGCTGCTTGCGGGCGCGTGACGTCGGTCGTTCGGTCGCCACGTGCTGTGCGTCACGAGTAAGCGTTGCCATGTCTCACCTCTCGTCCAACAGCCGACGCTGGATCAGGGCGACGAGCAGGATGGCGATCACGAGGATGACGCCGATGGCCGAGGCGATGTCCGGGTTGCCCTGCTCGATTCCGCGTTGGTACATGAGCAGGACGGGTGAGGACGAGGCCCCGTCGGGTCCGCCGCCGCCAGTGAGCAGGTAGGGCTCGGTGAACAGGTTGGCGCCTGTGATGGTGGAGAGGATCACGACGAGGATCGTCGCGGGCCTTACGCCGGGCACGGTGACCGCCCAGAAGGACCGCCATCGTCCGGCGCCATCCACGGAGGCGGATTCGTACAGCTCCTTCGGCACGTTCTGGAGTGCGGCGAGATACAGCAGGATGTAGAAGCCGAGCCCTTTCCACGTGACGTACAACGCGATGGTCGGCATCGCGAGACGTTCGTTGATGAGCCACGACGGATCCGGCGCGAGCGGCCCGAGCAGCGTGTTGACGAGTCCACGTGAGTTGAACAGGAACAACCACACGCCGACCACGGCGACACTCGCGGTGATGTAGGGCACGTAGTAGCTCACCCGGAAGAACGTCCGGAACCGAATGGCTCCGTTGAGCGCGGTCGCCAGCACGAGCGAGAGCGCGACGGTCAACGGAACGTTGATCACCAGGAAGACCGCGATGTTGGCGAACGACTGCCGCACGGCTGGGTCTGCCAACACGGTCGCATAGTTCGCGAATCCCACGAAGGGGCGTTCCACCTCCGCACCGGGTGCGGTGAAGAAGTAGTCGTGGAACGACATGTAGATCGCGAAGCCCAACGGATAGGCGAAGATCGCGACCAGGAAGATCACGTACGGCGCAATGAAGAGGGGCCCCAGCGTGGCCTGGGTGCCAAGCCACGCTGGAAGCCACCGCTTCGCGCGAGGTGCGCTGACACTACTCATCGTCGATCTGGCCTACGACGATCTGCCGGACGGGTCACTCTTGGCTCGCCAGCTCGTCGATCTTCTGCGCGGCGCGCTCGAGCTCGGCGTCGACCGGCTGCTTGCCGAAGATGACCGAGCGCGAGTACGCGTCACGGAAGGTCTGCCAGATCTCGATCGAGTTGGGAACGTTCGGCACCTCGACCGTGAGGTCGGCCTGCGCGGCGAACGTTTCGTACTCCGGGTGGCTGGCGAAGTAGTCGGGGTACGTCTCAGGCAGCCCTTCCCGCATCGGCATCTGGCCGGTCATCTCCAGCAGCTTGCCGTCCTGCTTCTCGCTGGTGGCGAACTTGAGCACGTCCCACGCCGTCGCACGGTGCTCGCAGGCGGTGTACATCGCGACGTTCTTCGCATCGCTGAAGGTGTAGGTCTCGTCCGGAGCCTTCCCGTCAGACGTCGGGACCGGCACCACACCCCAGTCCATGCTCTCGCCGTACGACGCGATCGCCCACGGTCCGGCGATCCTCATGGCCACTTTTCCTTCGCCGAAGGCGTCGCCGCTGTAGGCCTCCCGGGACGCGAGGTTCTCGTCGTACAACGTCTTCCAGAACTCCGCGACCCGCTGTCCCTCCTCGGCGGCGAAGCCGGACTTGCCGTCCTCGACCAGCTGCTTACCTCCGGTCTCGGCGGCATACAGCGGGTAGAAGTCGAACCAGGGCTGGTAGAACTCGCTCGTCGGCGAGGGCCAGATGGCGTACTCGGCGGCGCCGCTCGAGACGATCTTGCGGGCCGTGTCGAGGAACTCGTCGTAGGTGGAAAGCGGCGGGTTCTCAGCGTCGATCCCGGCCTTGGTGAAGATCTCCTTGTTGTAGAAGATCATGACCGGGTTGGACTTCCAGGGCAGCTGGTAGTACTTGCCGTCCGCCGACTTGTACTGCTCGGCCCGGTCGCCGGTGCGCTCCTCGATGTACTCGGCCGCACCCTCGAAGTCGTCGAGTGGCACCAAGCCGCCCTGCTTCTGGAACTGCGGCACCGCCGCGGGCGCGGTGTTGAAGATGAGGCAGGGAGCGTTGCCGGCTGTGATGGCCGCGCTGATGACCTCCTCGGAGCTGCTGCCCTCCGGGATCTGCTGAGCAGTGACCTTCTCGTCTGGGTGCTCGGCGTTCCACGCCTCGACCATCTGCTTGCCCCAGGCGATCTCCTGCTCGTTGTTGGAGTACCAGATCTTGATCGGGCCGCGTGACTCGGTGCTTTCCGAGGCGGATTGCCCGCCGTCGCCGCACGCGGCCGCCACGAGCAGTGTCGCGGCGAGTCCCGCCGTGATGCTGATGATGCGTTTCATGTCTCCTCCGATGGCGAGTGATGTGGTGACGGGACGCGCGCTGGGTTGTCGCGGGGGTCGGACTGTTCGTCGCGGGACTGCGACTGCGCGGTCGACTGGCGAACCACGAGTTGCGCAGGTTCGAGGTGCACGTCGGCCGTGGTCTCACCCTCGATCAGGGCGAGCAGCGTGCGTGCCGCGACCTGGCCCCAGCTGAAGACGTCCTGGCGCACGGTCGTGAGTGGGGGATGGATGTGAGCGGCGAGCTCGGTGTCGTCGTACCCCGTGACCGAGAGCTCGTCTGGGATCTGGATGCCGAGACCCTGTGCGACGCTGATGCCGGCGATCGCCATCTGGTCGTTGGCGTAGACGATGGCGGTGGGCCGGTCGGGCGACCCGAGCAACCGTCGGGTCGCGGCCATGCCCCCCGCGGCGGTGAAGTCGGCCACGTCGACGAGCGTCGCGGGAAGGCCGTGCTCGGCCATCGCCGCACGGAACGCTTCGCATCGCCCGTGTCCGTGAAGGTACTCCTCCGGCCCGGCCACGTGAGCGATGCGGGTGTGCCCCAACCCGACGAGATGCTCCACCGCTTCCTGGATGCCTGGCCGGTCGTCCACGCAGACAGCAGGAAACGGTGACGGCTGATCGGGTCGGTTGAGCGTCACTGCGGGTAAGCCCAGCTCGGCGACCAGGTCGATGCGCGGATCGTTCCGACGCAAGTCGGTGAGGAACACGCCGTCGACGCGGCCGTCGCGAGCCAGCCGACGGTAGCTCTCCGCTTCGGCCTCACCCTCGGCGACGACCTGGAGCACGAGCGCCTGGCCGCGTTCGGCGAGCAGCGACTCGACTCCGGCGATGAACGTGGGGAAGAACGGATCCGAGCCGAGCAGCGCCGGATCCCGCGCGACGACCAGTCCGAGGGTGAACGCACGGGAGACCGACAAAGACCTGCCTCGATGGCTCGGCCGCCAGCCCAACGCGTCGGCCGCCTCCAGGATGCGGCGTCGGGTCGCTTCCGCGATGCCTGGTCGACCGTTCAAGGCGTACGACACCGCGCCCTTGGACACCCCAGCCCGCCGCGCCACGTCGGCGATGGTGGGGCGCCGCTTGACCATCCTCAGTCCCTCGCATTCCGAGCCGGTCCCGTCCGATCCGGACGGCTACTTAACCGGTTCAGCCGACTGTATGCGACAACTGAACCGGTTCAGTTCGGGTGTTGTCAAGCCCTCGACGACCGGGCGTGGCGGGGTTCCCCGTCAAAGACCAGCCGCGGCGAGGCCCCTCTCAATGACCAGGCGTGGCGGGGGTGTGCCAGCCGCGGCAGGGATGGGCAGGCTTCGTCGCTGGCGTACGCCTGCTGACCTCGCGCACGGCCCTGGCGCAGGGATCTTGTACGAAAAGCGAGCGCCCCACCTGCGGGGGGTCAGGCGGGGCGCTCGGTCCAGGGGTGTTCAGGGGACGTTCGAATCCCGTCGCCTGGCGCTACCAGAGGCGCAGGCGATCATTCGGGAAGATCAGGTCGGGGTCATCACCGATCACGTTGCGGTTGCGTTCGTACAGTGCTGGCCATCCGCCCTCGAGGTCATGCGAGGTTGCGATGCCCCAGAGCGTGTCACCGGGCTGGATTGTGTACATGCGGCCGTCGTTGCGCGCTGCAGCGCTGGTCGGTGTGCGCGCCGAGCCGCTCCCGGTGGACGTACGCTCGCCACTACGCGATGCCCGGTCGCCTGCAGATTTGCGAGTGCTGTCCTGACTGCGTGTCGAGGTCGACGGGCTACCGGACTTGTCACTCTCGTCAAGACCCAGCTTGGCCGAGCACGTGGGCCAGGCTTCCCAGCCCTGCACATCGAGAACCTTTTCAGCGATCGCGATCTGCTCGGCCTTCGTAGCGAGGTCGGCGCGAGGCGCGTACTTCGTGCCGCCGAATTCCTCCCACGTCGTTTGCGCGAACTGCAGACCACCGTAGTAGCCGTTGCCGGTGTTGATGTCCCAGTCGCCGCTGCTCTCGCATTGGGCGAGCCGCTCCCAGGTGTCGGTGGATGCGGCGTGAGCGAGGCCAGAGAATCCAACGACCGGTACAGCGGCCGCGACACCCGAAAGCGCCGCGGTCTTGGTCACCTTCTGTGCTGTTCGGCGGGGCCGACTTACGCCACGGTGCCTTCCGTGCTTGGACATACTGTGTACTCGCTCCCTCTCGTCGCCTTCGGAGTGAGCTGTCGGGTTCGGGCGAGAGGAAGTGCCCGGCCGTCACAAGACGGCTTCACCCCAAGGACTTTTCGTGTGTGCATCCGACGCGTCGCCTGCTACTTCGCGGACGCAAGCCCGCGTTGCGTCACACACACGCAAAGTCCGTTTTCGGTTCCTCCAACTCCGCCTCGAGAAACGTGCGGCCTTGCGACATCACCGGGCGGAGCTCGGCGACGTGATGTCGCAGTCTCGCCAGTCGGCGCGACGGGCACAGACTTTAACGAGACACCCCATTCGGACACAACACCCGATTGCGAAGTTGCGGGTTCTAAGCAACCGAAAATCGGGCGTTTCTACCAAGATCCGGAACGAAGCGGAACGCTGATGGGATGGCGGTACGCCGTGTCGTACGACAGCCGGCCCCTTCGTCGGACCGAACCCCAGCGGCACCGGTCGCAGACATGGGCGACGGGCGGGTCATGGCGAACGCCGTCTCGCCCGTGGTGCTCGTTCGGAGCAGCCCGGGCCTGCCTTCGGCGACCACCGCCGACCCGGACGGCCGGCAGGGTGGGTCAGGGTTTGCGCTTAGTCGGTGTGGCGGCACGCGCTTGGTCGGAGCTGCCCGCTAGCGTTCATGCATCATGGCGATCATGTCTGCGACGACTCGAGCTCAGGGGACCGGCACGTCCGTCCGTTTCGTGCACACGAGCGACTGGCAACTCGGCATGATGCGCAGGTTCTTAGGGCCCGAGGCGGGCGCACGCTACAGCCAGGCGCGCGTGGACGCCATCGAGCGGATAGCTGCGGTCGCGGCCGAACACGACGCGGCGTTCGTCGTGGTCGCCGGGGACGTCTTCGACTCCAACCAAGTGGATCGCCAGGTGGTCCTGCGGGCCTGCGAAGCGCTGCGGAGCATCTCGTGCCCGGTCTACGTTCTCCCGGGCAACCACGACTCGCTCGAGCCCGGCACGGTCTGGGCGTGCCCCACGCTGACCAAGCACCTGCCGAGCCACGTCGACGTGCTCGTCGACTCCGAGCCGCGACATCCCACGCCGCAGGTCGAGGTCGTGGGTGTCCCGTGGCGCACCCGCCGGCCACACACGGACCCGCTGGAGGCTCTCGAGTCGCTGGACGAGGTGGCGCAGGGCGACGTGCGCGTCCTGGTCGGACACGGGCAGGTCGATTCGCTGGCTCCCGATGTGGGTGGCCCCGCGCTGATCAGGCTCGATGCCGTCGAGCGCGCGGTAAGGGACCGGCGCGTCCACTACGTCGCCCTCGGCGACCGACACTCGTGCACCTCGGTAGGCGAGACCGGCCGGATCTGGTACTCCGGAACGCCGGAGCCGACCCGACCGGAGGAGGAGCGACCAGGCGAGGTCCTGGTGGTCGATCTCGAACCGGGCGGCGGCTGTACGGTACGACCCGTGCACGTCGGCACGTGGCGACTGCTCTCCCACGTCGTCGACGTCGACGGTGATGCCGACCTCGAGGAGCTCGCTTCTTGGCTCGGTGAGCAGCCGGACAAGTCACGGACGGTCGTTCGTCTGGGCGTACGGGGCACCCTGAGCGTCGCCGGACTGACCCGGCTGGAGATGCTGCTCGAGGCGCATGAGGAGATGTACGCGGCGATCCAGCGGTGGCAACGGAATTGGGCGGTCGGCGTATCGCCGGAGGAGGCGGACTTCGACGAGCTTCCGGTGACCGGGCCGGCGCGGGCCGCATTGGAAGAGTTGCGCATCGCGAGCGGCTCGGGCGACACCCAGGCTGCGGATGCCTTGGCGTTGCTGCACCGACTTGCCGGAGGCGGCGCGTGAGCGGTGCGGGAGGTGGCGCGTGAGACTGCACCGGCTGCACCTGCGGAACTTCCGAGGCGTCACCGAGCGAACCTGTGAGTTCAGCCCGGCCGGTGTCACGATCGTCGTCGGCGACAACGAGACCGGCAAGTCCAGTCTGCTCGAGGCGTTGGCGCTGCTCTTCGAGCTGCCGGACGACTCGAAGGCAGCCAAGCTGCGCGCCGTGCAGCCGGTCGGCCGAGACGTCGGCACCGAGGTGGTGGCGGACGTCACGCTCGGCGAGATGACGCTGCACTACCGCAAGCAGTGGTTCCGGCAGAGGTCGACCGAGCTGCGTGTCGAGCCCGGTGGGCAGGCCTGGACCGGGCGTGAGGCGCACGACCAGGCTGCTCGTCTGTTCGCCGAGCACGTGGACCAGACGTTGTGGCACGCTCTTGCTGCCACGCAGGAGAACACCCTCGAGATACCCGTCGCGGGCACGGTGACCTCCGTGCTCACCGCGCTGGATGAGACGTCGGGCGGCGAGGTCGACCACGGTCAGTCGGTGCCGCTCGTGGGCGCCGTCGAGCGGGAGTACCTCCGCTACTTCACACCGACCGGGAGGCCGACGGGCGAGTATGCCCAGGCGCTGGCCCAGCGCGACCAGGCACGGGTCGCGGCGTCCGAGGCCGAGCAACGGCTTGCGGAGGTCGAGCAGGACGTGGCGCGGGCCGAGCGGCTCGCACGGGATCGGGAGCGCCTGACCGCCAAGCTCGACGAGCAGGTGCAGCGGGTAGAGGAGCTGGAGTCTCGCCGCCACATCGCTGCCGAGCTGATCGCGCGCGTCGACCGGCTGCGTCGTGACGCCGACCTCGCCAAGGAACGCATGGCTGCCGCCAAGGGAGAGTTGGAGCGGCGGGAGGCGCTGGTGGCCGAGCTCGCTGAACGGGAGCGGGCGGCAGACGAGGCGCTGGAGGCAGCGCGCCAGGCCGACGAGTCGTTGCGTACGGCGGAGCGGGTGCTCGGCGAGCGGACGACACACCTGCAGACCGTGCGGGAGGAGCAGGCCGAGCACCGGGCTGCGGTCCGCCGGTTCGAGGCGCAGCTCGCCCGGCTGCGGGATCGCGCCGAGCTGGCGGCGCTGGAATCTCGACTGGCCGAGATCCAGTTGGCCCGTGACGAGGAGCGTCGCCTGGCTGCCGAGCTTGCGCAGCTCACGGTCGACGAGGACGTCCTCGAAGCAGCTGAGGCGGCGCATCGCGAGGTGCTCGCAGCTCGTGCCGCGTTGGCCGCCGGATCGCCCAAGCTCGTGTTGCGTCGGACCGGCGATGCAGCGGCGGTCGAGGTGGCGGGCGAACCGTTCGCGGGACCGGATGCCGAGCTCGTCGTGGAGCAGGAGGTGACGATCTCGGTCGCCGGTGTCCTCGAGCTGACGGTGCGCCCGGGCGCCGGCGTTGGTGAGCTTGCTGCGGCGGTCGCCGATGCCGAGCACGCCGAGGCGCGTCTCCTCGCCGACCTGGACGCCACCGACATCGCCGACGTACGCCGAGCTGCCCGGACTCGGGTCGAGATCAGTCAGGCATTGACCGCCGCCCGCGCCGCGCTGGCCCGGCGGCTCGGTGACTCGACGCTGGAGGAGCTGCTCGCCGAACGGGATGCGCTTCTCGCCAGGCTGGACGACACCGATGCCGACGACAGCCGAGAACGGCTGTCGGAGCAGATCCACGCGGTGCGGGAATCTCTGCAGCGTGCGGCGGAGGAAGAGGCCGCGGGTGCACCCGCGCTTGCGGAGGCGGAGGAGCTCGAGGCGCTTGCGCGCAAGCAGTACGAGTCGGCCAGTGCCGAGGCGACCGCGGCGAAGGTACGTGCCGAGCAGGAGGTGGAGCGGCGCGACGAGCTGGTGGCGGCGATCCAGACCGCCCGTGCGACCGCATCCGACGAGGAGCTCAAAGGAATAGCCGCGACGGTCGAGGCCGAGTTCGCTGCCCTCTCCCGTGAGCTGGCCCAGGCGGAGGACACGCTTGCGGCGAGCGGAGTCGATCGGCTGGAGGAGCGTCTGGTCGAAACCGCGGCCCTGCGCAGCCAGCTTGCCGACCAGGTGCGTGCCGTGTCTGATGAGCTGCGTCGTGTCGAAGGTCGGCTGGAGATGGCCGGCATCCAAGGTCTTGCGTCTGCTGCGGAACGCGCACGCGCCGAGCTCGCACATGCCGAGGCCCGAGCCGAGGCGGTGGAGCGAAAGGCGTTCGCCGCCCGACGGCTTCGGGAGACTCTGGAGCGTCACCGCACCGAGGCACGGCGCCGCTACGCCGCACCGCTTCGGGAGCGGATCGAGGCGCTCGGCCGCATCGTCTACGGAGCGTCGTTCCAGGTCGTACTCGGTGACAACCTGGAGGTCCAGGCTCGCACCTGCCAAGGCGCGACGTTGCCGGTCTCCTCGCTTTCGACCGGTGCGCGGGAGCAGCTCGCCACCATCGTGCGGTTGGCGATCGCGGGGCTCACCTCGGCCGACGGCGTACCCGTCATCCTGGATGATGCCTTGGGATGGTCCGATCCGACCCGCCTCGAGGCAATGGGCTCGTTGCTCGCCCGGGCCGGGCAGACCAACCAGGTGATCCTGTTAACGTGCACCCCGGATCGTTATGTCAGCACGGTGCCAGGCGCGCGCATCATCCGGATCGAGGGAGCCGTGGCATGAACGCAGGTGAGCGATCATCGGGCTCGCAGGACCAGGTCACGGTGCAGCTGCACCGGGTGAGGGAGCAGCACAAGTCGGTGCTGGCCAACCTCGTCCAGTTCTACCAGTACGACTTCACCGAGTTCCGCGACCTGAAACTTTCTCCGCACGGCACGTACGTGTATCGCTGGCTCGACCACTACTTCGTCGAACCCTCCCGCCAGGCGCTGTTCATCGTCGCGGACGACGCCATCGCGGGATTCGCTCTCATGCGGCGCCTGCCGACGAAGGTGAACCAGGTGGCGGAGTTCTTCGTGCTCAAGGCGCACCGTCGAAAAGGTGTCGGGCGCGCGGCAGCCACCAAGTTGTTCCGGAGGTTTCCGGGACGCTGGCAGCTGGAGTTCGACCACACGAACGCACCGGCTGGGCGGTTCTGGCCCGGGGTCGTGGCGGAGGTGGCCTCCGGACCGGTCGAGTCCCGCGAGCTCGTGCCGCCTGAGGTCGAGTATCCCTGCACGCAGTTGCTGTTCACGGTCGACGGGAGGACGTGACGACGGCCCGGTTCGCGAGTGCCGAGCGGCCGACTGTTTCTTCGGCCACGCACCGAATGCGGTCCGGTCACGGGACAGGGATTCGCTCGGGGTGCGTGTAGACGACGAACCGTTCGCCGCGCAAGAACCCGACGATGGTCATGCGGAAACGCTTCGCAAGGTCGACGGCGAGGCTGGACGGCGCGCCGACGGCGGCGACGAACGGTATGCCGGCGGCCAACGCCTTCTGACAGATCTCGTACCCAGCGCGGCCGCTGACCACCAACACCCGGTCCGACAACGGGATGTGGCGCTCGAGGAACGCCCAGCCCACCACCTTGTCGACGGCGTTGTGCCGGCCGATGTCTTCCCGGGCGCAGAGGAGGCTGCCGTCGGCGGTGAAGAGGCCGGCGGCATGGAGTCCGCCCGTACGGCTGAACACGTCCTGCACTGCCCGCAACGCGTCCGGCAGGGAGCACAGGGTCGCTGCGGAGACCACGGGCCCTTCCGGCAGCAGGCTGCACCCTCGCACCTCGAGCTCGTCGAGGCTCTGCTTGCCGCACACGCCGCATGCCGCCGTTGCCGCGCCGTACCGTGCAGCCGGTGCCGTGTCGAGCGGCCGGGCGAGGTCGACGGTCACGACGTTGTACAGCTGCTCTGCGGTCAGGGTGTCGTCGGTGCAGTACGCGATTCGTACGACATCGTCGGGAGTTGTGAGCAACCCTTCCGAGAACAGGAAGCCGGCAGCGAGCTCGAAGTCGTTCCCGGGGGTGCGCATCGTGACCACGAGCCGCTGTGCTGGTCCGCCGGGCCAGGTGACCCGAATCTCCAGCGGCTCCTCGGTCGCGAGCCGATCGTCGTGGTAGCGGGAGGAGCCTCCTGCCACCTCACGCACCCGGACCCGCACCGTGCTGCCCGGCCGTCGCTGGCCTCGGCCAGGGTGCCACCCGGTCACGTCGTCGAGCCCGGCGCGCTCCATGGGGCCATTCTTCCACCACGCACGTGTCCGATCTGTGCCGAAATCCGGTGGTCGAGCCGATGCCGGAGACGCTGATCGTGGTCGTGCCAGGTGTTCAGCGAGCGAATGAACGCTGAGGCGATGTGACATTGCGGTGGCGGAATGCACCGTCTGGGTCGATGATAGGTGTATGTCTCCAGCTGGCTCTTCTCCTGAAAGCTCGGTGGACGTGACCGTCGTGGTGTGAACGCACGCCGACGTGTCCGTCACGAACCTTCAGGAGATGTCGTGTGATTGCCAAGTCATCTTCGCGTTCCCACGCCACCACGTTTCCCGGCGGTGCGGAGCTCTCCGCTGACGCGGAAATCCCAGACACCACCGAGATCGCGTGTGACGAGTCCGGTTGGGAAGGGACGAATCTCGTCACCGGGAACTCGGAGGTCATCGCGTACGCCAGTGTCGGGATGAGCAGGGACGAAGCACGAGAGTGCCTCGAGACCCTCCTCGGTCACATCGGCCAGAACGGCCCGGAATACAAGGCCTCCCATGTGCTGCGAGCAGCAAGCGCGGCCGACCTGGCGTGGTTACTCGGGACCCACGGCCCGCTCCACGGCCGGGCCCGGGTGCATCTCACCGACAAGGCGTTCTTCGTGGTCAGCAGAGTTCTCGACGTCTTCGTCGGTGAGTCTGTCGAGACGACGAGCGCGGGTATGGTGCAAGACCCGCGCGTGGCGCGCATGGCTCGCACGCTGTGCCAGACAGGACCGGCGGTCTTCGGACCGGAGAAGTGGCGAGCCTTTCTGGCGGCATCCAACGCGATGCTGCGGATCAGTCGACGCCTGTCGGTGTCTGGTCCGGTCGACGCGTTCTACGCCCAGCTCGATGCGATGCAGGGCGTCGGTGTCCGCGGTGACGTCGACGAGGTTCTCGATGCGCTTCAGAACGCGCGGTCGACGGCCTACGCTGTGCGATCTGGCCTCTTCGCAAGCCACGTCCTCCAGCCGGCCTTGGAGCCGCTGATCCCAGCGCTCGCCCGGACCGTCCTCTACTGGATGAGTGGCCGACAGGAGGTGGTCATCGTCCACGACGAGCAGTCGGCGCTGACCCGACGCCGCCTGGCCGTACTGGAGCAGACGCTTGCCGAGCCACCGCTGCAGCTCATCCCTGCCCGGCGCGACGGCCGATTCATCCAGCTGCGACAGGTCGACTCACGGTCCGAACCACGGGTGCAGATCGCCGACATCCTTGCGGGCGTGGCCCGGGCCATCGCGACGGAGGAACTGCACGGGACGGGCGAGCCCGAGCGCACACGGCTGTTGCAACGCTACGTCGACCCTGACTCCCATTGGTGGCACGAACCGAGTTGGCAGCGCCTCTGCCCTCCCAAATGACCATGTGCACTACGCCTGCCGGGGGTACAACACGTGTCGACACGTAGTGCACCCCCAAAACGGCTTCGGCGCGCAGCAGCCCGCCACGCGTATTGCCTCCTCGAGCGGCCTTTGTACACGCCATCGCCTTCAAGATTCGAGCGCCTTCGAAATTCGGATGCACCGAATGAGAAGCGCAGGTTAAGGTCGTCGCCATGCAGACGTATGGTCTCTAGCTGCACCGCCTCGACGGTTTCGCGGGCACCAGAAGTCCTGCGGTGCTGACTGTCGGCGTGGTCTGACGTTGCACGCCGTGCCTCATCTGCCGTACACCTTCCTTCTCCCGGTGACCTCATGGTGCTGCAACGCATCGGCGCTGCCCACCCTCGCGTGCGCAATCTGCGTTCTGTGGCGCGTAATCTGGGCCTGGCACCCGCACGTGATGGGCATCCTGTCGAATACACAGTCGTCGAAGCCGTCTGGGCCCACGAGATGCTGCTGGACACCGGTACGCCGATCGTGGACTTCTTCTGGTGTCCGGAAGCGAGCCACAGTGAGCGCGTCCACGCCTGCGCGCGGCGGGTCTGCGAGGTGGCCCGTCATGCGTACCGGATGTCACCGGGCGTCCTGCAGCGGCTGAGTGGACGCCGGCGATCCGACGGCCTCCTCTCACTGGTTCGGTTGCCTGACTGGAATCCCGAGGGTTGGACCTTCGGCGGATCCGCACTGGTGTTGGTAGCGGACGGAATCGAGTACGCCGGAAATCTCGGTGCCTTGATCCGGATCGCTGACGCCTCTGGGGCGACATGTCTGATCATGACCAATCGTCGGATACGGCGATCTCATCGCGAAGTCTTCGGCGCGAGTCGAGGAACCGTGCTGACGATGCCGATTCTTCAGTTTCCTGATGTCGACGAAGCGGCCGCCTGGCTGGATGAGCACAACTTCGAGGTCGTGGTGGCCGATCCGAACGCAGAACGCTGCTATCGGGAGCGGTCGTACGGATTCGGCCGGACAGCGGTCGTCGTCGGGTCCGAGGGTCGCGGGGCGTCAGCGGTGTGGTGTGCGCGAGGGTCTACCGCGATCTGCATCCCGATGCTGGGCGTCGCCGACTCGCTCAATGTGGCAGCGTCGGCCGCCATCGTGCTCTACGAGGTACGTGCACGGAAAGCCGGCTGGTGAGCCTGCCCAATGACCAGGCGTGGACGGCGTGTATGGCTCTTTGACCGGCGTCGACATCCGTATGACGTAGCCGAGCTGGCCACCCTCGGGTCGTCCCGCCGGCTCCAGAAGTTGCCGTGCGTGCTCTGAGGCTCGACCGGCACAGGTGCATTAAGCTGGTGCGCCCTGCAACAGGAACCTGTTGCGGGTCCGGTGACCGTCGTGCAGATGGTCACGCAGGGCGCTGAGGCTCGGGCAGGCGGGAGGGACGGGCCGCATGGCGATGCGTGCCTTCAGTCGGCGCGTGGCCGTGTCAGGCCGCCGGGCGCGGCTGCGAACCGACATCGCCCTGCTGGGACCGGCGTTCGTCGCGGCGATGGCGTACGTCGATCCCGGCAACGTCGCCACCAACGTCACGGCGGGCGCGTCGTACGGCTACCTCCTGGTCTGGGTGATCGTCACCGCCAACCTGATGGCCGGCCTGGTGCAGTATCTGTCGGCCAAGCTCGGCCTGGTCACCGGCCAGTCGCTTCCGGAAGCGGTTCGTGACCAGATGCCGCGGCCGGTGCGCCTCGGCTACTGGCTGCAGGCCGAGGCGGTCGCCATCGCCACCGACCTCGCCGAAGTGATCGGTGGGGCGGTCGCCTTGCGGTTGCTGTTCGGTCTCCCGCTGGTGATCGGGGGTCTGATCACGGGGTGTGCGTCGATGCTCCTGCTCGCCGTCCAGGATCGAAGGGGACAGGCGCCGTTCGAGCGGGTGTTCCTCGCGTTGCTCCTCGTGATCGTGATCGGGTTCGGTGCGAGCCTCCTCGTCACGCCTCCGTCAGCGTCTGGCATCGCGACCGGCCTCGTACCGGCATTCGACGGCACCGAGAGCGTGCTGCTTGCCACGGGAATGCTGGGTGCGACGGTCATGCCACACGCGATCTACCTGCATTCCGCACTCGCCCGCGACCGCCATGGCCAGTCGACGGGGGAGTGGCGGCGCCGGATCCTCACGGCCACCCGAGTTGACGTCGCGTGCGCCATGTTCCTGGCCGGTGGTGTGAACCTCGCGATGGTCGTCGGTGCGGCCAGTGCGTTGAGCTCGGTCGCCGGCGTCGACACGCTCGAGAAGGCGTACGCCGGATTCGCCGACGCTTCGGGACGGCTGGTGGCGCTCTGCTTTGCGATCGGCTTGCTCGCCTCCGGTTTCGCCTCCACGTCGGTGGGTTGTTACGCGGGCGCGGTCATCATGCAGGGCTTGTTGCGGGTGCGGGTTCCGCTGCTCGTACGCCGGCTCGTCACACTGCTACCAGCGCTCGCGATCCTGGCTGATGGTGTCGATCCGACCTGGGCGCTGGTGATCTCGCAGGTGGTGTTGTCGTTCGGCGTGCCGTTCGCGCTCGTCCCGCTGGTCGTTCTCACCGCGCGGCGCCGGCTGATGGGATCGGCCACCAACCATGGCGTGACGACGGTCGTCGCGTCTGTCGTCACGTCAGCGATCGTGGTGTTGAACCTCGTCCTGTTGGCGCTGATATTCAGCGACCTGTCCGGCTCGTGACGACGCGGTGGGGCTCGTCACGGCACGACGACGTTCAGCTCGGTGGCGGCGGCATAACCGTTGCCGCTGTGAGCCTCGAGGCGCAAATAGCGGACCGGCTTGTCAGTGGGCACCTCGATGGTCTTGTTGGCAGCGGTTGGTTGCCAGGTGCCTTGCGCGACTGCGGTGTAGTCCTCACCGTCGACGCTCGAGTACAGCGTGTACGACGTGATGGTGCCGTTGGGATTGCCGTCGTACCGAGGCGTGTAGATCAGTGCGCGCACTCGTCGCGCTTTTCCGAGATCAAGGGTGATCGACTGTGGTAGCTCTGCAGGCGGGTCCCACGAGGTGTGCCACATGCTGTTGGGGTTGGCGTCGAGGACGTTGGACGCTTCGTACCCCAGATGTGCGCTCGTCGCGGTCGCTCGCATGGTGTTCTGCGGAATGAGCTTCGGAGGCGGAGCTGTCGGCCGGATCGCGAGGTTGTCGAACTGCGCTGTCGTCCAGTCGCCCACCATGAGCCCGACCTGGCCGCGGTTGTGCCGCGAGTCGCGCACCTCGGCGAGGAGTTTGCCGTTGATGCTGGCGCGGATCCGGGTGCCCTTGAACGACAGACCCAACCGGTACCAACGGGTGGGATCGAAGGTGTCGAGCCGACCGGAGGCGAGTGCGGTCTCGACACGATCGGGTGCCTGCTCGATCAGTGTCCACGTCCCGTCAGCCGCGAGGCGCAGTCGGTAGCCTGGCTGGCCGCCGAGACCCAGCTGCACCCCGTCGGCCCGGCCGATGAGGTCGACGTGCGGGGCACGACCGAGGTACGCATCGACGCTGACCGCATAGTCTCCCGACCATGTCGGGTCTCCGATGACCGTCAACGGGTTGGTCCGAGTCACGTACCGCCATTCGATCGGCTTGATGGTGACCTGTTGGCCGATGCACGTGCCTGCACGGTTGCCGGCACAACGCACCGCCTCGAACCGGCCGTTGAAGTCCGACAGCAACCGCGGCGCATCGCCAAGTTTGGTGGTCTCGAAGCTGTCGACGTACGTCTGCCGCATCCTCCGGTCGGCGTGCGGGGGAGCTGCGGCCTTCCCCTTGCCCTGCCCGGTGGTCGTCGTCACCGTGTAGACATGGCCGGGTTGCAGCGTGAGGTGGTATCCGCCCCCGACCCGGGTGAGGTCAGGTGCGCGCCGGAACCAGTCCGTGGTGTCGGGTGACCGCAGGTCGGTCTGCCACACGTGCAAGGCATCGGCCTTGAGCCCGCCAGCCACGGACAGGCGAACCTGCTGCGGTGCCGTCGCGTCGATCGTCTCGATCACGGTGCTGAAGTCGCCGCCTTCGGGCGCACGGAGGCTGACGAAACTGCCACCGCCGTCCAGGTACCCACTTGCCGAGTCGATGTAGCGCCATCCCGGCTCGGTGAACTGGGTGGTGTGCGCCACCGACCACAGGGATTGGCTGGCTTCGAAGTAGCCGGACCACGGTTGGTAGGCACGCATGAGTCCCAGCCCGGCGTACGGAATCGAGGTGTACCACGCGGCGACCAGAGACCAGTTCACCGTGGCGGTCATCCGGCCGTCGATGTACGACCGGTTGATCGCCTTTGCCAAGGGTCCGGCTCCGATGTCGTACTTCTGCGAACCTTGCTCACCCGACCAGAGAGGGATCCCCAGCGCCTTGGCCTGGTCCGTGCTGGGGCAGTGGTCGTAGGGCGCGCCGTTGTACTGGCTGCCGCATGGGTAGTGCACGGCCGCCACATCCACCGCGGCGGCGAACTCGGGATCTGCCGCCATGACCTCCGCGACCTTCCACCTCGTCTGGAGGTCTGGGCCCCAGCCGTCAGCGGCGATCAGCTTCGTCTGGTGGAAGCCTCGCTCGCGCAAGGCCCGCTTCAGCGCCACGAACCAGTCAGGGTCGAAGGTCTCGGACTCGTTCCACCCACCGAGGTAGTCGATGGTGAGGCCATGGGTACGGGCGCACTCAAGCCAGGCGATCTGGTAGTCGATGTTGTCCTGCGACCAGAACCCGCCGTCGAACCATCCGGGAGCGCCCCACGCGAGGCCGGACAGGATGATGTCGGGGTTACGACGCTTCGCCTCGCGCATGAGCCACCATTCGTAGCCCCGGTCGCAGTCGAGATCGGTCGGGGTACGCATGTGGCTTGGCTCCGCGCCCGCCGTCGAGTTGGTGTCGCCACCGATCTCGACTCGCAGGATCTGCAAGGCGGCGCCATGCCCCGGCTTGAACAGGTAGTCGAGGACCTGGCTGCGCTGCGGCTCGGGATAGTCGATCAGCAGACGTGAGGAGGCTCCGGCGGAGAGAGCACCGATGCCGTCGAAGGTCCGACCCGACTGCCTCCCGTCGATGCGGATCTCCTGGACGGGACGCTCGGTCGCCGACGTGACGAATCCTGATCGTGCCGACGTCACGGGTGGCAGCATGCTGGCGGCGCTCATCGTGAGGATGACTGCCGACACGGCAAGACAGGCGACGCTGGCCCGGACCGCGGCCGTGAGGGCCCGGGTACGCGGTCGAGTCATAACTCGGCGACCTCCCTGCACCGGCGGAATAAATCATACAAATAGCTGACCAGGGGAGGGCGTCAAGCCTTGTGCCTCATGCTGTCCGGTCTCAGACAGGTCCGCTTGCAACTTGTGCGTACATGCGCGCGATCACCGACTCGATCTCGGGCTCCTGGATCGACAGGTCCGCCAGGGGATAGCGCGCGGCGATTGTGGCGACGAGCGGCGCCGCACTCGTGTTCATGGGGAACGACAGCCACTGCCGCGGTCCGTCGGTACGAATGACCTTCGCGCCGGGCACGTCGATGGGCGGAAGGGGTTCGGCGAGGTCGACGACCAGGGTGCGTTCGCTTTCGTTGAGACTGTGCAGCCCTTCGAGGTTGCCGTCGTACATGAGCGTCCCACGGTCGATCACCATGACCCGTGAGCACAGTTGCTCGATGTCGGTGAGGTCGTGGGTCGTGAGCAGGATCGTCGTGTTCTGCTCCCGGTTGAGCTGCCGGAGGAACTCGCGTACCTGGACCTTGCTCACGACGTCCAGGCCGATGGTCGGTTCGTCGAGGTAGAGCACCTCGGGGTCATGGAGCAGGGCCGCTGCGATGTCACCGCGCATGCGCTGCCCGAGGGAAAGCTGCCGGACCGGGGTGTCGAGCAGAGGGCCGAGCTGGAGCAGGTCGAGATAGCGGTCGAGGTTCTCACGGAAACGGTGCTCGGGCACCTTGTAGATGCGTCGGAGCAGGTCGAAGCTGTCTCGCAACGGCAGATCCCACCACAGGGTCGTGCGCTGACCGAAGACCACGCCGATGCGCCGGGCAAGCGCGATTCGTTCCCGCGACGGCTCGAACCCAGCAACCCGCAGGTAGCCAGCGGTTGGCACCAGGATGCCGGTGAGCATCTTGATCGTCGTCGACTTACCGGCGCCGTTGGGTCCGATGTAGCCGACCATCTCGCCCCGGTGGATGGTGAACGTGAGGTCCTTCACCGCATGGACCTCCGTCCTGCTGCGGCGGATGCGCCCTATGCGTTTTCGCAGGATGAACGTCTTGGCGACGCCACTCAGCTCGATCAACGGCTCGGGCATGGTCTCCTCCTTCTAGCTTCCGGTGCTGCGATAGCTGCGCACACCGGCACGCCAGGCCAGTGCGGCAAGGGATGAGATGACGACGGCTGCGACGGGCGATGCGAACTGGAAGGCCTCCGGCAGCCCGAGCGCGTCCGGCCGGCCGAGCACATGCATGGCGGGCAGCCAGTTCACGAAACCCAGAGGAATCGCAAACGTCGCGGCCAGGACGAGCTTGCGCGCATAGATCGTGGGCGGGTACTGCGTAAGGACGTTTCCTCCGTAGGTGAAGGCGTTCATCACCTCGGCGGCGTCTCCGGCGGCGAACTGGAACGCACCGCCCAACACGAAGATCGCACCGAAGATCACGGCGCCGCAGATGAGCATGAGCGGGACGAGGAGGATGCGATCCCAGGTCCAGTCGATGTCAAGCGCGACGAGCGACCAGACGAACACGGCGGTGGCCTGTGTGATGCGGCCCAGCCGATGGATGCCGAAGTTGTCCGCCGCGGTTTGCACGAAGGCAGGCACCGGGCGGATGAGGATCACGTCGAACTCGCCGCTGCGGATGCGCTGCCCGACCCGCTCGGCGTTGCCCAGAACGAGGTCGGCGAGACCTATGGCGACACCTGATGTGGAGTACAGGAACGCGACCTCGGGCAGAACGAAGCCGCCGAGCGACTTGACGTGGCTGAACATGATGAAGATGACCACGAAGTCGAGACTGGTTACGACGAACTGACCGACTGCAAGCATCAGGAAGGACGTGCGGTAGGCGAAGGCAGACCTGATCCACATCGCTGCGATCCACCAGAACGCCTTCAACGCGTCAGCCACCTTGCACCACCACCTTGGACGTCGCCACGGCGGTCAGCGCCCGGCCGGCAAGCAACAGCACCACCGCCCACATGGCCTGGAAGGCGAAGACCTGGAACAGCTCGACACCCTGGTGCTTTCCCATCAGGACATCGGCTGGGATCTGTAACCCACACGACCAGGGCATCGCCTGCATGAAGTCCGCCATGCCACCGGGGAAGACGGTGAGCGGCAGCAGCATGCCTGACATGAACGATCCGATGATTCCGGCCGCGGTCTGCACACCACGAAGGTCGAGCAGCCAGAACCCGAGGAGTGCGACGATGTAGCGGATGGCGTAGCTCACCACGAGCCCAAGGGCAACCGTCGTGAAGAACGCCAGCCAGGTCAACGGACTTCGCGGTAACGCCAACGGAAAGATCAGGGCGCCGACCAGGGTGGGGATGATGCCGCGGCCGAGCAACTGGAATGCCGCCCGCCCTGCGTCGACCGCGAGCCACCAGATCTGCATGTCGACCGGGCGGTAGAAGTCGATCGCGATGTCGCCCTTGCGAATGCGCTCGCCGAACTCCTGCTCGAACCCACCACCGAAGAAGGCCATGGGCGCGAGCAAGGACTGGCCGAGCCAGACGTAGGTCAGGGCTTGCGGGACGTCGTAGCCGCCAAGCCCAGGTTTCGCCTCCCACAGCGCGATGTAGGTGTACGCCAGGATCACACCGAAGATCGTGTTGGTGAAGACCCCGGCGGCGGTTGCCGCTCGATATGTGGTGTAGCGGCGGAAGGTACGCAGCGCGATGGCTGCATAGACCCTCATCGAGGGTGTCAGCTCCTTTCGGTGTGCGCGCCCCGTCCGCGGGACGTGGTCGGGTCACAGGTGGGCAGGACACAGCGCCCTGCGAGCGCAGTTGCCCGCAGGTGTTGCCATGCCCACGAGGGTGAGTGCGCGATCGGGCATGCAGAACTTCCCCCGACCCGGCAAAGGGGCGGGGGTGCGTCCTTGTGCGCCGAGCGTGTGCTCGACCCGCTATGACGCCGCCTAAGGATGACGGAGTATTTGTCAGTGATCGGCCTCATGACCGCGAACTGCTGCCCGCGGCGATGAGCCGACCGGCCAGCATATCGGGTACGACGCGGCGTTGGGAAGCCGGTTTCAATGCGTAGGCGCGTCGCCTCGATTGTTGTCCGGGTCACTGACAGGCGAAATCACGAGCCACCGAGGCAGGCGTCTGCTGAAATACCGCTCGTGCATCGGACAGTCGTCAACGAGATCGCACGTGCGCACGCTGAGAGGTTGGTCGGCGTCCAGGGCGTAGTCGGCGTGATGATCGGCGGAAGTCACGCCAGGCAGACGGCCGATGCGAGCTCGGACCTCGATCTTGGGGTCTACTACCGCGAGCCGCTCGACCTCGACGCGATGCGAAAGCTGGCGAGCGATTGTGCGGGGCGACCAACCGAGGTCGCCGGGCCCGGCGGGTGGGGTCCGTGGGTCAATGGTGGCGCGTGGCTCGACCTCCCGGACGGGAGAGTGGACTGGATCTTGCGGGATCTTGATCGGGTCCGCAGTGAATGGGGACGCGCGCAGGCCGGAGAGTTCTCCGTGCACCACCAGCCGGGTCATCCGTTCGGCTTCGTGAGTACGACGTACGTGGCGGAGCTGGCCCTCGGGGTGATCGTCGCAGATCCGTCGGGGGAGCTGCACGAGCTCCAGGCGGCGACGGCGACGTATCCCCATCCGCTTCGTGAGGCGTTCGACCGATGGCTCTGGGAGGCCGGATTCAGCATCGACATCGCGAGCAAGCCGGCCGGGCGTGGCGATGCCGCCTACGTCGACATGTGCCTCACCCACGCCGTCGGGATCATCGTGTACGCGTTGCACGCCCGCGAAGGTCGTTGGGTGACCAACGAGAAAGGGATCGTCGCGAGTGCGGCACAACTGTCGTGCGCACCGGAAGGGTTCGCTGTCCGCGTGCACGAGGTGATCGCCGGGGGAGCCACGCCCGCCGATCTGGAAGCCAAGCTCGAGGCGGCGCGGGCCCTTTTGCGTGATGTCCGTGGCCCTGAGTGACGAGAGGCGAGGCCCGTCCTACCAGGGGTCGACACCGAGCAGCTTGCGCCCGAGTGGTCCCGCTGCCTGCAGCTGGCGTTCGTTGTAACGGCCTGGCGTCGGTCGCTTTCCGCCGCCGTGCGGGTGATCCTCCCGCACGTACCGCATGAAGAGGGCAACTCGCGGCGCCGTCCGACGGTTGTGTGACGCGGCGTGCGGCATCAGGTGGTGCAGCAAGGCGAAGTCGCCCGCCTCGCCGGTCACTTCGACGCTCTCCAGATGGGTGATGTGCGTCCAGTTCTGGTGCAGGTGCCGGCCCTTGGGATGCCCCCGCGCCTCTTGCTCCACGATCCGATGCCCACCGGGGACGACGTGGATGCCGCCGCCGTTGGGGAGGACGTCGGTGAAGTAGTAGCAGCCACCGACCTGAACCTCTTCCAACGTGAAGAGGAAGTTGTCGACGTCGTACGGTACGGACGCGTCGAGGTGCAATGTCTGGCTCCGCGGCGAGTCCCGGTGCATGTCATTGCGCAACGTGATCCCGATCGATCCGTCGAAGACCCGCAGTCGTGGTGACTGCAGAAGTTGCGCCGCCGCGTGATACAGGCGCTCGTTCGCCCACAGAGGCAGGAACTCGGGTGTGTCGAAGGTGTGGTCCCCGGGGGAGGTCATCGGCTTGATCCGGCCGTCGGCTGCGTGCCAGTGCTCCGGAATCTGTAGATCACGAGGCACCATGTCGAGGATGAGGTCGCGATAGTACGCAGCTCGATCCCGCGAGATGGCTCCGCCGACGAGCACGTACCCCTGCTCCCAGAACTGTCGTACCTCGTCCTCGGTCAGGACCGGGGGAGTCTTCACGGTCGCCGCCATCGCGATGTCCTCCTCGAGTGGCTCACGCGAAGCCCTGGGCGCCGACTACCGTCACGAGACTTCCGTCGAGGCGTGGCGATCGACACGTGCGCCATTTCCGTGCACCATCAAGTATCCCATCGCAGCAAGGCCGTTGGGCCCGTACGAAGGCCAAATGGTCCAGGTGCGGCCGCAACCTTGGCCTGTCCGATCACCCGAGCAGTAACCTGCGCATCCTGCATGCGGCGGGTCATGCTCGGAGGTGTTCGTGGCGGTCGAGGATGGAATCATCCGCACGCTCAGCCGAGCGCTTGCGATGGCATTCCACGCGTCACCCTGGCTCCTCATGGGGCTGTTCGCAACGCAAGTCCTCGCGGTGCTGGGTTATCCTGCCCAGCTTGCGATCGTTCAGCGGCTCGTCGATGGTGTCGTCGCTGAGCAGACGAGCCGGCAGATCGTCACGCTGATCGTCGTTCTGGTGAGCGTCTTCATCGCCCAGCGTCTGTTCGGTCTGCTGGCAAGCTCCCTGCTGACGCTTGCCCGCGAGCGCACGACCTCGCAAGCCGTGGCGACCTACCTCGACAAGGCGGCAGAGCTCGATCCAGGTCACCTGGTTGACCCGGGGTTTCACGATCGGATGCGGCACGCCGGCGAGGTCGCCGACAACAACTTCGACGGGTTGCTCTTCGGCATGAACGGGCTCGGCACCGCGGTCGTCGGGACCCTCGGCCTCGCTTCGCTGCTGGTGACCATCTCACCGGCTGTCGCTGTCCTCGTTCTCGTATCGATGGTGCCCTGGGTGTTCGCCGAGCAGCGCGGGTTTCGGATCGTGAAGAGACCCGTTCGGACCTGCTTCCACGACGACGTCGGCAGAGCTACCTCCGGCAGCTGCTCACCGATGCCGATGCCACAGACGAGCTCCTCGCCTCCGGCGCCGCCCGGCACGTCGCGGCGCGGTACCGATCTGGCGCGGACGAGCTCCTGCGACTCGAGCGTCCGGCTCACTGGCGCCAGTTCGTCACGATCATGGCCGGGAACGTGCTCGGCGGAGTGTTCCTCGTGGCGGCGTTCGCCTTGGTCGCCGTGGACGCCATCACCGGGCGAACCGGTGTCGGTGACGTGGCGGCGAGTGTCGCGGCACTCGCCGCGTTCCTCGCGATGTCGGCGAACTTCGCGAACTCGGTGTCGTTGGTCCTCTCACACGTCCCCTACATCCGCGACTACTTCGTGTTCCTGCAGACTCCGCGACTGCTCGAGGTGCCGCAGCCACCGGCACGGATCCCCGAGCGGCTTGCCCGCGGCCTGGTCGTCGAGAACGTGACCTTCTCCTACCCCGGATCGGGCGAACCTGCGGTACGGAACGTCTCACTCCACGCCCGGCCTGGCGAGCTCATCGCGCTCGTCGGCGACAACGGTGCAGGCAAGTCGACGCTCACGAAGCTGCTGTTACGGTTCTTCGACCCGACCGAAGGGCGGATCCTCTTCGACGGTGTCGACATCCGACACTGCAGGCCCGCCGATGTGCGATCGCGGGTCTCCGTGCTCTTTCAGGACTTCGCGCGCTACCAGTTCAGCGTCCGCGACGTGATTCGCATGGGGGACCCGGATGCCATCACCGAAGCCGACGAAGCGGAACGGCTCATGCGTGCCGTCGAGGCGGCCGGGCTCGGGGAGGTCGTGGCGTCGTTGCCTTCAGGGCTGGACAGCCAGGTCGGGCGGCTGTTTCCGGGTGGCAGCGACCTTTCGGGTGGTCAGTGGCAGCGTCTGGCACTTGGTCGGCTCTTCTACCGACGAGCAGACATCCTGATCTTGGACGAACCGACGTCGGCTCTGGATCCCAAGGCCGAGGCCGAGACGTTCGCCCGACTCCGCGACGTGCTCGGGAGTCGCATCGGCATCGTGATCTCGCACCGCTTCTCGACCGTACGCGTGGCCGACCGGATCGCCGTCCTCCATCACGGCGAGCTGGTCGAGGTCGGTACGCACGACGAGCTCATGGCGGCTCGTGGTCGGTATGCGGAGCTCTTCGAGCTTCAGGCCGCCGGTTATCGGTAGGGCCAGGGCGAATGGCTCTTTGCAGCACGCGTCCTAGACGGCCGGTTTCGTCGCTCGAATGATGGCGGCGTGCATGCCGTCGGCCACTTCGTGGGTGGACTCGATCTCGATCGAGACGAATCCGGCGGCTTCCAAGCCGGCTCGGTACTCGGAGGTCGACAAGGCGCCGGCGATGCAGCCGACGTACGACCCGCGTTCGGCGCGTTCGTCGGCGGTGAGCCGGTCCTCGGCCACGACATCGCTCACACCGAGTCGGCCGCCCGGACGCAACACGCGGTGTGCTTCGGCGAAGACCGCCTGCTTGTTCGTCGAGAGGTTGATGACACAGTTGGAGATGATGACGTCGACGGACTCCGCAGCCAGTGGTAGGTCTTCGATCGTGCCCTTGAGGAACTCGACATTGGTCACGCCGGCCTTTCGCGCGTTGGCGTTGGCGAGGGCGAGCATCTCGTCGGTCATGTCCACGCCGTACGCCTTTCCGGTCGGTCCGACCCGCCGAGCCGACAGGATGACGTCGATCCCGCCGCCCGAACCCAGGTCGAGCACGGTCTCGCCTTCGTGCAGTTCGGCCACCATCACCGGGTTCCCGCACCCAAGGCTCGCCCTCAGTGCCTCCTCTGGTAGGGCTTCGCGATCTGTCGGCGCATAGAGTCTCGCCCCGAAGCCTTCTTCGCAGCTCGCTGGCGCGCAGGACTCGTCCGATCCGCAGCACGTGTCTGATGTCGGTGTGTCGGTGACGGCGCGAGCGGCTGCGGCATAGCGCCTGCGCACGTGCTCACGCAGAGCAAGCGGGTCGTCGGTCATCGAAGACTCCTGAGAGTGGGAGCGGAACCTGCTTCGACATACATCTAAACAACAGCCATCTTGCTCGCTGTTTAGACAACTGTCAAGATAAGTTCTGTGACGCGATCTCACGCCGTAGCGCAGGGATGTTGCCCGCCGCTCGACACCGAGCCACTCGGCGAGGCGGTGGCTGCGGATCTGGCACGGGCCTTCAAGGCCTTGGGCGATCCTGTGCGCCTGCGGTTGCTGTCGTTGATCGCGTCGTACGACGGGGGAGAAGTCTGCGTCTGCGAACTCATCGGCGCGTTCACGCTCACCGGACCGACGATCTCGCATCACCTGCGGGTCCTGCGAGAAGCTGGTCTGATCGAGGGTGAGCGGCGCGGCACCTGGGTCTACTACCGAGCTGTGCCGAAGACACTGGAACGACTCTCCGCACTTCTCGACGTTCGCCGGTCACGTCACGATGCGATCGAACGGTCGGTGTCATGAGCCCGCGGAAGGCGCTGGCAGCCGGAGCCATCGTGAGCTGCGTGGCGCTGCTTGCCGGCGGGGTAGGGGTCATGATGACAGGTGGAGATCGAGACCGGTCGAACTCCCGGAGCGATGAATCCACCCCGCAGTGGACGCTCACGTGGTCCGACGACTTCGACGGTCCGGCAGGACGTCCACCCGACCGCGCTCGGTGGGTGGCCGAGATCGGCGGGCATGGCTGGGGAAACGACGAGCTGCAGTACTACACCGATCTCACCGAGAACGCCGCACTCGATGGGAACGGTCACCTTGTGATCACAGCGCGTCCAGACGATGTCGGTCGGTCATGCTGGTACGGCACGTGCCGGTTCACCTCGGCCCGACTCGTCACCAAGCAGAAGTTCAGCCAGGCGTACGGACGATTCGAGGCCCGGATCAAGCTTCCACGCGGGCAGGGAGTCTGGCCCGCATTCTGGTTACTGGGCGACGACATCGACGAGGTGGGTTGGCCCAGGTGCGGCGAGATCGACATCATGGAGTACCTCGGTCATGACGAGCGGACCGTCTACGGCTCGGTGCACGGGCCGCAGTTCGACACGACCGACGAATATCGGCTCCCCGACGGTGAGTCGTTTGCCGAGGGCTTCCATACGTTCACCGTCGACTGGTCCGCCAACCGCGTGGACTTCTTCGTCGACGGTCAGCAGTACGCGACCGTGGAGCGGCCAGACGCGGCGACGTCGGGCGGTAGCGAACGTGTGACGAACGCGGCAAATCAGGCAGACGGTGATCCGCGGTGGGTCTTCGACCATCCGTTCTTCATCCTGCTCAACGTCGCGGTCGGCGGCAGGTGGCCTGGCGAACCCGACGAGTCGACCCGCTTTCCGCAGCACATGGTCGTGGACTACGTACGTGTCTACCAGCTGACGTAGCATCGCGGGCGTGCTCAGTCCTCACTATCCACTGGAAACGCCCAGGCTTCGGTTGCGGCCGTTCGTCGCCGACGATCTCGACCCGCTCTTCGACATCCATTCACGCGTCGACGTCGCGCGGTATCTGTACTGGGAGCCGCGCACCTACGACGAGGTTGGCGAGGCGCTCAAGAAGAAGATGAGCCAGTCGCAACTTACCAAGCCCGGAGAGCCCTTGTCGCTTGCCGTCGTACGAAAAGACACCGGTGCCCTGATCGGAGATCTCGTGCTCTTCTGGGTGAGCGAGGAGCATCGGCAGGGCGAGATCGGTTACATCTTCCATCCCGATCATGCTGGACAGGGGTTCGCGACCGAGGCGGCACGTGAAGGTCTGCGGCTGGGGTTCGAGGGTCTGGGCCTGCATCGCATCGTCGCGCGTCTGGATGGACGTAACGAACGTTCGGCGAGACTCTGCGAGCGCCTCGGCATGCGTCGAGAGGCGCACTTCATCCAGAACGAGCTCGTCAAAGGAGAATGGACCGACGAGATCGTGTACGCGATGCTGGAGCACGAATGGCGGGCGCAGAACGCCCGCTGATGCCCACCGACGGGCGGTACTGAACGCACGCCCGATGGTCGCGAAGGGCTGTGTTCGTGGCTATCTGGAGCCGAGAACAGCGTGTAGGAACTGGCAGGCTGGAGGCGGCCGCCGTTACGTGCTCATTGTCGCGAGCAGCTTCTTGAACGCGCGGCCGCGCTCGACGAAGTTGGTGAACATCCCGTAGCTCGCGCAGGCGGGCGAGAGCACAACGCAGTCGCCAGGTTGGGCTACCTGGCGGGCAAGCTCGACGGCCTCGGCGAACGAACTGCCATGCAGGAGCTGGAAATCCTGAGCCGGCTCGGCTTTGCAGATCGCCTCCTCGATGGCGGGTGCGGTGTCACCGAACAGCACGGCCGCCCGGCATCGCGTCGCAACACACTGCCCGAGCGTGTCGAAAGACAGCTTCTTGTCGTACCCGCCCAGGAGAATCACGAGCGGCCCGGTGAGTGTGTCCAGCGCAGCGAGGGTGCGTTCCGGTGTCGTGGCGATCGAGTCGTTGTAGTAGGACACGCCGTCGATCTCGGTGACGAACTCCAGCCGGTGTTCCACCCCCGGGAAGTGCAGCAGCACGTCGTACGCGGCATCCGCCCAGCCCGTCAAGGCGTTCGCCGTGGCGCTCACTGCGGCCGCCATGTTCTGGAGGTTGAAGCGGCCGCGTAGTCGCCGATTCGCAAGATCGAAGATGTTCGTCCGATAGCGGAGGGTTTCCGCCTCGATTCGGACGCCGCCGGATGCGACGTCTGCCTCGCGTCCGAACCATCGAGTGTCTCCGCCGGCGAAACCACGGACCACTGGATCGTCGGCGTTCAGCACGCGAGCGTCGTAGCGCCTCTGATGTCGCACGATGCTTCGTTTGGCGTCGATGTAGGCCGCCATCGTGCCGTGCCGATCCAGGTGGTTCGGTGTGATGTTGAGCACGACGGAAACGTGTGGGCTGCGTTGGATCACGTCGAGTGCCTCGAGCTGGAAACTGGACAGCTCGAGGACGACGATGTCGTCAGGGGCGATCTCGGCTACCGCGGGGAGCAGTGAGATGCCCAGGTTGCCGCCCAGCCAGACCTTGCGTGGACCGCGTGAGAGGATCTCGCCGATGAGCGTCGTGGTGGTGGTCTTGCCGTTGGATCCCGTGACGCCGTAGATGGTGGGGGTCGGGCAGAGCTTGAAGAAGAGGTTCATCTCGGTCTCGATGGCGCGTGCCAACGAGAGCCACGGTGAGGTCCACGGGACTCCCGGACTCACGACGACCAGATCTGCATCCCGAAAGTCTTCTTCACGGTGGCCGCCGAGGTGCAGGTCGACCGGCCAGTTGGTCAATGCTCGCACCGACTCCTCGAGATCCTCGGCAGATCGCAGGTCGGTCACGGTCACCCGTGCGCCAGCACGGCAGAGGAATTGCGTCACACCGACTCCGCCCCCGAACAAGCCCAGGCCCATCACGGTGACCCGTGCCTTGGCCAGGCGTGGTAGATCGGTCAGCAGTCGAGCATCCACGTGGGTAAGCCTAGGCAGAGACTTCGTGTGTGGATTGCCCGATGGAGAGACGATCAGCGCTTCTGCGCAACGGCCGGTGAGGCGGACGTCTCCTCGCGTGACACAGGATCCTGGCGTTCTGGCGCGTGAGGCTGCGAGGCCAGACGACCCGAATCCGACACGTCTGAAGCCGAGGGGTGGTGCGCCCCGGTATCGTCCGAGGTCGTGCCCATCACCAGGGTGGCCGCGACGGTTCCATGAGCCGCGACCATGATGATGGCGAGTTCGGGCGCGGTCGTCGCTCCCTGACGCGACCATTGCCAGAAGGGCTCCGGCACCGTGGCGATGGCGAGGGCGATCGCGATCCAGGCCGCCGCGTGGATCCGGGCAAGCCGGCGCCGGGTCGCCGCGAGATGGAAGCGGATGCGCTTGGTCGCGAACTTCCCGGGCGGCTGACTGCCGCTGAGGTACGTCTTGTAGGTCTCGATGCTCGCAACCGCGAAGCCGGCCGCCGACCAGGCGAGCACCACCCAGTTGTCGGTGAGGAACGACAGCGGTACTGCCCACGCGGTGGCGACGACTGGGCTCCGCAGGAACTTCCACGCCCCGAAACCCTCGATGGGCGCATCCTTCCAGGCGCCGCCCAGCGCAGTGAGCCAACCACCAAGGCTGCCGAGCACGACGACGGCCCACTTGTCCAGCTCGAGCCTGCCCTGCACGGCGCTTGCGGCCCAACAGCCGAGGATCAGAACCGTCGCTGCCGCGGCGCCGACACCGTAGCGGATCACCACGTTGTCGATCGGCTTGCCGCGATAACCCAGCCGCATCGGGATGTCGTATGCAGACTGGTCGTCGTTTCGCGCGATGGCCTTCCAGGCTTCCGTTGTGAGTCGTTCGACGGCATACATGACACCGATCAGGATCGCGACCGGGTACGTCGACTCCAGCGGGGAAAGGAGACACAGCGCGAGCCCGATCAACGCCCCCATCAGAGGACTGCGGACGTAGCTGCGGAGCCGAAAGCCTTCGTACGGCGAATCCTTGTAGGCTCCCCAGCTCGCGGCATGCAAACCGGTCAGCAGCCCGAGAAATACGATCGTGGCGATATTCACGTGGCCATCATCCCCGTTAGCTCGTGCGAAAGCCACTCAGTAGCCACGACGTTGCAAGACCTGGCTGGTGGCCGCGGGCACGAGGTCCGCAAGCCGCATGCCGTCGAGTGAGGGGATCACCAGGTCGGCACCATGCATCGGGAGCAGGCTGGTCAGCCGGTTCGGTACCGCGACGCAGTAGAGACCAGCTCGCTTCGCCGCCGTGACGCCTTTCTGGGAATCCTCCAGCGCGATCGCGTTGCCGGGCCGGACGCCGAGCGCGGCGACGGCGGCGGTGTAGAGCTCGGGGTCGGGTTTGGTTCGTCGTACGTCGTCTGCGGTTCTGATCACGTCGAACTGTCCGACGAGGCCAATCCGATCCAGGTGCTCGTCGATCCAGGAGCGCGGCGAGCTGGACGCGAGCCCGATGTGCAGGCCGTGGGCTCGTACGTCGGCGAGCAGCTCCTTCACACCCGGACGGATGACTTCGCTGGCGAGCAGCTCGCGGATCCGAGCACGGCACGCTTGGCGTACAGCACTCCGGTCGATCGGACGTCCGCAGGCCTCGGCGAGAAGCTGGTACGGGTTGAATCCGTCGCCAGCACCACCGATGCGGGGCGCCCACGTCTTAAGCTCGAGCACGGCGCCATGTGCAGCGAAAACCTCTTGCCAGGCAAGGAACTCCGGGTACTCCGTGTCGAGGATGAGGCCGTCGAAATCGAAGACCAAGGCCTGGATCCCGCGAGCCGAGGCAGCCTCTGGATCAGGTGGAAAGCGCATGGTCGTTCTCGGGGGTCCGGGCTTCGAGCTTGCGTCCGAAGGCCTCGTAGCGGCGGCAGGCAGTCTCGACATCGTGCACGTATCGAATCGGGGTGACTTGCATGCGGCACCTCGGCTCTGGTCACGGAGGAAGCTAGCAATCTAGCAGAGATGAGCGGCGGTCAGGTGCAGCCACTGGGCATCCCGGCGTCCTCGGTGCGGGAGGCTGGCCGATCAGTCACACCTTGGTCCTCAAGGCCCCTGGTAATGCCGGCGGCTGGCCAGCGATACTCGACAGGTCCGCGTCCCGCTGTCTGGGGAGACCATCCATGTCTAGCGACGCCATCGAGTCGATCGTCCAAGCCGCCCTCGCCCGACTGGACCTTGCGACCAAGACCAGGCTGCTCGCCGGTCAAGACGCCTGGTCCCTGCCGGCGCTCCCGGAGATCGGGCTGCGGTCGCTCGTCATGTCGGACGGGCCCGTCGGCGTGCGTGGCACGCGGTGGACGCCCGACGACCCGTCGGTCGCGCTGCCCAGCCCCACCGCGCTGGCGGCCACGTGGGATCCAGACCTGGCGGTCCAGGTGGGCCGGCTCCTGGCCCAGGAGGCTCGACGTAAGGGTGTGCACCTCCTTCTGGCCCCGACGGTCAATCTCCACCGCAGCCCGCGCGGCGGCCGGCACTTCGAGGCGTACTCCGAAGACCCGTTCCTCACTGCTCGGATCGGTGTCGGATATGTCACCGGAGTCCAGTCCGGCGCTGTTGGTGCCACAGTCAAGCACTTCGTGGCCAATGACTCCGAGACAGAACGTTTCACCGTCGACGTCCGGGTGAGCGAACGCGCACTCCGAGAGCTTTATCTGCTCCCGTTCGAGGCGATGGTGCGCGAGTCGGGCGCGTGGGCCGTCATGACGGCGTACAACAAGGTCAACGGGACCACGATGACCGAGCACGACCAGCTGGTGAACGGCGTGCTGAAACGCGAATGGGGCTTCGACGGCGTCAACGTCTCCGACTGGACGGCGGCGCGCAACACGGTGGCGGCAGCGCTCGGTGGCCTCGACGTCGCGATGCCCGGTCCCCACACCGTGTTCGGCGAGGCGTTGGCCGACGCTGTGAAGGCCGGCAAGGTCAGCGAACAGGTGGTGGACGAGGCGGTACGGCGGGTGCTGCGGCTGGCTGTCCGTGTCGGAGCGCTCGACGGACCCCGGCCTCCCGTCGACGCTGAACCCCTCGACGGAAGTGCGCTGGCCCGCGAGGTCGCGTGCCGGTCGTTCGTCCTGCTGCGCAACGACGGCGCCTTGCCCTTGGACCCGGCCACGGTCGGACGGTTGGCGGTCATCGGAGCGGCGGCGGTGGAGGCCCGCATCCTCGGTGGCGGTTCGGCGCAGGTCTTTCCCGAGCGTGTGGTGTCGCCGCTCGACGGTCTGCGCGCGGTGTTCCCCAACGTGTCGTACGCGGAAGGAGCCGATCCCCGCACCAAGCTGCCGGCGGCGCGAGCCGGTTTCGAGCTCACCGCGGTGTTCCGCGACGTTGCCGGGACCGTCGTGGGGAGCCAGCCGCTGCGCGACGGATCAGCGCGGTTCTTCGACGACCTGCCCGAAGGCGTACAGCTCGCAGACGTGGGCAGCGTGGAGATCGCCGGGCGGTTCACGCCGCGAGTCGCGGGCCTGCATCGCTTCGGGATCTGCGGGATTGGCGAGTTCCGGCTCGTGGTCGATGGGACGGAACGACTCGCCGGTCCTCAGACCTCGGACAGCACCGACCCGGCGGCTGCGTTGTTCGACCCACCCGAACGCCGCGTCGAGGTCGAGCTGCCGGCCGACCGGACGGTCGAGGTGTCGCTCACCTACATGCTTCCGCGGACGGAGGACGGGCCGCAGATGCCGTTCATCGCGTTCCGCCTCGGCCACGCCGAGCCCACACCGGGTGAGGAGGCATTGCTGGACGAGGCGGTCGCCGTGGCGGAGCAGGCCGACGCCGCCATCGTCGTGGTGGCGACGACGGAGGAGGTCGAGTCGGAGGGGTTCGACCGGAAGAGCCTTGCGCTCCCCGGGCGCCAGGACGAGCTGGTACGCCGGGTTGCTGCCGTCAACCCTCGCACGATCGTGATCGTCAACGCCGGGGCTCCGGTCGAGATGCCGTGGCGCGACGAGGTCGCGGCCGTGATGCTGGCCTGGTTCCCAGGGCAGGAGGCAGGCGTCGCGCTGGCGGACGTCCTCACGGGCGCGGCTGAGCCCGCGGGCCGACTGCCGACCACCTGGCCGGTACGTGCAGCCGACTGTCCGGTGCTTAAGGTCGAGCCGACGGACGGTGTTCTGTCCTATGACGAGGAGATCTTCATCGGCTACCGGGCCTGGCTGCGTCGTGGTGATCCGGCACCGGCGTACTGGTTCGGGCATGGACTGGGTTACACCGACTGGGCGTACGACTCGATCGACGTGCAGCCGGTCCACGACGGTGACGATCAGGCCGTCGTCACGGTTGTCGTACGAAACGTCGGCCAACGCGCAGGCCGCGAGGTCGTGCAGGTCTACGTGTCTGCAGACTCGCCTGAGCCGCCCGAGCCGCCCCGGCCGGTGAGGTGGCTCGCAGGGTTCGCGACCGTTTCGGCCGACCCAGGCGAGACTGCCGAGGTGCGGGTCCCCCTCCGGCGGCGTGTGTTCGAGGTATGGGACGCGGGCTGGAAGCTCGTGCCCGGACGTTATCGGGTCGAGGTCGGTCGAAGCGTCGCCGACATCAAGCTGAGCGCGCCCCTGCAGATCTGATCCGCGGCATCTGGTCGACGTTCGGCCAGCCCATCACGGCAGCGCGATCTTCCATCGAGATTCGCGCCGGTTGGTGTCATCACGCCAGGGACCTGGAACGTTTACGAGGTGATGGGCATGCGGATCGACGACGAAGGGGACATCCAGGCCTTTACCAAAGCGTTCCAGGATCTGTTTCCACGGGCGAGGCGGGTCGCGTGGCGCATCCTTGCCGACCTGGCCTCCGCTGAGGATGTCGCCGCCGAGACCATGGCGCGAGCGTACGCGGCGTGGAGTCGCATCGGGGCCTCTGACACGTACCGCACGGGGTGGGTCTTACGGGTCGCCACCAATCTCGCGCTCGATGCCGTACGACGACGCGCGAGTACGGCCATGGAAAGTGCGGCGATCGTCGAGCTGAGGGCCTCGGCAGATACCGACGACGAGCCCGACCTGGTTGCGACCCGCATCGTGCTGGTCGACGCAATGCGGTCGCTGCCCTCGAGGCAGCGGGAGTCGATCGCGTTGCGCTATCTCGCCGGGATGAGCCAGGCAGAGACCGCGCAGGCACTCGGAATCAGCGTGGGGAGTGTGGCACAGCACGTCCATCGTGGGCTTGCCAGCTTGCGTTCCCAGCTGGAAGACCTGGCAGGAAAGGAACCGGACATCAGGAAGGGTAGAGGTATGAAGATCGGCTCGTTGCAGGAAGCGTTGTCGCTTCAAGGAACCGACACCGTGCTCGACGCACACGTCACCGGGGTCATGAACGGCGGATGGGGCTGGACCGTCGACGTCGGGGTTCCCGCCGTCCTCGTGCCGTCTCGCCGGGACTGGCGTCCTGGCGATGACGCTTCCGCGCTGGTTGGCCAGGTCGTGAGCTGCACCGTTACCGAAGTCGATCTCGAACGCGAACGCATGGTGGTCGTGCCGTTCGCAGACGCCGAGCTCTGGCGTCGGATCAAGCTGCAGCACGAGCAGCCCGACGACGAAGAGGAGCAGCGGGGGAGGCAGCTGGTCGCCAACCTGGAGTCGGGGGCAGTGCTGCGCGGGCGGGTCACCGGGCTGGTGCCGTTCGGCGCCTTCGTCGACATCGGTGGCGTGCACGGCCTTGTGCACATCTCGGAGCTCGGCCAGGACGTCCGACATCCAGAAGATGTTCTGTCTGTGGGCCAGGAAATGGACGTCGAGGTGCTTGACACGAATCCGGAGTTGCAGCGCGTTTCCTTGCGACCTGCCGCCTGAGCTTCCATCCTCCCGGACGCTAGCTCGAATCGGACGGTCGTCCGATCGTGGTTACCCTCCATGGAATGGTTCGAACCGTACCAGCGGCTAGCGCGACTATCCGGTCTCCGAGGAGCGCGGCGACGCTGTTGCCGAGGAAAGGGATCTTTTCGTCAAATCGTGCGGCCGTCTGGATGTAGGCTGGCCCACATCCAGACGGCCGCCGCCGGGGCGATGGGCAGTTACGCTGGTTCGCCGTAGTAGATGCCGTTTCCGTTGGTGCCGACGAAGACGCGACCGAAGGCCTTCCGGTCCGCTGCCATGACGTTGGGCTCGTTACCCGCGGTGCGCTCCGCACTGTCGATGCGCACCCAGGTCTCACCGTTGTCTTCGGAGCGGAAGATGCCCTGAACCTCGTCGACGTTGCCATAGACGTACAGGGTGGGGTTCCCGCTTGGTCCAGGTGCTCCGATGGCGAACAGGCGCGCAGCGTAGACGGGCATGCACCGAACGAAGGTCTTCCCGTAGTCGGTCGAGCGCCACAGACCGTACCGGTCCGGCGACACGCCGATGGCGACGTACACCTCGCCGGCCCTGCCTGGCGACGTGGCCACCGTTACGTAACGGGTGTTGTCGGCGTTGGGCAAGCCGTAGGCGCCCGTGGGCTGCCAGGTGTAGCCACCGTCGTCAGACCGGTAGAACTGGCCGGACCTATACGCGTACAGCTTGTCACCATCGACTTTGTCGGCCGCCATCGGCTGCGTGTAGATGAAGATGTTGCTGCCGCCGATGAGGCTGGACAGACCTTCGGCCTGGACCCACGTCTTGCCGAGGTCCTCCGACACGTAGATCGACCCAGCCTGGGTGGCCCAGACGATGCGGCGGCTGGTCGCGCTGACCGCCACCCGTCCCCGGGCGCCGGGCACCGACAGGAAGTTGTGCCACGTCTCCCCGCCGTCGGTGGAGTAGCCACCACGGCCTTGGCCGTCCCAGCCGATGCCGCCCACCCGTACCACGAAGTTCGGGTCGGTCTCCTGGATGGCGATTCCCGTGGAGGTGAGCACATCGAGGCCGTTCTTCCAGGCATGCGTGGCTGGGGGCTCGGTCAGCGACGTGTGCTCGAACCCGCCCACGTCGCCGACGCCGCTATAAAGCGCGAGCCCTGGTCCGGGCGAGCTGAGCAGCATGCCGGTGGTCACGATCTCTTCGTGCCCTTCGTACCGGTTCTCCCAGACCTCCTGCGCCGTGATGTCACTGGTACGCCAGGCGTAGTACCAGTCGGTGAACCAGACCTCTTTCGGATTGAAAGGATTGAAGGCCAACGAAAAGATCGACGATGCAAAGTGCCAGTCGGGTGCCCAACCCAAACGCTCGCTCTTGACTTTGTTGATCTTCTGCCAGTTGTGGCCACCGTCCGTGGACCGGTAGATGTCCAGGTGGTGGTCGTTTGCATGGCGGGCGACGAGCATGTGTTTCGGATCCGTCGGGTCGATCGCGAAGCCGTTGTACGCCTCTTGGGTGGGGCCGAACTCGCTCCACTGCTTCCCGTCCCAGCGGGCCAGGCCGGCTCCGTGAGTAACCCACAGCACGCCCTCGGCATCGACGGTTGCCCGGCGCAGATCGTCGACCGCGAATGCTGTCCCAGGTCTGACCGCCGTCAGTACTGCGGTAGATCTCGTCCCTCAACCCGACGTACACGAGGCGACTTCGCGGCTTGGGACCCGGGGTCGTTCCACGCTTGCCGAAGGCCACGAAACGGCCATCGTTGAGGGTAGGAGAGATACGCTGCCAGGTCCTCGCACCGTCCAGGGAGCGCCACAACCCATCCCAGGTCGATGCGTAGTAGATGACGTCACCGTTCTCCGGGTCGACCGCCAAGCGGTTCTCGTACCTTTGGGAAGTGGAGGCGGTCATACGGAGCCGCAGCCCAGTGCGCGTCCACGTCTCCCCGCGATCCGTAGACTTCCAGACGTCACCGCGGCCCGCCCAATCGTAACGACCAACGCTGATGTAGAGGGTCTTACCTGCTTTTTCCGAAGGGTCGATGGCGATGCTGTCGGCGGCGCTGAACCACCATTCGGACTCCGGAACCCACTCCAGGAGCGGAATCCAGCGCTCGTTAGCGGGATCCCAGCGGTAGACCGTGCCAACGTCGGTGCGCAGATACATCAAACCCTGCACATGTGGGTGCATGAGCAAGGTCGGCACCGCGCCGCCACCACCGACGGCGACACGGTCCCACCGATACCTGTTCGACTTCGACTCTCCCTTGCGGCCTCTGCGCGGCTTGGCCTCGGCACGCCCACTTGGGGGGCCGATCAGGCCAGCGCCGGCCGCCCCGGCGCCCAATGCGAGCACCGACCGGCGCTTGAGGGTAGCTGGCATCCATTTCCTCCACTGAAGGGGGTATCGATGGAGTTAAAAAGGCGGTTTCACGGTAGTGATGCCGTCATACACCGACTTGGAGGTTCTGGTCGTGCTTGTACGTTCTGGCGTTCTGCTCGAACCGCTCGGACCAGGTCTTCTCGTACTTGCTGACCCAGTCGTGGACCACGTGGTGTACGTCGTTCGGCGGTTGTCCTTCGCCTCCGAAGCGTCAATCGCAGCAGGCGCTACCTCACCCCACTGTTTCCCGGCAGTACGTCGCTCGCTTCCGGCGACATCGAGAGCAGGGGGTGGCGCTCCGGCGGTGGTGGCGGAGACGGCAACTGAAGCCACAGTGCTGCCTCGGCGATGGTCTCGACCTCGTGTGATCGGACGTCCGAAGAATTCTTGAGTCCTCGCACGATGGGCAGGCCGTGAGCTGCCACATATCCGGCGTCGGACCCGGCCACCCTGCAAAATGACCAGGCGTGGTGAGTGTCTGCCCGCCGAGGCTGGGGCCGGCAACCATCGCCGCAATCACTCACCCCGCGGGCTTTCGTCAAGACGTTTTGTCTGTGAGCCAGGAAATGGACGTCGAGGTGCTTGACACGAATCCGGAGTTGCAGCGCGTTTCCTTGCGACCTGCCGCGTGAACAGCCGCCATCTTGCGTGTCGCTCGCTGTGACGTTCCGCGGACGGGTGCATCCGTTGGCGGGAGCCGGCCCTCATCGACCGGTACCTGGACGAGGTGCACCGTGTGGGCGGTATCTGCGTAGCGGCACACCCACACGCGCCCTATCTGTCCGGGACGTTCATGTACGACTACCAGGGCTTCGACGCCGTCGAAGTCTGGAACGGTCCATGGGAATCCGACCAGCCGTGGAATGCCGACAACGCCGCAGCCCTCGCCGAATGGAGCCGGAGCCTGGCCGCCGCCATCCATGCCGGACGTTGGCGGCCCGCGATGGGAAACAGCGACACCCACCTCGCGAACCAGGTCGGTATTCCGCAGACCGTCGTCCTGGCAGACGAGCTCTCGACCACGGCGATCCTCGCCGGCATCCAAGCGGGCCGGAGCTGGATCGCGGAGTCGTCCGCCATCGACCTCTCGCTCACGGTCTGGGCCGACGGTCGTACTGCCGGGATCGGTGACCACCTCACGACCCACGACAAGCCCGTAGTCGTACGTGCCGACGTCCGAGGCGTGCCGTCCGGAACGATGAGCCTCCACACCTACCGTGGCACCGTGCACCGTGACCGCCTGCTCGACGACGGTTCGGGCACCATCGAATGGACCACCACGGCCCGCGAATCGGCGTACGTCCGCCTCGAAGTACGTCGCCCCGACGCCGCCATGGCAGCCCGCACGAACCCCGTCATCCTCGGGTAGCCGAGGTGGCTTCGCCTTACGTCACTGCAGATCCTCGTGCACGAGCTCCTTGATGCGGCTGATCCGGGTGGCGACGACCGGGTGATCCGGGGGAAGTCCGCGATCCAGCCAGCCGCAGAGTTCGGGAAGGCCGTGGACCACTGCCGAACGGCGGATGATCTCGAGCCTGTCGGGAGGCAGGGGCTGGATCCGTTCGTACCCCTCCAGCAGTGACGGCAAGATCGGAACGCCGAGGATGTCGGGCGCGTGAAGGTGGAAGAACCCGAGGTCGAAGAAGGGGTCGGTGCCGCGGATCTCGCCGAAGTCGATGAGTCCTGTGTAGGCGCCCCGTTGGACGAAGATGTGCGCTGGCCGGAAGTCTCCGTGGGCAAGTGTGGCTTGCGGAACTGGACGAGTGAACTCCTGGCCTAGCATCACGCGGATCGCGTCGATGGTCGCCGAGTCGAAGACCTCGGCGAGCGGACCCGGCCAGACGTCCGGCGTCGGCAGACCCTCGGTCACGAACTCGCCGTACGTATCGAGCGAGCCCTGCAGCGGACCTGCGCCGTACCGCCTGATCCACCCGAACCCCTTCACCGGAACCTGGTTGAGCCGGGCGAGGTCGGCGCCTGCCTCCTGGAGCACCTCGACCGCCGCCGCCCGTACCGACACCTGCTCGAGCGGCACGCCGCGGACCTCGGACACGATGAGCACCGAGCGCCCGATCCGCTGGTTGAACGGCTCGACGTACACCGGCCGTGGGGCGCGGACACCGAGCTCGTGCAACCGCTCGAGCAGCGCCGCGTCGGTCTCGAGGTTCTCGTCCGCCTCTTCGGCTACCCGCAGGTAGAACACCTCACGGTCCCGCCGGATTCGATAGACCTGCGTGCACAGGCCGTCGAGAGTCCGCTGATACGTCACAGGCACCGCGGTCCCGAATGCTCGCTCGAGGACCCCTTCCAGGGCATCGGCGTCGACGTCTGGCTTTCGGCGTACCACAGGTTGATGTCTCGGCCCATCCTGCATGCGGGTAACCGTACGGATGTCCGATTTGGATGTAAATGCCAGCCGGCGGTTGCCATGCCGATGCCTGCTTGCGTCCTGGGCGGTTGGTCGTTCGGGCAGTCAGCGACCGGATTGGACGATCCAGGAGCCGCCCTCGACCTGGAACCGCCATCCGGCCGCTAGACGCAGCGTCCATCCGTCGCCGGTGACCGTCGCCGGTGTCGTCTCGGGCGGGCTGGGGGCGTGAGCGGGGTCGAGGGGCACCCAGACCTCGGCGAAATCCGGTGTGAGGAGCGCCTCGCCCTCGACCACCAGCTCGGATCCGTCGTCGCCTCGCCACTCGAACGACCGGTAGACGGTCCCGACCTCGAGTGGCGTGACCTGCGACGGGATGAACGTGTACGGCCCCCGGCGCGGGGGTTTGATTCGTACGACCGGGCCCTGGACGAACCGCTCTCGAAGTCGGGTCATGCGAGTCTGCCGTTCCCGCTCGCGTCGCTCTTCGTCGGCCCGTACCGCCGAGGCGCCATAGCGCTCCGATCGGCTTTCAGCCTCGGTGGTTGGTGCAGCAGGGACGACGGATGCGAGCAGCTTCTGCAGATCCGGGGTCGTCCGCAACGCCTGCCGCCACTCCTTCATGGCCGGCGGTGTGGCGGGATCGGCACATGCGGCATCGAGCAGATAGCCGTAAGCCGGACCGGTGCAGTACGGAAAGTGCCGTACCCACGTGGCGGTGTCACCGTGCGGGAGGTCCGTCACCCGCCCGGCGACCTCTTCGGGTCGGGCACCGGAGAGCCGCCAGGCCGAGTATTCGGCCATTCCTTCCTTGACATCCAGGAGTCGCTCCCGCTCGCGTTCCTGCTCGGTGGCCAACGCATAGCGAGCGCTACGAAATGCCAGCGCATCGGCGGCAGCTTCCCGCCATGATGCGGTGCCCTCGCCGAGCTGTCGCAATGCGGCGGCGAGGGCGCGGACTTCCATCTGGAGCCAGAACTTTCCGTCGATGCTGTCCAGCAAGTCCTGGCCAGACGTGTCTGACGTGTCGAACGGGTCGTCAGATACGACCGACGTGGGTGTGCGGCAACATGCGAAGAGAGAGGACTGCAGCGGATGGGTGAACTCGCGACACTGATTCGAGACCTCACGCGAGAGCTCCCTGACGCCCTACGTAAGCATGATGTGCCCGGGCTCACGACGTCGTCGAGGACGGTGACCCGGCACATGCAGTGGAGGAGAGGTACGAGGGTAGGTAGTGACTCGGGTGGTGCCGGGTACGTCACGTTGGCCGATGGTTCGCCCGCAGTGGTGACGCGCAGCTTTGCTTCCCTGCGTGTGTTGGAGCTCACCCAACAGGTGATGCTTGTCGCCCGTGCGCACGGAGTCCCGACACCACGGCATTACTCGCTGTGCCCTCTCCCGGATGGCAGTACGGCCATGGTCCAGGAACGGATGCCCGGCCCGCGACCACCGTGGACGCGTCACTCGGCGACAGCTTCGTTGCGGTGAACGACTGCTTCTCGAATCTGCTGAGGTGTCGGCCAGACATGCCGGTCCCGCCCCTGCAGCTCGCACGACGCGAACCTGTGTTCCCGAGCTTCGGCCCGGGCGACGAGAACTGGCACGAGTCTTTGGAACGGTATGACGACTTCAGTAGGACGGTGCTTCGCGTCATACGTCAGGTAGCCCGTTCAGCGCCCGACGAGATGACCGGATACGTGCGAAGGCGCCGATCGGTGCGTTGCCGACAGGCTCGTCCGCCTCGACCCGCCAAGACTTGTCGAGGGCGGCCAGCGGTGGTGGCGAAAGGTCTCACACCGAGGCCGTGTCATCGAGGAAGTACCTGTCCCGCAATGCCTGGTGCACCGCGTGCGCGTTCGTCGCCAACGTGTCGGTGCCGGAGAGGCGAAGATCAGGCGGGCGGGGAAGCTCCCGCAGGCCAGCGGCATAGGTCATGGCGAGATGCTGGCAGCGGTCCGCCACTCGGGTTCCCCACCGGAGGTCTCGTTCGACGAGACGGCGGTGTTGCGTCGTCGCGTCCAGCTCCAGGACGACGAGGAAGGAACACCCGGGGTGAGGTCGCATGCCGTCAAGCAGGTAGATCGGCGCTCGGCGGATCGGGCGACCGCCTGTCGGGGAACGCCACGTGAACTGGTCGAAGTCGCAGTCAGGAGTGGTGCGGCGTGGTCCTGTGCTGGCGAGTGCCGCATCCACGGCCGCCCAGTCGTACTCCAACGGCTGAGCGAAGTACTGGTCGAAGGGCACGCCGCCAGGTCGTGGGGAGAAGAAGTAGTCGACAGGCACCCGCGCGAACGACTCGGGGTGGCGTCGCTCCAGCTCCTTGGCGAGAGTCGACTTTCCGGCAGCTGCCGGTCCCATCAGACAGACGAGCGTGCGTCGGCGCATCGTACGGGGTGGATCACAGTGGTTCGTGCCTCCCTCGCGTTCCTGCGCCGAGGCACGTCGCCGTCGGACGCGTCCAGGCACTCCCTACCAGCCGCGGGCGCGCCATTCGGGCAGGTGAGGTCGCTCGGCGCCGAGCGTGGTGTCATTGCCATGGCCCGGGTAGACCCAGGTCTCGTCCGGCAGCCGGTCGAACAGCTTGCGCTCGACGTCGTTGATCAGGCTCTCGAAGTCCTTCTTGGATCCGTGCGTGTTGCCGACGCCGCCGGGGAAGAGGCTGTCACCGGTGAAGATGTGCGGCCGTCCGCCGGGCTCGTCGTACAGCAGCGTGATCGACCCAGGTGTATGGCCGACGAGGTGGATCACCTCGAGCGTGCACGATCCCACCGAGACGTGGTCACCGTCCCGCACGATCTCGTCCGTGGGCACCGGAATGCCGTCGGCGTCATCGGCATGCGCCACCGTGCGCGCCCCGGTGTGCGCGACGACATCGGCGAGCGCCTGCCAGTGATCACTGTGCCGATGGGTCGTCACCACCCGAACCAGCGGCCCGGCCTCCAGGAGCCCGAGCAGGGTCGGCGCGTCGTTGGCAGCATCGATCATGAGCTGCTCGCCGGTCTCGCGGCAGCGCAGCAGGTACGCGTTGTTGTCCATCGGCCCGACCGAGACCTTGATGAGCGTCAGGCCGGCAAGCTCCCGTACCGCCGGTGGGCCGCCAGGTGTCACCTTTCCGTCGTACGCCACAATCCGTGACACTAGCGCACGCGACACCGGTACCGTCGGAACGAACCGGTTGTACCCCTGTGAGATCCTTACTGACTGTGACCGACCTTCCCGAGCAGCTCAGCGAACGGTTGGCTCATGCCTTCAGCGAAATCGCCAGCGAGCCGACCGATCCCCTCGTTCGTCCGTCCGAGTTCGCCGACTACCAAGCGAACGGCGCGCTCCCGCTGGCCAAGAAGCTACGACGTCCCCCGCGGGAGATCGCGAACGCCGTGCTCGGTGCGGCGAAGATCGACGATCTCGTCGCGAATGCCGAGGTCGCTGGGCCGGGATTCATCAACCTCACGATCTCCGACCAGGCGCTCGGCCGGCTCGTCGAGCAGATGGCCGCCGACGAGCGGGTGGGGGTCGCGACCGTGCCTCACCGCAAGCGAGTCGTGATCGACTACTCGGGCCCGAACGTCGGCAAGGAGCTGCACGTCGGGCACCTGCGCTCCACGATCATCGGCGATGCGCTGGCGCGGTTGCTGGAGTTCCTCGGCCATGAGGTGATCCGGCAGAACCACCTGGGCGACTGGGGTACGACGTTCGGGATGCTCATCGAGCACTTCATCGACTCCGGCGCCGACCCCAATGCCGAGAACTTCCACCTGGGCGACATCACCGACTTCTACCAGGCGGCGCGGCGCAAGTTCGACACCGACGAGGACTTCGCCAACCGCGCCCGCCGCCGCGTCGTGCTGTTGCAGAGCGGCGACCCGGACACGCTCAAGTTGTGGCGGCTGTTCCTCGACGAGTCGGCCAAGCACTTCCAAGCGGTCTACGACGCGCTCGACATCACGCTGACGCCGGAGCACAACGTCGGCGAGTCGGCGTACAACGACGGTCTGCCCGGCCTCGTCGAAGAACTCGAGCAGCTCGGGCTGCTCCGGGAAAGTGACGGCGCACTCTGTCTTTTCCCCGAAGGGTTCACAGGTCGGGACGGGAAGCCGTTCCCGATCATCGTGCGCAAGAGCGATGGCGGCTACGGCTACGAGGCGACCGATCTGGTGGCCATCCGCCGGCGCCTCCTCGACCTGCGGGCCGAGCACTTGTACTACGTGGTGGCGCACGAGCAGACGTTGCGGCTCGCGATGCTGTTCCAGGCGGCCCGGGAGGCTGGCTGGCTGAAGCCGCCGGCCGAGGCCGAGCACGTGAGCTTCGGACTGGTCCTGGGGCCTGACCGGAAGCGGTTGCGGACCCGGTCCGGCGACCTGCCGAAGCTCATCGATCTGCTCAACGCGGCCGTCGAGCGCGCCGAAGCGGTGGTCGCGGAGAAGGCGCCTCATCTCGACGAAGCCGAACGTCACGCCGTCGCGCGAGCGGTGGGGATCGGAGCGATCAAGTACGGCGACCTGTCGAACGATCGGGTCAAGGACTACCTGTTCGATCTTGACCAGATGGTGTCGTTCGACGGCAACACAGCGCCGTACCTGCAGTATGCGTACGCCAGGATCCAGTCGGTCTTCCGACGCGGCGAGATCGACCCAGCCTCGCTGGCCGGGACCGAGGTCGTGATCCAAGATCCGACCGAACACCGACTGGCGCTGCGGCTCGGTGAGTTCGAGGGGGTCGTGCACAAGGCCGCCGAGTCGGTCGAGCTGCACCGGATCTGCGGCTACCTGTACGACCTGGCCACGGCGTTCACGGCGTTCTACGAGAGCTGCCCGGTGCTGCGAGCACAGGACGAGAAGGTCCGGGCCAGCCGACTCGTACTCTGTGACGTCACGGCCCGAGTGCTTTCCACCGGACTGTCGCTTTTGGGCATCTCCACTCCGCCCCGGATGTGAGGGTCGCCGATCGGACAGCACATGATCGTGTGGTAGCAAGCGGCCCGCCCGACACTCGTGCAAGGATGACTGCCATGAGTGAGCCTGTGAGCACAGCAGTCGAGCTCCGCGCTGCGATCGATCGCAGCGGCTACTACCCCGACGTGGTGGCCGACGCCCTGGAGACCTGCCTGGCTGGGGAGCAGGTGGTGTCGTACTTCGTCCATCACGAGCCGACATTCACTCGGGACGAGGTGACGCGACACATCACGGTGTTGGTTCTCACACCGACCCGACTCATCGTGGGCCACACGGACGAGCACCCCGCTGACGACAGCCTTCCGACGCCGTACGCCACGGCATCGACCGAGGCGGTGCCGATCGACCGGGTGAACTCGGTCGTGGTGAGCCGCGTGGTCGCCAATCCTGCGACGTACGAACCCGGCGGCCCGGTGCACTCCGCGATGCTCACCATCGGCTGGGGCGGGATGCACCGGGTGGAACTGGAACCGGCGAGTTGTGCCGACCCCAACTGCGAGGCCGATCACGGCTACACCGGCTCGTTCTCGTCCGACGATGTGACGGTGCAGGTCAGCTCGGCGGCCGAAGGCGGTGAAGCCGTCGGCCGGCTGCTGGGGTTCGCCCAGGAGCTGTCGGTGCTGACCCGCCGCCCGGGTCGATGAATGGTCGACATCTCCTATCCCCAGTACGGCCACTCGTCGCTTTCTGACCTTGTGCCCTCGGTCCTCGGGGGGATGGGGCTCGACGGGGAAGCGAACGTGCTGGGCCTACCGCCGTCACAGCGTTACGTCGTGATGCTGATCGACGGTCTCGGGTGGAACCTGCTCCAGACCTACGCATCGGAGGCGCCGTATCTCGCCTCGCTCGCCGAGAACGGCGGCCGGCCGATCACGGCCACGGTGCCCTCGACAACGTCCACCAGCCTGGTGAGCCTCGGTACGGGCCTCCCACCGGGCACCCATGGCGTGGTCGGCTACACGATGGCCGTTCCCGGCACGGATCAGCTGCTCAACACGCTGAAGTGGAACACCGCGGTCGAGCCGCTGGTCTGGCAGCCGCATGCGACCGTGTTCGAACGCGCCGACCAGGCCGGTGTCGCCGTGACCACGGTCTCACGACGATCATTTCGTGGGTCGGGGATCACGGTCGCCGGCCTGCGTGGGGGCGAGTACGTGTCGGCGGACAGTGCTGGCCAGCGCATCGCCTACACCGCGCAGGCGGCGGCGCGTGGGGAACGCAGCCTCGTCTACGTGTACGAAGGCGACCTGGACTGGACCGGCCACCGAGACGGCTGTCATTCGGCGGCCTGGCGTCACCAGCTGTCGGTCATCGACGCCTTCGTGGCCAGGCTGCGCGCAGCGTTGCCATCGGACGCGACCCTGCTCATCACGGGGGACCACGGCATGCTTGACGTCCCCTTCGGTCGGCGGGTCGACGTCGACAGTGACCCTCGGTTGCGAGCTGGCGTCTACCTCGTCGGCGGGGACCCCCGGCTGCGCTACCTCTACACCGAGCCGGACGCAACCGACGACGTCGCGGCGGCGTGGAGAGAGCGCCTCGGGGAGGATGCCCTGGTGCTCACGCGGGACCAGGCGGTAGCCCGTGGATGGTTCGGGGAGGTGGACGACCGGGTTCGCCCTCGGCTCGGTGACGTCGTGATCGCCGCCTTGGGTGACGTGGCGGTGGAGTGCAACGCGGTGTTTCCGACGGAGGCGACCCTGCTGGGATGGCACGGCTCTCTCACCGAGGACGAGATGCTCGTGCCGCTGCTCGTGGCCGGGTGAGGTGGGGCGTCAGCCCATCGTCTTCTGGCCGTCGAGCGCCTCGCGAATGATGTCAGCGTGTCCGGCGTGCTGAGCCGTCTCGGCGATCACGTGCAGGAAAACCCTGCGCGCCGACCACCGGCCGCCTTCTTCGAACCATGGCGCCTGCGGCAACGGCTGCGAACTGTCCAGGTCGATCGTGGTCACCAGCTCGTTCGTGCGCTGGGCGACCTTGTCGTACGCCTCGAGCAGTCCGGCCAGCGTCTCGCCCGCCAGCATCTGGAAGCTCTCGGCGTGCTCGGCGAAGGACCGCTCGTTGAACTGCATCGCCTGTGGACCACCGAGGATGAAGTCGACCCACCTGCTCTCCATGCGGGTCACGTGTTTGATCAGCCCGCCGAGACAGAGCTCGCTCGCGGTCGTGCGCTGCGCGGCCTGCTCGTCCGTGAGGCCCTGGACGGTGTAGCGCAGGAAGCCGCGGTGCTTGTCCAGCGTCTTGAGAAGATCCGCTCGCTCGCCGGTCAGTGTTGCCGTGCTCATGGTGACGCCCTTCTGGAGTGGTTCATGACGTGCCCCGGCGCTGCTGGAGAGCGACACGCTACCGGCGACCACCGACAAAGTTTGTGAACTATCCCACCTTGGCGTGCCGCAGCAAGATCACAGGGCGTTTGCCGGCCCGCATACGACAAGATGGAGCGCCGTGGCAGAACTTGTGTTCTTCACCGGGACCATGGATTGCGGCAAGTCGACGCTCGCCTTGCAAATGGATCACAACGCACGGCAGCGAGGGCTCGCCGGGCGACTCTTCACCTGTCATGACCGTGCCGGACCCGCGACGTTGTCGAGCCGCCTCGGGCTCACCGTGCCGGCGACGGAGGTGAAACCCGATCTCAACTTCCAGCGGCTTGTCGTGAGCGAGATGACGGCGGGCGCTCGCATCGACTACCTGATCTGCGACGAGGCGCAGTTCTACACGGCGGAGCAGATCGAGCAGCTGGCCCGCATCGTGGATGATCTGGACATCGACGTCTACGCCTTCGGGATCTTGACCGACTTTCGTACCCGGCTGTTCGAGGGAAGCCAGCGCCTCGTGGAGCTCGCCGATCGGATCGAGAACCTGCAGGTCCAGGCGCTGTGCTGGTGCGGTCGGCGTGCCACGCACAACGCCCGCACGGTCCGCGGTGTCATGGTGACCGAGGGGGAACAGGTGGTGATCGGCGACACCGACGAGGTGCGCGCTCTCGATCTCGGGTACGAAGTCTTGTGCCGGCGGCATCACCGCCGCGGTGTCACTGCCAAGGTGGGTAATGCGGGAGGTTCGCTGTCTCCAGATGTCCTACCGTTCGGGTCGTAGCGATGCGGTCGTGAGACTGCTCCGTCGTTTCCGCGAGGTGAGCGGTCCGACATGAACGTGGGCGCGAGCCGACGCCTGCCCGCGACGTGGCGCCACACGTCGAAGGCTGCGCTCTGACCGCGTGGTCAGCATGTGAGCAGGAAACGGTCGAGCACACGAGCGCCGAACCGCAGACCCTCGACCGGCACACGCTCGTCCACGCCGTGCGCCATCCCGCGTAGCGTGAAGTCCTCGGGTATCCACAGCGGCGAGAAGCCGTAACCGGCGATGCCGAGCCGGGCGAATGCCTTGGCATCCGTTCCGCCACCCATGCAGTACGGCACGACGACGGCTTCTGGGTCCTCGGCGCGAAGCGCGTCGGCCATCGACTGGAACCAATGGGAGTCGATCGGTGCCGACACCGCCTCGGTGTAGTCGAGGATCTCGCGCTCGACCTTGGGCCCGATCAGGGAGTCGATCGTGTCGAGGAACTCCCGCTCTGTCCCCGGGAGGGCGCGGCCGTCGACCCGGGCGTGTGCCGTGCTGGGAATGACATTGATCTTGTATCCGGCGTCCAGCATGGTGGGTGTCGCCGTGTTGCGCACGGTCCCGGCCGCGAGCACGCTGGCTCGGCCGAGGCGTTCGAGGGTTCCGTCGACGTCGTCGAGGTCGACGTCTACGCCCAGCGCTGCGCCCGCTTGCTCGAGGTACGCCTGCACGGGTGGCGTCATCCGAACCGGCCATTCGTACTCCGCGATCCGGGTGAGCGCTCGCGCGAGCGTGACCACGGCGTTGTCGTCATTCGGCCGAGATCCGTGACCGGCGCGGCCACGAGCGGTGAGCTTCAGATGGATGGTTCCGCGCTCACCGGTCGCGATCGGATACAGGCGTACGTCGCCGACGTGAAACGTGTGGCCGCCCGACTCGCTGATGCCCGCCGTACAGCCGGCGAAGAGGTCGGGATGGTTGTCGACCAGCCAGCCCGCACCGTAGTCGCCATGGGCTTCCTCGTCGGCCACGAACGCGACCACGATGTCCCGCTTCGGACGCACGTCGCGGTCCGGCCACGAGCGCAGGACGGCGAGCGTCATCGCGCACATGTCCTTCATGTCGACCGCGCCGCGACCCCAGACGAACCCGTCACGGATCACGCCACCGAACGGCGGCACGGACCACTCGCTTGCATCGACTGGCACGACGTCGAGGTGGGCGTGCACGAGGAGAGCCTCAGCTGTCGGCTCCCGACCCGGAATACGGAGAACGACGTTGGCCCGCCGTGGCGCCGACTCGAGCAGCTTGGGCGCGTAGCCAGCGGCGGCGAGCGTGTCAGCGACGAAGGTGGCCGCCTCCCGTTCGCCGGCCGAGTCGCCAGCACCCCGGTTGGTCGTGTCGAACCGGATCAGTTCGGCACACAGCTCCTCCACGCCGTCCTCGGGACAGGGCCCGGCGAACGTCGAGTGCGCGGGGCCAGGCTGCGCGACCGAGTGGTTGTCGCCGGAAGTGCCGGGAGAGCGGCCGGACATGGGACCCATACCTCCATCATGCGAGAGCGGGCTCGGTCAGAACGAGATAGGCATCGCCGGTGTCGGGATCGGAGACGAGCTCGACTTCGCTGCCCAACGGCACGGCGAGCTGCCCTCGGCAATGGCCGAAACCGAGTTCCCAGATCATCGGAACGCCCAGATCACCCAGCCGATCGATGATCACCTCGCGTACCACGGAAAGCTCGCCACAGTCGATCCAGGACCCGCAGGCGATCCCGCCCACCCGGTCGAAGAACCGCGCGCGTCGCAGGTGTGTGAGATAGCGATCGATGCGGTAGGGCTCTTCGCCGACGTCCTCCAGCAGGAGGATCGCGCCGTCCGGCGGTGGGGCGACGCCTGGCACGCCCACCCCACACGCGAGCAGGCTGAGGTTGCCGCCGACGGCGAGCCCGCGAGCGCGCCCTGCTACCAGTGGCTCGGCGGCTGGGCCGCGAAGCGTCAGGCCGGCGTCGGGAGAGAACAGTATGTGGCGCAGATGCTCCTGAGCCACGGGATCGTCCACGAAGCTCGAGCTGCCCTGCATCGCACCGAAGACCGTCGGGTAGCCGTACGCAGTCTCGTGGCCGAGACGCAGCCCGATCGCCTGGTGCAGGGCCGTGATGTCACTCGACCCGGAGAAGACCTTGCGTGGTGCGGCGGCGATGGCGTCCCAGTCGAGCAGGTCGAGGATTCGCATGCTGCCGTAGCCGCCGCGAGCACAGAACACGGCCGTGGTCTCCGGATCGCACCATGCCTGTTGCAGGTCCTTGGCGCGGTCGGCATCCGGGGCGGCGAGGTAGTCGAACCGCGGGTGACGAGTGCGTACGTGATCGCCCAGGCGTACCTCGAGGCCCCACGAGGACAGGATCTCAACACCCTTGTCGAGGAGATCCTGCGGCACGGGTCCGGCAGGTGCGACGACGCTCACCGCGTCGCCGGGGCGAAGTCGTCGTGGGCGTTCCGTCACCGTTGGCATAGGCAGCCGCTCCTTCATGCGTAGGTCCGTCACAGCAGCATCCCAGGTTTGTTTGCCAGACTGGGCCGTATGACCATCCTGATCTCGGCTCGGGAGCTGCACGCGGAGTTGACGTCGGGCACGCCACCGGTCGTGCTCGACGTCCGATGGGGACTGACCGGTCCGCCGGGCCGGGAGCGCTATGACGCAGGCCACATTCCGGGCGCGCAGTTCGTCGACCTCGAGACTGACCTCTCCGGGCCGGCTGACCCGGCGCAAGGTGGCCGGCACCCACTGCCGGATCCGGATCGCTTCACGGCTGCCATGCGGCGGGTCGGGGTTGGTGCAAGCTCGTCTGTCGTCGTCTATGGCGAGGCCGATGGGTATGGCGCGGCCCGCGCGTGGTGGTGTCTGCGGTACTTCGGTCACCCGGCGGTTCGGGTGCTCGATGGCGGCTTCCCGGCATGGGTGGCCGCCGGGTTGCCGGTCGAGACCGGCGCGACGGATGTGACACCGGGAGACTTCGAGGCACGACCCGGTGGGATGCCGCTGCTCGACGCGGTAGCTGCGGCAGAACGTGCGCGGGATGGAGTCCTGCTCGACGCCCGGGCCGCGGAGCGCTACCGCGGTGAGACCGAGCCGATCGACCCGGTGGCGGGACACATCCCCGGCGCCGTGAATGCCCCGGCTGATGAGAACGTCGCGCCGTCTGGATCATTTCGTACGCCAGAAGAGCTTCGCGCGCGGTTTGCCGCTCTGGGGCTGAAGCCGGGGGAGAGCCGGGTCGGAGTGTACTGCGGCTCGGGGGTGAGCGCAGCGCAGCAGGTGCTCGCCTTGGAGCTGGCCGGCATCCGAGCGGCGCTGTACGTCGGCTCGTGGTCGGACTGGGTGTCGGACCGTAGCCGTCCGATCGCCACGGGCCCCGACCCAGGCGAACCCTCCTGACCCCAGCCGCAGGCCGTGTCGACCGAGCAGAGCTGGCTGGGCGCATCTCACGCCGCCACACGTCGTCCTCACGCTGCGCTTTGCGCGGCGACCTCCACCGGCACAGGGCCTACATGCACCAGAAGGGCGGAGACGGCCCACGTTACGTGGTCATTGCGATGATCACTTTTGGGAGTTGCCGCCACCACCGAACAGGATGTCGTCCCAGCTGGGGACCGTGCCCCGCCGCCCGCTGGACCGTATGCGCTTGCGGCGCGCTTCGGCACTTGCGCGAGCCCGGCGCGGCACCGGCTTGGCCATGGGCGACTCGCCAGGCACGTCGTCTCGAGCCGGCTCGCTGGGCGCGGCCGAGGAACGCGCAGCGACAGGCTCCGGACCCGAGGCAGGTCGCGGCCCGTCGAGGTCCGGTACCTCGTCCGGTGCGAGGCTCACGTGGTCGCGATGCGCGGTCTCACCCGGCCAGCGTTCGTCGACGCCGCCTCCTGTGTCGGCCCGGGCGGCTTCTGCGCCGAACCTGGGCTCGGCCGGAGCAGTCGGGACGCGGGGCCTGTGGTCGACACTGAAGTCCTCGGCCGGTGCCGGAGCCAGACGGAGGCCTGGGCGGGACCCGCTCGACTCTCCGCGATGGCCGTCCGCATCGTCGTCCGGGCTGAAGCCGGGCACGAGCTCGGGGGTAAGGCCCGGGATGGGTTGAGAGGGCTCGCCGACCAGGGCCCGGGCGATGTCGTCAGCTGTCGTGACGACCCTGCCCAACGGGTCGTACGTGAAGGTCGCCTTGTGCTCGGAGCCGTTCAGGCTGAAGGTGACCGCCACGATCCACCGGCCGTCGGCGCTGCGCCAGGCGTCCCAGCTCGCGCGGTCGCGTCCCACCTGCAGCTCGTCGAGGCGCTTGCCCACGGCATCGTCGAGGATCTGTCCCGGCCCCTCGCGACCGTTGCGCCGCAGTGCACACCTGCGAGCCTGCTCGGCGATGTACTCACGCTCGGCGAGCACGGGACCGGCGTAGCGCAGGATGCGTTCGATCGGTACGTCGGCGGCAGCGGCGATCTCCTCGGACGACTCGCCAGCACGCAGTCGTGCCTGGATCTCCTTGGGACGAAGTCGGCTCTGCCGCTCCCTCGGCAGCGCACCTTGTCGGGCCCGATCGCTCACCACTGCCCCCCGTAGTCGGTCATCCACACGTAGCGCGAACTCCTCGCCGGTGCCCTCATGCGTGAGGATCAGATGGGTGCCGTCATCGCTGAGCCGCACCAGCTTGACGTCGCGCATCATCTGCCTCCCACAGTTCGAGCTCGTCTAGTCTCTCGTGAGCTGGGAGGTCGATGCCAGGCAGCACGCCGGGAAGCGCCGAGGTCGTTGCGAGTTTTCGTCCGAACCTCACGCGAACTGTGCACGAAGCCACCTGCCCACGGGACGACCCCCGGCCCCCGCGCATGTGGCCCGTCAGGCCGCAGACCGTGCCAGCCTAGCGTCTTCGGTGACGTCGCGAGACGATGCCGGCAGCCGGACGACGAGAGTCAGCGCCGCGGTCACGACGCCGGCAGCCAAAGGAACGACGAACCCGACCCGTCCACCGGCGGCGTCGACGACCTGCCCGGCTACCGCAGCACCTGCGGCGACGCCGGCCGCGAGTCCGGCATGAGTCCAGGCCATCCCTTCGTTGAGTCGGGTTGCCGGCGAGATCCGTGCGATCACCGCCATCAGGGCGACGAGCGTCGGGGAGATGGCGAATCCCGCGAGGAACATCACGCCGCCGAGCAGACCCAGGTGGCCGATGAACGGCATCGGGACCAGGGTGAGCGCCAGAACACCGGCGTGGACCCGGAAACGCGTGAGCAGCGTTCCGCGCGGCTTCACCACTCCGACGATCAGTGCGGCGAGCATGCTCCCGGTCGCCCAGAGCGCGAGCAGCACACCGGACATGGCCCGCTGCCCGGCTTCGGATGCGACGGCGACCACGACGACTTCCGCGGCCCCGAAGAGGATCCCCAAGCCGGCGCTTGCCGCGGTCAGTGGTCCCAAGCTTGCCCAGGGTAGTGGTGGCTGTGCACCATGACCGGACTGCCGACGGTTGGCGGGAGGTTCGGTGCGCCTCTGGTTTGCGAAAAGAAGTGCCCCCGTGACCCCGGTGAACACCGCCGTCAGCAGACCAGCAGTGGGATGGACCGCGGTGGCGAGCAGCGTGACGACCGGCGGACCGACCATGAACACGACCTCGTCCAGCAGCGCCTCGAGGGCGAATGCGGTGTGCAGCTCCGGTCGGCCCTCCAACAGGTGGGTCCAGCGAGCGCGAACGTACGACCCGATGAGCGGCCCTGTGGCCCCGGCGACGGCGGCCAACAGGTGAGGTATCGGCGTCTGTGCGCCGGTCTGGACCGCCACGATCAGTCCACTCAGGGCTGTCCCACTGATCCCAGCGAGGAGCGGCAGGACCCGACCCTGGCCGAAGCGGTCGACGACTCGCGCTTGGAAGGGCGCCGCGGCAGCCGCAGCGAGCACCGATGTCGCGGCGACCGTGCCCGCCAAGCCGTACGAACCGGTCTTCGCCGAGACCAGCAGGACGATCCCGATGCCGAGCATCGACATCGGGAGCCGGGCATACCAGCCGATCGCGGAAAATGCGAAGGCTCCGGGCAGGCTGAGAATCGTGCGGTAAGGCCTGAACATTGCGAGTTCTCGTTGATCGATGCGGTAGCTCGAGTCGGTCGATGCGAGGTTCGGCTCGACGCCCCCACACCCTAACGACGCCGGCCGACACCGCGCCTGCGAATATCGGGGTATGGCGGTAGGCCCGTTTGATGCGCTTCTGTTGGTGTCGTTCGGCGGTCCGGAGAAGGCCGAGGACGTCGTGCCGTTCCTGGAGAACGTCACACGCGGCCGGGGCATTCCTCGCGAACGTCTCGTCGAGGTCGGCGAGCACTACTTCCGCTTCGGCGGCCGGAGCCCGATCAACGATCAGTGCCGTGCGCTGAAGCGAGCGATCGAGGAAGACTTCGCCGCGCACGGACTCGACCTGCCGGTGTTCTGGGGCAACCGCAACTGGCATCCGTACCTCTCCGACGCGCTTCGCGAGCTGGCCGGCATCGGAGCACGACGCGTGGCATGCCTGGTGACCAGCGCGTATGCCTCATACTCCGGATGCCGGCAGTACCGGGAGAACCTCGCGGCGGCGGTCGCCGAGGTGGAGGCGGAGCTGGGGCACGATCTGCCGACCCTGACCCGGCTACCGCACTACTTCAACCGGCCCGGGTTCATCGAGCCCTTCGTGGACGCGACTGTGGCGGCGCTCGAGCGGCTTCCCGCAGGAGCTCGCATCGTGTTCGTGACGCATTCGATACCCGACGCGATGAACGACACGAGCGGCCCGCACGGAGGTCGGTACGTCGCAGAGCATCGGGACGTGGCCACGGTCGTGGCAGAAGACGTCGCGGCCCGCCGGGGAGCGCCCGTCGACTGGGACCTTGTGTACTGCAGCCGGTCCGGCCCACCTGACCAGCCGTGGCTCGAACCCGACATCAACGACCACCTGGAGGCGCTTGCCGCGAAGTCGGTCCCGGGCGTCGCCGTGGTGCCGATCGGGTTCGTCTCCGATCACATGGAAGTGCTCTACGACCTCGACACCGAGGCCGAGGCGACGGCTCGTCGCGTGGGGCTCGCCTTCGTCCGCGTGCCGACGCCCGGAACGGATCCACGATTCGTCGCGATGGTCCGGGAGCTCGTCACCGAGCGTGCATCGGCGGAGAGCGGTACGTCCGTCACACCGAACGTGCGTGGCTCGCTCGGTGCCGTCTGGGCCGACTGCCCGCAGGGATGCTGCCCCAACCTCCGCGGGCCGAAGCCGGCGCTCTGCGGCGGTTGAGCCTGATCAGCCAGCGAAGACGTGATCGCCCCGAGTGCCGAGCCCAGCCACCTGGAATGGCATGTCGGCCAGGAGATCTAGACCCAGATCCTTCTCCTGGCGGTGTGATAGGCCTCGGCCTGTGCATGAGCGGCGGCGAGTGTACGGCGACCGGTGTCACTGCGCTGTGTGAAGACGAGGTCGCTCGGACCGAGCCAGGTCCGCCAAGCCCGCGCGAAGGCGAGCGCTCGTGACTTGTTGCGGGCCAGGTCCTCTGGCACGGCGACCCAGCGGGTCCCGAACGCAGACTTCCCGGTGAGAGTGCGATGCAGCAGCGCGAACGGCTTGGCCGACTCGGTGGTGGCCAGCCGGGAGACGAGATAACGAGACGTCCCGGCCGGACCGAGCACGTCGTCGAGTGCTCGGGCGAACCGTGCACACTCCTGCGGCGTACCGTCTCGCAAGAAGCACCGTAGGTATCCCGAGCTGCGTGGCTCGATCGTGAGGGACGCGGCAGCGCGCTCGGAGAGCTCGCCGAGCTCCACGTACGCCGAGCAGATCGCGCGGCACACGAGATCCAGCGGCAGCGGACCGTCCAGCAATCTGGCCGTCGACCGCAACCTGGCGGCCGCCCAGCCGAGTGACACCGGTACGCCGAGCAGGGCCAGCAACGCGACCGGACTCGAGGTGACGAGCGCCAGGACCGGCGCGACGACGAGCAGGACACCGGCGAGTCCCAGCGGTATCCGTTGAGAGTGGGGGTAGCGCGGGGGAGTGACGGTGGAACCGTGACCCTCCGCCGGTGTCGTCGACGCGGAGAGCGGTGACAGGTCGGCACCGACAACGCGTCCGTCGGCCACTGCCGGGCGCCGAGGTCTCACGACCAGCGTCTCGTGTTCGGCGGCGAGGTAGGGCTGTCCGATCTTCCAGCGCTCCCGCGCCATGGCCGGCTGGCTCGCCCGTCGGATCATCGCCTGGTTGATCTGGCCGAACTCCGTGTCGGCGGGAGGGGCGAACGGGCTCAACGCGGGATGCACGTGCGACGGACCCGCCTCGATGGCGCCGTCCTCGGACGGAGCGAAGAGGTGGCGGTGCTTTCGTACGAAACGGTCGTAGTCGGCGCTGCCACGGGCGAGCTCCGGCGCCACGCACACGATGTCCCAGTTGGACGCGATCTTGTCCGGGTCGTCGGGGTCGAGCCGCAAGGAGCGGCCGCGCATCTGCGTGACCGAGACCGAGGTCGTGGCCGAGGTCAGGTCGACGAGGCAGTTGACGCAAGGTGCGTCCCACCCCTCGCCCAGCAAGGCCCGCGTGCCCACGAGCACCTGGGTCGCGCCCTCGCTGAAGATCGCCGTGGCGAGCGGGATCCACGTACGCGGGTGCCACTCGGGCCCGCTCGCCACGAGGCGTACCAACCCGTCCTCGTCGGTCTCGGTCCGCCAGCCGGAAAGATCGGATCGATGGGTACGAAGTGCCTCGAGGAGCGCCGGCGCGTCGTGTGGGGCGCAACGCAGCCCGCGACCGGAGACCAGGAGCGGCCGCAGCGGAGCGGTCCGCAGCGCCGACGCGAGTGCTCGTACGGCCTGGGGCGCCGTCCCGGCATCGGCGGGGAGTACGCCGACCAGCTCGTCCGGCACGGTCGTGAGCCGTTCGGTATCGGTCAATACGAGGGCGCGCAGCCGGTCACCGCGGGCGTCGTACTCGCATCCCACGACCTCCACCAGTGCGAGTGGTTTGGCGGCCGAGCTCATGAGGAGCCGGTCCACGTCGGACGCGCCGCGCCGAATTCCTCGGCGCGTGAGTGTGAAGCCGAGGCTGCGTAGGGCGGCTCCGATCGCGTCGTAGCGCTTGGCCGCGGCGTCGCTCGGGTCGGCGGCGAGGCAGCGCAGGGCGTAGTCCTCCAGGAGGACGAGCCAGTCCTCCAGTTGCGGCGGCTCTCGGTAGCCCTCACCGCGTGGCACGTCGGGGGGCAGGACGAGACCTGCACTGGCCAGGAACCGCGCGCCGGCTCGGGCGAGCTTGGGGTGCTGTCGCTGGAACGCCGACCAGCTGAGCTCGGCGTCGTCGTCCAGGTTGCGCCGGCGGTTGCGCATCCGCCCGAGCACCCACTCCGGCAGGCTGGTGACCTCGCCGTGGTCTTCGTGCAGCGACGTGATCAGCTCCTGGAACCGGAGATCGTGTTCGGCGAGCCACGCGCGTTCCAACTCGAGCGGCCGCGTGATCCATGCGAGCTCCTGGTACGGCGCGAGGAACCCGTCGCGCACGACGGCAGGGGTCGGGATCGTGAAGTCGACCGGACCGAGCAGCGCGTCGTACAGCTCGGCGGCTTCACGAGACAGGCCGTCGGGAGGCGTCGCGGTGAGACCGACCACGTGGACGTCGCCGAGCTCCTCGATCGCCGCGCGCACGACGTATCCCCACATCGACGCGAGGTGGTGGCACTCGTCGAGGACGAGCACACCGACGCCGTTCTCCCGTAGGGTCTCGAGTCGCTCGCGCGCGGTGGCGGAGAGGAGGTCGCTCAGGCGGAGCTGACCGTGCTCGGCACGGGCGATCTCGCGTTTGATGCCGGCAGTGATCCGGGCGAGCTCACGACGGCGTCGTGCGGCCGCGGCGCCCGTCCAGCGCTCCGCCTCGCGAGTCACCTCGTCGATGGTCGAGCCCGTGGCCTGGGCGCGTTCGGCCGCCCAGCGACGCTCGGCCAGGTCGCCCAGTGCTTTCCCCGGATCGTCGAGCTGACACAGGGCTTGGTACGTAAGACAGGCGATCGGCGCCGTCGGATCGGATGCCGCCACCCCTGGACCAGCCCCGAAACGTTCGACGGCTCGCATCCATTGGGACTGGACACCGGAGTTCGGTACGAGAACGAGTGCCGTGCGACCCAGCCGTCGGATGATCTCCACGCCGAGCAACGTCTTGCCGCAGCCGGGCGGGGCCACGATGTGCGTGCGGCGCCGTCCAGCGGACAGGTCGGCGTCGAACGCGTCGAGGGCCAGCTGCTGATAGTGCCGCCACGTACCGTCGAACCGCAGCGTCCGGATCTTCTCACGAGCAACGCCTACGTCGCGGCTGCTGGCTGTCGACATCACGGTGCAGATTACACGCGACCCCTCCCCGCTCCGCCTGAAATGACCACGCATCGTCGGGCATTCGCCTCTTACAGAGGCCGACATCCCTTTCGTCGGTACGAATCCCCGCGGCAGGCAGCGCACATCGCGACGACCGGATCGGCGTCACGCGGCACGGCGCAGGTCGTCCATGACCGCTTTCGACAGCGACGCTCGTACGCACCCGGCGACGAGCTTCGGAAGGTCGGCCTGGGGCACGAGGCTCGCCAGCTGGTCCGTGGGCAGACCGAGCCGTTCTGCTCCACGTCTCGTGCGCTCGTCGATGTACGGCGCGAGGTCGGGCCAGACAGCCTGGACTTCGCGACAGAAGATCGACGCGCCGGTCGGGCCGATGCCGGGAACCTGTTGCAGGAGCCGGGAGACACCCGTGGCGTCCCGACCCTCCGCGTGCAGCCTGCGCAGGTCACCGGCCCAGCGCTCCAGGACGAGTTCGGCTCCCTTGCCCAGCATCGTGGCCGTGCGCTCGTCGTACCGGCGATAGTGGCCGCGCCCCAACGCGTCGACCCGGTCCTGCCAGCTCGCCTCTCGCATGGCGCGTGCCGATCGGTAACCGGCACGGAACAGTTCACGCGCTGCAGTCACGGCGATGTCGGAGCTGATCCGGGCCGACAGCAGTACGGACAGGACGAGGAGCTGGTAGAGCGGGGATGGGGCATCGCGGAGACGGATGCCTGCCTGCTGGGCGTACGTCTCGCCGTGTCGGTCGACGAGTGCCCGCGCCAATGCCTTCGGATCCTTTCCGTCTGAGTGTCCTGGGTTCATGCCCGGCGTATTCCCCCGCTCGGCCGATCAACGCTGGCCGGCCAGCGGATTCTGCAAGGTGCCGACAAATTGCAGTGCATCGGCTGGATTGTCCAGGTCGACCATCTGACGATTGTTGCGCAACTGGAGGCGGTTGAGGCAGGAGAGTGCGAAGCGGTCGACGAACATGTCGTACCGCTGGAACTTCTCGGCAAGGTGCGGCGTCGACGTCTGATAGTCGCGGATGCACGACGCCACGCACGACCAGAACCGCTCCTGCGACAAGACTCCGGCCTCGTCGAGGATCGCGCTGAGGAAGCGGAAGAAGCAGTCGAAGACGTCGGTGAATATGGACAAGCACACGATCTCGTCCGGGACGTCGAGCCGGATGCGTTCCACCGCGGGTGGCATGGGTCGGTCGGGGCCCATCAGGGCGACCTCTTCGGCGATGTCCTTGACGAAGACCCGCTGCGGGACGCTGTCGTGCAGGACGAGGATGACGTTCTCGCCGTGCGGCATGAACGCGAGATCGTACGCACACAGGCAGTGCACCAGTGGGACCAGGTAGACATCCAGGTATCGGCGCAGCCAGGTCTCGGGGTCGAGCCCGGAGTCGGCGATCAGAGCTGCGACAAATGGTGTGCCATCGTTGTCGATGTGCAGCAGTGCGGCCATGGTGGCGAGTCGCTCGTCAGCGTGTACGAGGGGGATCGGGCTCTCGCGCCAGAGGGCTGCGAGCATCTTGAGATACGGCGAACCCTTGGATACCGCGGCCGCGAAATGCGGATTCTCGTAGCCGACCGACGCGCACTCCCGCAGCAGGCCGAATCCGGTGCGTGCGATCACCTCGTCATCGCGCAGCAGATCGCAGATCCAGTCGTTGATCGCCGGGGTGCCGCGCATGTAGCCGGCAGACAGGCCGCGCAGAAAGCCCATGTTGAGGACCGACAAGGCGGTCTTGACGTAATGCTTGGACGGGTCGCTGAGATTGAAGAAGGTCCGGACCGACTGCTGGGCTTGGTAGTCGTCGTCACCCGGGCCGAGGCACACGAGCTGCCGCTCGGCGATGTCACCGGCGAAGGTCACCGCGATCCGGTTCCACCACTGCCAGGGATGCATGGGCATCACGAGGTAGTCGTCGAGATCCAACCCACGGTGGCGCATCATGCAGCGAAACCGGTCGAGCGTGGCGGCGCCGAGCTCGCGGGCGATCAGGCTGTCGTACGTCACATCTCGGACGGCGTGGAAGCTCGCTCGGCCGCGGTGTGCAGCGATCCAGAACAGGCGCACCGGTTGGCCGACCTCCGGCGCGTACTCGAGGTACTCTCGCGCGTCGAACCCGAGGCGCCCGCTGTTGGCGACAAAGCAGGGGTGACCTTCGGTCATCGCGTGTTCGATCGTCTGGAACTCCGCCTTCACGAGCTCGTCCGCGGACAATGCCTGCCTGCTCAGCTTGTACGCCTGACTTGCCAGCGTGCTACCGATCTCCTCGAGGTAGACCGGCAGGACGTCGTCGGCAAGCTGCAGGCTGCGCCCGAACTCGAGTACGAACGCCATCGCATCGAGTGGGAGCACGTCGCTCCCGCGTCGCCTGACGAGCGTGGCCTCGTCGATCTGCCAGTGCTCGAGGGCGAGAACTCGGGCCGAGAATTCATACACCACATCGCCGTCGTCGCTCACGACCACGTACCGCGACCCGCGGGTGGACGTGGCGTCGTTCAGGCGCCTGGGAGAAATGAGGCGCTCGTGCGCGAACTCCGCGAGCGCCTTGCGCACCAGCCGACGGTTGGCCACTTGCCAAACCTCTGGCGCGAGGTGCGCGACGACAGTGGTGGGATCCGGGATGTGCGTCGCCTCAGTCGCCGAGGCACCAGGTCGGTCGAGGGTCGAATCGCCGGTGGTCATGGGCGCTCCTGCCAGCTCGGTCTCGGCTCGCGTCTTGAGCCTAGGCGACACCAGCCGACGTGCGGGCTGGGCTTGCGAGGTAGTGCTCCCGCGTGCAGAAACTCAGCAGTGCCTGCTTGGTGGGTAGGTGGATCGTCTGGGCGACGTGGAAGCCGACCGCTGCGTTGAGTCGATGCACGCGGTGGTTACGGGCGTCGGGTTCGACGACCACCCGCCTGGTCGCGGGATCGGCAAACAACATCTCCATGATGGTCACGATGACGGCACGAGTGAATCCCGCGATCGGTCGCTCGGTCGGCGCGACGAGGAAGTGCATGCCGACGTCCCCGGGAGCAACCGGGTAGAACCTGGCGACCTCCGAGTGCGCCGGGTCGTAACGCTCCACCAGAAAGGTCGGCTCGCCGTTGTGCAGCCCCAGGTAGGCGTCGTGGTGAGGCGACGCGGCGATGTGCGCGTAGGTCCGTTCCACGTCGGCGATGGAGGCATCCTGCATCTGCCAGAACACAGCCTTCGGGTGTGTGACCCACGCGTGCAGGAGCTTGGCATCTGCGGTGGGATCCAGCTCGCGCAGCGCGAAGTCGCCAAGCCTGTGATCACGCCGAGCGAAGACGATGCGATGAGGCGTCGTACGCCCGCCGGAAGTCGATGTCTCGCGGGTTGCATCACGGGGTGCACCGAACTCCTGGAACGCGATCCTCCGTTCGATCGGGTAGTGCTCCCGGCCGAGCAGCTCGCGGATGATCCAGGAGTTCCGGTACGCGGCCATTCCAAGGTCGGGCGCGACGAAGCCGTGTGTATGGAGTTCGGCATTCTGCACGAAGATCTCGCGCCGCCACCTGTCGATGGTGTAGTTGCGGGCGACGTCGAACCGGCCGGAGCTGTCCCAGGCGATCCGGTCACGGATCGGCTGCAGGAAGCGAGGCACCTGATAGCGGTAGCCGGTCGCGAAGACCAACCCTTCCGTGTCGAGGGTGAAGTGCGTGTCCTGCTCCCACTGCCGAAGTCTCAGGGTGTACGAGCGGCGGCCCGGATCGTAGTCGACCCCTGTCACCTCGGTGTTGGTCATCAAGCGCGTGGGGCACGGGTGGCTCAACTTCTTGACGTAGAGCAGGTCGAAGATGGCGTCGATCAGATCGGAGCTGATCCCCTTGTAGAGGGCGTGCTGCGAGGCAAGCAGGCGGTCGCGGGTCGCCGGTGGCAGTGCATGGAAGTAGTCGCAGTAGTCCGGCGACGTCATCTCGAGCGTGAGCTTCGTGTACTCGAGGGGGAAGAAGCGCGGCGACCTGGTGACCCACGTGAGGGAATAGGCGTGACGATCGATGTCCTGGAGCAGATCGTGGTAGATCTCGGCCGCGCTCTGGCCACTGCCGACGATCGTGATGCTCCGTTTGGCTTGTAACGCTTCCTTCGCCGACAGGTAGGAGGAGCTGTGGATCGCATCGCCGGGAAGGTCCTGACAGCACTCGGGGAGGTAGGGAGGAGTGCCGGTTCCCAGGACGAGGTGGCGGCCGCGGAACTGTCTGGTGGATCCATCGGGCAGGCGGGCCGTGACGACGTAGCTGCCGCCCGCGTCGTCGTACGTCACCGACTCCACGCGATGGCCGAATCGGACGCTCTGGAGCTGGCTGGCAGCCCATCGGCAGTAGGCGTTGTACTCCGTACGCAGCGGATAGAAGTTCTCCCGGATGTAGAAGGAATAGAGCCGTCCGGACTGCTTGAGGTAGTTGAGGAAGGAGAACCGTGACGTCGGGTCGGCCATCGTGACGAGGTCGGACATGAAGGGGGTCTGCAGCCGGCTCGTCTCGATCAGCATGCCGGGATGCCAGTCGAACTGCGCTCTGGCTTCCAGGAAGGCGCCTTCCAGCTCTGGGATGGGATCGGTGAGGCAGGCGAGCCCGAGGTTGAACGGGCCGAGCCCGATGGCGACGAACGTGAGGGGTTCGTCTCTCGTCGCCGGCGACCCGCCGGCCCGGCCGGCGTCCGTCCTGCTGGTCATGTTGCTTCCCCCTGTTCTGCGAGGTAACGCTCGGCGTGGTCGACGACGAGGTCGAGGACTTCGGCGACGTCGGAAACTGTCGTACGCGGATTGAGCAGGGTGAACTTGAGGAAGTGCCGACCGCGCACGGTCGTGCCGCCCACCATCGCCTGACCCGCTGCGGCGAGACTTTCCCGCACGTACACGTTGACCTCGTCCAGCAACCTGGCGCACTGGCCGGCGTGTCGAGCCGACAGGTTGGGTGGGACGTAGCGGAAGACCAGCGTGCTGAGCTGGGGTTTGGTCACGACCTCGAACCGTGGATCGGCATCGAGCACCATCCAGACGTCGTTCGCCAGGTCGATGACCGTGTCGAACAGGTGCCCGATGGCGTCCGGTCCCATGATGCGCAGCGTGAGCCACAGTTTGAGCGCGTCGAAGCGGCGGGTGGTCTGCAGGCTCTTGTCGACCTGGTTGGGAATCCCGCGGGCAGCTGCGCTGGCGGGGTTCAGGTAGTCGGCGTAGTGCGCGACGTGATCCATCATGCGATGGTCGCGCACGATGACGGCGCTCGAGCTCACGGGTTGGAAGAACGACTTGTGGTAGTCGACGGTGACGGAGTTGGCCCGCTCGATCCCGTTCAGCATGTCCCTGCGACGCGAGACGATCAGACCGCAGCCGTAGGCCGCGTCCACGTGCAGCCAGACACCGTGCCGCTCGCAGAGATCGGCGATGTCGTCGAGCGGATCGATGCTGCCGAAGTCCGTGGTCCCGGCTGTCGCGACGACCGCCATCGGCACGAGTCCGGCGCGCTGCGTCCGCTCGAGTGCGGCCGCGAGCGCATCGGGCCGCATCTGACGGTTGGCATCGCACGGGATCGTGATGACCGCCTCGGAGCCGAGGCCCAGCAAGGACGCCGACTTGATCACGCTGAAGTGGCTCACCGTCGAGGTGAGGATCCGAAGTCGGGGGAGTAGTGCGGGAAGGGTTGCTCGTCCGGCACGGTCGGCCGTCTGGTCAGCCATCTGGTCGGCCAGGCGGCGGCAGGTCTCGTTCCGGGCCGTGAGCAGCGCCTGCAGGTTGGACTGGGTGCCGCCGCTGGTGAACACGCCGTCGGCGCCGCCGCTCAGTCCGAGCCGGGTCGCGGTCCAGTGGATCAGGCGGCGCTCGATCAGTGTCCCTCCCGCGCTCTGGTCCCAGGTGTCGAGGGAGGAGTTGATCGCGGACAGGATGGCCTCGCCGAGGAGCGCCGGGATCACCACCGGACAGTTGAGGTGAGCGAGGTATCTCGGGTGGTGGAAGTAGACGGCGTCCCGGAGGTAGATCTCCGCGAGCTCGTCCAGCGCTTGCGTCTGGTTGATCGGTTTGTCGAGATCGATCTCATCGATCCGAGCGGCGAGCTCGGCTGGGGATACCCCGGAGAAGGGCTGCGACGTCCAGGTGACGCGTTCTGCCACTCGGCCGACACCTTCCGAGATGGCCTGTCGGTACAGCGCGGTCGTCGCCTCGTTGAAGAGGTACGCCACCGCGTCGGCAGGCGAGCCGCTCAGCGAGCCCATGACGCCATCCCCTCGTGGTCGAGCCCAGATGCCGACGATCCGGTGCGCGACATTTCGCCCATGTCGCACCAGATCGCCTAACTAAGGTAAGCCTACCCTAACTACATGCGATCTATGTCTCGTCCAAAATGACCATGTGCACTACGCCACGCGGACCTGTGACACGCGCCGGCACGTGTTGCACCTCCGACTGGCGTGGTGCGTGTGCCAAGCGGGGACCCTTGCCTGGCGCGCCGGCCGGCAGCGGGTTTGCTAGAGTGAACGCCGCATCGGCGAGGTCCTGGCTGATGTCTCATGTCCGGGTGGCGGAATAGGTAGACGCGCTAGCTTGAGGTGCTAGTGCCCGTTAAGGGCATGGGGGTTCGAGTCCCCCCTCGGACACACAGGATGGGGAGTCTCCCCTGGACTCAGAGCAAGGCGGCGGCCCTCGGGCCGCCGTTTGGCATCCCACCCACATCAGGGCTTGGCCATTGCGTCACGTCGCCCGCAGCGGAGAGAGGTGACTGGCACCCGCCGGCCGCGTTCGTGGCTGCGGAGCTAGTCGGTGGGTCAGCGCCCTGTCGCCCGCAGCAGACACTTCCACGGATCCGCTCCGGCCGGCATACCGAAGACGGCCCCGTACATGTGAGCCATGGCCTCCACGACGTCGCCGGCGGGGCGATAGCAACTACCTGTGGCGTTTGCCAGGTCGTCGTGGTGCACCGCGAGCTCGACAAGGCCGAACATGACCTGCAGCCCGACCGGGATGGGGCCGAACTGATGGCCGATCATCTCGTCGACCGTGTCCATCGCGCCGAGGAAACGACCCGCCTGCGCGGCCAGCTCGCCAAGCGGATCACCGTGGAAGTGGCGGACGGCGCGAAGGTTCTCCCTGGAGAGCTCATCCGGAGGGAAGGGGGCGGCGAGGCTTCCTGATCGGGCCTTCTCCAGCTGGTCGGCGAAACGCCGGAAGGTCGCCGCCAGGTGGGCGGACAGGTCGGCGACGGACCAGGGCGGGCAGCGGGTCGCCAGCGCCTGGATATCAGGATCGGCAGCCGCGTCGAGGTAGCGCTGAAGCTCGCGGTGGGCTCCAGTCGACCGCTTGCGGCCAGGGAATCGCCGAGACGGGGTAGTCCTGGGCTGTCATCGTCACGTCCGACATGGCGATGCCCCTTCTCCTGGTCACGAGGTCATGACGTCGCGGAGACGCGCGATCCGCTCGGGCGTCAGGTCGTACATCGTGGCAAGGAAGCTGGCGAACGTGCCGTACTGCTGGTCGATGCTCGCCCACAGCTTCCGCAGACATTCAGGTCGCAGCTTCACGGCGTCGTAGATGCGCTGCGGGGTCTCGCCGAGCTCGGCGGCGACCTTCGCGAACGCGTGGTTGGTGGTGGGCTGGATGTAGACGTTGGAGAAGGTGAATCGCCGGAACGACGTGCTGTCCGGGTCGTCGCGGTCTGGCTGCAGGAGCACATTCGAGGCGAGGTAGTTGGCCTCGATCGTCTCCTGCGAGACGCCGAGCGTGCGCAGCAGGATGGCGACGCCGATCCCGGTACGGTCACGTCCGCCCGTGCAGTGCACGAGAATCGCACCCTCGCGGTCGGGGTCGAGAAGGTGGTCGAACACCGCCTTGTAGGCGCCGAGCTTCGGCAGGAACCGAGGATCGCCATAGCTGTTGACCAGGTTGAACATCCGGTAGAAGGGGCCGTGTGCGTCCACCCGATCCCGGTCGTACATCCCAGGTGAGAAGCCGTGCCGATCCAACCGTGCCCTGATCTCGGCGAAGTCCAGGGCATCCTGGTCGACCGGCGCGGCCACCGAGACCGCGCCCGCCGGTAGCCGATCCGGCGCCTTCGCCCGCTCCTGCGGGCCACGGAGGTCGATGACGGTACGGATGTCGAGGCGTGCCAGCGTGGCGAGGTCAGCCTCGGTCAGGTACGACAACGCCGAGCCGCGATACAGGATGCCGGGCCTGATCCGTCGGCCGTCACTGGTGCGGAAACCGGCGACGGCGCGAACGTTCAACGCACCGTCCAGCGGCACGACCGCACCGGCACACGCGAGGCTCGGCGACGGTTCCGACGCCGGCAAGAGAGACGGCTTTCCCAACCCGTAGTGCCTGGCCAGGCGTTGGATCAGGTGGGCACGTCGTCCCGGCCATTCGTCGGCGATGATGGAGTACATCGCCGAGTCGCGGAGCTGCCCTTCCTCTCCGGGTGCCCATGACCGTGACCAACGGCGCAGCACGCCCTCGAAGGCGGCGCCCACCCGCTCGATCGCGGCGCGGGAGCGCAGGTTGCGCGCATCGGTCTTGAGATCCACCCGGACCACCTTGAACACGGTGAACGCGTGGTCGAACAACAGCAGCTTCGCCTCAGCGTTGATCCCACGCCCCTGCGCCGACGCCGCCAGCCAACTGAAACCGACCTCGACCGCGTAGAGTCCGCCACCGTCAGGCCACGGTCGTGGATCCCAGTACGCCGTCGCCCCCACCGCGCGCCCGGAGGCCTTCTCCACGATGGCGTACGGCGCGAGTTTCCCGGAGGCTGCACGGTCGAGCTGTGCGTCGATGTAGGCCTCGACCTCGCCGGCAGTGGGCACCCAGGTGAACGCGTAGGAACTCCGGTCCACCTCACATGCCCGGGCGAGATCGCCGGCGTGGCGATGTCCGAGAGGCTCCAGCCGAACGAGACGGCCTTCGAGCACCGGACAGCTGACAGTAGCTCCGGGTACGGAGAGCTGCATCATGTCCTCCGTGTACGTCGAGGCTCGCCGGCTCCAGGGCATCGGCGACCCTCGAACGGTTCCATGTGTTCCGCCTACGGGCGAAGTGGTTCGCCCGACCAGGATCTGAGTGCCGGCGGCGATGCAGACATTGAACCGCCGTGGAGCCTCCGCCACCTGACGATGTGACAACTGCCGTCACATCCCCAGCGATCCGGGCATGGCCGTTCTCATGGTTGGTGTGCTGGTCTGTCTGAACGTCAGGGTAGCCACCAGGCGGCACACGCAGACGAGCCAACGAGCGCAGCAATTACCGGACCAATTCTTCCTGGCAAGCCGCCGGAGAGAGTGGCACCGGCTTGCTATCAGGTCGGTTACCGCCAGGCCGATGGAGGCGTCGCGATCTACCGTGTTCGGCCCGCCTCTACTACCTTCACCACTGTCCGCGGTTGCCGGCGATCCGGAGAACGGATGTCTGAACTGCATGAGAGTGGTCCGGCACTGCTTGCTGTGTCGGGAGTCAGCAAGTCGTTTGGCGCTGTGCATGCTCTGGTCGACATGGATCTGGAGCTTCGGGCAGGAGTTGTCCACTCCCTGGTGGGGGAGAACGGCGCGGGCAAGTCCACTCTGGTGAAGATCCTGGCCGGCGTGCATGTGCCGGACACAGGCACCCTGACGCTTGCCGGGCGGCCGGTTGTGCTGAGCGGCCCGGCCGACGCTCGTGCGGCGGGCATTGCCGTCATCTACCAGGAGCCCACGCTCTTCCCAGACCTGTCGGTAGCCGAAAACATCTTCATCGGTCGCCAACCGTTGCGCTCCCTGCGTCGCATCGACGCTGCGCAGATGCGCCGCCGTACGGAGGATCTGTTCGGCAGGCTGGGTGTCCGCCTGGATCCTGACCGTCCAGCGCGCGGACTGTCGATCGCCGACCAGCAGCTCGTGGAGATTGCCAAAGCGCTGTCATTCGACGCCCGGGTGCTGGTCATGGACGAGCCGACGGCTGCGCTGTCGGGAGTCGAGGTGGAGCGGTTGTTCGCCGTAGTCCGCTCACTTCGCCAGGCCGGCGTGGCAATCCTTTTCATCTCCCACCGGTTCGACGAGGTGTTCGCGCTCAGTCAGCAGATCACGGTGATGCGCGACGGTCGGAAGGTCTCGACCGACCCGGCATCGGAGCTGGACGTCCCGACGCTCGTGCGCCGGATGGTCGGTCGCGAGGTGGCGGATCTGTTTCCGAAACAGGACACCGAAAGCGGCGACGCCGTGCTGCAGGTGCGCGGGCTGACTCGCCGTGGTGTGTTCGAGCAGGTGAGCTTCGACGTACGTCGGGGAGAAATTGTCGCCCTCGCCGGCTTGGTGGGTGCTGGCCGCAGCGAAGTGGTGCGGGCCATCTTCGGCGTCGACCGGTACGACGAGGGCGAGGTACTGGTCGACGGCAAGTCGCTGCCTCGTGGCCGCCCGGCCGCGGCCATGGCTGCTGGCCTCGCTCTGGTACCGGAGGATCGTCGACAGCAGGGCCTGGTCATGGAGCTCTCGGTGGAACGCAACGCCACCTTGACCAGGCGTTGGGCGTTGGCCCGGCTCGGCCTCCTGCGTCGTCGGACCGAGCGTCGGGCCGCACAGACGTGGGCGCAGCGGCTCCAGGTCAAGGCGGGCCGGTTGAGCGATGCGGTGTCCACCCTGTCGGGTGGCAACCAGCAGAAGGTCGTGCTCGCGAAGTGGTTGTCGACCTCGCCGAAGGTGCTCATCGTCGACGAGCCCACCCGCGGCATCGACGTCGCCACGAAGGCCGAGGTGCACCGGTTGATGTCCGAGCTCGCCGGCGCCGGTGTCGCGGTCCTCATGGTGTCGAGCGAGCTACCGGAGGTGCTGGGGATGGCCGATCGGATCCTCGTGATGCACGAAGGACGGCTGGTCAGGGAGATTCCGCGGCACCAGGCTGACGAGGAGTCCGTGATGCTCGCTGCCACCGGCCATGCCGCTCGAGAAGCCGAGACAGGGGCCGGTCCGTGGACTGGCGAGGGCGGAGGCACGGCGTGACCCGGACGACCGAACCATCCACCGTCGAGCGTGGGCATGAGCCTGCGGACCGACGCGGCAACGAGCCTGGCGAGCTGGCGTCGGCTGGTCAGGCGGGCGCACGCCTGGTGCGACGGCGGTTCGTGGTACGCGAGTTGGGGATCGCCATCGCCCTCCTCGCGTTGGTCGGCGTGACCGCCGCGCGAAACAGCGACTTCCTGTCCGTCCAGTCCATCAAGGACCTCTTGCTGGGCGCGACGATCCTGGTCGTCCTCGCGGTCGGCCAGACGATCGTCGTCATCACCCGCAACATCGATCTGTCCGTCGGGTCGATCCTGGGGCTGTCGGCGTTCGCGACCGGCAAGCTCTTCCTCGCCCTACCTGATACCCCGGTGGTGCTCGCCATCCTGGCGGGCGTAGGGCTGGGCGTCCTGTGCGGGATCGTCAACGGTGGCCTGATCGCAGTCGCTCGTGTGCCAGCACTCGTCGTCACGCTGGGCACGCTGTACGTCTTCCGGGGCATCGACTTCTCCTGGGCCGCGGGCCAACAGATCAACGCCGCCGACATGCCGCGAAGCTTCAAGAATCTCGGCACCCAGACCGTGCTCGGTGTTCCGGTGCTGGCGCTGTTCGCCGTCGTCGTGCTGCTCGCGGCCGGCTTCTACCTGCGGTCGTATCGCAGCGGCCGGGACCTGTACGCGATCGGTTCGGACCCGCAGGCCGCCCGGCTGGCGGGGATTCCCGTGGGCCGGCGGGTGTTCGGGGTCTTCGTCGCGAGCGGTGCGCTGGCAGGGTTGGCCGGCGTGTTGTACGCGGCTCGCTTCGGCACGCTCGACGCGAACGCCGGAACCGGCATGGAGCTGAACGTCGTGGCAGCTGTGGTAGTCGGGGGAGTGGCGATCTTCGGCGGCAGCGGGTCGGTGTACGGTGCCGCGCTCGGTGCTCTCCTGCTCACCACGATCGGGAGTGCACTGCCGGTGCTGCGCATCGATCCGTTCTGGCAGCAGGCCGTCGTGGGCGCGCTGATCCTCGCCGCGATCGGATTGGATCGTGCGCTGACCTTCCGGATGGCCCATCGGCTCACGGAGGTGGACGCGCGTGGCGCATGAGCACGTGAGCCGGCCGGTCCTTCGGTTGTCCTTGCTCGGCACCTGGGACGTGCTCGTCGTTGTCGTCCTTGCCCTCGTGATCCTTGCCTGCTCGGTGCTGGTCGAGGGATTCGCGACTGCTCGCTTCTGGGGTTTCCTCCTGCTCGACGTCATCCCGATCGCGCTGCTCGCCCTTCCGATGACCTTGCTGATCATCACCGGTGAGATCGACCTCTCCGTGGCGAGCGTGCTCGGTCTCACCAGCGCTGTGATCGGCCAGCTGTGGGCGTCCGGCGTACCGATGGCCGCGGCGCTGCCGCTCGGAATCCTTCTCGGTGCGCTGCTCGGTGCCGTCAACGGCTTGTTCGTGGCCGAGTTCGGACTGCCGTCGCTCGCGGTCACGATCGGAACACTCGCGTTGTATCGCGGCCTTGCGTACGTCGTGCTCGGGGACCGTGCGGTGGCTGACTTCCCGTTCGACTGGACCGGCGGCGCCATTGCACCGTTGCCGGGCACCACTGTCCCATGGTTCGTGCTCGTCCTCGGTCTGCTTGCCGTGGTTTTCGGTGTCGTGCTGCACGCTACGCCGATCGGCCGCGGCCTGTACGCCATGGGCAACAACGTCGAGGCTGCGGTGTTCGCAGGGATCTCCGTGGCGCGCACCAAGTTCTGGCTGTACGTCGTGACTGGCGCGGTGTCGGCGTTGGCCGGGGTGTTCTGGACGCTGCGGTACGCCAGCGCCCGCGCAGACAACGGAGCGGGCCTGGAACTGGCCGTCGTCGCAGCGGTGCTGCTGGGCGGCGTGTCCATCTTCGGCGGCCGTGGGACGCTGATCGGTGTCCTGGCTGGGGTATTCCTGCTGACCAGTCTGCGCAACGCCCTGCAACTCGCGGACGTGCCGGCCGACACCTTGACCGTGGTCACCGGTGCGCTGCTCATCGTCTCGGTGGTAGGTCCGAACGTCGTCGACATGGTGCGCACGACGATGCACCGTCGACGTCTGGCACTTTCCGTCGGCGCCTCGTCAACTGGTTCGGCGCCGGGGCTGGCTGGATCGACTGCCAGCCGTTCTTCACAGCACATCGTCAACGAGGGAGACGAACCATGAGAGGTGTACGTGCGGCACGGGTGCGTATGGGTGCGGCAGTCGTTGCCGTCGCCGCGCTGGTGCTGGCCGGATGTGCAAGCGAACAGGATGGTGGAACGCCTTCCACGGGTGGTGGCGGAGGCGACGAAGCTCCGGCAGGCTCCATCAAAGAAGGCCTCAACATCGCCTTCCTGCCCAAGCAGGTGAACAACCCGTACTTCACGGTCGCCGACAACGGTGGCAAGGAAGCGGTGGAGGAGTTCAAGGGCAGCTACAAGCAGGTGGGCCCGTCGGAAGCGTCAGCCTCCTCCCAGGTCTCGTACATCAACACGCTCACCCAGCAGGGCACCGACGTCATCGTGGTGTCGGCGAACGACCCGAACGCCATCTGCGGTGCGCTCAACCAGGCGCGGCAGGCCGGGACGAAGGTGGTGACCTTCGACTCCGACACCAACCCTGAGTGTCGAGACCTCTTCGTCAACCAGGCCACCGCGGAGGGGATCGCGCAGATCCAGGTGAAGCTCATCTCCGATCAGATCGGTGGTGAGGGCAAGATCGCCATCTTGTCGGCGACGCCGAACGCCACCAACCAGAACACCTGGATCGATCTGATGAAGAAGGAGCTGGAAAAGCCAGAGTACGAAGGGATCGAGCTCGTCACGGTGGCGTACGGCAACGACGACGACCAGAAGTCGTTCCAGGAGACGCAGGGCTTGCTGCGTTCGTACCCTGACCTCAAAGGCATCATCTCCCCGACGACCGTCGGCATCGCCGCTGCCGCCCGGTATCTCTCCGGCTCGGAGTACAAGGGCGAGGTGGCGCTCACCGGACTCGGCACGCCGAACCAGATGCGGGAGTACATCAAGGACGGCACGGTGGAGAGCTTCGCCCTCTGGAACCCGGCAGACCTCGGATACCTCGCCGCATACGCAGGTGCTGCGTTGGCGTCCGGAGTGATCGGCGGTGAGGAGGGAGACACGTTCACTGCCGGCAAGCTCGGCGAGTACACCGTCGGGCCGAACGGGGAGGTCGTGCTCGGCCCACCGACCGTTTTCGACGCCTCCAACATCGACGATTTCGACTTCTGATAACGGCGGCCGGCGCCGTCTCGCCGTTCCGGGACGGCGCCGGGACGCAACGGCAGCATCCCGTCAGGCACCTTCTCCCTGCGAGAGCTTGCTCGAGACCTTGACTTCCCATTGTGGGCTGCTGCACCGAAGCGTGGCTGGCCGACGTTGAGGGCGTCGTGCCGCTAGTCGTCGGCAGCTGCATCCCGCTCTTAGCGGTCGAATTGTCTCACGACACGGCTGTCGACGAACGTCGTTGTCGCGAACGACCTGATAGAACCGCAGCGTCTCGCACGACCCTCGCGCGTAGCAGCAATGAGTTCGGGCTCGTTGATGGGAAGGCCGTGGACCTGACCGGACTAGAGCGACGGCCTACGGAGTCGTGAGGCGTGCTCTAGGGCGGATGAAGCGTCATGCGTGGGCTGGTCTGTCAGGCAGCACGATGGGGGCGGTGTCGCGCAGCAGCGGATGCTCGACGTCCTTCTCGGACATCAGGGCCTGCTCCAGCGGGATTGGCCCCTGGCTTTCGATGGGGACCGCACGAGCGTTGATCATTTTGTGAAGCCGGAACCATGGATTCGTCAGCTTCGGTGGCAATGGATAGAAAGCGCACGAACATTATGTTGGTACCGAATGGCGTCCGGTCTGGCGTGCCACCGGACATGTCTGCGGCCGCGTGACCATCCTGCTGGGCATGAGCCGAAGCGTCATCTACGAGCAGATCCACTCCGGGCGCCTGCGCTCGGTCAAACAAGGCCATCCGGTTCATCCCCGCCAGGGCGCTCCGGGACTACGTCGCGCTGCTCGAACAAGAAGCGACGGCTGACTAACCACGGGGGAGGGCTGCCTGATGCCCAAACGTGTGGTCGGCGGAGCGACGCTTTCTACGATGGCTTGCCTGTTGAGCCCGCGTCCTACACCGTCGCCGAAGCCGTTGAGGACTGGCTGAAATCGGGATTTGCGGTCGCGATCCCGCAACGGCCAAGAAGAGCACGATCTGGGCACGCACCCACGTGATCCCCAGTCTTGGGGCCCGGAAACTGCGGGAGCTCAGCGCCGAGGATGTAGACCGCTGGCTAGAAAGTAAAAAGGGAGACTCTTTCCACGGATTCATTGCGTCAGATCTACTCGGTGCTGAAGTGGGCAGTCGCGCACGCGCAGGCCCGCGACGAAGCGCAACGTCGTCACGCTATGCAGTCCCCGAAGGCAGACCCGGATGCCGGTCCAAATCTCTAAGCCTTGACCAGGCCAGAGCTGTACCAGACGCCGCTGAGCAGGATGACTCGGTCGTTGGCGACTACATCATCGTCTCGTTGACAACGGGAGCGAGGACTGAGGAAGCGAGAGCTTTGGAGTGGAGTCTCGTGGACCTCACCGGGAAACCAACACAAGACCCACCGGTGCCTCCCTCGATCTCGGTATGGCGATCTGTGCGCGCTAGTGGTGACACGAAGACAGAGAAGTCACGGCGTACCTTGAAGGCTCCGGAGCGGGCCGTACGGGCCTTACGCCGGCAGCGTGAACGTCAAACCACGCAGCGAGCGAGGGCAGGGACACGGTGGAAGGAGACCGACCTTGTGTTTACCACCCGCTACGGGACGCAGCTTGACGCAGGGAACGTCCGGCGATCGTTCCGTCGGATCCTTCGGAAGGCTGGGCTCGATGCCGACAAGTGGACACCGCGGGAGCTTCGCCACAGCTTCGTCTCGCTGCTGTCGAACCACGGCGGCTTAAGCCTTGAAGAGATCTCCCGGCTGGTCGGTCATGCCACGACCACAGTCACGCAGAAGGTCTACCGTCAGGAGTTGCGGCCGATGCTCATCGAAGGCGCTGACGCCATAGACCGGCTCCTGGCGCAACGGACGACCACTGACCGTCTGATTGACCGTCTCATCAAACCCGTGAACATCGAGCCGGGCTGCTCTGATCGGGCGGTCCGGCTCTGACCTGCGGAGACACGTGGTGGGCGATACTGGGATTGAACCAGTGACCTCTACCGTGTCAAGGTAGCGCTCTCCCACTGAGCTAATCGCCCGTACTGCGAAGGTGTTCGGAAGTCTCCTGACGTCCGGACCGCCGCATTCCGAGGTGGAGACGGGATTTGAACCCGTGTACACGGCTTTGCAGGCCGTTGCCTCGCCTCTCGGCCACTCCACCGACGACAGGACCTGCGGCGTGTACTCCTGGGGGTGACCCCAGAGGCCCCCAGGCCCGCTCCGAGCGGACGACGGGATTCGAACCCGCGACCCTCACCTTGGCAAGGTGATGCTCTACCAGCTGAGCCACGTCCGCGTGTGGCGCCCGTTTCATGGACGCGCACTGCACTTTAGCCGATTCGCCGCGACACCGGAAACCGGGGTGAGGGATTCCCGTCAAGATCGTTGAGCGGGTGGTTCGGGCTCACCCCCGGTCGGCTCGCCCAACCGCGACCGGCCGCGGCGACTGGTGCCTGGTCGGCCCACTTGCCAGCTTACGTGGTGAGACCCACCAGTGTGCGCGGTGCTTTCGGATCCTACGCGGTTGCCAGGCCACATCCCGGCCAGGTCGTACGGTTAATCCCAGATGTCGGCTATGTCACAGTCCATCGTCGCCTCCCGCCGGGGATAGCTCGTCACATGCGAGCGACGATGGAGTCCGACGGTCATACCCTGGCAAGAAGGATTCGATGGGCGGTCGGATGCTGCGATAGGCCGAGGAGAGCAACGGGAGACCCCCGATGATCCTCCGGCCGTCCGACAGAAAGGTATGCAGGCGTCATGAGGCTCTGGGTCAACGGACAGCTTGTCACGGATCCGTACGCAGCAGCGGTCAGCCCGCTGGACCACGGGCTGACGGTGGGTGATGGTGTGTTCGAGACGATCAAAGTCGTCGACGGTGCACCGTTCGCTCTGCGCCGGCACCTGGAACGGTTGGCGCGCTCTGCGGAAGGGCTGGGGCTCGAGAAGCCCGATCTTGATCAGGTACGGGAGGCGGTGGCGGAGGTCGTCGCCGGATGGGACCAGCCGACGGGACGGCTGCGAATCACCTACACAGGCGGTCCAGCGCCGCTCGGTTCCGAGCGGGGTGAGCACCCCCCGACGCTCATGGTCGGACTCACTGAGCTCCCGCCGAGGCCGGACACGACTGCGGTCGTGGTCGTGCCGTGGCTGCGCAACGAGCGCGGGGCGCTGACCGGTCTCAAGACCACGTCGTACGGGGAGAACGTCAAGGCGCTCGCCTTCGCCGCCGAGCGGGGCGCGTCGGAGGCCTTGTTCGCCAACACCGCAGGCAACCTCTGCGAGGGGACCGGATCGAATGTCTTCGTCGTGATCGATGGGCGGATGTACACACCTCCGCTGTCGGCCGGGTGCCTCGCCGGGGTCACCCGTGCCCTGGTCCTCGAATGGTGCGACGCGGAGGAGAAGGATCTGCCGGTGAGTGTGCTCGAGGATGCCGACGAGGTGTTCTTGACGTCGACCACCAGGGACGTGCAGGCCGTCCACGCAGTGGACGGGCGCAAACTGGACGCGCCGGGGCCACTCACCGCACAGGCGATGCAGGTGTTCGCGCGTCGGGCAGCCGACAACGTCGATCCGTGAGTGCTCGCCGGCCTAGCTCACCGAGCAGGTGCTGCTAGCGCTGCGCTGACCAAGCCGGCGGGAAGCTCCGCCGCACGCGGTCAGAGTGCAGGGCCGCCGCTGCGGCGGAGCTCGTCGACAAGCAGGTCGAGATCGATGTAGTCGCTCTCGCCTCCGGGCGCGACTATCGCGTACGTGCTCTGCAGGAACTGCGCGAGGCCGTCAGCCGGAGCGTGGAGGACCGCCTCGCCGTCCGGCGACCGGAGCTCGATGAGCACGATGGCTCGACCGTTCTCGTCGACAAGGGGCGAGACGTGGACGTCGCCCTCACCACTCGGGCGAAACAGTCCTTCCGACAACAGTTCGCGGGCGAACACCCAGCGGACACCCCGGGGTTCGCCGGTATGAAACACCGCGTCGACGGCATAGGGGTCCGAGGCGTCGTACCTCAACTCTGCGGTGAGGTTCAAGGCCGCACCCGATCCGTCGATCAACCGGAGCGGCAATGCGTGTGTCACCGAAGCAGGGAGTGCATCCATTGGGGGGTGGGGGCCTTTCCGTTTGTGGTGCGGGACCTGCGGTAGGGCCGTTAGCGCGAGAGTCTGCTATTACCCAGGGCGAATTCCCAAACCCGGCCGGTAGGTGCGTCCCGGTCTGGCCGATTCGCACCGCAAAATTTCTCGGTATCTGAGACAAGATCCATTTCGAGGGGATGACTTCGAGCTCATCTCGCGCGGTACTCTCCCGACGTGACCGGTGCGAATGCGTAGGCTTGGGCTTCGTACGACCGGGCTCCGGAAGGAGCTCGTGACGGCGACGCTATCGCACCCGGACGCGTCGTGGGGGAACCAGGAGGATCTGTGCGAGACACTGGTGTCTACATGTCCGGGACGAATAGCCCCGAGCCCGACCCCCAGGGCCGTATCGCCACGTCCCGCAAGATGGCCGAGTCGCCGGCCGAACGCCACCAAAGGCGGCAACGCGAGGCGATGCGTGGAATCAAGGTGCCTCGCTTCCTCCAGCCTGTGCAGCGACTACGCCGTCGCATTCGACGCCGGGTACGACGCAGCCGGACGCTTGACGTCACGTGGCGCGGAGGCACCTTCGTCATCGGCGCCCTGTTCATCCTCGCTGGTCTCGTCATGATCGTGACGCCAGGCCCTGGATGGATGGCGATCATCCTCGGTCTGGCGATCCTTGCGACGGAGTTCGCCTGGGCCCACCGTGCGCTGATCTGGACCAGAGACCGGGCGCGGGAGGCAAGTGCCCGGGCACTGGATCCGAGGACGCGCCGACGCAACCTCGGGATCGCCCTGGGCGTCCTCGTACTCGCTGTGGCGGGTGCGTGGTTGTGGGTCGACGCCTTCGGCTGGCCGGCTCCGCTGAACTCGACGGTCGAATGGGTGCGCTCCTGGCGCTGACCTCCCAAAATAACCAGGCGTGGCGAGGGTGCACGCGCCACGTTGAGGGCCGGCGCCTGGTGAGGGTGCGGCGCACCTGGTGCGGTCATGGTGACCACGCCAGCGAGCTGTTGACGGAGTGCGCTAGGGTTTTGTCGCTGACAGCACCGATGCGGTGCAGCGCGTACGCTCCGGCGTGAGGCTGGACGGTGGCTACGCGCTAGCGAGGGCGATTAGCTCAGCGGGAGAGCGCTCGCCTCACACGCGAGAGGTCACTGGTTCGATCCCAGTATCGCCCACCACCACTTGAAAGCGTGCGCCCGCGGAGCCGGGATCGAGAGGAGTTCCTCCCACGGAGTTTGTTGGCGACGCATGGCCTCGATGCCGTTGATGGGTCGCAGAGAACCTCGACGCGTGGTCATTTTCCGGGGTGGCGGGGCCGGATTCAGGTGACCGGGCTTAGCAGGCCGGTGTCGACGTCGTACAGGAATCCACCCACGGCAACCGACGTGGGGACCAGCGGATGTGCCCTCACCTTGGCGACATCGTCGCGCAATGCGGCGTGCTGGTCACTGATCACAGGTATCGACATCCATGACGCGTCCACACCGCTCGCCGCCGTCAGCCGGCTCCGGAGCTTCTGCTCGCTTGCCGACGCCATCGCGCAGCGGGTGTGTTGAACGACCAGTACCCGGTTCACCCCCAGCAAGTGAACGCTGATGACGACGGCAAGCAATGCCTGGTCGGTGACGCGGCCTCCGGGGTTACGGAGGATTTTGGCGTCACCAGGTCGCAGACCGATCATGCCCAATGGATCGATCCGGGAGTCCATGCAGGTGACCATCGCGACGCCGGCGTGGGCAACCCCGTCGAAGCCGGTGAGGGAGAAGTTTTCGGCGTACGAACGATTGGCGGCGAGCAGGTCGTCGAAAGTCTTCGCCTCAGGCACGTCACTCACGGGACCACACGTTAACGCCCTGACGTCACAGCCATGGTGCGGCCTTCGTCCACTCGGTGTGCCGCGCCGCGAACGTGGAGCGGGTTCGGCTACGTTGGATCACGGCCAGATCCCCGTGACCTCGCGGTCATCGCAGGAGGTCGGAGTCGCGAAGGGTGGGGCACGTGGGTTACACGATCGGGATCGACCTGGGCACGACGTACTCCGCGGCGGCGTACGTCAACCAGGAAGGTAAACCCGAGCTTCTGGTCAACCGCGACGGCGACCGGCTCACCCCGTCGGTCGTCATGTTCCAAGGCGAGATCCCGATCGTCGGAACCATGGCGCTGCGGTCGGCTGCCAGCTCCCCGCTCGACGTCGTGCAGTTCGTCAAGCGCTCCATGGGCGACCCGACGTGGAAGTTCGAGACCTCGGGCGGGCAGACCTACCGGCCCGAGGAGATCTCGGCGATCATCCTCAAGCGTCTCAAGGATGACGCCGAGTTGGTGCTGGGCGGTGAGGTGACCGACGCCGTCATCACGGTCCCGGCGTACTTCGACGATGCGCCCCGGCGGGCGACCATGGACGCGGGCAAGATCGCCGGGCTCAACGTTCGTCGCGTGTTGAACGAGCCGACCGCCGCGGCTCTGGCGTACGGCGTCGAACGGGAGATCAGCGGCACGATCCTGGTGTTCGACCTCGGTGGTGGCACGTTCGACGTCACGTTGCTCACGGCGCAAGGGAACGACTTCGACGTCATCGCGACCCACGGCGACCGCAACCTCGGGGGGTTCGACTTCGACAACCTCCTGATGCGGCTGCTCGACGAGCGCTTCCAAGCGGCCGGCGGCCCCAGCCTCCTCGACGACCCGGTGGCCGAGGCGGAGCTTCGCGACAAGGCCGAGGTCGCCAAGCGCAGCCTGACCACCGTGGAGCAGACCCGTGTGGTGCTCAGCGCGCACGGCTTCTCGCAGGTCATCCCGGTCACCCGGGCGGAGTTCGAAGACGTCACCTCGAGCCTGCTGAGCCGCACGCGCGACGTCGCCGAGCTGGTGCTCGACGAGGCCGGCCGTGACTGGTCGCAGGTCGACCACATCATCCTCGCCGGAGGGTCGACCCGGATGCCCATGGTCTCGGCCATGCTGCAACGTGCCAGTGGGCTGACTCCGTTGCGGGCCGTGAACCCGGACGAGGTTGTCGCGCTCGGGGCGGCGGTGCAGGCCCATCTGGTGGAGAGCGAGCTTGTGAAGGCCGACCCCGCACGAGCCTCGCTGCTGCCGGTCCTCGCGTCGTCGGTCAGGCCACGGGTGCGCGACGTGACGTCGCAGGGGCTCGGTGCGATCGCGGTGCGACGCGGTGGCGTCTCAGCCGACGACGTGGAGAACGTCGTGATCATCCCCGCCAACACCCGGATCCCGGCCAAGAAGAGCCAGGTCTTCGAGACCATCGAGGACAATCAGACCAGGCTGAAGGTCGAGGTCACCCAGGGCGACGACGACGATCCGGCGTACGTACGAGAGATCGGCGAGCAGACCTTCCCGATCCCGCCGTACCCCGCCGGGGCGCCGTTCGAGGTCACCTATGCGTACGACGTCGACCAGACGGTGCACATCGAGGTCCGAGACCTGACGTCGGGACGTGAGATCGGTACCTTCCAGGTCAACAACGTCGCGACGATGAAGGAGGCGGAGGTTTCGGCCGCGGCCGAACGGATGCGCCGCCTCGACATCGGGTAGCGGGACACCTGTGGCGATCCAGACGCCTCTGTGAGCGGACCAACGGCTGTGGCGGACGACTACTACGAGCTGCTCGAGGTGGAGCAGTCGGCGACACCGGAGGAGATTCGCGCGGCCATCACACGGCAGCGACGCATCTGGGTGCGCCGGCAGTCAAGTCCTGACCCGGAGCGCAGGGCGTACGCCGAGCAACGTGTCCGCGAGATCGATGCCGCGGAGAAGATCCTGCTCGACCCTTTGACCCGGCAGGCCTACGACACCGCGCGGGTCGAGGAACGTCGCTCCGCGGAGCGGCCTGCCGCGCGGTCGCACGGTCGGCGAGGCGGGGGTGCTGAACCCGGCACCAGGGCCGGCGGCGCCCCCGACGACGTGCTGTCAGACGACGTGGCGGCACACCTTGCCAAGGGCGAGGCCTACTTGGACCAAGGCAGGTGGCGCCTCGCCCAGGCGGAGTTCGAGTACGTCCGGGAGCGGGCCCCTCGCGAGATCCGGGCGCTCTGCGGTCTCGGCTCCGCGCACGTCGGGGCGGGTCGGGTCAAGGAAGGCCTTGCGATCCTGGAGCGGGCGTTCGAGGAGCATCCCGACGACGAGGACGTGAAGCGGGCACTGGCCGGAGCGCTCTACGACTCGGCCCTGGCAGGTATTGGTGAGGTGTCCGACCGGCGCATGAGCAGCCGGCGCGCCATCGTGTCGCGACGTCAGCTCTGGATGGTTCGCTCGCGGCGCCGGCGGATCAAGCGGCTGGGGCTCACCGACTGGCAGACGAGGATGTACGTCGACGACCTCACCGATCTGATCAAGCAGGCGCGTAAACCGGTGTGGACCCGCAGCTACAACCTGCGGTTCTACATGATCCCGTTCGCTGGAGCGGCGCTCATGGCCTTCGTCCCGAGCATGCACCAGCTCCGGCTGATCGGGGCGTTCTGGATGGTGTTGATCGCCGGGATCTACGTCGTACGCCACCGTCAGCCCGGCTGGAAACGAGAACGCCGCTTCCGACGACGATGAGGGACGCCGAGGCCAGCGCCGCCAGTTGGTCGGCGTCGGTTGCTCGCTACGATCGGCTGGGTCAGTTGCAACACCTGTGAGGAGCTTGTCGTGTCCGAGATCAGCGTCAATGTCGTCCGTACCGGTGAGCGTTCCGAGCGCCGGGTGACGACGGGCACGACGGCCGGCGAGCTCTTCGACAACGAGCGATCGGTGATCGCCGCCCGGGTGAACGGTGAGCTGCGCGACCTCGCGTGGCAGCTGTCGTCTGGCGACGAGGTGGAGCCGGTCACGATCGAGTCAGAGGACGGTCGGGCCATCCTGCGACACTCGACGGCCCACGTCATGGCGCAGGCGGTGCAGGAGCTCTTCCCGAACGCCAAGCTGGGCATCGGCCCGCCGATCGAGAACGGCTTCTACTACGACTTCGGGGTCGACACGCCGTTCACGCCGGAGGACCTGGACCGCATCGAGTCCCGCATGCGGCAGATCATCAAGGAGCGGCAGCGCTTCTCCAGGCGGGTCGTGACCGACGACGAGGCGCGCCGCGAGCTCGCCGACGAGCCGTACAAGCTGGAACTCATCGGGCTCAAAGGGACGGCCGGCGGAGGTGCTGAAGGCGCCTCGGTGGAGGTCGGTGCCGGCGAGCTCACGATCTACGACAACCTGCGCCCGAACGGTGAGCTCGCCTGGAAGGACCTGTGCCGCGGGCCGCATCTGCCCACCACCAAGCACATCCCGGCGTTCAAGCTCATGCGGGTCGCCGCGGCGTACTGGCGCGGTGACGAACGCAACCCGCAGCTGCAGCGGATCTACGGCACCGCATGGGAGAGCAAGGAGGCTCTCCAGGCGTACCTCGACATGCTGGCGGAGGCCGAGCGCCGCGACCACCGTCGGCTCGGCGTGGAGCTCGACCTGTTCAGCTTCCCGGAGGAGATCGGCTCAGGACTCGCCGTCTGGCACCCGAAGGGCGGCGAGATCCGGCGGGTGATGGAGGAGTACTCCCGACGCCGCCACGAGGAGGCTGGCTACCAGTTCGTGTACACCCCGCACATCGCGAAGGAAGGGCTGTTCCAGACCTCCGGCCACCTGGAGTGGTACGCCGACGCGATGTACAAGCCCATGGAGGACGAGGGGCACAACTACTACCTCAAGCCCATGAACTGCCCCATGCACCTCCTGATCTACCGCTCGCGCGGACGGTCGTACCGAGACCTTCCACTGCGGCTGTTCGAGTTCGGCACCGTCTACCGCTACGAGAAGTCCGGCGTGGTCCATGGGCTCACCAGAGCGCGGGGCTTCACCCAGGACGACGCGCACATCTTCTGTACGCCGGAACAGCTGCAGGACGAGCTCGCGTCGTTGCTGGAGTTCGTCATCGACCTCTTGCGCGACTACGGGCTCACCGACTTCACGGCCGACCTGTCCACTCGGCCGGAGAAGTTCGTGGGTGAGATCGAGGACTGGAACGCCGCCGAGGCGGCGCTCGAGGAGGCGTTGAAGCGCGCCAACGTGCCGTACCGGGTCGCCGAAGGTGAAGGCGCCTTCTACGCTCCGAAGATCGACGTCCATGTCCGGGACGCGATCGGCCGGAAGTGGCAGCTGTCGACGCTCCAGGTGGACTTCCAGGAGCCTGGACGATTCGGCATCGAGTACCAAGCGGCCGACGGTTCCCGGCAGCGGCCCTACATGATCCACCGGGCGTTGTTCGGATCGGTGGAGCGCTTCTTCGGCATCCTGCTCGAGCACTACGCCGGTGCGTTCCCGCCCTGGCTCGCCCCGGTGCAGGTCGTGCTCATCCCGATCGCGGAACGGCACGAGGAGTACCTGGTGCAGGTCGCCGAGAAGCTCGCGCGGCACCGGATCCGCGCCGAGGTCGACAGGTCTGACGACCGGATGCAGAAGAAGATCCGGAACGCGCAGACGCAGAAGGTGCCGTACATGCTGCTGGCCGGCGACCGCGACGTCGAGGCAGGGGCTGTCTCGTTCAGGTACCGGTCAGGCGAGCAGAAGAACGGCGTGCCAGTCGACGAGGCGGTTGCCGAGATCGTCTCCGCCGTCGAGCGGCGCATCCAGGTCTGACCCGGCGCGAAGCGGATCGGGCAGGTGACGTCGGGGGTTGCTCCTGACCGATGTGCCGGCGGAACGATTGCGCCCTATCGTAGGTGCGGTGGGCGCTGGTGACGCGCTGTTCAGTGCGTACGTCGACGGCTGGGCAGGCGGTCTGCAACCGGTGGACGCGTTGCGGCGGGCGACGCTCTTCGCCGCCTGGAGGATCGGCGAAGCCGGCGGGGCCGTAGGGCTCCTCGACCGGGAAGCGCTGGATGCGCTGGTCGCGTCTCGGCAGGCTACTGAGCAGGCTAGTCATGGGTGAGGCACGCTCGACCGGATCGATCGCACGGCCGGCACCGCCGCTTGCGGGGATCGTCGCCTGGTATCAGGGCTACGAGACTGAGGTCGTCTCGCCCGGATTCCACCGTGGCCTGCCAGCGCCGTACCTCACGATGATCGTCACGTTCGATGCGCCACTCGTGGTCGCCGAGCATCCGGATCCCACCCAGCCTGCTGGGACGTACGACACGCTGATCGGCGGACTTCACACGAGACCCGCACTGATCGCCCAAAGTGGGCGGCAGGCCGGCATCCAACTCGCGATCCACCCCTTCGGTGCCGAGGCGCTCTTCGGCATGCCGGCTGGGGAGCTCGTGGGCAAGGATCTGGACGCCGTGGACGTGCTCGGTAAGCACGCGCTCGAGCTGCACGAGCGGATCCAACTGGCAGCAAGCTGGCCGGAGCGCTTCGCCGCGCTGGACGACGTACTCTCCAGGCGCGTGCGGAATGGGCGTGAGCCGTGCCCCGTGTTGACACACGCCTGGCGCCGCATCGTGGAAAGCCGGGGAACGGTCCGAATCAGTAGCCTGGCCGACGAACTGGGATACAGCGACCGCACGCTCGAGAAGCGGTTCCGGGCGCAGACTGGCCTCTCGCCCAAGGTCGCTGCCCGTCTCGCCCGCTTCGACGCCGCGCGGCGGGCGCTGGGGCACCGGGCTCTCGCCGGCTCGGACACCTCGCTGGCTGCGCTTGCAGCCGAGTACGGCTACTACGACCAGGCTCATCTGGCGCGCGAGTTCCGGGAGCTGGCGGGTTGTCCACCGACCTTCCTGCTGCGAGACGAGTTCGAAAATCTCCAAGCCAGTGCCGAGGTGGTGAGCGCATCATCACCGGCATGAGCGAGAAGACCCCACCACCGCAGGTCTGGCCCACTCTGCGCGCTCGCGACGCGCGCGCGTTGATCCGCTTTCTCGTCGAGGCCTTCGGTTTCGAGGAGACGGTCGTGTACGGCGACGAGAAGCGCGTACGTCACGCGGAGCTGGCCTGGCCTCTGGGCGGCGGGATCATGCTGGGTGACATGCCGGAAGCGGATGGATCGGACACCTGGCCGCAAGAGCCAGGAACGTTCGGCGGGTACGTCGTGACCGACGATCCGGACGAGGTCTTCGCGCGCGCCACCAAAGCGGGAGCGCGGGTGCTTCAGCCGTTGCACGACACCGACTACGGATCCCGGGAATTCACCGTCGCCGATCCCGAGGGCAACCTGTGGAGCTTCGGCACCTATCGGGGCGAACCGCGCCGCTCGAGCTGAACGTACGTCCCGACCAGTGTCGGAGCACATGCGAAGGAGCCACCGCGTCGCTTGTGTGTGATCGTGTGTTCGAAAGCCGCCCAAGCTGGAGCGGTACGGCCTACGACGCCCGGCAACGTCATCACACGGACGCCCGAGAACGTTCATCGCCTGGACACGCCCGGAAGATCTCGACTGGTGAGCCAAACGGACGTCTGGCAGAGTCCTCCGGAGGCGCAAGCCTGCGAGAGTGAACACGAGCCAGTCAACCAAGACGGGACACGATGGCGTCAGTACCACGAACAGGACGTGCACCGAGCCATGTCTGCCATCGAGCCGTACGACAGTCGGGGGTTTCCTTCACATGTGATCGAGGTTGGATCAGCGCCTGGATTGGGGCGTTGTCGTTGTCGGACTCTGCGCGGTGTTGGCACTCGCTGCTGGATGCGGAGCACGGACGAACGCCGAGACCGCGGCGGATGGAGAACGATCCGACTCGGCGTCACCGCCTCCTGCTCGCGACCATTGGTTGCTGCCCGAACAGCCGCCTGCGGATCTTTCGGTCTCCGAGGTCTACATCACCCCAGCCGGAACGGACCCTGTGGAGTTCAGTGCCTACGACGGCGGGAATTCGGTGCTGTACGGCGACCCGAGCCTCGACGATCCCCTGACCGGCCCGGTCCTGGTGGCCACGCGGGCGTGGGGCGACGAGGATGCCTACGTCTCGTGTCCTGCTGACGAGCAGGTCGAGACTGGCGTTCGCTCACGGAGGGGACCGGTGAAGGCCTGCGGTAAGGACTGGTACTGGGTCACGTGGTCAGGACCCAACAACGACCTGCAGGTGAACCCTCACCAGGCGTGGGGCATCATCGGCCGGGGTGTTTCTCCCCGCCGGCTCGCGCAGATCGCCGACCGGGTGACCATTCCCAAGGATCTGACAGACGGCCCCCACACGTTCCTCGAGATTCCGCGCGAGGCGCTGCCGTCTGGTTTGGAACCCCTCGCACGGGCTCCGGTGACCGCAGGATGGGCAGGTATCCCGGCCAGCGACTACTTCGCCTGGACCGGCCGCCGCGACCACTACGCATCGCTCACGGTTACCGACGCCGATGCTGACCTCGCCCTGCTCACGCAGGTGCTCGAGGGCGCTGAACCGGCCGAGATCCGTGGCCACCCCGGGGCTGTCACGCCGCGCAGAGATCACGGCGTGCAGAAGGTGATCTGGCAGGAGGCGGGACTGCTGCTGGTCTTCAGCCATGACCTGACGGACCCAGACGCCGACGCGTTCCTGGCTTCGCTGGCAGACGCCTCCATGCGGGAAGTCGACCGACTCAAGAACTCGATCCTGCAGACTCCACCCGAGGAGCTCCTCGCACCAGGCGAGAAGCTCGCAGCGTCCGGTCGCGCCGGGAAGCTGCGTTGGGCCGTAGGAATCGATGGCAGGTTCGAGACCGTGTACATCCATCACGTGGACCACGGCGAGATCGGTGGTAGCGGCGGAACGGTCGGGAGGGCGAAACGGAACCAGATCCTGACCAACGTGCATGACCTCGATGACGGCCAGCTCGTGATCGCACAGGTACACGCCGACGTCGCGAAGGTCGTGGCGACGACCCAGGACGGCCAGGAGATCGACATGCCGCTTGGTAAGTCGGTGCTCCCCGACGGGTCCCACTACTGCGGTGTGTGGCTCGACAAGCCAGCCAAGCTGAACTACCTCACGGCCTACGACGCCGACGGAAACCGGATCGCCCGCGCCTCCCCGGAGCTGTGACAACCTCGGACGACGGCCGGTCGACGCGAGGAACGCGTCGTCTCGGTTCTGCGCGTCTCCCGGTCACGCCTGCCTTTCCTAGGCCGGTACCCCCTGAGTCCGGCACCGACGATCGTCCGGCTCGGGCTCTCGTGGCCGTTGTACGCTGCTGCGCATGTCCGATGCCAGCTGTGTCTTCTGCAAGATCCTCAAGGGTGAGCTGCCGAGCACGATGATCGCCGAAGAGGAGCGCGCGGTCGCGTTCCTCGACGTCAACCCGGCGACTCCTGGACACCTCCTCGTGGTTCCTCGGACTCACTCGCAGGACGTCTTCGACATCCCGCCCGAGGACCTCACCGCTTGCACCTTGCTCGCGAAGCGCATGGCGCAACTGGTCCGTGACCGGCTGGGTGCGGAGGGTGTGAACCTGCTCCAGAGCTCGGGACGAGCGGCCTGGCAGACCGTCTTCCACCTCCACGTTCACGTCATTCCTCGCTACGCGGACGACCCACTGGTTCTCCCGTGGCGGCCAACTCCGGGCGATCCGGCGCAGCTTTCGATCGTGGCTGCCAAACTGACCGATTCTTGAGGAGACCGAGCCGCAGCGCCGCGGGGTCCGTGATCGCATTCGTAGGACGAGGAAGGATGCCAGATGCCGCTGACCTTCGACATGCCGCGCGACCAGCTCACGGCCTACCAGGGAACGAATCCTCGACCGGTCGACTTCGACGACTACTGGAACGCGGCCCTGGCGAGCCTCGAGACTCACGACGCCAAGCCCGAGATCGAGCCGGCCAGCTTCCAAGCACCGTTCGCCGAGTGCTCCCACCTGTGGTTCGAGGGCACAGGTGGTGCGCGAGTCCATGCCAAGCTCCTCCGGCCGACCAACGCGAGCCCGCTTCACCCCGCCGTGCTGAACTTCCACGGCTACTCCGGACGGTCGCCGGACTGGTCGGACCTGCTCAACTACGTCGGTCTCGGGTACACCGTGGCAGCCCTCGACTGTCGCGGTCAGGGCGGGCTGTCGGAGGATCCGGGCGGCGTGTCGGGCTGGACGCTGCGCGGCCACATCGTGCGTGGGCTAGACGACGATCCCGAAAAGCTGTACTACCGCCACGTGTTCCTGGACACTGTCCTGCTCGCCCGGATCGTCATGGACATGGAGGACGTGGACGAGAACCGCATCGGTGCAATGGGCGGTAGCCAAGGTGGTGCGCTGACGCTCGCCTGTGCGGCTTTGGAACCGCGGATCAAGCGGGCTGCGCCGGTCTACCCCTTCCTCTGCGACTACCAGCGGGTCTGGGAGCTCGACCTGGCCAAAGACGCGTACGCCGAGCTCGACGAGTGGTTCCGCCGCTTCGACCCGCTGCACGAACGCGAGACCGAGGTGTTCACCACGCTCGGCTACATCGACGTGCAGCACCTCGCGCCGCGCATTCGGGCGGAGGTTCTGATGGGTGTGGGCTTCGGCGACACCGTCTGCCCGCCGTCGACGCAGTTCGCCGCGTACAACAAGATCACGAGCCCGAAGCAGCTCCGGATCTACCCCGACTTCGGTCACGAAGGTCTGCCGGGGCACAACGACGCGGTGTTCACCTTCCTGTCCGGGCTTTGACGTTTCGCAATGACCAGGTGCGGCGGGTGCTCGGCCGCTGCGGCACGCGTCTGCGCGCCACAGCTGGAGTCAACCTGCTGCACCTGGTCATTTCTTCCGGCCTCCAGCGATGGCACAGTCATCGCGCTATACGGGCACGACCGGTGACGCGGGAGGTCAGGTCGGCCAGGCGTCAGCCAGCAGGGCGCGAGTGTCCTCGAGCAGCTGTGGGAGCACCTTGGTGTGCCCGACCACGGGCATGAAGTTCGTGTCCCCAGCCCATCGCGGGACGATGTGCTCGTGGAAGTGCGCAGCGATCCCGGCGCCGGCCACCGGCCCCTGATTGACCCCGATGTTGAAGCCGTCCGGTCGTGAGGCCGCCCGCAGGGCCGTCATGGCCTGCTGGGTCATCTCACCGAGCTCCGCGATCTCCTCCGAGGTGAGCTCGGTGTAGTCGGCGACGTGACGGTACGGGCAGATCATCAGATGGCCGGGGTTGTACGGATACAGGTTGAGCACGCAGTAGGTGACCTCACCCCTCCGTACGATCAGACCTGAGCCGTCATCCCGCTTGGGAATGTCGCAGAACGGGCACCCGTCAGCCGGACCTTCGCCGCGCGGCTTGTTCTCACCCAGGATGTAGGCCATCCGATGCGGAGCCCACAGCCGCTGCCACTGGTCGGGGATTCCCACACGTTCCTGGCCTTGCCGATCCTCCACTCGGCCGATCCTACGAAGCCGAGTCGACATGATCACGCAGCAGGTGACTTGTACCCTCGGCATGCGCCATCGCTTGCTGTGGGTGGTAGACACCCGCCACGCCTGGTCATTCTGCTGAGGAGAGGCGCTGCACGGCGCGCATCTTGTTCATCGCGTCGAGGGCTGCCACCTTGTACGACTCGGCCAGGGTCGGATAGTTGAACACCGCGTCGACCAGGTAGTCGATCGTTCCACCGCAGCCCATGACCGTCTGGCCGATGTGGACGAGCTCCGTCGCGCCCGTACCGAAGATGTGCACCCCCAGTAGGGTCCGGTCGTCGGCATGCACGAGGAGCTTCAGCATGCCGTACGAATCACCGAGGATCGCCCCACGCGCCAGCTCGCGGTAGCGCGAGACCCCTACCTCGAACGGCACGTTGGCCTGCGTCAGCTCGTCCTCTGTCTTGCCGACGTAGCTGAGCTCGGGTATCGCGTAGATCCCGATCGGCTGCAGGTCGCTCAGCGACCCGGCCACCGGCTCGCCGAACGCGTGGTATACCGCGCGCCTGCCCTGCTCCATCGACGTCGCCGCAAGAGCCGGGAACCCGATCACGTCCCCGACGGCGTAGATGTGGGGGACCTGCGTGCGGTAATGCTCGTCGACCTTGATCCGACCGCGCTCGTCGGCCTCGAGCCCGGCCTTGGCGAGGTCCAGCGGCTCGGTCATCCCCTGACGACCGGCTGAGTACATCACCACGTCGGCCGGGATCCGCTTGCCGCTCTCGAGGATCGTGAGGGTGGCCGAGCCATGGCGCTCCACTCGAGCGACGGTCTCACGGAACCGGAAGGTCACCGCGAGGTCTCGCAGGTGGTACTTGAGCGCCTCGACGATCTCCAGGTCGCAGAAGTCCAGCATGCGCTCCCGGCGTTCCACCACCGTGACCTTCGTGCCGAGCGCGGCGAACATCGAGGCGTACTCGATCCCGATCACACCAGCGCCCACCACCACCATCGACGTCGGGATCCGATCGATCTGCAGGATCTGGTCGGAGTCGACGATGGTGCGTCCGTCGAACTCCACCGAGTCCGGGCGGGCCGGCCGGGTACCCACGGCGATCACGATGCGGTCGGCGGTGACGGTTCGGACGCTTCCGTCGGGGGCTTCGACTGCCACCGTGTGCGGATCGACGAACCGCCCCACACCAATGAGCATGTCGACATGGTTGCGGGCGAGCTGGGCACGGACCACGTCGATCTCGCGGCCGATCACGTGCTGCGTACGCGCGGAGAGGTCGGCGACGGTGATCTCGTCTTTCAGGCGGTACGACGCGCCGTACATCTCACGCTGGTTCAGCCCTGTGAGGTAGAGGATCGCCTCCCGCAGAGTCTTGGACGGGATCGTTCCCGTGTTGATCGCGACCCCGCCGATCATGTGCCGCTTCTCGACCACGGCGGTCCGCTTACCGAGCTTGGCGCCTGCGATCGCGGCCTTCTGGCCGCCCGGTCCGGATCCGATGACGAGCAGGTCGTAGTCGTACATCACACTCCTCACAGGCTTACCAGGCGAGCTGGACGAGCCACGGACCTTGCGACTGTGCGGTCTGTCCGGGCAATCCTGTCGGGCTCGCTCACGTCCTGTCGTGGTTCTGATGCCGTCGTGCCTTGCTTCGGTCAGCTAGCCCTCGCAGGCCTGTGCCTTCGAAGGACTCTGCCAGACGTTCGTCTGCCTCACCAGTCGAGAGCTTCCTCGGCCACGCGGGTGATGACGTTCCCGTCGGAGTCGTACGTCGTGACGAACTCCACGTCGGTGGGGCCCGGCTGCAGCGTGCCTGCGTAGCGGGAGCCGTCGGGCAGCACAGACCGGGCAAGCGGCAGCTCGATCTGCTTCCTGTCCCGATGCGTCGTAACGACCAGCTTGGCAACGTCCTTGTGCACCTGGAAGATGATCAGAGCGCCGCCATCGGTGCGCAACCGTTTCGCGACGATCTCGTCGCGGCCGGGTCGACCCGGGGCGCCACGCTTGCCGCCCTGGTCGCCGTCCTCGGTGATCGTCAGGATGGTTTCGTGGTGGCCGTCGGTGCTCACTCCGACGATCCACCGTTGGCCTCCTATACGGCCAGCGAGCGCCGCCTCTTCATCGGGTCCGAGGAACGTTGCCGGTGGGCTGGTGAGGAACGAGTCCTTGAGCTCCCAGGCCCTGTCGATCGGTGCCTTCCGCAAGGACCTGATGAACGCATCGAGGGTCGAACGATCGACGCCGTAGGTCTGGACACCGACGAGAAAGTCGCCTTCCCGCCAGGTGACGACGTAGGAATCCCGGACCGAGACGATCGCGCCTGGGCCGCCGCGGATTCGCCGGAAGTCCCCACCGACCAGCACGCGTGTCAGCAGTGACAGCTCGTCACTGGCGTCGGTCACGCTCAGGTCGATGTACGCCAAAGGCCTGTGCCGTTTCCATTCGAAGAAGTCTCCAGACACGGGGGTGTCGGTGCTGCTTCCCCAAACCGGTCCGCTGATGAGTTGCTTCAGCCCAGCGGGCAGGACGTCGGCTGGGATCTCGAGTGGTTCATGCGGAACGCCGACGGCGCCCTTGGGCGGACTGAGTGCGTCAGCTGCTCGGGCGACCAGCTCGGGCGACACGTTGCGGCCGACGACGCCCACGTACTCGTCGGTGAAGTCCGTTGTCGGGTTCTGCCAGCTCACCCAGAGGTTGCCAAAGCATGACACCACAGGCCCGTGCTTCGAGCGTGTCCCCGTCTTTACCCCCGACGGAGAATCGGCTGGCTCACAACCGAGGTATGCCCAGTCTTCACCCCAGTTCCTGGCGGCGGCCAGGACCGGACCAGTGGCGGGATCCTCGAGGCTGGGGTCGCCGTACAGCGTCACGAGCTGACCGCTGCTGTACTCGTTGGCTCCGGAACGATCCTCGTCGGCTGACGCGAGCTCGACGGCGGCGAGGTGAAAGCCGGGAGGCGGCTCGGAGGGGAGCAGCGTGGTGTCGCGGGCGGTTGGCGTACGGCTCGGGGTGGGCGTTTCCTCTGGCCCTGTGTGCGTGGCAGGGGGACTGCACCCGAGGGCGAGGGTCAGCAGCCCTGCGAACGCAAAGGTGACGACACGAGCCCAAGCTGCCTGCATGTGAACACTCCCCGTCGCGACCGACTACAGGCGCGAGTTCTCGGGCACTTTAGTCACGATCCCTGGTGGACGTGCAGCCCGGGCCACCGTCGACGATGGGCCCGGGCTCCACGTGGTGTGAGGTTCGGCTACTCGCTGTCCGCCTGGGCTTCCTGCACCTTCTGGGCGATGTGGGACGGCATGGGTTCGTACCGAACGAACGACCGGGTGAATGTCCCTGTCCCATGGGACATCGAGCGCAGGTCGGTGGCGTACTTCGTGATCTCGATCTGCGGCACCTCGGCCTTCACGAGAGTGCGGCCTTGGCCGACCGGCTCCGTCCCGAGCACCCGTCCGCGCCTGCTGGAGAGGTCTCCCATCACGGTTCCGACGTACTCGTCGGACACCATGACCTGGACCAGGTCGACCGGTTCGAGCAGGTTGATCGAGGTGTTCTTGGCTGCCTCGCGAAGCGCCAGCGCGCCAGCCGTCTGGAACGCCATGTCGGAGGAGTCGACGCTGTGCGCCTTGCCGTCGAAGAGCGTGACCCTGATGTCCACGACCGGGTAGCCGGCGGCGACGCCACGCTCCATCTGCGCGCGGACGCCCTTCTCGACGCTGGGGATGAACTGGCGCGGAACCGCGCCACCGACCACCTTGTCGACGAACTCGAATCCCGAGCCCTCCGGCAGCGGCTCGACCTCGATGTCGCAGATGGCGTACTGGCCGTGCCCACCGCTCTGCTTGACGTGGCGACCGTGCCCCTGGGCCTTGCCGGCGAAGGTCTCCCGCAGCGGCACGCGGAGCGGAACCTGGTCGACCTGCACGCCGTACCGGTTCGCGAGCCGGTCGAGCGCCACGTCGGCGTGCGCCTCACCCATGCACCAGAGAACGAGCTGTCGGGTCTCGGCGTTGTGTTCGACGCGAAGCGTGGGATCCTCGGCGGCGAGCCGGGTCAAGGCGAGCGAGAGCTTGTCTTCGTCGGCCTTCGCGTGCGCGGCGACGGCGATCGGCAGCAGGGGTTCGGGCATGGTCCACGGCGCCATCACGAGCGGGTGGTCTTTGTCCGAGAGCGTGTCGCCGGTCTCGGCGTGGTTGAGCTTGCCGATGGCACAGATGTCGCCCGCGATGCAGTGGTTGAGGGTTCGCTGCACCTTGCCCAGAGGCGAGGAGAGCGTGCCGACTCGCTCGTCGATGTCATGGTCCTCCCGGCCTCGAGAGTCCTCGAAGAACGCCGACATGTGGCCAGAGACGTGGAGGGTGGCATCCGGGCGGATGGTGCCGGAGAAGACACGGACCAGACTGATCCGGCCGACGTACGGGTCGGAGAAGGTCTTGACCACTTCCGCGAGGACTGGTCCGGACGGATCGCAGGGCAGCCTTCCGACCGACTTGCCCTGCGGAGTGAAGGCCTCGGGCTGCGGGTGCTCCAGCGGCGATGGAAAGGCGCTCGTCATGATCTCGAGCAGCTCGATCATGCCGACACCGGTCGTCGAGCACGCGGGAATGACCGGGAAGAAGGCGCCGCCCGCGACCGCCTTCTCCAGGTCGTCGATGAGCACCTTCGGGTCGATCTGCTCACCTTCGAGGTAGCGGTCCATGAGGCTTTCGTCCTCGGACTCCTCGATGATCCCCTCGATGAGGGTCCCACGCGCCTCCTCGATCTGGTCGGCGTACTCGTCACCAGGCGTCGACTCGACTCGGCTGCCCGAGGAGTAGTCGAAGAGCTTCTGCGACAGCAGACCGATGAGGCCGGTGACTCCGGCCTGGCTCGTGACCGGCAGGTAGAGGGGGAGGACTTTCTCCCCGAAGGCCGCCTGCGCCTGGCGGAGTACGTTCGGGTAGTCGGCGCGTTGGTGATCGAGCTTGGTGATCACGACAGCCCGTGGCATGCCGACGGATGCGCATTCGTGCCAGAGGGCCTCGGTTGCGCCGTCGATGCCCTCACTTGCGGCGATGACGAACAGGGCGCAGTCGGCGGCTCGCAGGCCGGCCCGGAGCTCACCGACGAAATCGGCGTAACCGGGCGTGTCCAGCAGATTGACCTTGATGCCGTCATAGGTCAGCGGGGCCAGAGACAGGCCGATCGAGCGCTGCTGCCGGTGCTCGACCTCGTCGAAGTCGCTCACCGTGGTGCCGTCCTCGACTCGGCCCGCACGATTGATCGTGCCGGTCGCGACGAGCAGCGCCTCGACCAGCGTTGTCTTCCCCGAGCTCGACGGGCCGACCAGCACGATGTTGCGGATGACATCGGGCCGGTCGGCCGTTGGTGCAGCGACCGCGGCTCCACTGGAGTGTGCGTGCTTTTCAGCCATGGGCTCGCCTCCTCGCCAGCTGGGCTTCAGGGCCCCTCCGGAGGGAGGCTCCTCGGATGCTCGAGGGGTCTTCCCCCGAAAGGTGACTTCCACCCTTCACCCGAGACAGGCGGGTGCACAAGTACTTCCTGCGTGTTGACGGAACTGGCCCACGAGGTGAACGGTCAGTAGCCGGCGAACCGGCCATCCGTCCCGCTGGCCACGGGTCTAGTCGACTATGTGCGCTGTGTCGGCCGGGGGTACAAGGCCGGTCGGGAACCGGTCAGAGGGCCGGCCGACGTCGTGGCGATGGTCACCTGCAGACCCCGAGTAGCATCAGCCGCGGGGGCACTGCCCCTCGTAAGGTCCCGAGGAGCACACGACCCCGGCTGGGGCACGAGAACCCTGAGCACGATGGGCGGGGGATTCTGCGAGAAGCGGCGATCACTTTATGTTGCGACGGTTCCACCAGTTCTGGCTACGGCTCCTGACGCCCGTAGCCCGGTTCTTCCTCAAGGTCGGCATCGGTCCGGACGCCGTGACCTTCGTCGGAACCCTGGGGGTGTGCGTCGGGGCACTGGCCTTCTTCCCGCGCGGCGAGCTCTTCTGGGGCACGATCGTCGTGACCGCCTTCGTCTTCTCCGACATGGTCGACGGGCTGATGGCCCGGATGTCGAACCGGTCGTCGAGATGGGGGGCGTTCCTCGACTCCACCCTCGACCGCGTGGGCGACGCCGCGGTGTTCGGCGGGCTCGCCCTCTGGTACGCCGGAGGTGGAGCGAACTTCCCCCTCGCCTGCCTTGCCCTCTACGACCTGGTCATGGGAAGCGTGACGTCGTACGCGAAGGCTCGGGCGGAGAGCCTCGACATGAAGGCGGACGTCGGCATCGCCGAGCGGGCAGACCGGCTGGTCGCGGTGCTGGTCGCGGCGGGCCTGAACGGTCTTGGTGTGCCCCTGGTCCTCCCGCTCGTGCTGGGCGTTCTCGCGGTGGCGAGTACGGTGACCGTGGTTCAGCGTGTGATCGCGGTCCGACGGCAGGCGCTGGCCAGGGACGCTGAGGGGAGCACGGCGGCCCAGGGCACCGGTCGGCCAGCCTCGCAACCGGTGGCGGCCGAGGGGGAGGGGACCAAGCCGCAGACCGAGCGTGAGGTGGCCGCGTCGGAGGAGAGTGCGAGCCGGACACAGGACGACGCGGGCCCGCGGCCGGGAGACGGTCGGGGAGCCGGAGGGAGTCTGTGAGAACCGAAGCCGGATCAGATCAGCGCCGGAAGACCCGGGTCAAGGATCTTGCCGCCGAGGCGATGTTCTCGGCCGGGTGGACGATCGTCCGGCGGATGCCGGCACGGTTGGCGTTCGGTCTGCTGCGTCTGGTGGCCGACCTGATCTGGTGGCGTCGATGGCGTGGGGTACGCCAGCTGGAGCGGAACCTGCAGCGGGTCCGGCCGAAGGCGAGCCCGTCGCAGCTTCGTGCCCTGTCCCGGGCCGGCATGCGGTCGTACTTCCGGTACTGGTGCGAGGCGTTCCGACTGCCGGACATCCGGGTCGACGAGATCGACCGGTCCGTGCGTACCCACGACGAGGAGACGTTCTGGACGGCCTTCTCCAGCGGCCGGGGTGTGATCGCGGCGTTGCCGCACATGGCCAACTGGGACCTCGCGGGAGCGTGGGCCAGCACCCACGGGGCACCCGTGACGACGGTGGCGGAACGGTTACGCCCGGAAGGCCTGTTCGATCGTTTCGTGGCGTATCGGGCGCGCCTCGGGATCCACGTGATCCCGGTGACAGGAGGCGACGATCCGATGGGCCGGCTGACCGACCGCCTGCGCGAGGGAGGTCTCGTGTGTCTCCTCGCCGACCGAGATCTGTCGGCCCGGGGAGTCGAGGTGACGTTCTTCGGCGAACCTACGACCATGCCGGCGGGCCCCGCCGTGTTGGCCGTACGCACCGGGGCGGTGCTGATGCCGGTGACGTTGTGGTACGACGGGCCCCAGATGCACATCCGGTTCCATCCGCCCCTCGACGTGCCCGACAGCGACCCGGTCCGCACGCTCACGCAGCGACTCGCGGACGTCTTCGCGGAGAGCATCGGCGAGCATCCCGAGGACTGGCACATGCTGCAGCGACTCTGGCTTGCCGATCGGTCTGGCGGGCGCTCGATGCCCCCGGAGTCGCATCGACCGTCGGATCGGCCGCTCGTTCCGCCTGACGGGGAGGTGGCACGGCCCACACAGGCCGGGCCTCCGGAGTCTGAGGGTCCGAAGGCAGGGCTCACAGAGGCAGGGCTTGCAGGGGCTGGGGGTCCAGAGGCTGGGCGTCCAGAGGTTGGGCGTACGGAGAAGGCGCGGCGTAGCCCACCGGCGGCAGCGAGCGAAGCTGAAGGGTGATGCCCACGTGAGGGTCGGGATCGTATGCCCGTATTCGCTGGACGTGCCGGGTGGCGTCCAGAACCACGTACGCGACCTTGCCGAGGTTCTGCTGGAGGCGGGTCACGACGTGTCCGTTCTGGCGCCAGCCGACGACGACACGCCGGTGCCGGCGTATGTCGTGCCCGCAGGTCGCGCGGTGCCCGTCCCCTACAACGGATCGATTGCGCGGCTGGCGTTCGGCCCGCTGTCGGCGAAGCGGGTTCGTCGGTGGATCAGGGACGGCCGGTTCGACGTGCTGCACATCCACGAGCCGGCGACACCGTCGCTGTCGTTGCTCGCGCTCTGGGCGGCGACCGGACCCATCGTGGCGACGTTCCACACCGCGATGGAGCGGTCGCGCGTGATGAGTGCCGCGTCGTCGATCCTGCTTCCGGCGTTGGAGAAGATCAGCGCGAGGATCGCGGTGAGCGAGCCGGCACGTGCCACGTTGGTCCATCACCTGGGTGGCGAGCCGGTCGTGATCCCGAACGGACTCTTCGTCGATCGGTTCTCCCGAGCCCGCCCCCGCGAGGAGTGGCGGACCGGCGAGGGAACTCTGTGCTTTCTGGGACGGCTGAAGGACCCGCGCAAGGGCCTTGCCGTGCTACTGCGAGCGTTCCCCATGATCCGCAGGAAACGCCCCGGCGTACGCCTCCTGGTCGCGGGGCCGGGAGATCCGGAGGAGGCGCGGGAGATGCTCCCGCCCGACTGCCGGAGCGCCGTGACGTTCCTCGGGGCGATCGACGACGAGACCAAGGCCGAGATGTTCGCGAGCTCGGACCTCTACGTGGCACCGCACACCGGCGGTGAGTCGTTCGGCATCGTGCTCGTGGAGGCGATGGCCGCCGGTGCACCGGTGCTGGCCAGCGATCTCGAGGCGTTCCGGCTGGTTGTCGAAAAGGGGCGGATCGGCCGACTCTTCGCCGTGGGCGATGCGGCGGAGCTCGCACGGGCAGCGCTCGAGCTGCTCGACGATCCCGGTGAGAGAGCGCGACTCCGTGAGGCGGCACAGCTCGTGGTGCGCCGGTACGACTGGAGCCGGGTCGCCTCCGAGATCCTGGCCGTGTACGAGATGGTGGCCCAGGGTGCGGCGCAGGTCACGGAGGCCGTGGCGGCTGACGCCCGGCCGAGGAAGGCTCAGCTCGACGGCGAGACTTCTGCCCGGCAGGTGTGGAGATGACCTGGAACTGGATCTTCATCTCCGTGGTGGCGGTCGCCGTGGTCGGCGTCTACCTCTCCTGGACGGCGGGACGACTCGACCGCTTGCACGCGCGCCTGGATGCCGCTCGTGCGGTGCTGGACGCCCAGCTCTTCCGCCGGTCGGGTGTGGCGCTCGAGGTCGCCACCTCCGGCATGCTCGATCCGGCGACGTCCCTGCTCGTCGCCGACGCTGCACGACGTGCCCGGGCGGCGAGCGAGGCGGATCGGGAGGTGGCGGAGTCGAACCTGTCGAAGGCGCTCGCAGCAGCGTTTCCCGATCTGGAGACGAGCCGCGAGCTGGCCGACGATCCCGGTGCGGAGGAGCTCCTGGCCGAGCTCGGGGCAGCCTGCCGCCGAGTGGAGATGGCACGCCGGTTCCACAACGACACGGTGGCAACCGCGAGGGCCCTGCATCGCCGCTGGCTGGTTCGGGTGTTCCGGCTCGCGGGTCATGCGCCGATGCCGGAGACGGTGGAGATGGACGTGACCCCGCCCACCGGTCTCCTCCCGTGACCCTGCTGCCTCGACGCGGCCGGGTGGCCAGGCGACTGGACGATCCGGGTCATTTCCGGGCAGTTGCCCGGGTGTTACCGGAGGCCAGGAGGTCGTCGGAACTGCAAGCCTTCGATCCATGGCGGACATGACGACCGACCGCCGGGGCCATTCCTCGGGTCAGGAGTATGCGATTGCGACGCACGGCCTCTCGAAGCTGTTTCGGCGCCGAGCGGTGGTGTGTGACGTCGATCTACGGGTGGCGCCCGGGCGGGTGTATGGGCTACTCGGCCCGAACGGCGCGGGGAAGAGCACCACGCTGAAGTTGCTGCTGGGGTTGCTCGAGCCAGATCGCGGTGCCGTCTCGCTGTTCGGCCGACCGTGGCAGCGATCGGCGTTGGCGGGGGTCGGCGCGAGCATCGAGGGCCCGGCACTGTACGGGCACCTCTCGGCGGCGGAGAACCTGGAGGTCCACGCTCGTCTGCTGGGGCTCCCTCGCAGCCGCGTCGGCCAAGCTCTTGGTCTCGTCGGGTTGCAGGGAGCAGGCCGGCAGAGGGTTCGTACCTTCAGCACCGGGATGAAGGGTCGGCTGGCCTTGGCGATCGCCCTCCTAGGCGATCCATCCGTTCTGATCCTGGACGAGCCGCACAATGGCCTCGACCCTGAGGGAGTCGTCGCACTCCGCCAGCTGATTCGCCGGTATACGTCGAGCGGTCGCACGGTGCTGCTCAGCAGTCACGTCCTCGCAGAGGTCGCGCAACTCGCTGACGACGTGGGCGTCATCGTCGACGGAAGGCTGCGCTATCAGGGACCATTGTCGGGCTTGGCGCCGGACTCCGACCTGGAACGGGCCTACTTCGATCTCACGGCCCCGGCAGGATTGGCGGGTTCGGCATGACCGCGGCTCTGGTCAGCTCCGGGGCGAGCCTTGCCGCCGAACGACTGCGGTGGCGGCACAGCGCCGCGGCCCGGCTACCGCTCCTCGGTTTCGCTGCGGCGTCGGTTCAGGGCCTGCTCTACCTGGCCGGCTCGACCCGGCGCAGCTGGGACGCCCTGGGGTCCTGGCAGATCCTCTGGGTCTCCTTCCTCGGCCCGGTAGCTGTGGGCCTGCTGGCGGGCCTTCTGGGGAAACGGGAGCAGGATGCTCGCGGTGGCGGTGCCTGGTGGCGGCCGATCACCGCCTTCAAGGCCCACGTGGCGCAGTTCCTCGTGATGGCCGGCTATGCGCTCGGCCTGCAGATTTTCGTGCTGTTCGCCACTCTTCCGTACGGCTGGATCGACGGCCTGCCGTTTCCGGGTCCGGTGGGAACGCTCGCAGGCCTGGCGCTTGTGCAGTGGTGCGCGACGCTGTCGCTTCTCGCGATCGCGCATCATCTGGCGCTGCGGTGGGGACTGTTCGCCGCCACAGGTCTCGGCCTCGCCTGGGCGATCACGGGGACACTCACCGCAGAAGGTGGCTGGTGGTGGGTTCAGCCCTGGGCATGGTCGGTGCGTGCGGCGTTGCCGATCATCGGGACCCATGCCAACGGTGTGCCGCTCGCGCCGGGCGAGACGCTTCCGGCGAGCTGGGTCTGGCAGCCGGCATTGCTCAGCTGCATGACTGCGGTCGCCGTGGTGTGGCTGGCTAAGGCATACGCGCACCCGCCTGCCGCGCACGAGCGTCCAGGACTCGGGCGGCGCACCATCGCACGCTATGCGTCCGACGGAAGATGGCGTACCGGCGAGTGGGCTGCCCTGCTGCACTCCATGCGTCGCACCGCACTCGTGCCCCTGATCCTTGCCACGCTGCTGACGATCGTCGCAGGCCTCGTGCTGTGGTCGGATCCGCGCATCACGCTGCAGCTGCTCGGCCTCGTTGTGGCACCCGTCGGGACGGCGCTGCTCCCGCTCCTCGTCTGGCACTGGACGGCACCCGCATGGCGGGCGCTCGCGCTCCGACCCACCGGGCCGGAGCGACTGGTCGACGTGCTCCTTGCGCTGATGGGACTCTGCCTGGCAGGGCTCGCCGGGTTTGCCACGGCCGCCCTGATGCTCGCCGGGCTCGCACCAGTGACCGCTTTGACCTTCGGTCTGCTCAGCATCACGACCGGCTGGATGCTGATCTGCTGGCACTTCTGGCTCGTCCTGCGAACAGGTGTTGGCGTCGCGGTCGCATCTGGTTCTGTTGGCGCCCTCGTGGGGCTTGTCGTCGGAGGCACGGGTCTCGCCGGCACCCTGTGGCCGTTCGCACCGTGGACCTGGACGATCACGGCCCTGTCGGGCCATCGAAGCCTCGTCGTCGTGCCGATCTGCCTGGTCCTTTGTATTCCGCTCGGGATCGCCTGCCGCTCCGCTGGCCGTCGAGCGCCCGGCGGAGCCTGACCGGCCACTCGATGTCGAGCCCGTCCCACTGCAGACGGGTCGGTGGGCGACCGCGAGCTCCTGGATCTCGTTCGAGCTGACCTTCGGACAGGGGCGGCTCGAAGTCACGACTGGGCGATGGCCTGTCGGGCAAAGACTGCGCCGTCTGGTGGACATGCCATCTGGTGGCCCAGGCGGAGAGGGCCACCAGACGACAACTGGCTCTGGAACGCATGGCCAGTCGCCCTACCATGGTGACCGTGAGCGAGAACCAGAACGGACACGTGAGAGAAGGCCAGACTGAGCCGGACAGCACCGCGCCAGTCACGGGAACTGCTCGAGTCAAGCGCGGCATGGCCGAGATGCTCAAGGGTGGCGTGATCATGGACGTCGTGACCCCTGAGCAGGCCAAGATCGCCGAGGATGCCGGTGCGGTGGCCGTGATGGCTCTCGAGCGCGTGCCTGCCGACATCCGCGCCCAGGGCGGTGTCGCTCGGATGAGCGACCCGGACATGATCGAAAGCATCATCAACGCGGTCTCGATCCCGGTCATGGCCAAGGCTCGGATCGGGCACTTCGTCGAGGCGCAGGTGCTGCAGGCGATCGGCGTCGACTACATCGACGAGTCGGAGGTCTTGACACCGGCCGACGAGACCCACCACATCGACAAATGGGCCTTCACGGTGCCGTTCGTCTGTGGTGCCACCAACCTCGGAGAGGCGCTGCGGCGGATCTCCGAAGGTGCGGCCATGATCCGCTCGAAGGGGGAGGCCGGCACCGGCAACGTCGTCGAGGCCACCCGGCACATGCGGCAGATCCGCAGCGAGATCCGTCGTCTGACGACGCTCAGCGAGGACGAGCTGTACGCAGCGGCCAAGGAGCTGCAAGCGCCGTACGAGCTCGTCAAGGAGGTCGCGACGCTGGGCAAGCTGCCCGTCGTCCTCTTCACGGCCGGAGGTATCGCCACCCCGGCCGACGCGGCCATGATGCGGCAGCTCGGTGCTGAAGGCGTGTTCGTCGGATCCGGCATCTTCAAGTCGGCCGATCCAGCCAAGCGGGCGGCGGCCATCGTCCAGGCCACGACGTTCTACGACGACCCGGACGTGATCGCGAAGGTGTCGCGTGGTCTGGGTGAGGCGATGCCGGGCATCAGCGATGTCCCGGAGAGCGCAAGGCTCGCGACTCGCGGCTGGTGACGCGAGACACGTGTGGCTCGAACCGCTGGCCCGTGCGGGAGCGTGCGGTCCGGTTGGTCGACCTGCTGGCGTAGGAGTTAAGGGACGTGGCTTCGGAACCGGTCATCGGCGTGCTCGCGCTGCAGGGTGACGTGCGTGAGCACCATCGCATCCTGCGCACCTTGGGGGTCGAGACAGCCGACGTCCGCAGGCCCGCGGAACTGCACGCGGTCGACGCGCTCGTGATTCCGGGCGGCGAGTCCACCACGATGGGCAAGCTGGCCGAGCGGTTCGACCTGCTCGATCCACTCCGCAAGCGCCTCGCCGATGGCATGCCCGCGCTGGGGACGTGCGCCGGGATGATCATGCTCGCCGACCGGATCGTGGACGGCATCGCCGGGCAGCAGACGATCGGCGGGATCGACATGACCGTCCGACGCAACGCGTTCGGGCGGCAGGTGGACTCGTTCGAGGCGGACATCCACTTCGAGGGGATCCACGGGCGGCCTTTCCACGCGGTCTTCATCCGCGCTCCGTGGGTGGAAGCCGTGGGCCCGGCGTGCCGGGCGCTCGCGCGTGTGGCCTCCGGTCCGGCCGTCGGTAGGATCGTTGCGGTCCGTCAAGGTCAGCTGCTCGCCACAGCGTTCCATCCGGAACTGACCGGCGACGACCGTATCCACGCATACTTCGTCGACCTCGTGAAGGAGGCCTAGCCCGCCATGTCCGGCCATTCCAAATGGGCGACTACGAAGCACAAGAAGGCCGTGATCGACGCGAGGCGAGGCAAACTCTTCGCGAAATTGATCAAGAACATCGAGGTCGCGGCCCGGGTCGGTGGTCCGGATCCCGCCGGCAACCCCACGCTGTACGACGCGATCCAGAAGGCGAAGAAGTCCTCCGTACCCGCCGACAACATCGAGCGGGCCGTGCGTCGTGGGGCTGGCCTGGAGAGCGGGGGCGCCGACTACCAGACGATCATGTACGAAGGCTACGCGCCGGGCGGGGTCGCGTTGTTGATCGAGTGCCTCACAGACAACCGCAACCGGGCCGCCAGCGAGGTACGCAAGGCCACCACCCGCAACGGCGGGACGATGGCAGACGCCGGGAGCGTGTCGTACCTCTTCAGTCGGCGTGGCGTCGTCGTCGTGCCCCGGACCCAGGACGGCAAGGAACTGACCGAGGACGACGTCCTCACGGCCGTCCTCGACGCCGGTGCCGAGGAGGTCAACGACCTCGGCGAGGCGTTCGAAGTGATCTCGGCACCCTCTGACCTGGTAGCGGTACGCACCGCCCTGCAAGAGGCGGGGATCGACTACGAGTCAGCTGAGGCGAGCTTCGTCCCGAGCGTGACGGTTCCCATCGACGAGGAGACGGCACCGAAGGTCTTCCGGCTCATCGAGGCAATCGAGGACTGCGACGACGTCCAGAACGTCTACGCCAATTTCGACGTCTCGGACGAAGTGATGGAAAAGGTGGGCTGAGAACCCCGCTCAGTCGCGGGTGCGGAGCCGCTTGCTGGCGCGGGCAAGATTCATCTGGTGAGGTGATGGCCAGCGCCGGACATCTCAGGCTTTGGCCAGTTACCGTGTTGACGTGCAGCGCGACGTTGCCCGCGAAGCTCCCACCGTCGAGTTCACCCGACTCGACGGTTACGTACTACGGGAGCGGATCGGCGAGGGCGGGATGGGGGTCGTCCATCGGGCGACGGACCCCCATGGTCGTGTTGTAGCGATCAAGCTGCTTCGTCCGCACGTCGCGAGCGACCGCGAGTCTCGGGCCAGGTTCGCGCGAGAGGCACAAGTGCTCGCCCGGGTGCGAGGCCGGCATGTCGCCCAGGTCCTCGACGCCGACGTGGCCGCCGCCACCCCGTACCTCGTCACGGACTTCGTGGACGGACCGCCGCTCCACGAGGTCGTGGAACGGGACGGGCCGTTGCGCGGGCCGGACCTCGCCGACCTTGCTGGTGATCTCGCCGACGCGCTGTGTTCGATCCACGCCGCTGGTGTGGTGCATCGGGACCTCAAGCCAGGCAACGTCCTGATCGAGGACGGCATCGCCGTCGTCATCGACTTCGGCATCGCGCAGCTCGCCGACGACACCCGGCTCACGGTGCCGGGCCAGGCGTACGGAACGCCCGGTTACGTGGCCCCCGAGATCCTCAGGGGCACCGAGATCACATCGGCGGCGGACATCCATTCCTGGGCGGCGACCGTGACGTACGCCGCGACCGGACGCGCGCCGTTCGGCAAGGGTCCGCTGGACGCCATCGCCTACCGCGTTCTCCACGAGGAACCGGACCTGGACGACTGCCCGGAGTGGCTCGTCCCGGTGCTGGAGCTGTGCTTCCTCAAGGACCCTCGGGCACGGCCGAGTGCGCCTGCGCTGCTGCATTGGCTCGAGACCGGCGAACCCCCGCCCGAGCGGACGATCGCGCTCGCTCAGGCCGGGTCGGTCGCTGACACGCGACCCGATGGGACTGCAGTGACGGCGCGGTTGGACGCCTCCGGGACGGCTGCGCCGGCGGCACCGCACGAGACCGGGTACGACGACGACGGGTACCCCGACGAGGACCGGTATGCGCGGGTCGCACCGGGTGGCCATGACGAGCCGGACGCCTATGACGAGACGGCGTACGACGACCGGTACGACGAGGGCTATGACGAAGCCGAGCCCGACGATGACCAGGTGACCGAGACGTATCCGGAGTCCACGCCCTGGCCGGCCTACTACGGACCGATCAAGCCGTTCCGCGTGGTGACCGCGCTGGCGTTCGGTGTCCTGGCCGCGCTCGCCGCGGTCGTCCCAGTCGCGGCCGGAGTCGCCATGGTCGTGTGGTTGGTGGCCAGTCGCACAGTCGACCGGTCGGCGTTCACCCTCCGACGCTGGCGGTCTCGTCGGGGACGAGGGCGCCTCGACCCCCTCGTGGTGGTCGTCGCCTCGCCCTGGAACGTCCTTCGGTCCGTCCTCGTCACGGCGCTGACGCTGCCGATCGCGGTCGCGGGAGCGGCGATCCTGCTGGGTGTCGGCGTGCTCTTCTTCTACGCGGGTGCGATCACACCGCGCTGGGACGTGGCCTTCGGGGTGAGTGGGCTCGTGATCGCGGCATTGGCGTGGTGGGGTGTCGAGGGCGAGAGCATCCGGCGGGGGAGCGGACTGATCCTCACGGGACTGCTACGCCGTCGCTGGCAGACCATGGCGGCCGGTGGGCTTCTGGCTGCGCTCGCCCTGGTCCTGCTGAGCGTCGCGAGCAGCGAACCCGTGTCCTGGTGGCCGCTGGAGACCGAGCCGCGCTTGCCGTTCGACTGGCCTGGCTGATTCGGGTCGGCCGGAGGGTCCCACGTCGTGGTCGAATTGCCGGGCACCCGGCGCGTCGTGCATACCACTGGCCCAACCGACAGGTAGCGTGGCGAACGCGTGTTCGCCGTACGCGTGCAGAACCTGCGGCCACACGCTCACGGCGATGCCCCGGTGACGGCAGAAGGTGAACGGAGGGTCCAGGAGCAGTGCGGGTCCTCGGAGTCGATCCTGGACTGACCCGGTGCGGCCTGGGCCTGGTGGAAAGCGCCCGTGCTCGACAGCTGACCCTGCTCGCCGTCGATGTGGTGCGCACCTGCCCTGACCTCGACGTTGGTGGCCGGTTGCTCGAGGTCGAGCGAGTGGTCGACAGATGGCTCGACACTCACCGCCCGGACGCGGTGGCGCTCGAGCGCGTCTTCAGCCAGCACAACGTCCGCACGGTGATGGGGACGGCCCAGGTTAGCGGTGTCGTGCTCGCGGCAGCGGCACGACGGGGAATCCCCGTGGCGCTCCACACCCCGAGCGAGGTGAAGGCCGCCGTCACCGGCAGCGGTCGGGCCGGCAAGAGCCAGGTCACCACCATGGTGACCCGGATCCTGGGGCTATCGACCAGGCCGCGGCCCGCCGACGCCGCAGACGCCCTCGCTCTCGCGATCTGTCACTTGTGGCGAGGGCCGGCGAACGCGCGGATCGAGGCCGCTCGGCAAGCTGTCGAAGCACGGCTGGGTGAGCGTCGTGTAGCAGGACGAGTGTCGGCGAGAGGGGGCCAGCGGAGTTCCACTCCCGTCGGGGGACAGTCGGTGGGCACTGACAAACTGGGCCGGACGGATCGGAGGCCTTGATGATCGCGTTTGTTCGTGGCCGGGTGACGGCGGTGGGCCTGGATTCGGTCGTCGTCGACGTCGGCGGAGTCGGCATCGAGGTTCGCGCGACTCCGAGCACCCTCGCCGAGCTCCGTGTCGGCACCACGGTGACGCTTCCGACGAGCCTGGTGGTGCGCGAGGAATCGTTGACGCTGTACGGGTTCGCCGACGACGACGAGCGCACGGTCTTCGAGCTCCTGCAGACGGCGAGCGGGGTCGGGCCGAAGCTGGCCCAGGCTATGCTCGCCGTTCATCGCCCCGACGACCTGCGCAAGGCAGTTGCCACCGAAGACCTGTCCGCGCTCACCAAGGTGCCAGGCATCGGCAAGAAGGGCGCACAGCGCATCGTGCTCGAGCTCAAGGATCGGCTGGGCGCACCGGGGTCGGCCGTCGACGGGGCAGACCGCAGCGCGACCGCCACGTCGGGTGGGGCGCCGGCACCGTGGCGGGAGCAGGTGCGTGGTGCCCTGCTCGGGCTGGGCTGGTCGGCACGCGAGGCCGACGCTGCGCTGGATGCCGTTGCGCCGATGGCGGAGAACGGCAGCGACGGCGGCCCTGACGTGCCGGCTCTGCTTCGCGCCGCGCTCCGTACCTTGTCGAAGGCATGACGGGTGGCCGGATGCCGGACGTCAACTTCGCCGCTGGGAGTGAGTCGACGATGTACGACGAGAACGAGCCGGATGTCGTCCCGTCCGGGCGGAGCCTCGTCGCGGCTGAGGCCCGTGGCGACGAGAGCGCGGTCGAGGCGGCGCTGCGGCCGCGGACCCTCGACGAGCTGATCGGCCAGAACCGCGTGCGAGACCAGCTCGGTCTGGTCCTGGAGGCCGCGCGGAGCCGTGGGAGGCCACCGGATCACGTCCTGCTCTCGGGTCCACCGGGGATCGGCAAGACCACCCTTGCCATGATCATCGCAACCGAGCTCAGCGCCCCGTTGCGGATCACAAGCGGCCCGGCCATCCAGCACGCCGGGGACCTCGCGGCGATCTTGTCGTCGCTGAGCGAAGGGGAGGTCCTCTTCATCGACGAGATCCACCGGATGAGCCGCCCGGCCGAGGAGATGCTCTACATGGCGATGGAGGACTTCCGGGTCGACGTGGTGGTCGGCAAAGGCCCAGGTGCGACAGCGATCCCGCTGGAGATTCCCGCGTTCACTCTCGTTGGTGCCACAACCCGATCCGGACTGCTACCTGGTCCACTGCGTGATCGGTTCGGCTTCACCGCCCACCTCGAGTACTACGAGGTCGACGAGCTCGAGCAGATCGTCATGCGGTCGGCACGGCTGCTCGAGGTGCCGGTGACCAAGGGCGGCGCCAACGAGGTGGCCAGCCGTTCCCGTGGTACACCGCGGATCGCCAACCGCCTGCTGCGGCGGGTTCGCGACTACGCCCAGGTGCGAGGCGATGGGGTCGTGCGCCGGGAGACTGCCCGCACAGCGCTCACGTTGTACGAAGTAGACGAAGACGGGCTTGACCGGCTCGACCGTGCCGTACTCGATGCCTTGTGTCGGAGGTTCGGTGGAGGTCCGGTTGGACTGTCGACCCTGGCGGTGGCGGTCGGCGAAGAGCGTGAGACGGTCGAGGAGGTCGCAGAGCCGTTCCTCGTCCGACAGGGCTACCTGGCCCGTACGCCGCGCGGGCGGGTCGCGACGGCAGCTGCCTGGCAGCAGCTTGGCCTGACACCTCCACAGGATTCCCCATTTGGGCAGCAAGTGGCCTTCGACCTGTAGTGGGCGTCGAGGATCGCCTGACGGGTATGCCGCGTCTGCCTCGAGAGATCGGGGCGGCGCCGGAGGGGCAGATCCGCTGCACAGGCGTCGGGACTAGACTCCGCCGGTGGCCACGATCAGGGACGGCCGCCTGACCGTTCGAACGGTCGGTCCATGAGCGAAGGGACGAAGCATGCTTCTCAGTCAGGCTTCCGGCGGTGCGAACATCTGGGCCCTCCTCCTGCCTGTCCTGCTTCTCGTGTTGTTCTGGGTCGTGGCGATACGGCCGCAACGCAAGCGGCAGCGCGAGATGGTGGACATGCAGTCCCGGCTCGCGCCAGGTCAGCAGGTGATGACAGGCGCCGGGCTCATCGCCACGGTGCACTCCATCGAGGGCGACGTCGTGACGTTGGAGATCGCCCCAGGTGTCCACGCTCGTCACGTCCGGCAGGCGATCGTCCGCATCGTCGAGCCGTCGGCAGACGCGACGTCGACCTCGTCTGGTGAGGCGAAGGGCGAGCAGACCGGGTCGGCAGGTGAGAGCTCGTCGAGCGAGGGCACACAGCGCTCCGTCCGGCCGGTACCACGCAAACGTCGCGATCGTTCCACGGGCGAGAGCTCGACATCCTCGAACCCGATCAGTGAGGCCTGATTCGCACGAGGGGAGGTAGCGGTGGCGGCGAGGACGTCGCGTCCTTGGCGCGCTGTGGCTGTCATGCTCGTGGCACTGGCCACCGGAGTCGGCACGATGGCGGTGCTGCAGACCTGGACCCCGCGCCTCGGACTGGACCTCCGCGGGGGCACCTCGATCACGCTGACCGCCCGACCCACGGCCGGGCAGGGGGGCGTGACCTCGGAGAAGCTCAACGAAGCAGTCGAGATCATCCGGAACCGGGTCAGCGCGTTGGCGGAGGCCGAGGTCACCACGCAAGGCACCAATCACATCGTCGTGGAGATCCCCGGCGTCGGGCAGAACGAGATCGTGCGGATGGTCGGCTCGACCGCCGAGCTCCGGTTCCGGCAGGTCCTCGCCGTCCAGCCTGCGGGGGCCACGACACCGGAACCCACCGAGTCACCCAGCCCGTCGCCGAGCCGCTCGCCCAGCCCGCAGAAGTCCGCTTCGCCGAAACCTGACGGATCACCGAAAGCCACCGAGAGTCCCTCGCCGAAGACCCGGCCCCGGGTCGCGCCCCAGGGGATCGAGGCTGCCCCGACAAAAGGCCCGAGCCCTAGCCCTTCGGAGAGCCCGACGCCGTCCGCGAGCCCGACGCCGTCTGGTCAGGGGAAGGTCAAGGTGAACACGGCCGGACCGACGGCAGCGCAGCAGGCAGCGCTCGAAAAGTTCAGATGTGACGACTACACACCCGACCGGGACGACCCAGCCAAGCCCTTGCTCACCTGCGACCGGTCGAAGGGTACGAAGTTCGTCCTCGGGCCCGCCCTGGTCCTGGGCTCGGAGGTCGACGACGCGAGTGCTCAGCTCCCGCAGAACCAGCTCGCGTGGGAGGTCGCACTGTCGCTCAAGGACGAGGGAGCGAAGAAGTTCGCCGAGGCGAGCAGCCAGATGGTGAACCTGACGCCACCGCTCAACCAGTTCGCGATCGTCCTCGACGGGTTGGTGGTGTCGTATCCCCGGATCGTCGAACCCATCACGAACGGCCAGGCCAGCATCACCGGTGACTTCAGCCAGCAGGAGGCGACGGATCTCGCCAACGTCCTGAAGTACGGTGCGCTGCCCTTGAGCTTCGAGACGAGCCAGGTGTCGAACGTCTCGCCGACGCTCGGGACCGACCAACTCGTCGGCGGTCTCATCGCAGGCGCGATAGGTCTGGCGTTGGTGGCCCTGTATTCGTTCCTCTACTACCGAGGGCTCGGGATCGTGGTGGTGGCCTCGCTGATCGTCGCGGGTGCCACGACCTACGTCGCCGTCGTCCTGCTCGGTGCCGCGCAAGGGTTCACGCTCACGCTGGCCGGCGTCGCAGGATTGATCGTGGCGATCGGCATCACGGCCGACTCGTTCGTCGTGTACTTCGAGCGCTTACGCGACGAGGTACGAGAGGGCCGAAGTCTGCGCCTTGCAGTGGAGGCGGGCTGGCAGCGGGCCAGACGGACGATCCTCGCCGCCGACTCGGTGTCGCTGCTGGCCGCCGTGGTGCTGTACGTGCTGTCCGTCGGCAACGTCCGCGGGTTCGCGTACGCGCTGGGCCTCACCACCTTGATCGACGTTGCCGTGGTGTTCTTGTTCACCAAGCCGATGGTGACCTTGCTGAGCCGCACCAAGTACTTCGGTGGTGGGCGTCCCTGGTCCGGTCTGGATCCGGAGCACCTGGGTGTAAGCCGGGCTGCGGTCGAAGCGGACGGAGCGCGACGCGGTCCCGGGTCCCGGCAGTCCCGTCCCGCTGTGGTGAAGGAGGCGTGAGGTGTCTCGACTGGCCACGCTGGGGCACAAGCTCTACACCGGCGACGTCTCCGTCGGCTTCGTACCACGGCGACGTACCTGGTACGCCGTGTCCGGCGTCGTCGTCCTGGTCGCCGTCGCCGCTGTCCTGCTCCGCGGTCTCGACTTCTCCATCGAGTTCCGCGGAGGTGTCGACTTCCAGGCACCGGTGTCTTCCGGCGACGCCACCGAGGCGATTCCCCGGGTACGGAACGCAGTCGTACGCGCCGGCGTGGCCGACCTCGACGAGCCGATCGTCACGGCTGTCGGCGACGACACGGTCCGCGTGGAGACGGTTGCGCTCGGGACCGACGACATCACGAAGGTACGCCGAGCCATCGGGGAGGCAGTCGGAGCGAAGCCGTCCGATGTCGCGTACTCGAGCATCGGTCCCACCTGGGGCGCTCAGATCACCAACAAGGCGCTGGTGAGCCTCGGCGTCTTCCTCGGCCTGGTCATGGTGGTGATCTGGCTGTACTTCCGCGAGTGGAAGATGTCGCTGGCCGCCATCGTGGCGCTGCTGCACGACGTCCTGGTCACGGTCGGGGTGTACGCCCTGGTCGGCTTCGACGTCACGCCGGCGACGGTGATCGGCGTGCTCACGATCTTGGGCTATTCGCTGTACGACACGGTGGTGGTCTTCGACAAGGTGCGGGAGAACACACGGGGGATCACCTCGCTGAGTCGCACCACCTACAGCGAGGCTGCCAACCTTGCGGTCAACCAGACGCTGGTGCGTTCGATCAACACGTCGGTCATCGCCCTGTTGCCGGTTGCGGGGATTCTGTTCGTCGGCGCTGGCTTGTTGGGTGCCGGCACGTTGAAGGACCTGTCGTTGGCGCTCTTCATCGGGATCACCGCCGGCACCTACTCCTCGATCTTCCTCGCGACTCCATTGCTCTGCGATCTCAAGGAACGCGAGCCAGCCATGCAGGCGTTGGCACGGCGTGTGGAGCAACGCCGACGGTCGGCCGATCGCAGACGTCCCGAGGCAGCCATGGTGGGGGCGACCCGGGCCAGCGGCGGTGCCGGCGACGCACCTGCGGTGGTGAGACAGATGGCACGGGTCGGGGCCGGGTCGGCGAAGGGGGAGGCAGCGGCCAACCCACGTGGAGTCAAGAGGTCGCAGCCGCGCAAGCGGCGCCGGTCGGCACGGCGGTCGAAGGGACGCACACGATGAACGACACCGACCCTGGGCGGTATGTCACGTCACCTGCAGCGAATCCGGCAGGAGAACCAGCAGTCAGCCAGGTCACCTCGCGCGATCAGCGTTCGGCCGGTTCGTCGGTCGACAGCGAGATCGGTGAGGTGGTTCGCGCGCACGTTCGTGACGTTCCCGACTATCCCAAGCCCGGCATCGTCTTCAAGGACATCACGCCGCTGCTTGCCGACAAGGACGCGTTCGGCAGGGTCATCGAGGCGTTGGCCGCACCGTGGCGGGATCACCCGGTCGACAAGGTCGTGGGCATCGAGGCGCGCGGCTTCATCCTCGCGGCACCGGTCGCCTTCGCCCTGGGGGTCGGACTCGTTCCGGTACGAAAGCACGGCAAGCTTCCCGGAACGACCCGCGCCCAGACCTACGACCTCGAGTACAGCACCGAGACCCTCGAGGTGCACCTGGACGCCTTGAGCGCTGGTGAGCGGGTGCTCGTGATCGACGACGTCCTGGCCACGGGCGGCACGATCGAGGCGACGACGCGCCTGGCGTACGCCAGTGGCGCGGACGTGGTCGGCATATCGGTTCTGCTCGAGTTGAGCTTCCTCAACCCGCGCGAGCGGCTGCGTGATCTTCCACTACGTTCCTTGCTGGTCGTTTAGCCGGCCGAGGCGCTTTCCGTCCTGCAGGCAAACTGGTCATCAAAGACCAAACGGCCGCCTTGCGGACGGCTGACCACGGTTTCCGCGTTCGGCCCCGTAAACTGGTGACCTGCCGCCCCGGAGGAGAGCGCTGTGGCCGAGGAGATCATCTCGCCAGTGTCGGCGCGCGGTGACGGTGGCCGCACGCCTGGGTCGAGTGTGGACGCGTCCGGCAACGGCCGTCCTGCGTCCGCGACGGCCGAGCGCCTGCCCGAGGTCGCCCACCGTGCCACAGAGGAGTCCGCAGAGGCACAGGCGACACACCAGGAAGACCAGAAGCGGGACAGGAAGCGGGCGCGGAAACGGGCTCAGGAACAGGCTCCGCGCAACCGGTCCGTGGCCCGCCGGGTATCCGGCCAGAGCCTGGCGCGTCCGTTTTCCGAATCCTCGCGCAGAATGCGTGAACGGCTGGCTCGACTTGGCCGAGCGCCGCAAGGGAACCCGGTGCTCGAGCCGATGCTCCGTATCGTCCGGACGACCCACCCCAAAGCTGACCTGTCGCTGATCGAGAAGGCGTACCACACGGCGGAACGGCTGCACCGCGGGCAGTTCCGCAAGAGCGGTGACCCCTTCATCACGCACCCGGTGGCCGTCGCGACCATCCTGGCGGAGCTCGGTATGACCCCGCCGACCCTCTGCGCGGCCCTGCTGCACGACACTGTGGAGGACACGCCGTACACGCTGGAAGAGCTGCGGGCGGACTTCGGCGACGAGATCGCGATGCTGGTGGACGGTCTCACGAAGCTCGACCGCGTGAAGTACGGCGAGTACGCCCAGGCCGAGACCATCCGCAAGATGGTCATCGCCATGGCCAAGGACATCCGGGTCCTGGTCATCAAGCTGGCCGACCGGCTGCACAACATGCGGACGCTGCGCTACCAGCCGCGGCACAAGCAGGAGAAGAAGGCGCGCGAGACCCTGGAGATCTACGCCGCGCTGGCGCACCGGCTGGGCATGAACACCCTGAAGTGGGAGCTCGAGGACCTCGCGTTCGCGACGCTGCACCCCAAGCTGTACGACGAGATCGTCCGGCTGGTCGCCGAGCGGGCTCCGTCGCGGGACGAATACCTCGCGAAGGTGATCGACCAGGTCGAAGCCGATCTGCGGGCCGCCAAGATCAAGGCCACGGTCACCGGTCGCCCCAAGCACTACTACTCCATCTACCAGAAGATGATCGTGCGCGGGCGCGACTTCGGTGACATCTACGACCTGGTCGGGATCCGTGTGCTCACCGAGTCCGTCCGGGACTGCTATGCCGCGCTCGGCGTCATTCACGCGCGATGGAATCCCGTGCCGGGGCGGTTCAAGGACTACATCGCGATGCCGAAGTTCAACATGTACCAGTCGTTGCACACGACGGTCATGGGTCCTGAGGGCAAGCCGGTCGAGATGCAGATCCGGACGTACTCCATGCACCGGCGAGCCGAGTACGGCGTGGCGGCGCACTGGAAGTACAAGGAGGACGCCAACGCGTCCCGCGACACCGACCGGCCGGCCGGGCCCAACGACATGGCCTGGCTGCGTCAGTTGCTCGACTGGCAGAAGGAGACGGAGGACCCCGGCGAGTTCCTCGAGTCGCTGCGGTTCGAGATGAAGTCGTCGCAGGTCTACGTCTTCACCCCGCGTGGGGACGTGATCGCCTTGCCCGCCGGGTCGACGCCGGTCGACTTTGCGTACGCTATCCACACCGAGGTCGGACACCGTTGCATCGGTGCGCGGGTCAACGGACGGCTCGTACCGCTCGAGAGCACGCTCGAGAACGGCGACCTCGTCGAGATCTTCACCTCCAAGGCCCAGGGTGCGGCACCGAGCCAGGACTGGCTGTCGTTCGTCAAGAGTCCGCGGGCGAAGAACAAGATTCGTCAGTGGTTCACCAAGGAACGCCGCGAGGAGGCCATCGACCAGGGCAAGGAGATCCTGGCCCGGATGGTGCGCAAGGAGGGCCTGCCGCTGCAGCGCATGCTGACGCACGAGTCGCTGGCAGCGGTCGCTCAGGATCTCCGTCTGGCCGACGTCTCGGCGTTGTACGCCGCGATCGGTGAGGGGAACGTCACCGCTCACGCCGTCATTCGCCGGCTGATGCAGGCGATCCGGGGCGCGGAGGAGGAAGCCGAGGACGTTTCCGAACGGGTCCTGCCGGCTGAACGTCCAGGTCGGGACCGCGCGCTGCGTGGGGACTCGGGTGTCGTCGTACGTGGCGTCAGCGATCTGTGGATCAAGCTCGCCAAGTGTTGTACGCCGGTGCCGGGAGACGCGATCGTCGGGTTCGTGACCCGAGGCTCAGGCGTGTCGGTCCACCGCAAGGACTGCTCCAACATCAAGCACCTGACCTCGCAGCCGGAACGCATGCTCGAGGTCGAGTGGTCGCCGACCGCCCAGAGCGTGTTCCTGGTCCAGATCCAGGTGGAGGCACTCGACCGGGCGCGGCTGCTGAGCGACATCACCCGCGTGCTCTCCGACCAGCACGTCAACATCCTGTCGGCGTCGGTGACGACGACCCGCGACCGGGTGGCGAAGAGCCGGTTCACGTTCGAGATGGGTGACACCAAGCACCTGGGTGCGGTACTGAAAGCCGTACGGAACGTCGACGGGGTCTACGACGCGTACCGCGTGACGAACTGAAGCGACGCCCCAGGGCTTCGCGAGTCGATACGTACCCTCACATGGCCTCGGAGCGCCTTAGAGGTGTCATTTACCCACTGAACGTGGTCATTATGGGGAGGGCGGCGGCTAGAAGGAGGAGAATTCGTCGAGCGTCTTCTCCACCTCGGCGAGCCACGCACGGCGAGCCTCGAGAGCTTCTCGCGCCTTGCGTTCTCCCTCCGCGTCGCCACGTGAGCGGTGTTCGGCCACCGACTTCTCCAGCTCGGCGATGGAGGCGCGCAGCTGAGCCATGGTGTCGTTCGCCCGGGCGCGGGTCTCGGGGTTGGTGCGTCGCCAGACGTTGGCCTCCGCGGCCTGGATGGCCTCCTCCACAGCGCGCAGTCGCGCCTCGAGGGACCGCACCGATGCTCGCGGCACCCGCCCGATTTGGTCCCAACGGGCCAGGATGTCCCGGAAGGCCTCACGTGCGGCGCGGTGGTCACGTACCGGAAGCAGCGCCTCGGCCTCGGCCAGGAGAGCTTCCTTCTTGCTCAGGTTGCTGGCGTACTCCGCCTCCTGCGCCGCGTAGGCCGCACTACGAGCCGAGAAGAACCGGTCCTGGGCCGCACGGAAGCGCTTCCACAGCTGCTCCTCGACGTCGCGCTGTGCCGCTCCCGCCGCCTTCCACCGCTGCATCAGCTCGCGGTATCGAGCCGTGACCGGGCCCCAGTCGGTCGAGTCAGACAAGGACTCGGCCTCCTCGACCAGCTGCTCCTTGATCTGCCGAGCTTCCTCGCGTCGGGCGTTGAGCTCGGTGAAGTGCTGCTTGCGGCGCCGGGTGTAGGCGGTGCGCGCCGTGGAGAAGCGCCGCCAGAGCTCGTCGTCGGTCTGCTTGTCGAGCCGGGGGAGCGCCTTCCATTGCTCGAGGAGCTCACGGAACCGACCGACACCGTGCCGCCAGTCCGAGCCTCCGGCGATGCTCTCGGCCTCCTCGACGATCGACGCCTTGACCTGCCGGGCTTCCTCCAGCTGCCGTTTCCGTTCGGCCTTGCGCTGGGCGCGACGCTCGGCGATCAACGCCTCGAGCGCGTCGAGCTGGGCGGTCAGGGCGCCGAGATCGCCCACGACGTTGGCCTCGGCGACGTGGCGTCGCTCCCGGCGTACCGCGCTCAGGGCTTCGTCGAGTCCAAGAATGCCGCTTTCGACCCGGGATGCGAGCAGCCCGACCTCGAGCGCCAACGCGTCGTACTTGCGCTTGAAGAAGGCGAGCGCCCCTTCTGCGTCACCGACCTTCCAGGACCCGACGGCGCGCTCACCGGTGTCGGTGCGGACGTAGACGGTGCCGTCCTCCGCTACCCGGCCCCAGGTGTCTTCTGCCGTTCCGCTCACTGTTCGCTCCCGGGTTACAAGATCACTCCGGCGTGACCTTGACGTCCTGAATGATGACCGACGTCACGGGCTTGCCGACCCCCGTAGCCCCCGATTCGGTCTTATCACGTTCGGCAGGCTTGACGATGCCCACGCGCGCGATCTCGCGCACGACATCCAGCCCTTTCCGCACCCGTCCGAACACCGTCACGGGCTCGGCGAACGACGACTTGGCGTACGTGATCGCGAACCGGCTGCCGTTGCGGTTCTCACCGCCGGTCATGACCAGCCATCCGGGCCCGAGCTCTCGTCCCGCGTCGTTCTCGTTCCCGAAGATGTAGCCCGGGCCGCCGGTGCCCGAACCCGTGGGGTCACCGCACTCGAGGTAGCGTGCCGGCGCGGGTGAGACGGTGAGGCCGGTGCAACGCGTACCGTCGTATGCCTGCTTGTCCGCGAGGAAGCGGAACGACTGCACCGCGCATGGCGCGGCCTTTCCGTGCAGGTCGACGGTGATCGTCCCACGGTTGGTCTTGATCGTGGCAACCGCGTCCTCCAGCGGTGCCTTCGCAGGAGGCGTGCCGAAGCTTTGCTGATCGTCGCCCTTGACCGAGACGAAGCGGCACTCGCCCGGCTTCGTCGGGCGCGGAGCAGTCTGAGGCTTCGGGCTGGCCGACGGAGTAGGGGTGGGCGTAGCCGTGGCCGCCGGCTCGGCACTGGCAGGAGGCTCGTCTCGGACCAGGAGCACGATGCCGTACCCGGCAGCGCTCACCGCGAGCACACCGGCCACGGCACCTGCGATGATCGCTCGCCGTCTGGCCCTCTGCCGGCGGAGGGCCCGGCGCGCCTGCTGGCGTTCCCACTTGGCCCTCGCGAGTTGTCGCCTGCGCCGCTTCTTGCTGACCACCGGACGCCCGTCTCCTCCAGTTCGCTGTCCGACTCGTGCTCCGTGAGGCTTTCCCGTCTCGACCTTTACCGTTTCGAGACCGTCTCGATCCGTACGGCGCTGGGGCCCCCGTCCGATTCTGCGCCGGTGATCGAGCAGCCAGTGTAGGGGGTGCAGGTGTCCATCATGACCGATCAGTGCGCGGATGCCGTCCGATCCACGGGCCTCATCGAGCTGCGTCCTCTCGCACAGTCGTCGCAAACCATGTCGTATGCACCCCGTAGACGCCGAATGGTGCCGTACCACGACCCGGCGGACGCACGTCGCAGCGACGACCGGTTCGCCGTCGAGAGACTTGTGCCCGGTACTCTTGCCAGACGCCGGGTCTAGTGTCGGAGCCGGCATCATCTGCTGGTGTCGCACCGGGAAACGTACGCGGCAACGCGCGACACCGTACGCCCGCACCAGACGCCGCAACCGTTCGTTGCGATCAAAGACAAGAGGGACACGGCAGTGCTCGTCACCGGCTTCCCCACAGGGATCTTCGCCGCGAACTGCTACGTCGTGGCGGCTGAGCCCGGGGCGGAGTGCGTCGTGGTCGACCCGGGTCAGGATGCGGCACCCGCCGTGGCAGAAGTGGTGCGCGAGCACCGGCTGAAGCCCGTCGCCGTGCTGCTGACCCACGGTCATCTTGATCACATGTGGGCGGTCCTGCCGGTCTGCGGAAGCTACGACGCGGTGTGCTGGGTCCATCCCGGCGACCGTGGCATGCTGGCCGATCCGCTGGCCGGTCTGCCGCCGGAGTGGGCGGCGGCCCTGCTGGGGAGCGGTGAGCGTTTCGCCGAGCCGGACGACGTACGCGAGCTCTCCGACGGCGTGATCATCGAGGTCGCCGGCTTGAGCTTCACCGTTGATCACACGCCTGGACACACTCCGGGTTCGGTCACGTTCCGTACGCCCTACACGCGGCCGAGTCGACATACGGGCGGCATCGCCGGGCTGCGCATGCGACCGGACGAAGACGATCCCCCGGAGCTGATGTTCGCGGGTGACCTGCTCTTCGCCGGATCGATCGGGCGTACCGACCTTCCGGGCGGCGACCATCAGGCGATGCTCACGAGCCTTGCCACGAAGGTGCTTCCGCTGGACGACCGGATCGCGGTGCTCCCCGGCCACGGCGACGCCACGACGATCGGTCGGGAACGCCGCAGCAACCCCTACCTGCAGGGCCTGCAAGCGCCCTCCCGGCCCTAGGCAGGTGCAGAGGCAGCACCACCAATCCGGGAACGCCCCCGGACCCTGAACGAGCAACCAAGAGGGTGAACCATTCCGATGAGCTTCCAGGCGCCGAAAGGCACCTACGACGTCTATCCACCGACGTCGGCGAGCTGGCTTGCGGTTCGCGACACGCTCGCCCGACCGCCCCGGCTTGCCGGGTACCAGTACATCGAGACCCCGACGTTCGAAGACACGTCGCTTTTCGTGCGTGGTGTCGGTGAGTCGACCGACATCGTGACGAAGGAGATGTACACGTTCTCCGACCGTTCCGGACGATCGCTCACGCTGCGGCCCGAAGGCACGGCCAGCGTCCTCCGCGCCGTCGTGGAGCGCGGCCTGTACCGCGGGCAGCTCCCGGTCAAGCTGTGGTACACCGGGCCCAACTTCCGCTACGAGCAGCCTCAGTCGGGCCGCTACCGGCAGCACACACAGGTCGGTGTGGAGACAGTCGGCAGCGACGACCCGGCGCTCGACGCCGAAGTGATCTGGATGGCGGCCGAGGCCCACCGGATGCTCGGCCTGCGCCGGGCCCGGTTGCTGCTCAACAGCCTCGGCTGCAAGGAGTGCCGACCGGCCTACCGCGAGCTGCTCCAGAACTTCCTACGCCGGCTGGACCTCGACGCCGACACCCGACGCCGGGTCGAGATCAACCCACTCCGGGTGCTCGACGACAAGCGTGCCGAGGTGCAGGCGCAGCTCGTCGGCGCCCCGCTCATCGTCGACCACCTCTGCGGGCCGTGCAAAGAGTTCCACGACGAGGTGCGTGCCTACCTTGTCGACCTCGAGGTGCCGTGGGAGGACAACCCGAAGCTGGTCCGTGGACTGGACTACTACGTCCGCACCACCTTCGAGTTCGTTCACGACGGGCTCGGCTCGCAGTCGGCCATCGGAGGCGGCGGCCGTTACGACGGACTGGTGGCCGAGCTCGGCGGGCCCGACCTCGGTGGTGTCGGCTTCGGCCTGGGAGTCGACCGGACGCTGCTCGCCCTCCGGGCCGAGGGGGTCACGGTCGGGGATCAGAGCCGTTGCGACGTCTTCGTGGTCCCGCTCGGTGAGGCCGCGCGTCGGTACGCCGTCAGGTTGCTGCGCGACCTGCGGCGGGCCGGCGTACGCAGCGACACGGCATACGGCGGCCAGGGCTTGAAGGGGGCCATGAAGGCCGCCAATCGTTCCGGGTCCACCCACGCTGTCGTGGTGGGCGATCGCGATCTGGACCAGGGCACCGTCCAGGTCCGAGATCTGCGGACGGGAGACCAGGTAGCGGTGGCCCTGGGCGACGTCGTACGAACTCTTGCGGCGGCGCGGAATGCACCTGACCAGGCTGGTACGTCGAGAGCGGAGAAGGCAGTGAAGGAGGGCGACGAGTGATCCGTACGCATGAAGCCGGGACGCTGCGCGCCGACCACGCCGGGCAGACGGTCACCTTGACCGGGTGGGTGGCCCGGCGCCGGGACCACGGAGGCGTGGCGTTCATCGACCTGCGTGACGCGTCGGGGATCGTGCAGGTCGTGATCCGAGACGAGGCTGCGGCGCACGGTCTGCGCCAGGAGTACTGCGTGCGGATCACCGGAGAGGTCACCATCCGCCCGGCGGGCAACGAGAACCCGGACCTGCCGACCGGTCAGGTCGAGGTGGTGGCCGCCGAGGTCGAAGTGCTGAGCGAGTCGGCTCCGCTGCCGTTCCCCATCGAGGACTATCACCAGGGCGTCGTGAACGAAGAGACGCGGCTGCGCTACCGCTACCTCGACCTGCGGCGGCAGGAGATGGCCAAGCTGTTGCGGCTGCGCTCCCGCGTGACCCATCTGATCCGTGAGGTCATGGACCGCAACGGCTTCCTCGACGTGGAGACGCCCTACCTCACGCGCTCCACCCCTGAGGGGGCGCGCGACTTCCTGGTTCCGGTACGCCTCCAGCCCGGTCGCTGGTACGCCCTGCCGCAGTCACCGCAGCTCTTCAAGCAGCTGCTCATGGTAGCCGGGCTGGAACGCTACTACCAGATCGTGCGGTGCTTCCGGGACGAGGACTACCGGGCCGACCGACAGCCGGAGTTCACCCAGCTCGACGTGGAGATGTCGTTCTGCTCCGCAGACGACGTCATGAGCTTGACCGAGCAGGTGCTGGCCCGGGTGTGGAAGGAAGTCGCCGAGCACGAGATCACGCTGCCGATTCCTCGGATGACGTACGCCGAGGCCATGCGACGGTTCGGCACCGACCGGCCCGACCTGCGGTTCGGCGTCGAGCTCGTCGACTTCACCGACTACTTCGCCAAGACCGAGTTCCGCGTCTTCAAGCGTCCGGCGGACCAGGCCGGCGCACCAGCTGACGACTGGCATGTCGGTGCCGTCGTGATGCCCGGTGGCGCCGGCCAGGCACGCAAGGACCTCGACGGCTGGCAGGAGTGGGCGAGGTCGCGCGGTGCCAAGGGTCTTGCGTACGTGCTGGTCGGCGACGACGGAGAGCTCGGTGGGCCGGTCGCGAGGAATCTGTCCGAAGACGAGCGCCGGCACCTCGCAGCGCACGCCGGCGCCAAGCCAGGTGACTGCGTGTTCTTTGCCGCCGGTCGCCGTAGCGAAGCACTGGCACTGCTGGCGGCTGCCCGGGTGGAGATCGCCGAGCGATGCGACCTGATCGACCGCTCACGGTGGGAGTTCTGCTGGGTCGTCGATGCGCCGATGTTCGAGCTCGTGGACCGGCCCGGAGGAGGTACGGCGTGGACGCCGGTCCATCACCCGTTCACCGCGCCCACGCCGGAGTGGGTGGATCGGTTCGAGGAAAAGCCAGGGGAGGCGATCTCCCAGGCGTACGACATCGTGCTCAACGGCGTGGAGATCGGCGGCGGATCCATCCGTATCCATCGCCGTGACGTCCAGGAGCGCGTCTTCGACGTGATTGGGCTGAGCCGCGACGACGCTCAGGCGCAGTTCGGCTTCCTGCTCGAGGCGTTGCGCTATGGGCCGCCACCGCATGGAGGCATTGCTCTGGGACTCGACCGGCTCTGCGCGCTGCTGGGTGGTGTCGACTCGATTCGCGACGTGATCGCGTTCCCCAAGACGCAGTCCGGATCCGATCCGCTGACCAATGCGCCGACGCCCATCACGCCCGTGCAACGTCGGGAAGCGGGTATCGACGCGACACCGGCATGAGCATTGCCAGAATCGGCCACGTACTCGGGGCCTGAGGGTCGCGAAGAACTGCGGCGTCGACGGCAAGGCACCCTTCCTGTCTTGCCTCGCAGCCGCATGCGGTCGGCATCGTTACGACTCGTGCACGACGTCGTCGAATAGGCGCACGGATCGTAGTCAGAAGAGTTTACAAATCGTGATCCAGGCGTGGCTGTATCGAGCGCACTTGGTCGTCTATCGTCAAGCGTCAGCCAGGGCCCCGCGTACGGGACAGCGGTCTCGTGCCGGCGCTTGTGCCCACCGTTGCTGAAGCGTCGGGCAGATCGCGAGCCTGAGGGCGCGAGGCCTTCCGTTGAACGAGCTCGTCAACTGACGGCAGCGTGACGGAGGAGCGACAGGCACTCGATGGCAGATCCGACACTGCTCGAGCTGAGCGCTCAGGGACCATCGGCGACCTCGGCCGCACCAGCGCTCAGAGGGAAGTCTCCGACGCGCATCGCGTTGGAGCGTCTTCGCAGCGACAAGATCGCTCTCGTCTGCCTTGCGGTCGTGGTCTTCTTCGTGCTGGTGGCCATCTTTGCGGACCTGATCACCCGGCTCACCAACACCGATTTGGCGTTCAACATCGAGCTGGTGGATGACCGCACCAACCTGCCAACCGTCGGTGCGAGTCTGGAGCATCCGTTCGGCCTCGAGCCACGCACCGGCCGTGACCTGTTCGCGATGTGGGTGCTCGGCGCCCGCTACACCATGCTCGTCGCTCTCGGGGCGGCCTGCATCTCCACCATCCTCGGCAGCGTCCTCGGCTTGGTGGCAGGGTTCCTCGGTGGCTGGGTCGACCGGGTGATCTGTTGGGTCATCGACTTCCTGCTGTCGTTGCCGTTCCTCCTGCTCGCCATCGCCATCGCCCCGGTCATCGCGACGTACCTGCAGGACGCCAGCAGCGAGACGCAGAGTCAGATTCGACTGGTGACGCTCGTCGCGATCCTCGCGGTCTTCGGCTGGACCACGCTTGCGCGACTGATCCGGGGCGAGGTGCTCTCGCTGCGGGAGCGCGAGTTCGTCCTGGCTGCGCGCGCGATCGGTGTTCCCACGCGGCAGATCCTGTTCCGCGAGCTGTTGCCCAACCTGACCGGTCCGATCATCGTGTCGCTCTCGCTGTCGTTCCCGGCCTACATCACGGCAGAGGCCGGACTGTCGTTCCTCGGCGTCGGCCTGATCGAGCCGATGCCCTCGTGGGGCAGGACGATCGCCTTGGCCAGGAACTACTACTCGACATATCCGGAGTACCTGTGGCAGCCCGTCCTCGCCATCCTCGTGCTTGTCTTGGCCCTCAACCTGCTGGGTGACGCGGTGCGCGACGCCTTCGATCCCAAGACGCGGCGGTGATCTGCCCGTGACGACCCGGCATGGATGTGGCATCGCTTTCAGCCAAGACTGCGGCATCGCCCAGTGAAGAAAGGTGGAATTCCATGCAATGGAAGAAGATCGGGGTCCTGGTCGCAGCCGGGGCCCTCGCCGCAGCAGCAGCCTGCGGCGCACCGCCATCGGAGCGCGGATCCGACGGTGGCACGCGGGCGGAGCCGAGGGACACGTCCGCGATTGGTGACGCCACGGATCCCAACGCGAAGGCCCCCGCTCCTGAGGTTCCGGGTGCGCAGAAGGGCGGCACCCTCACGATCTACACAAGTAGTTCGCCACACACGCTGGATCCGACTCGTGCCTACTACACGGACTCGACTGCGATCCTGCGGCTCGTCACTCGCGCGCTGACGCAGTACCAGTACCGTGACGGCAAGATGGTCCTGGTGCCTGACATGGCCACCGACCTCGGCCAGCACAACGAGGACTTCACCGAGTGGACGTTCACGTTGCGCGACGGCCTGAAGTACGAGGACGGCTCGCCGGTCACGTCCGAGGACGTCGCCTACGCGATCAAGCGCCAGTTGGCGATCGAGGAGCTGCCCGACGGACCGCTGTACGGGCTCGACTACTACCTGGACGGTGACAAGTACCAGGGGCCCTACAAGGACGGCGACAACTTCCGCGCAGTCGAGACGCCGGACGACAAGACGATCGTCATCAAGCTGCGTAGGCCGTTCCCGGACATGCCGTTCTTCGCGTCCTTCCCGGACTTCACCGGGATCCCGAAGGACAAGGACACGCGGGAGGAGTACGGTAACCACCCGCTGGCGACGGGACCGTACAAGTTCGAGCGGTACGTTCCGGGCAAGGAACTGATCCTGGTCAGGAACGATCAGTGGGATCCGGCGACCGACACCTCACGGCATCAGTACGTCGACCGGTACCACTTCCAGTTCGCGCAGGACCCGGTGCGCTTCTACACCCAGCTCATCGAGGACCAGGGTGAGGACCAGACGGCGATGACCTACACGGACGTGCTCTCGGAGAAGCTGCCTGACATCGAGGGCACGCCAGTGGAGGAACGTCTGGTGAAAGGACGCAACTCCTGCACGTACTACGTCTACATGAACACCCGGGAGATCCCGCTCGAGGTCCGCAAGGCCCTTGCGGTGGCGTACCCGATCGAGTCGTTGCACAAGGTGGCGGGTGACATCCGTGACCTGACCTGGTACCCCGCCACGTCGATCCTGAACCCGACGACGCCCGGTTGGCTGGAGTACGACGTCCTGGGCACCGGCGGAGAAGGTGACGGCGACCCGGTCAAGGCGAAGAAGATGCTCGAGAAGGCCGGAAAGCTCGGCTTCGAGCTGTCGTGGTACGTCAGGGAGAACGACCCGATCGACCCACAGGTCTCCCAGCTGCGCAAGGAGAAGCTGGAGGCCGCAGGGTTCAAGGCGAAGCCGATCCCCACGACGAAGGAGAAGCTCCGGGAGCAGCTGAGCGACCCGGACGCGCCGGTCAACCTGCGGGTTCACTCCGGGTGGTGCAACGACTGGCCGAGTGGTTCGTCGGTGTTCCCGGCGCAGTGGGATCCGCGCAAGAACGACGAGCCCGGTGTCCCGAACCCGGCGTTCCTCGACGCACCGGAGATCGCGGACCGGATCGACGAGATTCTCCAGATGCCGGTCGAGAAGGGCCTCGCCGAGTGGGGCAAGCTCGACAAGTACATCATGGAGAAGTACGTTCCGGTCATTCCGTACGGCGCTGACGGCGACGCGGTACTCCGCGGGTCGAAGGTGCAGAACGTCCACTGGGACGAGGTACTCGGGATGCCCGACTTCCCGCAGATCTACATCTCCCAGTGACGGTCGGAGGTCGTGACGGTTGGCACGGTGGTCAGCCGTCACGACATCCCTGGGTGGGGCGGCCAGCATCCGCCCCACCCAGCCGCGAAGGCTGATGTCCCGCCAACTCTTCGTGCCGTGATCGCCGGGGAGTGGCGTGCGAGGCCTGAGGTCGGGAGCCGCCTTCGCTGACTAAAGGAGGTAGGCCATGGTCGGCTATCTGATCCGGCGGATAGTGGCCGGCATCTCGGTGCTGTTCATGGTGACGGTGGCGACGTTCACCATCTTCTTTCTCGGTCCGGCAGATCCGGCGGCTGCGCTGTGCGGCTCGCGAAACTGCTCGCCAGAGCGCTACATGGCGATCAAACGCAGCCTGGGCCTCGACCAGCCCAAGGTCGAACAGTTCTTTTCGTTCCTCGGCGGGATCTTCGCCGGCCGCACGCTGCAGAGTGGGGGGTTCGTCAAGGAGTGCCCTGCCCCCTGCTTCGGCTACTCGTTCATCCAGAACCGTCCCGTCAGCGTGATCCTCGCCGAGAACCTGCCCGTGACGGTCTCCATCGCGCTGGGCGCCTCCGTCATCATGCTGACCGTCGGCGTGCTGATCGGGAGCTATGCCGCCATCAACCGCGGCACGACGATCGACAAGGCCCTGGTGGCGATGTCGTTGACGCTGAGCTCGCTTCCGTACTACGTGCTCGCCCTGCTGGCCTTTCTCGTCCTCGCGGTCCAGCTCCAGATCTTCCCCCGAACGGGCTATCACCCGCTGCTCGGTGACGGCCCGTTCTTCCTTGACCTGCTGAAGTGGGTGCAGGGCTTGTTGCTGGCCTGGTTGGTGCTGGGCCTTGTGATGTCCACGTCGTACGCGCGGTTCAGTCGGGCCTCCATGATCGAGGCGCTCGGAGAGGACTTCGTCCGTACGGCACGGGCGAAGGGACTCTCGCCGCGGCGGGTGCAGTTCCGGCATGCGCTGCGGGCCGCCCTTGCGCCGGTCGTGACCATCTTCGGCCTCGACCTTGCGGGGCTCATGGGTGGAACGATCTTCACGGAGCGGATCTTCAATCTCAAGGGCATCGGCTACATGGCGGTCGACGCGGTGTTCAACCTGGACCTGCCGATCATCATGGGCACGGTGTTGTTCGCGTCCATCGTCATCGTCGCGATGAACATCATCGTCGACGTCGCCTACAGCCTGATCGATCCACGGGTACGACTGGGGTGAGCCGGTGAGCGATCCTCTCGCCATGTCAGGGACGCAGGAACCCTTCCTCTGTGTCGAGGACCTGACGGTGAAGTTCCCGACCGCCGACGGTGTGGTCACCGCGGTCAACGGGCTGAGCTACCAACTGGAGCTCGGCAAGACGCTCGGCATCGTGGGCGAGTCGGGCTCGGGCAAGAGCGTGTCGAGCATGGCCATCATGGGCTTGCACGATCCCCGACGCACCACCATCAGCGGCAGCATCCGCGTCCAGGGCACTGACCTGCTCGGGGTCGACGACGAACGGATGCGCAAGTTCCGCGGCAGTGTCGCCGCGATGATCTTCCAGGATCCGCTGACCAGCCTGCATCCGTTCTTCACCGTCGGCGACCAGATCGCCGAGGCGTACCTCGCCCACCACAAGGCGTCGAAACGCGAGGCTCGTGAGCGGGCGATCGAGATGCTCGACAGGGTGGGGATCCCGCAGGCGAGTCGGCGCGTCGACGACTATCCGCACCAGTTCTCCGGTGGTATGCGGCAGCGGGCGATGATCGCGATGGCGTTGATCAACAACCCGCAGCTGCTCATCGCGGACGAGCCCACCACCGCCCTGGACGTCACCGTCCAGGCGCAGATCCTCGACCTCCTCCAGGACCTGCAGCGGGAGTACGGTTCCGCGATCATCATCATCACGCACGACCTGGGTGTCGTAGCCGAGATGGCCGACGACGTTCTGGTGATGTACGCGGGTCGGTGCGTGGAGTACGGTCCGTGCAAGCAGATCTTGACGCACCCGGAGCATCCGTACACGTGGGGTCTGCTGACGAGTGCACCCCACCTCACCGGTGACCCGGAGCAGCGACTCACGCCCATCAAGGGCACACCACCCAGCCTGATCCACGTCCCCAGTGGCTGCCCGTTCCATCCTCGCTGCCCCTACATGTCGCAGCTTCCGGACGACCGTTGTGTCGAGACGCTGCCGGAGCTGCGTCCCGGTGGTCAGGGCGGAAGCCATCTCGTGCGCTGTCACCTGCCCAACCCGGACGAGATCTTCGTCGCAGAGATCCAGCCTCGGATCGGATGAGGAGCGTTTCCGCATGGCCCAACCTGCAACCAGCACCACGGGTGTAGCCGCTTCCTCCACCACGCCTCTGCTCGAGGTCAAGGACTTGGTGAAGCACTTCCCAGTGCGTTCGGCCGGGCTGATCCGCCGCGTCGTGGGGTACGTGCAGGCGGTCGACGGTGTGTCGTTCGAGGTGCCGCCCGGGCAGTCGCTTGGCCTCGTGGGGGAGTCGGGGTGCGGCAAGTCGACGACCGGGCGTCTCATCACCCGGCTGCTCGATCCCACGAGCGGAGAGATCAAGTTCGAGGGCACGGACATCGCGACGTTGTCGCAGAAGGAGATGCTGCCGTTCCGTCGCGAGATCCAGATCATCTTCCAGGATCCGTACTCCTCGTTGAACCCCCGGCACACGGTTGGGTCGATCATCGCGACGCCGCTTCGGGTCCACAACATCGTGCCCAAGAAGCAGATCCTCTCCCGGGTACAGGAACTGCTGGAGGTCGTCGGCCTCAACCCCGAGCACTACAACCGCTATCCGGGCGAGTTCTCCGGTGGCCAGCGGCAGCGGATCGGGATCGCACGCGCCCTGGCGGTGCGGCCGAAGCTCATCGTCGCCGACGAGCCCGTGAGCGCCCTCGACGTGTCGATCCAGGCGCAGGTCATGAACCTTCTGGGCGACCTGCAGAAAGAGTTCGGGATCTCGTTCGTCTTCATCGCCCACGACCTTGCCGTGGTACGGCACTTCTGCCGTCAGGTTGCAGTCATGTATCTCGGAAAGATCGTCGAGATCGGTGACCGCGACCGGGTGTACGAGAAGCCTCATCACCCCTACACGCAGGCGTTGCTCTCGGCCGTTCCCGACGTGCGCCAGGCGCAGGTCGGCGGGCGGCGGGAACGCATCCGCCTGTTCGGTGACGTGCCGAGTCCGATCGACCCGCCCTCGGGGTGCCGCTTCCGTACCCGATGCTGGAAGGCGCAGGACATCTGCGCCACGCAGGAGCCTCCGTTGCAGACGCTGGTGAACGGGCATCGCGTCGCCTGCCACTTCGCAGCGGCGCCGACGCAGGAGGACGTCGAGGCGAGCCAGTCGGCTGCGGCGGCCGCGGCGGGCGGGGGTTCGGCACAGTAGCCTCGAGGTCGTGACCGACGAGGCGCTGTTCGAGATGGCCGACCAGCCGACGCCACGGCAACCCGGTGGTCGGGCTCGGGAGGGGGAGTCCTCCCGTGGGCTGGGCAGCTTGGCCAGTGCCGATCACGCCTCTGCTCCGCTCGCCGTCCGTATGCGTCCGCAGAGTCTGGACGAGCTGGTCGGGCAGAGCCAGTTGCTCACGCCCGGATCACCGCTTCGGCGCTTGCTCGAGCCAGCGCCTGAACCAGCCGAGGAAGCCGGATCCGGCGGGGGAGCAGGTGACGACAAGCGCCGACGTGACGGGAAGCGGCACGGTGTGCCCTCGTTGCTCTTGTGGGGTCCCCCTGGCTCGGGGAAGACGACGATCGCGGCGATCCTCAGCCGACAGACCAATCGGACGTTCGTGGAGCTGTCGGCCGTGACGTCGGGGGTGAAGGAAGTCCGGGCGGTCGTCGAGAAGGCACGACAGGACCTGGATCGGGGCCGGGAGACCGTCCTCTTCGTCGACGAGGTCCACCGGTTCAGCAAGTCGCAGCAGGACGCCCTGCTCCCGGGCGTGGAGAATCGCTGGGTGACGCTGGTCGCGGCGACCACCGAGAACCCGTACTTCTCCGTCATCTCTCCGCTGCTGTCGCGCTCGTTGCTGTTGCGGCTCGAGCCGTTGACCGACGACGACATCCGTACCCTCGTCCACCGCGCGCTGGCTCACGAGCGCGGGCTCGCCGGTGCGGTGAAGCTGGCTCCCGACGCAGAAGATCATCTGATACGCATGGCAGGCGGTGACGCGCGCCGTGCCCTCACCTACCTGGAGGCGGCGGCGGGAGCGGCACTCGCCACCGGTGCCGACCAGATCGACCTGCCGACGCTCGAGACCGCAGTCGATCGGGCAGCCGTGCGCTACGACCGGGACGGCGATCAGCACTACGACGTCGCGAGCGCGCTCATCAAGTCCATCCGGGGAAGTGACGTCGACGCAGCACTGCACTACCTGGCCCGGATGGTCGAGGCGGGTGAGGACCCCCGGTTCATCGCGCGCCGTCTCGTGATCCTGGCGAGCGAGGACATCGGCATGGCCGATCCGACCGCTCTGGGTGTCGCCGTGGCGGCTCACCAAGCAGCCCAGTTCGTCGGCCTGCCGGAGGCGGCGATCAACCTCGCCCACGCGGTCATCCACCTGGCCCTGGCACCCAAGTCCAACGCCGTCGTCAAGGCGATCGGTGCCGCGCTCGCCGACGTGCGTGCGGGGCGGATCGGCGCGGTGCCGGCGCACCTGCGCGACGCTCACTACCAGAGCGCGGCGAAGCTCGGGCACGGAACGACCTACCGCTACGCCCACGACGACCCGCGGGGAATCGTCGCTCAGCAGTACGCTCCCGATCCCGTGGCCGGCCGGAGGTACTACGAACCCACCACCCGCGGCGCGGAGAAGGCGTTCGCCGAGCGCCTGGAGCGCATCCGGCGGATCTTGGCCGGCGACGAGTAGCGTCGGGCTCGTCGAGTGGGCGTTGCTGACCGGGTCGTGTGCCTGGCGATCTCGTGCCGCACCGCGGACGGTCGAGCGGTTAACCTGTGGAAAAGTACGCCGCCGGCGCGCTTGTGGACAGCGGCCACGTCGACTGCCAGGCCGTGAGGTGCGCGCAGTGATCGACTGCGGGCTCAGCTGGTCGGGTTCAGAACGAAACGGACATGTCGCGCAGGGCCCGCGTAACCCACGACCTCGACCGTTATAGGTTTGGACGCCATGACTGTCGGTGAGATTGCCTGGCTCCTCGTCGCCGTCGCCATGCTGCTGCTCGCGGGGTTCCTCGCGTACCCCATCATCAAGTTAGGCAGGGTGTTCGAGGAGACGCGCTCGCTCGTCCGCGGGATCGCCGACGAGAGTCTGCCGTTGCTCGGCGAGGTTCGTACGACCGTCTCGACCACGAACGCTCAGCTCGCGCGGGTCGACACGATCACCCGACGGGCGGAGACGGTGTCAGATAACGTCGCGGGCCTGTCGTCGCTGTTCGCCGCCACGCTCGGAGGGCCGCTGGTCAAGGTCGCGGCGTTCTCCTACGGCGTGCGGCGGGCGATAGCCGCACGGGAGCGTAAGGACATCGAGCGCCGGGTGCGGCAGGAGATGCGGGCCGAGCGCAGGAAGGGGGCACGGACCTCGTGAAACGACTCTTCTGGGTGGCGATCGGTGCCACAGTTGGTGTCCTCGTGGTGCGTAGGCTGTCGCAGAAGGCGGAGCAGTTCACACCGCAGGGTGTCGCCAGGCAGCTTGCCGGACTGGGTGACGCGATCCGGGCGTTCGGTGAGGAAGTTCGCGCCGGGATGGCGGCTCGCGAGCAGGAGCTGCGCGAGGCCCTGGCCCTGGACGGCATGCATCCGAACGGTCACGGCGGTCTAGACGCGGAGGCTGCGGAACGCCTCGCCCGCGATCCACACGCAACATGGAGGGACACCTAAGTCGATGGAGACGGCGGAAATTCACCGACGCTTCCTGCGCTTCTTCGCTGAGCGCGGACACACGGTCGTGCCGTCGGCGTCGCTCATCGTGGACGATCCGAACCTGTTGTTCGTCAATGCCGGCATGGTGCCGTTCAAGCCGTACCTGCTCGGTCAGGTGACGCCGCCCTACCCGCGAGCAACGAGTGTGCAGAAGTGCGTGCGCACCGCTGACATCGACGAGGTCGGCAAGACCACGCGGCACGGCACGTTCTTCCAGATGTGCGGCAACTTCTCGTTCGGCGACTACTTCAAGGAACGCGCGATCGAGCTCGCGTGGGAGTTCGTCACCAAGCCGCAGGCAGACGGCGGACTCGGGATCGACCCGTCGCGGCTCTACACCAGCGTCTACCACGAAGACGACGAAGCCGCGGCGCTCTGGAAGCGGATCGCCGGGCTGCCCGACGAGCGGATCCCGCGGCTCGGCATGGCCGACAACTTCTGGTCGATGGGTGTGCCCGGACCGTGCGGACCGTGCTCGGAGATCCTCTACGACCTGGGCCCGGAGTACGGCGCCGAGGGCGACTGGACCAACGGCGACCGGTACATGGAGCTGTGGAACCTCGTCTTCATGCAGTACGAGCGCGGCGAGGGTCCGGGGAAGGAGGGGTACCCCATCCTCGGCGAGCTGCCGGCTCGCAACATCGACACCGGCATGGGTCTGGAGCGTGTGGCCTACCTGCTCCAGGGGGTCGACAACCTGTACGAGAACGACCAGGTGCGTCCCGTCCTCGACAAGGCGGTCGAGCTCTCCGGTCGTCGGTACGGAGCCGACTACCAGACCGACGTGCGTCTGCGCATCGTCGCCGACCACGTGCGCTCGGCGTTGATGATCGTGAGCGACGGTGTGACGCCGAGCAACGAGGCCCGCGGTTACGTGCTGCGTCGGATCATCCGTCGTGCCGTCAACCAGATGCGTCTGCTCGGTGTCGACGAGCCCACGATGCCGGAGCTGTTGCCGGTGAGCCAGGCCCGGATGAAGCAGTCGTACCCCGAGTTGGAGCAGGAGTGGCCGCGGATCAGCTCGGTGATCTACAACGAGGAGGAAGCCTTCCTCAGCACGCTGAAGACCGGAACCCAGATCTTCGACCTGGCCGTGGAGGAGACCAAGCGGTCCGGCGGCACGGTGCTCGCGGGTGAGAAGGCGTTCCAGCTGCACGACACCTACGGCTTCCCGATCGACCTCACGCTCGAGATGGCCGCCGAGCGCGGCCTCACGGTCGACGAGGAAGGCTTCCGCCGTCTGATGGCTGAGCAGCGGCAGCGGGCGAAGCAGGATGCGGCCGCGCGCAAGAGCGGGCACGCCGACCTCTCCGCTTACCGCAGCGTGGCTGACAGGCTCGGGCGGCCGGTCGAGTTCACCGGCTACGACGAGGTGGTGTCCGAGGCCACGGTTGCTGGCATCCTGCTGCACGGCGAGCCGGTGACCGCTGCCCGTGAAGGGGAGACCGTCGAGCTGGTCCTGGACCGCACTCCGTTCTACGCCGAGGGCGGTGGGCAGCTCGCGGACGAAGGCGTGATCGAGCTCGCCAACGGGGCCCGGCTGGTGGTGCACGACGTTCAGTCGCCGATCGACGGTCTGATCGTTCACCAGGCCAAGGTCCTGCACGGCGAGATCGTCACGGGTGTGGCGGCCAACGCGCAGGTCGACGTGCCCCGCAGACGCGCGATCTCGCGTGCGCACACCGCGACGCACATGGTCCACAAGGCGTTCCGCGAAGCGCTCGGCGAGACTGCAGCCCAGGCCGGATCGGAGAACGCGCCGGGACGGTTCCGGTTCGACTTCAACGCCGCGGGGCCGGTGCCGCCGAGTGTGTTGTCCGAGGTGGAAGAGCGGGTCAACGATCTGTTGCTTGCCGACCTGCCGGTCACGGCGGAGATCATGCCGCTCAAGGAGGCGCGTGCCTCCGGTGCGATGGCGCTCTTCGGGGAGAAGTACGGCGAGGAGGTGCGGGTCGTCTCCGTCGGTGACTGGGCGCGCGAGCTGTGCGGTGGGACGCACGCCGGCCGGTCGGGGCAGCTCGGCGTCGTCAAGCTGCTGTCGGAGTCGTCGATCGGTGCCGGGCTTCGTCGCGTGGAGGCGTTGGTCGGTGCCGACGCGTACCGCTTCCTGGCTCGTGAGCACGTGCTCCTCGCCCAGGTGTCGGAGGCGCTCAAGGCTCGACCGGAAGAGCTTCCGGAGCGGGTCGCGGGCATCGTCGACCGGCTGCGCGCCGCCGAGAAGGAGCTGCAGCGCATCCGGTTGCAGCAGGTCCTCGCCGCGGCTGGCGAGCTTGCCACACGTCCAGAAGACCTGGCCGGTGTCGCATTTGTCCGATATGAGGTCCCTGAAGGCGCCTCTGCGGCTGAGCTGCGTAAGCTTGCGCTCGACGTTCGCGGGCGCATGCAGCGTGACAGGCCCGGCGTCGTCGCCATCGTCGGTGTGTCGAACGGCCGCCCCTCGGTCGTGGTTGCGGTCAACGACAGGGCGCGGGAACGCGGCCTTTCCGCCGGTGATCTGGTGCGAATCGCGGCCCGTGTGCTCGGCGGAGGCGGAGGCGGCAAGGACGACGTGGCCCAGGGCGGTGGGACCGACCCGGCCAAGACGTCCGAGGCCTTGCAGGAGGTGCAGCGGGCCGTCCTGACGCGAGTGACGGCCGGCTCGTAGCAGGACAGGATCGACCGATGCGTGCAGGGGTACGGCTGGGGGTTGACGTCGGCGCTGCTCGCATCGGGATCGCACGCTCCGACCCTCGTGGTGTGCTCGCGGTACCGGTCGAGACCGTGCGCCGTGGGCCGGGCGACCTGGATCGCATCGCCGAGCTGGCGGCTGAGGTCGAGGCGGTGGAGATCGTCGTCGGCCTCCCCATCACGTTGTCAGGCCACGAGGGTCCGGCCGCGGCGCAGGTGCGTGAGTTCGCCCAGGCCTTGGCGATCCGGGTACGACCGATCCCGCTGCGTCTCGTCGACGAGCGGCTCTCCACGGTAGGTGCACAACGTCGGTTTCACGAGCGTGGGCTGACCGTTCGCGGAACTCGGGAACGCATCGACCAGGCAGCCGCTGCCATCATCTTGCAGAACACTCTCGATGCAGAACGCATCAACGGGAGTCCACCGGGGACTCTTCTGACCTAGAGACGCCGGCCCGTGCCCATGCCCTTCTCAAGGTGTGAGCCCGGACGGTGCCGGCCGGGGGAGGACGGGGGCCGAGGTACGGAGGCGAGGAAAGGACCGCCAGTGAGTGAACTCGGGTTCCGCACCACCTACCGTGTGAAACCACGCCGGGGACGCAGCTGCCTGGCCGTGTTCATTGCCTTTGCAGTCCTTGCCGGCGGCGTCGGGTTCGTCGTCATCAAGGGCAAGGAGTTCCTCCTCAACGTCTTCACGGTGCAGGACTATCGCGGGCCGGGTCGAGGCGAGGTTGTCGTGCAGGTTCTCCCCGGTGACACCATCCGGCAGATCGCCGCGACACTCGAGGACAAGGACGTGGTGAAGAGCGCCGAGGCTTTCGTGCGCGCCGCCCGGAAGGACCCCCGCGCTCTCAGCATCCAGCCCGGCTACTACCGGCTGCGCGAGCAGATGGCTGCAGCGCAGGCGCTCACGCTGATCCTCGATCCGGACGCGAGAATCGTGAACCAGGTGACCATCCCCGAAGGCAAGCGGGTGGGTGAGATCCTCACGATCCTGTCCGAGCAGACGAACATCCCGCGTTCGGAGTTCGAGAAGGTCTTGAAGGACAAGGACGCGCTCAACCTTCCCGCGTATGCCAAGGGCAATGTCGAGGGAATGCTCTTCCCGGCGACGTACGAGGTCGACCCGGGCACCACGGCGGAGTCACTGTTGCAGAGCATGACGGCAGAGCACATCGAGGTCAGCGAGGAGATCGACCTCGAGGCGAATGCCCGGCGGCTTGGCCGGACACCGCTGCAGGTGATCACGGTCGCCAGTCTCGTGCAAGCCGAGGCGCGCAGGGAGAGTGACTTCCGGAAGGTGGCACGGGTGATCTACAACCGGCTGGCGGCCCATCAGCTGCTGCAGCTGGACTCGACCGTCCACTTCGCCGTGAACAGGTACGACAAGATCGTCACGACCTCGAAGCAGCGGGCGAGCTCGTCGGCGTACAACACGTACAAGCATGTCGGGCTCCCACCCGGACCGATCAACGCTCCCGGGAAGCGGGCCCTCCTGGCGGCGCTCCACCCGGCTCCAGGCGACTGGATGTACTTCGTGACGACCAATCCGGACACCGGCGAGACGAAGTTCGCGGTGACGTATGCCGAGCACCAGACGAACGTCGCGGAGTTCCGGCGGTGGTGTAGCAAGCATCCAGGCAGGTGTCGCAGCTAAACCTGTGTTGGGACGGTGTGATGGAGCAGCCAGGCAAGCCGGAGCGAGGGCAGCGACCCGAGCGGCGCTGCGCGGTGCTCGGCTGCCCGATCGGACACTCGTTGTCGCCGGTGCTGCACCGTGCTGCGTACGCAGAGCTGGGGCTGAACTGGCGGTATGACGCGTACGAGGTGGACGAGTCGAGGCTCGCCGGGTTTCTCGGCGAGCTGGGACCGGAGTGGCGCGGACTCTCGCTCACGATGCCGCTCAAGCGCGTCGTGATCCCGCTGTGCGATGAGGTGTCGGACCTCGCTCGGCGAGTCGGTGCCGTCAACACCCTGATCCTGGACGACGGCAGGCGGGTGGGGTCCAACACGGACGTCCCCGGCATGGTGGCAGCGCTCAAGGAGCGCGGGATCGATGCGGTGCGCACGGCACTGGTACTCGGTGTGGGAGCTACCGCCTGCTCTGCGCTTGCCGCACTTGCCGAGCTGGGCGCGCAGACGGTTCACGCGCTCGCCCGGGATCCCGCCCGCGCCGCGGAGCTTCGCGCACTGTCGGAACGCCTGCAGGTCGCGACGACCGTCGTGCCGTGGGTGGACGTGGCGACGATCCCACGTGTCGATCTTGTCGTGTCGACGGTTCCGGAGAACGCGGCCGGTGCGGTGGCCAAGCAGGTGGTCGATCGGGCCAGCATCGTCTTCGACGCGATCTACGAACCGTGGCCTACGCGGCTTGCCTCGTCGGCCATGGCCGCTGGTCGGGCCGTCGTCAGCGGGCTCGACCTGCTGGTGCACCAGGCCGCCCTGCAGGTCGAACTCATGACCGGGCGCCAGCCCGCGCCGATCGCCGCGATGCGCAGCGCGGGCGAACGAGCGCTCGCGTCACGGGTGGCCGCCGGGCCAGGCTGAGCGGACGCAGACTGACCGGCCCTGCCGGGCCGGGAGGGAATGACTCACGGGGGATGAAAGCGGGGGATGAGATGGCGAATGCGTCACGCGTGTCGCGACGAGCATTGATTGGTGCCGCGTTGCTGGTGGGTGCCGCCGGCTGCGGCGTGAGGGCGAACGACCGGCTGGAGCCCGGCGATGGTGGGCCGTCGGTACCGCCGCCGCCGGACCGAGCCGACCCACCCGGCGACGGTTTCCCACGTCGGACCACGAGATATCCGGCTCCGACTCGGACACCCACACCTGCGGACTGGCACGCCCTGGCCGAGCATCTGGTCGGCAAGCTGCTCCGACCGGGGGACGCTGGATATCAGACGGCCCATCAGTTGTTCGATCCGGTGTTCGACGGTGTGCTCCCGGCGGCGGTCATCCAGTGCGCGGTGCCGGCGGACGTCTCGGTCGGCTTGACCTTCGCGGAGCGGTTCGACCTGGAGGTGGTCGGCAAGTCTGGCGGTCATTCGTACGTCGGCGCATCGACCACCCAGGGCGGGATCGTGCTGGACGTCGGACCGATGGCGACGGTGACCTTCGAGTCGGACGACATCGTCCGGATCGGCGCCGGCGCCGACCTCGGGAAGGTCTACAGCGCGCTGGGCGACCGTGGTCGGCTGGTGCCCGCGGGCTCGTGCCCGTCGGTGGGTATCGCCGGCCTTGCACTCGGCGGCGGCCTCGGGCTCGCCAACCGCGTACACGGCCTCACGTGCGACGTGCTGGAGCAGGTCGAGGTCGTGACCGCGGACGGCAAGGTTCGTACGGCGACCAGCTCGGTCGAGCCGAACCTGTTCTGGGCCTGCCGCGGAGGTGGTGGCGGCACGCTCGGCATCGTGACCGCCTTTTGGCTGAGGACGGTGCCGGCGCCGCTGGTCGGTTTCCTCCGGGCGCAGTGGCCGTGGTCTCATGCCGCCGCGGTGACAGCCGGATGGCAGCGGTTCATGCAGGCGGCCTCGGACGAGGTGTGGTCGTCGCTTCGGCTCATCGCGAACCCCGATGGCACCCAGAACGCGGCGGTCTTCGGCATCGATGCCAGCAACGATCCGGAGGATCCGCTGCGGCGCCTGATCTCAGAGGTGGGGGTCGAACCAGATGAGCAGTCGAGCAGCAAGGGTCATCGCATCGGCCCCGATCCGCCGGGCCAGCGGACCGTCTTCTTCGCCGGGTCGGACATCCTCGGCGAGCCGCTCCCATCGGACGGGATCTCGGCCGTCCTCGCTGCCATGGATCGCAAGGCGCATGCCACCCGGCTTGCGGCGACGGCCGCCTTCGACTCCCTGGGCGGCGCGATCTCCCGGCTCCCGGTCGACGCGACGGCGTTCCCATGGCGCAAGTCGTTTGCCTCGATCCAGTGGTACGCCGAGCGGGGTGGCGCCACGCCGACGGCTGCACGGGAGTGGATCGCCGCGGGACATCGGGCGGTCGCCCGTTGGTCGGTCGGTGGATACGTCAACTACCTCGAGACGGCCCGACCCGATGGCGCGTTCTATTTCGGGCCCAACCTGGCGAGACTTCGTGCGGTGAAGCGGGAGTACGACCCGAAGGGGGTCTTCAAACTGCCGTACTCGCTGTGAGGCTCGCTCGGAGACTCCCTGCAGGACTTGCTGGGAACGGGCGATCGGGCGCGCGTCCGCACATGACGTGGGATCGCGCCCGGCTCGCCCGACTCGGACGGCGAGCTGCGCCGGTTCGCCTCACGAACCCGGCCCGCCGTACGTTGACCTGGTATGCCGCTGCAGCCGTTCGAACGGGTCGTCGAGAAGCATGGAGCGATCGTCTGGCGCGTGTGCCGGGCCATCGCCGGTCCGAACGACGCCGACGACGTGTGGTCGGAGACCTTTCTGGCCGCTCTGCGCGCCTATCCCACGCTTCGACCCGGTAGCGACGTGCGCGCCTGGTTGATCACCATCGCCCAACGCAAGGCGATCGACCGTTACCGAGCGGCGCTGCGCACGCCCGTCCCGGTCGCGGTCCTGCCCGAGGTGACGGAATCGGGTCAGGCGGGTGCGGCCGACGGTCATGACGACGAGCTGTGGGAGGCGGTACGACGGCTGCCGCCCAAGCAGCGCTCCGCTGTGGCGTACCGGTATCTCGCCGACCTGCCGTACCGCGAGATCGGTGAGCTGATGGGGATCAGCGAGGCCGCGGCGCGGCGCAACGCGGCGGACGGCGTTGCGGCACTCCGAGCCACGTACCAAGCCGCCGACGAGGCCAGTTGCCAGCAGGGGAGCTCACCATGACATATCCAGGGCCCGATCCCGGGACTTTGATCAGAGGCCGGCTACCGTCGCACCGGGTGGAGAGCGCAGACGAGCCAGGCAGCGACCGGGTGCGTGAGCTGCGCCGACGCCTTGCCCGGCAGGCGGATCGAGCTGGGCTGCTCGACGTCGCGTACCGCACTCTCGACACCCCGGTCGGGAAGCTCCTGCTGGCCGCGACCACGCGGGGTCTGGTCCGCATCGCCTACCCGGTCGAGGACCATGATCGCGTCCTGCAGACGATCGCGGAGCGGGTGAGCCCTCGTGTGATGCGGGCGCCGGCCCGGTTGGATCCGGTGGCGTGGGAGCTTGACGAGTACTTCGCTGGTCGCCGGCAGGTCTTCGACCTTCCCCTCGACATGCAGCTGGTCCACGGGTTCCGTCGGACCGTGCTGGCCCACCTCATCGGGATCCGGTACGGCACGACGGCGAGCTATGCGGCGATCGCTGTGGCGTCCGGACATCCGCGGGCGGCTCGTGCCGTCGGCACGGCCTGCGCCCGCAATCCGCTTCCCGTCGTCGTCCCCTGCCACCGGGTGGTGAAGAGCAACGGCTCGCTCGGTCAGTACGTCGGTGGCGTGGACGCCAAACAAAGGTTGCTCAGTCTCGAAGCGGCGGCCTGAACCGTCCGCCGGATGCGCTACGGTTGCCCCTCCACCTTGCCGCGCGCCAACGAGACGAGGATGTGGGCAGTGCTTGCGAAGGTTCTGGCGAGACTGTGGCGACTCGTGGGAGGTCGCGTGCAGTGGCGACTCCTCTGGCTGTACCACGCGACGTTCATGGTGGGCGTGACCGGAGTCGTCCGCGACCGCGACGGGAACGTCCTCCTGCTCCGCCACAGATTGTGGCCCGCCCACAGGCCTTGGGGTCTGCCCACCGGCTACGCCAAACGCGGCGAAACCCTCGAGCAGACCGTCGTCCGCGAGGTCTTCGAAGAGACCGGACTGCACGTGACGGTTGGCGAGCTGTTGCAGGTGACGAGCGGTTTCCGACTTCGACTCGAGGTCGCCTACGCCGCGCGAGCCGAGGGCGACACGCGGTCGTTTCGGCTGCAGCCGTTGGAGATTCTCGAAGCCCGGTGGTTCCCGCCGGACGCCCTGCCGGACGGACTGCTGCCCGCGCATCGTCGACTCATCGAGCTCAGCTCGCCATCTCGGAAGCGCTCGGCATGAAGCGCGTTGCGGGCTGCCGCCTGTTGGATGGTGCTCCGTCTAGTCCGTGACACCAAGAGCTGCGCACGCGGCGTCCACGGCCTGCCGCCGCAGCTCGTCGACCGGTGCGTCGGGGAACAGGATCGGACAGTCCTGAAGGCCTCCGAGCGCGACGGCGGCGCGGACCGACTGCGCAGGAGTCGGCTCGGGCGGGAAGAGCAGCGCCGTCAGTCGCCGACGCCACGAAAGCACCCCGTCGACGATGCCCAGCTCGGACAGGGTGGGCAGCTCGGCGAGAATGATGAGGAGTAGCTCCCGGTGCTCGTGGATGAAGTCGAAGTAGCGCTCGAGCACGGTGCGGGGTTGCAGTCCGGCCTCGGATTCAAGCCCTTGGAGAAAGGCCTCCCCATCGTCGATCAGCGGTTGCACGATGCTGCGCACGAGGTCCTCGCGTGACGCGAAGTGGTAGTAGAGCGCGGGCTTGGTGATTCCGAGCCTGTCGGCGATCTCTTGCAGGCTGGTGTTCTGGACGCCCTTCTGGGCGAACAGCTCCCGTGCCACCGCCTGGATGCGTTGCCGGGTGAGCGATGGCCGTACCACAGGCCTACCGTATCTACTTAACAGTTGGTAAGCTGCGCAGGGTCGCACTTACTTATCGTTAAGTAGATGGGGAGAGATCGACCGTGCGAGCTCTCATCTCGGGGGCGAGCATCGCGGGACCGGTCCTCGCGTACTGGCTCGCCCGTTACGGCTTCACGGTGACCGTCGTCGAACGTGCACCCGCGTTGCGGAAGGCCGGTGGTCACGCCGTCGACCTGTTCCAGCCCGCCATGGCCATCTCCGAGCGGATGGGAGTGGCGCACACGATCGACGCCAGGTCGACCGGAACTCGCCGGCTGGTGATGTTCTGGCCGGGTGCGAAACGACCGGTGAGCGTCGACCTCACCAAGGTCACCCAGGCGGCGTCAGACCGGCACGTCGAGATCATGCGGGACGACCTGAGCGAGATTTACTACGACGCCAGCCGGAACGACGTGGAGTACGTCTTCGGCGACTCGATCACCGCGATCTCCGATGGCGGGCAGGTCAGCTTCGAAGGGATGCCGTCTCGGCGGTTCGACGTCGTGATCGGCGCGGACGGGCTGCACTCCACCGTGCGTCGGCTGGTCTTCGGCGAGGAGCACCGGTTCACCAGGTTTCTCGGCGCCTACGTGGCCGTGGTGTCGGTACCCCGCACGCTGTCTCGTGCAGGCGAGTTCCGCGGTCATCTCGACGTCGATCGGCTGGCGGGCGTCTACACCACCCGGCATCTCGACGACGCCCGAGCGCTTTTCATGTTCCGGCACGAGCAGGCGCTCGAGTACCACTACCGCGATGTGGCTCGGCAACAGCAGCTCCTCCGCAAGGCCTTCCAGGGAATGCATCCAGAGGTCGACCGCTGGCTTGCCGAGCTCGACCGCACGCCGGCGTTCTACTACGACTCGATCACCCAGCTCCGCATGGACAGCTGGTCCCGCGGTCGGGTCGCTCTCGTGGGCGACGCCGGCTACTGCCCTGGTCCGGCCGTGGGCGGCAGCACCAGCCTCGCGGTCGTGGGTGCGTACGTCCTCGCCGGCGAGCTCGCGTCTGCCCGCGGCGACTACGAGCGAGCCTTTGCCGCGTACGAACGCAAGATGGCCGAGAACGTGCGGCGCTGCCGGAGCTTTGCCGTGCGTTCCGCGAGGAAGCTCCTGCCCAGGTCGCGGCCAGGCATCTGGGCCGCCGTCCACGCCACCCGGCTGATCACGGCGCTACCTCCGCGATGGGGGAGGCTTCTCCTCAACGCCTCGGCCGGAGTTCGCACGCTCGACACGATGGCCGTCGCGAACTATCCAGCGGCCGAGGCCCAGCCGGAACCCGCGACGCCGGCACGACACCAGGAGTCACCGTGACCGCCGATCCGTGACCACCAGCCAGACATGCTTAACGTTCGCCGCACATCCGACATAGGCTCGCTGGTCATGCCGATCTCCTCGCCCGGTGTCTCGTCGATCGGGTTTGTCACCGCGTGCGCGGCCGCAGGAAGCGTGGTCGGCTTCTTCCTCCCTTTGTGGATCAAGCGGCTCCCTGAGCCCCAGCTCGTCGGGGACGAGACGAAGATTCCCTACGTGGAGCTCGCGACGTGGGCACCGCTGCGGGCGGTCTGCGCGGGCAGCCTCGGCCTCTGCTGGGGGTTGGTGGCCTGGCGGCTCGGCTTCGACGTCGCGCTGCCGGTCGTCTTCTACCTGGCCCTCGCCGGCGTGGTCCTCGGGTACGTTGACTTGCGGGTGCGGCTGCTTCCGAATGCGGTAGTGCTTCCGTCGTACGCCGTCGTCGCCGGGCTCCTGATCCTCGCCGCGACCGCGTCGGGCGACTGGCGGGCGCTCGTGGGGGCAGCAGGAGGAGGCGCCGCGGTTTGGGCGTTTCTGGCCGTCCTCGGGCTCATCGCACCGTCTGGCATGGGTTTCGGCGATGTCAAGCTCGGCGGTGTGCTCGGGCTGGGTCTCGGCTGGTTCGGCCCGGGACATGTCCTGATCGGCGTCATGGTGGCGTTCGCCGCGGGTGGTCTGGCGAGCCTCGTCCTGATCACCCTGCGCCGGGCGACGCGCAAGTCGGCTGTCCCGTTCGGCCCGTTTCTCGTCCTGGGTTTCGTGGTTGCCGTGACCTACGGCGACTCGCTGATCGAGTGGTACGCCATGGCGTAGCCGGCGTCAGCACGGCCCGTCCCTCGTGACAGACTTTCTGCCATGCTCCGCTGGCTCACCGCGGGCGAGTCTCACGGCCCCGCGCTGGTTGCGATCCTCGAGGGAATGCCCGCCGGTGTGCGCGTCACCACCGAGGACATCTCACGCATGCTGGCCCGGCGCCGGCTCGGCTACGGGCGTGGGGCGCGCATGTCGTTCGAGCGCGACGAGGTGGAGTTTCTCGGCGGGGTACGCCATGGCGTGACGCTTGGGAGCCCGGTGGCCATCCGAATCGGCAACACCGAATGGCCCAAGTGGGAGAAGGTGATGGCGGCCAACCCGGTCGACCCGAGCGAGCTCGAGGGACTCGCACGCAACGCGCCGCTCACGAGGCCGCGGCCCGGGCACGCCGACCTGGTGGGCATGCAGAAGTACGGCTTCGACGAGGCCCGCCCGGTGTTGGAGCGCGCGAGCGCCCGGGAGACGGCGGCCAGGACGGCCTTGGGTGCGGTGGCCATGCAGCTGCTCGGCCAGGCGTACGACATCACGATCGTGAGCCATGTCGTGGAGCTCGGCACCGTACGAGTTGCACCCGGCTCGCGGCTTCCGACCGCAGCAGACCTCGAACGGATCGACGCTGACCCGGTGCGGTGCCTCGATCCTGAGGTGAGCCGGCAGATGGTCGCCGAGGTCGACAAGGCACGCAAGGACGGCGATACGTTGGGTGGTGTCGTGGAGGTCGTGGCGTGGGGTGTACCCCCCGGACTTGGCAGCCACGTGCACTGGGATCGCCGTCTGGACGCGCGCCTTGCCGGCGCCCTGATGAGCATCCAGGCGATCAAGGGAGTCGAGGTCGGAGACGGCTTCGAGTTGGCACGCACCCGCGGCTCTGCGGCGCAGGACGAGATGGTGCCGACAGCCGAGGGAATCCGACGTACGTCGGGGCGTTCGGGGGGAACGGAGGGTGGAATGAGCACCGGTGAAGCGCTACGCGTACGAGCCGCGATGAAACCGATCTCGACCGTGCCGCGCGCGCTGCGAACCGTCGACGTGGCGACGGGGAAGGAGGCGCGGGCCCACCACCAGCGCTCCGACGTGTGCGCGGTCCCGGCGGCTGGTGTGGTCGCCGAGGCGATGGTCGGGTTGGTGCTCGCCGACGCGGCGCTGGAGAAGTTCGGTGGGGACTCGATCGACGAGACTCGCCGGAACGCGAAGGCTTACCTCGATCAGTTGAAGATCCGCTGATGGCACCGATCGTCGTTCTCGTCGGCCCTCCAGGATCGGGCAAGAGCACCGTCGGCCAGCGTGTCGCGGACCTGCTGCGGGTGGGTTTCCGGGACACCGATGCCGACGTGGAACAGGCTGCCGGCATGACGATCTCGGACATCTTCGTCGAGCACGGCGAGGCGGAGTTCCGGGCCCGGGAGCGGGACGCCGTGAAGGCGGCGCTCAGGACACACTCCGGCGTCTTGTCCCTCGGCGGAGGAGCCGTACTGGACGAGCGGACACGCAAGGACCTCTGCTCCCAACGCGTCGTCTTCCTCGACGTGTCACTCGCAGCAGCGGTGCGCCGGGTGGGTCTTGCGACCTCACGACCCCTGTTGCTGGGCAACGTGCGCGGACAGCTCAAGCGGTTGATGGAAGCGCGGCGACCGCTGTACGCCGAGGTGGCGACGTTGACCGTTGACACCACCGAGCGGGAACCCGAGGCGGTGGCCCGCGAGATCGTGGAGTTCGTCACGTGAACGAAGACACCGACCCGAGCCCGACCCTGGGACCAGACGCGAAGCTGGCCGAGTCGGCCGAGCCGACGCGGATCCGCATACGCACCGACCATCCGTACGACGTCGTCGTCGGCACCGACATCCTCCACGAGCTGCCCGGCATGATCGGCCCAGACGTCCGCCGGGTTGCGATCATCCACCAACCGACGCTCATCGACTGGGCCGAGGCGATCTGGCACGACCTCGCCGGTCACGGTTACGTGGTGTACCTGCAGGAGGTCCCGGACGGCGAGGAGGCGAAGACCGCCCAGGTCGCCGCCTCGTGCTGGACGGCGTTGGGCCGTTGGGGCTTCACCCGGTCCGACGTCATCATCGGCCTCGGTGGGGGCGCGGTGACGGACCTCGCGGGGTTCGTGGCGGCCACCTGGCTACGTGGCGTCCGCGTCGTTCACATCCCCACAAGCCTCGTCGGCATGGTCGACGCTGCCGTCGGGGGAAAGACCGGCATCAACACCGCCGAGGGCAAGAACCTCGTGGGAGCCTTCCACGAGCCAGCCGGAGTGCTGTGCGATCTCGCGAACCTGCGCGGACTTCCGGAGGCCGAGTACGCGAGCGGTCTCGCCGAGGTCGTGAAGTGCGGCTTCATCGCCGATCCCGTGATCCTCGACCTCATCGAGAACGACCCGGCCGACGCTCTACGACCGGAAGGGGCCGCGACCCACGAGCTCGTCGTGCGTTCCATCACGGTCAAGGCGGATGTCGTCGCGGAGGATCTCACCGAGACGGCGAGTGGGCGCGGTGCCGGTCTGGGGCGCGAGGTGCTCAACTACGGCCACACGTTCGGCCATGCCGTCGAACGCGTCGAGCAGTACCAGTGGCGGCATGGCGCGGCGGTGTCGGTGGGCATGGTCTACGTCGCGCAGCTGGCACGGTTGGCGGGGCGGCTGGACGACGCCACGGTGCACCGGCATACGTCGATCCTGCAAAGCCTCGGGCTGCCCACGACGTACCGCCCGCATCAGTGGCCGACGCTGCTGGCCAGCATGCGCGTGGACAAGAAGGCGCGAGGTGACGTCCTGCGGTTCGTCGTTCTCGACGGGGTGGCCAAACCGGGCATCCTCGAGGATCCCGACCCCAACTTGCTTCGTGAGGCGTACGAAGCGATCAGCGGCGAGGATTAGCGGTTTCCTCGCAAGGTGCGGGTCAGCGTGACGCTGCCACGGCATCCTTGATCTCGCTGCCGTGCTCGACCCCGGACGAGCGCGCACAGTGCGCGCAGCAGAAGAAGTGGTCGCCCACCTCGACGCCGTGGCCGACGATGCGGCACTGGCAGTGCTCACAGACCGGAGCCAGACGGTGGATCGCACATTCGAAAGAGTCGAAGGTGTGGGTTCGTCCGGCAGTCCTGACCTCGAATGCCATCCGGTAGTCGTTGCCGCATACCTCGCAGACCGCCATGGGCTGACCCTCCTCGAATCGACGCTCTTGCCGGTCCGTATGCCCTCGAGCTCAGGCGGCTATGCGCCGAGGTGTTAGAGGCTCCGACGGAGCAGCGAGCTGCCGTGAACGCGTGCTTTGCAGGCTCTTCCGGCTGGATGGGAGGAGATGTTCCGAGCTGCGAGAGGACTCAGGTCAGAGCACGGACGAACGCCTGCGCCTCGCCGACACCCATGCCGGTCTCGGCGCAGACGAGCTTGATCGCTTCCGACTCGAGGCCGGCGTCGCGAAGCAGCCTCGCGCGCTGCGCGAGATCGCCACCACCCTGCCGGGCGCCCGAACCTGTTGCCCCGGCTTGGCCCGATTCGGGCGCAGATACGTCGACTGCCTCGCCTCGAATGACCGTGCCAGGTGGCCGGTGGCCGCGGGCGATCGCCTCGGCCAGCCGTTTGGCGTCCGCCAGGCCGAGTCCGGTCGCGTCCCGCAGCGCCTTGACCGCGAGGATCTTCCGGCCGCTCGTCCAGTACCCGATGACTGTCGCCACCACCGTGGGGTCGACCGGCCGGTTGAGGAGGTTCTCCCGGACGGCGTCGGCGACCGGACCCTTCGCGGCGCGTGCGATCTCACGCAGGCGGACGCCGAACGCGCCGACGAGGACCACGAGCCCGACGATGATGACGAGCAGGAGCTCACCCACGACCATGGATGCTAGTCGCTGCACCTGCCGCCTGCCGATCGGGCGAGGACGAGTGCCGCTTTAGGCTGTGCGGTGTGCGTGTCCTGGTGCTGAACGGTCCGAACCTTGCCCGCCTCGGCTCCCGCGAGCCGAGGATCTATGGCTCGACGTCCTATGCCGAGCTCGTGAGCGAGTGCGGCAAGGTGGGGGCCGAGCTGGGGATCGACGTCGACGTACGCCAGACCGACGACGAGACACAGCTGATCGCGTGGCTGCACGAAGCGGCCGACTCGCAGACACCCGTGGTCCTGAACCCGGCGGCGTTCACCCACTACTCGTACGCCGTCCGTGATGCGTGCGCTCAGCTCACCGCACCGCTCGTCGAGGTGCACCTCACCAACCCGGCGCGCCGGGAGACGTTCCGCCACACCAGCGTGATCTCCGGGGTGGCCACGGGAACGATCGCAGGGTTCGGCGTGGACTCCTACCGACTGGCACTACGCGCGATCGCGGCGCTCTCCAAGACCTAGCCGGCAGCTGCTGACGCCCAACGGGTCGAACTTGCGTCGGCGCCGAGCGAGCGCTTGGGTGGATGTCATGCCCGACAACCACGCCGCCCGCCGGGAGAAGCTGCGCGGCGTCCTCGCCGCTCGCGACATTCCGGCTGCCTTGATCAGCTCGGTCGTGAACGTCCGCTACCTCACCGGCTTCACCGGGTCGAACGCCGCGCTCGTCGTCCGCGCCGACGGCAAGCCGGACGTCTTCGCCACCGACGGCCGGTACCGCGACCAAGCCGCGGCGGAATGTCCGGACCTGGAGATCGTCGTCGACCGCAACACGGTTCCGGCCCTGCTCGAGCGGACCGTCGACTCTCACCTTGAGAAGCTGGCGATCGAGACGCACGTGGTCACCCTCGACGGCCTGGACCTGATCCGGGCGAATCGGGACTGGCTCGAGACCCCGTCCCTCGACCGCGCGGTGGAGAGGCTGCGGGCCGAGAAGGACGACACCGAGCTCGACTACGTTCGCACGGCCTGCGCGATCTCGTGCCGGGCGCTCGATGCCCTGCTGGAGACGCCGCTGGTCGGAAGGACCGAGCGGGAGATCGCGCGGGATCTGGAGCAGCGGATGTACGACGAGGGGGCGGAGGCCATCGCGTTCCCGACCATCGTGGCGGCGGGGGAGAACTCCGCCCTTCCGCACCATCGGGCCAACGACCGTCCGGTCCAGGTCGGTGACTTCCTCACGATCGATTTCGGTGCCAGATATGCCGGTTACAACGCCGACTGCACGCGTACCGTCGTGGTCGGCGCCGAGCCGGCCGGCTGGCAGCGGGAGATCTACGAGATCGTCCGCGCGGCGCAGGAGGCGGGCCGCAAGGCGCTGGTGCCGGGTACCGCGCTCAGCGCTGTCGACGCCGCTGCCCGCGACCTCATCACGGACGCTGGGTACGGCGAGCAGTTCGCCCACGGGCTGGGGCATGGCATCGGGCTCGAGGTGCACGAGGAGCCGTTCTTCTCGAAGACAGCAGAGGGTAAACTCGGCGCTCGCGCTTCTGTCACCGTCGAACCCGGGATCTACCTTCCGGGGCGCGGTGGTGTCCGAATCGAAGACACCGTGATCGTGAACGACGGCAGGCTGGAGCTGCTCACCCCCACAACCAAGGACCTCCGCGTCGTCTACTAGATGTCGTCGACCAGATGTCGTCGACTAGAGGTGGACACCTAACGATCGATGTGGCGCGCAGAGTGCTGCGCTCCACACGTTCGAGTGAATCGTTCAACGACCCGGGACGGAGAAGGCGAGACCAGGTGGCGACCACAAACGATCTGAAGAACGGCATGGTGCTCAATCTGGACGGGCAGCTCTGGAGCGTCGTGTGGTTCCAGCACCACAAGCCCGGCAAGGGCGGGGCGGTGGTCCGTACCAAGCTCAAGAGCGTGCTCTCCGGCAAGATCGTCGACAAGACGTTCAACGCCGACGTCAAGGTCGACGTGGCGACCGTCGACAAGCGGGAGATGACCTACCTGTACCACGACGGACAGTCGTACGTCTTCATGGACTCCACGACCTACGACCAGCTGCCCGTCTCGCCCGAGGTGGTGGGCGACGCGGCGAAGTACATGCTGGAGAACCAGGAGGTCGTGGTGGCCCTGCACGACGGGACGCCGCTCTACGTCGAGCTTCCGGCTTCGGTCGAGCTCACGATCGAGTACACCGAACCGGGACTGCAGGGCGACCGCTCGACCGGAGGCACGAAGCCGGCGCGGCTGGAAACCGGTCACGAGATCCAGGTTCCGCTGTTCATCACGACCGGCGAGAAGGTCAAGGTCGATACGCGGACCGGCGAGTACCTCGGGCGCGTGTGACCGTGCCAGCTCGTTCGCCGTCTCGTTCCACGGCACGCAGGCGGGCCATCGAGATCCTCTACGAGGCCGAGATTCGGCGGCGGTCACGCCTCACGACGTTGCAGGAACGCCGTGCCGCGGCTGACCCGCCGGTGCCGGAGTACACCGTGCGCCTGGTCGAAGGCGTCGAGGAGCACGCCGAACGAATCGACGAGCTGCTGCGTGCGCACTCCAGGGGATGGACGCTCGAGCGGATGGCCCCGGTGGACCGCAACGTGCTGCGACTCGGTGTCTACGAGCTGCTGTACGAGCCAGACGTACCCGACGTCGTCGCGGTGAGTGAGGCGGTGAAGCTTGCCCGCGAGCTGTCCGGGGAGGACGCGCCCGCGTTCGTCAACGGGGTTCTCGGCCGCCTTCTCGAGCTCAAGCCGACGTTGCAGCCCTGAGACGAAGACGACCACGTGGGGAGGGTTCCTACGACCCTTTCGTGGCGTTGACGCCTTGGAAGGATCGCGGGAACCCTCCCCACGTGGTCAGGTGCACGCAGGGTCAGGCTTCGTCATCGGAGACCGCTTCGGCGGCCTCGGCGTTCAACACGCCCCAGGACACCAACCGGTCTGCCAAGATGCTCGGCCTCTCGTCGTAGATGACGGCGAGGGTGCGCATGTCCTCCTTACGGATCGACAGCACCTTGCCGTTGTAGTCACCGCGCTGCGCCTGGATCGTCGCGGCGTAGCGGGCAAGGGGGGCGACCTCCACCCCTTCCAGCTGGGACAACCGCTCCAGGTCGAGTACCAGCCGCGGCGGGGGCTCGGCAGCGGCGCCAATCGGACCGACGCCGGGGAGCAGTTCGGTGATGGGTACGCCGTAGAACTCGGCGAGCTCGGACAGCTTCTGCACAGTGACGGCGCGGTCGCCTCGCTCGTAGGAACCCACCACCACCGCCTTCCAGCGGCCCTTTGACTTCTGCTCAACCCCGTGGAGGGAAAGACCCTGCTGCTGGCGAATGGCGCGAAGTTTCGCGCCTAGAGCCCTGGCGTAGTCGCTCGGCATCCGTGCTCACTCATCCTCGATCTCCGCAGGACACGAGAACGCCGTGTCCTTGATGGTCACGGAGCGTGACGGTAACCCGCTGCGACCTTCCTCGTCAAGCCGCCGCGTGAGAACTGGAACGGACCTGTGATCGCGACGCGCGGAAAGCTCCCGTCGGGCGGTTCCTTGCGCCGGCCTGCTACCGTCAGGTGCAGTCCGATCGTCCTTTAACGACCCGTCCAGAGAGGCGGGGAAGGAGGTTCGGTAGGTGTCTGCTGCCCACGATTCGCAGCATCTGACAGCTGCCAACGCGCGCGCGGTTCTCGACGAATCCGACATCTCGCGCGCTCTCACCCGAATCGCCCACGAAATCCTGGAACGCAACAAGGGTGGTCGGGACGTCGTGCTGCTCGGCATTCCCAGCCGGGGCGTAGAGCTCGCCCGGCGAATCGCCGAACGCATTCGCGCGGTGGAGCCGGAGCTCGGTGGTGTGGGCTCGCTCGACGTCACGATGTACCGCGACGATTTGCGCTTCCGCCCCACGCGTGCGCTTGCCCACACCGACATCCCCGAGGGCGGCATCGACGGCAAGGTCGTGGTCCTCGTCGATGACGTGCTCTACTCCGGACGCACGATCCGGGCAGCGCTGACCGCTCTGGACGACATCGGTCGGCCGCGTGCGGTGCAGCTGGCCGTGTTGGTCGACCGAGGTCATCGCGAGCTTCCGATCCGAGCCGACTTCGTTGGCAAGAACTTGCCGACCGCCACGGAAGAACGGGTGACGGTCCAGCTCGCCGACACGGATGGCCGCGAGGCGGTGCTCATCGCTCGCCAACCGGCTGATCCGGCAACGGAGGCTGCGGGAGGTGCACGATGAAGCATCTGCTCTCTGCCGCAGACCTGAACCGGGACGAAGCGCTTCTCATCCTGGACACCGCGGAGAAGCTCCGCGAGCTCGCCGATCGCCCCATCAAGAAACTCCCGACCTTGCGCGGTCGTACGGTCGTCAACCTGTTCTTCGAGGACTCGACGCGCACCAGGATCTCGTTCGAGGCGGCCGCGAAACGCCTGTCCGCCGACGTGATCAACTTCTCCGCCAAGGGTTCGAGTGTGGAGAAGGGCGAGAGCTTGAAGGACACAGCGCTCACGCTCGAGGCGATGGGCGCCGATGCCGTCGTCGTCCGTCACGGTGCCAGCGGAGCGCCGCACCGGCTCGCCACCTCGGGCTGGATCCGCAGCAGCGTGGTCAATGCCGGCGACGGGACGCATGAGCACCCGACGCAGGCCCTGCTGGACGCGTTCACCATGCGGCGGCATCTCGGCAGTCTCGAGGGCCGCCGGGTCGCGATCGTCGGTGACGTGCTCCACAGTCGGGTCGCCCGCTCCAACGTGTTGCTTTTGGCAACGCTCGGCGCTGAGGTCACGCTGGTGGCACCGCCGACGCTCCTGCCAGTGGGCGTCGAGGAGTGGTCGTGTGGGACGTCGTACGACCTCGACGCGGTGCTGCCAAAGACCGACGTGGTGATGATGCTGCGCGTGCAGCGGGAGCGCATGACCGAGGCGTACTTCCCGAGCGCCCGCGAGTACAGCCGCCGCTACGGACTTGACTCGGTACGCATGGCCGCGCTGCCCGAGCACGCCCTCGTCATGCATCCCGGACCGATGAACCGCGGCATGGAGATCTCGGCTGACGTCGCCGACTCGAACCGGTCGGTCATCGTCGAGCAGGTCACCAACGGTGTCGCGGTCCGGATGGCCGTGCTGTACCTCCTGCTTGCTGGCGCGGCAGGTAGCTCGCCCGGCGTCGCCTCGGCCGAGGACGCCGTGCCGGAGCAGCGGAGGTGGGAGCGCGCATGACGACGACACGGGTACCACGTGGCCAGCGGCCGGCCAACCGGACGCATCTGCTGCGAGGCGCACGGCCATTGGGCGGCGAACCGACCGATGTGCTCGTGCGCGACGGGGTGATCGCCGACATCGGTTCGACGGTCAGCGCGCGCGGTGCGAGCGTGATCGATGCCGATGGCCTGATCCTCCTGCCCGGCCTGGTCGATTTGCACACCCACCTTCGCGAGCCTGGACGCGAGGACGCCGAGACGGTGGAGACCGGCACACGTGCTGCGGCCTGTGGCGGGTACACGGCGGTGTTCGCGATGCCGAACACCAATCCCGCCGCTGACACAGCGGGTGTGGTCGAGCAGGTCTTCCGCCTGGGACAGGAAGCTGGGCACTGCGACGTCCAGCCGATCGGGGCGGTGACCGTCGGGCGGGCCGGCCGCCAGCTGGCCGAGCTCGGAGCGATGGCGGACTCGGCGGCGCGAGTACGGGTGTTCTCCGACGACGGCGACTGTGTTTCCGACGCGGTGCTGATGCGCCGGGCGTTGGAGTACGTGAAGGCGTTCGACGGCGTGATCGCCCAGCACGCCCAGGAGCCGCGGCTCACCGAGCACGCCCAGATGAACGAGGGCCAACTCTCCGGCGTCCTCGGACTCACCGGATGGCCCGCGGTGGCCGAGGAGGCCATCGTCGCCCGTGACGTGCTCCTCGCCGCGCACGTCGGCTCGCGGCTGCACGTCTGCCACGTGTCCACGGCCGGGTCGGTCGAGATCCTGCGGTGGGCGAAGCAGAAGGGCTACCCGGTCACGGCGGAAGTGACACCGCACCATCTGCTGCTCACCGAGGAGCTGGTGCGGAGCTACAACCCGATCTACAAGGTGAACCCTCCGCTGCGTTCGGCCGACGACGTTCAGGCGCTACGAGAGGCGCTCGCCGACGGCACGATCGACTGCGTGGCGACCGACCACGCCCCCCACCCGGTCGAGGACAAGGAATGCGAGTGGCAGGCCGCGGCGATGGGGATGGTCGGGCTGGAGACCGCACTCAGCGTCGTGCACGAGGCGATGGTCACGACCGGCCTGCTCGACTGGGCCGGGGTCGCTGACCGCATGTCGTTCGCACCGGCTCGGATCGGTCGGCTGGAAGGTCACGGCCGTCCGATCGCGGTAGGGGAGCCGGCCAACCTCACGCTCTACGATCCGGCCGCGTCACGGGTGATCGAGCCGATGGACCTCGTGAGCCGTTCACGGAACACGCCGTACGCCGGCATGACGTTGCCCGGTCGGGTGGTCGCGACCTTCCTGCGTGGGCGACCCACCGTCCTCGAAGGGAAGCCGCAATGAACCCGCCACTCACCCGCACCAGTCGGCCTGAAGCGCTGCTCGTCCTGGAAGACGGCCGGACGTTCCGCGGCGAGGCGTACGGCGCCCACGGGGAGACCTTCGGCGAGGCGGTCTTCGCGACCGGCATGACCGGCTACCAGGAGACGCTCACCGACCCGTCGTACCACCGGCAGATCGTCATCCAGACTGCGCCGCACATCGGCAACACGGGAGTCAACGACGAGGACCCCGAGTCGCGCCGGATCTGGGTGGCCGGCTACGTCGTCCGCGAGCCGGCTCGCATCCCCTCGAGTTGGCGCTCCCGGAGAAGCCTTGACGAGGAGCTGGTCCGGCAGGGGATCGTCGGGATCTCGGGCATCGACACTCGGGCGCTCACCCGGCATCTGCGCGAACGCGGTGCCATGCGAGCCGGCATCTCCACGGTCGAGCGAGATCCGCAGGCGCTGCTGGAACGTGTGCTCGCGTCACCCTCGATGGTGGGTGCGGCACTGGTCGACGAGGTGACGACGCCGGAGCCGTACGTCGTGCCGGCCCAGGGCGCGAAGCGGTTCACCGTCGCCGCGCTGGACCTGGGGATCAAGGCGATGACGCCGCGTCGGATGGCCGAGCGCGGGATCGAGGTGCATGTGCTGCCGGCGACGTCCACGGTGGACGACGTGCTGGCGGTGCGACCCGACGGGGTGTTCGTGTCCAACGGTCCGGGCGATCCCGAGCCGCTCGACCATGTGGTGGGCGTGGTGCGTGAGGTGCTGCGGGCGGGTCTTCCGCTGTTCGGCATCTGCCTCGGCAACCAGGTCTTCGGCCGCGCGCTCGGGTTGGGAACGTACAAGCTGCTCTACGGTCACCGTGGCATCAACCAGCCGGTCCAGGACCGCTCTACCGGCAAGGTGGAGGTGACCGCGCACAACCACGGCTTCGCGGTACGGGCTCCGCTCGACGAGGACGTGCAGACCGAGTTCGGGACCGCATGGGTGAGCCACGTGTGTCTGAACGACGATGTCGTCGAAGGCTTGCAGCTTCGGGACGCCGCGGGCGAGCTGCGGGCGTTCTCCGTGCAGTACCACCCGGAGGCGGCGGCCGGTCCGCACGACGCGGCGTACCTCTTCGACCGCTTCGCCGATCTCATGGCGGCCGGTCGCGGGCTCACTCTGGCAGGGCGGGGCGGTGCCTGATGCCTAGACGTACGGATATCTCGTCGGTCCTCGTCATCGGCTCCGGGCCGATCGTCATCGGCCAGGCGTGCGAGTTCGACTACTCCGGTACGCAGGCCTGCCGAGTGCTGAAGGCCGAGGGCCTACGGGTTGTGCTGGTGAACTCCAACCCCGCGACGATCATGACCGACCCGGAGTTCGCCGACGCGACCTACATCGAGCCGATCACCCCGGAGTACGTCGAGAAGGTCATCGCGACCGAACGCCCCGACGCACTGCTCGCCACGTTGGGCGGCCAGACCGCGCTCAACACCGCGGTCGCACTGCACGAGTCGGGGGTCCTCGCGAAGTACGGCGTCGAGCTGATCGGGGCCTCGATCGACGCGATCCAGCGAGGGGAGAACCGCGAGTCGTTCAAGCGGGTAGTCGAATCGCTGGGTGCCGAGGTGGCGCGCAGCCGGATCTGCCATTCGCTGGACGAGTGCCTGGCCGCTGCCGAGGAGTTGCGCTATCCGGTCGTCGTGCGCCCGTCGTTCACCATGGGCGGGGCGGGCAGCGGCATGGCCCACGACCCCGACGAGTTGCGCCTGATCGCAGGCGCCGGTCTCGCCGCGAGCCCCACCACCGAGGTGCTGCTGGAGGAATCGGTCCTCGGCTGGAAGGAGTACGAGCTCGAGGTCATGCGCGACGGCGCCGACAACGTGGTCGTCGTCTGCTCGATCGAGAACGTCGATCCGATGGGTGTGCACACCGGCGACTCGGTGACGGTGGCGCCGGCGATGACGCTGACCGACCGTGAGTACCAGCGGATGCGCGACGTCGCGATCGGCATCATCCGTTCGGTCGGGGTGGAGTCGGGTGGCTGCAACATCCAGTTCGCCGTCGATCCACGTGACGGTCGGATGGTCGTCATCGAGATGAACCCCCGGGTCTCCCGGTCCAGTGCGCTGGCGTCGAAGGCGACCGGCTTCCCGATCGCCAAGATCGCTGCCAAGGTGGCGCTGGGCTACACCCTCGACGAGATCCCGAACGACATCACGCGTGAGACCCCGGCATCCTTCGAGCCGACGCTGGACTACGTGGTCGTGAAGGTGCCGCGGTTCGCGTTCGAGAAGTTCCCGCAGGCCGACCAGACGCTCACCACGCACATGAAGAGCGTGGGGGAGGCCATGGCGATCGGGCGCACCTTCACCGAGGCGCTGCAGAAGGCGTTGCGCTCGATCGAGAAGAGCTCGGCGGTCCTGTCGTGGTCGGGGACGCCGCGGCCGAAGGACGAGCTGCTCGACCTGATTCGTACGCCTCATGACGGCCGGCTGGGGACCATCGTGGAGGCGATCCGGGCGGGAGCCACGATCGAGGAGCTGTACGACGCCAGTGCGATCGACCCGTGGTTCCTCGACCAGCTCGTGCTGCTCGACGAGGTGGCGAGCGAGATCGCGGCGGCGCCGGAGCTGGATGCCTCGCTGCTGCGACGGGCGAAGCGGCATGGCTTCTCCGACGCGCAGATCGCCGAGATCCGTGGCGTCACCGAGCAGGTCGTCCGTACGACCCGGCACGAGCTCGGCCTGCGGCCGGTCTTCAAGACGGTCGACACGTGTGCCGCGGAGTTCGCCGCGGCCACGCCGTACCACTACTCGACGTACGACGCGGAGACCGAGGTGGCGCCGCGCACCAGGCCGGCGGTCATCATCCTCGGCAGCGGGCCGAACCGGATCGGGCAGGGGATCGAGTTCGACTACTCGTGCGTGCACGCCGCGCTCGCACTGGGCAGCGCCGGTTACGAGACCGTCATGGTCAACTGCAACCCCGAGACGGTCTCCACCGACTACGACACGAGCGACCGGCTGTACTTCGAGCCGCTCACCCTGGAGGACGTGCTCGAGATCGTGCACGCCGAGGAGCAGGCCGGCCCGGTCGTCGGCGTGGTGTGTCAGCTGGGCGGCCAGACCCCGCTCGGACTGGCTCGCGGCCTCGAGGAAGCCGGCGTACGCATCGTGGGCACGAGCCCGGCGGCGATCCACCTCGCCGAGGACCGGGGCGCGTTCGGCAAGGTGTTGGCGGAGGCCGGACTGCCAGCGCCGCGGCACGGCACGGCGATGTCGTTCGACGAGGCGAAGCGGATCGCCGATGAGATCGGCTATCCGGTCCTCGTGCGTCCGTCGTACGTGCTGGGTGGCCGTGGCATGGAGATCGTCTACGACGACGCCTCGCTCGAGTCCTACATCACCCGGGCGACCGAGGTCTCGCCCGAGCACCCGGTGCTGGTCGACCGGTTCCTCGACGACGCCGTCGAGATCGACGTCGACGCCCTCTTCGATGGACACGAGCTCTTCCTCGGCGGCGTGATGGAGCACATCGAGGAAGCCGGGATCCACTCCGGTGACTCCGCCTGCGCGCTCCCTCCCATCACGCTGGGTCGGGAAGACCTCGAGCGCATCCGGACGTCCACCGAGGCGATAGCGCGCGGCGTCGGGGTACGCGGGCTGCTCAACGTGCAGTACGCGCTCGCAGGGGACGTGCTCTACGTCCTGGAAGCCAATCCGCGGGCGTCCCGGACCGTGCCGTTCGTCTCGAAGGCGACGGCCACACCGCTTGCCAAGGCAGCGGCACGGATCATGCTCGGGGCGACCATCGCCGAACTGCGAGCCGAAGGTCTGCTCCCGGCCTCGCGTGACGGCGGCATGCTGCCACCGGGTGCGCCCATCTCGGTCAAGGAAGCTGTGATGCCGTTCAACCGGTTCCGCACCGGCGACGGTCGGACGGTCGACACGCTCCTCGGCCCGGAGATGCGGTCGACCGGTGAGGTCATGGGCATCGACGCGGGGTTCGGCGTGGCATTCGCGAAGTCGCAGGCCGCGGCGTACGGCGCACTGCCGACCAAGGGCCGGGTGTTCGTGTCGGTGGCCAACCGCGACAAGCGGCACATGATCTTCCCGGTCAAGCGGCTCGCCGACCTGGGCTTTGAGATTCTCGCGACGGAGGGCACGGCTGCCGTGCTGCGCCGCAACGGCGTGGTCGCCACCGTGGTGCGCAAGGCGACGCAAGGCCCAGGGCCCGACGGAGAGCCGACGATCGTGCAGCGCATCATGGCCGGCGAGGTCGACCTCATCGTCAACACGCCACGAGGGATGACGTCGGGCGGGCGAGCCCGGGTCGACGGGTACGAGATACGCACCGCCGCGGTCATGGGCGGTATCGCCTGCATCACCACGGTGCAGGGACTCGCCGCCGCCGTGCAGGGCATCGAGGCGCTGCGCGCGGGCGAGATCTCCGTACGCTCCCTGCAGAGTTGGGCGGCCGAGCTATGGACCTGAGGTCTGCAACGGAACCGTTCGGCGCGCGGTTGCGGACCGCCCTCGACACCCGTGGCCCCTTGTGCGCAGGCATCGATCCGCACCCGGCCCTGCTCGCCCAGTGGGGCCTAGGTGACGACCCGTCCGGCCTGGAGCGTTTCGCGCTCACGGCCGTCGAGGCGTTCGCCCCGACGCTTGCCGTCGTCAAGCCGCAGTCGGCGTTCTTCGAACGTCACGCGAGCCGCGGCATCGCCGTTCTGGAGAAGGTGATCGCCACGGCACGGGAGGCTGGAGCCCTCGTCCTGCTCGACGTCAAGCGAGGTGACATCGGCTCGACGATGCAGGGGTACGCGGACGCGTACGTCAACCCGGCCTCCCCGCTCGGTGCGGACGCCATCACGGTCACGCCCTACCTCGGGTTCGGGGCGCTGCGGCCTGTGCTCGACACGGCGTCGCAGTTCGGTCGTGGTGTGTTCGTGGTGACGCTCACGTCCAACCCCGAGGGCGTCGAGGTGCAGGCTGCCGAGAAGGACGACGGGCGTACGGTCGCGGGCGCGATCCTCGACCACATCGCCCAGGCGAACGCCGGCGTCCGACCGCTCGGCTCGGTCGGCGCGGTAGTGGGCGCCACGATCGCGGACCCCGGTGAGGACTTCGCGCGCCTCAACGGACCCGTGCTCGCTCCAGGGCTGGGCGCCCAGGGCGGGTCGGCGCAGGACATCCGACGGCTGTTCGGCGCGGCGGCGTGCAACGTGATCCCGTCGAGCTCCCGTGAGCTGCTCTCCGCCGGACCGTCCGTCAGGAAGCTTCGAGATGCCGCCATGCGGACGAGCGAAACGCTGGTGGCAGCCCTGCGCTGATGTGAGGAGCCGTGCGGTCACGATGACCGGATCAGGGAGTCGACACGCCTTCTGACACGATGGACGCCATGTCCGATCGACTCCTGTCGCTTCTCGACCACACGCGTGTGCTTGCTCAGGATGCCGGCAAGGCGATCCTTGCGGTCTACGGGCACGATGACCCGGGTACCCGGGAGAAGGCCGACCGCACGCCGGTCACCGAGGCAGACCTGCGGGCCGAGACGCTCATCCTGAAAGGGCTCGCCGAGCTGACGCCCGAGATTCCCGTGGTGGCCGAGGAGCGCGTGGCCGCTGGCGAGGTCCCCGCTGATCTCGGCGATCTGTTCTGGCTCGTGGACCCGCTGGACGGGACGAAGGAGTTCCTCTCGCGCAACGGCGAGTTCACCGTGAACATCGCGCTCGTCCAGCACGGTGAGCCGATTCTCGGTGTCGTCCACGCGCCGGCGATCGGCGCGACGTATGCGGGGTTGTGCCCGGCCGGTGACGGTGCGGATTCGCATGGTGTGCATCGGGCCGAAGTCACCGATGCTGCAGGCACGCGTCCGCTGGCCGTTACGTCGCCACCCGCCGAAGGGCTCCGAGCCCTGGTGAGCCGAAGCCACCTCGACCCGGACACCGAGCGGTGGCTGGGAGCGCTCGCGATCTCGTCGTACGTCCAGGCCGGGAGCTCGCTCAAGTTCTGCCGCATCGCGGAGGGGGCCGCCGACATCTACCCGCGGTTCGGTCGAACCATGGAATGGGACACGGCAGCGGGTCATGCGGTGCTGAAGGCGGCGGGTGGGGAGGTTCGCACCGTCGACGGGGCACCGTTACGCTACGGCAAGGACAACTTCGCAAATCCGGCATTCGTTGCGTACGTCCGGAATTCACCTGTCAAGCTCGGTATAGGGCACTGAGCTCCGTCGTGCCGGGGGTGCCTCCGACGCGACGGGCTCGCCTTCGAGAGGAGCGTTCATGCGTCGTACGGGGGCACTTGTGGCTGCTCTCGGGTTGTCGGTCGGGATGCTCGTCCTGCCGGGGTGCCGACAGGATTCGGCTGCGTACTGCGATGTGCTCCGCACGCAGGTCGACCTGCGGAACTTCGACCCATCGGACACCGAGAGGTTCGACCAGCTCATGAAGGAGCTCGCGGCCGCGACCCGAGCCGCTCCCGAGGAGGTCAAGGACGACTGGATGACGGTGACCGAGGTCGCCGAGGTCACCCAGAACGCCATGGTGGATCCGGCGAATGCCGACCGAGGGAAGCTGGACGCCGCGGGCGAGAAGATCGACTCCGCGATCCAGGCGATCACCATCGACGCCAAGGCACGGTGCAACCTCACAGTTTCCTGACGGTACGTTGTACGCTCCTGGACACCAGGTTTGCTGAGTTCGTCCGAGCTGGGTAGGTTCGCCCTCAACATGCGTGATCGGTGTGATCTGTCGAAGACCCCGCCGAACCATTGCTATGACAGTGCAGGAAGAATCGCAGCACCTACGATCCGTCGTACAGCCTCGAGGTGACCGTCCGTGCCGCTACCTCACCTGACACCAGAAGCTCGGCAGGCTGCGCTTGAGAAGGCCGCCCAGGCCCGACGCGAGCGTGCCGAGGTGAAGAATCGCCTCAAGAACTCCGGCGCCACCCTTGGTGAAGTCGTGAACGCGGGGCGCAACTCCAATGAAGTGATCGGCAAGATGCGGGTGATCGACCTGCTCTGCGCCATGCCCGGCGTGGGCAAGGTTCGTGCCCGGCAGATCATGGAACGTATCGGGATTTCCGAGACTCGGAGGGTACGAGGCCTCGGAGACAACCAAGTGGCTGCGCTGAAGCGTGAGTTCGGCGAATCCTGAGACTGTGCAGGAATGGACCACCGACGCCCCGACACCGGAGAAACCACCGGCCAGGCTCACGGTCCTCGCGGGTCCCACCGCGGTGGGCAAGGGCACCGTGGCGGCGTACATCCGGGAGCATCATCCGGAGATCTGGATCTCGGTTTCGGTGACGACGCGTCGGCCCCGACCGGGGGAGATCCACGGCCTGCACTACTGGTTTGTCTCCGACGAGGAATTCGATCGGATGATCGCCGAGGACGCGTTCCTCGAATGGGCGACCGTCCACGGCACACAGCGCTCGGGCACACCGCGCCAACCCTTGCTCGAGCGCTTGGCGGCGGGCCAGCCGGTCCTGCTCGAAATCGACCTCCAGGGAGCGCGTCAGGTACGCCAGAAGATGCCGGAGGCGCTGTTCGTCTTCCTGGCCCCGCCGGACTGGGACGAGCTCGTCAACCGGCTCGTGAACCGGGGGACCGAAAGCCCTGAAGAGCAGGCCCGGCGGCTCGAGACCGCGCGAGCCGAGCTTGCGGCTGCCGAGAAGGAGTTCGACGTCACCATCGTCAACACCGATGTGCGGACTGCCGCCGAGGAGTTGGTAGCCTTAATCCGCTCCCATTCCACATCGTCGGAGGCTTAGAAAGCGTGTCCGGAACCCAACCCGTAGCCGAGGGCATTACGTATCCGCCCATCGACGACCTTCTGCAGAAGACCGACTCCAAGTACAAGCTGGTGCTCTTTGCAGCCAAGCGGGCACGCCAGATCAACGCCTACTACGCCCAGCTTGGTGAGGGTCTGCTGGAGTACGTCGGACCCCTGGTCGACACCCACGTCCAGGAGAAGCCGCTGTCGATCGCGCTGCGGGAGATCAACGAGGGACTTCTCACCGTTGAGGACGCCACGCCGAGCGAGCCGTCGCCCGCGGCGTCCTGATCCGCGCTGACTCCCGCCTGGTTCGATGTCGGCTCGATCCGCACAGGTGGTGCTCGGCGTCGCAGGTGGCATCGCCGCCTACAAGGCCTGCACGCTGTTGCGCCTCCTGGTCGAGGCGGGTCATGCGGTGCGGGTCGTCCCGACCGAGAGCGCGTTGCGTTTCGTGGGCGCTGTGACGTGGGCGGCCCTCTCGCACCAGCCGGTTCACACCCAAGTGTGGGACGACGCGCACGAGGTTCCTCACGTACGCCTAGGCCAGCAGGCAGACCTCGTGGTGGTCGCACCTGCGACCGCCGACCTTCTGGCCAAGGCCGCTCAGGGGTTCGCCGACGACCTGCTGAGCTCCACCCTGCTCACCGCGCGCTGCCCGGTCATCTTCGCGCCAGCGATGCATACGGAGATGTGGGAACACCCTGCCACGCAGGCCAACGTCGCCACGCTCCGGGAGCGTGGCGCACTCGTGCTCGAGCCGGCGGAGGGACGTCTCACGGGTGCCGACACCGGCAAGGGCCGGCTTCCGGAGCCGGAGCAGATCTTCGAGATCTGTCAGACGGTGTTGGCCAGAGCCTCCAGTGGGCAGGAGCTCGACATGGCTGGCCGTCAGGTCGTCGTGAGCGCGGGTGGGACGCGTGAGTTCCTGGATCCGGTGAGGTTCCTGGGCAATCGTTCGTCGGGTCGCCAGGGTTACGCCGTCGCGCGGGCCGCGGTCGCCCGAGGAGCCTCCGTCACCCTGGTCTCCGCCAACAGCACACTGCCTGACCCCGCGGGTGTGAAGGTCGTTCCGGTCGTGTCGACGGCCGAGATGCGCGAAGCCATCCTCGAGGCGGTGGCCCGGGCCGACGCGCTCGTGATGGCGGCCGCGCCCGCAGACTTCCGACCGGTGTCCTCCATGCCGTACAAGATCAAGAAGTCCGACGACCTGTCGGCTCCCACCATAGAGCTCACCCAGAATCCGGACATCCTGGTCGAGGTCTCACGGGATCGCCCACGGCCGGACCTGGTCGTCGTCGGCTTCGCCGCGGAGACCGGGGACGAGCAGGCGAGCGCACTCGAGCACGGCCGCGCGAAGCTGGCCCGCAAGGGCTGTGACCTGCTGGTGGTCAACGACGTCAGCGAGGGTCGAGGGTTCGAGGCCGAGGAGAACGAGGCGGTCATCCTGGACGCCGACGGTTCCGAGGTCCCTGTGCCACGCGGGCCGAAAGAGGAGCTTGCGCATCGCATCTGGGACCTCGTCGTGGCGAAGTGGGAGCGAAACCGAATCTGAGCGGATTCTCATCTTCCCGATGAGATCGTTATCATGCCCACCGTGACGATGACGGTTGGACTGGTGGTCGCTGGCGTCGTGCTCGCCTTCATCGCCGGACGGCGATACCAGCACAGCAAGCGCACCTGGTCTGACTGGCGAGTTGCGCGCACCGGTGAGCGCAACTTCCGGAAGATGCGTTGGTCGGCGCTCAAGGCAGCCGTCATCGCCGCGATCTTGCTCGGCGCCTACTTGATCGGAATCGTGCGTCTCGGCCTCGACATCTGACGCCGCCATCGTGAGAAGACGTCGCGCGGTCGCGCTACAGCAGGGTGAGCTGCTCTGCCTTCGGTGTCGCAGTCGTTTGTCGGTCGTCGCCAGCTGAGGACGTAAGGGAGCCGAGCATCCGGCCTTCACTCGGAGACGTGGGTACCTGACGCGCCTCTCCCGGGGCTGCGCGGTTCAACCCGTGGCGACGGGCGACACGCTGCACCAGTGAGGTGACGTCCTTCTGGTAGGACGCGGCGAGGTACGAGCCTCGCTGGTAGAGCTCCCGGTATCGCGGCACCAGCTCCGGATGGGTCCGCTCGAGCCAGGTGAAGTACCACTCACGAGCACCGGGGCGCAGGTGGAGCGGCAAGGGGGTGACGCTGGTCGCGCCAGCGTCGGCGGTCGCCGCCACCGTCTCCTCGATCGACTCGGCGGAATCGCTGAGGTACGGCAGGATCGGCGCCATCAGGACGCCGACGGAGAATCCCGCGTCGGCGAACCTGCGCACCGCGTCGAGTCGGCGACGCGGGCTGGGCGTCCCAGGCTCCACCGAGCGCCACAATGTCTCGTCGACAAAGCCCACCGAGAACGACACGCCGACGGGTGCCACGCTGGCGGCCTCGCGGAGCAGGTCGAGGTCGCGGAGGATGAGGGTCCCCTTGGTGAGGATCGAGAAGGGATTCGCGAAGTCCCGCAGTGTCTCGACGACGGCCCTCGTCAGCCGGTAGCGGCCCTCGCAGCGTTGGTAGGGATCGGTGTTGGTCCCCATGGCGACGTGCGCACCGCCCCAGCTCGGTCGACGCAGCTCCCTACGCAGGACCTCCGGTGCGTTGACCTTCACCACGATCCGACTGTCGAAGTCCGGTCCGGCGTCGAAGTTCAGATAGGTGTGAGTGCGTCGGGCAAAGCAATACGCGCACGCGTGCGTGCACCCGCGGTACACGTTGATCGTCCATTCGAACGGCAAGCCTGCGGCGGAGGGGACGTGGTTCAGGATCGACTTGGCCTGGACCTCGTAGAACGTGATCCCTCGGAACTCGGGAGTATCGAACCTGCGAACCGTAGCGGACGGATCGAAGAGGGGCAGGTTCCGCTCAGGGGGAGTCTGCCCTCGTAGATCGCTGAATGTTCGCACCGATCCATGGTAGAACATGCGTTCGACACGGGCCAATGCACGCCCGTTCTGCACTGTTTTGTGAGGTCCCCGCAAGCCCGGTGTTCGGCCCGGTTCGTGGGGAGGTACCGTCTGCGATTTCGCGGCGGGTCTCCAGCGTGGCGCTGACCATTGGTGAACCGGAATGAATCGGATAAGTCACTGCCGAGCAAGGCAGGCGGACGACTCCCGGCCAATTCGGCGAAACGACACCCTTCGGTACGCCTTTTGTGGATCGGCTCGTTACGCTGGCCCCAACACCTAACCAGAGTTCGAACCGAGCGCCCCAGCACCCTCGCGCCCAAAAGGAAAGGATTTCGGTGTCGCGACGCCTGTTCACGTCCGAGTCGGTGACCGAGGGTCATCCGGACAAGATCGCTGACCAGATCAGCGATACGGTCCTGGATGCTCTGCTAGCCGAAGACCCGCTGAGCCGGGTCGCCGTCGAGACCCTTCTGACCACAGGGCTCGTCGTCGTGGCGGGTGAGGTCACGAGCAAGGCGCGGCCAGACGTGACTGCGCTGGTCCGCGACCGCATCCTCAAGATCGGGTACGACTCCTCGGCGAAGGGCTTCGACGGCGCGACCTGTGGCGTGATAGTCGCGCTGGGCACGCAGTCGCCCGACATCGCCCAGGGAGTGGACGGCGCGTGGGAGGAGCGCACCGACGGCTCCTCCGACCCGATCGACAAGCAGGGTGCCGGTGACCAGGGCATCATGTTCGGGTACGCCTGCGACGAGACCCCCGAGCTGATGCCGTTGCCGATCACGGTGGCCCACCAGCTCGCCAGGCGGCTCGCGGACGTCCGAAAGGACGGCACGCTGCCCTACCTCCGGCCGGACGGAAAGACCCAGGTGACGGTCGAGTACGACGGTGACCGGCCGGTGCGGATCGATGCGGTCGTCATCTCGAGCCAGCACGCGAGCAACATCGATCTGGACAACATGCTGACGCCGGACATCCGGACGCAGGTCGTCGATCCGGTGCTGGCGAACTTCGACATCGACTCCAGCGACTACCGACTGTATGTGAACCCGACCGGCCGCTTCGAGATCGGCGGGCCGATGGGCGATGCGGGCGTGACCGGTCGCAAGGTGATCGTCGACAGCTACGGCGGGTATGCGCGACACGGTGGTGGTGCGTTCAGCGGCAAGGATCCGACGAAGGTCGACCGGTCGGCGTCGTATGCCATGCGATGGGTCGCCAAGACGATCGTCGCTGCTGGACTGGCGAAGCGTTGTGAGTGCCAGGTGGCGTACGCCATCGGGAAGGCGCAGCCGGTCGGCTTCTACGTCGACTGTGGGGGAACCGAGGTCGCACCAGTCGACGTGATCGAGAAGGCGGTGTTGCAGGTCTTCGATCTGCGACCCGCGGCAATCATCCGCGACCTGGACCTGCAGCGACCGATCTACACCCCGACGGCGGCGTACGGGCACTTCGGGCGTACCGAGCCCACCTTCACGTGGGAGAGGACGGACCGGGCAGACGACCTGCGAAGTGCCGCGGGCCTTTGAGCGATCGGCGGTCACGTCGGCATGGTCACGTCGGCACAGACGATGAGGCCGTACGCAGGCGATCCGGTTGTCTACGACGTGGCCTAGCCTCTCGGCATGAGCTCGGATGATCGTGTCCAGCCTGACCAGGCAGCCGATGGTCAGGGCCAGCTGGCGCTGGTGCGGACGCGCGTGCGTCCGATACGGACCGTGACGTCACGGGCTCCCGCTCCGGAGCTGCCGGTGGCGCAGGTCATGGTCGACCTGCCGCTTGCCCATCTCGACCGGCCGTTCGACTACCTCGTACCGGAGCGAATGCATGACAGCTGCGTTCCCGGGTGTCGGGTACGCGTGCGCTTCGCCGGGCAAGACCTGGACGGCTTCGTCCTGGAGCGGCTGTCGCAGTCGTCGCATGAAGGTCGGCTCTCACCGCTGCGTCGGGTCGTCTCCGCCGAGCCGGTCCTGGCACCAGACATCGCACGGTTGGCTCGACTGGTCGCCGACCGGTACGCCGGGACGTGGGCCGACGTCGTACGGCTCGCCGTTCCACCGCGTCACGCGCGGGTGGAAGCCGAGCCCGCCAAGCAGGTCGCGACTCCATCGGCGCCCACCCAGCCAGTCGACGTAGCGCCCTGGAGCGAGTACCAGGCGGGACGAGCGTTCCTCAACGCCCTGTATCGCGGAGACTCGCCGCGTGCGGTGTGGACCGCACTGCCGGGGGAGAACTGGCCACGGCGTCTGGCCGAGGCCGCGGCAGCGACTCTCGCGAGTGGTCGCGGAGCGGTGCTCGTCGTACCAGACCATCGCGACGTGGCGCGACTCGATGCCGCGTGTACCGAGGTTCTCGGAGCTGGGCACCACGTCGTCCTGACCGCGGAGCTCGGTCCCGCCGAACGCTACCGCCGTTTCCTCTCGGTACGACGTGGCGCGGTGCGATGTGTCGTCGGGACCCGTGCGGCGGCGTTCGCACCAGTCCACGATCTCGGGCTGGTCGTCTGCTGGGACGACGGTGACGACCTGCATGCCGAACCGCGTGCTCCGTACCCGCACGCACGTGAGGTGCTGCTCCTTCGTGCGCACGACCGTGGTTGTGGTGCGTTGATCGGGGGACATGCGGTCACGGCGGAAGGGGCGTTGCTCCTGTCGACCGGGTGGGCGCATCCGGTCGTGGCTGACCGGACGACGGTTCGGCGAAGGGCGCCGCGGGTGTGGGTTGCGGGTGACTCCGTTGCGGAGCTGGCGCGCGATCCCGCGGCCCGCGCCGTCCGTCTTCCGCACCGTGCGTTCGAGATCGCGCGTGCCGGTCTCGCCCGCGGACCGGTGCTCGTCCAGGTGCCGCGTGCGGGCTACCGTCCGGCGCTCGCATGCCAGGACTGCCGTTCGCCGGCTCGCTGTCCCGAGTGCTCCGGACCCCTCCAGCAGCCCGGCGCCGCCGAGCAGCCGGCCTGCGGGTGGTGCGGCCGCCCGGCGGTGTCGTGGAGTTGCCCGAACTGCGGCGGCTCCACCATGCGGGCGCCTGTGGTCGGTGCCCGGCGGACCGCAGAGGAGCTCGGCCGCGCGTTTCCCCGGGTGCCCGTGTACGTCTCAGGGGGTAGTCGGGTGCTCGACACAGTGGGCTCTGCGCCTGCGCTGGTGGTCGCCACACCTGGCGCGGAGCCGGTGGCTGACGGGGGATATGCGGCGGCGCTCTTCCTCGACACGTGGCTCTCGTTGGCTCGGCCTGACCTTCGGGCGGTCGAGGAGACGCTTCGCCGATGGTTGAATGCAGCAGCGCTCGTACGGTCGCACGAAGACGACGGTGCGGTCGTGGTCGTGGGCGAGGCCGGTGTGCCGGCGATTCAGGCACTCATCCGGTGGAGCCCGTCGGCTTTCGCTGAACGCGAGCTGGCCGAGCGCCGTGCCGCAGGGTTCCCACCAGCTGTCCGGATCGCGACGCTGGACGGTGGGAGGGAAGCCGTCTCCGAGCTGGTCGATACTGCCCGCCTCCCGTCTACTGCCGAGACGCTCGGCCCAGTGCCACGAGGTGAGGAGGACGAGGTGCGCCTCGTGATTCGGACTCCACGCCGGGACGGCGGTCGGCTCGCGGAGGCACTCAAGGCCGCGCAGGCCGTGCGCAGCGCACGCAAGTCGCCCGGCACCGTGCGCGTCCAGATCGACCCCGTGATGCTCGGCTGACTGCGCGAACCGTTCGTGCCGGCGCTCACGAAACGACCATTCGAAGGACACGGCAGTCACAATCGGCAAGGCCATACCGTGAGGCTCTGCACACCGATCGCAATCTAGACACTGTGACACGGTGTCGACATGGTCGCGTGCCCATTGGGCGATGGGACAGGAAAGGCACGGGGGTGTGGACGAACACCTTCTCGAGAGACTAGCTGCTGATGTCCGGGAGTTCTCGACGCTTGTCTCCGCCCTGGAGTCTGCAGATGAGGTCCTTCGTCAGGAGACCGAAGGTCAGGACTCACAAGGAGCATTCACGGCCGTTGGTCTGCTCGATACCTGTACGCACTCGGACACAACCGAGAATGCAGCGGACGTGAAGGCCGAAGAGGGCCAGCCGATGGTGGTGGGCCGGTGGTCGTTCAGCTCGGTCGAAATGGCGAGGCGGTCGGGGTTCACGTCGACGCGCTATGGGCGAACCCGCAGGACGTTGCAGTCGCGATCGATGCGCTGCGTGAAGCCGGGCGGGAATGGGATTCTGCTGGCGACAAACTTGGAGCTGTGAAGAGCAAGCTGCCAAATCTGGCTTTGAGCAGCGCGGCGATGGACCTGAGGTCTGAAGCCGAAAAGGGTTACCCCTCGAACCCTCCAGGAAGCTCGGCCGCTCGGTCCAGAACGATCAGGACTGGTAGCGAGGCTGCCAGCGTCCCGGGTCCTGCTGTACCCATTCGATGACAGGGCGTGGATCGGGTACCGGAATGGAGCCGTCCCACTCGTCCAGCGGAGCCGGGTGAGGCATCCAGACATCACGTTCGGTCGTCGCGCCTGCCCGCCCGGTGGCCTGCAGGAGTGCGGTCCAGGCAGGACCCGCCGGGTGGTCCACCCACGGGAACAACCGCGCCAGGACCCGGGCACACAAACCATCCGGTGGTTCATACGCGAGGCCCAGCCCTCGGGCGACGTCGTACCCGTGCACGAGAAGCTCGAGACAACCCAGCGCGACGAACCCCTCGGCATCCACCATGCCGAGCGCGTGGAAGCCACGAGCGGCCGGCGGCGACGCAGCCGCCACACCGGCCAGTGCCCGGGCGACCCCGACGAGGGCGTCGAGCCGTTCCGCCCGGGTCGCGTCGCTCCACGGCTTGAGTCCCGCTGCGATGAATCGTGTGGATCCGCTGGCGAGGTAGAGCGCGTACTTGGCTGGCGCCAGCATGTGGGCGATCGTCTGCTCCACCGACCACTCGAGCCCACCGGCTGGGACGGACCACTCCATGCCCACGGCCGGCGCAAAGGCCTGGGTGACGGATTCGGCGGCGTGCGTCACGTCGTGAGGTCGTACCGGGTCACGGTCGCTCGGCAGCACCACGTCGTCACCTCGTAGAGTCGATACCTGTGACCGAAGACGATGCAGCACCAGCACCCATCGAGACCGTGGTCTTCGACGTTGGAGGTGTGCTCCTCGACTGGAATCCCCGGTACCTCTACCGTTCGCTGCTGCCCGACGATGACGCTGTGGAGCGGTTTCTCGCCGAGGTGTGCACGCCGGAGTGGAACCTCGCCCAGGACGCCGGCCGCCCATGGTCTGATGCGGTGGCTGAGCTCACCGCCCGGTTTCCCGACCACGCCGACCTGATTCGGGCCTACGACGAGCGCTGGCCCGAGATGATCGGCGGTGTGTTCGAGGATACGGTGTCGGTGTTGGCCGAGCTGCAGGACGCCGGCGTTCCGACGTACGCCCTCACGAACTTCTCCCAGGAGAAGTGGGAACTCGTCTTCGAACGCTGGGACTTCCTGCAGAAGCTGGACGGCGTCGTGGTGTCGGGGGTCGAGCGCGTGACCAAGCCCGATCCCGCGATCTATCGGGTGTTGCTGGAGCGCTACGGCCTCACGCCGGAGACGACGTTCTTCACCGACGACCAGCCCGCGAATGTCGCAGGAGCACGTGAGGTCGGCATGCAATCTGAGGTCTTCGTGGATGCGGCGAGCCTGCGATCTCGCCTGGTCGCTGCTGGACTCCTGCGCGCCTGATCATGACACGAACCATCGTTTTCGCGAGCGGCAAGGGCGGGGTCGGCAAGAGCACCATCGCCGTGAATGTCGCAGCGGCCATGGCCAAGCACGGCCTCAGGGTCGGCTTGGTGGACGCCGACGTCTACGGTCCGGACGTCCCCGCCATGCTCGGGATCACCCGACGCACGGAAGCGAAGTCCCTCACGCTGTGGAGCGCCAACGCTCCGAAGCTGGAGCCACTCGAGGCATTTGGCATCAAGATCATGTCGCCGCAGTTCCTGATCTCTGAGGATCAGGCGTTGGACTGGTCGATCCTGCTGGTCGAGTTGCTCGTGCGCCGGTTCGTCCACGAGACCGACTGGGGTGAGCTCGACTTCCTCCTCGTCGACCTGCCGCCGGGCACCGGGGACCTCCAGCAGGTGATCTTCAACCTGCTTCCCGAGGCGCGCGCCGTGCTCGTCGTCACCCCGCAGTACGTCTCACACCTCGACGCCCGGAAGCTGGTGTCGATGCTGCGCAGGTGCAAGCTCCGGATCCTCGGGGCGGTGGAGAACATGTCGGCACTCCCGTGTCCGCACTGCGGACACGACATCCAGCTGTACGAACGGGCGGCGCCGGAGCGCACTCTGTGGAGTCAGGGCATCGAACACCTGGCCGCGGTCCCGTTCACCGCGGTCGATGAGGACCACGTCGCGGGCAGACCCTTCGTCCTCGCCAACCCGCAGGCACCGACAGCGCGTGAGCTCAATGCTCTCGCCCTCACAATCGCGTCGCACGCCTAGCGACGCTCGAGGATCCCGCGCACGAACGCCGCCTGGCCCACGTGCTGCATGTCGTCGTCCATCACGCTGACCAGGCGTACGCCCAGGGTGACCGGCGGCGTCCACGACGTGTCGACCACCCGGGAGAAGTCGGCGTCGGTCAAGCCGCTGAGGAACTGGACCGTGCGATCGTGCACGGCGTCGTGGTAGCCCGTGAGCAGGTCGGCCGTCACGTCCCGCACGCGTGCCACGTCGGCGCTGTAGTGGCCGTAGCCGGTGTCACTCGGCGGGAACGGGAGCCCGAACCGCTCGTGCCAGCCGTCTGCGATCCAGAGCTGCTCACTGCCGGCCACGTCGGCGATGTGGTCGTCTTGGACCCGGGTGAGGTGCCAGACCAGCCAGGCGATCGAGTTCGCCTCGTCGTCCAGGCGTGTCGCCAGCTGCTCCGGGCCCAGTCCGGAGACCACCGCGTGGACGTTGTCCCGGATTCGGCCGTACGCGTCGATCAACAGCTCGGTGCTCGCGGTCACGGGGAACTCCTCATGCTCGGGTCGCGTTGGCGGGGTGCGTCATGACTTCAGTACCCCGAAGGCCAGGGCGTAGAGCACGGCGGTGAGCGACAGCCCGTTCGGCATCTTGCCCGACTGGATCAGCGAGAGGACGTCGTCCAACGGGACCCACTCGATCCGTTCCGCCTCGTCGGTGTCGCTCGGCGGCCCGAGACGGACCGCGCCGTCGGCTGCGAAGAGGTGGAAAGTCTGGTCGCACAGGCCCTCGAGCGGGTGGTAGCTCGTGAGGTGCCGCAACGGTCCGGGCTGCCAGCCTGTGTCTCCTCGACGACCTCGCGTGCCGCCGCTTCGACGGGCGTCTCGCCGCGCTCCACCAGGCCGGCCGGAACTCCCAACCCCACGTGTCGGTGACGAACCGGTGCCGCCACAGCAAGAGCAGGCCACGTTCGGAGTCGTGGACGACGAACCCCTACGGCGTGGCGTGGCAACCGTACGACCGCGTGGTCGAACCGGCTGCCGCTGGGAAGCTCGACGTCGGCGAGCATGAGGCGTACCCACGGGGACTCGTAGATCGCCCGTTCACCGTGTTGGGTCCAGCGCATCCCCCGAACTGTAGTACCGCGCGAGGTCAGGCGACCGGCTGCTAACGTGCCGCGGGTGGCGAGCCGGCCGGACATCTACATCAGCGCCGACGTGGAGGCTGACGGCCCGATACCGGGGCCGTACTCGATGCTGAGTTTCGGCCTCGCGGTCGCTGGTTCGTACGACGGTGAGACGTTCCGAGCTGCCGATCCCACGCGGCAGACGTTCTATGCCGAGCTGCGGCCGATCTCGGGTGAGTACGACCCGCAGGCGCTCGCGGTCAGCGGGCTCGACCGAGATCGCCTGATCCGAGAGGGACGCGACCCAGCTGACGCGATGACCGCGGCCGCGCAGTGGGTGAGGACCGTCACGGATGGCGCCTTCCCCGTGTTCGTGGCGTTCCCGCTGAGCTTCGACTGGATGTGGATGTACTGGTACTTCGAACGTTTCGCGCCGGGTGGATCTCCTTTCCGTCATTCGCGGTGTCTGGACCTTAAGACCATGTACGCCACGAAGGCCGGCGTGGTCGTCTCGCGGGCATCCAAGTCGTGCCTGCCCAGGTCGCTGCGCTCGCAGCGGCCGCACACTCACCACGCGCTGGACGACGCGATCGAGCAGGCCGAACTCGCCGCCAACCTGCTGCGCTGGAAACCGTCTGATCGTCCGTAGACTGGCCTCCGGCGGACAACGAAGGCGACCGCCAGCCGGCGCGTGTCCCGACCGCCTCGAGCAGGTTTGCCGCCATGGGACCGCGAACGTGTCGGCACCGACGTCGGGATGAAAGCGAGGAGATCCGCGTGGCCGTGCGACAAATCCGGCTTTTCGGCGATCCGATCTTGCGTACGCCGGCCGAGCCGGTGCGCGAGTTCGACAAGGAGCTCCGTGCGCTGGTGCGCGACCTTACCGACACGATGCTGGACGCGCCGGGTTCCGGGCTCGCCGCGCCGCAGATCGGGGTGGGCCTGCGGGTGTTCACCTACAACGTCGACGACGTGATCGGCCACTTGGTCAATCCTGAGCTGGTCGAGCTGTCGGAGGAGGAGCAGTTCGGTCCGGAGGGGTGCCTGTCCATTCCCGGATTCACGTTCGACTGCCGCCGGGCGATGCGCGTGGTCGCCAAGGGGTACAACATGTACGGCGAGCCGGTCACGATCGAGGGATCTGAACTCCTGGCTCGCTGTATCCAGCACGAGACCGACCACCTGGACGGCATCCTGTTCGTGGACCGGCTCGATCGAGAGGCGCGCAAGGAGGCGTTGCGCTTGATCAGGGAGGCCGAATGGGCAGGGGAGCAGCCGCCTGAGGTGCGCATCTCGCCACACGCCACCTTGGGGCGTGCCCTCTGATCCGACAGCCACAGCGGCTGCGCACTGACACCGGTTGAGCGGAGGTTCGAGCTCGTGCGCTTGGTGTTCGCGGGAACCCCTGAGCTCGCCCTGCCCTCCCTGGAGGCGTTGTTGGCGAGCGATCACGACGTCGTGGCCGTGGTGACCCGTCCAGACGCGCCGTCCGGCCGGGGTCGCAAGCTGCATCAGTCGCCGGTGGCGGAGCGGGCCGAGGCGGCAGGGCTGCGAGTTCTCAAGCCTGGTTCGCCGAAGGACCCCGAGTTCTTGGAGCAGCTTCGCGAGCTGGCGCCGGACTGCTGCCCGGTGGTGGCCTATGGCGGCTTGCTGCCACGGCCGGTGCTCGAGGTCCCGCGGCACGGATGGATCAATCTGCACTTCTCGCTGCTGCCCGCATGGCGGGGAGCAGCGCCGGTGCAGCACGCGATCCTCGCAGGCGACGAGGTGACAGGTGCCACGACGTTCCAGATCGTCGAGGCGCTCGACGCCGGACCGATCTACGGCACCGTGACCGAGCCGATCCGACCCGACGACACGGCAGGCGATCTGCTGGAGCGGCTGTCCCACAGCGGCGCACGGTTGCTGCTCGCCACCCTGGACGGCATCGCCGCCGGGACGTTGGAGGCCAGGCCTCAGCCGGCGGAGGGCGTGAGCTATGCCGGCAAGATCGAGGTCGAGCACGTCCGCATCGACTGGTCGAAGCCGGCTTTCCACATCGACCGGCTGGTGCGGGCGGCGACGCCGGCGCCGGGTGCCTGGACGACGTTCCGCGGGGGACGGCTCAAGATCGGGCCGGTGACCGTGGAGACGGACGCCTTGGAACTTCCTCCGGGTGAGATCGTGGCCGAGAAGACGCGGGTCCTGGTCGGAACGGGCAGCATCCCGGTGCGTCTGGGAACCGTGCAGCCGCACGGCAAGAAGCCCATGCCCGCGGCCGACTGGGCCCGTGGTGTCCATCCCCGCCCGAACGAGACGCTGGTCTAGTGATGGCTGGCCCGCAGACACGGCAGATGCCACGCGACTAGAGGAAGGGGCGCGGGTCACGCATGCCACAACGGTCTCGTCATGGGGGAGCGCGGAAAACCCAGCGACCTCGAGCCAAGGTCGACGCGGCTCGGCGGGCGGCGTACGACGTGATCCATGCGGTTTCCGTTCGTGATGCGTACGCCAATCTCGCGCTGGCCGCCACGCTTCGCGAGCGCGGGTTGTCTGGCAAGGACGCGGCCTTTGCCACCGAGCTGGCGAGCGGCACGCTGCGCAGGCGGGGCAGCTACGACGCGGTCCTGACCCGCTGCGTTCAGCGCCCGCTGCGAAAGCTCGACGCCGAGGTGCTCGACGTCTTGCGCATGGGTGCGCACCAGCTGCTGGGCATGCGGGTTCCCGCACACGCGGCCGTCGCGACCAGCGTGGATCTCGCGCGTAGTGTCGCCGGTGTCAGCGTCACGAGCTTCGTCAACGCCGTCCTGCGCAAGGTTGCCGCCCGTGACGTCGACGAGTGGCTCGCCGAGATCGCCCCGGCGTACGACACCGATCCGGTCGGTCATCTCGCGGTCGTCCACGCCCATCCGCCCTGGATCGTGCAGGCGTTCCAAGAGGCGCTCGGCGGCTCGCTCGACGAGACTGCTGCCCTCCTGGCGGCGGACAACGAGCCGGCCTCCGTGACGTTGGCGGCAAGGCCGGGGCGGAGCACGGTCGAGGAGCTGATCGACGCTGGGGCGCGAAGGGGCCGGTGGTCGCCGTACGCGGCGGTGCTGGAGTCGGGTGATCCCTACGCGATCCCGGCCGTTGCGGAGGGTCGGGCCGGTGTGCAGGACGAAGGCAGCCAGTTGGTGACGAACGCTCTGGCGGCGGTCACGATCGAGGGCCGGGATTCGTTCTGGCTCGACATGTGTGCTGGCCCGGGCGGCAAGGCCGCCTTGCTGGCGAGTCTCGCGGCCGACCGTTCGGCTGGTCTGGTAGCTGGCGACGTTGCACCGCACCGGGCGGCACTCACCGCCCGTGCGCTTCGCGCACAAGACGGTAGGTGGGTGCCCGGTGCTCTGGGCACGGTCGTTGCCGACGGCCGCGCGGGTCCGTGGCGGTCAGGCGCGTTCGATCGGGTTCTCCTCGACGCGCCGTGCACGGGACTCGGCGCGCTGCGTCGAAGGCCGGAGTCGCGGTGGCGGCGTACGCCTGAGGAGCCTGCCGAACTCCAGCGGCTGCAGATCGAGCTGTGCCACAAGGCGTTGGATGCCGTGCGCGTCGGTGGTGTGGTGGCCTACGTGACCTGCTCGCCGCATCTCGCGGAGACCCGCGATGTGGTCACGGCCGTCCTCGAGAGCCGGGACGACGTTGTACGAGTCGACGCCCGGCCGTACCTTCCTGGTGTCCCTGAGCTCGGGGAAGGACCGGACGTGCAACTCTGGCCGCATCGACACGGCACCGATGCGATGTATCTCGCGCTGCTGAAGCGTGCCGCATGACCCGTCCCACGAACCCCGTGTCCGACGAAGGCGGTCCGACGGATCGTGTCGGACGGATGACTGCGCGCCTTCCTGCGCAGGAGGTTTCGGGCAGCTCACTCCACGAGCCACAGGATGCGCTCAGTAGGGTCGGGGTCATGGGCGTACAGATCTCGCCGAGCATCCTGTCGGCTGACTTCGCGCGTCTGGCTGACGCGGCCGCGAGCGTGTCGAACGCCGACTGGCTGCACGTCGACGTGATGGACAACCACTTCGTGCCCAACCTCACCATCGGGCTCCCGGTCGTGCAGTCGCTGCTTGCCGCGACCTCGCTGCCCATCGACTGCCACCTGATGATCGAGGACCCCGATCGCTGGGCACCGGGGTACGCCGAGGCCGGCGCGGCCAGCGTCACGTTCCACGTCGAGGCGGCGCATGCCCCGATCAGGCTCGCGCGGGAGCTGCGCAGCAAGAACACCCGGGCCGGGATGGCACTCAAGCCCGCGACGCCGATCGAGCCGTACGAAGATCTGCTGCCCGAGCTCGACATGATCCTCGTGATGACCGTGGAGCCCGGGTTCGGCGGCCAGCAGTTCCTCGACGTGTGCGTGCCCAAGATCCGGCGCTGCCGGGAGTTGATCGCCAAGCACGGCGGCGAGGTCTGGCTTCAGGTGGATGGCGGCGTCTCGGCGGAGACGATCGAGCGTTGCGCCGAGGCGGGCGCCGACGTGTTCGTCGCAGGCTCGGCGGTCTACGCCGCCGACGACCCCAGCCGGGTGGTCGACGAGCTGCGTCGGCTCGCCGAGCAGGCCACCGCTCGGGCGGCATGGCCGAGCGGCGACGTCGGGTGATCCCGCGACGAGTCGGTGGCCAGTCGCGCAGTGTGGCGTATGTCATGGACGCCCGTCCTCCTGCGAGTTGCAGGTGCATGCGACACTGAACGTCGTACGAGCTCAGGCTCGCGCGTGCTCCGGGGTCGGTGAAAGTCCGAACCGGCGGTGACAGTCCGCGACCCGGTTGCCACGCCGGTGCTGCCAAGGGGAAGCGCCGGCACCGGGCCCCAGTTGTGAGGCCCGGGGCAAACGGTGGACCAGGTGGAATTCCTGGACCGACGGTGAAAGTCCGGATGGGAGGCAGCACGCGGGTTCTAGCCGTACCCGCGCGGTTTGACGGCGTCGTGCATTCGAACGCGTGATCGCTTGCTGTCGCGGGTGCGCCGCGGACCCTCGCCAGCCCCCGGTGCCGCACGAGCGGGGACTGGAAGGCGAGGGAAACGACCGGTGTTCACCGGAATCATCGAAGAGCGTGGCGAGATCGTGGATCTCGTACGCCTGGATGCCTCGGCACGACTGAGTGTTCGCGGCCCGCTGGTGACTCGCGGCGCGCACCCCGGCCACTCGATCGCGGTGAACGGGTGCTGCCTCACCGTCACCGACGTCACGCCCGATGGCATCTTCACCGCCGACGTCATGGCGGAGACGCTGGCGCGTACGACCTTTGCTGACGCACGCCCTCATGACGCCGTCAACCTGGAGCGGCCAGTGCCATCCGACGGTCGGTTCGGCGGGCACATCGTCCAGGGTCACGTCGACGGCACGGGCACGATCCTGCGACGCGAGCACACGCCACAGTGGCATCTGGTCGAGATCGGCGTGCCTAGGGACCTGATCCGCTATGTCGTGCCCAAAGGTTCCATCGCCGTCGATGGCGTCTCGCTCACTGTGGTCGACGTTCGCGAGGAACCCGAGCCTGCGTTCACGGTCGCGTTGATCCCGACGACGCTTGCCAACACGACGCTCGGCCTTCGTCAAGTAGGCGAGCGGGTGAATCTCGAGGTCGACGTTCTCGCGAAGTACGTCCAACGGCTCGCCGAGCCAGTCCTGCGTCCGCTCGAGTCCGGGCAACCAGAAGAAAGTGAAGGAGCACCTGCATGAACGCCCTGACCTGGCTTCTCACGGCCGAACTCCACATCCTGGGCTCGGCGATCCTCTGGCGCGAGATCATCGGGAACGGCTTCGGGTTGGCAAGTGCGATCTACGGGATGCGCCGCCGCGTGCTCGCCTGGCCGGTCGGCATGATCGGCAACGTCCTGCTCTTCACCGTCTTCCTCGGCGGCGTCTTCGACACCCCTCAGGACAAGAACCTCTGGGGACAGGCGGCGCGCCAGGTGTTCTTCTTCGTCGTCAGCGCGTATGGCTGGTGGCGTTGGCGGCAGACCAGGGCTCGAGGCGAGGCAGCCGACGGCGGTGCGGTGGTGCCGCGATGGGCGACCTGGCGGGAGCGTGCGGGCCTGCTGGTTGTGACCCTGGTCGGTGTCGCGGTGTTCACCTATGTGCTCGGACTGCTGGGTTCCTGGGGTCCTCTCCCGGACGCATGGATTCTCACGGGCAGCATCCTGGCGACCTATGGCATGGCCCGGGGCTGGGTGGAGTTCTGGCTCATCTGGATCGGTGTCGATGCGGTCGGCGTGCCCCTGCTCTTCGCCGCCGGCTTCTATCCGTCGGCGATCCTCTACCTCTTCTACGGCGGGTTCTGTGTGCTGGGCTTCGTGGCCTGGATGCGGGCCCAGAAGCGCCTGGCCGCCGACGCCGTTCCGGTCGGCGGCGGTGTAGCAGTGGGCGGCCCGGTACCCCGTGAACCGGATGCGCTGGCCGGTGATCAGCCGTGACGCTTGGTGTCGAACCGGTACGACCGGATCTGCGCACGGATCCGGTCGATCGGGCACTGGACGACATGGCCGGTGGCCGTCCCGTCGTGGTCGTCGACGCCGTGGACCGGGAGAACGAAGCCGACCTGATCTTCGCTGCGACACATGCGACGCCGGAACTGGTGGGGTTCATGGTTCGGCACACCAGTGGCGTGGTGTGCGTGCCGATGCCGGCGGAACGGCTCGAGCATCTCGGGATCCCGCCCATGACGACGCAGAACCGCGAGTCGATGCGTACGGCATTTCACGTGAGCGTGGATGCAGCGCAGGGGATCACGACCGGCATCTCCGCCGCCGACCGGGCCCGCACCATCCGGATCCTCGCCGATGACGCGTCGAACGGCACGGACTTGGTGCAGCCCGGCCATGTCTTCCCGCTGCGGTACCGGACCGGGGGAGTGCTCACCCGGCCGGGCCATACCGAGGCGGCGGTGGATCTCGCGCGGCTTGCGGGTTGTCCGCCGATCGGAGTCCTCGCCGAGCTGGTGGACGACGACGGTATGCCGCAGCGCGGTCCGCAGGCACGAGCGTTCGCCGACCGGCACGGGCTTGCGCTCGTGTCCATCGCCGATCTCATCCGTTACCGGCGCCGGTCCGAGCATCTGGTCGAACGGGTCAGCAGGGCTCGACTCCCGACTCCCCACGGAGAGTTCGAGGCAGTCGGGTACCGGTGCACCGTCGATGGTTCGGAGCATGTCGCTCTGGTCAAGGGAGACCCCGGCGCGCGAGGCGGATCGCCGCCTGTGGTGCGCGTGCACTCGGAATGCCTGACCGGTGAAGCCTTCCGTTCGCTGCGGTGCGATTGCGGACCTCAGTTGGACCACGCCCTTGCCAAGGTCGGCCGCTGCGCGGCAGGTGTCGTGGTCTACGTGCGCGGGCATGAGGGACGCGGCATCGGACTGCTCTCCAAGCTGGCGGCCTACGAGCTGCAGGATGCCGGCCACGACACCGTGGACGCCAACGTCGCGCTCGGACTTCCGGTAGACGGCAGGGACTACTGGATCGCCGCGCAGATTCTTGCCGACCTCGGCGTTGACAAGGTGCAGTTGCTCAGCAACAACCCGGCCAAGGCGGACGGGCTGCAGTCGTACGGCATCGGCGTCTCGGCCACCGTGCCTTTGACGGTGGCGCCGAACCCGGAGAACGTGCGTTACCTGCGTGCGAAGCGGGAGCGGCTGGGCCACCTGCTTCCGGCCGACCACGGTGACGTTCGCATCGACCAGTTGAGCCTCGACGAACTGGAGGCGGGAGAATCATGAGTGGAGAGGGCGCGCCGCGCTTTCGGGTCGACGACGCCAGCGATCTGCGGGTGGCGATCGTGGCCGCTCGCTGGCATGCCGACGTGGTGGAAGGACTGCTTGCCGGTGCCCAGCGGGCAGTCTCGGATGCCGGAGTCCGCGATGTCGCGGTGATCCGGGTCCCAGGATCCTTCGAGCTGCCCGTCGCCGCGGCTCGGCTTGCGCGATCCGGTTTCGATGCGGTCGTCGCACTTGGCGTCGTGGTGCGTGGCGGTACGCCACACTTCGAGTACGTCTGCCAAGCGGCGACCGTCGGTCTGACGCAGGTGAGTGTCGAGACCGGTGTGCCCGTCGGGTTCGGTGTGCTCACCTGCAACACCGTCGACGAGGCGCGGGACCGTGCTGGACTGCCCGGATCGAAGGAAGACAAGGGGTACGAAGCGGCGCAGGCCGCGTTGGCCGCCGCCGTCACGCTTGGGCGTGTGGCGCCAGTTCGTAGGGTAGGCGGATGACTCGTCGTCTCATGCTTTTGCGCCACGGCAAGGCCGATTCGCCCTTCGGTGTTCCGGACAAGGAGCGGCCGTTGGCTGCACGCGGCAAGAAGCAAGCCGCCTACGCGGGCGCCGCGTGCCGCAGGCTCGGCTTGCAGCCGGAGCTGGTTGCGGTGTCGCCCGCGCTCCGTGCCCGTGAGACCTGGGACTACGTCGCGCGTGAGCTCGGTGCGGCTCCTCGAGTAGACATCGAGAACCGGATCTACGCCAACACGGTCGACGATCTGCTGGGGGTCGTGTCCGAGGTGCCCGACAGCGTCGTGTCGTTCCTGATCATCGGACACAATCCGTCGATCGCGGACCTGGCCCTCTCCCTTGACGCTCGGCCCGACGAGGGGCGCACGCCGCTGTCGGATGGTTTTCCCACGGGCACCCTGGCGGTCTTCGCGCTCGAGGGCAGCTGGAGCGAGGTCGGTGCAGGCGTTGGACAGCTGCAGCATGTCGTGCGCCTCGACCAGCTGAGCAGCACCTGAGTCGCATGGCGGCTGGCGGGCTCAGCTGTCGATGGAGCGCTGCTCCTCGTCGGCCGCTTCGATCTCCTCGCGTGTGATGCCGAGCAGGTAGAGGATCGCGTCGAGATACGGCACGGTGACGGCCGTGTCTGCCGCCTCGCGTACCACCGGCTTGGCATTGAACGCCACACCGAGCCCTGCCACGTCGAGCATGTCGAGGTCGTTGGCACCGTCGCCGATCGCGACGGTCTGGCTGAGCGGTACGTCGGCACGGGCGGCGAACTCTCGCAGCGCCTTCGCTTTCCCCGGCCGGTCGATGATCTCGCCATCGACGCGACCGGTCAGCGTGCCCTCTGTCACCTCGAGTCGGTTGGCGGCGACGAAGTCGATGCCGAGCTCGGCGGCGATGGGCTCCACGACCTGGGTGAACCCGCCACTCACCAACCCGATCTGGTAGCCCAGCCGACGCAGCGTACGCACCAGGGTCCGAGCACCGGGTGTCAGGCGGATCTCGCGTCGTACGTCGTCGAGGGCCTGCTCGTCGAGGCCGGCCAGCAGAGCGACCCGCTGCCGTAGCGATTCGCTGAAGTCCAGCTGGCCGTGCATCGCCTCGGTCGTCAGTCGGGACACCTCGGCAAGGCACCCGGCCCGCCTCGCCAGCATCTCGATGACCTCGCCTTGGATCAGGGTCGAGTCGACGTCCAGCACCACAAGACGCTTGGCGCGGCGGTGCAATCCGGCGGCCTGCACCGCAACGTCGACCCGCTGGGCCGCTGCTTCGATAGCGAGTGTGTGGCGGAGCTTGGTCGGGTCGCTGCCGGACACGTCCAGTTCGATCGCCGTGACGGGGTATCGGGCGATCCGTGTAATCCGGTCGATGTTGGCCCCGGTGTCCGCGATCCGACCGGCGATCGCCGCAACCGCGCGTGGCAGCAAGGGGTGGCCGAGTACCGTCACGTGGCTGCGTCCACGGCGTCGCGGTTCGTTGTCGCCTGCCCCGACCTGGATCTCGACGTCCATCGCGAGATCGCGGGCCACGGTCTCGACCGTGCTCCGCAGCCTCTCGTGATCTCGTGGCGCTGTGACGAGAACGCCCAGCAAGAGCCGGCCACGGAGCACGACCTGCTCCACGTCGAGGACCTCGATCCCGAACGTCGCGAGCGAGTCGAAGACCGCCGACGTCACGCCGGGCCGGTCACGGCCGGTGAACGTCAGCAGAAGCGTGCGCTGGGGTGGCTCGGCCGGAGGGGTCCGCTCGGAGCGTGGCCACGGATCACTTGGCACGCGAGCAACGTTAGTCGACCGTGATTGTCCCGAAGATGTCACGGTGATGCGAGCAGGGCGACGGCCAAGACGGCGAACGCCACGGTGGTGCTGATCGACCGCACGACGTTCCAGCGCACCCACGGAGCCTCGAATCGGCGGCGAACGGAGGCGAGATCGTCGATCTGGTCCGGATCACCGGCGGCCGCGAGAGCGTTGTTGAGTGGAACGCTGATCCGGAACGTGATCACGAGTGTCACGAGATAGAGCACCAAGGCGATCACGAGCCACGGCAGCTGCGGGCGTCCTGCCGGGCCGAGATGCAGGGGGATCGCAAGGGCCGTGAGGATGATCGGACCCACGAAACAGATCGCGAACCACACGTTGAGGATCTTGACGTTGATCGACTGCATGGCGGCGACGAAGGTCCGGTCGTCGGTTGGACGCAGGCCCGGCATCACGGCGTAGGAGAACGTGGCGAAAAGTCCTGCACTGAGTCCCATCGTGATCGTCGCCAGCAGCAACACGACGGTGCGCAGGGGAAAGGGGTCCAAGACAGGCATGTCCGCAAGTCTGGCGGGGTCCGGTTGACCCATGCCAGTCGTGCGACATCCGTACGTCGGATACCAAGCGACCGCGATGAGTTCGGGGGCGTTTCACGGTCTCTCCTCCGAGCACCCGATACGTTGGAGCCACCATGGGCACGATCATCTACTCGATGAACGTCTCGCTCGACGGGTACATCGAGGATTCGCAGGGAAGCTTCGGCTTCTCGGCACCGGCCGACGACGTGCATCGGCTGGCCAACGAGCAGACACGTGCCACATCCGTCTTCTTGTTCGGCCGGCGCCTGTTCGAGGTGATGGAGGAGCCGTGGCGCGCCGCCGCGAACCGTTACGATCTGCCCGAGGTCGAGAAGGACTTCGCTCGTCTTTACCTCTCGATCCCGCGGATCGTCTTCTCAGACACCCTCATGAGTGTCCCGGAGGGCGTGCGACTGGTGCGCAGCACGGACGCAGTCGCCGAGGTGACGCGACTGAAAGAGGAAGTCGACGGACAGCTTGCTATAGGTGGTGCCGGCCTGGCCGCGTCCCTGGTGGACTTCATCGACGAGTTCCGGCTCTACGTCACGCCCGTGGTCGTGGGCGGCGGGAAGCCGTTCTTCCCTGTGGGCAGGACGCTCGACCTGCGGCTCGTGGAAAGCCGGACTCTCGGATCTGGTTCGGTCTACCTGCGGTACGAACGCGCAGGCAAGAGCTGACCCGGTAGCAGCGCCGCGCTCGCGACGCGGGTGCCGGCTCCTCGATGAAGGTCCAGCACGTACCGGTGCAGGCGTCAACCGCGGCCCATGAAAGGCATCTTCGTCGCCATCACGGTCATGAACGGCACGTTGGCGTCGAGCGGCAGGCTCGCCATGTAGGCGACGGCGCGGGCGACGTGATCGACGTCCATGGTGGGCTCGGGTCGTGTGGTGCCGTCTGGCTGCAGCACGCCGTCGGCCATCCGTTCGGTCATGGGGGTTGCCGCGTTCCCGATGTCGATCTGCCCACACGCGATGTCGTATCGTCGGCCGTCCAGAGCGGTCGCCTTGGTGAGGCCGGTGATCGCATGCTTGGTGGCGGTGTACGGGGCCGAGTTCGGGCGAGGAACGTGTGCCGAGATCGAGCCGTTGTTGATGATCCGTCCGCCGCGAGGTCGCTGACTCTTCATCAACCGGAACGCATGTTTGGTGCACAGGAAGGCTGCCGTGAGATTCGTGTCGACCACCGCCTGCCAGTCGGCGAGGCTGAGGTCCTCGAGTGGGACCGCGGGCGCGTTGCGACCGGCGTTGTTGAAGAGAAGATCGAGCCGTCCGTACTCACGCCGAATCACGTCGAACAACGCGGCGACGGCCTGAGGATCGGTGACGTCCGTGGGTACGGCGTGGCCGCGCAGCCCGGCCCGGCCGAGCGTTGCGGCAACGTCGTGCAACGGCTCCGGCCGTCTGCCGGCGAGCACGACCGTCCAGCCATCCCGGGCGAGGGCGAGTGCTGCAGCCTTGCCGATACCGGACCCGGCGCCTGTGACCAAGGCGATCTTCTCGGTCATGACACTCCTTTCGAGGCCTTGGCTCGGGTGCCCGACGGATCCACGACGGCGTTGCCGGGGCCCCGGCCGGTTGCGATGCGTTCGCTCAGCAGGCCCACGGCGAGTGCCAGCACCTGCACACCTCCGGCAACGAGAAGCAGCCCGGTTCCCCCGAGTGGTGCCGCGGCCACGCCCGCGAGAGCAGCACCCAGCGCGGCGCTTCCGATCTTGAGACCGGCCGCCGTCGTGAACACCTGCGACCGTACCTCGGGGGGAGCATAGGTGTTGCGGATCAGGAACGTCGCGGTGAGCATGGGCGCCTCGACAAGTCCGGCCAGAACGAACACCACCAGGGCGACGACGTACGACGGACTCGCTGCCGCCGCTGCGAGGACCAGACCGGTTGCGAGCACGCTGAGGTAGACAGCGCGACCAGCGTGAGCTTCGCGCAACGGCTTGGCCGACAGCGCAAGCGATCCCGTCAGCGCCCCGACCGCGAACGCCGAGAGCAGTCCGCCACCGGCACTGGCCGGCTGGCCGAGACGCTCGGCGAACAAGACGACCGCGATCGGCAGCGCACCACCGGTGCCAGCGATCGAGACCGTGGTGGCGATCGCCGTACCCCGCAACGGGACGACCCGCCAGAGCGCCAGGGCCCCGCCGATCAGGGCGCCTCGACGTACGTTCGCTCGCTGTGCCGCCTCCCGCCGGCGCAGCGGGACCGCGAGCGTCGTCAGCGCGGCGATCACGCTGCTGGCGACGAGGGCCAGCAGGGCGAGGAACGGCGACGCGACGCCGGCGACGAGGGCCACCATCGCGGGAGCGACGATGCCGGAGACGTTGTACGTGGCGGAGTCGACGGCGAACGCACAGGGCAACGCAGGCGCCGGCAGCAGCTCGCCGAGCAGGCTCGTCATCCCTCCGGTCAGCAACGGTCCGACGATGCCAGATATCAACGCGCACGCAAGGGGCACGGCGAGGTGGGTGGAGCCGAGCGTGAACGCGGTACCGGCGAGGCCCGCTCCGAAGGTCAACAAGGCGACGACGTACAGCAAGCGAACCGACCGCACGCGATCGGAGAGAAGACCCGCGGCCGGTGCGGCGACGATGTGCGGGAGCATCGTGGCGGCAGTGAGCACACCGCCAACTGCGGCGCTCTTGGTGCGGTCCAGGGCGAGCAGGATGAGTGCGGTCGAGGTGGCCCCGTCGGCGATCCGGGCCAATGTCGCGGCGTATGTGTAGCGCACCAGCACGGTCATCCAGGCAGGGGATGTACGAGATGCCACGGCACAAAGCGTGCTACATGACCGTTCCAGGCCGCGAGCCGATTGGGGGTTGTCGAACCGGAGCCGGTATGCCGAGGCTGGAGGCATGACGATCCGCATTGCGATGCTCGGCGCCGGCTCGCTGGGCTTCACCCGGCGGCTGGTCCGAGACATCCTCGCCGTTCCCGAGCTCGCCGACACCTGCTTCGCGTTCTACGACATCTCCGAACGCAACCTCGACATGGTGACGCAGCTGGTGCGGCGTGACATCGAGGCGAACGCGCTTCCCGCGACCGTGGAGCCGACGATGGACCGCCGCGCCGCACTGGCCGATGCCGACTACGTGTTCTCGGTGATCCGACAGGGCGGACTCGAGGCGTTTCGTACCGACATCGAGATCCCTTTGAAGTACGGCGTCGACCAGTGTGTCGGCGACACCATCTGTGCCGGCGGGTTGATGTACGCGCAACGTACGATCCCCGCGTTGCTGGAGTTCTGCGAAGACATCCGCGCCGTCGCCAAGCCTGACGTGCTCTTCCTCAACTACTCGAATCCCATGGCGATGAACACGTGGGCATGCAACGAGTACGGCGGGGTGCGTACGGTCGGGCTCTGCCACGGCGTCCAAGGTGGCCACTGGCAGATCACCCAGTGCATCGAGCACTGGGCGAAACGAGAAGGGCTGATCGGCCCGGACGAGGAACTGCATCGGCGCGAGGTCGACATCGTTGCGGCCGGCATCAATCACCAGACGTGGTTCCTAAAGGTGCAGTGGCGGGGAATCGACATGATTCCCAAGATGCTCGAGCTCTTCGAGAGTCATCCGACCTTCCCGCAGACGGAGAAGGTCCGCATCGACGTGTTGCGCCGCTTCGGCTACTACAGCACCGAGTCCAACGGTCACCTGTCGGAGTACCTCCCGTGGTACCGGAAGCGGGTGGAGGAGATCCCTCAGTGGATCGACCTGTCCAGCTGGATCCACGGCGAGACGGGTGGCTATCTGCGGGTGTGCACGGAGGGGCGGAACTGGTTCGAGACCGACTTTCCGAACTGGTTGGCCGAGGACCCGAAGCCGATCACCCCGGAGGACCGGAGCGAGGAGCACGGTTCCTACATCATCGAAGCGCTCGAGACCGGCCGGATCTACCGCGGTCACTTCAACGTCGTCAACGACGGCATCATCACCAACCTCCCGCAAGGCTGCGTGGTCGAGGTGCCCGGCTACGTCGACCGCAACGGCATCAACGTTCCGGTCGTCGGCGACCTGCCGTTGGCCTGCGCTGCCACGTGCGCTGCCAGCGTCCGCGTGCAGGAGATGGCCAAGGAAGCGGCGGTGCACGCGGACGTGATGCTGCTCAAGCAGGCGATGCTGCACGATCCGCTCGTCGGCGCGGTCTGCAACCCCGAGGAGGTGTGGCAGATGACCGACGAGATGCTCGTGGCGCAAGCACAATGGCTGCCGCAGTACGCAGACGAGATCCCAGCCGCACGGCAACGACTCCTCGACGCCGAACGGAATGGCACCCGGGTCAAGACCGTGAACACCCAAGGCGCCGCCCGCCTTCCGACGAAGACCGTCGAGGAGATGGCCGCCGACCGGGAGCGGGCGCGAGCCAACGCTGCGGCCGCCGACAAGGCAGGCATGACCAAGACCACCTGAGGGCTCCGGTCGTGTCCGCCGAGTCCACGAATACGGGTCAGCAGTACGGCGAGTTGGAGGTGTAACACGTGTGGGCGCGTGTTGCACCTCAGGCAGGCGTAGTGCACATGGTCATTTGGGGCGTGGCGGGGGGTTGCAGGCGGCGACCAGAGCCCGGCGAGCCGCGCGCTCGAGCCGACGGAGCGCCTCGCGTCGCGCGTTGGCTTCGAACGCCGTCGTAGCACCGCCGTCGTCGGTCAGGGCGAGCTCGCAGACCAGCAGGCAGCGCCGTGCCCTGGCCGCGAGCTCGTCTACGCGTGCCGGATAGCCGGCTGGCAGCCTGTCGTCGTCACGACGTCCAACCGCCCGCAGGTCGATGAGCGCTTCTGCGACGCGCGGATTCCAGCGAGCGACGTCGAGCCCGTCGAGCGCGTCGATGACGTCCTGCAGGGTCTGGGTGAGCTCCATCGTGGCCTCGGCGACCTCGATGGGTGGAGGTACGTCGGCCCGCCAGGCGCGCCACTGCACCCCGGCGCCGACGACGTACGGAACGAGGCCAAGGCCCGTACCGTGGCAGATCACCGCCTCGCCCACTTCCAGGGCGGCCTCTGTGAAGTCGCGGGGTCCGGCGAGCCCGAGCGGGTCGCCTGGTACGGGAAGCGCGACGGACGCAGCGGTCATGCCGAGGTTGCGGAGGGTTCCAAGGGTGAACAGGACCGGCATGGGCTCGTCGTGACCCGGAAGGCCTATCACGTGATGGGCCGCATCGTCGCCGCGGATCGCGAGCTCGGCCTCGTCGAGGCTCGTCGAGCCGGCGATCCAGGCGTTCGTCCACGATGCGAAGCGCGCCGCCCGCGGCAACCTCAGCATGGCATCAGCCTAGGACCCTCACGATGACGGGATCGGACCCACGCGGTGGCCGGACCATGCGTACCGACCAGCCATGCGTACCAACCGGCAACGCGTGCCGTAGGTTGTGGATCCATGGGCCCAGTACTCGAGCTCACCGACATCACGGTCGTCCGCAACGGCACCAAGCTGCTGGATCGTGTCACGTGGTCGGTCGAGGAGCAAGATCGCTGGGTCGTCCTCGGCCCGAATGGCGCGGGCAAGACGACCCTTCTGCAGATCGCCGCGGCTCGGATGCACCCCACCAGTGGTGTCGCCACGATCCTGAGCGAGACCCTCGGTGCCGTCGACGTCTTCGAGCTCCGCACCCGGATCGGTCTCACCAGCGCGGTGCTCGCCGACCAGATTCCGCGCCACGAATCCGTTCGCGACGTCGTGCTCTCCGCGTCGTATGCGGTCGTCGGGAGGTGGCGCGAGCAGTACGACGCGCTCGATCACGAGCGGGCCGAGCAGCTGCTGGCGTGGCTCGGCATGCGCGATCGGGCCGACCGTACCTTCGGAACGCTCTCCGAGGGCGAACGCAAACGAGTCCAGATCGCCCGCGCCCTGATGACCGATCCGGAGCTGCTGCTGCTCGACGAACCGGCAGCCGGCCTGGATCTCGCCGGACGCGAGACCCTCGTGCGCGCTCTCGCTGAGCTTGCGGCTGCAGAGGCGGCGCCGGCCACCGTACTCGTCTCCCATCACGTCGAGGAGATCCCGCCGAGCTTCACGCATGTGCTGCTGCTGCGGGAGGGTGCCGTGATCGCGGCCGGGCCACTGTACGAGACCCTGAGCTCCCGCTCGCTGTCCGAGACGTTCGGCATGCCATTGCAGCTGCTCCGGTCGGGCGACCGGTGGACAGCTCGCGCCCGGCGGTAGAAGATTGCGGCCTACGGGCGGATGCCGCGGGTGGGCGGATACCCTATCTGCCCCTTGATCGCATAGGTTCTGACTATGGGTAATCTGCTCCAATGGCTGGGCGAGCACCTATGGGTCGCGTGGTTCGTGATCGCCGGCGCCCTCGCGGCGGTCGAGCTGCTGACCCTCGATCTCGTCTTCCTGATGCTTGCGGCGGGCGCCGTGGCAGGAGGTTTGGCGGCACTCATCGGCGGTGGCCCGGTTCTGTCGATCGCGGCCGCAGTTGTCACGGCCTTCGCCATGCTGGGTGCCGTGCGCCCGATCGCGTTGCGGCATCTCAAGACCCCTCCAGCTATCCGTACTGGAGTCTCGGCGCTGATTGGCAAAACCGGCGTGGTCGTCGAGCAGGTCACCGCGAACAGCGGGATGGTGAAGATCGGAGGGGAGGTCTGGACCGCTCGACCATACGACGAGCATTCCAGTATCGAAGCCGGCAAGACTGTGGACGTGCTCTCGATCGAGGGCGCGACTGCCTACGTGCACGAGGTGGAGAAGCCGTTGAGCGCAGGCTGACTCCACGTGCTACCCGAGCGGACGCCGTCGCGCCGCCAGCTGGCGGCACATGTGAAGGAACGGAGAGTTTGTGGAAGCCTTGATAGTTTTCGCCGTCTTGGCCTTAGTCGCCATCATCGTCCTGGTTCGCTCGATCAAGATCATCCCGCAGGCGCGGGCAGGAATCGTGGAGCGGCTGGGGCGGTACCAGCGCACGCTTGGCCCGGGCCTTTCGGTCATCGTGCCGTTCATCGACAAGGTGCGTTACAACATCGACCTTCGTGAGCAGGTGGTGTCGTTCCCACCGCAGAACGTCATCACCGAGGACAACCTGGTCGTGGCGATCGATACGGTCATCTACTTCCAGGTGACTGACCCCGTGCGGGCGACGTACGAGATCGCCAACTTCGTCCAGGCCATCGAGCAGCTCACCCAGACCACCTTGCGCAACATCGTCGGTGGCATGGACCTCGAGCGGGCGCTGACCAGCCGGGAGGAGATCAACACGGCTCTGGGCTCGATCCTCGACGAGGCGACCGGCAAGTGGGGTGTCAAGGTCAACCGAGTCGAGCTCAAGGCCATCGACCCGCCGCCCTCGATCCAGGACTCGATGGAGAAGCAGATGCGGGCGGATCGCGACAAGCGTGCTGCCGTGTTGACCGCTGAGGGTGTCCGGCAGTCGGCGATCCTGACCGCCGAGGGTGAGAAGCAAGCTGCCATTCTCACCGCCGAGGGTGAGAAGCAGGCTCAGATCCTGCGGGCCCAGGCCCAGCGCGAGGCCCAGATCCTGAAAGCTCAGGGTGAGGCGCAGGCGATCCAGACGGTGTTCAACGCCATCCACCAGGGCCAGCCCGACCAGGCGCTGCTGGCGTACCAGTACCTGCAGATGCTGCCCCGCATCGCGCAGGGTGACTCCAACAAGGTGTGGATCGTGCCGAGTGAGATCGGCAAGGCACTGGAGGGGATCGGCTCGATCGTCGGCAAGATGGGCGAGCAGATGCCCAAGCCCCCGACCGACGGAGCCATCGGAGTGGGCGACGCAGCCACGCAACGAATCGCTGACGAAAGCGAGCAAGCGGCCGGGGAGGCTCTGCAGTCGGCCGAGGACGAGGTCGCCGCGGCGATCGCAGCAGCCGAGGACGCGGCCAGGGGTCCCGGTGGTGGGAGATCATCGGGCGGGTCGGCGGGTTCGTCGCCTGCGTAACGGTCCCACGTGACAGTCTGGGAAGCTCTCGCGGTTCTCGCTGCCGGAGTCGCAGCTGGAGCGATCAACGCCGTCGTAGGGTCGGGGACGCTCATCACGTTTCCGACCCTCGTCGGATTCGGCATACCCCCGGTCATCGCCAACGTGTCCAACACGGTCGGGCTCGCTCCGGGCTCGGCCGCCGCGGCCTGGGGATACCGGAAGGAGCTCACGGGTCAGCTGGGCCGCCTGGTGCGGCTCGGGATCGGCTCGTTGATCGGCGCCCTCACAGGTGGTGTCCTGCTGCTCTGGCTGCCGAGCGAGGCGTTCGACATGATCATCCCCGCGCTGGTGGCCCTCGGGTGCATCCTGGTTGTCCTGCAACCGTGGATCTCCCTCCGGATGGCGCAGCGGCACGACCGGCCCCGGCCGGAGCGCCACCAGTTCGGTGGGTGGTTGACCTGGCTCATGGTCTACCTGACCGGGGTCTACGGAGGATACTTCGGCGCCGCGCAGGGAGTGTTGCTCATCGCGATCCTGGGGCTCGGGCTCGATGAGACCTTGCAGCGGATCAACGCGGCGAAGAACGTCCTCGCCGGGCTTGTCAACGCCGTCGCTGCGCTCCTCTTCGTCGTCGTCGCTGACGTGAATTGGTCAGCTGCGGGGCTCATCGCGATCGGCTCGATCGGCGGCGGCCTCTTGGGCGCCCATGTAGGTCGGCGGCTCCCTCCCGTGATCCTGCGGGCCGTGATCGTCATTGTCGGTACGATCGCGGTGGTGATGCTGGTCCGTCGGTGATCGTCTCGGCTGCAACGTCCGCGACATCCTGCGCCAGCTCTCGCCGTCACTGACACTTCAGGTGAGCTGGCCCGTCAGACCGGATACCGTTTCGTACCAAGTAGCCCTGCTCCGGATTGGGGACGCCATGCCGACCACCGAGGATCGCCCGGCGCGCTCGCGCGTCACACTCACCGGGATCAGCTCACGCGCCTGGGAGCACCCAGCCGACCGGGGCGCTCTGGTCGCGGTACGCCAGCTGAAGGGATTCGACCTCCTGTTGCGCAAGCTCTCCGGCCTGATCAACGAGCGCGCGCTGAGGTTGATCTTCCTGGGTTCGGCGGTTCGGGCGGGTGACCAGCAATTTCCCCGCGTGTACCGGGTGTTCGCGGAAGCCGCCGCCACCCTGGACATCCGGGAGCTTCCTGAGCTTTACGTCATGACCGGGCCTCTGCCGAACGCGATGTGCATCGGGTTGGACAAGCCGTTCATCGTGGTCAACAGTGGCCTGATCGATCTGCTCGACGAGGAGGAGCTCCGGTTCGTCCTGGGCCACGAGCTGGGCCATGCCCAGAGTGGCCACGCGCTCTACCAGTCGGTGCTCGTGTTCCTGATCCGGCTGAGCGGTGCCGTGGCCTGGATGCCGCTCGGCGCGCTCGGCATTCGAGCGATCATCGCGGCGCTCATGGAGTGGGCGCGCAAGGCGGAGCTGTCCGGAGACCGGGCAGGGCTGCTCGCGTCGCAGGATCCGGCAGCGGCGTTGCGGACGCACATGAAGCTGGCCTCGGGAGGTCATCTCGAGGACGTCGACGCGACCGCCTTTCTCGCCCAGGCGGCGGAGTACGACGCGGCCGGCGACCTGCGCGACAGCGTGCTGAAGCTCCTGCTGCTCGAGGCCCGCAGCCACCCGTTCCTCGCCGTCCGCGCTGCCGAGCTACGGCACTGGATCGACAGCGGCGCCTACTCTCAGATCCTCTCCGGCGACTACCCACGTCGCGACTCCGACGGGAGTGCGTCGCTCACCGAGGAGGCCCGGCGAGCTGCAGAGTCCTACAAGGAAGCGTTCGCTCGCTCACAGGACCCGCTTGCCAAGGTCATCAGCGATCTGGGTGGGACCCTGGATGGCGTACGGGAGAAGGTGACCGGCTGGTTCGCCAGTCGACCCAGGCAGGGCTAGAGCCCGAGGACGGAGTGCGTCACGCCTGCTGAGGCAGCGAGAGGTTGTCGATCACCTCGGCCATGGGAAGACCCGCCAGTGCCGCCCCTGGCACGAAGAGCTTCGAGCGGCGGACGCCGCTGCCCACTACGGCGACCTCTGTCGCAGCTACCCGTGCGTCCACCAGCACCGGCCACCTGTCGGGCAGACCGAACGGCGTGATGCCGCCGTACTCCATCTCGGTGGCGTTCACGGCGTCCTCCATCGGCGCGAAGGAGGCCTTGCGGGCATCGAGGCGCCGCCGGATCACGCCGTTGACGTCGGCGCGTGTCGTCGCCAGCACCATCGCGGCCGCGTACTTCGTCTCACCACCGCGACGCCCGGCGATGATCACGCAGTTCGCGGAGATCTCCAGGGGAATGTCGTACGCCTGACAGAACGCGGCGGTGTCGGCGAGGCTCGGATCGATCTCGGCGACGCCTACGTCGCGGACGTCGACTTGGGAGACCGGCCATTCGCGCAACGCGCGAAGCACTGGCGGGGCGAGGAGCTCCGGGTGGTCGAGGGCGGGTTCGACCCGCAACGCACCGATCTTGTCGATTCGGCTCATGCGCCCATTCTGGTCTCCGGCGTCTGCGGGCGGTGCGGCACACTGGCGTCGTGGTGTCGGTGGGAGATCTCCTGGTCGAGCGGCTCGAATCCGTAGACGATCCACGGCTTCACGACTACAGCCGCCTGCGCGACGTCAACCTCCGCAAGCTTCTCGAACCGGCTGGGGGCTTGTTCATCGCCGAGGGCGAGAAGGTGATCCGTCGTGCGCTCGCGGCAGGCTATCCCGCGCGGTCGTTCCTCATGACCGAGCGTTGGCTCGAAGGCCTTCGAGACGTGATCGCCCCCGGCGTGCCGTGCTACATCCTGTCCGATGCTCAGCTCGCCCAGGTCGCCGGATTTCGCGTGCATCGTGGGGCACTGGCCTCGATGCATCGGCTTCCCCTGCCGAGCATGGAGCAGGTCGTCAAGGACGCCCGGCTGATCGTCGTCTTGGAGGACGTCGTCGATCACACGAACGTCGGCGCGATCTTCCGCAACGCCGCTGCGTTCGGAGTCGACGCGGTCGTGCTCGCGCCGAGGTGCGCCGACCCGCTCTACAGGCGAGCGGTCAGGACGTCGATGGGTGCGGTGTTCACCATGCCGTACGCCCGGATGCCGAGCTGGTACCACGGGCTCGCCGCGCTGCGTGACCTCGGATTCGGCGTCGTCGCGCTGACCCCGGCTGCCGATGCCGTGCCGATCGAGAGCTGTGTCGGTAGGTTCGAACGCACGGCGCTTCTTCTCGGCAGCGAAGGCGACGGGTTGTCAGACCGCTGGCTCGCCGAAGCTGACCTGCGTGCACGGATCCCGATCGCGGCCGGCATCGATTCGCTCAACGTCGCGGCTGCCGCGGCGGTCGCCTGTTATGTCCTGGGCGGCTCCGGTGGTCGGTCGAGTGGACAGTCGCCGCACAGTCCGCCTCCGGGCACGCGGTAGTAGAGGCAACAGCTCGTCCGAACGAACGAGTCGATCGGGTTCGCCGGTCTGCCTCGCGTCGTCCGGCGCCACGTATCGACCAGCGGTGGCTTCCGCAGCAGGGCATCGGCTATCGCCTGAACCGTCGGCGTGTGACGTGGCCATCCCCGCATGACCACTGCTGTGGTCCCGACCAGTGCGGACGCTGCATCACCCCACAGCACCGCTTCGGCCAGGCGAATCCGGCTCAGCATCGCGGCCACGAGTGGACGCAGGTGCCTCTCGATGACGACGCGCGTGATCGAGTCGGCAGCACGCTCGGCCGACCCATGCGGTGGGCCGAGGACCAGCTCGGGGTCGGCCACGTGCAACCGGCCACCCGCGAGCGCCGGGCTCCACCAGGTAGTGGCGGGTGGCAGGGCAAGGACCACACCGTGCTTGGCCACGGCCCCGATCACCGGGGACCAGAGTCGGGCGGCGAGGCCCTGGAACAGGATCGACGCGGCGACTCGAGGCTCGCTCGTGCGGAGAGCATCGCCGGTCACCTGGATCGCGTCCGCCAGTGCTGGGTGGCCAGCGTAGAGGTCGGCCAGAGCCGGTGTCGATGGCGCGGTGGTCACCCGTGCCACGGTGAAGAACTCACCAAGGCTGGAAACGTCGTGCAGGATCGGCCAGGCGTCCTGGGGCATCGGGGGATCCACGTCGCGGCGCTCCAACGGCATTCAGCGAGGCTACTGCCTGCCCATCGAGGAGAGGTCTCAGAATGAGACCATGACGGCGACGATGCGTGCGTGGGTGGTGCCCGAACCCGGTCGGCTGGAGCAGGTCGAGCTGCCTGTCCCTGAGCCCGGTCCGGACGAGTTGCTGGTGCGGGTCCATGTGTGCGGGGTGTGTCGTACCGACCTGCATGTACGCGATGGTGATCTGCCGCCACACAAGTCGCCGGTCGTACCCGGCCACGAGGCGGTCGGCGAGGTGGTTGCGACCGGACGCGACGTGCCTCGTCGGTACCAGCCGGGGCTTCGGGTCGGCATACCGTGGTTGCGCCGTACGTGCGGAGTTTGCGTGTACTGCCAGCGTGGTCAGGAGAATCTCTGTCCGCAGTCGGTGTACACGGGTTGGGATGCCGACGGTGGTTATGCCGAGTACCTCACCGTACCTGCCGCCTTCGCGTACGAGTTGCCGGCTGCGGCGTTCACGGATTACACCGACGAGGAACTGGCGCCCTTGCTGTGTGCGGGGATCATCGGATTTCGCGCGCTGCGCCGGGCCGAGCTGCCGCCGGGTGGGAAGCTCGGGATCTACGGTTTCGGCGGATCCGCCCACCTGACAGCGCAGGTGGCAATTGCCCAGGGGGCGACAGTCCACGTCCTCACCCGCTCGGCGGAAGCGAGGGCTCTGGCGTTGCGGCTGGGTGCGGCTTCTGCGGGCGATGCGTACGACTCGCCCCCTGAACCGCTCGACTCTGCGATCCTCTTCGCACCGGTCGGCGACCTGGTGCCGGTCGCCCTGGCTGCGCTGGATCGTGGCGGCACGTTGAGCATCGCGGGGATCTACCTCAGCCAGGTGCCGCCGCTCGACTACGCGCGCCATCTGTTCGAGGAGCGCAGCATGCGAAGCGTCACGGCGAACACCCGGTCGGACGGACGTGACTTCCTTGCCCACGCGGCCCGGCACAAGCTCACGATCGCGACGACGCCGTACGAGTTCGACCGAGCCGACCAGGCATTGGACGACCTCGCCGCCGACCGGGTGAACGGTGTTGCCGTGCTGCGGGTCAGTCCCAGCTGAGGGCACCGCCGGACTGGTACTCGATGACGCGTGTCTCGAAGAAGTTCTTCTCCTTCGCGAGGTCCATCATCTCCGACATCCACGGGAACGGATTCTGCACGTCGGATGGGAAGACCGGCGCCAGTCCGAGCTGGGTGCAGCGTCGATTGGTGATGAAGCGCATGTACTGATCGCAGAGCGAGGCGCTGAGCCCGAGCATCTCGTGCGGGATCGTGTCACGTCCGTACGCGATCTCCAGCTCGCACGCCTCGAACAGCATCCGACGCACCTCGTCCTGGAAGTCCTCGGTCCACAGCCACGGGTTCTCGTGCTTGATCTGGTTGATGGCGTCGATGCCGAAGTTGAGGTGGACCGACTCGTCGCGAAGGATGTACTGGTACTGTTCGGCGATCCCCACCATCTTGTTGCGCCGCCCGAGTGACAGGATCTGGGCGAAGCCGGTGTAGAACCACATGCCCTCGAAGACGACGTAGAACGCGACGAGGTCCCGCAGGAAGGCCTGGTCCTTTTGCGTCGTGCCGGTCGTGAACGACGGATCCTCCAGGTGTCGTGTGTACTCCAGCGCCCACGCTGCCTTGTCGGTGATCGAGGGGATCTCGCGATACATGTTGAAAAGCTCACCTTCGTCGAGACCGAGGCCCTCGCAGATGTACTGGAACGCGTGGGTGTGCACGGCTTCCTCGAACGCCTGACGCAGCAGGTACTGCCGACACTCGGGGTTCGTGAGGTGCCGGTACACCGCCAGCACGATGTTGTTGGCGACGAGCGACTCCGAGGTCGCGAAGAACCCGAGGTTGCGTTTGACCATGCGGCGTTCGGCGTCGGTGAGTCCATCGCTTGACTTCCACAGCGCGATGTCGGCCTGCATCGGGACCTCGTTCGGCATCCAGTGGTTGCGGCAGCCGGCGAGGTACTTCTCCCAGGCCCAGTGGTACTTGAGCGGTAGCAGCTGGTTGACGTCGGCACGGGCGTTGATCATCGCCTTGTCGTCGACGCTGACGCGGGCGGCTCCGCGGTCGATCTCGCCGAGCCCGGTCGCGCTCGAGAACTTGTCGGTCATGTGATTCCCCTTGGTCGGTAGCAAATGCGTCTGGGTCGTTGTGGTGTGGTCGTCACGACGTCCGCGTCACTGGCAGGCCTCGCACGAGGCGTCGTCGAGCGAGCACATGGCCGGCTCGGACACCGAGCGCGACAGGTGCGCCGCCACGGCGTTGAGCCTTCCGTCGGTGCCGCGGAGCGTGCTCTTCTCCACCCGGGTCGCACCCTGCGAGCGCAGGTAGTAGGTCGTCTTGAGGCCGCGTCGCCAGGCCAACCGGTAGAGCCGGTCCAGGGTGCGTCCACTGGGTTGGGCGATGTAGAGGTTCAGCGACTGGGCCTGGTCGAGCCACTTCTGTCGCCTGGCCGCGGCTTCGACGAGCCATTGGGCGTCGATCTCGAAAGCCGTCGTGTAGAGCTGCTTCAGCTCCTCCGGGATCCGATCGATCATCTGGATGCTGCCGTCGTGGAGCTTGAGCTCTCGCACCATGGCGTCGTCCCACAGGCCGAGAGCTTTGAGGTCTGCCACGAGGTACGGGTTGACCGACGTGAAGTCACCGGACATGTTGGCCTTGACGAACAGGTTGCGGTAAAGCGGCTCGATCGACTGGCTGACCCCGCAGATGTTCGAGATCGTGGCCGTCGGGGCGATCGCCATGAGGTTCGAGTTCCGCATCCCGATGGTTCGGACTCGTTCCCGCAGCTCGCTCCAGGGAAGTCGCTGCGAGCGGTCGACCTCGAGGTCCTTCTCGGGTCGTGCGGCCGCGAGCAGCTCGATGGAGTCGATGGGGAGGATTCCCTTGCTCCACAACGATCCTTCGAAGGTCTCGTAGCGCCCGCGCTCTGCTGCCAGGTCGACCGACGCCGAGATAGCGTGGTAACTGAAGAGCTCGGTCGTGTAGTCGGCGAACTCGACTGCCGCCTCGGACGCGACCGGCAACCGCAGCCGGAACAACGCATCCTGCACGCCCATCAGGCCGAGGCCGATCGGCCGATGCCGCAGGTTGGACCGACGCGCCTCGGGGATCGTGTAGAAGTTCACGTCGATGACGTTGTCGAGGGCGCGCACGGCAGTCCGGATCGTCCGCGCGAGGCGTTCCTCCTGGATCCCGTTCTCGTCGACGTGATTGGCGAGATTCACCGAGCCGAGATTGCACACCGCGACCTCCGCTGGGCTGCCATCCGTTCCCGCGGTCGTGTTCAACGTGATCTCGGTGCAGAGATTGGACGAGTGGACCACGCCCACATGCTGTTGTGGTGAACGCAGGTTGCACGGGTCCTTGAACGTGATCCAGGGGTGTCCGGTCTCGAACAGCATGGTGAGCATGCGACGCCACAGGTCGACGGCGCGAACCTTCCGACAGACCCTGATCTCGCCACGGGCCGCCTTGGCTTCGTACGCGAGGTAGGCCTCGGTGAACGCCTGACCATAGAGGTCGTGCAGTTCTGGCACCTCGTCCGGCGAGAAGAGCGTCCATTCGGCGTCTGCCTCGACCCGCTGCAGGAACAGGTCCGGTATCCAGTTGGCGGTGTTCATGTCGTGCGTACGCCGCCGCTCGTCACCGGTGTTCTTGCGCAGGTCGAGAAACTCCTCGATGTCGATGTGCCACGTCTCGAGGTAGGCACAGGCGGCGCCTCGGCGCTTGCCGCCCTGGTTGACCGCAACTGCCGTGTCGTTGGCGATCTTCAGGAACGGCACGACTCCCTGGGAGCGTCCGTTGGTTCCCTTGATGTAAGCACCCATCCCGCGGACCGGCGTCCAGTCGTTGCCGAGGCCTCCGGCGTACTTGGACAGCAGGGCGTTGTTGCGAATGCTGGAGAAGATGCTGTCGAGATCGTCCTGGACGGTCGTGACGAAGCACGACGACAGCTGCGGCCGGGTCGTCCCCGCGTTGAAGAGCGTGGGGGTCGAGAACATGAAGTCGAACGACGAGATCAGGTGGTAGACATCGATCGCGCGGGCTTCCCGGTCGGTCTCGCGGAGACAGACGCCCATCGCCACTCGCATGAAGAACGCCTGGGGTAGCTCGATCGGCACGCCGTCGTCTCCACGTATCGCGCCGTCGACGTGCCGGCGTGGGGCACGCAGCAGGTACCTGTCGTAGAGGGTCTGCAAGCCGAGGAAACCGAATGTCAGGTCGCGTTCTGGCCGGAGCTCGCAGGCCAGCCGGTCGAGGTCGAACTCGGCAAGCTGCGGATCGAGCAGACCGAGCTCGATCGCCGCAAGAACGTAGCTGCGGAAGTAACCGGGGTAACGTCTGGCCATGTCGGCGTGCGTCACCTGCTCCGGCAGGTCGGAGAAGGCGCCCAGCGCCTCGCGCCGGAGCCGATCGAGGAGGAAGCGAGCCGCCACGTAGGAGTAGGCGGGATCGTTCTCCACCAACGTGCGGGCCGCGATGATCATGGCCTCGTCGAACTCGCGCCGGGTCATGCCGTCGTACACGTTTCGTCGAATCTCCTCGACGATCTGCGACGCCGAAATGTCCGACACACCGGCACACAACTCCTCGACCTGGGCCAAGAGGCGCGAGTAGTCGATGGGGTGAAGAGCGCCACTGGGGAGAGCGATCCGGACGATGGCTTCGTCCGACTGTGGGTCAGCGTCGTGGGTCCGCACCGGCGATGCGGTGAGTGTGGACATGGTCGTCTAGCTCCTCGTGATCGTGCGTGCTGGACGGATCGGCCAGCAGAGGAGAAGACAGGGTGCAGCAGACTGCGCACGCGAAGACGTCATGCGAAGACGCGCGAAGTCTCACCCGGTCCGTCCCCTCGAGGACCGATGGCGGCGCACACCCGTGGTGCGCGCACTGGCGGCAGGTCTTCGGGCTCGCGGGCACCGTGTGCCTAGTGGCCACCGCTTCCCAGGCGTGCACACCCAGTGCTTGACCGTCGGGCTCGTGCGTTCGCGACCGCACGAGTCCTCCGGTGGTGGCGTTCGTTCCCGCTCACCGCTGCGGGGCAGCTCCGGACTCGCACCGGATTCCCTCTTGACCACGACGAGGATGCGAGCTCGCCGCGGCTCGTCGACGACCTGGCGGGCCGTCGAACCACCAGCGATGCCGATACTACATGTTTGGTCTAACAAGTCATCGCAACCCAACATGTGGTGTGTCGGGCCGCAGCACATGCGTCGTGCACGCACCGTCGCCGTGGGCGATGGTCGCGAAGGGGAGCCCCTCGATGGTCAAGGTCATCTCGGGAGGTGAAGAGTGGAGGGAGAGACCCTCCTGACCGAAAAGGAGGTCCCGAATGCGGATCAAGCGGTCGACAGTAGGAGGTCTCGCGGCATCCGGTGTGGCGGTCGCAGCGCTCGTCGGTGGACCGGCGGTGGCTGGGGCCTCGGCGGCGGGCGCCGGGACGGACGGCGTCAATGCGACGCACGGCACATACCGAACCGTGGAGCCGGCTCGTGCGTATGCGCAGGATGGCCACGATGACATGCACAGGATGGCCAAGCGCATGCTGCACGGAGAGTTCGTTATCCCACGAGCCGGCGGCGACGGCTACGAAAGGGTTCTCGTCCAGCGTGGATCCGTGCAGTCGGTGAGCCAGTCCGAGCTCACGGTCGAAAGTGCCGACGGGTTCCGCGAGACCTATGACATCAGCCAAGACACCCTTGTCAAAGCCGGGCCTGGAGGAATGGGCTCGGTCGAACGAGGCGACACCGTGCATGTCGTCGCGACCATCAGCGGCGACAGGGCGACCGCCGTGCACGTGTCAGACATTTCACACGTGAAGGAGCTCATGGAGCAGTTCAGGCAGGACCAGGACCAGTGACGGTGAGGCGTTAGCCGCCCAATTGACCATGTGCACTACGCCCGTCGGGGGTGCAACACGTGTCGGCGCGTGTCACAGGTCCGAAAATGCGTTGTGCATGCCCGGCAGTAGCATCTGTGAGACCCGCGCCTTCCCGCTCCTGTGTGGCAGGCGTCCCGCGCACGGGCACGGCACGCGGTCACCACATGGGGATCATCCGGGGCAGGTGGTTTGCGAGCTGCCCATCGTGGGTCGGTAACTCTCGAGGGCAACGTCCGCCGCGCGCAGTATCGCGAGCGCGTTCCTCGTGCCCGGAAGGGGGATGGGCAGTGCTCGGTCGGCTGGGATCGCTGATCTCGCCGCTGCGCCAAATCCTCGCCAGCATCCCGGCCCGCAGCGTGCACGCGATGCAGGCATTGCCTCACCGGCATGCCTTGCCCCACCAACGCATCGTCACGCACCGCCGGGTCTGGGCGGGCAATGGGCGCGCGCACATCGAGGTTCGTGGTGTCGACGGCCCGAATGCCGAGACCTTCGTGAAGGACCTCGAGGCTCGGCTCGAGCGCGTCCCGGGCGTGACGTGGGCAGCCGTCAACTCCATCGTCGGTCGGGTGGTCGTGTCGTACGACAGCGATGCGGTACGCCTCGACGAGCTGGTCGAGACCGTCGAGGCCACTGAGGAGGACCACGGCAGGATCGACCACACGGAACGACCCGAACACCCAGCCGACACCGAACCGCAACGACGGCAGGTCATCGCGCTCGGTGCCGACCTCGCCGCTCTGACGGTGGGTGTGACCGGCCGGGTACTCCGACTGCCCAAGCTTCCCACCGAGATCGCCTTTCTCCCGGGCGTGGTGGAGTCCACGCCACGCGCCCGGCGTGGGCTGGAGGTCATGCTCGGGCGGCCAGGTACCGACCTCGCTCTGTCGTTGTGCAACGCGCTCGCTCAAGGACTGTCGCAAGGTCCGCTCGGACTGATCATTGATGGTGTCAACCGGGTGTCGCTGCTCACCGAGGCCATCGCCCGGCAACGAGCCTGGCAAGAACGCGAGGCCGAGCTCTCGGGGAGTCCGGACGTGCACCGGCTGGCCACGACGGCGTACCCAGGCATCGAGCCGCGGCCCGACGCCTTGCCGGTCGGACCGGTCGAACGCCATGCCGACCGGGCGGGGATCGCCTCCCTGGTCGGTGCAGGGCTGACCTTGGCGGCCACGCGTGACATCCGGCGTACCGCCTCCGTGCTCGCGGCAGCGACACCGAAGGCCGCGCGGCTCACCCGTGAAGGCTTCGCCGCCCGACTGGGTCGCACCCTGGCCGAGCGGGGTGTGGTCACCATGGACGCCGACGTGCTGCGTCGCCTGGACCGGATCGACACCGTGGTCGTCGACGCAGAGCTCCTGTCGACCGGACGCTACATCTGCGGTGGCCTGCTCGTCGTCGGCGGCGCGGTGGACGAGGGAGTGGGGGAGCCGCAGCTCCGGGCACAGGTGGAGGTCTTACTCGATCCGGGCCAACCGACGTCCGTACGTCGGCAGGGCGAGTGGACGTTGGGACCGCCAGACCGGCTGGGGAGGCTGCGGCCCGCCGCGTCTAGAGCCATGCGTGAGTTTCGGTCCGAGCTGCGTCAAGCCCGCCAGCGGGACGCCGTAGTCCTTGCCCTCGCACGCGGCACCTCGGTTGTGGCCGTCGTGGTCGCTGAACCCGAACCCGCACCCGCCATCGACGCGCTGATTGCCGCGGCACGGTCTGCCGGAAAGCTGGTGATCGCGAAAGCCGGTTCCCGGATCCGGCCGGACCTTGCGGCCGACGAGCAGGTCCTGGGTGGCGACCAGCTGGCGGAGTCCGTGCGCAAGCTTCAGGCGGACGGGCACGCGGTCGCCCTCGTGGCCTCCGACGCCTTCCACGCGCTGGCTGCAGCCGACTGTGGGATCGGGGTGTGTCAACCCGAACGACCGCCGCCCTGGGGGGCACACCTGATCTGTGGGCCTGGGCTCGCCCAGGCCTGTTTCGTCCTGGACGCCATCAGCGCTGCGAAATCGGCGACGGCGCGCGGTGTCCTGCTCGCGACGTACGGATCGGTGATCGGTGCGCTGTTGGCGTTCCTGGGCCCGCCGGCCGGCGCGACCGAGCGTGCCTTGGCGGCGGTCAACCTGGCCGCTGCGGCGGGCTGGGTGTCCGGAACCTGGACGGCGCGTGCAGTGGCGAGCCGCCCTCCGCCGGTCGTGGTGGAGGCCACACCGTGGCACGCCCTTCCGGTCGACCAGGTGCTGCGTAAGTTGAACACCACGCGCAAGGGACTCACGACCGCCGAGGCGGCCAAACGCTTGGCTACGGCCCCGAAGCTGCTGGACGAGGTCGAAGAACCGCAGTTGCTCAAGGCGTTTCTCGAGGAGCTTGCGAACCCGTTGACCCCCACGCTCGCGGCCGGAGCAGCCATCTCCGCTGCAGCGGGTTCGGTGTCCGATGCCGGTCTCATCGCGAGCGTGATGGGCATCAACGCGTTGATCGGAGGCGTGCAACGGGTCAGCACCGACCGTGCGATCCGGCGACTTGCCCGCTCGACCGCGGTCGGCGTACGCGTCCGGCGAGACGGCGAGGAGGTCGAACGACCCGCCAGCGAGCTCGTCCCAGGCGACGTCATCAGCCTCCAGGCAGGAGACGCCGTACCTGCCGACTGCCGGATCCTCGAGGCGAACGCCTTGGAGATCGACGAGTCGGCGCTCACTGGAGAGTCCCAGCCGGTCGAGAAGTCCGAGGCCCCCGTCACAGCTGCGCACATCGCCGACCGCAGCAGCATGCTGTACGAAGGCACGATCGTCGCGGCCGGACAGGCCACGGTCGTGGTGGTTGCAACCGGCGCTGACACCGAGGCTGGACGAAGCATCCGGGTCGTGGCCGAGGACAAGCCGGTCGGTGGTGTCCAGGCGAGGATGCAATCCCTCGTGCGCGCCACCATTCCCGTGGCGCTGGGAAGCGGGGCGGTCCTTCTTGTAGCTGGGCTGCTACGCGGTCGACCGCTCAACCAGACCCTGAGCACTGCTGTGAGCCTCGCGGTCGCCGCCGTCCCCGAGGGCCTGCCGATCGTGGCGACCGTCGCCCAGCTTGCAGCGGCGCGCAGGCTGTCTGCTCGAAACGCCTTGGTACGTAATCCGCCGACGATCGAGACGCTCGGTCGGGTGGACATCCTGCTGCTGGACAAGACGGGAACTCTCACCGAGGGACGAATCCGGCTCCGCCTGGTGTCGGATGGGTTCACCGAGATGCCCGTGGACCAGCTTCCGCCGTCTGGCCGAGTCGTTCTCGGTGCCGGTCTGCGGGCTAGCCCGAAACGCGTGGACGGCGTGGAAGAGCCTCATCCCACCGACCGTGCGGTCATCGATGCGGCGCTGCAGGCGGGCGTCGGTCCGGACACCGGGACCGGAGCCTGGGACCTCGTGGACGACGTGCCGTTCGAGTCTGGGCGGGGCTATCACGCTGCACTCGGGCGTACGCCGACCGGCATGCGACTGGTGGTCAAGGGTGCTCCTGAGGTGGTGCTCCCGGGCTGCGTCTCGTGGCGTCGCGAACAGGTCGTGAACCCCCTCGACGGTCCTCGCCGTCGTGTGATCGAGGCGGCCGTGGAGCGGTTTGCCCGAGAGGGGTATCGCGTGCTGGCGGTCGCCGAACGCGCGGCCTCCAGCCGGGAGGATCTCACCGAAGACCGGGTGGAACGCCTGGAGTTTCTCGGCCTGCTCGCCCTCGCTGACCAGGTACGCCCGACTGCTGCCGAGGCGGTGGCGACCCTACGCGAGGCCGGGGTGAGCGTCGGCATGCTCACGGGGGACCACCCGACGACCGCCGAATCGATTGCCGTCGAGCTTGGAATCCTGGGCGAGAACGGCGAGAAGCGGGTGCTGACCGGAGCGGAGATCGACATGATGAGCGATGCCGAGCTTCGATCCACGGTGCCGAAGATCTCGGTCTTCGCTCGTGTGACGCCGGCACAGAAGGTCCGGATCGTGGCCGCCTATCAGGCGCAGCACCACACGGTTGCGATGGTGGGGGACGGTGCAAACGATGCGCCGGCGATCCGGCTCGCCAACGTCGGCATCGCGTTGGGCCGGCACAGTACGAACGCCGCGCGGGAAGCCGCCGACGTCGTGGTCACCGACGACCGCATCGAAACCATCACCGACACCATCATCGAAGGCCGTGCCATGTGGGCGTCGGTACGCGAGTCGATCGGCGTCCTGTTGGGCGGAAACCTCGGCGAGATCATCTTCACCCTGGGCGCCGGCTTGGTCTCGGCAGGTGGTTCGCCCTTGAACGCACGTCAGCTGCTGCTGGTCAACGTGTTCACCGACATCCTCCCTGCGTTGGCGTTGGCCGTCAGGGTGCCGCCACGCGCGAGCCCGCACGCGTTGCTGCGTGAAGGGCCGGATGCGTCGCTTGGTGGACGGCTGACCCGTGACATCCTGCAGCGGGCTGCGATCACGGCGGCGTCGACCACCGGCGCCTGGTGGGTGGGACGGATGACCGGCACCCACGCGAGGGCGAGCACGATCGCCCTGGTGACACTGGTCGGCACCCAGCTAGGCCAGACGATCGCAACCGGGTGGCGCAGTCCACTCGTCGTCGGAGCAAGTGCGTTGTCGGGCGCTGCGCTCGTCGGAGTCGTGCAGACGCCTGTGATCAGCCACTTCTTCGGGTGTCGTCCTCTAGACCCGTTGGGCTGGGCCACAGCGCTCGGCGCTGCGGGTCTCGGAACCGCTACGGGCGTCGCGATAGGGGGCCTGGGCACGCTCGCACAGCTTGCGAACCGATCACCCGTGTCGGGTGACGCGTCGGCATCCTGACCGCTCGAAGCTGGCAGGCGGATCCCAACCTCCTGAGGGGGTGCTGCCGTCGTGGCAACGAAGACGACGAGGGCCCGGGTGTCCCGCACGGCCCAGGCTGTCAGCCCGCGTTCTGCGTCGACGGTTGCCGGCCGGTTGGGAGCGCTGGCCGCCGCGCGCCGCGCCACCAGCCAGAACGCGTTCCGCGCGACGCTGCCGTTCGTCGGCAGGGTTCAGCTACCGGAGCCGCGGCGCCTGGCGTGGTATGGGGGCATCGCTGTCCTGGCAGGCTTGGGCCTCATGGAGTGGCCGGTCGCCATCGTCATCGCCGTTGGGCACGTGCTGAGCGACAACCACCACAACAAGGTCTTGGAAGACTTCGGCGCCGCCCTCGAGCAAGCCTGAGCCGTCCAGCAACAATGACCACGTATCGAGGGATCTCGCCTGCTGACGGACGCTTGTATGCCATGCATGGCACCTGATTTCCGCGCAAAGCACACGCGGTCGTTCCACGACACGCGCGGATGTTCCCGCTGACTCGGCCGACACCTGCAGGCGCTCGCCAATGCGGCCGACACCTACGACGGCACCCGCCGCTGGGCCGGCATACGGTTTGCGCTACCCGCGACCCGTGGTTGTCCACAGGTGTGCCGTCTGGCTGACTTGTCCCCAGAAATCGAGCGCAGTCACACAGATATCGCCTGACATCGCACAGTGGGTTGCGAGCCCTGTAAGGGTGTGAGGCGTGGGCTGTGAGCCACGCGGACGGTTGTGTGTGAAAGGTGTGGATGACCTATGGCAAGAGTGTCCGAAGGCTCATCGCCGTGGCCTTCCCACAACGAGGTACGTCTGGTCGGCAGGACTTCCGTGCCAGCAAGGCGTCGTGAGCTTCCAAGCGGCGACGTCGTCGTCGTCGAGACCCGCGTCGTTGTGAAGCGTGAGCCAGACCCGCAAAGGCCTCGTGGCGCCAGGTTCGACGCCATCGACTGCGTCGCGTGGTCAGAGTCGACCCAAGACCTCGTGACGACGTGGAATGTCGGAGACATCGTGGAGCTGAGCGGTGCGCTTCATCGCCGGTTTAATCGCACCGAGACCGGGGTGGCGAGCCGCTACCAGGTCGAGATCCGCGAGGCCCGGTTGTTTCGCGCCCGGGCACGAGGCGAGCTCGGTCAGACAGGTTGTGGCTGACCCCTCGTAAATTTCGAGATGGCTTTCACAGCGTCACGTGTCGGACGGAAGGTCGACGGGATTGTCGGCGAACGCGCGCATCACCAGACCGGTGCGTGGCTTAGGTCCGAATGACGTGGACTTGCGTGGCATCCGATGGCCTGCCTGTGCGGTCATATGCACGGTTGCGTAGTCGACCGGATTGAGGAGTACGGCGATGCAGTCGCGTTGCTGACGAGCGATGTCGACAGCGCTGCGCCAATCATGGACGTAGCTGATGCGTTCCTCGGGTACGCCGGCGACCTGCCGCAGAAGACGTGTGTGCAGCACGTCGGTGTCGAGCACGGGTGAAGCCTGCTCAGTATCGTGTGCGGTTCTGCTCTCACGGGACAGACGAACCAGCAGCCACTGCCGCCCGTCGGTCAGGAGAAAGGCATGGGCATGCGGGCGACTTTGGGCAAGGGCGAAGCGCGCCTTGGCGGCGTCGTCGAAGTAGTCGAGCTGGAAGGGAGGTGCGATGCGCCCACGGACAAACTCTAGGGACAGGCCACGGACGACCCGGTGAATCGCAGACAGTCGAAGGGGGTGCGCTTGTTGGTCCACCAGAAGCGCAAGGCCGCTGTCCCACGGTCCGGCGCCCACGGTGGCGCGTAGGTGGCGTTGTAGTCGTAGGTACGTGGCGTACCGGTGGTGCCCATCGGCGATCAGCGCCTGACGAGGCGCAAGATCCGCAGCGATCTCCGCGAGGTGGCCGGGGTCGGTGATCGGCCACACCAGGTGTTCAGCACCATCCCTGGTCCGCGCGTGGATCATCGGTCGTCCTGTGACCGCCGCCTCGACGAGCGACGTCGCCGCACCACCTCCGTCGTACGCCAGCAAGATGGGTTCGAGGTTGGCCTGGCACGCGTGCATCAGTGCAAACCGGTCCTGGACCGGCCCTGGCATCACGTCCTCGTGTGGCAGGATCACGCGTTCGTCGGGGTCTCGCAGTGCCACACTGCCGAGCAGACCACGCAACACGTACGTCGTGGAACGGGTGTCGTCACGCCCTCGGCGTGGAGACGTCTGTGAAGGGGAGCTTGACGGGTCACCCGAGAGGTCTGCTGGGTCGGACGGCAGTCGTTGCTCGTACACGTAGAGTGCGGGAACCGGGTCGACGGTGAGAATACCCTCGCGTCGCCAGTGCGCGAGCAACTCAGCGGCCTCCTGGTAGTGGTTCTCGACTCCTTGCAGTCCGTCTGCTGTCGGCCCACGCGTGTCGTACCCAGACGTGTCCTGCTCGGGTGTTCCTTCCGATGGGCTGATTCCCGACGTTTCGGACGTCGCTGTTGACGAGTCGGCGATGGCGGCCGAGCGTGGCAGGATGACACGGACGATGTTGTACGGCTGGTCGGCCTCGAGCTCGGCGATGGTGCGGGGATCGAGAGTGTCGTACGGGGGTGCGGTGACCGACCCGAGATCAGGTATGTGAGATGGCGAGTACCGCAGGCCGCGAAACGGCGAGAGGACCAGGGGACGACGTTGGGCCGATCCGCTCACGAAGGAATCCTAGGCCGTGACGTGAGAAGTCTCGCCAACATCGAGGACCGAGGAGGAACGTGTGACTGATCATCAGGATGATCGACCGGACAAGCTCCACGGTCCGGGTGGAGAGACGGGCGGGACCCCGCCGGCTGGTGACGTGTACGACTGGTACCGGCGCGGGCTGGCCCTGCTGAGCTCCGGGGACTCTGCAGCTGCGGCGCAGGTGCTGTCTCATGCCCAGGCAGTCGAGCCTCGGTCGAAGTCGATCCGAGAGGCTTTGGCTCGGGCGCAGTTCAACATGCGACGCTACGCGGAGTCCGCGGAGACCTTCGAAGGCCTCGTGGCGGAGAATCCGTCCGATGACTATGCCCACTTCGGCCTCGGTCTGGCGCTGAGCCGGCTCGGTGACCACAAGGCTGCGGCGCCGCACCTTGCGATGGCGGTGGCAATGCGTCCGACCGTCGAGCACTACAACCGCGCGCTGCGCCAGGTGAGGGCCAAGCTTCGCGCGAGCGGTGGGTCCGAGGAGCGATGAGTTCGTCTGGGTCCATGGCGGCGCTGGCACCGGCACCCCAGCCGCTGATCGAGCTGTTCGATACCGCACTGGTCGACCTTGACGGGGTGGTCTATCGGGGCTCCCAGCTCGTTGCACACGCCGCGGAATCGATCGCACAGGCGAAGCAGCAAGGGGTCCGGGTGTGCTACGTCACCAACAATGCCGCCCGGTCACCGAAGTCGGTCGGTGAGCACCTACGCAAGCTCGGTGTCCCGGCAGCCGACGAGGAAGTGGTGACGTCGGCACAGGCTGCCGCTCGCCTGGTAGCCGATCAGGTGCCTGCCGGCTCGTCCGTGCTGGTCGTCGGTGGCGAAGGGCTTGTCGCCGCCTTGGACGAGGTGGGTCTGGAGCCTGTGTTCCGTGCCTCTGAGCGGCCGGCGGCTGTCGTCCAGGGGTTCCATCCCGACATCGGGTGGCGCCTGCTCGCCGAGGGTGCGTACGCCGTGGCGACGGGGATCCCGTGGATAGCGTCGAACGTCGATCCAACCCTTCCGACGTCCTCCGGCCTGGCCCCCGGAAACGGAGCACTTGTCGAGACGCTCCGCATCGCCACCGGTCGCAGCCCGTTAGTGGCGGGTAAGCCGGGGCCAGCGCTGTTCCACGAGGCTCGTAGGAGGTGCGGGGGCGAGCGTCCGCTCGTCATCGGAGATCGGCTCGACACTGACATCGAGGGAGCACACGCCGCCGGGTACCCCAGCCTGCTCGTCCTCACGGGCGTGACGGCCCTGCCCGACCTGGTGACGGCGCCCCCGCAGCGGCGGCCCACCTACCTGGCCCGCACCCTCGAGGGCCTCTTCGTCCCCCACGAGTCACCCACGATGACGCCGGATGGTGTGCAGTGTGGTGGCTGGCAGGTGCGGCTCGAGCCAGCTGGCGACGGTCGTACCCGCCCTCAGGTGACGGGTCACGGTGATCCGCTCGATGCCGCGCGTGCGTTGCTGCTGGCTGCGTGGAGCTCGCGTGACGGACAAGCCGACGTCACCGAGGCTCTGGCGAGGCTTGCCGAGCACGTGACCGGCATCGGCTAGTGTCCGTCGCAGGACCTCATCGGTGACCGGTCACGTCGTGGAGAGTGAGGATCTCGCACGGCGCCGGCCGGGCAACAGACCGCAGACGTGCGGAGGGAGACCTACGGGACGTGCAGAACGAATACGGCACTCCGGATCATCTGCCCACCGGGCATTCGGATGAGGAGGCGGCTGTGGAGCGCACCGGGCATCCGGAGGTGGACGCCGCCTTGGAGCGGCTCGACGAGCTCGAAGGGCTTCCCCCGAGTCAGCACGTCGACGTGTACGACAGTGTTCACCGCAGGCTTCACGAGGTGCTGCTCGCCGCCGGCGAGGTCCAGGAGCACCATGAGCACACAGGCGAGGGCCCGACAAGCGGGCTTCGGTAAGCGTCGTGCATGACCCGAACCAGCGCAGGTTGCTCCTCGTGGTCCACACCGGGCGGCCCGAGGCGATCCAGCTTGCCCGGGAAGCGGCTGATCGGCTGCGCAAAGCCGGCATCGGAGTGCGCCTGCTCGCTCCGGACGCCCCGGCCCTTGACATCCCTGACGCCGAGCTCGCCGAGGTGTCGGCTGAGGCGGCCAACGGGTGCGAGGTGGTCATGGTGCTCGGCGGGGACGGCACGATCCTGCGGGGCGCCGAGGTGGCCCGTGCCTCGCGGACACCGGTGCTGGGTGTGAACCTCGGCCACATCGGCTTCCTGGCCGAGTCTGAGCGTGACGACCTCGAGTTCACGATCGATCACGTCGTGCACCGCAAATACGACGTCGAGGAACGGATGACGCTTGACGTCGCCGTGACGTACGACGGTTCGGTCGTCGCCCGGGACTGGGCGCTCAACGAGGCAAGTGTCGAGAAGTCGGCCAGGGAGCGGATGCTCGAGCTGGTCGTCGAGGTCGACGGCCGTCCCCTGTCTCGCTGGGGCGCAGACGGTGTCGTGGCAGCGACGCCGACCGGCTCCACGGCGTACGCCTTCTCCGCTGGTGGCCCGATCGTCTGGCCCGAGGTCGAGGCACTCCTGGTCGTACCGCTCAGCGCGCACGCGTTGTTTGCTCGGCCCATGGTGGTCTCGCCGTCGTCGGTGATTGCCGTCGAGCTGGTGCCCCAGAACAGCCAACCGGGGGTTCTGTGGTGTGACGGCAGGCGCACCGAGCAGATCATGCCCGGTGCTCGGATCGAAGTACGCCGAGGTGCGCATGCGGTCCGGCTGGCCCGGTTGCACCACGGGCCGTTCACCGACCGGCTGGTCGCGAAGTTCGACCTCCCGGTGCACGGCTGGCGCGGGCGTCCGCGCGAGTGATCGCGCACCGTACCCTGGCGGTGCACACATGACGAACAGGTCCACCGAATACCGAGCTTGACCGCCGCCACGCGGCGTCAAGGTCGTACAGTGTTCCGACGATGCTCGAAGAGATCCGGATACGAGGGCTCGGCGTCATCGAGGACGCTCAGCTCGAGCTCGACTCCGGGTTCACGGTCGTCACCGGCGAGACCGGAGCCGGCAAGACCATGGTGGTGAGTGGGCTGTCCCTGCTCCTGGGCGGCCGCGCGGACGCCGGTCTCGTCCGTCCGACAGTGGACCGTGCAGTGGTCGAGGGCCGGATCCGGCTTCCTTCCGATTCGCCGGCCATGCGTCGCGCTGTCGAGGCGGGTGCCGAGCTCGACGATGACGCCCTCATCGTGATGCGCACGGTCTCGCGTGATGGGCGCTCACGTGCGTATGCCGGTGGGGCCGGGGTCCCGGCCGGGCTCCTGGCCGAGCTCACCGCCGACCTGGTCGCGTTGCACGGGCAGTCCGACCAGATGCGGCTGCTTCGCCCGGCACGCCAGCGCGAGATCCTGGACAAGTACGCAGGTCCGGCCGTGACCGAGCCGCTGGAGGCGTATCGGAAACAGCACGCTCGGCTCGCCGCCGTGGAGAGCGAGCTCGACGACCTCGTGGCGCGGGCACGGGAGCGAGCACAGGAGGCTGACCTGCTGCGCTTTGGCCTCGCCGAGATCGAGGCGGCCGATCCGCAGCCCGGTGAGGATCAGGCGCTCGCTGCCGAGGAGAGCAGGCTGGCCCACGCCGACGGCTTGCGCAGCGCCGCCGAGCTGGCGCACGCCGCCCTGGTGGGCGACGACGACCCGGTCGCCGAGCCGGTGGATGCGGCGTCACAGCTGGCGAAGGCTCGCAAAGCACTCGACGCAGCCGGTGCGCACGATCCGGAGCTCGCGGCGATCTCGGCCCGCCTGACCGAGGCGGTCGCGTTGATCGTCGATGCCGGAGCTGACCTCGCGTCCTATGCCGCGAACATCGACACCGATCCGGCTCGCCTCCAAGCCGTCGCTGAACGCCGGTCGGTCCTTGCGGGTCTCACCCGCAAGTACGGCGACACGATCGACGACGTGCTCGCCTGGGCCGAGCAGTCAGCGCTGCGGCTGGCCGAGCTCGACGGCTCCGACGAGCGGATCGAGTCACTGCGCAAGGAGCGGGAGCAGCTGCTGGGAGAGCTCGCGGAGCTCGCCGGACGGATCAGTGCGGCACGTTCCGAGGCGGCGCAACGGCTCGGAGATGCGGTCACGGGGGAGCTCAGCGCCCTCGCGATGCCGCATGCTCGAGTGACGGCCCACGTCACGCAGACCGAAGTGGCCGCCGACCGGCCCGGTTTGCAGGTGGGAGGCCGACGGTTGGCGTTCGGTCCCCACGGAGTGGATGACGTCGAGCTGCGGTTGTGCCCGCATCCCGGAGCACCAGAACGTCCGATCCAGCGAGGAGCTTCGGGCGGTGAGTTGTCCCGGATCATGCTGGCCGTCGAGGTGGTGTTCGCGGGTGTCGGTGACGTACCCACGTTCGTCTTCGACGAGGTGGACGCCGGGGTTGGTGGCCGTGCAGCGGTCGAGATCGGCCGGCGGCTCGCGCGCCTCGCGCGCAACGCCCAGGTGGTGGTGGTGACCCACCTGCCGCAGGTTGCTGCGTTCGCCGATCGGCATTACGTCGTACGAAAGGCCAGCGACGGCTCAGTGACCCGAAGTGGGCTTGTCGCACTCGACGCGAACGCTCGAGTCGAGGAACTTGCTCGGATGCTCGCCGGGCTGGAGGAGTCGGAGTCCGCACGTGCCCATGCCCAGGAGCTGCTCGCGACAGCTGCGGCTGAACGCCGGGCATGACAATTTGTCAATCCTGCTCTTCGGAAGGTGACAAAAAGGGCAGGATCCCTAACCGATGAGGCTTCCGATCCTGCAAAGGCGCATACCCGCCCGCCAATCCGGCGTGACCGGCCCGGCCAGGCTGGACACGCGGATCGGCCCCCTCCTCCGTCGCCTGCGGCCTGGTGACATCGCCGTGATCAACCAGGTGGATCTCGACCGGGCGACGGCCGAGGCGCTGGTCGCGGCAGGAGTTGCCGCCGTGGTCAACGCCGCACCGTCGATCAGCGGCAGGTACCCGAACCTCGGGCCCGCCGTCCTGCTGGCTGCCGGCGTTCCCCTCGTCGACAGCACAGGCATGGGGGTCTTCGGCCGGATCCGCGACGGCGACGAGGTGTGGCTCGACGGTCCTGCACTGTTCAAGGGGAGCGCCCAGGTCGCCTTCGGGATCGAGCAGACCGAGGAGTCGGTCGTGGCGGCTACCGAGGCGGCGCGCAGTGGGCTCGCCGAGCAGATCCAGGCATTCACGGCCGATGCGCTCGAACTTGTGAACCGGGAGCACGGGCTGCTCCTCGACGGCGCGGGTCTGCCGGTTCTCGCGACGCCACTTGCCGACCGCCAGGTCCTCGTCGTCACGGCTGGTCATGGCGTGGCAGACGAGCTGGCGCGGTTGCAGCGTTACGTGCGGGAGTTCCGCCCGGTGATCGTGGCCGTCGACGCCGGTGCCGACACCGCGCTGAAGCTGGGACACCGACCCGACGTCATCGTCCTGGGAGACGCAGCAGCGGACTCGGTCTCGGACGAGGCGTTGCTCTGTGGCGCCGAGCTCGTGGTGTTGGCAGGTGGCGAACGACTCGAACGCCTGGGCCTGGACGGTCACACATGCCGTGCGCCCGTCGCGCCTGCCGATCTCGCAGTGCTTCTCGCCGGTGTCCGCAACGCGTCTCTCATCGTGCAGGTGGGTACGCGTGTGACGCTACTGGACCTGCTCGACCGGGCTCGTTCGGATGCGCGCGCCGACGGCTGCTCGGATGGTCGATCGCATGGGCCAGCCGCATTCCTGGTGCGGCTCAAGCTGGGTAGCCGAATCGTCGACGCCGACGTTGTCCAGGCCTTGTGCCGGGAGCGGATCAAGGGTCGCTACCTGGTCGGACTCGTGGTCTCTGCCCTCGCTGCGCTTCTGGCGGCCATGGCGGTTTCCCCGGTCGTGTGGGGCCTTCTTGGATTTGACTGATCGCAGCCTGCACGAGCGCTGCTCGGGAGAGCTCGACGATGATTGACTTCCGCTACTTCCTGGTGTCGGTGAGTGCGATCTTTCTCGCCCTCGCTGTCGGGATCGTCGTCGGTGCCGGGCTGCTGCGAGGCGATGTCGACCAGCAGCTACGTGCCCATGCTCGGCAGGCAGCTGGCGAGAGCGAAGTGCTCCGGAATCAGCTCAGGGCGGAGCGGCGGTTGGCTGGCTACCGCGACGCCGTCGCCGCACAACTTCTCCCGGATCTGGTGAAGGGCACCCTCTCGGGCACGTCCGTGGTGCTCGTCGGACTGCCGTACGCCCGCTCGGAGACCTTGACCTCCGTACGGGAAGCTGTCGAGTCAGCGGACGCCACGGTGACCGGAACCGTCGCGATCACGTCGAAATGGGTCGATCCCGACCAGCGGCAGTTCGTGGACCTGCTGGCCGCTCGAGTGGGAAGACGCGCCGGATCGTCCTGCGACGTCGATTCGCCGTACTCCAGGGCATCTGGTGTGCTGGCCGGAGCCGTGCTCACCACCGATCCGGCCGCCACCCAGGCGGACGCCAACACGACGACCGTGCTGGGCGCGTTCGCTGAGGCAGACCTGATCCGTGCGCCAGCTGACCTGCGCCGCGCCGAATACGCGATCATCGTGGCGCCTCCTGCGGAGAACGCCGATCTCGAGAGACGAGCCGGCGGCACAGCGGCGTTCCTCGAGGCGACGCAGACCACGTCGACGATTGATGCCTGGGTTGCGCTCACACGATGCTTCGACGCCGCCGGAAAGGGTGTGGTGGTCGCAGGAGAGGTGTCGCCAGGGAGGGAGGCTCCGGCGATCTCGGCGGTCCGGGAGGATGTCCACGCGCGCGCCGAGGTGTCGACGGTCGACGTTGCCGACCTGCCGAGCGGCCACCTGGCTGTCGTCTGGGCCTTGGCCGAGCAGCGGGCAGGGCGCGTCGGTCACTACGGTGCGCGATACGGGATTGACGGAGTGCTCCCACGCAGGCCCACGGCCCGGTAGGCCTCGGACCTACCGGGCTGACTGGGTGCTTCTGCGGACAAAGTGAACCGGATGGCCGATCGGCGTGGCGTGTCGATTCGTGGGTCGGCGTTGATAGGCTGAAAGCCCGTGGAGCTGCCGGATTCCGCCCGGGTGTCCGGCTGGACAAGACCACGGGGAGCTGCCTTGGCAATCTCGACGCCGACCAGGCACGTGTTCGTCACCGGGGGCGTCGCCTCCTCCCTCGGCAAAGGCCTCACCGCCTCGAGTCTGGGGAATCTGCTCAAGGCCCGCGGGTTGCGGGTGACGATGCAGAAGCTCGATCCGTACCTCAACGTCGACCCCGGAACCATGAATCCCTTCCAGCACGGGGAGGTATTCGTCACGGGCGACGGCGCTGAGACAGATCTCGACATCGGTCACTACGAGCGCTTCCTCGACGTCGATCTCGGACGAAGCGCCAACGTCACCACCGGTCAGATCTACTCGAGTGTGATCGCGAAGGAGCGGCGCGGCGACTACCTCGGCGACACCGTCCAGGTCATCCCGCACATCACCAACGAGATCAAGGCCCGGATCCGGGCCATGGCAGGACCCGACATCGACGTCGTGATCACTGAGATCGGCGGAACCGTCGGTGACATCGAGTCTCTGCCGTTCCTGGAAGCTGCACGGCAGGTGCGACACGACGTCGGACGCGACAACGTCTTCTTCCTGCACGTCTCGCTCGTGCCGTATCTCGGTCCGTCTGGGGAGCTCAAGACCAAACCGACGCAGCATTCGGTAGCGGCCCTCCGCAGCATCGGTATCCAGCCTGACGCGATCGTCTGTCGCTCCAACCGTGAGCTGCCGCCGAGCGTCAAGCGCAAGATCTCGTTGATGTGTGACGTCGACGAGGAAGCAGTCATCGAGAATCCCGACGTCCCGAGCATCTACGACCTTCCCAAAGTGCTGCACGCGGAAGGCCTCGACGCGTACCTCGTCCGTCGGCTCAACCTCCCGTTCCGGGACGTGGACTGGACGCGGTGGGATCAGCTGCTGCGCCGGGTGCACCATCCAGCGAATCACGTGACGGTGGCGCTCGTCGGCAAGTACATCGACCTGCCCGACGCGTACCTCTCGGTGACGGAAGCGCTGCGAGCCGGAGGCTTCCACCACGACACCCGGGTCGACATTCGCTGGGTGGCGTCCGACGAGTGCGCCACACCCGAGGGCGCGGCCAAGCACCTGTCGGACGTGGACGCCGTGTGCATCCCGGGTGGCTTTGGCGTACGCGGCGTCGAAGGCAAGGTTGGCGCGATCACGTACGCCAGGGAACACCAGATCCCGATCCTCGGCCTGTGTCTTGGGCTGCAGTGCATGGTGATCGAGTTCGCCCGCAACGTCGCCGGTCTTGAAGGTGCGAACTCCACGGAGTTCGATCCCAGCTGCGCTCACCCGGTCGTCGCGACGATGGAGGAACAGCGCGAGATCGTCGCCGGAGCAGGCGATCTGGGTGGCACCATGCGGCTCGGTCTGTATCCAGCCAAGCTCCTGGACGGCACGCTGACCCGCCGCCTGTACGCCGAGCCCTACGTCGAGGAGCGGCATCGGCACCGGTACGAAGTCAACAACGCCTATCGCGCCAAGCTGGAGGCGGCAGGGCTGGTCGTGTCCGGTACGTCGCCCGACGGTCAGTTGGTGGAGTTCATCGAGCTGCCGCAGGACGTGCATCCGTACTTCGTGGCGACTCAGGCACATCCGGAGCTCCGGTCCCGTCCAATCCGTGCGCATCCGTTGTTCGCCGGTTTGATCGAGGCCGCGCTCGACCGGCAACGCGAGATGCAGCTCCCGGTGGAGGACATGAGCGTGGACAAGGCGTACAAGGAGTCGCGCACCGGTGTGGCTACCGAGTCCGGCGGGGTCGTCTCGGACGAAGCCGCCGAGGCCGAATCCGTGCCGGGATCGCTCGAGCTGGGTGCCGAGTGGCTGCGGGCAGGAGTGCGTAAGTGAGCGAGGACGCCGAGCACACCGACAGGCTGCGGGACATCCCCGAACGGTGGCCGGTCGAGTCCTCGACGTACTCCCTGCGTACGGATCGGGTCATCGCGGTCCGCCGGGACGTCGTGGTAGGTCGCGCTCTCGATGGTGAAGAGGCCGCCGAGAGACCGCAGTTCGTCCGAGACGTCGTCGTTCATCCCGGTGCGGTGGGGATCATTGCCCTGGACGACCGCGACCGCATGCTGCTCGTGCGCCAGTACCGGCATCCGGTAGGGCATCGACTCTACGAACCGCCGGCCGGGTTGCTGGACGTCGAAGGGGAGGACTATCTCGCCGCTGCGCAACGCGAGCTCTACGAGGAGGGCCATGTGCGGGCGCGGGACTGGCGGGTGCTGCTCGACGCGTTCACCTCGCCGGGCATGACCACGGAGTCGCTGCGCATCTTCCTGGCCCGTGATCTCAGCGAGGTGCCGGAGGCGGAACGTCACAACGGGCTTCACGAGGAAGCCGACATGCCGGTCGTATGGGCGCCGCTGGAGGACGTGGTCGAGCAGGTGCTGGCCGGTGAGCTGCACAACCCGACGCTGGTGATGGGGTCGCTCGCTGCCTGGACCGCAAAGCAGGGGAAGGGCTTCGATGCACTCCGTCCGGCCGACACGCCATGGCCGGCCCGTGCCGCCGTGCCGTCCTCGTAGCACACCGAACTCGTCGCGCGTGGTCGAGCACAGGACGGCTCAGACGATCACCGTGCCGCCGATGCGCCAGTAGACGCCGTACTCCCGGGTGAGGAACCCCTCGTCGACAAGCGCCCGGCGAAGCTCGGCGTAGTCGTCGTAGATCCTGCGCAGGATCAGGTTGACTCGATGCTCGGGGTAGCGAATTCCGGGCTCGAAGAGTTGGGCGACGTGGTCGAGCAGCATGCGTCGCTTGGTGTACTTCGCAGGCAGCGCGACGATCCGACCGTCACGTACGAACGACCGGAAGAGCTTCTGCGTCGACGCGTCGGCTTCTCGCGGCACGTGCAGGGCAGGCTCGGCTTGGACGTCCATGCAGTCCAGTTTCGCAGCGTCCACCGAGTTCGAGCACGGCCTTTTCCGGCAGTACGTGTGGCTCGAGCTCCTGTCGGGTCTCGAGGAATTCAGGGACGTAGACCGGCGCACACGACCTCGATCATTCGTCCGGGTGGGTCGGGCGCATGCTGTTCCATGACCAGGCATCCGTTCACGAGCGCCTTGAGGTCGTCGGCGCTGACGTCCTTGCGCACGACACCCGCTGCTTGCGCTCGCTCGAGCAAGGCTTGGCCGGCGTCGTTGAGGCCTTGTTTGGCGGAGGCGAGCGCTGGCCCGAACTCGTCGGCGAGTGCATCCCCCCGAGGTGATAGTCGCGGAGTTCGAGTACCACGGTGAGGTGACGACCACGGGACGGACGTTCGTCGCTCCCTGCATCTTCGTCATGCGGGTTCGCGATGGGCTGATCGTGGAATCTCGTGACTACGCCAACCACCTCGCGCTCGCCTACGTCTCGGGTCGAGTGCCCGAGCTGCTGTCCATGCTGGAGAAGGCCGACTCGTGAGCGTCATGGAAGGCGCCCGAGCTCGAGGGTACGCAGCTCACCCGGTCGATGTCCGGTCTCCCGATGGATGAGCAGCGCCTCTCTCGCGGTCTCGGTCGCCCTCGCCTCCTGGCCGGTCGCAAGGTAGATCTGGGCGAGAAGGGTGAGTGCGCATCCTTCGAATGCACGCGCTTCGATCTTGCGTGCGCTCGCGAGTGCGGCCTGTGCCGCAGTGAGCGCCGCCGGATGATCGCCCATTTCGACGTACGCCCGACCCAGGATGAGCTGCGCGTCGATGAGCTCGAGCTGGTTTCCGCCGTCGCTGAACAGCTCAGCTGCCTTACTGGCACAGGCGACCGCCTGCTCGGGTTCGTCCCGTCGGATCGCCACGTCGGCTCGGAGGACGAGAGCGGCGCCGTCGGCGCGTCTGCTCTGGAGTCGTTCGGCAAGGCTGGCAACGGATTCGGCGTACTGAGCGGCCTCGGCGAGATTCCCGAGATCGGCATGCACTCGCGCGAGCGTGACCGTGGTGACGAGGTGGGCAGAGTCGTAGCGAGCGGTTCGTTGGATACGCAGTGCCTGCTCGAGGCGTCGGCGCGCATCGTCGTATCTGCCCTGCCACCAGTAGCCCTCGGCCAGATTCGTGAGGGCTGCGTTGCGAAGCTGAGGTGAGGCGTCCTCGTCGCTTCGGTCGACAATGTCCTCCAACCGGCGGACGGCCTCTGCGAGCTGGCCGAGGTAGATGTAGGCACTCGCGATGTTCATCCGGTGCCGAATCTCGTACTCGGTGTTCCCGAAGACCCGATCGAGTACGACCGCGCGTTCTTGCAGCTCGATGCCCGCCCGGTAACGACCCTGCTCGAACTCGATCACCGCGAGCTCGTTGTAGGCGACCGCCTCGCCGGCCGGCCACCGCACGTCGTGGCACAGCTGGGTGGCTCGCAGGCCGTGTCGTCTCGCGTCGGCGTAGTCACCGATGCACCGGTACGCCTGAGTCAGGCTGAGCTCAGCGGCTGCCTCGCCTGCCCGGCTCCCGTCCGCTCTCGCCGCCGAGCACGCAAGCGTTGCGACTGTGATCCAGTCGCGCGGCTGACGGCGGAAGAAGTAGTAGCTACGCAGGACGTCGCCGAGCCGCCAGGCCGGTGGGGCGCCACGGTGGTCGGAGCGCGGCATGGTGGCTGCGCAACGAACCACCGGTACGAAGCATGCCCGCTCGGCTTCCAGCCATGCGGCTGCTGACTCACGATCCGCGAACGCGTCTCCTGCCGAGGTGGTCTGAGGGCCGAGAAGACCTTTGCGACCGTCGGTGTTCTCTTCCTGAAGACCCGGAGTCGTACGCGCCTCTGGTAGTCGGATCACGTGAGGGAAGACCGTGCTGATTGCAGCCGCGGCGGTCTCGCAGTACCACGTGAGAAGCCGTGCCGTCGCCATCGTTCGTTCGGCTTCGGTCTCGTCCTCTGCGGCGAGTCGTGCGGCGTACTCCCGGAGCAGGTCATGGAACGCATAGCGTCCGTCCGCATGCTCGGAGATGAGGTGCACAGCGGCGAGCCGCCGAAGCAGCGCCTCCGCAAGGCCGATGCCCACGTTCGCAAGCGCCGCTGCACCGGCGGTCCCGATGTCGGGTCCGGGAGCAAGGCTCAGGAGGCGGAACATCCGTTGCTCGTCGGGGGTGAGCCGGCAGTAGGAGAGGTCGAACGCCGCACGCAGGGAGTCGTCCGGATCGGACTGCACCCGGATCGTCTCCACCCGATCCGCGTTCTCGAGCTCGCCGACCGCGGCGGCGACGCTTCGCGACGGCGAGGTGGCGAGATTGCTGCCGGCCAGTCGGAGCGCGAGGGGGAGATGATGGCAGAGCTCGGCGAGCTGATCGGCAGCTGTCCGCTCGCTCTCGATCCGTTCCTCTCCTGCAATGCGGCCGAGCAAGGTGTACGACTCGTCAGGACGTAGTTTGTCGAGCTCGAGACGTACGGCCCCGTGCGACGCCGTGAGACCCGCCAGCCGGTCGCGGCTTGTGACGAGGACCATGCAGGAGGCGCTGCCGGGCAGCAGCGGCCGCACCTGATCAGAGCTTCCGGCGTTGTCCAAGACGATGAGGACCCGCTTGTCGGCGAGCAGTGAGCGATACAAGGCGGCCGCTTCGTCGAGATCGGTCGGGATCCGTTCGGGGGCAACGCCGAGGGCACGCAGGAACGCGGCGACGACCTCACCGGGTTCCCTCGGTGGTGACAGCGCGTATCCTCGAAGGTCGCAGAACAGCTGGCCGTCGGGGAAGCGCGCGGCGACTCGGTGGCCCCAGTGAACCGACAGCGAGGTCTTGCCGACGCCTGCCATCCCACAGATGATCCCGATCGGCACACCTGTGGCCACCGGTGTCTGGTCGAGGATTGCGTCGAGCCGTTGCAGCTCGCGCGCTCGACCGGTGAAGTCCATCACGTCAGCAGGCAGCTGCCGTGGCACCGGGGGCGCCGGCGCGGCACGACGCGACGACGTGTCCTCGAGAGAGCCGGATGCTGTGCCGCCCGTCGGCCCTGGTGGCGGTGCGTCCAGAGCGGGATCCGACCGAAGGATCCGCTGGTGCAAGGCGCGAACCTCGGGTCCGGGCTCGATGCCCAGCTCGTGACGTAACCGCCGGTACAGCCGCTGGTAGGCGTCGAGGGCGTCCGCCCGCCTGCCGCTGCGATAGAGGGCGAGCATCAACTGCTCCCACCGGCGTTCCCGGAAGGGCTCCGCCTCGACGAGGGAGGGAAGCTCGACGACGAGTGCTGCGTGGCGACCCAAGGCCAGATCGGCGTCGACCCGCGCCTCGATGGTGGCCATGCGTTGCTCTTCGAGCCGCTGGGCGTCGGCGGAGATGGCGGTGCTCGACGCGACGTCGCTGAACGCCGGGCCTCGCCACAGGTCCAGTGCCTCTCGCAACACGTCGGCCGCTCGGCCCGGATCGCCGGCTGCCAGAGCGGCCAAGCCTTCGGCGTGGAGGCGTTCGTATCGCACCGCGTCGAGAGCGTCGGGCTCGAGGCACAGCTGGTAGCCGGGAGACCTGGTACGCAGGAGCTGACCGGCGGCATCGCCGAGCGCCCGGCGTACCCGCATGACATAGCCGTGGATCTGGTTGACCGCTCCTCGTGGCGGCCCGTCCGGCCACAGCTCGTCGATCAGCTGGTCGACCGACACCACCTGGCCGTCGGCGACGATGAGCCGGGCAAGCAACGAGCGCCACTTGGCAGCCCTCAGCGTGACGCGTTCGTCGCCGAGCTCGACCTCGAGTGGTCCCAGCACCCGGATCCGTACGAGCCCATGCCGGTCCGGGGCATCTGGGCGTCCCGCCGCGTCCACGTCCACATGACCCATCATCTCGGTGTACGTAGCGGACCGCCCTCCGGGATCAGTCCGCTACGTCGTCACCAGATGTGGGTCGATGGATCGTGCCGGTGTGTGGGACGCCCGAGCGTGTCACGGCCAGCGCGACACCGGCGGCCTCACCACGGCGGCCGTCCGGGCTCACCGGGCCGATCAGGGGGTTGCTGGTATCCCTGGTGGGGAGGCGTGGGCGAGGCCCCGGGGTGTACCTTGGCCGTTGCGGGGCGCCGACGGATGAGGAGGACCGCGAGGACGACGCCGCCCGCGAAGACCACCAGTCCGGTACCTCCAGCGAGAGCGACGGGCACCAGCGTGTCGCTTCTGCTCCCAGGCGACGAGTTCACCGGCGGCTGTGCGTTGTGCGACTTGTCCTGGGAGCTTGCGCCGCGTTCCTCCTTGGCCGGCTGCGCTTGCGGTGATGGCTCCCGGTACTCCGGAACTCCCGACGGCTCACCGTTCACGGCCACGGTCACCTCGAACTCCTCCTGGAACTTGCGTCCCGAGGAGTCCTGGTTCTGCTGGATCGCGAAGTAGTAGTACCCCGCGAGCGACGCGGGCTGGATGGACTCGCCACCACCGTCCTCGCGATTGCGGAACCGCACCTGCGGCAGTGTGGCGTGAAGGTAGTCGTCGCTGCGGTAGCACCTGGTCGTGCTCGTTGCGTTCCGATCGCTCCCGCCGGGCAGGAAGAGCTCGGCTCGGTCGGGTGCGTACGCACGAAGCTCGATCTTCTCGCCGCAGCCGGGCCCGCCGACCAGGCTCGCGAGCTGAGGGTTCGTCGGCAGCCGGAACGTGACGGACGCCGTCTGGCCCCAGTCGACGCGCACTCGGTAGAAGAGCTGCTCGCCGGGCTGGAGAGTGCTGGTCCACGTGCCGGGTGTCAGGGTGATGGCGTCGGAGAAGCTGCCGCCGCCCTCGACCGTGCCCTGGCTCGAGCCTGATGGGAGAGCCTTGCTCGTGAGGTCGGAGTCCTCGACTGCCGGTGGCAGCTCGGAGAGGTTCTCGACCGGTGGTTCCTCGATCACGAGGAGCTCGACCGGATCCTCCGGACCCGTGCCCGGTCCGCTCTCGTCGCGTTCCACCTTGAGCAGCAGGCGGTCGCTCTCGGTACACTCGTCGGCGAGGTACTGGCTCGCGCTCGAGTTTCCTTCCGGTCCCAGAAACACCGAGGCGTTGAGGAAGTCCCGGTCCGACGACCACTCGAAAGCAGCGCCGTGGCCCCAGGTGCACTCTTCGTCCCCGGACGGTGTCAGGAGCCGCAGCGTGATCTCCTCGCTGCTCGCAGCCGATCCTGCCCGCGTCTTGGGTCGTGCGGTGAGAGCGGCGTGGAGGGTCGCGCCGGGAGTACGCGTGAGCATGTAGTACTTGATTCGCCCGGTCTGCGCACCCGCGGGCGCGAGCGTATCGGTGTACTGGCCGGCTCCGATCTCTGGCGCCTCACTGGGCTGGAGGCCACCCTCGATCGGCGTGCCGGACACCTGGAAGTCCTTGAACGATCGAAGCGCCGACTGGTCGAGGCTCGCAGCCAGGTCGTCGGCATCCTGCGCGTCGTAGTACGTACCTCCGCCCGCGTCGGCGATGCAGGCCAGCTGCCGCTTGGTCCGGGCGTCGACATGCAGGCCCACGACGTCGATCCTCAGGTCGATGCCCTTCGCATGGATGTCGCGTGCCACCACACACGGGTCCGGGTCACAGGTCTCCTCGCCATCGGACACCAGCAGGATGGTGCGCTTGCCCTCCGAGCCGAGGTCTTTCGCGGCCTGCCGTAGCGAGTACGCGATCGGCGTCTCGCCCCACGGCCGGTACTTCTTGATCGCCCGCTTCAGCGCCGGTTTGTCGGCCGGGCCGATGGGGACGACGAGCTGGGAGTCCGAGCAGGCTTTCGGGTTGCTCTTGTCGAAGATCGTGGCGCCGTAGACCCGAAGCCCGACGCTCATGTCGGTTGGCAGATCGTCGATCACGGTCGTGAGCGCCTGTTTCGCGGCCTCGATCTTGCTTGTCCCGGAGGCGTCGGGTTCCTTCATCGATCCCGACGAATCCAGGAGCAGAAGGAGTGAGCCCGGCCGGACCTCGCCGTCGTCAGCTCGCCCGACCTGCGGGTGCCGTTTCGTCGTACCGGCTGCGGCGACCGACCCAACTGCTGGGCCGCTCACGACAAGGATCGTGAGGCACAAGGCGATGATGGATCTCCACACACGGATTGCCGACATACCAGCCAGGGTTCGGGGTCGGCCTGTAGTCCCGCTGTAGTGGCGATGTGCTTGCGGGCACCTACCGCTCGCTTCCGGCCGGCGAGCGTTGTGTGTGGAACCGGCGGTGCAGGTCGCGGACGCGTTCAGCGAGCTCGGGCACCGGGCCCTGCACTCTCACGCCTGGCACGACGTCGTTGATCGGAAGGGTACGGACTTGCGGCGGTGGGACGCCGAGCTCGGCGAGCCAGGCGGCGAGCTGCTGGGAGGAGCTGGCGTAGACGATCCGGCCGAGGCCGACCCAGCCATGCGCGGCGGCGCACATGGGGCAGTGCTCGGTCGAGGTGTAGACAGTTGCGGCAGCCCGCTCCGCAGGTGTCAGGTGAGCCGTCGACCAGCGGGCGATCTCGAACTCGGGGTGGCGTGTCTGGTCGCCGCTTGCCACATGGTTGTGGTCCTCGAACAACACCGTGCCGTCCGCGGCCACGAGAACGGAACCGAACGGCTGGTCACCGGATACCAGTGCCTGTTCTGCAAGATCAACGCAACGCCGGAGATGACGCAGGTCGGTTTCGCTGAGTTCCAATGTGCTCGCTCCTTGATCAACCCACCGTGAGCGACGTCGAACGCCGTAAGACCATGGCGCTCGGTCCGTCATGCCTTCGTGGGCCAGGCTATCTGGCAGCACGCACAGAACCCGTGTGTTGCGCGAGCACGGCGCCGACGAGGACGAGTGCCCCGCCGAGCAGCTGATACCAGGTCAACTTTTCGTCGAGCACGAGAGCACCTGCCACGACAGCCACCACGGGGAGGAGGTACGTGACCGTGCTCGCTGCCGTGGCGCCCAGGTCGCGCACGAGTCCGTAGAAGAGCAGGTACGCCGCGCCGGTGCCGAGGCAGCCGAGGGCCAGCATCGACAGCACCACGTGTAGCGGAAGCTCGCTCGGCCATCCGGAGAACGCTGGCGTGATCAGGGCGACCAGAACCGCGCCCGCGATGACCTGACCGGCTGCAAGCGACACCGTGGGATGGCCTGACGTGGTGAGGTAGCGACGCGTGTAGACGCTCGCCACGCCGTAGCTCGCCGATGCCGCAAGGCACATCGCCGTGCCGAGCACGACCTCGCTGACGATTCCCCCCGCGATGTCCTGCCATATCGCCGGTCCACCCATCACGACGACGATGCCCGCGAATCCGACCACGATCCCCGCGACTCGGACAGGCGTCGGCCGCTCGGTCGGCAGCACCATCAGCGCGAGCAGCAACGTGAAGAGGGGCGTCGTAGCGTTGACGACTCCGAGGAGGGCGGACGGGATCAGAGTCGCCGCGAAGGCGAAGAGCGTGAAAGGAATCGCGTTGTAGGTCAGGCCGGCGACTGCCAGGTGTCCCCACATCCGCCACCCACGCGGGAGCTTCTGTCCGCGCAGCAACATGATCAGGATCAGCGTCACGCCACCGAAGATCAGTCGCACCAACGCCACCTGGAGCGGGGCGAGAGCCTGAACGCCGATCGAGATGAACATGAAGCTGAGGCCCCAGATCAGCGCGAGACCGCCGTACCGAGACCAGCGGTTCACCGTCGTACGGTCGAGCGTCATGCCCCTACCTTCGACGGAAAGCATGCTTAAACACAATTGAATTAATCTTAGTTTTTACTTTAGTTTCTGTTACATGTTGAACCTCGAGCGTCTGCGCGCTCTCCACGCCGTCGCGATGTACGGATCGGTCAGCGCCGCAGCGGATGCCTTGCACGTCACCGCGCCGGCAATCTCGCAGCAGATCGCGAAGCTGGAGCGCGAGGTCGGGCAGCGCTTGGTCGAACGCAACGGACGCGGAGTGCGCCTGACCGATGCCGCCCATCGGTTGGTCGTGCACGCCGCGGAGATCCTGTCGCTGGTCGAACGCGCCGAAGCCGACTTGGAGGCCCATCGCGACCGGCCGGTGGGCCGACTGGTCGTCGCGGCGTTTCCAACGGCCGCACGTGGTCTCGGTCCGGCGGTGCTGCAGAGCCTGCGAACCGAGCATCCGCAGCTCGAGGTCGAACTGCGTGAGATCGACCCGGACGGCTCGCTACCGCTCCTCGCTCGCGGCGAGGTCGACATCACGATCACGCTCGACTGGGATGGCGGACCGCTCCCGGTGCCCGACAACACGCTCCGACAACCCATCCTCACCGACCCCTGCGATGTGGCCCTGCCCGCGACACATCCCCTGGCCGGCAGGAAGTCGGTCAGGCTTGCCGAGCTCGCGAGCGAACCCTGGGTGAGCTGGCCGCACGGAAGCCTCTGCTTTGGCTGGTTGGCACAGACCCTGCGTTCGTTGGGCAGCGAACCGCGTATCGTCCACACGGCCAACGAGCACGCCACCCAGCTCGCCCTGGTGTCTGCTGGGCTGGGCATCGCCCTGATGCCTCGACTGGGCCGTAGCCCGATCCCTCGCAACGTCCGGATCGTCCCGTTGCAGCCCGCCTTGCGTCGACACGTGTACGCCTTGTGGCGGGCGGACGCCGATCGACGGCCGGCGATCCGGGCTGCAGTTTCGGCCTTCGTCCGGGCCGCGTCCTGACCGCTCGTGCTAGTTAGTGTCTTCCCATGCTCGGTTCATATCGCGTACTGCTCCAGAAGCCCGGGGCGCCGTGGTTCTCGATCAGTGGATTCGTGGCTCGACTCCCGATGTCCATGGTGGTGCTGGGCATCGTCATCCTCGTGTCCGATCGGACCGGCTCCTACGGCCTGGCCGGCTCGGTGTCGGCTGCGTACGTCGTCGCGCGCGCAGTCTGCACGCCGCTTCAGGCGCGGGTCGTCGACCGCTACGGCCAGAGTCGGATCCTTCCGTTCATCGCGGTGACGCATGCCACGGCGCTCGGTGGCCTCATCGTCGTGCTGGAGTCCGAGCAACCCGTGGTGATCGCGCACCTGTTGGCGGCACTGGGTGGCGCGAGCTCTCCGACGATCAGTGCGTACGTACGAGCACGTTGGCGCCATGTGCTGGGCGAGGGGCCCGAACTGCAGACCGCCTTCTCCTTCGAAGCGGTCGCCGAGGAGTTCCTCTTCATCGTGGGCCCGCCGCTCGTGACGTTCCTCGCGACCACGGTCAGCTCGATCGCCGGGCTGCTCACGGCAGCTGTGTGCGGACTGGTCGGCACACTGTGGCTCGCCCAGCTTCGCGAGTCGGCGCCGCCACCGTCACACACTGACGGGACCGGACGAGGACCGGCGCCACCGCTCGGCTGGAGTGTGATGCTGCCGCTCGTGGTGGCCTGCGTCGGCGTCGGCGGCCTGTTCGGGTCGTTCGACATCTCGGTCATCGCGCTTGCCACCGAGCACCATGCGCGCGCCTGGGCAGGAGTCCTGCTGGGGACCTGTGCCACGGGGTCGATGCTGGCGGGCATCCTGGTGGGGAGCCTGCGGTCCCGACCGTCCGTGTCCTTGCAGTTCCGGCTCGGCACGGCGGCCATGGCGTGTGCCATGATCCCGTTGCCCTTCGTCGACAACCTGTGGCTGCTGGGTGTCTTGGTCTTCGGTGTGGGATTCACGATCGCACCCACGTTGATCGCGAGCTCCTCGCTCGCCGTGCAGATCGTTCCGTCCACCCGGGTGAGCGAAGGGCTTGCCTGGACGAGCAGTGCGGTCGTCGGCGGAATCGCCGGCGGGGGAGCGGTCGCTGGTCGGATCATCGACAGCTTCGGCGCGAGCACGGGTTTCCTGTTCGCCCTGGCGGGCGGTGCGTTCGCGGCGCTGGTCGCGAACCTCGGCAGAATCCGGAAACCCCGACGTGTGGCGGAGACGGCTGTCCCGAGCACTCAGTGACGGTCCGCGAGAAGCGCGTCGAGGGTCGTCCGATGCAGCGGCCCGGTCACCGCCCCTTCGAGCAGGGGATCGTCGACGTCGCGCATCCACCCGACAAGAGCGTCGAGCAGGGCGTCCCGCTCCGCGGCTGGCGCGGTGTCGACGATGTTGGTGAACTCGTGCGGATCCGCGGCGAGGTCGTACATCTCGAGTGGCGGGTGGTAGGGAACCGTGCTTGTGGTGACGCTGCGCGGCATCGACCGTGGGCGCCACGACTGACTGCAGTCCATCACCTCGGGTGCCGAGCTGAAGTTGGCGATCAGCTTGTAGCGCTCCGTGCGCACACAGCGGCGCGGGTCGTAGTAGTCGTGGTACGTGATCTGCCCGAAGATCTCCTTGCGGATCTGCGTACCTGACTCGACGAGGGGCACGAGGCTTCGACCGGCGACGTTTCCGGGCACTGGTACGTCGACCAACTCGAGCAGTGTGGGGAAGAAGTCGATGTTCGACACGAGACCGTCGACCACCCGCTGGCGCCACGCTGCTCGGTTCGGCACCCGGAACAACGCCGCAACCTCCAAGCCGGGGTCGTACAGCGTGCACTTCGCCCGTGGGAGCGCAAGGCCGTGGTCGGTTGTGAAGACGACGATGGTGTTGCCGGCCAGTCCTTGTGTCCGAAGCGCATCGAGTACGCAACCCACGTGCGCATCCATGTATCGCACAGCACCCTGCAGCTCGGCGATCTCTGCTCGCGAATCCGGTGTGTCTTCCAGGTACGCCGGCACGGTCACGCCGCGTTCGTCGTCCGGATCGACGCCATCGGCGACGAAGCCCATCGTGCCGCGCTCGTTACGAGACGACTGAACTCGGTGTGGCTCGACGAAACCGACCTGGAGGTAGAACGGCGACTCGGATGAGGCCAGCTCGGCGAGCTTTCGTACGGTGCGATCGGCGACTGCCTCTGCGTTGCCGCCGGTACGCACGCTGTCGAAGCCGAGTCGCGCGCCTACCTCGTCGTCCGGTCTGATCCGTGACTCGTGGTGGACCCCGATGAGGTGGGTGGAGTATCCGTACGTCCGGAGTGTCGCGGCCAGGTGCTGCTCCTCGGGTGCCAAGTCCCAGCCGAAATGACTGTGCGTGAGGCCGAGGACGCCGTTCTGCTGTGGATAGCGTCCTGTGAAGAGCGATGCGCGTGATGGGCTGCACTGGGGTGCGACACAGTACGCCTGGCTGAAGCGAACTCCCTCGTTGGCTAATGCGTCAAGGTGCGGCGTGTGTACCGTCGATATGCCGTACGAGCCAAGGAACCGTCCGAGATCGTGACAGTGCAGCAGCAGGATGTTAGGTCTCGGCATGCATCTCCCTTGGTCTGGGTGTTCCTCTTGCTGGTGCTGTCGTCGGGCTGCAGAGGGCTGCAGTACGTTGGTCAGCGTGGTCGAACCCAGTCTGCGGCAACCGGTGGCCGACGTGCTCGCCCGATTTCATCCATCGGGATCGGCGGAGCGTGCCGACGTCGCACGCGTGCACGAGCTCCTGCGGGCAAGTGACGATCCGTGGTCACGGAAGACTCCGCTGCACATCACGTCGTCTGCCGTGGTCGTCCATCCGCCTACACGGCGGATCTTGCTGCGCTGGCATCCACGCCAGAAGGCGTGGCTGCAACTAGGAGGTCACGCCGATCCTGGAGAGAGCGAACCGATCGACATCGCCCTACGGGAGGGTCGCGAGGAGACCGGGCTACCCGATCTCGTGCCGTGGCCGGACGCGTCGCTGCTTCATGTGGTGATCGTGCCGGTACCGGCTCATGGTGACGAACCTGCTCATGAGCATGCCGACCTGCGGTTCGTCCTGGCGACCAGCGAACCCGAGGCGGCGCGGGCGGAGCGGCCAGATGCTCCGGTGCGCTGGCTCAGCGTGCCCGAAGCGCTCGAGCTCACGTCTGAGGCGAACCTCCAGATCACCCTGTCTCGCGTTGCAAACCTCTTGCAACGTTGATCTGAGCAGGAGATGGTGCTCTGACTTCTGGCACGGCGACCGCCTCGACCTGCACGAACCGTCGCAACGATCCTTGCCAACCAAGACCACCGCATCGCCGCGTGGCACAAGGGCTGGGCAGCCCGCCCAGCCCTCGTGGCTCAGATGTCGCGGAACGTTTCGATCTGGGCGCCCAGCAGGTTGAGTCGCTCGGCGAGCTCTTCGTACCCGCGATTGATCACGTAGATGTTGCGCAACACCGACGTGCCCTTGGCCGCGAGCATGGCCAGGAGGATGCACACCGCGGGACGCAAGGCCGGTGGGCAGATGACCTCCGCGCCCGACCAGTGGGTGGGGCCGTCGACATAGATCCGGTGTGGATCCGCCAGTCGGACACGGGCACCCAGCTTGTTCAGCTCGGTGAGGTGGATCGCGCGGTTCTCGTACACCCAGTCGTGGATCAGGGTCGTCCCGTGAGCCGTCGCGGCGATGATGGCGAAGAACGGCAGGTTGTCGATGTTCAGCCCCGGGAAGGGCATCGGGTGGATCTTGTCGATGGGTGCGCGCAGGCGCGACGGGATGATGCGCAGGTCGACGAGCCTGGTGTGCCCGTTGACAGCGGAGTACTCGGCGCTGCGCTCGTAGGTCAGGCCCATCTCTTCGAGGATCGCGAGCTCGATCTCCAAGAACTCGATCGGTGCCCGCTTGATGGTGATCTCGGAGCCGGTCACGATGGCCGCGGCGATCAGGCTCATCGCCTCGATCGGGTCCTCGGACGGCGCGTAGTCGACGTCGCAGTCGATCTCAGGTACGCCGTGCACGGTGAGGGTCGTCGTCCCGATGCCCTCGATCTGCACGCCCAGCTTGGTGAGGTAGAAGCACAGATCCTGAACCATGTAGTTCGGGCTCGCGTTGCGGATCACCGTCGTGCCCTCTCGACGGGCCGCCGCCATGAGGGCGTTCTCGGTCGCCATGTCGCCGCGTTCGATGAGCACGATGGGCCGCGTCAGCTTGACCGAGCGGTCGACCTCGGCGTGGTAGAAGCCACCGGTCGCCTTGACCTCCAAGCCGAGTTGGCGTAGCGCCACCATGTGCGGCTCGACGGTGCGGGTGCCGAGGTCGCATCCTCCGGCGTACGGGATCTTGAACCGATCCTCCAGGTGCATCAGAGGGCCGAGGAAGTTCAGCACCGTCCGAGTCCGCCGGGCCGCCTCGACGTCCATGCTGTCAAGATCGAGTTTCTCCGGTGGAACGATCTCGAGGTCGTTGTTGCTGCCCAGCCACTTCGTGCGGACGCCGATGCTGTTCAGCACCTCGATGATGCGATTGACTTCCTCGATCCGAGCGACGCTGCGCAGTATCGTGCGCCCCTTGTTGAGCAGCGAAGCGCAGAGCAGCGCGATGCCGGCGTTCTTGCTGGTCTTGACGTTGATGCTGCCCGAGAGCTCCCGGCCGCCGACCACTCGCAGATGCATCGGTCCGGATGTGCCGAGCGAGACGATCTCTGAGTCGAGTGCCTCGCCGATCCGGGCGAGCATCTCGAGTGAGAGGTTCTGCTGGCCGTGCTCGATCCGGTTGATGGCGCTCTGGCTGGTGCCGAGCACTTCGGCGAGTCGTGCCTGGGTCCAGCCACGGTGCTGGCGTGAGTCGCGGATCAGGCTGCCGATCCGGCGCAGGTATGCTTCGGTCATGGTCGCTGACAATATCTCATATCTGAGATCGATGCGAGCCGTACTGTAGGAATTTCGGTTCGTCTCAATGGATCTCGCCTGCCCAGATTCGCTCCATGATGTTGGCCTAGGAGCGTCTTTCGTCGTCTCACACTGCTAGCAGCGCGGGCTGCGCCGCCGGAGCCTCGCCGGACACCGCCCGGTCGACGTCCGCTTGCGTCGTGCGCAGCGGCCGGAACAAGGGCTGGACCGGCCACGGCGAACCCCCGCCCGGGCGCCACCAACTCGTCACCAGCGCCTCGACGGTCCATGGAGATGGTCTGAGCTGGCCGACGGCACCCACGGCTGCATCAAGGGTCAGGCGAGACCGGCGGTGCACGTGGATGCGACCACGCTGAGACTCCTCTCACTGTAAGGCCCGAACCGTGCGAGGGTGGTGAAACACGCCGAGGACGGCGAAGCGGCGTACGTCACATGACGAGGTGCAGACGCCGGCCCGAACGACGCATCCTCGGCTCCGAACCACGTCCCATTGCTCCTGGCTTGTCCTAACCTTCACCCTTCGTCGAGTACGGTCTGCAGCACGCTCCCTGCCAACCGTGGCGAAGAGGTGAGGCGCGGCGTTCAGCCATCACACACCCCCGTCGAGGTGGCAACCGCCGGGCCGGAGCGATGCTTGCGCGGCTATCTCGCGAGTGCGACCTTAAAGCCACACACAGACCCGGCAACTCACGTCGGGCCTCGACCTCAGGGAGGCGTTGAGAGCCGTGAAGATCGGGGTTCCGAAGGAAGTCAAGTCGCACGAGTACCGTGTCGCGCTCACGCCGGCAGGCGCACACGAGCTGGTCCGCCACGGTCACCAGGTCATGGTCGAGCAGGGAGCGGGGCTAGGTTCGGCGATTCCAGACGAGGACTTCGTTCGGGCCGGAGCTCGGATCGTGCCCCATGCCGATGACGTCTGGAGCGAGGCGGAGCTGATTCTCAAGGTCAAGGAGCCGCTCGAGTCGGAGTACGGCAAGCTCAGCAAGAACCAGGTGCTCTTCACGTACCTGCACCTTGCCGCCTCGCAGAGCTGCACCGAGGCACTCCTCGACTCGGGTGTGACCGCGATCGCGTACGAGACCGTTCAGCTGGACGACGGCTCGTTACCGTTGCTCGCACCGATGAGCGAGGTCGCGGGTCGGCTGGCGACTCAGGTCGGCGCATACCACCTCATGCGTCAGGGTGGCGGGCGCGGCATCCTCATGGGCGGGGTGTCGGGTGTGTACGCGGCGAAGGTCGTCGTGATCGGCGCCGGCGTGTCTGGGCTCAACGCGGCAGTCATCGCGGTCGGCATGCAGGCAGAGGTCTTGCTGCTGGACAAGAACATCGAACGGCTACGCCGGGCTGACCGGATGTACCGCGGTCACTTGCAGACCATCGCGTCCAATGCGTACGAGATCGAGCGCGCCATCCTCGATGCCGACCTGGTCATCGGCGCGGTGCTCATCCCAGGCGCCAAGGCTCCAACGCTCGTGACGAACGAGCAGGTCGCACGGATGAAGCCGGGGAGCGTGCTGGTCGACATCTCCATCGACCAGGGCGGGTGCTTCGAAGGGTCCCGACCGACCACCCACGAGGACCCTACGTACTACCTGAACGACTCGGTGTTCTACTGCGTGACGAACATGCCGGGAGCCGTGCCACACACGTCGACGTACGCGCTGACGAACGTCACCTTGCCCTACGTGCTCGAACTCGCCGACCACGGCTGGCGGCAGGCGTGCCGGACCGACCGCGCTCTCGCCCGGGGCCTCAACACCTACGACGGCCACCTGGTGAATGCCGCTGTCGCCGAGGCGCACAGCCTGTCATGGGTCGGGATCGACGAGGTTCTCGCCTGATGCTCGAGAGGTCGATCCGCGGTTACCTCGAGCACCTCGCTGTCGAGCGGGGGGTCGCTGACAACACCTTGGCGTCGTACCGCCGTGACCTGCGGCGCTACCACGACTTCCTGGTAGGCCGCGGTATCGAGCGGCCCGACCAGATCCGTGAGTCCGACGTGAGCGACTTCCTGGTCTGGCTCCGTGAAGGCGACGCCGACCACCCGCCGCTCGGCCAGAGCTCGGCGGCCCGGACCCTCGTAGCGGTTCGCGGTTACCACAAGTTCGCGCACCGTGAAGGCGCGACACCCACCGACCCGGCCAGGGAGGTCCACCCACCCACCCCGCCCCGCCGCCTGCCCAAGGCCCTGCCACTTGCCGAAGTGGAGCGGATCCTCGAAGCGGCGAGCGTCGGCGACACTCCTCTCGCGCACCGGGACCGGGCACTGCTCGAGGTGCTCTACGCCACGGGTGCGCGGATCTCCGAAGCCGTCGGGCTGGACGTCGACGACCTCGACCTCGATGCTGGCTCGGTCTTGCTACGCGGCAAGGGTGGCAAGGAACGGATCGTTCCGATCGGTTCGTACGCCTGCCAGGCGGTCGCGGCGTACCAGGTGCGGGCCCGTCCCGTGCTCGCCACACGAGGGCGTGGCACTCCCGCGTTGTTCCTCAACGCCAGGGGCAGCAGGCTGTCGCGGCAGAGTGCGTGGACCGTGCTGCGGACCACCGCGGAACGTGCGAAGGTGAGCGGTGAGGTCTCGCCGCATACGCTGCGGCACTCGTTCGCGACGCACTTGCTGGACGGAGGTGCCGACGTTCGGGTGGTGCAGGAGCTGCTCGGGCACGCTTCGGTGACGACGACCCAGGTCTATACGCTCGTCACGGTCGACAAGCTCCGCGAAGTCTATGCCGCGACACACCCCCGTGCGCGAGCCTAAACCGCGGCGGAAGGACTACCGTCATAAGTGGCACCATTCGGCACCGTAGGGTGTTGACGCCGGCGGACGGCCGATCGGCTGAGTTCGACGAGTTGGGGGATCGGCCAGATGGGCAGGAGGTTAGGCGAACCGTGAACGACACGACCAACGGTCCCGGTACCACATCTGCCCATGACGATCCTCAGGGCATGTCGCATACCGAGAACACCCAGCCCGTGCAGTCCGGCCCGAGTGCACCGGGTCCATCGGCTGAGTCGGGTCCGTCGGCTGAGTCGGCCGCAACCACCGACGAGACCCTCTCCCGTGACGTCGGCGCCGACCTCGAGGAGGCGCCACGACCTCGGATCAAGTTCCCGAAGCCGCCGCCCTTGACGTCCCACGGTCCTGCGCGAGTGATCGCGATCGTGAACCAGAAGGGCGGGGTCGGTAAGACCACGACGGCGATCAACCTGGGGGCAGCGCTCGCCGAGCTGGGTCGTCGCGTGCTCCTGGTCGACTTCGACCCGCAGGCCTCGCTCACCATCGGTCTCGGTGTCGACCCGTTGAGCCTCGACGCTTCGACCTACGACCTGGTGATCGACCACGAGATCGGGGCCGCCGACATCCGCTTGAAGACCAGCGTGGACGGCCTGGATCTGCTTCCGTCCGACATCTCGCTGTCCGGCGCCGAGATCCAGCTGGTCACCGAGGTCGCGCGGGAGACCATGCTGATGCGCGAGATCGACCCGATGCGGCCGGAGTACGACTTCATCCTGATCGACTGCCAGCCGTCGCTGGGTCTTCTGACCGTCAACGCGCTCACCGCGTCCGACGGTGTGATCATCCCGTTGGAGTGCGAGTACTTCGCGCTGCGCGGGCTCGGCTTCCTGGTCGACAAGACCATCCGGACGGTTCAGCAGCGGATCAACCCGAAGCTCAAGATCGAGGGCATCCTCGCCACGATGTTCGACCTGCGGACACTGCACGCGCGGGAGATCCTCGAAGAGGTGGTCGAACGGTTCGGGGAGACCGTGTTCCATACTGTCATCTCCAGGACGGTACGTTTCCCGGAGACGAACAAGCTGGGCGAGCCGATCACGACGTACGCTCCGAGCAGCATGGCTGCGGAGGCATACCGTCAGCTCGCCCGTGAGCTCCTCACCCGATTGTGACGGCGACCGCTGAGGTGACCGAGACCGAGCAGATCGCGACCCCGCAGCCAGGACGAACCCATCCGGATGGCGCCGACCCCGACCGGTCCGGGTCGGAGACCGTCGAGGAGAACTCCGAGCGGCAGGCGGAGAAGTTCACCGTACGCCTGGACAACTTCGAAGGTCCGTTCGACCTCCTGCTGGGGCTGATCTCGAAGCACAAGCTGGACGTGACCGAGGTCGCGCTCTCGGTCGTGACGGACGAGTTCATCGACTACATCCGGGCGAAAGGTCCGGATTGGGACCTCGACCAGACCACAGAGTTCCTGCTGGTCGCGGCGACCCTGCTCGACCTGAAGGCCGCCCGGCTGCTGCCGCAAGGCGAGGTCGAGGACGAGGAGGACCTGGCGCTGCTCGAAGCGCGTGACCTGCTGTTTGCCCGGCTGCTGCAGTATCGGGCGTACAAGCAGGTCGCGGCGATCCTCGCGACCCGCATGGAGCAGGAGGCCCGGCGGTTCCCGCGTGCGGTCGGTCTCGAGGAGAGGTACAGCAAGCTCCTGCCCGAGGTGCTGATCGGGATCGGGGTCGAGGACTTCGCCCGGCTGGCCGCCAAGGCGCTGCGTCCCAAGCCTGAGCCCGTTCTCTCGCTGGCTCACCTCCACGCTCCGCGGGTGAGCGTCCGGGAGCAGGCGGCGATCGTGGTGGAGCGGCTGCGACGGGTCCGGTCGACGACCTTCCGGGCATTGGTCGCGGACTCACCCAACATCCTCACGACCATCGCCAGGTTCCTGGCGTTGCTGGAGCTGTACCGCGAGGGTGCGGTGGCGTTCGAGCAGGCGGAGGCGTTGGCGGAGCTCACCATACGCTGGTCGGGAAGCGAGACCGGAGAGGTCTCCGTGAGCGACGAGTTCGATGCTGAAGACGTCGATGATCGCTCCGACGATCGTTCCGACGACTCGGCCACGACGACCACAGAACAGGAGCCAGGTGACGACAGGTGAGCAAGCCGGACGAGCACATGGGGGTTGAGGCGTCGGGCGTACCGCCTGTCGAGGGCGGGGACCCGGCCCAGCCAGAGCTGGGTGCGGAGTTCCCCACGGCGCCTGAGACCGTGCTCCCCGAAGGAGCGGATCCAGAGCTTTACACAGGGCCGGGTTCGGCGCTCCAGACAGAGCCGTACCCAGACGTTCACATCGAGCCGAGCGCGGGGGCTCACACAGAGCAGGACACCGGGCTCGGTTCAACGCAAAGCACCGAGCTCGGTTCAGAGCAGGAGACGGAACCGCGCCCAGAGCCAGAACCACGCGCTGAGCCGGATGCTGAGCTGCGCCCGGAGACGGATACTGCACTGCCCGTCGAGCCGGACCCGGACCCCCAGCGGGGGTCCGAGGGTGGGTCAGCTGCGCCCGACACGGAAACCCTCGAGCCCGCCGGCTCCGAGGTGACGGCCCAGGTGAATGGCCAGGCGAACGGCCAGGTGCCGGCGGACGCGGATCCGGATCTTGTGGGACCCATCGAGGCGATCCTGCTCGTGGTCGACGAGCCGCTGCCCGCGGTGACGCTGGCCCAGGTGCTCGAACAGCCGCTCCCCGTCGTCGAGAAGGCGCTGCACGCGCTTGCCGAGTCGTACACCCGGGAGCGGCGAGGTATCGACCTGCGCGAGGTGGCGGGCGGTTGGCGGTTCTACACGCGCGAGGAGTACGCCGAGGTCGTCGAGCGGTTCGTGCTGGACGGCCAGCAGGCTCGACTGACACAGGCGGCGTTGGAGACGCTCGCGGTGATTGCGTACCGGCAGCCCGTGAGCCGCGGGCGCGTGTCGGCGATCCGTGGCGTCAACTGTGACGGGGTCGTCCGTACGTTGCTCAACCGCGGCCTCATCGAGGAGGCTGGTACCGACGACGAGAGTGGCGCCACGCTCTACCGCACGACGTCGTACTTCCTCGAACGGCTCGGGCTGCCCTCGCTCGACGAGTTGCCGAGCCTGGCGCCCTACCTTCCCGAGATCGACGAGATCGACGCCGAGTCAGGCGTCGCCGAGCCCGGCAGTGCGCCGGCCAGCGGTGCGGCGTCAGCCCAGCAGCCGGAGTCTGCTGCCGACCAGACTGAAGCGGAGCATGGATCGAACCACGATGATGACCAAGCACACGACTGAGCCGACCGGCGTACGGCTGCAGAAGGTCATTGCGAGCGCCGGTGTCGCCAGTCGGCGTGCCGCCGAGGAGCTGATCACGTCTGGACGGGTCCAGGTCAACGACACGGTCGTCACCACGCTCGGCACCAGGGTAGACCCCGAGCGCGACTCCATCCGGGTCGATGGAGAGCGGATCGTCGTCGAGGTCGGCAAGGCGTACTACGTGCTGAACAAACCGCGCGGAGTCGTCAGCACGATGAGTGACCCCGAGGGTCGACGCTGCCTCGGCCACGTAGTGCGTGAGTGGATGGACGAGCAGAGCGGTGATCGGCCGGAGCGACTCTTCCACGTCGGGCGCCTCGACACCGACACCGAGGGGTTGATCCTGCTCGTGAACGACGGGGAGTTCGCGCACCGGATGACCCATCCCTCGCATGAGGTGCCCAAGACCTATGTCGCCGAAGTCGCGGGCACGGTTCGCGGGAACGCTGCGCGTCGCTTGAAGGAGGGAGTCGAACTGGACGACGGGCCGGCCAGGGCCGATGCCTTCCGTGTCGTGGAACGTGGAGCCGGTCGAACTCTGGTCGAGCTGGTGATCCACGAGGGGCGCAAGCACATCGTGCGTCGAATGCTCGCCGAGGTCGGGCATCCGGTGCGTCGTCTGGTGCGCACCGCCATCGGCCCGGTCAAGCTGGGGAACCTCCGGCCCGGGCAGATGCGGCCGCTGAGCCCCCGTGAGCTCGGCACGCTCTTCGACCTTGTCGGCTTGTAGGTCGGTCGTGCGTCCTGCGGACGTGACTGGCCGGAGGCCGTGAGATGTCGTCGTTGCTACCGAACGAGTACAGAGCGTGATCGAAGGCAACCTCTCAGGCGGCTGATCGATGGCAGTCTCTCAGACAGGCTGCGTACTCTGAGCCCGGAGGGATGTGACGGAGGACGCCGTGGGTACGGATGCGGTCAAGGTCGGGGCGGCGGTCGGGCGATACCGGCTACAAGAGCGCCTGAGCCGCGGCGGGATGGGTGAGGTGTGGCGGGCGTACGACCTCACCCTGGGCAGGCCGGTCGCGTTGAAGCTGCTACGTGCCGGACTCGCCGATCCTGTCGACCGGGAGCGTTTCCTGCGGGAGGCTCGCGCCGCGGCGCAGCTCAACCACCCCAACATCGTGGCGATCTTCGATGTTGGTGAGTGGGAGGGGTGCTCGTACCTCGTGATGGAGCTGCTGGAAGGCCGCAGCCTTGCCGACGTGCTGGCCGAGCGCGGGCCGCTCCCCGTGGAGGACGTACGCCGGTACGGCGCGCAGGCGGCGGCGGGACTCGCGGCTGCTCACGCGAGAGGCGTCGTCCACCGTGACATCAAGCCGAGCAACCTGATGCTGGCGAGTGACGGCACGCTCAAGCTGGTCGACTTCGGAATTGCCCGTGTGCTGGACGAGGCGTCCAGTCGGCTGACGGCGACCGGCACCATCGTCGGCACCGCCTCGTACGTCGCGCCAGAGCAGGCGCGTGGACTGCAAGCGGACGCGCGCACCGACCTCTACGCGCTCGGCTGTGTCCTCTACCAGTTGCTCGTCGGTCGTACGCCGTTCGTCGGGGCACCCACCGAGGTCCTCTACGCCCACCTGTACACCGAGCCGGAGCCGCTCACCGACCTGCGGCCAGATGTGCCTCCCGACCTCGTGGCGCTTGTCCATGGCCTGCTCGCGAAGGATCCGAACGACCGACCGGCGGAGGCGGGGGTGGTACGCGAGGCCTTGCTGGAGGCCGGCGTCTCACCCACGGCCCTGACGATGCCGCTGGACTCGCCGGTTCTCTCGCGACACCCACGGGGACAGGGCGACGCACCCGGCATGACTCGGAAGATGCCACTCGCCGGTGTGTTGCCGCCCGATGACGATGACGCGCTGCCCCCTGACGGCTCAGCTTGCCGCCCAGGCCGTGGGCCGCTCGCCGCGGCGCTGGTGCTCGCAGCTGCGGGAGTCGCGGCCGTCGCTTTGCTCTGGCCTGACGGCGGGCTGCTGGCTCCTGACCATTCGACCGCCCGCGAGACCCCATCGTCGAACGTGTCGTCGCCCGAGCCCACCACCACGACCGCAGAACCGTCGCCGACCGAGACCGAGGGCCTGCCGCCGCGCGGCTCGGAGGAATGGTTGCTGCAGCTGGATGCCATGCTGCGCCAAATGGCCGACCGTGGCGAGATCAAGGAGAAGGTCGCGGACCGGCTGCGCCGCGAGATCGGCGATGTCTTGGAGAAGCAGGTCGCCGGCGAGCGGGCGGAAATGCGGAAGGAGCTTCGCGACCTGAACCGCGAGCTGGTCAAGGCGTATTTCAAGCGCGAGCTGCCGATCACGACGAAGGTGAGCGATCTGATCGGCGATGTCACCATTCCGTCCGAGGAGAACGTCGACGGTCCGGCGGAGGAGGACTTCAGCGAGGACGGGCGCGGCGATCGTCGCCACGGCCGGGGTTGAGCTGGCGCACGACTGGGCCCCGGGACGGGGATGCGGGGAATGCGCAGCAGGTGCAAGGCCGCCCGCTGGCCACAACGTTCCGTGGCCAGCGGTGCCGAGTGAGCGACTACCGCTGGTAGACGCGTACGTAGTCGACGTCGAAGGTGTTCGGGAAGACCGTAGTCTCGTCGGGTGGACCACCCCGACTGTCGTTGACCCAGACGCCGCTGTTGAGAACGACGTACATCGCCTTGTCCGGGACGAACTCACCCGTGAACGTGGCAGTCGTCCGCCCGTCGATGGAGAATTCCGCGCGACCTGGCTCCCACAACAAGGCGTATGTATGCCAGCCCGTGGTGGGCTCTGCACCGTAGGTCCACTGGCTGTGCCAGGCGACGTCGGGCCAGACGCCGCTCGCGATCCCTTGGTGCATGCCCTCGATGCCTCCGAACCACTCCGCCACGTCGAACTCGGGCGGCCAGGTCCGGTCCTGCGGCACCAGCCAGAAGGCTGGCCACAGGCCGCGTCCAGCCGGGTACCGCGCGCAGATCTCCCAGTACCCGTAGGCCTGGAAGAACTTGTCATGTGATGACATGAAGCCTTCGGAGTAGTCGTAGGTCCCGGGTGGATCGTCGCCGATCACAGGCTGGTTGTCGGCGACCAGGTGAAGCTGACCGTTGGCGAGGACGATGTTCTCGTCCAGGGCGTAACTGCCGTACGAGCTGTTGTGGTAGTGGCCGCCGGCGCGACCCGGAAAGTCCATGACCGTGTTCCACTTCGTTCGGTCAAGCTTGCGACCACCGAACTCGTCGTGCCAGGCAAGCCGCCATCCCTTGCCCGGTGGTTTCGACTTCACGCACGTCCGTCCATTCGCGGGGGTCGACTCGGAAGCCGTTCGGTCATGTGGGCTCGGCGTGGCCGTCGCATCGCCAGTCGGCAGCAACAAGGCCGTGAGCAGGCCTGTGGTGAGGCTGAGAAGGACACTGAGAGAAAGCCTGAACCTCCGCCACGCCATGTCCAAGCCCTCCGGCACATGAAGCCGCGCTGCTGCACGGCCAAGACCAGCACTCCAGTCACCACCGGATCTGGAGGACCTGGCTTCGAGTCAACGTCGTTCCCCGCCCGGTGGCGACGGATCGCTCCGAGGCCGGCCGACCGGATCCGGCTGACGAGGCGGCGAGGTCTCACGACAGCTCGGCCGCTGGCAATTGTTTGGTGTGCCGAGTTCCGGGAACGCTGTCCGGAGTGTGACCAGTGAGCTGGGGAGGCTCGTATGAGCCAGCGCCTCGCCGAAGCGCCTGCCGTCCTCTCGTCCAGAGAGCTGGAGCTGATCGACGCCTACTGGCGTGCCGCCAACTACCTGTCGGTCGGGCAGATCTACCTGCTGGACAATCCGCTGCTTCGGGAACCGCTCCGTCCCGAGCACATCAAACCTCGACTACTCGGTCACTGGGGCACCGCACCGGGCCTCAACCTGGTCTACGTCCACATGAACCGGTTGATCCGGACGCGGGACGTCAAGGCGATCTACGTCACGGGCCCCGGCCATGGAGCGCCTGGCGTGATCGCGAACGTGTACCTGGAAGGCACCTACTCCGAGATCTATCCGCGCATCTCCCAGGACGAGATGGGGATGCGTCGGCTGTTTCGCCAGTTCTCCTTCCCTGGTGGGATTCCGAGCCACACCGCAGCCGAGACACCCGGCTCGATCAACGAAGGAGGGGAGCTCGGCTACTCGCTGCTTCATGCGTACGGTGCGGTCTTCGACAATCCGGATCTGCTCGCATGTTGCGTGGTCGGTGACGGCGAGGCGGAGACCGGACCGCTTGCCGCGAGCTGGGACTCGAACAAGTTCCTCGACCCGGTGCGCGACGGCGCCGTCCTGCCGGTTCTGCACCTGAACGGTTACAAGATCGCGAACCCGACCGTACTGGCGAGGATTCCCGAGTCGCAGTTGCTCAGCCTGTTCGAGGGTCATGGATACGCGCCAATCGTCGTGTCGGGTGACCAGCCGGCCCTCGTGCATCAGGCCCTCGCCGCCGCGCTCGAGCAGGCGCACGACCAGATCCTCGCGATCCAGCGCGCAGCCCGCAGCGGTGCGCGACGTGACCTGCCCGCATGGCCGATGATCATCCTTCGCACTCCCAAGGGCTGGACCGGTCCGCGGGAAGTGGACGGTGTGCCGGTCGAGGGGACGTTCAGGTCGCATCAGGTCCCGCTCGCGGAAGTGCGGACGAACCCGGCTCACCTTGCCCAGCTCGAGGCGTGGATGCGGAGCTACCGTCCGGAGGAGCTCTTCGACGCCACGGGCAAGTTGCGGGATGAGATCGCCGCGATGGCGCCCGTCGGCGAGCGCAGGATGAGCGCCAACCCTCATACGAACGGCGGCCTGTTGCTGCGAGATCTCGAGCTCCCGGACTTCCGGCAGTACGGCATCGACGTCCCCAGCCCGGGAGCTGTGTCGAGCGAACCGACCCGAGTGCTCGGGATCTGGCTTCGCGACGTGATACGCGCAAACCCGCAGACGTTCCGCTTGTTCGGCCCCGACGAGACCGCGTCGAACCGGTTGTCGGCGGTCTTCGAGGCGACCGATCGTACGTGGGAGGCGGAGCTCCTGCCCGGCGACGATCACCTGGCGCCGCAGGGCCGAGTGATGGAGGTGCTCTCCGAGCACCTGTGCCAGGGATGGCTGGAAGGCTACCTGCTGACCGGACGTCACGGAGTCTTCAACTGTTACGAGGCGTTCATCCACATCGTCGACTCGATGTTCAACCAGCACGCCAAGTGGCTCAAGGTCTCACGCCAGATCCCGTGGCGACGACCGATCGCATCACTCAACTACCTACTGTCGTCTCATGTCTGGCGCCAGGACCACAACGGCTTTTCCCATCAGGACCCCGGCTTCCTCGACCATGTCGTGAACAAGAAGGCGGAGATCATCCGGGTCTACCTCCCGCCGGACACCAACACGCTGCTCTCGGTGATGGACCACTGCTTGCGGAGCCGGCAGTACGTCAACGTCGTCGTCGCGGGGAAGAACCGCACACCTGACTGGTTGTCGATGGACGAGGCGGTCGCCCACTGCACGCGTGGCATTGGCGTGTGGCCGTGGGCGAGCACCGACGACGGTGGTGAGCCGGACGTCGTCCTCGCGTGCGCTGGCGACATCCCGACGATGGAGACACTCGCTGCCGCCGACTTGTTGCGTACGCATCTACCGAATCTCGCGGTCAGGGTCATCAACGTCGTCGACCTGATGCGGCTGCAACCATCCACCGAACACCCTCATGGGCTTACCGACCACAACTTCGACGCGTTGTTTACCCCGAACAAGCCGGTCATCTTCGCCTTCCACGGATATCCGTCCCTCATCCATCGTTTGACGTACCGGCGGACCAATCACGAGAACATCCACGTCCGCGGCTACAAGGAGGAGGGGACGACCACGACCCCCTTCGACATGGTGATGCTCAACGACCTCGACCGGTTCCACCTGGTCATGGATGTGATCGATCGCGTACCCGGCTTGGCGATTCGGGCGGCTGCGCTGCGACAAGAGATGGTGGACGCCCGGTTGCGGGCCCGCCGTTACACCCGTGAGTACGGCGAGGATGCGCCGGAGATCCGTAACTGGCGATGGCCCGCCACTGCGCGAAGCGGCGGCGGTGGCCACACGTCACAGCAGGTCTCGAGGACCAGCTAATGAGCATGAGGGTGCTCGTCGTCAATGCTGGGTCGGCGACATGGAAGCTGTCGTTGCTCGACGGGGACGAGAGCGTCGCCACCAGGCACGTCGATGCCGCCGACGTCGAGACGGGGACCAAGGCGCTGGACGCGGTGCTCGCCGAGTGGGGACATCCGGACGCGGTGGGTCACCGAATCGTCCACGGTGGTGGCCACTTCTCCGAAGCCGTACGCATCGACCATGAGGTACGAGCCAAGCTGGGAAGCTTCGTACCGCTGGCCCCGCTGCACCAGCCTTCCGGGGTGGCGGGAATCGACGCGGTGCTCAACGTGCTTCCGGACGTTCCGTCGGTCGCATGCTTCGACACGGCCTTCCACACGACGCTCCCACGTGCGGCGTCGACGTACGCGATTCCCTCCGAATGGCGTGAAGCCAAAGGAGTCGACGTGCGACGGTACGGCTTTCACGGTCTTTCGCATGCGTACGCATCTCGTCGTGCAGCGGAGATGGTCGGCCGCTCCCTCGACGAGCTGCGGATCGTCGTCTGTCACCTTGGTGCCGGCGCTTCTCTCTGCGCCGTACAGCAGGGGAGAAGCGTCGATACGACGATGGGATTCACCCCGCTGGAAGGTCTGGTGATGGCGAGCCGGTCCGGTGACGTCGACCCGGGTCTCGTCGTCTGGCTGGTTCGCGATGCCGGCGTGGGAATCGAGGATTGTCATGACGGCCTGCAGCACCGGTCAGGGCTGGTGGGGCTTGCCGGGACGCCGGACATGCGGGAGGTGCTGCAACGGGTGGAATCGGGAGATGGCGCTGCTCGCCTGGCGCTCGAGGTGTACCTGCACAAGTTGCGAGCAGGCATCGCGGCCATGACGGCGAGCCTGGGTGGACTTGACATCCTGGTCTTCACGGGCGGTGTGGGGGAGCACGCTCCGGTCGTCCGGAGCGGCGCCGTCGACGGGCTGGGGTTCCTGGGTCTCGGAATCGACGCAGTGCTCAACGCCCACGCACAACCTGATGTGGAGATCTCCGCTCCCGGCGCAGCTGCCCGGTGTGTGGTCATCGAGGCCCGCGAAGACATCCAGATAGCCCGCGAGGTCAGGCACGCCGTCGGGGCGGCTTGATCGAGCGTGACGGCTCGTCGGCCGGGACCAGCTTGTCGCGGCCGTACTCCGTCGCGAGCTCCGCAAGCGGTACTCCCGCGACGAGCTTGTCGAGTGGACGCATCATCTTGGAGCACTCCGTGAACGGGTGCTCGGTCGGGCACTCGAGCGCGTGGGTGAGGAAGTGTCGCGCGGCCTCGGCGCGAGACATCAGGTCTTCCAGCGCCGCGATCTGGTCGCGCACCAGCTCGCGCCACTGCTCCCCGGGTTGTTCGAACATCGCGTGAGCGACGTCCAGTCCGACGCCCAGCTGCTGCATCAGTTTGATGAACGCGAGCCGACGCAGCTCGTTGGTGCCGTACATCCGCCGTCCGCCCTGGCGAGCGGTCGGGCGAACCAGCCCTTGCTCGTCGTAGTAGCGCAGCGCAGACGGGTTCAGCCCCAGCATGCGGGCGGCCTCCCCGATCGACACGAGATCGTCAGCGCCGTCGTTGCTCATGGCGCCATTTGACTTCAACCCGACTTGAACCCGCAAGCTGAAGGCCATGAGTACGAATGCGCGCTCGTGGGCAGTAGACCGTCCGATCGACGACTCTCCGTTCGCCTTGCCTCGCGGGTTCACCGGACGCCTGGCGGGGCGGATCATGCTGTGGACCAACCGGCAACACGAGATCCTCGAGGTCTTGGACGTCAAACCCGGGGACCGTGTGCTCGAGGTCGGTTACGGGCCGGGAGGTTTGATCCGGTTGCTCAGCCGACATACCGAGGCTGCGCTCATCATGGGCGTCGATCCGTCCGAGGAGATGCAACACTTCGCGGAGCGCACGAACCGGGTGGCCGTGCGCGAAGGTCGGGTCGACGTGCGCCTGGGGACCGCCGAGTCGACCGGCCTGCCGGACGAATGTGTCGACCACGTCGTATCGGTCAACAACGTGGCGATTTGGGCCGATCTCGACGCTGGCGCGCGTGAGCTCAGCCGCGTGCTCCGGCCCCGCGGCAGCCTGGTGATCGGGTGGCACGGTGGCCGTGCGCCCTCACGGATGGCTCGACGACTTCGCCTGCCAGACGACAAGCTGGACCGGATCGAGCAGGCCCTGCGCGAGCACTTCTCCGAGGTCACGCGGCACGAGCTCACGACCCTGGACGTCTTCAAGGCGATCAAGTAGGAGTGCAGCCGAGCGTGCCGTCGCGTTCGACCCCGACTCCTGATCGGCTCAGCCGGCCAGTTTCTCGTAGAACTCCCGCAGGTACCGCGTTCGCGTGACCTGGCTCAGCACGTCGGTGGAGTCGGCGAACTGGTCGACCGATCCCACGAGAGGTAGCTGCTGCAGGACCGGATCGCTGATCGCAGCTCGGCACGCCTCGGCGAAGCGGTCGGCGCCCAGAACGCGGAACGGGCGCTCGTGGAAGAACCTCGCACGTGGCTCGACCTCCACGGTGATCTGCAGCGAGTTGTGCCAGTGCGCGATGAACTCGTACGCCTCGACGAGCGCGGACTCCCGCGTGGGGTAGTCGTCTGCCGTCACCGCTCGACGGAGGACTGCTGGCAGCTCGCCGACGCCCGGCAGCTCCGAGAACGCCGTGCCGAACCACTTGGTGTACGGCCAGTATCGACGCGACAGGAGAAACGCGGCACACATGACGTCGCGCACCAGTCGCCCGGCGAGCAGGTGGGATCCGAGGTCGTCACCGACCTCGGCGGTACGGCCGACGAACGGTTCCTCTTGTGCGAGGCGTTTCCACTGGGAGCCCAGCATCCAGAGCCAGACGTCGTGCGGATACCAGGCGAGAAGGGAGCGGACCGTGGCGAGCTCGCCGTCAGGATCGGCGTACACCGCTCCGCGCACCACACCGAGCAGGCGCTGCTGCGGAATCGTGAGCCAGTCGATGCTCGAAAGGCCCGCCCGCGGGTCGACGCCAAGCTGCGCCTGGAGCCAGTCGCCCAGGGTGGTGACCTCGACGTGTGAGGTCACGTCTGCCTGGTCCCAGCCGTAGCGGACCGGCCAGCCGCGAAACGTCTCCGGCAGACCTGCCTCGATCGACTGGCGCACCGACGCGACCTCGGTGTCGGCGACGAAGACCTGCAGACGCGGACCCCAGCCGTGGTCGGTCGAACGCGGAGTGTCGTAGCCCAGCACGTCGGAACCCCAGCCGAGGAGGGCGGCGGCATGTGGCACCGGTCCGACCAGGTGAGCGATGACCTCGCGATAGAAGGCGGCATTGAGCTCGAGCGCTGGAACGAAGTCGGTCTTCACGCACGGTATCGTGCCGCAGCGACCCGTGACCAACCCAGCCAATTTCGTGCCCGCAGCGGGACCGCGCATGGTGATCCGTGCAGGCTAGGCTCGAACGGCGGCTACAGCAGACGGAGGTGGGCAGTGGGTCTCGGAGTGAGCGCAGCGGATGTCGTTGCCTTTCTGCGCGGTGACGACTCACGTGGGGAGGCATCGAGCGAGTCGGACCAGTACGCCGAGTGGGTAACCGAGCTCGACCGCCTCGGGGCTCCGGCGAAGGAGGTTGCGCTCCCTGATCCAGCCGAGCTCGGTCCGCTGCTGGACCGACTGGGTGTGCACGCCGACGATGCCGCCGACATTCTTGCCACTCGCTTCTCGGCCGACTCCGATCCCGAGCTGTGGTGGCTGCTGCAGCGGTGCCATCACACACTCGAAGCCAGCATGGGAGACCTGCACTGGGAGTGGCTGAGATGGCCACACCTGCCGGCCCGCCTGGGCGCGAAAGGGCGATTCTTCTACGTCCACGTCTTTCTCGCCGCGATTCCCACGGTGCTGCGTTACCACGAGGAGAGGCACATCCCGTCGGACATCAGCTGGGCGACCCTGGCGGACCTCGGTCGGCAGATCGCGATCTATCGCAGGATCCACGCGGTCGGTGGACTCGACGTGCAGTTCTGGTTCTCGCTGCACTTCCGGGGTCTGATCTACGACCTCGGCCGGCTGCAGTTCAACCGGGGAACGATCTCGTTCACCGATGAGGAGATCGCCGCCACCAACGCGCCGTTCCGCCCGGGAGACATGGCGCTCGGCGTCCACATTCCCGAATCTGGACCGATGACCCCGCAGGCCTGCGACGAGTCGTTCCGACGCGCGCGGGAGTTCTACGATCGCTACTTCCCAGAGGAGCGTTATCGCTACGCGGTGTGTTCGTCCTGGTTGCTTGATCCGCAGCTGGCCGAGTACCTCCCCGCCGACTCCAACATCGTGCGTTTCCAGCGACGATTCACGCTGGTGCCCGGCGGCCGCGACGGTGACAGCGATGTCTTCCAGTTCGTGTTCCGCAAGATCAATCCGCGGATCGAGGACCTCCCCCAGCGCACCACCTTGGAGCGGGCGATCGTCGATCACCTGCGGTCCGGGCGTCACTGGCAGGTGCGCTCCGGTTGGCTTGTGCTTGACGAGCAATAACGAGTGGATCCGCCTGGTTGGGCGAGCGGCGCCGCTGGAGCCGAGGCGCCGCGGGATAAGGTGAGGCCGACAAAACAGGCGTCACCTGGTGTGGCGAAACGCCGCATATCAGACGGCAAGAGCAGGAAAGGACTCACTGTGCCGGTCCGTGCGATCCGCGGTGCCACCCAACTGGAGACCGACGAGCGGGAGCATCTGCTCGAGCGAGTAGCAGAGCTCGTCAAGGAGGTCTTGCGTACGAACGACCTCGACAACTCCGATCTGATCAGCATCGTCTTCACGGCGACCTCGGACGTGCGTTCGGAGTTCCCCGCGTACGCTGCCCGGCTGATGGGGATGACCGACGTCCCCCTGCTCTGTGCGCGGGAGCTGGAGATCGAAGGCTCGATGCCGCGAGTCATCCGGATGCTGGCGCACGTCGAGACCGATCTGAGCCGGGAGCAGATCACCCACGTCTATCTGCACGGTGCCGCCGCACTACGCAGGGACCTCACCCACGTGTACGCCGCGCCCGACGAGCCAACCACTACCGGGTCGTCAGGCGATGGTGGTCAGGCTGCCGATCTGCCGTCGGGACGCTCGGGATCGCCATGACCGCGCCACCGCTTCGGACGCTGATCGTGGGCGCCGGTTTGATGGGCACGTCGCTTGGCCTAGCGCTACGACGTGCTGGCACCGAGGCGTATCTGGAGGACATCGACCCGAACCATGTCCGGCTGGCGCTGTCGCTGGGCGCCGGTCGTACGCCACCGCCCGCGGACTTCGGTCGGTCGACGTCGTCGTACCGCGACATCGTGGTCGTCGCCGTGCCGCCGGCCGTACTGGGTGCCACGATCGCGGACGCGCTGACGAGGTTCCCCTCCGCCGTCGTGACTGATCTGGGCAGCGTCAAGGTCGAACCAGCCACGGCGGTGACCTCCCGGGTGCCGGAACATGCCGGCCGCTACGTTGGTGGCCATCCGATGGCTGGCAGCGAACAGTCGGGACCCTTGGCCGCGCGTGCCGACCTCTTCGACGGACGGGCGTGGGCGGTCACTCCGCACACGAGCAGCCGCCCGGAGGCAATCGCCATGGTTGGCGAATTGGCCGAACTCTGCCGGGCATTCGCCGTACGCATGAGCCCGGCGGCGCACGACGAGGCCGTGGCCTTGGTCTCCCACCTGCCTCAGGTCGCGTCGTCGGTCGTGGCCTCGCTCCTCGCGGCGGCGGACGAAGAGCAGCTGCTGCTAGCCGGACAGGGCCTGCGGGACGTGACGCGGATCGCGGCCGGCGACCCGGAGCTCTGGACGCAGATCCTCACGTCCAACGCCGAACCCGTCGCCAAGCTGCTGCACGAGAGCGCTGAACGTCTCCATCAGCTCGCCGTGCTGCTGGAGAAGTCGGACCCGGCTGCGTCACCGGAAGGGCTACGCGCGGCGCTCGAGCGGGGAGTGGCGGGTGTCCGCAGACTTCCGGGCAAGCACGGGATGCGTCCGGAGGAGTTCGCCGTGGTGACCGTGCAGCTGCGCGACCAGCCTGGTGAGCTCGCCCGGTTGTTCGCCGACGTGAGCGCTGCCGGAGTCAACATCGAAGACGTACGAATTGATCACAGTCCTGGAACACCGGCAGGTCTGGCGCAGCTCGCGGTCCACCCGGATGCCGAATCGACCCTGCTGCGGGCCCTGGCCGAGACCGGTTGGGATCTTCACGGGTAACCTCCTCGAGGACAGCCGTGGGAGGAGACAAGGTGGATCGAGGCGAGGGAGCGCGGGCAGCTCGTGTCGTGATCGCGATCGACGGCCCTTCCGGATCGGGGAAGTCCAGCGCCGCACGGGGCGTGGCGCGACGCCTCGGGTTGCGCTATCTCGATACCGGTGCCATGTATCGTGCGCTGACCTGGTGGATGCTGCGCGAAGGCGTACCCGTCGACGATCCGGAGAAGGTGAGTGCCCGCTGCCACGAGCCTCGTCTTGACGTCGCGACGGATCCCCGAGCGCCGCGGATCGCGATCGACGGCGTGGACGTGTCGCGACCGGTCCGCTCGCGGGAAGTGACGAACGCGGTGAGTGCGGTCGCTTCCGTACCCGCCGTGCGTTCCCGGCTGATCGAGCTGCAGCGTCAGCTGATCGGTGATGGTGGCATCGTCGTGGAGGGTCGAGACATCGGCACGGTTGTCGCCCCCAACGCTGACGTCAAGGTGTATCTCACCGCTGACCCGGCCGAGCGGGCGCGACGGCGGGCAGCGGAGGGCCTCGCTGGCACGCGCATCGAGGTGGGACTCGCCCAAACCGAGCTGGTGCGGCGCGATCGTCTCGACTCCAACCAGCTGGCCATGGCCGACGATGCGGTGCTCCTCGACACCACCAAACTCGATCTCGAGGAGGTCATCGATCGCATCGAGCAGCTGGCCAACGAGCGGATAAACCTGTCCGGCGCGCGATGATGGTCAAAGGCGCCGAAGCCCCGCGCTCGCCACACGGGCGCCCCAGAGGCAGGCGGGCGGATAGCGTGCCGACGCAGACTGTGGATCATTTGGAACATCGTGACGAATGGGTCATCTGCCATGAGTGGAGCGGCTGAGGCCTCTGCGGAGGAGGTCGAATCGGTGTCGGACGCCGATTCCGCCGGCTCGACCGCTGCGAGCCCTCCGGTCGTGGCCGTCGTCGGCCGACCGAACGTCGGGAAGTCGACGCTGGTGAACCGGGTGCTGGGCCGCCGTGAGGCCGTCGTGGAAGACGTGCCGGGCGTGACCCGGGACCGGGTGACGTACGACGCCGAATGGCGCGGCCGTCGTTTCACCCTCGTCGACACCGGTGGCTGGGACCCGGACGCCAAGGGCTTCATGGCGCGGGTGGCCTCGCAGGCCGAGGTGGCGGTGATGGCCGCCGACGTGGTGCTGTTCGTCGTCGACGTCACGGTGGGCGCGACTGACGTCGACGACGCGGTCGTCCGTATTCTCCGCCGCGCCGGTAAGCCCGTGATCTTGGTGGCGAACAAGGCTGACGACCTGCGTGGTGACGCCGAGGCCGCGTCGTTGTGGTCACTGGGGTTGGGTCAGCCGTATCCCGTGTCGGCGATGCACGGCCGCGGCACCGGTGACCTGCTCGATGCCGTGCTCGAGGCGCTGCCCGAGACACCGCGGGAGAGCGGAGTCGATACGGCGGGGCCACGCCGTATCGCCCTGGTGGGCAAACCGAACGTCGGGAAGTCGAGTCTGCTCAACCGGCTGGCTGGGGAAGAGCGTGCGGTGGTGGACGAGGTCGCGGGGACCACCATCGACCCGGTAGACGAGCTGGTCGAGCTAGGCGGCAAGACCTGGCGGTTCATCGACACGGCTGGCATCAGGCGACGGGTGCGGTACGCCGTGGGGCACGAGTTCTACGCGAGCCTGCGTACCACCGCCGCCATCGAACGCGCCGAGGTCGTCGTCGTGCTGCTCGACGCAGCGCAGCCGCTGTCGGAGCAGGATCTGCGGATCATCTCGACCGTGGTCGAGGCGGGGCGCGGCCTGGTCCTGGCGTTCAACAAGTGGGATCTTGTGGACGAGGAACGTCGGCTGCGGCTGGAGAAGGAGCTGGACCGGCAGCTGCGCGTCCAGTGGGCGCCGCGGGTCAACATCAGCGCCAAGACCGGTTGGCACGTCGACCGGATCGTGCGCGCGATCGAGACTTCCCTGGAGGGATGGACCACCCGGGTTCCCACCGGTCAGCTCAACGCCTTCCTGGGCCGGCTGGTTGCCGCACACCCGCACCCGGTGCGCGGCGGGAAGCAGCCACGGATCTTGTTCGGCACCCAACCGCAGACCTGTCCGCCCAAGTTCCTGCTCTTCACCACGGGGGAGCTGGAACCCGCCTACTGCAGGTTCATCGAGCGGCGCCTGCGGGAGGAGTTCGGCTTCGCCGGGTCGCCGATCGTGATCTCGCAACGGGTACGACCGAAACGGAAGCGTCGTCGCTAGTGGCGTGATCGGTGCATCCGGACAACTCGGGAGCCAGTCGGGGATCGACGAGATCGGCATCGCCGCGACCAGCCCTCACGTACGTCCTGCATGGGTGTTCGGCTGGGGAGGCTGCGGAGAGGGAGTGGACCTGCGGTAAGGTTGCAAATCGCTCGGGTCGTACGTCGACATCGAGCACCGGGCTGTGGCGCAGTTTGGTAGCGCACTTGACTGGGGGTCAAGGGGTCGTCGGTTCAAATCCGGCCAGCCCGACCGGCAAGAGTCCAGGCCAGAGGCACTCGACGCGGGTCGCTGGACGTTCTCCGATCCCGCCGATGTCCGATTCTGGGAGCCAAGTGGGGGTGGATCTTGGCCTTCGTCGCCATTCAACCCCGCATGTGCGGCCAGGAGCCGACCGATGTAACGGTCCCGCGGCCCGGCCGTCGCGGTCTTCTGAGGCGCCGCTCGTAGAGATGCCCGACAGGTCCGCTTCGATCGGCTCCAAGAGTGGCCATCATGAGCGGATGAGCACGCCTGTGGCCATGGTTGACGGACAACCCGTCCAGCCCAGGTCGCATGTCCCCACGGATCCCAGCGTTCAACAGCCCGTGGCGAAGATCGCTCCCTGCTCAGACCTCATGGATTCTTGGTGGTGAGGCCAGGGCGTTGAGCTGCGTGTACGTAGCCGTTCGTCTCGCGTCGCCGGATGGTTGCGGCCCAAGATGTGCGTGGGTTGATTCCACGGTTTGGGGGAGCGACCAGGAGGGAACCCGTAGTCATCCGAGACGCCGTAACGCCTTCTCGATAGCGACCTCAACCCGGGAAGTCATGCCTCGCACATCGACGGCACGACGCCCAGCGACCTGCTGACGGATCCACTTCGGCTGGCTATCGTCATAGTGCAGCAGGGCATACAGGTCCCACCACGGATCGAGAGTCACCCCGGCGATCGACTCATAGAGCGACCGGAGCTGCTCCGACCACTCGGGCGAGTAGAGTGCCGCCAGGTATCGCCGACAGTGCCCGACGTCGAACGCGCGCGACCCCCGATGGACGCCGTTCCAGTCGGTCAGTCCAGTAATCCTCCCGCGCGACCACAGCATGTTGACGGGCAGGAAATCGCCGTGCAGGAAGACTGCAGTGTCTTCTGGTGGTGTGGCCGCCATGGCCTCAAACGCTGCCTTCCACACCGCCGGTCTCGGTGCGCCGACCGGTACTTTGCGCCCGTCTAGGGGACCGATCCAAGAATCCGTCCAAGGCCTGAACAGCCTCGCGGGGAGATCGAGGGAGTGCAGCTGCGCAGTAATCCCTGCGATCCTCATCATCCACGACCGCGGTTCTGCCGGATTGAGGTCAACATGCCCCGGCAACCGTGTCATCAGCAACGATGGCGAGCCTCCCGTCGAAGCACCAGCAACATCGGTAGCCAGGATCTTTGGAACCGGGAGCCCGCTGTCTGCCACCACGCCAAGATTGGCGATCTCCCTCTCCGAAGCCCTCTGCAGGCCGAGCCCACCCGGGTACTGCCGCAGTACGACGAACCTTCGCACTCCACGTCGCTCAACACTCACCCGATGCACGGCGGAGCAGACACCACAAGTCAGTCGGCGATAGCCAGCGACGCGAGTGCCAAGACCCATCGAGGCCGCCACCCAGGCCAGAGTCTCCACAGACGGCCGACGCTGCCTGAACCCGGCATCCCTCCAGTCGCCGTCGGTCATGAGCGCGACTCCATTCGTCAAGGGCCTACAGCCATAGGGAATTTCTGGCCAACCCGCCTGAGGCAGTGACCCGGCTGCTGGATGGCCGTCACCATCTGGGACGGTTCACGACGGAGCAGGACGCCTACCGGTCCGACTGTGCGGCGGCGACGGGTAGCGCGCTGGATCAGCGCATTGATCGCCTTGCGGTGAAAGGTCACGTGGTAGTCAGCTCCTGCGACGACTCGTTCAAAGCAGTCGAACGCTGCGGTGACGAGGCAGAGGATGTCGTGGGGAGTTGGGCCCGACGGTATGGCTGGCAGAAGTCCGCCAGCGAATCGTGGTCTGTAGGTCTGGGGTGCACGCAGGTGCCGGTCCTCAGCTCACGTACGACCATCGCCGCCGCCAGGCAGTGATCGAAGAGCCGGAGCCGGGGTAGCGTCGATTGACTCCGGTTTGTGGTACTGGCCTCGGTTAGTGTTCGCGGCGGAAGGAGATCCAGTGGATTCGACGAGCCTAGTCATCGAGGCCCATGGGCTCACGAAGCGTTTCAGGGTTGCTGACAAGGCGCCTGGCGTAGCAGGTGCCACCAAGCATCTCATTCGGGGCCGATCTCGCCAGTGGTCCAGCTACTCACCTGGGTATCAGGCATACACGGCTACGGCAGCCTCGTCGTGGGTGTGGTCGTGCTGGTCCGAGCCAAAGCCGAGCTGGGCTTGAACTGGGCACCATGGCAGTGGGGTTTCCTCGTCATTGTCGTACTGGGATCTACCCTGCTCACTGGCGCGCTGAACCTCGCGACGAACTGCATAGGGTTCTGGGAAACCTGCGGCCACCAATGGGCTCCCGTACCTCATCGCCCGGCCAGGGAGTTCGTCAAGTTCCCTTTGACGACTCATGGCCGCCCGATGCAGATCCTGCTCACGTGGATCCTGCCGTACGCCTTCGTCAGCTACTTTCCCGTCGCAGTTCTGCTCGAACGACCAGATGCAAATCCCTGGTTCGGTTACGCCTCGCCCCTGGTCGGCCTCCTCGTTGCTGGTGTTGACTGCCATCATCTGGCGGCCTGGCATCAGCCGCTACCAAAGCACCGGTAGCTGAGGAGAGACGTGGGCGGACCGGTCATCGCAGGTCGGCGATTTCCGCCGGGATCGTGTCCGCGGTCTCTGGTGTGATTGCGGTCTTCGTCCAGGTCCCGTCTTCCTGCCGGTCCACGTGCGCAGTCCCCACGTCCGAGGACAGGATCCACAGCTGATCGTCCGAAGACAGCCAGGTGACCCTGACGCCGTGCCGGGTGCTGTACGCATAGTCGTCGCGGAACACCTCCCGACCGTCCGCATCGCTGATCACGACGATGTGCGTCTCCACCCCGTTCTGCTCCGGGCCCTCCTCGAGCGATGCCGTGAACGCCCCGGACGGTGACTCCTTGGGACGGCCCACGTCGACGAACCGGTCGTCGCTGTCGCTTCCGAACAGCGAGCAGCCAGCCACGACGATGAGGGCGACGACCAGAACGCCGGCAAGCCGTACTCGGAACACAACTCCTCCTCGGTTCTCACGATGCCGGATACCTGGAAGTATTGCGTGATGATCGCCAGCGGCCAGCATACTGATGCTCTCGTAGCCTCCGGCTCTCGTGAAGGCACGCGGCGGTAGCTCAGGCTCTGTTGCAGAACCACGGTTCGACGACGGTCTCCTCCAACTCGCTCAACGGCCGCCCAAGAGCACGCATCTCATCGACGTAGGCGGTCTACACCTCTGGAGCGCGGTAGCAGCGGGCAGCGAGAACGTCGTAGGGCCTGTCCCGAGGTGGGCGACACCGAAGTCGATGACTCCCACGAGCCTGGCGCCGTCGTAGTGCACGTTCTCCTCGGCCATGAGGTCACCGTGGAGCACGGTGGGGGGAAGCCTCTCGTCACCGAGCCCTGCAAACTCGTCTGCGGCGGCCTCTGCAACGATCGCCGCCCATTCAGCCAACCGAGGGTGAGCACCGTCGAAGGCGTCAAGTCCGGCTTGCCAGTCAACCGGCGTCATGACCGGTAGCCCTTCGCGCAGCGGGCGCCAGACGACGCGTTGGCCGATGCGTTCAGCTAGTGGACGTAGTGCAACAACATGATGCCGCGTGGGGCCTGCACCGCGCTGACGTCGTTGTGTCACGGTCTCCAGATTTCGTGTCCTGCCTGCGACGTAGCGAGTGGGGCAGTACCAACGCCCATGGTCGTGAAGGGCGGAAGCGAGTGGTTCCGGTACGCACCAGCCTGTGCTGCTCAAATGCGTGAGGATCGTGTGCTCATACTGCAGCTCGTCCAGCGTGGTCTCGACGTGATAGCGGCGCAGGACGAAGCGATCACCCTTCACCGGCCAGACATGCCAGTCAGTGTTGCCCTCCGGCCCGTGGTTGGTGGGGAGAGTGTGGATGCGTTCGGCGGCGATGCCAAGCCGCTGGGGGACCCGCTCGGCTTCCGTCACCTGTCGGTCTGACACGCCTGCCACCACGACCCACCGTAATCGGCTCTTCTGGTGCCGCATCGGTAAGCGAACGTCGCGATCAAGGCACATCACGCCAGGCGCCGCGGCTCGCAGTCACTGGCACAGTCAGACTCGAATCTTGCGACGGACGAAAACCCGGCGACAGGTCATCGGCGTACAGGCTTCAATGAGTGGGCACCACAGCGACGTGCGGAAGGATGGAGAGGGGAGGGCTCAAATGAGTGAGGCGTTCTACTCGCACCCGAGACTGTACGACCTGATGTTTCCAGGTGGTGGACCAGCGGTCGACTTCTACCGGGCCGAGGCGAATCGGCAGGTTGGACGTGTGTTGGAGCTTGGGTGCGGCACGGGCCACAAACTCATCCCGATTGCCCGCGACGGGCATGCGTGCGTCGGCCTGGACTTCTCGTCCGAGATGTTGGCGGAGGCCCGGCGCAAGGCAGACGAACAGGGTGTGGCGGTGGAATGGCTGCAAGGCGACATGCGCGCCTTCGATCTGGGCGCCACGTTCGACCTCATCTTCATCACGGCCAACTCCTTGCTCCATTTGCATGAGGCTGAGGATCTGGTGAGCTGCTTCGGGTCGGTTCGACGGCACCTGGCACCTCGGGCGCGGTTCATCTTCGACGTCTTCAACCCGAGCGTGCACCTCCTCGCCCAAGCCGACGGTGTGCGGCGCACCCGAGGCGACCTGTCGTTCGTAGATCCCGACCGTGGCAACGTAAGTGTCGACGTCGCTGAGACCTATGACGCGTCTGCGCAAGTGACACGCGGGACGTGGTACCTGTCGACTGATTCAGAGCCCGACTTCGTCGTCGCACCACTCGAAATCAGGAGCATCTTCCCGCAGGAGTTACCACTGCTGGTGACGCTCGGCGGCCTTCGGCTTATCCAACGCTTCGGCGACTGGTCTGGTCGACCGTTCGGCTCGGACTCACCACTGCAGCTGTGCATCTGCGAGGCCGCGTAAGAAGACCGGCTAGGCCACGGCGACATGATCGATTGCGGTCGATCGTGATTGCCCTCCCGGGGATGCGGGAAGGAGTCCCGGAACCTGGAAGGGACACCAAAGGGGGATGGGGTGGTGTCGGCGGACCGTGGTGACCGGGACCGCTACATGGATCTCCTGCGCATGCTCGCGCTCATCCGCATCGTCACCTACCACGCTTTCGTGTGGCCATGGCTCACGTGGATCTTCCCGTCGTTAGGCGTGATGTTCGCCCTCGCGGGGTCGCTGATGGCGAGATCGCTGGACCGTCGGGCCTGGCCGTCGGTGCTCCGGACGCGCATGCGCCGGATCCTCGTGCCCTTCTGGGCCTTCGGCCTTTTCGTGGTCCCGGCGATGTTCCTCCATGGATGGGGCCCGGGTGACGCGGACGACGAGACCATGTGGTGGCTGCGCCTGCTGTGGTGGGTCATTCCGCTCGACGACCCGCCCTACAGTTCCTGGGCATGGCAGGTCAACGCACCAGTGTGGTACGTCCGGGCCTACCTGTGGTTCGTCCTGCTCGCGCCAGTCCTCCTCGTGGTGTTCAGGCGGTGGCCGTGGCCGTCTGTCGCGAGTTTTCTGGTCTTGGCCTTTCTGCTCGACGCTGGCTTGCCACTCGGTGACGTCTCGTTCACAGGCCGCGTCGTCACGGACCTCGCCACCTACGGTGCGTGCTGGATGTTAGGTTTCGCTCACCGAGACGGGCTGATCAACCAGCTGTCTGCGTCCCGGGTGTTCCTCGCCGTGGTGGCGGTCATGATCATCGGCTGCTGGATCGCTGTCACCCAGCCTGAGCATGGAAGGTACGAGCTAGGAGAGATCCCGGCCGCCCAGGCCTACTGGTCGTGTGGGTTCGTGCTCCTCCTGCTCAGGTTCCAGCCCCGAGGCATGGGGTGGCTCCACCGCACCCGGCCACTGGACCGGCTCGTCTCGTTGTTCAACGCCCGCGCCGTCACCGTTTATCTGTGGCATGAGGTCGCCCTCGTCGCGAGCGTCGCGCTCATCGTCTGGATGTGGAGCGCCGGCCCTCGCGGATTCCCTGCCACTCGAGACCGACTGGTGGAAGTTCGTGCTGACCTGGCCGATCCTCGTGGGCCTCGTCCTGCTCTTCGGTTGGATCGAAGACCTGGCGGCTCGGCGGCAGCCCCGGTTGTGGCCGTGAGAGGGGCACTCACAGATCGGCGCGGTACGCGGAAGCCGCGCCCGTGAGAGCCTGGCCGCCCGCGTAGCGGGGACGAGGAGGGACGTCCTCGCACGTCAGGGCCTATCCCATCGACGAAACGACCCGCGCAACCAGGGTTTCACAGACGCGCATACCGGCGGCAACCGTCGGCTCGCAGCCTTAGCTGCATGCATGCGCTACCGGACAACCTCGCAAGCGGCGGATCACCGCGGGCAGGTCGCCTGTCTCAGGGGGTCTACGGGCTCTGTGAGCTGCTCCGGGAGCGGATCCGTTCCGGCCACTACGGCGAGGAGGGCCGGCTGCCCAGCGAGTTCGTGCTGGTCAGGGAGCTCGGCGTCAGCCGGACCCGGCTTCGGGCCGCGCTCGAGATCCTGCGAAACGAAGGAACGCTCACCCGCAAGCGAGGTCATGGCACCTTCGCCGCCGGTAGGCGACTGGTCCACAGACCACGACGCGTCCGTGGTTTCGCGGCGACGGTCGCCGCACGCCACCTGTCCGTGACGCGTGAGGTCCTGTCGGCCTCCACCTGGGCGATGGACCCTCTCACCGCCGACGACTTCGGGGTCGCGCCCGGTACGCCGATGCACGTGGTGGAGCGGCTGACCCGCCTGAACGGTGAACCGTTCTCGTTGGCTGCGTACGTCGTACGAGGAGACCTCGCTCCCGGGCTGCTCACCGAGGAGTTTCGAGGGCTCGACATGCGCGACTGGCTCGCCACCTCGTCGGTGGTCCCGCTGACCTCCGTCGACGTCACGATCGAGGCGGTTGCGGCCGACGCCCGTGCCGCGGCGCATCTGCGGTGCGCCGAGGGGACCCCGCTGCTTCGCATGAACCGCCACTTCCTTGTCACCAACGACGAGCTGCTGGCGTTCGGCTCCGCAACGATGCGTGGTGATCGCTTCACCTATCAGGCCGCCCGCCAGCCGCTTGATCTCGCGGCCAAACCCTCTCCTAGAAAGGTGCCCTCACCATGACCAGAGTCTGGGACGCATACCTGACCGAGCAGGACAAGGCGCATCTCGCAGTGAATGGCGAGCGTCCACCGTTCGGCTTCGGCGAATCGCCCGTGGTGCTCTCGATCGACAACTACCGTGCGGTCGTCGGCGACGAACCACAACCTCTCGTGGAGTCCATCAAGACCTGGCCGAGCAGTACCGGCCTCGCCGGCTGGAAGGCCCTGGCCGAGATCGAGAAGCTCTTCGCCCAGGCCCGCAAGGTGGGCATCCCCATCGTGCACATCACGGGCTTGTCGCCATCGGAGTCCGGGGTCGCCTCATGGGGTCGAGGCCGTGGCGTTCCTGGGCCGAAGGATGCAGCAGCGCTCGACCGTGAGGCGCGTCGGTTCGACATCGTGGAGCAAGCGGCGCCGCTGCCCGGTGAGGCGGTGCTGCGCAAGACGGCACCCAGCGCGTTCTTCGGCACGCCGTTGATGGCGCATCTCAATGCCATCGGCGCCGACACGCTCATCGTGTGCGGCGAGTCGACGTCAGGGTGTGTGCGCGCAAGTGTGGTCGATGGACGCTCGTATCGCTTCCGCGTGGTCGTGGTCGAGGAATGCGTGTACGACCGGCACGAGGCCTGCCACGCGATAAACCTCTTTGACATGAACCAGAAGTACGCCGACGTGCTGCCGCTCGCGGACGTCCTTGCCTGGATGGACAAGTACGCCGCCGCCAAGCAGAGCGCGGCCGCCTGAGCCGGTCACGCACCGACATTCCTCGGCCTCATGTACGCGAGCACAAGGAGTCCCTGATGGAAAGTTCTTTGTCCTGGAACGACTTCCTGACCGAGCAGGACAAGGCACACCTGGAGAAGGTCTGGAAGAAGACCGAGCCGTTCGGTTTCGGCAGCAAACCCGCCATCCTCGTCATCGACGACTACTACGGCGCACTCGGTGTCACGCGTGAGCCGATCCTGAAGTCGGTCGAGACCTGGCCGATGAGCTGCGGCCTCGAGGGATGGGCAGCCATCGACCGCACGGTCGAGCTGCTCGCCGTGGCGCGGGGCGCGGGCATTCCCGTGATCTATGTCAAGGGTATGGATGGTGGCTTCCCGGCGCCCTGGGCACGACGCTCCGGACGAAGCGACCGGCTTGCGCACCTGCCTCCCGAGCTCCGGGCGAAGGCGAACGAGATCGTCGCGGAGATCGCGCCCGAGCCGGGAGACCTCGTCATCCAGAAGACCGCGCCGAGCGCCTTCTGGGGCACGCCGTTGGCGTTCTACCTGCAATATCACGGCATCGACACGCTGATCTGCTGCGGCGAGACGACCTCCGGCTGTGTACGGGCGACCGTCGTCGACGGCGCGACGCTGCGCTTCCGGATGGGTGTCGTCGCCGAATGCTGCTTCGACCGGACGCAGGCGTCCCACCACATCAACCTCTTCGACATGAACCAGAAGTACGCCGACGTCATCATCACGATCCCTGACGTAGCGGCCTACCTCGATTCGCTTTCCACCACGAAGGATTCGACCACCGAGCAGCTCGTCGGTGCTTCGGCCTGACATCGATCTGGAAAGGAACCCGATGACCACATCTCCTCGTCGTGCGGGCAGGTTGTCGTCTGTGCTCGCATGTGTGGCCATGCTCGGCATGCTGCTCCCCGCCTGCGCGGCGAGCGAGTCATCACCCGGAGGCGCGGCGGAGGGCGGCAGCAAGCCGTCCGCCGCTCCCGCGATCGACTGGATCACCACGGCGGATCCGCCGGCGGAGGGGGCCACGGGCGTCGTGAAGGACGCGACCCTCAGGGTGCGGTTCTACGACGAGCCGAGTGGATTCGATCCCGCGACGATCTTCCGGGTCGAAAGCGAGAACATCGCGTTCAACATCTACAGCGGTCTTGTGACCTACGACGGTGTGACGGGCGAGATCATCCCCGACGTCGCCGAGCGCTGGGAGTCGGAAGGCAACAAGAGGTGGACGTTCCACCTGCGAGACGATGTGACCTTCCACCGCGGGTACGGCAAGGTCACCTCAGCCGACGTTCGCTACAGCTACGAGCGAATCATGGACCCGGCGACCGGTTCGCCGTACGCCAGTGAGTTCGACAGCATCACCTCGATCGAGACGCCGGACGAGTACACCGTCGTCATCGAGCTAGCCGAGCCGGACGGCAACTTCCTGCACAAGGTGGCCAACTACCACCAGGGCCAGATCGTCTCCCGCAAGGCGATTGAGCAGTTCGGCGACGACTATGCCTTCAACCCGATCGGGACCGGTCCGTTCATGTTCACGGACTACAAGCCGGGCAACTCGTTCACCCTGATCCGCTTCGACGACTACTTCCGCGGCCCCGCCCCGGTGAAGCGGATCGAGTACTCGATCATAAAGGACGACGAGACCGCCGCCATCGCCTTGCAGAACGGCGAGGTCGATGTCGTCATGCGCCAACGCGGTGACGAGCGGATCGCCCAGCTCGCGAAGGAGGGGTACCGCATGTACTTCCGCGAGGCGTACGGAATCAGCGTGAAGATGTTCAACCCAAACGTGAAGCCGTTGGCCGACCCGCGCGTCCGTCAGGCCTGGGCCCACGCCGTCGACTGGAAGACCATCCGCGAGACGGTCTCGCCGTTGTCGTCGTCCACTGCAGACAACCTGCTCCCGCCGTGGATGGACGTCTACACAGACGACGTGCCGCACTACGAGTACGACCCGGAGAAGGCGCGCCGGCTTCTCGCCGAGGCGGGGTATCCGAACGGGTTCACGGTGACCCAGCTCGGCCGCACGTCCGACGGTGTGACGGAGGAGGACCAGCTCGAGCAGTCGTACCTCGCCGAGGTGGGCATCAAGCTCAAGTTCGAACTGATCGATACGGCCGTCAACAACGAGCGCCGTAACGCCGGGGACTTCGAGGTCGCGGGACGGCTTCTTCCCGCCATCAACCCGGACATGATCCTCTTCAGCTACCTGGCGCCGGAGAACATCGCGCCCAAGGGCATGAACGGTTCGCGGTACGACAACCCCGAGCTGTACGAGAAGCTGCGGCGGGCTCGCGCCACCACCGATCCGGACGAACGGAAGAAGTCGTACGCCGAGGTGCAGCGGATCGCGATGACCGACCTTCCGTACCTCCCGACGTCGGCAGCCCACCAGATCTGGCCGGCTGCACCCAACGTGCGCGGCATCGCGATCAACCCGCTGGCGCAGGTCGACCTGCATGACGTCTACCTCGTGGAGGAGTCGTGACGGCGTACACGCTCCGGAGGCTGGCTGAGGTCGTGCCGACCGTCGCGGGCATCACGCTCCTCACGTTCTTGATCATCCGGCTGATCCCGGGTGATCCAGCGGAGTTCATCGCCGGTGACAACCTGAGCGCTGAGAACCTCGCGGCCGTACGGGAACGCCTTGGGCTGGACCAGCCCATCACGAGGCAGCTTGCGGACTACGTACTCGGCGTCTGCCGACTGGACTTCGGCACGTCGTTGCTCACCAACCTGCCGGTGAGCACGCTCATCGCCACCGCGTTGCCGGTCACGATCGTCCTGGCGGTGAGCGGGATGGTGCTCGGGACCCTGATCGCCATTCCCTTGGGCGCTTTGGCCGCCTACCAGGGTTGGCGGGGCCGCAAGCTCCTCGACCAGGCGATGACCTGGTGCGCGATGGTCGTGGACCAGATGCCGTCGTTCTGGCTCGGCCTCATCTTCATGCTGGTGTTCGTGCTGCACCTGGGGTGGTTCCCGGCGACTGGCCCGGTCTCGTGGGACGACCCCGGTGCGTTGGTGCTCCGGCTGCTGCCCGCGGTCCTCATCCTGGGCGTCGACCAGGTCGCCAGCCTGTCCCGGATCACCCGCACCTCGGTGCGAGACGTTCTCGACGAGGACTACATCAGGACCGCGCGGTCGCTCGGGGAGTCCGGCCTTTCGACCCTCTTCCGGCAGGCGGTCCGCAACGGTCTCCTGCCGGTCGTGACGGCGATGGGATTGTCCTTCGGCCGACTGCTCGGCGGCACTGTGATCCTGGAGTCGATCTTCGCCCTGCCGGGTCTCGGCACGCTCTTGGTCAACGCCATCAACGGTCGGGACTATCCCATCGTCCAAGGCGTGGTCTTCATCTACGCGTTGCTGTTCGTTCTCCTCAACCTGGCCACCGACATCACCTACCGCCGGATTGACCCACGGGTGCGTTACTAGAGAAGGAGGTTGCGGGTCGTGGCAACGCGCGCAGACACGGTGACGAGGCCCGGTCTCCTGGCCGGCTTCGTGGGTCGACGGAGGAAACCAGCCTTCAGCCACGTGACGCTGGTGCTCGGTCTCGCGATCCTGCTTCCCATGATCGTTCTCGGGCTCTGCTACCCATTGCTCCCGTTGCCGAGTCCGACCGCCCCGAGTCCCGTGGAGGCTTTGCAGCCGCCGTCGCTGCTGCATCCGTTCGGAACCGACCGGATCGGACGCGACGTCCTGGCTCGCACGTTGGCCGGCGCCCGCGTCTCCTTGCTCGTCGGTCTCACGGCGGCCATCCTCGCGGTCGCTGGTGGCATGGTGATCGGAACCCTCGCCGGCTTCTTGGGTCGCAAGGTTGACGGGATCCTCATGGCCGTGACCAACGTGTTCTTGTCGTTCCCGTCGCTGTTGCTGGCGATCGCGCTCGTGGCCATCTTCGGAGCGGGCGTGTGGCAGGTCATCCTCGCGATCACCGTGGCGGATCTGCCACGCGCAGTACGGATGCAGCGGTCGATGGTGTTGAGTCTCAAGACCCGGCCGTTCATGGATGCGGCTCGGATGGCCGCGGCGCCGACCTGGTGGCTGCTCGTTCGACACGTCGTCCCGAACACCGTGGCGCCGATGGTGGTCGTCGCCAGCATGTACGCGGCCACCGCCATCGTCGTGGAGTCCGCGTTGAGCTTCCTCGGCCTCGGCATCGTGCCGCCCACGCCTTCCTGGGGCAACCTCATCGCCGACGGACGCCCCTACCTGCGTGAAGGCTGGTGGATCTCGACGTTCCCCGGTATCGCCATCGTCCTGGTGTCGATCTCCTTGCACTTGCTCGCCGACGGCCTGCGGGAACGCTTCAGTGTCGCCGACTGACCGACTTTGCCATCCGAACCCTCACTCGGAGGACCCGATGACGACCACGCCACTCACAGGCCACGTGGATCGTGCCACCACGGCTCCACACACTCCCGCGACGGCGGCCACGGCCACGAGCGTCGCACCGGGCCTGCGGGTCCGTGACCTTCATGTCTCGTTCGCGCTCGACGACGGAACGTACCCCGTCGTGAGTGGCGTGGACCTGACGCTCCAGCCGGGTGAGCGGATGGCCTTGGTCGGTGAGTCGGGCAGTGGCAAGACCGTCACGATCCTCTCGTTGCTGCGCCTGCTGCCCGGCATGGCGCGGATCGAGGCCCGCGAGCTGCTCGTCGCCGGTCATGACGTGCTGGCGTTGGACGAACGGCGGCTGGCCGGCGTGCGTGGCAAGGATGTGGCGATGATCTTCCAAGACCCGATGTCGTCGCTCAACCCGGTGCTTCGCATCGAACGCCAGATGACGGCGCCCATGCGGCGTCACCTCGGCCTGTCCACGAAGGAGGCGAGGGAGCAGGCCGCTACCTTGCTCGGCCGGGTCGGCATTCCAGACCCCGCACGATGCCTGCGGGCCTACCCGCACGAGCTGTCCGGCGGCATGCGGCAACGGGTCATGATCGCCATCGCGCTGGCGTGCCGCCCGCGGGTGCTGCTCGCGGACGAGCCGACGACCGCGCTCGACGTGACGATTCAGGCGCAGATCATCCGCCTGCTCACCGAGCTCTGTGACGATCTCGGGCTTGTGTGCTTGCTGGTGACCCACGACCTCGGAGTCGTCGCCCGCTTCGCCCACCGGGTCGCCGTGATGTACGCCGGACGGGTGGTCGAGGAAGGACCAGTTCGTGACGTGTTCGCACGACCTCGGCATCCGTACACGCGTGCTTTGCTGGCAAGCATGCCGACCACCGACCGACAGGCCTCCCTCAGACAGATCGACGGGGCGCCGCCGGGACTGCGCGCTCGAGCGGGCGGCTGTGCCTTCCATCCGCGCTGTCCCACGGCAGTCGACATCTGCCGCGTCGGCGTCCCGGAACTCGCAGACCACGGTTCGCAGCATCTCGCCGCGTGTCACGTCACGGCACCCGACGCCGGCGCGAGCACGCAGCGTCCATGTGCCCAGGGAGGAGTGAGCTGATGGCCGACAAAGCCACCAGCCCCGTCCTCGAGGCAGACGACCTCGTCAAACACTTCGCGGTACGGGTGAACGGCATGAAGCGCACTGTCCGTGCGGTGGACGGTGTGTCGCTGCGGCTGGACCGTGGTCGCTGTCTGGGCCTTGTCGGCGAGTCAGGGTGCGGCAAGACCACGACGGGACGGCTCATCGTCGGACTGGACGAGCCCACGAGCGGCCATGTCGTGCTCGACGGCGAGCCTCTGCACCGGTTGAACGGCCGGATCTCACGCACGGTCCGACGTCGGATCCAGATGGTGTTCCAGGATCCGCTCGCCTCACTCGACCCGCGCATGACGGCGGCGCAGTCGGTCGCCGAGCCGCTCCGGGTGAGTGGTGTGCCGCGGCGGGAGATCGCCTCCCGGGTGGGTGAGTTGCTGCGACGGGTGGGGCTCGACGACGACATCGGCAAGCGGCGACCTGGCGCGTTGTCGGGAGGACAACGCCAGCGGGTCGGTATCGCCAGGGCTCTCGCTCTCGAGCCCGCGGTGCTGGTGGCGGACGAGCCGACGTCCGCACTTGACGTCTCGGTGCGAGCGCAGGTGGTGAACTTGCTGCGTGACTTGCAACGCGAGCTTTCACTTACGATGCTTTTCATTTCCCACGACCTGTCGACCGTGCGGTATCTGTGCGATGAGGTGGCGGTGATGTATCTCGGCCGTATCGTCGAGTACGGCCCGACCGACGAGGTTTTCGACAATCCACGGCATCCCTACACGCGTGCTCTGCTTGACGCAGTGCCGGTGCCCGACCCGGTCGTCGAGCAGACGCGTGCGAGTCTCGTGCTGGAGGGTGACGTCCCGGATTCGTCTGCGCCGCCGTCCGGGTGCGCGTTCCGGACGCGATGCCCTCGTGTGATGGACGCGTGTGCCGTGGAGCGGCCGCAGCTTCGAAGCGCAGGGCCAGGCTCGCTGGTGGCCTGCCATCTCGCGGACCGAGCCCGCTCATGAGCCTCCTGGGGGAGTTCCAGAATCCACTGCGAACGCTTCGGCACCGTGACTTCCGCCTGCTCTGGACGGGGGAGGTCATGCGAACGTCCGCTCAGTGGATGGACACCATCACCCGTGGCTTCCTCGTCCTCGAGCTCGTCAACTCGAGCGCCCATCTCGCTCTCGTGAACGCGGTTCGGAGCACACCCTTGCTCGTCCTGGGTCTGCTCGCCGGGATCCTCGCCGATCGGGTGAGCAGGCTGCGGCTCCTCTTGGCGAGCCAGACCATGAACGTGGTGGGAAACCTCGCGGTCGCGGTGCTGGTGTTCACGGGACTCGTGTCACTGTGGCACGTCTACCTCACGGCTTTGCTGGTCGGCTTCGGGATGGCGTTGAATGCACCGGCCCGGCAGTCGGCGCTTCCTTCCCTCGTCCCCGAGCGGGACCTGCAGAGTGCCGTCGTCCTCAACACCGCCACGTTGAACATCGGGCAGGCGGTTGGTCCGGTCATCGGCGGTGTCAGCGTGGGACTCGTCGGCGTCGCCGGCAGCTATGTGGTGCAGGCTGCGATGTGCGCGATGGCAGGACTGCTCATCCGTCGGATCAATCTCCCAGAGCGTACGGCCAAGGCGCAGGGTCGCTTGCGCGACAGCGCCGTGGACGGCGTTCGGTACCTGCGACACCACGAGGTGCTGCCCGGACTGCTGCTCATCTCGGTCTCGTCCATGCTGCTGGTACAGCCGTTCCGGGGGGTGGTCCCCGCAATCGCGGTGCTTCAGCTCGGCCTTGACGCCACCCGAGCCGGCCTGCTCATGGCAGCGTTGGGCGCAGGATCCCTGGTGTCGGTCATCGTGCTGGCCGCGCGTCCACCGGTACCGCGGCCGGGTCGCCGGATTGTCACGAGCGCCGTGGGATTCGGAGTCGCCATTACCGTCTTCGGGATCTCGACCGACCTTGTCGTGTCTGCGGTCGCGCTCTTCGCCGCGGGCCTGCTCCAGGCGAACAACCGAACCCTCACCCAGTCTCTCGTCTTGAGCGACACTGAGGACGACTACCGCGGACGCATCTCGAGTGTCTGGGTGGTCAACCGGGGAACCATGCCGGTCGGCTCGACGGCCTTGGCGGGTCTCACGGGCGTCACCAGCGTCGGGCCCGCCGTCGCAGTCATGAGCGTCGCTGGTGCGATCGCTGCGGGATGCGTGGGATGGAGGGTACGGGCATTGTGGCGACGTTGAAGCGTGAAGGAGCCAGGCCGGCATCCCGCGACGGCGGATGGCGGGGCCGGATCCGTGACGTCGACCCCGTACTGCTCGTCGTCTGCTTGACCGTCGCGACGACCCAGACCGCCTGGTCCGTCGTCATACCCGTCCTGCCTGCCTACACCGCAACATTCGGCGCGACCGCGACCGAGCTCGGTCTCGTCATCGCGATGTTTGGTGTGGGCCGACTGCTGGTGAACCTGCCGGCCGGGATTCTCAGCAGCCGCGTCGACGCGAGAAAGCTTCTCGTGGTCGCCGTGGTCGGCGTCATGGCGTTCCAGGCGGCAACGGCGTTCGCCCCCTCGCTGGACGTGCTGCTCGGCTTGCGGTTCGCGACCGGGCTCGCCGGCGGTACGGCGATTACGAGCGGCATGACGCTCATCGCGGATCTCACGCACACGACGAACCGCGGCCGCGCCATGTCACTTCTGCAGGGTGTGCAGCTCGTGGGCGGGGCGATCGGGCCTCCCATGGGCGGCCTGGTGGCCGTGCTGTGGGGCTACCGCATGCCGTTCCTCGTGTGTGGCGCGCTCGCAGGGCTGGTCATGGTCTTCGGGTGGCGTACGTTGCTGCGCGCACCCCGGGCCACGGTCGAGGCCGCTTCCCGCCAGCGCAGGTCGACGTCGGAGGGCCGGACGGAGTCCGGCGTCGAGCGCCGAGGGAGCCTCGGCAGCCTGCTCGCCGACCGAAGCTACCTCGCCATCTGTGCTGTTGGGTTCTCCGTGTTCCTGCATCGGTTCGGCGGCGTGCAGTCGCTGATTCCCATCATCGCGTACACGATCGTGGGCCTCAGCGTCGGTGAGCTCGGGCTCGTCCTCGGCACCGTGACCGCATGCAACTTGATCATGGTGTCGCTCGCTGGTGCGCTCTCCGACCGGGTCGGGCGGAAGCGGGTGATCGTGCCGGGCATGCTCGTGATCGCGGTGTTCCTGCCGCTCTACCTCGTTTCCACGAATGCCGCGTGGTTCATCGCGGTCACCGTGGTCACGGGGGTAGCCGCCGGCTTCTCCGGGCCGACCCCGGCCGCGTACGTCGCCGACGTCGCGTCGAGCAACGGGCGTGGACCGGCTGTGGGTATGTACCGGACCTTCGGTGACCTGGCCGGCATCCTCGGCCCGATCAGCTTGGGTTGGCTGGTGGACCACACCGGCTATCAGACAGCGGTCGTCGCCCTCGCCGCCGTGATCATGGCGACCATCCTGGTCTTCGCTTTCGTGGCTCGCGAGACCGTGCAGCGGACGCCCGCCCCGCGCTGAAGGACCAGGTCTCCGGCTGACCCCATGTCCCACCCTTGCCCTCAAGCATGCGCGGACGTGGGGAACGTTTACACCGGTCCCACGGCTGGCCAGTGAAGCTCGATTCCGTCTCGCGTGAGCAGGTCTTGGAAATCAGCGAGCAGCTCGCTCGTGGCGCGCACCTCCTGCGGCTCGGCCTTGCGTTCCAAGCAGTAGACGGCAAGGAGGGCAGATGCCTCGCCGATGTTCCACTCGACAGGATGCAGGCGGAAGCAGCCGTTGGTGATGTGTGTCGTCCCGATGTTCTTCGCCGCGGGGAGCAGGTTGCGGACCCGCTGCGGCAGCAATGCGCCGAGCGGGATCTCGAACGGGAAGGACGAAATGTCGAGGAAGTTGTCGCCTCCCGTGGAGGGGTGGAGGTCGATGCGGTAGCAGCCGACTCCCACGGTGTCGTCGTACGTTGCCACCGGCCCCGGGGCGACGTCCGCTGCGACCTCCTGCTCGACGATGGTGTGGAGTGCCTTGATCCGTCGAGACTCACGGACGTAGGGGTACTTCGCGAGCCCGTCACGAGTGCCGACGACGTCCGCCCGTAGCCGCAGCCCTGGATATCCGACCCCGCCATCCGGTCGAGGCGCCTCGGTCTGCAACCAGTAGAGGACACTGAGGCTGAGCTGGCGTGCGGCCTCGAGATGGCGACGCGCGGTCTCGTCGTCGACCTCGATGATGGGCCCGCCTGTGTAGTCGAGCATCGGCCAGTTGGCGAGAACGATGTCGCTCGCGTAGTGGCCGGGTACGAAGTTGCGCCGCGCGAGGATGCGACGATATCGCCACAGGTCGCGCGAGTGCGCTTCGGTCACACCGTCCGGCTCGTGCGGGCGCGCGTCGTCCGGGTTGGGTGCGAGGACGTGCTCCACGGGTTTGTGGGTGCGGGGATCGGGAGTCAACCACCCGAGGATCGGTCCTGGCCATCCGGGCGGTGTCTGCGCGCGCCAGTAGTCGTACATCTTCGGCCGGTCGATCGTGTGGTCAGCGTTCTCGTCGTGGTCGAACGCGAAGCACACCGAGATCGCCTGCATGTTCAATGGTTGCGGCTGTTCCGGTGCGTGAGGTTCACCTGTCATGTCCGCCGACTCGGCGCCGGTGACGTACTCGACACCTGCGAGGGGGAGGAGCTCACCGGTTTCTGTGGCATCGAGGATGTACGGCGCCGTCAGGACGACTTCGCCACCCCCGTCGCGGTCGAGAAGCGTCACCGAGGTCACCCGGTCACCATCGGCCGTTGCGCGACGAGGATCGTGGTTGAGCAGGATGCGGACCCGACCAGCACTCACGTACGGCGCGAGCATTGCCTCGATGACGGCGAGCGCGACCCGAGGTTCATGGCACAGCTTGCTCACCACACCGATTCCGGGGTTGAGGAACGGATCGTTCCGGGCGTCGCGGGTGAGGGGGTAGTGGGCGCGGTAGTAGGCGCGGATGGCGTTCCGCAGCTCGCGATAGGAACGCGTGCATCCGAAGTGCTCGATCCATGGGTGCTCGTCGGGAGGGACTGCCTGCGCGGTGAGCTGCCCGCCCAGCCAGTCGGTTTCCTCGGTCACGATGACGCTTCGACCGTGCCGGGCAGCCGCGAGCGCCGCCGCGACTCCGCCTAGTCCGCCACCGACGATCACGACGTCAGCACTTGCCTCCACCACGTGCTCCTTCTCCTCGTCCTCGGGTGCGTCGCTTTCAGGCCTGCTTGAGACGCGGCTTTCGGCCGGGCGCTGGACCGATGGTCGCGCCCACAATGAATGGGCACGGCACGACCACGCGATGCGGACCGGTGTCGCCGCTTTCCAACATGTCGATGAGCATTCCGACGGCAAGGCGTCCCATCTCTCGTCCGGGCACACTGATACCGCTCCAGCCGCGGCGGCGCTTCGTCGTGGGATGGTGGACGAGGGTGGCGATCGAGAAGTCGTCGGGCACCTTCGTCCCCAACCTGCGGGCGACGGTACGCATGCGCGTGGCTGTTTCGGGCTGCTCGACGAAGAAGCCCGTCACGCCTGCGTCGAGCATCCGGGAGAGCCAGGAGGCGTCGACCTCGTCAGGTCTCACCCGCTTGATGACTGACGGGCGAAGCTCGCGGTGCGCGCGAACGGCCGCGCGAAAGCCCGCTTCACGTTCCAGATCGGCCTCGCGTGCCACGGCGTCGCCGATGAAGGCCAATCGTCGATGGCCGAGCGCGAGCAGACGATCGACCGTGTCATGCATGGCTCCCGCGTAGTCGGCAGTGACGTGAGAGATCTCGGACCCGCCGACCTCCCGTCGGCCGATGAAGACGAAGGGGAACTGCTCTTGTGCAAGACGCGCGAGCTCCTCCCGGTCGGGGTCCCGGCCGAGCAGCACCGCGCCGTCGCCGAGCCTCAACCGGTTGATGCCGTCACGGTAGACGTGACGACGGCCGGAGGAGTCGGTGGCGCTGGTGAAGAGCACGAGGTCGTGGGATCGTGTCTCGCACTCCTCCTCGATCCCGAGCAGAAACGGGTGGTAGAAGTCCCGATGCTGGATCGGGAACACGGACTCGAAGGTGTAGACGCCGATCAATCGGGTACGTCCGCCCGCGAGGTTGCGCGCGACAGGGTTGACGACGTAACCGAGTTCCCTCACCGCGTCGAGCACACGTTGTCGCGTCTCCTCACTGATGTTGAGGTCGTCTGTGCGGCCGTTGATGACCAACGACACCGTGGCCTGGGATACCCCAGCTCGCCGTGCGATGTCGGCTTGTCGTGGCCTGCCAGTCACCATCTCGTTGCGCTCCCCGCGTCGTGTTGAGGTTGCTCTGAAGGAAATGTCACGGTCATTTTCCGGCAGTGAAGGCGAAGCTGACGATGAGCTGTCGGCGGGCGACGAGGAACGCGACGACCATCGGAACGATGGAGATGCTCGTCGCCGCAAGCTGCAGGTGCCAGATCGGCACGCCATAGCTGTCGGTGTAGGAGTTCAGCCCGAGCGGAACCGTGTAAAGGTCTGGGTCGTCGATGAACACCAGCGGCTCGAGGAGGAGGTTCCAACTGTAGAGGAAGGTCACGATGGCGAGAGCGCCGAGGGCGGGACGGGCAAGTGGCAGAGCCAGTCGGAGGAACACACCGAGGTGTCCGAGACCGTCGACCATACCGGCCTCCTCGGTCTCTCGTGGCAGCTGGAGGAAGAACTGCCGCATGAGGAATGCGCCGAGGATGGTCTGCGGGCCGAAGATCGGGATGAGGATGAGTGGCACGTGGGTGTTGACGAGCCCGAGCGAGCGCATCAGGGAGAACAGCGGCACGATCGTGACCTCGGTGGGCATCATCAAGGCGACCAACAATACGACAAAGATCACCGAACGTCCGCGAAAGCGCAGCCGGGCGAAGGCGTAGCCGGAGATCGCGGATATGGCGAGAACTCCGATGGTCACCACGACACCGAGATAGATGCTGTTGAACAGGTGTCGGGCGAACGGCTGGTAGGTGAAGACCTCGACGTAGTTCTGCCAGCGAGGTGACTCGGGAAGGAATGTCGGTGGCGTCTGCCTGATCTCGCTCGGACCTTTGAGAGAGCTGGTGACAAGCCACCAGAACGGGAACATGAAGACCAGCGACAGCACCGTCAGGAAGAGGTAGCGTGCCGTGGTCGCGATGATCGCGGTGCCTCGGAGCGACGGCGCACCACGGGATGGTCGCGTCGGGCGCAATCGGGCGGGCGTCTGAAACGCCACGTCACTGCTCATCAGGCACCACCCGGCGACGTACGGCCCACTGCAGGGTCGTGAGCCCGAGCGTGAGGACGCAGAGGACGACGGCCAGGGCGCTCGCGTAGCCCGTATCGAAGGCGCGGAACGCCTGATGGAAGATGTAGTACGGCAACACCATGGTGGCGTTGGACGGGCCGCCCGCGGTCATGAGCAGGATGTGATCGAAGACCTGCATCGACCCGATCATCGTGATGACCACGACCAGGAAGGTCGCGGGCGCGAGGAACGGCAGCATGATGTGGCGGAAGACGTGCCACGAGTTCGCCCCGTCGAGGCGTGCCGCCTCGAGTGGCTCCTTGGGGATGCCTTGGATGGCGGCGATGAAGATGACCATCTTCAGCCCGACGGTCTTCAGGGCGCGGGTGACGGTCACGACCACGAGCGCCCAGGTGGGCTCCTGAAGCCAGTTAGGGCCGGTCACGCCGAGCACGGCGAGAAACTGGTTGATAGGTCCGAGCTCTCCTTGGAACGCGTACCTCCACACGACGGCCCAGGCGACGGCTGAGGTCACGACAGGGAGGAAGAAGATGGCTTGGAACACCGCGTCGCCGCGGCGGTTGCTGGACAGGAGCAGTGCGGTGCACAAGCCCAGCCCGACGTTGATCGGCACGAGACCCGCGCAGAAGATCGCTGTGGTGAGCAGCATCCGTCGAAAGTACGGATCCGACTCCACCATGTGACGGTAGTTCTCCAGGCCGGCGAACGTCGCCTCCGGTGCCAGCAGGGTGCGGTTCTGCAGGCTGTAGACGACGACGGCGACGATCGGGCCGAGGACGATCACCAGGAATCCCAGGACCTGGGGGGAGATGAAGAGGTAGCCCGTCAACTCCTCCCGTCGTCGTAGAGAGAGCGACCGCCCGGCCCGACGACCTGTCACCGCCCGCTGGTATGCGATCGTCACGAGCCTCCTCCACTCCGGCTCCTGTGGTGGTTGTCGTGCATCCCCGTTACCACACCAGCACTAGCTCGTGGTGAGCAGAGACTCGACCGCCTCGCACCCTTGCCGCAGGATCGCAGCCACGTCGGCGTCAGCCGACCACAGCTTGTCGAGCTCGGGTTTGAGCGCCAGGTTCACGTCGGCGAAGTTGGCCGGGAAGGGGAAGGACTCACCTTGCCGCACCTGGTCGGCGACGAGCTCCATGCCAGCCTCCCCGACGGCGGCGTTGCTGGACCGGAACGCGGGGGAGTCGAGAACCGACTGCCGTGCCGGCGGGAAGAACTCCGCCATCGTCTCGACGTTCTGCCTGTTGGTCATGAAGGCGACGAACTCCGCCGCGATGTCAGGATGCGGGCTCGCGTTGAAGACGACGACGCCTGCCTGTCCGTAGAAGCTCGTCGGACCGGCTGGGCCGGACGGCAGGGGAGCGATGCCCCACTCGAACGTCGCCTCCTCGAGCAGCGACGTGCGGCTCAGCTGGTTGATCGTCATCCCGACCTGCCCGGCAAAGAAGTCGGCCTGTTCACCAGGCGGCACCATGCTCTTGTCGACCGCGACCATCTGCCGGAAGAGATCGATCGCATCCACCGTGGCCTGGTCGGCGAGATCGCACGAGCCCGTGCTGGGGTCCCAGATCGAGCCACCGTACGCACGGATCGCGGGCACGACCGTGTTCCAGAAGCTCGTGACGTTGTCGTACAGCGCACCGTCGTGACCCTGGAAGCCATAGACTGACGGACCCGCCTTCTCCCGGATGGTCCGCGCGATCGCGCGGAAGTTCTCCCAGGTCCACTCACCGCGGGCCGTCAGCTCTTCTGGCGTCGCGACTCCCGCCTGGGCGAAGAGATCCTTGTTGTAGTACACGAGGAACGGCGACGTCGAGAACGGCACTCCGTAGATCTTGTCGCCCCTCCGCCAGCTCTGCATGGACTTGCCGATGAAGTCGTTCAGCTCGTAGCCCTTCGTGCGGCTCAACGTGGGCGCGAGGTCGGCCAGGACGCCGGCCGCCACGAATTGGCTCACGTCTCCCTCGCCAAGCCACCCTGCGTCGAAGGGACGGCCGCCGGCAAGGGCGGTGCTGATCTTCTGCAGGTAGTCGGAGCTGATCACCGGAACGAACTCGACGGAGACGTTGGGGTGGGTCTTGCGAAACTCTCGTGCGAATCCCTCCAGCATCGCCACGTGGGCTTCGTTGTTGCTCCACATCGAGAACCGGAGGGTGACGGACTGGTTGGAGTCGCCGCTGCCGCCCTCCCCGGTTGCCGTGGATCCAACGCACGAGGTCACCAAGGCCGCGACCAGCAACGACGCGGCGATCCGCGGTGTGATCCTCGCGGCTTGTGAGGCTCGAGTGGTCTGGCGCCGGAACATGACTCGGCACATCCTCAGCAAGCGTCCATCAGTGATCCGGAGCAAGGGAACCGCCTCCATGGTCGTGCTAATGCGTATAAGCGCTCAAGTATCGACGGTGAGCTCAGGATGTCAAGCGCTGGAGACGGCCCAGAGGCGATGCCGAAGCCGCCGGTTGACGGGCTGGAGATCCGAGTGCTTTACTCCGCCATAATGCGTATTAGCTAGTGCAAAGGCGGTCGTCATGTCGTACCCACCCTCGACGCGCGGCACACGGCGGACGAAACTGGTTGTCACGGCCATGGCGCTAGCTGTCGCCATGGTGATGGCGATACCGAGCGCAGGTGCGGCGCCGGCCGGCGATGCCGGTGGATCGGTGGCGATGAAGGCGCCGCCAGGCAAACCCCCAGCGCCGCCCGGTAGCGGGTGTGAGGCGGGGAAGCTCCGGGTCAGCCCGGGCGAGCTCGGCGGCATCTTCCTCACGGGCAAGCCGGTGAGACTCTCGGTCCACTGCATCGTCGGTGACGAGGTGCGGTGGAGCCTTGTGGACTTCTGGGGCGCGACGGCTGCGAGCGGCACTGCGGCGGCCCGGCAGGGGCGTGCGGATCTGCGGTTCCAGAGCACGCGGCAGGGCCATTTCACGGTGGAGGTTCAGGCGTACCAGGGTGGCGCTCCGACGTCATCGATCGCCAGGACGGAGGTCGCCGTCGTCAGCCCGGCAGGTCCTGACGACGGCGCAAAGTTCGGGGTCCAGACCCACTTCGGCAAGGTCGACGACCCAGGCCCGTATCCGCTCGAGGTGATCCCGCTCATCGAGCGCTTGGGTGTCGGCGGCGTGCGCGATTCGGTGCGCTGGGAGTTCGTCGAGAAGAAGAAGGGGAAGTTCCACTTCGACCCGCACTTCACCCAGTACATCAACAAGCTCGCGCAGGCGGGCCTGCACCCGATGATCACGCTGGCGCTGTTCAACCAGCACTACGACGACGGCAACACCCCGTACACCGACGAAGGCCTGAACGGGTTCGCCACCTACAGCCGACAGATCGCCAAGCGGTACGGCGCGAAGCTCTCGGCCGTGGAGGTCTGGAACGAACCCAACAGCCAGGGCTTCACGCGTGGTCCTGCCGCCCGCGACCCAGTGAACTACGCCGAGATGGTCCGGCGGGTGAGCCGAGCAGTTCGTGAGGTGTCGGACGTGCCGGTGTTCGCGGGCGCGACGACTGGCATCGACCTGCCGTGGCTCGCCCAGGCGTTCGAGGCCGGAGCGCTGGACGCGGCGGACGGGGTCTCGGTGCACCATTACCCGATCGACCCCACCAGCCGCGAGTCGGACCTCGGCGGACTGAAAGACCTGCTCGCGGAGCACGGCGGGGAGGCGAAGCTCGCGTGGGCGAGTGAGACCGGCTGGCCGACGTTCTACCCGAGGGACGAGGCCCTGGTGGCGAGGGATCTGCCCAAGCTCCTCGCCATCGAGCTCGATGGCGGCCTCGACCGGGTGTTCTGGTTCAACTTCATGAACAACCTGGCTCCTCCAGAGGAGGTCCCGAACACGCGGGAGGTTCACTTCGGGCTCATTCGGTCACAGGTCGACGAGCGCGGTCCGTACTCACCCAAGCCGAGCTATGCCACCTACGCGGCCCTCATCCGGCAGCTCGGCGAGGCAGATCCGGCTGGCCGGGACGACACGCCAGCCGGGATCCGCAGCTATGCCTTCCGCGACGGGTCACAGCATGTCCGGGTGATGTGGGCCGGGGACGAGAACCGCTACGCCAAGCTCTCCGGCGGCGAGCTCGAGCTCGTCGACATGATGGGGAACCCGGTCGGTCAGAGTGTCGACGGCGAGCTCCTCGTCAAGCTCACGAAGGACCCCGTCTACGTGCGCGGCGACGTGGACGCGATCGAGGTGCGTCCCATTCGGGCGGAGGCCGAGGCGCTGCCGGCGACCACCGCGCCCAACACGACACGAGAGCAGTTCAACGATCCTGACTCGAGCGGTGGCCGGGGCGACAAGTACAACGGTCGTGCGGTCGGCGACTTCATCGAGTACGACGTCGACGTTCCTGCGGACGGCACGTACGACATCATCGTGATCTCCCGACTGCATCCGAGCCGAGGGGTTTTCCAGCTCAGCGTGGACGGCACACCGGTCGGCGCGCCGCGCGATCAGTTCGGCGGCGGCGGCAACCGCGTGCACCCGATCGGATCGGCCGCACTCGATGCGGGTACGGCGAAGCTGCGTTTCACCGTGGTGGACAAGAACGCCGAGAGCAGCGACTTCACGCTCGCCTTCGACTACTTCGAGCTCGTTCCGGCCGATCCGCGACGCGGTGTCCGCTATGAGGCTGAGGCCCTGAAGACGGTCGCGAAGACCGCTGGCATCACCGAGGAGCTCTTCCGGGATACCGCCATGAGCGGGACCTATGGCAACAAGTTCAACGGCCACGAGAACGGGCACTTCGTCGAGTACGAGGTGGACGTTCCAGCGCCGGGCGACTACCTCGTCGTCGCGAGGGCGAAGGCCCACCACAGCCGGGGGATCTTCCAGCTCACGATCGACGGCGTGGAGCAGGGAGATCCGCAGGACCACTTCGGTGGGTGCTGCTACCCGAGCTACGTCATGGGGTCCAAGACGTTCACCTCGAGCGGGCCGAGCGCCTTCCGCTTCACGGTCGTCGGGAGGAACGACGCCAGCACCGACTCCACGCTCGCGCTCGACTACATCGAGCTCGTTCCCGTGGCCGAGACCATCGGGTCGCCGCACGGTGGCTGAGGTGTGGTGGGGCGTCCGCGGGCTGACTGACCTCGTAGCCGGCGGACCTGCCCCAGCGCTAGTCCCACGGGAAGCGAGTGCGGCCGAGGTGTGGTTGGCTGTTGCGGAATTTGTCGTTGCTTGCCATTGTGAGGTGGCATTCGGCTGGTGGCGCGGTGTCGGAGCGTACGAGTCGGATGAGGAGCTCGTTCCAGCCGGCGGTGAGTTGGACTGGCCCGGCGGAGTCGGCGCTGCCGCTGAAGTTTGGTCGTACGCCGCGGTAGCGGTTGGCGGACCGCACGAGTTCGCCGTTGATCCAGAAGGCTGTCGGGCAGTTGGCGTCCACGACGAGCCACAGCTGCTGCGCGTCGGGCGCCAGGATGAATGTCTGGGCGTACATCACGCCTGGGCCGTCGAACGCATCGGCGAGCGGCAGGGCGTTCTCCAGTGCGGCGACTTCGCGCCACTTGAGCGCTGAGCGGTCGGCGGGCAAGGCGGCGTCCAGCAAGTCGGCGTCTGAGCGTCCGTCGCGCGGGTATGGCCCTGCGATCCGCCAGGCTGCCGCGCCGATCAGTACGACGGGAACGGCGGGCTGGGCCGGGCGGCCGGCCGGCGCTACTGCGAGATGGAGCCGGTTGCTGTTCTGGAGGAGGTCGCGGCCGGGAATGGTCACGTCCCAGGTCAGGTCGACCGAGCTTCGCGCGGGCACCTTCGCGGTCCTGGCGGGGACTGGGGCCCAGCCGGTCGGCACCGTCCAGGTGCACGTCACCTGCACGTCGTCCGGACGCCGGTTGGTCAGCCGGGTGAGGAGCGTCTTCGTCGAGCCGGGTGCGACGGCGGGGGTGTCGAGGTAGTCGACGTCGACGCTGACGTCGGGTGCCGGGTAGGACACCGTGGTCGGGCTGGAGTCACGAAGCGCGAGTGTGGCGTCGTCGGCGTACAGGTCCTGCCGCGAGACCCGCAGCACCCCGTCGGGCCCGAGCAGGCCGTGCTTGGACAGGACGGTGCGTGCGACCGTACGGATCCGTTCGGCGAGCTCGTCGAGCGTGGCCGGGATCGGGTTCGGCCCGTCGGTGAGGTGACGGACACCGCCCCAGGACTCGTTCGTGGCGATCGTGTCGCCGAGCGGTTTGATCCACTTCTCCGGTAGGCCGGAGCGGCCGGCCAGGATGCCGAGGTAGCTACCGATCGCGGCGCCTGAGGAGTCGGTGTCGTAGCCGCAGTTGACGGTCTTGCAGAGCCCGTCGCCGAAATCGTCGCCGTACAGCAGTCCGATGACCTGGAAGCCGAGGTTGATAGGGGAGTACTGCGCGTTGTAGTGGGGCGCCGCCTCGAGCACGCGCTTGCGTGCTTCCTTCCAGTCGGCTCCGGCGGCGTGGGCGGACAGCACGGCCCGGATCGCCGCGGCGGTCTTGCTCGAGGGCGGAACGTACGACAGCCCGATGTCGATGAGCTCGAGCCGGTCGTCGATGAGGAACGCCGCGGACTCCACGGCGACGTTGAACAACTCCCCGTACACACTCTCGCCGCCTGCGTGGTCGCAAATCGCATCCTGGTACGCATAGCGCGCGGCGACCCGCGGTGCGCCGGGAGCGATGCACGCCCAGATCTCGGAACGGATCGGGCAGCCCATGCAGTCTTTGAACCAGTTGTTGTAGTGGCCGCTGATCGGCGGCTCGAGGCCGAGCCGGAGGTTGGCCTTGGACAGGCCGTACTCGTCGAAGTTGTAGCCCACGTGGTCAAGCCAGTAGCGGGCAAGATCGCGTGCCGTGAGGTCCGGCCCGACCTCCTCGACCGCCTTCAGCCAGGCGAGCTGGATCTCCAGGTCGTCGTTGGGCAGACCACCCTCCCGCAACTCCGGGTACCACCAGACGTCGAATGGCTCCTCCTGACCGAACGTCTTCTCGAGCGGTGTTCCAAGCGTTCCGCCCGCGTTCTTGCCCAGCCAACATCCATAAACCTTGTCGTAGAAGAGCGAACCGTTGATGTCGAGCTCGAGCACTCTGCTATCCCTTCACCAGTGAGGAGGACGTCCTGGACGAACCGTCGCTTGCGCGAGGAGCACCAGCCACGCAGGGCGTCATGGCGATCGTCGCGGGGGACATCTGGAGAGGGTAGTTCTACGACGTCGTACGGGGGAGACCGCATTCAGCGATGTGAACGTGCAGGCACGGTAATGCGTTGCCGGTCGACCCTGGATCGGTCATGCTCTGCCGATGCCCGACGACTGATGCATGGCGCCGCAACGTGTACGGCGGCATGCGTACGCCGACCGCCGTCATCCGCGCTGTCGTACGAAAAGCAACCGGTGCGACACCGGACCGCCTGAGTCCAGTCGACGGTGGGCAGGTCTGCGAGGTGTACGACGCAGGCGAGGTGATCGTACGGATCTCGCGCGAGGAGGAGCCGCGATTCGAGGGGAGCGCTGGGCACTCGATGCGGTGAGGGATCGTGGGGTCCCGACGCCGCAGGTGCTGCGGTACCAGGACTGCGAGACGTGGCTCGGGCGTCGACCGAGCACAGAAGTTGACCGAGCCGCCTTTCTCAAGCGGTACCTGGCGGCATTCGGAGCAGGTACCGAGCACGATCTCACGTACTTCTCAGGTGTTGGGAACTGGCGGGAGGTCATCGACTCGTGCGAGAGCGCTCTGACCTGGCTGGAAGGGCCGCAAGGCGAGCGTCTGATGGATCTGAAAGGACTGGAAACTCTGCAGTCAGCGCAGGACGTTTGTCGGCTGGTCCCGCGCTACGACAACATCATTTATGCGTACAAGGACAGGTCGAGGTTCGGATGGGGACGGTCGGCCGCTTGCGCGCTCGGACAAAGGCGGCTTGGTTCTGGTGAGTGGACGACTTGCCGGCGAATGGCAGGTTCGCTCTGCTCGTGAACGTCTTGACGTACAGATTCGCGCATGGCAGGTGCCTACAAGCGCCCGTTGCACCTGTGGTCGTGATGTTGACGAGCCTTAGCGGCGTAACTAGCTTCAAAGGGCACGCAGGGCCACCTCGATGAGCTACAGGAGCGCTCCTTCGGAACCGGCTGGTGCGTAGCGCGAGTCGTCATGCGACGGCCGTCGGACGCTGGGGCGCCATCGCACAGGTCGATGGACCTGGATCGGATTCGACCACGCGGTGATCGGCTGACACGGTTGGGGGCACTGAGCATGACCCGAGGCACAGCTGGGACGAGCGGCGATAGGGCAGGCGGCAGGTGCGGGCTCAGCAGACGAAAGCTCCTGGTCAGCGGGTTGGCGGCGGGCGCCCTCGGCATGTCGCCGGTTCTCGGACGTAAATCCCAGGCGTTGGCCACTCCGGGCCAGCCGACCGGTTTGCGCCCCGCCAGGTCGGGTGAGACCGGACCGCCGACGGTGACAGGAGCGGACCTGACGTTCAAGCATCCGCGGACGTTGCGGTACGGCACGGCCCGCCAAGCTCAGTTGCTTCGGGAGTACGTCGAACGCATCGTGCCGACCGAGGCCGCGTACATGGAACCCGGTGGCCCAGCTGGACCTAACCCGTCGCATCCAGGTTTCGCCGTGCTCGCCGCCCGCAACGGCGTCATCGTCGTCCACGACGCCAAGGGTTACGCACTGCGCTATGCGAGTTGGGATGCGGAGACCGAGACCGCGGTCGAGCTTCCGCAAGACCAGTGGGTACCGATGCGGCCGGACACCATCTTCGACCTGGCATCGGTGACCAAGCTGTTCACCTCGGTCGTCGTCACGCAGATGGCCGAACGCGGCGAGCTGGACCTGAGCGCACCGGTGGCCGACTACGTTCCGGAGTTCGCCCAGGCAGACCAGGCCAAGCAGGCCATCATCGTGCGTCAGCTGCTCACCCACACCTCGGGAATGGTGTCGTGGCTCAACCTCTACACCCTGCCGGACGACGACGCTCGAATGACAGCGATCTACGAGTCCGACCTGCGGCGTCCGCCCGGCAGCGGCTACGAGTACTCCGACCTCAACCTGATCGTCCTGGGCAAGCTCGTCGAGCGAGTCACCGGTATGCCCTTGGACCGCGTCATAGCCGAGCGAATCACCCGACCGCTTGGCATGGTCGATACCGGGTTCAATCCGCCGGCTGAGAAGCTGGACCGGATCGCGGCGACGGAGTACCAGCCATGGACCGGACGCGGCATGATCCGCGGCTCGGTACACGACGAGAATGCCTGGTCGTTCGGCGGCGTGGCTGGGCACGCAGGGCTCTTCTCGACCGTGTTCGACATGGCGATCTTCGGCCAGATGGTCCTGAACGGCGGCCGCTACGGCGACGTACGAATCCTGCGCGAGGACTCCGTACGCCTCATGCTCACCAACCTCAACGTCGGTCTGGGCAGCTCCGCCGCGCGTGGCCTCGGCTGGCAGCTCGACCAGCGGTTCTACATGGACGCGATGACCTCGCCTGTAACGGCTGGCCACACCGGGTACACCGGAGTCTCCCTCGTGCTCGATCCACTCACCAACTCGCTCCTCGTCCTGCACACGAACCGCGTCCACCCGACGCGCGAGTGGGGCACTGACAGCGGTTACCGCCGAGCAGCCGCTCGTGAGCTCGCCCGTGCCGTCCCGGTCCGGCCGGCTGTCGGCACCAGCGCGTGGTACTCCGGCCAGGAGGACGCGACCACGGTGAACCTGACCGCTCCGTTGCCGACACCGGCGACGAGGGGAGCGCTGACCTTCCGACTCTGGTACGACACCGAGTCCACCGATTACGGCTGGCTTCTCGCCTCCACCGACGGCGGCACCAGCTGGACTCCGGTGCCGATGGAGCTCCTGACCGCTGGCTACACGTGGTCGAACGACGGGTCGTTCTCCGGCTTCGCCGGCAGGCGGTGGCTCGTCGCTCGTGCAGCGCTGCCCGTCGGCACTACCCACGTGCGCTGGAGCTACACGACCGATCCCGGCTACCAAGGACGGGGCATCTACGTCGACGCCGTCCGGATCACGGACGGGGCCAGGGTGCTGTTCAACAGCGAACGTCCAGCTGACGCAGCGCGTCTGGTCTCGGACGGCTGGATCGAGTCGTCCGACTGAGTGATTGGCCTCATCTGTGGGATCAGGTCAGCCGCTTCAGTAACTCGTCCTCGAGCCAGTCGGTCAGCGTCTCGACGAACGTCGCCGACAGATGGTTGTCGTCGCGGTAGACGAGCACGTCGCCGATGACCGCTGGGCAGACCCCGTCTCGACAGAGGACGACGGCTGGATCGATGAGCTCGACCTCGTCGTAGCGGCTCGCCACGTGCGTGGCGAGGACGGTCTCAGCGCGCGCTTTGTCCTCTGGAGTGGCGCACTCGTCCAGATCATCGATCTGTTGCGCCACGCACGCGGGAACGTCCTTGTCTGGTTGGGGATTGTCCTCGATGGCAACGATCTGGCTGTTGTAGGTGAGCAGATGGTCGAGCTCCCGCTCCCAGCCGCGTTCGAGCTCCTTGGCGCTTTCCTCGCGATCGAGGTGCGTGCCATCCTCGATCACCGTGTAGTGGGCTCGCCCCGCCACGACGATGAGGTCAGGCTTCTCGCGAGAGATGCGGTCGTGGACGTGGGAACGCCACTCGTCACACTCGAAATAGGCGCGCCGGAGGTTGGCGTTGTGCACGAGGACTTCGGCCGGTGGGCAACCAGACTTCGTGAGGACGACAACGCGCCAGCCCTGCCGTTTGCCGATCGCGTCGAGCGCCACGCCGTACTGCATCATCTTCGAGTCGCCGTACGCGACGAGCGTCAGATCTCCTTCGGGATCACCATAGACGCACGTACTCGACGTCGTCTCGTCTGGAGCCGCGAGGCAGCCGTCGTCGTAGATCTTGGATCGGTCGTCCTTGGCTTCGAGCGGTTGCGGCCGTAGCGCACTCGCGTCCTTCTGCACGGGCTTGCCACGCTCGACCGCCTTGGCGCCGATCGCCTCCTGCCGATCGGCAAGCGGTACCGATGGTGTCGTCACCTGCAGGATCACCCCGGCGACGACCGTCACCGCGGTCGTCGCCACACCCAGGCGCAGGATGCGGGGAGGGGCGACGTTCCCCAGCCGCGCCGTGCGGAACGGCTCCTCGATCAGGTGGTACGTGACGACCGCAGGCACCCACGACGCCACGACTACTGCGACCGAGCGCCAGACCGACGGCTCCTCCCATCGAGTAGCGGCGAAGACCAGTACCGGCCAGTGCCACAGGTACCAGGAATAGGAGATTCGGCCGATGTGGCGGACCGGACGCAGGGTGAGCAGGCGCCAGCCTGGCCCGCTCGTCGCGGTCGCGCCTGCCGCGATGATCGCTGCCGCACCGAGGGTGGGCAGAAGGCCGGGAGCTCCCGGGAACGCGGTCTCGTCGTCGAAGAGCATTGTGGAGACGGCGATCGACACGAGACCGCCAACGGCAATCCAGGGGGCGCACCATCCGGGCAACCGTCGACCACTCGCCAGCACGATCGCGAGCACACCGCCGAGCGCAAGCTCCCAGCCGCGGGTGAACGTCGAGAAGTAGGCGTCACCAGTTCCGCGATAGCTGAGATACAGGCAGTACACGAACGACGCCACGCCGACCGAGACGAATGTCACAACGAGCGACCGCCGAAGCGAGGCGTTCCTGCGCCGGCACCACCACGCCACGGCCAGCATCAGCGCAGGCCAGACGAGGTAGAACTGCTCCTCGACGGCAAGCGACCAGAAGTGTTGGACCGGGCTCGCACCGCTCTCGGCGAAGTAGTCGACCGCCTGCAGCGCGAGACGCCAGTTGATGACGTAGAGCCCGCAGGCAATGAGGTCGTGGGCGACTGCCACTCGCTCGACCGGTGACAGCAGGACTGCCGACGCGATCGCCACGGTGGCGAGGACGACGGTCGCCGCCGGCAGCAACCGGCGGATCCTGCGCGCGTAGAAGCGGAGTAGCGAGATGGTCTGGGTTCGTTCGAGCTCGGTCAGAAGCAGGCCGGTGATGAGGAAGCCCGAGATGACGAAGAAGACGTCGACACCGACGTAGCCGCCGGATACCAACCCGAGCCCTGCGTGGTAGAGCAGCACTGCCACGACTGCGACAGCCCGCAGACCCTCGACATCTGGTCGAAACCCTTTCCGTCCCGTGCCTTTTTCACCCATTGGGGCCACTGTACCGAGGCTTCCTGGGGCCCGATCAAATCGCGTGATCATCACACCTCGGCGTCGACCGCGGACGCACTGTGCCATCCGTGAACGGACCGCCTACATGCTCACCCTCACGTGATTTGGGTGTCGTCACCGATGGCCGCTGTAGGGGGTGTGCCGGAACCCTTGTGACGGCGGAGGAACAGGGGTCCACGACGGCGTGGGCACAAGTCTGACCAGACAGGTTGGGGTGCCATGCGTGCGCGGGACATCTCGGTGAGCGTTCCGACGGTGGCCCCGGACGACACGGTCGCCAAGGCGATCCGGGCGATGGCGGTCAGTCGTCTGCCGGGACTCATCGTGGTGGATAGCGACTCACGGCCGCACATGGTGCTTCCCGGGACCCAGGTGCTGCGCCTCGCGGTTCCCAGCTCCTACCAAGAGGACCCCGTGCTGGTTCGCACCGTCGACGAGGCCCACGCTGACCAGTTCTGGTTGGAGTTGGGTAGCCGGACCGTTGCGCAGTGTGCACCTCCGCAACCCGCACGGCCCGCGACCGTGCTCGGCGACGCGACCGTGCTCGAGGTGGCGGCCGTCATGGCGAGGCACCGCAGCCCACTCGTCGCTGTCGTGGACGGTCGTGGGGTGCTCACCGGCGCGGTCACGCTCGAGCGGCTGATCACCAGTCTTGCCGTCTTCGGCGCGGGGGAGTAGATGGTAGCGGCCATCCTCGCTCTCGCCATCTTCGTAGGCGCCTACTACTTCATCGCGACGGAGAAGGTCAACAAGGTCAAAGTCGTCCTCGTCGGCGCCGGGATCATGGCCGTGCTCGGGCTGATCCCAGGCTCGGATGTCTTCTTCTCCGAGCATGACGGCATCGACTGGAACGTCATCTTCCTGCTCTTCGGCATGATGATCATCGTCGGGATCATCAAGCAGACAGGACTCTTCGACTTCCTGGCGATCTGGGCGGCGAAGCGCTCGCGAGGGCATCCCTACCGGCTCATGGTGATGCTGATGGCGATCACGGCCGTCGCCTCACCGTTCCTGGACAACGTGACGACCATCATGCTGGTCGTCCCGGTGACGGTGGTCGTGTGCGATCGGCTGCGCGTGCCCGCACAGCCCTACATCATCGCCGAGGTCCTCGCGTCCAACATCGGTGGCGCGGCCACCCTGATCGGTGATCCGCCGAACATCATCATCGGCAGCCGGGCGGGCCTCACGTTCACCGACTTCCTCATGCACATGACGCCCATCGTCGCGTTCATTTTCGTCGTCTTCGTCCTCTTCACCCGGGTTCTGTTCTTTCGTACGTTCCGGCAGGACGGCACGCACATCGCCGAGGTGATGGCACTGCAGGAGCGTCGTGCGATCACCAACCCCCAGATGCTGGTCCGGGCCCTGGTGGTGTTCGGCCTCGTGGTGATCGGCTTCTGCCTCCACGCGGTGGTGCACATCGACCCGGCGATCGTCGCCCTCGTCGGTGCGGGTCTCATGCTGCTCGTGACGAAGGTGGACGTCCACGAGGTGCTCCAAGAGGTGGAGTGGCAGACGCTCGTGTTCTTCATGGGGCTCTTCGTGATGGTCGCCGGGCTGACCCACACCGGCGTGATCGAGGCGATCGGAACCTGGGCCGCCGAGCGGCTGTCCGGCAACTACTTCCTCGGTGCGACCGCGTTGCTCCTCGGCTCGGGCGTTCTGGGCGCGTTCTTCGACAACATCCCGTACGTCGCGACGATGGCGCCGATCGTCGAAGGTATCGCCGAAGGAGCTCCGGACCCCGAAACCGCGCAGGCGTTGTGGTGGGCGTTCGCCCTCGGAGCCGACTTCAGTGGTAACGGCACGGCTGTCGCCGCCAGCCCGAACGTCGTCGCCATCGGCATCGCTGCCCGAGCAGGGCACTACATCAGCTTCTGGCGCTTCACGAAGTACGGCCTCATCACCCTGGTCCTCACGTCGGTCTTGGCTTGGATCTACGTCTGGCTTCGCTACTTCCTCTAGCGTCACGCAATGCACCACATCGCGAGCAAGCCCGGGGCGAGCACGAAAGGCCTTCGATGACCACCTGGCCGTGAGCCAGTTCAGGACACCAGACCGGCCATTCTCGAGGTTTCACTAGACAGAGGTTTTCAGCCGCTGACAGAGTGTGTCGCCGTGAGAAACACCCAGCCAGCTCCACGCGCCGCTCATGCGCCAACGCGTCGGAAACACCGCTTCGTGCTCCTCGCGCTGGCAGTCCTCACGGCAACTCTGGCCCCCACGGCTGCCGCGGCGGCCTCGCGAAGCGCAACGGCCGGGGCGCCGAGGCCTGGGACGTGCGTTGCGTCACCGCCAGGCGGTGACGTCGTGGTGACCGAGGCCACGCCCAACACCGAGCTCACCGAAGCGTGGCGCGAGTTCGGCAACAGCGGTGGCGGCTGGGAGAACGAGGGCGGCTGGGCGGCAGCCGATGGCACGTACTCGACACTGCTGCCCGGGAAGCGGGTTGTCTGGCTGTTCAACGACACCTGGCTGGGCCCGGTCAATGAAGACGAGAGCCTGAGCGAATCGCCGAAGCTCGTCAACAACTCGGCCGTGCTAGCCGGTCGGGACGGCCTCCCTGACGTGACCATCACCGGCGGGACCCACGAGGAACCGACGTCGCTTGCCGGTCCGCTGTGGCAGTGGAACGGCGACGGCATCGTGGACGCCGGCCGGCTCCAGGTCTTCGAGTACGAGCAGGGACCGAGCGACGACCCACCGCCGTTCAACTTCAAATGGATCGGCACCACCCTGGTCACGTTCGACAAGAACTTCGCTGTCCAGGCCGTGGCAACGGTTCCGATGGACGGGAACGTGGGGTGGGGCGTCGACGTGGTGCGCTGCGGCCCGTTCCTCTACATCTATGGCGTCGAATCGGTCTGGCTGGACAAGCACATGCACCTCGCCCGCGCTCGGGTCGGGCACCTCACCGACATCGACTCGTGGGAGTACTTCGACGGCGAGGGCTGGACGAGCGATCCTGCGTCCTCGGCACGCCTTGCGCGCGACGTGGGTGCGTCGTACAGCGTGACTCCGGTCGAGGGCAAGTGGGTGCTCACCACATCCGACGCGGTGCTCGGAGACACGATCTACGTGTCGGTGGCGGACTCTCCCACAGGGCCGTTCACGGAGCGTCAGGCGGTGTACGTCGCACCCGAGGCGCACTCCGGCCAGGGGCTGTACGCGCCGTACAACATCGCAGCACACCCGTCCATCAGTAAGCCCGGGACGTTGACGATCTCGTACAACGTGAACTCCTCCGCTGGGCTGGACGGGATCAGGCAGAATGCCAACTTCAACCGGCCTCGATTCGTGGACTTGCACCTCGCGAGGTCGTGAGCCGTCAGCCCGGATTCGAGGTCGCCAGCTCAGCCGAGTGCGGGTTGCTTCCAACGACGAGCTGGCCAGCGTCACCAGCTGGTCAGCGAGGTGTATCGGGACGGATAGGTGGCCGATACCTGGCAAGTCGTTGACGCGTGCCATCAGCGAGCGACACCGTAATGATCAAGCCTTTATAAGGCTTCTTAAAAAAGTCTCGCTGGCATGCACACCGCATGGGTACGCATCGAGCTCCGGGGAGGCGGTTCTTATGCAGCGGCCGGTCGACCGACGGGACTTCCTCAAGCTCGCGACAGCGGTGCCTACCGCCGGCCTGCTGTCATCTGCCGGGATGGCGGCCGCCCATGCTGACGGAGAAGACGCCGCTTTGATGGCGACGATCAAGGTGTTTGGCGATCAGTGGGGGCGCAGCACGCGCTACATCGGAGCCAACCGGGGAGTCACCAACTTCAACATCGCCGACTTCTACGACCTCGGCATCAACACGTACCGCTTCTACGGCGGAATGGGTCCCTGGGAATATCTCGACGACGATGGCACCTTCGGGAACCCGACGATCACTGACATCAAAGCCGACCCTCAGGTCATCAACTGGGCGTGGTGGGACGAGATCTTCACGAATCCGCCCGAAGGCAGCCCGTTCTGGTACGCCACCGAGCCCGGCGTGGGGTGGAAAGGGAACAGCCGCAAGATCTTCGGAGACCTCAAGAATGCCGGCGTCAAGCCTGTGGTGTCGTTGCGGGTGCAGAACGCCCAGATCAAACCCGACTGGGCGGCGGCACTCAACCCACCGAACACCCCGCAGGGACGCAACGAGTGGTGGGAGCACGTGTTTGCCGTCGTCTACTGGATGAACGTACGCAACGACTACCGCGTCGACGACTGGGAGATCGGCAACGAACCCAACCACGCAGGACAAGGCTGGGCGGGAATTGCCACCGAGGACGACTACTGGGAGTTCGTCAAGGTCACGGCCGATGCGATCGACTACGTGTACCAGCGCTACCTGCCTGGCCGGAGCTATCGCAAGTACGCACCGGTCTCCGCGGGCGCCTCAGTCAACGAGGCTGGGGAGAAGTGGGGGTGGATCAAGGACGCGCTCGCGAAGGTGCCGCAGTACTTCGACTGCGTCGACTACCACGACTTCAGCGACGATCCCAGCGGGAGAATCCGTGAAGTCCACCAGGTCATGAACTCGGTTGGGGAGGGCCATCGCGATCTCTGGGTCACCGAGTGGGGCCCGGTCTTCAAGGGCGGAGACTCCTACCTCAAGGTGTCCAACGGCATCCTGATGATCAACAACCTGATCCGGATGTCGTGGCCTGGCGACGGTCATGTGTACGGCAATCACATCGTCAACCTCTACGATGCGGTGAGCCGTCCCTATCTCATTGGTCCCGACGGCGAACGACGTGTGACCTACTATGCGCTGCGCATGGCTATTCGAGCACTGCAAGGTGGCAGGCCAACGCACCAGAGCGTGACGAGCAGCCCGGACCTGCTCGCCATCACGACCGAGAACCCGAGCGGTGGCTTCGACCTGTTGGTGACGAACAGCTCCACGACCGCCAGTTACGTCGTCCGGGCTGACCTGTCAGAGCTCGTCGGTAAAGCTCAGGGCGAGCTCCGGGAGTTCAGCGCGCAGCGTCACGACGAGGTCGTCGGCACGCGCCGCACGAATCGCCACGGCCACATCACGCTGCAGGTGCCGCGTAACGCCGCCCTCCTGCTTCACCTCGATCGGCGTCCCGTATGACCGTGTGAGCCAGTGAGCGCCCGGGTGATGCCAAGCAGGCGACTTCACGCCTCCACCGAGCTCGGGAAGTGCTCGTACTCGTCATATGGGGCTGGATGCTCCAGCTTGACGTCAGCGGTCCACACGACATGATGCGTGACCTCGCCGCCATCTGGGTGGCGTTGCGCGAACATCTCGAGCCGAGGATCGTCCGGCGAGGAAGGCGAGGGGAGCGCCGCTCCAGGCCCAGATGCTGCACTGGAACTTCAACCATTCGTACACATCGGGATACCGGACCTTTGAGACGACATCCGCCACCAGCCGTAGCCCGACGCTGCCGTGTTCCATGGCAACCGTCACCTGGTCCAGCGCGGCGCAGACGAGCTGATTGAACCGTGGGCCTTGGCTGAAGACCTCCCGAACTTCCTGGTGGTGCAGGTCACCGATCACCTCGGAGAAGGTCAGGCCGCCAGGGCGAAGGACACTCAGCGCAGCCTGAACCCCTCGCACACCGTAAACCGATTGGTCCCCGCTCAGAGAACACGAAGTCGAAGTGATTTCGCCACTCTCGCTTGAAGGGCAAGCACGTCAGCTGGGCGAGCACGATCGAGCTTCGTAGAGCTAGTCTGCCAGGCGTGCAGGTGCTACCCCTGGTGGACCCGTGGCCCGGCACAGCCGAAGAGGCCGAGGCGGTCCAGGAGCGATTGCGCCACCTGGTGAGCCGAGAGGCGACGTCGTGCAAAGCGGTACGTCTCGCGGCCGGACTCGATGTCGCGTACGCCCGTGACGACCTCCGGTTGGCCGCCGCTGTCGCAGTGCTCGACGTGAAGTCGTTCGAGATCGTCGATCTCTCGGTGCACGTCGACACCTGTACGTTCGGCTACTATCCCGGCCTCTTCGCGTTTCGCGAAGTTCCAGCCTTGGCAAGGGCTCTGGAACGACTTCGCACCACACCCGATGTGCTCGTCTGCGACGGGCACGGGATCGCCCATCCCCGACGTTTCGGGCTGGCGTGCCACATCGGGGTCCTGACCGATCTGCCCTCCGTCGGGGTCGCAAAGGCCCGCCTTGCCGGAACGTATGCCGAACCGGCGTGGCCGCGAGGCGCGTCGACCGACTTGATCGACGGGGACGAGGTCGTGGGCAGGGTCGTGCGGACGCAGGACGGCGTGCGACCGGTGTTCGTCTCGATCGGCCATCGGATCGACCTGGACGACGCGTGCCGGCTCGCGCTGGCGCTCTGCGACCGCTACCGGCTCCCCGAGACGACTCGTGCTGCGGACCGCTTGGCGAGGGCCGCGCTGCAAAAGGCCGCACGGCTGTAAGCAGTACGCCTTTCGCAGCGTCGACGTCGCCCATCACCACTAGCTTGGAGGTGACTTCTCGGGCACCGTGATGCCCGAGGTGGATGCCGGGTGTCCGGTTCGCCCGGAGATCGACTCTGCCTCGATCTGGTAGTAGTACGTCGTGCCCGGCTCGACGTTGACATCGAGGAAGAAGAGCTGGTCGGACGGGACGTATGTCACGTACGTCGTACGACTCGGCGTGAACGTCGGTGTCGTCGAGCGGTAGATGGTGTACTGATGCACCTGCGAGCCGGCCGGCTTCCAGGTGAGCATCACGCCGCCCGCGTCGCCGTCCCATGTCGAGCGCAGACGCTTCACGGTACCCGGCACGCCACCCGTAGCCGGCTTGACCAGAGCCGAGGCGGTGAGATCCGGTGCGCCGGAGGGCGCGACGCTTGTGTTGTCGCCATCGGTCGCCGAGATGTAGTACTCGATGGTCGTGGTGGTGTCACGTCCTGGGATGTCTGCGAAGAACGCATAGTCGCGCGCGAGCGCATTGCGCTTCATCGGTAGTGCCTTCCACCGACCCTTGCTGAGTGGCCGATAGTGCAACGTGGCGCTCACCGTGTCGGGTGTGCGTTGGTCGACCACGATGGCAGTCACGCGAAGCGGTTCACCGCGCACGACCTGGAGGTTGCGAGGAATCTGCAGGATGCGAGGCGGCTCGTTGTCGGCGTGGCCTGCCATCACCTGTTCCTCGTACGACAGCGGGCTCTCGTTGCCGTCACGGTCGACCATCGTGACGGCGTAGACGAACTCGCCCGAAGCCGAGTCGGTGTACGTCGTGGACGTCACAGGCTTCGACGTCAGGCGCTCGAACTCGCCACCATCCACCGGCTTGCGGTAGACGTGGTAGCCCGCGATCGGCGACTCGTTGCCGGGCGGCGGATCCACCGGCGGGAGCGGGTTGCCCTCGGCGTCGATCCGGGTCGCCTTGATGATGTTGACCTTAGGATTCGACACGACCGGGATGAACCGGATCACGAGCTCGTCACCGTCGACCTGGGTCTCGTACACACGTCGGATCCCGATGTCGACGCCTCCTGCCTCAGCCGCGACGTCGAAGTTGTCCTCGACGAGCTCACCGTTGATCTCGATGTCGAAGATCCGCTCGCCGCCTTCGTCGTTCTCGAAGTACCCCTCGGCGAAGAACAGCTCGACGCGGTATCGACCTTCGTCGGTGATCTCTGGCGGTGCGGGCAGGCGGTACTCGAGGGTCGTGGACGACCAGCGCTCCGTCCGCATCGCCTGCGGATAGCCGAAGTCGTTCGTCACAGGACGGTCGAAGCTCGCAGCCGAGGAGTTGGGGGAGTAACCGAAGTCGGCTGCGAGGTCGCCTTCCTCACCGCCGCCCGCGTTGATGCGGTAGTCGCCATACTGCGGGAACGGAGGCGGCAGGTCCGGCTCCTCCCAGCGGAGAAGGGCACCGTCCGTCGTCCCCTTCGCCACGAGCCGTTGTGGCGGCGGGACGTCCAGATCCGCGACGATCTCGCGTTCGAGCGGAAGGTAGGCCGGTCCGTACCAACGACCACCCGCAGCCGAGACCAGACCACCTTGCAGCGGCATGTCCTCGACCATCCTCTGGTACGCCTTGATGGCTTCCTGGAAGCCGCTGTCCTTGAGGTCCTCCCACCGCTGCACGGGATCGTCGGGCACCACCTGGCGCTCGATCCGAAGATCGTCGATCTTCAACGTGACGGATTCGTCGGGAAAGAGATAGAGCCGGAAGAAGTTCAGCTTGCTGAGGTCTGGCGCACCTCCGGTGAAGCCGGCCGCACGGAACGGGAGCCGGACGAGATTCCACCCCGGGGAGAGGTACGGAACCACCGCACCGGCACCCCAGGCCATCTCCTGCTGGTCGAACGAACCGGAGCTCGTCAGCTCGAACTGCCCGATTCCACCGAGCTTCTGCGGTTCGGAGACGTGGAGCCAGAAGGTGAGCACGCCGGTTTCTAGCGTGACCTTGCTGTCGATCGGTGAGTCGAGTTTCTTGCGGAAGAAGTCGGGGCCGCCACCGGTCGATGCACAGCTCGCCTCACCCTCCTGCGGATTCTCATGGTCGGCCGTGAGGGTGTGACCGTCCGATGCCGTCCAGTCTTCGATCGACTCGCACGTGTCGAACGTCGCCGTCCGCTCGTAGCGAGGACTGGCCGGCGCAGGCGCTTGTTGAGCGATCCAGAAGCGTTCCAGCCAGGTCATGAAGTTGATGTAGTAGTCGAGGTTCGCTCGTTGGCTCGATGTTGTGACCTTGGGGCGCAGCGCCTCGAAGCTCTCCTTGATGCGCTTCCACGTGGCGACCTGGACCTCGGTGCAACATCCCCACAGCCGCCACTGGCCGTACTCGACGGTCATGCCGGACGTCTTCGGGAAGCCCGTCGCCTCGATCGCGAGGAACGCGTCGACGGCCTCGTCAGCCACGGCAGCTCCGAAGTTCGCCGTGGCGTAGTCGCGGTAGAAGTCCTCGGCGGCGAGGACTTCACCGGCGGGCTGCCAGGCGTCCTGGGCGAGGTAGGCGACGTTCGCCTCCGCGGGACGCTCTCTCCACAGAATCCCGAACACACCTTCAGCACCGAGCTCGCGGAGCTTGGGCAGCTGCTGCTCCATCCGGGTCACACCGAACTGCGGCTCGGAGAGGTTCGCGTCGTGCTCCATCCACGGGATCGGCCAGATGTCCCGTTCGGGAGAAAGCTGCCCCCACTCGGGTGCCACCGTCATGTTGTGTGGCATCAAGGTGGAGAAGATGATGTCTTTGGGAAGCGCCTTGTCCATCTCGGGGAAGCGGGCTTCCTGGAACCATCCGCCGGTGACGAGCCGTGCCTCAGGTCGGCGTTGCTTCAGGTAGTCGTGGGCGAACCGCAGCGCCTTGATCGCGTCGGCCGTGGACGTCGTCGAATGCTCGTGGAAGTGGAACTGCACGTAACGCAGCGTGGGATACGTGTCGACGATGTTGTCGATGCGTGCCTTCAGGATCTCTGGATCGAGCGGATCGCCGCCGGCTTGGAGGATCTCTCGAGGTGCGATGTCGAAGTCCGTCCCGAGCACGACCTCCATACCGCGTGACTGCGCGTAGTGGATGACCTTGCGCAGCATCGCCTGGGCTTTGCTGAAGATGTACTTCTGCGCGTCGGGTTGCTCATCTGTGTAGCGCGCGGCGTCGGAGCCCATGACGTCGTACGGGAAGTAGTCGCCGGATCCGAAGGCGAGCTCCCCGGTCTCGAACGGCTCCATTCCCCAGCGGACGTGGTGATACCGCCCCGACACCGAGGTGTCCAGCCACCCGTCGTGCTTCACGCCGCGGTACTCGAAGTTCAGGAACGGCTCGTTCATCGGCCGTCCGCCATGCCCGTCGGCGTAGTTGTGGAGGACGAGGGTGTTCATCTTCAGCTTGGCCAGCTGGTCGATGTACGACGTGAAGTCCTCGTAGCTGTAACCGGACGGCCCGTTGAGGAAGTTGTGCCACGGCAGAAGCCCACGTCGTTCGTGAGCCGGTTCCTCGGCGATGTCGAGTTGCTGCACCGCGAAAGGCTTCTTGGGTTCCGGAATGACGTCGCGGCCGATGTAGAACCGAGCGCCGTACCGTTCCAAGAGCTCGTAGGACCCGTAGAGGGCTCCGTTGGCGTCACTGCCCATCACGGCGATGGTGGGCGTGTCGCGATACTCCACGGTCTTGACGACATAGCCCTCTGGACCTGGTGCCTCGTCGCCGCTGGGGAGTTGTGCCTGGTCGACGAGGTCGCCGAGGACCTGGTTGGTGCTCGCCGTGCCGACGGCGACCATGGCGCTGAACCGTGAGTGCTTGACGTCGCGGTCGGTCCGGATCTCCAGCCGGTCGCCGGTCAGGTGGTAGAGGTATCGCTGGAGCTCCTGCGAGGCGAGGCGTTCGCGGCTCGACGCGTCCTTGCCCACGACGATCACCGGTGCGGAGGAGTTGGCAGCTGCGATCGGGGGAGCCGCCGCCACTGTCGCTGCGATCATCGCGCAGCCGACCAGCCAACAGATCCCGGACTTGGAGAACACACGCATGCCTGTACTCCCAGATCAGTTCGGCGGTATCCGGACCGCGACCTCTTTGCTTGCCGATGGGCTTCGTCCCTCGACGTTCGCGGGCTGGATGCGGTAGCGATAGGTCGTTCCTGGCTCGACGTCGACGTCGAGGAAGACCCGCTGCCGCGCGGGTACGTAGGTGACGTAGGTGCTTCGGTCAGGCTTGAAGCCGCGTGTGGTGGAACGGTAGATGGCGTACGTATGCGTCTCCGGGCCTGCGGAAGGCCACCGCAGCATCACGCCCTCGGCCTTCGGATCCCATGTTGCCTCGACGTCCCGCACGACCTCGGGTACCGGTGAGTCGGCGTGCATGACGAGGGCGCTTGCCGTGAGGCGCGGTGCGCCCGCGGGAGCGTACGAAGTCACGCGTCCGTCGGACGCGCTGACGTAGTACTCGATGGTCTCGCCCGTCACGTGACGGGCCGGCACCTGTGCGAAGAACGCATAAGGACGAGCCAACGAGTTGCGTCGCATCGGGACGGAGTGCCACGTGTGCTCGCCGAGTCTGCGGTAATGCAGGGTGGCGCGGACATATGTCGGTGCCCGCTGATCGACTGCGACGGCTGTGACCGGCAGTGGTTCACCTCGCGTGCCCGTGAGGTTATGCGGGAGCAGCAGGAGGCGCGGAGGCTCGTCGTCAGCACGTCCGGCAGCGACTGACTGTTCGTACGAGTACGGGCTCTCGGTCCCGTCGCGACGCACCGAGGTGACCGCGTAGACGAACTCACCATCGGCCTTGTCCTGGTAGCTCGTAGCGGCGATCGGTGTGCTGGTGAGCCGATGGAACGTGGGGTCCGATACGGGTCTACGGTAGACGTGATAGCCGACGAGATCTGTGCTGTCGCTGCTCGGGCGTACCCGCCACGTAAGGGTTGCGCCTGTGCGGGTGCCGCGTACGACCAACGCGTCCGGCGGGGCGATGGGAAGCTCGTCGACGACCTGGCGCTCGTAGGTGGTGTAGCTCGTGCGGGCACAGCGCGGACAGTCTGGCGCGGTCGCGTACCAGCGACCTCCAGCGGCGGACACCAGGCCGCCGAGACCCGGTAGGTCACGCACCATGTGCTGGTAGGCGTCGATCGCCGCTCGGAATCCGCTGTGCTTCAGGTCCTTCCACGCCTGCACGGGTTGGCCGGGCTCGAACTCCTTGGGCAGTGGAGTGCCTGACGCGTCGATCGGGTACGCCCGGATGATGTCGACCTTCGGGTTGGACACCACCGGTCGGAACTGGATGTCGAGCACCCGGTCGCTGATTGCGACGTCGAAGCTCAACCGGATGCCCTGCAACGACCCTCCGGCTTCCCTGGCGATGTCGAAGTCCTCCGCGACGACCGTGTCGTTGATCGCGATGTCGAACACCCGCTTGCCTACCGGGTCGCCGGGAACGTTGACCCCGAAGTAGCCCTCCTGGAAGTACAGCTCCACGCGGTAACGGTCGTAGCCCTCCGGCACGTCGAACCGGTAGCCGAACGTCTCGCTCGACCATCGCTCCGACCGGATCGCCGTTGGATAGCCGAAGTCGTTCTCGACCACCCCACTCGTGGTGAAGTTGTTGGGTGGACCGCCGTAGTAGCCGTAGTCGGGTTCGAGGTCCTTCTCAGGTTCGGTCGATCCGGCGTCGACGAGGAAGTGGTTGATGAGCCTGGGCCGGGCCCGGGCCGCTGCCGCCGGCACGTTGTGCTGCGCGGTCCAGTACTCGCGAAGCCACCGCAGGAACTCGGTGTAGAACTCGAGGTTTCGTCGACCAGTGGTCGTGGTGACGAGAGGCGCGAGCGAGCGGAACTTCGATTCGAGCTTTTGGTAGTGGTCTGCGTACGACAGAGCGGAAGGGTCCGCCCACCGCGTCCACCCGACGTACTCGGGGGTTGTGAGAGGCAGCGACCCGACACCGGGATAGACCCCGCCCTGCTCGAGCTCTTGGAGAGCCTGCGCCCCCTGCTCTGCCGCGTCCGGTCCGAACGCGTGAGCCGCGTAGTCCCGGTAGAAGTCGCGGGCGGACAGCACGTCACCCGGTCGCCGCCACAGGTCCTGGGCCAGGTAGGCGACGTTCGCCTCCGCAGGCATCTCCCGCCACAGGATTCCGATGACGCCGCTCACACCTGCCTCGCGTAGCTGCGGAAGCTGCTGGGCCATCCGGCTGACCGCGAGCTGAGGCTCGGACAGGCCACCGTCGAACTCCATCCAGGGCACCGGCCAGGCCTCACGTTCGCCGGCGACTTGGGCCCACTCCGGACGCACGGTCATGTCGTGCGGCATCAAGGTGGAGAAGACGATGTCGCGCGGCAGCTCTGCATGCATCTGCGGGAATCGCGCCTCCTGGAACCACGATCCGGTGACCAACCGGGCCCATGGGCGCTTCTCGGCAAGGTGGTCACGCATGAACCGGTACGCCTCGATGGCCTCGGCCGTCGGAGTCCCACTGACCTCGTTGAAGTACATCTGGATGTACTTCACGGTCGGATACGTCGTGAGGATGTCGTCGATGCGGGCACGCAGCACGGACGGGTCGAGTGGGTCACAGCCCGCCTCCCGCATGGACGCTGGAAGGATGTCGAAGTCCGTCCCGAGCACGACCTCGACGCCGCGAGCCTGGGCGTAGCGGATGACCTTCTGCATCATCGCCTTCGCCTTGGCGACGATGTGTTCCTGAGCCTGCGGCTGGGCTTTCGTGTAGCGGGCGGCGTCAGAACCCAGCACGTCGTACGGCAGGTAGTCCCCGGAGCGGAACGCGAGGTCGCCGGCATATGAGGGCGCCATTCCCCAGCGCTGGTTGTCGATCGACGTGTCCAGCCAGGATTCGGGGCGGGCGCCGTTGCATTCGAAGTCCATGAAGGGCTCGTTGATGTCCTCGTCCGGGTAACCGCCGCCGTAGTTGTGCAGGACGAGGGTGTTCATCTTGAGCTTGACCAGCTGGTCGATGTAGGAGGTGAAGTCCTCGTAGCTGTAGCCGGATGGCCCGTTCAGGAAGTCGTGCCACGGCAGAAGTCCCCGGCGCTGGACCGCTGGCTCCTTTGTGATGTCGAGCGGTTTGATCGTGAACGGTGTCGGGGATTCCGGGAGGACATCGCGCCCGATGTAGAAGCGCGCGCCGTAGTGTTCCAGGAGCTCGTAGCTGCCATAGAGCGTGCCGTTGGCGTCGCTTCCCATCACGGCCAGCATCTGTCTGCCGGCGTACTCGACTGACCGGATGACGTAACCCTCGGGACCGGGCGCTGTCTGTCGGTCGGGTAGCAGCCCTTCGTCGACCAGCCTCCTGATCAGGCCGTTCGTGTCGACCTGACCGATGACGACGGATGCGAAACGGACCAAGTCCGGGGCGGCGGCGCTGCGGATCTCCAGCATTTCCCCGGTCAGGTGGTAGAGGTAACGCTGGACCTCCCGCGCTGCGAGGTGTTCCAGGCGTCCGGCGTTCTCGCCGACGACGATGGCTGCGGGCGCGGATCGTGCGGCAAGGGTCGGCGCTGCAAGGAGCCCGGCTGCGATCGCCAGCATTCCGCCGAGTGCGAGGGCGCGAGCGAACCCCAGGACAGGTGCCGGCATCCGTACACCTCCCACCCCGGACGGTCGACGAGCTGTCGCTGTCCGCGCTGTGCAGGTTCCTCGTGCGGCCGTTGCGACAAGTATGTGGTCTAGGCATGACTGGTATGACCAGTCATGCCGACGGAACGTAGTGGGGGCGCCTAGGGCCGTCAAGCAATGAGATTCGAAACGGCAGATGTTGGCCTCGACCGGCTCCATGCCGCTGACTGCCCAGTGTTCAGCGCACCTTGACGCCATGAGCGCCGCGTTCGTACGCTACGGCGGCATGAGCGGTCAGACCGGTTGGGCCAACCTTGCGAAGGCAGGGAATACGGTCCGGACCGGCCGGGGCCTCAGCGCCGAGATCGAGGAGCAGATCCTCAGCGGGAAGCTACCGCCCGGTTCTCGTCTGCCCAGTGAGCGTCAGCTGTCCGATTGGGTCAAGCTCAGCCGGCCGGCCGTCCGGGAAGCACTGCGCGATCTTGCCGCACGTGGCTTCCTCGACGTCGTCCCCGGCCGGGGCGCGTTCGTCCGGGACGTCAGTGTCGCCGACGTGGCTCGTCCGTTGGAACGCCTCTACTGGCGCAAGTCCACGCCACGGGAAGTGGTCGAGGCGCGGCGCATGCTCGAGTCGCAAGCCGCGGAGCTGGCGGCGGTGCGAGCCGACTCGTCCGACCTCGCCGCCATGGAGAAGGCCATCGCGAACTTCGATGCCAGCGCGGATCCGCTCCTGCGCGCACGGTACGACTTCGCCTTCCACTTCGCCGTCGTCAAGGCGGCGCACAACCCGGTGGTCGAGGCGATGTACGGATCGATCAGCCGCCTCACCGCTGAGATGATCTTGCGGAGCCTTGCCGATCCGAACGTCACCCGGATGGGCGTGCCGTACCACAGGCGCATCCTCGAGGCCATCCGTGCTCGTGATCCGAACGCTGCGCGCGCGGAGGCGGCTGAGCATCTTCGGGTCGCCGAGCAGTTGTACGGTAACGACCTGGACAGCCCGCTCGACGACGTCGCGCGACGCGAGGCCAGGCGGCTCTTCGGCAGCGCCTTGTCGCTGGACAACCTCTTGGCGAGCATCGCCTCGTTGACAGAGCCGGAGACGACCTCTGAGTCGAGCTCGCAATCGACGCTTGATCCGACCACAACCACGTCTTCACGAGCCGCTGACCGCGCAGAGGGTCGCGATCATGGCTGAGCACACGTCCGGCAGGGACCATTCTCGGGCGGCCGGTCGGCCGGTACTCGCAGCGCGCAAGGTGTCGAAGCGATACGGCCATGTGCAGGCGCTGGTCGACGCCGACATCGAGTTGTTCGCTGGCGAGGTCGTGGCGCTCGTGGGCGACAACGGTGCCGGCAAGTCGACGCTCACGAAGGTGCTCTGCGGTGCGATTGCGCCTGACGCGGGGGAGGTTCAGGTCGACGGCCAGACCGTACGTTTCGCGAGCCCGCGCGCCGCGAAACAGCACGGTGTCGCCGTGGTGTACCAAGACCTCGCGCTCGTCGACAGCCGGGATGTCGCCCACAACGTGTTCCTGGGAGACGTACCGGTGCGCGGCCTCACCGTCGACCGACGCCGCATGTATCGCGAAGCCCGTGCCGCGCTCGACGCACTTCGGATCGACATCCCGTCACTTCACACCCCGGTTGGCGCACTGTCGGGTGGGCAACGGCAAGCCATCGCGATCGCCCGCGCAGTCCGGGAAGGTGGCCGCGTTGTGATCATGGACGAGCCGACGGCCGCCCTCGGCGTTCAGGAACAGCGAAAGGTTCTGCGGCTCATCCAGGATCTCAGCACAGCGGGCAAGGCGGTGCTCGTCATCAGCCACAACCTCGAACATGTCTTCGGCGTCGCTGACCGCATCGTCGTCATGCGCTCCGGTCGCGTCGCCGGTACCCGCCGCAAGGCCGACACGACGCCGGAGGAGATCGTTCGCCTCATCGTCGGTGCCGCCGAACTCCAACCAGCGGAGGGCTAGTCGTGCAACAGGACGTCATCGGAAGTGGCTCGGGTTCTGGTGCCGTCGCCACACGTACGAACGACGACGCGTTGTCCAGCTATGTCGGCAGGCTGGTCCGTGCTCGCGAGTTCGGCATCTTCTGCGGTGCGCTCGCGCTCTTCGTCCTGCTCAGCATCCTCACGCCGCAGTTCGCCACGCCCGAGAACCTCTTCAACGTCGTGCGGCAGATCTCGCTCCTCGGCATCATCGCCGTCGGCATGACGTTCGTCTTCATCTCGGGTGAGCTCGACCTGTCCGTCGGGTCGATGTACGGCTTCCTGGCCGTCGTCATGGCTCAGCTCACGATCAATGGCGGTGTCGATCCGTTCCTCGCGGCGCTCACCGTCATCGCGATGGGCGCTGGGCTCGGCCTGGTCAACGGCACCATCACGACACGGTTCGCCATCCCGAGCTTCATCGTCACGCTCGGCATGCTCGCCGTCCTCCGCGGCGCAGCCCTCCTGACCTCCGGCGGGTTGCCGGTCAGCGGGTTGGAGGCACCGACGTATCGTCTCGTGACGAGCTCGTACCTCTTCGGCCTCGTGCCGGCCCAGGCGGTGTGGCTCATCCTCATCGTCGTCGCCGGAGCGTGGCTTCTGCGGCGTACCCGCTTTGGATACGACGTCTACGCGACAGGTGGCAATCCGACCGCCGCTCGACATGTCGGCATCAACGTGGCGCGGACCAAGACCATGTGTTTCGTGATCACAGGTGCACTCGTCGGGCTGGCGTCGGCGATCCTCATCGGCTGGCTCCGGGGCACGAGTCCACTGACCGGTGAGGCGTTCGAGCTGGACGTGATCGCCGCGGTCATCATCGGGGGCACCAATCTCTTCGGTGGTTCAGGCAGCGTCACCGGAACGTTCCTGGGCGCTGCCATCATCGGGATGCTCAGCAACGGCCTTGTCCTCCTCGGGGTGAGTGCGTACTGGGAACCCGTCGTCAAGGGTGCGGTCATCATCATCGCTGTCCTGGTGAGCGTCACCGTCCGTCGAAGGCAGAAGGTGTAACGGGAAGGCCTGTCTGTCCCTGCACACGTGGAATCGATCGGAGGATCACCACCATGGCAACCGTCAACGAACCTCCGCAGGGTGTCTCTCGCCGTCATCTGCTCACCGGAACCGGCATTCTCGGCGCGGGCTTGGCCGCCCTGCCCGCGCTTGCGGCCTGTACGCAGCAGGCCAGGGTAGGTGGCGGCTCAGGCGATTCCGGTGAACGCGCCAGCAGACAATCGCAGGGCAAAGCCGGTTCGTCCAAGATTCGCACCGGCCGCAAGGTCATCTTTGTCACGCATGACCTGAACCCCTTCTTCGTTCCCGTGATCCGAGGATTCGAGACGTTCGGAGCGCTTCGCGGCTGGGAGACGCAGTTCCTGGGTCCGCCATCCCACGACGTACCGGCGACCGTACGGCTGCAGGAGAACGCCATCAGCGCCAACCCTGACGCGGTCGGTTTCACGCGGGTGGACACGACCTCGTTCGACGACAACATTCGGCGTGCCAAGGAGCAGGGGATCAAGGTCATCCTCTTCAACACGGCAAGCGAGGGCTACCGCGACCTCGGAGTCGCGTATGTCGGTCAGGAGTTCCTCCCTGCCGGTCGGATCAACGGCCTTCAGGCAGCACGGTACGCACACGAGATCACGGGTCGCGACGAGGGCCTGATCGTCATGGGAACCATCGCTCCTGGCCACAGCGCTCTGGAACAGCGGATGCAGGGCACCCGGCAGGGCGTCGAGCAGTACAACCGGGAGAACGGCACGCGGTTCGAGACCGAGGTGCTCGCAACCTCGACTGAGCAGGCCGAAGCCGTCTCTCGGATCGATGCCAAGTGGTCTGCCGACGGGGATCGGATCGTCGGCTGGGCCCACGCCGACTTCGGCCATTGGTTCACGAGCATCTGGGCACAGGACCGAGGCCTGGTCGACCGGTTCGCGAATGGAGGCTTCGATCTCGTGCAGGGGGTCCTGGACGCCATCAAGAACGGCAGTGCGCAGTGGTCGATCGGGCAGAACCCGTACGCACAAGGCTTCGTGGCCTCGGCACTGTTGGACATGGAGATGGAGGCCGGCTTCCCAGCCGTCGACTATGACACTGGCGCGGAGGTGGTCGACGCCTCCAACATCGACGAGGTTGCCGAGCGTGAGGCGCGCTATCTCGAGCACCCGTTGATCGACGAGGGGGATTGATCAGCGCCCCACCATTTCTGTCTGCGCCCGACGACCGCCTGGTCGAGGTCGTGTGGAGGTGGTGGGCGAGGCGTGGCGCGCACCTCATCGAGTTCTCGTCGTATGTGATGCTTCAGCACGCCACCTCGGAGCGGCAGACCACTCAGCAGGACTGGGCAGTGCGCGCCAGGCCGACCTGGCTGAGAAGCTTCTTCCAGGAAGCGACGAGATCCTGTGCCCCCTTCTGCTGGAGCCGCTCGGCGAGGTAGACCACGTTGACGCCGACGTCGGCGAAACGGTTCAGCATGACGTCGCAGGAGCCACCGTCGGAGGGCATCGGTTCGCCGACCTCGCCGTGATCGTACAGCGCCTCGAGGGTCGGTTCGGGCATCGCGCTGATGGTGAGAGGTGCGGCCAGTCCGTGCGTGTAGAAGGTGTCCGAGCCCGCTGGGTCCTGCGTGCGGCTGCTCGCCCACACGAGCCGTTGCGGATGTGCGCCGTGGCGTTGGAGTTCCTGCATCGTCTCGGAGTCGAGCATCCGACGGTAGGCCCTGTAGATGTCCAGTCCCACCGCTAGGGCGAGTTGATCCTTGAGCTGTTGCGGCACCCGGTCGGCCACCGCGGCGTCCCAGCGAGACATGACGACAGACGCCACTGAACCGACGGTGGGACGACGACCGGCGCTGATCCTTCGCTGCAGGCCGTTGAGATAGGCACGTGCCGCTGCGCGGTAGTGGTCGGCGGAAAAGAGCAACGTCACGTTGACCGGGATGCCGGCCGCGACACACTCGGTGACGGCAGGTAACCCTTCCTTCGTACCGGGAATGCCGACCAGGAGGTTCGGCCGTGCAGCCCGCCTGTACAGGGCCTTCGCCGCGTGGATGGTCGCACCCGTGTCGTACGCGAGAAGCGGCGAGACGTCGAACGCGACCCAACCGTCGACACCGTCGGTGTGTTCATGAATCGGTAGGAACAGGTCTGCCGCGCGGCGCACGTCCTCGATCGCCAGGTCGACGAGCACGTCCTCGTGGCTGCGGCACGGTGTCGCCGCGGCCCGTATCGCCTCGTCGTAGAAGCCCGCCTCGATTGCCGTACCGAGGATCGACGGGTTGGAAGTGAGCCCCGTGATCGAGTACGTGTCGATGTAGTGCTGGATCTGCCCGGTGTCGAGCATCGGGCGGGAGAGGCAATCCAGCCACAGACTCTGCCCGCGACGACGGAGCTCGTGGGTAGCCGAAAAGCTCATGGTGCACCCCTTGGGTGTAGGCCTCGTCTGGCGTCAGCGTGCGGCTGGGATCGGCCGGAAGGAATGTCCGAAGTGCGGCTTGTGTACCAGTCAGGTCCCGGCCTGCTGGCACCGCAAGGCACAACCGTCACCCCTGCCTCGCAGGACCAGCTTGTTACGGAGTCGGAGGCCTGGCATCGGTCACTCGTCCATGTTGCGCCCGGGACTACCGGCCCGCGCCGTCTCGGCTCCGTCTTGCGTGTACCCTCCCGGTCACGATGACCAGGCAGGTGACAGCAGGAGCCGCTGCACGAATCACAGCGTGGGCGCGGGCGATGTCGTCACGCACCGACCCGGTTCTGTGGGCAACGGTGCTCATTGTCTTCGCCGTTTCGGTCACGCTCGCGGTGTCGCGGTACGTGCGAGTCGATCCGGCGTCCTGGGACCTCGGAATCTACGTTCAGGCCGTCAGGCAGTACGCAGAGTTCGACACACCGATCTCGCAGATCCGGGGCCCGGACTTTCATGTGCTCGGTGGCCACTGGCATCCGATCCTCATGACCCTTGCGCCTGCCTGGTGGATCGCCCCGAGTCCGGTCACACTGCTCGTCGCGCAGGCACTGCTTGTCGCCGTGTCGATCCCGCCCGTCTACCGGTGCGCGGCTGAGCTTCTGGGCACGGGTGAGGCCCGGCTGATCGCACCGGCGTACGGCCTGTCGTACGGCCTTGTCAATCTGTCGTGGTGGGACTTCCACGAAGTCGCGTTCGCGGTGCCGCTCTTGGCATGCTCGCTGTCGGCGCTTGCTCGGCGGCGCTGGTTGACCGCTGCCTGCTGGGCGGTGCCGCTCGTGGCGGTGAAGGAGGACCAGGGCCTTGCGGTGGCGGCCATCGGAATCGTGCTCACCGTGGTTTACCGGCGTTGGATCCTCGGTGCGGCGTTGGCTGTGTGGGGCGCTGGCTGGTCGCTGCTTGCCGTCTACGTGTTGATCCCGCACTTCAACCCGCAGGGTGAGTACGTGTTCTGGAGATACGGCGGGTCGCTGGAGCATCTGCTCCGCGGTGTGGATGTCAAGCTCGAAACCCTTCTGTTGGCCGTGCTGACGGTCGGGCTCGTCGCCTTGCGTTCACCGATCGCTTTCGTCGGCCTTCCCGGGTTGGCGCTGAGACTGTGGTCATCGAACCCGTCGTACTGGGGCTCCAACTGGCACTACAGCGCAACCCTGATGCCGATCCTGTTCGTGGCCGCCATCGACGGGATTGCTCGGCTGCGGGTTCGTCGTGCCGTGGGTCAAGCAACGCGTCTCGGAGCGTGGCTGAGCCACCACGCACCCGCCATGATCGTGGCCGCTGCCGCAGTCGGTGCGCTTTCCTCGCCGCTGTCGCAGCTACTGAATCCAGCCAACTTCCGACTGGACGAGCATGATCGTGCTGCATGGGCGGCCATCGACGTGATCCCCGACGATGCGACCGTCGTGGCGAGCATGGACGAGCTCGCACCACTCGCCGCTCGTACCGAAACCGCATGGTGGTCGACGGATTGGCGCACGCCTGAGTGGGTCCTCTTCGACAAGGAGTCCAGCGACTGGAAGGTCGACATCGACGTCATCCTCGACCGGTATCCCGGCTACGAGATCGCGTTCGAGCGCGACGGAATCTGGGTGTTGCGTCGGCGCTGAGACGGCCACGGCGCGGGTCGGGGCGTCACTGACCGGGAACGAGCTTCAGGTGCCCGGGAGCGGAGTCTCGGGTGCGGATGCCGATCGGAAGGACGATGTGCCGCACGTCGTGGTACGGGTCGCTCTCGCCGACCCTTCGGTGAAGCAGCCGTGCGGCCTCCTCACCCATCTGTCGCGACGGCAGCTCCGCGGCGACCACGGTCAATGGAAGGATGCTGAACGGTCCGGCATGATCCATCCCGGCGAGGTCCACCCTGCCAGGGGTGTCGATCCCGAGGGTCACAAGGTCTTCGGCGACTTGGGCGAGCACGTAGCCATTGGCGCAGAGCAGCACGGTCGGAGGCTCGGCAGCCTCCAACAACCCTCGAAGAGTCTCGATCCTCCCTGAACGTCCCTTGCTGTCGTACTTACGAAGCACGGTCAATCCGGGGCGCACCGGAATGTCGTTGTCACGGAGCGCCTGCAGGTGCCCGCTCAGCCGGTCACGCACGCTCGTGCAGTCGGTCTCGGCCCAGAGGGTGGCGATCCGCGTGTGGCCCAGCTGGATGAGATGCTGCGTCACCTGGTAGCCGACCGCCACGTTGTCGGCGAGGACGGCATCTGTCGCGACGTCCGGACGGTACCGGTCGACAAGCACCACGGGCAGCTTGCGCCGCTGTGCTTCGGCATAAAGATCGTAGTTCGACTGCCCTTCCGCGGGATACAGGACGACGCCGGCGACGTCGGCGTCGAGTGCCTCGCGCAATGCTGCTGCCTCGCGCTGCGGATCATCGTTGCAGTGGGTCAGGAACATCCGGTACCCGAGCTCGGCCAGGGTGGCCGACACGCCGCTCACCAGCTCCGCGACGTGGGGCCCGTATCCCTGCACGATGCAGGCGACCGTCCGACCGCTCGATGCGGCGGGTTCCTTCGCGGCACGGGAACGGTCGGCGACGAAGGTCCCCTTTCCTTGACGGCGGATCAAGACGCCTTCGGCCACCAGCTCGTTCAACGCCCGCACCGCCGTGGTCGTGCTCACGCCGAAGCGTTCGCACACCTTACGTTCTGTGATGAAGGGTCGATCCCGCTCGTACTCGCCACGCTCGACGAGCTCCAGCAGGGCGCGTTTCACCCGCACATACGCCGGGATCCGGTCGTCGCCGGCGCCGGAATTTACCACATTAACCCTTCCGATTGATCGTGTGTCGTCGTGGCCAAACTCGGCGCGAAAGGGAAAATCGTCGTTGACAGGCTTCACATGTTAACACTAGATTTCGCGTCTACCGATCAAGAGTTCACTCTCCACACGTTCGATTCCGGCACGGTCCAGGGCATTGCGGACCGACCACCGGTCGAGTCGCTGGACTGCCCGCCGACGCCCATGAGGGCAATGCCGAGGAGGGCCACATGGTAAATCGACGTCAGTTCCTGACTGGCGCCCTTCTGGCCACCGTCACCGTCAGCGCCTGCGGCTCCGACAGCGACGAAGGCGGATCGGAGGGCCGATTCTCGTTCACCTACCTGCGACCAACGTGGGGTCCTGCGACATACACCAAGGACGGACCATACGAGCGCGCCCTCGAGAAGCGGGCGAACGTCGACATCGAGGTCCAGATCATCCCCGTGATCGACTACGACACGAAGGTCAACACGATCCTCGCGTCCGGAGACATCCCCGATGTCATCTGGGGATCGGGCCCGACCTCGGCTACATGGAAGGAAGCCCAGGACGAGGGTGCGTTCTTGCCGATCGACGAGTACCTCGAGCAGTACCCAGCGATCCGGGAAGCTGTCCCCGAGAGCATCTGGAAGCTGCTCAAGGACGAGAACGGCGACACGTACTTCATTCCGAACCTGATCTGGCCACAGGTGCCGTTCTTCTTGTGCTACCGCGAGGATCTGTTCGAGCAGGCCGGCATCGAGCCGATGACGAGCCTCGACGACTTCGCCACAGTGGTCAGCAAGGTCAAGCAGGCCTTCCCGGATCTTGTTCCGTTCACCATGGGGTACGAATGGAGCGCCAAGGAGATCGCGACGTCGTTCGGCGTCGCGATGTTCGGCTGGGAGCCGTCGCCGGACGACCCGGAGCGACTCATCCCATGGTTCATGAAGGAGCCCGAGGTCGACCTCTACTTCTGGCTGCAGGATCTGCACAAGCGTGGACTGCTGGATCCTGACTACGGCGTGAACAAGGAGCCCAACTTCGCAGACGACAAGTTCAAGGGCGGCAAGGCAGCCATGGTGATCACGCACTGGGGCACGATCGCCGGTGCCACCGCCCAGCTTCGTACGGTCGCGCCGAACGGTTCCATCGGAGTGGTCTCGCCGCTCGGAGAGCTCGGCGGCAACCGCCTGGTCTTCCCGATCGACCGTGGCTTCTACGTATCGGCGCGGATGGAGAATCCCGACGGATTCTTCAAGTTCCTCAACTGGACGCTCACCGACGGGTCCGACTTCCGGCGCTGGGGTATCGAGGGCAAGACCTACAGGGTCAAGAACGGCGTGAAGCAGCCGATCCCCGACACCGAACGGGACAAGGCATACCAGGGCCCGCAGATCGAGCCGCTGAGTTTCCTCGGCCCTTTCAGCGAGAAGCTGGACTGGGACCAGGCGAAGCTCGGGTTCGAGGCGGCAGGCATCCCCGACCGGTTCGAGTACGTCAAGGGGAAGTTCGAGGAGTACACCGCCAAGGAGTACCCGGACTACCGGGATCCCACCGCTCGGTCGGAAACCGAGGACAAGAAGGGAACTCAGCTCTACGAGGACTACTTGAAGAAGGTCGCCGAGAGCACGATCAGCGATCACAGCGTAACCCGCGATGACTGGCGCCGGGCGGTGGAGAAGTGGCGGGCTGCCGGTGGTGACCAGATCATCGACGAGGTCAACACCGCGCAGAAGGACAAGTCCAAGCCGAGATACATCCCGCAATGACGACCACCCGTCCAGCAGCGGGAAGTGCGATCCTTCCGGGCCGGCAACCCCAACGGCCCGGAAGGTTCCGCAAGAAGTACGTGGAGATCTGGCGTTACCGCTGGATCTACGCGATGATCCTGCCCACGGTCATCTACTTCGTGATCTTCGCGTACCTCCCGATGATCGGGCTGCAGATCGCGTTCAAGGACTACAAGGTCTTTCGGGGGATGTGGGAGAGCCCGTGGGTGGGATTCGAACACTTCGAGACGATGTTCGCCTCGGAGAAGTTCTTCGAACTCATCCGGAACACGCTTCTGATCAGCTTCTACCGCATCCTCTTCGGGTTCCCGGTCCCGATCATCTTTGCGCTCTTGCTGAACGAAGTGCGGCGGATGTGGTTCAAACGCAGCGTGCAGACCGTGACGTACTTCCCGCACTTTCTTTCCTGGGTGGTCTTCGCCGGCATCGTCATCAACATCCTCGGACCCACAGGTCTGCTCAACACCCTGATCGTCGAGGCAGGTGGTGAGCGGGTCAACTTCATGACGAACCCGGACCTTTTCCGGTCCGTCGTCGTGGTCACCGGGATCCTGAAGGAGTTCGGTTGGGGTGCGATCATCTATCTCGCCGCACTGTCAGGCATCGACCCGCAGCTGTACGAGGCCGCGCGGGTCGATGGCGCCGGCAAGCTGCGCCAGATCTGGCATGTCACGTTGCCTGGACTGCGCCCGGTCATGGCGGTGCTGCTCGTCCTGTCGCTCGGCAACCTGCTCGATGCCGGTTTCGACCAGATCTTCCAGCTGCAAAACGCCGCGGTGCTGGAAGTCGGCGACATCATCGACACCTACGTGTACCGGATCGGTCTGCTCGAGGCACAGTTCGAGCTCGCCACCGCGGTCGGGTTGTTCAAGGGCGTGGTAGGCCTGGTGATGATCGTCACTGCCAACCATGTGCTGCGCAGGATGGGTCAGCGATCCATCTGGTAACCGAAGGGAGAGAGCCAGTGGCGGCCACGGCTGAATCGGATGTCGAACTCGTCCACAGCAAGGAGCTCGGGCAACGGCGGTCGCACCTGGACCGCAACCCGTGGTGGGCAGACGTGCTGATCCACGTCGTGCTGGTTATTGCGGGTCTTGTGACGCTGCTCCCGATGGTCAACATCCTGGCCAAGTCGCTGAGCGGAAGCGCGGCGATCTCCGCTAATCCGTTGATGCTGTGGCCTAGAGCATGGACGGTCGAGGCGTACGTCTACATCTTCGAGACACCGGTGCTCATGCGGTCGTTCGGCATCACTGTCTTCGTGACCGTCGTGGGCACCGCGCTCAACCTGCTCTTCACGACGACCGCGGCGTACGGGCTGTCGAAGACCTACATTCCCGGGTACCGCTTCCTCATGTGGCTCGTCATCATCCCCATGCTGTTCGGTGCCGGGTTGATTCCGACGTACATCCTGCTCAAGGGCCTCGGCCTCATCAACAGCATCTGGGTGCTCATCGTGGTGGGGCTCGTCTCGCCGTTCAACCTCATCCTGATGCGGAACTTCTTCTGGACCCTGCCGCCGGAGATCGAGGAGTCGGCCCGGATCGACGGTGCGTCAGACCTGCAGGTGCTGTGGCACATCGTCCTGCCACTGTCGAAGCCGGTCATCGCGACCATCGGGCTCTTCTACGGTGTCGCACACTGGAACGACTTCTTCACCGGGCTGTTCTTCATCACCGACAGCTCGAAGTGGCCCCTGCAGGTGGTGATGCGGTCGATCATCATCGATCAGAGCATGCTGGGCATGGGTGGTGGTAACGCCCCGACCAACGACCTGCACCGGCTCATCATCTCCGCCGACAACATCCGTGCGGCGACCATCATCTTCTCCATCGTCCCGATTCTGATGGCGTATCCATTCCTGCAGCGCTACTTCGTCAAAGGCATCATCCTCGGCGCCGTCAAGAGCTGATCGACCGGAGGGGCTCACCATGGATGCTCGTGACGACAGGCACGTTCCCCATTCCAGGACACGTCGCCCTCTTGCCGAGGCATGGCACAGGCCGCACCGGCTTCGACGCCGGGTCGCGCTTGCCGTGCTCACGATCTGTGCGGTCCTCGCGCCCTTGTCCGGTCATGCCATCGCCCAGGGGTCACAGGGGCCCATCATGTATCCCAGCGGCGTCGGAGCGGATCTGGGAGAGAGCCCGACGACGTTGGGGATTCGCCCGTCTGCAGGCGACAACCCGGACGGTCTGCAGACCGGCACGCTTGACGGACGGTCGTACTGGAAGACCAACCACGCCGCAGGGACGACGTACTTCCGGTTCGAGCTCGACCCGGATTTCACCTCCAGGCTCGACACGACCGAGCTGATGGTCAGTCTGACCTACCGTGATGAGGGGACCGGAGCTCTGGTGTTGTGGGACGAACCGGCGAGCGGGGAGTCGCCACGCGGCGAGTTCGCTCTCGCCGACACCGGTGAGTGGAGGACCCAGACGCTGGCTCTGCATGGTGAGGTTCCAGAGGCGTTCCGCGTCGAGCTTGCATCCGAAAGTCCAGAGCGCGACTTTCTCGTGTCCTCGATACGAGTTGGCGCCGTCGGCGCGAGCGTCGAGCTCGGTCCCACACCCGTGCAATCCGGCATAACTCCGCGGGCGGGGGACAATCCCGCCGGCTTGGTGACGGGTGTACTGGATGGGCGCGGATATTGGAAGACGAATCACGCCGCGCCACCACCGGCCACGACGTACCTCTACATGAACGTCGCGGATACCTTCGCCTATGACGTTCGTGCACGCGTGCTCGTGAGCGTCGACTACTACGCGGCCGGCACGGGACGGTTCCGGCTGCAGTACGACTCGCCAGGCGACGAGCTCGCCGACATGTTCAAAAACTCCGAGGTCGTGGCGTACGACGACACCCAGTCCTGGCAGACGTACACCTTCACGCTCGAGGACGCCATCATGACCAACCGCTCCAACGGGTCGGACTTCCGGATCAGCACAGATGGTGAGGCTGACCTCGCGGTGGCAGCGGTACGCGTCGCGATCGTCGCGGCCGAGCTCGATCCGACCGAAGGCCTCCGCAAGCTCATCACCGAGGCGGAACGCGTCCACCGGACGGCCCGTGAAGGTGACCGGGACGGGCAGTACCCGGAAGGCAGCAAGGCTGAGCTCGCCGCGGCCATCGACGCGGCACAGCAGGTGGTCGACCGTCTCGACGCGACCGAGGAGGAGATCAAGGCGGCGCTGCATGCGCTCGATGACGCCCTGCAGTCGTTCCTGGCGTCGGTGATCGACACCAACATCGCCGAAGGAGCGGAGGCAACCGCGAGCAGCAGCGCCGCCGGGTCGTCGCCGGCATCGGCCGTCGACGGCGACAGTCAAACGGCATGGACGAGCGATTCGGGTACCAGCGGCGAATGGCTGCAGATCGACCTGGGCAAGGCACAACCGGTGAACGACGTCCGGGTCGTGTGGGGCACGCCAGCGTCGCCCGACTACGTCGTCGAAGTATCAGCCGACGGTGAGCACTACACCGCCGTGGGCCAGCATGGCGCCAACAGCGGCCAGTTGATCCGGACGGCCTTCGAGAACACAAAAGCTCGCTTCGTTCGGGTGACGACGACCGGCTATGCCGAGGGCGCGGACCGGGTAGCCATTCGTGAGCTCCAGGTGCGTAACGAGCGTGTGGTGAGACCGGATCCGGTGCTCGTGAAGACGCGTTACCCGACCGAGGATCTGGTGGTCGCCGACTTCGACGTCGCGGACTACGGGGCCGATCCCACGGGAGTCGCTGACTCGACGAAGGCGATTCAGAACGCGCTTTACGACTGTTACGACGCCGGCGGTGGCACGGTGTGGCTGGGTGCTGGGACGTATCGGGTGACCGACACCCTGGAGGTGCATGCGTTCTGTACGTTGCGAGGTGACCGGCGTGATCCGGACCGGGGTCGTGGCGACTACGGCACGGTCGTACTGGCTGATCTGCCGCCTGGCGACGACGGGCCCGTGCTGTTCCGGATCGGTGGTAGCGCCGGTGTCATGGGAGTCACGACCTATTACCCGCGTCAGAGCGCAACCGATCCCGTGCCGTACAACTACACGTTCGAGATTCCAGGCGGTGCCTGGATCGGGACCCGCAACTACATGATGGCGACGGTCTCCGACGTCACGATGCTGAACTCGTACCGCGGGATCGGCATCAGCACGATGCCGAGTGACAGCGGTGCGGCGCCGAGCGGTGGTCAGGTGCACGAGTCGTCGACCATCCGCAACGTCAAAGGGACCGTGCTGTACGAAGGCGTTCGGGCATACAATGGAGCCGACGTCGGCACGTGGGAGAACGTGCGTTTCAACAACTCCTACTGGGCTGAGGCAGAACGAGCGTTCAACCCGCCGCGACGGACCGACCTGGATGCCTGGACCCGTGCGCATGGCACCGGGTTCGTGCTGGGCGACCTCGAGTGGGAGCAGCTCTACCGGATCGAGGCCGAGGACTACGCGACCGGCATCAAGATCGTGCCGGGTCAACGGATCAGCTTCGCAGGAAGCTTCGTCGAGCCGTCCATCCGGCGGACGGACGTGGCCCTCGAGGTCGAGCACGCTGACGCTCGTTGGGGTCTGGTGGTGGCTGGAGGCCGGTTGCAGGGAAGCACGAACGCCATCGCCAACCACTCCGACGCCTTCGTCAAGGTGACCGGGACCAAGCTGGACGGCGGCACGCAGGGCACGGTGCACGTCATGTCGGGCAAGCCGCCGACGTATGAGCCGAAGCCGTTGCCGAAACCGAGCCGTGCCCGGCTCTACGACGCAACGGCGGAGCCGTTCAATGCGCCACGTGGCGTCGGGTACGTGCCGTCGCAGGACGCCACAGCCCAGATCCAGCGGGCACTCGACCGGGCGGGTGCTGAGGGCGGCGGCATCGTGTATCTGCCCGCCGGTTGGTACCGGATCGAGTCGCGGCTCCGGGTGCCGGCAAAGGTGGAGCTGCGTGGGGCCTCGCCGGTGCCGAACCGAGATCAGCTCGGCGCGAGCGGCGGAACCGTCCTGCTTGCGTACGAAGGAAGGCAGACGGATCAGCCGGAGACAGCTCCCGCCCTCGTCACGCTCGACGGAGATCGGGCCGGGGTGCGCGGACTACGGGTGTTCTATCCGGAGAACAATCCCGCGTCTCCCGATGGACTCGTGCCGTACCCCTACGCGATTCGGGCGGTGGGCACCGGGACGTACGTCGTCAACGTCGGTCTGCCGAACGCATGGAACGGTGTCGATCTGTCCAGTCCGCGAAGCGACCGGTTCGTCGTACGCAAGCTCACCGGCGCGATCTTCCGTCACGCGGTGACGGTCGGTCCCAACGCCGGTGGTCGGATCGAGGGCGTGCTCTCCAACGGCAACGCTGTGATGCGGGTGGGATACGCCTTGCCGCGTTGGGCGATCGAGCGCGATGTATTCCCACTGGTGATCGACAAGTACATGCGTCGGCAGGCGCAACTGATCAGCGTCGACGGGGCACGTGACCTCACCGTGCTCAACGCCTTCGGGTACGGATTCCATGACGGCCTCACGGTCGACTCCGGGCAGGTGACCGCTTGGAACTTCGGCACTGACAACTTGGGCGAGGACGGCTACACCGTTCGCGTCCGTGGGGACGGGTCGGCTGATGTCACGGTGACGAACCTGCTGCGGTACAACGGCACCACGAGCACCGGCCCGGCCAGACTGCTCAACATCATGGTCATCAACATGGTGCAGCATTCGGTCAGTGTCGCGGCGGCACCGCAAGACGGCGGCACAGTCGAGATCGCGGGTAATGAGACCGAGCCCGGAAGGTACGAGGCAGGCAGCCAGGTGACCGTGACGGCCAGGGCGGCGCGCGGGTACACGTTCCAGCACTGGTCCCTTGACGGGGATGTGATCTCGCAGGATCCGACCGTCAGCGTCACCGTGGATCGCGACCTCACGCTCACGGCGACCTTTGCGCCGAAAGCGACATGACCACTGTGGCGACCGCGGACGGGCTGCGGTCGCCACAGGCTTGTCAGGCGGTGCGGGTGACGACGATGCCGACGATGGCGGTGCTGCCTCGCGGTCGCGAGCAGGCGAGGTACGACACGTTCGGTACCGGTACGCCTCGGTCTACTGCCACCATGCGCAGGCTGCGGATTCTGTACGACTTTGCGGCCTGCGACCCACCTGGTCAGCAGAAGGCCATGCTGTGCGAGACGTACCACAACGCCGCTTCCAACGCTGGCTCGGAAGAGCGTCGCTGCGACCGTAAGTCCTTTGGGGGAAGGCGCCGCGCCATGTCGACCATACGTTGACCGCGGAGGGTGCCGAGAGGAGGAGAACATGGTGGAGAACACGACCTTCCGCGCGATGCACGATCTTGGACTGGCCGCATGGTTCGGCGGATCGATGATGGGCGCGGCTGGTCTCAACCGAGCTGCCGAGGAGCAGTCGAGCGATACGGAGACCGCGCGCCTTGCAAGTGTGGGCTGGAAGAAGTGGTCTCCGATCAACGCGGCAGCCATCGGGATGCACCTGGTCGGAGGCGCGGCGTTGGCCGCCGAGAATTGGCGTCGGGTCGGACTGCAGAAAGGTGTTCTGGCATCGACGCTGGCGAAGAGCGCCCTGACCGCTGCGGCGTTGGCCACGACGGCTTACACGCGGGCGCTCGGCAAGAAGCTCGAGCTGGCCAGTTCGCCTGATGCTGACAAATCGGCCAAAGCCGAACAGCTTCCGATGTCCGTCGACGCTGCGCGGCGTCGCCTGGCCATGCTCCAATGGGCGGTTCCGGCTCTGACCGGGGCCATCGAGGTCCTCAACTCGCTTCATGGTGAGCAACAGCGTCCGTCCCGACAGTTCCGCGGCCGGCTGAGCCGTCTGGTTCCAGCGTTCTAGTCGGTTGCCGAGGCCGCCTCGTTGCGGCATGTCGGGTTCAGAACCGGCACTGATCCGGGCCCCGCCCTCGGATCTCCGCAACAGGGACCAACCTGTGTCGCCTGGCCAGGCTTTCGTTACCTAGGCCAGGCATGCCTACGACAGACAGAGCCGATTTCCCCACGCAACGTGGTCATTTCCAGATGTACCCGTGGTCATTTCCCGGCGTGCGCGATTGCTGAGACGATCCGCTCCTCGGTGACGTCCGCGCCCGCCAGCTCACCGGCAACCGCGCCGTTCCGCAAGACGATGACCCGGTCGCAGTTCGATGCCAGCTCACCGGGATCGGACGAGATGAGCAGCATCGCCAGGCCGTCGACCGCGAGCTCGTCCAGGAGTACCTGCATGCCCTCCTTGGTCGCGATGTCGACGCCCCGGGTCGGCTCGTCCAGCAAGAGCACCTTCGGTCTGGTCGCAAGCCAGCGAGCCAGCAGCACCTTCTGCTGCGTTCCACCCGACAGCTCACAGACCCGCTGGCGTGGGGAGACTGCCTTGATGCGGAGCCGCTTCATCAAAGCGTCGACGATGGCGTCGATGCGTGCGTCGGAAACGATCCCGGCCCGCGACAGCTTGGGCAGTGCCGCGAGCGCGATGTTGTCGCGGACCGAGAGGCTCGGGATGATTCCCTCGGTCTTGCGATTCTCCGGCAGGAAACTCACGCCGGCGCGGATCGCTCCCTTGATCGTCCACTTGCGGACCGGGCGACCCGCGACTCGTACCTCGCCACGGTCGAGGGTCATGGCACCAGCCATCGCACGAGCCGTCTCGCTCCGTCCGGCGCCGAGCAGCCCGCCCAGACCCACGATCTCACCGGATCGCAGCGCCACCGAGACACCGGCGAGTACCTGTCGCCGGGTCATCCCGGTGGCCTCCAGGATCGGCGGATCGTTCGCCTGCACCTGCGACCCGTTGCACATGCCGATCAGTGGCACGACGGTGCTGGGCCGATACGGCCGACCGAGCATGAGCGAGATGAGGCGTCGCCGGTCGATGCTTCGCACGGGACCGGTGTGTACCACCCGCCCCTCACGTAGCACCGTGACCCGGTCACAGATCCGGTACAGCTCGTCGAGCCGGTGCGTCACGTAGATTGCCGACCGTCCTTGTGCGCGAAGGCTGTCGAGGATGCTGGCGAGCGTGTCGAGCTCGGCTGGTTGCAGTGAGGCGGTCGGCTCGTCCATGGCGACGAGTGGGGTGTCCGCAAGGACGGCGCGCAACAGGGCGACAAGCTCACGCGCGCCAGGGGTGAGCGTGCCGAGCGGTCTCCTCACGTCGACGTGCAAACCGTGCCGTGCCAGCAACGCGTGGGCCTGGGCGTTCATCCTGCGCGTGTCGAGAAGGCCGAAGCGGCGTGGCTCGCGACCCAGGTAGAGGTTTCTCGCCACGCTCATGAGCGGAATCAGTCCGCCGTCCTGGTGGATTGCGGTGATTCCGACCCGCTCGGCGTGGGCGGGACCAGAAAGCGACACGGGTTGGCGCATGAACCGCAGCTCGCCGGCATCGGGCCGGTAGACCCCGCCGATCACCTTGATCAAGCAGGACTTCCCGGCACCGTTTTCTCCGATGAGGCCGTGTACCTCGCCCCGGTTGACCGTGAGGGACACGTGGTCGAGCGCCCGTACGCCTCCTGCGAAGGTCTTGAGGATGCCGGCCGCGTCGAGCAGCCGACGGTCGTCGCTTTCCATCTGATCCTCCGCGACGTGGCTACCCGAATCGCCGCAAGACTCCGGGCAGGCGCTGTCAGAGTCTGGCGATGTGTAGGCGCACCCCGCGACTGCCCAGCTGGTCGAGCTCGTCGCGGGAAGCGTCGTCATCGGTGACGAGGTGGTCGATCTCGTCGGGTGGAACCGTCTGCACCATCGTGTCGACGCCGATCTTGGTGTGGTCGGCGAGGACGACGACCTCTTCGGCAGCTGCGGCCAGCGCTCGATCGACGTTGGCCACCTGCAGGTTCGGGGTCGACAGACCGCGCTCTGCCGTCAGTCCGTTGCCGGAAAGGAAAGCTCGCCGGACCCGTAGGCCGTGCAGCGACTGCTCGGCTGCGCTGCCGACCAGGGCCAGGATCGAGCCGCGGAGCGTGCCACCGGTCAACACGACTTCGATCCGCGGACTTCCCGCCAGGGCCTGGGCGACGAGCAACGAGTTGGTGACGACCGCGAGCTCGGTGTGGCGGGTGAGCCGGCGAGCGAAGGCCTCGGTGGTCGTGCCGGGCCCGATGACGATGGCGTCACCGTCCTCGACCAGGGCTGCGGCAAGCTCCGCGATCGCGGCCTTCTCGGCCGACGCGACTGCAGCCTTCTGTGCGTACGTCGGCTCGCGGGTGAGGTCACCGGCGAGAGTGGCGCCGCCGTGGTGTCGGTTGAGCAGCCCATCTGCTTCGAGCGCCCGCAGGTCCCGGCGTACGGTGACCTCGGACGAGCGGACCGCCCGCGCGATCTCACGCAGCGAGACCGCGCCGTTGGCACGGACCAGGTCGAGAATGCGTTGCCGCCGCTCCGCCGCGAAGACGGGTCGACGGACCTCTTCGACGTCTCCGGCGTTGCTGGCCGTGCCCACTGCGAGCCAGTCCTTTCGTGCTCGAGGAAGTTTCAGAGCATCGTACGTAATCGCCCACGCGACGCGTGATCGGTTCCGATCATATCCCGTGGCCGGAATGGTCGGAGAGACCGATTCTGATCGATTCTGATCGAAAGTCTTGACATTTCTGTAGCAAACCTGTTTCTTCTTCGTCAGACGGCTCCGCCTGAGCCGATCACCGTCGACGTATCAGGCCGCGTCGGCCCTCGCATCTCGCGTCTATCGCGAAAGGCGTCAGCATGGCCACCTCGTCACCAGGAATGATCAGTCGTCGGGCCGGCGAAGTGTGCCGACGACAAGGCGTCGTCGGGTTCGCACTCCTCGTGTCCGCTCTTCTCGTCACGGCTCTGCTCACGACGGTCCCGGCCGTACCGGCGGTTGCGGCCGAGGAGGACCGGCACGGCCTGAAAGGGGAGTACTACCTGAGCTCAGCCGACGACGCGTTCGACTTCGGTGAGCTCAAGGCGACCGTGGTCGACCCCAACATCGAGTTCCCCGACCTCGAGCCCATCTTCACCGAGCTCACGGGTCGAAACGACGACGTCACCACTCGCTGGACCGGCCGGATCGAGCCGAGGTACTCCGAGACCTACACGTTCTCGATGATCGGCGACAACGGCTTCCGGCTGTGGATCGACAACCAGTTGATCATCGACCACTGGGTAGACGACTGGGACATCGAGATCACCGGCACACCCATCACCTTGGAGGCCGGGCGCAAGTACGACTTCAAGGTCGAGCACTTCGAGAACTGGGGTGGTTCGAATCTGCGCCTGCGGTGGGAAAGTCCCAGCCAGGAGAAGGAGATAGTCCCACCTGACGCGTTCTACCTGCCGGAAGGCTTCGACCCACCGGGTCCGATCGCAGCAAGCCTTGACGAGTCGGGCTCCAAGGCGACGCTGCAGTTCGACCAACCGCTTGGCCGACTCCCCGTAAAGGCGGCCGAGCACCTGGTGCTCACCGTGGGCGGCACGGCATGGCCGGCGAAGTCGGCCACGCGTAATACCGCCGACCCGTCCATCGTCGAGCTCGAGTTGGTCTATCCGGTGCCGGCCAAGGCTGGCAGCGGCGTCCGAACGTCGTACGACGGAGAAGGCGGCATCCAGTACGCCGACGGCAGTCCGCTCGAGGCGTACGCCCGGGTGGCCGTCACCAACAACTCCACGTACGTCCTCACCACGCGCTGGGCCGACGACGTGAACCCCGATCAACCCCTTCCGGAGTACCCACGGCCGCAGTTGGTGCGGGATCGATGGCAAAGCCTCAACGGACGTTGGCAGTTCGCGGCCGCCGAGGAAGAGCAGCCACCGCCGGTGGGTCAGGACCTCGCGGAGCGGATCGTCGTGCCCTATCCGGTCGAGTCCACCCTCTCGGGCATCGGCCGGCACGAGGATCGCATGTGGTACCGGCGCACGTTCACCGTGCCGAAGAGCTGGAAGGTGGGAAAGCAGAACCGACTGCTGCTGCACCTGGACGCTGTCGACTGGCAGTCGACGGTCTACGTCAACGGGAAGCAGGTCGGCACGCACTCGGGTGGGTACGACCGGTTCACGGTCGACGTGACCGATGCCCTGAAGCCGCATGGTCGACAGGAGCTCATCGTGGGCGTCTTCGACCCGACCGACACCGGTGGGCAACCGATCGGCAAGCAGCGGCTCAATCCCAGCGGCATCTGGTACACGTCGGTGTCCGGCATCTGGCAAAGCGTCTGGATGGAGCCGGTCGCCACCGCCCACATCACACGGCTTCACATGCAGCCAGACGTGGCAGGGGAGGCGCTCGCACTCACCGTCGAAGCTGCGGCCGCTGATGGCATGGTCGTCACGGCGACCGCGCGTCAGGGTGGTCGCGTCGTCGGGACGGTCACCGGGCCGGTTGGCGGAGAGCTGCGACTGCCAGTGCCGAAGCCCCGATTGTGGTCGCCGCAGGATCCGTTCCTGTACGACCTGTCAGTGGTGCTGAAGGACGGTCATGGCGGCGGGAAACCTGGCCCAATCGACGCCGTCCGGTCGTACTTCGGTATGCGCACCGTCAGCGTCGGCCAGGTCGATGGCACCACGCGCATGCTGCTCAACGGTGAGCCCGTCTTCCAGATCGGCCCGCTCGACCAGGGCTTCTGGCCGGACGGCATCTACACCGCACCCACCGACATAGCGCTGCGGTACGACATCGAGCAGACCAAGCGACTCGGATTCAACGCGACCCGCAAGCACGTCAAGGTCGAGCCTGACCGCTGGTACTACTGGGCCGACAAGCTCGGGTTGCTGGTCTGGCAGGACATGCCGTCGAAGTTCCACGACTCTGCGGCTGACCGGGTCCAGTTCGAGATCGAGCTGCGTGAGCTGGTCGAGCAGCATCAGGCGAGCCCGTCCATCGTGATGTGGGTGCCGTTCAACGAAGGCTGGGGCCAGTACGACCAGGCGAGGATCGCCGACCTGGTGAAGGACTGGGATCCCACCCGGCTGGTCAACAACATGAGCGGCATCAACTGCTGTGGGGCAGTCGACGGCGGCAACGGCGACGTGATCGACTACCACATCTATCCCGGCCCAGGCACGCCAGGCCAGCCGAGCGCGACCCGTGCCGCGGTGCTGGGGGAGTACGGCGGGCTCGGCATGCCGGTCATTGGTCACACCTGGTCGGGCGGCGGCTGGGGCTACGCCGTCGAGCCAGACCCGAAGGCGCTCACCGACAGGTACGTCCAGATGACCAAGGAGCTGGCGAACCTCAAGGCCTGCAACGGTCTCAGCGCTGCGATCTACACCCAGATCACCGACGTCGAGACCGAGCTGAACGGTCTGATGACCTACGACCGCGCGGTGACGAAGCCGATCGTGAGCAAAGTTCGGGCAGCCAACCGCGCCCTGGCGAATGCTTCCGGGCTTTCGTGCGACGCCACGTAACGCGCTCGCCGGACAGCCCGGCCAGCTCCCGGAGGAGGAGGGGATGGCCTGAGCCCTCCTCCTCCGGGGACCTTCGACTCACGACGTGAGCTTCCGCACGACGTCCACGTCGCATCAACCACGTCAAGCCTCGCACGAGAAGGGGAATCCTCATGCCGACCACAGTGGCCACCCGCGCTGCCACGGCGCTCGTCGGCACCTTGCTGCTCGGCCTCGCCGCGGTGGGGTGCGCCAAACCAGAGGAGTCGACGGCGACACCGGCCGAGAACACCAAGCAGCAACAACAGGTCGTCAAGCCCGATACGAAAGGCGAGACCTGCAGCCTGGAGAAGTTCGGGGGTGAGGCGTTCGACCTGACCTCGGCCACCGTCGGGTTCTCGCAGTCGGAGAAGGAGGCGAACCCGTTCCGAATCGCCGAGACCCAGTCGATCCGCGACGAGGCTGCGAGGCTCGGCATCAACGACCTCGTGGTGACCAACGCACAGTCGCAGTTCTCCAAGCAGATCACCGACGTCCAGCAGCTCATCGCCCAAGGCGCCGACCTGCTGATCATCGCGCCGCTGAACTCGGACGGATGGGAGCCGGTTCTCAAGCAGGCGTCGGAAAAGAAGATTCCGATCATCACGATCGACCGGAAGATCAATGCCGAACCCTGCGCCGACTACCTCACGTTCATCGGGTCGGACTTCTACGAGCAGGGCAAGCGGGCCGCCGACCGGATGATCGAGGCGCTCGACGGAAAGGGGAAGGTCGCGATCCTGCTCGGCGCACCAGGAAACAACGTGACGACAGAACGCACGGCGGGATTCAAGGACCGGATCGCCGAAAAGGCGTCAGGCATCTCGATCGAGTTCGAGCAGACCGGGGAGTTCGCCCGGGAGAAGGGTCAGCAGGTCACCGAGCAGCTGATCCAGTCCAACCCTGACATCGACGGCATCTACGCGGAGAACGACGAGATGGCCCTCGGCGCGGTGACGGCCTTGAAAGGTGCTGGCAAGCAGCCCGGCGAGGTCGCGATCGTCTCGATCGACGGCACCCGGAGCGCGGTGCAGGCCATCGTCGACGGATGGCTTTACGCCGTGATCGAGTCGAACCCGCGGTTCGGGCCGCTGGCGTTCGAGACGGCACAGAAGTTCCTCGACGGCGAAGCGATCCCGGAGAACGTCATCATCTCCGACCGGGAGTACACCGCCGAGAATGCCCAGGAGTCCCTTGCTGACGCGTACTGAACGAGGTGGATCGCCGGACCACTCGCCCGACGCGCACGCCCACCGCAGGAGCTCGATGGAACCAGTTCTGGAGGCTGAAGGGATCTCGAAGCGATTCCCCGGCGTCCAAGCGCTCGACGGCGTCTCGTTCGCGGTGCTCCCCGGCGAGGTGCACGCGCTCGTCGGAGAGAACGGCGCCGGCAAGTCGACGCTGGTCAAGATCCTGACCGGCGCCTACCGGCCCGACTCCGGTGAGCTTCGCTACCTGGGCCGGCCCGTGAGTTTCAGCAGCCCGCTGGAGGCCCGTGCGGCGGGCATCGCTGCGGTGCACCAGGAGGTCAATCTCGTCCCCATGCTGAGCGTGGGGCGCAACCTCCTCCTCGGCCGCGAGCCGAGGAACCGGCTGGGGATCATCAAGCTTCGGAAGCTGTACGAAACGGCGGCCCGGCAGCTGGCCGAGTACGGCATTCGTACCGATGTACGCCGCCAGCTTCGTACGCTCGGAGTCGGCGTTCAACAGATGGTGGCGCTGGCACGGGCGGTGTCGGTGGACGGGCGAGTCGTCATCCTCGACGAACCCACCTCGTCACTTCATCCACGCGAAGTGCGGACGCTCTTCGGTGTGATCGAAGGGTTGCGGCGGACCGGAGTAGCGGTGATCTATGTGAGCCACCGTCTGGAGGAGCTGTACCAGATCTGTGACCGCGTGACGGTGCTTCGCGACGGCCGCGTCGCTCACACCGGACCGCTGGGCGGACTCGACCGGCTGGAGCTTGTGTCGCTCATGCTGGGACGGGACACGAGCGAGGTACGAAACACGGGCACCACGAGGTTCTCGCGTCGGCTGCGGTCTCCGCAGAACCGGCCCGGCGAGCCGCCGGTGCTGCAGGCGTCCCGACTCCGGCGGCGGCGCTTGCTGCATGACGTGTCCCTGCAGGTGCACGCCGGTGAGGTGGTGGGCCTCGGCGGTCTGCTCGGGTCCGGGCGGACGGAGACGGTCCGCGCCATGGTGGGGGCGCTGCCACTGGATGCGGGCCAGGTGACGGTTGCGGGGTTCCCGTTACGACGCCGAACTCCGGCCGCGGCGATCCGCGCCGGACTGAGCCTGCTGCCGGAGGATCGCAAGGCCGACGGCATCGTGCCCAGCCTGTCGGTGCGTGAGAACATCGCACTCGCGGCGCTCCCTCGGCTGTCGCGTGCTGGCCTGGTCTCGGAGCAGCGCATCGACCAGATCGTCGAGACCTTCATCAAACGCCTGCGGATCAAGGCTGCCTCGCCGCACCAGAAGGTGGCCGAGCTCTCCGGCGGTAACCAGCAGAAGGTGCTCCTGGCGCGCTGGCTCGCCCTGCATCCGAAGGCGTTGTTGCTCGACGAACCGACCCGGGGGATCGACGTCGGGGCGAAGGCGGAGGTCCAGCTGTTGGTGGAGGAGCTCGCCGAGGCCGGACTCGGGATCGTGTTGGTCTCGTCCGATCTGGATGAGCTGGTCGAAGGGTCGGATCGCGTCGTCGTTCTGCGCGACGGCGCCGTCGTCGGCGAGCTGCACGGGGATGACGTCACGGAGGAGAAGATCATGGCGGCCATCGCGGGGCACGACGCGTCGAGGCACGACGATGAGTGACCTCACCCTGAACCTCTCGCAGCTGCACCGCGAGCGCGTGTTGGCGTGGTTGCAGGAGTACGGCGTGTACGTCGCGGTCGGCGCGCTCCTCGTCTTCAACGTGATGTTCACGCCCCACTTCTTGTCGGCCGCCAACTTCCGCACCCAGCTCGTCCAGGTGAGCCCGATCGTCATCGTCTCGCTGGCCATGGCGCTGGTGATCGGGACCCAGGGAATCGACCTGTCGGTCGGGTCCGTCATGGCGTTGGCCGCCGCCGTCGTCGTCCTCTACCTCGGCTACGGCGCGGTCCCGGCCATCGTGGCCGCCTTGGTCGCCGGCGCCCTCGTCGGTGCGACGGGCGGAGCGCTCGTCGCGTACCTCGACATCCAACCCATCGTGGCGACCCTCGCGCTCTTGGTCGGCATTCGTGGACTGGCCAACGTCTTGGTGCCGCAGCTACGGGAGTTCCGCAATCCCGACCTGATCGCGCTCGGCAGCGACACCTTCCTCGGTGTGCCATTCGTGGTGCTGGTCGCCGCCGCCTTGACCGTGGTCGTCGCGTTGGTGGTCAGGCGTACGACATTTGGTCGCCAGATCGTCGCGATCGGAGGCAACCGAGCGGCGAGCGAACTGTCGGGACTGCCGGTCCGGCCGATCCTGCTCGCGGTCTACGTGATCTCGGGCGTGCTCGCAGCTGGTGCCGGTGTGCTCGCCACCGCCAGGCTGCAAGCGAGCGACCCGACCTCACTGGGACTCTTCATGGAGCTGTCGGCCATCACCGCGGTCGTCGTCGGCGGAACGCCGCTCAGCGGCGGCAGGATCCGCGTCCTGGGCACGGTCATGGGGGCGCTTCTCATGCAGCTGCTCTCGGCCACGCTGATCAAGCACGACCTGCCGCAGTCGTGGACTCAGATGGTGCAGGCCGGCATCATCCTCGTGGCGGTCTACGCGACCCGGGAGCGTGGGACACGATGACCGACGACACGACGACACTCGCCTCCTCGACACCCTGGGTGCCGGATCGTCCGGCACGGTGGGAACGAGTCGGATACCTGCTGCAACAGCACGGGGCGGTCATCGTTCTGGTCGCGGTCGTCGGGTTCGGCACCATCGCGTTCGACAGCTTCGCGACGGCAGAGAACGCACGGAGCATCGTCGTCTCCTCGTCGTTCCTGGCCTTGATCGCGATCGGCATGACGTTCGTGATCATCAGCGGCGGAATCGACCTGTCCGTGGGCTCGCTGTTCGTGCTCGGCGGTGTGCTCGCGGCGTACGCGTCTCCCGCTGGTCCGCTGGCCGCGTTGGCCCTGCCGCTTGCGGTCTGCGGAGCGATCGGTCTGGGACAGGGACTTCTGATCGCACGGACGGGGATGGCGCCCTTCATCGTCACGCTGGCCGGCCTGCTCGGTGCCCGCGGGCTGATGCTCGCGATCTCCGACGAAGGCGCGACGACCTACCTGGTGCGGGACCCGGCGGTCGCCGCGCTCGGTCAAGCCGAGCTGTTCGGCCTCACCTGTCCGGTCTACATCACGATCGGCCTCGCCCTGCTCGGCATGGTGCTTCTGCAGCGCACGCGATTCGGGCAGAACGTCTACGCCGTGGGAGGCAACGAAGAGGCCGCCGTGCTCATGGGAGTTCCGGTGGTGCGGACCAAGGTGCTCGTCTACGTGATGTCCGGTCTGCTGGCCGGACTCGCCGGAGCACTCAACGCGGCTCGCCTCTCGTCTGGTGTCACAATTCTCGGGATCGGGCTGGAGCTCGACGTGATCGCCGCCGTGGTGATCGGAGGCACTTTGCTCACGGGGGGTGCCGGGGGGATCCTCGGAACGATGGCCGGCGTGCTGCTCCTCGGCGTGATCCAGAGCCTGATCAACCAGGTCGGCACGCTCACGTCCGCGTTCCAACAGGTGGTGAGCGGGGCCTTCCTGGCGCTGGTCGTCATTGCTCAGCGCCAGCTCAGCAAGGCCCAGCGCCTCTAGCTCGGCACGACGAGGCGGGGGTACAGGGAGGGAGGGGAGCGATGACGGAGGTCTTCGTCATCGACGGCGTCCGGACTCCGCAGGGACGGTACGGCGGTGCTCTCGCCGGAGTACGCCCGGATGATCTTGCTGCCTTGGTCGTGCGGGAGGCGGTTCGCCGGGCGGGGGTGCCGCCCGAGGCCGTCGATGAGGTGATCCTGGGGGCCGCCAACCAGGCGGGCGAGGACAACCGCAACGTCGCGCGGATGGCGAGTCTGCTCGCCGGACTACCCGACGAGGTCCCCGGCTACACGGTGAACCGGCTGTGCGCGTCGGGGCTGACAGCGGTGATCTCAGCGGCCAACCAGATCCGTGCTGGTGAGGCGGACGTGGTCGTCGCCGGCGGCGTGGAATCCATGACCCGGGCGCCGTGGGTCATGGCCAAGCCGGGCACGCCGTGGGCCCGCCCTGGAGAAGTAGCCGACACCGCATTGGGTTGGCGGCTGACCAACCCGGTCTTCACCGAGCACGACCGAGCGGTTCGAGACAACCCGGATCCTCACGTGCGGAAGATCACGTTGTCGATGGGGGAGACGGCCGAAGAGGTCGCCCGCCTGGACGGAATCTCCCGTGAGGACAGCGATGCCTTCGCGCTGCGAAGCCATCGGCGTGCGATCCGCGCCATCGACGAGGGTTGGTTCACGGCCGAGATCCAGCCGGTGCCGGTCCCAAACGGCGAGGTGATGGTCGACGAAGGCCCGCGCCGCGACACGAGCGCGGAGAAGCTCGCTGCGTTACGACCGGTCTTTCGTCCGAAGGGCATCGTCACGGCGGGTTCGTCCTCGCCGCTGTCCGACGGTGCGGCGGCGCTCGTGCTCGCCAGCGAAGCCGCGGTGCGACGTCACGACCTGACCCCACGGGTGCGAGTTGTTGGGGGAGCGAGCGCAGGCGTGTCGCCGCACCTCATGGGTCTCGGACCGGTCCCGGCGACCGAGAAACTGCTGAAGCGGATCGGGTGGACCACCGCTGACGTGGGTGCCGTCGAGCTCAACGAGGCGTTCGCCGCGCAGGCGCTCGCCGTGATCCGCCGGCTCGACCTGGATCTCGAGCGCGTCAATGCGGACGGGGGTGCGATCGCGCTCGGACATCCACTGGGGTGTTCCGGTGCCCGAATCGTCGTCACCCTGCTCGGTCGGCTCGAGCGCGAGAACGTGCGGCGAGGCCTCGCCACGTTGTGCGTCGGTGTCGGCCAGGGTGTCTCGTTCGCGGTCGAGCGCCTCTGAGATGCGCCGTACGTGGCGCCCGGCGACGACTGTGCAATGGCCGCAGTGAGCGGCGCTGTCGCGTGCCTTGGCGACCAAGTACCCGCCACGCATGGTCATTTGTGGGCGGGGCTGCGGCGTGGCGCGTCCGGGCTGTACCCTGACCGCTTCTTGTCGTCGAAGGCCACCACGAGAGGATGACCGTGCAGCCGAACGAGGTCACCGAGGTCCTGAACCGGCCGACCAGCCAGGAGCTGTTGGCTCGCGACATCACCCGCCTGGCATACGTCGCAAAGGACGGCACACCGCGCAATGTTCCGATCGGGTTCACCTGGAACGGCGTGCAGCTCGTCATGTGCACGACCAAGAACGCGCCGAAGCTCCCGGCCCTGCGCCACAACCCGATGGTTGCGTTGACCATCGACACCGAGGTACATCCACCCAAGATCCTGCTCATCCGGGGTCGGGCCGAACTCGATCCTGTCGATGGCATCCCGGACGAGTACCTCCAGGCGAACAGCACGTATCAGATGACGCCTGAGCAACGGGTGGAGTGGGAGAGGGAGGTGCGCTCGCTCTACCACGACGGCATGGTGCGGATCGTCGTGACCCCGACGTGGGCGAAGCTCATCGACTTCGAGACGACTCTGCCGAGCGCGGTCGAGGAGCTGATTCGACAGCGAGAAGAGCGTCAGCGCACCTGAGCAGACCCCACGGCGCGGACTTTTGAGCCAGGCACGCCACGCGGGACGGAACGATGTACGAAGGCGAGAAGTCCGAGGACGGTTCACCCACTCCTACGACATGGCCTGCCCGACTTCATCGCAAGAGCCGCGGAGGAAGGCTTGTACGTCGTCGTCACGGTCGACCAGTGAGATCGCGAGACCTGCGGACTCGAGATGTCGTCTCGCCGGTGTCGTCACTGACCGGTGAAGGTCGGCGTGGTCTTCTTCTGGAAAGCCTCGACCGCTGCACGATGATCGATGGTGTGGCCGAGTCGGGTCTGCGCCTGTGCCTCGGCGTTGAGCACGTCGTGCAAGGGCTGACGCCAGGCCGTCGCCAGAGCGCGCTTGATCTCCGCGTACGCAAGGGTCGGTCCGGCGGCGAGTCGGTTCGCCAGCGTCCTGGCGGTCTCGGGAAGTTGCTCGGGCGGCACGACCTCGCCGACGATTCCCAGCTCAGCGGCTCGTGAAGCGGTGAGCTTCTCATTGAGCAAGAGCAGTTCGCTGGCTCGGGCGGCTCCGACGGCCCGCGCGAGGCTGACCGAGAGTCCGGAGTCACAGCTCAGGCCGATGCCGGTGAACGCGGTGGCAAAGGTCGCGCTCGTCGCAGCCACCCGCAGGTCGCACGCGAGGGCGAATCCAAGACCCGCGCCGACACACGCTCCGTTGATCGCCGCAATCACGGGCTTGGGCATCGTGCTCAGCGCGGTGACGATCGGATTGTAGTGCTCGTGGATCGTGGCGAAGGCCGCTGTAGGGTCCCTTAGAAGCGCCTGGGCGTGCTCGTTGAGGTCTTGCCCAACGCAGAAGGTACTTCCGGCTCCGGTGAGGATCACCGCGCGGATCGTTTCGTCGGCAGAAACCTCCTCGAGGGACTCACGAAGGGCGGATTTCAGTTGCGTGGTGAGGGAGTTGCCACGCTGCGGTCGGTTCATGGTGACGGTGGCCACGGATCCCTCACGAGACCTCAGGATGACGGGCTCGCCACTCTGTTCAGCCATTCCGGGGAGGCTACCACCCTCGAAGCGAGTAGAAAGGGAACACCAGCGAGCACTGCACTGAACGCAGCAGCAACCGGCAATGCACCAGCACCGAGCCGGGAGAGCACTACGCCACCGATGCCACTACCGGTGGCAGCCCCGACCGCGACGGCGCTGCTGGCGAGTGCCAGCGCTGAGCGGCTGTTCGCTGTGCCGTGTGCAGCCTGCAGGACGAGCATCTGCAACGGTGTGGGCATCGCCCACGCCGAGCCTGACCATACGACCACTGGGCCGATCACGAAGGCGACGGGCACGGGACGGAACACCCAAGCCAGTCCGAGGAAACCCATGGCCAACGTGAAGAGTCCTGACGCCACGGCAAAGCTTCGACCCGTGCCGTATCGGTCGACCAGGGTCCCGCCGAGCCGTCCGGCGAGAACGCCAGCCACACCGGCGACGGCGAGAACCGTGCCGAGGGTGACCGGCTCGACGCCGCCGAGCTCTCTCAGGAACGGTGCGACATAAGTCTGCAGGGCAAGGTTCCCCAGGGTCACGATCACGATGGCCAGCGACGCGAGGTGGACGGCCGGAAAGGCAAGCGCACGCAGGCGTTGATGCAGTGTCATGGCAGTGACGAGCTCGGTAGTCGGCACGGTCGTTCGCACCGCCGCCAACGCCACCATGCCGAGCATCGCGCCGAGAACGAACGTCGCTCGCCAGCCGAAAGCCGCACCGACCCAGGTCCCCAGCGGCACACCCAGCACGATTGAGGCCGATACCCCGACCATGACCGTCGCGAGGTCACGTCCTTCCGCCCCTCGCTGCGATCCCTGTGCGGCAAGGCCCAACACCGTCGGCAGGACCGCAGCCGCCGCCAACGCTGCGCAGACCCGCAGCAGCACGATGGCGAGGTAGGACTGTACGACGAGGACCGCCAGATTGGTCAGGCAGAATACCGCAAGACCGCACGACAGAATGCGGCGGGAGGCGTGGCGGTCCAGCGAAAGCGCGAAGACCGGCCCGAACACGGCGTACACCAAGGAGAAGACGGTGACCAACTGACCGGCTGCGGTCTCGGTGACGTGAAGGTCAGCCGCGATCTGCGGCAGGACGCCCACGACGACGAAGTCGTCGGTCTGCACGGTGAATGCTGTGAACGCAAGCGCACAGAGCCGTAACCGCTGGCTGACTGTCTGTGGCGACGAAGGCATCCGGTTAGGGTAACAAGTGTTACCTTAACGTCCGTCGGGTGCACCACCTGGTCGCAACCGTCGACTTCCGAGGAGGCGTACGCGATGGCGCGACCCCGCGACCCGCAGCGACGTGTCGAACTGCTGGATGCGATCATCGACTACCTTGCGACCCACGGCCTCGAGCGACTGTCGCTGCGTCCTCTTGCCAAGGCGCTCGGTCACAGCACTCGCGTCCTCACCCATCACTTCGGCGACAAGGACGGTCTCCTGACAGCCATCCTCGAACGTCTCGACACCGTGCAGCACGAGGCGCTGCGTGCGACCGAAGGGTGGGACGATCCGGACTGCGGCCTGGGCGGGATCGTTCGCGCTTCGTGGCATCGCCATCTCGCCCCGGAGAGCCTTCCGCACACCCGGCTCATCCACGAAATCGAAGGCATGGCGGCTGCGGGCCGACTTGGCAAGCGCATTCCCCGCTTTCTCGACGACCGGGTCGAGTTCGTCGCTCGAGCGCTGCACGTGAGGGGTCTTCCGATGCGGCAGGCACGGGTCAAGGCGACCTTCCTCAACAGCGCCTACGCCGGACTCCAGACCGACTATCTCGCGACAGGCGACCGGCCGCGGATCGACGCCGCCCTGAACGAGCTGTGTGACATGGTCGACAGCTGGACGGCGCCTGTCCGCCGCTGACGTCTCGCAGAGACACCGATGCTCTACTTCCCGAGCGCACGACGTGCCTTCGCGGCGAGGTCGCGCATCACCGCAAGCTCACCCCGCTCATGCCACCGCGAGCCTGCGCAGGAGCTTGGTCGATGTCCAGACCTCGCCGGCCTCAGTCGTTCGTACGACATCGGCTGGCATCGACTGCACCACAGCGTCCACGTGAGCGGCCGACTGGACGAGCTCGTCGAAAGGCTCTCCGTCGGCTCCCGGTAGCCAAGGCCGGTGCACGGCAGGTAGTACCGCGACTCCGTGTCGACGACATGCCAGGCAAGCTGGCGAACCGAGCGCCAGGACGCATAGGACGGGAGCACGCGTTCGGGATCCTCCCAGTCCAGGAGTGGATCGGAGAGTTCGCTCACGAGCGCAATGAGCTCACTCCGAACTGACGCGAGGATGTCGCGAGTGGCTTGGCGCTCTGCAGCAGTGCACGGTCTCCGATCGCGCTGGAAGGCACTCTCGAATCCCGTCCTTGGCGCGAATGTCCGCTCGGCAACCGTGAACGTCACGTCGTCGTGGATCACGTCGACGAGTTGGCGCCGCAGATCACAACGCCGCGGTCTCATCGGGTCCTCGGCCACAGCACCCCCACAGATCGACGTCGAATACCCAGGGGGCACTCCAATGGTCGAAGGCCATCCCGGCATTGTTCTCGACATACACGACGACCTGTCGCACAGCCCGCAGCGTACTCCGGGCTACCCACGTCGCATGTCGACCCGCAGGCTGAGGTTGCCCAGCTGCGTCCAGTACGGCCGGGCGATGAGCCGAGCATCGCCAAGGTCGTAGGCACGGCTGGGAAGCGACGGCCGCACGCCGCCGGGTCTACCGAGCCGGCGGCGTGGACCCCAGCCGCAGCAGTCCGCCTGTAAGAAGAGATCCCATGTTCCGCCGTCGAGAGGCGAACCGAGCTTTGCCGTGCGAGGGTCGAGTCGGGTCGCCGTCCGCAGACCGATCGTCTCCTTCACACCGTCCACGTGCCGCTTGACGACAGACCTGCTCGGGAGGAGATAGTCGCCTGTGGTCTCCCGGTCGCGTACCCAGAACTCGAGCCTGCTCTGATCGAGCGTGTCTGTGACGTCCAACGTCTCGTCCGGCACCGGCGTGCGCAAGCGACACGGAGGAATCCACAGCAGACGTCCCGCGACCCGCCGAAACACCACTGGTCGCCCATCGGCGTACACCAGATGTGCGCTGGCAGAGAGCACGAGGTCGGCACCGTCCCAGGACACGGATTCAAGATCGGTGGTCATCGTGATTCCCCGCTCCGCGGCCGCGAGGCGCGCGATGTCACCGTACGCGTTGCGGCGAAGCAGATGGGCACGCACGCGGGTCGACACCGTGAGCCAGCGATCGACGGCAGGGGAGAAGCGTTCCTGCGCCAGCCGGCGAATTTCGCGGTAGTGCGCGTACTGGCGATATCGCACCGGCAGGCCGAGCAACGTCGGCCCTTTGATCAGCCGGAGCATCTTCCCGTGGTACCAGTGCGCATAGAAGCGGTCGCGCTCGTCGCCGGGTGAGGTGTACGCATCGACGATGTCCAGCACCTCGCGGACCGCCTGGTAGTACGCGCGAGGGTCGAAGCGTCGAGCGGAGTGATGGCTGCGTCCCGGAACCTTCACCCAGTGGCAGCACATCTCATCGGCAACCACGCTGATCGCCTTGGCCAGGAAGTACGCTCGGACGACCATCCGATGGTCCTCGAGCCAGGCGGCGCCTTCGGGGAAGCGCAGTCCGTGCGTGCGCAGGAACTCCGTCCGAAACAGCTTGTGTGGCGTGAGAAACGCAAGCAGATGGTCGGCCAACACGTCGGCCTGATCGTGAGATGCACGGAACAACCGGGACGGGACGCCACGTCCGCCGTGCCCTACGACCTTTCCGATGACGATGTCGGAGTCACATCGCAACGCGGTTGCGAGCATGCGTTCCAGTCCCCGTGGTGCCAGGTGATCGTCCTGGTCGAGGAAATAGACGTACTCGCCACGGGCGGCGTCGGCGCCGACGTTGCGCGGACGGCCCGGACCTCCGCTGCGGGGAATGTGGATCACGCGGATCGACGGATGGTTCCGTGCCAGCAGATCCGCGCGTTCGGCTGTCCCATCAGTCGAACCGTCGTCGACCATCACCAGCTCGACATCATCGGGCGGGAGTGACTGGCGAAGGACAGAATCGACACACGTGTCAAGACATGTCCCGGCGTTGTAGAGCGGTACGACGACACTCACCTTGACCATCCGATCCCCCCGATGACGCGTCGCCGGTGCCAGCGATTCTGCTGCCGTCGCTCGTACTCTCACGCGTCGGCTGTGCGGTGACGCGGTGGAGGAGCACGATACTGGACAGCGAGAGTCGCGGACGCGTAACTGCGCCGAGTGTCGTCAGCCCGCTCCCCCTGCACTGTCGGAAGGGATGCCGCGTCTGAAAGACTGAGCGACATGACGAGGTGGTTCGCACAATCTGGCTACGGTGTTCGTTTCGAATGGGGTCTTTCTGGCGCACGGCATGTTGCGTCTGGTGCGGCAGGCGTGGTGATCGTCGACGTGCTGTCGTTCACTACGTCGGTGAGCGTCGCGGTCGAGGCGGGCACCCACGTACTTCCGTACGCCTGGCGCGATGAAACTGCTCGGGACTTCGCCGAGCAACACGATGCCGCACTTGCCGTGGGCCGCCGTCAGGTAAGCGAAGCGAACCCCTGGTCACTCTCGCCGGCAGCACTTCAGGCGGCACCGTTCACCGAACGGCTTGTGCTGCCGTCGCCGAACGGGTCGACGATCGCTCGAGAGGTGCGTGCGGCAGCCAGTAGCCCTGTCGAGACGTCACAGCCTGCCGGGCGGCAACCGGTGCTCGTCGCAGGCTGCTTGCGCAACGCCACGGCGACTGCCCGATGGCTCACGGCGCAAGGCTTGGCAACACCCGATCGTCCGGTCGCCGTGATCGCATCGGGGGAACGTTGGCCAGACGGAAGTCTCCGGCCGGCGTTGGAGGACCTGCTCGGTGCTGGTGGCATCATCGCGGCGTTGGATTCGAACGGCTGTGGCCCACTGTCCCCTGAGGCGGCCGCGGCCGCTGCGGCGTTTCGTCACACGCCCGATGTTCCCGAAGCCGTACGCTCGTGTGGCGGAGGGAAGGAGCTCATCGACGGTGGCTTCGCCGAGGACGTCGAGATTGCCATCGAGATCGACCAGGCGAAGGGCGCGGCCGTACTTTTCGACGAGGCCTTCGTCCTGTCGACGTAGCGAAAGGGTCGCGGAAGGCCGCCGAGCCTCGCGTCGATGAGGTGGCACAGGATCCGCGGGTCGCTGGCGAATTCCTACCACTCCGCAATTCGGCCGTCGGCATGCCGCCAGTGAGGGTCAGCTACCTGCCATTCGGTCTCACGTGCCTGAACGGAAGCCGTATCGAGGGTGAGGCCGAGGCCAGGTGCCTCCGGGACCGGCACGTGACCGTCGACCGGAGTCAGCGGCGTCGCATCGACGAGGTAGTCGCCCGGCTCGGCGAGCGTGGCGCCCGTGGCGTCTCGGTGATAGTGCAACCCGATGCTCTGCTCGTGTAACGGCACGTTGAGACAGGCAGAGGCGACCTGCAGCGAGGCAGCGAGAGAGATCGGTCCGTTCGGACAGTGGGGGACGACAGCGACGTCGAACGCCTCGGCCATGCGGCAGATCTTCTCCAGCTCGAAGAGTCCGGTGAGGGACACGTCCGGCTGGAGGATGTCGACCCCGCCGAGCGTGAGAAGCTTGCGAAAGTCCCACCGTGATGTCAGCCGTTCGCCGGTGGCGAGGCGGACCTGGCCACCGCTTGCGCGGCTGAGCTCGACGAGGTGGTCTTCGTGTCCTGGTGAGAGCGGCTCCTCGATCCAGAGCAGGCGAAACTGGGCGAGCTCGGCCAGCAAGGTGCGCGCCATTGGTCGATGTACCCGGCCGTGGAAGTCCACCGCGATGTCGAGGCGGCTTCCGAACGCGTCACGAAGCGCGCCGATCCGCTCGACGACCTGGTCGACGTCGGAGTTGCTTGCGATGTAGTCGACCTCCTCCGTGGCGTTGAGCTTGACCACCCGGAAGCCTTGCTCGAGTCGCACTTGCGCATCGGCGACGAGATCGCGCGGTCGGTCACCGCCGATCCAGGCGTACACGGGAATTCGTTCCCGGACCCGGCCGCCGAGCATCTCATGCACGGGGACACCGAGGCGTTTCCCCGCGAGGTCCCACAGTGCCTGCTCGATCGCGGCAGTTGCGGTGGCAAGAACTGGACCACCCCGGAAGAACCCACTCCGGCGCATCCGTTGCCACAACTCCTCGATTCGCCTCGCGTCCTGACCTACGACGACGGCGGTGAGGTCCTTGATCGCCCCCAGCACCGCATGGCGCCGTCTCGGCACGATCGCCTCGCCCCACCCCATGTGACCGTCCTGCGTCGTGAGCCGCACGAAGATCCAACGTGGCGGAACGCAGAAGGTCTCGATCTCCGTGATCTTTGTTGCGGTCATCCGTACTCCGCACCGGGGTTCATTGCTCATCGAGCAGGGAAGACGCCGCGCGCTTCTGCTCCTCCGCCATCCGGGCGAAGGCGGCTCGCCGCGCGCTTCGGACGTGTGCTCGCGCGGCACGAGCCGCCAGTGCCGGATCGCGTTCGGTCAATCCGGCCAGGATCCGTAGGTGCTCGCGCCGGGACTTCTCCCGCCTCCCCGGTATCAGCAGGGTGGTCTCCATTCCCGACAGCAGAATGTCGTGGAGGACGTTGGTCGTCTGCTGCAAGAAGTGGTTGCCGGCTGCCCGGGCGATGCCGAGGTGGAACGCCGCATCGAGGTTGGCCAGTCGCTCGAAATCAGGGGCTTCCTCGTCGAACGCCGCGTCGAGCTCCTCGAGGGTCGACCGTAGCTCGGCGAGAGCATCGTCGCTGATCTTCTCCGCAGCCCACCGCGCGGCCGGCACCTCCAGCACCTCGCGCATCGCGAAGAGATCGTGGAGATCGACCTCCGCCCGGTGCAGCGCGGCCCGAAGATCCTTCTGCGACGGTGGTTCGCATACGAAGACGCCCTGGCCGTGCTTGACGACCAGGCGGCCCTGCGCTTGGAGTGCGCGGATTGCTTCGCGCAGGGAGGGGCGGCTGACCCCCAGCAGCTGCGCCATCTCACGCTCCGGCGGCAGGCGGTCACCGACCTTCAGCCGCTCCTCGCGGAGCAGTAGCTCGACCTGCGCGACGATGCGGTCGGACAGGTTGCCTCGCTGCCCGACAGGCTGCCACATCCGCCGAACCTCCTCGCCTGCCTGATCGTAGCTGGCCGGACACCGCTTGAGGGCTGTGCTGCCAATTGCATCAACCGCCGGTGGACCCGGTGCCAGCAGGTCCGTTGACCACTCGAGTCTAGTGGTCTAACCTCTTACCACTCGTTGCCGGACGACCGCGGGGCAGCACGATGGACATCGACGACCGGAGTCACGCTCTCAGCAGGCGGCGACTTCTCGCTCTCGGCGGTGGGGCATTGGTGAGCACCGGCCTCAGCGGGTGCGGAGGTCCCCAGACTGCAGGGACCCGGCGCCGTGACGGCGTGCCCGACGTAAAGATGAAGATCCCCGACCCCGCGATGTCATTGCCGTCAGGCAACGTGCAGTTCCGGTTGATGGACTCCGACGACACCAAGGCGCCATTCTGGGAGGCGTTCTTCGAGGCGTATCAGGCCAAGCACCCCAACATCGAGTGCACGTACGACGGCCTGCCCTGGAACCGCATCGAGGAGATCGCACCGCTCGGGATTCGCAACGGCACTGCGCACGACGTCTTCCAGCTGCCGCCGTCGATTCCCACCACGCAGGCGGTCGCTGAAGGCTGGATTGCGCCGGTGGACGACATCATTCCCGACTTCGCCGCCTGGAAGGACTCCTTCCCCGACGGGACGTTCGTCGAAGGCGTGCAGGTTTTCGACGGCAAGCTGTACTCCGTGCCGCTTGCAAGTGATCGTCGATACTACGCGGCACTCCACTACAACACCCAGCTCATGGCCGACGCGGGGTACGACCCGCAGGAGAGGCGTCTCACCTGGGACGAATATCGGGACGCCGCCAAGAAGATCACCAAGAACGGCCACGGACGCACCTACGGACTGGTCTTGGAGATCGGACAGCCGCCGAGGCTCACCGCGATCGTGCGTTATCTCGCAGCCTCTGCCGGACTTGGCTTGGTGGACGACATCGATCCCACGACCGGCGAGTACATCTACGACCGCGACGAGGTCGCCAACGCCATCGAGCTGCTCGTCGCTCTGCAACGTGACGGGAGCGTCCTTCCAGGCTCGGCGAACCTCACCGCTCCGGAGTCATGGCCCCGTGTCGCGCGAGGGAATGCCGGAATGGTGCACGCCGGCCCGTGGGTGACGGTCCAGTGGAACACGCAGGAGCCGGACTTCGACTTCGGCGTTGCCGAGGTTCCGATGGACGGCTCGGACCCCAAGCCACTCGGGTACCCGAAGACCGGCACCGACAACGTAGTGGTCTTCTCGAAGAGCAAGGTGAAGGCGGTCGCCGGAGACGTCCTGGCGTTCGTGACCAGCCTGCCGGGGCAGACTGCCTGGGGAAAGATCGTGGGTGTCGGTAACCCGCCCATCATCGAGGCGGCCAACCAGGCGATCGAGGAGTCGCTGACGCCGCAGGCAAAGATGTGCCAGAAGCTCGCCGACACGATGGTCGCCGCACCGAGCTTTCTCGTCGGCAACCCCGACATCGCCTTGGTCAATCGCGAGCTCAAGCCGCTTTCTCCCGACTTCGGTGAGATCATCCAGGCGGCCCTGGTGGGGGAGACGCGAGACATCAAGGGTGCCTTGCGTGACCTGAAGGACCGCGCCATGCGCAACCGAGACCAGGCGATCGCCGCCGCCAAATCCAAGGGCGCGCAGGTCTCACTTGACGACTGGGTGTTCGCCAACTGGGACCCGGCGAAGGACTATCGGCCGGAGGACTACAAGGCGCGTTGATGGTCGCCGAGACGTTGTGGAGACGTGTGTGGGAAGCCCGCTGGTCGTACGTCTTCATGGCGCCAACACTGGTGTTGGCCATCCTGTTCACGTTCTATCCGCTCGTCGCCTCCTGGTACATCTCCTTCCTCGACTGGTCTGGGCTTGACTCCGACCGTGAGTTCGTCGGGTTCGCCAACTACGTCGAGGCGGTGAGCGACCCGTACTTCTGGAACGCGTTCGGCCGGACGTTCGCCTTCGCTGCAGTGACGGTTCCGGGGACCATCGGCATCTCGCTCGTGATCGCGTTGGTTCTCAACGACCAGGCGCTTCGGATGCGGGTGGTCTTCCGGACGGTGTTCTTCCTGCCGGTCGTGACCACCACGGCGATCGTCGGGATCGTCATGTCGCTCGTGCTCAATCCGTTCGACGGGCCGGTCAACGCTGCGCTTTTGTATCTCGGACTCATCGACCGTCCCATCGACTTCCTCGGTGACCCAAACCTCGCGCTGTGGTCGGTCGCCGGCGTCTACGTGTGGAAGTGGATGGGCATCTCGATGATCTACTGGCTGGTGGCGCTGCAGACAGTGCCATCGCAGCTGTACGAGGCGGCGCAGGTGGATGGTGCCGGACGTTGGCGGATCCATCGCCACATCACGGTCCCGTTGGTGATGCCGTTCGCCGTCGTCATCTGCCTCATCGGCTTTGTCGGGGCGTTGCAGACGTTCCCCCTCGTGCAGGCGATGACCGGAGGTGGTCCGGCGTTCTCCACCGAGCTCGTGGAGGTCTACATCTTCAGGCTCGCCTTCGCCGCTGAGTACCAGCCGCGGCTGGGATATGCCTCGGCGGTTGCGGTGTTCTTCGGTCTCGCGGTGCTGGTGCTCACCCTGGCGCAGGCCTGGGGTGTGCGCCGGGCCGCGACGAGCCAGCGGGAGCTGCGAGGAGGACGACCATGACCAGCATCCCGCAGACGGCGATCGCCGAACCCGTTACGAGCCTGGCTGACGAGGCCGCCCGACGGCCGCCGGTCCGGCGACGCCGCAGCTACCGGCGCGAGCTCGTCGTCACCGTGATCCTGCTGCCGGTGTGCCTGCTCTGGATCTATCCGTTCCTGTGGATGGTGAGCGCATCGCTGAAGACTGACACCGAGATCTTCGGATCGGTGAGTCTCATTCCGGAAGAGATCCAGTGGGAGAACTACGCGCGTGCGTGGTACGAAGCCAACATCGGGCCGTACTTCTGGAACACCGTCATCGTGACCGTCGCATCGGTGGCCATCGTCACGCTCACGACCGCCATGATGGGCTACGTGCTCGGTCGCCAGCGATTTCCGGGAAAGCGACTGGTCATCGTCGCGTTCGTGGCGACCCTCTTCCTGCCGGAGGGCTACACGATCATCCCGTTCTTCGAGCTGGTGAACCGGCTGGGCCTGTCCGGATCGTTGTGGGGCATCATCCTCGCAGAGTCCGGCGGCGCACACGTCATCATGATCTTTCTCTTCGCCGGCTACTTCCGGCAGCTCCCCAACGAGCTCGAGGAGGCGGCGCGGATCGATGGAGCTGGATTCGTCCGCACCTTCTGGCAGGTGATGCTGCCGCTTGCCAAGCCTGCGATCGCGACGGCCATCATCCTCTCCCTGATGCGGGTGTGGAACAGCTTCTTGATTCCGTTGGTCCTGACGCTTGCGCGGCCGGAGCTGCGCACGCTCGCCGTAGGCGTCTACTCCTTCCAGGGCGAGAACATGACCGACTGGTCCGGCATGGCCGCGGCGTCGACCATCAGTCTGCTTCCGATCGTGGCCATCTTCCTGGCATTGCAGCGCTACTTCGTCGAAGGTGTCGCAGGAGCGGTGCGCGGCTAGCCATCTCTGGAGTCGAAGGAGCCCCATGCTGTTCGGAGTTTCGTACTATCACGAGTACCAGCCATTCGACCGGCTCGCCGACGACATTCGGATGATGCGGGACGCCGGCATCACCTATGCACGGCTCGGCGACTCCATCTGGGCTCTCTGTGAGCCTCGCGAGGGTGAGTTCCACCTGGACTGGCTGCAGCCGGTGCTGGACGGTCTGCATGACGCCGGCATTCAGGTCGTGCTCGTCACGCCGACGTACGCCATCCCACCCTGGCTCGCTCGCAAGTACCCGGACGTGATGCGGCGTCGAGTCGACGGCAGGCCGGAGCCATTCGGCGCCAGACAGAACATGGACATCACCAACCCGACCTACCGCGCGTACGCGGAACGAATCACGCGGCTCGTTCTCGAGCGTTACGCGCAGCACCCGGCGGTCATCGGCTTCCAGGTGGACAACGAAACCGGGACAGGGATGTCCTGCAACGACGCGGTGTTCGATGGGTTCGTCGACTGGCTGCGACGAAAGTACGGCACCGTCGATCGGCTCAACGAGCTCTGGGGGCTTACGTACTGGTCGCATCGGTTGGGAGACTGGGCCGACCTCTGGCGGCCCGCCGGTAACACCAACCCGGGCTACGACCTGGACTGGCGGAGGTTCCACGCCGAGGTGACGACGGAGTTCCTGCGCTGGCAGGTCGACATCGTGCGTGACTACGCGCGCGACGACCAGTTCGTCACCCAGGACGTGGTTGGCGGTCATGGACGCGGCGACGCAGACCGGTACCAGATCGCCGAGGTGGTCGACATCCCGGCGGAGAACTTCCCGCACGCCACTCAGGACGCTCTGCTGCATCCTCCGGTGCCGAGCACGATCTACCCGGCTCAGTCCCAGGGAACCGGCCCCGCGCAGCTCTACCAACGTGCCGACCTCGCCTACGGTGCAGGACGAAGGAACTTCTTCGTCACCGAGATGAACCCGATCAGCATCGGCGGCTCAGACAACACATTTCCGTGCTATGACGGGCAATGGCGCATGGCAGCCTACACCTGTATATCCCGCGGTGCGAACATGATCGCCTACTGGCACTGGCACAGCCTGCACTACGGACGGGAAACCTATTCGCACGGCATCCTGAACCACGATCTGGAACCGAACCGGTGTTACGACGAGCTGGCTCGGATCGGCCACGAGCTGGCAGAGCACGGCGATCGCCTCACCGACCTCACACCCGATGTCGACGTCGCGGTGCTGTACTCGTACGACAGCCGGTATGCCCTCGAGTTCCAACCGTGCTTGAAGAATCCAGACGGCACACCGGACATGCGCTGCTACCGCACCATCTTCGACCGGTTCTACCGGGCATTCTTCGACGCCAGGGCACAGCTCATCGTCGTTCCGACGAGCGTCGAGCTCGCGAGCTATCCCGTAGTCGTGGCGCCCGCGGTCTACATAGCCGACGACGCGACACTGCAGAGGCTCGTGGAGTACGCCGAGCAGGGCGGTCACCTCGTGGTCACATTCCGCACCGGGTACGCCGACGAGTTTGCCCGGGCACGGTGGCGCAGGGCGCCAGGAGTGCTGCGTCCAGCCGTCGGAGCGAGTTACCGGTTGTATTCGAACCTCGCCGATCCGGTGCCGCTGCGCACGGTGCCGGAGGTATCCGGCAATGGTGTGAGTCGCCTGCAGCTTCCACCGGGTGCGGTCGGTGAAGCCTGGATGGACGAGTTGGAGCTGGAAGGTGCCGACGCGTTGGTGTCCTACGACCACCCGCACTTCGGCCGGTTCCCGGCCGTGGTCACTCACCGGTGGGGTCGAGGTCGGGTGACATATGTGGGTACCTTGCCGGACTCAGCGTCTGCGAAGAGCATCGCTGCGTGGGTGCTGGAGGCGAGCGGCATCACGCCGCGCGGGGCTGGTCTCCCCGAGTCTGTGCGAGTCACCGGGGCGCGGTCGCCACGCGGAGAGCGGTTGACGTTCGTGAGCAACTGGAGTTCTGCGGCCCAGAGCGTCGACGACCCGAGCATTGCAGGAGTTGATCTCGTTTCGGGTGAGACAGTCGAGCGCCACGTGGATCTGGGTGCGTGGGACATCCGGGTGATCGTCGAGGGCACGAACTCCTAGAAGACGATCTCACAGCGTCGCATGTGTCGCATGCGTGCTGCCTCACCGGCTGAATCGCCTCTGCTGCACGGTCGGCACGGATCCTTGACGGGGTCTCGTCGAAGACGTTGACTTGGGGGTAGGAATCCCCGCCTTGGGGGTGGGAAAATGATGATTATTCTCGGATTTCTACTTCTTGTCATCGCGGCGATTGTCGCACTCGTCGGAATACTCACCAATCTCGGTACGCCGTCGGAATTGACGACGGGCTTCAACATCTTCGGCATCCCGTTCTCAGGACGCACGGGTGAGTTGTTCCTCTTCGGGGTCGTCGTTGGCGCGGTCGGCATGCTCGGCCTGGGCATGCTCCTCCGCGGACTTGGCAGGCGTCGAGCAGAGCGGCGCGAAGCGAAGGAGCTCAAGAAGCGTCATACCAAGCTGAGCGAAGAGCTGGAACGGGAACGCGCGGCACGTGCTGAGGGTGCTGGCACGGGCACAGAGCGAACCCAGACAGGCGAGTACGCCGAATCGGAGTCCACGGCACGTCCACCGAAACAGCGTTCGGCAGAGCAACCGACGAGCTTCAAGGACCGGCTCGGACTGGGCCGTCGCCGTCAGTAAGTGGCCGTGTCGGCTTCCCCGACGCGGTCGCTCACGCACGTACGGGTGCGAGCCACATCCCGAGCAGAAACGGTTCCTGTCCGTTCAGGTGGGGACAGCGACGCCAGCATCGTCCGGATGCGTGGAACGTCGTCACGTGAGCGACTGGACGATCTCACGTGGACGAGCGGACGACGAGTCGGGTGGGGAGAACCCGCGACGACACGGTTTCGCCACGGATGACTGCGAGGAGGACCTCCACCATCTCGCGCGCGACTTGAGCGAGCGGTTGGCGGACTGTCGTGAGTGGTGGGTCGGCCGTGGCTGCGACGCTGGAGTCGTCGAAGCCTCCGACGGCGACGTCGTGAGGAACGGCGCGGCCGGCACGTCGGAGTACGGTGAGTGCCCCGGCCGCCAACGAGTCGGAGGCGGCGAAAATCGCGTCGATGTCGCTCGACCGGTTGAGCAGCTCCGCCATGGCGGCGACGCCAGCGTCATAGCCGAAGTCGGCCGCCTCGACGATCAAGCGCTTCCGAGCTCGCCGGCCCAGAATGTCGCGGTACCCGAGCAGGCGGTCCACGCCACCCGGCGTGTCCTGCGGCCCCGCGATGGTGGCGATCGTGCGATGGCCTGACTCGACGAGGTGGCGCACCATCTGACGTGCGCCCTCCCGGTCGTTGGCCGACACGTACGGGATGCCGAGACTCTCGTCGAGTGCTCTGCCGCAGGACACGACTGGCACCCCAGTCTGGTCGATGGCCGGAAGGATCGGATCGCCGCCATGTGTCGAGACCAGGAGCACACCGTCGACGTGCCCTCCGCGTACGTATCGGAGCACACGGTCGCGTTCGGCTTCGGTGGCCGAGATCATGAGGATCAGGCTGAAGTCGTGCTCGGCGAGTGCGTGTGTGCACGCCGGGAGCAGCACGCTGAAGTTGGGATCGGAGAAGAGCCGCTCGCCGGGCTCGGAGAGCACGAAGACCACGGTGTTGCTCCGCCTGGTCGCAAGGCTGCGGGCGGCCGCGTTGACCGTGTACCCGGTGTCGCGGACGGCCTGTTGCACGGCAGCCAGAGAGCTCGCACTCACGTGGCGGCCTCCGTTGAGTGCCCGCGAGACCGTGCCGCGCGAGACCCCGGCCATCCGGGCGATGTCCTCGATGGTCGGCCGACGGTCGCCTATGGCTCGGGTCACGGTGCTCCTCGAGGTGTTCCTCGACGCTGGGTTCGGCGTGGGAGCGATTCCAAAACAACTGGTCCCACGTCTGGGGGAGCTACTTTCTCACAGACCTCCCTCTGCTGGCCAGTTTGGCCCTCTACCTGCGAAGCGCTTCAACCACGCCGCAGCCGGCAAGTACTGTGAGCGCTCACAGCACAGAGGGCTCACGGCAGAGGATGGTGATGCTCCATGCCCGCCCAGCGCCAGTGCCTCCCGCGCTACTCGCGCCGGTCGGTGACGGCCGCATTCGCCGCCGCCCCGTTGCTCAGCGCGCTCTCTCCGCAAGCGGCGTACGCAGGCGGAGCCAGCAGGACCCGGGCCCTCCGCGTGCGGGGTGCCGACATCTCGTTCACGCTCCAAGAAGAGGCGATCGGCAACCAGGTCAGGGACTTCCATGGCGTCGTACGTCCGATCGAGCGCATCCTCGCCCGCCACGGCGCGACACACGTGCGGCTGCGGGTGTGGACCGCTCCACCGCCGGGCTACAGCGACCTGACGTCGGCACTACGCCTCGGACGGCGCGCCAAGCAGGCAGGACTGAAGATCCTGCTGAATCTGCATTACTCCGACTTCTGGGCCGACCCAGGCAAGCAACCGACGCCGGCCGCCTGGCAGGGCCAGGACCTGCCCACGCTGGCAGAGACCGTGCGCCAGTACACCCGTGACGTGGTGGCCGCGTTCGCCGCACAGCACACCCCGGTCGACTGGATCCAGATCGGGAACGAGATCACCTCCGGGATGCTGCATCCCATCGGCGAGCTTTACCCAACCGATGGCCGTCCCGAGCAATGGCCCGCGTTCACCACGTTGCTGAAGGCCGGAGCGCGTGGTGCGTGGGAAGGAGCTCCGCGATGGCGGAAGCCGAAGATCATGCTGCACATCGATCGCGGCGGTGACAACGAGGGGGCTCGATGGTTCTTCGACCACATGATCGAGTACGCCGTGCCCTTCGACCTGATCGGACTGTCGTACTACCCGATCTGGCATGGGTCCCTCGCCGACCTGAAGGCCAACCTCGACGACTTGGCTCCCCGCTACGACAAGGACATCGTCGTGGTCGAGACGGCATATCCGTGGACCTCGGAAAACGGTGACGACCTCGCCAACTTCTATCCCGGGCCGGAGCCGCTTCCGGACGAGGACCGCTACCCGGCGACGCCTGATGGCCAGGCTGCGTTCTTCGAAGCGCTCCGCGAGATCCTGCTGGAGGTCCCGAACGGGCGAGGCGTGGGATTCTTCGACTGGGAGCCTGGCTGGCTGCCCGGTGTGGGCTGGGAGCCGGGAGCAGGAACGCCGAACGACAACCTCACGATGTTCGACTTCGAGGGTCGGGCGCTGCCGTCGCTACGCGCGTTTCGCCCGCCGCGCCGTCGTCCCATGACGTCACACGGCACGCGGATTGGGGCCGGACAGCGGCCACACGAGGTGACACTCGTCGCCCCCAAGCGGGGAGGGCTTCGGTTGCCTCGGCACATGGCCGATGCGGCTGGCCTGCGGCGGCCGATTTGTTGACGCTGGGTCGGCTCGCTCCCTAGCTTCGTACGAAGGTGGCAGGCACCCCATCACACAAGAGGGCTTCTTCATGGATCCTTCGTGTCTTCGCTATCGCCTGACTGACGAGGAGCGACGCACCTTCGAAGAACGCGGCATGCTTCAAATCGAGGATGCGCTCTCCGCGGACCAGGTGGCTCAGCTGACTGAGATTGCCGACCGCCTCTTCGCACGGCATCTGGAGGCGGGGAACCCCGCGGATCAGGCGATGTTCCTCCCCAACTTCCTGCCGGAAGACCCGGCGTTCGTCGAGCTCGTCGACTATCCGCGGATCCTGCCAAAGGTGTGGGGGATCCTTGGCTGGAACATCTACCTCTACCACGCGCATCTCATCGTCACGCCGCCTTCGGGGCGACAGCGCGACGACCGCACGTTCGGCTGGCATCAGGACTCCGGTCGGGTCAATCGCGACATCGACACACACCCGCGACCTCGGCTGTCGATCAAGGTGGCCTACTTCCTCTCCGACACAAGCGTGGAAGGTCGGGGCAACTTCTGGGTGGTCCCCGGCAGTCACCTCAAGGACGACCTGGAGCTTCCGGCTGGTGGCACGGGACAGCCGGAAGGCGCGACACCGGTGCTGGCCAAGCCGGGTACGGCGGTGTTGTTCGACCGGCGACTCTGGCACGCCGCGAGCCCGAACTGGTCCGACGTCACCCGCAAGGTGTTGTTCTACGGCTACGGATTCCGCTGGATCCGGACCAAGGACGACATGACCGTGCAGGACTTCTGGGCGAGCAGCGATCCGATCCGCCGCCAGCTGCTCGGCTATGGGGTGAACGCCAACGGTCACTATTCACCGACCGACGAGGACGTACCGTTGCGCACCTGGCTCCAGACCCACAGTCCTCACGAAGAATGACCACGTAACGTGGCCCATTCGCCCGTTGCCGCGGCATGCAGGCCGCGGCATGGTAGACACCTCGCCTCCTCGTGCGGTACGTCGCACGGCATCTGGTACTCGGACTCGTATCCTGCGGAACGACCCGAGGTCGGCCAGGTCGTCGCCACGGTGCCGTTCAACGCCATCGGAGTGGAACGTCCGAGATTCCGGGATACCTGACCATGCGACGGGTAGACTGCACACGGTTTCGCGAGAGAGGCGACGAGTTGGTGACCGCATGTCAGGCAGGAGATCGCAGCGGCCGCGGGGGTAGCTAACCGTCACCCAGCAGAACGTGCGGGCCATGTGCTCGATCGACTGATCTCGTCGGAGGGGGCCAACGTGATCGGTGTCGCTTCGGCCAGCGACGGCCTAGACCACGCCGGACCGACCCGCCGCCGTGTCATGATCGTATCGGCGAAGATCGGTGGAGGACACGATGCCACGGGTCGGGCCTTGCAGGAAGCGATCGAGCGGCGCTGGCCGGGCAGTACGATCCGGTGGGTAGACACCCTTGATCGCATGGGACCGGGTGTCGGTCCCGGTTTTCGCTGGATCTATTCCGCGAGCGTGGAGCACGCGCCGTGGCTCTACGACTTCTTCTACGGCGTCACCTGGCGGTGGGGCTGGCTCGCGCGCGCCTCGAAGCGAGTGACCGGTAGCTGGGCCGGTCGGCGACTGGCGGACGAGATCTCGGCCTTCGCACCGGATATGGTGCTCAGCACCTATCCGCTCGGCAGTGCCGGTCTTGCGTGGCTCCGCCGGCACCGTGGTCTCGCTGTGCCGACGGCCGCCTGGGTCAGCGACTTCTCGCCCCATCCGTTCTGGGTCTACGCGGACGTGGACACCACACTCGTCGTGCACGAGGCGGCGGTCGTGGCGGCGCGGCTCGCCGAGCCCGAGGCCAGGCTCGCGGTTTCTGCCCTGCCGGTCGTCGAGGCGTTCCGTCCCGGGGACAAGCAAGCGGCGCGAGCGCGCCTCGGGCTCCGAGCGGACGCCCTCGTCGTGCTCGTCTCGTGCGGCACGTTCGGCTTCGGTCTACGGGACTCGGTCGTCCACACGATCCTCGGAGTCGATCAGCGAATCCAGCTTGTCGCAGTCTGCGGACACAACCAGCGAGCCGCTGAGCGGCTCCGCGCGCTCGGATACCCGAGCGACCGGCTCGTCGTGCTGGGCTGGGTCGAGGACATGCCCCTGCTCAACCAGGCGGCCGATGTGGTCGTCACCAACGCGGGAGGGGCCACGGCCCTGGAGGCGATGGCCATGCAGCACCGGGTCCTCATGGTCGAGCCGATCCCCGCCCACGGCGTGGCGAACGCCAGCCTGATGACGGTCGCCGGGCTCGCCGAGCTGTGCGCATCGGAGGAGCAGCTCGCCGACCGGATCCGTGCGGTCATGCGCTCGGTCCCCGCACCGCCTGCCGCGCAGACCCGCGATCACGCGAGCCGCTCGGACGAGCTGGCCGACGACCTGGCGGAGATCGCGGAGAAGCCGCTCACGACCGAACCCACGCGGCCATGGCCGATGCGCCCGGCCGACGCCTTCTTCGCGCACGTGGAGGAGACCGGCACGCCACAGCAGATCGGCGTGCTCATCGAGTTGGGTCGCACCGAGAGCGGCGGTCGGATCAGCCTTGCCGATCTCCGCAGGACGGTGAGCAGCCGGCTCCCCAGCGTGCCGCCGTTGCGCTGGCAGCCGATGCGGCGCGGCAAGCGGCTGGGCTGGCGGCTCTGGCGGGACGTCGATGTCAGCGCCCACATCAGCGAGCAGTGGGTGGGCGGTGCCTGCGAAGAGGCCTCTGACGGGGCCTGGAGCGGCTCTGAGGATGACGGTGCGGAGCCGGTCGACCCGATGCGGGGGGTCAGCGAGCCAGGGCTGGAGAAGCTGCTCGACGAGTTCTGGGCCGCCCCGCTGCCCAGCGATCGTCCGGCGTGGACCATGCTGCTCGTGCATCTGCCGCAGCGCAGCCTGCTGGCGGTCAAGGTTCACCACTGTCTCGGGGACGGGCTCTCAGCTCTCGGCATCCTGCGCGAGCTGGTCGACGAGGATCAGGGTGTGTCGGACCCGGCCCCAGCGTCGCCACCTGCTGCATCGAGGCAGACCGAGCCGGGCCCGGGATCCGGGCTCGCCACTCAGGTCACACAGGCGTTTCGCGGGCTGTGGCATCTCGCGAGGCATGGGCCGGCTCCGCGGCATCCGATGACCCGACGAACGAGCGCGTCCCGAGGGTCGCACGCCGATGGCCCGCCGGCTGTCGTCTTCGTGCCGCTGCCGGCGGCCGAGCTGCGCCAGGCCGCCCGCCAGCGTTCGGCACGAACCTTCGAGATCGTTCTTGCCATCGTCGCCGAGACCCTCGACCGGCTGCTGCGTCCCGCCGGCCTGCTGGCCCCCGGAGCGCCACTGCGCGCGTTCGTCCCGCTTCGAGCCGGACCACGCCTGGGAGAACGGATCTCGGGCAACTGGACCACCGCGGTGCCGGTCGACCTTCCGATGGGGCCAATGTCCCCGAAGCGTCGATTGGCCGCGATCCGGGAGAAGGTGCACGGCGGTGTGGCGCGGGGCGAGCCTCTGGCGGCCAGCCTCGTGATGCGCACCGTCGGCCGGCTACCCGCCAGCGCCCACGCGTGGTTTGCCAGGCACGCCTACACCGACCGGTTCCTCAACCTCGTGGTGTCGTACATTCCAGGTCCACGCGGTAGGTATCGGTTGGCAGGAGCGCCGGTGCACGGGCTGTATCCGATCGCGCCTCTCACCCGAGGCGTGCCACTCTCGGTCGGTGTGGTGGCGACCGACCGGGTGGCGGGCGTCGGCATGCTCGTCGACCCGGTACTCGGTCTCGACCGCGCAATGATCGCCACGACGCTGCACGAGGCGTTCCGGGTGATGGTGGAGGACTGATCGCGGTGTCGCAGACGACCGTCGCGCTCGCCGTACCGTTGGCGCTCGCCGCGGCGGCGTCCTTCGGTGGGGCCGCTGCCTTGCAGCAGCGAGCCGCAAGACGGGCGCCTGAGGCGCCGCTCGCGAGCGTCCGGCTGCTTCGTGACCAGCTGCGGCAGGAGGGGTTCGTCGCCAGCCTCTGGCTCGCCGGTCTGGGCTTCATCCTGCAGGCCCTGGCGCTGGCGTTCGGGCCGTTGACGCTGGTCCAGCCCTTGCTCATCACCGGCACGCTGTTCTACATCGGGTTCACGTGCCGGATGTATCGGCGGCCTCCCGATCTCGGGCTCGTGCTCGCTGCACTCCTCGCGCTCGGAGGGCTGAGCGCCTTCATCCTCATCGCCCGGCCCACGTCAGGTGGTGCAAACTTCGACACGGACGGCGCCTTGCCGCTCGCGCTCGGACTCGTCGCGGTTGTCGGCATCTGTCTGGTCCTGGCGACGCGGCTCACCGGTGACTCACGGGTTCTCCCGCTCGCCGTCGCGACGGCAGTCTGCTACGGCGTGGCGGCAGGGCTGCTGCGCAGCCTCGCGGCAGACTTCACGGGTGATCTGTCGGCGCTGACCGAGCGGTGGCAGCTCTACGCGCTCGCGATCGTCGGCGTCACGGGTTTCATGCTCAACCAGCACGCGTACCAGAAGGGACTGCTGGGCACGCTCGCGGTCACGACGATCACGGTGGGGGATCCGGCTGTCTCCATCGGCGTCGGTATCGCCTGGCTGGGCGAGTCGATCCGCGGCGGCCCGGGTGCGACTGCCGGCGAGGTGCTCTCGCTTCTCGCGGTCGCGGCGGGAATCCTGCTGGTCTCCACGCGGTCGCAACAGATCGAGCATCGCCTGCGACGTGACGAGCAGTACGCCGAGGCACGCTGGGACAGCCCGTGAGCGGGCGCAGGAACTGAGTCCGCCCTCCCGGGCAGATGTACGCCTCAGCCACGTGCGTGACGGCACGCCTGCCTCGCGTGCGACGTGAGCTGGTGCCTTGCGTGCCACCCATGCGGGATTGGACACTGAAGCCGTAGTGGCATTTTCGACTTCCGGCGCCCGGGGCGGGAGGTGTGCATGGCTTCACCGCTTCCTGTGACCGTCGTCGTCTCGATGGACGACGTGCTTCGGGGCAGCGTTGCGTCGGCCGTGCTGTGTGACATCCCGCGCTCTGTCGTCGTTCAACATGATCTGCATGGCTCGGCTGACGCCGGGCTACGGCGCGTGGTCTACGACCTGTCGGGCATCGTGGAGGATGCCGCCGTGCCGCTGGAGCACGCCTGTCTCAGCTGCGCGTTGCGCGAGGATGTGGTCCCCACGGTGGTCCGCCTGGCGACGACTGGTCGCTGGGAGCGTGTCGTGCTCGCGCTCCCCGTCACCGCGGAGCCTGACGTGGTGCTCTCGGCGCTGCGAGCGGCGGTCGTGGACGGGCGGCCCGTGGCGTCCGTGGTGCGCCCTGCCGGTGTGCTGGCGACCGTCGACCTCGCGACCGTGATCGACGATCTCTTCGGTGATGATCTTCTGATCGAACGCGGCCTCGCGATGACGGCCGACGATCGGCGTGCGGTCGGGGAGGTGATCGCACACCAGATCGAGTGCGCGGACGTCGTCGCGACCGTGGGCGGTGGGGCACACGCCACGCGGGAGATCACGCTGGTTCGGCATCTCACGCCGGCGGCCTGCCAGCTCGGCGAACTGCACGAGCTCGACATCGCCGCGGCGCTGGCGAAGGCGCACGGGATGCACGGCCCTCACCGCGGCGACTACCGTCAGGCCCAGCTGCCCGACCCAGGCGAAGACAACGGCGTCTGGACCCTTGACCTCACCTCGTGGCGGCCGGTCCACCCGGCTCGCCTGCACGAGCAGATCGCCGATCTCGCCGGTGGGCGGCAACGCAGCCGAGGGTGGTTCTGGTTGCCCACGCGGCCCCGCAGCGTCTGCGGCTGGGACAGTGCAGGTGGTCAGCTCAGCATCGGCACGGTCGGGCGTTGGTCGGCCGGCAAGCCGCAGACGCGCATCGTGTTCACGGGGATCGACGACGGCCGCGACCGGCTGCGCCGGACCTTCGAGGGCCTGCTCATGACCGACTCGGAACTCGCCCGCGGGCTCGATCACTGGGTCCAGCGAGACGACGGCTTCTCGCCGTGGTTGGGCGAGATCGACCGAGCCGCCTGACCGGGTGCCGTCACGCTGGAGCGGCCAGCGTGAGAGCGAAATCGTTGCGTGGGTCCGTCCACCACGCCTGCACCGAGAAGCCAGCCTCCGCGAGCTCCCTCGCAACGGACTCGGGACGGAACTTCGCCGACACCTCGGTCCGCAGCTGCTCGCCGGTGTGGAAGGTCACGGTGAGACCCAAGGCGTCGATCCGCACCTGCTGCTGGCACGTGGAGCGGAGCCGCATCTCGACCCACTCCTGGTGCAGGTTCCACATCGCGACGTGCTCGAAGGCGGAGGGAACGAAGTCGGCACCGAGCCGGCGGTTCAGCACGTAGAGGACGTTTCGGTTGAACTCCGCCGTGATCCCGGCAGCATCGTCGTACGCTTCGAGCAGACGAGCAGGGCTCTTCACCAGGTCGGTGCCCAGCAGGAGACGATCGCCGTCTCGCATTCCAGCGCGGAGTGCGGCAAGGAACTGAGCGCGTTGGTGCGGCTCGAGGTTGCCGATCGTGCTGCCGAGGAAGGCGATCAGTCGGGAGCCGATCTGCGGCAACAGATGCAGGTGGCGCTCGTAGTCGGCGACGATGCCGTGCATGAAAAGCTCGGGGTAGTCCTTGCCGAGCCGACGCATCGCTGCGGTGAGAGCTGATTCACTGACGTCGACAGGAATGTAATGGCGCAGCCGGCCGGTCGCTCGTAGCGCGTCGAGCAGCAGGCGAGTCTTCGTCGAGGATCCCGAACCGAGCTCGAGCAGTGTGTCGGTGCCTGCCATGCCGACAATTTCGTCGGCGTAGCGGACCAGGATCGCTTCCTCTGCGCGGGTCAGGTAATACTCGGGAAGCTTGGTGATCTCCTCGAAGAGTTCACTGCCCCGCGCGTCGTAGAAGTACTTCGGCGGCAGGACTTTCGGCTGCTGACACAGGCCGTACTCGACATCGTGTGCCAGATTCTTCACCAAGTCGTGGTCGGTCACGTAGCAGCTGACCTGATGGGCGGTGGGGGTCGGACTCACAAGAAACCTCCATGATCATGGAAGGGGTGTCACGCGTACGCCGTTCTGATCCGCCTCGACCAGACTGTTCGCCGGAACGGTTTGCCACGTGGAACCATCGTCGGTCGGTTCGGATGCGATGACTACCGATTCTGCGGATTCACGAACAAACAGCGAGTCTCCACATCGTGTGGCCGCCAACCGTTTGCCGTCACTGGCAAGGAGGTTGAGGCGTCCGCCGCCGACCGCGTCGATGTCGTGCAGGACCTGGACCAGGCCATCGCCAAGGCTCGCACCGGCAGACCATCGAGACACTGCGAGGCCGAAGAGCAGCGCAGAGTCCACGGCGGCAAGGGTGTCCGGCACGCGTGCGCAGCGGTGACCGAGTGTCTTCCAGGCAAGGTGACATTCGTGAAGTACGCCGTTGTGGGAGAACAGCCACCGGTCGTGGGTGAACGGTGCGACACCGGACTCGTCGCTCGGGAAACCTGGCGTCGCCGACCGGACGGCACCCATCACGCACCCGGAGCAGATGGTCGGAGCCAGACTGGCGAAGGACTGGTCACTCCATATCGGTACCGAACGCCGGTAGCGGACGGGGTTGGTCCGACCGGCGACGTACCATCCCGCGCCGAACCCGTCGACGTTGACCCGGCCATGCTGCTGGAATCGTGGTTCGTACGCCTGTCTCACCAGGGAGTACGACGGGGCAAGGAGCAGGTCGTGCAACGACCGGGCAGGGCCGAGGTACCCCAGGTGACGGCACATCGCATGGTCCTCTCATGTCGGGGCGACGTCCACTCGCACGCGGGGGAGGAAGGCGCGAGGAAGGACCGTCATCGTGGTCAGGCGTCGCGGGCGCAGCGAAAGCCGCAGAAGATCTGCCGGCGGATTGGAAAGTCCCAGTTCCGGAAGGTCGTACGACACGCCGTCGGGTCGGTCGCCCAGGAGCCACCGCGCAGGACCTTGTATTCGGTGCCGAAGAAGACCTCCGAGTACTCCCGGTAAGGGAAGCTGCGAAAGCCCGCGTACCCGTCGAAGTCCGTGGCCGTCCACTCCCAGACGTCACCCAGCATCTGCCGGGCACCCACGGGGGACGTGCCCGCCGGGAACGACCCGACGTGCGTCGGTTGGTAGCGCACCTGGCCCAGGTTGGCGTGGTGGAGTGTCGGAGGCTCGTCCCCCCACGGGTAGCGGTACTTGCGCCCGGTCCGCGGATCCCAGGAGGCCGCCTTCTCCCATTCGGCCTCCGTGGGCAGCCGCTTGCCGGCCCAGCGGGCATATGCGTCTGCTTCGTACCAACACACGTGCTGTACCGGTTGATCCGGAGGCAGCGGTTCGAGGCGGCCGAATCGCCTACGCAGCCAGCTGGAGCCCTCGCGTCGCCAGAAGGCCGGTGCCCGTTTGCCAGAGCGGCACCGCCACTCCCATCCGGCCGCCGTCCACCAGCGAGGATTGTCGTACCCGCCGTCGGCGATGAACGCGGCGTACTCGCCGTTGCAGACCGGCGTCGTGTCGATCCAATAGGGCGCCAGCTCGACGACGTGTGCGGGCCGCTCGTTGTCGTACGCCCACGGGTCGCTCGACGTCCCCATCTCGAACGGCCCTCCCGGCACGAAGACCTCGGGAGGCAGTGCGGCGCGAGGTTCCGGAGCCGGCGCCTCGTGGTCTGGCAGGACCGGAGCCCCACGACGTAACTGGTGGGTCGCGAGCATGGTCTCGTCGTGCTGGTGCTCGTGCTGAATGACCATCCGATAGACGAAACCGTCCGCGAGCAAGGGGTTGTCCGGTCGATCGAGCCGGATCGCCTTGCTGTCGAGGCTGTCGAGCACTTTTCGGCGGACCAGTGTGATGTACTCGTTGGCTTCCACCGGATCGAGCAGCGGGAGCTTCGGTCGCTCGGCGCGAGGGTGCTCGAAGGCGTCGTAGAGCGAGTCGATCTCGGGTCGCATCGGATCGATACCGGCAGCCGCCCTGAGCAGCCAGAGCTCTTCATAGTTGCCGACGTGGGCGAGGTCCCAGACCAACGGCGACATGAGCGGCGAGTGCTGGCGGGTGAGCTCGGCATCGTCCAGCACGTCGGTGGTCAACCCGAAGCTGCGTCGACGCACCCGCTCCAGCTCGGCAGCGAGCTGCTCCTTCGAGGTCTGCATGGTGTCACTCCTCCTGGTCGTCTGCAGGGCAACGACGGCGCAGGACATAGCGGTCGGCGTAGGACTCCACGAGCCTCCTCAGGTCGTCGTCGGCGCCATCCCGGCTCATGGTGGCGAGGGCGAGCTCGAAACACGCGCTGGCGGCTGCTGCCAGCTCTCGATCCTCGAGTCCATACCGTGCGGCTTCCCACCACATCTCGCGCACCGGTTCGGTGGTCGCGAGGACCCGGTCGGCGTCGGCGTCGACGAGCGCTGCCACGACCGCGAGTGGGACTGGCCAGTACGCCGCGGGCTGCGCGTCCACATAGCGCACCTCGAGCCAGCCGCGCGGCCGAACCGGCGGAAACAAGGTCGTGAGGTGGTAGTCGAGGTCGGCGTATGTCGGTCTTCCGAGATGGCCTGCACCATCGATCCACTGCCGGAACGTCATGCCAGGGTCGGCGATCCAGGTCGGGTCCCGTCGGCACGCCATGACGCGAGCGTCGAGCGCATAGTCCGCCCACGCCACAAGGGGATCCTCACCCTGCGGTTGACGTGTCCGGCACGGGTCGAGTCCAAGCCACGCGGCCTGGCGCGTGGACTTCCAGCCGGTCGTACGCCTGTCGTACACCGGCGAGTTGGCGAACGCCGCGACAAGTGGTGGCCCGACGGCGTGCAGGAGCCGCCACCGACGCGCGATGTCGGTAGCATCGGCGCCAGCGTCAAGGTTGATCTGCACGCTCGCCGTGCTGCACATCATCAGGCGGCCCGCCTGGTCTGGAAGGTCCGGCGCGATGCGGGCCGTCGAGGTGCCCGACACAGCGGGGCAGGCGTCGAAGTACACCTGCATCGTGTCGTACCGCGAATTGGCCACCTGACGTGTCGCCGGTCGGTACGGATCGATGCCGGACCACACCAGATCGAGATCGGCTGCGGCAAGGAGACGTTGCAGATGATCGACGTCGGCTCGGGTGGCCTTCCAACATGCTGTGGAGCCGGATGCCGGGGGCGAGCTCAGCTCCAGTTGACCGCCTGGCTCGAACGACACGCGGCTTCCACCAGGGAGCGGTTCGATCGGATCGAGGGCCGCGCGGATCCTGGTGGGCGGGACTGGTACGTGTGGTGCGTCCGGTGAGATGACGAGCCATTCGAGTTCGGACCCGACATACATCGGGGGTCCGGTCTTGAAGCAGATTCCTGCAACGTACGAACGGACGTCCTCACTCGACGTGATCTGGACGTGCTCCAGCTCGGCAGCGGCATCGTGACTCGGGTTCGTGGTCATTGCCGAACCTCCCGGTCCGCCAGGGCTGGGTGCACGCCATTGGACCCAGCTCGTGGACCCGGCGGGTGGACGCGGTGAGCACGTCCACCCAACCGAGCCCAGCGTGCCCGTTCGGTGCCGCGCCGACCAGGCGATTCGTCAGGTTGCCTGAAACGTCCGGATCTGCCAGCGCATCCTGGCGATCCAGCGGGACGTGACGTGGGCTACCGGGCGACGAATGCGTACAGGTTTCCGTCCCAGGCGCCGGCTACCAGGACGTTGCCGGATACGGCCGGACCCGAGGCGACCCAGGTTCCGATCTCGTAGCTCCATTGCTCCGCACCCGTGGCGCGGTCGAGTGCGTAGAGCCGGCCTCCGTTCGACCCGACGAACACGGTGTCTCCACTGACCGCTGGTGGCGACAGTACACCGCCGAGGTACGGCTTGCCAGGCAGCCGCACGCTCCAGACCACCTCACCGGTCTCGACATCCAACGCCGTGACCCGACCGTCGGGGAAGCCCATGTAGAGCGTCCCGTCGACCACTGCGGGTGCAGAAGGCGTGGCGTTCACCGGGATGTACGACGGGTCAGGGCTTCGGTAGGTCCACAGGTCGGTGCCGGTCGCGGCGTCACGCGCGATGACACCGTTGTTGGACCCGATGAAGACCTTGCCGTCGACAGCGGTCGGCGCGGCATCCTGCCATCCGCCCAGGCGCGCGGTCGCCGTCCACAACTGCTCTCCGGTCGCCGCGTCATAGGCGATCACCCGGTCGGCGGTCTCGTTCCCGACGAAGACCTTCCCGTCGACGACAGCCGGCGTACCGTCGCTCATCGTCGCGCCCGTCATGGGCGACTCCCAGATCGGCTCTCCGGTCTTGGTGTCGAGGGCGGCCAGCAACCCGCGGCTCGCCTTGCCGAAGCGGGTCTGGTACGGCCAGTAGACCACGCCGTCCGCCACCGCGGGGGAGTAGTAGGAGTACGACCGTTGGTTCGTCGGCGGGTCGACCGGCTCCGGGGTGCGCTTCCACCGCAGCGCACCGGTCTTCGCGTCGAAGGCGAAGAGCGAGCCATGAATGGTCGGGACGAAGACCAGACCGTCAGCGACGGCAGGCGTACCGTGCACGGACGCATCCGTGCGTGCCCACCACAGACGCTTCCCGGTCTCGAGGTCGACGGCGTGGACGCCGTTCACCTTGAGGTCGTTCTCGTCACGAGTTCCGACGTAGGCCACGCCGTCGGCGATGACCGGCGAGCCGGTGAGGATCGTGCCGGGTGTCCGGTAGATCCAGGCCAGCTCGAGGTCCGGTGAGAGCTTGTCTGCCGCGATTCCGCTGTGTGCGGCGTCGCCGTGGTACTGCTCCCAGTCGTCGCCGGCGACGATGCGAGGCGGAGCGGCGTCAGTCACCGTGAAGGTGCCCGAGGTGCTCCATCGGGCTCCACCGTCGGCTACCACCTCGACCCTCAGGGTGTGGCGGCCCGTCGAGCGCGCCTTCCCCTCCGGGTAGCTCGCGTACCAGGAGAAGTCGCCTGAGCGCCGCATCTTGACCCAGCCGGCGTCGTCGATCCGGAAGCGCGCTTCCCGGACCTCGTCGGTCGTGTGGTACGCGTTGACCTGGACTTCCTTCAACGCGTGCCGCGAGACCTCGCTGCCGGGCGCCGGGTTGGTGATGGTGAGCGCACGCTCCACGCCGTACATGCGGAACGGGTTGTCCGAGCCGTCGCCCCGCATGTGCACGTAGCGGAAGCCGCGCGGGCTGTGGTCGATGGTGTACGAGCTCGAGTTCGTCTGTACGTGGCGCGCACCCTTGACCCAGTTGTTGTCGGCCTGGTTGGAGTGCTCGTGACCGACCAGCACGAGTTCGGTGTCGTACTGCTCGAACAGCTCTTCGTACGCGTCGTAGTCTGACGGCGAACCGAACGGCACGTTCATGGGCATGTGCATCAGCACCACGATGCGCTTGCCCTTCGCATGCAGCGCGAGGTCGTTCATCACCCACGCGTACTGCTCCTCGAACGGTGCCGCGCCGTTGTTCTCCAGTACGACGAAGTGGCGGTTGCCGTAGTCGAACGAGTACCACTCCGGGCCGACGTAACGGCGGTAGTTGTCGATCCGCGACGCGTAGGTCGGCTCTCCACCGTTGAAGTACTCATGGTTGCCGACCGCGGGCCACACGGGAAGCTTCGACGCCGCGGTCGCGTTGCGGTAGTAGGTGAACTCCTCGTCGGTCGCGAGGTTCGTGAGGTCGCCGCTCACCTGGACGAAGGCGAGGTCCTGGGCGGTCTCGTTGATCTGCTCGAGCTGTGCCGCGAGATCCGGGTTGACGTGGACGTCTGCCACGTTCGCGAACGTGAAGTCGTTGCGTCGCGACTTGGGGTCCGACCGCAGCGGGAAGTCCACCTGCACCGATGCTCCGTCGTCCAGCTCACCGAGGATCCGGTAGAACTGCGGAGTCGAGTACTCGTCGACGGGTACGGCGTACCCCGCGGGCTTGGTGAGATAGACGATGTCGGTGATGCGGCGCTCGACATCCAGGTCCAGGCTGTAGCGGCCCTCGTCGTCGGTCTGCACGATGGTGACGCCGTCGGACACGCTCACGTTCGGGATGCCGGGCTCGCCAGCATCACGAGTGCCGTCACGGTCCTTGTCGAGATAGACCACCCCGCTCACCTCGGCGGCCGCGGGGTTCACCACCTCCGCCACCACAGGTGCCAGCGGTTGCACCAGGACTAGCCCGGCGAGGGTTCCGGTGAGAACGCGAAGTGCGGTAACTGGTCGCATCGTCATGCCCCTATCAGGCGTTGGACATACCACGTCATGGCAACGATCGCGGCCATGGCCGTCACGACGGTGTGCGCGGCACCAGACCAGGAGAAACGCCGGAAGAACAACAGGATCGGGAAGATCGAGCCGATGAGCATGAGCTGACCGAGCTCGATCCCACAATTGAAGCCTGCGAGGGCGCCAAGGGTCGCCAGGTCGAACTCGCCGGTAAGGCTTATCGAGTTGGCGAATCCCAGACCATGCAGCAGCCCGAAGGCGAAGACCACACCGAGCCGATGTCGCGTCTCGCTGGTCAGGATGTTCTCGACGGCGACATATCCGATGGAGAGCGCGATGAGCGGCTCGACGATCTGGCCGGGGATCTCGACCCATCCCAAGGCCCCGAGCGCGAGGGTGAGACTGTGCGCCGCGGTGAAGCTTGTCGCCACCTTCACGACCCCGGGGATCGTCGTGGCTCCGAGCAGCAGCACGACGAGGAACAGGACGTGGTCCAGCCCTCGGAGGATGTGGTCGACTCCGAAGCCGACGAAGCCCGCTGCCACGTGCAGCGGACTGCTGCCTCCGCCGGTCTGGAACTCGCGATGCGCCTGGTCGAAGACGAACGCACCGCGGGAGGAGCCGAGCTGGTACTCGACGACGTTCGTGTGGTTGTCGACGATGGCCTCGTCTTCGGTGAAGACAATGTACTGGATCCGATACCGGCCACTCGGCTCGCCCGAACACGTGTAGCGCAGGTCGCTGCGGATGTAGGTCGTGCTCTGTCGGTGCTCCACCGTGGCGTCGTGGAGCACACCTTCGCACTGGACGCCGTCCAACGAGACGACGATCCGGCTCGTGAGATAGCGCGTCAGCTTGTCACGACCGCTGGCAAGCTGACGCTGCCTGGCCTCGTCGTTGGCGGGTGGAAGACCGATTCCGGCAGCGGCTGCAAGGTAGCGGTACTCGATAGAGGTGAGGAACTGAACCGTCGAGCCCTGTTGCCGCACGACGGACGTGGCCTCGCTCGCACGCACGTGGGCGTATGCGGGGCGAGCGAGCGCAGAGGCCAGTGTCAAGGCGAATGTCAACCAGGCCACCAAGACGACCAGCGTCGCGAGCGTTGCGACACCGGCGAAGCGCACACGGCCTCTGCCGTCTCCGGTGGACATGCCACCGCAGAATAGGCGATCTTGGTCTGGTTAGGAGCAAAAGGAACGGGAAACGGTCAGCCAAATTTCACCGACGTGTCGTAACCCGTCGGCTTGCGGTGGGCCGCTGTCGTCCTCGACCAGCCGCCGCCCGACGCGCCGTTGCCTGCGACCTGCCGGTCGGCGTCGCCGATTCCTGGACGGCTTTGAGCCGCCGGTCGAGTAGGTAGCTTCCGGCGGCCACGACGGCCGCCACTGGCCACTCCACGATCCCCAGCACGGTGACGGTCGCAAGCCCGCCGTACCACAGCATCTGACCGACACGGTGGTCGCCAGAGGGCTGAGGTAGTCGTGGCAGGCGCATGGGAGGCGTCGGCATGTCCGACAGTCGGGGCAGTTTCGGCTGGGGGAGCCTGGGCATCTGCGGCATGCGTGGCAGCGACATGCGTGGAACCGGTACCCGGATTCTGCGCCCTTTGACGAGCGGGACGGGAAACTCCATCGCAGCGGTTCGACGGCTCGCCGACTTCCTTGTGGCGGTAGTCCGCCTCGTCGCGGCTTTCCGGGTTGTCGCACTGCGTCCGGCCTGCGCACGCTTCCCGGCACGTTGCCGTGCGGTGCGACCAGGACCGGGGCGCTCAGCAGTCGTACGTCTGGCTGCCTGTCTCGAGGTGCGCCCGGTTCGGCGCTGTCCCGCCTGCCGTGTCTGCGTGCCACGCTCGGCCATCGCACTCCACCCCCTCGCGTCCCGAGTCTGCTCAGCGAGGGCCGGGAGCAAGTAGAGCCAAAGGTCCTAAGGGTCCGATCTCGATGTCGGTTTCACCGTCAGGTCGACGATGGTTTACCGCCAGTCCTCCCGAGCGCTGTCGTCCATCCGTACCGTGCCGTACCGAACGCGGGAACGGTCGTGCGAGGCACGACCGGCGTGAGAGGCCGACTGTCGGGAGGAGGACGCTGTGCAGACGCTGCTCTGTGCGATCGCGACCGCGGCGGTCGCCGCGCTCGTCGATCTGCTGGTCAAGGAGCTCGTCGGAACGCTTCGCGGGCGGCGCTCCCCAGCCTGAGGAGATTGCGGACGCGGTCCGCAGAGGTCGTAAGCTCACGCCATGCAAGAGCGGCTTCTTGGGCGGACCTTACGCAAGGTCGGCGTTGTCGGGTTGGGTACGTGGCAGCTCGGTGGTGACTGGGGCGAGGTCAGCACCGGTGATGCACTCGCCACCCTTGCCGCGGCAGCCGATGCCGGTGTCACGTTCCTCGACACCGCCGATGTCTACGGTGACGGCAGGAGCGAGCGCATCATCGGGCAGTTCCTGGCCAGCGCCAGGTCCGAAGGGCGGCCGAGGATTATGGTCGCGACCAAGATGGGCCGTCGGATGGCGCAGGATCCGGCCAACTACACGCTCGCCAACTTCCGTGCCTGGACCGACAGATCGCGGGAGAACCTCGGCGTCGACACGCTCGACCTGATCCAGCTGCACTGCCCGCCCACCGAGGTAATCGTGTCCGACCAGACGTACGACGACCTCGACACCCTCGTGGCGGAAGGCAGGGTCTCGGCCTACGGCGTCAGTGTCGAGACGTGTGCTCAGGCGCTGGCGGCGATCGAGCGGCCCGGGGTCGCGACCATCCAGATCATCCTGAACCCCTTCCGCCTCAAGCCGTTGGAGGAGGTGCTTCCGGCGGCCCGTGAGGCCGGCGTCGGCATCATCGCGAGAGTGCCGCTGGCGAGCGGTCTGTTGGCAGGGAAGTACGACCGCTCGACGCGGTTTCCCGAGAACGATCATCGTACCTACAACCGCGAGGGCGCAGCGTTCGACGTCGGGGAGACGTTCTCGGGCGTCGACTTCGAGACAGGGCTCGCCGCTGTCGCGCGGCTGCATCCGCTGGTGCCGCCCCAGGTGACGATGGCGGAGTTCGCGCTGCGCTGGATCCTCGACCAGCTCGGTGTCAGTGTCGTGATCCCTGGGGCCAGGAATCCGGCACAGGTCCGGTCGAACGTTCGTGTCGCCGAGCTCCCACCGCTGCCGACGGCGACCCATGACGCGGTGAGGGCCATCTACGACGAGCTGATCCGCCCGTCGGTGCACCATCGTTGGTGACATCGGTCGACGCCCGACCAGCGTGGTCTGACCGGAGCACCGGGGCGCTGTGCGGCGACTTGATCAGCCTGAGGTCAAGGGATCCTCGCGTGGATGCACCAGGGCGGTTGCGCCATCGATCGCGAACACCTCGACGGTGGCGCCCTCGGGTATGACCAGGGACGAGTCGTAGGGTCGCGCGGTCCACTCCTCGCCACCGATCCGGATCCGCCCGCCGTGACGGGTGATCTGGTGCAGCACCAGTGCTTCCTTGCCGATGAGTGCCGCGGTGCCGGAACGGATCGACGGCGCGCGACGCAGCACCTGGAGGCCGATCGGACGGACGAAGACCACCAGTGCGATTCCGGTCGCACTGAACGCCAGCAGCTGAAGCGGAAGCCTGCCCCCGACGAACGCCACGAGCGTCGTGATCAGCCCGGCTCCCGCCGCAGCCGCGAGATACAGGCTCAGGCTACGTAGCTCGGCGATACCGAGGAGTAGCGCGATGATCAGCCAGACGATCCACGCTTCCATGGCTGTTACCTGCTATCTAGCTGGTGCCAGATGTCCCGTCTGTCGATCCCGTGCCGCCATCGACTGTTCGACCGCGCCCGCCTGGGTTGGCGGGCTCAGCTACGACCGTAGTCGCATCGACTCGGCGAAGACCCGTGATTGGGCCTGACCAGACCTCGCGAAGCTCGTCCAACCGCCCGGATCGGTCACAGGATTGGCGCGGCAAAGGAGACAGAACGAGCTGGACGGTAGGGCTTGGGTCAGACAGCTCGCCGACACTGGTCATCGCATGTATGGCACCAAAGCTGGTCTAACTGGTACTGTCCCGTGCACCATCGGGTCGCCCGCACGCTGCGGGAGCTGTAGGTAGGAGCAGGCCATGCATGGCACCGAAGACACCGAGGCTTACGGAAGCGAGCGCTGGTCGAGGTTCGTCTCCCGGCGAAGCTTCCTCAAGGGGATAGGTGGCACGGCCGCGGCGGTGAGTGGCGGTGCGCTGCTCGCCGCGTGCAACAGCAGCGACGGTGGCGCCGGGGGCACTGACGTCACGCTGTCCGTCAGTACCGGCGGGCCGTACGGACCCATGCCGTCGCAGAAGGACCAGAAGGCTGCGCCAGGCGTCTATGCGTACGCACAAGCACTCCAGGAGTGGTTCGACAAGCACCCGGGGGTGAAGTTCAAGACCGTCAACGTCGACGTCTGGAACCAGGAGGCGATCACCGCGGCGCTCTCAGGGGGCACGGCGCCGGCGGCGTTCATCAGCAACGTGATCGGAGGCTGGGATTACGCGGCGATCCGGTCCGCCTTCCTCCAGGGGCTCGCGGCGGATGTCACCGACCTGGTGGCCGAGAGCAAGATGATCGACAAGCTGGAGGACTATGCCAAGCCCATCTGGGAGAACGTCTGGTCGGTGGAGGGGCGCTACTACGCCGCACCGAACGCCTACAACGTGGGCCCGGGCATCCACTACCGTCGGGACCTGATCCAGGAGCTCGGCCTGCCGGAGCCGCAACCGGGTTGGACCTGGTCGGACGTCCGCGAGCTCGCGAAGCCCTGACCAAGGGCAAGCGCAAAGGCATCGCCATGCAAGGTCTGGGCTTCTCCAGCAGCGTCAACGCCGAAGGCTTCGAGTTCCTCTCCACGATCCCGGCGCCTGAGACCTCATGGAACTGGCGCAGAGACTACATGCGGAACGTCGACCACTGGGTCCAGATCATCGGTGACGTCCGCGCGATGAAGTTCGAGGACCAGTCCCTGTTGTCGGACATCACCTTCCACGACGGGGAGATCTGGAACGCCTTCATTCGTGAGCAGGCCTGCATGCACACGAACACCGTGGTCTTCTACACGTCCGAGCCCAGCGCCGGCACGACCCACGTCACGCTCGCCGACAAGCTCGGCAAGCCGCTGGAAGAGGTCGTGGGCTGGGTTCCCTTCCCTGTCGGCCGCAACGGCTACGCGAGCTCCGGGTTCACCCAGCCGCAGATCGACTCGGTGTCGTTCAGTCCGGACCTCGACGAGGAGGACCTCGCTCTGATCTTCGACCTGCACCTGTACATGATCGGTGACGGGTTCGTCAAACAGAAGAACATCGTCTACGACAAGACCAAGGATCTGCGGGAGATCTACAACTTCGACAAGATCACCCCAGTGCTCAAGGGAACGCTCGACGGGATGCCGGGCTCGCCTGACGAGGCGTGGGGCAAGCAGTTCATGGACACGGTACGCGCGGTGACGCAGTATCCGCTGATCCCGCAGACTGCATGGTTCTTCCCGCCGGAGGAGCAGGTCGGTCCGACGACGAATGCGATCGACGACGCCTTCTCGAAGTGGTGGTTCGAACCTGGCGAGGTCGACATCGCTGCCGACCTGGAGCGTGCTCAGAACGTGCTGAACACCCAGGCGGAGAGCTTCACGTCGAGCGTCCCCGACGAGGAGTTCGTCTCCGCCGCCAACAAGTACTACGCCGCGCACGAGAAGTTCTGGCAGCAGCACTCGCCGGAGTTCTACGAGAACGTCTTCCGTCCGTTCTACGAGGAGGCCATCAAATCCGCTCTCAGCGGCTGAGAACAGCCGCCACTTATCGGAGGTGCGCAGCCCATTCGGAGGTGCACTACGTGTCGACACGTGTTGCAGGTCCGGCAGGCGTAGTGCACATGGTCATTTGGGTCAGTGGAGGCGGACGCGAGGGTCGAGGAAGGCGTATGCCACGTCGACCAGGATGTTCGCTGCGATGACGGCGGTCGACGCGAAGAGGACGATGCCAGCGATCACCGGCAAGTCCTGTTGCACGATGGCGTCGATCGCCGTCTTGCCGAGCCCGTCGATGCTGAAGACAGTCTCGGTCACCACAACGCCGCCGATCAGTTGACCGACATCGATGCCAAGCTGTGTGGTGACCGGGTTGAGCGCGTTCCGCAGCGCGTGACGGTAGACGACGTGCCGCTTCCGAAGCCCTTTGGAGCGTGCGGTCCTGATGTAGTCCTGTCCCATGACGTCGAGCATCGCCGCACGTGTGAGGCGGGTGTACGGCGCGGCCAGCACCAGTGCGAGGGTGAGCCACGGCAGCAACAAGTGACGCAGCCAGTTCGCGGGATCCTCGGTCAGCGGAACGTAACTCCCGGCGGGGAAGATCGGGATGCCTGCGACGCTCAGACGATAGGAGAGGAAGAACAGAAGGAGCAGGCCGAGCAGGAACGTTGGCATCGAGTAGAACACAAGTGCCAGGCCCGTCAGCAAGCGATCAGTCACCGTACGGTGCCGCGCCGCCGAGACGACACCGGAGACGACACCGATCAGCAGCCAGAGGATGGATGCGCCCACCACGAGCGACAGCGTGGCCGGCAGTGCCTCCAGGACGATCGTCGCGACTGGCACCTGGTGGTAGTAGTCGTATCCGAGGTCGCCGTGCAGCGCATGCCAGACGAAGCTCAGGTACTGCTGCCAGATCGGACGGTCGAGTCCCAAGCGCTTCTCGACCAGCGCGACGGTTTCAGGCGTGGCCTGCCTGCCGGCGAGTGCACGCGCGACATCGGGGGGTGCCACGTAGAAGATGGCGAAGACCGCCGTCGTGGCCGCAGCCAGAACGACGACGCCGAGTCCGACGCGCCGCACGACGAACGACAGCATCATCGGTCGGCCCCCGCGACGGCGTCCCGAATGCCATCTCCTAGGAGGTTGAACGCCAACGTCGTGACGAGAAGCGCCGCTCCTGGGAAGACGACGTACCACCACGCGACCTGGTAGTAGTGGACGGCCTCGTTGAGCATCGCGCCCCAGGTTGGCGTCGGAGGAGGCGCTCCCAGTCCGAGGAACGACAGTGTCGCCTCGGCGACGATGACCGTCGGCATGAGCAAGGTCGTGTAGACCAGGACCGGTCCTGCGATGTTGGGGAGCACGGCGACCCGCAGGATTCTCCAGCTACTCGCGCCAAGCGCACGCGCCGCCTCGACGTACTCGCGTTCCCGGATCGACAACACGAGGCCACGCACGATACGCGCGACTGAAGCCCAGCTGAACGCCCCGATCACGACGATGACGATGGCCAACCCCGGTCCAGTGACCGACACGAGGGCGATGGCGAAGAGCAGGAACGGCAACGAGAGCACGAGGTCGACGAGCCTCGCGACAACCGTGTCGACAGCTCCGCCGAAGTAGCCGGCGACCAACCCGGCGACCAACCCGATCGCCACCGCCATGCCGGTGGCGGCGACTCCCACGAGGAGGGAGGTCCGTGCTCCATAAGAGCCTGTTCCTAAACCCTGATCTTTCGATGTGATCTTTGTTTCTGATCTTGTTTGTGTCTGGCGAGTTGTCGGCTGAGGAGTCTGATCGCGGCCCATCGGACCATGGATTCATGGTGTTTGGG